>Ga0209676_1000009_pt1 | contig 981719 bp, 850 predicted proteins | sample AraplaCvi_mLB_r2_FD_184282 | JGI IMG/M metagenome (GOLD analysis project Ga0209676, IMG submission 184282) | Arabidopsis root microbial communities from North Carolina, USA - plate scrape MF_Cvi_mLB_r2 (SPAdes) (version 2) | ecosystem: Host-associated > Plants > Roots > Endosphere | place...
AATCTTTTTTGTTTGCCTTCTGCGACATCCGCCGCTTCAGCTTTTTTGCCCTTCCTTTCGGTTGGGAGTGCAAAGGTAGGAATCTTTTTTTAACTTCCAAATAAAATAATTTTTATTTTTTCGTTTCACTTTTTCCTTCTCTTCGCTATTTCAATACGCTAATTTTATTTAACTTCCCGTTCCTTCCGAAGCGGGCTGCAAAGGTAACAATCTTTTCGCTATCTGCAAGCTTTATTTTAAAATAAATCCTACTCCTCTTTCTCCATTGCCAGCTTTTCAGTTTATTGCCCTCTCCTTCCGAGCGGGTTGCAAAAGTAGAAAAAATTAACACCCGCGCAAAGGATTTCGGCTGTTTTGTGGGCAGGTTTATGCTAAATAATTGGTTTACAGATAAAAATAATATTCATGGCCATAAAACAATTGGGGATTTGGGGTGTTATATGGGGATTTTTAGGCGCAGGCCAACCGTTTTTTCACCATTAAGGAGTTAAGGAAATTAAGGTCCAAGGCACGTTTTTTATTTTTTGGGCGCCTTGACAGGGTGTTTCGCACCGGCCGTGCCACCTAAACCCGATAGAACGTAAAGCCTGGAGCGAGGTACGAGTGAGGACTTGAAGGAATAGCGGGACTACCACATGCTACAATGCACAGGAACTTGCTTTGCTAAAGACATTACTATTATATATACATAAGATAAAACTCAATAAATAACGACCACTGCCCCATAATGCCATCTATATAATATATGTTAAAATTTGTTAACTGTATATTTGTACTGAATTGCTTTGCATAGCTTAGCGCCGAATTGTTTTTATTGATGTTATCGTATTATTAATTATCTTTGCAGAATGTTTAAAGTTAAACACTTAATTATTTTAGTATTTGTTGCCGCTTTGGGTGTGGCGGGTTGTAAAAGTCGGTTCGAGAAATTGAGGGCGAGTAACGACGTGGCTAAAAAATACCAGGAGGCGCTTCGTTTGTATAATAAAAGGGATTACAGTAAAGCATTGGTGCTTTTTGAGGATCTTTCTCAAAAATACCGTGGCCGTGCAGAAGCTGAAGACCTGAACTACTACTATGCTTATACTTTATATAGATTAAGTGATTATACTACGGCCAGGTATCAGTTTAAAAGCTTTGCAGATACCTATCCTGCGAGTAAAAATGCAGAAGAAGCAAGGTACATGGCAGCTTATTGCTATTATTTAGAATCGCCAAATTTCTCATTAGACCAAGAAAATACCTATAAAGCGATTGACGCTTTACAGCTTTTCATTAACTTATACCCTACCAGCGATCGTGCAGCTGCAGCGAGTAAGTATATTGCCACTTTAAGGGGCAAACTGGAAGATAAGGCTTTTGAGAATGCCAAAATGTATTTAACTACCGGCCCTAGTAATATTGATAACTACAGAGCTGCAGTTATTGCTTTAAAAAATGCACAAAGAGATTATCCGGATATTAAATATGCGGAAGAAATGGATTTCTTAATGATTAAAGCACAATATTTATACGCTAAAAACAGTTTGGTTTACCGTCAGGAAGATCGTTATAATGAAGCGCTTGCTTTATATACCGAATTTACTGAAAACCACCCTGAAAGCCAATATACCAAAGATGCCAAACAACTGAAAGAAGATGTTGAAGCTGGCATCCTTGCTACTAAACAAGAAATTGCCCTGTATAACAGCGAACAGGAAAAGTACAAAAAAATGCTGATCAGAGCCGGTAAATTGAAAGATACCGCTGCTGCTACAAATAAAACGGATATTAAAAACAAGTAATACATGAATACTAACAAACCTGCTGTACCAAACACTACAGTTACTAGAAACGTACACGATTTAGATAGAACTACAGATAACTTATACGAATCTTTAGTTGTAATTGCTAAAAGAGCAAATCAGATTTCGAACAACGTTAAAGAGGAGTTACACGGTAAATTAGCAGAATTTGCATCGAGCAACGATAATTTGGAAGAAATTTTCGAAAACCGCGAGCAAATTGAAATCAGCAAGCACTACGAGCGTATGCCTAAGCCTGTTTTAGTTGCTATTGATGAATTTTTGAACGATAAAATTTATCACAGAAACCCTGCTAAAGAACAAAAATAAGCATTGCGCATAGTGTTTGGAGCAAAGCGTTTTTATAGCATTACGCTCTATGCTCTATGCCCCCATGCGTAAACGCTATGCTAAAACATAAAAATATAATCCTTGGCGTTTGCGGCAGCATCGCAGCTTATAAATCAGCTTTTTTGGTTCGGTTGCTTGTAAAAGCTGGTGCAAACGTAAAGGTTATTCTTACCCCTGATGGTGCTAATTTCATTACACCACTTACCCTTGCTACGCTTTCTAAAAACCCGGTTTATACGCAATATTTCGAAGAAGAAACAGGCGTATGGAGCAACCACGTAGAATTGGGTTTATGGGCCGACCTCATCATTATTGCTCCCATTAGTGCCAATACCCTGGCTAAACTGGCTACCGGTATTTGCGACAATTTGCTTACTGCAGTTTACCTTTCGGCAAAATGCCCGGTTTATGTTGCTCCGGCGATGGATTTAGACATGTGGAAACATGAAAGTACACAGGCTAACATTGCAAAAATTAACAGCTACGGCAATACCGTAATTGCACCAGGCAGCGGCGAGCTGGCCAGTGGTTTATATGGCGAAGGCCGAATGGCAGAACCTGAAGAAATTATTTCGTTTCTGGACGAGGCCATTAAAAAGTCGATGCCCTTTTATGGTAAAAAGGTAATGGTAACGGCTGGTCCAACTTATGAGGCGATAGATCCGGTACGTTTTATCGGCAACCACTCATCAGGTAAAATGGGTTTCGCTTTGGCAGACGAATTGGCCAGACTAGGTGCTGATGTAACTTTGATAGCCGGGCCAACGGCTCAAAAATCTGATCAGAATGTTATCAGGAAAGATGTGGTAAGCGCACAACAAATGTTTGAGGCTTGCAACTCGGTTTTCCCTGAAACAGATATTACCGTAATGTGTGCTGCCGTGGCCGATTACCGCCCAAAAACAGTAGCCGCAAACAAAATCAAAAAACAGGATAGCAATCTGATACTCGAACTCGAAAAAACGGTCGACATTTTAGCAACCCTGGGTCAGGCGAAAAAGGCTGACCAGATTTTGGTTGGTTTCGCATTAGAAACCAATGATGAAGAGAATTATGCCAAAGGTAAGCTGGAAAAGAAAAACCTCGATCTGGTAGTTTTAAATTCTTTAAACGATAAGGGTGCAGGTTTTAAATCAGATACCAATAAAATTACTATTTTTAACAGGGCTTTAGAACGTACGGTGTTTGAAATGAAATCGAAAACCGATGTAGCCAAAGATATTTGCTCAGCTATTTTAAAAATTGCAAAATGATAAACAGGATTTTTTGGATATTGGTATTGTTAACCGGCTTTGGTAAACTACAGGCGCAGGAGTTAAATGCGCGTGTAACTGTATTGGCGCCTCAGGTGTCGAACATTAGCCGGCCTACGCTCGATGCACTTCAAAAAACCATCCGCGATTTTTTAAACAACAACAAATTCAGCAACGAAAGCTACAAAGCTCAGGAGCGTATCGAATGTAGTTTCGTAATCACCATCAACTCCTGGGATGGTGGATCAGGCTATACAGCCGAAGCCCAGATTCAAAGCAGCCGACCGGTTTTTAACAGCTCGTACAATAGCACCCTGCTGAACATGAGCGACAAAAATTTCGATTTCAATTACCTGGATGGTTCTACCATCGATTTTTCTGATCAGAATTATATTTCGAATATCAGTGCCCTCCTCACCTATTATGCCTATACCATTATTGGCATGGATAAAGATAGCTTTAGCAAAATGGGTGGCACACCTTTCTATAAAAAAGCTCAAAATATCATTAACCTGGCACAGGCCTCGGGCAATACAGGCTGGAAAGCCGCCGATGGTTTACGCAACCGTTTTTGGTTTAACGAGAACGTGCTCAATCCGATTTTTAGCGAGCTGCGCAGCTTTATTTACAGCTACCATTTAAGTGGATTAGATCAGCTAACCGATAACGATAAGGGCCTAACCCAAATTGTAGCTGCACTACCTGCCCTGCAACAAATGGATAAACAGAAACTGGGCTCCATTTTCCCGAATGTTTATTTTGCCTCAAAAGCCGAAGAAGTAACCAACGTATTGGCTAAACTTAATGTGCAGGAACGTTTAAAAGCCTACAACATGCTGGCCGAAATCGATCCGGCAAATATTGGTAAGTATGAAGGCCTGAAGAAAAACTAACTCAATGGTTAACTGATTAATTGTTTAAATCGGTTAACTGTTCAGTTGCGCATTCAACAACTAACCTTCTATCGGTCACCACCTAACAGTTAACCGATTAACCAGTTAGAACAATTAACCGCTTTATACAGTTTGCAGTTACTAATGACTAATGAACCACTGAACACGCTTAGACTTTAGGGGTGAAGACAGTTAACCGATTAACCAGTTCAAACGATTAACCTTTCAAGGGATGCAACTTTCCCACCTCTCCTGCGTCTTATAGCCAACAAACAATTAACCCTTTATTGGACTCCAGATTACAGTTAACCGGTTAACCAGTTTAAGCAATTAACCAATAAGTTAAATTTTTGTTAAAACATTTTGATATTACGAATATCTTCGTACATTTGATTACGAAATAATTCGTACAACCTGTAACATATGGCGAATAACAACATCAAACCAACAGAAGGCGAAATGGAAATCCTCCAGGTGCTTTGGCAAAAGGGGAATGCAACGGTAAGAGAAGTGCATGAGGCGTTGAACAAAAAAGACTCTGGCTATACCACCACCCTAAAGCTGATGCAGATTATGCACGAAAAAGGAATGGTAGAAAGAGACACTAACCAAAAAACACATATCTATAAAGCATTGGCCAGCAGAGATAAAACTGAAAAGCAACTGGTTAATAAAATGATCGATAATGTATTTAATGGATCCGCAGCACGGCTGGTAATGCAAGCTTTGGGTAACCACAGTGCAAGTGCAGATGAGATTGATGAAATTAAAAAATATTTAGACAGCCTTAAATAAGGTCAAAAGTTGAGGGTTGAAAGGTGTAGGGTTTAGATCCCTAATTTGAAATGATTACCCGGGTTTAACCCGTTAAAAAATTAAAACCACCATTATGGAAACTTTATTACAACAATTCATCAAAGCATTTGGCTGGAGCATTTTAAACTCCTTATGGCAAAGTGCTCTTATTTACGGTGTGTTATTTATCGTAATGCTTAGCTTACCTAAGCTGGCAGCCAGGCACAAGCATAACCTTGCCTTTGGCGCTATTATTTTAATGTTTATTGGCTTTGGCTATAATTTTATTAGCCAGATGCTGCTGAGCAGCAATAACCAGGCACCCGAAATTACCCCGCAAAATATTCAGGTCTATCAATACTTTAATAATCTGCCCCCTAGCTTTAGCAGCAAGGCCGAACAGTATTTCCCGGTAGTGGTAGCTTTCTATATTATTGGTATCTTATTACAGCTGTTTGTAATTATTAAAGGTTATAATCAGTTGGGAAAACTGAAAAAAGATAGCTTAAGCGCGATCCCAGAAAGCTGGAAAGCCATTTTCACCCAGGTAACTACGCAGCTTAAAATTAAAAAGAGCATTCAGTTCCACTTGTCGGCTATAGTTAATGTACCCTTAGTTATTGGTTACTTAAAACCGGTAGTATTGTTTCCGCTCGCATTGGTAAATCAATTGGATAACGATCAGGTAGAAGCCATTCTTATCCACGAACTATCGCACATCAGGAGAAATGATTTTCTGTTAAACCTGATTAAAACAGCCATAGAAACCTTGCTTTTCTACAATCCATTTGTTTGGATGGCAGGCCGTTTTATCCATATCGAACGCGAGCATGCCTGCGATGACCTGGTACTCAAAATTACCGGAAAACCATTAAACTATGCCCATGCCTTGCTTAAGCTCGAATTGCTTAAAGACAAGAACAGTCCGGCTTATGCACTGGCTGCAACCGGCAAAACCCAAAATTTATATCAACGTATTAAAAGAATAACCAACATGAAAACGAATTATTTAAATGCCAAACAACAAATGGCAGCCCTAACGCTTGGTGTAGCCTGCCTGTTTTCTATAGCCTGGATCAATCCGACAGAGAAGAAAAAAGAAACTAAAAAAACAATCAAACGGGAAATGGTGAGGTTTGTTGCTTCAACTCCAACTTTTAACCCTGCTGCCTGCACCGATACCACCAAGAAACGCAAAATCAAAATTGTAACCATCGATGCAAACGGCAAGAAAACTGAATACAATTCGGTAAAGGAAATGCCAGATAGCATCCGCAAAGATTTTTACAGGGATGAACTTTTTGCAGGTAAAAACGCATTCAGAATCCAGATGGATAGTGGATTTAAGTTTAAAGATTCGTTATTCAGGGTTAAAATTGATCGTGAGTTTAATTCGCCTGAAGCACAGGCTAAATGGAAAAAATTTGGAGAAGATATAGCCAAACAGTATAACTCGCCGGAAGCACAGGCCAAATGGAAAAAGTTTGGAGATGATATTGCCAAACAATACAATTCGCCTGAAGCACAAGCTAAATGGAAAAAATTCGGAGAGGACATGCAAAAGAAAATGAACTCACCAGAAGCACAGGCTAAATGGAAAAAAATGGCTGAAGACATGTCTAAACAATTCAGCTCACCAGAAGCGCAGGCCAAATGGAAAAAATTTGGAGAAGATATTGCCGCAAGAGTTAATACACCTGAATTCAGGGCGCAGATTGAGAACATGAAGTTAAATGGCGATTTAGCCAGATTATCAGCTATCCGTGCTGATTCTTTGGGCCATCAATTCAGAGATACTTATTTTTTAAAATTAGACAACAGTAACAATAAGGTAAGACAAACCGAAGAGTACAAAAAGCTAAGAGAAAAATTTGATAAAGAGGTAAAAGAACTGCAAGAGAAGATTGAGAAAAAAGAAAAAGTTGAACGCGGAAACAAAGGTACCCGTGTAATTCCTGCAGTTATGCTTTACAACAACAAAAACTTTACCAGCCCTGTTAAAGCATTAAATACCGAAAATGCTGTGGTAACCTATAAAAACAAAGACTTTAAAGTTGCCGATCAGCTGGCATTAAAAACTTTTATCAAAACCGACAATGTAAATCTGTTGGACAACAATAACATCAGTATTGTAGTTAAATAAAAGAAGTTAAACCACACAAATTGATTTGAGCAGCGAAGAGAATATTCTTCGCTGTTTTTGTTTTGCATCTACTTGTTGAAATAACTTTTTAGTATTTTCGCAAAGCTATGCTTCAAAAACTTTCTATTCGTAATTACGCATTAATTGACAGTCTGGATATCGAATTCGATAAAGGCTTAAATATTATCACAGGTGAAACTGGTGCTGGTAAATCCATCATACTTGGTGCATTATCGCTTATTCTCGGTCAGCGGGCAGAAAGCAAGTACTTTTTTAACCAGGATAAAAAATGTGTTATTGAAGGCAGTTTTAACCTGGCCGACGAAAATCTGAAAGAACTTTTTGAAGAAAACGACCTCGACTTTTACAAAGAAAGCCTGTTGCGCCGCGAAATTTCTATTGATGGAAAGTCGCGTTCGTTTATTAACGATACCCCTGTTAATTTATCGGTACTGAAACAGATTGGCGAAAAACTAATCGATATCCATTCGCAGCATGCCACACAGGAAATTAACGACACCGATTTCCAGTTATTGATTGTTGATTCGCTCGCCAGCCATGAGGTACTTCTAGCCGACTACCGCAGCGGGTTTAAAAAACTGAAGCAAGACAATAACCTGTTAAAAAAATTGGTGAACGAAGCAAGCGAAGCCAGAAACAGACAGGATTACGAGCAGTTTTTGTTTAACGAGCTGGAGCAAGCTAAATTACAGGAAGGCGAACAGGAAGAACTGGAACAGGAACTGGAGCGCTTAACACATGCCGAAACCATTAAAAGGGCATTGCTTACCGCCTCAGGTTTAATTAACGAAAGCGAACCTTCGGCACTGCAAATTTTAAAAGAAGCATCTTTACAATTGCAGGGGATAGAAAAATTCGATCCTGCGATTAATGTACTTTACGAGCGCCTGCGCTCGTCGATTATTGAAATCAAAGATATTACCGACGAGATTGCAACCATTGAAGAAAATACCCTGCATAGTGCCGATCGTTTGGAAATCGTAAACCAAAGACTCGATTTATTTTACTCGCTGCAACAGAAACACCGTGTAGCCAATAATACTGAGCTTCTGGCTCTTCAAAAACAACTGGAAGATAACCTGAATCAGCTTTTATCTTCAGATGAGCATATTGAAAAACTGCAAAAAGAAATTGCTCAACTGCGACAAGAACTACACAAAAAAGCCACGCAGTTAAGCACCAATCGAAAAAAAGCAATCAAACAGGTTGAAGAACAAACCAGCCTTACCCTGAAAAAAGTAGGCATGCTTAACGCCAGGTTATTTTTAGACCAGAAAGTAGTAGCCGACCTGAATAAAGATGGTTTAGACGAAATCAACCTATTATTTACGGCCAATGCCGGTCAGGCACCTGCACCAGTAAGTAAAGTAGCCTCAGGCGGTGAATTATCGCGCTTAATGCTGGCTATTAAAGCTTTGTTGGCTCAGCATACTTCGCTCCCAACCATTATTTTCGATGAGATTGATACCGGTATCTCAGGTGAAACAGCCTTGAAAGTTGGCGAAGTAATTGCCGGTTTGGGCAAAAACATGCAGGTAATTTCGATTACTCACTTACCGCAAATTGCTGCCAAAGGCGAATCGCATTATTTTGTACATAAACACGAAGACAACGGAAAAACTACCACAGGAATTCGTAAATTAAAGCAGGAAGAGCGTATTGGTATTATCGCCGAAATGTTAAGCGGTAAAAACCCAGGTGCATCGGCTGTAGAAAACGCAAAGGAATTGTTGGCGTAATGCATTCGTGCTGTCAGATGGTAACACCTATTTGTGCTGTCAGATGTTACCATCTGACAATAAATCTTTTGATAGCAAAATACAATGTCAAATATTCCTATCTGACATCACCAAAAATTTTCATTAAATATTATTAAAACTAAATAATTAGTTTATATTTAATCAATGAAATCATTATTAATCTTATTCTCGCTGGTTATTGCCGGTACCCTATGTTCCGCGCAAAACTATACCCTTACCGGTGTGGTGAAAGATAAGCGCGGAGAAGTTTTACCCGGTGCTGGCGTATATGTAAGTGGTTATAAAATTGCCGTCTCTTCTGACAATAGCGGGGCTTATAAACTAAGCTTAAAACCCGGAAACTACGATATCCTGGTACAGCTGATCGGTTATAAAGCGCTGAACAAAAATGTGGTTATTGCCGATAAAGATGTAAAACTTGATCTGGTTCTGGAAGAAAGTGTTACCCAGCTGGCAGAAGTAACCATAAAACCCGACCCCAACAGGGCTTATTATATTGCCTTGTTTAAAGATTTTTTTGTCGGCACCACGCCTAACGCCGCGCAGTGTAAACTCATTAACCCCAATGTGCTCATTATCGATTATGATCAGGACAATGCTTTCCTTACCGTTAAAAGCAATCAGTTTCTCATCATCGAAAACAAAGCGCTGGGCTACCGCATTAAATACCTGATTAATAATTTCGAATATAGCCGCAAAACCAATATTGTTTATTACCAGGGCTTTCCTACCTACGAAGATTTAAAAGGTTCTAAACGCAAAAAAGCAGCCTGGGATAAAATGCGTTTAACCGCATACCTCGGCTCTCCGCAGCACTTTTTCAAATCATTATTCAATAAAAGAGTTACCGAAGAAGGCTTTATCATCAACAAATTAAAAAGCGTTCCCAACAGTAACCGGCCTAAAGATAGCCTGATTAATGCCAGCATCAGGCGTTTTACACAGGCACAAACTTTTACGGGTAACATCCACCTCACCGTTGGCGATTCGCTAAATTACTGGATGAGGAAGAAAAACCTGCCTAAAGAAGTTTCGGTACTGAGCAAAGCTCCGGTATTACAGGATACATTAGCCCGCCCTACAAGCGAGCCGGCCATTCAGGAAATTAATTTTACCGATAAACTTTATGTGGTTTACACCAAAGAACCTGAGGATGCAGCATTTACGGGCAGACTTAGTTTTTCGATCAGCAGACCACCCGAGTACTTTGGTCATCAGATTTCAACCATTACTTTACAACAACCACCGGTTTATTTCTACGAAAACGGAGGGATTTACAATCCTCGATCGATGCTTTTTTCAGGCTATTGGGCTTGGGAAAAAATTGCAGATAGTGTACCTATGGATTATTTACCCCCAAAACCGTAAAAAAATCGTGGCTAAGTGTTAAAATCGTTAAAAATATTTTAGCTTTTTAATAAATATTAAGCCTTTTGGTTACATTCGTCTCCATGATTAAAAGTCTTTTAGTGTCGCTAATTTTCCTAATTTGGGGCGCTAATGCCATTGCTCAAGATACCTTTTCTATCAGTGGCATAGTACGCGATCAGAAAGATGGCTTACCGGGTGCAAGCATTTATTTAAGTGGATATAAAATTGCCACTGTGGCCGATAACGATGGGCGTTTCAAATTAACGAATCTAAAACCGGGCAGCTACGATTTGCTGGTTCAGATTGTAGGCTACCTCCCCTATTCCAAAAGCGTAATCATATCTGATAAATCGGTACAAGTTGAGCTGGTTTTAAAAGAAAATGTTGCCCAGCTGGATGAGGTAACCGTCAGGGCCGACCCCAACCGTCAAAAATACATTAACCAGTTTAAAGAGTTTTTTATCGGCAAAACGCCCAATGCACTGCAATGCAAAATACTAAATCCGCAGGTTTTAAATGTTGATTTCGATATAACTAAAAGTACCTTAACCGTTTCTACCACTGAGTTTCTGGTGGTTGAAAATAAGGCTTTGGGTTACCGCCTGAAATATATGCTCGATCGTTTTGAGTATAACTCGCGTACGCATATTATTTATTATTCTGGTCACCCGTTTTTCGAAGAGCTCAAAGCATCAGCCTCAAAAAAGAAGAAATACATTACAGCACGAGAAGTGGCTTACTATGGGTCATCCCAACATTTCTTCCGTTCGTTGTATGCCAACAAGGCCCAGGAGGAAGGCTTTATCATCAACAAAATGATCAAAGTACCTAATCCAAACCGTTATCCGGAATATGTAATTAATACTAATCTCGAGAAAATAAAAGCTGTGCCTGAGAAAACGGGGATCAGGCAAACCAAAGGCAAAGTAGATACAGCCCTGCTCGCGTTCTGGACCAAGCAAAAAGAAATGCCGCGTACCATTGATAGATTTTCGCGGGCTGATGTGCTTACCGATACTTTGGTACATTACTACAATCAAAACTTAAAATACCTGAGTTATACCGATGCCTTACTGATTCAGTACACCAAAGAAAAAGAGTCGTTGGCTTATTCCAAAACCGGTTTCTGGATTTTCAGGCCACTGGATGTACCCGAAAATGAAATCTCGGTTGCCAATTTAACCGGAGAAGGTGTTCGTTTTTATGAAAATGGCGGCATTTACGATTCCAGGTCGTTGCTGTATGAAGGTTACTGGGCTTACGAAAAAGTAGCCGATATGGTGCCGATGGATTATATTCCGCTTCCTAAAAAGTAAAATCAGCAGGTTTATTGTGGAAAAGTAGCATTCACTAAAATTTAAAATTGCTAATATTTTTAGTAATTTTATACTATGACTAGTGGAGATGAAAAACAGTATTTTAAGGGCAGGGGCGCTCATGTTAACCCGCACAATCGCTTTTTGAAAGATGTTTACGTAAAAGAACACGACGAAGGGATAGATGACTGGGAAGAAAGCGACCGCAAAACTTCGTTTATTTTTGAGCATTCCAAAACCATTGTCAATAAGGTTGATAGTCCGGATGTAGGCATGGCTTATTCCTTAAATCCTTATCAGGGCTGCGAACATGGTTGCACTTACTGTTATGCCCGTAATTCTCATCAATATTGGGGCTATAGTGCAGGTATTGAATTTGAGCGGAAGATTATTGTGAAACAGGATGCTCCTGCCCTATTTAAAAAATTTTTAGAGAAAAAAGGATGGGATGCTACTACCATTTCCCTTTCGGGCAATACAGATTGCTACCAGCCTGCAGAAAGAAAATTTAAGTTAACCCGGCAACTACTCGAAATTGCCCTGGCTTATAAACAACCTATTGGCATGATTACCAAAAATTCGTTAATCCTGCGCGATAAAGATATTTTACAGGAAATGGCCAGGCTCAATCTTTGCATGGTTTATGTTTCTATTAACAGTTTAAATGAAGATTTGAGGCAGGTGATGGAGCCGCGTACCGCCACAGCGAAGCAGCGATTAAGGGTAGTTGAAGAACTGAGCAAAGCCGGCATCCCCATGGGCGTGATGGTAGCGCCGCTGGTGCCCGGTTTAAGCGATCATGAAATCCCCAAAATATTAAAAGCCATTGCCAGTGCTGGTGCCATAAAGGCAGGCTATACTGTTGTACGCTTAAATGGTGCCATTGGGCAGATATTTGAAGACTGGCTGCGTAAAAATTTCCCCGATCGTTTTGATAAAGTCTGGCACATGATCCAGAGCTGCCATGGCGGCCAGGTAAACGACAGCCGCTTTGGCGACCGCATGCGTGGAGATGGCAACATTTCGCAAATGATAAGAGATAATTTCAGACTGCATTGCCGCTTAAATGGCCTAAACGTAAAGGATATTATTTTAGACCACAGCCTGTTTAAAATCCCAAGTGATCAGATCAGTTTGTTTTAACCAATAATATGTGTTGGTCCGGAAATGTTTTCCGGACTGCAGGGATTGTGGATTTGCAATCCATTGGGATATAACTTAGTTTTAGCACCATGAATATTGCATTAGTTACCTACCTTGATAAAGGCGCTTACGATAGTGCCACTGTTGAAAGCGAAGATGATAAACTCTTAATTTTTTTAAAGGAAAAAGGGCTGAAGATAGAAACTGTAATCTGGAACGATCCCAATGTGAACTGGAAAAGCTATGATTTGGCTATTCTAAAATCGCCATGGGATTATTTCGACCTGATTAATGATTTTTACCAATGGCTAGATCAATTGGAAAATTTAAAAGTTAGGCTACTTAATCCAGTTGAAACTGTAAAATGGAATTCCAATAAACTTTACCTGCAGGAAATTGAAGCAGCAGGCTTGAAAATTACCCCCAGTACTTTCATCCGCAAACAGGAAAGTGCTAATCTGAACGAATTTTTCGGAAAATATGGAGTAGATAAACTGATTGTAAAACCCTGCGTAAGTGGTGGTGCCAAAAATACATTTAAGGTTACAGCTGATAATGTGGCTGAAGTAAACCAGAAGCTAAACAACCTGCTGCAGGAAGAAGATTTTATTGTACAACCTTTTTTACCCGAGATCCTCGAAAATGGTGAATGGTCGTTTATCTTCTTTAACGGCGTATACAGTCATTCTTTGGTTAAGCAAGCAAAACCAGGCGATTTTAGAGTGCAGCCCGCACACGGCGGTTCTGTACATCCGCAAACCCCTGGTGAAGAACAGATTGCCACGGCACAGCAATATATAGATTCATTTGCCAATAACTGCCTTTATGCACGAGTAGATGGCACTTTCGTAAACGGCGAGTTTTTACTGATGGAACTGGAACTTATTGAACCATTTTTATTTTTAAATACCGACCCGCAAAATTATGAACGCTATTATAAAGCTTTACAGGAGTTGATGTGAAGATAATCGTCATTGCGAGGAGGAACGACAGCCGGCCCCGACTTCTCGGGGAAGCAATCTTAAAGCGTATGCTATTAGCTTTTATTTATGTCACGTGTTGTCAGGTATTGCTACCTGACAATTGAGTTCAATCTATAAATTTTATATCTAAAGTCAGATGGGAACATCTGACTTCACTACAATAACCCCGTGTTGTCAGATATTGCTACCTGACAATTGGGTTGAATCTATAAATTTTATATCTAAAGTCAGATGGTAACATCTGACTTCACCGCGATGATACCCGTATTTTTATTTTGCACCAAAAACCTGTGTCCAGTAGTTATCGGCGCGGGCAGCGCCCATTTCTTTAAAAGATGCCGTCATGATGTTTTTGCAGTGGCTTTCACTTGCCATCCAATCATTAAAAACCTGCAGTTCGGTAGTTTGTCCGGTAGCAATATTTTCGCCTACAGTGGTCCAGTTGTAACCTGATGCGGTAACCCTCGTACCAACTGTTTCGCCATTTGCAGAGGTATGTACCATGCTTTTGATCGACGCCATGTATTTACTTTGATAAATCGCAGCTGAGGCCAGGTTAGCATTCCAGGTTAAGGCTGCTACCGGTGGCATTTTAGTGCTGCCACAATTGCATCCTGCCAAACGGATATCGTTAACCAGCTTTAAAAGCACATCGTTATTGATATTTGTAGTAGCAGAAGCTTCTATTTTTAAGGTTGTAGGGGTCTCAGGCGAGGTAGAATCGGTTCCTTTTTTACAAGACAAAAACGCACAGCATAGCGCTACGCACATTAATTTGGGGACGATAGATTTCATGACTATAGTTTGTTCATCGAAAGATACTATGTTTTTTATAAAAAGAACTATTCCCGAATCAATTTCATACTCCTTACACAGCTATCCACAACTGCATTGAAACAAAAAACTCCCGGTTTTTGACCGGGAGTTTTAAATTATTTAGCTGAAGAATCTTCTTCGGCGGATTGTTCTTTCTTCTTTTCGCCTTTTTTGTGATTTACCGAAATTACATCTGTTGTTTTATCGTAATCGATTTCCAACACATCTCCTTCAGTTAATTCACCTTTAAGGATTTCTTCGGCAATCGGATCTTCCAGATATTTCTGGATGGCCCTCTTTAACGGGCGGGCACCGAAGTTACTATCGAAACCTTTTTCGGCAATATATTCTTTTGCGTTTTCAGTTAAGGCAATATCGTATCCCAAAGTATGTACGCGACCGAATAATGCTTTTAATTCGATATCGATAATTTTGAAGATTTCTTCTTTACCTAAGCTGTTAAATACAACCACGTCATCTACACGGTTTAAGAACTCTGGTGCAAAAGCACGTTTTAAAGCGCTCTCAATCACACCACGGCTGTGTGCTTCTGCCTGGTTGTTTTTAGCTGAAGTAGAGAAACCAACACCTTGTCCAAAATCTTTCAATTGGCGTGCACCAATATTCGATGTCATGATGATGATCGTATTTCTAAAATCAACTTTACGGCCTAAGCTATCAGTTAATTGTCCTTCGTCTAATACCTGCAATAAGATATTAAATACATCAGGGTGCGCTTTCTCAATTTCATCCAATAAGATTACCGCATAAGGTTTTCTTCTAACTTTTTCAGTTAACTGTCCACCTTCTTCGTAACCCACATATCCCGGAGGCGCTCCTACCAGACGTGATACAGCGAATTTCTCCATGTACTCGCTCATATCAATTTGAATCAAAGCATCATCGCTATCAAACATGAAACGAGCCAGTTCTTTGGCCAATTCAGTTTTACCTACACCGGTTGGCCCTAAGAAAATGAACGAACCAATTGGTTTTTTAGGATCTTTTAATCCAGCTCTTGTACGTTGGATGGCTTTGGTTAATTTCTTAATCGCATCATCCTGACCGATAATTTTCTCAGCCACTTTATCGTACATGTTCAACAATTTCTGGCTATCAGTTTGGCCAACACGTTGCACCGGAATACCAGTCATCATGGCTACCACTTCTGCTACGTTATCTTCTGATACTTCGTAACGTTTGGTTTTGGTTTCGGCTTCCCACTCTGCTTTGGCTTTATCTAATTCTTCAATTAAATTTTTCTCAGTATCGCGGAGTTTTGCAGCTTCTTCATATTTCTGGCTACGTACAACCTTATTTTTCTCTAACTTGATATCTTCAATTTTAGCTTCAATATCAATAATGTTCTGCGGAACATGGATGTTGGTTAAGTGTACCCTCGATCCTGCTTCATCTAAAGCATCAATGGCTTTATCGGGTAAGAAACGATCAGAAATATAGCGTGAAGTTAACGTAACGCAAGCCTCAATTGCTTCCTGGGTATACGTTACACCGTGGTGTTCTTCATACTTATCTTTAATGCGGCTTAAAATCTCGATGGTTTCATCAGGAGTAGCCGGCTCAACCATCACTTTTTGGAAACGGCGGTCTAAAGCACCATCTTTTTCGATATACTGACGGTATTCATCTAAAGTAGTGGCACCGATACATTGAATTTCGCCCCTGGCCAAAGCCGGTTTGAACATGTTTGAGGCATCAAGCGAACCAGATGCACCTCCCGCGCCAACAATGGTATGAATCTCATCAATAAACAGAATTACATCTGTAGATTTTTCAAGCTCGTTCATTACCGCTTTCATACGCTCTTCGAACTGACCACGATATTTGGTACCAGCTACCAACGAAGCTAAATCTAACGTAACTACACGTTTGCCAAAAAGCACACGCGAAACTTTACGTTGTACAATGCGCAAGGCCAGGCCTTCTGCAATTGCCGATTTACCAACTCCTGGCTCACCAATTAAAATCGGGTTGTTCTTTTTCCTGCGGGATAAAATCTGCGATACACGCTCAATTTCTTTCTCGCGGCCTACAATCGGGTCTAAACGGCCCTCTTCTGCAGCCTTGGTTAAATCGCGACCGAAATTATCCAAAACAGGTGTTTTAGATTTGATATCTGAAACCTTTTTAGGTGTACTAAAGCTTTCTTCTTCGCGATAATCATCGTCGCCACCTGTAGAGGCGCTGTTTGAAATATCGTCTCTGAAGCCGTTCTTATTTACTTCTACCTCTTGTTTAAAAACATCGTAAGTAACGCCGTATTGTAATAAGATTTGTGAGGCGATGTTATCATCATCTCTCAAAACCGACAACAATAAATGTTCGGTGCCAATTAAATCGCTTTTAAATATTTTAGCTTCTAAGTAAGTAATCTTTAAAACTTTTTCGGCCTGTTTCGTCAACGGAATATTGCCTAAGTTTACTGTAACACTCGACGTACCGCGAACGGCATCTTCAATTGAGCGGCGCAATTTACCAGTATCAACTCCTAACGATCGTAAAATTTTTATTGCCATACCATCGCCTTCGCGGATGAGGCCTAATAATAAATGCTCGGTTCCGATGTAATCGTGCCCTAAGCGGAGCGCTTCCTCCCTACTAAAAGAGATTACATCTTTAACCTGTGGTGAAAATTTTGCTTCCATAATACCTTTCTTAACAGCTACGTCCCTAAACTATAAAATAAATTATAAAAAGAGTAGGTGCTGTTTTCTTTATTTTATCAACAATTGCGCCATCCGGGTGGATAAAGAGGCCTATACACGCCTGAAAGCCCTAAAATTAATGTAAGAATGTCGTCGTGATAAATAATATTTTATTCCTATTTATCTACGTATTAAGTGTTATAAAGGTTTTAAAGGGATTTTTGCCAAAAACATCCGCTTAAAATAATTCTATTGTCGGTTTATTGTAAGTATTTCCCAACACTTAAAAACTGACAAATTGTATCTATTTATATAGGCAATTTACAAGTTTTGACAGAAAAATAAAAGGAACATGCCATCATTTAACATTTTATTGAGACAAAAGTCAACAATCTAATCACTCCTCTAAAACACCTATCTAAACTACTATACGGAATTAACATAAAATTGGTTGTTTTTGTTTAGTAAAAAACAAGGTTAGATTTAGATATAACCTAAACAAAAAGCCTTTCAATCCTGAAAGGCTTTTTGAGTTTACTAACGTTTACGGTATCTACTAAGAACTAATCCGTACGTTAAAAGTATAACATTTATACTGCTTACGCTGTTTTGTATTTTATTATGAAAATATGCTGATAATTACATTAAAACCAGGTTAGAAATGCTTTTATGCTTTCGGATAGCGTACAGTAATTTCCTGCTGCTGAAAAGGAATGTTAATATCGTTAGCTTTAAAAGCCTCGTTAATGGCTACAATTAAATCGCTTTTGGTGGCCAGTGCCTGTCCAATGTGCCTGCTCCAGAAATAAACCTTAATATCAATAGCACTGCTTGCAAACTGTTCGAACTGTACTACCGGGCCTGGGTTTTTGGCTATCCGGTCTTCATTACCCAATACCTCCATTAAAACCCGTCTGGCTTTTTCAAGATCGGTTTCATAGGCAACCCCAACTATGATTGATAACCGTTTACGGTTACCACCCAGCGACCAGTTAATGAGGTGTGCGTTGAGTAAATCGCCGTTGGGCATTACCACATCCGCGCCATCCCAGGTAGAGATGACACTACTCCTGAAACCTATCGATTTCATGGTTCCCCCCTGCCCGTCAACATCAACAATATCACCCACATTTACCGGTTTTTCGAAAGCAATAATTAAACCGCTTACCAGATTATTTACCAATGTTTGCAAACCAAAACCAATACCTACTCCCAATGCCCCCAATATAATCGTAATCCTATCGACAGGAATGCCCGCAGCGGCGATGGCCAAGAACAAACCAATGGCCAAAATGGCAATACGCACCAAAAGCAACCAACTGCCAATGCCATACCGCTTTTGATCGTCTTTATGCTCCAAATGCTTATCGGTAGCAAAGAACGAAACTACTTTCGAAACGATTAGCGAGATCACAATAATGACAATGAACAGTAAAACGGTATTGATGCTAAAGGTGTAATCGCCAATAGTCCTGTCGGCGCTAAAAAATTCTTTTAAGGGTTTCGAAAAATAATTATAGGCCGGAAAATTGCGCCCGAACAATACTAACCAACCTGCAACCAGCAAACCATAAAATAATAGCGGTGCCCGTTTACCAACTTTAGAAAAATTAAGGTAAAACAGTTTTTTATCCTGCCCCGAGTAAATATTGAAAGCCAGAAACAATCCTTCGTTAATGAGCCTTACCGTCCAAAGGAACAGAATGGCTACCACTACATTTAAATAGCCGCTGATAAACAGTGTTTTGGCCATGTTATACCTACCGAGGATGTTGGCCAGCATCGAAAATGCTTCCAGCAATACCATAAAGCCTATCGAATATACGATCCACTTCTCTCTCAAAGTATCCCTTTTGCCTTTCAACAAAGTAAATAAACCAAAAACAACTCCAACCGCCGAAATGATCAGAATGAGCCATCTTTCGGTTCTCGATGCCTGCAGCACCAGGTTATCGACCGCAGCAAGCATAAAAAGTATCACCATGAAAGTCCATACCCGCATCCAGTACTTATTGATGAACTTGCTGAAAATGATACTGAGTGATACACAGGATATGAGCCAGAAGATGACATTGAGTACAAAGGGTGGCGATCTGAAAATGAACTGAAATATACTGATTACGATGAGCAGGGCAGATAGAAAAGGATATCTGATTACCAGCTGTCCTTCCATATCCGGCCGCAGCAGGTTTGATTCGGTATAAATGCCCTTAAGCGATTTAAGATAAGTGTAAGATAAAAACACCAATAGCAACAAGGTAAACAGCTTCCCGTAATTGTTTTCGGCATAAAAACCGAGTGTCATGCCACCCTTTACCCAGGAGTGCGACAATATATCACCAAAAGGCCTGTAATGCCCTTCAGGGCTTGAAAGATCACCAAATTCGCGTTTAAAACTATTATCGGCCATTGCTTGCTGGTAGGCAGCTATTTCATCCAAATGGTTTTGTAGCTTAAACACCGTCACATTTACCTGTGCCAACAGGCTTTGGATATTGGTATTGGCAATTTTCAGCATGCTATCAACCGGTTTAATTTCGTAGGCCACCAATACCACCTTTTGGAGGTATTTGGTTAGCGAAACAGAATCTTGCGGAAACTTAAAAAGAGCCGGCTCGCCCGACAAAGAATCGAGCTGATAGCGAAAATTATTCAGCTGTTGCTGGTTGGCATCCAGATTGATTTTACGGGTATTGGCCTTATTGAGTAATTCGGTTAATATTTTAGCTGTTGCTGTAAGGTTTCGAAAAGTTTGGGCAGTGCCTTTATTGATAAAAACCCCATCACTTGCGCGGGTAAAGTCATCATCAATCGCTTTTAATTCGGTTTTTATGCCCGGCGTATCTAAGCCATTACTGAGGTAGTTCTTGGCTTTTTGCATGGCTTTGCGTACCTGCTCAAATATCCTGATCTGATCGATAACCGCCTTATCGGCTTCCAGCTCTGCTTTGCTTTTTTTTGCCGAACTTTTGGCAAAATCCTGCATTTTGGCTACAAAATTTCGCTTTAAGCTATCGGCAGCCTGCTTAGCTTTTAAAGTATCTGTGCCTTGCGCCGGCACCAGATTCGAAACAAACAGGAACAAAAGGAAGAGCAGCAGACTTTTAGTTTTCATAGGCGGCGAAATTAACGTCAATAATACAAAATTATCGGCTTTTGACCGAACGGTATTTAAACCAGACCAAAGCCAATTTTACCCAATAAAGTCCTTTGTAATAGCCCTGTTGTTTCTATCTTTGTAGCGATTTGAATTTACCCTGGCATTTAAAGCGTAAAACGGATCTCAAATCTAAACGTCCTCCAAGGATAAAACACAAGGTTTAACATTATAAAAACAACATAAATACGATGTCAGACGAAAAAATAATCTTTTCTATGGCAGGTGTAAATAAAATTTACCCTCCACAAAAACAGGTTTTAAAAAATATCTATCTTTCTTTCTTTTACGGTGCCAAAATCGGCGTTATCGGTTTAAATGGTTCTGGTAAGTCATCACTTTTAAAAATCATTGCAGGTTTAGATAAATCTTACCAGGGCGAAGTTGTTTTCTCGCCAGGCTATTCGGTTGGTTATCTGGCACAAGAGCCAATTCTTGATCCCGAAAAAACCGTTCGTGAGGTGGTAGAAGAAGGTGTCGCAGAAGTTACTGCTATTTTAAAAGAGTACGAAGAAGTAAACGAAGCTTTCGGTTTGGAGGAAAATTATTCTGATCCAGATAAAATGGATAAGTTAATGGCTAGACAGGGCGAGCTTCAGGATAAAATAGATTCGTTGGGTGCATGGGAAATCGACTCGAAATTGGAAAGAGCGATGGATGCTTTGCGTTGCCCTGATCCGGATACTAAAATTGCTGTACTTTCAGGTGGTGAGCGCCGCCGCGTGGCCATGTGCCGTTTATTGCTGCAGCACCCAGACGTATTGTTATTGGATGAGCCTACCAACCACCTGGATGCAGAAAGTATCGACTGGTTAGAGCAGTTTTTACAAAATTACGAAGGAACTGTTATTGCAGTAACTCACGACAGGTACTTCCTTGACAATGTGGCCGGATGGATTTTAGAGTTAGACCGTGGCGAAGGTATTCCGTGGAAAGGAAATTACAGCAGCTGGTTAGATCAGAAAGCGAAACGTTTGGCTCAGGAAGAGAAAACCGAAAGCAAACGCCAGAAAACCTTGGAGCGTGAGCTGGAATGGGTACGTATGGCACCGAAAGCCCGTCATGCCAAATCAAAAGCACGTATTGCCAACTATGACAAATTAGCCTCTGAAGATGGCAGAGAAAGAGAAGATAAATTGGAGCTTTTCATCCCTGCCGGACCACGTTTGGGTAACGTAGTAATCGAAGCAACCAATGTAACCAAAGCTTATGGCGATAAGGTATTGTTCGATAACCTGAACTTCTCGCTCCCACCGGCAGGTATTGTGGGCATTATCGGTCCGAATGGTGCCGGTAAAACCACTTTATTCCGTTTAATTACAGGACAGGAAGAAGCCGATGCCGGAACTTTCCGCGTGGGCGAAACGGTTGAACTGGGTTATGTAGATCAGATGCACAACGATTTAGATGCAGATAAAACTGTTTACGAAAACATTACCGATGGCTTAGATAATATCCAGTTAGGTAATAAAGCCGTTAACGGACGTGCTTATGTTTCTAAATTCAACTTTAACGGTGGCGATCAGCAGAAAAAAGTAGGTATTTTATCTGGTGGTGAACGTAACCGCGTGCATTTGGCCATTACATTGAAAAAAGGAGCCAACGTATTGTTACTCGATGAGCCTACCAACGATATCGACGTAAACACTTTACGTGCACTGGAAGAAGCATTAGAAAACTTTGGTGGTTGCGCAGTGGTGATTAGTCACGACAGGTGGTTTTTAGACCGGATCTGTACACATATCCTGGCCTTTGAAGGCAACTCAGAAGTGTATTTCTTTGAAGGTAACTATTCTGATTACGAAGAAAACCGCAAGAAACGTTTAGGAGATGTAACGCCGAAACGCATCAGGTATAAAAAATTAAGTTAAAGCAAAGTCCCGACCAAAAATCGGGACTTTTTGTTTGAGAAGCGCAATTTGAAAAGCATTATAAATTCCCGAAGTTTAAAACCAGATACTTGGGAAGTTTTCCTTAGAGAAGTCAAGTTTTAATAGTACGGTGCACATTAAAACTTGACTTCTCTTATAGCGATTACATAGAAGCAGTAAAAGGATTCGGTCTTAAACTCTCTTTCGCTTTGCGTTTACCTCTGAAAAAGAAGTACAGATTAATAAAAAGCATTATACCGAGGTAAATAGAAAACCCACCAATTTTAGAACTTAAGGCCTCAATGATATTCCTGTAATCATTAACACTAATTTCGATCTTCATAATCCTCAACGCAAAACCGATATTTAAGAGATAAAAGCCTGTTTCAAACAGTTTGTTCGTGGCAAAGGCTATTTCTTCCCTCCCTTTAAAAATATCAAGCATATACACCTTACTATTTTTAAACAAGGTTTTTGAAACATAAAAAGTTAAGAAAAGTGCAACAGGTAAATAAACTGCGTAGCCGATTAAAATTTTTGTCGTTTCCATAATCCGGATTTTTAGATTGTTATTTAATTAATTTATGAATGGTATTGGTGAGCAAAAAGATATTTAAGTAATGAAGCACCGAGAGGAGGCAAATGATAGTAGCCACTTTTACGGCCATAATTTCAATAAGCTGTAGCGATGAGGTGATAGTCTCCCAACCTATTAATGTCATACTGGCATAGCCAATATTGACCAGATAATAAGCTACCAACAAAGATTTATTAATCTGCTGGCAAAGCTCCAGATGTTCGGGAATCAATTCGGCTACAAATATATTTCCATTGCGATAACATATTTTTCCCACCACCACAATGATGAATACGATGATCGAAATAAAAATGCCATAGCCAAGTATATTGTAATCCATGATAAGCTGATTTAACACCAATAAATTAAACTTTCAGAAAAAATTGAAAATATGGATTAAAAAATTTAGGGGTGCTTCCCCTACTGTTTCAACCGATTTTCTTTCTCGCTTTTGATGATGTAAACATAAAATAATATTATTGAAATTTCAAATATTATTGAAAGTTTATTTTAAAAATATTTACTAACTCCTACTTAGACTGACATTACAATAAAAAATCGTCATTGCGAGAGGGCTTTTTAGCCATCGAAGCAATCTAACTAGAAGCGAATAGCCACCGCATTAAGATTGCTTCATCCAATGAAAAATTGGCTTCGCAATGACGATCGATTGTATTAGATTAATCACTAAAGCTCAGAAAACTTTACACTAGTGCCAGCTTTTAAGTGCCTTTTTAATCGCTACTTCGGTAACAGTTTCCATTATTTTGTAGCCTGCTAAATTGGGGTGTACCCCGTCAACCGTAAGTTCTGCACGCTGGCCATTGCGTTCGTCAACCAATGGTGTCCAGTAATCTAAAACAGTAAAATGTTTTTGTTTGGCATAAGCTACAATCAGCTCATTCAGGGCCATAATTTGTTCGGCAGCAGGCACACTTTTATTCCACGGATACTGGTAAACAGGTAAGTATTTGCAGAGGATAACCTTAATGTGATGCAGTTTGGCAAGCTCGGCCATAGATTTAATGTTATCCATAATCTTTTCGAGCGTAACATGCCCGGTATTTCCGGCAATATCGTTACTACCAGCTAAAATAATCACCACCTTCGGTTTGAGGTTAATTACATCCTGCCTGAAGCGGATTAACAGTTGAGGAGAAATCTGACCGCTAATGCCTCTATCCAGGTATCTTCCATTATTAAAGTATTCGGGATCTTTCTGCTTCCAAAACTCAAAAATCGAACTTCCCAAAAATACCACCCGCTTCTCTTTTCTTTTTAGCGGTATTAAAGCAGCATTTTCTTTACGGTATTTGGTTAGCGCAGCCCAATCATCAGCGAAATTTTCTTTTTTAGGTTTAGTTTTTAACGAATCGGCATTAGCATCTTGTGCTGATACACTGCCTGTAATAATGAATAGAAGGAAAACCAGGATATAACTTTTCATGGGACGTTTTAGGGTTACAACAGAAGCGCTAAACTAAAATTTAATTTCTGCTTTAATTCAATTCTCCTGTATTAAAGTTGTTAACCCGGGTACGGACTCTCTTATCGCCGAAGGTGCTGATGTTGTAGGTAAGCGTGGCTTGCACAAACCTGCTGATGAACCGCGTTCTGTTTTCAGAAATGGAGTTATTGCTAATGCTGGTTTGAAACAGCGAACCCTGGTTAAAAAGATCGTTCGCCTGCACTGCAAAACTAAGCCGGTTATCTTTTAAGAAATTGGCATTCATACCCATGTTTACCAGTAATGGGTTACCTGAATTTAAATTGTAGCCAAAATTAAGGCTTTTAGAGGCCGAAGCATTCAATCTGAAACGTTTGCCCGGAATCCAGCTGGCACCGCCATTTAAGGCTAAAATCTGTACATTTTTAATGTTCTGGTTCAAAACAGAGTAGGTATTTGAGCTAAAACTATAAGATACACTGCTGTTTACCGAAAATTTCTTTTCATTAAGATTAAACCTGAAAGCATTGGAAAGATTAATTCCGCTACTTCTGTTTAAAACGTTATCGGTGTAAAATACATTATGGCTATAGCCCACATTTCCATTTAATGACAGAGAAAGTTTGTTGGTCATTAGCCGCCTGTTTAACGAGTAATTGCCCCCCATGTTGTAAATACCGTTTACGTTCTCGTAGGTAGTTTGCTGCTTTAAACTGTTTAAAGTATCGCGCAAAAATATGGTATTGCTCACCACACTGTTAAATGCAAAAGAGCCTGATAGGCCAGCCATAATACTCCAGCCCGATTTAGCCCCGAACTGGTTATAGCTTAAATCGGCCGAATGACTGGTGGTGGCTTTCAGATCGGGATTTCCGATAATGAGGTTTTGTACATCGTTATTATTGCGGATAGGCTGAAGTTTATTAAAATCAGGCGAACTGGTATAACCATTGTAACCGAAACTTAAACTCCGGTTTTCTTTAATCTGGTAGCTCAGGTTGCCAGAGGGCGAAAAATTTAACTGATAATTGCGCAGCTGCTGTCCGGTATTCTGGTATTTACCAATAATGATACTGGGCGAGAAATTTAACCCGAAATTATAACTGATCTTTTTTGCGTTCGTATTAAACCCGATACTAATGTTCTGGTTAATGAAATTTGAAACATAATCCTGCCCAAGCGAATCGACCAGAAAGCTGGCGCCAAATTTATCGGTAACGGTAGTATTTTGGGTGTTCTGGCTCCTGCTTACCGAAAAGCGGTACGATAAATTGATAAAACTATAGCCCGTACTATCGTTTGCCTTCTTCAGCGAATTGGAAAACTGGATATTTCCGCCCACATTGGAACTCCGGGTATCATTTTCGACCAGCCGGTTTAAGAGCGAATCTTTAACCAATACGTTGGTAGTTTCGTTGTAATAACGGATAATATCGTTAATACTGCTGTTCGATTTCCCTCCGTTACTACTAAAATTAAACCCCATTGACAGCGACCGCCTGTTGTTTGATAAGCGTCGCGACCAGTTGATGTTACCCCCTATGTTGGGGTTACTGTTTCGCGAACCGGAATTGGAAATAAGATCTTGTTTAATAATCCCGGTTTTATCAGAAGTAGAAAAAGCATTGTTCCGGCTGCTCCCTAACGTTCCTGAAAGCGCTGCATTAAAATAATTCTTTTTGGTAGCTCCGTTTAGTCCCAGGTTAATGCTGTTGTTAACCGAACTGCTGTTGTTGGCACTTTCCCTTAAATCGTAAATGGTTCCTTGCGGATTAAACGTTTCAAGATAAGTGCTCTGAATGGAGTTATTGCGGTTATTGTTAAAGTTGTAATTCGCATTAACACTAAATTCTTTTGAAATCTTATCTCTTATATTTCCATTTAAACCGGCATTATATAGCTTACTAAATTCATTATCGGTCATTCCATACCGGCCGCCAAAGCCAATTTGCTTTGTTTTTTTCCAGATGCTGCCATTTGTACCCAGGTTATGTGCATTATTGGTAGCAGATGATACATTTACACCACCAAAAACACCTTTATCCATCCCCGGTTTGGTAACCAGGTTTAACATTTTTTGTGGGGTACCTATTTTTATGCCGGTAAAATTGGCTTCATCTCCATAATCGTCAATAACCTGTAGTTTGGCAATAATATCAGCTGGCAACTGCCTGATGTAATCTTCTACATTACTGGTAAAAAAATCTTCGCCGTTAACCCGCAGCTTGGTCATTTTTTTGCCCATAGCGGTAACAGCACCTTTCTCATCAACCTCAACACCCTGGAGCTGTTTCAGCAGGTCTTCTACCTTATCGTTTTCCCTTACCGTGTAGGCCGCGGCATTGTACTCGATGGTATCTTTTTTAATTTTAATGGGATCTACTTTAACCTTAACCTCTACATCTTCTAAATGGATAGGTTCGGTTTTGAGTATAATGGGGTCTAAAACTGTCCCTTTTTTAGAGGATTCGATTTCGTAAACGGAAGCAAAAGGTTTATAGCCCAAAGCCTTCACAACAAGATAAAACTTATTGTTGTTTACTTTGGCGAAGGCAAAACCTCCCTTACTATCGGTGGTGGTCCGCAAGGTATCCTTATCGGTCATTACCTGAATGCTCACCCCTTCGATGGGCTTTTTCAGTGAATCGATTACGGTACCATTTACTTTAGATTGAGCGCGCGCGTTAAAAGAGAGAATAAGCAGTACAAAAAATAATAAAAAGCAGAAATTATTGCTTTTTTTCATCTCTTGGGCCCCTTTTATAAATGACAAGACCGTTTAAAAAATTACGCAGGATCTGATCGCCGCAAGGCTTAAAATTTTCGTGGTCTTCATTTCTGAAAATATCGCCCAGCTCTGCCTTGGTAACCTTAAAACCTACCAAATCGCAAATGGTAATAATATCTTCCGTTTTAAGTGATAAGGCTACTCTAAGTTTTTTTAATATATCGTTGTTGCTCATGCAATTTTAATGTTTTAATGTTAGAACGTTTTAATGTTGAAATGTTGCAAAATTTGAGAATTTTAATGCCCAAATGTTTTAAGGTTGGAAAGTTTTAAGGTTGAAATGTTACCCTATCCAAACTAATGATTATTGAACTAATGAAAAACTGAACCGTTAACCCCAGACTCCCGACTTTTTTAACTGGCTATCTCTAATTTAAGTTTCTTTCCTTTAATTTTTTCGCCGTTTAGTTTTTTTAACAATTGGTTAACCTTGCTACGCTTTACCGCTACATAACTGGTGGTATCTTTAACTTCAATCAAGCCCAAATCATCTTTGGCTAAATCTCCTTTTTGTAGAAACAGGCCTACAATGTCGATTTTATTAATTTTATCTTTCTTACCATGGGCCAGGTATAAGGTTACCCAATCACTCGCCTCAGGTAAAGCATAGCGGTCTTCCAAAATTTCCTCCTCAATATCATCGGGCAGGTATTTATAGTTTTCTTCGCTGGTTAAAATAGCGTAGGCTGTTCCTTTTGCATGCATACGTGCCGTACGACCGTTGCGGTGAATGTATGCATCTTCGGTATAAGGCAATTGGTAGTGTACAATGTGCTCAACTTCTGGAATATCTAAACCACGGGCAGCCAGATCGGTAGTAATTAAAATTTTATGACTCCCGTTCCTGAATTTTAGCAGTGCTTTTTCCCTGTCGAACTGCTCCATACCCCCATGAAAAACATCATGCCCGAGGCCATGCTCAAACAGCAGATCACTAATGCGATCGACAGTTTCGCGATGGTTACAAAAAACGAGTGTGTTTTTATTTCCTATTTTACTCAGCAATCTGAACAGGTAATCGAGTTTATCGGCTGCAGGTGCAGTGATTTTTTTCAGTTTTAAGGCCGGCTTAACAGCAACGTTTTGCGAAAAATCTACTTCGGCAGGTGCATTAATTTTTACAAAGGCTGGAATTTCTTCCATTTTGGTAGCCGAAGTAAGGATACGTTGCTTTAATGATAATAATGAACCGATGATATAAGACATATCGCTTTCGAAGCCAAATTCGAGCGATTTATCAAATTCATCCAAAACAAGCGTTTCGATAAAAGATTCGTCGAAGTTCTGGTTATCGAGGTGATAAGCAATCCTGCCTGGGGTACCAATAAGTATGGCCGGCGGATGCGCAAGATTATTCTTTTCTACGCGTACAGCATGCCCGCCATAGCAGCAGTTTACCTTAAAAGAGGTACCCATTTGCTTAAATACCTGCTCAATCTGCAAGGCAAGCTCGCGCGAGGGAACCAGAACCAAAGCCTGCACACCTTTAACACCTTGCTTTAAATTAGCCAGCACAGGCAATAAAAAGGCAAGCGTTTTGCCCGAACCGGTTGGCGCAATTAATACCACATCTTTGCCGGTTCTGGCCGCCTGTACGGCCGACTCCTGCATTTGGTTAAGCGCAGTAATATTTAGTTTTTTTAAGGTGTTTGCTATCATTCGGCCATAAAGGTAAGCATTTCTGTTTACGGCTAAACCGAGATAAGCGCTTACCGCTTAAAAAATCTGGTCCGCAGTTTACGGAGCGTCTCAAAATTTAATCTTTTATCTAACAGCATCAGCATCCGGCCACGCAGCGACACCGACGAAGTGAGTTTCTCGTTTACTGCATCAACTGATGATAAAATCCTGTCGGTCAATTCATCGGCAAATTTATTGGCCCTACTGTTTTGTAATAACTGTAATTCCTGAATTAATTCTGCTTTCATAATAAAGAATTGTTGTTGATTAATGTAAATATAACGACTCTTAATTGCATTTGTTTCAAAAATTAGCGGCTTAAAACGGACTATTTTTACTAACTTGTTGATAACTAACTTTTTGTTAGCAAATAAACAATCAAGCCTTAACACATATTTAATTTTTAGCGCCTATTTTTATTAAAAACCTGATTACCATTTATTAACCTCAAAAAACTACAATGTATGACGTGGAAAAAATTTAGTGGTGAAGTGATCCAATCTTCGATCCTCGAAGAAATTGAAAAAGCAATTATCAGAGAAACAGAAAATGGCTTTAAGCTAAAAGTTTGCATCGGTACCGACTCGCAGGTTAAAGGTGCTATAACCGATTTTGCAACAGTTATTGTGCTGTTAAGAGAGCATCATGGTGGTTTTATGTACATCCACCAGGAAAAAAACTCGGCTCAGGTAACGATTAAGGAAAGAATGTTAATGGAAGTGCAAAAATCGATTGAAACGGCCTATTCTATTTGCGATTTGCTTGATATTTACGATGTGGCTTTGGAGGTACATGCCGATATTAACACCAATCCATCATTTAAATCGAACAAGGCACTTAACGATGCCATGGGCTACATTTTAAGCATGGGTTTTATTTTTAAAGCGAAGCCAGAGGCATTTGCCAGCTCTACCTGTGCCGATAAAATGGTGCATTAATAAATCAGACCTCGCAGGTTTTTAAAACCTGCGAGGTCTTCAAAACCGTCATTTCGGGCCAAGTGCAATAAAGTCGGGAACCACTAAGTGCTCAGCGGAGCTAAATCCGTCAAGGCAGATCTCTCCCCGCCTGTTTGGGCAGGCATGCCACTGCGTTCCAGTCGAGATGAAGATCTTTCGTCACGTAATTGCGGTTATTACCAACAAAACCGCATCTTTGCTGTTGTCTTTTTAAAACAATAGCCGTGAAGACTTATAGATTAGAATTTACACAAAAACTTCCTGTTGACCTGGCCACGGCCTGGGATTTTTTCTCTTCGCCAATGAACCTGGCCGAAATTACGCCAACGGATATGACTTTCGATGTAACTTCGCCCAATATGGAGGGCACCAAAATGTATCCGGGCCTGATTATTACCTATAAAGTTGCGCCAATAGCCGGCATTAAATTAAACTGGGTGACCGAAATTACGCACGTAAAAGACCAGGAATATTTTATAGACGAACAGCGATTCGGCCCATTTGCATTCTGGCATCACCAGCACCATTTCGAAAAAATTGCAGACGGGGTTTTGATGCACGATATCCTGCACTATGCTATTGGCTGGGGCCCAATTGGTGGTATTGCCAATGCACTTATCGTAAATAAAAGAGTAAACGAAATTTTTAAATTCCGTTACCAGAAAGTGGCCGGTTTATTTGGCACCTTATAGCCCTTTGCTTATTACCACTTTTTGGTAGAGATGGTTTCGGGTTTCTTTTTAGCAGGTACTGCTACCCTGCTGGTGGCCATAAACTTTTTAAACTCTGCGCCAAACTTCTCTACTTTAGTATAAGTACTGTTTAAAATATCTTTCCATGCACCGGCACTCAATTTACCAGGTGTACGTTCTAAAGGGGTACCTATTTGGGTTGTGGCCACAAAATTTCCATAACGGTCGCGCTGGTATGGAATAAACTGCATGTCGGTTAACCAAAATCGATACTTTCCATTTCGTACTTCGCAAACAAACTGATAGCTTACTTCACCACTTGGGTGACCAGCTACGAGAATGGTTTTATCGATAACCATCCTGCCTTTTGCCGAAATAGATGAATCGCTAACGCTTTCCGGCTTCATCGTTTTTTTATACAACACATTCACAAAAGTTTTAGCCCTTTGCAGCAAAGTATCTTTAGCTACAGCTTGCGAATCGACAACCTGATAGTAAATAAATTTTCCTGAATCATCTTTCGAAAACTGTTTTTGCTGAGCGGCTAAGCTGATCGAAAAAGTGGCGAGTACAATAAAAAGGATATATTTCATGCAAATGGGTTAAACAATTAAGCTGAATAGGTAAAGTTACTAAAAAGCCGTCCCGATTTTAACCGGGACGGCTTAATATTTAATCTGTTTTATTTTCTTAGAACGCGTAAACTGCGGCTAAAGAGAACTGACCTGCGTTTGGAGCTGCTGCGCCACTTTCTTTAAAGAATGGTTTATCGCCGCTGTGGTCTAACCTTACCTCAGGGATAAAGGTTAACCCACCAGATTTAATATTTGCCGTAAAAGTTACCGCAGTATATTTCAATCCCTGCACAGCACCTACATTTTTATACTTAAAGTACTCCCCTCTTAATCCTAATGTTACACCATCGGCAACAGCATATTGAGGATAAAGTGCAGCACCGGCATAACCACCACCATCGTTATCGATATCGTAGTTGGCCGCATTTAAACCTAATTTAAACTTCTCGGTGATCTGGTAAGAAGTAGTTAAATCTTCGATGGTACCATAACCGCCTGCACCAGCGCCTGATAATACGTTCAGGTAGGCGGTCCAGCCTTCAACCGGAGCAACCATTAACTGACCACCAACTGCAGAAACGCCGCGGGTTGCACTGTAAAGATTCCAGTCGTTAAATACACCAGCCATTAAACTCACTTTATCAGAGAATTTATAGGTGGCTTTAATACCAGCATTCTGGAACGGGCCATTGGTAAATAAATACGATGTAGAGTAGTTAAAGTTACCAACCGGCGAAATTACCTCATAACCAATAAAGGTTCCCATGTAACCTGCAGTCATTGAAAACTGATCGGTAAAATCGTAGTTTACATATAAGTTCTGAATGTGAAAAGATGAACCGCCGGCAGCAGCATCAGGAATAGACTGCGACTGTCCTCTCGGTCCGAAAGAAAGTTCGCCAACAAATGATGCTTTACCTGTTTTCTTCTTCAATGCAATATCAATCATTCCTAATGAAACCGAGTTGTGGTCGCTGGCAAAAGAAGTGGTAATATTGTTTGGTTTTTTGGCAAAGTCGTATTTAAAATAGGTATCAACCGACCCTGAAATTTCAAGTGGTGATGTAGTGGTTTCCTGAGCCATGGCACAGCTTGCGCTGGCCATCGCGAAAATAGCGGTTAAAATTTTCTTCATGTTTGAGCTTGTTTTTGAGTTTAGATATTAAAAATCCTTAAGAAATTGCTTCGGTTATCGGACTGTTTTTTTCGATATAAATGGCTCTTTCTTCGACCAATAAAGTACCTTGTGAGTATTTTTCATCGTGTTGAGATTCATCAAGACCGATTTCTTCTTCTTCGTCAGAAACCCTGATTGGATTGATTAAGTTAACCAGTTTGAAAATTACGAAGGATACGATGAAACTGAATGCGATTACAATAACAGCGCCTTTTAATTGTGTAATAAAGAAGGCAGGGTTACCGTAAAATAAACCATCGGCTCCGGCAGCATTAACTGTTTTGGTTGCAAAAACGCCAGTTAATAACATACCAACGATACCACCCACACCATGGCAAGGGAAAACATCTAAAGTATCGTCTAAGCTGGTTTTTTGTTTCCATGAAACGGCAAGGTTAGAAATTACAGCTGCAATTGCACCGATAAAAATACTTGAAGGAATGCTTACAAAACCTGCACCCGGAGTAATGGCTACCAAACCTACAACTGCACCGATACAGAAACCTAATACCGAAGGTTTTTTACCGCGTGCTACATCGAAGAACATCCAGGCTAAACCTGCAGCACCAGCAGCGGTATTTGTGGTTAAGAATGCCGAAACAGCTAAGCTACCTGCGCTTAAAGCCGAGCCCGCGTTAAAACCGAACCAACCGAACCACAATAAACCGGTACCAATTAGTACGTAAGGAATATTTGCAGGTGGCACTTCTTTGTGCTCTAAGTGTGATTTTCTACGTTTTAAAACCAATGCACCAGCTAATGCAGCCATACCAGCAGAAATGTGAACTACGGTACCACCAGCAAAATCTAATACACCCATTTTAAACAAGAAACCTTGTGGATGCCAGGTCCAGTGTGCCAATGGCGAGTAAACGAATACGGCGAATAATACAATAAACAGGATATAAGAAGTAAAACGGATACGTTCTGCAACGGCACCTACAACCAAACCTGGTGTAATGATGGCGAACATTAACTGGAAAACTGCAAATAGTGAAAGTGGGATTGTTAAATCGGCACCTCCCTGTAAATGCGGAGCACCAGAGTTAACCCCTTTAAAGAAAAGGAAAGTTGAAGGATTACCGATGAAACCGCCAATGGTATCGCCAAAAGCTAAACTAAAACCAACAACTGTCCATAAAACGGTAATTACACCTGCTGCTACCACACTTTTAATCATGGTAGAGAGAATGTTTTTACGATGAACCATACCGCCATAGAAAAATGCAAGACCTGGGGTCATTAAAAATACCAGTGCAGCAGCGATTAAAATAAAAGCTGTATCAGCTGCGCTGTACTTGCCTTCATCAAAATTAGGTAGAAGTGGAGTAAATAGAGCTAAAATTGCGACAATCATCAATATCGCGAAGGGCGCATACTGTTTAAAGGAGAATCTACTCATAGTTTTTAGTTTAATTAGTTTGTATTGTTTAAATATTTGAAAATGCTGTCATTTATTTTTATAAAAATACGACATATTGCAATTTTAACACCATAAAATTGAATTTTTCTAACAAAAACACGCGATTTTTATAAAACACAACAAAAAAATAGCTCAAAAATGAAAATAGCAAAAAAAACAGGCATTTTAGATATGAGTTTTTAATAAAAACAAAAACACCACATACAGCACTTTTATCGATATTTAATCAAAATACACCAAAAAGAAGTGAATAAAATCATACAAAAACAAAAAAACACATGAAATTTCATGTGTTTTTCCAAAAATTTATAAAAAATATCAGATTTTAACAAAAATATTCAGAACCCTGAATAATCCCGCGTTTTTCGATTTCTTTATCCATATAAGTTTGAATTGCCGATTTATTAAGCCCCCAATTCGGCGCAATTAGTAAATCCCAGTCTGAAATACCAAAAAGACGTTGAATAACAATATCCGGACGCAGCAATGGAATGAGTTCGCAAAGTAAATCGGTATATTCTTCGAGAGTAAATAGCTTAAAGGGCTCTTTTTTGTATTTAGCGCCCATAATAGAACCATCTACTACATGCAAATGGTGGAATTTAACGAATTTAATCTGCGGAAAACGGTTAATCTCATGAATATAACCCCGCATCTGCTCTCTGGTTTCCCATGGGAAGCCAAAAATGGTATGCACGCACAGATCGAGCTTGCTATCTTTTAACAATTCGACCGCAGCAACAAACTCGCCATGACTGCAGCCCCGGTTAATCTGATCGAGGGTTTCATCGTAAATAGATTCCATACCCATTTCGAGGTCGACATCAAAACGATCGGTATAACTCTCGAGTAAGGCTACCTTTTCTGCATCGATACAATCTGGCCGTGTACCTACTGCAAAGCCTACAATATCTTCGGTATTGATGGATAAAGCTTCATCGTACATCATCTTTAAATAATGTACAGGTGCATAGGTATTGGTGTTGGGCTGAAAATAGACAATATATTTATCTGCCCTATAAGAATTTTTAGCCCTGAACATCCCTTCAACCAACTGATCTTTGATGTTAGGGTTTTTACGCGAAGGCTCAGGCGTAAAGGAATCGACATTACAATAGGTGCAGCCGCCGTAGCCCTTGCTCCCATCGCGGTTAGGGCAGGTAAAACCGCCATCAACAATTACTTTAAATACACGTTGCCCTTTATATTTCTCGCGCAGGTGCGTGCCGTAATTTTTATATCCTTTTATACCTAAATCTACCTGTGTTCCCATTGGCTGCAAAAATACGCAATTAGTTTTACAATGCCGTTTTACGGAAAAGAAGATGTGAAAAGGATGAAAATTGAGCAGTAAAGTACGGCTACATTAACTTATATACCACTATGTTATACATCAAGTGCTTTAATATTTACCAGCCGATTTATCCTTTATTTATACTTTAGCACCTCTACTGTAATTACATTTGCCTGGCTTAACTGCCTGTTATGGTTAACGGTTAGCTTTAATGCGGTTGCCTCATCAACTTTTAAGTTCACCGGCAACGGCTGCCCGGTTGCTGCAATAGCAGCATCTTCTTTTTTAACTTCTCCAAAATGATGGGTAAAATCGGCCACGCGGGCAGAATCTGAAAGCGATTTGGGCAGGAGAAAAATGGCGCCGGCTTTAATTGGGTTGGCGGTATCGTTATTTCGATAAGGCTGCATAATGATACTGGCCTCGTTGGCCTGTTCGCCGGCAAAAACAACCAGTTGCAAGGAGGCTGGCGCTGCCTGGTTTAACGCTTCAATATGGCTTTGATCAAAATCAGTTAAAGGCAATTTAGCTATTTCATCGATATAGCTCATAAACATTTGCACCCTTGAAACTTGCTGAGTACCTGAAGCCTTAGATTGGTTAACAACTTTCTGTTCTTGCTTTGCATTGTTACAGCTTATAAAGGTAGCAAGCATAAGAATACCAAGGCTTACTGAAAGTACTTTAAGGTTAACTATTGAACGCAACATGTATATATATATTAAGGTGGGAGATATTATTGATTAATGCAGCCTTAACTGCCGGCGCTAACCAGTCCAAATATCAGGCCAATTAAACACTGTTAGTTTCATTAATAACTGCTAATGATTAAGCCCCAATTTATAGGGCAGGTTAGTAAACGGATGTATATTGCATAAGCCCGGGTAAACTAAACCCGGTAGCAGCGGCACGAAGTAAAGCGGATAACGGGACTATCGGAACCGATTGATGCCGGAGCCTGCTTTTCAAAATGCAAAAAGGAGACTGGAGACAAGAGACGTGAGATTTGAGATGTTAGATATGAGACGTGCGCTTCACATAGAGAAACTTAAGAAACAAAAAACCCCGCAGTTTTAAACACTGCGAGGTTTGATATGAAGTTTAGGCGTTAAACTAGCCTTATGATTCTTTCTTGTTTATGAAAAAGTAAACGGGAACGCCTAATAATACGATTAATAAGCCCGGCCAGGTGTATTGTTGTTTATAAATAAGGAGTAAGATGCAAAATGCCGCACCGATTAATAAATAAATAACTGGGGTAACGGGATATAACCAGGTTTTGTAAGGTCTTTCTAAATCGGGCTTTTTAAACCTTAAATAAATTACACCGGCAACGGTAATCATGTAAAAGAGTACAATTACAAAAGAAATCATATCTAAAAGATTGCCGTACTGCCCGCTTAAACATAAAACTGAAGCCCAGATGCCCTGCATCCAAAGTGATTTTTCGGGAACACCGTTTTTATTGTTGTGGAGTGCTGCTTTAAAAAACATACCATCTTGCGCCATGCTTTGAAAAACCCTTGCCCCTGCCAGCACGATCCCGTTAACGCAACCGAAGGTAGAAATCATTACCAAAACTGCAATAACAATGGTACCAAGGCCGCTGCCAAAAATCTGCTCGGAAGCTACTACGGCCACCCTATCGTTTGGCGCAAAAGCAATACTACCTCTGTTTAATGTGTTGAGATATATGAAATTCACCAATAAATACAGAATCATTACCGCGGTAGTACCCAAAACCATTGAGCGCACTACGTTTTTCTTTGGATTTTCAATTTCGCCCGAAACGAAAGTTACATTCTCCCAGGCCACACTCGAAAACACCGAGCCAACCATGGCAGCAGCAATGCCGCCTACAATGGTCATTCCTGAAATAGATTCCCAGCCTGATTTAAGAAAATTACCGCTCGGATCGGTTTTGAGGTTATTAAAAGCCGCCCAACCGAAACTCATGTTATCGCCCCAGAAATTATTTTTAACCAAGAGGAAACCTAAGATGATTAAACCTATTAAAGCTACAATTTTAGATCCGGTGAAGATATTCTGCAGCAACTTACCACTCTCCACACCTTTGGTATTAATATAGGTAAGGAGCATAATTACGCCAATGGCTAAAATTTGTATCCAGGTAATTTTATAACTGCCACTTTGAAAAATCGGAGCTGCATCGTTTAGCGCAGGAATTAAATAAGCTGTAAATTTACCGAAAGCCACCGCAACGGCTGCAATGGTACCAGTTTGGATTACCGTAAAGAGCCCCCAGCCATACAGGAAGCCCATCATTTTACCAAAAATCTCTTTCAGGTAAGTATATTGCCCTCCGGCTTTGGGAAACATAGATGAAAGTTCGCCGTAAGAAATGGCTGCAGCAACAGTCATTACCCCGGTAATTACCCACACCACAATTAGCCAGTATCCGGAGCCCAGATTTCGCATAATATCGGCACTCACAATAAAGATACCGCTTCCAATCATGGAGCCCATAACCAGCATGGTGGCATCAAAAAGGGTTAATTTCCGTTTGGAAGCCCCTTCTTCGTTTTGAATTTTCATATTGTTCAGTTCAGTTTGATTTAGTTTAGGGGCTAATTTATTTGAAAAAAACGACAATCTATGTATTATTTTACTGAACAATTTTTTATTCGCTACTACATTTATATACGGATGATAAATATTTTATTAACTTGCTAGATATAACCGTTTTCAGTTGGCAGTTTACAATTAACAGTTTAAACAATTAATCACCAGAAAAACAAATAACCAAATATAAACCAATTATTAACTATGGATTTTTTACAAAACAATTTAATTTACTGTATTCCGGCCCTGGGCCTTGTCGGTATTATAGTTATGCTAATTAAAAGTGCCTGGGTAAGCAAACAGGATGCCGGTGAAAAAAACATGCAGGAGCTTGCCGGCTATATTGCTGATGGCGCAATGGCCTTTTTAAAAGCCGAATGGCGGGTTTTGAGTATTTTTGCTGTTTTTACAGCAGCCTTACTGGCTTATTCGGGTACGGTTACAGAAATTAAAGGTATTCCCTTGCATTCGAGCTGGATCATCTCAATTTCCTTTATTATTGGAGCTGTATTTTCGGCAACTGCTGGTTATATTGGGATGAAAGCGGCTACCAAAGCCAATGTACGTACCACACAGGCAGCAAGAACCAGTTTAAAACAAGCTTTAAAAGTTTCGTTTACAGGCGGTACAGTTATGGGACTGGGCGTTGCCGGCTTAGCAGTTTTGGGTTTAGGTGGTTTATTTATTGTTTTTCTAAAGCATTTCAATGTTGTTTCGGTTAACAGCACCGAAATGAAAACAGCCATAGAGGTTTTAACTGGTTTCTCTTTAGGAGCCGAATCTATTGCCCTATTTGCACGTGTGGGCGGGGGTATTTACACCAAAGCAGCCGATGTGGGTGCCGATTTAGTTGGTAAGGTTGAGGCTGGTATACCTGAGGATGATGTGCGTAACCCTGCAACCATTGCCGATAACGTAGGCGACAATGTGGGCGATGTTGCCGGCATGGGCGCCGATTTATTCGGCTCGTATGTAGCGACTATATTAGCGACCATGGTTTTAGGACAGGAAATTAATGTAACCGATAACTTTGGCGGCATGTCGCCAATTCTTTTACCGATGGTAATTTGTGGTCTGGGTATTATATTCTCCATTATCGGAACCTGGTTTGTAACGATTAAAGACGAAAAATCGAACGTTCAAAATGCCCTGAACCTGGGTAACTGGTCGTCTATTGTAATTACCGCAGTAGCTTCTTTCTTTATAGTTAAATGGATGTTGCCAGAAACTTTGAACCTGCGCGGCTACGAGTTTTCGAGCATTAATGTGTTTTATGCCATTATTGTAGGCTTAGTAGTGGGTACCATTATGAGTGTGGTTACCGAATATTTTACTGCCATGGGCAAAAAGCCGGTTAATTCTATCATCCAGCAATCATCTACCGGTCATGCTACCAATATTATTGCAGGTTTATCGGTTGGGATGAAATCGACAGTGGTTCCGATCCTGGTATTAGCAGGTGGTATTATGGCTTCTTATCATTTTGCAGGTTTATATGGTGTAGCCATTGCTGCAGCCGGAATGATGGCCACTACCGCCATGCAGCTGGCTATTGATGCTTTTGGACCAATTGCCGATAACGCTGGCGGCATTGCCGAAATGAGCCAATTGCCACCAGAAGTACGCGAACGTACCGATAATTTGGATGCGGTTGGAAATACTACCGCAGCTACCGGAAAAGGTTTCGCCATTGCTTCGGCTGCACTTACTTCATTGGCTTTATTTGCAGCTTTTGTAGGCATTGCGGGTATTTCGGCCATTGATATCTATAAAGCACCGGTTTTAGCTGGTTTATTTGTTGGCGGAATGATTCCGTTCATTTTCTCAGCTTTATGTATACAGGCGGTAGGTAAAGCGGCTATGGATATGGTACAGGAAGTACGTCGCCAGTTTCGCGAAATACCTGGCATTATGGAATACAAAGCCAAACCTGAGTACGAAAAATGTGTGGCCATTTCTACCAAAGCCTCTATCCGCGAAATGTTAATGCCGGGTGCCATTGCCTTAATCACCCCTGTTATTGTGGGCTTTACCTTTGGTCCTGAAGTTTTGGGTGGTTTACTGGCTGGCGTTACCGTAACTGGTGTATTGATGGGAATTTTTCAGAGCAATGCCGGTGGTGCCTGGGATAATGCCAAAAAATCCTTCGAGCAAGGTGTAATCATTAATGGCGAAACACACTACAAAAAATCAGAACCACACAAGGCTTCGGTTACCGGAGATACAGTTGGTGATCCTTTTAAAGATACATCGGGCCCTTCGATGAATATTTTGATCAAATTAATGTCTATCGTTTCACTGGTTATTGCTCCTTACATCGCAGTTAAGGCAATTGCAGGCGAACACCGCACAGAAGTTCGCAAAGAAATCAGAATAGAGCAAAAAACGGATAGTGCAGGGCATACAATAACGGACACTATTACCAATACAACAGATACTTTGCAACGTTAGTTGTAAAAACCTAGATAGAAAAAGTGTAAAAGGGATTTTTAAACAGGATCCCTTTTACTTTTCCGTAATTTTTAATTACGTTTGGGGCTGAAAAATTTATATTCACAAATAAATCAAAACAACAACTAACTTTTATGAGTTTATTTCTTAAGAAATCAATTACTCAACTTTTAGCAGATTCGTCCGAATCTGAGAAAAGCTTAAAACGCACCCTATCAGCGGGTTCGTTAGTTGCGCTAGGTATCGGAGCAATTATAGGCGCAGGCCTTTTTGTTCGTACTGCAAATGCAGCTGCCCAAAGTGCTGGTCCATCAGTAACTTTCGGGTTTATTTTAGCTGCCATTGGTTGCGCACTTGCGGGTCTTTGCTATGCAGAATTATCATCATCTATTCCAATCTCTGGTAGTGCCTACACTTACACTTATGCCACTATGGGTGAATTTATGGCCTGGATTATCGGATGGGATTTGGTTTTAGAATATGCAGTGGGTGCTGCTACAGTGGGTATCGCCTGGAGCGAGTATCTTAATAAATTACTCACAGAAGTTATACACGTCAGTCCCATACCCTACGAATGGTGTCACTCTCCATTCCAAAGTGAAGGTGGCGTAAACGGGATCATGAACGTACCCGCCTTATTCATTATCTTCTTATTAAGTCTTTTATTGATAAAAGGCACACAAGAATCGGCATTTGTAAACGGATTAATTGTAATTACCAAAGTAGCCATTGTATTGTTAATCATTGCTTTCGGCTGGTCGTTCATTAACCCGGTTAACCATACACCATACATCCCTGAAGCTACAAAATATGTTGATAAAGAAGGCTTAACCCATAACTTCGGTGGTTTTTGGGGTATTGTGGGTGCCGCAGGTACGGTATTCTTTGCCTTTATTGGTTTTGATGCAGTAAGTACCGCAGCACAGGAAACTAAAAACCCTAAAACAGCCATGCCAATTGGTATTTTAGGTTCACTTGCAGTATGTACGGTTTTATACATCTTATTTGCTCACGTTTTAACCGGTATGGCACCTATCGAGTTCTTCAGAACCAAAGGTGGCGAAGCTTCTGTTGTAGCAGCCATTATTGATTACATGCCGGGTTATGGCTGGTTAGCCAAATTAGTAACAGTAGCTATTCTTGCAGGTTTTTCTTCAGTAATTCTGGTAATGTTATTAGGTCAGAGCCGTGTATTCTATTCGATGAGTAAAGACGGTTTATTGCCTAGAGTTTTCAGCGATTTGCACCCTAAATTTAAAACGCCATACAAAGCCAACATGATTATTTTTGTAATCTGTGCTTTATTTGCAGCCTTTGTACCTGGTGATGTGGTAGGTGATATGACTTCAATCGGTACTTTATTTGCCTTCATTTTAGTGTGTGCTGCGGTAATTGTACTGAGAAAAACAGATCCGGATTTGCACAGAGAGTTTAAAACCCCATTTGTGCCTTTATTGCCTATTTTAGGTATTATTGCCTGTACGTTAATGATATTAGGCTTACACTGGACTAACTGGTTAAGGTTATTCGGCTGGTTAGCATTAGGCTTCATCATTTACTTTGGTTACAGCCGTAAACATTCGGTTTTAGCAAATACTGGCAAAACAGTTGATCCTGTTGATCCTCCCAAACCAGAATTATAATCAAAAATGATATTTTCCATAAGCCCCGATCAAAAGTCGGGGCTTTTTTTGTGTTAAATTATTGTTAATAAATTACCTTTGCAAAAAAATCATTACATGAACCGTTATTCTGCTTCTGTTAAGCACATTTTCATTTTTGCAACGATATTATTGCTTTTTATTTCCTCAAAAGGTTATGCGCAAAGAACAATTAACGATGTAATGGATTCGACAACCGTAAATCACTTGTTAATTATCTCGAAGAAATATGGTTCATTGTCTTTTAGCGGTTATTTACAGCCTCAGTTTCAGCTGGCACAATCGAAAGGTACACAGGCTGAGTTTCAGGGTGGAAATTTTGGCGATTTTACCAATAACCGGTTCAGGTTGAGAAGAGGCCGCTTAAGGGCCGATTATATGATGTTAACCGAAGATGGCGCACCATCTACTTATTTTGTACTTCAATTTGATGGTACCGAACAAGGCGTTGCAATACGCGATTTCTGGGGGCGTTATTACGAAAACAAATGGAAAATATTGGCCGTAACGCTGGGTTTATCGGGCCGACCTTTTGGTAATGAGCTCCAATTGTCATCATCGGTTAGAGAAGCTCCGGAACGTGGCAGAATGTCGCAGATTTTAATGAAAACCGAACGTGATCTTGGGGTGACCTTTACTTTAAACCCACGCTGGAAAGATGCCAAACTCAAAAATTTTGTACTCGATTTTGGTGTTTATAACGGGCAGGGCTTAGCTGGTAACGGAGAGTTTGATAATAGCAAGGATTATATTTTAAGGTTAAGCCATAAAACTTACGCCTTTAAAAACTTTACCATTGCAGGCGGGGTAAGCACATTGCAGGGCGGCTTAGATCATCGTTTGCCGGTGAGCTACAAAATGGAACAAACCAACAATGTCTGGAAAATGGTTAAAGATTCATCAGCTGCTACCGTAAATAAGGTGGCCCCGAGAAGGTATTATGGTGCCGATATACAACTGGCAACCAAAACCAATAGCTGGAAATCGGAGCTTAGGGCCGAAGTAATATCAGGCTTACAAACCGGTACTTCAACTACATCAACTACGCCTGGCTCTTATCCTGTAGACAATAAGGCTATAGCGCTACCTTTTTATACCCGTACTTTTAACGGTGCTTACTTTACCTTTGTACAAACCTTAAACAGTACCGATAATCAACTGATTTTAAAATACGACTGGTACGATCCGAATGCTAAAGTTAAGGGGATGGACATTTCGGCCGATAAAGGCCTCTCGCCTGCCGATGTTCGTTTTGATACTTTTGGCTTTGGTTTTTTACACCATTTTAATCCACATTTTAAAGCTGTATTGTATTACGATATCATTAAAAATGAATCAACCCAGATTTCTGGTTATACAGCTGATAGAAAAGACAATGTGCTTACGTTGCGTACCCAGTTCTATTTCTAATAAATAATATACTGATTGAGGAATTGATACAAATTCCGCTACCTTTGCTTAAAATTGCCCTGCTATGAAAGCTGATTTTATGACGTTCAACTTAAGCCAGATATTATCGACAACGATGGTACTGTTTGCCATAATCGATATTTTGGGTGCCATCCCGGTAGTGATCGAGTTGCGCAGAAAGGCTGGTCATATCGAATCGGAAAAGGCTTCGCTAGTAGCCGCAGGCTTAATGATCCTCTTTCTTTTCCTGGGCGAATCGTTACTCAAAGTAATTGGTTTGGATGTAGAATCTTTCGCTATTGCAGGTTCATTTGTAATCTTTTTTATTGCCATGGAAATGGTTTTAGGACTAACCATTTTTAAAGAAGAAGCACCTGAAACGGTTTCGATCGTGCCCCTCGCCTTCCCTTTAATTGCCGGTGCCGGAACCATGACTACGCTGCTTTCGTTAAAAACCGAATACCATACACAAAATATTCTCGTTGGTATTTTGCTGAATATGCTGTTCGTGTACTTCGTTTTAAAGAATACTAACCGTTTAGAGAAGCTATTCGGCAAAACAGGGTTAAATATACTTCGTAAGGCATTTGGAGTAATTCTATTGGCTATTGCGATTAAGCTGTTCAGGAATAATACGGGGTTGTAGAATATAGGCTTTCTCTAAAGCGGGAGATGCTGAAACAAGTTCAGCATGACGAAAAAAGTTTTTCCTCTGAATAAATTGGAATTCCTACATCAATATGTAACAAAAATTCCGTATATTCATCTAAACAGAAAGCTCATTACATTATGAACAGCTTTGAAGAATATACCTTAATTATTGGAGCAATAGCCGTTTTAATCGAAGCGGTAAAATACTTCAAAAAGAATTTCAGATCCTGGTTTGAACATGGCTAGGTTTTGATCAGCCTTGCCACAAACATCGTATCGGCCTGATTTTCATAACCCTTTATCAATTCCATTTTTTCCAATTCGAGCGGTAGTGTATCGGTAAGGTGTTTAACCACTGCTTCATTTTCTGCTGCACAGGCCGAACAGGTAATATAAATTAAAGGTTTGCCCGGTTTAAGGTATTTTACTACGTTTTGAGCTATCCCCTTCTGTATCGTTGCAAACTGATTGATTTTGCGTTCATCGAAAAAGGTCAGCATTTCGGGTGTACGCCCCCAGGTGCCCGATCCGGTACATGGTGCATCTAAAATTATCCCGTCAAACTGGTAGTGGTGTAAAACCTGATCGTTGTTCTGCAACAGATCGAGTTCTTTTTTGTGGTATTTTTTAATTCCTGCCAAACGGAAACGTTCATCCAGGTTCTGGAGTACACTTTCTCTCAGATCGGTTACCAGAAGCTCAATTACAGGCTCAAAGCTATGTAAGAGCAAGGTCTTCCCACCCGATGCGGCACAACAATCCCACCACTTATCCCATTTATTGGGCTTAAAGTACTCGCCTGTATGCTGCGACGAAAGGTCTTGCACCTGGTAACTGCCTTCTGCTAAAATAGTTTCGAGTTTAGTTCCATTGGGCAATGCCAAAGCGGTATTAGAAATGGCTTTTACAGCAATATTTTCACCTTGCAACTTAGCTACAATAGCGGCTGAATCGGCCTCAGCCACACGGATAAATAAATCAGGCTGTTGAAAAAAGGAAGCAAAAAACTGCTCTTTATCTACATTTTCAGAAAGCGCCGCATGAAAAGGATATACCTGTGTTAAATCGAAATCAGGATATTTTGTCTTAATCCGCAAGAGCTTTTCTTCAAGCGGCAAAGCAACATCACTTGATAAATCAGGCAGGTTCTTCTCTACAATCAGGCTAAGCGTATCGTGACACAAAAAATCGGCAATACTTAAACGTTCTTCGTTATTGAGTGCCGGCAAGGCCTTTCCTAAGCGAAAAAAACTATAAATGTGGCGGGTAGCCCATCTCCTGTCTGAGGATCCCATCTGCTTATGCTGCTTAAAATAAGCGGGCAGAAAGCGATGTAAAGGCAAACTTCCGTCGTAACTGTTTAAAATCTGTTCAAAAGCCCTGATCTGATGGTCTACTCTCATGTATAATTGGGATGGAAGAAATTTATCGTTTACTCAACAATGTTTAAGGCAAAGTTCTTAAACTTTAACAACATTAAGCTGGTGTTAATATAACCTAATTTTTCATCATGGATGAACGAAAAATTATTGTGTAAACCTTTATAGCGGTCTTTTACCAGATAATCTTTATAATCTTCGCCATAAGTGCTTAACAAGCGGCCAAAGTAATAGCCAATATCGAAACCCTTAAAGGCATATTCGCCCGGTTCGAAACCATATTGATAGCGGTATTTTTTAATAAAGGTAGTAACCGCGCTATTTTTATAATCGATTTTGTAAGATGAGCTGATAATGGTATTCAAATCCTGCATTTTATCAGTCGGGTAGTTTTGTTTTACCCAATTTGGATGCCCGAAAAGTGAAATATTATAACCTCCTGACGGAAGATGTTTTAATTTGTACAGTTTTTCGATGGTAGGCAGCACAAAAGCACGATCGGATGAAGTTACCACCACCGCGTATTGTTTCCCTTTGATCATTTTGGTTTCGAAAGCATAGGCGGAAGTATATTCCTGCACAATGAATTTTGTATTGCCTTGAAAATAAGTGCGGATTGGTGCTGCAAATTGCTCATCTTCCGTTTTTCGCGGATTGATAAGCACCACAATTGTATTGGCTGGATTAAAGTTTTTAGCAATGTAGGCCCCGATCTTTTTCGCGTGCAAATCGATATTGTTTACAATAGAAATTAGGTTCGGGTTGTTAAAATCGGCAGGTTGCGATGCTGCTAGGGGCGATACCACCAGTGCATTGTTTTCTTTCGAATAGTTGGAAATAAATTTCAAGCCATCCGGAAAAACAGGACCTATAATTAAATTGCTTTGCTTAAAACGATCGTTCTTAAACAAGGTAGCAATATGTGCATTGTCATCGTCAGTATCGAAAACATTGAGCTTGAAATTTAGACCTTGAGCAGCTGCCGAATCTAAACCCAGTTTAAAACCCTGATAAAAATCGATGGGCATGGCATACTTTTCAATTTCTGCTTTGGTAGCCGTTTTTAAATTCAGCTCGCTTAACTTAAACGGAACCAGTAAGGAAACACTGGCACCCTGCGCAAACTTTTTAACCGGTTTTTTCTCAACAGGTTTTTCTTTCTCAACAGGTTTAGCTGCTTCGGGTTTAGGCGTCCTAATTTTAGGCGAACATGCCGCTAAAACCAACGCAGACCAAACCAGTAATCCATAAACCTTTTTGAAATTCATACCTATCGTTTTTAACAAAATATGCCAGCAAAGTTTATTCCACCTTGCCAGCATAAGCCTATTATTTATGTTGTTTGGACTAAAAACTCCAAACCAAAAACTCACAACTCCAAACTGGAAGCTATTCCCACTCAATAGTTGCCGGTGGTTTAGAGCTGATATCATATACCACCCTGTTAATACCTTTCACCTTGTTGATGATCTCGTTAGAAATTTTAGCCAATACCGGATAAGGTAAGTGACACCAATCGGCAGTCATACCATCAAGCGATTCTACCGCTCTTAAAGCAATTACGTTTTCGTAAGTACGCTCATCGCCCATTACACCAACAGATCTTACCGGCAAAAAGATTGCTCCTGCCTGCCAAACTTTATCGTATAAGCCTGCTTCTTTGAGGTTATCGATATAAATTTTATCGGCATCCTGTAAAATAGCCACTTTTTCGGCAGTCACTTCACCAATAATACGAATACCTAAGCCTGGTCCAGGGAAAGGGTGACGGCCTAAAATAAACGATTCTAAACCTAAGGCAGTACCAACTCTTCTTACTTCGTCTTTAAACAAAGTTTTAAGTGGCTCTACTACTTTAAGTTTCATGAAATCTGGCAAGCCACCCACGTTGTGGTGCGACTTAATTGTAGCCGACGGGCCTTTTACCGATACCGATTCGATGATATCAGGATAAATAGTACCTTGAGCAAGCCATTTTACATCTTGTATTAAGTGCGATTCTTCATCGAATACTTCGATAAATACACGACCAATGATTTTGCGTTTTTGCTCCGGATCTTCTACACCAGCCAACTGGCTTAAAAATTTATCTTTTGCATCAACACCTTTAATGTTCAGTCCAAAATCTTTGTATTGTTCTAAAACACTTTCGTATTCGTTTTTACGCAATAAACCATTATCTACAAATATGCAGTGCAAGTTGGTTCCAATTGCTTTATGCAATAATACCGCGGCCACGCTGCTATCTACACCACCCGAAAGGGCTAAAACAACCTTATCGTTACCCACAGTAGCTTTAATATCGGCAATGGTAGTTTCAACAAAAGCTGCCGATGTCCAGTCCTGGCTGCAACCACAAATATCTACCAGGAAGTTTTCTAAAAGAATCTTTCCATCGATACTGTGCGTTACCTCCGGGTGAAACTGAATGGCATAGGTATCAGAATCTTTAATGTGGTAAGCAGCAACCCTTACGCTATCCGTACTGGCAATCAGTTCAAAATTATCAGGAATGCTGGTAATCGTATCGCCATGGCTCATCCATACCTGCGAATCGATGTTAATGCCTTTAAATAATTTGTTTTCCTGGTTAACGAAGTTAAGGTTTGCACGACCATACTCGCGTGTTGAAGAAGGCTGTACATCGCCACCTAAGTGTTGGGCAATGTATTGTGCACCATAACAAACAGCCAGTAAAGGGTATTTTAAATGGTATTTCGATAGATCGATTTGAGGGGCATCTTCCTGACGAACAGAGTATGGACTACCTGAAAAAATGATCCCTTTTACATCGGGGCTAATCTCAGGAAGATTGTTGTATGGATATATTTCACAGTAAATATTTAGTTCGCGAACCCTGCGGGCAATGAGTTGTGTAAACTGCGAACCAAAATCGACGATAATGATTTTTTCTTGCATCCGCAAAGGTACCAATTAGATATGAGATTTGAGACGGTAGATTTGAGATTTTTACGAGAAAAGTCAGGAGTCGGTAGTCCGAAGTCCGAAGTTAAAAATGGACAGATAAATTGCTAATTAGTTTCCTCAATTAACCGGTTTAAACAATTAACCGGTTAACCTGTATACAACTTGCAGTTACCAATGGCAAATGAACTAATGAACACCTACGATTCCAGCAAAATCACTTCCACACCAAACTTTCTCAAAAAGTCAACACCTTCATCACTTGGTAAGCCTTTGTAGGTTGCATAAGATTTAGAATAATAAACCAGTTTGATACCTGATGATAAAATAAGCCGCGCGCAGGCAATGCAAGGCGATAAAGTAGTATACAGCGTACAACCTTCAATCTTCGCTCCGTTTTTAGAGGCGTAAAGGATTGCATTTTCTTCGGCATGCAGAGCCAGAGAACAGCTTCCTTTACTGTCGCGGGCACAACCATGCTCCGGCCATTCCTCATCACAATTATGGGTGCCTGCCGGCGGCCCGTTGTAACCGATAGAAATAATGCGTGTATCTTTTGTTAAAACTGCACCTACATGCGCACGCACACAATGTGAGCGGGCGGCCAAATCGGTGGCCAGGTTCATAAAAATAGAATCGAAACTCGGTTTATCTGTCATTTGTTGAAATAAAAAAGCCACAAAGAAATGCATCTTTGTGGCTGCTAAATTAGTTGATTAAAAATTAATGTCCGCCAGAAATTTTCTGATCGAAGTTAATTCCTTGTGATCTTAATATCGCTGCTACTCTCCAGGCATAAAATGCCAGGTAAGCAAAGCAGATAATTCCTACAATATAGCTATACTGAATACCTGTAAACTCAGAAACATAACCTTGCAACCAGCTGATGATACCACCGCCCATAATCATCATGATTAAGAAGCTACTACCCTGACTGGTATGTTTACCTAAGCCACTAACAGCTAAAGTAAAAATACATGGCCATAACGTACTGCAGAACAAACCAACGCTTGTAATGGCATAAACACTCGTCATACCTGTAGTAAACATACCGATTAATAAAGCAGTAATACCGATACCCGAGAAAATCAATAACATCCGGGCCGGGTTACCTTTACTGGCCATATCTGCTACAATTAATACCAGAATAATAGCTGCATAAACGTAAAAAGGAGCTAAATCATGTTTTGCAATTGCGTTTACTACCAGGAAAATACCAAAGGCTAAATAAGGTGCAATAAAACGCAATACTTTTTGCGTGCTCACATTATCGGTAAAAGCTTCAACAGCACCGGTCCAACGACCAATCATCATGCTGGCCCAGTATAACGAAATATAGGGTGCAATATCTTTAATTTCGAAACCTAAATCTTTCTCCATGTAGGCTGGCAAGTTACTCGCCGTCGAAACCTCAACACCTACATAAACGAAGATGGCAATCATACCCAAAACAAGTTGTGGATAGTTCAATGCTGACCCCTTAATCGATTTAGTATCTTCTGCCGAGGCTTCCACTAAAGCAGGTCGATCAGGCAACGATGACATTTTTAAGAAAATCGCCACTGCAATAAAAGCTACTCCCAAAATCAAATAAGGAATTTTAACACTTTCTACACTAATGTTGGTGTTTGCATTTGCAGCCGAACCAAAAATGGCAAAACTTACAATAAGCGGTCCAATGGTAGTACCAAAGTTATTAATACCGCCAGCTAATGTTAAACGTTGTGAACCTGTTTTAATTGGCCCCAAAGCAATGGCCAGCGGATTGGCAACAGTTTGCTGTAAAGAGAAACCCAAAGCTACAATAAACAAGCCCGAAAGCATTAATGGGAAAGAGTGAAGATTAGCAGCCGGGTAAAAAAGTAAGGTACCTGCTGCAGAGATAACCAAACCGAGTGACAATGAATTTTTATAGCCCAGTTTATTTACAATATCTTGTCCCATAATAACGGAGATTACATTGTAGATTACTGCACCCACCGTATATGCAATGTAAAATGCCAAAGAAACTAACTGACTTTCGGCTTGCGATAAATCAAAAGCCTTTTTAAATACCGGGATGAGAATGTCGTTACTGGCGGCTACAAAGCCCCAAAAGAAGAATACAGTGACCAGCGGGATAAACTGCCCCCACTTGGTTTGTGTTTGTTCTGAATTCATATTATAAATTTAGTTTTAGTGGGTCTAAACATAAATAAAAAAAATTAATAACCAGTATTTTTTATGCAACCTGTGCAACAAAAATAAATGTTATATGTTTAGGTATAAAATTGCATATTCGCATATTCTAAACAACACAATGCATGTTTGAAGCCATATTACTAGGTATAGGAGCAGGGATTATTTCGTCGTTTTTAACAGGGCCGGTATTTTTCGCAATGATTAAAACCAGCATAGAAAGGGGCTTCAAAGCAGGTTTTTCTTTAGCAGTTGGGGTGATTATCAGTGATGTTATCCTCATTGGCTTAGTACTTTTCGGCAGTCAGTTTTTCGATTATAAAGCCGAATTCGATAAATATGTAGGGAGTATTGGTGGGGTGTTTCTGCTTGCTGTCGGCATATATTACCTGGTTTCTAAAATCACTGTGCATTACGATAGTACCACCCTTCAAAAAGTAAGCAAACGGGGTTATGTGCTCAAAGGTTTTTTAATGTGCATCCTCACCCCTTCTACCCTCATGTTCTGGATTATTGTGAGCGGTATTATATCGGTTAAGCTTAACAACATGCTTAACGAAAAGCTGGTTTGCTTTTTCATTGCCATGGCCACCCAACTCAGTATCGATGGCGCCAAGAGTTTTTACTCCAGTAAACTCCGTTATAAAATAAAGGAAGATGCCCTTAAAAAGCTGAATAAAATTGCTGGTGTGGTAATCATCTTTTTCGCTTTCTGGCTCATTATTAAAACCTACCTTAAGTTTTACGCATAAAATTTACCACAATTTATTAGCCTCCGCGTATTAAATGCCATTTGGTGCCCTTGTGTTTTAGTTGTGTATTTTTTTTTGAAAAGCAATGCCTGTGCTGCTGTTAAACGTTAGTCCTGCCAATGCTGCAAGTCCTCGCCCGGTGAAAAACCGGCCTCCGGGCTTTCCGCGAATGTCAGGTTTAGGTACGAAAAGGTAATACATTAACGGAATATCACCGGAGCAAATGTTGGAAATCTGCTTTGTACCCTTGTGCCTTAGTGGTAAAAATCGCCTACAGGATCGTCGTTTCGAGTGGAATACTACTCTCTATTTCTCTGTGCAAGCTTCATGTTCTCTGTGGTAAAAAACAAAAAAAATAGCCCATATCTGCGATATGAGCTATTCGTTATTCAAGTCCCCTTTAGGGGATTTAGGGGCCTAGTAAGCCCTTTGGTTATTTCCTTCTTTCCAGTTAACAAAAGCTTTGTTAACCACTTTGTTACCACCCGGGGTAGGGTAATTTCCAGAGAAATACCAGTCACCTTTGTTTTTCGGACAAGCTTCGTGCAGGTTCTCCAAACTTTGGTAAATTACTTCAACCTCAGCAACAGTACCTTTTGGGGTAATAATCTGCGCAATTTTGGCCGAAATTTCTTCTGGTGTAAAAGGCTTGTAAATATCTTTAACATGGTTTACAATCTCCTCTTTAGGCAATAATAACGAAGCTTTACATTTGGTGTAAACATCTTCAATTACCTGCCACATACCGCGCTCGGTAAGCAATTGTATCGCTGCATCAAAAGCTACAAACTGTCCCATACGGCTCATATCTATACCATAACAATCAGGGTAACGGATTTGAGGTGCCGAAGAAACAATGATAATTTTCTTAGGATGTAAACGATCTACAATTTTAATGATACTTTGCTTAAGTGTAGTACCCCGAACAATCGAATCGTCTAAAGCTACCAAAGTATCCTGGTGGTTGTTGATAATACCATAAGTAGTATCGTACACGTGAGCTACCATTTCGCTTCTATCCGCATCCTGCGTAATAAAAGTACGTAGCTTCACATCTTTAACCGCCAATTTTTCTACCCTTGGCGCCAGCGATAACAACTCGTCTAACTGCTCGTCGTTTAGCTGCTCCTTTTTATGTAAAAGTGTTTCTTTCTGAAGGTTACGTACATAACGCTGTACGCCATCAACCATACCGAAAAAGGCCACTTCGGCAGTATTCGGGATGAAAGAAAATACCGTGTTTTTTAAATCGTAGTTAACGGCTTTCAAAATTTTATCGCTCAATAAACGACCTAGCTGTTTACGTTCGCGGTAAATTTCAACATCACTTCCTTTCGAGAAATAAATGCGCTCAAATGAGCAAGATAATCTTTCGGTAGGCTCGCGGAACTGCTCCATGCTTACCTCGCCGTTTTTCTTGATAATTAAAGCATGACCTGGATCAATCTCTTTAACATCTTTGAACTGAATGTTGAATGCAGTTTGTAATGCAGGACGCTCAGAAGCTGCAACCACAATTTCATCATCGTAATAGTAATATGCCGGGCGGATACCTGCAGGATCGCGCATGATGAACGAATCGCCATTACCAACCATACCACAAATCGAGTAACCACCATCCCAGGTTTTAGCCGAGCGGCGAAGGATGTTGGCAATGTCTAAGTGTTCGGCAATTTTTTGCGTAATCGCAACATTGTCATGTCCTTCTTTTTTGTACTGATCGAAAAGCTCCTGGTTCTCGTCATCTAAAAAGTGACCGATTTTTTCCAGTACTGTAACCGTATCTGCCTTTTCTTTCGGATGTTGTCCCAATTCGTATAATTGTTCCAATAACTCGTCAACATTAGTCATGTTAAAGTTACCGGCAATTACCAGGTTACGGGTCATCCAGTTGTTTTGCCTTAAAAAGGGGTGGCAATTTTCAATACTGTTTTTACCATGTGTACCATAACGCAAATGACCCAATAACACCTCGCCAATAAAGCTTACGTTGTTTTTGAGCCATTCTGTATCCTGCATTAATTCAGGCGTGTTTTCCTGGAGATCGACAAATTTGTTCTGCACATATTCGAAAATATCCGCTACCGCATTAGAGGCCATGCTCCGGTATCGGCTAATGTACCTGCTTCCAGGTTTCATATCCAGCTTAATGGTAGCAATACCTGCGCCATCCTGGCCCCGGTTATGCTGTTTTTCCATTAAAAGGTATAATTTGTTAAGGCCGTAAAGTGCTGTACCGTACTTTTGCTGGTAGTAAGAAAGTGGTTTTAACAGGCGAATGAAAGCGATTCCGCATTCGTGTTTTATCTGATCACTCATTGTGTGGGTTTGAAGCGGCAAAGTTATCTTTTTAAATCATCAGAACCTAAACAAAAATGCTTTCTTTTATTATGATGAGTTTAGGCTGACAGACAGCTTAAAGATCCTTTATTTCCCTACAATTCGTATTATTAATTAGAATCTTTCTAAATAATTTGCATAGTTAGTGTAGAATTCACACCTTTGCAACGTTATTAAGATTTAGTCTAAATTGAAAAAACTTTACACATCCCTATTATTATTCTTTATTTGTTACACTGCGCTGGCGCAAATCAAGAACGTGGTTACCGGAAAAGTGGTCGACCCGCAAAATAAGCCATTGGAGCTTGTTAACATTAAAATTGTAGAAACCAACCAATATGCCATTACCGATAAGTATGGCATGTTCAGGGTTAACGGTTCGGAAACGAACAACGTTTTAACCCTCGAGTTTTCTTACATCGGCTACCAGAAGTTAAGCGTCCCCGTAACTGTTAAAGCCGGAGAAACTAATCTTGGAAATATTCAGTTAAAGGTTTTAGATCTAAGTCTGGAGAATATCGAGATCAACGCCAAGCGGAATTATTCGGGTTCAACCAACTCCTCGCTGATTATTACCAGAGATATGATTGAACAAACTCCGGCATTGAGCGTAAACGATTTGCTGAATCAGATTCCGAATAGGAAAATCCAGCCACCTTCACTACAAAATGTTCAAAATATTAATTTAAGGGCTGCCTATGCACCTACTACTGATGGGAAAGGCGCATTCGAGCTCAATAATGCATTCGGTATTGCCATTATTATGGATGGAAACACCATTAGCAATAATGCCAACATGCAAAGTTTTAATGCTGGTAGAGCAGGTGGAGTAGGCTTATCATTTGTAAAAAGTGGATCATACGGGATAAGAGGAACTGGCGAGCAGGACAGAACAGGCTACACCGGAGATTACACCTTTGGCGGAACAGACTTACGTCAAATCCCTGCCGATAATATTGAAAGTATTGAGGTTATTCCAGGTGTGGCACCAGTAAAATATGGCGATTTAACAGATGGAGCGATCATTATTGAACGCCAGGCCGGTAAATCGCCTGCTTATGTACGCATGCAGTTGCGCGATAATGCCACTTCATATAGTTTCTCCAAGGGTTTTGAAATCAGTCCAAAATATGGATCAATAAATGTTGGGGTAAATTACGTTAATTCGTTTCAAGATAACCGCGATAAATTAAAAGCTTACCGGAGGGTAACCACCAACACCATGTGGACAAATTCTTTTGGAAAAAGTAAACAACTAAAGAATACTTTTAGTTTAGATTATGGCAGGAATCTAGATGGGATTAAATTCGATCCGGATGATGAAAAAAGTACGAGAACCAAATTTGACAGCTGGAATTTTAGTATTGCAAACAGAAGCAATTATCGTTTCAACAACGGCTTCCTAAAAAATGTGGGCCTAAATTTAAGATATGCGGAAGGACATCAGGTTAGTTATAAAGAAGAGTTAGTAAATGATGCGTATGTATTATATAGTACAGCAACTACCACAGGAATACATGAAGGATATTATGATTCAGGAGTTTATACTGCAAAATCGCTGATAGATGGCCGTCCGATTACCGCATCAGCTAATTTGGATTTCACGGGAGGGTTTGCAACAGGAAATTTGGTACACAACCTGTCTTTTGGTACCAGCTTTAGCTATAGCGCAAACAAAGGGTTGGGCCAAACCATTGATCCGAATGAGCCGAGGGGTACAACAAGAATTGCAAGTACTTCTTTAGGTACAAAAAGTTCAGAACGCTATTACGACTTCAGGCTAGCACTTGCTCAGAAAGACCTTGGTTTTTATATTGAAGATCTTTTTACCGCAACTGTAATGGGTAGACCCTTAAATATCCGTGCCGGAATAAGATCTGATATACAAAATGGATATACTTCAATATCACCAAGAACAAATATCAATTACGAAGTAAATAAAAACCTTAGATTTGGTGTAGCTTATGGTTTATCGTATAAATCGCCTGGCCTAGCACAACGTTTTCCAGGGCCAACGTTTTTTGAAGTGCCATTGTTAAATGCCTATAATGGCAAGGTAAATGAAAGCACCTATCTGGTTTATGTAGAGCGTTACGAACCTACTAGTGTAGGGTTAAAACCATCAAGGAGCGAAAGCATTGAATTATCTGCACAATTAAAAATTGATAAATTTAACCTTTCCTTAACTGCTTTCAATAAAAAATCGCGGGGTGGCATATCTACCGTTCAAAATTTACAGAGCATTTTTCTACCAACCTATACTGCAACGATTAATAGTGGTGCAAAACCAACAATTAATCAAACAGGCACAAAAGCATATGCCATTAATTATTCAGTATTCAAAAATGATCTTTTATCTGATAATCAAGGTTTTGAACTGATTTTAAACACCCCGGAGATTAAACAGATCAAAACTTCATTTAACATTAGTGGTGGGCTTTTTAAAACTAAATCACGTTCGCTCTATAATTCATTAAGTAGTGAAATCCCAACCACTGTACCTAATGATCCAAACTACGCATATATTGGTGTTTATGAACCAAAAAATACGAGAGCGTATTTCAGCACAGGAAGAATTACCAGTTTAACCCATATCCCAAAGCTAAGCCTTGTGGTTTCTTTTATTGCAGAATTCCAATTATTAGATAAAGTTATCAGCCCAGAAAGCTCAAGAATTCCGCTTGGTTATTACACAAGCACCAATCAATATATAGCCATTACAAATTTCGATAAGAATAATACTTCCTATGGTCATTTATATAAAACTCCAGAGCAACAGGCCGAAGCAAATCTTCCTCGTATATTCTCAAATTACCACATGAGCATTGCAAAGGAGATTAAGAAGCGTTTCAAATTCGCTTTTAATGTATACAATGTATTTAATTACCAGCCTTATTATGTTACCCCAGCTGGTACATATAAATATCCAAATACCAGCCCAACATTTGGTGCCGAATTATCGATTAAACTATAAGATGATGAAAAAAATAATATTCGTAGCAACTGCTATTATATTTCTGTTCACAGCCTGTAAAAAATACCAGGGGAATACGCCAGAAATCCATCCGGTACAATTCAAAGTTATCGCATCATATGCTTCTGCTGATCTTGCAAAGATTTTACCAATTGCAAAAGTTAAACTTACATTTAAGAACAACAAGAACAATAAAGAAAACATTTATGACACTAAAGCTGATGGTACATTTTCTCTAGATTCTATTTCACCAGGAACCTATGATATTTCAGCCTCGATAGAAATTTCAGCTTCTGAATATTCTGCCCTTACAGGAGAAACAGTGACTAAAAATGTGGTTTTTAATGCATCAGAAAAAGCAAGAATCATCACCATTGAAAACGGCCAAAGTATCAATTTAAAACTTATTGCTGGCCCAACTGGCCCATGGGTAATTAAGCAAATCTATTTTGCTGGATCTAACACTACAACAGGCGCTAGTTTTAGAGATCAATTTATTGAAATTTATAACAACTCAGATTCTGTATTGTATGCCGATAGTTTATATATCGGCGAAGCATTAGGCATCCAAAACTTTACTGCTGTGAATATTTACAGACAAACGAACAGCCAGTATGATTGGAGTAAAGCCCAGGGAATGCCTACGGATGTTGATGCCAATAATGATTATGTCTATACCAGAGCCTTATTGATGATCCCTGGAACCGGAAAGCAATATCCGGTGCAACCAGGCAAGAGTATTGTATTGGCACAAACTGCTGTAAACCATAAAGCCCCTTTTACTGGCTCTGATGGGAAAGTAATTACGGCACGAGACCCATCTTTAACAATTGATTTGAGTGGTGCAGATTTCGAAGCCTATTATGCCCCTTTCCTGCCACGCCCTCTTGCTTCAGATATCGACAATCCTTTAGTACCCAATGTTGACGTTTTATCTTACAATGGAACCGATCTAATTTTGGAAACTAGTGGTAGAATGGGTTATGTTATTTTTAAAAACACAGGTACAACGCCTATTAAAGATTTACCTAAATATCCATATCCAACCATTGCTCCACCAAGCGCAAGTGCTGATAAATATTATCAGATTCCACTCTCCTTAATTATCGATGCCGTGGAGACTCAAACCAACGTAGCGACATCACGAGTACCTAAAAAGCTTGTTGCAAGCCTGGATGCCTTGTATACGTATGTTCCCAACGGAATATATTCCTCCCAATCTGTAATCAGAAAAACGGAAGCTATCGTAAATGGAAGGATAATTTTAAAAGATACCAATAATTCAGCAGAGGATTTTGACTACCTGCCGCTTGCCAATCCGAGAGGATTTAAATAATTATCCATGGTCAAAATATCTCATAAAATTAAAATGAAGCATACCTTTCTATCTATATTCTTATTTTTTGGCATCGCATTTACCGGGTCAGCTCAGGTTAATGATGCTTTAAATACAGCAACAAATAACAGACAATTCTCTGCAGATTCAGCTCAATTCAGCGCCTATGACTTTGCAAAAACGAGTCCTTTTTTTATTAAAAAGTTAATGCCTTTAACTTTTAATAGCTTAAGTATTAATCAAATTTTCGAGAAGGGACATTTGATGAAAGCCCAGGATGCGACACAAGTTAACACAACAGCTTTAAGCACAGAAGGAATTTCACAACTTAAATCTATCACATTATGGGGTTTGTTTTCATACAATAGATCTGTAGAAGATAGTACATCATTTTCACACCAAACCAGAAACAATTTAGCAAATCCATACTATTTTGGTTCTGTTAAAAATCTAAATTATCAAAGAACAGTTTACAACCTAAAAGCTTTAGCTAGTAAAAATTTACTAAATGAGAATTTGCCTTTTGGCTTAGGTGCCGATTACAGGATAGGCAACCATTATTCTACTAATGATCCTCGCGGAGAAATTAGCGATTATCAACTAAATCTGGTTGCATCAATTGGTTATAATATTACGAAAGAATTAGCTATAGGAGCGGCTTACAGGCATGGTTATGGTTTAGAAAAAGTAAATGTTGCCTATAAAAACAATAGCCTATCTCAAGGCAAAGTAATTCCGGAGTTTACCAATTATTTGATAAATGGTTATGGAGAGGGAGAAGAATATAATGAGAGAAGGACCTTTCAGAATAGCCAAACAAGAGATGGACTCGATGCTTATTTAACTTTTGAGAATGAAAAGATGGGAAGCTTTAATTTCACTTTTCAAACATCAAAAGAAAAGCAAAAGTTTGATTATCGAACTTCATCAGGGATTTTAGAATATATTAGTTTTAATTTAGTACGTGAAAATTATCGACTTTTTTGGTTAAAAAAGAATGCTTCAAACAGATTTAGCGCAGACTTAAGTTACACTAAAAATAATGGCTATAATTATTTAAATGTTTATCTCGCTAATAGCTATTTGTATAAAAACAATACTATCACAGCAAAAGGCTATTTCTCGTTAATTAAGAATCAAATCACCCATAATTTTGGCTTAAGTTTAAGTAAATACAAAGAACGCAAGCAAGATGGTATTGCCGGAAATGATATTGGATTTAACCAGTTGAATTACTCACTTAGCTATGGCATAAACCACCAGAATAAAAACAACCATAATTGGGGTTTGAGTTTAACTGGCTTATACAATCAATATCTTGATTCTGATTTCAGCGTGCTTTTAGCTAATGAGGGCGTATTCACCAGAAATGTAATTTACTACGATTACGCTTACAACACAACCTCGAAATTTGGCGCTAACCTATCTGGAGATTACAGTATCCCTATGTTTAAACAAATTCAGGCAGGTATTAAAGTTGCCCTTACTTACTGGAGAAGAGAAGATTTAAAAGATTTTGGCCGGGTATTAACCTATACCCCAGGCAAAGACCGTTTTTCTTCTAATATCAGCTTAAACCTGTATTTTTAACCCATGAATAAAATTTTTGCCATTCTTGCTCTTGCCCTCACCGGATTAATCCTATTTTCTTTTCAATCGGCTAATTTTAATGACGACGATGAGTTGAGTATTGATAGTCTGCGCAAAGTTTATTCAAAACCTACCAGCCAATGGCCAAAGCCTACCGTAGATGCAGGAGCGGTATTTCAGGAACTGGGCGAACTTCCACCCTCTCCGGTTGATTTAAAAAATGATTCAGTAAAAAAGGTGGTTGAACTGGGTAAGATTTTATTTTTCGATCCGCGTTTATCGGGTTCCAACCAGATTTCGTGCTCGAGCTGTCATGCGCCAGATTTGCACTGGACAGACGGTCGTCAGGTATCCATTGGTCACGATCATTTGGCCAATATCCGCAATGCCCCTTCTTTAGAGAATGTTTGGTTTTACAAGCGACTGTTTTGGGATGGCCGGGCCAACAGCCTCGAGGAGCAGGCCGGTAGTCCGGTGGCGGCACATAACGAGATGCACCAGGACATGAAAATTTTGCCTAAAAAGCTGAGTAAGATTAAAGGTTACCAACCTTACTTTATGGCCGCATTTGGCTCAAAGGAAATTACCAATAAACGCATTTTCGAAAGTCTGGCTACCTTTCAACGCAGCATTGTGAGTCGCAGAACGCCTTTCGACCGTTTTTTGGCCAAAGATAAAAAAGCACTTACCGATCAGCAATTGGTGGGTTTAAATTTGTTTCGCACCAAGGCACGTTGTATCAATTGCCATAACGGTCCGTTTTTTACCGATAACGAGTTCCATAACGATGGTTTAACTTATTATGGCCGTAAATACGAAGATTTAGGCTTGTACAACGTGACTAAAAAGGCCGAAGATGTGGGTAAGTTTAAAACCCCGGGCTTAAGGAACGTGATGAAAACCGCCCCATGGTTTCACAACGGTTTATTCCCCGATATGGATGGTGTAATGAACATGTACAATGTGGGCATGCCGGTACAAAGGGTAAAAACCGAGCAGGTAAACGATCCGCTTTTACCTAAAAATGATAAGCTGCTAAAAGGTTTAAAGCTAAGCATTGCCGAAAAAGATGCTGTTGTTGCTTTTTTAGATGCATTGTCATCGCCAACGGTGTTGGTGAGGGTTGAGCAGTTGCCGCAGTAGTTAGTTGGCAGTTTGGAGTTATCAGTTTGCAGTCGATTAACCGATTTAAACAATTAACCAGTTAACCGTTCCAGTTTGCAATTGATAGTTGGCGGTTCTCAGTTAACCAATTTAAACAATTAACCAGTTAACCATTTAGTTGGGAGTTGGAAGTTTGGAGCTTGGAGTGAGCTAACGAAATAGCCTAAATCCATATTTTACTTTGAAAGCTTCCTGCAGTGTGCAGCAACAAATCAAAGTTACTTTGAAACCTTCCTGCAGTGTGCAGCGACAAATCAAAGTTACTTTGAAACCTTCCTGCAGCGTGCAGCGACAGATTAAAGTTACTTTGAAACCTTCCTGCAGTGTGCAGCGACAAATCAAAGTAAAAAGTCTGGAGTTTAGCGTTGGGCGTGTTTTAATCAATTAAACCTGAAGAACCTATAAAAAAGATTGCTCAGGCTCGCACTAATCCAGCCTAGCAATGACGATATTCTTTTGAAGTTTGCAGTCGATTAACCAATTTAAACAATTAACCAGTTAACCGTTCCAGTTTGCAATTGACAGTTGGCGGTTCTCAGTTAACCAATTTAAACAATTAACCTCATTACAGTTTTCAATGGGCAGTTTACAGTACCAATGAACAAATGACTATTGAACCAATGAACCAAAAAAATTACATCTTACCCGATTTCAATGCTTCGCCGAAAAAGATAGAGGCATGCGCATCAAATGCAGCCGGATCTCCACTGGTATAAAAATGTCTTTCGCCTTGCTTACCTAGTTTTGCTTCGATTTCAGGATGCCTTGTCAAATAATCAACCAAACTATTGGCTACGATATCGCCCTGCGCCAGAACGTTGATATGATCAGGAAATACCTTTTTCAGTTTAGGCATTAATAAAGGGTAATGTGTACAGGCCAGCAGCACACAGTCTATATCGGCCGACTGATTCAAGAGTTGATTGCAGTATTCGTTAATAAAAAAATCTGCTCCGGGTTCCAGGTGTTCGTTGTTTTCAATCAGCGGTACCCACATCGGGCAACTCTGCTGATATACTTGTATTTCGGGGAAAAATTTATTGATTTCTAACAGGTAGGATTGCGAATTAACCGTTCCCCTGGTCCCCATTACTCCTACTTGTTTGGTGGTTGTATACTGATCTATTACTTCGGCTGTAGGCCTGATTACGCCGAGTACACGCCTATCGGGATACTTAGCTGGTAAATCGCGCTGCTGAATGGTTCTAAGCGCCTTAGCCGAAGCGGTATTGCAGGCCAGGATCACCAAATGACAACCTTTGGCAAAAAGCCATTCAACGCATTCTAAAGTATACTTGTAAATGGTATCGAAAGCATGATCGCCATAAGGCGAACGGGCATTATCGCCTAAATAAATATAATTGTAATCGGGTAATTTATCGGCAATTGAGCGGAATACCGTTAAACCTCCATAACCTGAATCGAAAATACCTATCGGGGCGCTACCTTGCATGCTTATTTAGGGTTAATTGTTTATTCTGGTTGTAAAGGTAGTTTTAATTTAGAAGTTAAATGTTGGAAAGTTGAAACGTTTAAATGTTCAGGGAGCTGAGCCTTGCAACATCTAAATGTTGGAAAGTTAGAAGGTTGAAAGGTTTGAATGTTCAGGGAGCAGAGCCTTACAACATCTAAATGTTGGAAAGTTCAAAACATTGGAAGGTTGTAATGTTCAGGGAGCAGAACCTTACAGCCTCTGGGGGTTGGAAAGTTAAAACGTTGGGAGGTTTAAGTGTTCAGGGAAATTTCCCCGTTTTAAAACCTTCCTAAGTCATGTAATAATAGTTAAGAAAGTCCTTCGACAGGCTCAGGATGACACACTATTAGTGCGCATTCCCTAAAGAGTATTACCATAGAAATAATGATTTCATTTGAGATGCTGAAACAAGTTCAGCAGGACGGCGCCAGATGGGCTAAAACAAAAAAGCGGAACTAAGTTAAACTTAATTCCGCTTTATATTTTGAACCGGGAAGGAGACTTTGGACTCCGAACTCCAGACTCAGGACTACTTTTTAGGTGCAGCTGGTTTTGCAGCAGTTGCCGAAATACCTAATTTAGTTTTAACTGCAGCTGTGATATCATCACCACCATCCCAGAAAACTAAGTTGTTACCACCTTGTCCGTTTGCGATATCGAAAACATAAGCTAAACCTTTTTCTTTAGCTACTGCCGAAATTGCAGTTGCTACTTTAGCCTGGATTGGCTGGAACAATTCGCCTTGTTTAGTACCGATATCTTGTGAAGCTTTTGTACGGGCATCAGTGATACGTTTCTCTAAATCCTGCAATTCAACACCAGCAGCCTGCAATTCTTTACCTACAGTTTCTTTGTTTGCCTCGCTTAAAGTTTTTTCTTTGTCTTGTGCGTTTTTCAATTTAGTCTGATATTCTTTGATCATTGCATCAATATCAGCTTGTTTTTGTTTACCCAAGGTTTCTAAAGTCGTTTGAGCTGCTTTAGCATCAGGTAAATTTGCAAATACCTCTTCAGAATTAATGTGCCCTAATTTTTGTTGTGCACTTGCCATATTCGCTGTAAACAATAAACCTGCTGCTACAAAGAATACGTTAATTAACTTTCTCATCGTTCTATTTTACTTTTTTTATTTTTTCTAATTGTTTGTTCCTTAAAATTCAAAGGGCCGAATATACTAATTATTTACAGTCCCTGGTTTGTAACCTAATTTTACCACTACATCATTACTTACATCGTAACTGCTGCTGGCATAAATCATCATCGTTGCTTCGCTGCTCTTATCGAAAATGAAATCCAGATATTTAGCTTTAGCAATTTGTTTAATGGCATCCGCTACTTTATCCTGTATGGGTTTAATCAGTTTGCTTCTGCTCTGAAAAAGCTCTCCGTCAGGTCCAAATTTAGAACGTTGAAATTCTTTAGCCTGCTTTTCTTTTTCAATAATTTCATTCTCACGGCGCTTGCGCATATCGTCGGTTAATAAAACCTGATCGGCCTGGTAAGCTTTGTACATGCGGTCTATTTCAGAAAAGTTCTGATCAACCTGCTGTTGCCATTGTTTAGAAGCTACTTCCAACTGGCTTAATGCGGATTTATATTCCGGTAAATGTTTTAAAATATACTCCGTGTCTACATAAGCAAACTTCTGTGCAAAAGCACCGAATGATGTGCAAAGCAGGAATGCGATAAAAAGATACTTTTTCATTTGTAAGTGTTTGTGTTTTAATGATCTTTAATAACCTAAGTTTTGTTTAAACTCAACTTGCAACGATTTATTGCATAATTAGTTATTTTTTTACTCTTTATCAATTAAAATCCACCTAATTGTTGTGCGATACTGAAGTGGAACTGTCCTTTGTTCGCATCTGGCAATCCAGGGATCGCATCGAAACCATAACCATAATCAATACCCAATAAACCAAATATCGGTAAGAAGATACGTGCACCCACACCTACCGATCTGCGGATATTGAACGGGTTAAAATCGCTGAACCTGTTCCAGGTGTTACCACCCTCAGCAAAGGCTAAAACAAAAGCTGTTGCCTGCTGACTAGCAATAACCGGATAACGCGCCTCTAATACATACTTGGTATAAATCGGGCTACCAGATTGCTGTGCAATGTTTGGATCAGAACCTACCGGGATAACGGTATTGTTCGAATAACCACGCATGGCAATCAGCTCAGATCCCTGTAAGAAATCGAAACCTTGCATACCATCACCACCCAGTTTAAAACGCTCGAACGCTGATTGACCTACGGCTTTGTTATACTGACCTAAGAAACCAAACTGTGCCTGAGCCTTGATAACCAAATTGCCTACTACGCGTTGATACCACTGCGAATCGAATTTCCATTTGTGATATTCCGTAAAGCGGTATTTTTCTTTATCAGATGCCGTTGCATAGTTGGTTTTGTTAAACAACGAGTACGGTGGCGTAGCCTGAATAGTGAAACGCAGGAACGAACCTGATTTCGGGAAAATAGGCGAATCTCTTGAATCGCGGCTTATCTCTTGTGATAAGTTTAAGTTATAAGAGGTACCGGTGCTGAACAAATAACCTGCATAGTTATTTAAGATGTACTGCTGCAAGTTAATGGCATGGCTTAACTGGAAATAGTTATCAGGCCAATTTAACCTTCTACCCAAACTTACGGTTACACCATTTAAACGGATTTTCTGGAATGAAGCATTATCAGAGCTTAAACCGTTTGATTGTAGTGAAGTAAATGCACTTACACCGAAGCTTACCGGTTTCTCGCCACCAAACCAGGGTTGAGAGAATGAGAAACTGTATGATTGGTAATATTTACCGTTGGTTTGTCCACGTAAACTTAATTTCTGTCCATCCCCTTTTGGAAGTGGTTTGTAAGCCTTTAAGTTAAACAGGTTACGCAACGAGAAGTTGTTGAAGGTTAAACCCAGGGTACCGATAATACGGCCACCGCCAAAACCACCTGAAAGCTCAATCTGATCTGAAGGTTTTTCTTCAACGGCATATTCGATATCTACTGTACCATCGGCCGGGTTAGGGCGCGGGGTTGGAACGGTTTTAGACTCATCGAAGTTACCCAGCTGACCAATCTCACGAATGGTACGGATTAAATCACTTTTGTTAAATTTTTGTCCCGGCTTGGTACGGATCTCGCGCAATACTACTTTATCGTTGGTAATGGTGTTACCTTTTAAAGTAATGCGGTTGTTGGTATACTGCGGACCTTCGTACATGCGCAGCTCTACATCAACTGTATCGCCACGGATGGTTTTAACCGGATCGATGTTGAAAGTTAAATAACCATTATCGGTATACAAACTGTTAATGTCACCACCGTTTTCGCCACCACCGTTTAGTTTTTTGTTTAAGCGCTCTTCGCTAAATACATCACCTCTTTCGATGGTTAATACTTTATTTAAAATACTATCCGGATAAATGGCATTACCGGCCCAGGTTACGCTACCCACATAGTATTTTTTTCCTTCGTAAAGGTCCATGCGGATATTTACCCTTTTGCTGTTGTGCTGAAAAATGGTATCTTTTAAAAGCGTAGCATCCAGATAACCCTTTTCCTGCATTTTGCCGATCATTTTGATCTTGTTCTCTTCGTATTTCTCTTTTGAGAATTTTCCTGAGCCCCAGAAACGCCACCAGGCAAATTGCTTAGGGTTTTTAAGGAATTTTCTAAGCTTGGCCGATTTAAACTCTGTATTTCCGGTAAAATCGATATGCTGTACTTTTACACGGCTCCCTTTGTTAATGTTAGCTTCTAAAACCACACTGTTTTCGGCATTCGGATCTTTACGGGTTTTATAATCGATAGTGGTAAAGAAAAAGCCTTTATCCAGCATGTATTTTTTTACGATAGCCGAAGTGGTATTGTATAAGTTATCGTTTACAATTTTACCGGTTTTATCGTTCAGCTTTTCCTGAATAGCAGTTCTTTGCGATTTGCTGATTCCTTTTAAATCGATAGAGCTTAAACGCGGACGCTCAACCACTTCAATTTCAAAAAAAACTGAATCCTGAACAAACTTTTCGATATTGAGTTTTACATCATCAAACAAGCCCTGTGCCCAAAGCGTTTTAATCGCATCAGAAGTAGCTTCGCCCGGAAGTACAATTTTATCGCCTTTGGTTAATTTAGAAAGGGTAATTAAAACCTCCTTATCTAAGTATTGGGTTCCGGTTACTGTGGTACCACCAATGATATATTCTTTTGGACTAAAATAATCGAGATCTAAGCCACCAACCTTTAAAGAGGGGGTTGCCGGCGCCTGACCTTGTGGACGTATTTGAGCGAAGGCCGGAGCGGCTAAAACTAGTAGGATTAAAACTTGAAATATTCTTTTCATTAAAATAATTTGTTCAGTAATGGCCACTAAGGCAACGATGTTTTTTCTAGCAAATTTTCTTTGAACCGTTACCCCGTTATGGTTTCATTTATCGTATAAAAGTGGTGCTAAGTTAGTTTAAACGCTTGTTAAAAAGTGTTAAAAGAAAAATTAGTTTAATTGTTCGCTAATTTTACCAAAACGGCGTTCGCGTTTTTGATAGTCAACAATGGCCTCGAAAAGATCTTCGCGACGGAAATCCGGCCATAAAACATCAGTAAAATAAAACTCGGTATAAGCCATCTGCCAAAGCAGGTAATTGCTAATCCGGTGCTCGCCACTTGTCCTGATCATCAGCTCCGGATCGGGGATATTTACTGTTGTTAATTTAGACGAAAACAGGTCTTCGTCTATGTCTGCTAAAGAAATGGTATCGTTTTTAACTTCGGCAGCAATTTTTTTGGCTGCTTCTAAAATTTCCCACTTGGCACTGTAGCTCAACGCTAAGGTTAGCGTACATTTTTCATTGTGGGCCGTTTTCTCCATAGCTTCTTTCAAATCGTTGATGCAGGCTTGCGGTAATGATTCGATATTGCCAATGGCATTAAGCTTAATATTGTTTTTATTAAGTGTTTCGGTTTCGTTGTTGATGGTCGAAATCAGAATCTGCATTAAAGCATCAACCTCTTCTTTCGGCCTGTTCCAGTTTTCGGTAGAAAAAGCATAAAGGGTAAGGTATTCAATACCTACCTCTACGCAACCTTCTACAATATCTTTTACAGAAAGTACACCTTGCTCATGTCCGAAAACCCGCACTTTTCCCTGGCCTTTTGCCCATCTTCCATTGCCATCCATAATTACAGCAATGTGCTTTGGCAGGCGGCTATAGTCTATTTGTTCTTTAAATCCCATTAATTATGTCAAAATCAGCTTAAAAGGAATAGCATTTTGAGGATACAAAGGTAAAAGATATGCCAACACTAACAAATAGATAAGTATCCCTTTTTCTAAAATCGCCTCTTTGGGTACCGGGATATCCGATTTGATTAGCGGAAGGATCGGATAAATTCACCCAATTCTGGCCACTTCTCACTAAAACGGGGTTAACGGGATAGCGGCCACTCACATCATCAATATAATCTGTCATGGGGGTTCTATAGCCCAGTTCGGTAAAAACACTCCAAGTATCTTTGTAGTTATACCTTAAGCCCAGGCCATATGGAATGGTTAGGGCCACATTGTTATAGCCATTTTCCTGACCTTCGGTAGCCAGGCGGTCTAAACGGTATTTTTCGCCATCAACCTTTACAGTGGGTTTAAAAACCACTAAGCCAGCACCTGCATACAAATATGGCGTAAACTGACGGGTTCCGCCTCCAAGGTTAAAATTGAAGAAATTAAAATCTATGATTCCGCTAAATTCGTTCAGGGTAGTTTTAAAACGCAGGTTCCTTTCGCGAAACTGCTCATTACTTGAATTGGCATCATCTGCCTGTACCTGCCCCAGGGTATAATTTAAACGCACCCCCAGATACTGGTTAAAATTGCGTTTAACATAAGCTCCACCAGAAAGTCCACTGATTTGCAAAGGATTATTCTGGTTCAAATCGCCCATATAACCTGCACCGCCTGCCATTAAACCCACCTCCCATGATGGCTCTCCCATCTCCTGCGCACGAACAAGCTGTCCGCCCAAAAGAAAAAAGAGGATTAAGAAGCGTAGTTTATTTGGCGTCATATCTAGTAGTTACGGGTATCTATTCCCCATAATAATTTATTCCTTAACGTGTTTAAATACGTTTCATTGTTGAGGCGGATAAGATTTACACAAAAATCGGCTTTTTTGATGGTAATTTTTACCGAACGTTCTACGGTTACGGTACGGCTATCGCACGAAACCAAAAACTTAGATTCCCTGGCTTCGACCTCAAAAGAGAGTTTATTATCATCAGGCACCACTACCGGCCTTACATTTAAATTGTGCGGTGCAATAGGTGTAATCACAAAATTTTCTGAATCGGGATAAATAATAGGACCACCGCAGCTTAAAGAATAGGCTGTAGAGCCTGTCGGCGTGGCAATAATCAATCCATCGGCCCAATAAGAGTTGATAAACTCATCGTTCATTGAGGCATGGATGATCATCATCGCCGAATTATCGCGACGGTGAATGGTAATATCGTTCAATGCGAAGTTTTCTTCGCCGAACAAACCGTTTTCCGACTCGAGAGTAAGCAATGAGCGGGTATCTAAGGTATATTCTTTATTAATCAGGGCGTGTAATGCCTCGCCGATTTCATTTTTGTTGATGCTGGCCAGGAAGCCTAAACGGCCAAAATTAATCCCGATTACGGGAATACCGGAATTTCGGATCAGCGACAAGGTATCTAAAAGCGTACCATCGCCTCCCAAGCTCAGTAATACGTCTGCCCGCTCTTTTAACTCGCTATGGTTATGGAAAACAACCGTGTTTTCGGGCAGTTTAATTTTGCCCTGAAGTGAAGTTTTGAATTTCGAATATAAAACGGGTTGGATATGATGGCTGGCCAGATGGTTAAAGACCTCCTGAACGTATGGTAAAACCGTATCGTTAAAATCTCTCCCGTAAATTGCAATCCTCATAAAGTAGGTTTATACATTTAAATAATTCATGAACGAATCGTAACGCTCCTGCGACCCATCATCAATCTGTGTGTTGTTGTATACTTCTTTTACCTGATAATCATACCTTTCGAAAGAAGCTACCAATGAAGTAATTTCAGTTTTATTTACTTTTAATGTGACTTCTAAACGTGTAGAATCTGCAAAAGAACTCACGTAAGAAGAAAGAATCTGTGCATTATCGGCTTCTACAATCTGCGAAATGTGTGCCAGCGAATTATCGCGGTTACTGATTTCGAGTACAATAATGCCTCCAGGCTCGTTTACGGCATACTGTTGTGCCACCGCATCAACCATATTGCCGATGGGAATGATGCCTGCATAATTTTTCTGCTGATCCAAAACCGGAACAGCGGTAAGCTTTAACTGGCTCAACAGCCTGATTACGTCGTAAGTATGTGTATCACTCTGTACGAAAACGTTCAGCAGATGTACCGACTCGTTATTTAAAAGGGTATCGTGATCTAGAATGCTCAACAAATCATCTTCGGCTACGAGCCCAACAAAAGCACTTTCGTTAACAACTGGCAAATGCTTTAGTTTAAAATCGTTCATCCGATCTAAAGCCTTTTGCACCGTGTCATCGCTGCTTAGTGTGGGTATAACATTCGATATGATTTCCTGAGCAAACATTATTTTAACAATATTCTGTCTAAAAATTTCTCTAAAAAAGCATTAAATATTTCGGGATGCTCCATCATTGGTGCATGCCCGCATTTATCTACCCAGTTCAATTCAGAATTGGGCAACAGTTCGTGAAATTCTTCGGCCACTTCTGGTGGCGTAACTTTATCGTTTTTACCCCAGATTAACGAAACCGGTATGGTAATTTTCGATAATTCTTTAGCCATGTTATGGCGTATAGCCGATTTTGCCATGGTTAAGATACGAATTACGCGCGATCTGTCGTTAACTGTTTTAAATACGTCGTCAACCAGCTCTTTGGTTGCCGTAGCCGGATCATAAAATGTAAATTCTACTTTCTCTTTAATATAATCATAACTCTCTCTACGCGGGAAAGAACCACCAAAAGCATTTTCGTATAAACCAGAACTCCCTGTTAAAACCAAAGCTTTAACAAACTCTTGATGGGCCACGGTAAATACCAAACCAACATGGCCACCAAGCGAGTTACCTACCAGCACCACCTGACTTAAGTTCTTGAATTTTAAAAATCTGTGCAGGTAGCGCGAAAGGGCTTTTACGCCCAGTGTTAAAATGGGTAAATCGTATATCGGCAAAATAGGGATTACCACATGGTAACGATCTTTAAAATGATCGATAACCGGCTCCCAATTGCTCAGTTCGCCCATTAAGCCGTGTAGCAATACCAGCGTTTCGCCTTTTCCAGCTTCGATGTATTTAAATCCGTCTTCTTCTATTACCTGGTATGTCATATATATAAATAGATGGTACTGTGCTACTAAGTTAGTAGAGTAAAATTAAATTTTTGCATTTCTTTGCCATTTTTCTGAAATAAAATCGAAAACGGTCTAAAAACGTCTTTTGCAAAGCGTGAAGCGGCAAGCGGTTAGCGATAAATACGCTTTAAGCTTTAGTCTTTCCGCTTTTAGCTTTAAACTAAGCTAGTTTTTCTTTAACAATTTCGGCAATTAATTTACCATCGGCTTTACCGGCAAGTTCTTTGTTAGCCATGCCCATTACTTTCCCCATATCCTTAACCGATGTAGCGCCAGATTGTTTGATTACTGTTTCGATAATTGCCGCAACCTCCGTCCTATCCAATTGCTTAGGCAAAAACTGGTTAATTACTTCAATTTCTTCTTCCTCTACCTGAAACAAATCTTCGCGGTTTTGCTGTCTGTAAATATCGGCCGACTCGCGACGTTGTTTAATCAGTTTCTGAAGGATTTTAAGCTCTGCTTCTTCTGTAATTTCTTCTGAAGAACCTTTTTCGGTTTTAGCCAAAAGTAAAGCAGCTTTTATTGCCCTTAAACCCCTTAACTGTGCATTGTTTTTAGCCAACATGGCTTTTTTTATTTCCTGATCTATTGTTGTTGATATCATTGTTTTTTTAAAATGGTTAATCGGTTAACTGTTTAATTGGTTAATTGTTCAAATCGGTTAACTGTTCGATAAGTACAATTGTTTAATTGCGAAATTGTTAATTGTTAACTGCAAATTGTCAACTGCGAACCAGTTACAGTTAAGCAGTTTATACAATTTAAACAGTTAACCTAACTATCCTCTATTTATAATCGTTGCCGTTGCCTGTACACTTGGCATAATCAGCATATCGTTAATGTTTACATGCTTAGGCCTGCTTACTACATACCAAATGGCATCGGCAATATCATCTGCAATTAATGGTTCCAGATTTTCGTAGACCTTTTTAGCCCGGTCTTCATCACCTTTAAAACGCACCACCGAAAATTCGGTTTCAACCATGCCCGGATTAATCTCCGTAACCTTGATGCCGTGGGGCAAAAGATCAATCCGCATCCCTTTGCTCAGTGCATCAACGGCGTGTTTGCTGGCACAATATACGTTTCCGTTTGGATAAACTTCTTTTCCGGCAATAGAACCAATGTTGATAATATGCCCCGATTGGTTAGCGATCATCCAGTTGGAAACAATTTTGGTTACATAAAGCAATCCTTTAACATTGGTATCGATCATGGTATCCCAATCGTCGGTATTGCCTTTATCAATCGGGTCCAGGCCCTGGCTTAACCCTGCATTGTTTACCAACACGTCAACCTTTTTCCAGTCGGCAGGTAAAACTTCTAAGGCAGCAGTTAAGCTTTCCCTGTCACGTACATCGGCAATAACCTGTTTAATTTCAATCGCATATTTATCTGCCAAATGATGGGCTATTTTGGCCAGTCTTTCTTCCCTGCGAGCCAAAAGTATTAATTGATAGCCTTGTTGGGCAAATGTATGTGCGCAAGCTTCGCCAATACCAGAAGTTGCACCTGTAATTAATGCGATTTTAGACATGTTTATGAATTTTAAGTCAAGGTAATATTTCAGATAAAAACCTGTTTAATCTACCTGGGTAGACAAAGATAAGTTTTTTTGAATGGTATGGGCTATTGAAAAATCAAACTGAACGTGAATTGACGCAATTTCAACTTATCGATCGGATTGGCATAAGCGGTATCGTCGTGTTTCAGAATATCGCTGGTAGAATACGAGAGTTTAATTTCGGGCGACATTTTGAAGTACTCGAAATAAAGGTCAAAACCAATTCCCGTTTCGTATGAAAAGTAATTGCGATCGTTTTTGAGCAATTTGTTTACTGCAGTTTCACCTTCATCAAAAGTTTTCTTTTTTGAAGCAATATCGATTGAATACTTCATCCCACCTAACCAGTAGGCCCTGAAATTATTTAAGCGGTTCGATTTGACTTTAATACCCAGCGGAAACTCGAACATGGTAGCCTGCACCTTCTTATCAACCAGGGTTTGATAGTTTTTGGTTTGCCCATTGCCCACATTTACCGGATCGGTTGGCACATATTCGTAACTCACTACCCTATCGCTAAAAATGAGTGAAGGGGTAGAACGGATATCGAAATTCTCGGAAATATTCCTGTTCATTACAAAACCTAAACCAAAACCCTGTGAAGGTTTACTCGAAATCGAATTTAGCGAATTGGTAACCATGGTACCCGAAGCAGGATCGTAAGATACGCCATTGCTGTTGGGCACCTCGTAAAATGGCGAACGCCAGTTCTGTTTTTTAAGGATTTTGTATTCTGCCGAAATGTATTGAAAATTAAAACCAAAACTCCAGTCCTCATCATCTATACCACCACCCCAGTTTTGAGCAAGAGCAGCTGTAGAAATGGTAAAGAGTGAAAGAATGAGGCTTAATTTTTTTATCATTTAGTTCCGGTGTATATCGAACTTATTCCAAACGTTAAACTTTTGTGTTTGGTACTTTTAAAACCAACTTTTTGCATCAGGGTTGTAAAATCTTCTCCATCAGGGAAAGCCGCTACCGATTCGGGCAGATAAGTATAGGCCCGGTGATCTTTAGAAAACAGCTTACCGAAAAAAGGCGTTACCTGTTTAAAATAAAAACTGTAAAGCTGCTTAACCGGAAAAACCTTAGGTTTAGAAAATTCGAGGATCACCATTTTTCCATTAGGCTTTAATACCCGGTACATATCGGTCAGGCCTTTTTCTAAATTTTCGAAATTACGCACACCATAGGCACAGGTAATCGCATCAAAGGTGTCGTTTTCAAAATGCAAACCTTCCGAATCGCCAACCTGAACCGAAAATACTTCGTTCAAACTGCGTTCGTTGATTTTCTTTTTGGCTACTTCGAGCATCCCTTCAGAAATATCTACACCAATTACCTTTTCGGGATGCAATTTTTTAATGGCTTCAAAAGCAAAATCGCCGGTTCCGGTAGCTACATCCAACATCGTTCTGGGATGGATCGGAACCAGTTCTTTAATGGCTTTTTTGCGCCAAAGCACATCAATACCCAAAGAAAGAAAATGGTTTAAAAAATCGTAAGTGCCCGAAATATTATTGAACATGGTTGCAACCTGTTCTTTTTTGGTTGCATCTGCTACCTGGTATGGAGTGATATTCTGATTCATGATATGTGGCAAAGATAAAGAAAAGAGTTTGCAGTTGGGAGTTTAGAGTTTGCAGTTTAGTTATTCCTCTAAACTTTACGAATTGCTGACCTCATTAAATTTCGACTCCCAACTCCAACCCCCCAACTCAAAACTAATTGTTACCTTTGCCCTATGGTTATCAAAACAGCAGCATTTATATGCAGCAACACCCAGGTTTCGGCTTTGCCGCCACCAACAATGCCCGAGTACGCTTTTATTGGCCGCTCTAATGTGGGTAAATCTTCTTTAATCAACATGTTGGTTAATCAGCATGGTTTGGCAAAAACATCTCAACGTCCGGGAAAAACACAGCTTATTAACCACTTTTTGGTTAATGAGGCCTGGTATATTGTCGATTTGCCGGGTTACGGTTATGCAAAAGTTTCGAAAACAAGTCGCGAAAAATGGGAGAAATTTATCCGTGCTTACATCACCAAAAGAGAAAGTTTACAATGTGTTTTTGTTTTGATTGACAGCCGTTTGGAACCCCAGCAAATTGATATTGAATTTTGTTATTGGTTGGGCGAAAAGCAAATTCCTTTCTCACTGATTTTTACTAAAGCCGATAAACAAGGTATGACCACTACACAAAAAAATGTTGCTGGTTTTAAGCGGAAATTGAGTGAGTTTTTTGAAGAAATCCCGGCAACTTTTATTACTTCGGCCGAAAAAGCCCTGGGTAAAGATGAAGTTTTGAATTTCATCTCTGAAGTAAATAAAGATTTTGTAGTACCGACCGATTATAAGCGGTTTTAATATTTGATGTTCAATAGTTCATTAGTCATTGGTTTCATCAGTATCGGCAATCGGCCATTAACCATCAACTATTAACCATCAGCAAACAGAACAGTTAACCATTACCAATTCATGAAAAAATACTTTTCACTCGTATTATTTGCACACTCGGTTTTTGCATTGCCCTTTGCCATGATCGGTTTTTTTCTGGGCGTAACCACTACCGATAATCCTTTTTCGTGGTATAAACTGATATTGGTTTTGTTGTGTATGGTTTTTGCACGTAACTCGGCCATGGCCTTTAACCGCTATTTGGACCGGAATATTGATGCCAAAAATCCGCGCACTAAAATGCGCGATATCCCGGCAGGAAAAGTTTCGGCAAGCGAAGCGCTCACTTTTGTGATCATCAATTGCGTATTATTTGCCATTGCCACCTATTTTATTAATCCACTTTGTTTTTATTTATCGCCCGTTGCCCTTTTTGTGGTATTATTTTACAGTTACACCAAAAGGTTTACCGCACTTTGTCACCTGGTATTAGGTCTTGGCTTATCATTGGCGCCCATAGGTGCATATATTGCTGTAACCGGTCAGTTTGCTTTGGTGCCGGTTTTGTATTCGTTAACCGTATTGTTTTGGGTAAGCGGTTTCGATATTATTTATGCCTTGCAGGATGAAGATTTCGACCGTGAAGAAAATTTACATTCCATTCCGTCGGCTCTTGGCATAAAAAATGCACTGAACGTTTCGGTTTTATTGCATGTATTTTCGGCAGCCTGCGTAATCTTACCCGTGTTCTTTACCGAATTTAGCTGGGTGTATTATGTTGGGATTGTATTTTTCTGCTCGATGTTAATTTATCAGCACCTGCTTGTAAAACCAAACGATATTAGCAAGGTAAACCGCGCATTTCAAACCTTAAATGGTTATGCTTCGGTGGTTTTTGCCATTTGCTTTTTAATAGACGCATATTTGAGACATAAATAAAAATGAATGAATTTGAGTTTTGAAGGATTGAATGCTTAGCCTTAAGCTTACCACAATCAGTCATACCATCATTCCATAATTAAACTAAACATGATCATCACCAAAAAACCAAGAACATATATTCCGCAGGATTTGACCATTACCTGGGAAAGCCTAGCCCCTATTTTTGACGAGCTCCAAAACCGCGGCATTGAAAATAAAGCAGCCATAGAGCAATGGCTAAAAGACCGCTCGGAGCTGGAAGCTGCTTTAGAAGAAGATTTTGCCTGGCGCTACATTAAAATGACCTGCGATACGGCTAACGAAGAGCTGGTTAAAAGTTTCCAGTATTTCGCGACCGAAATTTCGCCTAAAATCTCTCCGCTATCTAATGAGCTAAACAAGAAATTTGTAGAAAGTCCATACCTGGATGAGCTGGATAAGGAAAAATATTTCGTTTACAACAGGTCGGTTAAAAAAGCACTGGAACTTTTCCGCGAAGAAAATATCGAATTGTTTACCGAACTTCAGGTTAAGCAACAAAAATACCAGAGTGTTACCGGCGCCATGAGCGTAACCATTAACGGTCAGGAATACACCATGGAGCAGGCTTCTATCCTGGTAAAGGATTTGAACCGCGAAGTCCGCGAAAATGCCTGGAAAACGATCCAGCAACGCCGCCTGGTTGATAAAGACGATTTAAATATCCTTTTTGATGAACTGATTAAATTGCGCAATCAGGTAGCCTTAAACGCAGGTTTCGAAAACTACCGCGATTATATGTTTCAGGCTTTGGGCCGTTTTGATTATACCCCTCAAGATTGCTACGATTTTGCCAATGCCATAGAAAAGGAAATTGTGCCGATTTTGAAAGAACAGGCCGAAAAACGCAGGGAAGCACTGGGTTTAGAGGCTGTAAAACCATGGGATTTAGAAGTAAGTGTAAGCGGTAAACCTGCATTAAAACCTTTCAACAATGGCGCAGAACTGATTGATAAGAGTATTACCTGTTTCAATGCTATTGACCCAAAACTGGGAGAGAAACTGGCAACTATGAAAGCCAATAACCTTTTTGATGTAGAAAGCAGAAAAGGCAAAGCGCCGGGAGGCTATAACTATCCTTTGGCCGAAACCGGAGCCCCGTTTATTTTCATGAACTCGGCCAACTCACTCCGTGATTTAACTACAATGGTACATGAGGGCGGTCATGCTGTGCATACTTTTTTAACAGCAAATTTAGAATTGAACGATTTTAAACACTGCCCGTCAGAAGTTGCCGAATTAGCCTCTATGAGTATGGAATTGATTTCCATGGATAAATGGGATGTTTATTTCGATAATGAAGAAGATTTACTTCGTGCTAAAAAAGAACAACTGGCCGATGTGTTAAAAACATTGCCTTGGGTAGCGGTAATTGATCAGTTTCAACACTGGATTTATACCAACCCGAACCATACTGCTGCAGACCGCGAAGAAACCTTTAAACAAATTTACAACCGTTTTGGTGCAGGCTTTGCCAACTGGGATGGTCAGGAACAACAATTTGGCAATGTTTGGCAAAAACAGCTGCATTTATTCGAAGTTCCTTTTTACTATATCGAATATGCAATTGCCCAATTGGGTGCCATTGCCGTATGGAAAAACTACAAGGAAAACCCTGAAAAAGCATTAGACCAATACCTGGCAGCCCTTGCTTTGGGTTACACCAAACCCATGAACGAGATTTATGAAACTGCCGGCATTAAATTCGATTTCAGCGCCGAATATGTTAAAGAGCTTGCCAGCTTTGTAAAAGGAGAACTCGACAAACTGGGATAACATAAGGCCACAGGTTTAACGGTGGAAGGTTTTTCACTGAAAAAATAAAAAAAGTCGTAGCAAAATGCTACGACTTTTTTTTGATGTTTAAATCCGAAAAAACAAGCTGTTTTAATTTACCTGTTCCCTTTTTCTTACCCTTAAAATCATAAACATTACTATTAACGATATAACGATCATGATCAGATAGCTGTAGCTCAGATTGCGCTCATCTTTTGCCGGTACAAGGCTTACCACTGCATAACTCAAAAACGATACAATAACATAAGTAATACCGCCTGTTAAACCTCCGGCAATACCCGCATTTTTCGGAAATTTGCTCAAACAGAAAGTAAAGTAGTTGTTAAAGGTAAAACCAGCCCCAATGTGAATGATAAAGGCAAAAAAGATTAGCGAGTAAAGATTACTGATAAAATTAAGGCTCAGCATCATCAATATCACAAATACCAGCTGTAAAACCGAGTTAATGGCCAATCGCCTGAAAAAAGGACGGTTAATAGTTGCCTTACCTATAAAGCCACCTACCATCCAGGCAAAACCCAATACCAGTGAGCTATAACCTGCAATAACGGGCGAGAGGTGCAAATGGTGTTCGATGATAAACGGCCCCGTCATGTTGTAAACCATTACCATACAATAAGCCAACCCCAACATTACAATACCCAGCGTAAAACTGGTGGTTTTAATCATTGTAGCATAAATATTGGCTATTTTCTTCAACTGAAAATCGGTAAAATGTTTTAAGGTTTCGCCACTGAACATAAACTCGAGTAAGGCAAAAACCAAAGCAAAACCACCCAAAAAATAGAAGTTAGACTCCCAGCCAAAAACCGTTTGCAGGTAGCCCCCAATAAAAGGTGCTACAATAGGTCCGGTTGACCAGATAATGGAAAACAAACTGAGGTAATGCTTAAGCTGATCGCCCTCGAAAAGATCGACAAAATAGGCGCGTTTAGCCACCACAATAGCCCCAACGGTGAGCCCATGTATGATACGCATTAAATAAATGAGGTAAATGTTACGCGTGGTGGCAATGACAATACTCGCTGCAGCAAAAATCAACAGCGAATACAAGCCAATTTTATAACGGCCAAAGCTATCGAGCACACTCCCGATAAACAATTGTGCAACGCCATAACTAATCAAAAATATACTTAACGTAAGCTGAACCTGAACGTTGCTAACCTGCATTTCGCCAGCCATTGTGGGCAATGAAGGAATGTAAATATCGGTAGCAAAACCCGATAAGGGAATTAGGGCAAAAGCCAATATTGTGGCTATTCCCTGATGACGTTCTTTGATGTATTTAATGTCTAAAGTGCCCGTATTCATAAATATAAAAAATGTAGTTGTTTATATTCCAATCAAACAGGATTTTATGCCCGCATATTCTCTGTTTATATTGGATGAGGCAAAATTAATGCTTTCGTAGCGCTTAAAATTATGCAAATCAAATAAAGGCTTATGACGAGCAAATAATCGAACTTTTTGACATTAATTTCATAAAACACCAGCGATTAAGTTACATTGCATTCTCATCTCTCCACGCGTGTAATGAAATTTATATCCTGCTTTAAACGTTTTTAACCAAACTTTTTATAAGTTTGAAGAAACAATCAAGCAACAAATGTTCGAAAAGCTATTCAGAAAGAAATCCATTTCCAAGATATTACAAGATGCAGCAAAAGGCTATGGCGACCACGAAAACACTTTACATAAAACCCTCGGTGTACGCGATTTAACCGCCTTTGGTATTGCAGCTATTATTGGTGCTGGTATTTTTAGTACGATTGGTAAAGCCAGTGCCGATGGTGGTCCGGCGGTAATTTTTCTGTTCATTTTTACAGCTGTTGCCTGTAGTTTTGCAGCTTTCGCCTATGCCGAATTTGCCTCAATGGTACCGGTTTCGGGCAGTGCCTATACCTATTCTTACGTGGCTTTCGGCGAATTAATCGCCTGGATTATTGGCTGGTCGCTCATTATGGAATATTCCATCGGAAACATTACCGTAGCCATATCCTGGTCTGATTATTTTACAGGTTTACTCTCTACCATCAAAATACCACCTTTGGGCATTGATGGTATCCATGTACCCGATTGGATGACCATGGATTACCTGAGCGCTTACAATGGCCATAAACATGCCGAAGCTTTATTGGCGGCAGGCAAAAATTTAGCCGATTTAGATTCTGCCACAGCCCTTGCTAACAATGCCTGGCTTACTGCACCTAAAATTGGTGGTTTCCACCTGGTAGCCGATATCCCGGCTTTAGCGATTATCATTTTAATTACCTGGTTAATTTACCGCGGAATGAAAGAAAGCCGTAACGCCAGCAATGCGATGGTAGTGGTTAAACTGGCTGTAATTTTACTGGTACTGGCTGTAGGTATATTTTACGTAGATACTAAAAACTGGAATCCCTTTGCACCAAATGGCGTTTCGGGTATATTAAAAGGTGTTTCGGCGGTATTTTTTGCTTATATCGGCTTCGATGCTATTTCTACCACAGCCGAAGAATGTAAAAACCCACAGCGCGATTTACCGCGCGGGATGATGTGGGCCATTATCATCTGTACACTGCTTTACGTAGCTATAGCGCTGGTTTTAACAGGTATTGTAAAGTCTGATACTTTAGCCGTTGGCGATCCATTAGCCTTTGTTTTCGATCAGATTGATCTCAAATTAATGAGTGGAATTATTGCCGTGAGTGCTGTTTTTGCTATGGCCAGTGTACTTTTGGTTTTCCAGATGGGTCAACCTCGTATATGGATGAGTATGAGCAGGGATGGATTGTTACCGAAATCTTTTTCAAAAATCCACCCAAAATACAAAACACCTTCGTTTGCCACAATTGTGGTAGGCTTTGTGGTTGCTGTTCCATCGTTATTCATGAACCTCACCATCGTTACCGACCTTTGCTCTATCGGAACGCTTTTCGCTTTCGTACTCGTATGTGCTGGTGTATTGGTCTTGCAGAACAGACCAGATGTACAACGTGGAAAATTCAAAATCCCTTATGTAAACAGTAAATTTATCGTTCCTGTTATTTTTATCGGAAGCATTGTATTTGCCTTTACACAATATGGAAAGGAAACCAAAGCTTTCTTCTTTAATTCCCCTAAAACGGTTGAAACTGTAAATTTTGTCACTTCATTAAATGGCGAAGAACTTAAAATTGTTAAGGAAGAAATTGTAAAAAATTCAGCTCCGCAGATCATCCTTGCCGAAAAAGTAGATGCAGAATCTTACCTAAGTGCATTACCTGGTGATCGTTACGAGCAGTTTATCGCTGCATCGAAGGTTAGCGTTGAAAAGAAATATGAAAGCGGCTGGAGCCTCTTTAAACACAAAATACCTATGTGGATTTTCCTGATTATCTGCGTAATCATTACCTTTTATTGCATCACTAAAAACCTGTCATTAATCCCGGTTTTAGGATTGATCAGTTGCTTGTACATGATGTGCGAACTGGGCATCTCGAACTGGATTGGCTTCGGCATCTGGCTGGTTGTAGGCCTGGTTGTGTATTTTGCTTATGGGTATAAGCATAGTAAATTGGCAAGTCAGGAGGTTTAAAAGATCGATATGACTATTTTTGAAAAAATAGAAAAGCATCAGGCAGAGAGAAATTACGTCAAAATTAAAAGAGACGTTGGCAACAAGTCGTACAAGCTTTCACATGGCTATATTTTAGATCACTCATTTGATTTTATACTGATTATTGAAAATGATGATTTTGTTTTTAACGGATTTCAGATATTCCCAATTGCCTCTATAGCCAAAATTAGAAACAACGATTATGATCAGTTTTTTGACGGGATTATGGAGCAGGAAGGTCAGAAAAAACTGATTACAATCCCCCATCATATTGATCTCGAGAATTGGAAAACGATCTTCACTTCTATAAAGCAAACTAATTTAAATTGTGCCATAGAAAATGAAAATGATGACCTGTTCTTTTTTAGAATCGGAGAAATTACAAAAGTAAAAGAAAGAAGCTTAAAAATTTTGAATTTCGACCCTGCAGGCTATTTGGATGAGGAGCCAACAAAGATAAAATATAAAGAAATTTCAGCTGTTTCTTTTGATGATAATTACACCAATACGATGAGTAAATACCTAAGGGTAAGGGAGTAATTTAACAATTCACTAATCGGTCGGTGAAGACACCAACCGATAGATCATCTTTCTATTGGTCGGTGTCCTCACCGACCAACTGATTTGATCCATTAATTTGATCCCCGCACTTCTTTTACCTTATTCTGTAGTTCGCTTTCTCACCGACCAACTTATTTACCCGCTTTTTTGTATCTTGTATCAAAAGTTGTCCCTGCAGCTAATTTGAAACTATGTACATCTACCACAAAAGACAGGGGCAAATGGATTACAATTATCCATATTTTTATACAGATACGATCTGTAATTTTGCTCATTTATTAGTTGATGACCATTTAAAAATGATCGTTATCAATTCATTGAAATTTTTAGTTTTTCGAAAAGTTATTGAGGTTTATGGCTACGTAATCATGCCCAACCATATCCATGTAATCTGGAATATGCTAAAAATAAATGGAAAGGAAAGCCCTGCTGCAAGTTTTACAAAATTTACTGCACACGAATTTAAGAAATATCTAGCGGCCAACAATCCCCTCCTATTAAATCAATACCATTCTGAAAAGAATGACAGATCCTACCAGTTTTGGAAAAGAGATCCGCTGGCTATCCCACTGAGTCGTGAAAGTATTCTAATTCAGAAATTAGATTATATCCATGATAATCCCATTCAGGAGAAATGGAATTTATCGGCACAGCCAGAAGATTATAGATGGAGTAGCGCAAACTTCTATGAAACGGGAGTTGATGAATTTGGCTTCCTTACACACTTTATGGAGTAATTTATTTCGGTCGGTGAAGACACCGACCGATAGAATATCTAATGGTGGTGTCCTCACCAACCAAAGTAGTTTGAGGTTCTACGAAGACTTTTTCTTAAAAAGAAAAGTCGTCAAAATAACCAAACCAATTCCCGAAAGGATGAGGTAGTATTCGCTATGCGGCAAGCCATTTACTTTTGCTGCAGGACCTGCAATAAATAAAACTATCGCAAGCAAAATAATTAGATTCCTACCCATTAAACCGGTAATCTGTTCAATTCAATATCATCTGGCGTAACAAAAATCAGCGGCACTTTCTCCACATCTACGTAACTGCTATCCAAACCAAAACTCCGCTCTTCTGATAAACTTAAACGTTTCAGGATAAAGTAATAATCCATAATTGTACGTTCATAGAAACTCAGTTTGGTAAATTTAGATAAGTGTTTTTCTAAAAGCACAAACCTGAAATCGCCGGCAATTTTATGTTTGTTTAGCGAGGTGTATTGACTCGTGATGTCAATTTCACCGTTTTTTACCAGTTCTTCAACTACTTTACGATAAAGTAAGTTAACACGTTGCTCAATTCTGAAACCTAATTTAAAGTCGATCCTGATCAGTTTACCAGGAATCAGGAACTCTACTTTATAATCTAAAGTATAAGGTTCGTCCATCACATCAACATGCACCAACCAATACACATCGGCACGTTTGGGCTCTTTTTGAATAATAGAATAGATGATTTTCGATTCAATTTCGGTTTTGAAATTGGCGCTGGTTAAGTACACCAGTTGTGAAGAATATTTCGGTACAGATTCATCACTACTCAACTCACTCAAAATCTGATAGTAATCTTCTATTTCTACGTATTTTACAAATCTGTTTTTGATTTTACGGGCTACAAACCAGCTCCACATTACGGTAAAGAGTGCCGAACCAATAAGTACAGTAAGCCAACCACCATCAGAGAACTTATGCAGGTTACTAAAAAGGAAGGTACCTTCAATCAATACATAAACTGAAATAAAAATAGCGATAAGGTATTTCGGGAATCGCTTGCTCCTCAAATATACACTAACCAAAATGGTGGTCATTAACATTGCTATGGTGATAGAAAGCCCGTATGCGGCATCCATTTTAGACGATTCTTCCCAGAAGAACACGATACTGCAACAGCCTAACCAGAGCATCCAGTTAATCGAAGGTACATACAACTGTCCTTTTGAAACAGATGGATAAACGATTTTAATCTTCGGCCAAAGGTTTAAACGTACAGCTTCCGAAATCAGCGTAAAAGAGCCACTAATCAACGCCTGACTGGCAATCACCGCAGCCATAGTGGCCAATATTACCATCGGTACCTGGAAATGACTCGATATGATCTGGAAAAACGGGTTCATTTTAGAGCTGGGTACGAAAGTACCTTCGTTCTGTAAAATCCATACCCCTTGTCCCAGGTAGTTTAAAATGAGTGTAATTTTAACAAAAATCCAGCTGATCCTGATGTTATTGCGACCGCAATGCCCCAAATCCGAGTAAAGTGCCTCGGCTCCGGTTGTACATAGAAAAACGCCTCCCAGAATAATAAAAGCTTTACTGTTAGTAGCCAGCAGGTGCACAGCATAATAAGGATTAAGCGCTCGTAAAATGCTGAAATCTTTAACAATAAACAGTAATCCGGCAACCCCCAAAACGGTAAACCACACAAACATTACCGGTCCAAACAGTTTTCCAACCAGGTTGGTACCAAATTGCTGGATTACAAAAAGCACGGTTAAAATGGCGATTACCACCGGTACAACAGGAATATCGAACTTATTGGTTAATCCCTCAATGGCCGAAGTTACCGTAATACTGGGAGTAATAACCCCATCGGCAAGCAAGGCACAACCACCCACTATGGCGGGTAAAATTAACCATTTGGCCTTTTTACGCACCAATGAGAACAGCGAAAATATTCCTCCCTCACCCTTGTTATCGGCCCTCAGGGTTATAATAACATATTTAACAGTTGTTTGTAAAGTTAGCGTCCAGATGATACAGGAAAGTACCCCGAGTACAATATCGTTGGTAATTGTTCCCGGATGTGAAGCCACGCCATCTTTTACGCCTAAAATACTGGTGAAAATTGCGTTGAGGGTATACAATGGTGATGTACCAATATCGCCGAATACAATTCCCAAACTAATTAGAACCCCACCAGCGGTTAACGCGTTGACATTTTTATGATTTGACACTTCGTTGATTATTTAAGTGGGGCAAAAGTAATCTAACTATAACAATTTAACAACCAAATTATTGTGTATTTTCAACACTTTGAAATTTAAATATTATTGTTAAATTGTGTTAAATTATGGCTTTTAAACAAAATGTTTAATTTCTTTGTTTTAAATTAATACATTTGCATTACCAATTTGATGAAACTCTACACTAAGACAACGTTGCTCACCAAACTAGCCTGCACATTGTGCATGGTTTTGTTATGCAGCGTAAATTCTTGGTCGCAACAGGCTGATAGCATTAAGATTAGCCTTAAAAACAGAGCCAAAAAAGTAAGCAGAATCCCCGAAATTAAAGCCAATATTACCCCTTATAAACCGCTTTACATGTCAATTGGTGGCAGTGGTTTATTCAATTCTTATTCTACTACCCCCAGGGCTGCAACCGTTACCCCAAAAGATAAATTACTGACGATTGTAAAAATATACCCCAATCCAGTTGAAGATCAGCTAAATATTATTCTTTCTATTGGTAAAGATGGTACACAAACTACCATAAAAATTATCGATTTACTGGGTAACGAAGTAGCTACTTTATCAAATGAGCGCTTAAACGCCGGCGAGCAAACCAAATCCTTTACCATCCCGAGCAGAATTAATGCGGGTATCTATTTTTTAAGAGTTATTGCCGGAACAGAAAGCCAGGTAAAACGCATCTCAGTTTTATAACACCATTTTCTTTTCTATTTTTGAATTTGACCCGGGTTTAACCCAGTCTATTTGCTTACACCACAATTTTTAAAGATGAAAATCATAGCCATTGGCCGCAACTACGCCGAACATGCCAAAGAACTGAACAATCCGATTCCAACTACACCGGTAATTTTTTTGAAACCCGATACTGCTGTACTAAAAGACAACAAACCTTTTTACCTGCCCGATTTTTCCGATGACGTACATTACGAGCTCGAAGTAGTTTTAAAAATCTGTAAGGAAGGAAAACACATTGCCGAAAAATTTGCCGCCAATTACTATGACGAAGTGGGCTTAGGTATCGACTTTACTGCGCGCGATATCCAGAGCAAACACAAAGAAAAAGGATTACCCTGGGAACTGGCCAAAGCGTTCGATAACTCTGCCCCCATCAGCCTTTTTACCCCCAAAAGCGATTTCGAAGACCTTTACAATTTAAATTTCGAGTTAAAAATAAACGGAGAAAGCCGTCAGGTTGGCCATACTAAAGACCTGCTCTTCTCGTTCGAGAAGATAATCAGCTTTGTTTCGCAATACATTACTTTAAAAAAAGGCGATTTAATTTTTACCGGAACCCCCGAAGGTGTGGGTAAAATAAACAAAGGCGATAAATTAGAAGCCTGGCTGGAAGGCAAACAACTACTAAATTTTGATGTAAAGTAACGAATGACTAAAAATCCGATCCTCCTTTTCAGTAAACTTGCGCTCTTATTTTTATCAGCTTTTAATTTCGCACAGGCACAACAGATTTTCAGCACCAATAAATACCCTATTACCGATTTCAGGCAACCGTTAGATATTACCCCTCCTGCCCTCGCAGGTTCTTTTGGCGAAATCAGGGGAAACCATTTCCACTCTGGTATCGATTTCAGAACCAACCAGCGGGAAGGTTATCCGGTATACGCCGTTGCCGATGGTTATATTTCGCGGCTAAGGGTACAAAACAGTGGCTTTGGTCAGGCACTTTACATTAACCACCCCAATGGTTTCACCACAGTTTATGGTCATTTGCAGCGTTTTGCACCTAAAATTGCAACCGTGGTTAAAAACCTCGAATACGAAAAGAAATCGTTCGAAATTGATGAATTTCCTGATGCAACCTTAATCCCGGTACACAAAGGCGAAATTATTGCCTGGTCGGGCAACCGTGGCAGCTCTGGCGGACCGCATTTACATTTCGAAATCAGGGATACCAAGACTGAAGAAACCATCAATCCACAGTTTTTTGGCATTATTATTCCCGATAATATCCCCCCGGTTATCCATGGGCTTTACGTTTACCGCCTAAACGGAAAAACCTTTAACGAATTTACCCCAAAACAAGCCATCGCCATTTCGGGTGGAAGTGGCCAGTACAAAACAACAGCACCAATCAGTTTAACCGGCGAGGTGGGCTTTGGCATTGTAGTAACCGACAGGCACAATGGTTTATCGGGCACCAATGGTGTTTACTCTATCCAACTGGAACTCGATGGCAAGAAAATTTACACTTCGGCATTAGAACGTTTCGCCTTTGAAGACAGTAAAGCCATTAATTCCCATATCGATTATCCAACTTATATCAATACGAAGAGAAGCATTCAAAAAAGCTTTGTTGACCCTGGTAATCCATTAAAAATATACAGCGGTTTGGTAAATAACGGCAGAATCAATTTTAACGATAGTGCTCCCCACCAGTTGCGTTATATCATTACCGATTCGAAAGGGAATTCATCTGTTTTACCCTTTACAGTAAATGCAGGAACAGCACCTGTAGCAGCACCAACTATTCCGCCTGGTATCATTTATCCATACAATAAGGTTAACGAGTTTAATAATGAAGATATTAAGGTGGTTTTCCCGATGGGCACTTTATACAACGACCTCAATTTCAGCTACAAAAAACTACCTAAACCAGCTGGCAATGCCTGGTCGGCTATACACCAGATCCATAACCGTTACACCCCGCTTCATATTGGCTTCGATTTATGGATCAAAGCAGATAATCTGCCAGAAAATTTAAGGAGCAAGGCCCTGATTGTAAATACAAATGGTTCATCGCAGGGCGGTAGTTTCGATAACGGTTTTGTGAAAGCCACCCCAAAAAACTTTGGCAGCTTTTACATTGCTGTTGATACTATTGCGCCGAGAATTGTAACAGTCAATATTTCCGAGGGCCGTAATATGGCTGGTTTATCGAAAATGACTTTCAAAATCAGCGATAATTTATCCGGAATTAAAAGTTTTAACGGTTATATAGATGGCAAATGGGTTTTAATGGAATTTGATGCCAAAACCGCTACACTTTGGCACAGTTTCGACGAACGGACAAGCAGTGGTAAACACAGCCTCGAACTGGTGGTAACTGATATGAAAGAAAACACCAGGCATTATAGCGTGGGCTTTTCGAGGTAAGCCTGAAATAATCAAATCACAAGCACCAATTATCAAACCTGGTACAAACCCTTTATTACTAAATAATCAAATCACAAGCACCAATTATCAAACCGGGCACAAATCCGTTATTACATAATAATCAAATTACAAGCACAAATTATCAAACCTGGCACAAACCTTTAATTGGTTAGTTCTGTTAACAGAAACTTTGATAATTGGTTATTGGCATTTGATAATTGAATATTGGTGCTTGGTTATTGGTACTTGGTTATTGATCATTTAAATATCGGTTATTAATTAATGTAAAGTCATCTTTTAACATATATTGAACACGATAATGGTTTAAACTGTTTAACTTGCAACATTCAATCATTTTATCAGTCAAAAATTCAATCATTTATAATATGGCAGAGTTAAAAGAAGGTGATCAGGCACCTGCAATTACATCAAAAGATCAAAATGGCATTGAGGTATCGTTAAGCGATTATAAAGGAAAAACAGTTGTGCTTTATTTTTACCCGAAAGACGATACTCCAGGCTGCACCGCCGAAGCTTGTGATTTTAGAGATAACTATCAGGGCTTACAGGCTAAAGGCATTTTGGTTTTGGGGGTTAGTGTTGATGACGAAAAATCGCACCAGAAGTTTGTAACCAAACACAATTTACCTTTTACCCTATTGGCCGATACCGATCAGAAAATCGTAAACGATTATGGCGTTTGGGCCGAGAAAAACATGTACGGCAAAAAGTATATGGGTACCGTACGTACAACTTTTATTATTGATGGCGAAGGCAAAATTGCTCACATCATTAATAAAGTTGACACTAAAAATTCAACACAGCAAGTACTCGATTTAATCAATAACTAATTATGATATAGCAAGTAAAATATTAACTTTGCTATGTAACAACAACCTCTAATTTTAATGAAACATACAATTAAAGAGCTAGAAGATATTGCCTCTCAGATCAGACGAGATATCGTTAGAATGGTTCACGGATGTCAGTCTGGCCACCCTGGTGCCTCACTTGGATGCACAGACTTTTTTACCGCTTTATACTTCGAAGTAATGAACCACAAAACCGACTTCACCATGGAAGGTGCAGGCGAAGATTTGTTTTTCTTATCTAACGGTCACATTTCTCCGGTTTGGTACAGTACTTTGGCTCATGCAGGCTATTTTGACAAAAGTGAATTGGCAACTTTCCGTAAACTAGACTCTAGATTGCAAGGTCACCCAACTACACACGAACATTTACCAGGAATCCGTGTAGCTTCAGGCTCACTAGGCCAGGGCTTATCTGTTGCTATTGGTGCAGCTTTAGCCAAAAAATTAAACGGCGATAAATCTATCATCTTTGCATTATTGGGTGATGGAGAATTACAGGAAGGCCAAAACTGGGAAGCAGCAATGTTTGCTCCATTTAATAAAGTAGACCACTTAATTGCTTCTGTTGATTATAACGGTCAGCAAATTGATGGCCCTACAAGCAAAGTACTTGCTTTAGATGATTTACAAGCTAAATTCGAAGCTTTCGGATGGCATGTAATCAATACCGATGGTAACGATATGCAATCAATTGTTGAAGGTTTACACTATGCTAAAACTTTAACAGGAAAAGGTAAACCAATCTTAAATTTAATGAGCACACAAATGGGTGCAGGCGTAGATTATATGATGGGTACGCATAAATGGCACGGTACAGCACCAAACGACGAACAGTTGGCTGCTGCTTTAGCTCAATTACCAGAAACTTTAGGGGACTACTAAAACCAGATTGGGATGTGAGATATGGGATTTGAGTCTCATATCTAATATCTAAAATCTCATATCAAAGAAATAATGAAAAAATACACATATACAGAAAAAAAAGATACACGTTCGGGATTTGGCGCTGGCTTACATGAAGCAGGCAAGAAAAACGAAAATGTGGTTGCCTTATGTGCCGATTTAGTTGGATCGCTTAAAATGGATGCTTTTATTAAAGATTTTCCAGAGCGTTTTACACAGGTTGGTATTGCCGAAGCGAACATGATTGGTATTGCAGCCGGTATGACTATTGGCGGTAAAATTCCTTTCACCGGTACTTTTGCCAACTTTTCTACAGGCCGTGTTTACGATCAGATTCGTCAGTCTGTAGCTTACTCAAACAAAAACGTAAAAATCTGTGCTTCGCATGCGGGTTTAACCCTTGGCGAAGATGGTGCAACACACCAGATTTTAGAAGATATTGGTTTAATGAAAATGTTGCCGGGTATGGTGGTAATTAATCCTTGCGATTATAACCAAACCAAAGCAGCAACTATGGCCATTGCCGAATACGAAGGACCAGTTTACCTGCGTTTTGGTCGTCCAGTTATCCCTGTATTTACAGATCCTGATCAAAAATTCGAGATTGGTAAAGCCTGGATGGTTAACGAAGGTACCGATGTAACCATTATTGCAACCGGTCACATGGTTTGGAAAGCAATCGAAGCCGGGGAAAAACTGGCAGAACTGGGTATTGATGCGGAAATTATAAATATCCACACCATTAAACCTTTAGATGACGAAGCAATCTTAAAGTCAGTGAAAAAAACTGGTTGTGTAGTAACCTGCGAAGAGCATAACAAATTTGGTGGTTTAGGCGAAAGCGTTGCCCGTTTGTTAACTACTGAATTGCCAACTCCGCAAGAGTTTGTAGCCACTAACGATACTTTCGGCGAAAGCGGAACACCGGATCAATTAATGGCTAAATACGGATTAGATGCCGTTAACATTGTTGAAGCTGTGCAAAAAGTAATCGGCAGAAAAAAATAGAGTTAAAATTTAACTGCAAAGACACCAGGAGCACCGAGCATAACCAAACCTTTGTGTTCTTAGTGTCTTTGTGGTTTTATAATTATCATAAATGAGACAAGTTGAAGATTCAGAAATTCTTGAAATGTTTGCCGTCGAGAAGACCCGTAATGAAGCCTTTAACCTGCTTTTAAAAAAATATCAGCAAAAAATTTACTGGCACATCAGGAGATTGGTACTCAATCACGACGACTGCGACGATCTTTTGCAGGAAGTATTTGTTAAAGTTTGGAAAAACCTCGATAAATTCAGAAGTGATTCACAACTGTACACCTGGATCTACCGCATTGCTACCAACGAATCGATCACTTTTTTAAACAAGCAAAAGCAGAAAAACAATACTCCTTTAGATGAAGTTTCATCTGAGCTAGCCGATAATCTGGTTGCTTCATCGTATTTCAACGGCGATAAACTCGAATTAAAACTGCAAAAAGCCATCCTCACTTTGCCTGAAAAACAACGCATTATCTTCAATATGAAATATTTTGATGATATGAAATATGAAGAAATTTCGGAGGTACTTGGCACTTCTGTAGGTGCTTTAAAAGCATCGTTTCATATTGCGGCAAAAAAAATTGAAGCTTTTATTACAAATGATGAAATTGAATATTAAACCTTTTCACCTGAATTGTATCATATATCTGTGATGAACGAGAATTTAGAAAATAACGATTGGATAAACGAAGCCCCTACCCTTGCAGCAATGGGCAAACGGAATCCTTTTGCCGTTCCGGATGGATATTTCGAAGGTGTTGAAGAGCAAGTTCTTACTGCTGTTTTTTTAGATGGCCTGAAGGATAAAACAAACCAGAATAGTTTTGAGGTTCCGCAAAATTATTTTGAAGATTTAACGGAACGCATTGAAATGCGGATCAGCCTGTCGGAAATGCCAAAAGCACAACCGTTTGCTGTACCGGAAAACTACTTTGATACTTTACAAAGTAGAATTAATAGTAAAATTGCAGCAGAAACACCTAAAAAGGCAGCTAAGATTGTTCCGCTATGGAGAAGAAACATAGTTAAATATGCAAGCGCGGCCTGTTTTGTTTTAATGGCAACATTTGGGGCTTATTTTTATCAAAATAATCCATCGGTACCGGTAGCAAAAACACCAACAGCCGATCTTGCCAATGAGCAATTGCTTTATGATATTGATGAGAATACCATTATTGAGCATTTAGAGGCTCAGAATACCAACTCATCAAAAACGAATGCTGCGTCAGATACAGAAATGGAAAACTATATCCTGAATCATTTTTCATCAAATGATTTATCACAGGAACTAAATAATTAATTAAGAAATGAAGAATTTACTTTTTGTTGCTTTAATGTTTCTATTACCCGCTACAGTTTTGGCACAAAAACCAAAAGGAGAAGAAATAGAATCGCTTAAAATTGCGTTTTTTACCCAAAAACTAGATTTATCACCCGAAGAGGCGAAGATTTTCTGGCCAATTTATAACGATATGCAGGCCGAACAAAACGCTTTACGTAAAGAGCGCATGCAAAAAATGATCTCGTTCAGAAAAGTAGATGAAATAGATAATTTAAGCGATGCACAGGTTCAGACCTTAATCACCAGCGAATTTGATTTTAAACAAAGGGATCTTAATCTCGATAAAAAATATTACAACAAGCTTAAATCTTCGCTACCGATTAAAGTTGTTGGTAAATTTTACCGGGCGCAGGAAGCATTTAAGCGCGAACTGCTTAACAGATTTAGAGGCGGCCAAAGGCCCTAAAGAAATAAGACTTACAGCGATGTAGGTCTTTTTTGTTTAAAGCTTATTTGATAGACATTGAAATATTAAAACTAACATATCTGCCTAAAATAGATGATGAATAACTCGAAGCAGAGATTTCATTAATATTTAAATTGGTAAAAGCTTTAAGATTAGCGAGATTTTTCCCTTGAATACTGTATTTAAAATTTCCTTTAGTAGGGTTGTACTGCAGCTCAGCATCAATTAAGTTAAATTTTTGATGATTCATCCTGTAGTAGTTATAAGATAAAATATTAAAAATTCGATCACTTATTTTATACCTGTATTCCAGTATATAATGATAAGCCTTATTTTGTGCAACCTGCTCTCCTCTACTTTTGGTTGTATTGATTTGCAGCTCTGCACCCAATCCAAAATTTATCGGCAAATTAAACCCTGTATTAATTTTTAGCAGTGCAGTTTGATTAAAAGTATGATATTCATTTATTTCATTAACCGCTTTACTGAAATAGGTTAAAAAAGTGGGAGCGTAATTTGCAGTAACAGACATGGATAAAACTGGAAAAAATTTCTTTGCATTGAGGTTAGTTGTTATTGTTTTCACCCCTTTATAGGCTTCTTTCCTGGTGTAATTTAAAGTATTTGCAAATAAGTTGGTATACAGAAAACCATTGGAACTATAGCTCCCGTTTATACCCAAATTGAAGGTAAAATAGCTGTTGGCAAAATCATTAAAATTATAATTCATGCTTAAATTGTGCATGTTGTAATTATAAAATTGCGTTAAACCATTGTTAAAACTACGGAGATCGGTAAGGATACTATTTTCATAATACTCAATTGGTTGAGGATTTATGTTTTTATACTGATAGTTTAAGGAAATTAGCTGTATATCAGATAATTTATAAGAAAAAGCCAAACTTGGCTCTAAAATAAGATATTTACTATCCTTCCCCATATTTTTTAGCAATTGCAAAGTCGATTTTAACTGTACCTGTATTTTAACAGGATCCTTATCATATACGTATTTACCGGTAATATAACTTTGATTTAGCCTAAAGAAATTATCATTCCTGAAATTGCCACCAATGGATTGCTTGTTGCCATTATACTCGCCAAACAAGTTCGATTTAATATTAAAATGATTCAGCTCATTGCCAAGGTTTAAATATAAGAAATTTGTATTGTAGCGTTTTAATCCTTCAAAGTCCAGTTTCAACTTAAAATTGGTATTGTTTACAAGCTGATTTAGGTTTTGTGTTCCCCTAAAAACCGGAATATGTTGGTAAAGCAGTGAGTTGGTTTGATAATTTTGATCAACATCATCGGCCAAAACTCGGGCCGAAAGTAAATAAGCCGTTGTTTGGTTCACCTTGACGGTATATTTTAACTGGGCATTTATATTCCTGTTTAAATCAACCTGATCTTGCAAAATACTATCGCCAGCAACATTATTGAATAAAGAAAAAGCTGTACTGTTAAATTTTTCAGGTATTTGCCTGTAAGATAGTTTTGCCCACAAACGGGCATTGCTTTTTACCAGATAATCGGAACTAAAGTCTGCTTTAAGCGTTTTGTTTAAACTGGTTCTATTGTCATTATCTTCGATATGTACATAGTTTGGTGAAAAATAAGTACGCTGCATACTGGTCTGGCCGTACAGCTTATTCCATACATAATATAAGGAGTAACTGATTTTAAATTTATCGCTAAATCTGGTTATTGCATTTACACTGCCTTGAGTAGTATTATTCAATGTATATGAACTTCCATCGAAAGGATTATAAGTACCTACTTCATGACGAATGATTTGATTATTGCCGGTAAATGCCCTATTCTCGTCTACAAGTTCCAGAGTGTTATTATTAGCTGCTACTTAAATTATTATGGTTAGCAAAGGCGAAGGCTTTCGTTCTGTTAATGAAAGAAATCAGGTTAGTAGACAACATTCTTCGTTGGTTCGTTCCCAAGCCTGCATCAATACTTCCTACTATTTTCTTTACTCCCTTATCCTTTATCTTCAGGTTCAAAACAATATCGTCGCTATTGATAATACCTTTAAGTAAATTATCTTCAACATAATGCTCCAATGCCTGTACTTCCTCAACAAATTCAGGCTTTAGATTTTTGGTAATGGCCTTATACCCCTCACCTGTTAAATCATCACCTTCCAATAATACCTTGCTAATTTTCTTACCTTTAAAAAAGATGGTTCCATCTTTATTTACCTCCATGCCAGGCATTTTTTTTAGAACACTTTCCAGATTTCTATCTTCAGGACTCGTAAAACGCAATACATTGTATTTTGTAGTGTCGTTATTTACCTCAACGGCATTAGGCGCTTTAATATAAATTTCATCAAGCTGTTTTTTATCTTCCTTTAAATTGAAATTATGCTGAAAAATAGCTTGTTTTAAAAGATCAGTCCTACTTACAATCAATGTATCTCTTTGATAACCGATATAGGCAGCAATTAAAAGGAATTTATCGGATTGGCTTATTTCGCAGCTAAGTTTATAATTTCCTTCTTCGTCAGAAAAGCCGTAAGTAAAGAGGTCTTCGTTTCCAAAAATTTTAAGTTGGATCGAAGCAGAGGGAAGTTTCTCAGTTCCAGATATTACAGAACCGGTTAACTGTACAGATTGTGCTAGAGATAGATGATGGATAAAAATAACAAACAAAAAGATGAAAAATTTGCTCATTAAAATTTTTCTTGTTTTTCGGGCATATGTATGTTTATCTTTCCGGTAATACCTTCATGTGTGGCTTGTTCAACTCTCGATAGTCTAATATAATCCTCAATTTTTTTATTATACAAAATTCTAAATTCCTTATATGTAACAGCTTTATCTTTTTCATAAGCTAAGGGAATGTCAATTATTTTATTTTCAAATCTTGCTTTCAAATCAATACCAGTTAATTCGTATAAAAAATCAGATTCTGTGTCTTTAATCATAACGATTAAGCCAGGTAAACCACAAAATTTCCATGGACCATTTTGAATAGGAACTTCTTCAGCATACCAAGCTTCATATAATCTTCCTCTAAATGCGGTTTCTGCTTTTCTACAATTAAGATTCCCTATTTTCTTCTTTTCCTTTAATATCTTCCACTTAAAATTATTTAAAGTATCTGTTAAGATTACTTTTTTAGTACCAATATAATCAGATAGCAACATTTTTTTCTTTGAAAAATCTTTATAAACAAAAGTTGGTTTTCCTGATTTAAGTATCCGAACTTGATTTAAATCATCGACAGGAATATTGCCACCTGGATTTTTTGGCTTAATCCTCAATTCCACAGAATTCAATTTATCAAAATAGATAATTAAATTCTGTTGCATCTTTTTGCCGAGATTTTTCTCATTAACGATTAGTTTATAACTAACAGTACCTCTTTGCGCGTTTGCACAGAACGAATGAAGAACAAAAATTAGAGGGAAAAAAATTAATAAATATTTTCTAAGCACAATACATCATTTAAGATTTGATAGCCAAATTTAATTCGCTACATCACAATCAACTATATTCTAGTCTATGGTAAACCTTCATAGTAAATTGAAACATAAACGAACTAATTACTTTAGACTTAATTTCACAATAAAAAAACAGAGCCATTACATGTGGCTTTGAAATAAAAATACTTCACATCTACTGTTATATTTTCAGGTATGTTAGCTGACACCCAATTAGTTCCTGGCATCTTCATTTACTGCGGAAAAACTGAGCTATCACCAGTAGCGATATGGTAAAACGTCCTCGCAAGTCCTAATGCATGTTCACATGTGTCAGCTGTCACATCAGCTGGTCCCCAGATTACCCCGCCATCTTCATTTACAACGGTATAATGCACTGTACATTCCTTTAAGTTTGAAGAGTTTTTTTCAGCAAACGTAGTTAAGTTCATCAGACACATCATTCCAACAAATAATAATTTCTTCATTTTTTTAAGTTTTAAGGTTAATTTATTTGATTAATTATACCTCAAACCTCATTGATAAAAATCTAAAATAAAATTTTCTGCACCGATTACCACCTAATCGACACGAACAACCATCCAGTAGACATGAACGACCGTCTAAGGTTTTTTGAAGATTTTCTCCATTTGGTAATTTGAAATCGAACGATTAACTTAGTTGTTAACATCCCTGAATTAATTAATTGTTGTCTTAAATATTTAGGGAATATGTATACCTGTCTTATTATCGATGATGAACCATCAGCCTTAGAAATTATTACCGATTATGTTGCGGCACATTCACAATTAAAACTCCTGAAATCCTACAGCATTGCAGAAACTGCAGGCAAAGAAATTGAGCATATAACAAAGACGGTTGATGTAATTTTTCTCGATATCGAAATGCCGGGCATAAACGGCATTGATCTCGCCAAACTGATCAAACATAAAACAAGAAAACTTGTTTTTACTACTGCTCACGCCAATTATGCTATTGATTCGTATGAACTGGAAGCCGATGCATTTTTATTGAAACCATTTTCACAACTAAAATTTGATCAGACAATTAAGAAAATATTCTCATTACCTACCCCTTCACAAACGAATAAAACTGAAGATTTTGTCCTTTTAAAAAGTTCAGAGCAAAGAAATAGGTTTATCAAAATTAAACTGGATAAGATTTATGCTGTTGAAGCCCAGCAGCACGAAATCAAAGTTCATTTAGAGCAAGAGATTATTTTCTCCAATTCAAGTTTTGCAGAAGCTTTAACTTTATTACCTCCCGAAAAAGGTTTTTCGCAAATCCACAGGTCATTTATTATCGCTGAAAATCAAATTAAAACGCTCGAAAGGTCGTATGTTATTTTAAACAACGATACCAAACTTAATATTGGGAGGAAGTATCTCAGTTTTTATCACAAGCTATCCAGGAAAGACCAGAATTTTCTGTAAATGCTTACTTTTGCGGTATGCTTACCCAACGTCAGTTGTTTTTACAACACAATGCGCAAACCTCTCCGGAACCTTTAATGCTCGAATTTGTAAGGGCACAGGGAATTTACATTTACGATGCACAAGATAAGAAACACATCGACCTGATTGCAGGCATCGGTGTAAGTAATGTTGGCCATTGCCATCCAAACGTGGTTAAGGCCATAAAGGAGCAGGTAGAAACCTACATGCACTTAATGGTTTACGGTGAATACGTGCAAAGCCCCCAGGTAAATTTCGCTAAGGCATTGGCCGATATTTTACCTACAAGCTTAAATTGCACCTATTTTTTAAATTCAGGTACCGAAGCTGTAGAAGGCGCTATGAAACTGGCCAAACGTTATACTGGCCGGAAAGGTTTTATTGCCTGTAAAAATGCATACCATGGCAGTACTCAGGGAGCCGAAAGCTTAATGGAAAGCGATTTTTATTCATCAGGATACGGTCCCTTTCTACCCAACGTAAGCTTTATGGAGCATAATAATGTTGCTGATCTTGATAAAATAACAACTGATATAGCTGCAGTTTTTATCGAACCTATACAGGGCGAGGCAGGCATACGCGTGGCAGATCTCAGCTATATGCAGGCTTTAAAAGCCAAATGCCAGGAAACCGGAACATTACTTATCTTCGATGAAATACAATCGGGCTTTGGCCGAAGTGGCAAAATGTTTGCATTTGAGCATTATAATATAGTGCCCGATGTATTGCTTTTGGCAAAAGGTATTGGTGGGGGTATGCCTATCGGAGCCTTTATCAGTTCGCTGGAAATTATGTCGGTACTCTCGCACAGCCCGATTTTAGGTCACATGACTACTTTTGGTGGCCATCCGGTTTGCTGTGCTGCAGGATTGGCCACATTACGCACCCTCGTTGATAATGGCATTGTAGCTGAAGTAGAAGAAAAAGGACAATTGTTTAAACAGCTGCTTCAACATCCGGCGATTAACGAAATTAGAGGAAAAGGACTAATGCTGGCGGTTGAATTCGAAAATTTCGAAATCAACAAAAAAATTATCGACGCCTGTATCCTTGATGGTATTTTATCTGATTGGTTCCTACATTGCAGCAATTCCATGCGCATTGCTCCGCCTTTAATTATCACCAAAGAAGAAATTGAAGAAGCTTGCACAATCATTCTTAAAAATGTAAATTCAGTTTTCAGTTCACAGTGATCAATTTTCAGTTTACAAACAATTGAATAATAAAACAATTTAGCGATATAAAATGAACGTACTCATAGTTGAAGATGAAAAGAGCCTTGCGCTCGAAATGGACGAATTTTTAAGCAAGGAAGGCTTTATTGTGGAGCATGCCTGGAAAAAATCATCGGCCGAAGAAAAAATCTTTGTAAACAATTACGATTTCATTTTATTGGACCTGGGCTTGCCCGATGGTGATGGATTTGAAGTATTAAAACAACTTAAAGCCATTAAAGACCGTGATGATGCCGTTATTATTTTAACCGCCCGCAGCGCTGTAGACGACCGAATTAAAGGCCTGGATGAAGGTGCTGATGATTATTTACCCAAACCATTTTCGTTAAATGAGCTTTTGGCACGCATGCACGCCATTACCCGCCGCAAGCACAAGCTTGAGAAAAATGAAATCAACATCCACAACTTTTTATTAAACATTCAAAACAGAACGGTTTCTTTTGGCGAGGAACGACTAAACTTAACGAAAAAAGAATTCGAGATATTTAACTACCTGGTATTGAATAAAAATCGTGTAGTATCGAGAATGAGCTTAACGGAGCATGTTTGGGGCGATATTTTGGAGGTAAACTCCGATTCGAACTTTGTTGATGTGCACGTTAAAAATTTGAGAAAAAAACTGGCCAATATCACACCGATTGATTGGTTCGAAACGGTAAGAAGTATTGGCTACCGGATTAATTGCTAACCAATAGGTTTTCAGTTTACAATGGGCAATTTTCAGTTAACCAATTCAAACAATTAACCTAATGCCATTCTACCTCAAACATCTTAAATAAAAATGAAGTTACAGGTTAAGTTTTCTTTATATAATGCGATCACCAAAATTGCCATTATCCTGGTTTTGGGGGCTATCATTATATTTTCGCTGGATAAACTTGCCTACAACCAGTTCGATAACCGGCTAATTAAAAAGAAGAACAAAATCATCAGAAATCTTACGGATAATGAAATTGACAGCCTGTTAAACAAGGAACAATCATTTACAGATTACAACATATTAAAGGAAGAATTTATTGTTTTAACCGATATTCCAGATAATCAAACCGACTCCAGTGCTAAGGTTTTTACCGAAAAAAGGGAAATTGAAGGAGATATTGAGGTTTACCGGATTTTAAACTATAAATTTTCTTACCATACCAATTGGTATAACCTCGAAATTGGGGAAACCATGACAGCGCTCCAGTCGATTAAAAACTCCATCCGTTTTTACATGCTGGTGGTATTGGTGGCTGCTTTACTGGTTACCCTGGTAGCCGATTATACTTTTTCCAACTTTCTGCTAAAACCCTTTTATCTCATTATCGATAAGAAAATTAACCGGGTAGATGACCCAACCCATTTCAATTACCAGAATATCCCTACTAATACCGACGATTTTAAGATTCTTGATAACAGTATCAACTCCTTAATGCGCAAAATAAACACCCTTTTCGCCCTAGAAAAACAGTTTATAGCCAATGTTTCGCACGAGTTGCTCACCCCTATCTCTATTTTAAGTACGCGTTTCGAAAATATGCTCAGCACGCCCGGTATTCCGGTTGAGCACGAAAATAAAATATATGCTTCTTTAAAAACCCTGAATCGCTTACGAGTAATCATCAATAGCCTGCTTTTAATTTCGAAGGTAGAGAACAATCAATACCTGAAAACAGAAGAGATTAGCTTAAAACAAGAAATTGAAGATATTTATGAAGATCTGGAAGACCGGATTATCGATAAAAAAATTATTTTCAAGGTTAACCTGTTAAAAGATTTTCATTTTACGGGAAATAAAGCACTGATACATACGCTTTTGGTAAACATTATTAACAACGCTATAAAATATAATGTAACCGGCGGTTCAATTGATATTTCAGATAAAACAGAACAGGGGCAATATATCCTTACTATAGGCGATACCGGACAAGGCATGAGCCCGGCTTTGGTTGAAGATGCTTTCGACCGTTTTAAAAGAGGAAACAGCGAAGAAAATGGATTTGGTTTAGGACTTGCCATTGTTCAGAGTATAGCAAAATTCCATAAAATTGATATAGATATCCAATCAGAAGAGCACAAAGGTACCCGTATCTCTCTTCTTTTTAAAAGGGACGCAATCGGATAAAGGCATATCTAACCTGAAAAACAGCGCTGATTAATTTACCTACCGTTTGTGATATATTTTGGCAAAGCCTTTGCTTAATATAAAAATCAAACCGTAAAAAAAATGAAAAACATCTTTGTAATATTAGCTATAGCCCTGTTTGCATCGTGCCAGGGTGGTACAGCCAAAAAGACACAGGCCAAAATAGATTCAGCAATTGTAAGCAATGCTTCAACTCCTGAGAATGCCGTAACCTGTTATCAATACATTAAAAATCGCGATACAGCTACCTTAACTGTAAAAACAGCAGGAAATGAGGTTAGCGGAAGTTTAGGTTACAATCTTTACGAAAAGGACAAAAATTCGGGCACTTTTAGCGGACATGTAAAAGGCGATACATTAATTGCCGATTACACTTTCCACTCAGAAGGTAAAATCTCGGTGCGGGAAATTGCCTTACTCAAACAAGGTGATCAGTTTATTGAGGGTTTTGGGGATGTGGAGGAAATTAAAGGAAATATCAAATTTAAAGACATTAGTAAACTGAAATTCGACAATTCAATAGTATTCAGCAAAATAGATTGCAAATAAAAGAATGTCGTCATTGCGAGAAGGCTTTTTCTGCCGACGAAGCAATCTTTATAGCAAGAATTACCGGCATGAAAGATTGCTTCGTCGTTCCTTCTAGCAATGACGATTTTTTGAGTAATTTAATTACTTGATTGCTTCTTTTGCTGCTTTCGACCATTCTTCACTTAGCTTTAGCACATAGTCTGAATACTTTTGTATTTCATCAGGCTTGAGCTTACTAGCCCACGTTGTTGCCTGGTTGGCCCACGCAGTATATTTCTCACTAACAGCCTTAATTTCGGCAGCGTTTTTTGTTTTTAATGCCGCCATGTAATCATCCTTTAGTTTAGCATATTCGGCTAAACTTTTGTTCACTTCTTCACTCGAAAAAGACGGGGCATCGGTTTTGACAATTTCGGTTGTTTTTGTAGTAACCTTTGTAGTCGTGTCTCCATTAGCAGAAACGATACTCGAATCTTTAGTCGTCTCCGTTTTCCGGGTATTTTCGCACGAAACAAGTGTTACAGCAAATAAAGCTATTGCAGTAACAGCGCAGATGGTATTTTTCATTGTTCTTTGGTTTTTATCGGATAATGATTAAAGATTGTGCCAAAAAATCTTAATCCTTTCAAAACCAGAAAAAAGCAAAATAAAATTAAAGATTTTCGAATCTTTCCCAGAAACCATCAACAGGTAATTTGGCAAAAATATTTACGGGTTCTTTTTTAACCGGATGAATAAACTGCAGGCGGCGTGCATGTAAACAAATACTTCCTTTTCTGCTTCCGCGCGGGTAACCATATTTGTTATCGCCCATAATGGGGCAACCCATTGATGAAAGCTGTACTCTAATCTGGTGCGACCGTCCTGTTAAAGGATCAACTTCCAGTAAATAGTAATCACCAACCTTAGCTTTTACTTTATAAGAAAGTTCTGCCCGCTGGCTGCCCGTAACTTCGGTATTGTAATAAGAAACCACATTTTTTTGCGGATTTTTAACCAACCAGTGAACCAGTGTAGCCGATTCTTTTTCTGGTTTGTTTTTAACCACTGCCCAGTAGGTTTTCTTTACTTCCCTGTTTTTGAAAACAGCATTCATCCGCTCCAGGGCCTTGCTGGTTTTAGCAAAAAGGATCACTCCACTAACCGGCCGGTCTAAACGGTGTACCACCCCTAAAAAAGCACCATTGGGTTTGTTGTACTTTTTAGCGATGTACTTTTTTACCTGCTCGTCCAGCGGCTCATCGCCGGTTTCATCAACCTGCACAATATCTCCTGCCCTTTTGTTTATGGCAATCAGGTGGTTATCTTCAAAAAGTATGTCGTTATCGGTAATTGGCATTTAACCCTCCGCCCCTAGAGGGGACTCAAATTATTTAAAAATTGTTTATTATTTAAAATATTAACCTCATCTCATAAAGCTCCTTTATGAGGTTAAGGTTAATATTGTTCTTTTTCGTTTGGAAAATCGTTTGCTTTCACATCGCGGATATACGATTGTGCAGCTCCCAAAATTTCATCGTACAAATTAATATACTGGCGTAAGAAACGGGGTTTAAAACCTTTGGTAAGCCCAATCATATCGTTTACTACAAGCACCTGGCCATCGCAATGCGGGCCGGCACCAATACCAATGGTTGGAATATTTAGGCTTTCGGTAACTTCTTTACCCAAGGCCGCCGGAATTTTTTCTAGAACAATACCAAAACACCCTGCAGCTTGCAAGGCTAGGACATCGGTTTTCAGTTTATTGGCTTCAGCCTCTTCTTTTGCGCGTACGGTATAGGTACCAAATTTATAAATAGATTGCGGCGTTAAACCCAGGTGCCCCATAACCGGTATTCCGGCAGTAATAATACGCTGCACCGATTCTATAATTTCCTCGCCTCCTTCTAACTTAACCCCATGCGCACCCGATTCTTTCATAATCCTGATGGCTGAGTTCAGTGCCTCTTTCGAATTGCCCTGGTAAGAACCAAATGGTAAATCGACAACAACAAAAGCACGTTTAACTGCCCGGATAACCGAAGCCGCGTGGTAAATCATCTGATCTAAAGTAATGGGCAAAGTAGTTTCGTGTCCAGCCATTACATTCGAGGCCGAATCGCCAACCAGTAAAACGTCCAAACCTGCGTCATCCAGAATGGTTGCCATAGAATAATCGTAGGCCGTTAGCATAGATATTTTTTCACCACGTTGCTTCATTTCCTGTAGCGTATGTGTGGTGATCCGTTTAATTTCTTTATGTACCGACATGGGATTTGTTTTGTGTTGCCAAAAGTATTGTTTTTTATTTAATTAAGCCGAAAAGACCAAAGCTAAAAGACCAAAGCAATCTCAAGCTAAAATCATTTTTTGCTTAAATCCTGTTTCATTGCTTTCTGCTTTAGTCTTTTTGCTTTCCGCTCTAATGTTATTTCACTTTTCTCTTTAAATTATAAATCTAAAATCCTATCTTTGTACCCCGAAATGGAAGGGATATATTCATCTTTTTTTGCAGCCCGCAAATACAGCTTTAATGCTGAGAGCAACCCTTTTTTCAACTCTTTTTTAAATCAAAATCCATATTGTAATTACCATGACTAACTACACCAAGTTACCTGCGATTTTATTACTGGCCGACGGCACAGTTTTTTACGGCAAAGCGGCCGGAAAAATTGGTACCACAACTGGCGAAATTTGTTTTAATACCGGGATGACAGGTTACCAGGAAATTTTTACCGATCCAAGTTATTTTGGACAGATAATGGTTACTACCAATTCGCACATTGGTAATTATGGTATCCATAAAGACGAAATCGAATCAGGTTCGATTAAAATTGCCGGTTTAGTTTGTAAAAATTACAACATCATTTATAGCCGTAAACAAGCTACCGAATCCATTCAGGATTATTTCCAGAATGATAATCTGGTTGCTATTTCTGATATCGATACCCGCGCTTTGGTTCGCCACATCAGAGATAAAGGCGCAATGAACGCGATCATCTCTTCAGAAATTACTGATTTAGAAGAATTAAAGCAAAAATTGGCTGAAGTTCCATCGATGGAGGGCTTAGAGCTTTCATCGAAAGTGAGCACTACCGAGCCTTATTTTTATGGCAACCCTGAAGCAAGCTTAAAAGTCGCTGCTTTAGATTTGGGTATCAAGAAAAACATTTTGCGCAATTTCGAAAGCCGCGATATTTACGTTCAGGTTTTCCCTGCCAAAACTACATTTGCTGAAATGGAAAAATTTAACCCTGATGGTTATTTTATTTCAAATGGTCCTGGCGATCCATCGGTTATGCCTTACGCTGTAGAAACCATTAATGCAATCCTGGCTGCAGATAAACCTTTATTCGGGATCTGCTTAGGTCACCAGTTATTGGCCGAAGCTAACGGCATTGGCACCATGAAAATGTTTAACGGTCACCGCGGTTTAAACCACCCGGTTAAAAATATCATCAAAAACCACTGCGAAGTAACTTCTCAAAACCATGGTTTCGGTGTTGTACCAGAAGAAGTAATGAAATCGGATAAAGTTGAGGTTACCCACGTAAACCTAAATGATAAATCAATTGAAGGTATCCGTGTTAAAGGTAAAAAAGCATTTTCGGTTCAATACCACCCTGAATCTTCTCCGGGTCCGCACGATTCTCGCTATTTATTCGATGATTTCGTATCAGTAATTAAAGGCGAATTAACCTGGTAATATTAAGGTAGAACAGACCAAAGCTTAAAGACTAAAGTCCAAAGCACCATATTTACAATCTGCGGATCTACGGCAAATTTTAAGCTGGAGATCCGCAGATTTCTTTTTTTAACCTGTTTCACCTGAATAAAACATCATTTTACCGACATTTTAAGTCATAACTGATAAAATTCATTTTCAATTCATTTAAAGCTCCTTACATTCGCAGCATGGAAACACCCAAAGCTATTATCAGTGTTAAAAACCTGGTGAAAAAGTACGATGATTTTGTGGCCGTTCAGGGCCTTAGTTTTGACGTTTACGAGCATGAAATTTTTGGTCTGCTTGGTCCAAATGGTGCCGGCAAAACCACTACCCTCGAAATTATTGAAACTTTAAGAGATAAAACATCGGGCGAAATTACAGTTGATGGCTTTTCGGTAGATAAACAGGCACAGGAAATAAAACAAATTATTGGCGTACAACTGCAGGCTGCAGGCTATTACCCTAACCTTAACCTTGTAGAACTTATTGAGCTTTTTGCGGGTTTATATGGCGCAGACATTAAGCCTATGGAAATGCTGGAGAAAGTAAACCTTCAGGATAAAGCCAAAGCCAAATACAAAGCCCTTTCGGGTGGACAGAAACAACGCTTTTCTATTGCTACCACGCTTATTAACCAGCCTAAAATTATCTTTCTTGACGAGCCAACAACAGGCTTAGATCCACAGGCCAGGAGAAATTTATGGGATTTGATTACTGAAATCCGTAATGCTGGTACAACTGTGGTAATCACCACACATTACATGGATGAGGCCGAACAGCTTTGCGATCGTGTAGCCTTTGTAGAGCGCGGTGAAATTATTGCGCTTGACACCCCCGATAACCTGATCGATCAGTTGGTAAACAGCGGCTTTGAGCGCAAAAAAGAGGTTAAAAAAGCCAATCTGGAGGATGTTTTCATCAACCTAACAGGAAAAGAATGGCGAGAATAACCCTCCACCCCTTAAATGGGAACTTATAATACAATATTTGATTCGAAACAGCATCCAGTAAAAAGATATGCAAAAAGATATACAAAATTCAAATGCTCCATCAGGAGCAAACGGATACAGCAATACCACAGCTACCCTGGCTTTGGCAAAAGCCAGCTTCCGTTCAATTATGCGCAGCCCTTCGGCTGTGGTTTTTACACTTGCCTTCCCCTTGATATTCATTTTAGTTTTCGGCTTTTTAGGTGGTGGCGGTACCCATATTGATGTGGGTATTACTCCAGGATCGGATGTTAACAATCCGGTTATTGGCATGATGGAGAAAACAGGCATGATTCGTTTGGTAAAGGATAAAACCAAAGCGGAGTTTGATAAGCTCCTTGAAAAAGGAAATGTTGATGCAATGATTGATGTGCACCGGAAAGTAAATGCGCCAGCCTATTCGGTAAATGTAGTTTACACTTCGGCATCAAGAGATAAAGGCGGCATTTTAAAATCGGTATTAAACAACCTGTTTTACGATAAAACCTTAAAACCTTCTGTTGCCGAAATACGGGAAAGTACCATAACCGGCCGCGAGTATAAAACGATCGATTTTATCCTGCCGGGTCAGTTAGGCTTCTCATTACTAAGTACCGGCGTATTCGGAACAGCTTTTGTGTTTTTAAGCTTGCGCCAAACACTGGTGATTAAACGCTTTTTTGCTACACCCGTAAAACGATCGAGCATAGTAATTGGCGAGGGTATTGCACGGATAGGTTTTGCATTGATAGGCGCTTTGTTTATCATCTTATTAGGTCATTTCTTTTTTGGTTTTACGCTTATTCATGGGGCAGTCACGGTCGTCAACATGTTGCTGTTGGCAACATTAGGGGTAATTGTTTTTATGGGCTTCGGCTTCATTATTTCGGGTATTGCAAAAAACGAAAGCATGATCCCTCCTATTTCAAATATTGTAACCCTTCCGCAATTCTTATTATCGGGAACCTTCTTTTCAATCGAAGCCTTCCCGAACTGGTTACAGCCTATCAGCAGAGCTTTACCACTCACCTATTTAAACGATGCAATGCGTAAAGTAGCCTTTGAAGGCCTGGGACTTTGGGACGTGAAATTCCAGATCATGATCCTGTTAATCTGGGGAATAGGTATTTATGCCGTTGCCGTAAAGGTTTTCAAATGGGAATAATCAGAAAAAAATAATCAACTACCGGATAACCACAAATTATCCGGTATTTTTTTAGAAAATTTTTAATATCGGATTAAATACTTTTTAATCCGAAACGATATTAGTAAATTTGGTTGTGTGGAATTTAAATTTAGAAAATTTAGCGGAACTCCAACCTACTATAGATCGGTTGTACGAGAAAAAAGCAAGGCTTGATTCATCAAGGCCCTTACCCTCTAGCGCGCTACACCGCATTAAAACAGATTTAAGCCTCGAGTGGACATACAACTCTAACAGTATTGAAGGGAACACCCTTACCCTGCAAGAAACCCAAATGGTGTTACAGGAAGGCATTACTGTTAAAGGCAAATCGCTACGGGAACATTTCGAAGCATTTAACCACGAAAAAGCCATCGATTACCTCTACACCCTGGTAAAAGAAAATTATATCCTTAGAAGCATCGATATCCTTTCGCTTCATGGCCTTGTATTGCGCAGCATAGAAGATGATTACGCAGGTCGTTTAAGAAACGGAGGAGTACGCATTGTTGGGGCTAATTTTACTCCTCCGAATGCAAACAAAGTTTCGGATTTATTGGATGAACTGATCATCTTTGTAAATGATAACCCATTAGGTTTAAATGATATTGTATTGAGTACCATTTTCCACCATAAACTGGTTTGGATCCACCCATTTTTTGATGGGAACGGGCGTACGGTAAGGCTTGCTATGAATCTGCTGTTAATGCGAAAAGGCTTTCCCCCTGCTATTATTTTAAAAGCAGATCGTAAAAAGTATTATGAAGCATTAAACCAGGCCAACAAGGGGAATTACAGTAAACTCTGCCTGCTCATGCTGCAAGCTTTAGAGCGTTCCTTAAATATGTACATTAATGCCCTGCCGGGAAACAGTTATGGGGATTACGAACCCATATCGTTTATCGTTTCTGAACCTGATATACCATACGGCCAGGAATATGTAAGCCTACTGGCCCGTCAGGGTAAAATTGATGCCTATAAAGAAGGGAAAGACTGGCTAACTACCAAATCAGCGGTAAAATCGTACATAACCAACCGCAAAAGGAAACGTTAACCTTTTTTAACTTTTAGCGAGCGGATATTGCTGTAATTTTATCGAAATTTTTTGAATGAAGAACTTAATATTCGCTTGCGCTTTTTTATTGATTAGCCATTATGCAAAGGCGCAATTTAAATTTACGGCAAATAACAGCTCTAACAATTTTAAAGCTAAAATATTTGTAGAAAACTGCACCACAGGGCATTGCAATGGAAAGGCGACCATCATTTTGTACGATAAAATTACAGACCAGGAAATGCAAACTTTTACTTCAAAAGACCTGGATTTCGGCTTAACCGAAATGCAAAATGCCCAGCTGGGTTGGCTCGACCTGGGCAAATACCAAACACCATTAATTTTTGGAGACTTTAATTTTGACGGCATCGAAGATCTTGCCATCAGAAACGGTAATAACGGTGCTTATGCCAGCCCGTCATACGATGTTTATTTGTCGGTAAACAACAAATTTGTTTTGAATGCGCCTTTAACCAAACTGGCCAGCGAAAATCTTGGATTGTTTGATGTTGACAAGAAAAACAAACAGCTTTCTATTCATATCAAAAATGGCTGTTGCTTTGATAAAACTATCAACTATAAATATGATGCAAAGCAGGGGCTTTATGAAGATTCTTCGGTTATCGAAGATTCGAGCATTGCAGATTATGTTACTGTAATTACCCAAAAACTGGTTGATGGAAAGATGAAAAAAACCGTGCAAAAATTTAAGTTTAAAGATTATTACAACCAATAAACACTGAATTTATGCACGGTTTTAAGCATTAAAGTGCTGCTTTTACCAAAAATGGCAATATTTCTTTTTGAAAACTTACGAAGTTCTTGCGCACATCCGAATCGCTAACAGATGTGAAAGCGAACGAAAATACAATGCTTTTACTTGCTTTAAGCAAGAAAGCTAATCCTTCGCGGCGGGCTGGGTTGTTTTTAAAGTTATCTAACTGCAGGTAAGCGGCTAGTAATAAAGCCTCCAGCTGATCAGACAAGTGCTTTAAAAACTCTTGCGAGTTTGCATTTTCGCGTACAAAATCCCAACCGATAAACTCGTTACAAGCCGTAAAAGACAATCGGCTGGTTTTCATTACCAGGGCTTTTAAATGCTCTTCTTCAGTAGTGTAACTTACTTTATTATTTAATATTTCGTAAAGGTTTTGATCCAGATAATCCATCAGGATACTATCTAAAACCTGTTCTTTACTTTCAAAATATTTATAAATGGTTGCTTTAGCTATACGTGCTTTTTTAGCAATTTCGTTTACACTGGTTTTATGATAACCGTATTTTCTGAAAAGTTCTTTGGCCGCCTTTTTTACTGTTTCTTTTATTTTTTCAGCTTCCATTCTAATTGCTTACGTGTATTAATGTATTACCCTGTACCGAAACATTGTAGCTTTTTAAGCTTCTTTCAGCAGGGGCTTTTTGCGGGCTGCCATCGAGCAATGAAAACTTTGCTCCAGAGCAAGGATCTGTTGCCGTTACACCACTATCATCGGGTGCTACTTTACAAATCTTCTCCGGATTTACCGTACTACAGCGATCAAAGGCAACATAAGTGCCCAGTGGTGTTTTAACAACAAGTAATCCACCAACGCCATAGCCAGATACAACCAAAACGTTATTAACAGCCTTAATACTAAATTCAGTTAATGTTACATTGTAGTTCACCGGAACTTCAGGAATGTAGCCCTGATCTTTACCACAACCTGTGGTCAGGATCAAAACGAACAATATGCTGAACAGGTACCTCATGGTTTAGATTAAAGCTGATTTAAACTGCTTTAAAAAACGGGCATCGTTTTCTGAAAATAAACGTAAATCTTTAATTACGTATTTCAGGTTGGCAATGCGTTCAATACCCATTCCAAAGGCAAATCCACTGTATTTTTTCGAATCAATACCACAGTTTTCCAACACATTCGGATCTACCATACCGCAACCCAAAATCTCTACCCATCCGCTGTGTTTACAAAGCTGGCAACCTGAACCTTTACAAATGGTACAAGAAATATCCATTTCTGCAGAAGGCTCTGTAAAAGGGAAATATGAAGGACGGAAACGCACCTTAGTACCTTCGCCATATAATTCCTGCACAAAGTAAAAAAGGGTTTGTTTTAAATCTGCAAATGAAACATTTTCATCAACATATAAACCTTCTATCTGGTGGAAAAAGCAATGTGCTCTTGCCGAAATGGCTTCGTTACGATATACACGGCCCGGCATAATGGCCCTGAAAGGCGGCTGCCCCTGCTCCATCATACGCACCTGTACCGAAGAGGTATGCGTACGTAAGGCAATATCACCTTTTTCGCCACCTTTTTTAATGAAGAAAGTATCCTGCATATCTCTTGCCGGGTGCTCTTCAGGGAAGTTCAACGCCGAGAAGTTATGCCAGTCGTCTTCAATTTCGGGTCCTTCGGCAACGGTAAAGCCCAGCTTGGCGAAAATCTCCACAATCTCTCTGCGTACCAAAGCCAGTGGGTGACGGGAACCAATCTCGAAACCTTCTCCAGGCAAAGTCATATCCAGCTGAGCGCTGTCTGTTTTCTGCTCCGAACTTTCTGTCGATTCTTTCAACACCTGATATTTCGATTCGGCAAGTTGCTTAAATTCGTTAAGCACCTTACCTAAAGATCTTTTTTCTTCGACAGAAACTGTTTTAAATTCTTCGAAAATCTCTTTAATGATGCCTTTGCTTCCTAAATATTTAATACGGAACTGCTCTAACTCATCTGCTTTTTCAGTTACAAAAGCATTGATTTTTTCGGTATATTGTGTTATTTTATCCTGTAACATGGCTCCAAATATACAGCAAATTATCTAATATTTTTATGCTTGCAGGGTTCAAATAATGAGTTTACACTAGCATTATAAAAGAAAATGAACCCGAAACAAAAAAAGCCGCAGGAAGCGGCTTTTGAATGATATAATATTTAAGTTGTACTAAATTACGCCCAATTCTTTGCCAACTTTGGTAAAGGCAGCAATTGCTTTATCTAGGTGATGTTGCTCATGACCTGCCGATAACTGCACCCTGATCCTGGCTTTACCCTGAGGTACAACCGGATAGAAGAACCCAATTACATAAATACCTTCGTTAAGCATTTTAGCTGCAAACTCTTGTGCAATTTTGGCATCGTAAAGCATAACCGGTACGATTGGATGGAAACCAGGTTTGATATCGAAACCTGCCGCTGTCATTTTTTCGCGAAAATATTTTGTATTTGATTCCAATTTATCTCTCAAGGCTGTAGTTTCGCTCAACATATCCAACACAGCAATTGAGGCACCTGCAATAGCCGGAGCCAAAGTATTAGAGAATAGGTACGGACGTGAACGCTGGCGCAACATATCGATAATTTCTTTCTTACCTGAAGTAAAACCACCTGATGCACCACCTAAAGCTTTACCTAAAGTACCGGTAATGATATCGATACGATCCATCACATCAAAATGTTCGTGTGTTCCGCGACCATTTTTACCAATAAAACCTGTACAGTGCGATTCATCGATCATAATCAATGCTTCGTACTTATCGGCCAGATCGGCAATTTTATCTAAAGGCGCAACAGAACCATCCATAGAAAAAGCTCCATCGGTAACAATAATGCGGTGCCTGCAATCTTTAGCTGCAATTAATTGCTTTTCCAGATCTTCCATATCGGCGTTTTTATAACGGAAACGTTGTGCTTTACACAAACGAACCCCATCAATAATTGAAGCATGGTTCAGCTCATCCGAAATAATAGCATCTTCTGCATTGAACAAAGGCTCAAAAACCCCACCATTGGCATCAAAGGCAGCAGCATATAAAATGGTATCTTCAGTACCTAAAAACTTAGAAATTTTAGCTTCAAGCTCTTTATGTACATCTTGTGTTCCGCAGATGAAACGAACAGACGACATTCCATAACCATGATCATCGATCGCTTTTTTAGCCGCTTCTATCACCTTTGGGTGTGAAGAAAGTCCCAAATAGTTATTTGCACAAAAGTTAACCACTTCAGTTCCGCCACTTACCTGAATGTCGGCACCCTGAGGGGTAATAATAATCCGTTCGCGCTTAAATAATCCAGCGTTCTCAATTTCTTCTAGTTCTTTTTGAAGAACCGGTTGTAATGTTTTATACATGGCCTTTAATATGGTTGATTGTTGGCTCCAAAGTTATAAAAAAAAGCCTTACAGAACCAAAAACGCAATTTCAACGCCTTCATTAAAGAGACAAACGTTTGATATAAAGCGAAACCATTACCTCAGCAATGTATTCTTTTATAAAAATTAGTGTTGTTATTATTTTTTTATCAACTTAACAAACTTTAACACATACCTATGTGTATAGTCTTAAAAGTTATTCGATATTTATAGTTTACTAATCTAAATATGATAAGAATTTGCGCGCTCCTGTTATTTTGTGGTCTAACCAACATCGTATTCGCCCAGCAATTCTCGGTAACCGGTACAGTTAAAGACACCAACGGACAGCCGGTTCCCTTTGCATCAGTATATTTAAAAAACACTACTACAGGCACATCAGCCAATATAGATGGTAAGTATTCAATTAAATTAAAAAATGGCGAACAAACCCTGAGTTTCAGGGCTGTGGGCTACAAGCAACAAGACCACATTATTAACCTTAGCGATGATATTAGCCTGAATGTAACGCTGACAGCAGAAAGTTATACTTTAGAGAATATAAATATCAGGGCAAATGCCGAAGATCCCGCTTATGCCATCATTCGTAAAGCCATTAAGGAGCGTAAAACACATTTAAACGAAGTTAAAAGCTTTAGTTGCGATGTTTATATCAAAGGAGTTCAGCGTTTAAAAGGTGCACCCAAAAAGTTTTTCGGACAGGATATTCAAAAAGTCTTAGAGCTTGATACGAACCGCAAAGGGATAATTTATCTTTCAGAATCTCAGAGTAAATTTAACTTCAGCCGCCCTAACGATATCCATGAGGAAATGATTTCATCGAAAGTGGCCGGGCGCAATAATGCTTTCAGCTTTAATAAAGCTTCAGATCTGATTATCAATTTTTACGACAATTACCTGCTTGAAAATAAATTAAGTGCAAGGGGTTTTATATCTCCTATTGCCGACAATGCCTTGTTTTATTACAAATACAAACTGCTTGGCGAAAGCAACGAAAACGGGGAACTGATCCACAAGATACAGGTAATTCCGCGCCGCGAAAACGATCCGGTATTCAGAGGCATAATTTACATCATAGATAATAGCTGGCGGATTTACAATACCGATCTCTTCCTGACCAAAAATGCAGGGATCAATTTCATCGATACGTTAAACATCAATCAGCAGTTTACCAAGGTAAAAGAGGTGTACATGCCAACCTCAATTAATTTCCAGTTTGCCGGTAATGTACTGGGGTTTAAAATTGCCGGTTATTATGTAGGCGTGTACAGCAATTACAATATCGATCCTAAATTTTCTAAAAACTTCTTTAGCGGAGAGATATTAAAAGTAACCGAAATGGTTAACAAAAAAGATTCTGCCTATTGGGCTAACAACCGGCCTATACCTTTAACAGAAGACGAAAAGATAAATTACATTAAGAAAGATAGTATAGCCAAGCTAAAAGAATCGAAAAAATATCTCGATTCGTTAGAAAAAGACAATAACAAATTCGGCATTGGCAAGCTATTACTCCGCGGGCACAGCATTAACGATCGTTACGATAAAGAATACTGGTATTTTGACCCGGTACTACGGGCTATTTTTTACAATACGGTAGAAGGCTTCGCCATAAAATATGGGGTTACTTACCGCAAAACTTTCGAAAACAGGAGATCATACTCCATCCGTCCGGAACTGAGATATGGTTTTGCCAACAAGAAACTAACCGGAAGTTTAACCGGAAGCTATTATTACAACCCGCTAAAAAGCGCAAGTGTTGGTGCTTCATTCGGAAATGGTATTTTCGATCTGAATAACCTGGGATCAATGACCGCATTGGGTAACAGTATTAACTCGCTCTTTTACGAAAAGAATTTCCCGAAATTTTATGAAAAGAGTTTTGCCAATATCAATACCACAAGAGAACTGGCTACCGGGTTACAGGGCAGTGTAAGTGTTGATTACAGCAGAAACAAAAGCCTTACCAACAATAGCAATTTTAAATTTATTGATGCCAAAGACCGGGAATTTACATCTAACAACCCTTTCAATCCGGCAGAAGAAGTACCACTTTTCCCAACCTACAATTCGTTTAGTGCTACAGCAAGTTTAACCTATACCATCGGACAAAAATACATTACCCGTCCGGATGGTAAATTTTATACTGAATCGAAATACCCAAAGATTACCGTTTTGTATAAAAAAGGATTTAATAATGTGTTAAGCAGCGATATCGATTATGACTTTATAAAAGCTGAGGTGTTTCAGGAGCGAATTGGATTAGGTTTGTTGGGCTATACCTCATTTTTGGCAGGAGTAGGCAAATTTGTCAACAACAAAAAAATGTACTATCCCGATTTCAAACACTTTTCGGGTAACATATCTACCATTTTTCCACCCAACATCAGGAAATTCCAATATCTGGATTTTTACCAATTTAGCACCAATCAGCAATATTTCGAAGCACATCTGGAGCATAATTTTGCTGGCTTTTTCATGAATAAAATCCCTTTACTCCGTAAAGCCAAACTGGAAGAGTTTATTGGTGGTGGTTACCTTTCGTCGCCCGAGAAAAGAAATTACAAGGAGTTTTACTTTGGCTTACAACGTTTGGTTTTAAGGGCCAGCTATGGTTTTGCCTACGATGGCGGCCGCAAGCTGACACAAGGTTTCAGGATATCATACGGATTTTAGGATGGAAGCTGTTTGATGTAAGATGGCCGGTAGAACACACTATCCATTTTCCATTTTTACATCTTACATAATTTCCCTATTTTTGCACCGCTTTAAACGCCGTTTGCAACGGTATCAACAGCGTTATGAAAAAATATCAGACACTACTTTACTATTGCTATAGTTACATAGCGGAGGCAGAACAATTTGCTGCCGATCACCTTAAATTTTGTAAATCTTTAAACCTTGTTGGACGTATTATTGTTGCCGATGAAGGTTTAAACGGTACCATTTCGGGTACTCCTGAAGCTTGCGAAGCTTACATGAAAGCCATACATGCCGATGAAAGGTTTGCCAAAACAGAGTTTAAGATTGATGATGTGGAAGAGCTTTCGTTTTTGAAAATGCACTGCCGTTACAAATCAGAAATTGTACACTCAGGTTTAAGAGATACTTCGATCATCAATCCGAACGAAAGAACTGGCAAGCACTTAGAACCAGTTGATTTCATGAAAATGAAAGATGATGAAGATGTGGTGATTCTGGATGTACGTTCTAATTATGAGCACAACCTGGGTAAATTTAAAAATGCAGTAACCCTTGATATCGAGAATTTCCGCGATTTCCCTGAGCAAATTAACCAGCTTGCCCAATATAAAGACAAGAAGATTTTAACCTATTGTACTGGTGGTATTAAATGCGAAAAGGCATCTGCCCTATTGCTACATCATGGTTTTAACGATGTGTACCAATTGCATGGCGGTATTATTAAATATGGTAAAGAAGCTGGCGGAAAAGATTTTGAAGGCAAGTGTTATGTGTTTGATAACAGGATTGCGGTTGATGTAAACGAGGTTAACCCAACAGTAGTGTCAGTTTGCTACAATTGCGGTGTTACTACCCCAAAAATGATTAACTGTGCTAATCCGGAGTGCAATGAACACGTAACACAATGTGATTCCTGTGGCGAGCAGCTTCAAGGTTGTTGCTCTGAAGCATGCACTACCAATCCGCGTAAACGCCCGTATGATGGTACGGGTTACTATGTTAAGGTACCGCAGCCGGTTGCGGTGAAAGGGTAATTCGGTCGATAGTCAATAGTTGATTAACATAAAGGTAAATTGACTATTGGCTAAGTTTTAAACATAACCGCTACAAAATGAAATAGAGATGAGTATATTTATTTCAAATTCAAAGTTATGGCTTTCAAATTTGAGGAACTTAAGATCTGGCAGATTTCATTAAAACTCAGCAATGAAATAGACATCATCGCGAAAAAATTCCCCAGCATTGAGCTTTTCAGTTTAGCCAATCAAATTAAAAAAGCAGCAGATTCAGTAAATCTTAATATTGCTGAAGGCTGTATTGGTCAATCAAAAGCAGAATTTTCACGATTTCTAACTTATTCTGTACGTTCTGGATTAGAGGTTGTAAGCTGTTTATTCATGGCTTCATCAAGAAATCATATAACCGAGCCAGAGTTTAAAAGATTATATTCCGAATATGAGCAACTTTGCAAAATGATTTCCAAGCTAAAAAGTACATTATAGCAAATTGGCCGTTCATTGCTTTTGCACAATAAGCTATTAACCATTGACTATTAGCTGCTAGCTATCAACAATTGCCTCTTCTTAATTTTTTTCATTTACTTTGTGTATCAAGGGCTTCATCCCAAATCCATTTTATGCTAAACTATCCCCGCTTGCTTTTACTGCTGCTATGCTTTACCATAAACACCTATGCTGCCGATATCAAAAGCATCGGGGTACCTTATATTGAAAATTACCCCAAATCTGTTTACGCTTCGGGTAACCAGAACTGGAGCATAGCAAAAGACAAAAATGGTGTAATGTACTTTGGCAATGCCGAAGGTCTGCTCACTTTTGATGGCCGTTACTGGCAGAAATACCGGATGCCTAACCGCCAGATTGTGAGGGCAGTTGCTACTGATAACAATGGAAGAGTTTATACCGGTAGCTTTGGCGAATTTGGCTATTGGGCAATTAAAAACAACAAGTTAAGCTATAACTCACTTACAAATTTGTTACCGAAAGGTATAAAAATAGATGATGAAGTCTGGAAAATTTATGTAGATCGCGATCGGGTAATTTTCCAGTCTTTTTCCAAAATCTTTATCTACAAAAACAATAAAATTGAAGTCGTAAAATCGCCATCTTCCTTTTTGTTTCTGCATAAGGTTAATCAACGGTATTTTATAGAAGTATTGGAGCAGGGTCTGTTTGAACTCATAGGCAATAAACTGGTACACCTTCCTCAAAGCGAGCAAATGGGCAAAGAAGGAATACTTTCTATCTTGCCTTACAGGGGCAACGGACTGATTATCGGAACCAGTAAAAACGGTCTTTTTACTTATGACGGTAAAAGCTTCACTCCGCTAAATACTCCTGCAAACAGTTACCTGAAAACCTATCAGCTTAACAATGGGGTTAATTTGTTAGGTAAATATTATGCTTATGGTACTATTCTAAATGGTTTAATCATTATCGATGAAAACGGCAAAGTTGTGCAGCGTATTAATAAATCGAGCGGGCTGCAAAACAATACCATTTTAAGTTTATACGCCGATAATGAGCAAAACCTTTGGACGGGACTGGACAATGGAATAGATCGAATTGAGCTTAATTCGCCGCTTTATTTTTACTTTGATAAAACTGGCCAGTTTGGTACGGTGTATTCCAGTATTATTTTTAACAACAAAATTTACCTCGGTACTAACCAGGGTTTATTTTATAGTGAATGGTCGCCCTACAACCTCCTTCCATTCAATTTCCGTTTAATACCCAATTCGCAGGGGCAGGTTTGGGAGCTGGCAATTATCGATAACGAGTTAATTTGCGGTCATAACAGCGGTACCTTTAAGGTTCTGGGCGATCAAATAGAATGGATATCGAGATCATCTGGTGGCTGGACCATTAAGAAATTAAATTCTAACCCAAATTATCTTGTTCAGGGAACTTACACGGGTTTATCTTTATTTACCAAAACGCCGGGTGCTGGATTAAAGTTTGCGACCAAAATAGCTGGTTTTAATGCACCATCAAGATATGTTGAGCAGGATAACAGAGGCGATATCTGGGTTGGCCACGCCTACAAGGGATTATATAAATTGAGCCTTAACCCGGATTATACCAAAGTAACGAGCACCAAATATTTCGACGAGAAAAACGGTTTGCCGGGTAATTACAATATTAACATCTTCAATCTGGAGAATAAGATTGTCTTTTCTTCAGATGCGGGTTTTTATACCTACGATGAGCTGAGCAATAAATTTACCAAATACGAGGTACTCAATAAAAGCCTGGGCTCTTTCGAAACCTCTAATAAGATTATTCCTGCAGGCAGTAAAAAATACTGGTTCATTAACCATGGCAAAACCGCATTGGTTAACTTTAGCGAGCCTGGTAAGGTTGAAATCGATTCGAACCAGTTCAGCATTCTGGATGGCCGGATGGTACAGTATTATGAAAATATTAGCCGTATAAGCGATTCTATTTACCTGATTAGTGTTGATGATGGCTTCGTAATTTACAATCCTACTGCAGCGCTGAATATCCAAAAAGAAAAGTTACCTGCAGTGCTGATCAGACGAGTTGAAGATATTACCGACAAATTCTCGCTGATAAGTGAAACCGGCAATGGCGAAGAGGCTACTGAAATACAGAACAGCAGGAATAACATCCGCATTTCTTACGCACTTCCTTATTACAGGCAAGCTAAGGTGAAGTATCAGTTTTACCTGGAAGGATACTCCAGAACCTGGTCTGACTGGACTTACGCCACTCAAAAAGATTTCACGAACCTTAGCGCCGGCACCTATACTTTTAAAGTGAGGGCAAAAATTGATGACAGTACAGTAAGTGCGGAAACAGTTTACAATTTTACCGTCCTGCGCCCCTGGTATTTGAACAATTGGGCCATTTTATTTTATACCATTCTATTTGTGGTGGTTTTAATTTTAGGTAAAAAGATATACGAACGGAAATTGCAGCGCGATAGTCAGAAGATTACCGATCGTTTAAAAGCCGAACAACAGGAAAAACTAAGACAGGAAGCCGAAATCAGCGAAAAGCAAATTATCAAGTTGCAAACCGAGAAACTTCAGGCCGAACTGGCATCAAAAAACAGAGAGCTGGCTAATTCGGCGATGACATTAGTTTACAAGAATGAGCTGCTTCAAAAACTGGCAGATGATATTACCAAGTTAAAAGACGAAAACGGGAAAAAACTTTCGGATGAGCAGACCCGCAAAATACAGAAGGTTATTAACGATGGTATGAACGATGAGCGTGACTGGCACCTGTTCGAAAACAGTTTTAACGAAGCACACGAGAGTTTCTTTAAAAAGTTAAAGGCACAACATCCTGATTTGGTTCCGAACGATTTAAAGCTGTGCGCCTATTTAAGGATGAACATGAGCAGTAAGGAAATGTCGTCGTTACTGAACATCAGTTTACGAGGTGTAGAAATCCGCAGATACCGTTTGCGCAAAAAACTGGAAGTACCACACGATAAAAATTTAACCGAATTTTTGATGGAGCTTTAGGGTTCCGTGCTTCCCTATTTACAGAGTAAAATCATCACATCATCATTACGGAAACGTTTGCGTAAAAAATGGTTTTTATTGCTTTTTTGAACTTTCTTCCCCATCAGGCACTACATCATTACCTCTCATAGCACTTTTTAAAACCCCACAAAACACTTGGTGTACTTTATACACTTGCCTCAGTGTTAATGTTTTGTTAAAATTCAAAAAAACTGCGTTTTTGACCTGAAATCGCATTCGGTTTATTTGGTTGTGAAACCTTACAGCCCCTGTTGATGTATTAATGTAGAGGTAAAACCACTTGCACATCCACAAAAACAACCTCACATTTAACTAACAATTAAACTAAATTTTAATAAGCATGAAAAGAATCTTTACGAGAATTTCTGTTCTGGCCGTATTTTGTTTACTCGCAATTAACGTAGCATTTGCGCAAAACATTACTGTAAAAGGTAAGGTAATTGATGGCGGTGATAAAACTCCGCTGCCAGGCGTATCTATCTTAATTAAGGGCACACAAAATGGTACACAAACAGATGTAAACGGCAACTACTCTATTAGTGTGCCGGCCAATGCCACACTGGTATTCAACTTTGTTGGCTATACAGCACAAGAGCAGGCTGTAAATAATCAAACTACAATCAATGTATCATTAGCTTCATCAACACAACAATTAGAGCAGGTTGTGGTTGTAGGTTATGGTACACAAAGAAAAATTGATGTAACCGGATCTGTAGCTTCAGTTAAAGGTGAAGATATTTCAAAGCAAGCTTCAGTAAATGCCGTTAGTGCATTACAAGGTAAAGTTGCCGGCGTTAACATTACCAACTCTGGTACTCCAGGTTCAACTCCACAAATAACCATCCGCGGTACAGGTACAATTTATGGTAACCTCGGCGTGTTGTATGTTGTAGATGGTGTGTGGTATGACGATATCAGCTTTCTAAATCCTGCAGATATTGCTGATATGAGTATCTTAAAAGACGCATCATCTCAATCTATTTATGGTATCCGTGCGGCTAACGGTGTTATCCTGGTAACTACCAATAAAGGTAAAACCGGCAATCCTGTAATTAACTATAACGGTTCTGTTGGGTACAAAAAAGTAACCAATCAAATTGAAATGGCTAATGCAACGGAATATGCAACAATTATTAACGAATTGTCTGCATCAAACGCTGCTCCGGCATTATTTGCAAACCCTTCTAGCTATGGCGAAGGTACCAACTGGTATAATCAGGCTTTTAGAAATGCATTGCAAACCAATCACCAGATTTCAATAAATGGTGGTACGGAAAAAACATCCTATAATTTCTCACTCGGTTATACAGATGAAGACGGTATTGTTAAAACGCAAAACTGGAAACGTTATACCGCTAAATTTTCAAATGATTTTCAAGTATTAAAATCTTTAAAACTAGGCTATTCTATCTCAGGTACCGCTATTAACTCAAATGATATCAATGGTGGTATTTTCCGTCAGTTATATGCTGCAGGTCCGGTTGTACCGGTTTACTATGCTGATGGAACTTATGGTGATGCAAATGATTTCAGTTTAGGAGGTGGTAACAACTTCAACCCTCAGGTGACTTTAGATTTCTTCAATCAAAAATCTAAAAACTACCGTATTAATGGTAATGTTTTCGCTGAGTTGACTTTTGCCAAAAATTTTACTTTTAGAACAAGTGCAGGTGGCGACTTCGGTCAAAATGAAGTAAGAGGCTATACCCCTGCTTATCAGGCAACTCAAGGTCAGAGAAATGACATCAGTAAGTTAACAGTTAACAGAGATGAAAACAGAAACTGGATTCTTGAAAACACTTTAACCTACAAAAACACATTTGGTGATCACAGTCTAACTTTATTGGCTGGTACAACGGCTCAAAGAAGAAAGAATTATTTCATCAACTCTAGCGCATTAAATGTTCCATATTCAAGTGATGGCGATTTGTACCTCGCTTTAGGTACAGCATCAAATCGTGAAGTACTTGATGGCGGTAGCTTATCAACTTACTTGTCTTACTTTGGTAGAGCAAATTATTCATTCAAAAACAAATACTTACTGAACGCTACATTGCGTGCCGATGCTGCTTCACAATTTTTTGGCGGAGGCGATCTTTGGGGTTATTTCCCTGCAATTGGTGCTGGTTGGGTAATTTCGAATGAAGATTTCATGAAAGACCAAACTGTATTTAACAATTTAAAATTAAAGGGATCGTGGGGTAAAGTAGGTAATGCAGGTGTTCCTGTAAATCCAACCACTTTAACAGTAACTCAAAGTGCTGGTTATGTTGCTATTTTTAACGGAGTAGCGTATACAGGCGCAAACGTTGCTTCATTAGTACCATCATTCCTTAATTGGGAACGCACTACAGGTACTGATATCGGTATTGAAGCAGCTTTCCTTAAAAATCGCTTAAACATTGAAGCTAATTATTACAATAAGAAAACTGAACAGGCTATTTTCGAAATTCCGATCTTAAGCTCAATTGGTACTGCTTCAAGCAAAATGATTGGTAACCAGGCCGACTTACAAAACCGTGGCTTTGAATTTTTAGCTACCTGGAGGGATCAGCCAAACAGCGACTTTAGCTACTCAATCAGTGGAAACATCGGAATTAACAACAACAAAGTATTATCGGTTGTTACTGGTTTAAACCCAATTTACGGTGGCGGACAAGGCATTGCTAACGGAGCTTTGGCAACCAGAACTGTTCAAGGTGGTGCTATTGGCGAATTTTATGGGTACAGCGTAGCCGGTATCTTCCAAACCCCTGCAGAAGTTGCAGCATCAGCACAAACGGGTGCTAAACCGGGTGATTTCCGTTATGTAGATCAAAATGGTGACGGTGTTATTGATGGAAAAGACCGTGTTGTTTTAGGAAATCCAAATCCTAAATACAGCTATGGTTTAAATACAACTTTCAATTATAAAGGATGGGATTTATCATTCGACATTCAAGGTGTTGCAGGTGTAGATGTTTACAATGCCAATATCGCTTACCGTTTCGGTAATGAGAACTTCAGCAAAGATTTTTACGATAACAGATGGCATGGAGCTGGTACCTCTAACACTTATCCATCAGCTAACGTTGGCTCAACCACTAATGCTGCGCCAAACTCTTTCTATGTTGAAGATGGTTCATATATCCGTTTAAGAACAGTTCAGTTAGGTTATGCACTTCCTGCAAGCTTAATGAGCAAATGGACAATGAAAAAAGTAAGGGTGTTTCTGGATGCTCAAAATGCAATCAACCTATTCGGTTATAAAGGTTTTACACCAGAAATTGGTTATGATGCTGGTACTGGCCCGATCTCAAGAGGTATTGATGCCAGCGTGTATCCACTTTCTGCTATTTATAGATTAGGTCTTCAGGTGCAATTCTAATACATACGACGATGAAATTAAATCATAAAAAAACATATATTCAAAAGTTTGGACTTATTGCTTTATGCGCAAGTACATTAGTAATACCTGCATGTAAAAAGGATTTCCTGAATGTAGATCCTCAAGCCAAACAACCAGCGGTAACATTCTGGAAAACCCAGGATGATGCAACTAAAGCAGTTAACTCGATCTATGCCAATTTAAGAACCTGGGGAAATACCGCTTTCCCGGCTTTGGCAGTTGAGAGTATCCCCGGCGATGACGCTGAGAAAGGAAGCTCTGCAAATGATGCCAGTTATTTAAACAATTTCGATAACTATACAGCTTCATCAACTGAAGGCCAATTTGGTGGTTTTTGGGAAGCTCAGTATCAAAATATCAACCTGTGTAACCAGGTATTAGATAACATTCCGGCTATTAGTATGGATGCAAGCTTAAAAGCGCGCTATATTGCTGAAGCAAAATTTGTTCGTGCCTATTCTTACTTCAGGCTAGTGCGTGCATTTGGTGATGTTCCACTACGTTTAAACGTTCCAAAGGATGCATCAGAATTTAACATTCCAAGAACACCTAAGGCTCAGGTTTATGCCGCAATTGAGAAAGATTTAGATGATGCAGCAGCTGTATTGCCTCAAACTTATCCCGCAGCTGATTTAGGTAGAGCAACAAAAGGTGCAGCTTTAGGCTTACACGCCAAAGTGGCTATGTATTTGGGTAAATGGGATGCCGTGCTTTCTTATACCAATACCGTTATGACTTTAGGTTACGATTTATATCCTAACTTTCAGGAAGGATTCCGTACCACACGCGAAAATAATATCGAATCTGTATTCGAAATTCAATGCGAATTATTGCTAAACAATAAAGATGCTTCGAACTCTCAGTATAGCCAGGTTCAAGGTGTTCGTGGTTCGGTTGCAGGTTGGGGCTTTAACGTACCAACAGCTGCACTAGCTGCTGCTTTTGAAACAGGCGATGTGAGAAGAAATGGAACAATTATCTTCAGGGGAGAAACTACTCCGCAAGGGGATGCAATTGCTCCAACAGGTGATAACCCAATGTATAATGAAAAATCTTATGTGCCATTTAGCTTAATTGTTTCTGGTTACACTGAAGGTTCTCAGCAGAATGTACGCGTGCTTCGCTTTGCCGATGTGTTATTAATGAATGCAGAAGCCGCAAATGAGCTAGGCAATACAACTTTAGCTAAAACCTCGTTAAACAGGGTTCGTGCCCGTGCCCGTGGTGGCGTGGCCGGTGTTTTACCTGATGTTACCACAAACGATAAAGAAGCATTACGCCAGGCCATCTGGAAAGAAAGACAAGTAGAATTAGCAATGGAATCTGATCGCTACTTTGATGTAATTCGTCAAGGTCGTGGTACTGCAGTTTTTGGTGCTAAAGGTTGGAAAGCTGGTAAAAACGAAGTTTGGCCAATTCCTTCTACCGAGATCGATAAAAGTGCAGGTACTTTAACACAAAATCCAGGTTATTAATCGCTTTAAATTTTACAAAAATGAAAACAAAATATTTTTTATTGATGGCGGCAGTAACACTAGGGTTATCATCCTGCCAAAAAGAATTTGATCCGGCAAGCTATGCCCCACCACTAAACATTGGCGGTTACACCAGCTCAAAGCAAATTGCTACCAGTAGCTTAGTAGCTTACTGGGCCTTTGATGGCGGTTATACTGATAGTATTTCTAATACCGCTGGGGTTAATACCGGAACTTCTTTTGCCAAAGGGATTAAAGGACAGGGCTTACAAGGTGCTTTAAACGGTTACGTAGTATCTAATACTCCTGCTGCGGTTCAAAACTTAAAAAGTTTTACGCTTACCCTTTGGGAGAAAATGCCTTTAAACGATAAAGGGATTGTTGGTTTGGTTGATGTAGCTAAATCTTCTGATTTCTGGGGCAACCTTACATTTTTCTTTGAAAACGGTGGCGATGCTACTACCGGGAAATTAGTTGCAAGAACTTATACAGGTGTTGTTAATAATGGAGGTGATAATTTCTTAAAATTAACAGATCCATGGAACAAGTGGAACCAAATAGCATACACATACGATGCTACTACCTCAACCTTTAAAGTTTACTTCAACGGATCTAAAATTGGTGAAAAAACTGTTGCTAACCTGGGTCAGTTAACTTTCCAGGATGCAGGTAAAATGGTTTTTGGAACAGTTCAATTCCAAACTACACCAAGTTTGACCACATCAACTGGCAAGCAAGATTGGGCAAGTTACCTCGTTGGTCAATTAGATGAAGTTCGTATTTACAATAAAGCTTTAACAGCAGATGAAATCAGTGCGCTTTCTAAGCTAGAAGGTAGAGGAAAATAAAATTCCCACCTTAAAACAGGCACAAATAAAAGGGGTTGCCGGCTGGCAGCCCTTTTTAAAAATCTCCCGAAATGAAAAAAAACTACTGCTTTATTCTAATCCTTTCCATTTTTTTCTTTGCCTGCAAAAAAGGAGGCAGTAACGATCCCGTAATCGACCCGGTAGCCCCTCCATCAACTTATGCCTTTGCCGATTTAAAAGTAAATGGCACTTACAACGGCTTTACCTATTATGGTTTAAACAATACGCCTGTTGTTAAAATTACCTTCTCTTCCCCTATCAACCTATCTTCTGTTAGCGGAAACATTACCTTAACCGATGCCACCGGAAACCCGGCAGCATTTACCTCAGCTTTAGAAAATAACGATAATACCGTTGTAATCAGCCCTTCGGCTTTGCAACCTATTACAAAATATATTTTAAACATCAATACCGGACTATTATCAAAATCCGGAAACAAATTACAAACAGCTATAACCGTAACCCTGATTACTGCAGTAGATGATACCGACAAATTTGCCCGCATCACAGACGAAGAACTACTCACCCTGGTTCAAAAACAAACTTTTAAATATTTCTGGGATTTTGGTCATCCTGTTAGCGGATTAGCCCGGGAGCGTAATACATCTGGCAATACAGTTACTTCGGGTGGATCAGGATTTGGTATTATGGCTTTAATCACCGGCATTAACCGCAATTTTATCAGCAGAGCCGATGGTTTGGCCCAGATGCAAAAAATTGTAGCCTTCTTAAAAACAGCTGATCGCTTTCATGGAGCTTATCCGCATTGGCTCGATGGGAATACCGGAAAGGTAATTCCATTTAGCGTTAAAGATAATGGTGGTGATTTGGTAGAAACCTCTTTCTTAATGGCAGGTTTAATAACAGCCAGACAATATTTTAATGGAACTGACGCTGCCGAAACTGCTTTAAGAGCCGACATTAATACCATTTACAATGGTGTAGAATGGAGCTGGTACCGAAAAGACAATAGCAATACGCTGTATTGGCATTGGAGCCCCAACTATAACTGGGACATGAATTTACCCATTAAAGGCTGGAACGAATGTTTAATTACCTATGTAATGGCGGCATCCTCTCCTACCTACTCTATCCCGAAATCAGTTTATGATGCCGGATGGGCGCAAAACGGAGCCATGAAAAACGGCAACAGCTACTATGGGGTTCAACTCCCTTTAGGAACAGCAAATGGTGGCCCTCTATTTTTTGCACATTACTCTTTTATGGGTATTAATCCAACCGGCCTGACAGATGCCTATGCCAATTACGAAAGCCAAACCAAAGCACATGCCTTAATCAATTACAATTATTGCAAAGCTAACCCCCTCGGCAATTACGGTTATGGCGAAAATTGCTGGGGCTTAACCGCCAGTGATATTCAAGGTGGTTATACTGCCAGTTCACCAACCAATGATGTGGGTACCATAGCACCTACTGCAGCACTGGCCTCTATGCCTTACACCCCTACCGAATCGATGCAGGCCTTAAGATATTTTTATTACAAGCTGGGCAATAAAACCTGGGGCGATTATGGCTTCTACGATGCTTTTTCTTTAAAAGACCAGTGGTTTGCAACTTCTACCCTGGCGATAGACCAGGGGCCAATTGTGGTCATGATCGAAAATTACAGAACAAAATTAATCTGGAACTTATTTATGAGTGCACCAGAAGTAAAAGCAGGAATGAAAAATCTTGGTTTTAGCAGCCCCAACCTTTAACAACACACACAAATGAAACTCAATTTTCAACACTTTTTATTTTTTTCGCTCACACTAATTACCCTTTCTGCCTGCGCTCAGGGTAAAAAGTCGGGCTACAACCCCGATCTTACCATCCGTAAAAACTTAACCGACGAGCAATTGCTCGATTTGGTACAAAAGCAAACCTTTCAGTATTTCTGGGATGGTGCAGAACCTACATCTGGTGCTGGCCGAGAGCGTTATCACGTAGATAACATATATCCCGAAAACGATAAAAGCACTGTTGCAACCGGCGCTACAGGTTTTGGTTTAATGGCAATTTTAAGTGGTATCGACAGGGGGTACGTCACCAAAAAAGATGGAGCGGAACGTTTAAACAAAATTCTCGATTTTCTGGGCAAAGCCGATCGTTTTCATGGGGCTTGGTCGCACTGGATTTATGGCGAAACCGGTAAAGTACGTCCGTTTGGCCGCAAAGATAATGGCGGCGATTTGGTAGAAACTTCTTTTGTGGCGCAAGCCTTAATCTGTATTAACAGCTATTATAAAAACGGCACAACTGCAGAAAAAGCATTGGCTAAAAAAGCCGATGAACTTTGGAAAGGCATTGATTTTAACTGGTACCGCAATGATGGCCAAAATGTATTGTACTGGCACTGGTCGCCCGAATATCAATGGGAAATGAACTTTCCTGTTAAAGGGTATAACGAATGCTTAATTATGTACGTATTAGCGGCTTCCTCTCCTACCCATACTGTACCTGCCGAGGTTTATCATCAGGGTTGGGCCAGAAACGGCGAAATTAAAACCAATTTTGAGGTCTACGGCCATCCTTTTACGCTCGATTATCAGGGTCAGAAAAACTCGGTTGGCCCTTTATTCTGGGCACACTATTCTTACTTGGGCTTAAATCCAAAAGGATTAAAAGACCGTTATGCCAACTATTGGGAAAACAATGTAAACCATACCCTGGCTATCCACGATTATTGTGTAGCTAACCCAAAAGGCTTTAAAGGCTATGGCCAAAACAACTGGGGGTTAACCGCCAGCTATTCTGTTAAGGGGTATGCAGCCCATAATCCGCAGGAAGATTTTGGCGTAATTTCTCCTACCGCTGCCATTTCATCTATTCCTTATACGCCAAAAGAATCGATGAAGGTAATCAGACACCTTTACGAAAATTTAGGTACCAAAGTATGGGGCAAATATGGCTTTTATGATGCCTTTTCTGAAACCGACAACTGGTATCCGCAAAGATATTTAGGCATAGATCAGGGACCAATGGTGGTGATGATTGAAAATTACCGGTCTGGATTACTTTGGAAACTATTTATGAGCAATGAAGATGTACAGAAAGGCTTAACTAAATTAGGCTTTGAAAGTCCGGCATTGAAGAAATAAAATTGATAAGCATAACATTAAATGAAGCATATTCTATTCATCATATTAACCAGCATAACTGTTGGATTGCAGGCACAGCAAAAAACCTATTGCAACCCAATCAACGTGGATTATGGCTATACCCCTTTTGAATCTTTTACCGAATGGGGTAAGCACCGCGCTACGGCCGATCCGGTTATTGTAAACTACAAAGGCGATTTCTACCTGTTCAGTACCAATCAATGGGGTTACTGGCACAGTCCGGATATGCTCAACTGGAAGTTTGAAGAAAGAAAGTTTCTGCGCCCGTGGAATAAAACCAAAGATGAACTCTGCGCACCCGGAGTAGGCATAGTTGGCGATACCATGGTGGTTTTTGGGAGTACTTACACCAAAAATTTCACCCTGTGGGGCAGTACCGATCCCAAAGGAAACAAATGGTTTCCTTTGGTCGATTCGTTGGAAATAGGTGGCTGGGACCCGGCCTTTTTTACCGATGATGACGGCAAATTTTACATGTACAACGGCAGCAGCAATAACTACCCGATGTATGGTGTTGAATTAGACCGCAAAACATTTAAGCCTAAAGGCACCCGTACCCCGATGTACCTGCTGCAAAGCTGGCGCTATGGTTGGCAGCGTTTCGGCGAGTATATGGACGATACCTTTCTCGATCCTTTTGCCGAAGGTGCCTGGATGACCAAACACAATGGCAAGTATTATTTTCAGTATGGTGCACCCGGAACCGAATTTAGCGGATACTCTGACGGGGTTGTGGTAGGCTGTAAGCCGCTTTTCGATGGCATACAGGCTACCCCGCAATCCGATCCGCTGAGTTATAAAGGCGGTGGCTTTTCAAGAGGTGCAGGCCATGGAGCAACCTTTCAGGATAACAACAAAAATTACTGGCACATTTCTACCAGCATTATTTGTGTAAAAAATACCTGGGAGCGCCGGATGGGCATCTGGCCAACCGGTTTTGATCAGGATGATGTGATGTGGACCAATACCGCATTTGGCGATTACCCGCTCTACCTGCCTTCAGAAAGAAAAGCAAATGGCCCTGCTGGTCCGGGATGGATGCTGATTAACTATAAAAAACCAGTTACTGTTTCTTCTACATTAGGTGCTTTTGAGGCCAACAATGCTGTAGATGAAAGTATAAAAACCTATTGGAGCGCCAAAACTGCTAACAATGGCGAATGGATCCAAACAGATTTAGGGAGCCTGGCCACTGTTAATGCCATTCAAATCAACTATGCCGATCAGGATGCCGAATTTATTGGTAAACAAACCGGTATTTTTCATCAGTACAAAATCCTTTCATCAGTTGATGGCAAAAAATGGACGACCTTGGTTGATAAAAGTCAGAACAAAACAGATGTGCCGCATGATTATATCGAATTGCCAAAACCGGTTAAAACCAGGTTTATTAAAATGGTAAATATCCACATGCCAACCGGAAAATTTGCCATTAGTGGTTTGCGCGTTTTTGGTAACGGAAACGGTGAGCAACCAGCACAAGTGAAAAACTTGATTGTATTGCGCACCGAGAAAGATAAACGCAGTGCCTATATCAAATGGCAACCGGTTGATAATGCCTTTGCCTATAACCTGTATTATGGCACCGCGCCCGATAAACTTTATAACTGCATCATGATTCATGACTTTAACGAATACTGGTTTAAAGCAATGGATAGCCAAAAAGCTTATTACTTCGCTATCGAAGCGATAAACGAGAATGGTGTTTCGGCAAAAACAGCAGTTAAAAAGGTAGATTAAAAATATAGCTCACGCTCGTTTGTAACGCGCGCGGAAATAATCAATCGTTTATAACGATTAAAACACGAAAAAGAATAAAATACACATAGCATGAAAAGAGCGAAAATCCTGGCTGTTTTTTTTACAGCCTTCGTACTGAACGCATCTGCGCAGACCAAAAAACCGGTTTCGGCTGAGGAAGCAAAGATGAACACCTTTATCAATAACCTGATGGCTAAAATGACGGTCGATGAAAAAATTGGCCAACTGAATTTACCAAGCTCCGGCGATATTACCACCGGGCAGGCCAACAGCAGCGATATCGGTAAAAAGATCAAAGATGGCCAGGTTGGTGGTTTATTCAACATTAAGGGCGTTGAAAAGATCAGAGCAGTACAAAAGGTTGCTGTAGAAAACAGCAGGATGAAAATCCCTTTGTTGTTCGGTATGGATGTAATACACGGTTACAATACCGTTTTCCCGATCCCTTTAGGTATGAGTGCCACCTGGAATATGGATGCTGTTCAAAAATCGGCGCGTGTTGCAGCCATTGAAGCCAGTGCAAGCGGCATCAACTGGACCTTCTCTCCCATGGTTGATATTTCGCGCGACCCACGCTGGGGAAGGATTTCGGAAGGTAATGGCGAAGATCCATATCTGGGCTCTCAAATTGCCAAAGCCATGGTAAAAGGTTATCAGGGTAAATTGCAGGCCAACAACGAAATTCTGGCTTGTGTTAAACACTATGCCCTTTATGGCGCAGCCGAAGCAGGAAGAGATTACAACACGACTGATATGAGTAAGGTAAAAATGTATAACGAATACCTTCCGCCATACAAAGCAGCTGTTGACGCTGGTGCCGCCAGTATTATGGCTTCATTTAACGAGGTTGACGGCATTCCGGCTACGGGCAGTAAATGGCTAATGACCGAGGTTTTACGCAACCAGTGGGGCTTTAAAGGCTTCGTGGTAACCGATTATACTGGTATTCCTGAAATGATTGCGCACGGAATGGGCGATTTACAAACAGTTTCGGCACTGGCTTTAAATGCAGGTGTAGATATGGATATGGTGGGTGAAGGTTTTTTAGGTACACTAAAAAAATCGCTTGCCGAAAAGAAAGTGAGCATCGATCAGATTAACAGGGCTTGCCGCTTAATTCTTCAGGCTAAGTACAAATTGGGCTTATTTGCCGATCCGTACAAATTCTGTGATGCAAACCGCGCAGAGAAAGAAGTTTTCAGCCCTGAAAACCGTAGCGTTGCCCGTCAGATCGCTGCCGAAAGTTTTGTATTGCTTAAAAACAAAAACAATATCTTACCACTTAAAAAATCAGGTACAATTGGTTTAGTTGGTCCACTGGCCGATAACACTGCCAATATGTACGGTACCTGGAGTGTAGCGGCTCTATTCGACAAATCGGTAACGGTTTTGCAAGGTTTAAAAAATGCTTTAGGCAACAATGCAAAAATATTAACCGCCCGCGGTGCTAACTTCCTGGCCGATTCGGCTTTAGAGCACCGCTATGTAAATATCCACAACCCTACTTACAAACACGATTCGCGCTCAGAAGCAGAAATGATTAAAGAAGCTTTGGCTGTTGCCGAAAAATCGGATGTAATTGTGGCTACTGTTGGTGAAGGTTCTGAATTTTCAGGCGAAAGCAGCAGCGTTACCGATATTCAAATCCCCGAAACGCAAAAAAATCTTTTAAAAGCTTTGGTTAAAACGGGTAAACCGGTTGTGATGGTGCTGTTTACAGGTCGCCCGCTGGCTTTAAAATGGGAAGATGAAAATATCCCTGCTATTCTAAATGTGTGGTTTCCGGGTAGCGAAGCCGGAAGCGCCATTGCCGATGTACTTTTTGGCGATGCAAACCCTTCTGGCAAATTGAGTGCTACTTTTCCGCAAAATGTTGGTCAGGTGCCACTTTATTATGCGCACAAAAATACCGGTCGCCCTTTAGCCGACGGTAAATGGTTCGAAAAATTCCGCTCTAACTATTTAGATGTAAGTAATGATCCCTTGTACCCATTTGGTTTTGGCTTAAGCTATACCACATTTAACTACAGCGATATTAAATTAAGTTCGAATACATTAACCAAAGGCAAATCTATTACCGCGTCGGTTACATTAACCAATACCGGCAAATACGACGGACAGGAGGTTGTGCAACTCTATATCCGCGATTTGGTGGGTAGTATTACCCGACCGGTTAAAGAGCTAAAAGGCTTCCAGAAAGTAAGTTTAAAGGCTGGAGAAAGCAAAAACATCACTTTTACCCTAACCGAAAACGATCTTAAATTCTATAATTCGGATTTAAAATTTGTGGCAGAACCCGGCGATTTCAAAGTATTTATCGGCACCAACTCACGCGATGTAAAAGAAGCATCTTTTACGCTGAAATAAAGACAATTAGGTTTGGTTGTTAACCCTGTGCTATTGTAAAGTAGCCAGGGTTTTCTATTTTTGTGAGAGGAAAGCATAATGATTTTAACCCCGACAACCAAATCGGCTGGATTTATCGTCTAAAACTACCTTAAGTATAGAAGACCACTATTGCTAGAAAACTACTTATTTAACATAATATCCCTGATGAAAACTTTTTCTCTCACTATCTGCATCCTTTTTTCTGTACTCTTTTTAAACGCTCAGGATTTTAAAAAATACGATAAAGGCAGCTTTATTAAAGGCAAAGATTCTATTTACTACAGGGTATTGTTTCCGGAAAACTTTAACCCCGAACAAAAATACCCGTTAGTGATCTTCCTGCATGGCAGTGGCGAAAGAGGCAATGACAATGCCAGTCAGCTGGTACACGGTGGAAAGTTGTTTTTAAAAAACGATGTGCGCAAAAATTTTCCTGCCATTGTAGTGTTTCCACAATGCCCGGCTAACGATTTCTGGGCCAATATTAACATCGATAAAGACACTAAAGGTAAAAGGAAATTAAGTTTTGTTGAAGGTGGCAAGCCAACCAAAATTATGCACGCATTGCAGGGCATGATTAAAGATTTCCTTAAAAAACCTTACGTAAACCGCGAGCAGGTTTACGTTGGTGGTCTATCCATGGGTGGCATGGGTACTTATGAGCTGCTGAGAAGAGAGCGTCGTAAATTTGCTGCAGCCATTGCCATTTGTGGTGGCGACAATACCAATAACATCGAAAAATACAAAAAAACACCCCTCTGGATTTTCCATGGGGCAAAAGATGATGTTGTAGATCCCGCATTATCGATCGCTATTGCCGAACGTTTAAAAACAGTTGGCGACGAGGTTAAATTTACCCTTTACCCTACAGCTAACCACAATAGCTGGGATAGTGCCTTTGCGGAGCCTGAGTTATTGCCCTGGTTGTTTTCGCATAAGAAATAACAGCAAGACCTCGCAGGTTTTAAAAACCTGCGAGGTCTAAATAAATGCTATTTATACGCGCTTAAGATCTTCATATTTCTTTTGATGATATTCTTTAAAGCCAGATAGCCCGTCAAACCATTTAATAACTTCTTCTCTTTTTAAGGATGTTGCTCTATCAGATAAAATACTATTGAATGAAGAATAGGGATAATCTCTAAAGTCTGGTAATACTTTATGTTTTTGTGGATTCGAGTGAATATAATATATCAATTCTGTTAAATATTCCTCATCTTCTATTTTTCGTCTTTTGAATCTTTCTTCAAAAAGTTTACCGGTGCGATCATATCGCTTATTAAAGGCCTTGGCGTAGGCATTAAATAAATTAGAGAAGCTCTTTTCTACACTTCCGCCGCAATGTTCTTCACCTCTTATTTTAATTAAAAGATGGAAATGGTTATTTAAAAGGCAATAGACAAAAATATCCGCAACTGGCGAAATGTATTTCTTTAACAATTTTAAAAAATATAGATAATTATCTTCCTCCCGGAATATGATTTCACTATTATTCCCTCTATTGTAGATGTGATAATAGGCTTCGTATTCTAATGGAATTGTTTTAATCATACTTAAATTTAAATAAAATCAAGTAAAATCAAATCACCTATTTAGCTTCCAGACCTCGCAGGTTTTAAAAACCTGCGAGGTCTTAAATAACAAAAAAGGCTTGAGGAAAATCCCCAAGCCTTTTGCTATAAATAAGGTATTTATTATTCAGCCATGTTGTGATAAACCGCCTGCACATCATCATCCTCTTCCAGCTTATCAATCAGTTTTAAAACATCGGCAGCTTGCTCTTCGGTTACCTCATGGTGCGATAAAGCAATGCGCTCCAGTTTAGAGCTTTTTAACTCAATGCCTTTTTCTTCCAGTGCTTTTTGTAAAGAACCAAAGTTTTCAAAAGCGCCCTGAGCTACTGCTACATCATTTCCTTCTTCATCCGCTTCAACGTAAAGTTCTTCTAAACCTGCATCAATTAATTCAAATTCTAATTCTTCCAAATCCAAATCATCAGCAGGTACAAAGCGGAAAATAGATTTACGGTTGAAAACAAAATCCAAAGAACCGGTTTTGCCTAAAGTTCCATTGGTTTTATTAAAGTAGCTGCGCACGTTGGCAACGGTACGGTTGGTATTATCGGTTGCAGTTTCAATTAAAACCGCCACACCATGAGGTGCGTAACCTTCGTAAACAATTTCTTCGTAATTGGCTAACGATTTATCAGATGCACGCTTAATAGCTGCCTCTACCCTATCTTTAGGCATGTTTACAGCTTTAGCATTTTGCATAGCCGTACGTAAACGCGAGTTGGTTTCAGGATGAGGCCCCGATTCCTTAACCGCCATTACAATATCTTTACCAATACGCGTAAACTGAACCGCCATTTTGGCCCAACGCTTAAATTTTCTTTCTTTTCTAAATTCGAATGCTCTTCCCATTTTGTAGTATCAAGTAATTGGAATCAAGTATCAAGATGATCCTTGTTCCTAACCCTTTATTTTGTTTATTTAATATAATACCTCTGCTTTAGTCTTTTAGCTTTGGTCTTTTAGCTCTTTTTTAAATTCTTTAACATATCAGTTGTCAGCTTCGATAAATCGAACTCCGGTTTCCAGCCCCAGTCTTTAGCCGCGTAGGTATCATCAATAGAACGTGGCCAGCTGTTGGCAATTTGCTGGCGCGGATCGTTTTCGGTGTAAGTTAAGGTAAAATCAGGAATGTGCTTCCTGATTTCGGCTGCTAAAACTTCTGGTGTAAAACTTACGCCAGCAAAATTATAACTGCTGCGCACCGAAATCTGATCGGCTGGTGCATCCATCAATTCAATCGTACCACGAATCGCATCGTCCATATACATCATCGGCAATTCGGTTCCGGCATTTAAGAAACTCTGATAGCTGCCTTTTTTTAACGCATCGTGAAAAATATGAATGGCATAATCAGTAGTTCCTCCTCCCGGTGCTGCCTTCCAGCTAATCAATCCCGGATAACGGATACTGCGTACATCCAAACCATATTTTTGGTTGTAATATTCGCACCAACGCTCGCCAGCCAGTTTACTAATACCATAAACCGTATTCGGGTCCATTACACAATATTGCGAGGTATGATCTTTAGGCGAATTTGGCCCAAACACAGCAATAGAACTTGGCCAGTACACTTTTGCTGTTTTATATTCGAGTGCTAAATCGAGTACATTCAGCAAACCATTCATGTTTAAATCCCAGGCTAATTTAGGGTTCTGTTCGCCCGTTGCTGATAATAATGCCGCCAGCAGGTAAACCTGTGTAGGCCTGTACTTGTGAAAAATGCCTTTAACCATTTCCTTATCAAGCACATTTACAAATTCGAATGGCGCAGAGTTTTTGATATCATAATCAGGTCTGCGGATATCGCATGCAACTACGTTATCATCGCCATATATCTTACGTAAAGTGGTAACCAATTCGGTGCCAATCTGTCCGTTAGAGCCTAAAACAACAATTTTTTCCTGCATATTTTTCTTGAGATTGAGCAAAGGTAAAAAAATGAGATAAAAGGTGATAAAATATTTATACTTAGTGTGTAAGTTGGTTAACTGATTAAATCGTTGAAACTGGTTAACTGTAAATTGCAAACTGCCTACTGATATGGTTAACTGTTTAATCGTTTAAACTGGTTAACTGTCAATTGAAAACTGCCAACTTAGCAAGGTTAACTGTTTAAATCGTTTAAACTGGTTAATTGTAAATTGCAAACTGTTAACTGTAAATTGCAAACTGAAAACTGCCAACTCAGCAAGGTTAACTGTGTAAATCGTTTAAACTGGTTAACTGTAAATTGAAAACTGCCAACTCAGCAAGGTTAACTGTGTAAATCGTTTAAGCTGGTTAACTGTCAACTGAAAACTGTTAACTGTAAATTGAAAACTGCCAACTCAGCAAGGTTAACTGGTTAATCGTTGAAACTGGTTAACTGTCAACCGAAAACTGTAAATTGCAAACTGGTTTACTGCGAACTGCCAACATTCCAACATTAAAACTTTTCAACTTTTCAACTTTAAAACACACCAATATCTCAGCTTTAAAACTTAAAATTTATACATTTACCTTAGCGTACCTCCAAATAAACCAATGACTCCTTTTGAGCCTGAATATGCTGCAGATTTACTTAACCGCCTAAAACTGGGCGATAAGCAGGCTTATGAGCGCATTTATTTAACCTATAGTAAAGAATTGCTTTTAGCAGCTTACAAAAAAACAGGAGAAAGGATAATTGCTGAGGAACTGGTGCAGAATATTTTCATTTCACTTTGGGAAAAACGTGCTGAAGCCAAAATCAGCAACCTGCAAGCTTATTTATTTGGCGCACTAAAACTGAGTGTAATTAACCATATCAGGAGTTTGGTGATGGAAAACAAATACGTGCAATACCAAAGCCTCACCTATACAGAAGATCATCAGGATACCGCCAACCTGGTCGACTTTCATGACCTTTCAGCCATTATCGAACAAGGCATCAATTCGCTCCCCGAAAAAACCCGGGAAGTTTTCAGGCTCAGCCGTTACCAGCACCAATCTACCAAAGATATTTCTGCCGGATTAAACATTTCTGAAAAGGCTGTGGAATACCACATTACCCAGTCTATTAAAAGGATTAAAGAATATATTAAAAATTTCTACATCTTTTTATAGCTGTATATCAGATAATTACAAAATAATTTCATTTTTCTGCAATTTGCTTTAGGGTTTAGCCCTCATTGTGTTACTTGTAAGTATAAAGCCAAATATTTTTTCTTATGAACCAAAAATCATTCTACGATTTACTTACCCGTTATCACGACGGAAATTGTACTGAAGCCGAAAAGCTTTGGGTAGATAAATGGTATCATAATTTAAACAGTAAGAGTTTTGAAGATCTTTCTGATGCTGCACTGGATGAGATGCAGCAAAGTGTTTGGCAAAATATCAATCCAGATGCCACAAAACTGGTAAAAACGGCTACCATAAAGAGACTTTGGCCAAAATTTGCCATTGCAGCATCGTTTATTGTTGCATTTCTAATTGGTGGCTTGTACTGGGCAAACAAGAACAACGCCGAAAATGCCTTTATGAGCGATAATGAAGGTCTGGAACTAATTAGCAAAACCAACGATACAAATCGTCCCATCATAGTTTCGCTGAGCGATGAGAGTAAAATTACTTTAGATCCAAAGGCAAACATTATTTACCCAAAGGATTTTGCTACCGATAAAAGAACCGTTTACCTAAAAGGAAATGCTTTTTTCTCGGTAAGCAAAAATCCGAAAAGACCTTTTTACGTGTACAACCGAACATTGGTTGTACGCGTTTTAGGTACCAGCTTTTTTGTTAAATCATCAGTTAACCAGCAACCGGCACAAGTTTCGGTACGCACAGGCAAGGTACAGGTAAACGAAAACGAAAACTGCAGCCTGTTCCGCCTTTCGGATAAAAGGGTAGCCAAACCTATTTTACTCAAACCTAATCAGAAGGGAATTTATACCGATCATAACTTAAGCAAAACCCTGGTAGAGCACCCTATTCCTTTAGCCGTGGCTTACAATGTACCCAACACGGTCAGTTATAATTTTAAAGAAAAAAGCCTGAAAGAGATTTTCAGTACCTTATCAGAAGCCTACGGTATTGATATTTTAACCAGTCAGCAGGATATTTTAAACTACACCTTTACCGGAGATTTAAGCAATAAAGGGCTATATGAGCAGCTCGATCTGATTTGCGGATCTATATCAGGTAAATATAAAATCAAAGGAACCAGCATTATGGTTTCGAATACCAACTAACCAAAATATATAAACATTATGAAACAGTACCAGATTATCAACAGCCCGTAACCGCGGCACCACTTCCCATAATATTTTTCTAAAAAACAAAGCCGACAATGTGGGGCATTGCCGGCGAGTTAAATACATAGAAATGTATTCATGGTATTCCTATGTCCAATAAATCCAATCATTTAATGAACAACAACCAAATTTATGAAAAAAAATCAACTTATTTCGCTGGCGATATATGCAATGAGAGTTTCGATTTACCAAATACTTGCAATAATAACCTTTACCTGTGCTGCATTTGCAAAAAATGTTGGCGCACAGGAATTTCTGAATAAAGCAATCTCGATCAAAGCCGATCAAACCGATATTAAAACCATTATTGAAAAAACCGAACAGCTGGCCAATGTAAAATTTGTGTACAGTCCGCAATTAATTAACTCCGATCGGAAAATATCTGTAAACGTTGTTAACCAAAAACTTAAATACTTTCTTGAGAATTCGCTAAAACGTTATGACGTGGGATATAGGATAGTTAAAGATCAGATTCTGCTCTATTCTATTCCCGCCAATAACAACCTCGCACTGTTAAAAGCCTTTGAAGGGATTGTTACCGGTAAAGTTACCGATAGCAAAGGCAACGCCATCTCCGGGGTATCGGTTACCGTAAAAGGCAAAACCATTGGTACTACCACCGATGAAAACGGAGCTTTTGCATTAAAAGGCCTTACGGTTGACAGTCGCGTGCTGGTAGTAAGGTACGTAGGCTATATTTCTAAAGAAGTTAACCTATCGCCAGGCAATGCCGACGAAAACCTGAACATCAGCTTATCAGAAGATAACTTACAGCTCGAAAGTGTAATGGTTACCGGTGGTAATCCGAAAAAGAAGCTCGAAAGCAGCGTAGCCCTTACTTCGGTAAGCAATAAAGACATTACCAACAGGGCACCTTTAAACAGTACCGATTTATTAAAAGCCATTCCGGGTTTAACTGTAGAGAGTACAGGTGGTGATGGGCCCGGAAACGTTTGGGTAAGGGGCTTTCCGCAACAAGGTGGTTATATATTCCTGGGTATACAGGAAGATGGTTTGCCTTTGTTACCTACAGGCTTCAACACCAATCCATCAGTAGATCAATACTACAAAACCGATTTGACTATCCAAAACATCGAAGCCATTAGAGGAGGTAACGCTTCTATTATTCAGGCCAATACACCTGGTGCAGTGGTTAACAACCTCAGTTATGTGGGTGCCGATAAACAATATGGCCAGTTTAAATTCACCACAGGCTTTTCGCAGGGCTTGTACCGTTTTGATGGCAATACCGGTGGAAAAATAAGTGATCAGGTTAAATACAACATTGGTGGTTTTTACCGTACCGATAATGGCGTGGTAGATCAGGGTTTTAATCCGGCCAATCGAGGCGGACAAATTAAAGGTAACATGACTTTTAGTTTCAAGAATAACAAAGGTTTTATCCGCCTTTACGGAAAGTACCTGAACGATAAAGTTCAGTTCCTGTTAACCAGTTACTACCCTTACGATGGAACCGGAAAGCCAACCACTTACCGAGATTACAATATGGCTTCTCAATCCATTACTCCTGTTCAAACCGATTGGAGCTATAACGACCCTGTAAACGGAAACTATGATTTTAGTTTAACAGACGGGATACATACCAAATTAGGTTCTGCTGGTTTCCAGTTTAACTACCTAACTGATAATGGCTGGCAGATCGTAAACAATTTCCGTTACCAGAATACCCACACCAATGCTACTTATACTGCACCTGCCGGAATTACAGCCAGAACCAGCACAACACCTTACTACTACCCTGGCGGTGCTGTTGCACCTTTTGTAGCCGGCGATTATGTAATTACCTCAAATGCCCAGGGGCAAATTAACAGCGACGTGCAGATTGTAGATTATCTGGACCTAAAAAAGAAAGTAAAAAACCACAGTCTTAATATCGGATTGGGCATCCACCAATATAACCGAGACGATGTACGTTATGCTTTCCGTTCGTTTACCGAGTTTAAAGAACACCCAAGTATTATCTTACAATCGCCAACTGCTGCAGAGCGCACCATTCAAACTAAAAATACCTTCATAGGCGATACCAGAACCTTATCCGCTTACGCTGGTGATGAGATTAAAATATCAGAAAAATGGCGTCTGGATATTGGGGCGAGGATCGACAATCAAAATGTAAAAGGCGACAGACCTTATTATGCATTAAACACCAATGGTACTGTAAATGCAAGTGCAAGTGCTACACCGACTATTTTAGGCTATACTGCTTATAACGAAACATTAACTAATTGGGCGGCTTCTGTAGGTGCAAATTATAAAATCAGCAATACTTCAAGCATTTTTGCCCGGGCAACCAAAGCCTACAACGCGCCGAACATTGGCGATTACAATGCATCGGCCTACAATGCCGCCAATATTAAAAAACGTCCGGTTTATTTAGGCGAAGTAGGCTTTAAATATGCCAAAAACAACCTGGCCATTTTTGCCTCCGGAAGTTACTCGGCTATTAAAAATGTATCGTTAAGCATTAATGTGCCAACCACAGCGGCAGGTACACAGGCTTTGGTGGCTTTTGGTTCTACCCGCACCTGGAGCGCAGAATATGAAGTTTCTTACAAAATTGCCAAACCACTCAGCTTACGCTTAACCGGAACGCTTCAGGATTCTAAATATACCGATTATGAAGCCAATACCAGTGGCAACGCTGCCGTTGCCGCCGAATTTGGTAACCGCATTTACAGCTTTACCGGTAACCGCACAGAACGGGTTCCGGTGCTTAACACCGAACTTGGTGCAAACTACGATTACAAAAACTTTAACTTATATGTTGCAGCAAATTACGTGGGCAGCCGCTTTACCTCACCAAGCGGAAGCTACGAATTACCCGGTTATGTGGTAATGAAAGCTGGCGCAGGCTATAATTTCACTAAAAAAGTAGCCATAAGATTTTGGGCAGACAATTTGTTAAATGCAAAAGTGTTGACCGAAGGCGATGTTCGTGGAGATCAGTTCAGAGATTTCTCAACAGTAAGCCCTGGTCAATTAATGATTGGCAGAACTTTACTTCAACGTACTTTCTGGGGATCATTGGCTTATTCATTTTAACAGCAAGGCCGGAGTTTACGCTCCGGCCTTTTTTAATTCAAAACATCATGACAACAAGAAGATCATTTTTACAGCAAACAAGCTTAGCTGCAGTTGCAGCATTTTTAAGCCCGTCAGTTATTACCTCTGCCCTGGCACAACCAGCCAAAATTTCTAAAATAGGCATTGGTTTATTTACCTTGAGAGAACAATTAACAGCCGATGTTAAGGCCACTATAGCCCGCGTGGCCCAGATTGGCTATAACCAGGTAGAAACTTATTATGGCTATCCGGGCAAATATGAAGTTAAGGGCTTCTGGGGGTTGGAAGCCAAAGATTTTAAAGCTTTACTTACAGCCAATAACCTTACTTCGCCAAGTGGCCATTACAATTTAACCGACTTCCTTTCTACCGGCGATGATAAAGTATTAAAATCGCACATCGAAACTGCTGCAACCGTAGGTCAAAAATATTTTGTGGTTCCGGCATTACCTACCGATATCAGAGCAAACGGCACATTAGATGATTACAAGCGCATGGCCACCAAATTTAATCAGGCCGCAGAGCTCTGTCAACAATCAGGCCTAAAATTAGCCTACCACAACCACAATTTCGAATTTAAAGATCAGGGTAACGGTGTTACAGGCTATTCCATTTTACTCAATGAAACCGATGCCAAACTGGTAGGCTTTGAACTCGATATTTTCTGGGCCGTAAATGCAGGCTTAGATCCCGTAGCCATGTTCAGTAAAAATCCGGGGCGATATAAAATGTTTCATGTTAAGGATATGGATAAACAGGATAAAGCCGTGTTTACCGAAGTAGGTTCGGGCAAAATCGATTTTAAAACCATTTTTGCCAGCGCTAAACTGGCCGGTGTTGATTACATTTTTACCGAACAGGACCTGATTAAAAAAGAACCTTTTCAAAGCATTACAGAAAGCTACAATTATATTAAAAACAACTTGCTGTAGGCAGTCATTCAAGCCATGAAAAGGCCTGTTTAGAAATTTACTGGTAAATAACATGTTCATTCGCACTAAATGTACTTTTTACACCAAGTAAATCTGATAAAAAAACAGGCCTCAACATGGTTTAAACCTACAAAAAACGCATTATTTAGAATTATTATTCGGAGTAACAATTGCGTTGCGTATCAATAATTTAACGGTATAACCTTAACGTTTCCATTATATTTTTTCTAATATTACTCATTCAACACATAACATAACCAATATATAAAACCATAAATACGATGCATAGAAGAGAAGCACTCAAAAACGTTGCATTTTTGCTGGGAGGAGCAATCTCGGCAAGTACAATGGGCGTTTTATTCGAAAGTTTTACGCTCCCGGAAAACGAAAAAAACTTCGTACAGTATTCTATTGAGGATGAGAAGATTTTTGCTGAATTTGCTGATATCATTGTGCCAACCACACAGTCATCTGCCGGTGCCAAAGCTGCCGGATTAGGTAAATTTATACCAATGATGATGAAAGACTGTTATCCTGCTACCATGCAAACTTCATTTGCAAATGGATTTAAAGCCCTTCAGGCTAAATCGATGAAAGATTTCGGTAAACCTTACATGGCCTTAACCGTTGCCGACCGCAAAAAGTTAATGGCCGATTTAAGAACCATCGCCATTGCGCAAAAAGAAACTAAATCAGAAGACAACAAAGATTTAGCTTATTTCTTTGTTACCGCACGCGATTTAACTTTATTAGGCTATTACTCTTCCGAAATTGGTTGCACCAAAGCAAGAGCTTATGTTCTTGTTCCAGGCCGCTACGATGGCAATACTACCTTAAAGCCAGGCCAAAAATCTTGGGCTACCTAACATCAAAACAACGACAAAACATCATGAATTTAAATACAAATTTAAAAGCAGAAAATACTTACGATGCTATTGTTATAGGATCGGGGATTAGTGGCGGCTGGGCTGCAAAAGAACTTACCGAAAAGGGCTTACGTGTTTTGATGCTCGAAAGAGGGATGAACATTGAGCACATTACCGGTTACGAAACTGCAATGAAAAATCCATGGGATTTTAAACATGCAGGTAAATTAACGGAAGAACAAAAACGTACCCACCCGGTACAAAAAAGAGATTACCCTTACCAGGAAGCGAACGAAAAATGGTGGGTAAACGATCTGGAATGCCCATATACCGAAGATAAACGTTTCGATTGGTACCGTGGCTTTCATGTGGGTGGTAAATCGCTGATGTGGGGCCGTCAGAGCTACCGTTTAAGCGATCATAACTTTGAAGATAATGCAAGAGATGGTCACGGAAGCGATTGGCCATTGCGTTATGCAGAACTTTCGCCATGGTATGATTATGCCGAGCGTTTCGCTGGCATCAGTGGTTCTAACGAAAACTGGCCAACTTGTCCGGATGGACAATTCTTGCCGCCAATGGATTTAAACATTGTAGAAAAATCGGTAAAATCACGTATAGAAGAACATTATAAAAGAGAACGGATTATGATGATTGGTCGTGTGGCTAACCTTACCGTTCCGCATAAAGGCCGTGGCAATTGTCAGTACAGAAACTTATGTAGCCGCGGTTGCCCGTTTGGTGCATATTTCAGTACGCAATCTTCTACCCTGCCTGCTGCAATGGCTACCAAGCGTTTAACGTTAAGGCCATATTCTATTGTAAACCATATCATTTACGATAAAGACACCAAAAAAGCTAAAGGTGTAATGGTTATTGATGCACAAACCAACAAAACAATGGAGTTTTATGCTAAAATTGTTTTCGTTAACGGGTCTACTTTAGGTTCAACATTCATTTTGTTAAACTCTACTTCAGAAGCACATCCAAATGGTTTGGGTAATGGTAGCGGTCAGTTAGGTCACAACTTAATGGATCACCACTTCCGTTGCGGTGCATCAGGCGAAGCCGAAGGTTTCGACGATAAATACACCTATGGCCGTCGTGCAAATGGTATTTACATTCCAAGGTATCAAAACATCGGAAACGATAAACGCGGTTATCTGCGTGGTTTTGGTTATCAGGGTGGTGCCAGCAGATCGAACTGGCAAAATGATGTAGCCGAATTATCGTTTGGTGCCGATCTTAAAGAAAAAATGACCAAACCAGGCAAATGGAGCATGGGTCTGGGTGGTTTCGGAGAGATGTTACCTTACTACGAAAACAAAGTTTACATCGATCACAACAAAAAAGACAAGTGGGGACAACCTGTATTGGCGATTGATTGCGAATACAAAGAGAACGAGAAAAAAATGCGTGTGGATATGATGAATGATGCAGCTGAAATGTTAGAAAAAGCAGGCATGAAAAACATCAAAACCTACGATAATGGTTGCTACCCGGGTATGGCTATCCACGAAATGGGTACTGCCAGAATGGGTAACGATCCTAAAACATCGGTACTGAACAAATGGAACCAGATGCATGAGGTGAATAACGTTTTCGTAACCGATGGATCGTGCATGCCTTCTATCGCTTGTCAGAACCCTTCATTAACATTTATGGCGTTAACAGCACGCGCTGCAGATTACGCTGTAAAAGAATTAAAGAAAAAGAATATCTAGAAAAGGTTTAAAACTGAGGTGTAAGGTTTAAGGTAAAAGGCGTAAGGTCTTATCTCCTAATCCCTACACCTCAAACCTTATAAAAACAACATCTAAATAGGGAAAAGGCTTAAGCGTTAAGGTATAGGAAATTTACCCTAAACCTTACACCTTACACCCCACACCTTTTATAACATGAAAAGAAAATTAAGAATGGGCATGATAGGCGGTGGAAAAGACGCCTTTATTGGTGCTGTACACCGTTTGGCCGCTAACATGGATGGCCTTATTGAATTAACTGCCGGAGCTTTAAGTGTAAACCCTGAAATCGGGTATGAATCCGGAAAACTGCTTTTTCTTCCTGACAACCGGATTTACAGCAATTACGAAGAAATGCTGACAAAAGAGAGTGAATTGCCAGCTGATGAAAGAATTGATTTTGTAACCATTGTTACCCCAAATTTTGCCCACTTTGCACCTGCAATGATGGCATTGGATAAAGGTTTCAATGTGGTAATAGAAAAACCAATGACTTTAACCTTAGAAGAAGCTAAACAGCTACAGGCTAAAGTAGAAGAAACCGGTTTAACACTTTGTTTAACCCACACCTATTCTGGATACCCAATGGTTAAGCAAGCCAAACAAATGGTACGCGAAGGCGAACTGGGTGCTATCCGTAAAATTGTAGTAGAATATCCTCAGGGTTGGTTAAGTACGCTTTCTGAGCGCGAAGGTAATGCACAGGCAGCCTGGCGTACCGACCCTTCTAAAACCGGAAAAAGTGGTAGCATGGGCGATATCGGTACGCATGCTGCGCATCTTGCCGAGTACATTTCTGGCCTAAAAATTTCAAAAATCTGTGCTGATTTAAACATTGTTGTACCCGGAAGAGCTATTGATGATGATGGTAACGTATTGTTAAAGTTCGATAACGGTGCTAACGGCGTATTGGTAGCCTCGCAAATTGCCGCTGGCGAAGAAAATGCATTAAAAATCAGGGTTTATGGCGAAAAAGGTGGTTTAGAATGGCACCAGATGGAACCAAATACCCTTATTGTAAGGTGGTTAAACGCACCTGCACAAATTTACAGAACGGGTAATGGTTACATGGGTAGCTTTGCCAAACACAATACCCGCACACCAGGTGGTCACCCGGAAGGTTATTTAGAAGCATTTGCCAACATTTATAGAAACTTTGCATTAACTGTAAATGCAAAATTAAATAATGAGCAACCTACAGCAGAAATGCTCGATTTCCCGGGCACCACAGATGGTATCAGGGGAATGGCATTTATCGAAAATGTAGTGGCTTCAAGCCAATCAGATCAAAAATGGTTCGACTATAAACTATAATCATCCGGCATGACAACAATAAAAGGACCCGCTGTATTTTTAGCACAGTTTATAAGCGACGAAGCACCGTTTAATTCACTTGATAATATTTGCAAATGGGCTGCAGATTTAGGATTTAAAGGTATCCAGATGCCAACGCTCGATGCCCGCTTTATCGATCTTAAACAAGCAGCTGAGAGCAAAACCTATGCTGATGATTTAAAAGGTAAAATCGCAGCTCATGGTTTAGAAATAACCGAATTATCTACCCACTTACAAGGTCAGCTGGTTGCGGTGCACCCTGCTTATGATGACTTATTTGATGCTTTTGCACCAAAAGAAGTACATAAAAACCCAAAAGCCAGAACGGAATGGGCAGTACAACAAATGAAGTACGCGGCCAAAGCATCGCAAAACCTGGGCTTAAACGCTCATGCGACTTTTAGTGGTTCGTTATTATGGCAATATTTTCACCCGTGGCCACAACGTCCTGCTGGTTTGGTAGAAGAAGGCTTTGCCGAACTGGCTAAACGCTGGACACCTATTTTGAACGAATTTGACCAATGTGGAGTAGATATATGCTACGAAATACACCCCGGCGAAGATTTATTTGATGGTGAAACATACGAAATGTTCCTTTCGGCAGTAAATAATCACCCACGGGCATGCTTATTGTATGATCCATCACACTTTGTATTGCAACAGTTAGATTATATTCAATACATCGATTTTTATCACGAAAGAATTAAAGCCTTTCATGTTAAGGATGCAGAATTTAATCCGACTGGGAAACAAGGTACTTTTGGTGGTTACCAAAGCTGGGCAAATCGTGCAGGCCGTTACCGCTCGCCTGGCGATGGTCAGGTAGATTTTAAAACCATTTTCAGTAAGCTGGCACAATACGATTTTAAAGGTTGGGCCGTTATGGAGTGGGAATGCTGCATTAAAAATCAGCAGGATGGTGCGCGTGAAGGTGCCGAGTTTATTAAAAAGAACATTATCCATGTAACCGATAAAGCATTCGACGATTTTGCAGCATCGGGTAGTGATAGTGCTTTCAATAAAAAAATATTGGGACTATAACATTAAAAAGCAATGAAACCTGGATAAGCAAAACAAATTAATTTTACCGCTTATGCCAGCCCGAATACGAATAAAAACAAAACACACAATGAAAAAAACATTTTTAATTTTAGGCGCTGTGGTCATTTTTATGGCGTCTTTCACGAAAGCAGATTTAGCGAAAGAGAAAAGTGCAGTTGCTACAGCAACTATGGCAAACCATGCTTTTCAATCAAACCCGGGTGAAAAACTGATCAATAAAAACGACTGTTTAGGCTGCCACAACAAAACCAATAAAATTATTGGCCCTGCTTATGTAGATATTGCAAAAAAATATCCTGCTACAGAGAAAAACATCAATATGTTGGCTGATAAAATTATTAAAGGTGGTACCGGAGTTTGGGGTAACATGCCAATGACTGCACATGCTACACTTAAAAAAGATGATGCAAAATTAATGGTAAAATATATTTTGTCTCTTAAAAAGAAATAATTTAACCTCATTAGCAAATCGATTTACCTCATATGAAAACAGAGCAAGAAAATAAAAACACGAGTAACCGTCGTGATTTTATTAAAACAACAGCTATCGCTGCTGCTGCATTTATGATTGTTCCGCGCCATGTTTTGGGCGGTCCGGGTTATTTAGCGCCAAGCGACCGTTTACTGGTTGCCGGTATTGGTGTTGGCGGTAAAGGCCAGAGTGATTTAGATATGTTTTACAAAAGTGGAAAAGCAGATATCGCTTTTCTGTGCGATGTAGACGATCGTCGTGCTGCCAATAGCATAAAAGCTTTCCCTAAAGCCAAATACTATAAAGACTGGCGCGAAATGCTGGATAAGGAGCATAAAAACTTCGATGCGGTTTCTGTTTCCACTCCTGATCATAACCATGCCATCCAGGCTTTAGCGGCCATGCAACTGGGTAAACATGTGTATGTTCAAAAACCCTTAACGCATGATATTTATGAGGCCCGCATTTTAACTGCAGCCGCAAAAAAATATAAGGTAGTTACGCAAATGGGTAATCAGGGGGCATCAAATGATGGTCCGCGCCAAATGAAAGAATGGTACGAAGCCGGTTTAATTGGCGATGTACATACTGTTTATGCTTGGACCAACCGTCCGGTTTGGCCTCAGGGTATTCCATGGCCAACTAAAAAGGCCGAAATTCCAAAAGAATTAGACTGGAATTTATGGTTAGGAACTGCCCCTGAAAAAGATTTTGTTGATAAACTGGTTCCTTTTAACTGGCGTGGCTGGTGGGATTACGGAACAGGTGCATTAGGCGATATGGGCTGCCATTTAATCGAAGCTCCTTTCAGTGTGTTAAATTTAAAATACGCTAAAGAAGTTGAGGCGAGTGTGGGCTCTGTGTATGTTGATGAATTTAAACGCGGTTATTTCCCGGAAAGCTGTCCGCCATCAAGCCATGTTACGTTAAGGTTCCCTAAAACCGAAAAAACCAAAGGCGAAGTAACCTTACATTGGATGGACGGTGGTATCCAGCCAGAGCGTCCGGAAGAACTGGAAGCCAATGAAACTTTTGGTGATGGTGGCAACGGTACCCTATTTATCGGAACCAAAGGTAAAATGATGTCTGAAACCTACAGCGCCAATCCAAAATTATTGCCGCTAAGCAGAAATAAGGACATTAAGGTTAAACCTAAATATGCACGTGTACCTGATGGTGCCAATGGCCATTACAAACAATGGGTAGAAGCAGCAATTGCAGGTTACGGTAAGCAGGAAGTAAGTTCGCCATTCGAAATTGCAGGCCCTTTAACCGAAGCTTTATTAATGGCTAACCTTGCAATCAGAAGTTTCGACATCCAGAAAACGGTAAACGGTAAGGTAACCTATCCGGGCAGATACACTAAAATGCTTTGGGATAACGACAACATGAAGGTAACCAACTTTGATGATGCAAACCAGTTTGTAAAACGCGAATATCGCAAAGGCTGGAATAATTTAACACTTTAATAATTACAAACCTCGTAGGTTTTTAAAACCTGCGAGGTTTAATATAAAAAAACATGAAAAAAATCTTTCTTTCTGCTTGCATCCTGTTAGCAGTTACACAAATATCAAAAGCGCAAAAAGGCTTTAAACCATTGTTTGATGGTAAAACTACAACCGGCTGGCACACTTATAACAAAACTACTGTCGGCAGTGCATGGCAGGTACAAGATGGTGCATTGCATTTAGATTTAGCTACCAAAGGAAAAGATGGTGGTGGTGATTTGGTTACCGATAAAGAATACGGCGATTTCCATTTAAAATACGAGTGGAAAGTTGCACCAAAAGCAAACAGTGGGCTTATTTTTTATGTGCACGAAGAGCCTAAATACCATGCAACTTACTCTACTGGTTTAGAAATGCAGGTAATTGATAACGATGGTCACCCTGATGGTAAAATTACGAAACACCGCGCGGGCGATTTATATGATCTTGTAAAAAGTTCATCAGAGCCTGTTAAAGCAGTTGGCGAATGGAACAAAGCTGAAATTATCAGCAAAAAAGGTAAATTAACCTTAATCCTAAACGGTGTTGAAGTTGTAAAAACTACCCTTTGGGATGAGAGCTGGAAAAAAATTGTAGCAGGCAGTAAATTTGCTACCTGGGAAAACTGGGGAACATTCAAAACCGGTAAAATTGCATTGCAAGATCATGGTGATGAGGTTTGGTACAAAAATATCTCTATAAAAGAACTATAATAGAGGTAGAAGGTGTAAGGTTGAAGGCTAGAGGTTTCCTTTCATGCGCCTTAACCACATAAAGGTATAGGGTTGAAAGGATTTTCTTTCTTTTGCTCTAACCCGACACCTAAAACCTTAAAAATAATAAGGCAGGGCGTAAAGTAAGGCCGAAGATTTATATCTTTAGCTTACCTTACGCCTTAAACCGTAAACCTAAAAACCTTATATAAACCAAATGAATAACACTACTCGCTTTAAACTTTCTGCCATGATGTTCCTGGAATTTTTTATCTGGGGCGCCTGGTTTGTTACCCTTGGTACTTTCTTAGGAAATAACTTAAAAGCTACAGGTGCCGAAACCGGTGCTGTATTTTCTACTCAATCGTGGGGTGCAATTATTGCCCCTTTTATTGTTGGTTTAATCGCCGACAGGTATTTTAATGCAGAGCGCATTTTAGGTGTTTTACACATTATCGGCGCTGTATTGATGTACCAAATGTACAATGCAACCGATGTTAGCGTATTCTATCCTTACGTTTTAGGTTACATGATTTTGTTCATGCCTACCCTAGCCCTGGTAAACTCTGTTTCTTTTAATCAGATGAAAGATCCGGAGAAAGAATTTTCTTCTATCCGTATTTTCGGAACCATTGGCTGGATTGCTGCTGGTTTATTAATCAGCTACTTCTTCCACTGGGATTCAAAAGAAGGCACAGAAGCAGGCTTGCTAAAAAATACTTTCCTGATGGCTGGTATTGTTTCTTTAGCTTTAGGCTTGTTCAGCTTTACTTTACCTAAAACGCCACCGAAAGTTTCATCAGATGAAAAAATTACCATTTCGGATGTATTGGGTCTTGATGCCTTAAAATTATTAAAAGACAGGAACTTCCTGATTTTCTTTATCTCTTCAATCCTGATTTGTATTCCATTGGCCTTTTATTACCAGAATGCAAACCCATTCCTTTCTAATATTGGTATGGATAACCCAACTGGTAAAATGACTATCGGTCAGGCTTCAGAAGTGTTATTCTTATTGTTTATACCTGTATTTTTTAAACGTTTCGGCTTTAAAATGACCATTTTGGTAGGTATGCTGGCATGGGCTGTACGTTACGCCCTCTTTGCTTATGGTAACGCCGGCGAACTAAGCTTCATGCTGATTTTAGGTATTGCCTTACACGGGGTATGCTACGATTTCTTCTTTGTTTCTGGTCAGATTTATACCAACTCTAAAGCGGGCGAAAGATTTAAAAGCTCTGCTCAGGGTCTAATCACTTTAGCTACTTACGGTGTAGGTATGTTAATCGGTTTTGCTGTTGCTGGTAAAATATCTGATGCTTACAAAGCAGTAGATGGCACCATGGACTGGAAAATGATCTGGATCATTCCTGCTGGTATTGCCCTGGTTGTATTTTTGCTTTTTGCATTAGTATTCAACGATAAAACAAAATCGGAAGTAGAAGCTAAAACTGTTTAATATGGCCTCAAAAATCAACAGAAGAAATGCATTAAAGAACATTGTTGCAGGTACTGCGGCAGTGGGTGTTTCTTCAGGACTTTCAGCCCTCGCAATGGATAAACCAGAATCAAACGAGCCGCTCAGGCTAAAAGGAAATATTAACCATGCGGTATGTCGCTGGTGTTTTAGTAGTTTCGATGTAGAAGCACTTTGCGTTGAAGCCAAAAAAATTGGGATTAAAGGCATTGATCTGGTAGGTCCGAAAGACTGGCCTACCTTAAAAAAACACGGTTTGGAATCGACCATGTGCAATGGCGCCGAAATTAACCTGGTTGATGGTTTTAATGATGAAAAATTCCATGAAAAGCTGATCAAAAACTATACTGAAATGATTCCGCTTGTGGCGGCTGCCGGTTATAAAAACCTGATCTGCTTTAGCGGTAACCGCCGTGGCAAAGACGACGAAACCGGATGGAACAACTGCGTAAAAGGACTTAAACAATTAATCCCATTGGCCGAAAAACACAATGTGGTATTGGTAATGGAGCTTTTAAACAGTAAACTAAACCATAAAGATTACCAGTGCGACAGAACCTCGTGGGGTGCTGAGCTTTGCAAACGTTTGGGTTCAGAAAACTTCAAATTGCTTTACGATATTTATCACATGCAAATTGATGAAGGGGATGTAATCCGAAACATCAGAGACTATCACCAATATATTGCACATTACCACACCGCTGGCGTACCTGGTCGAAATGAAATAGACGATACCCAGGAGTTGTATTACCCTGCAATTATGAAAGCCATTGCCGAAACAGGCTTTAAAGGCTACGTTGCACAAGAATTTATACCTAAACATGCAGATAAAATAGCCTCGTTAAAAAAGGCAGTTGAGATCTGCGATATTTAATCTACATTATGATATCAAGAAGAAATTTTATAATAAACAGCAGTATGGCTGCAGCAGCAGCACTACTGGTTCCATCATTTGTATTCGCGGCTGCTGATAAAAGAGCAGTTGGTTTGCAGCTGTATTCCTTAAGAGATGAATTGCCAAAAGATGTAAAAGGAACCATTGCAAAAATTGCCAAAGCCGGCTTCAAAGAAGTAGAAACCTATGGTTTTTCGATCAAAGATCAGTTCTGGGGTCTAACACCTGCTCAGTTTAAAAAACTGCTTGATGATAATGGATTAAAAGCCCCAAGCGGCCACTATGGTTTAGGAAGTTATTTAAGCGACGGTAACACTACCGAATTGAAAGCTGCAATTGCTGCTGCTAAAGTACTTAAGAGCGAGTATGTAACCATTCCATGGTTGGATTCGGGTATCAGAAAAAATGCTGAAGATTACAAGAAAATTGCCGCACGCATAAACGAAGCCGGTAAAATGTGTAAAGCTGCAGGTATCCGCCTGGCCTACCACAACCACAATTTCGAATTCGACAAAATTGGCGATACTACTGGTTACGAAATTCTGTTAAAAAATACCGATAAAAAATTAGTTGATTTCGAACTCGATTTATATTGGGTAGTACGTTCAGGAAACGATCCTTTAAAATTGTTTAAAGAAAATCCGGGCCGTTTTACCATGTGGCATGTTAAAGACATGGATAAAGCTAACCCAGCCTTAAATGCAGAGGTGGGTACTGGTTCTATTAATTTCAAACCGATTTTTGCCCAGGCAAAACTTTCGGGCATGAAACATTTCTTTGTAGAGCACGAAACCAATTACAAACCAAATCCAATGGCTTCGGTTGCAGCAAGCTGCGCTTATATTAAAAAGGAAATTATTTAATTTTTAAATGATGAATTCAAGAAGAACATTCTTAAAGCAAGCAGGACTAGCTGCCGGAGCAGCCTTACTGATTCCCTCTTTCGCATTCGATAAACCCAAGAAAAATATCGGTTTACAACTTTATACACTACGCGATGAATTACCAAAAGATGTAAAAGGTGTTATCGAAAAGGTAGCTCAGGCTGGGTACAAAGAAGTAGAAACCTATGGTTTTTCTAATGGTAAATTCTGGGGTTTAACTCCAAAAGAGTTTAAAGCACTTTTAGATGCAAACGGATTAAAAGCGCCAAGCGGTCACTACGGTATGGACGATTTTGTTAAAACCGGAAAAACCGATAAATTAAAAGCAGATATCGAATCATCGGCAGCTATTGGTGGTAAATACTTTACCATTGCCGGTGCACATGTTGATATGAGTAAAGGCGCAGATGGCTTTAAACAAACTGCCGAAAACTTTAACAAAGTTGCCGAAATTGCAAAAGCATCAGGCTTAAAATTTGCCTACCACAACCACGATTTCGAATTTAAAAAATTAGGTGATACCACTGGTTACGATGTTTATTTAAGCGAAACCGATAAAAACCTGGTTAACTTTGAAATGGATTTATACTGGGTAGTACGCTCAGGTAACGATCCGCTGGCTTTGTTTAAAAAGTATCCAGGCCGTTTCCCGATGTGGCACGTTAAAGATATGGACAAAACCAAACGCGAGTGGAATACCGAGGTAGGTAATGGTTCAATCGATTTCAAAACCATTTTTGCACAGGCTAAACTTTCGGGCATGCAACACTTCTTTGTTGAGCACGAAACCAATTATAAACCCGACCCAATCGGTTCTATTAAAACCAGTTGCGACTACATTAAAGCCAACCTGGCATAAACTTATCACAACCTTGCAGGTTTTCCATACCTGCAAGGTTTACTCTCCCCTTCCAGCTCGAAGCTGTACCTCACCTGATTTCTATTATATTTTCTTCAAAAAACCATATTATTTATTGAGAAAATAATATTTCTGCCATTAAAAGCAAATTAAATTGGTAACAATAGGAATATAAGCTTAATTTTTAGCATATTTGGGCTTACATCAAATGTTTAATAAAATATAATTAAAATTTAAAATGAAAGTAGCAGTAGTGGGTGCCACCGGTTTGGTAGGTACTGTCATGTTAAAAGTATTGGAGGAAAGAAATTTCCCTTTAACAGAGTTAATTCCCGTAGCATCTGAGAAGAGTGTTGGTAAGGAAATTACTTTTAAGGGTAAGAAGTTCCCAATTGTTAGCATGGATACCGCTATTAGCATGAAACCGGATATCGCTTTATTTTCTGCCGGCGGAAGTACCTCTTTAGAGCATGCTCCACGCTTTAAAGAAGCCGGAACTACAGTAATCGATAACTCTTCTGCATGGAGAATGGACCCAACCATTAAATTGGTTGTACCTGAGGTTAATGCGCACGAGCTTTCTATCGATAATAAAATTATTGCCAACCCTAACTGTTCTACCATTCAAATGGTAGTGGTTTTAAAACCTTTGCACGATAAATATAAAATTAAACGTGTAGTGGTATCAACTTACCAATCGGTTACCGGTACCGGCGTAAAAGCTGTAGAGCAGTTAATGAACGAGCGTAAAGGCATTGATGGTCCTAAAGCTTATGCATACGAAATCGACTTAAACGTGCTTCCGCATATCGATGTTTTCACCGAAAACGGATATACTAAAGAAGAAATTAAGATGATTAAGGAAACGAACAAAATCATGAGCGATGATAGCATTAAAGTTACCGCTACAACCGTTCGTATTCCGGTAATGGGCGGTCACTCTGAGTCGGTTAATATCGAGTTCGAAAATGATTTCGATTTAGCAGAAGTACGCAGCATTTTAGAAAAAGCGCCAGGCGTTATCGTTGTTGATGATGTGGCTAATTTAAAATACCCGATGCCTAAAGATGCACACGAAAAAGACGAAGTTTTTGTAGGCCGTATCCGTAGAGACGATTCAGCACCTAAAGCTTTAAACCTTTGGATTGTTGCCGATAACCTGCGTAAAGGCGCTGCTACCAATGCGGTTCAAATTGCAGAATATCTGATTCAAAAAGAATTGGTTTAATCAATATTACAGGCCCCGATCAAAAATCGGGGCTTTTTTATGCGCGCTCCATTCATGAAAAATATCCCTATTGCTTTAATTTACTCCCGCCTGTTAATTGGTTTTGCAATAATTCTGCTCAGTATTTTTCAAACTGCTTACTACCCCGCGTTAGCCATTACCCTTTTATCTGTTGGTTTATTAACCGATGTTTTTGATGGCATCATTGCCCGCAGGCTCAATATCTCATCCGAAAAATTAAGGCGTTTAGATTCAAGCATTGACCAGGTATTTTTCATTTCAGTGGTTGTGGCTACTTACATCCAATGTCCTGATTTTTTTAAAGACAATCTGGTTAAGCTCATTGTTCTGCTTGCATTTGAAGCTTCAACCTATTTGGTAAGTTATCTTAAATTTAAAAGAGAGATTGCAACCCATTCCATTGGGGCCAAAATATGGACCCTCATTTTATTTGCCACCCTGGTTGAGGTAATGGCACACTGCCAGTCGGTTGTATTGTTTGAGCTTTGTCTTTGGGTTGGTTTGGCCACCCGTTTAGAAATTCTGGCTATTGTTTTCACGCTCAAAAAATGGACAAATGATGTCCCCACCATTTACCATGCAGTAAAACTCAGGAAGGGAAAAGAAATTAAACGGAATAAGCTGTTTAACGGATAGAAGCTAAAAACATATAATTTAGCGATTATAATCACCAAATTATATGTAAAAAAGAGATCGTAATCACTAAATTATATATAATTTAGTGATTAGGCTGATATTTTACTATATTTGTGAGGGGAGATAAAATGTAGCAAAATGATTATAAGAAACCTACAGGCTCATATCGAATCTAAATTTTTTAAACGAAAAGCCATTATCGTTACCGGTGCCAGACAAGTTGGCAAAACTACCTTGTTAAAGCAGCTAGTAAAAAAAACAGAATTACCTTTTGTATTCTTAAATTGCGACGAAGCTAACGTTCGCACCACATTAACCGATATTAGCATAGAGCGGTTAAAATCGATTATTGGTACAAATAAAATTATTTTTATTGACGAAGCACAACGCGTAACCAATATCGGTTTAACCCTGAAGCTGATTGTAGATAATTTTACCGACGTACAGCTTTTGGTTACAGGCTCCTCTTCTCTGGATTTAGCACAGGGCATAAAGGAACCACTCACCGGAAGGAAATTTGAATATCACCTCTATCCTTTCTCGGTAGCTGAACTTATTGACGACACCAATATACTTGTCGAAGAACAAGCATTAGAAAAAAGATTAATATATGGCAGTTATCCCGATGCGATAAATTATCCTGGTGAAGAAAAAGAATTACTGTTAAACTTAACTAACAGCTACCTTTTTAAAGATATTTTTTCGCTTACTGGCATTAGAAAACCTCTACAGCTAGAGAAATTAGTACAAGCCTTAGCACTTCAAATTGGCAACGAAGTTTCTTATACAGAGCTGGGGCAAATGATAGAGGCAGACAAACTAACAGTTGAGCGCTACATAGACTTATTAGAACAATGCTTTGTTGTATTTAGATTAGGCGCATACAGTAGCAACTTACGTAATGAAATTAAAAAAAGTAAAAAAATATATTTTTATGATACAGGCGTGCGTAATGCCATTATAGAAAACTTTAGTGCAATTGGGCTAAGACAGGATACTGGTCAGCTTTTTGAAAATTATATTGTTTCAGAGTACATTAAGGCCAATAACAACAAAAGAAAAATGGCAAAATATTATTTTTGGCGTAGCTTTCAGCAACAGGAAATTGATCTGGTTGAAGAAATTGATGGGAAGATAAATGCAATAGAAATAAAATGGAACGAGCATAAAAAAGTAAAGTTCCCCTCAACCTTTTTAGCTGCATATCATACCAGCGAAACCCACGTTATAAATAAATTGAATTACACCAGTTTTCTGGCATAAATAATACCCACAACATTAAAAATGAAATTTTTAAAACTCCTTTTTATTCTCCTGGCTCTTTCTTTTACACGAACTTTTGCGCAGAACAGAATCCAAAATATTGAGAAAGCTTTCAACAACCTCCTTAACGATGAACAGGCCAAACATGCCCTGGTATCGCTTTGCGTGTTAGATGCCAATACCGGCAAAACGCTTTTTGCCCATAACGAGCAGATTGGCCTTGCCACAGCTTCGACCTTAAAAACTATTACCGCAGCCACTGCATTTAGTGTTTTAGGCAAAGATTTTCAGTATCAGACTACCTTGGCTTATTCGGGTAACATCACTACCGATGGAACCTTAAAAGGTAACCTGATTATCATTGGGAACGGCGACCCTACATTGGGCTCCTGGCGCTACCAAAACAAAGAAAATGCAGTTTTAACGCAGTGGGTAGCTGCCATAAAATCGGCTGGCATAAAGAAAATTGAAGGTGCCATCATTGGTGACGACCGTATTTTTGGTACCCAAACCACTCCCGAAGGCTGGGTTTGGCAAGACATAGGCAACTACTATGGTGCAGGCACTTCCGGGCTGGCGTGGCGCGAAAATCAGTTCGATATCCACCTTAGACCTGGCAGCAGTACAGCCGATGAAGTAAAAATCGTAAAAACTGTTCCGGCTACGCCCTATGTTCAGATTGTAAACGAGTTGAAAACCGGCGCTCCTGGCACTGGCGACAGAAGTTATGCTTTCCTCCCACCCTACAGCAATGTGGCTTACCTTCGCGGCAGCTGGGGAATGGGAATTGGTAAAACAGGTATTTCGGTTGCTCTACCAGATCCCGCTTTCGACTGTGCATACCGTTTGCAGGATACGCTAAAAAGATTGGGTATAACCACCAATCAGCAGGCTACTACTACCCGCCTGATGGCTTTAAATAATCAGCCTGTTCCGGCGGTAACGCAAAAAATAAGTACCATCAGTTCTCCTACCCTGAGCGAAATGGCCTATTGGTTTTTAAAGAAGAGTATTAACCTGTATGGCGAAAGTTTATTAAAAACCATTGCCTCAAAATCGGGAAAGGAAGCCAGTACCGCAAAAGGTGCTGAAGCCGAAATTGCTTTCTGGACCAACAAGGGCATAGAAAAATCGGCATTGAACATTATCGATGGTAGCGGGCTTTCGCCGGGCGACAGGATTACAACAGCAGCTATGGCCAGCATTTTATTTCAGGCACAAAAAGAGATCTGGTTTCCCGATTATTACAAAGCCTTTCCAGAATATAACGGAATGAAAATCAAAAGTGGCACTATAAATGATGTTTCAGCATTTGCCGGTTACCATACCGATGCCGCCGGGAACAAATATATTGTGGTGATTAATATCAACAACTATAGCGGAAGCGGCATCAATAAGAAATTATTTAAGGTACTGGATGAATTGAAATAAAGACTTAAAGCTAAAAAAACGCATCTGATGGTACATTTTATTAAAAACCTGCAAACAGTTGATGGATTGATTTCGAACCTTTATAAAGATATTACTGTTGAAGAAATGACGACAAAGATTACCGACCTGTTTGATCTACAGGGCTACAAGGTAATTGACCAGCAATTCGGCAATTTAATTTTAGAAAAAGGTAACCGTACAAAAAGACTCCTGCTGGGTGCTTTTGCAACCTATTATAAATTTAGTGTAACCATGGTCTCAGACAGCGATAACGAACTTACGGTAAATGTTTTTCAGCAATCGAGTGGTATGTCTGGCGGCTTAATAGGTATGAAGCAGGTTAAAACCGAGTTAGCTCGGCTAAATTTTATATTTGCGAATATTTAATTGCTTTAAGCTTCCTTATGTAGACTAAAAATCAGCAACTTGATTAAATTTTTAATATTTTGTATTTTTGATCTATGGAAATAACGATCGATATTGGTTATGAACAATTGCTTGCAGCGATAAGAAAACTTCCTGCCGCAAAAATCGAACAATTAAAATCGGTTTTAAATGACGAGTTTATTGAGCAAAAAGCTTCTAATGACTTATCAGATTTTCAGGATTTTTTACTCAAAGCTCCTATTATGAGCAAAGAGCAATATGAAAAACACAAAAGCGACAGAAAAAACTTCAATTCATGGAGAATGGAATAGTCTGTTTAGACACTTCAATTTTAATTGATTTTTATAGAAAGCAAATAAAAGAGAAAAGTGCTTTTTATAAATTAACTAAAGTCTACAAACTTTTTGCCGTGTCGATCATTACTGAATATGAAATTATGATTGGCGCTAAACCAGACGAAATAGTTTTTTGGAAAGCCTTTTTCGATAAAATAACTATACTTCCATTTGATAAAGATGCAAATGATAAGGCCATAGAAATCACCAGATACCTTAAGAATAAAAACACTTTAATTGAAATTCCAGATATTTTTATTGGCGCAACAGCTTTATCCAGAAACATAAAAATAGCTACATTAAATAAAAAACATTTCGAAAGAATTATGAATTTAGAATTGATTGCTTTGTAAGTTAACCATCTCAATCAATCTAAAACACTATCATTCAAAAAATTGATTTTGAATATTAACCACGCCACTACCACATTTACAGGTACCAGTATCAGCCCTAAGCCAAACAGAATAAACAAGTAAGAGAAGAAAAACTGACAGAAAACCAAAATCAAAAAAGTTTTAACCTGCATTTTATCCAGTAAAAGAAAACTCCTGAACAACAGGATGACTGAAAATGCAAATGCAATCAGCAACAGAGCAGTTAGTGTGTCAAAGCGCGTCAAAAGCCAGCATATTTCGGGAAGCAGTAAAATGAGATAGTTTAAACCAAAGCTAAAAAACACTTTTACTTTAGGGATAGGGAAATTAGCGAGGAAAGACAAATAACGATCGTTAAAAAGCTTTTCCTGATAAATAAGCACAACATGGGCTACAACCACGCAAGAAGTAATGAGCATGAGTAACCTGAAATTATCTTCCAGATCTGAAAAAAGGATAAAAACACTAGAAATTAAGGCCCACGAAAGTAATTTAGTTAACAGGTAAGGCAGCTTAGCTTGGTTAAATACCTGAAATACATACAATAAAAAACCAGGTTTATTCCATTTCCTGCTGATCCTGATCAACCAACTAAATTTACTAGCTGCGATTAAACGGTTATTTTCTTTCAAACAGATGTAAGCGCAGCCCATAATGAGCAACAGCTGGAAACACAAAATACCAATTGAAATCAGATAATAACCAAATACGAGCCCGATAATGCCCGCATATAAGGTATAACACAATACAGGGATAAATAAGTAAACCTGCACTTTACACCAAACTGTAAACTGCTGCCTTTTAGGACAAGTGGTAAAACTATAGTACAAAAACTCCTGCTGTGGTAAGGCAAACTGGCTTAATACGTATTGCAACCCTTTATAAGCATACAATACACTTGCCATCAGATAAAAGCCCATTATTAAGGGGTTGCTTACCAAACTGATGGTAAAGAAAAACTGCCAGAAATCAATCTGATCAGGCATTACTGTACCCAATGTATTGATAAACAAACAATAACTCACCAACATGACAAAAACAAACAGCAGCATACCGGCATGGCTCCGGTAAAATCCGTCGACAAATATTTTTCTTAAAGCCAGGTTTGAAAGCTGCAGCATTAAAAGTTCAGGCTTAGTTTTTTGTCTCCAATATTAATTTGCTTTAGTCCGGACAGTTTTACCTCATCCAATGACTGGTGCGAGGACAAAAGAAAACTAATCTGCTCTTGTGCGTGTTTTTCATTAATCCAGCGATAGAGTACCTCCAGCGAATCAGCGTCAAGCGCATTCAACGGTTCATCCAATAAAATCAACCTGGGCTTTCCTAAAAAGGCGAGTACCAGCGAAAGCTTTTTCAGCATACCACTTGAATAAGAACTTAAAGGATTATTTATATACGCTTGCATCCCCATTTCGGTAAGCAATGCTTGCGCCTGATCCACACCTGCACCTTTAACTTTAGCAAAAAGACCGATCATTTCTGCTCCTGTTAAAAATTCAGGAAATAAAGGTTCGGCTGCAGCAAAATTGACCAGCTTCCGATAGGCAACTCCATGATTTTTTAAGTATGTGGTACCAATTGCAATATCGCCTTGAAAAGACAGTATGCCAGCTATTGCCTTTAACAGCGTGCTTTTTCCAGATCCATTGCTTCCTTTTATCCAGAAAACTCCGGCAGGAAGTTTAATATTAGCTATCTTTAAAACCTGATGGCCGAAATAAGATTTTTCAAACTGACTGAAGTGTAGCATAAAACCATTTTATTTTCGACTTGGATTTTGATAAAAAGTTACAAATCGTGCCCATCCAAACTGAACCTTATACCATGCAACTCGTTTTACGCCCTTTTTCACTTACTGATGTTGATGACCTGGTAAAACATGCCAATAATTTCAACATATCTAAATACCTAACCAATAAATTTCCCTTTCCATACGCACAAAAAGATGGCGAAGGCTTTATTCAATTTGCTTTAAGCCATCAGCCTTTACAGGTTAAAGCTATAGTGGTGGATGATGAAGTAGTGGGATCAATTGGGATACACCAACTGGCCGATATTTATAGCAAAAGCGCAGAAATAGGGTATTGGATTAGTGAATCTTACTGGGGGAAAGGAATTGTGCCGCAGGCCGTAAAAGAAATGCTAAAGTATGGTTTTGAGACTTTTGATATCGACCGGATTTTCGCGCGTACTACCCATACCAACCTGGCCTCGCAACAGGTGCTGAAAAAAGCAGGTTTCATTTTCGAAGCAGAGCTGAAATCGACCATTTTTAAGCACGGTGAATATTTTGACGAGCGGATTTTTGGTTTCCGCAAGCATCAGCTGGCTTAAACCAAACAGTTAAAAGATCTTGCTAAAACCGAAGCTTTATCCGTAAATTAGTATAAACCAAAAACAACAAAACCATGAAATTATTTAACAAAGCTGTAGCACTGCTAATCGTGCTATTGGGCCTGGCCAATTTAACCAGTGCGCAAGGTTTAAAAATTCCGCAACCCAGCAGTGGGCAAACCATTACACAAGATTTTGGCTTAGGTAAAATTACCTTAACCTACTCCCGTCCGAATGTTAAAGGGCGCACAATTTTTGGCGGTATGGAGCCTTTAGGGGTAGTTTGGCGCACAGGTGCCAATGCGGCCACACGTATTAAATTTACTGAAGACGTTAAAATTGAAGGTAAAGATCTGCCTGCAGGTGAATATGGACTGTTTAGTATTCCCGGTAAAAAAGAATGGACGGTTATTTTTAACAAAATTGCCGATCAATGGGGAGCTTACCAATATAAGGAAAGCGATGATGTATTGCGTGTAACGGTAAAAACCACCCCTTTAAAAGATAAAGTTGAAACCCTTACCATGCAATTTGGCGATGTAACCGAAACTTCTGCCCAGCTAAATGTAATGTGGGAACATAGTGCTTTCGCTGTAAATATTACTACTTCTATTGATGAAAAAGTAATGGCCAATATTGCTGAGGCGATGAAAGGCGAAAAGAAACCTTATTTTGCCGCTGCACAATACTACTTCCAAACTGGCAAAGATTTAAAAACAGCTTTAGCATGGATGACTGAGGCAGAAAAATCTGATCCAAAAGCGCCCTGGTTTAAACTATGGAAAGGCCGTATTCAGTTAAAAATGGGTGACAAAGCGGCTGCAATGGCTACCGCACAACAAGGAATTGATGCTGCCAAAGCACAAAAAATTGATGAATATGTTCGTCTGAATACTGAACTTTTAGCACAAGCAAAGAAATAATAAACGTCACCATCTAACTAAATTCTATCAGTCGGTTTGACGCCGACCGATAGAATTAGCTAATTTTTATATTGCATTAAGATTGCCAGTCAAGCTGGCAATGACGGGTTAGCTTAAGGAGCTACATAAAGATCTTTACTGGCTGGCATTCCATCAGATTGTTATCGGATAAAGGCAACAATATTAATGAAATATGTTTCTCCCTTTAAAATATCGAAGCCAGGTAAATAAACCCGATCCGATAGCTATCGGATGAAACGAAAAGCCCGCAATCCCGATTTTTCATCGGGAGCGGCTTGTAGTAAAAAGCGGGACCTGCCCCAACCGATGCATTATTGCAATTGCTTTTCAAAAAAAGTATTATGACCTAAGTCGCTAAAGATCATCAGTTGCAATGTGAACGGCAACCAATATTAACTTAAAATTAACCATCGGTTAACTCGAACAACTATCATAACATTAAGCCTCAAAAGGCTTTATTTATTTAAAAATTATACTAACTTTGATGTTGCGCTTAGTAATTGTACTTTGTACACTAAGCAGGTTAAGAAATCAACAAAAAATTAAAATAAAATGAGCATAATTGTTAATGTCCATGCGAGACAAATCCTCGATTCGAGAGGAAATCCAACAGTAGAAGTAGAAGTTGCAACAGAAGCCGGTGCATTTGGCCGCGCTGCAGTACCAAGTGGTGCATCTACCGGACAATATGAAGCTGTTGAATTACGTGATGGAGATAAATCTACATATTTAGGTAAAGGCGTTTTAAAAGCAGTTGAAAATGTTAATACTAAAATTGCTGATGCATTAAGAGGTATTGATGTTTTTGAACAAAATGCAATTGACAAACTTATGTTAGACCTTGATGGTACCGAAAACAAAGGTAACTTAGGTGCTAATGCTATTTTAGGTGTTTCTTTAGCTGTAGCCAAAGCTGCTGCTGATGAAATTGGCCAGCCATTATACCGTTACATTGGCGGTGTAAATGCAAACACTTTGCCTATCCCGATGATGAACATTATCAATGGCGGTTCTCACTCTGATGCACCTATCGCATTCCAGGAATTTATGATTATGCCAGTAGGCGCACCTTCTTTCTCTGAGGCATTACGTTGGGGAACTGAAGTTTTCCATAGCTTGAAAAAAATTCTTCACGACAGAGGTTTATCTACTGCTGTAGGTGATGAAGGTGGTTTTGCACCAACTTTTGATGGTACTGAAGATGCAATTGAAACCGTATTAAAAGCAATTGAAACTGCTGGTTACAAACCAGGTTCGCAAATCTGCTTAGCTTTAGATTGTGCTTCATCTGAGTTTTACAAAGATGGTAAATACGATTATACTAAATTTGAAGGTGCTACCGGTGTAATTCGTTCAAGCGAAGAGCAGGCACAATATTTAGCTGATCTTTCTGCTAAATATCCAATTATCTCTATCGAAGATGGTATGGATGAAAACGACTGGACTGGCTGGAAAAGCTTAACTGATAAAGTTGGCGATCGCGTTCAATTAGTTGGTGACGATTTATTTGTAACTAACGTAACCCGTTTACAACGTGGTATTGACGAAGAAACTGCAAACTCTATCCTGGTAAAAGTTAACCAAATCGGTTCGTTAACTGAAACCATCAATGCGGTAACTTTAGCACAAAACAGTGGTTATACTTCGGTAATGAGTCACCGTTCTGGCGAAACTGAAGATGTTACAATTGCTGATTTAGCTGTTGCTTTAAACTGCGGACAGATTAAAACCGGTTCGGCTTCACGTTCGGACAGGATTGCAAAATACAATCAATTATTACGTATTGAAGAAGAATTGGGCGAAAACGCACGTTTCATCGGTTCAAAATTCAAATACGCTAAAAAATAATAGCATAGTGTTAATAAGTTGAAAAACTTATTTGTGAAACATCCGGAGATTTTAAATCTTCGGATGTTTTTATTTTAATACTATATTTGCTTGTTGGATTTGATCTTCCAAGATCTGACATCAAAAATCTCATATCAATATATGAAACGCTTAATAGACCTTTTCCGCAATAAATATTTCCTGGCAACAGTTGCTTTTGCCATGTGGATGCTATTTTTCGATAAAAACGATATGATGTCGCAATACGAATACCGTAGTCAGGCAAATAAGCTGCAGGAGGAAAAAGAGTATTTTGAGAAAGAAACTGCCCAGGTGAAAAAAGATTTAAACGAGCTGAATACCAATTTAAATACAGCCGAAAAATTTGCCCGCGAAAAATACTTCATGAAAAAAGACAATGAAGATGTTTTTGTGATTATCCAGGAAGAGAAGAAGGATTAGTTGGCAGTTTTCAGTTAACAATTTGCAGTTAACAGTTTAGCAATAATTTAACCTTCCAACTTTACAACAGGTAACCTTTCAACTTAGGTCATGCTCCACATCCTCTACATTATAGCCATTACAGCCGAAGCCATGACCGCAGCACTTTCTGCAGGTAGACGCGATATGGACTGGGTAGGCGTTTGTATTATTGCCTGGGTTACGGCATTGGGTGGTGGCACAGTTCGCAATGTATTGTTTGGCCATTATCCCATGAGCTGGGTAGAACATCCCGAATATTTGGTAATAACTGCTGCTGCAGCTTTATTGGCGGCATTTATTGCTTCTATTATGACCAAACTCAAAAAACTGTTCCTTTATCTGGATGCTTTGGGTTTAGTGGTATTTACGATCATTGGCTGTCAGGTGGCTCAAACAATCCATTTACCTTATTTAATTGTATTATTTAGCGGTATGATAACCGGTTGTGCAGGTGGCGTACTTCGTGATGTACTTTGTAATGAAGTACCTTTCCTTTTCCGCAAAGAGATTTATGCAAGTGCTGCCATTGTTACGGGTGCTGTTTATATCGGTGTAGAGCATTTTCATGGTTCAGAAATGCTGGCAACTATTTCAGCGGCTGTGGTTGGCTTAGCTTTAAGGCTCCTTTCTATCCGCTATGAGTGGCACATGCCGAAGTTTGTTTACCGGGATGAATGGCACTAAAATAGTTGAGAGTTCTTAGTTCGGAGTTATGAGCCTCCAAACTCACGACACCTAACTCCAAACTTACAGTTCCCCATTCCGTTTCCTTAAAAACCACTCTGTACCCAGTAAAATCAGCACCAATCCGAACAGCCATTTCATATTAATTAACTCATCGTACTTGCGGTCTTCGTAGCTGATGGTTTTGATGTTTTCATTTTTCAGGATTTCATCTGCAATTTTGAGCAGATCGGCGGGCATAAAAAGCTTACCATTACTTTGTTTGGCAATGGTATTCAGCAACTGGTGATTGGCAGTTGTTTGCTGGTATTCGGCGATTAAAGCGTTTACATAGAAACTGCCTGTGGCGCTGAATTTCTTTCCGCCCAATACTGTATTGGCCAAATACGAATAATTACCCGCAGGCATGGCACCTGCATCTAACTGATAACCCGTTTCCGTTTTGGAAAAAGTGTAGTTGAAAACCTTACCGGCTTCATTTTTAACCTGCAGATTTACTTCTGGCTCGTTAACGGCCTGGTAGCTGTCGTTATAAAGCGTTCCGTTAAACTGAATGCTTTCATTTTCATCATAAGCTGCTTTGGCCGTAAATACTTTAAACCTGCGCTTATCATCTTTAACAGAAAGATACTGAACCGTTTTTGAAATCAGGTCGTTTAACACCGATTGTGGTGCTTCATTTTCAGCTTCCGAAAGTTTCCAGCGCCATAGCCCCTCTCCCATTAAATAGCCTGCCTTCGTACCGTTTTCGCTGGTAAAAAACAAAAGTGGTTGCTGCGTACTCACTTTACCAATACGTTGGTTAAAAACAGGTGTAGCGCCGGCATTAACGGTAAGCCTGCCAAAGGGAGCCAGTAATGGATCGAAAGTGGCAAATTGCTTTTTATCCTCCTCAATTAAGTTAAAACTGGTAAAACCATTGGCAAAATCGGGGTAAACTTCCTGTACGGAACCATTTGCCGAAGCTAGATTAACCTGGCTCTGCAGCTGGTTAAAGGCGGTAATATTACTTTGACCACCCAAAATGTACCAAATGGGTTTCTTTACCGATTTAAGTTTTTGAAAAAAGCCTGCTGAAAGGTTCTGCACATCTGGTAATTGATAGAGTACAATTAAATCGAATTTGGCGGGATCTGTAGCGCCTAAATCATCGGCCAGTGCCAGTTTAGCCTCGTAATGCTTATTGAGCGAAATAGCTTCCTTTAAAACACCTAAATCGGGATGTGGGCCAGCGGCTGCCAGCAATACTTTTTGTCTGCCATCAATAACCTCCACGTAAAAGCTCTGGCTGTTGTTTCTCGTGGTCATTTCGTTTGGCAAGCTACCGAGCTGTACGGTATACTTTTGCACCCCAATTTTACCGGCATGTAGTTTAAGCGGAATGGTTTTTACAAAGGAATTTCCACTAATCGAAATATTTTGTTCTGCTACTTTACTCCCATTTTGGGCAATCGTTAAGCTGGTACTTTCACCATTGCCCTGAAAGGCCTGTACCTGAATTTCAACTGTAAAATCATCATCCAAGTATACAATATTGTTGTAATTTACATTTGAGATCAAGACATCCCGCTTCGGAATGCTATCGCCCAACGCGATGGTATAAACCGGCGCATTGATTTGATTAATGCTATACAGCGGATTGCCTCCGTGGTTAAAAATACCATCGGTAGCCAAAATAACCGCCCCAATGTTACGGTTGGTATATTCATCCTGCACTTTACGGAAAAATGCCGCAGCATCGGTTAATTTACCCTGATTTTTAAATTCCAGGCCATCAGCAACCTGATCTGAAAAGTGATAGGTTTTTACTTCGTATTTATCAGATAATTTATCCTGCAAGGCCTTTAGGTTTTGCGCATACTGTTTCTCATCAAAACCCGGGGCTTTAACCTGCCCTACCGATAGCGAATTATCCTGCCCAATGATGATAACGGGCTTATCGAGCGTATAATTTAAGGTTTTAATTAATGGAGCAAATAAAAGCCAGGCAATAGCAGTAACCACCAAAATCCGTAATACGGCAAGTATATACTGAAGCTTTTTATCCAGATTTTTATTATTTCGATAAAGTATCCAGGCATACAACAGGCCCAGTGCCAAACAACCGAGAAAGGATAAAACAGAAGTACCGGAAAAAAAGCTATTCATATTGCATAAAGATGGTAAATTTGATGGTATTTTCAAGGCTAATTAACAGCAAAGTATACAAAGAATTACGCAAAGCACAGCAAAGCTGTTATGCATCCGGTAATTAACTAAACTTAGCGTTCTTTGCGCCATTCCAGTAAACAAATCTCAGCGGCCTTTGCGGTTAAAAAAATAAAATCGTTAGTTTTAACCAAATCAATTTGTATGAAATTAATCTGTTTAACGTTTCTGCTATCTCTCAGCCTTATGGTGAATGCCCAAAATAATTTTAAAGCAACACAAATCAAATTTGAAAGAGTAAAAAAAGCATACGATGAAAAGTGGGAAACGCTGCGAAAATTTGTTCAGGCAGATGGCTTTGGCAATCAGTTTTCGATGGTAATCAATGCCTACAAAAGTGAAGGCAAACTAGAAGTTTGGCTAAAGGCTAATACCGGTAAAAGCTATAAATTGTTCCGCAGTTATGATTTCTGTGCGCATTCAGGAACGCTTGGCCCGAAAGTAACTGAAGGCGACGGGCAAACACCTGAAGGTTTTTATTACATCAATGTTTTTAACCCGATGAGTAATTTCCACCTGTCGTTAGGCGTAAATTACCCCAACAGTGTTGATTATGCCCGTACAGGTAAGGATAGGAAACCGGGAGGCGACATTTACATCCACGGTAATTGTGTAACAGTTGGCTGCATCCCGCTAACGGACGAAAAAATTAAGGAAGTTTATATTTTGGGTGTCGAAGCCAGAAATACTGGTCAGGAAAGGATTCCAGTAAATATTTACCCTTTCAAAATGACCAATGAAAATTTAAAGAAATATTCAATGCATTTCCCGGCCCAGGCTAGCTTTTGGGCGTCGTTACAACCAGGTTATTTAGCTTTTGAGCAGCATAAATATCTTACGGAGATTAGGGAAGTTAAAGGACAATACCTGGTAACAAAAGAAGTCAAGTTTTAAAAACTTGACTTCTTTAATGTTTATTAAATAGTTTTAAAGTTGAGAGGTTGGAATGTTGCAAAGTTCTGTGCTCAAAACCTTCCAACCTTTAACCTTTTAACCTCCTTTACAGCATTCCGCCGCAAACCGATAAAGTTTGTCCGGTTACATAGGCACTCATATCTGAAGCCAGGAACACACAAACATTGGCAATATCTTCAGTTTCGCCGGCACGTTTTAACGGAATATCTTTTTCCCAACCTTCAACTACTTTAGGATCTAAAACCTCGGTCATTTCGGTACGGATAAAGCCCGGAGCTACAACGTTTGCACGGATATTTCTTGATCCCAGTTCTTTGGCTACTGATTTGGTAAAACCAATAATACCTGCTTTGGAAGCGGCATAGTTAGCCTGACCTGCGTTACCCTGAACACCAACCACCGAACTCATATTAATGAAAACACCTTTACGGGCTTTCATCATCACTTTAGAAGCTGCTTTAGTTACGTTAAAGATCGATTTTAAGTTGATATTGATTACATCATCCCAGTTTTCTTCGCTCATACGCATCAACAAGCCATCTTTGGTGATACCAGCGTTGTTTACTACGATATCAATAGTTCCAAATTCAGCTACAATATCATTGATCAACTGCTCAGCCTCATCAAATTTAGATGCATCAGAGCGGTAACCTTTAACTTTAGTACCGAAGCTTTGCAATTCCTGCTCTAAAGCCTGGCCTTTTTCTACTGATGATAAGTAGGTGAATGCTACATTAGCACCTTGCTCTGCAAATTTTTCCGCTATTTTACGGCCAATTCCTTTTGATGCGCCGGTAATTAATGCTGTTTTTCCTTCTAGTAATTTCATTATGAAATGTTGTAAAGTTGAAATGTTTTAATGTTGTAAAGTTAATAACTCTACTGAAATATTGTCAAATTGTTTGATTGCCGTATGGTTAACAATTCAAAACTCTGAACTGCCAACTCCAAACTTAAATAGCTGGTTCCTGCTGGCTTAAACAATGGAAACTACCCAAACCCCAGATAATATCAACCGAATTGATGCCGACTACCTTACGGTCAGGGAAACAACCCTGAATAATATCCAAAGCTTTTTGGTCGTTCACATCATCAAAAACCGGAACAATTACTGCTGAATTGGCAATGTAAAAATTAGCGTAAGAAGCCGGCAAACGGGTATCATCATAAATTACCGGCGAAGGCATAGGTAACTCTACAATATTTAAGGCACGACCATCTTTCAGTCTCATTGCCTTTAAGGCCTCCAGATTCTCTTGTAACAATACATAGTTTTCATCCAGTGGATTACTTTCTACTACGGTTAAAACGGTATCCTCATTTACAAAACGAGTAATGTCGTCAATGTGGCCATCAGTATCATCGCCAACAATGCCATCGCCTAACCACAAAACCTGCTCCTGACCATAATATTCGAGCAAATACTGTTCTATCTGTTCTTTAGTTAAATGCGGATTGCGGTTTTCGTTTAACAGACAAGCAGTAGTGGTTAAAACCGTACCTGCACCATTAAACTCCACCGAACCACCTTCCATTACAATATCAGGTGCAAACAAAGGCAGATTAAAGTGTTTGGCTATTTTGGTGGGCACAACGTCATCCAGATCAAAAGGCGGATACTTTCCTCCCCAGGCGTTATAGCCCCAGTCTACCACTGCTTTTTCATTTCCCTTTAACACAAATGCAGGTCCATGATCGCGGCACCATGCATCGTTGGTTTCGTTAAAATAAAATTCAATCTGCGCTAAATCGGCATTTACTTTTTGAAGTTCGGCAATGGCAAAAGCTTTCATTTCTTCGTCTTTTACATTGATCCGTACTTTTTCACCCTCAGCAACCAATTTAATAAACTGGCAATAAGGGGCGTAAATGGTTTCGATCTTACCCGGCCATGAGGCTTCTTTATGCGGCCAGCTTAACCAGGTAGCTTCATGTTTAGCCCACTCGGCAGGGAACGCATAGCCTTGTTTTTTAGGAGAATAATCGAAGTGATTAATATTTAAATTTTCTCTAGGAGGGAAATTTGACATCTAATTTTATTTATAAAATGAATGGTTCGTGAGGACACGAACCATGGATTTTTAATTTATGGATTCTCGCTTTATCCTTTGGTCTTTAGGCTTTCAGCTTAGTCCCCATCCAGATATCTTTTCGTAATTGGTTGATACGAATCGATCCTTCTATCCCTTAAAAATGGCCAGTGTTTACGGAAAAAGTCTGACTGGGTTAAATCCAGCTCGACTACTTCAGTTTCTTCCTGATCGTGTGAAGCCAGATAAAGCAAACGCCCCTGGGCGTTGGTAGCAAAGCTTCCGCCCCAGAATTTCATAGCACCATCCTGCTCAAAACCAACGCGGTTTACACTCACAACCGGAACACCATTGGCAACGGCATGTGAGCGCTGAATGGTTTGCCATGCATTGTACTGATCTTTATTGGTTTCCTCATCCTGATCGGTAGCCCAACCAATTGCAGTTGGATAAAACATGATATCGGCTCCCATTAATGCAGTGATACGTGATGCTTCCGGATACCATTGATCCCAGCAGATTAAAATACCGATCTTCGCAAACTTGGTTTGGAAAACCTTGTAACCTAAATCGCCCGGTGTAAAGTAAAATTTCTCGTAGTACGCGGGATCATCAGGGATGTGCATCTTACGGTATTTACCTAAATAAGATCCATCGGCATCTAAAACGGCAGTAGTATTGTGGTATAAACCTTCAGCACGTTTTTCGAACAGTGAAGCAATAATTACTACACCCAATTCTTTGGCAACTACCTGCAAGGCATCGGTTGATGGACCTGGAATAGCTTCTGCCAGATCGAAATTATCGTAATCTTCAACATCGCAGAAATATAGTGAAGTAAAAAGCTCCTGCAAGCACACAATTTGTGCACCCTTTGCAGCGGCATCCCTTACTTTCGCAATCGCTTTATCTAAATTTTCCTGCTTATCTTTAGTACAGCTCATCTGCACCAGGCCAACATTTACCTTCTTCATTTTTTAAAATTATTGGATGAAAGAATGAGTGAATGAGTGCTTCGCAGTATCATTCAGCCATTCAAAATGCTATCATTCTAAATCGGCTGCAAAGTTACTATTTTGTTTAAGAGTAGAACGGCATAATTGTGTAATAGTTTATTAACCACAAAGAAAACAGAGGAAAAAACACGAAGAACACAAAGCAGGATGATTTTTTTCTTACAAAAAAGGCCTCAACTTACGTCAAGGCCTTCCATGCTAATTTAACAAATTTAAGGGTTAATATTATCCTTTTTCGGTTTCGTTTTGGTTTCTACAATTTCGGCTACTGCAACCACTTCCTTACGTTTTTCAGGGTCCATTAACTCCATCAGTTTAAGCCCTAATAAACCATCCATGGCCGAACCACCAGCATTGGCATTTCCACCGATCAATACATCCGGAATCAGTTTTACATTACCTTTCGATAACTCTTCGGTAATCTTGTAGCGGGTAAAGTTTTCGCCACCCAAAGCTTTAACGGCAAGCTCGTAAGCCTCGGCTGTAGATTTACCTACCGCCAAAATTTTACCAGCTTCGGCACTACCGGTTAACGAAATTTGTTCTGCCTCTGCTGATGCACGTAATTTAATCGCTTCCGAATCGGCTTGTGCACGTGCCTTGGTTGCCTCAGCCTCTGCGTGCGCACGCATTTTAGTAGCTTCAGCCTCAGCACCTACTGCCAGTTTTACGCCGGCAGCATCACCTTCTGATTTTTTTACCGTTGCACTTGCTGTACGCTCGGCAATTTCGACACTTTGTTGTGCTTTTACGATATCTTTCTGCATATCGGCAATGGCAGTTTCTTTTTCCATCCCCTGGCGCGTTTCCTGAGCCTGTTTCTGCGTTTCGTAAGTCACCTTTTGCTCTTCCGCAATTTTACGGTCGGTTAAGGTTTTCATTAACGATTCTGGTGGCACAATATCACCAATCAAAGTATCAACCGCATTTACGTTGTACTCGTCAAGTACTTTTCGAATATGCTCTTTTGCCGACTCCTGACGTTCTTTACGTGTACTCAGGAAAGCAATTACATCGCTGCCCTGCGCTGAGTTACGGAAATAGTTACCAATAGTAGGCTCCAACACCTGTGAAACCAGGTTGACCATGTTACCAAAACGGGCAATTACTTTTGGCGCCTCGGTAGTAGGCACGTGAATAATCTGTGCCACATCCAGGTTAAAAGGGAAACCATCTCTCGAACGTACGGTAATGGTTGAGAGGTTTTTATCGAGATTATGTGCCTCGCTGCGTGCCGATGCCCAGTTTAATACCAGATTGGTTGTAGGTACCAGCTCTACCTTCATAATGTATTTGTTAATCGGATATTTTCCCGGCCCAAGTGGCTCCAGCCAAACCCCTTTTGATCCTTTAGCTACGATATTACCATGTTTAAAATCGGCACCGGTTAAATCGTCGCCTTCTTTACCAATAAACGAGATCACCACACCTACATAACCAATAGCAATTTCGGTCATGGGTATTTCTTCTAACTGGATTGCCCAGGGGTTTAAATTGTACGAACCCGCTAGAATAACCTGCGGCTGCAAACCTCTGTTACCGCCTTGTTTTACAAAGGCATCAAAATCCTGAAAGTTATTGTGGCCTTCTACCAGCTTACCTGCAATCTGGTTAGCTTCGATTGGTAAACCATCCAGTGTAGTTACAATACCTACCATGCTTTCCTGAATACGAACCATATCGGTAACCGAAACCTGAAATAACATGGTATTAATCCGGTACGATCCGGAAGTGATATAAGCCGTTTGCCGACCTCGCTGGCCACCGTTTTCGAGGAACTTAACGGCATCCTGAAAATTATCTGACTCTACTTTTTGCCCCAGGATATTCCCTGTTGGGATTTCGGCCCCGTCTTTGGCCATAATGAGCCCTATTTTACCCTCAGGAATGACGGTGAACTGCTCCATAGTTACGCTGTATTGCCAGAACCACATCCCGAAATACAATCCGGGAGCGAGTGTTTTTCCCTGGAAACCTGCCTCGCCTTTGATGGCGATAATGCGCCCGTCGGGCAATTCGCGATCGGAACCTAAGAGCACGAATTTTTTGGTAATTAAGCCGATTCTATCTTCGGGTACGATGACCATCCCGAATAGGAAACGTAAAATATATTTGTATAAAACTAAGCACAACAGTGCCACTAAAACCCACCAGTAATTTGAAATGAGCGATTCCATAATTTATATGATTTTTATGTTTTTTTAAGCCTAATAAACCATTTATTAAGCATGATATAGATATCAAATTGTATGCTTTGTTACCAGATTTAACACTTATTTTCAAACTATTTTTCATTGATTTTAAGGCCTGAAAGAAGCGTTAAGAAACACGATTACGGGAATACCAACTGCAGATGACATTTTCAGAATTTGCTTAACCAAACGCTTAAAAACAGCCAAAAACGACTTTTTTCCTTTTACCTGATAGCTACGGAAATTTTAATTGTACTTTCAACAATTAAAAGAAGAAAGGTGTCCTTTTTTGAATCTATGCAATTGACCGAATTGAGATACAGTAATTAAACAGTTTTGAATCAGAAAAGATGTATTGACATAAAAAATTCAGAAAAGATCGGAACCGCTGTAAGCTAAACCCGATTGCACGAATGCCGATTCCTTCAATCTGCAGCAGAAAAAGCGGGATTGAAAGCAACCCAAAAGCACAGGAGCTTGCTTTTCAAATGATGTTCCTTCATATTATGATATCGACACCTGCAATGATTTACAGATTCGGTCTGTGAGCCACAGATCGATTTATGCCGGCAATAAAGATTGTAAAGTATTATGCTCCTATTTCTTCCCGGTATTCCTGTTGCAGCTCGAACAGGCATTTGGCACAGAGACAGCCATCGTAAAGCTCAGAGATATGTTGTACTTCGTTGATGCTGAGTTGCACTACACTGCACTGGCATTTGGTATAAGCATTGGCCTTGCACTCTATAGCCGTTCCGCATCTTTCGCAGGGAATGATTTCGTGTTTGGCGCTATGGGTATGTGCAGACATTTTATAGGTTCATTGGTTCAATGGTCATTAGTATGGATGTTCGCTATTTGCGTTTGGCAAAACCAATGAACCAATTGCCTAATGAACTATTGAACTGAATACAAAAGTAAGGACAAAAAATAAGGTTTTGAGCGTTTGCCCAAAACCTTACGATATTATTAGATTCGTCATCCTGAACTTGTTTCAGGAACTATTAGAAGAGATGCTGATCCCGATATAAAATCGGGGCAGCATGACGATTGTGCAAGACTAGCCCGAGCAGCTAATGCAGCCTTCTTCCATCGAACAAACTGGTCCGTCGATGATTTCTTCTGCAACCTGATCTTGTGTCATTTCAGCAGGGATAACCGCTTCAATTGCTTTACCGCCCTGGTTCTCTACTGTAAATTTAACAGCTTGCGAAGCAGCTTGTGTACGTAGATAGTACATACCGGTTTTCAATCCTTTCTCCCATGCATAGAAGTGCATTGAAGTTAATTTTGAAGTGTTCGGCGCATTTACAAACAGGTTTAACGATTGCGACTGGCAGATATAGGCACCACGGTCGGCAGCCATATCGATGATATTACGCATCTTGATCTCCCAAACGGTTTTGTACAATTCTTTAATGTAATCAGGAATTTCAGCAATCGCCTGAATAGAACCGTTAGCCAATATGATTTTGTTTTTCATATCGTTGTTCCATAAACCTAAGGCCACTAAATCTTTCAATAAGTGTTTGTTTACTACCACAAACTCTCCGCTTAATACACGACGGGTGTAAATGTTAGAAGTGTAAGGTTCGAAACACTCGTTGTTACCTAAAATCTGCGAAGTAGATGCAGTTGGCATTGGCGCAACCAATAATGAGTTGTACACACCATCTTTAACTACTTTTTTGCGCAATGCATCCCAATCCCAACGGCCGCTATCTGGAGTTACATTCCACAGATCGAACTGGAATTTACCTTTTGATAACGGAGAATCTTTAAACGTTTGATAAGGACCATGTTTCACAGCTAAATCGTGTGAAGCCGACATCGAAGCAAAATAAATGGTTTCGAAGATATCTTTGTTTAAACGTTTAGCCTCATCACTTTCGAAAGGTAAACGCAACAAGATAAAGGCATCAGCTAAGCCTTGTACTCCTAAACCAACGGGACGATGGCGCATGTTAGAGTTTTCAGCTTCCTGAACAGGATAATAGTTGTGATCGATGATCTTGTTCAGGTTTAAAGTAGCCTGATAAGTTACATCGTATAATTTCTGGTGATCGAAAGCACCGTTGATTACGAAACGTGGTAAAGCCAGTGAAGCTAAGTTACAAACCGCAACTTCATCTTTAGAGGTATACTCGATAATTTCGGTACACAGGTTAGAGCTCTTAATGGTACCTAAGTTCTGTTGGTTAGATTTGCTGTTCGCTGCATCTTTAAACAACATATAAGGTGTACCGGTTTCAATCTGCGAATCTAAAATGGCAAACCAAAGCTCTTGTGCTTTAACCGTTTTGCGGCCACGGCCTTCAGCTTCATATTTGGTATATAAATCTTCGAATTCTTTACCGAAACAATCTGCTAAACCTGGTGCTTCGTGCGGGCAGAATAAAGTCCAGTCGCCATTATCTTTAACACGTTGCATAAACAAATCGTTGATCCAAAGTGCATAGAATAAATCGCGCGCGCGCATTTCTTCTTTACCGTGGTTTTTACGTAAATCTAAAAATTCGAAAACATCAGCATGCCAAGGCTCTAAATAAATAGCAAAAGCACCTTTACGTTTACCTCCACCCTGATCTACATAACGGGCAGTATCGTTAAATACGCGTAACATTGGAATAATACCGTTACTTGTACCGTTGGTACCACCAATGTATGAACCGGTTGCACGGATGTTGTGGATGCTTAAACCAATACCACCTGCACTTTGTGAAATTTTAGCGGTTTGTTTTAAAGTATCGTAAATACCTTCAATGCTGTCATCCTGCATGGTTAACAAGAAACATGACGACATTTGAGGCTTTGGTGTAGCGGCATTGAACAAGGTTGGCGTAGCGTGTGTAAACCAACGCTCGCTCATTAAGTTATAGGTTTTAATTGCGCTTTCGATATCTTCTTTGTGGATACCAACTGAAACGCGCATGAACAAATGCTGAGGACGCTCAACAATCTGACCATTAACTTTTAACAGGTAAGATTTTTCTAAAGTTTTAAAACCGAAATAGTCGAAACCGAAATCGCGGTCGTAAATGATAGAACTATCTAAAATATCTTTGTTTTTTTCAATAATCTCATAAACATCATCAGCGATAAGAGGTGCCTCTTTCTGCGCTTTCGGGTCGAAATATTCGTACAACATTTTCATCGTACCCGAGAATGATTTGGTGGTGTTTTTATGCAGGTTAGAAACCGCAATACGCGAAGCTAACAAAGCATAATCAGGGTGTTTTGTCGTTAACGATGCAGCTGTTTCTGCAGCAAGGTTATCCAACTCAGAGGTAGTTACCCCATCATATAAACCTTCGATTACCTTTTTGGCCACATCGATCGGATCTACAAGATCTGAATTTAAACTGTAGCACAGCTTTTGAATACGTGCTGTGATTTTGTCAAATTGCACCGGCTCTTTCCGGCCATCTCTTTTTAGTACGAACATATTTTATGAGATTTAAGTTTTATATCAAGTCGTGAGTATCAAGTATCAAGACTTAATCATCACTTTTGTAATTTTTGTTATTTAGTATCGAGTAGTAAGTATCGGGTATCAAGACCTTATGCCTTCCGCCTTCTAACCTTCTACCTTAGAAATCTTCATCTAAAGAAAACGCCTGGGCTTTGTTATCGGCAGCGGTTAATACACCACTTTTCTGATAGTCGCCAACACGTTTTTCGAAGAAGTTGGTTTTACCCTGTAACGAGATCATTTCCATAAAATCGAAAGGATTGGTTGCGTTGTATATTTTTTTGTAACCTAATTCCTGTAACCATCTATCGGCAACAAACTCGATGTACTGGCTCATTAATTTTGCATTCATCCCAATTAAGGCAACTGGCAATGCATCGGTAATAAATTCTTTTTCAATTTCAACTGCATCGCTGATGATGCCATGCACTTGCTCTTCGCTTAATTTGTTGCTTAACATGCTGTACAACAGACAGGCAAATTCGCAGTGAGAACCCTCATCTCTCGAAATAAGCTCGTTACTGAAAGTTAAGCCCGGCATTAAGCCACGTTTCTTTAACCAGAAGATTGAGCAGAAACTACCGCTGAAGAAAATACCTTCAACCGCGGCAAAAGCCACTAAACGCTCTGCAAAAGTTCCGTTATCAATCCAGCGTAAAGCCCACTCTGCCTTTCTTTTTACTGCCGGAACAGTATCAATGGCGTGGAACAAACGGTCTTTTTCTTCCGGATCTTTAATGTAGGTATCGATTAATAAAGCGTAGGTTTCTGAATGGATGTTTTCCATCATGATCTGGAAACCATAAAAACAACGGGCTTCAGGAATCTGAACTTCGCTCATGAAGTTTACTGCAAGATTTTCATTTACAATACCATCACTGGCTGCAAAAAAAGCTAAAATGTGGGATATGAAATGTCTTTCACCATCGTTAAGGTTTTCCCAATGTTTCAAGTCGTCAGAAAGGTCGATTTCTTCGGCAGTCCAGAAACTCGCCTCTGTTCTTTTATACATCTCCCAAACTTTCGGATACTTGATCGGCAAAAGCACAAACCTGTCTTTGTTTTCTTGTAGTAATAATTCCTGTTCCATACGCTGATGTTTTTAAAATCTATTTTTTTAACAGAGCCGACAAAGGCACGCATCCATCAATTTTATATGATGATTGTAATGTCTTTTATCAAAACGCTGTAGTGAAAGTGCTAACCCTATTACCTGACGAACAACTTAGCTTTTAGTTCGGAAAATTTAAAATTGCAATCTGAGAGATATACGCATAAATTACTAAAAACTAAGCTTTTATAATTGTTTTCAAGTGCAAGAAGTTAAAGAACTTTGTTATAACAAATATATATACCATGGCTCTTTTTAGTGAACCAAAGTTGTTAACACCCTTGTCTATTGCTGGGGAAAAACGATCAGCTAAATATCATTTTCAAGCCAAAAAAAAGCTAATCATTTAATTTCAAGCACTTAGCAAACAAAAACAAGTGTTAATAACTTAAATTTGAGGGGTGTTTTAAGCCCAAAATAGAGCTAAATGGAGTGCTACTCAACAGTATAACTGAGGTTAACTTTAGCAATGCCTTTGCGGTAAATACCAATCTGTTTAGCGGCGCTTTCCGACAAATCGATAGCCAGTCTTTTAGAGAAAGGGCCACGATCGTTTACCTTTACAACCACTGATTTTCCATTAACCGGATTGGTTACAGTAACCATTGTACCGAATGGCAGGGTACGATGTGCGGCGGTGAGTTTTTTTGACCTGTAGCGGGCACCACTCGTGGTGCGGTGGCCTTCAAATTTTCTGTGGTAATAAGTGGCGAGAACTGTTTTCTGAATACTGTCTGCGGTATTTACCGGCGAGGCAGAATCTTGTGCATTACTGTGTAAAAACAAGAACAAACTACTTAATAACAGAAGATACTTCATAGGCTAAAATTCTTTATCGAGCCCGCAAATATAAGCATTTAGTTTAAAATGAAGCTGTTAATTGGCCCCTGCCCGGCAAAACACAGCAATTCAGTTCCAATATCGAAGCAACGTTTTACCCGAAAAATCGCTGCCTATCACCCCGTCAGGTAAGATTTTTACCTGTTGAAAAAAACTTGATTTACTGCTACAATTTATTTCATTTCCTGCTCTAAAACCGGAATTAAAAAGCGCGATAATGCCGGGGTCCGGTGTTCCTGCTTACTGATTTTAATCATTTTTTCGACAATATCGGGATGCTTTGAAGCCAGGTCGTTTTCTTCTTTAATGTCGCTCTCCAGATTGTACAAAGCCCATTTCGCATTGCCCTTAAGCATATTGAGGCGTACACCTTTCCAGTTGCCCAAACGGATAGCCTGCTGACCACCATATTCAGGGTATTCGAAATACAAATAAGGATGGGTATTTTTCTGTTGTTGCCCCAGTAAAGTTGGCAAAATGCTGATCCCGTCAACCTCCTTTGGAGTATTTAAACCAAGCAGATCGCAAAAGGTAGGCATCATGTCCATAGTCGAAGCAATCAGATCACTGGTACTACCAGGTTTTACTTTTCCGGGCCATGAAACAATAAAGGGCTCGCGGATGCCACCTTCGTGAACAAAGCCTTTACCCCAGCCAAAATTACCTTTAAACGGACCAGCACTGTTGAAAAAGACAGGATCTACACCAGCATTGAAAGCTACACCGTTATCGGCAGAGAACAGAATGATGGTATTGTCATATACCCCTTTTGCCTTTAGCTCTTTAATTAATTCGCCTACCTGCCTATCCAGCAAGGTAATCATAGCTGCATAGGTAGCGCGCGGGTAACGGCAAGGAAAATAAGATCCATCGCCGAGAAATGGCTTTTCATCTCCAAATTTTTGATGGTAATAAGCTACCAGGTCTTTAGGTGCCTGTAACGAAACATGCGGCAATGGCGTTGGGTAGTACAGGAAAAATGGTTTAGCTGCATTTTTATCAATAAATTTTAATGCTGCTTTGATCAAAAAATCAGGGGCATAATCCTTTTGCGCATATCGCTCGTAATTTTTCTCATCCAGGCTATCCAATCCCTTTGGAAAAGTTACCGTAGGTGCCTGAATTTTATTATCTAAAGGAACGCGGTTTTCATTTTCCCACAGGTGACCGCTATAATAGGTATGATCTTGTCGCTGACAGATGTAACCATAAAAATAATCAAAGCCTTGTTGCGTTGGGAAACCAGTGGTAAAGGGTGCGCCCAAACCCCACTTACCTACCATACCCGTAGTGTAACCTGCACCTTTTAACACTTCTGCCAGGGTAACCGTCGAATCGGGTATTGGGTACTGACCTTCCAGATAAGGGTTTTCTTCCATAGCCTTAAAATCCCACACTGGCCCACGTTCGCCCCACTCGTGGTTACCACGTATAAAGGCTTTTCCTGAATTTTGTCCGGTCATTAAAATATAACGCGAAGGTGCACACACCGGGTAAGCATAGTGCTGGGTAAACTTCATGCCGCGTTTGGCTAAAGCATCCAGATTGGGTGTTTCAATCTTATCTTGTCCGTAACAACCTAGTTCGCCATAGCCCATATCATCGGCCAGGATATAAACGATATTGGGTTTAGACTGGTTAGCTTTTTTTACCCCATTTTGAGCAAAGGCTGAGTAAAAAGTAAATAAGCTTAGGGCGAAGAGCAAGAGTTTACGTTTCATTGTTGCTTCCTGATAATTGGTTTGTATTGGTTAGTACAACTAAAATAAGGCATTCGGCAAATACTCGTATCTTAAAAAAACGCGCAAACGATTGACCATTTGAATTATTACAAAAGCCTATAAAAAAAGGTGTATAGCCTATAGCCATACACCTCTACCTAACCCTTCTATATCCACCTTTATTTCTGATCGGGCACGAAATTCATCGAGATCGAATTTACACAATGACGGGTGTCTTTATTGGTAAAGCCTTCTCCTAAAAATACGTGACCCAAGTGTGCACCGCAATTGGCACAAACAATTTCTGTACGCGAACCATCTGCATCGGGAATGCGTTTTACAGCACCTTTAATTTCATCGTCAAACGCAGGCCAGCCGCAGTGCGCATCGAACTTGCTTTCTGAGCGATACAAGGCCGCATTGCAGCGTTTGCAAGTATAGGTTCCTTTATCTGTAGTATGCTCGTATTTACCTGTCCCCGGGTATTCGGTACCTTTATTTACAATTACTCTTTCTTCTTCGGGGGTTAATGGATTCCAGTTCATTTTTTTCTTGGGTATAATTTGTGTAGTTTCCTTAGCTGGTTTTTCTTCTTTCTTATCCTGCTTTTGTGCACAGGCAGAAAGCCCTGTAGTTAAAACAACAGCTGAAACTAAAAATAGTTTATTTAACATCGTTCTCATGTTACAATATACGTTAAAGCTATAGGTTTTGGTTTGCTGTTTCAATGGTTTGTAATAGTGTTTACCTCCTACTGACAAAGTATGTAATGACATCTATTATTTACCACCTAAGACACCTAAGCGCACCTGAGACTTAAAGCAAAACCAAAGTAGGTAAAAAATATAAGCCAGCACTTAGGTATTAACCACAGAGAGAAAAGAGGTTTCACAGAGAGGCACCGAGCGAATTGGTTTTAATGTTAAGTTATAATGCTCCTAACTCTGTGTGCTTGCGTTTTTCTCTGTGCATTTGGTGGTAAAAACTCAGTGCCCTTTGTGCCTCACTCTGCGTACTCGGTGGTAAAATAAGTTAAAAAATATAGATTTACCACCTAAGACACCTAAGCACACCTGAGTGTTGAAAAAACTCAGCGTCCTCCGTGCCCTTCTCTGTGCACTCGGCGGTTAAAAAATGTGCGCTCTTTGCGTCAACTCTTTGCGTCCTTTTGCGGTTAAACAGCGGGTAACCAAAAACAAAAAGCGCTCCGAACCAAATCGAAACGCTTTTCTTTATATAAATTTAAAAATCTTACTTCGCTAATTCTTCTGCCATTGCAGCTCCGATTTCAGCAGGGCTTTCTACCACACGGATACCACACTCAGCCATGATTTTCATTTTAGCTGCAGCAGTATCATCAGCACCGCCAACAATTGCACCAGCGTGCCCCATTCTACGTCCCGGAGGCGCAGTTTGACCAGCGATGAAACCAACAACAGGTTTAGTCCCGTGTTCTTTGATCCAACGGGCAGCTTCAGCTTCCATACCACCACCAATTTCACCAATCATGATGATACCGTGCGTTTCAGGATCGTTCATTAATAATTTAACAGCTTCAACAGTTGGCGTTCCGATAATCGGGTCGCCACCGATACCAATAGCTGTAGTAATACCTAAACCAGCTTTTACAACCTGATCTACAGCTTCGTAAGTTAAAGTTCCTGATTTAGAAACTACACCTACGTTACCTTTTTTGAAGATAAAACCTGGCATGATACCGATTTTAGCTTCATCAGCAGTGATAATACCCGGGCAGTTAGGGCCAATTAAAGTAACATCACGGTCTGAGATATATTCTTTTACCTGAATCATATCCTTAGTTGGGATACCTTCAGTAATACAAACAATTACTTTAATACCACCTTCGGCAGCTTCCATAATCGCATCAGCAGCAAAAGCCGGTGGAACGAAAATGATCGATACATTTGCTCCTGTTTTATCAACAGCATCTTTAACAGTATTAAAAACAGGCTTATCTAAATGTAATTGCCCGCCTTTGCCAGGGGTAACACCACCAACTACGTTTGTACCGTACGCCAACATCTGTTCTGCGTGGTAAGTTCCTTCGTTTCCGGTAAAACCCTGAACGATAACCTTAGAATCTTTATTTACTAAAACGCTCATGTATCAATTTTTTTTGTGCAAAGCTAATATTATTGACTGGAAAGTCAAACCGAAAAGCATATTATTTGCCCCGTTTTCTCAGGAAAATGTAAGGAATTGCTTTATGCCTGCCAGAGGCCTGTTCTGGGCGTAGCCTACACTGTTGTGATCGGATTTAGTGACGAAGGATAAAACTCTTTTTGGCACATTGTAAGAAACAGGCCTTTCATTTCCAAATAAAAAAATTATCGCTTTGATTAAGAAATGAACAGTCAGGTTCTTTTGGCGGGCTGCAGTCCCGCTCTCCGCTTTACTCCGTTGCACTCCATGCCCGCTTCGATCTGGTTTAGTAACAAAGTTTAGATGCTTTTGGCAACATCCATGCAAACGCCTAGATTTACGGTTGAAGACTAAAGCTTAAAGACCAAAGCCGAAAGCGGAAAGACCAAAGACTAAAGCGGAAAGACCAAAGCGGAAAGACTAAAGACTAAAGCTTAAAGACCAAAGCGGAAAGCTTAAAGCCGATAACGAGATATAAAAACAAAGCACATGAGCAACAAAGCATTAGCAGTATTATTTTTTACATTTTTCATTTCAATTGCCGTAAAAGCCCAAACAGCCGATACCAGTAAATACATTTTGCAAAATGATATTGAAGTGGCCAAAACCGAACCAGGCACACACAATGGTGGTGGCGAAACCATAGGTTTTAATTTCTTTGCACAGGCCAAAAACCTTAAAACCATTTTCAGAAAACGCATTTTAAAACCGGGCTCTTCTATAGGTTACCACCTGCAAAAAGAAGACGAAATTTATTATGTTATTAGTGGCAACGGCAAAATGAAAATGAATGGTAAGGTTTTCCCGGTTAAACCCGGCGATGCCATTTTAACCCGTCCGGGGAGTTCGCATGGTATTGAGCCGAATGCCGGTAACGATTTGGTTATTTTGATTGCTTATGAGCGGAAGTGATAGGCAGTTTTCAGTTGGCAGCTAACAGTTGGCAGTTAACAGTTAATAATCTCTAGAGCCGGGATTCAAATAAAACAATCGTCATTGCGAGAAGGCTTTTCAGCCGACGAAGCAATCTTAAAGCGTTCGCTAGTAGCGGTAGTTGTAAGATTGCTTCGTTGTTCCTCCTCACAATGACGACTTTATATTATAAACTATTTTGAAACGTCAGCTAGTAAACTAAAAACTCACAACTATTAACTCCAAACTTATTTCCATCCTTTAGCCCAGGCTTCCTGTGCTCTTTCATCATGGAAAGTCCAGGCTACAAAGCGGCTGATTTTCTGTCCCTGGCTCATTTGCACAGTTCTCACTTCAAAGGCATTTACCTTAATTAAAGCATTATAAATACTTTTCAGGTTAGCACTTTTCGAAACCAGTGAGGTAAACCACAAAACCTGGTTTTTAATCTGTGCACTCTGAATAATCATTTGTTCTACAAAAGCACGCTCACCTCCCGGGCACCAAAGCTCTGCCTTGTTACCACCAAAATTCAGTACGTGTTTTACTTCCTTTTCGCCACCGCCCAGGTTGCGCCATTTTTGACGGGTACCCTGTTCGGCCTCTTTTAATGAAGAATGGAAAGGCGGGTTACAAACTACCGCATCAAAACGTTCGTTTCTACCTACAATTCCTCTAAAAATACCCATTTTAGAACCTTGCAAACGTGGCTCGATAGCCCCTTGTAATGATTTATTGGCCTCTACGATTCTTTTAGCTGCTTCAACAGAAAGCGGATCGATATCAGAACCTACAAAGCTCCAGCCATACTCCCGGTGACCGATAATGGGGTAAATACAGTTGGCTCCAATACCAATATCCAGCACATTTACATTAGGTCCGGTTGGATTTTTGCCCTTATTGCTCGAACCTAAAAGATCGGCAACGTAATGAATATAATCGGCCCTGCCCGGAATAGGCGGACAAAGGTAATCTTTTGGAATATCCCATTGCGAAACATCGTAATACTGTTTCAATAAGGCTCTGTTTAATGCTTTTACAGCATTTTGATCGGCAAAATCAATAGAATCGTCGTTGTGTTCGTTTTTAAAAACAAAGCGTTTTAATTCTTTTGAAGTAGCGGTAAGTTGTTTGAAATTGTAACGCGCACGGTGTTTGTTGCGTGGGTGTAACTCGCTTTTCTCTTTGCGGTTATTTTGTTCTTCCTGAGCCAATGTGATCTGGTTTAATTAAACATGCTGTGTTGCCTGTTTCTGCTGCAAAGATACTTAATTAGTTTGGAGTTCGGAGTTTTTAGTTGGGAGGGAAACCTTAGCGTAAACTAACTCCAACCTGACAACTGCAAACTCCCAACTAGCTCTCCTCTCCTTTTTCGATCATTGCGGGCTGGATGGCTTTTAAATATTTTTCCTGATCGAATTGGTTTTCACTTTTGGCAATCACAATGGTAGCCACGCCATTGCCAATTACGTTGGTGATAGCCCTGGCTTCGCTCATAAAACGATCTACACCTATTAAGATTGAAATGTGCTCAATGGGCATAATTTTCAGTGCTGTAAGGGTTGATACGAGTACAATAAAACCACTACCGGTAACACCTGCAGCACCTTTCGAGGTTACCATCAGTACGCCTAAAATCGTAATTTGCTGTCCGAGGGTTAAATCAACATGAAAAACCTGGCACAAGAATATCACGGCCATAGCCAGATAAATAGCTGTTCCATCGAGGTTAAAGGAATAACCCGTTGGAATAACTAAACCAACAACCGATTTATCGCAGCCAATGCTTTCCATTTTTTGCATCATACTGGGCAGGGCCGATTCGGAAGAGGAAGTTCCCAGAACAATCAATATCTCCTGGCGGATGTATTTGAGGTAAGCCCATAAACTGAATTTATAATACCTGCAGATCCCATTCAGCACGATAAAAATGAAGAGAATACAAGTTAAATAAACCGAACCCATTAACTTAGCCATGCCAATTATGCTTTGCAAACCATGCGTACCAATGCTAAAGGCCATACCGCCAAAAGCCCCAATGGGCGCCAAACGCATAATCACTTTCATGATTTTAAACAACACTTTCGAAATTTTATCAAAAGCATTGAGTACCACAGTACCTTCGCTACCTAATTTATTTAAGCCATAACCGAAAAGTATGGCAAATAACAAGATCTGTAAAATATTACCCTCAGCGAAAGATGCGATAATATTGTGTGGAATGATATGGAGGAAAAATTCGGCCCAGTTCATATCCTTAGCCTGCTCGGCGTAACCGGCAATTTTGGTGGTATCGCCTGCTTTAGCCACCATATTGGCACCGGGCTTTAACAAATTGGCTACCAGCAAACCAATGGCAATGGCCACTGTACTCACAATTTCGAAATACAATAAAGCTTTACCGCCTACCCTTCCTACTTTTTTCATATCGCCCATGTGTGCGATACCCAAAACAATGGTAAAAAATATAATCGGAGCAATTAGCATGCTAATGAGGTTAATAAAACCCTGACTAATCAGCTTAGCTGTAGGTGCAAATCCCGGAAAGTAAGCACCAACGTTAATTCCGATAATAATGGCTACAATAACCTGAAAGGTTAAATTGGAAAAGATTTTTTTCATGAATTGCCTTACTTATAAATACTGACTTCAATCTTTCCATCGGCTGTAATTGCACCACGGTACATGCCTTCGGTATTAAAAGGCATGGTCATGTTCCCTTGCTTATCCAACGCAATTAAACCTCCGTTACCGCCCATCTTGTCCACCTTATCTATGGCAATTTTTGAGGCTTCGGCGAGTGAAAGTCCTTTATACTCCATTAAATCGGAAATGGTTTTGGCCACCACATTACGGATATAAAACTCACCCCAGCCCGTACACGAAACCCCTGCAGTTTGGTTATTGCAATAGGTACCGGCACCAATAATTGGGGCATCGCCTACACGGCCATATTTTTTGTTGGTCATGCCACCGGTAGAAGTACCTGCAGCTAAATTACCTGCTTTATCCAACGCCACACAACCTACGGTACCAAACTTGTAATCCAGGTTTTTCACCCCGAAAAGTTCAGACTTTTTACTACCATGATCGAGTACCGCTTTGGTAGAGTCTTCTTTAATTGCCTTTTGCAAACCTTCCCAACGCTCTTTTGTCCAGAAATACTTCGGATCTACAATCTCTAAGCCTACTTCTTTGGCAAAAAGATCGGCACCTGCGCCAACCAGCATTACATGTTCCGATTTTTCCATTACTGCTCTGGCCGCCGAAATCGGATTTTTAATAGTGGTAACCCCAGCAACAGCTCCAGCCATTAGTGTTTTTCCATCCATAATAGCAGCATCGAGTTCGTTACGGCCGTCGTGGGTAAAAACAGCACCTTTACCGGCATTAAAATGCGGGTCGTTTTCGAGCACACGAATGGTGGCTTCTACCGCATCCAAACTGGTTTTACCTGCTTTAATTTCCGCGTAACCAGCTTGCAGGGCCTGGGTTAAAACAGCAATATAGGCAGCCTCTTTCTCAGCACTCATGTTCTTTTTTAAAATGGTACCGGCACCACCGTGAATAACCATTACATATTTTTTCTGCGCCGAAACATTAACCGCTAAGGCCAAAAGCATAAATAAGCTTATTATTTTGAAAAACTTCATCTCACTACAGGATTTAAGAAGTTGTTAAATTAAGAAAATCCCGCAGGTTTATTCTATTTTTGACATATTAATGCGAATCAAACCAAAATGAAATCTTACAGTATTTTCCTAAAATTCTTATTAATTTTCTTACCCTTTTTATCGGTTGCACAAAGCGAAAAAGCAGCTGTAGATATTTATCCACATTGGGAGAAGGATGAAATTCATAAAATTTCGCTTAAGAGTACCACAACGGATATTGCGAACAAAGTAACGCTTCAATATTCATCAACTTTTAACGCAAACTTTAAAGTGTTAGAAAAGAATGATGATGAGTACTTAATTGAATGGACGTTTACCGATGCTAAATTAGCAAGCAATGACAAGATTGTTGAAAATATTCTGCTTGCCAATCTGGTAAATAAAAAAATCAGGATAAAATTTTCAAGCTATGGAAGATTTATTTCACTTGTTAACGAAGACGAGTTAAGAACTGTTGCAGACAAAACTATTGACAGGTTGATGGCTACCACCTCAAATCAAAGCTATAAAATGCTATTAACCAGTGCCAAACGTTTAATCTCAACTCCTCAAGGCATTGAATCAGCTATTATAAAACCGATAAAGTTCTATCATTATTGTTTCGATCACAGCTTCAAGCTTAATGAAGAGTTTGTAAATAATGTTCTGGTACCAAATGCTATTGGTGGTGCGCCTTTTAATGCGATAGAGAAAGTCAAATGCAAAAATATCGATCAACAGAAATCTACCTGTATAATTGAAAGCAGTAAAATTGCAGATGGAGTGGCTTTAACTAAAGCGATAAAAGATTTCTTCATCAAAAACAACAAAAATCAAGCACAAACAATAGAAAAGCAATTCAGCAATAATAATTATGAAGTTTCGGAGTCTACACAACACGAAATAAATTTTGAGACAGGTACCGTTCTTAAAGCTTCTTTCAAAAGAAAAGTAAACATGGGTGTGTACAACAGGACATCTTTAAACGAAATACAATCTGCTGATTAAAAAAAGTCGTAAATTACCAGACAGCAATTTAAACTTTTGCAATCCCTTTTGAAGAAAACTGCAGATCGTAAAGCTTTTTATAATACCCATTTAATTTGAGCAACTGCTGATGCGTACCTTTTTCTTTGATCTCGCCCTTATCGAGCACTATAATCTGATCCGCTTTCTGAATGGTAGATAAACGATGTGCAATTACGATTGATGTACGGCCTTCCATCAGGTTATCGATAGCTTTCTGAATGAGCAATTCGGTTTCGGTATCAACCGATGAGGTGGCCTCATCAAGCACCAGGATGGCTGGATTATGCACCAATGCACGTATAAAAGAAATAAGCTGCGCCTGACCAGCCGAAAGCGTAGCGCCCCTTTCCATCACATTGTACTGATAACCGCCGGGTAAACGTTCAATAAATTCGTGGGCGCCCACTTTTTTGGCGGCATTAACCACCTGCTCCAATGTGATTTCGGGATTGTTAAGGGTAATGTTGTTTAAAATGGTATCTGAAAAGAGGAAAACATCCTGCAGTACTGTAGCAATGTTACTCCGCAGATAATCGAGATCAAAATCTTCAATGCGGATGCCATCGACCGTGATCTCGCCTTTTTTAACTTCGTAAAAACGGTTCAGGATATTGATTGTAGATGATTTACCCGCACCTGTTGCCCCGACGAGCGCTACCGTTTCGCCAGTTTTTACCTCGAAAGATAAGTCTTTTAAAACGTAATTATCATCATTGTAGGCAAACCAAACCTTTTCGAACTTAATATTTCCTTCCAGTTTAGCAGGTTGTTGCATACCCATGTTAGGCGTAGTTTCGTCGGTATCTAAAACCTTAAAAACACGTTCGGCGCCAACCATTCCCATTTGCAGGGTATTAAATTTATCGGCCAGCTGGCGGATTGGGGTAAACACCATGCCCAGGTACATGATAAACTGCGTAATGGTTCCTGGAGTAACATCTAAAGGTTTGGCCAGGATACTTTTTGCTCCATACCACACCAACAAACCTAAAGACATGGCCGAAATGAGTTCTACAACCGGAAAAAATATAGAATAGTACCAGTTACTGCGAATATTGGCATCGCGGTAACGCTTGTTAATGGCATAAAATTTACGGTACTCCTGTTTCTCTCGGGCAAAATACTGCACAATAGGCACACCGGTAATGTGCTCCTGCAAAAAGGTATTCAGGTTAGAAACCTCATTCCTCACTTCCTGAAATGCCACTTTAATGGCCTGCTGAAACTTACGAGTGGCCATAATTAATAGCGGAATAGGCAAAAGCACCACCAAACTCAGCTCCCAGTCGGTGTACAGCATTACGCAAACAATTACCACCACCTGCAAACTATCGCCAATCATCGAAATTAAGCCTTCCGAAAAAATATCGGCAATGGTTTCCAGATCGGAAACGGTACGTGTAATGAGTTGTCCGATAGGCGTTTTATCGAAGTACTTTAACCTAAGACTGGTAATGTGGTTAAAAACTTTTATCCTTAAATCTCTAATAACAGATTGCCCTAAGGTATTGGTTAACAGTGTATGGTTATACTGGATCAGCGTTTGCAGTATCAGCATAAAAATCATCAGCATGGTCATGTTCACCAAACCCGAATAATTGCCGGCTAAAATATAATGATCTAGTGTGTATTTAATCAGGAACGGACGCACCGGTGAAATTACCGCAAGCAGAATGGTTAAAATAACCGACCAGACAAAAACAGCACGGTAAGGCCTTACGTATTTAAAAATACGTTTGAGTAATCCTGTGTTGTATACGTCGCCGGTAACTGCCATTTTTGTGGTTAACTGTTTAATTGTTAAAATTGGTTAACTGCCTTTTGGGGTAATTGGTTAATTGGTTAATTGCTTAGGTTGCAATTAACCGATTAACCAGTTTCACAATTAACCCAGGTAAGGATACTCTATCTTCACCAAATACAAACCACAGGCAGGCACCGATTGACCGGCCATACTGCGGTTTTTACTTTCTATTACTGCTTTAAATGCCGTTAAATCTATTTCTTTTTTACCAATTTGCACCAGTGTTCCCATAATGGCCCGCACCATATTCCTTAAAAAACGGTCGGCCTCTATGGTAAATACCAACCCATCTTCCTCCTCTTCGAAAACAGCTTTTACTATTTTACAATTGTTGGTAAAAGTTTGCGTATTCGATTTGCTGAAACATGAGAAATCGGTATAGTTTAAAAGCAATGCTGCTGCTTCGTTCATTGCACTTACATCCAGTTGATCTTTAATCAGCCAGGACCGATTTAATTTAAACGGATCTTTTTCGAAATGAACATGGTATTTGTAAGCCCTTGCTGTAGCATCAAACCGTGCATGCGCTTCCTCATGAACCGGAATAATCCGCTTTGCAGCAATTTGATAAGGCAAAAGGGCGTTAATTCCACCCAAAGCATTTAAAACTTTGTTTTCATCTATTCCTTCAACATCAAAATGCGCATAAAAATCTTTCGCATGCACACCGCTATCGGTACGGCCGCACCCCAGGGTTTCGATAGGCTGCCTTAAAACCGTGGTCATGGCCTTATCCAACAACTCCTGCACGGTTACGGCATTGGGTTGCACCTGCCAGCCATGGTACAGGCTGCCATCATAAGCGATTTGGATGAAATATCTTTTTTTACTCAAAGCGATGCAAAAGTACTTTTTTCCTTTTATTTAGCGGGTAAGCACTTTTACATTTATTCTTAAACAGCATAATTATGGCTTAGCTGTGTTTTTCTCGTCAAACTGCCATTTGTTATCGTAGAAACCTGCCAGTTTAATGCCTTTACTCCCTGCTTTGGGTAAATCAGCCGAAAACACCATAAAATCAGGAAAACCACTACCACCTGCAAAATACTGATTGGCATAGGCCGCCTTCATACCGGCAACACCAGTACTGGCTATTACGCCAACCAACAGCCGGTTATCTTGTTGTGGCCAAATGTAATAAGCGGCCAGATCGTTACCTTTCCAGCTTTGCTGGCCTGCTGTAATTTGCGAGTTGTTAACCTGTATAGGGCAATCTTTTAATAAAATTTTCCAGGCGGCATTATTCTCGGCATTGCCATATAAAATGATGTTCCGTTGCTGATATTTGGCTGCTGAAAATTCTTTATCGGTAATGATATCAACTGCCCCGTTTCCGCGGTAATACCAGCTTTCTGCATCATATTTGGCTTTGTTTAAATTGGTCTCCGCTGCTTCAGCTGTACCTCCTGTTCCTACCACAAAAACCATTTTATGGTTAAAGGCTTCTTTAAAGGTGCCTGATCGCATCGGATTTTTATCACGGGGATTAACCTGGGTAAGTACTTGCCAGGCTCCATTACTTTTGGCTAAAACTACCGTATCGTTGGCACTGCGTGTAGTATAATCAATGGCTGTTAAGCTATCTAAAGTTATTTTAACCGCAGTATTTGCTTTAAAACTGGTTAATGCGAATTTTAAAGTCGCTACGTTTTCAGTTTTGCCTGTAATCATTGCCTGCTTGTTATCCCGGTTTAAAATGATGCGGCTATATTGCAAAGGCTGCTCCTGCTGCTCAATGCTAGCCCAGCGGTAGTTAGCCGAAATCCCCGGACTGGAGGTCATAAAATCGATGTGGTTTACAGCCGAATCTACCGGAATGGTGTGCCATTTAAAAAAGCTGAAAATTGCCGGCCAGTCTACACTTTGATCGCCAAACCAGTGTTCGCCACCCGGATATTCGTAATAGCTAAAATCAGGATGAAAATCAGCCAGTAGTTTCTTCATTTGCCGGGCATAACTAACCGGAACTACTTTATCAGCATCGCCATGCAAAATGTACACGCCCAGAGGCGTATAATTGCTTGCAAGTTTCGGAACATCGCTTTGGTTCCCCGCCCTTAACAACATGCGCTCTACACTATTTTGACTGCTATCAGGAATTTTTCCATCAGCAGAACCATAATCTTTAAGCGAAGCATAACCGGCAGCGGGTGCAATGGCCGCCCATTTATCGGGATAAGTAGCACCCAAAAACCAGGTACCATGCCCACCCATAGAGTGGCCAGTAAGGTAAATTTGTTGCGCGTTGGGTTTAAATTGATTTTTTGCCAGCGATAAAACTTCCAGGGCATCTTTACGTCCCCAATCTTCCCAGTTAAAGCCACGTGGCCTGCGGTTGGTGGCAGCCACTAATGTGCCCCAATCTTTAGATTTATAGGCCTTTGCCTGACCAATGGCTTCAACTCCGGCACCGTGCACCGACAGAAATAAGGCCGAATTTGGTTTCCAGCCATTGAGTTGTGGCGTTACGGCGAAATACTGCAAACTGCCATCCATATTACTCACAAAAGTTTGTTTATGGGTTGATGCACTATTTAAAGCTTCAATTACAATTACTTTCTCGTCTACCTTTTTATTGCCTTGTAACAATTGCAATTCGACATTGTAATTGCCGGGTGTAGCTACAGCACTTGCATCGAATTCGAAAATCACTTTGCGCATGCTCAGTTTCGCAATACGCGCAACGGCTATCTCGCGTTGTTTACCATTCAAAGTGGTTTTAAAACGTAAATCGTTATAATCTTTTAATGAGGAGTTGCTTACGGTTACTGCACCTTTCAATATGCCATTTATCTCATTCAGAACAATACTGGGTGAAGTCACATCATCTGTATGGATTAATAGTTTTTTAGCGTTGACAATAATCATTGGCACTATGCTGGCACCCCGAACATAAAGCTCATTTACCCCTTTCTTCAACTGAACGGGGATATTCATATAACCTGAGGCATAAGGATCGCCCATGTGTGGAATACCATTAAAGAATAAACTGTTGCCACCGATGACATTTAGTATTGCGGTTTGCGCCGTAGGAGAAGTATAAGTAAGATAAATATAATCAGAACCACGATCTACCCCACCCGGATTAAGAAATGGATTGTTGGTAGTTTGAAACGCCCTTCTGGAAAAAGCACTAAAACGTCCTTTAGAATCAGCCGTAATTGCTTTCCACAATACTTTTTCACCATTCTTACCGGTTGAAAATTCTCCGTTTTCTATCGGCGTTTGCAACTGATTGTTAGCCATTTTCCAGGCCAGCAAATCGGTATAAACCGCTTCGCGGCCATAGCGGCTACCACTGGCTACCGTTAAAGCCTTTTCAAATTTGAGGGTATCTTGTGCAAAAGCGCTTGTTGCAACAAAAAGGCAGGTTAAAAAGAGTAAGTTTTTTAACATAAATCGTTTTATAAAATAGGTATGTTAAATTCAATTTATTGAAACAAATTCCATTATAAACAATCGGAAGAAATGTTTTTTATTCAATGAGAAGTAAAAATACTTTTTTCAAATTAATTAGATAATGTAGCAAATTGAAATTATTTGTGTTTTAATCATAAAACATTAAATAGTTACGAAAAATTATAATTTTATAACCTCTTTGAATCTAAAATGTGCTATGAAAATTAAAAAAACTATTATTTTACTTATCTTTTCTTTATCTGTTATTGCCTGTGCCGGACCGAAAGCAGTTTCAAAAAATGAAAAACAAAACGATCATTTTACATTGGTAAAGGTTGAAAATATAAAAAATTATCTATCTGTTTTATCCAACAAGCCAGTAAAAGATACCGTAATTATTAAATACGATTTCAATTACGAAAGCTGTTGGAATACCCTTGACCAGCAGACCGATCTTTATATCAACAATATTATCCTTTCTACAAATGATTTTATTTCAAAGTATAAAATTGCACATCCAGGTACTTCTGTATACCAAATCAAGGAAGGTGGTAAAAACTTTAATAAGATCGTACTCTGGAATAACAAAATTCTTACTGATGGTGGTTATCTACGCAAAAATATATTTACAAGGAAAACAATTTGCGGAACATCACTAATACTTTATCCAGATGGCTCACATAAGTTCTTTTATTCTGATTCTCACTTCATGGCACTTCAACCAAATAAAAAATGATATAATTATAAATTTAGTTTAATTGCAAGCAAAATCATTTTTATCTAAGTTTGCTTTTAAATTATTAAACCAACATGATACAAAGAATTCAATCGATATGGCTTTTCTTAGCCGCTTTTACCCTGATTTTAATGTTGTTTTTACCTGTTGCCAGCAAAGAAATCGGCGGAACAGAATCTGCAATTTATACAAGCGGACTGTTTCAGATTATTGCCGGAAAAGCAGGTTCACCTTTTAAAATCATATCATTTTTACCTTTACTGATTACCAATATTGCTGTTGCAATTATTTGTTTCATTAATATCTTCAATTTCAGAAAACGCAGTTTTCAAAAGCGCTTTGCCATTCTTTCGATTGTGTTAATTGGCGGCTTTGCTTTCTGGTGCAGCATTTATGCTAAAAAACTACCAGGCGGTATTGAAGGCGCTAACTTTGGTATTGGTGCTTATTTACCAGCTCTGGCTATATTATTTATTGTATTGGCCATCTTCGGGATTAATAAAGACGAAAGATTAATCCGATCGGCTGAACGGTTGAGATAACGTTTTATGCTTCAAAGAATTCAAACAGTCTGGTTCTTATTAGCTACGATTGCCCTTTTACTCATGTTTTTCTTTCCTTTGGTAACAGGGACATTAAATGGATTATCCGTTCCATTATTATATACAAAAGGATATGCTTATAGTTGGGATACCGGAGAGTTTCTGGCAATAAGTATTAAACCAACATATCCATTGCTTGCGACAAATATTGCCTTAACAATCGCTTGTTTTTTTAATATTTTCAACTATAAAAAACGCCGTTTTCAAAAGCGTTTTGCCATCCTTTCGATTGTATTAATTGGCGGATTTGCTTTTTGGTGCAGCATTTATGCCAAACAATTACCTGGTGGTATCGAAGGCGCAAACTTTGGTATTGGTGCTTATTTACCAGCTCTGGCCATTCTATTTATTGTACTGGCCATCTTTGGGATTAATAAAGATGAAAGATTAACATGTTCGGCTGAAAGATTGAGGTAAAGCTACAATTCTTACCATATAAGAAACATAAGTACACCTAAACTTAATTGTACTTACATTTCTTATATGGTGTATTAATGTTATTAACCTAGTTACTTTTGCGCCACTACTTGAGCGCCTTCCCTCTCTCATTTTCCCTCTTCCATCATCCCCCATTCATTACCTCCTTATTACCAAATAATTAAGCTTTAAAACTATTTACCTGACTACCTGTGAAATACGGAATATTAACCGTACCTTTGCGGCTCAATTAAAAAATAAAAAGACGAATGACAAACCCATTTCAATTATTGGGGATAAGTGATGACGTCGTTAATGCCGTAAAGGACCTTGGATTCGAAAATCCAACGCCTATTCAGGAGCAAAGTATTCCTGTACTGTTAGAAGGCACTAATGATTTTGTTGGTTTGGCCCAAACAGGAACAGGAAAAACAGCCGCATTTGGTTTGCCGCTGTTAGAACTAATCGATTTTAAAGTAAATAAACCACAGGCATTGATTTTATGCCCTACCCGTGAGTTGTGTTTACAAATCGCTAACGACCTTAAAAACTTTTCTAAAAACATTGCTAATGCCCACGTAGTTGCCGTTTACGGTGGCGCGAACATTATGCAACAACTACGCGAAATACGCCAAGGCGTTCAAATCGTAGTGGCCACGCCCGGCCGTATGTTGGATATCATTGGCCGTAAAGCCATTGATTTTTCAAACGTTAAATATGTTGTGCTTGATGAAGCTGACGAGATGTTGAACATGGGTTTCCAGGACGACATCAACGACATTTTATCAACTACTCCTGATGACAAAAAAACCTGGTTATTCTCGGCTACCATGCCGTCGGAAGTTCGCCGTATTGCTAAAAACTATATGGATAACCCGATCGAATTAACCATGGGCACCAAGAACACAGGTAACGTAAACATCGATCACGAATACTATATTGTTCGTGCACGTGATAAATACGCAGCCTTAAAACGTATTGTAGATTTTAACCCGGATATTTTTGGTGTTGTTTTCTGCAAAACGAAATTAGATACTCAGGATATTGCTGAGCATTTAATTAAAGATGGTTACAATGCAGATGCACTACACGGCGATTTATCGCAACAACAACGTGATAAGGTAATGCAACGTTTCCGCGAGCGTAACATGCAATTGTTAATTGCTACCGATGTTGCCGCACGTGGTATCGATGTAAACAATGTAACGCACGTAATCAACTATTCTTTACCTGATGAGATTGAAAGTTACACCCACCGTTCTGGCCGTACTGGTCGTGCTGGTAAAACCGGTGTTTCTATCTGTATCATCAACTCTAAAGAACTAGGTAAAATCCGTCAGTTAGAGCGCATTATTGGTAAACAATTTACTAAAGCTGAGCTGCCTACCGGTTTTGATGTTTGCGAAAAACAATTGTTCTCTTTGGTACATAAAGTACACAATGTAGAGGTTAACAACGAGCAAATCGATCAGTACATCCCACGTATTATGGATGAATTTGCTGATTTAACCAAAGAAGAAGTAATTAAACGTTTTGCCTCTTTAGAGTTTAACCGTTTCTTAGATTATTACTCGAAAGCACCTGATTTGAATGCTGCTGTAGGTGATGATCGTGGTGAAAGAGGTGAGCGTGGCGAAAGACGCGGACGTGGTAGCGAAGGTTACACCCGTTTGTTTATCAACTTAGGTTCTGTAGATGAGTTTACCCGTGGCGATATGTTATCGTTTATCTGTAACAACGGAAAAATTGGTGGCAAGAGCGTTGGTAAAATTGATTTAAAAGGTGTTTTCTCTTTCTTTGAAGTAGAAGATGCAGTAGCCGACAAAGTTTTTGAAGGCTTTAAATCAGTTGAATTTAACGGTCGCCAGGTACGTATCGAAAGAAGCGGCGAAGGCGGTGGCGAAAGACGCGGTGGCGGTGAAAGACGTAGCGGTGGTTTCGGCGGTGAACGCAGAAGCGGCGGCGGCGGTGGTTACCGTGGTGGCGACAGAAGATCAGGTGGCGGAAGACGTGAAGGCGGAAACAGCGGTGGCGGTTTCAGAGATTTTTCTGGTCGTAGCCGTGAAGATAAAGGTGGCAGCGGACGCAGAGAAGGCGGAAGCGGTGAGCGCCGTAAAAAATGGTAAATCACTAAACCAAATATTTTTACCAGCCGTCCCGATTTTTCGGGGCGGCTTTTTTTTGCAATTAACATGCTGTTATTTGCTACCCGGGATGCGTTCCGATGGAACGGCACGCGAATTTTCTTTCCTGAGCATTATCAGGAACTGACAGCGACCCACCTTTCTCTTTCTTTCATTCAAATTAAATCCTTAGAGAGAAAAATAACCCATTTCTGGCACAAATAAAGCCCGTTTTTCATACAAAATAAGCCCATAAAGCATTATATTTAACGTTTATTGTACAACCAAATATTATGCGTTATTTAAAGCTTTATATTACTTTTTTCCTGTTAGCTTCGGGCTTCAATTTATCTGCCCAACAAGCCGCTTCAAACCCAAAAATGCAATGGTTTGCCGATGCCAAGTTGGGTATTTTTATTCACTGGGGTATTTATTCAGTTAACGGTATTTCCGAATCGTGGTCGTTTTTTAACAATTACATCAACCACGATGCCTATATGAAACAGCTTGATGGTTTTAATGCCGCCAAATACCAGCCTGCAGAATGGGTAAATCTGATTAAAGAAAGTGGCGCAAAATATGCGGTAATTACCACGAAACACCACGATGGTGTGGCACTTTGGGACAGTAAAATGCCAAATGCCACCACGACTGTAAAACATAGTGCAGCCAAAAAAGATTTAATTACGCCCTTTGTGGCCAATCTTAAAAAATCGGGCTTAAAAACCGGATTATATTTTTCGTTGCCTGATTGGAGTTATACCGATTATGATGGTTTTACACGCGACCGCAAGCGTTACGATTATAAACAGGATTCGGCCCGTTTTAAAAAATTTCAGAATTACTTCCAGGGGCAGCTTAATGAACTTTCCAACCAATACAATCCCGATTTGGTATGGTTTGATGGCGACTGGGAGCATAGCGGCGAAGAGTGGCAGGCCAAAAACATATTAGAAAACCTGCGTAAGGTAAATCCAAACGTTATCATCAATTCGCGTTTAAATGGCCACGGTGATTACGATACACCTGAACAAGGTGTACCGGTAGTAAGACCTGCTTCGCCAGAGTGGGAATTGTGTTACACGATGAACGATTCGTGGGGATACCAACCTTACGATAACCACTACAAATCGCCGAATATGATTATCCGCACCCTGGTTGATTGTATCAGCATGGGTGGCAATTTATTGCTCGATATCGGTCCCAAAGCCGATGGAACCATTGCACCCGAGCAGGTTAAAATTTTAAAAGGATTAGGCCGCTGGACTCAAAAACACGCCGAAGCCATTTATGGTACACAGGCAGGGATTCCTCAGGGGCACATTGACGGAAAAACCACTTTATCTAAAAATAAAGATGTTTTATACCTGTATCTCGATTATAAAACCAAAAATGGCATTTTACTATCAGGAATTAAATCGAAAATCAATAAAATTGAAGTGGTTGGAAACAAAGCACAGGTATATTCGATTAAATTAAATGAAACCGATTACCTGCTAAATTTAAAAGAAGCAGATTTCGACAGTGATGTAACCGTAGTAAAAGTATCGGTAAATGGTCCTATTCAGCTGGCTGAAGAAAAACAGGAAACCCTTTCGCTGGCAAACCTATATGCTGCACCCAAACAACGTGATTTAACCAATTTAAACCTGAGTAAACTGGCCATGAACTTAAACGCTGGCATAAATATATTTCAAAATACCAATTTACCTGCTGATGGTTTAGATTTTAATCCGGGAATTAATAATGTGGATCAAAAAATCAGCAACTGGGTAATTAAAAATGCTGAGGCGCTTTACAAAACCGGCAAAGGCATCCCATCTGGTCACTATCAAGGCAACACAGCCCTTTCTGCCGATAAACAAACCCTCTATCTTTTTGTTGAAGGAAAACCAACAGGCCCCATTGCCATTAAAGGTTTAAAAAATACCATCAGCCGCATCCGTGTGGTTGGCGAAGGCACCATGCTTAACCACGAAATTTATAACAAACTGTATTGGAGCAAAATACCGGGTATTGTTTACATCCCGATACCGGAAGATAAATTAGATAGCGAATTAACCGTAATTGCCGTACTTCTGGATGGCCCGATTGATTTATACCGTGAAAAAGTTGGGGCAATAGAAAGCAATTTATAATTATTTAACAAATGTAAAATAGTTAGCGCACTTTACGATTATCCTTAAATTGCATTACTTTCGCACATCATGCAGGCAAAATATATCTCATATCAGGAAACCGGATCATTTTCAAAACTGGTTTTAGATTATATTAACAACGAAGAACAGCTTAGGGCTTTTTACAGTTATCGTCCTGATATGGCGGGTTTAGCCAATGCGATGGAACGTAGAAATTTTCTGGGGAACCGCGCTACTTTGGTGCAGGTTCTGCAGGATCAATACCAGCATTTACAGCCCAATAAATCGGTTACCAAAAATATCGAGCTTTTAGGTCTCGATAATACTTTTACCGTAACAACAGGTCACCAGCTAAACCTGTTTACCGGTCCGCTTTATTTTATTTACAAAATTGTAACTACGATCAACTTAGCCATTGAGTTGCAAATTGCTCATCCGGATAAAAACTTTGTACCTGTCTACTGGATGGCTACCGAGGACCATGATTTTGATGAAATTAACCACGTAAGCGTTGATGAGAAAAACATCAGCTGGATACAGCAAACCAATGGTGCAACGGGCAGGTTAAGCACTAAAACTGTTGCCGCAGCGGTAACCGCATACAAAGGTTATCTGGGCATTTCAAGAAACGGAAAACGCATTGCCAAACTGGTTGAGCAAGCCTACCTGCAACACGATAACCTGGCCGATGCCACCCGATTTTTAGTCAATAGCCTCTTCGAAAAATACGGATTGGTGATTGTAAATGCCGATGATGCCCGCCTGAAAAAACAATTTGCCAACATCATTGCCGAAGATATTGTACATCACAACAGTGCCCGCAATATTGACACAAGTTCTCAAAACCTTGAAGATTTAGGTTATAAAACACAGGTAAACGGCCGTGATATTAATTTCTTTTACCTGAACGATAACCTGCGCGAACGCCTGATTTTTGAACAGGGCAAATACCGGGTAAACCATACCGATATCAGTTTCACTGAAGCGGAGCTTTTAGCTGAAATTGAATCTCACCCCGAGCGCTTTAGTCCGAATGTGGTGATGCGCCCCATGTATCAGGAAGTAATTCTGCCTAACATTGCCTACATTGGTGGCGGTGCAGAAGTAGCTTACTGGATGCAGCTGAAAGCCAATTTCGATTACTACCAGGTAGATTTTCCGGTTTTATTGTTGCGCAATTCGGCTTTGCTGATTGATAAACGCAGTGCAGAGAATTTATATAAACTGGGATTTTCATTAGAAGATATTTTTCTGCCGGTTGAAGAGCTAAAAAACATTTGGGTAAAGCGCAATACCACTGCCCAGCTCAGCTTAGCCGATGAAACCCGAGCCATTAACAGCATATTCGACCAGATTAAGCTGAACGCCTATAAAATAGACAAAACTTTATCGGTATCGACTGATACGGCCAAGCAACGTACCAACCATTTGCTGGCCAACCTGGAAAAAAAACTGTTCAGGGCCGAAAAACGCAAGCACGAAATGGCGCTTTTACAGATAGACAATGTTAAAAAACGACTTTTCCCGAATGGCACACTACAAGAGCGCATATTAAATATTGCTCCGATGTATGTAAACTATGGAGAAGATTTTCTATCCTCCTGCATTGAAAACTTTGAACCTTTGGGCGGTGATTTTACTGTTCTATTACCTTAGTTTATTTTTAGATCCGTCCTGCTGAACTTGTTTCAGCATCTATCATGAGAGACCCTGAAATGAATCCGATAGCTATCGGATCAGGACGATAATTAATATATTATGAACTTCATCACCTTTTCTGAAACCAACCTGAGAGCATTTACCTACAGCGTTTTTAAAAAAATGGGCTGCTCTGATGCACATGCTGAATTAGCTACCGATGTTTTGATCCGCTCTGATTTGCGTGGTATCGATTCGCACGGCGTTGCCCGTTTAAGCGGCTATGTCAGACTTTGGGAAAAGAAACGGATTAATGCTACTCCTGATATTAAAATTGTGCACGAAACGCCAACCACGGCAACCATAGATGGCGATGCCGGATTAGGTTTGGTTGTGGCGCCTTTTGCCATGCAGGTAGCCATAGAAAAGGCCGAAAAATATGGCAGTGGATGGGTATCGGTAAAAAATTCGAACCATTATGGCATTGCCGGTTACCATGCTTTAATGGCGGTAGAAAAAGATATGATAGGCATCAGCATGACCAATGCCAGCCCGCTGGTTGCCCCTACTTATGCCAATGAGCGTTTGTTGGGAACCAATCCCATGTGTTATGCTTTTCCGGCCGGCAAATATCCACCGGTTATTGTTGATATGGCCACTGCAGCAGCGGCCAACGGTAAACTTGAAATTGCGCAACGCGCCAACAAAAGTATTCCCGATGGTTGGGTACAGGATAAAGCTGGCGAAAACTCAACTAATCCAAACGAATTGAAAAATGGTGGTTCGCTGTTGCCTTTAGGTAGCGATAAGGATCATGGCAGTCATAAAGGATATGGTTTGAGTGCTACAGTTGATATTTTATCGGCTGTGCTATCAGGAGCCAATTACGGTCCGTGGGTACCGCCTTTTGTGGCTTTTTTAGAACCGTCAGCAAATCCGGTGGGAGAAGGACTAGGTCACTTTCTGGGCGCCATGCGCGTAGATGGTTTCAGGCCGGCAGCGGATTTTAAAAACCACCTCGACAATTGGGTAGAGCGTTTTAAAAGTGCAAAAACCATCTATCCAGATAAGAAAGTAATTATTCCGGGTGAGCCTGAGCACGAATTTGAGCAGGAAAGAAAAATTAGTGGTATTCCTCTGATTGATGTGGTTGTTAACGACCTCAATGAACTGGCAGAGAAATTAGGGATTGAAGGGCTGAAATAATCACTCTTCATTTAACCGCAATCTGTTCGTCGAGCTCCGCAGGACTCTACGGACGAAAGAATAGAAAAGAGTCTGTGACTCGTGTGTAATAATTGAGTTAAAAGCTCAATCTTATTCGCCATCCGTAGAGACGCTACGCTTAACTCTATGGACAGAAGCGATAAGGTTTTATCTATTGGTTGGTGTTCTCCCAATCTGTCCGTCGAGTTCCGCAGGGCTCTACGGACCAAAGAATAGAAAAGAGTCTATGACTCGTTTTGTAATAATTGAGTTAGAAACTCAATCTTATTCCGCAATCCGTAGAGACGCTACGCTTAACTCTACGGACAGAAGCGATAAGGTTTTTATCTATTGGTTGGTGTTCTCCCAATCTGTCCGTCGAGTTCCGCAGGGCTCTACGGACCAAAGAATAGAAAAGAGTCCATGACTCGTTTTGTAATAATTGAGTTAGAAACTCAATCTTATTCCGCAATCCGTAGAGACGCTACGCTTAACTCTACGGACAGAAGCGATAAGGTTTTTATCTATTGGTTGGAGTCCTCACAACCAAGTTTACTGCTAGATTCGGTCGGTGAGTCACCGACCGATAGGATTATAAAGATTAAGAAACAAAAAAGCCGCAAAACTAACCAGGTCTTGCGGCAACATGTACGATTATAACCCATCATACAAGGGCTGAGAATTATCTTTATGGTTTTACCGTTAGGGTTTCTTTTAATTGCAATTCGCGGCTTGACGATCCGATCATCACCCTGAAATCGCCGGGTTCAATAACTGTTTTTAGGTTAGCATCTAACATCTGCAACATTTCAGGTGTAATTTTAAAGCTGATGGTTTTGCTTTCACCCGCCTTAAGTTTAACGCGTTCAAATCCTTTAAGTTCTAGAACCGGACGGGTCACAGTTGCCAGCATATCGCGCATATACAATTGTGCCACTTCTTCACCATCTTTGATACCTGTATTTTTCAGCGTAAAGCTTACTGTTGTGCCCTCGTTCGCTTTAATGGCTTGCTTAGCCAATGCAATATTGCTGTATTCAAATGTGGTATAACTTAAACCGTAACCAAAAGGGAACAATGGTTCGCCACTTAAATTATTGTAATCGTCGCCCCTGCCGGTTGGCTTGTGGTTGTAAACCAGTGGCAATTGCGCTTCATGCACCGGATAAGTAATTGGAAGTCTGCCGGCAGGATTGTAATCGCCGAATAAGGTCTCGGCTACAGCAGCTCCGCCCTCTTCACCCGGATACCATACATTCAAAATAGCCGAAGCATCGTTAATCCAGTTACCCATGGTTATGGCACTGCCACCAACCAATAATACCACTACAGGTTTGCCGGTTTTGGCCATTTCCTGAATCAGTTGTTCCTGATTGCCGGGTAAACTCAGCATGGCACGATCTAAAAACTCTCCTTCCTTTATCCCTGCAGTAACTACAATGACATCAGCATTTTTAGCCATTGTTTTGGCTTCCTCTAATACTTGGGCTTCTTTATCTTCAACGCCATAGTTCCAGATTAATTTGATGTAGGCATTACCTTTTGGCTCTTTAAATTCGATTTTAACCGGATAAGCTTTACCAGCTTCAAAATCAAAACCTTCAGTACGTGTATGGTAAGAAGCTTTGTCCCACTGATCGATAATCAGCTTTCCATCCAGATACAACCGATAACCATCATTACCGGCTAAACCGATTTGATAGGTACCTGCTTTTTGAGCCTTAATTTCTCCCTGCCACCTCACCGAATAATTATCGGTTGCCAGTTTCTCGTTGGGCGAGTAGAGCGTCCACATAAAATCGATTTGCTTATCGGTTCTGGTTAATACCGGCTTGCCGGAAAGATCAGTTGTACTAAAATATTCGCCGGTTAAGCCTTTACCATTTTTTGAGCTGAGAAATGTTGAATCGATTACAGTATACTTTTTACTTTCCCTAAAACTTCCCTGCGCATAATTTACTTTAGTTAAATCGCCAGCCCGTGATTTGATTCCATCCAGGATGCTAATTTTATCTATCCCGGTTCCACTATAGCCTCCCAAACGGGCTTCTACAGCATCTTGCCCGAGTACCAGGATATTTTTGGCTTGCTTTAGCGGCAACACATTTTGATTGTTTTTGAGCAAAACAAAGGATTCTAAAGCCGATTTTTTAGCCAAAGCCTTAGCCGATAAATCAGTAAGCGAAGCTTCTGCCTCATTTTCTGAAACATAAGGATTCTCGAACAATCCCAATTCGAACTTGGCCCTTAAAACTCTCGAAACGGCATCATTAATTCGCGCCATCGGAATACTTCCATCTAAAAATGGTGGTTTAAAAAGTTTGTAATGCTCATATTCGACCTGAAAAATAACATCAAGACCACCATTTAAAGCCTGAACGGTAGATTGCGCATAGTTTTTTGAGGTATTGTGCAACACATTTGCCCCACCTACTGCACCAGCATCAGAGATCACAAAACCTTTAAAGCCCCAATCGCGTTTTAAGGTCTTGGTTAAAAGCCAGTAATTGGAAGTTGCAGGCGTTCCGTCGACACTGTTGTAAGAAGTCATTACCGAACGGATACCTACCCTTTTTACTCCTTCTTCAAATGCAGGGAAGTGTATTTCGCGTAAAAACCTTTCCGTTTTCTGAATGGGATAACTGTCTCTGCCCCCATCGCCAACGTTGGCGATCAGGTGCTTCGGTGTTACCACCACATTTTCTTTTTCGATAGCATTCATAAACGCGGCTCCTATCACTTTGGTTAGATAGGGATCTTCGCCATAAGTTTCTTCTACACGCCCCCAACGTACATCGTCAGCCATGTTGATTACCGGAGCTAATACATCTCTTATGCCCCTCACTTTTGCCTCGTATGCTATCCGTTTGCCAATCTGAGCCATAATTAGCGTATCAAACGTTGCAGCTAAACCAATCGATTGCGGAAAAGCTGTTGCATTTTTGCGTACCAAACCGTGTAAAGCTTCATCAAACACCAGCATTGGAATACCGAGGCGGGTACTGTTAATCAGGTAACGTTGTAACTGATTCACTTTTTTAGCCAGGGTAAGGGCATTTTCGGTAGTATTGTAGCTCAACAATTGCTGGGCTTCTCCTGCCCCGCCCGATTGAGCACTAATTTGCAAGCCAAAAATTCCGTTTTTATAATGGCCTTTTGCAATTCCATCTATATCGCCAGGCACCATAAACAACTGCCAGAATTTTTCTTCTGGCGTCATTCTCGATACAAGGTCTTTAACCCTTAAATCGACACTGAGTTTAGGATTTTTGTAAGGCAGATTTTGCACGCTTTTATTTTGCGCACAAACACCAGCCGAAAGTAATAATGCTGAAAGTAAAAAAGTATTTCGTTTAAGGTTAAACATCATTATTGGGTTTCGGGTGTAAATGAAAAGGCCAGTGCAATATGCTCGTCGGTTTTAGGGAAGTCGAAATGTACCTTACCATCAACCAGTTTCCATTTTATTTTTTGGTTATTGCTCAGCAGTGTTATGGCTGTTCCTTTTTTAGGAATGCTGCCCTTCCACGAAATTTCTTTAACGGGATTATTATCCACTAAGCTGATGCCATACACTGTTTTACCATCTTTACTCTGGGTAAACCAGTTTTGGCCATCATGATAGTTTTTGGTGATCCTTGTACCATAAATAGCGGCACCATTTTTTGCTGTCCACTGTCCTACTTCGCCTAATCTGGCAATTACATTATCAGGTAAAGTTCCATCAGCTTTAGGGCCAATACCCAAAAGTAAACTACCGCCTTTAGCCACAATTTCGACCAGTTTATGTACCACTTCGCGAGCAGGTTTATACCTGTCGTTAGCTACAAAGCCCCAGGCACCACCTAAAGTCATACAACTCTCCCAGGGATAATCCAGCTGTGTTTCCGGGATTTTCTGTTCTGGTGTCTGGTAATTTTCGAATTGACCATGCACAGTACGGTCTACCACAATTAAGCCAGGTTGTGCCTTTCTGGCATCAGCAGCAATCTTCGGCATATCGATGTCCTGGCTCCAATCTGGAATTGGCGCTCCCCATGAAAGTACTTCTTTGTTAACACTCGCCCGCGGACGTACCCAACCGCCATCGAGCCATAAAATATCAATGCTTCCGTAATTGTTCATCAACTCGCCAATCTGGTTCTGGGTAAAGCTTTTAAACTGGTTCCATCGCCATGGGTTCTTTCTGATGTCGTAATTATTGTTCCTGTTGGCTGTGGCATATTTATCCCACCAGTAGTACTGCGAATGCCAGTCGGGCTTAGAAAAATAGGCGCCAATCATGAAGTTTTCTTTGCGGAAGGCTTCAAAAACATATTTGGCCACATCTTTTCTGGGGTTATTGGCAAAAGGCCCTTTGGCAATACTAAAATCAGATTGTTTGGTATCGAACATGGCAAAACCATCGTGGTGTTTGGTGGTAAAAACCAGGTATTTCATACCGGCACTTTTACCTGCCTTAGCCCATTGTTCGGGGTTAAATTTGGTTGGGTTAAACTTTTCGCTAAAGCCCCAATACCATTTTTTATAGTCTTCGTATTTGATGGTACTATCCCGGTCTATCCAATCCTCAGAGCAGATCGACCATGATTCGATAATACCCGGAACGGCATAAAGTCCCCAGTGTATAATCATACCGAATTTTTTATCCTGCCAGGATTCGAGCTTTTGTTTAACGGCAGCATCTTTAGGCCATTCGTAAATTTCGGACTGCGGCATAATATCGTTTTGCTGGGCATCCGAGAATTTCACCAAAGCAACTAAATAAATGAGGGTTATGTATATTTTTTTCATGTTATACGAGATTATTTGTCTTTTTTCATTTTGATGTTTTTTAACTGATAGGCGCCAATATTCCGGCCTTGAACCTGTCCATTTTCTATGGCTGGACGGTAATGAATACCACCGTAAAGCCTGCTAATGGCTGCTTCGTTAGCTGCCTGGTTAAAAGAGGTGAAACCTCGTACAGGCAGTCCATAATCAATCTCCGTATTATCCTGATATTTAAAGTTATCGCCAAATATTTCGGTCAACACATAAGCAGCTGCAGTTGAAGCTACACTATGCCCGCTGGGATATTCAGGGAAAGGCGGTGTCTGTAAAATTGGCCTCCAGTTTTCGTCAATATTAGCATTAATGAATGTTTCTGGCCGGATATAATTACTCCTGTATTTTTCATCCCAACAACTTATAAAAGCATCGAACAGGGCTATACATGTAGAAGTATAGGCCGAGCTACTTTGTATATAATTAAAGTTTTTCAAGCGGCTCGCAATGCCAGCAATTGAAATCCAGTGTGCTCCCGGCGATATCTTTTTCGTTGCATAATTCATATGCCCGTTCAGATTTAAAAAGAATGGATTGCAATCCCAGAATTTAGCAATGTCGAGCTGCTTTTCGTCTAATTTCTTGCCAGCTGTATAAACTTCGTTTGCATTAATATAGAAAGCACTATTTTTATCTTTACTATATGGCGGAGGTGCTGCTGGCTTAAATTGATCAGCAGTTTTCATCGCTAGAGGTCTTATTCTATTCCAGTAAGGCTCTACAGCTGCCATATAGCCTGGAGGCGTAGGCGCCCAATTGCCTTCTTTCTTCACCAAACTATACCGTCTTAATTTACGTGTTTCTTTATACTGATCCTGATCAACCCATTTTAGAACCGAATCTGACACCTTTTTGCCATATAAAACCGAGTTTTGAACCACGGTGTCCGGATATCCTTTTGCCTTATACCAGGAAAGAATACTATTTAAACTATCTAAGGCCACTTGCTCTGCAAAAACAAGTCTTTTTCCAATCTGCCAGTAAGCATATGTTGCAGCAAGCGAATAACTGATTTGTTTTTGGTCAGGATCAGGGATTCCCTTAAAGCCATTCAATTGCCCTTTTAATGATAAAAACTGCTTACTGTTCTTAACCTGAATTTCGTAGGCAGCAATGTTTGCATAGACAAATATTCTGCTCGCAACCGGCGGCGAAAAGATATCACTTACGATAATATCGGAAAGTGCTTTTTGTGACCTGTGTAAAGGTAAAGGGTCGTTTTCACTTTTATGCCATTGGGCATTGGCATTTATCGCAATGCTGAAAATAAACAAAAACAAATATCTCTTCATGATGTTTTAATTAGTAGCCTTTAGAAGTTCAACCTGATCATTATTTTTAACTATAATGATTTTTTTTGTTCCTTCTTTAATTTCAATGATATTTCTAACATCTCCATCAATATATAATCCTGAATCATACGGAGCAAGGGGTTTAAAATCACCTTTACCGTTTCCAATTAAAAGTAATCCTAAACTGGCATCTGCCTGACCGAGCTGTACCCGATAAGGATAAAAATTGCCTGCTAAAAGAATATCGTCCTTTCCATCTTTATTAAAATCATCGACAACGATGCCCCAGGTGCGCGAGAACTGTGCTTCTATAGGAAGTGCTTTAATTGTAAACTTTCCGGTTCCATCATTTAATAAGACAGCTGTTTCAAGTTGTTTACAGAAAAACTTCTGGCTCTTATCCAATTGCTCTGGCTTGAATAGCTGATCTATGGTTACATCTGAATAAGCATTATAATTCAAAAAGCGCTTTTTTAACTGCACCATCTGATCGAGTAACTCATCTCTGGATGCCATTGGATAGTTTTTACCCTGAATGTAATAACACATGATTGGATCCATCACGCCATCACCATTAAAATCTGAGGCATAAATGGTTAATGGCTGTTGACCACTGGCCTTAAACTGATTATTCAAGCCACAGTTTCCTGCAATGAAATCGATTGCCCCATCGTTATTCACATCCATAGGTACAATTTTACTCCACATGCCATCAGAATTCTCTAAACCTGAATCTTTGTCATATTGTAAAATCCCCCTATTGTTTTTAAATTTCTTTAATGGCATCCAATCTCCTCCAATTAGCAACTCAGGATATCCATCGGCATTTAAATCCTGCCATACAGCTGATACAACCATCCCAGTATACTCTAATTCGGGAGCAATTTCTTTTGTTACATCAGTAAACTTAAAAACCCCTTCTTTTGATTCGTTCCGTAATAAATAACTTTTACTACATAATGGGAAAGAGCCTGGCTTGCTCATGCCACCAACAAAAACGTCCAAATCACCATCTTTATCAAAGTCGGCGACAGCAATTGCCTGTTTACTGCTCCACATTTTGGGTAATGCATCATTTGCTTTCGTAAATATTCCCTTTCCGTTATTTAGATATAACCGGTCCTGATATTCAGGAGCATTTTCATCGTATTCATTTCCACCACTCACCACCCATAAATCCGGGTTTCCATCACCATTTGCATCAAAGAAAACAGCGTTCACATCTTCGCTGGCTCTATCTTCTTCCCAGGGTTGGCTTTGGCTCTCGCTATATTTACCTTCTTTATTTCCCAGAAATAACCTGCCCGACTGGCCGATAGCACCGCCGATGAAAACATCTGTTATCCCGTCCTGATTAACATCAGCTTTGCACAAAGCAGGGCCATATTTGGATAACTGATACGGCAAAAGTGTTTCTCCTTTAAAATCAACAAAGTCGTTTTCGGTATGCTTAAAGTTTAACCCCGCTGCTGTTGTGCCATCCACAAATAATGGTTTTGCTTTAACCATATTTGTTTTTTTATTCACTGCTTCTTCCTGGTTAATGGCTAGTGTTTGATTAGCTTTTACATGCTCCATCAAACTTTCTCTGCCATCCGGCCAGATAATTTTCAGATAACTGATATCGGTATTTTTACCTAAACCGAAACAGATACTTTGATCTACACTGGATTGATAACCCCTGACTACATATTTTTCCTGATACTGCAGATTGTCGGCTGTTTTAACATAAATTTTAGCACCTATTGCTGCCGTATTTAGGCCTGATCCTTTAAGGTTAATTTTTAAATAATTTGGTTTTTGTAGCTCTAAATTATTCTTATACACCATTACCGGCGAGTTGATGTTACAAACAATCAAATCCAAATCGCCATCATTGTCTAAATCAGCATAAGCAGCACCATTTGAAACCGAAGGTGTTGATACGCCCCACTCTATTGTTTTATTTGTAAAGGTAAGATCATGATTATTAGCAAAAATGTAGTTTGATATTTTATTTGAGGGCATTTTTTTCACCAAATCAAAGGTCTGGAATTTTAAACTGCCTTGTTTTAGCGCTTCTTTTTGCGCATTGGCTACTGTGTACTTAAGAAAATCCATATCAGTAAAATCTCTCAAGTAACCGTTAGAGACAAATAAATCCTTCCAGCCGTCGTTATCAAAATCAGCAAATAAAGGTGCCCAGCTCCAATCGGTGTTAGAAACGCCTGCCAGTTGCCCAATTTCACTGAAACGCAAGCTACCATCTTCGGCAAGTCCTTCATTTAAGTGGAGCATATTTCGCATTTGCTGCTGGTAATATCCGCTATCAATTAGCAAATGGTATTGATCGTATTCATCTGGCCCTTTAAGCAATTTTTGCCGGTGGTTATCCTCTGGTAGCATATCCAATGTCATAATATCAGGGCGGCCATCATTATTATAATCGGCAATATCAGAGCCCATTGAATATTTGGAAATATGCTTGATAGATTTCCGGATACTTTCTGAAAAAGTGCCATTTTTATTGTTGATATAAAGACAATCCTGCTCGGTATAATCACTCGAAGTGTAAATATCAGGCCAGCCGTCGTTATTCAAATCGCTCACAGCAACACTTAGCCCGAAATTTAAGGCATTATTAACAATTCCAGCGGTTAAGGTTACATCGGTAAAATGAAATTGATTGCCTTTAGAATCATTTCTAAACAAACGGTTCCCAAATTTCATATTGGGTGTAGCGCGTACTTTTTTGGTATTTAAGAAGGGTTTATAAGTTTGATTAGAATGGTTTAATAGAAACATATCTAAATCACCATCATTATCGTAATCAAAAAATACAGCCTGGGTAGATTGGGTTCCTGGCGCATCAAGCCCATAGGCCTCGGCCATTTCTTTAAAAACAGGTATCCCCCCTTTTACTCCCTGATTAATAAATAACTCATTTTTAAGTTTGTTATCGGGAAATTTCCCGGAATGACAAACATAGATATCAGGTAGTCCATCGGCATTTACATCGGCAACACACACACCCGTTGCCCAGGTGCCATTGCCACTTACATGTGCTTTATTGGTAATATCTTCGAACTTTAAATTGCCCTTATTCAGGTATAATTTATTGTCTGCTTCATTGGCTGAAAAGAAAACATCAGGTAAGCCATCGCCATTAAAATCGGCCACCCCAACACCTGATCCGTTATACAAATATTCGTAATTCATAATATGCAACGAATCGGTTTCGACTACTTTATTTACAAAACTGATATTGGTTTCTTTTGCCGTTAGTAAAGTAAATAAAGGTGTTTGGGCGTTGGCATTTTTAACAATAAACCCAAGCACTGAGCATAGGAGTGCAGATAACCACGTTGTTATTTTCATGATAATTATTATTAAATCAAGCCAAAAATTAAAAACACTATCGTTTGTAAGTCTCTTTATTTTAAGATAATTTGTTCATCATTCTCTTTATAAGGCAAAAACACGAGTAACATAGTCAGCATTTCATCAGTCGATTTCATATCGTTTGCTGAGTAAACGTTTCGCGGTGGGCTACTTGGATTATGAGGATTTTCCTTTGTATTGTCGTAAGTACCCTCTATGGTTAAAATGGAGCCTTTCGGAATTTTTACTAAATTTTTAAACTGGTAAATTTCCTGCCATCTAAAATCCCACGATGGGATAGAAACAAGCTGGATGGTATCTTTTTTAGGTGTAACCGCGTATGATTTGAATACTTTGCCCAAATAATGCATGTGTGGCCAAATGTATAATAAGGATTGATCTTGTGGTGTGGTAATTTTTAGTTCGAACTTCCTAACCGAATCAGCAGGGATAAAAAAATAAGGCTCAATAGACTTTTCGCCTACACCGGCCGATCCTAAACTAATTACTTCAACTTTCCTTTCAATTGGTGTTTTCTTAAAAAAGAAATTTACACCAGAAATATTTTCTTCATCTTTTGAAACCGGTGCATAGTGAATGGTTAAAAGAATAACCCCACGTTTAGGCATTACCCAGCCGAAGTTATTTGAGTAAGATTCGTATGATGTTCCGGGAATCCAACCACCGTAATAGGTCATTGTTTTTTTAAAAGGAAAGTATTGCGAATATTTTGTTCTGTCGTCTTCTGTTAGGTTCAAAAATTCAACTCCCTGATTAATGTCAATATCAGCGGCTACAGGATGGATAGCAAAGTTGGCATGGTGTATTACTTTTTTATTGGAAGAGAAAAACTCCATGGCTTCAACGTTTTTTTCGCTACCAATGTCAAAAGGGATTTTAAAAACGATAAACCGCTCTTTGTTATCGCCCAAAACTTTAAATGCAGAGGTTGTTTTTAAAACAAGATCTGGTTTTCTTGAATACTGAGTGCCCTCAATGTAGGTTTTAATGGCTGTTTTTGGTGTTTCGCCAGCATCTCCCATTGGCGTTTTAGCATCAACCCATTTTAATATAGTTTGCTTTTCTTCATTGGTTAAAGATCTATCATTTTTAAACAAGCGATAGTGATTATCTGGCTTCCACGGGGGCATATAGCCAGATTGTGTTACTTTTTTAATAAATGAAGCTCTTTTGGCAACATCTTCATAAGTCAATAACGAAAATGGAGCAGCTTCTCCGGGCCTATGGCAGGGCTGGCACTTATTCTGAATAATGGGTGCAACATCTTTATAGTAAGTTATTTTTTGGGCTTTAGCACTATTTAAAACAGTGAATAAACCCAAGGCAACGGCAATACTTTTTAATAAGGGTAAAGATTTAAAACTCATTATATGTCGTTAATTAAGCATCCTACGGGGATCGTTTTTTTAAATGTTTGTTTGCCGTTTAGTTGGTCTTTTATAGCTTGTTCCAGGTATTTCTCCGTAATTACAAGCCGCTTTTGGCCAAGTGAGGTAGCCCAGTTATCGATTAATCCGCTGTAGGTTATAGCCCCCATCTTGTTGATTAAAAAAACTTCAGGCGTAGTGGTAGCACCTAAATACTTAGCCAACTGCTTGTTCCTGTCTGTTAATAAACCGAAGTTAATACCATATTCATTTTTAAGTTGATTAATATCTTTTAATGAATAACTGGTACCCGGAATGATACCATAAAAATTTAGCTGTTTATTGGCATTTTGAAGTTTTACCAGGCCTGGTAAGTAATTTTTACACAAAGGACACTCAGGGCTTAAAAAAACAATCACTATTGCTTTTTCTAAATTTAGATGGCCTTCTTTACCATTTAAATTTATCAGTTTGATTGTTTTTATTTTCGTTGCAGATATTAAATTTTCCTGAGCGCGGATTAATAGCGGTGTTAGGCTTATGGCTAAGAAAAAAACCAATCGAAAAAAAACATTAAATAATTTCATTGCTATTAACTAAAAAGAACCCTTAGTAAAAATACTAAGGGTTCTTTTAATTTAGTGATTATTTTTTATCCCACCAAACACGACCAAAAGCATCGTTTGGTCCGCTACCAAAATCAGGATTTTTTGCCATTTCAGCAATAGCTGCCTGTTGGTTTGCATAGTTTAAGTTGGTAGTGCTTAATAAATCGATACCAGCTCTACGTGCTAAAACAAGTGGTGTACCATTTGCTTTCAGATCAGACCAGGCTACAACTGATGTAGTATTAGGAAAGCCTGTTCTTTTCCACCAGGCCCATGCCTCTAATGGTTGTCTGAAAAGATCAAGATAAGCCTGACAAGCAATTTGTTCGGTTGCCTTAGTTGCATCATATTTAACACCAACCATGTTATAGTAGGTATCAATAGCCGGAGTTGTTACAGCATTAAAGTTTGCTACCTTGGCATCAACTGCTCTATCACTATAGAATTGAACTGAAGCATAAACTCCATTTTTATACCAGGTTTCGGCTACATCGGTAGTAACGCCACGGGCTGCTAAATCTGCACGTAAAAAGCAATACTCTGCGTAAGTTAACACAGGGAAAAATCCTTTACCAGTACCAGCACCTAAACCATCAGCTTCGTTAAAGTTAGGAGTAAATAGTCTGTGCTGTAATTGTGATAAATTATTGATCGATGCATATAATGGTGCATTTGCTGGTAATTTTGCTTCATCAGGACTGGTAAAACTACCTACATAATTTCCTGCTGCATTTGGACGATAGAATGCCGATAACCTCGGATCGCCTTTGGCTACCATAAAATCCAATACTGGCTTACCTGCTGCGAAATTCGCCGGGCTAAAGTTACCACCACCATCTGCATAAGATGGGCCAACTTTAAGCATCCATGAATCATTAACCCCAGCCATTTGTACCGGATCAGCTAATACTTCAGTAGCAATAGCTTTCATTTTGGTCGGATCTACCTTAATTAAACGTATAGCAATTTTTAAACGTAATGCATTTGCTGCTTTGGCCCAAAGTGTAGCATCGCCATTAAAATAAGGATCATTACCTCCAAGGCTAATCTGTCCGGCAGCATTGCTTTTCAATGTAGCTACCGCTGCTTTCAATTCTGCATCTACTTTTGCAAATATAGCCTGTTGCGTATCGTAAGCTGGCGTTGTAGTACCACCATATCTTGCCTGAAAAGCTTGAGTATATGGAATGCTTCCGTTAATATCGCTTACATAAAAAGCATAATACGATAAAAGTATTTGTGAAATCGCTTTCATATTTACCCTGGCATTTTTATCGGCATCAGGCATGGCTTCTATATTTTTTATGGCATCGACTAAAGCCGGACCTAACCTGCCGTAAAATATTTTGCCATAACGGGTGTTGAATTGTGAACCAACGTTATTAAAGTTCAACCCATTTCCCGTACTTAGAGTAGCATATTGCATCCATAAATTGGCTGCGCGATAAACGTCGGCAAAATATTCGAAATCGTCTTGCGAACCCACTGCCGCACGAAGAAACTGATCTTCAGGTTTAACTTCGTATAAGGTAGAAGGATTTAAATTTGCTTCTACAAAGCTTTCCTTTTTACAGCCGCCCGCTACAAGCAAAGCCGAAACCATCAGGAAATATATTTTTCTTTTATTTATAGTTTTCATATCTGTATTTCTTTAATAATTAAAACGACGCTCTGATATTAAAACCTAAACTTCTAACCAAAGGCCAGCCGCCGTATTCAGCAAAGGCACCTGCCCTGTTGCTAAAAATACTTTCCGGATTAATACCATCCTTAGCCGTTTTATACAAATAAGCTATATTTCTACCTGTTAAATTTAAGCTTAAAGTATTTATTTTCAATTTAGTTAAATACTTGCTTGGCACGTTATATCCTACCGTTACTTCGCGAAGCGCTACCCATGAATTTTCAAATACTGAATACTCTCTGATACCACTTGACCATTGACTTAAGTTTTCATAATAAGCATAAGCCGGAATTGGTTTTAACAAACCTTGTTTAACCGCATCTGCATAGGTCATTCCACCTAAATCTACTCCATTTGCTTTTAAACCATCGTTTAATACACCATCAGGGATAATACCATCATGCTGTGTCACACCGTTCGCATCAGTATAAGTTACACCACCAGATGCTTCATCTCTACCAAAAAGAGAATTGGCAAACGAACCATTAGCTGATCCATATTGGTGCGTTCCTGAAGCCATTAACCCACCAATTTTAGCATCTATTTGGAATCCTAAAGTGAAGTTTTTATAAGATAATTCTTGTCTGGTACTTGCAAGATAATTCTCCATCATGGTACCTAAATTTTTCTTAGTACCATCATAATCCTGAGATCTTACATAGGTATAATAACCACCAGTAGTTCCATAACCAGTATTACCCAATACTTTTTTACCATTACTTGGACTTGCAATTGGATTACCGTTGGCATCTTTCTTTTGATAATATGAATAACCGTAACCTGTAATCAATGAACCATATGTTTCGCCTACTCTGGCAACTGAAGTGATATCGTTACCAAAAGCTAAATCAAGATCGTAATTTTCTACACCAGGAGCCAATTCTAAAATTTTGTTGCGGTTACGCGTAAAAGTAACTGAAGCATTCCAGTTAAAATCTTTCGATACAATTGGTTTAGCAGTTAACAAAACTTCAATACCTTGATTTTGGATGTTACCCGCATTTAATGATTGTGAACTTACTCCCGATTCTTGTGGTAATGAAAAACTTAAGATTTGGTTGTAAGAATTTTTCTTATAGTAAGCAAAATCAATGTTGATACGGTTTTTTAAGAAACCTAAATTGGTTCCAATTTCCAGTTCTTTGGTTAACTCATTCTTTAAATTATTGTTTTTAAGAATGTTATCGCTAAACCCATAAACTGATTGGTTACCGCCATTAGCATTGCTAAAAGTACCATCTTGCAGTCTGTAGTAACCATCAGTATTAGTAAGTTGCGGTCTGGCTGATAAACCTGTATAAGAGTAAGATGCTCTTAACTTACCAAATGACAATACCGAACTATTTTTAAATGCTGGTAATTCTGTGAATATCCATGATAAACCTACACTTGGGTAAAAGTACGAATAACTACCATGGCCATCTTTATAAGTAAGTGCCGATGACCAGTCATTTCTACCACTGAAGTTTAAGGTTAACATGTTTTTCCAGGTGATATCACCATACAAATAAACCGCATCTGTACGTTCGCCTAAGTTTGGATAAGCAGTTGTTGATGCTGGATTAATCGAGTTCGCAATAGAGTATACATCAGCAATTTTAAGTCCACCATTGGTATACGATCTGTTGTAAAATGCAGAGTTGCCCAGGTTTTTTTGATAAGTCTCAGCACCTAGTGAAGCATTCAATTCAAAATCATCCGAAAGTTGTTTAGTTGCATTTAACAATCCCTGAACACGATATGACTTATTGGTATTTTGTGAGATCTCATAATCACCACCTGAAAAAGCAACGCCACTACCTCTGTTTTTTCTTTCATAAGCTATGTTATAAAAGTTTGTATTGGTTCTTACCAAAGCAGAAAGCCATGGAAGGATTTTGATATTTACATCAATATTGGCCAATAAGTTATTTTCTTTTTGGGTTCTGTTATCATTTTGCAAGGTAAAAGCAAATGATCCGATACCATAAGGATCGTAAAGATTACGATTGCTTGAGCCTAAAGCTCCACCAGTTACCGGGTTAATATTGTTATTGATATAAGTACTTAAATCGACGTTTCTGGGTTTATAATAAGTAAATGCAAATAAAGGGTTATTGGCACTACCTTGTCTTGCCGGATTCAAAGAATTCGACATGGTATAGTTTACACTGGCATCAACCGAAATCGCTTTTGAAATTACACGCGTTACTCTTAAGGCAAACGCATCTCTTTTTAAGTTATTTCCAGGTAAAACACTTGAGTTATATAAATTGGTATAAGCTAAACGATAAGTTGTATTTTCGTTTGCACCTTCAACCGATACGTTGGTATTGATGAACTTTCCTGTGTTAAAATAATCTAAAGGATTATTGGCTACCCATGGTCTAACTACCCCATCTAAATCTTTAACCATTCTTCCATCCAATTTAGGACCAAAAGAATAACCACCTACGTAATAACCTGCTTGTTGATCAACAACATCCATTCCATTTGCATCTTTTGCAAATACTGGCGAAATACCACCTCCATACTCATTTTGAAGGTCTACAAATTTATATGCATCATCAAAAGAACTGGTTTGTGATACGGTTACACCTAAACCTTTGGTAGTTTTACCTTTTTTAGAAGTAATAAGGAGTACACCACCTGCAGCTTTAGAACCATACAGTGCCGATGCAGCAGCACCTTTTAGCACACTAATGCTTTCGATATCATCAGAGTTAATGTTTTTCATAATATTACCAAAATCTGCAGCATCTCCCCAAGAGTCTGCTCCAGAAGTACCAGGTTCTAATAATATGCCATCATAAACTACCAAGGGTTGTGTATTTGAGCTTAATGATGAGTTACCCCTGATTCTGATTCTTGAAGAAGAAGAAGGACCACTGGCACCTTGATTAATCATCACACCAGCCACTTTACCCTGCAACGCGTTTACCACATTGGCATTATTAGCTTGTGCCAATTCTGCACCGCCTACTGCTGTTGCTGAATAAGTTAGTCTTTTTACTTCTTTTTTAACACCAAAACCGGTAACAATAACTTCGTTCAGCGATTTGGAATCATCATTCATCACTATATTCAGGTTAGCAGCAGCCGAAACTTCTTGCGTTACCAAGCCTATAGATTTAATAATTAATTTCGCTCCATCTTTAACGGTAAGGCTAAATCTACCGTCAGCATTGGTAGAAGTTCCGTTTTGAGTTCCCTTTTCGAGGATGCTTACCCCGGGAATCGGGTTACCGGTAGCGTCTTTAACCGTACCAGTAACGTTCTTTTGTGCAAAAGCAGTAATTGTTAAAAAACACAATAACAATATGCTCAAGCACCTTAAGTACATTTTTTTCATAATTTATTTTGTTTAGTTTAAGATTAGTTAAAATAATTTGGGATTCTAATTTCTCAGCCTTTTTGTTCTTTCATATACTTTAGGTTAGTTAAAAAATTGGTTTTGTTTATTGTTCGGTCTTAGTTATTCAAATAAGCTGTTTTCTACCATTAAACTCGCCGCAGCCAATAGTTCAGCCTCATTGGTTAAGGTAGAAAACTTAATATCTGTTTGTTCGGCGATACGGGGAATACAAAATTCGTTTAATGCCTGTTGTATTGGTGGAAGCAGCATTTTACCTGCCTTAGCTCCCTGTCCACTTAAAACGATTCGCTCTGGATTTAAAATATGGATTAAAGTGGCCAAGCCTTTGCCAATCTGAAATGCAGCATCAGCTAAAATAGAAATAGCCACAGGATCTTGTTTAATAACCGCATGCAAAAAGTGGTCAACATGGCTTTTACTCTCATCCTTAAACAAAGTTCTTAAACTCGTTTCTTCTCCATTTTCTACTGCAGCTTCTGCCTTTTGAACCATTACCAGTAGCGATGTTTCTACTTCCAAACAACCGCGTTTACCGCAAGAACATAAGGCGTTTGATTCAGATAATGGAATGTGACTAAATTCGCCGGCATAGCCACTGCTGCCCCGGTATAATTTACCGTTGATAATCATTCCTAAACCCGTTCCAAGACCAATATTAACCACCAAAACATCCTTTAAATTCCTTGCTTCTCCAAAATTCAATTCTGCTAAGGCAATCAAACTCGAATCATTGTCGATATAAACGGGCAAGTCTAATTGTTGTGATAAATAATCCTGCAAACTGATATCTCCATCAACCTGCATAAAAGAATGGTTTACGCCACGTTCTGCATTTACGAAACCCGGCATCCCTATACCAATGCCCAATAAATACTCTTTACTAATAGCCGATTTTGCTATGCAATCTTCTATAAAAGCGATCAAATCATCAACGCTCTTTCCTTCAGCCATATTTAAATCAATAGTCTGCGTAGGTAAAACCTTTTGATTTGACAAATCGTATATGGTTAACTGTGTGGTTAACTGATCCATGGCTACTGCGATTATGTATCTTTTATAATTTGGATTCAATAAAAAATTCAATGCACGACGCCCTCCCGTTGAGGGAGCTAAACCTTGCTCGATAATTAAACCATCCTCTATTAAAGCATTAACAGTGGATGTAATTAGCGGTAAGCTTTTTTTTGTGCGTTTACTTAAATCAGTTAGGGACGATTTCTTCTTATAGTAAAGCAGTTTAATGATGTCGGCTCTTAATCTTTGTGCTTTCTTAATAGTTGCTGACATTTTACATTTGGTTTACATAAAATTATAAAAAAAATTAAAAGAAAAGAAATCTTTTTAAAAAAATTAAAAAGAAAGTCAATCATTAGCATTTTATAAATTTCAATTTAATCTGAAAAATGGAATGAGTAAAATGAGCCAATAGCTATTTATATTGCCTATAAATGCCATTTTATACTAACCAGGAGAAATCAATATAAGCGGATTGGGATGACGGATAAGTCGTAATACACAAAAATCGACGATAAAAAAGGTGATTTTAGCATAAAAAAGGCCCGCATAAAATGCAGGCCTCATTAAATTTTTTTCGAAATTGTTTAGTGGATCCCCATAAACAACCTGCTCCATCTTATTTTGTGTAAGAATGATGCTGTGCTATCCCAGCTCATCCAAACAAACAGCGCTTTACCTACAATGTGATCTTCAGGAACAAAACCCCAATAGCGCGAATCGGCTGAATTATGGCGGTTATCGCCCATCATCCAGTAATAATCCATTTTAAAGGTATAGCTCGTAGCCGGCTTATCGTTAATAAACCATTTACCATCTTTTTGTTCTACTTTATTGCCTTCGTAAGTCCTGATGGCTCGGTAATAAAGCGGCATAGTATTGCTGTCGATCTGAACCGTCCACCCCTTTGCCGGAACTTTAACCGGACCGAAATTGTCGCGGTTCCAAACCCGGTTAGGATCATTAGGAAAAATACCTCCCGGAACAGCCCCAGCCGGATCGGGACTTAAGGTTACCGATTTAACAAAATCCAGCGCCTTCAATTTATCGGCAATTTCTGATGATGCATCTACAATGTAGGTATTGGTTGCCACCGCAGGCGAACTCCCCAGATTCAATTTAAATTCATCCAGTGCCGCATAGTTAAAATCCATTGTTTTAAATTCGATACGGTATGGCATCATACCTGTATTTTTTAAGGGCTCTGTTTTGCCATTTACACTTGTAATGCCATTGCTCATCGAAATTACATCGCCCGGAATACCGATACAGCGTTTAATAAAGTTTTCGCGTTTATCAACTGGTCTGTCAACAATCGTATAAGTGCTGCGTACCTGCTCGCGACCCATGCTCCTTACCAGTTCGTAATAACTGGCCACCTGATTTTCTACAGCAACAGTATCGCCTTCAGGAAAGTTGAAAACCACCACATCATTTCTTTTAATTTTTGACAAGCCCGGTAAACGGTGATATTTCCACTGAACGCCATCCCAATAAGCTTTAGTTGAAGTGGTTAAAGGCATGGTGTGGTGTGCAAAAGGAAAAGCAACCGGTGTCATCGGGATACGTGCGCCATAATTTACCTTACTTACGAAAAGAAAATCGCCGATTAGTAACGAACGCTCCATCGATCCTGATGGAATGGTATAGGCTTCGATAAAGAATACCCGGATGATAGTTGCCGCAACTACCGCAAAAACAATAGCATCTACCCACTCGCGGGTTTTGGTTTTCTTCTTCTTAGTGGCATCTTTTTTTCTCTGCCAGAATTTATAATTCATATATCTTAGTTTTGGTCCGCGATTTTATTTAACCGGCTGCCTGTTATCTTTCTGTTTGGTTACACTAATTTATTTCTTGTTCGGTTAATCGGTTAACTGCATAAATTAATCAACTGAAAACTTCCAACTGTTAACTTAAAACTTTCGGCTATTCAAAAATATCAGTGATACTAAAAAATCCTTTTTTATCCTTCACCCATTCTGCTGCCACTACCGCACCCAAAGCAAAACCTGCACGATTATGGGCAGTATGTTTAATTTCTATTTCATCAACCTCACTGCTGTAAATTACCGTATGCGTACCGGGTATATTTTCAATGCGATGCGACTCGATCAGCAATTGCTCAGCTTTCGGGAACAACTCTACATCTGTACCCACTACTTCGTTTAACCATTCTTGCTTGCGCTCCAGATTTTCAACAATACCTTCTGCCAGGGTAATGGCTGTTCCGCTTGGCGAATCCAGTTTCTGGGTATGGTGAATTTCTTCTACCTGCACTTCGTAAGCCGGATAATTATTCATCAGTTTAGCCAGTGTTTGGTTTAGCTTAAAGAACAAATTTACGCCAATACTGAAGTTAGACCCATAAAGCAAGGTATTGTTACTCTTATCGCAATCATCTTTAACTTCCTGTAATTTACCATACCAACCGGTTGTACCTACAACGACTGGTACGTTGGCATCAAAGCAAACATCAATATTTTTTAAAACCGAATCAGGCGTACTAAAATCGATGGCTACATCAGCAGCTTTTAAATTTTCGCGGGTTAAATCTTCCTGATTATCGATTGTTATTTTTAAAACGATTTCGTGACCGCGTTCGAGTGCAAATTTTTCTATAATCTGCCCCATTTTGCCATAACCTAAAAGCGCAATTTTCATCTGAGTATATATTAAGGTGATTAAAAGATCATGAATTATAAGTGATTAATGTTGGTAATATCATGATCGTTTGTTGAGGTTAAAAAGTAAGGGATAATTTTAGTGCAGGCGTGGCATTAAAACCATATACACTGTTGGTGTTAATCATAGATGGCATAATCTTAACTGTACCCAGATTGTCGTCTATGTTAAAGAAATGCAGTCGCGCGGCAACATAAGCATCTACAATATTGGCAAAATAGACCAGACCATAAGAAAACAGCACAATTTGCCTGTTTCTTCTATACGTATCTTTACGTAAGGTTATACCAGAGGTTGAATATCTGGCACCAAAAGGACCTGTTGGATCAAATTCACCATTATGCGAATCGCGATACTGAAGCTCTTTTAACGATAAATTATATTGCTTGGTGCTTTCGATATACGACATGGTAAGTACCGTAATACCACCATAAATAGCTGCAATTTTGCCACCTGTATAAATTTTTTGCCAAAACTGGCTTTTACCAGCCCTGGTTCCGTAACCATCGTTAAGTAACTGCATATTATACAATTGCCCCCAACCAGGTATAATCATTGATCTGAAAACCGCTTTTCTACCCGCAACTTTGCCTGGATTAACGTATTTGGCTTTCATCGAATCCTGACGGGTTACCGGTTGCTTTGCTCCTCCCTTACCAATTGGCGTAACCAATTTGGTTTTAGTGGTATCGGCTGGTTTTAATACAGTAGTATCCTTCACCTGTGCATTAGCCAGGTTTACAATCAAAAATGTAAATAAAGAAACCAGTATTAAAAGCTTCGTTTTTTGCATTACCAGTCTAATAATTCTAAAATCCGGTTCAGGTCGTCGTCACTCATAAATGGAATTTCAATTGCTCCTTTACCATTTTGGGCAACTTTTAATTTTACCCGGGTTGCAAATTTAGAGGCCAGATCGTCTTGCAGTTTTTGGTATTGGAAAGAAACTGCCTTAACTTTTGGCTTATCCGTTGCTTTTAAAGGTACCTGCTGCAGGTTCCGCACCAGTTCTTCTACTTTACGTACAGAAAGGCCTTTTTCGAGAATTTCCTGATGGATATATAATTGTCTGTCTACGCCGTCTACATTAATTAATGCACGGGCATGCCCCATCGAAATCCGCTGATCGCGGATAGAAGCCTGAATTGCCGGTGGAAGCTTTAGCAAACGCAAGTAGTTGGTTACTGTGGTACGGTTTTTACCTACGCGCTCGCCCAGTTGTTCTTGCTTTAAACCCACTTCATCAATCATCCTTTGGAAACTTAAAGCCACCTCAATGGCATTTAAATTTTCTCTCTGGATATTTTCGATCAATGCCATTTCCAGCATTTGCTGATCGTTGGCACTGCGGATATAAGCCGGAATTTGGGTTAAGCCAGCCAGTTTCGAAGCCCTGAACCTGCGCTCACCTGAAATTAACTGATATTTGTTTGCGCCAAGTTTCCTAACGGTAATTGGCTGAATCAAGCCCTGAACTTTGATCGAATCGGCAAGCTCATTTAAAGCAACCTGATCAAATTCGGTACGTGGCTGATAAGGGTTGGTTTCAACTTCGGTTAAATTTACATGACTGATATTGCTTACCTGCTCGGTTTCGCTCACAGCATTTACCTGCTGTTTGGGTGGATGAGCAGCTTCGCTATCATCTAAAAGCGCACTTAGCCCTCTTCCTAAACCTGTTTTTCGCTGAAAAGATGTCATCTATAATTTATAAAGTTGCTGTTCCAATATTTTCTTCTTCTCTTAACAAACCGTTCTTTTTTACAATTTCGCGGGCAAGGTTAAGGTAGTTAATGGCGCCTTTACAGTTTGCATCGTGCATAATTACCGAAACGCCGTAACTCGGAGCCTCACTTAAACGGGTGTTACGCTGAATAATGGTTTCGAAAACCAGTTCATTAAAGTGTGTTTTAACTTCTTCTACTACCTGGTTCGATAAACGTAAACGTACATCGTACATGGTTAATAAAATACCTTCAATTTCCAGATTGGTATTTAAACGGTTCTGTACAATTTTAATGGTATTTAACAATTTACCCAAACCTTCTAGGGCGAAATACTCGCACTGAACCGGAATAATTACCGAATCGGCAGCTGTTAATGCATTAATGGTAATTAAACCCAATGAAGGAGAACAATCAATAATGATAAAATCGTACTGATCTTTAATTTTCTCCAAAACCGCTTTCATTTTGTACTCACGGTTGTTCAGGTTAATCATTTCAATCTCCGCACCCACTAAATCGATGTGTGCTGGTAATAAATCTAAATTGGGTGTATCTGTTTTTTGTATCGCCTGTAAAGGGTCGATATCGTTAATAATACACTCATAAATACTATCTTTTATATTCCGTGGATCGAAACCGATACCGGATGTTGAGTTTGCCTGTGGATCGGCATCAACTAACAAAGTTTTATATTCTAGTACGGCTAAACTCGCAGCCAGGTTTATTGATGAAGTTGTTTTACCAACACCACCTTTTTGATTTGCTAATGCAATAATTTTGCTCATCTATGTATCAGAAATTTACTTAACGTTTACTGGGGCTGTGTTATTAATTGGCAAAAAGTTCTATTTTTGCGTTGTTTACGGCCTTTTTCACAATCAGCTAAGATACAAACTATATGGCAATTTTAGCAACAAGCGCATTCGGGTTTTGAACATCTTATTAACAATTATCCATGATTACAATAATAGCCGCTACCAACAGGTACAATAGCAATACGTTAAAAGTTGCCAAATATTACCAAAAGCAACTAAAAGAAAAAGGTGTTGAAGCTACTGTTTTCAGTTTGGAGCACCTGCCTATTGATGTGCTCAATACGGATATGTATGGCAAAAGATCTGAAGCTTTCCAGAAAATCCAGGATATGATTAATGAGACCCAAAAATTCATTTTCGTGATGCCCGAATACAATGGCAGCTACCCCGGTGTGCTGAAAGTGCTGATCGATGCCTGTAATTTCCCCGATAGTTTTTACGATAAAAAAACGGCTTTAGTAGGCATTTCATCCGGTAAATATGGCAATATTCGCGGCGTTGATCACTTTACAGGCGTATGCCATTACATCCATTTAAATATTTTACCCTTGCGCCTCCATATCCCCAACATTAAAACCGAACTGGATGCAGATGGAAATTTAATTAAAGAAGATACAGTTAAGTTTACGAACGAACAAATCGATAAGTTTATTCTTTTTTAATACTTGTGCTTTAATGGGCTAAGGCTTCAAGTCTATTGAATAGTAACCTCCTTTAATAAATGCTATAACAATAAACTTTCGGGAGTATTTTAGTATCAGTTATTTTTTTGCTTATTTGGTAGTTTAAAAAACAGATATGAAAAAAAATATTTTAACGCTATTACTCTCATTCATTTCACTTTCTATTTTTGCGCAGGAAGGTTATTGGCAACAACACCTTACCTATAACATCGATGTATCACTGAACGATACCGAAAAATCGTTAACCGGTACAGAAACGATTGTTTACAAAAACAATTCGCCCTCAACATTGGAATTTATCTGGTTTCATATATGGCCCAATGCCTATAAAAATGAAAACACAGCAATGTTTCAACAAATAAAAAACGATCCCTCCCGAAAAAAGAAATTAACTAATTACACCTATGGAAGCATGGAGGATCTTAGTTTTAAAATAAACGGAGCAAATGCCAAAACAGAGACGCACCCCAATCCCCAATACATAGATGTTATTAAGGTATTACTCCCTTCGCCATTAAAACCTGGCGATTCAATAACCATCAATTCTGACTTTAAGGTTAAGCTGCCCAGCTATTTTTCCCGTTCAGGATATGCAGAAACTCAATTTATGGTAACTCAATGGTACCCTAAGCCTGCAGTTTTTGATAAAGATGGCTGGCACGAATTCCCATATCTCGATATGGGCGAATTTTATAGTGAATATGGCGATTACCGGGTAAACATTACCTTACCTGCATCATATGTTTTAGCCGCAACAGGTGTAATGCAAAATGCCGATGAGCTTGAAATCTATAAATCGATAGGAACAAAGAATACAGCCAACAGAGAAGGTAAACCCTTTCTGTATGAACCAAGAACCGGAACAAAAAAGATTAGTTATGCCATTAACAACGTACCTGACTTTGCCTGGTTTGCCGATAAAGACCTGATTATACAATATGACACAGTAAAACTGGCCTCCGGAAAAACAATAGATGCTTTTAGTTATTATCACAATAAAAAGAAATCGCTTTGGGTTAACAGTATCGATTACATTAAAGATGCCACCAGAAAATATAGTGCGTGGATTGGCGAATATGAATATCCGGTTGTACAGGCAATTGAAGGACCTAAAAATAACACCAGTGGTGGAATGGAGTACCCTACAATTACTTTGATTACCAGTCCCGATGCAAAGGCAACCAGTTTGGACGCAGTAATTACGCATGAGGTTGGTCACAATTGGTTTATGAGTATGCTGGGCAGTAATGAAAGAATGCATACCTGGCAGGATGAGGGCTTAAATACCTATTTCCAATTTAGATATGAGGCTGAGAAGTACAAAACCAACTCAATTTTTGGAGATGCAATACCTGCACAGGTAAAAGAACTTCCAACGGATAAATTTCTAACGAGTATTTATGGAGCGCTGTCAAATATCCCGATGAAATCTGCTATTGAAACACCTGCAGCTAATTTTTCTACCTCTGATGAATATGGATTGATTTCGTATATGAAAACAGCAATTTGGTTATATTTATTAGAATCTGCTGTTGGCAGAGATAAAATTGACCTCGCTTTTAAAACATATTTTAATGAATGGAAAAACAAACACCCAACACCGGAAGATATGCAAGCGTCTTTTGAAAAATCGCTGGGCTCTAAACTCAATGATTTTTTTAAGCTGTTACATACCGAAGGACAGTTTAAATAACCTCACCAAAATCATTCTTTTTTGAAAAAAACCCTTCCAAAACGGAAGGGTTTTTTTGTGTTAAAATTTTTTCAAACAGGCAGAAAACAACGCAAACAACTATAAATAAACATCTTACAAAAAAAACATCTTCTACGGCACAGGCTTTGGCAATAGCGATATCATTAATCATTTAAGTTATGACAATTATCCTATTTCTAATCCTGATCCTGCTCTGCTGGGCAACCTACCGCTCTATCGACTGGTTCGAAAAAATCTGAAAAACATGTTAGCACTATTTATCATCTCTATCGCCGTATTTATCTATATGATTTACGTGTTGATTAAACCCGAAAAATTTTAACCCCTTACCCTTAAAGGGAAATTAAAAAACAAAAAAATGAACACTGAATTAATTGGCATTATCGCCACCTTCCTGCTTACCTTAATTATTGCCATCCCTTTAGGTAAATACCTGGCTAAGGTTTTTGCAGGAGAAAAAGTTTGGACAGACTTTTTAAAACCGCTCGAAAACGGAATTTATAAACTTTCAGGCATCAACGTTAAAGAACAGATGAACTGGAAACAACAGTTAAAAGCCCTGCTCACCATCAACCTCCTTTGGCTGGTATATGGCTTTTTTGTATTGATATTTCAGGATAAACTGCCTTTTAATCCGGATGGAAACCCCGGAATGACACCTGATCTGGCTTTTAATACCATCATCAGCTTTGTGGCCAACTGTAACCTGCAACATTATTCGGGCGAAAGTGGCGTAAGTTATCTCACCCAGCAGTTTGTACTCATGTTCCTGCAGTTTGTGAGTGCCGCAACGGGCATCGCCGCAGCAGTAGTACTGTTTAAAGCTTTCAGAGATAAAACAGCAACCCAGCTCGGTAACTTCTGGGAGTTTTTTGTAAAGTCCATTACGCGTTTATTACTTCCACTATCAGTTATTGTAGCTTTGATTTTAACCTTTAACGGCACACCGGCAAGTTACGAAGGCAAGGATCAGTTTATTTCGGTACAGGGCGATACCGTAAACGTTTCGCGCGGGCCCGCTGCACAAATGATAGCCATAAAACACCTGGGCACGAATGGTGGTGGGTATTTTGGTGCAAATTCTGCCCACCCATTCGAAAACCCAAGCTACTTAACCAATATGGTTGAGGTGATTGCCCAAACCATTATTCCAATCGCCATGATTATCGCCTTTGGTTATTTCATTCGCAGGAGAAAACTGGCCTGGACAATATTCGGTGTGATGACTATTGGCTTATTTATGCTGATGATCCCGACGCTATCGTCAGAATTGGGTGGAAATCCGGCCATTGCCAAAATGGGCATTTCGCAGGCTACAGGCGCTATGGAAGGCAAAGAAGTAAGACTTGGTCCGGCTGCTACAGCTTACTGGAGTACTTTAACCACTGTAATTTCTACCGGATCGGTTAATGGAATGCACGACAGCACCATGCCGCTTACAGGTTTATGGCAGTTACTGGCCATGATGATTAACGCCATTTACGGCGGTTGCGGTGTAGGTTTGTTAAACTATTTCGTTTATTTAATTATTGCGGTATTCATTTCAGGACTGATGGTTGGCCGTACTCCCGAATTCTTAGGCCATAAGGTAGAAGCCCGCGAAATTAAGATTGCCGCACTAATTACGCTGCTAAGTCCTTTTTTAATCCTCGCCGGAACCGCAATTGCCAGTTATGTATTTACCAACCACGGTAATGCCGCCTGGGCAGTGCAGCCTAAAGCCTGGTTAAACAACCCCGGATTCCATGGCTTTTCTGAAATGCTGTACGAAGTAACCTCATCTAATGCCAACAATGGTTCGGGATTTGAAGGACTGGGCGACAATAATATTTTCTGGAACGTTTTAACCGGGGTAATCATCTTCCTTGGCCGTTTCTTACCAATTATCGGTCCGGTAGCTATTGCTGGTTTACTTGCAGGTAAAAAGTTCATCCCCGAATCGGCAGGTACGTTAAAAACCGATACCAAAACATTTGCCCTCATGACTTTTGCCGTAATCCTCGTATTAAATGCACTTTCATACTTCCCGGCTTTGGCTTTAGGTCCGCTGGCAGAATATTTTACCATGCTTAAATAAATTATGGTAAATGTGAGATGGAAGATGGAACATACGCCCTTCATCTTTCTTCCATCAAACGCCTTACATACATAAACAAATCTGTGAAATCACTCCAATCAGTGTCATCACATAAAAAATAAAAAAATGAAACCCAATAATAAATTGTTCGAACCTGCTTTAGTGCAAACTGCATTAAAACAATCTTTCATCAAACTCGATCCACGGGTAATGGTGCGCAATCCTGTTATGTTTACAGTCGAAATCGGCACCCTGGTAATGGCTTACGTAACGGTATATTCTTTTAGCCATAGCGAACAAGGCTCAGCACTGTACAACTTCTTCATCTTTTTGGTGTTATTGCTCACTGTTCTCTTTGCCAATTTTGCCGAGGCCATTGCCGAAGCCAGAGGTAAAGCCCAGGCCGACAGCTTGCGCAAAACCAGAGAAGAAACACCGGCGAAAGTATTGCTAAGCAACGGAACAACCGAAATCCGTTCTTCAAGCCGCTTGCAGAAAGGCGATATTTTCATCTGTGAAACCGGCGATATCATCCCAACTGATGGCGAAATTATTGAAGGTATTGCTACCATTGATGAATCGGCCATTACCGGCGAATCAGCTCCTGTAATCCGTGAGTCGGGTGGCGATAAATCATCCGTAACCGGAGGTACAAAGGTTTTATCAGACGAGATTAAAGTTAAAGTAAGCACTGCACCTGGCGAAAGCTTTCTGGACAAAATGATCGCCCTGGTTGAAGGTGCTTCGCGCCAGAAAACACCTAATGAAATCGCTTTAACCATTCTTTTGGCCAGTTTCACCCTGGTATTCATTATCGTTTGCGTTACCTTAAAACCATTTGCCGATTATGCCAATACCCCCATCACCATTGCAGCTTTAATTTCGCTGTTTGTGTGTTTAATTCCGACTACTATTGGCGGTTTACTTTCTGCTATTGGTATTGCCGGTATGGACAGGGCTTTGAGGGCTAACGTAATTACCAAATCGGGTAAAGCAGTAGAAACCGCAGGTGATATCGATGTTTTACTTCTAGATAAAACCGGAACTATCACCATTGGTAACCGTAAGGCAACCAACTTCTACCCTACTGCCGGCGTGATCATTAAAGATTTTACCGATGCTTGTGTATTGAGTTCGTTAGCCGACGAAACCCCTGAAGGCAAATCGATTATCGAACTGGCCGCAGAGCAAGGTTTTAAAAGTTTAACTACCCCCGAAGGTTCGACCTTTATCAAATTTACAGCCGAAACACGCTCCAGCGGACTGGATACCAAAGATGGTCGCCGGATCAGAAAAGGGGCTTTCGATTCGATCAGGAATATTGTGGAAAAAGCTGGAAACATCTTCCCTTCTGATATTGAAGACCATGTTAAAAGTATTGCCACTAATGGTGGTACCCCGCTGGTAGTAGCCGAAAACGAAAGGGCCCTGGGTGTAATCGAATTACAGGACATTATTAAACCAGGTATTAGCGAACGTTTTGAACGGTTGCGTAAAATGGGTGTTAAAACAGTAATGGTTACCGGCGATAATCCGCTTACGGCCAAATACATTGCCGAAAAAGCGGGTGTAGATGATTTTATTGCCGAGGCCAAGCCTGAAGATAAAATGAATTACATTAAAGACGAACAGGCTTTAGGTAAACTGGTGGCTATGATGGGCGATGGCACAAATGATGCACCGGCCCTGGCCCAAGCCGATGTTGGTGTAGCCATGAACAGTGGTACCCAGGCTGCAAAAGAAGCGGGCAACATGGTCGATCTGGATAACGATCCTACTAAGCTGATCGAGATTGTTGAAATTGGCAAACAATTGCTGATTACAAGAGGAACACTCACTACCTTCTCTATTGCCAACGATGTGGCCAAGTATTTCGCAATAGTGCCAGCCTTGTTTATTGCTTCAATACCGGCCCTGCAAAGCCTGAATATCATGGGACTTCATACCCCCGAAAGCGCAATTATGTCGGCAGTAATTTTTAATGCGATTATCATCCCGATTTTAATTCCACTGGCTTTAAAAGGTGTGGCCTACAAACCCATTGGCGCTACGGCATTGCTGCGCAGAAACCTCTTTATTTATGGCATTGGTGGCGTTGTAGCTCCCTTTATCGGCATTAAGTTAATTGATCTGTTAGTGGGTGTATTTATTTAAAAAGATCAGTAATCATATCAATCAGTGTAATCTATAAAAAAATGAAAAAGTACATCATACCATCTATACGCTTAACCTTAGTATTAATCGTATTGTTATGCATCCTATATCCCATCAGCATTGCGCTGGCCGGTAAATTCGCTAAAGGCAAGGGAGGAGGCGAAAAAATAGTCAAAAAAGGAAAAACAGTTGGCTACGCCATGCTCGGTCAGTCGTTTACCAAACCTGAATATTTTTGGGGACGGCCATCAGCAGTAGCTTACAATGCAGCGGGTTCTGCAGGTTCGAACAAAGGCCCTTCCAATCCCGATTACTTAAAAGAAGTTCAGTCGAGAATTGATACCCTTTTAAAATATAATCCCGGACTTAAGAAATCAGACATCCCGGCCGATATGGTTACGGCATCAGGCAGTGGTTTAGACCCTAATATTTCTGAGCAAGGCGCTGCTATACAAATTGCCCGGGTAGCCAAAGCCAGAAAAATAGACGAGAAAAAAGTAAAAGAACTGGTTGCCATGAACACATTAAAACCATTGATGGGCTTATTTGGCCCCTCATCTGTAAATGTATTAAAGTTAAACCTGGCTTTAGATAACCTTTAATTGATCAATCATAAAGCCCATGCATTAAGATTACCGCCTGTTCGGGAATGACCATCGGGCTGGTAATTACTTTAAATCACAATAAAAATCGGTGCAATCACCTTAATAAAATGAAAAAATTAATCACCCTTATTACCACATTAACGGCAACATTAAGTGCATTTGCACAAAACGACCCAAAAGTTAAATTCTCCGGTTATTTAGAAACCTATTACGGCTACGACTTTAACAAACCAGCAGATCATAACCGCCCGGCCTTTATATATTCGCACAACAGGGCCAACGAGGTAAATTTAAATTTAGGTTTCATTAAAGCAGCTTACGATAGCGGGAATATCCGTGCCAACCTGGCTGTAATGGCAGGTACTTATGCCAATGCCAACCTCTCGGCCGAACCCGGTGTGTTAAAAAATATCTTCGAAGCCAACGCAGGTGTTAAACTATCCAAAACCGAAAACCTGTGGATTGATGCCGGGGTATTCGCATCACACATTGGTTTTGAAAGTGCAATTTCTAAAGATTGCTGGGTACTTACCCGGAATATCGCTTCAGAAAATACCCCTTATTACGAATCGGGCGCTAAAGTTACCTACGGTACCCAGGATGGAAAACTTACCGCGACCCTACTCTACCTAAATGGATGGCAAAGAATTACCCGTACTGATGGCAATAATAAACCTGCCGGAGGCGTGCAACTCACCTGGAAACCTACTGATAAAATTACGGTAAACTATAGCAATTATTTAGGTACTGAAGGTGCTGATTCGGTTCGTGTAAACCGTTTCTACCACAATGTTTATGGTGTTTTTCAGGTTACCGATAAATTTGGCTTAACCCTGGGCTTTGATTACGGCACACAACAAAAGGCAAAAGGTAGCAGCGATAAAAACGAAATACTTTCGCCTGTGGTTATTGCACAATACAAATTTGCCGATAAATGGGCTGTTGCCGGACGGCTTGAATACTATGAAGATAAAAACGGGGTGTTTATTACTACCGGTACACCAAATGGTTTTAAAACCAAAGGTTATTCGCTCAACTTAGATTACGCACCAATTTCAAATGCAGTAATCAGATTAGAAGGTAAAACTTTTGATAGTAAGGATAAAATTTTTAGCCGCGAAGGCAACGCTGTAAATGCCAATACTACTTTAACGGCAAGTATCGCTGTAGCGTTTTAAATAAACTGTATCACCCTATTGCAAAACTGTAGGGTGATACTCAATTTCCAATGAGATGAAACTATATATCGAAATATTATTCAGCATACTACTTTTAGGCAGTGGTATCGCTTTTATAGTTATAAAGCACCGCAAAAAAGCCGAAAAACTGAAGCGGCTTTACACCCGTTTAAGCAATAACAGAAAAGAAATGCTACTGGCCATGCAAAGGGCTAAACTGTATAAACTCGTCATGATCCTCTCGGGAGTATTTCTTTTCACCTTGTGTGTGTGCGTACTCGTAAATGAGCACATTATAGCTATACAATGGTAATAGATTATTAAATTACAATTACATCAACAACCATGTTAGAAAAAGAAGATTCGGTTAAACATTTCCTCGAGCTGATTAAAAAATCGAGAAGAGGAAAACTCAAAATCTACATTGGGATGAGCGCCGGCGTAGGCAAAACCTACCGGATGCTACAGGAAGCCCATGCGCTTTTACGTGGTGAAATAGATGTTTGCATTGGCTATGTTGAAACCCATAAAAGGGCCGAAACCGAAGCACTTGTAGCTGGCTTGCCTTTAATTGCACGCAAAAATATCTTTTACAGGGGTAAGGAAATAGATGAAATGGACTTGCAGGCTATTTTAAACCGTCACCCCGAAATTGTAGTTGTTGATGAGCTGGCCCACACCAATGCAGAAGGCAGTAAAAATACCAAACGCTGGCAGGATGTTTTCGATTTGCTCGAAGCAGGAATCAGTGTTATTTCGGCAGTTAACATTCAGCACCTGGAAAGCATAAATGAAGAAGTTGAGCAAATAACCGGTATTCAGATTACTGAACGCATCCCCGATAAAATATTGCAGATTGCCGATGAAATTGTAAACATCGATTTAACAGCCGATGAACTGGTTACCCGCTTAAAAGAAGGCAAGATTTACGATAAAACCAAGATCGAAAGTGCGTTGGGTAATTTTTTTCAGGCCGATAAAATTTTACAGCTCCGCGAACTGGCCCTCAAAGAAGTGGTACATCAGGTGGAAAGAAAAATACAGACCGAAATTCCCAAATCGATTAAACTTCGCCCCGAACGTTTTATGGCCTGTATTTCATCCAATGCTGAAACAGCCGGCGTAGTAATCCGGAAAACCGCCCGTTTGGCCTCCTATTACCGATCTCCGTGGATTGTTTTGTACGTGCAGAGCGATGCGGAAAGTTTAGACCGCATTAAACTGGATAAACAGCGACACCTGATCAACCATTTTAAGCTGGCTACAGAACTGGGCGCCGAAGTGATTAAGATCAAAAGCAATCAGATTACCCAAACCATAATTAATACCGCTACCGAAAAGGAAATTACCACTATATGCATCGGAAAACCCCATTTAAATATTTTTCAGGTCATTCTCCGAACGGCAATTTTTAATCAATTGTTGCGTAATTTAGCCAGCCAGGAAATAGATCTGGTGATACTGTCTTAATAAATGCAGAGGGCAAAGAGCATGGTACAAAACTGGCTAAACCTTACATAAACTAAGCTTCAGCCCCTCAGCAAATATTAAACAAATAATAAAATGAATAATAGGTAAAGGCAGAGGAGAAGACGTAATAGCTCATGATGTATGATAAAACCTTTGAGCCCTTTGCGAAAAACTTTCCGTCCTTTGCGGTTAATAAAAAATGCCATGAAAATAAAAACCAAGCTTCGTCTCGGATTCGGCTTTCTCTTCATCATTGTCTTATCCTTTGGCTTAATAGCCTTATTCTTCCTGAATGAGCTTTCGGATAAATCGAAAATGATTTTGAAAGACAACTACAAATCCTTGCAATATGTAGCTTCCATGCGCAAGGTTATAGACGAAAATAACTTCCCCTTAAGTGAAGCGCAACGCTTAACATTTACAGAAAATTTAAACAACGAAAGCCAGAATATTACCGAACAAGGTGAAAGAACAGCTTTCTTAAAGCTCCAAAGTACCTACAACGTATTAAATGATCCATCAGCTGCAGCGAATAACGGAAATAGTTTAAAAAACATACGGATTGCTTTACACGAGATTGAACAGGTAAACCTGGCTGCCATATACGATAAAAATGAGCGCGCCAACGAAACTTCATCGAGGGCTAACCTCTATATCATGATTGCGGCTACACTGAGCTTCATTATCCTGTTTACTTTTATCGTCAACTTTCCGGGTTTTGTGGCTAATCCATTAGCCGAGTTCGGTGCTGCTATTAAACAGATTAGTCGCAAAAATTATAAACAACGTCTGCATTTTGAAAATGATGATGAATTTACCGAACTGGCCGACTCATTTAACGGCATGGTGGTGAAACTGAATGAATGGGAAAACAGTAATCTGTCTACCATTAAATCAGAAAAATTACGCATTGAAGCCATTATTGCGCAAATGCAGGATGCCATCATTGGCCTCAATGAAAAAGGAGAAATACTCTTTTTAAATCACCTTGCTGCAAAACTGATGGGTTTGGATGGTGATAAAATTATTGGCCAGAATGTAACCGAACTGGTTCAGAAAAACGAACTCCTGAAAAGGATTATTAAACCCGATACCAACGAACATACCTTAAAAATTTATGCAGACGATAAGGAATCTTATTTTCAGCTCGAAAACCGCGAAATTATTATCCCGAATTATGAAGAACAAGGTGATGATACCTTAATTTCAGCCACTAAATCAGCCGGCAGTGTATATATCCTGAAAAACATTACTCAATTTAAGGAGCTCGATGAGGCGAAGACGAACTTCATCGCCACGGTTTCGCACGAATTAAAAACCCCACTCTCTTCTATTAAAATGAGTTTAAAGCTGCTTAATGATTCGCGCGTTGGCAACATGAACGAAGAACAGCAGGAATTGCTCACCCACATTAAAGAAGATAGCGACCGGCTTTTGAAAATTACAAGCGAATTGCTCGATCTTTCGCAGGTAGAAACCGGCAACCTGAAACTGAATTTTGCCATTACCAGTCCGGAGGCTATTGTACAGTATGCCATTGAGGCCGTTAAATTTCAGGCTGAGCAAAAATCTATTCAACTGAGTTTAAACTGCGATCCAAACCTGCCAAATGTGTATGCCGATATTCAAAAAACAGCCTGGGTAATGGTTAACTTTTTGTCTAACGCCCTGCGCTACAGTGCAGAGAAATCGAAGGTAATTATCGATGTTTTTCAAAAAGATCAGTTTATCCAGTTTTCGGTTCAGGATTTTGGGAAAGGCATAGAAGAGAAATACCAGAAACGTCTGTTCGATCGCTATTTTCAGGTACCAACCGATGGGCAGAACAAATCGGGCTCTGGTTTAGGCCTGGCCATTTCTAAAGATTTTATCGAAGCCGAACAGGGGAAAATATGGGTGGTTAGTGCCCTTGGCGAGGGTAGTAAGTTTTGTTTTACGCTGCCAGTGGCATAATCTTTTTCATTTTACCACAGAGTGCACAATGTTTGCACAGAGAAAAAGAGTAATATTTTTTCACCACAAAGACCTATTAAGATACTCACTACACTTAAAAACTTCGTGCCCTCTGTGCCTTACCTCTGTTTCTTCTGTGGTTAAAGATTGCAGCTTGCGCTCGTTTTTAACGAGTGCTTAAATAGCAAAGCGATTTTATCGCACTTTATATATTACAAAAAACATTTTTTACCACAAAGGCACTAAGCACACCAAGAGGCTCACAACAATAAAACTTCGTGAACTCTGTGCCTTACCTCTGTTTCCTCGGTGATTAAATTTGCCATCCTTGCAGCTTGCGCTCGTTTTTAACGAGTGCTTAAATAGCAAAGCGATTTTATCGCACTTTATATATTACAAAAAACATTTTTTTACCACAAAGACACTAAGCACACCAAGAGGCTCACAACATTTAAACCTTAGTACCCTCTGTGCCTTACCTCTGTTTCCTCTGTGGTTAAAGATTGCAGCTTGCGCTCGTTTTTAACGAGTGCTTAAATAGCAAAGCGATTTTATCTCACTTTACATATTACAAGAAACATTTTTTTACAACAAAGACACTAAGCACACAAAGAGGCTCACAGCATTTAAAACTTCGTGACCCCTGTGCCTTACCTTTGTTCCTCGGTGGTTAAATTTGCCATCCGCTAAACGATATAAGGTTCCATTTCCTTATCAATGCTTTTGCGCAGCTCCATTAGTTTAACGGCGTAGCCCCGCATGGCAATTTCTTTTTCAGTTTTAGGTTTAAATTCAGGTATCCGTTGCGGATTTCCGTTATCATCAACTGCCACAAAAACAATAATACAATGCGTATTCTTCACAAAATCAATTTTCCCTACAGGTTTCGAGTAGGCATCAACAGCAATATGCATACTGGTTTTGCCCGTGTAAATAATGCGTGCATCCATTTTAACCAAATGGCCAATGTGTACCGGATGGAAGAAACGGATCCCCCCAACATATACAGTTACACAATACGATTGGCTCCACTGTAAGGCACAGGCAAAAGCTGCCTGATCAATCCACTTCATCATCATCCCCCCATGTACCTTGCCTCCATAGTTTACGTCAGAGGGTTCGCTTAAAAATTGAAGTTCGATATGATTTTTGGGTCGTGCCATTTTGATAATAATTAGAAGGTTTGGTTGTTATGTCGCTAATATATTACAAAATCACTTACAAGCACAGGAAATTATGATTTTTATCATGTTTCTTTAACAAAAACTTAACAATGAATCAATTCAATACACAAAAACGCCTTAATTAAGTAAAAACTAAGCAAAAACCCTGAATAACCACCAAACAAACACATTTAAAACCCAAAAAATGGACCAGAAATAAAAAAACACAGACAAGCAAATCTCATCTGTGTTTATCTGTAACAAAAAATAACTTTTCAGCGTCATTTGGTAACAACTGACACCACAAAACGGATACAAAATCTTATCTGCGTTCATCTGTGGCATCTGTGGCAAAAAAATAACTTTCAGTGTCAGCTGGTAACAGCTGACACCACAGAGAAATTATTTGGCCATAATGCTAATTGCATAACCGCCACCCGGTGCACAATACTGGCTAAGTTTGCTTTTGCTGGTCACCTCTATTTTGCGGATGGTATACGCTTTCGGATTGGTTTCATAGTGTGCATCCTTTGCATCAGCATAAATGGTTGCCGTATATTTCTTCCCCGGATCTAAAAAGCTGAAATCTATTTTCGAAGTACGCGCCACCTCATCGTTGGTACGGCCAACAAACCAATTGTTTTTACCTTTTGCTTTGCGCGCAAAAGTGATGTAATCGCCAGGTTCTGCTTCCAACACCTTGGTATCATCCCAATCAACGGCCACATCTTTAATAAACTGGAAAGCATCCATGTACTTGTTGTAAGTTTCAGGTAAATCGGCAGCCATTTGCAGCGGACTATACATCGTAACATACAAAGCCAGCTGACGTGCCAGCGTACTGTGCACAAAAGAAGTATTTGCAGGATTATAGGCACTTACCTTCGTTTCGAAAATACCAGGGGTATAATCCATTGGTCCACCAATTAAACGGGTAAAAGGTAAAATGGTAGTATGGTCGGCATTGTTACCACCAAAAGCTTCGTACTCTGTACCACGGGCCGATTCGTTACCGATTAAATTCGGATAAGTGCGTGCCAAACCTGTTGGTCTAACTGCCTCGTGGGCATTCACCATAATTTTATATTCTGCGGCTTTCTGTATAGCATACAAATAATGGTTGTTTAACCACTGACCATAGTGGTGCTCTCCCCTTGGTATCATATTACCCACATAACCGCTTTTTACTGCATCATACCCATTGGCTTTCATAAACTTGTAGGCCGTATCTAAATGGCGTTCGTAATTACGTACCGAAGAGGAGGTTTCGTGATGCATAATCATTTTAATGCCCTTGCTTGCTGCATAGCGGTGCAATTCCTGTACATCAAAATCGGGGTATGGCGTTACAAAATCGAAAACATAATCTTTCGTTTTACCAAACCAGTCTTCCCACCCCTCATTCCAGCCTTCAACCAAAACCGCATCCAAACCATTTTTGGCTGCAAAATCAATGTATTCTTTTACATGTGCTGTATTGGCCGCATGTTTTCCGTTAGGTTTTGTTTTCGAATAATCGGTTACCCCCAATTGTACACTGGTTAAATCGTTGTACGCCCAGGTACTTTTTCCGGTAATCATTTCCCACCAAACACCTACATACTTGGTTGGCTTAATCCACGATACATCTTTAAATTTAGTGGGTTCATTTAAGTTGTAAGTCAGTTTTGAAGTTAAAATATCGCCAGCCTTATCGCTCACAATAATGGTGCGCCATGGCGATACGCAAGGCGCCTGCATATAACCTTTATCGCCAACCGCATCGGGTGTTAACCACGACTCTAAAATCATATTTTTATCATCGAGATTTAGCGACATTAACGAATAATTGATCAAAGCAGCCTCATGGATATTAATGTATAATCCATCTTTGCTCTTCATCATTAAAGGTGTTTGCAAACCTGTAGGCGAAAAAGTGGTTTGCGATGCATTAGGTGTTACCGCAGCTTTCATTTTGCCACGCACTTCCGATAAATTCGACGTTACTGTGCTGTATTCCTGCGTATCGTAATCGCCAGGTAACCAAAAAGCTTTATGATCGCCGGCCAAAGCAAACTGCGTTCGCTCTTCTTTAATCACAAAGTAATCGAGGTTTTTCTGCTCCGGGAATTCATACCTGAAGCCCAGGCCATCATTAAATAAACGCAAACGCACCACAATAAAGCGGTTGCTTTCCTTTTGGGTTAAGGTAACGGCCAGTTCGTTGTAATGGTTTACAATTTCTTTTACCTCGCCCCAAACCGGTTTCCAGGTTTCGTTAAACGTACTGGTTTTGGTATCAGTTACTTCAAAGCCGTTTAATAAAGATTTACCCTCTTTAAGTTCTAAACCAAGCTTGCTGGTTTTAATCACGTCTTTTCCTTTATACTTTAAGCTATAGGTAGGTACTCCCCCATCAGCCAAAGCAAAGCTGGCTACCAGATTGCCATCCGGCGATTTCAATTCCATTCCGGGAACGTTCCCGAAAACATCCCCAAAAAATAGCATAGCGCATATTAAAGTAAGGATTTTAATGCCGTTAAAGAATTGGTTTGGTTTCTTATTCATCTTATCATTTATTTATTATTACGTATATATATCACATTAGTTTTGGTTTGTGCAACGTCGAAAAGTATTTAATTAAATATAATTCATATCTCGCAATACTCAAAACAGCCATGGCTCGTGTAGCCACGAACCATACCATAATAACCTGTAAGTCAAATATTTGCGACAACTTATTCTAAAAGTAACGCATCATCCTCATCCGTTAAACTCAACTGAATGCTGTCGCTACCGGCAATACCTTCAATAGAACCACGAATGTGTGTGGCATTTAAAAGCACTTTTTCAAGTTGTTTTTCACGGGCTTTCCACAAACGCTCCATCGCATCGCGTTCGCGCTGTATAGAAAGTTTCATACTCATAAATCCTTCGCGAATGGCTTTCCACTGCTCCGAGAACTCTACTCCAGTTAAATAATCGTACAACATGTGCATTTTATCGCCCCGGTTTTCCTGCGATTTCATCGCACTCGCTAAACGCAGAATCCCATCGCGCAAAACATAAGCTACGGCATTTACTTCTTCGAAAGAGCAAATCCAAACGCCATCGCGCTGGCCAAAGCTGGTCATGCCTTTAGGGTAACACTGGCTCACAATCACGGCAACATCTATCCCCATGCTGCGCATGTCTTTTTTCAGCTTTTCAATCCAGTCGCCACCAAAATCTTTGGTACGTTTACTTTCATATATAATTTTGCCACACTCCTGTCCAAACTGGTTGCGTACCACCTGTACACAATCTGCTCCACGTACGCCTTTGCCTACCTCATCAATCAAATCGAAAGGAAAATTGCTGCGCAACAGCTCCTCCAAAATCAGCTCCTGTACCTCGCCCTGCAACTGCATACTGCCCTGCTCTGCTTTGCGCTTCATTTCTTCGGCCAGTTTTTTCTGGTCGTCAAGTTGCTTTTCAAGTTCCTTTAAACGCAACTGGTGTTCAGTTTCTTTGATACTATTTTTTTCAGCCTCCTGCTTTCTAATCTGCTCTACCAACTCGTTGCGTTGTTCCTGCATTTTACGCTGAAAGGCAAGTTCCATTTCTTCCTCTTTCAACTTCAGGCTCTGCTCGCGTCTTAAAAATTCAAGTTCCTTTTCGCGGGCAAGCTTCAATTTCTCTTCGTTATCTTTTGCATTACCTTCCAGCATTTGCAGCTTGGTTTCAAAATCGGCTGCAATACTTTTACGCAGGTTGCCTTCCAAATCATCTTTCAGTTTAACCTTTTCTTCAGCAAGTTTAACATCAAACGCCTTTTGCTGCTGTTGTTTTTCGTTTTCTATAGCAGCAAGCTTACGCTGGTATTCTTCGTCCTTTTGCTTGGTAAAGGTTACCATCTTCTCACGCAACTCTTTTTTATAATCTTCGGCCATGGCTTCTTCCATCGGAAAAACATGGGCACAGTTGGGGCATTTTATTTCGGTAGGCATAAATATTTTTACTCCTTAAAAAATCAGGGGAACTACAAAGATATTAAAGCTTTTCATCAATGTATAACCGAGTTTTGCACCGTTAGGGTTAAAGCACTTTTGATCTGATTTCATTACCTGCAGCCAAAATCTTACTCACCGGGCATTTTGTTGCAATATCTTCCAGTCGTAATTTTTGTTCCTCAGTAAGCACACCTGTACAGGTAATTTCTTCCAAAAAAATAGTCTCGCCGTTTTCGGTATCCACGTTAACTTCAACCTCAATCCGGTCAACCGGCCAGCCTTTCCGGTCAATATACATCCTTAAAGTAATGGCCACACATGATGCCAGCGAAGCCATCAGCAGCCCTTTGGGTGCAAACCCCTGGTGGGTACCTCCATATTCCAACGGCTCGTCGGCTATAATTTCATGCGATCCGTTGCTTACCGAACAAGCATAATGCTCGCGGTTTATTGTTGCTTTTACCATATTAATTTAGCTCTTAAAAACGCTAAACTTAACAAATATTTCCTGATTGAAGGGTACCCAGCCATATCTCTACCTTACTTACCTGCATTATTTTTTTTGAAAAGCAGGGTCTGTACAACTATTAACGGTAGCCCTGCCATTCGCTTTATTCCGATGAATCGGGATGCCCGCTGCTGTCAGGTTTATTTTACCCGGGCAAACTGTGCTATTAAAAATAAGTTCCAGGCATAAAATCTGTAAATCTGTGGCTTTTACAAATAATTTTATCCTCTGGACAATTATTCCTCAATCTTATTTAATCTTATTTTTAGTTATTTTTTTGAAACATTATTTCACGGCATTTGTTCTTTTTCGAAATGTGATGTTATGAAATACAGAAAGTTAATCAGAAAATATTTAACGCAAAGGTCCGATAACAATGTTCAGGTTGCACTCGCATTAGTTGCAGGTTTAGCGGCAGGTGCCGTAATCAGTGTTTTATTTGCTCCCGATAGCGGCGCTGGTACCCGTGGCAAAATTGCAGGCAAAGCCAAAAACCTGCGCTATGGCTTTCAGGATAAATATAACCTTTTAAAAGAAAAGGTATTTGGTGTTGAAGCCATCGAAAATGATATTGTTGAACACGAAGTGCCACATTTTAAACATAAAATAGAAAAAAAGCGTAAATCTGATGTGAAAGAAATATTAGATGACGCCTATAAAAACGGACAGGTGCAGGAAGGTCAGGGATAATTGCGGTAAAGCAGATTAAAATCTTAGTTTTGCAGCTCCAGTCTGCAAATCATGATTTTTATCCTCTCCAAAGTTTTATTGTTTTTGATCAAGCCATTTATTTGGTTTTGCGTTTTGCTGGTTGCCGCTATTTTAGCCAAAAAGGATAAACCAAGAAAGAAATTACTCATTGCATCCGGATTGGTGCTGCTGTTTTTCTCTAATCCGTTTCTGGCCGGAAAAGCAGTTAACTTGTACGAACCTGCATACCCTACGCAAAAGAAAAGCTACGATGTAGCCATTGTGCTAGGTGGCTTTTCGGGTTTAAACAAGCGTAACAATGAAATACAGCTGAACGGCCACAGCGATCGCCTGTTTCAGGCGCTATCACTTTACCGGCAAGGCAGGGTTAAAAAGATATTAATTACCAGTGGCAACGCCAGTCTGGTTAACAACGAGGTAAAAGAGGCCGATCTGGTTAAAAAATTCCTGCACCAGATCTGCATTCCCGATAGTGCAGTACTTATCGAAAACCAAAGCAGAAATACCATCGAAAATGCCAAATTTAGTTTGGAGCTAATAAAGAAAACCGTGCCTGATGCGAAAATTGTAGTGGTCACCACTGCATGGCATATCCCCAGAACAAAGGTAATTTTTAAACGTTTTTTTGGCGATGGCCTAGATTATCTGCCCACCAATTATGCAGGCCAGGCAGATTACAATTTCGACGATTTTATCATCCCAGATCCTGGTGCTTTCGGCACCTGGGATGTGTTATTTAAAGAGTGGCTAGGCCTTCTGATCGACAACTTTCGCAATTGATACTTCAATCAATTATATCTTTTATTTACTCATAATCCTGTTGTAGGCGCGTTATTAAAGGGCCCCAATGGCCTATTTACATTATTAAACAGCAGTACACCTTCAAGATTTACAACAGTATTCAAAGTTTTACTTAACAAGTATATTTTTAAATACATTATTTGTATACATTTATATCATTACAAATACATTAAAAATTATGCTCACTAAAGAAAAACAAACCCAAAAATTTTATTGGCTCAAGTACGAGATTAGCACAATCCAGTCTATGATCTTAAATTCCCCAGGCATTGATCAATTTGTATTCTGCTATTTTTTCCCCGACACCGATAAAAAAGAAAAGCCTTTACAGCTGATTGCCTATGGTTATATGGCCGACACCAACCAATACAGTAGTTATTTCGATAAACTGGAGGTTTACAACAATAGTGCCCTTGATCTTAGTGGCCCGATCATCATGAGTAATAACCTCATTTCCCTGGCCGATATCCAGTTATTAATTAACACGCCTGATGTAAATGGCGATAAGCCAGATTATCTTGTATTTATCCCCAATTTAGCGCAGGGACATGTACTTTACAATGTAAAAAGATTTAAAAGGATTGATACCGGAGATGTAGAATTGCTGTTCAGCAACGATCCCGATCCAATTAAAACCAATCCTTCGCCACCGGCAACAATAAGTTAAAGCAACAACCCTCACCTCAGATGCTAAAAATATTCCAATTAGTTCTCGATTGGTCTGAAGTATGGGCACTATTTACCCCAATAACCATTTTAATGGTTAAGCAACAACCAGCAAAACTTAAGCTGGTTGTTGCTTATGTATGGGCGGCATTGATTATTAACCTCGCTATAGATCTGGTTTGGAAATTCAGGATGTTGCTGCCAGCAGATTACAACTCCAACAACTTTCTTTATAACCTGCATTCAACGGTGCGTTTTTATCTGTTCAGTGCATTTTTTATCCATCTTCAGCAGCCTTTTTTGGTTAAGGTTAAAAAAATTGTGCCTGTCTGTTTTACGCTCTTTATGATTATCAACTTTACTTTTTTCGAAAACTTTTTCGATTACTGGAAATTCAGCAATCGGTTGCTTTCAATCGAGGCCGCGCTCTTGCTTTTTTATGTATTACAGTATTACCTGTTTAAAATAAACGATAACATAGGCACAAAGATTACGGATAACGTTTTTTGGATTGTTACCGGCCTGGGCATTTTTGTAGCCCTCAATTTTTTCATTTTCCTGCTCTATAATGAGCTTACTATACGCTTTCAGCGCTTTGCCATAAGTTTGTGGAGCGTGCACAACATATCGTATATTATTTTAAACCTGTTTTTAGCAAAAGGTTTTTATGAATCAGGAAAGCAATAAGATTACCCTAATGTTAATGGCAGGTATGGCTGGTATGCTGATGCTTTTTATTAGCATTTTGCTCATTTTTATTTTTATGCAGCGCAAAAAACTTCAGTACAAAATGAATTTACAAGCGCTGCAAAATGCACAAAAAAATCAGCTGATAGCTGCAGCTGTAAGAAGCGAGGAAATGGAAAAGCTACGCATTGCCGAAGAACTTCATGATGAAGTGGGAGCCATACTCGGAGCATCCAGTTTGCATTTTTATGGAATTAACCTCGATAATTGTGATGAAACCAGTAAGGAAATGTATGCCAAAAGCAAAAGCCTGCTCGATGAGGGAATCAGCAAAATCAGGGGCATATCACATAACCTGCACTCCAACATCTTGCAGGAACTGGGCCTTAAAGAAGCAATTAGTCACTTCTGCGATAAGATTGGCCATAGCAGTTTAATTAACATTAGCTTAGATCTCCAGGACAGACACAATACCAAAGCCAGCCCTGACGACATTAGCATTTACCGGGTTGTTCAGGAATTGCTCCATAATATTAACAAGCATGCGAAGGCCAGCAATATCCATATCTCTTCGGCAAGCACAAACAACCAGCTGATCTTTACCATTACACACAACGGAAACGGAATTACCCAAAATCAGTTCGAAGAACTCCGGTTCACTAAAGATGGCCTGGGTTTAAAAAACATACAGAACAGGATGATCATGCTTAAAGCCGGTCTTAATTTTTCGGAACAGGCTGGCCATTACCAGATCGAATTAAAAATACCAGTTGGGGAAAGAAAACCAAATGACAAATAATTAATACAATTAAGTAGTATTAGAATGTAATTTATACCGTCTATTTATAGAAAATTAACTAATTTTAAAAGATTAAATAAAGTAACCATGGCCAAAATAAGGATAGCTATAGCAGACGATTACAGCATTTTTAGAGATGGCTTAAAAGTTGGTTTCACACGCGATAAAAACCTTGAAGTGATATTTGAAGTATCAGACGGGCATGAACTGATGCAAAAACTCGAAGAGGTACAACCAGACGTGATTTTGATGGATCTCAAAATGCCCGGAATGGACGGTATCGAAGCCATCAAGCTGATCCGGAAAAAATACGAAAGCGATATTAAAATACTGGTTGTTACCATGTATGATGATGTTAAATTTATCATTCACCTGATGGAAAACGGTGCCAATGGTTATCTACTCAAAAATACCGATCCAAAAGAAATCAGAAAGGCCATTTACTCCGTACATGAAAGCGGTTATTATTTTAACGATATTGTAACTAAAGCCTTGCTCAAAAAACTTACCATTAAAAGCACCTCCAAACTCTCGCTTGACCAGACAATAGAATTCTCAGAACGCGAACTCGACGTGTTAAAACTGATTTGCGACGAGAAAACAGCCAGTGAAATCGGCACCGAACTTTTCTTAAGTCCACGTTCTGTGGAAGGTATCAGAATGCGCATAATCGAAAAAACAGGCGTGCGCAATACCGCTGGTCTAGTGATGTTTGCCATCAAAAACGGCGTTATAGACTAAGTTCCTTCCTTCCTTTATTACGCCCGAACACCCCTGCATTTTATCCTAATACTACGTAGAAATACTTAGTTTTCTGATTAGGTATTATCACGCTGGCATCAAAACCATCTCCTCCTGAACTTTACATTGTGCAAACGAAGCTTCAAAACCAACGCACATAAACAATTATTTATTTACCTCAAAAAGAAAACAAAATGGCAAAATCAGGCTTATCCAAGGCAGAACTAGCAATCCTTGATGCACTAATCGCCGATTTACAAGGCGACAATGAAATTGTTGAATCAAATTCAGCAGCCCCCCTATTTATTACAGCAATAGCACGTACTGCTGTAAAAGCAGTAAAAGTAACCGTTAAGGCTACACCGGTAGTTACCCAAGTAGCCGAAGCTGTGGGCGCAGCCAATGCGTTGAACGAAGCAGAAATCAGCGATCTTTCTAAAGAGGCCAACAATGGCTTATCGTTAGATAAACTGATCGAACTCCGTAAAAAGTTCAATTAACTATTTGGGGAGGGCAGTTCTGCTGTCCTCCCTTTTTCTACAATCTTATTTTAAAAATGATGATGTTGAAATTAACACCTACGGCAATTTACGAACTTGTAATAACCGTTATCCTGGCCTGCTGGTTTTTAGCCACCATATTATGCCAGTTCAAAGAAACCGGAGTATCCTGGTTCATCAGATATAAAATCGACCTCTTTAACCTGATTCCATTATGGACATTTTTCGCGCCCCATCCAGGCAAAAGAGACTATCATCTGTTATTCAGAGACAAGACAGATGACAGTTATACCGAATGGCATGAAATGGATATTACTGAAGAACGCACATTCTGGTCGTGGTTATGGAACCCCGAAAAACGGGATAAAAAAATCCTCTCAGATGTGGTACAGAGCCTTGTTTCAAGTATCCCATCTTACCGCGAAAAAACAGGCAATTTAAATTTACTCATGTTCTCTACGCCTTACATTATTGTATTGCATGCAGTTAGCCACTATAAAAAACATACAGAGAATTGCTACCGCCAGTTTATGCTGGCCGAATCGGCGGGTTATCAAAAAGAAACGACTCCATCATTAATCCTGTTATCTGTTTTTCATCAAATTTAGCCATGATTTTATTTAACAACATATCGCAAATTGTATTGATCATACTCAGTGTGGGTTTACTGATCTCTACCTTAGAATACCTCAAAAAAGTACAGATATTTTCTACAAAAGGGCTGTTATCCTGGAATGTGATGCAGTTAAAATGGACTAAAGAGAATCAAAGTCCTTTGCTGAAACCGTTTTTCAAATTGTTTAGTGTTCCCGGCCTGGCGATGCTGTTTTTAATCAGATGTTTACTTATTACTGGTCTGTTATTTTTTCCGCTACAAAGTACAGTTGGATGGGTATTGATCAGTTTATTAGGGCTGAGCTTACTCCTGGCCTCATTGGTTACGCATTACGGAAGCGATGGTTCCGATCAGATGAGTATGCTGATTATTATTACCCTTATTTTATGCAATATGCCAGCACTTGCCAGTAATAAGTTAAGGGACATCGGACTTTGGTTTATTGCATTACAGGCTTGCCTTTCATACGCAGTTGCAGGCATTGCCAAACTCGTATCGGCTGAATGGCGGTCGGGCACTGCGATAAAAGACGTGTTTTCAACCAAAACATACGGTTCAAAAAAGGCAACGCTTTTCTTGCAGAAATATCCCGCAGCCAATCTTTTTCTATGCTGGAATGTCATCATTATGGAAACGATTTTTCCGCTATGCCTGTTTCTACCCTGGCCGTTTGCGTTGATATTTCTGGTATGGGGATTTATCTTCCACTTTTTTACAGCAGTAATTATGGGACTAAACGCTTTCTTCTGGGCATTTATGGCAACCTATCCGGCAATTTATTTTGTTAACCACCAAATTTCATGGAACCTGTTTTAAATACACCGAAAGATATTATCCTGTTTGATGGAGTATGCAATTTCTGTAATGGTTATATCAATTATGTTATTGCATACGATCATCGCAACCAGTTTAATTTTGCACCGCTACAGAGTGGTACTGCAGCGGTGTTAAGCGAAAAGTACAAAACTGATTTTGAAAGGCTCAACAGCATTATTGTGGTCAGGGAAAACGGGTTTTTAACCCAATCCCGAGCTGTACTCTACATCCTGAAAAATCTGAATGTCTGGTGGTCGCCGTTAATTAATCTGGCCTATCTGATTCCAAACATTATCAGGAACTGGTTCTACACCGCCTTTGCTAAAAAACGTTATAGCTTATTCGGACGAACAGAGAGCTGCATGATCCCAACGGCAGAAGTTAGGAGCCGGTTTTTGACCTAAAATAAGAATGGGATTTAGCCTTCAATCGCCTTCCAAAGCATATCTTTCAGTTCGAGAATATTCTTTTCTGCAACCGAAGAAATAAAAATAGCAGGTATTTTTGGCAAATCCTGTTTCATTTCTGCCATTAATTCCTCATCCAGCATATCTGATTTGGTGATGGCCAGTACGTGCGGTTTTTGCATTAATTCGGAGTTGTACGATTCCAACTCTCTTTTTAAAATTTCGTACTCTTCTTTAATCGAGCGGCTGGTATCGGCCGGAACCATGAAAAGCAATACCGAATTACGTTCAATGTGGCGTAAAAAGCGATAACCTAAACCTTTACCTTGTGAAGCACCTTCAATAATACCCGGAATATCGGCCATTACAAACGATTTGCCACCACGGTAACTTACAATGCCCAGGTTTGGCACTATGGTAGTAAATGGATAATCGGCTATTTCGGGCTTAGCTGCAGATACTACCGAAAGTAGTGTAGATTTACCCGCGTTCGGGAAGCCTACCAAACCCACGTCTGCCAAAACTTTTAGTTCAAGAATGTTCCAAACTTCCTGTCCCTGCTCACCTGGCTGGGCAAAACGCGGTGTTTGTTGCGTTGGACTCTTAAAGTGTGCATTACCCAATCCTCCACGACCGCCGGCCGTTAAGATTTTGGTTTCGCCATCTTTTGTAATTTCAAAAAGCACCTCTCCGGTTTCCGCATCGCGGGCAATGGTTCCAAGGGGTACTTCTAATATTTCATCTTTACCTTGCTTGCCTGATTTATGCGAACTGCCACCGGCACCACCATCTTCAGCAATAATGTGCTTGCGGTATTTAAGGTGTAATAATGTCCAGATGTGAATGCTTCCTTTAACAATGATATGACCGCCGCGGCCACCATCACCACCATCAGGACCACCCATAGAAGTTAAAACATCACGATGTAAATGTGCCGAACCTGCCCCACCTTTACCAGAACGGCAACAGATTTTTACATAATCTACGAAATTTGAACCCTGTGACATATTATTATTGTTGAATGTTTTAATGTTTTAACGTTAACCTGCTACAACCACAGTTCCGTTAAAATTAAAGAGTTATAACGCTTTAACATTATAACTCTTCTGATGTTTTTTATACTGCAGTACCGAAAAAATTAGTCCGATACTTCTTTATACTAATTTTGCTTTGCAGCTATTTATTTAACTTCGATACCGTTGCTAAACTGATCGATCACCTCGCAAAGATTGCTGTAAATGGTTTCAATTTCACCAATGCCATTCACTTTGCTTAATTTACCTTGTTCTTCATAGTAAGGTAATACGTGGATGGTTTTATCGAAATATTCTGAAATCCGTTTTTTTAGTTTTTCAGCATCATCATCCGGGCGGCCACTAATTTTCTGGCGCTCAGCAATACGTTTTGTTAATTCTTCCTGATCAACATCTAAAGCAATAACGCCTGCAATTTTGCTGCCTTTACGCTCTAAAAATAAATCAAGTTCTTTTGCCTGTGGAACAGTGCGTGGAAATCCGTCGAACACAAATCCTTTTGCATCAGGGTTTTTGTCTACTTCTTCTTCAAGCATGGCAATTGTAATTGCATCCGGAACCAATTCTCCATCCGCCAACAACTGACTTACTTTTTTTCCTAATTCGGTTTCACCTTTAACGTGTGCTCTAAAAAGATCGCCTGTTGAAACGTGTACCAGCTGATATTTTTCAATCAGTTTTTCAGATTGGGTGCCTTTACCCGCCCCCGGAGGGCCAAAGAGTACTAAATTAAGCATTCAGGTTGTTTAGGTTGTCTTCAAAATTAAAAAAAGCCTTATTCCTATGGCTTTACCGAAAGTAACGCACCTTTTAGTTAATAATCAGCTAAATAACTACGCCCTTTCGAGGCTGCAAATATACAATTATTAATTTATAAGCCATTTATAATTGAGAATTTATTTAAAAAAGCGCTGTTTTAATGACATTTCTCTTATCGTACAAAGATTCTTGTGCCATTTTTATATTTAGCAGAATATTCTTTTAAACAAACTGTTAATTAACCAAACTATTTTCAATATCTCTTCCAATAAATTCTTCCTTTTACACAACTTACCCTTTATTGGGGTTTAAAAATTGCTTCAATACATCATCCACTTCTGGCAAACTTTTTAGGTTTGACTCCAGCCTTATTACCAAATCTTCAAAACGGGCTTCATAATTCAAAACTTTAACAGCATATTCAAATGGATAAAGCGATAGCAACATTCCTTCCCGGTCATACTTTAGCGTCATACCTCTCAATGGATATTCAGGTTTTTTATCATGAAATAGCTTAAAGCCATAACGTTTAATCAGAAAATCGCTAAAAGCATAGGCGAGCATCATAGCCGAATCTGTCTTTCCTAAATTAAGCGCTTTACAATACAATTCGAAACCAAATCCATCCTCAACCGCCTGATCCAGATTTAATGGATGATTTATTGGAGACTCAACCTTTCTGTCTAGTTTGTTAGCAACAGCAAAGCCTTCAATCATTTTCAGACAGCCTTCAAGCATTTCGGGCTTTATAAAATCTTCATCATATCTTTCATCAAAATACTCGGTAGAAACGATCTCTTTAAAAGGTGTTTCCTGATCAGTTTCATTTTGATTTTTTTCGCTTTTAGCAGAAAATAGTTTTTTAAAGAAATTCATAGCTACGTTAATTTATACAACTAAGATATTAATTAATCGCAGCATTCAGCTATCAATTATGTTCAATATGCCAGTTCCCCTAATTTTTCATTACTGGCTCATTTATCATCTCTGCGATCACTTAGCTCATTGATCGAAACCCTCGCTGAAAAATTCCGCAAGGCTTATATCCAATGCCGATAGGACCTTGAGCAAAGACGAAAAATTCAGATCTTCCCCATTCTCATACCGCCAGAGCTGCGTGCGGTTAAGGTCATGCTTAAAAGCAAATTTTTCATAGTTGCGTTCCCCTTTAGCTTCCCTAAGGAAACGAATCCGTTCGCCAACCAATTTTAAAACCTGCTTAATATTCTCGCTGTTCTGATCGTTTTTGGCTCTACTCATAGGATAAAGTAAACCAAAATGATGCGCCAAAGGTACTTCTAAAAAGAAACATCATATTAGATACATCTTATAAGAAACAAAATTGTATCTTTATTATGTTTCAAATACCAATAAAATATGGAAAAGGAGGACATACTAGATATCCCGATTGAAAAACTTGGTTTTAGTTCTAATTTTCGCAGGGCTTGTGATACCATGAATGTCAGCACGCTAAACGACATCACATCTGTTCTGCCTGAACAACTGATAAATAAAAAAGGATTTAGTTACAGCTGGTTGGGGGAACTCAGCGCATACTTAGATAAGAAAGGACTGTTGCATTTATTGCAAAGACCATAGGAAAAAAATTTCGGTTGATCCGCTGGATCATGCGCTGCAATAAATCCCGCACACGTGCAGCTGTATGCTGATCAATACTGTAGAATTCTTTGCTCAAGCTTCCGGGCGAAATTATGACTTGTCTTTTGCTTTGAAAATAACCGGCAAAACCTTTGAAAATGGACTGGAGGTTCTGCGTGGCGAAAACACTTTCTTCGTAGAGTAACCGAATCAGGCAGGACAGGTGTGCGACTGACATCGCTAGCGGTATCTTGGGCACTGCCACTGCATTTTTATTACATGCAGATTTTTTAGTCAGCAAAATCTCTTCCTGCAACCAATCCGTTATCATTGTTTTTAATGGAGGCCATGTATGGTCATATGCTAATTTTTTTACTTCAGGCGATAAAAAAACTTCTGCTTTCTGCTCAACCAAATACCTGAGTTTCTCGTGACTGTCTTTCAAATCGCCAATTGCAATCCCCACATAATCTTGGTAGTAAACAAGAAAAGTAAGATTATTAAAATTTGAACGAACAAGCAGAGAAACAAGTGATGTCTCTGCGTCTTCTGAATCGTAATCAATTGAAGATAATCGCTTAACTACATATTCGAAATAATGCAGCGAGCAAAAATTAAATTTTATTATATCAGTATCTTCAGACATCAAATCGAACCATTTTACGAGACAGGTAATTAGAGAAGCATTCAGGTTGCTTGCCTGCAGTCTTTGCCGGATATAACTGATACTGTTGGAAAGTTGACACATTAACCTTTGATGATACATTAAAGGTGCCAATACATTTTCATTGAAATAGTTTGAGTAATATTTTCGCAAATGGTCGATAAGCTCTAAAAGCTTACTTTGCGGAACTATAAGTTTTTCGTCTATTTCTAACCTATATAAGTTATCAGAAATATTTGTGATCACCTCGAGGTGATAATGAAAATAACGCACCAGACTATTTTCTGGTATATCGGAAAATATAACCTTTTCCCATGCCCTATGAATTTGACTAAAGCATTTTTCAATATCAATCTGAACTATTCTATTGCTGTCGGAATATTTCTGTTCAAATAATATTTCTTCTATATCCTTCAATTCATTTTTAAGCATACCAAAAAAATTTCCCGGTGCGTTAGTTAACCGTTCTCTTATTGGTTGACAATATGAGAACTTGAAATGATTGTAGTTGTCATAGTAGTCGTGTCAGTCTCAATTCTCTTACCATGTTTAGTTAGAGATTTGTACTGTGTAAGAACTTGCGTGCTTTTTTTCGGAAGTCTGTTTGATTTCATATAATTTTAATTTTTAATGTTAAATTAAGAGTCTAAGAATTAATCATATAATTTATTACAGATTCAAGTGAATTCGTAGGTAAAACATTAGCTGTGATGATAGATTTGATAAGATTGAAGTTCAGTCCGCTGACGATAAAGACAATAATAATCCACACTTCATTTTGGGTGCTTTTTATAGCGTATGAGTTGGCGATAATATACTATCAACTAGAATCCCTGGAAAGGCCGCTGATATACGTTGTGTTTTACAGCATAAATATTGCGCTATTTTATGCTTGCCTTTTAGTATTAAATTTTACTTTAAAAGGATCGAGACTTAATTACCTCAAAGGTTTCTTGTCATACTTGGGATTGCTTGTCCTTTACCTAATTATGAAAGGCTTAGCTGATTATTCGCTGGGAAATCCCCAACCTTCGCAATACAATACATTTATATTTATCCACAAGTTTTTTCCACGAAATATTGCCCGGGCTGTATACTTCACCTTGTTAGCAATATTTTATTGTTCAGCGAAGTATGCTACCCAATATAAGCGACAAGTATTGGAAGCAGAAAAGCGTCAATTACTTATTGAAAAAGACAACGCAGAGCTGGAAACTCAACTTACCAGATCACGCAACGCTTACCTCCAACAACAGATTAACCCGCACATGCTTTTCAACGCACTCAATTTTGTTTACAACAGCACACAAAAATATTCAGATGATGCCGCGCAATGTATCTGGCTGTTGTCCGAGATCATGCGGTTTAGCCTGGAAGAAGCAGATCCTGATGGAAAGATTAAACTAGGTAGAGAAGTTGAACAGATCGATAACCTCATCGCGATCAACCGCTACCGGTTCAAAGAACCCTTACATCTTAATTTGCAGAGGGCTGGTGATTTCGCTAGCTATAAAATAATCCCCCTTATCCTGCTTACGCTGACTGAAAACGTGTTCAAGCATGGGAACCTGACAGAAGTTAATTCACCCGCCGTCCTGAAATTGACAGTAGACGAAAATGGATTGTTAACTTTTTACAGCCGGAACCTGAAAAAATCAAAAAACGAACATCCCCGCATGCGGAAAGCAGTAGGCCTACAAAACATCCGGCTGCGCCTGGATGCACTTTATAAATGCAACTACCAGCTGCAAATCGATGAGCCCGGGGGCTTTTACGAACTCAATTTAACGCTTCAATTATGAACTTAACCTGCTATATTATTGATGATGAATATCATTCGATAGAGATACTCGAAAAATATATCAACCAAACGCCGGGCCTCGAACTTGCCGGCAGTTCTACTAATCCGCTGCTAGCGCTCGAAGAACTGTGTAAGATTACCACACCTGATATTATCCTTTTAGATGTCGACATGCCCCAACTCAATGGCCTTGATGTGGCTGACCTTATCGGCTCTGCAAGCAACATTATTTTCACAACCTCCTACCGGGAATATGCGCCGGAAGCCTTTGAGAAAAACGCATTAGATTACCTGTTAAAGCCTATCAACTACACCCGGTTTTTAAAGGCGGTTACCCGGGTACGCTCAAACATCAGCAGTGCGAGAGATCAGGCCAGTATTAATCCATTCTTTTTTGTTAAAAGTAACGTCAAAGGTAAGTTTAACCGGATCACGATCTCGAAGATTCTTTATATTGAAAACATTGGCAACTATATCATTATTCATATGAATGATGAAAAAGTGACCACTTACCTTACTCTGGCAGAAGTCCTTTCCAAACTGCCCACCGAAAGTTTTTCCAGGATCCATCAGTCCTATATCATCAACCATGCAGTCATTAATTCTCTGGAATACGGCCAGGTAAGATTGACCAGGGAGGTTAGCATCCCAATCGGTAGCACCTACCGCACATCCTTCCGGGAAAAAATTCAGCCAACTTTACTGATTAGTAAAAGGGACAAAAGCGATCGCTAACTCAAAGATTTTTCGCGGGCCCTGAGCGAGGCCATGTACTTTTGCAGGCAATAATAAACCAGCAATTCCTGCTGCCTCTGGTTGACGGAAAAAGTCCGGTTCAGTTGCATATGTACCAAATTTGCCAACAGCTCCATTTTTTTATCCTTCGAATATTTTTTTGTAAGCTCATTTAGAACCGACATTTGCTTTAAAACCGGCGAAAGATGTTTTGATAAAGCGCAGCTTTCGGATAAGTCTGCCAAAACCGATTTCATTTCCCGGTACTTGACATCCATTGCAACTTTCAAGGGTTTACCGCCATTAAACTCAGCCATAAAGCGTCCGGCTATCTTTGAGAGGTATTCCGTGATAGACGCCAGAGACGGCAAAAAACAAGTAATCATGTGATAGGCCGTAAACATCGCCTGTTCAAATTCGCTAAGTTCAAGCGTTCTTTTCCGCCTTAAGGTTAAGACAGCTGCTGCAAGATTACTCCCTGCGTAAAAAAGGTACTCAACCTCTGTTATGAGCGCAGCGCCATACCGCTCAATCTCCCTGCGGTAGGTATCTCCCTGAAAATCCCGGATGAGTTTCTCATGTCCTGATGATTCAATTTTTTTACGCAAGGCTACTATTATCGCTCCCAAATCATCTTCGGCTGCCATTATACGCAGGCGCAGGTGATAACCATTTTCGTTATAGCGGATGAAAAACCACTTTTTGATCCGCTTTTTCTGACTTTTGATAAAAGGGAAGATCACGTTCGTAAGGATTTCATCCGAGGCACGGGGGATACAAAAAATTTTAAAGTATAACCAGCCGCTTCCCAGTAAAAAATCACGTTGCTTTTCGCCCTTGATAGAGATATTTTCCTTTTTAAAAGGCTTATAAATATTATTCTGGTGAGCCAGGAAAGCGACCATTTGTCCGGCAACCGGCTTTTTACCAGCAAGTACAGACCTGTCAGGCAATAGGTATTCCTGAATCGTCACGCGCTTTGATCCTTCAATGCACTGCAGGAAAAACCTGGCTTCAGCAGGGTCGGCCAGATCAAACACCAGTTGCTGATCTGTTTCCCCCAAAGAGATGTGACGAGGCAGATGATGCTTTTTGCGGAAGATATCCAGGGCTTGAACCAAAACCTGATTATCCTTTATGGATAAGTGTGCGATATCAGCATCCCTGAAAACCCATTTGGCGAGGCAAAGAACAACTTTTCCATAACAAACCCGTGGATAATAATTCAGGCCCGGGAAAAAGTTTTCAAGACTAAATGAAAGTCCTGCTTGCAGGCTCTGAAACTGCAGATCACATAAAAGCCTGAAAACCGGGGAATGGTTATTGCGAAAATTATAGGCAGTTGCCAGGCGGGGTATTACCCTCTTGTTCAATTTAGCGGATTCCAGTATCAGTTCCTCTCCCTTCAGGGAAAGCAGGAGATCTGCTGGAAGCACAAGGTTTTCAGCCGGCTGCGAAGAATATACATTAAGTGGCACCTCATGATCATAAATCGGTCTGCGGCGATTGATATTATCTACATGGCTATCAGACTGCTGCGCGATATCGGCAAAGACAATATCGGGATTCGCTACAGCTTCAATTTCAGCAAGTTCACGGCATAGCCGGTATACGCTGTCACTAAAACATGAAAACCTGCCGATAAGCGCGGTGGCAGTAACTCCGCCCGAACTCTCCATAATCAGGTATTCTCCTGTCGAGCGGTACATCAGTGCCTGCGTCTGCGGCAAAGGCAAACCAGGTCCTACTTCATTTTCAAGCCTGGCCACATCATCTTCTCTGATTTGTAAGGGCGCCCAGGGGTCGCGGAGGGTATCCCCTACCCACAGTCTGAAGATAAACTGCTGCGTGGAATGCCAGGCAAGGCTCCTGTTTTTTTCTTTACCGTTAGCAAACGGCATATTCGCTAAGACATCCTGCTCAGTCATGGACGGTTCCATATCCGCATAATGCAGGCCGCTATCGGGATCCAGCGCCAATAGCAAAGGCACCTTTTCCTGATCAAAGCGAGACCGGAAATCCCGGATAAAGCGTGACAGATCAGCAGGCTGCTCCACCACGTTTAATAACTGTAAAATACGGATTGCACGGGAGAGCTCTTCCTGTTGGGCGCTATCAGGCCCTCCAACCTTAACCGGCCTTTCCAGGGCTGCATAAAAGGGCTGTTCTTTGTTAAGTTTTGGATCAGCCCCAATCCTGGTGATATCCCGGGCCAAGGCCGATAGGGATACACCTTCTGATAAGGCGGTTTTAGTATTATCTCTCCAGAAATCTTTCCAGCCGGGTAAGCCGGGGAAATCCTGAATCAACTCCTGATCAATGACTCCGCCCTGACTGGCAGCAAATATAGCCTCTGCATCAAGCAAAAAACCAATGTAATCTGCTGCTTCTTCTTCCGAACAGTCACCACGCTCAATCACCCAGCTTAATGCCATTTTTTTTGACACCTTTTTTGAAGCTAAAAATGCAAGCAGATTCACATTGAATTTTTCGGCAGCTATACCCTGGAGGGAAAAGTTAAACTTGCCCCGATCATCCAAAGCTGATTTCGTGTAGCGCAAAACATCATTAAACCTGTACAACATCGGGTTAACCATCAACGTTTCAGCCAGATCGCTATCCGCCCTGGTTCTCAGTTCCCTTAACATTGCCTGGTCTGGCAACAGGTGAAGTAGCGACTCATCTGCCCCAGAGAGCCTCACCTGACCACCGTTTCCCCAGTTTAGCAAAGTAAAAGACGAAAAGCTACCGAAGGGTGTAGACCTGAAACACATCCGGTTGTAATATTTAGATAGGGTATGCTTCTCCTTATCTGTTAACCTGTCAAAATCAAATTCCTTTTTTTCCAGCAAGTGATAAAACCCGGCACTCGCCAGAAATACTGCATTCAGGAAAGCCTGCTCCTGAAGTACCTCTGGCAATCGCGAAAGATCATAACCACTGAAGCTATAATAAGGTGCCCTTAAAAATACCTTTGGTAAAAACCGGTAAACCATAGACCCGCTTTCTTTCATCTCATCCTTGTTTAAAAGGGTATAATACCCATCTCATACTGTTTTAACTTTTCTAATCCCCATTAATTTGTTTCATAATTCGTCTATCATGAAAACAATCTTCAAATTAACCGTGCCGCCACTGCTCGTACTGTTATTTAGTTATGCGGCGTTCAGTAAACTCTTCACCATTACAACTTTTGATGAGCAGCTCCACAACCAGGCTTTTCCAGGCTGGCTGGCAGATTTTCTATTGTATTTTTTGATCCCGGCAGAACTTGTTACCGCTCTGTTGCTATGTTTCAAAAGGACCGTGATACTTGGTCTGCTGGGTTCAACTTTACTGCTGCTAGCTTTCACCGGCTACATCGCGCTTGTACTGGCAGGTTATTTCAGCAAGACACCCTGCAGCTGTGGCGGAGTATTAAATGGCCTCGGATGGAAATCGCACCTCATTTTTAACCTTGTATTCACCACACTAGCGATAACTAGCTTAACTATTCACTTAAAGCAGGAGGTCCGTGACAAAGAGTAATCAACAGACCCGGATATTGGTCCTATCCAATACAGCAAAAATCAACCGATCAAGAGACCATCTAACCAGATCGACTTCATTTATCCTCCCTTAGGGAGATCATTTTAAAAAACTAAATACTATGTTAAAAAAATTCAACCTTGGCCTTGCAGCCCTTGTATTGGGGTTCGGCCTAACCATTACCACCAGCGCATTCAAATCTGCCAAAGCAGATATCCAGTGGAATTTTGTTGGCACCCAGCTATCCGACGCAACAGATGGCCATAAATATTCTACTACCATGAGTCCGCCTACCAGCTGTAATTCGGGCACTGCAGCACCTTGTTACCTGACTACACCGGAAACGATCGATACACAGGAAAAGCTGACCCAGTACATTGAGGATACTTACGGCAGCAATGCAGCTGATGTAAGGGATGGAGCTCCAGCCAAACGTGCACTGTAAGAGGAAAAGGGCCTGGTTAAATCATCCAGGCCCTTTGTTTACCGCTCATTCTGGACCATTCCCGTTAACGCAATAATATCTTCAGGCAGCGGCAGTGCATACCGCTTATCATTTGGTGTCAATGAGTAATCAATCCCCCCTGTGGTACGCTTCAGCACAATTCCTCTACCATCAGCATTCAAACGCTTAACATCCATCCACCTCAGCCCCCTCATTACCAGCTCTTTCCTTCTTTCGCTTAATACTATATCCAGTGCTACTGCTTTATCACTTGCTACTAAAGGCACAAATGTTCCGGTTTTAAACCTGGTCACCAAAAGCTTGTTCAGGGTTTGCATGCCAAGGTCTGTTTTTCCGTTCCTTACCTGACACTCGGCAAGCGTGAGGTACATCTCATCGCTGGCCAGGCCGAAAAAAAGTGCGGGCTGGAAATAGGTGCCTTTAAAATAATAAGCGCCACCGCTCTCAAAATAAAATATCTGCTTTCTTAAGTCATCAGCCTGGTAGGCCTGCAAAAGCTGGGGAACAATCTTTGCCCTGGTGCTGCTTACAATGGTTGAAGGCGGAACAAACGTGTTAAAAACCACTTCAGGATTAAAAAGCGCCACCGGATAGCGGTCTGCTTTATTGAATTTATTGTAATCCAAAAGCACCCCATTAATGCGAAGGCAGGAATCTGCATAATTTTCAGCTGCCTGATAATCGCCCATGTATAAAAAAGCACGCGCCAGAAGCCCATAGGCACTCGCTTTTGATGGCCTGGTTGCACTTAATGCTTTCTCTGGCAAAAGCGGTACCGCAGCTTTTAGATCAGTGAGTACCTTTAGGTAACCTTCCTGTACGGTAGCCCTTATAGAGGGGGTATTGAAATCGGCATTGGGTCGCAAAGGGATACCCAGATCTGCAGTAGATGAAACCTGGTAAGCCTTTGCCCAGACACCCAGCCCCTGCAAAAAGCACTTGGCGCGGTATACCAGTGCCTGACCTTTTACATTATCAAACCCAGCATCCCTGACAATTGTGGATGCTTCCAAGCCCTCCAGTACAGCATTGCATGAATATACAGCTTTATACAAATAAGCCCAATCATTGCTTCCCGGTTCAAAAAGATTATCCTTTTGCCAGCTGTACATCCTGCGCTCATATTCGCTTGGCAGTGCCGCAAGGTCGGCGTCGGTAAGATAATAATCATCAGCCGATATTTCCGCTGAGATCAAATCGTTGGCAGTCAGCACCCCGAAATTATCCATCAGTGCCTGGAAATCGACCAGGGTTGAAGGTATCACCAGACGCCGATCGGGTTTTTCATCCAAAAGCTGCTGACAGCCTGAAATCCCAACAAATATAACAGCCAGTAATAGGCAATATCCCAAATAGTTTCTCTTTTTCATGATCATAAATTTTAAAGGCTCGCCCTTAAGCCGAAAGCCAGGGTTTGGCCCGGAGGTAAGTTAAAGCTACTCGTTACATATTCAGGGTCGAGTTGGTGTTTATTTGCCCTGTAAATGATCCCAACGTTAGCCAGGCTGGCAAATACATTCAGCGTTTTTAAACCGATTTTTTTTGCAAGGGATCTATCAAAAGCATAATCGAGGTTGATGTATTGTATCCGGATATGGTCACCCCTGTCAATGAGTACTTCAGCAAAGCGGTAGAAAGATTCCCTGCTGCTTGAAATGGGATAGGGCATTGAGGGCACCTGGGTAAAAGCTTCATCACCCGGACTTTTCCAGCGGTCACTAAAATCGGCATGCCCACTACCGCTTGCAAACAGACTGGTATAGTCAATACCCCTGCGCCTGAAATAATAATCAAACTTAAAACTGAGCGCTACAGACAGGGTAAATCTCTTAAAACCAAAGTCGTTTACCATATTGCCGAAATACCTGGGCAGCGCAGAACCGTGAAAAACCAGGTCAGTAAGTTTTGTACCGCTGATGATACTGCTGTACGCCTTACTGGGCTGGCCATTTACAAATCCCATCGGTTCGCCCGTAGCGGAATCGAGGCCCTCCCAGCGGTATGAGAAAATCGAATATACAGGCAAACCTTCTACACCCGAAACCACTGCATTAGACTGCAAAAAATTGCTCCCTTGTACCGATGGAAGGTAATACTTAGCTATTTTATCGCGGTACCAAGAAAGGTTAAGCGTGGAACTCCAGGTTAAACCGCCCTGCAAAATCCGGCCACTCAACTGCAAATCCACACCGCTACCTTTAATTCCGGCAACGTTGCGCAATACCGTAGTTCCTACCCCGGTGGTATAATCTACCGGGTACACCCCGAAAAGATCAGACGCATGTTTGCTGTAATATTCTACACTCCCCGAAAGCCTCCCTTTCAGCAAACCAAAATCCAGGCCTACGTTCAGCATCCTAACCGATTCCCACCTCAGCTCAGGGTTGGCATATTTGTCAAAAATGGCATATGGCGATTGCGTGTAAGGTGAATTAACCTGGTAGCGGATGGTATTCACTCCGCTCATGGAAGGATCGGCATTGCCACTGAAACCCAGGGTGGACCTTACTTTCAGCTGGTCTACAAATCCCAAATTGAAAAAAGACATCCTGGAAATATCCCAGGCCACTCCTACCGACCATAAAGGTTTCCACTTATCATTGGTAGCAACACCAAAGAGGTTAGAAGCATCGGCCCTTGCGCTTGCCGAGAGCGTATAGGTATCTTTAAACGTATAGGCCATATTCACGAACTGCGAAAAGTAATTATTGGCCACCTGGCTCAGCCCGTTACCATCAGGAATGTAAGCCAGACTTCCGCTAACCGAGTTGGGGAAAGTGCGGGTATAATCAATCGGCCCTGTGGTGAGCTTATCGGTATCTACACCATACATCCTGCCCGATACCCCTGTTGATTGTGCCTTCCTCCACTCTACCCCGATCAAAGCATCCAGCCGGTGCGAAGACCATGCCCTGTTAAAATCAAGCTGTCCCCTATACTGCTCAGACCGCAGGCGCCCCTCGTTCCTGTCAACAATAGCGCCTATTGGAACAGGATAACTTACTACCCCACCGCTGCCTAATTGCGCAAAACTATTAATCAGGTTCCGGGTGTAATAACTTCCCAGCTGCTGCAAAATTTCCCTGTTGGTCCGCTGCTCTTCGATATTGTATTTAAGCGAAGCTTTAAAACCCAGTGGCAGTTTATAACCCAGATCGAAACTGGCCACCAGGTCAGTAAGCCTGGTTACATTATCGGTGTATTGATTATCCAGAAGCGGGTAATATGACCAGTCCAATAGCTGTGCTATTGCTGGCGAGGAAAGATAACCAGAGCGATAATTTTTGGTTATGGGCAAAGGGTTTCCGTTAGCATCGGCAAAGGCAGCATAAGGATAAAGTGAAGATGTACTCAATATGCCGCCAATGCCCGGCCGCCCCGCTCTAACTTTGCCTCCCGTATAGCTGAACACGGTATTCAGGTTCAGGTTGCGCAGCAGCGCAAAACTGTTGCTCAGTCGCAAGTTCTGTCTCGCGTTCTCCCCATCCAGATTATCTATATTTCGGTTATAGCCTGAAGAAACCAGCCAGGAATGCTTTTCACCCCCTCCCGACAGCGAAAGTGCATATTGCTGGTTGACTCCGGTTTTGTACACATAGCGGTCAAAATCTTCATAAACATCGTGTGCGGCAAAGCCTGTCTTGGCTAGTGCCAAATCAGTATCAGACAATTTACCCGAGGCATTCAAAATCAGCAGCTCTACAAATGGCGTTAAGGCAGACTTCTGCGAGGAATTAATCTGGCTGGTATAATAACCCTTGCCGAATAAAAACTGCTCTACATCAAGTGCATCGGCAGAGGAAATACGCTGCTCGTAACGCAGATCAGGCTTCTGCACAAAAGCCGAGCTAGCTGAAAAGCTGGCCGAAAGGGGCGTATTCTTCTTGCCTTTTTTGGTAGTAATCACAATCACCCCGTTTCCCGCGCGGGTACCCCAGATGGATGCTGCGGCAGCATCCTTTAAAACCGTTATGCTCTCCACATCTTCAGGATTGATATTTGATAAATCACCAGAATAAGGAAAATCATCCACCACAATCAGCGGATCTCTTGGCCCGCGGATGGTACTGGTACCGCGTATAGAAAACTTCCCCGTAGCTGAGGTACTCCTGTCAAAAGTTAGCCCGTTGCCGATGGCTTCCAACCTGTCGAGTAGGTTCTTACCTACCTGCTGATCCAGCCTGGTCTTATCCAGTTTATCAAAAGATCCTGTGGCCCGCGTCCTGTCCAGCACCTGGTAACCCGTGCTAACCGTTACTTCCCCTAACTGGTTATCCGCCGGAAGCAGGCTCACGACAAATCCCTTTGGCAGCGGAATAGAGACAGTAACTGCGTAGGCTTTAAACCCCACCGCAGTGGCCACAAAACGGTAAGTACCACCAGGCACACTAACAGAAAAGATCCCGTTTCTATCTGCCTGTAATTTACGTACCAGCCCATCAGCACCCATAAGCTCGACATTGGCAGGAACGGCAATGCTATCAGCAGCACTTAAAATTTTTCCGCCAAAGACTACCTGCCCAAAGGCTATTACCGGGCAAAATCCCATCAAAAAAATTAGTATATATATTTTCGTCATTTCAATTCATTAGTTTAGTTTGCTTAATCTGGTCTCGGATCACCATTACCTCCATTTTTTTCTTCGCCGGACGCAGGCGCAGCCCGTACTGCCGAAGCCCCGCATTTACCTGCTTTAGATCAGCGGTTTCCCTAATCGCAATCCATATGCGATCACTGATCCCCGTTTCATTGATAACCGGAACCCTGTTCCAGGCGAAGTTTTCCAGATGATCGACTAGCACTTCGACAGAAACATTTTTCAAGCTTAACTTATTCTTATTGCCGCTATCATAATTGGGGCCACCCAAAACTCCCTCATCAACACTTCGGATCAAGCGAACCTCCGGACCATCAAAACGCTCAAGAACAAGGCAATCAGCCACTTCAGCTCCGAAACTGCCTACATATGGAGAATAGGTATTCAGGTCATCCAGCATCATGGGGTACAACCTGGCAGATAACCATTCAGGTACCACAAACTCATAATTGTAGTTATCACCAGTAAACCCCAGCGAATCCGCCCCTAAATACCTGATCTGTTTATCAGAAAATCGCTGCCCCTCTGCACGCTTCAGCACCCTGCCAACAGTACCATAAAGGCTAAAAAAATCAGTATTGGTAAAAGCACGCCCCACCAGCACGCCTGAAGATTTTGACTTTCGAAATTGCGTACCGCTGGCCAACCCTGAAACCCGCCCTTTAGTCAACAGGCTATAGCGAACCAAACTGTCAGCAGGAAAATCTGCTGAACTGAACAAAGGCAAAGCCGGATCAATATTCTTTTTATTGACGAACCTATAACCCTCACCCGCCATAGCCTGTAGCAACTTCTCTTCCTCCAGTTCCTCCTCGCCTGTTATCGCCAGCACCCTGCCCTCCCTGCCGATCCATACATAGTGGGGTATGGTACGGTGTGGAAACATTTTATTCAGCACTGTATCGGCAAATACAGAAATAAAAGCTTCGCCATATTCTTTTCTCCTTTTCTGCAAAAAAACCTTTGCCCTACCTACAGGTTCGTTATTCACCAGGATCACCTGCAAATCGTTCTGATATTTCTCCTGCAACATTTTCATTTTCGGGAAACTGGTAATACAGGGTACGCAATAGCTCGCCCAAAAATCCAGGATCACCAGCTTACCCTTAAAAGCAGAAAACAGCACCGGCTTAAAATTGCGCCCGGCGCTATCAAGCCCCGAAACATTCTGTATCACTACCTCCAGCACCGGCTGTCCGATCACTATCCCAACCTTACCCGAAGCCGTAGAAGTAACCGATATTTTATTATCCTGAGCATAGCCCCATAAAAAAGGACATAGCAATAGCAGGAAGCATAATTTCAGCTTCATTTTGATTGATTTAAACCGTAAAAAATTAGAAATTAAACTGTAATCTGTCCTTAAGCCTCCGAACCAAGCCCATTAGTCTCACCCTGCTCAACCAACGTCTGTACCGCTCCGACCAGTTCGATCAGCCCATCGAAAACCTCACCGACCTCCTGTTCACTGATACCCAGTTCCAGAAAACCTTTTTTATCATTAAGGACATATCCTTGAAACACCTCCAGCAGCACAAGTTTCACCTTTTCTAAACTATAACTTTCACAAAATACCTCAAGTGCCTGTTGGGCTGATTTTAAAGCAGGTTTTCCAGAAGAATATAAAGGTGAACTCATTGAATCGATGTCAAAAAGCTTTAATGATTTTTTTTAGCGCCAGAAGCTAAAGCCCAAAAGCAAAAAACAGGGCAGGCTGCATTATTAAAGAACCCATAAGAATCATTAACCATTTAGGTCCCGCCTGCCCTGCCATCCCTCAAACAGGATTCTTAGGCTTAATAGCATACAGCCAGTCAAAAGGAAACTTTTCATTTGCGTCCATACGCTCCGGTTTACATTTTGTAGGGAATAATCTTTTATCAATCCTTGAAGTGATCACAATTGATGGCGGTTAATTTGTTCGTTTTCATAAACGGTAATTTTATGTAAAACGATGTACCCTAAAAGCAAGTGGAAACCAGATTGGTGAGACACCAATAAGACGAACTCCAATGCTTTTGAGTGAGGTACCGTCAAGAACCATTCAAGCCGAGGCTTGAGTGCTGCAAAAGACTAACATGAAGTCCGCCCTATTGAATATAAAATATCGCGGAGATAGCAAAATTTAATGGTCTGGGCGAACTCACGATCATCTCATGTAGAAAGCTTAGCCCGAAACAAGGTGGATAGTTTCAGTGAAATACGCACCATATCTACAGAAGAATATCAGCAGATCAAAAGGGAATACGAAAATGCTATTCTAAGGCTCGAAGCGGAACTGAAAGAGATTAGCCAGCTGGTAGATCAACACCTTTTTCCACTTGATCCTAATTAATCGCAGCATTCAGGCTAATCAATTTTGCCAAAGAAAATCAGCAAAACAAAAAAGCTCCAGATTTCTCTGAAGCTTTCGATGTGCACTCGTAGGGATTCGAACCCCAAACCTTCTCATCCGTAGTGAGATGCTCTATCCAATTGAGCTACGAATGCGTTTCCGTATCGTTAACGGACTGCAAAGGTATGAGTTGAGTTTTTAATTTCCAACTATTTTAGAGAAAAAAAATAAAAAATTTCTTTGCAAATGTTGCTTTAGGCACTCAAAACATCATTAATTGCTTTAAAATCAGGCAATTCATGCGCATCTTCTAAAACTTCAGCATAAGCAATTTTTCCTTCTTCATCGATCACAAAAGCCGCTCTTTTGGAAACACCTTTCAATCCGAACACAAATTCATCGTAAAATGCGCCGTAAGCAGCCGATACTTCTTTATTAAAATCAGATAATAACGGAAACTGATAATGCTGTACTTCCTTAAACTTTGCTAATGAGAACGGCGAATCGACAGAAATACCAATTACCTGTGCATTAATTCCTTCATAATAGCTAAAATTATCCCTCATGGTGCATAACTGCTCGGTGCAGGTACCTGTAAAAGCCATTGGGAAGAAATGGATAATTACTTTTTTTCCTTTGAAAGCAGACAAAGACACCTCTGTTAATTCAGAGCTGTATAATTTAAAATCAGGGGCCTGATCGCCTATTTGTAATGACATATTATTTTTTTAATGTTTAATTATATAAATTGCTTAATTGTTAATCTATTAATAAAGGCAGCTAACTTATCACTTGATCATGGCTATCCGGCAGCATATTTTACATTTGCCCTTTTAAAATCGCCAATCCTTCTTCAAAACTATGTGGATTATAGCCTAAATCTTTAATTGCTTTATCCAGAATAAAACCTGTTCGTATCGGCCTTTTAGCTGTTTGATTTAAACTGGCGGAACTGATCTCGTGCAGAAAAGACTGATCAAGCGACCAATAATCGGCAACTTTTCGCACTAAATCTGCAATACTCATGTAATCTTTACCTGAGATATGGTAAATGCCTTGTGCGCGTTGCTCTACGGCTAAAATGCAGGCTTCGGCTAAATCTTCAGCAAGGGTTGGCATGCGCCACTGGTCGTTTACCACATTGATAGGCGATGCCTTTTCTAAAGCACCTTTGGCCCAAAGTACAATGTTGCTCCTGCTCATATCACTGCTGATACCATAAACCAGAATTGTTCTGATAATAGCCCAATGTACTTTCGATTGCTTCAATAAATCTTCTGACAACACTTTCGATTCGCCATAATAACTTACCGGGCATACCGCATCCTCTTCTTTATATGGCCCGTTAGCACCATCAAAAACAAAATCGGTGCTTAAATGAACCAGCTGGATATTTTTTTCCTCACAAATAGATAATAAGGTTTTAACCGCATCTACATTAAGTTGATGGCAAAGTTCCTTATTGGCTTCGCAAGTATCAACATTGGTCATGGCTGCTGTATGAATGATGGCATCGGGCTTATATTTTTCTATAACCTGCCTAACCTGCTCAGGATTGAGTATATCCATTTCGGCATATTCATATCCTGCCTTTACCGGATACCGGTTTACTCCTTTTGAAGTTGCAATGAGTTTTACCCTGCCTTCGGCAAGAACTTTTTCGGTTATTTTCTGCCCTAAAAGGCCATTACTGCCCGTTGTTAAAATGCTTTTCATCTGTACGATTTAGGTCCCGAAATTATCTATAAAAATACTGTTAAAAAATTTTATAATATATATTTAAAATTAAGTAAGAATAACTTAACTTTGCCAACCGAATTGGAGACCTTACAAACAGCTTTAATTCATTGACTGTAATAAATTTACTCACAACAGATATGCCTAACTTAGGAAAAATAGCACAAATTATCGGCCCAGTGGTTGACGTTAGCTTTGCTGATGATGCCCATCTACCTAAAATTTTTGATGCGTTAGAGATAACGAAAGAAAATGGACAAAAAATTGTTTTAGAAGTTCAACAGCACTTAGGTGAAGACCGTGTACGTGCAATTTCAATGGACTCTACTGACGGTTTAGTTCGCGGTATGAAAGTAGTTGATACTGGCGCTGCGATTAAAATGCCAGTTGGCGACCAGATTAAAGGTCGTTTATTCAATGTAGTTGGTGAAGCGATTGACGGTATCAACGCTGTTGATAAAACAGATGGTCGTCCTATCCACTCAACTCCTCCTAAGTTCGAAGATTTATCTACCGAAACTGAAGTACTTTTTACAGGTATTAAAGTAATCGATTTATTAGAGCCTTATGCAAAAGGTGGTAAAATTGGTTTGTTCGGTGGTGCTGGTGTAGGTAAAACGGTATTAATTATGGAGTTGGTAAACAACATCGCTAAAGCTTATGCTGGTTTATCAGTATTCGCAGGTGTTGGTGAGCGTACCCGTGAAGGTAACGATTTACTTCGTGAGTTTATCGAGTCAGGTGTAATCAACTATGGTGATGATTTCTTACACTCAATGGAAAAAGGTGGTTGGGATCTTAACGCTGTTGATACAGAAAAATTAAAAGAATCTAAAGCAACATTGGTTTTCGGTCAAATGAACGAGCCTCCTGGTGCACGTGCTCGTGTGGCATTATCAGGATTAACTGTTGCAGAATATTTCCGTGATGGTGATGGCGAAGGCGCTGGAAAAGATATCCTTTTCTTCGTTGATAACATCTTCCGTTTTACTCAGGCAGGTTCTGAGGTATCGGCTCTTTTAGGTCGTATGCCATCTGCGGTAGGTTACCAACCAACATTGGCAACTGAGATGGGTTTAATGCAGGAGCGTATTACTTCAACTAAACGCGGTTCAATTACTTCAGTACAAGCGGTATACGTACCTGCGGATGACTTAACTGACCCTGCGCCGGCAACAACATTTGCCCACCTGGATGCAACTACAGTATTATCACGTAAAATTTCTGAGCTTGGTATCTATCCTGCGGTAGATCCACTGGATTCTACTTCACGTATCCTTTCTCCTGCAGTATTGGGCGATGAGCACTACAACACCGCTCAACGTGTTAAAGAAATTTTACAACGTTATAAAGAATTACAGGATATCATCGCGATCTTAGGTATGGACGAGTTATCTGAAGAAGATAAACTAACTGTACACAGAGCACGTCGTGTTCAACGTTTCCTATCTCAACCTTTCCACGTAGCTGAGCAATTTACAGGCTTAAAAGGTGTATTGGTTGACATCAAAGAAACCATCAAAGGTTTCAACATGATTATGGATGGTGAAGTTGACGAATATCCTGAAGCTGCATTTAACCTGGTTGGTAGTATCGAAGATGCTATCGAAAAAGGTAAAAAATTATTAGCAGAAGCGAATTAAGACAAGAGACATTAGATATGAGATGTGAGAAGAGATGAGTATCTCAAATCTCATATCTCAAATCTCAAATCTATTCAAAGATGAATTTAGAAATATTAACTCCAGATAAAAAAGTTTACGAAGGTGAAGTAACAGCAGTTACGGTTCCTGGTACTTTAGGTTCTTTTCAGATTTTAAAAGACCATGCCGCTATCATCTCAACTTTGGAAGATGGAGAAGTTATTATCAAAGCAAACAAAGCTGAAGAGCAACGTTTTTTTATTAAAGGCGGCGTAGTTGAAGCCATCCACAATAAAGTTGTTGTTTTAGCAGAAGGTGTTGCATAAAACATAACATGCAATTCTGATTTAGAAACGCATTAATAAGAAAAGCCTTTTCGATAAATTTCGGAAAGGCTTTTTTGTTTTAAAACAATATTACCAGTTTATTTCTAGGTAACAGCAACCCGAACGCCGATTTTATCGTATCTTTTATAGCTACTAATGATACACGAATATGCTTCCGGTTAAAAAAATCCTGATTTCATGCTTGCTCTTCTTTATCATTAATTTGGCAGAAGCCAAAGAATTCCGTTCTATTGCAGCTTATCTTGAAGTTTTCCCTAAAGCCATACCAAATGGAAAGGACGGCAACTGGCTCAAATCCGATCGCCTAAAAAACACCACAGCCTGGAAAAATGCCAATAAATTTAATATCCGGCTCGAAAATGGTTTTCAAGAATATGCAGATATTGCCGAACGCTCTGCTTTTTACCATTGGTTTCAGCACCAGACAGATTCGCTGGGCTTCGAAACGAAATGGAGTTATGCTGCTACAATTACTACCCGAAAGCTCGAAAAACTTTTAACGCAACCTGCAAAACTCTCCGGAATTACCAACCCCGAAATATGCGCGTTTGTTACCGAAGGCAGCCGCGTTATATTCGATGATATCTGGAAAAGCCTGAGATTACTTTATACCTCAAAACCCCTGACCGGGAAAGCAGCAGAAACCTGGGATGCAGATTTATTATTACAAGAACAAAAAATTATCGAACCTTATTATCAAGAGCTAAGTGCAGCTACCATTAAGAAACTGGAAAAGTTACTGCGCAAAGAAAATTTCTTTTCACGGTTAATGCCCGGTTATGAGTTCGAAGGTAACTTATTAAACCTTCGCGACAGGTGGTATTATGGTATGAAAATGATGCACTATCCAAACCCCAAATTCCCTTAACAGCTCCCCTGTTTTTAAGTAATTTTTGAGGTGATTTTTTAAAGTTTCAACAGCGTTTTAGTCATTTTAGGCAGAAAATCAGAAAATTTATAATGCAAGCATAATAATCATACCGTATACCGTTTTGATATTTAGTCTACGGCTATCGGCATTAAATCACTAATTACACTCCAATTAAGAATTATGTTTTGATTTTAAACAAAATACAAGAATTATATTCCGATTTAACTTTTTTCTGATTTCTCTTGCATATTAATGAACCAAAAACTAAATTGGTTTTATAAACAATAAGATAATGATGACGATCCAAAATCACACCTTTAATCCAAAAGCTTTAGCAGCAACAGTTGTTAGCGTGGTGTTGTTTCCTGTCATTTTACTTAACCTCCTACTCCTAAACCTTTTAGGCAATAAGCGGGCGCAGTTTAAATAGTAATTAAGAAACTAAATATACCTGAAGCGTCCCGATACAAACGGGACGCTTTTTTTAAATAACAAAACAGAGAGTATTATGAAATACTACAATTCTAATACGATTATTTACCTTGATGGAGCTTTTGAGAAAGCTGTAAACAGCAGCACTGATCTTTATGGTCAGTCGTTACATTATGGTTATGCAGCTTTTGAGGGCATTAGATCTTATAAAACACATAATGGCAACCGTATTTTCAAGGCTGCTGCCCACTTTGATCGTTTAGAGCGTTCCTGCCAATTGGCTAACATCCCCTTCCCCTGGGATAAACAGGAATTAATTGATGCTACATATAAATTACTTCAGTTAAATAAACTGAAAGATGCCTATATCCGCCCTTTGGTTTTTTGCCATCCCAACATGAAACTCAATTCGCCAAGTGGTGTTTCGATCATGATTTGTGCCTGGGAATGGGACGCTTATTCGGGCAATAAATTATTAAAATTAACGGTTTCCGATTACGAAAGACCAAATCCTAAATCGAGCCCTATGGAAGCTAAACTGAGTGGAAACTATGTAAACTCTATTTTAGCCACTACTGCCGCCAACATTAAAGGTTACGACGAAGCATTATTGCTTGATATGCATGGCTTTGTTGCAGAAGCGTCAGGTGCCAATATTTTCCTTGAAAAGGATGGCAAGCTGTATACACCTTCTTTAGGCAATATTTTACCAGGTATTACCCGGGCAACAGTTAAAGAACTTTGCACAGTATTAGATATCGAATGCATCGAAAAAAAGCTTACTGTCGAAGATTTAAAGAATGCCGACAGTGCCTTTTTATGTGGAACCGCGACAGAAATTGCAGGTATAGCCTCTATTGATGATATCGTTTACCGCCCTTTATGGCGCGAATCAATCGGCTACACCATACAACGGGCCTATAAAAATCTGGTATTGGAGAAAGTGAATTACGAGGTAATTATATAGACCGAAGTCGGAAAGTCAGGAGTCCGGAGTCTAAAAAATAGAGAAATAAACAAAAATAGTTCTTTGCATTTTTTAATAAGTTAGTATGTTTGTGATTCGTAGAAAACATGAATTTAAACACAAGCATTATTAGCAACCTAATTATTGTCATTTCTCAGCAGAGAGGTGGATATCGTTGCGTATAATAAAAATATACAAAATCGAAACCGCCTCCGAAACGAGGCGGTTTTTTTTTGCCTCAAAAAAGTACAACTAACAGAACCAGAATATACATTTTAAACAATGAGCGAATTAAACAAGTACAGTAAAACATTTACACAAGACCCAACACAACCGGCGGCGCAAGCCATGCTTTACGGAATCGGCTTAACCGATGCTGATATGGCTAAAGCACAAGTCGGTATTGCAAGTATGGGTTACGATGGTAACACCTGCAACATGCACCTGAACGACCTTGCAAAAGACGTCAAAGCAGGGGTCTGGAAAAATGATTTAGTGGGCTTGGTTTTTAATACTATTGGGGTAAGTGATGGTATGAGTAACGGAACCGACGGTATGCGTTATTCTTTGGTTAGTCGTGATGTAATTGCCGATAGTATCGAAACGATTTGCGGCGGACAATACTACGATGGTGTAATTGCCATTCCGGGCTGCGATAAAAATATGCCTGGTGCAATTATGGCTATGGCACGTTTAGATCGTCCTTCTATTATGGTTTATGGTGGTACAATTGCCCCTGGCCACTACAAAGGCGAAGAATTAAACATTGTATCGGCTTTCGAAGCTTTAGGTCAAAAAATCTGTGGTAATCTTTCTGATGAAGACTATCAGGGCATCATTAAACATACTTGCCCTGGTGCAGGTGCATGTGGTGGTATGTACACGGCAAATACCATGGCATCGGCAATTGAAGCTTTGGGTATGAGCTTACCTTACTCTTCTTCTAACCCAGCTATAAGCGAAGAAAAGAAACAAGAATGTTTAGATGCAGGTAAATACATCAAAGTTTTATTAGAAAAAGATATCAAGCCATCTGATATTATGACGAGAAAAGCATTCGAAAATGCGATCCGTTCGATTATCATTTTAGGTGGAAGTACCAATGCCGTATTGCACTTTATTGCAATGGGTAAAGCAATAGGTATCGAAATTACGCAGGATGATTTCCAACGCATGAGTGATGTAACACCTGTATTGGCCGATTTCAAACCTAGCGGAAAATACCTGATGCAGGATTTACACCAATATGGAGGTATCCCTGCGGTATTGAAATATTTGTTGAATGAAGGTTTGTTACATGGCGATTGCTTAACTGTAACCGGTAAAACAGTAGCTGAAAATCTGGCTGACGTAAAATCGATCATGGATTACGATCAAAAGATTATTCAAAAATTAAGCGAACCGATTAAAGCAACCGGCCACCTGCAGATTCTTTATGGCAACCTGGCCGAAAAAGGCTCTGTAGCTAAAATCAGCGGTAAAGAAGGTGAAAAATTTGAAGGCCCGGCACGCGTATTTGATGGTGAGCATGATCTAATTGCCGGTATTTCGAGCGGCCGCGTTCAGCCTGGCGATGTAATCGTAATAAAAAACTCAGGTCCGGTTGGTGCTCCAGGTATGCCAGAAATGTTGAAACCAACTTCAGCCATTATCGGTGCTGGTTTGGGTAAATCGGTGGCTTTAATTACCGATGGCCGTTTCTCGGGCGGTACACACGGTTTCGTGGTGGGTCACATCACACCAGAATCTTACAAAGGCGGTTTAATTGGCCTTGTTGAAGATGAAGACCGCATTTTAATCGATGCTGTAAACAACATTATTAACCTGCAGGTTAGCGATGAAGTAATTGCCGAACGCAAAAAGAACTATATACAACCTGCATTGAAAGTTACCAAAGGTGTGCTATATAAATATGCTAAAACAGTTTCAGATGCATCGGAAGGATGTGTAACTGACGAATAATAAAACAAAACATGGTTCTTGGAGACACGAACCACAGCAAAAAATCATCCCTGAGCTGAATTAATACTAAACAAAATATTATGCAAATAATTAAGAGTATTCAAAACAGGATTTATGAAATCAGGGGTGAAAGAGTAATGTTGGATTTCGATTTGGCAGTACTTTATGAAGTTGAGACAAGAGTACTAAATCAAGCAGTAAAGCGAAATATAAAGCGTTTTCCAGATGATTTTATGTTTCAACTCACGTCCATAGAGTGGCAAAATATGCTGTCACAAATTGCGACAGTACCCCAAGTTACAAATCCATCATCACAATTTGTGATGATGGCTAACATGCCACAAAATAGGACAGGCAAATATTTACCCTATGCCTTTACCGAGCAAGGTGTAGCCATGCTAAGTGGTGTTTTAAAGAGTGATAAGGCGATTAACATGAATATTGCCATTATGAGGGCCTTTGTTGATGTTCGGAAGGTTTTGCTAAAACAAAACAGCATAAATGAGCAACTAACAGAAATTAAGGAACGGATTGGAGAACATGATGTTCAGTTAAATGAACTTTATGATGCAATGGAAAATTTAATCGACGAAAAAATTGCTCAATTGAAATGGAAGGATAGAGAAAGAATTGGGTTTAAACTTAAAGAATAAAAGAACCGCAAAAACATAATTATGGAAACTGCACAAGATACAATACAACAAACCGGGGCGAAAGCAGAAACCTCAAAAACCTTTAAAGGCTCAGGCTCACAGGTCTTGTTGAATGGCTTAATCGAAGAAGGCGTAACCACCATCTTTGGTTATCCGGGTGGAGCAATCATGCCTATTTATGATGCCCTTTACGATTATGCCGATAAATTAGAACACATACTGGTTCGCCATGAGCAAGGTGGTATACACGCCGCTCAGGGTTTTGCACGCGCAAGCGGCGAAGTAGGTGTGGTATTTGCAACCAGCGGACCAGGCGCAACCAACCTGGTAACCGGTTTAGCCGATGCGCAAATAGACAGTACACCTTTAGTATGCATCACCGGTCAGGTATTTGCCCACTTATTGGGTACAGATGCTTTCCAGGAAACCGATGTAATCAACATCACTACTCCAGTTACCAAATGGAATTATCAGGTTACCGATGCCAAAGAAATCCAGGAGGTATTGGCCAAAGCTTTTTACATTGCTAAAAGCGGCAGACCAGGTCCTGTTTTAATCGATATTACCAAAAATGCGCAATTACAGATTGAGGAGTTTCCTGAATATGTAAAGTGTAACCATATCCGCTCTTACCGCCCGAAACCAAAAGTTAGGGTTGAGTTTATAGAACAGGCTGCAGCTTTAATTAACTCGGCTAAACGTCCGTTTGTATTGTTTGGCCAAGGGGTTATTTTAGGTAAAGCCGAAGAAGAATTTAAAGCCTTTATCGAAAAAGCTGGTATTCCTTCTGCCTGGACGATCATGGGCGAAGGTGCCATCCCAACTTCACACCCTTTAAACGTAGGAATGTTGGGTATGCACGGAAATTACGGGCCAAATGTTTTAACTAATGAGGCCGATGTAATTATTGCCGTAGGTATGCGTTTCGATGACCGTGTAACCGGCCGTTTAGATAAATATGCCAAACAAGCCAAGGTTGTGCATTTAGACATCGACCCTGCCGAAATTGATAAAAACGTTAAAGCCGAGGTTGGTGTTTGGGGCGATTGTAAAGAAACATTGCCGCTATTAACCAGCCTGGTTAACGAAAATAAACACGAAGAATGGGTTGCGAAATTCAGGGAGTACAACCAGCAGGAAATTGATCAGGTAATTACTTCTGAACTTTACCCAGCAGGCGATGAGATGACCATGGGTGAAGTATTACGCAACATCAACGAAATCTGTGGTGGTGATGCCATTATCGTTACCGATGTTGGTCAGCACCAGATGGTAGCCTGCCGTTATGCCAAGTTTAACAATACCCGGAGCAACATCACCTCTGGTGGTTTAGGTACCATGGGCTTTGGCTTACCGGCTGCAATTGGTGCCAAATATGGTGCACCTGATAAAACAGTAATTGCGATTATTGGCGACGGTGGTTTCCAGATGACTCCGCAGGAACTGGGAACAATTATGCAATTCGGTGCAGCTGTTAAAATCCTGATCCTGAATAACCGTTTCTTAGGTATGGTTCGCCAGTGGCAACAGTTATTCCACGATAAACGTTACTCTTTTGTAAACATTACCAGTCCTGATTTTGTGGCGTTGGCTAAATCTTACTACATCGAGGCCGCTAAAGTTGACGAACGTGCAAACCTGAGAGCAGCATTGGAAACCATGATTAACCACGAAGGTTCTTACCTGCTTGAAGTTATGGTTGGCAGAGAAAACAACGTTTTCCCGATGGTGCCACAAGGAATGAGTGTAAGCGAAATCAGATTGAAATAAGTTAAAAGCATAAAGCTTAAAGACTAAAGTTAGCGTAATCGTCATCTCGACTAAAGCGCAGCGAAACGGAGAGATCTTTTTAAAAAGATTTCTCCAAAAGGTCGAAATGACGAAAAGTTAAAAAGAAATTATCATGAGTACTGAAAACACAATTGAACATAAAATAGATAAGGCCGATTTAGAAGGTAAGCAGGAATACACCATTACGGTTTATGCCGAAAACCGCATCGGTTTATTAAACAGGATTGCGATTATTTTCTCTAAAAGAAAAATTAACATCGAAAGCCTTAACACCTCTCCTTCTGAAATTGATGGTATCCACCGTTTCAACATCGTCATTCACGAAAGCTATGAAGTTATACGGAAACTGGCCCGCCAAATTGAGAAGCAAATCGAGGTATTGAAAGTTTATTTTAATACCAACGACGAGATTATCTGGCAGGAACTGGCACTTTACAAAGTTTCTACCGATGAAATTGCAGAAAGAGTAACTGTTGAGCGTTTATTAAGGCAATATGGTGCCAGCGCTGTAGTGATTCGTAAAGATTATACTGTTTTTGCAGTAACGGGTCACCGCGAAGAGACTGATGCCCTGGTAAAAGCTTTAGAACCTTACGAATTAATTGAGTTTGTGCGTTCGGCAAGAGTTGCCATTATTAAAGACAGCGCTGGTTTCCACGAAAAATTAAAAGAATTTGAAGCTTTTGAACCAGGTGAAGAACTGGTAGAAAATGAGTTTTTAGATAAAGGACAGAAGATTTTTACAATGTAAAGCCAAAACGTCATTGCGAGGAGGAACGACGAAGCAATCTTTTTAAGAATTCAAAATGAGATTGCTTCGGCTCACACAACCCAGCCTCGCAATGACGATAAGTTTAGAATATGAAATGCGATAAAGCCATACCAGTTTTAAGAATATTCGATTACGATAAAGCTATCGAGTTTTACGTGAACTGGCTTGGCTTTAAAATAGACTGGGAACATACTTTTGATGAAAATGCACCCATTTACATGCAAGTTTCGTTAAATGGTATAGAATTACATTTAAGTCAGCATCATGGCGATTGTTCTCCGGGAGGAAGCGTATTTGTGGTTTGCACCGGCTTGAAAGCATTTCATAAAACCCTGATTGATAAAAATTACAAATACAACCGCCCCGGACTTGAAAAAACATTTTACGGTACATGGGCAGTAACTGTAAACGATCCCTTTTACAACAAAATTATCTTTAACGAAGAGTTAAGTGAAACTGAAAGCTCGGAGGCTAAAGACCAAAGCGAAAATACTAATTAAGCCAGAAAGCAACATGAACCAGATATTTGAATTTATTATCAACTCAAGAACGGCATTTATTAAGTTGCTTGATAGCTTAACTATCGAACAATTGAATAAAATTCCCGATGGTTACAACAACAACATCATCTGGAACTTTGGCCACATTGTAGTGAGCACGCAAACACTTTGTTATTTCCGTACCGGTATCTGGCCCGATGCAAGCGCTGTAAAGTTTAATGAGTTCTACAAAAAAGACACTAAACCAACTTATACTGTTAGCGAAGCAGAAGTAGCAGAGCTGAAGGCTATAGCTTTAACAAGTATTGAAACCATTAAAGCCGATTATGCAAAAGGAACATTTGCGAACATTACGCCTTTTTTAACGGCAACCTACGGTGTACAGTTGAACAGCATTGAAGAGGTATTGATTACCACCATCGGGCACGATAATGTGCACTACGGTTACGCCTCTGCATTAAAGAAGAAGATATAAAATAAAAAATCGGTGAAATCACTAAATCAGTGAAATCAACCAAAAAAGAAAATATAAACCCGATAATTAAATAGAAATTAACCAATAAAAACAATGGCAAATTATTTTAACACATTACCGCTTAGAGAAAAATTAAACCAATTAGGCGTTTGCGACTTTATGGACAGTGCTGAATTTTTAGATGGCGTAAGCGCACTAAAAGGTAAAAAACTGGTAGTTGTAGGTTGCGGAGCACAAGGCTTAAACCAAGGTTTAAATTTAAGAGACAGCGGTTTAGATGTTAGTTATACATTGCGTAAAGAAGCGATTGAAGGTAAAAGAGATTCGTGGAAAAATGCTACTGAAAACAACTTTAAAGTAGGTACCTACGAAGAATTGATCCCAACTGCTGACGTGGTAATTAACCTTACCCCAGATAAACAACACACTGCAGTGGTAAATGCGGTTATGCCTTTAATGAAAGAAGGTGCAACTTTATTGTATTCACACGGTTTCAACATCGTTGAAGAAGGTATGCAAATCCGTAAAGATTTAACTGTAATTATGGTGGCGCCTAAATGCCCGGGTAGTGAAGTTAGAGCAGAGTATGTAAGAGGTTTTGGTGTACCAACCCTAATTGCGGTTCACCCTGAAAACGATCCTCAGGGCAAAGGTTTAGCTCAGGCTAAGGCGTATTGCGTAGGTACTGGTGGTCACAGAGCTGGTGTATTAAAATCATCTTTCGTAGCCGAGGTAAAATCTGATTTAATGGGTGAGCAAACCATCCTTTGTGGTTTATTACAAACTGGTTCTATCCTTTCTTTCGATAAAATGGTAGAAAAAGGAATCGATGCAGGTTATGCTTCTAAATTGGTTCAGTATGGTGTTGAAGTAATTACCGAAGCCTTAAAACAAGGTGGTATTACGGCCATGATGGATAGATTAAGCAACATTGCTAAAATCAAAGCTTTCGAAATCTCTGAAGAGTTGAAAGACATTATGCGTCCGTTGTTCCAAAAACACCAGGATGATATTATGAGTGGCGAATTTAGCCGTATCATGATGGAAGATTGGGCAAATGGCGATAAAAACCTATTGGCCTGGAGAGCTGAAACCGGCGAAACTGCTTTCGAAAAAACTCCGGCTGGTGATGTTAAAATCGGTGAGCAGGAATATTTCGACAACTACCTTTTAATGGTTGCTTTTGTACGTGCCGGTGTTGAATTGGCTTTCGAAACCATGGTACAGGCTGGTATTAAACCAGAATCGGCTTACTACGAGTCGTTACACGAAACACCACTTATTGCCAATACCATTGCACGTAAAAAATTATTCGAAATGAACCGTGTAATTTCTGATACTGCTGAATATGGTTGTTATTTATTCGATCAGGCTTGTAAACCGCTTTTAGGCGATTTCATGAAAAAAGTTGATACCGATATTGTAGGTAAAAACTTTAACGCAGGTAAAGATGGTGCTGTAGATAACAGACAACTAATTGAAGTGAACGAAGCGATCCGTTCTCACGAGGTTGAGCAGATTGGTGCTACTTTACGTAAAGCCATGACTGCCATGAAAGCAATTAAAACTGCATAGTTAAAACCAAACCTAACAGGTTTTTGAAACCTGTTAGGTTTAAAAAATTCATAAAAAATGTCAAAAACATTAGTAGAAAAAATTTGGGATGCACACGTTGTAAAAAGTGAGGAAGGGTTTCCTGATATTTTATACATTGATACGCACCTGATCCATGAGGTTACCTCTCCGCAAGCTTTTGATGGTTTGCGTAAAAGAGGATTACCTGTTTTCCGTCCGAAACAAACTGTGGCTACTGCCGATCACAACGTACCAACGTTAAATCAGCTATTGCCCATTAAAGAAGAGCTTTCACGCTATCAGGTAGATATGCTAACCAAAAACTGCGCTGAATTTGGTGTCGAATTGTATGGTCTGGGCCATCCGTTTCAGGGCATTGTTCACGTAATTGGTCCTGAGTTAGGTATTACGCTACCTGGAAAAACTATGGTTTGCGGCGATAGCCATACTTCTACGCATGGTGCTTTTGGTGCCATTGCCTTTGGTATCGGAACTTCGCAGGTAGAGCAGGTTTTTGCTACCCAATGCTTGTTGCAATCGAAACCGAAAACCATGAAAATTGAGGTTAACGGCGAGCTTGGTAAAGGTGTTGGCGCAAAAGATATTATTTTATACATCATTGCTCAGATTTCTGCTGCAGGTGGTACCGGCTACTTTATTGAGTATGCAGGTTCAGCAATTGAATCTTTAAGCATGGAAGCCCGCATGACGATCTGCAACATGAGTATCGAAATGGGTGCCCGTGGCGGTTTAATCGCACCAGATCAAATTACTTTCGATTACATTAAAGGACGTGAGTTTGCTCCGGCAGGCGAAGAGTGGGATAAAGCTTTAGCTTACTGGAAAACTTTATACAGCGATGCAGATGCAAAATTTGATAGTGTTTTAACTTTCAATGCTGCAGATATTGCGCCAATGATTACTTATGGTACCAACCCGGGTATGGGAATGGGTATCCAGGAACATATTCCTGCAACCGCAGCACAACCCGAAACCGAAAAAGTATCATACAAAAAAGCTTTGGATTATATGGGCTTTGATGATGACTCTGCTTTAATTGGTAAACCAATTGATTATGTTTTCATCGGTAGCTGTACCAATTCACGCATCGAAGATTTGCGCGAGGTGGCCAACTTTGTAAAAGACAAACACAAAGCGGAAAATGTTACCGTGTGGATTGTTCCGGGTTCGAAACAAGTAGAACAGCAAGCTAAAAACGAAGGTTTGGATAAAATTTTCGAAGCTGCAGGTTTCCAGTTACGTGAGCCGGGTTGTAGTGCCTGTTTAGGGATGAATGAAGATAAAATCCCGGCTGGTAAATATTGTGTGTCTACATCGAACAGAAATTTCGAAGGTAGACAGGGACAAAACGCCCGTACTTTGTTAGCAAGTCCTTTAACTGCCGCTGCTGCTGCCGTTACCGGAAAAATTACGGATGTAAGAGAAATGCTTGAAAAGGCTTAAAATAAACTGTCATGTTGAAGAATAAGCAGGTGCTTGATTCCTCATCATGACAATTCAAAAACATGATACTTGAAGTTGCCATATTAAATGTAAAGCCGGGTTTATCCACCGATTTTGAAAAAGCCTTTAACCAGGCCGAAAAAATAATCAGTTCGATGGATGGCTACATTTCACATCAGCTAAAAAAGTGTTTTGAGGTTGCCGATAAATACATCCTGCTGGTGAACTGGGAAACACTCGAAGATCATACAGTAGGCTTTAGAGCTTCCGCAGCTTATCAGGATTGGAAAAAGTTATTGCATCATTTTTATGATCCTTTTCCAACCGTTGAGCACTATGTAGAGGTAGAAGGCTGAATGTTAAGTGCACGACTATAAACTTAAATCGTTTATATGTCTATAGAATAGTAAAATATTAAAGAAAATTAGTTATGCCAGAAATAGTTTGGGATGCAACATTATACGATAAGCAGCATCACTTCGTATCAGATTACGGGGCAGATGTATTGCAATGGCTGGCGCCGCAAAGTGGCGAGCATATTTTGGATGTAGGCTGTGGCACAGGTCAGCTGGCGGCACAGATTGCAGCAAGTGGTGCACTGGTTCTGGGAACCGATGCCTCTGCCGATATGGTAGCCAATGCAAAAGCCGCGTATCCCAACCTCAGCTTTGAAGTGGTAGATGGAGCACACCTTCCCTATCAGGAAAACTTCGATGCCATTTTTAGCAACGCTACTTTTCACTGGATTGAAAACCAGCAGGCCTTAACCGAAGGTTTATTTAAAAGCTTAAAACCTGGCGGCAGATTAGTAGCCGAATTCGGTGGCAACAGAAATGTGAAAAGCATTACTGATGCCATTGCAACCGCAGCCAGTCAATTGGGTTTTTCAGATCAGGTAGTAACCAACTTCTGGTACTTCCCGTCAGTTAGCACCTATACTACCCTGCTCGAATCGAAAGGTTTTGAAGTAGAGCAGGTGTGGTTGTTTGACAGACCTACCAAACTGATTGGCGAAGCAGGTATGTATATTTGGATTAACCAGTTTGCCCAGCATGCTTTTAAAAATTTAAACGAAACGCAGGCCGAAGCCATCAAAAAACTGGCAGTTGAAATCCTGAAACCCGGTTACTTTATTAACGGAGAATGGATAGCCGACTACAGAAGAATAAGAGTTAAAGCCTTTAAAAGGTAGAAGGTGGTAAGGTAGAAGGTTTAAGGTCAAAAAATAAAAAATTAGTGAAATCACCTTAATCGGTGAAATTATTTAAATCTGTGTAATCATCATTAAAAAATGAAAAAATTCACAAAATTAACATCGGCAGTAGTGCCTTTAAACATAGAAAATATAGATACCGACCAGATTATTCCGGCCAGGTTTCTAAAAGCTACCACGCGCGAGGGATTTGGCGAAAACCTGTTTCGCGATTGGCGTTATAACGGCGACAACACACCGAAGCCAGAGTTTGTAATGAATAACCCAACCTACAGCGGCCGGGTTTTGGTTGCCGGTAAAAACTTTGGTTGTGGCAGTAGCCGCGAGCACGCAGCCTGGGCTATTCAGGATGCAGGTTTTGATGCCGTAATCAGCAGTTTCTTTGCCGATATTTTTAAAGGAAATGCCTTAAACAATGGTTTGCTGCCAATCCAGGTTAGCGACGATTTTTTAGCACAAATCTTTAAATCAGTTGATGCTAATGCACAATCAGCCTTAGAAGTGGATCTCGAAAATCAAACCGTTACCATTGTAGATACCGGTGCAAAAGAATCTTTCGAGATTAATCCTTATAAAAAATCATGTTTAATAAACGGTTACGATGATATTGATTTCATCCTCGCTCAAAAACAATTAATCGAAACATTCGAACAAGCAAGATAATGTTTAAACCATTTGTTTACATACAAGACCTAAACTTGAGTTACCGCAATAAAGCGGTGCTGAAGGACTTGTATTGGGAAATAAATGTTGGCGAAAACTGGGTTTTGTGGGGCGAAAGTGGCAGCGGAAAAACAGCTTTGGCGAAAGCCATAGCAGGCTTAACTGCCGCACAGGGAAGTATTGAAATTGATTTCGACCCGTTAAGCAAGCTACCAGCGGAAGTTTTGTTTGTTGACAGCTGGTACCAGTTTAAAAACTTAGAAGGTGTTGCCAACTTTTATTATCAGCAACGCTATACCAGCCAACAGGCGAAAGATACTTTAACCGTACACGCCGAACTGGTACTTTTTGGAAAAGAAAAAGGACTTCACTTCGATCGGGTTGAACCGATTTTAGAAGCCCTGGGTTTTTCTACTTTTGCCAGTTCGCAGTTGATTGAACTGTCGAGCGGCGAGCACAAAAAATTACAACTGGTTAAGGCTTTGTGGTTAAAACCGCAGTTGTTGGTTATCGATCAACCTTATACAGGTTTAGATGCCGCATCGCGTAAAAACCTGAACATGCTGCTCGATCAGATTGCAGAAGAAGGTGTGCAGCTGATTTTAATCAGCAATGATCAGGAGCTGCCAACCTCTATTCACCGTTTTGCCGAAATTAAAGACGGACAAATCGAAACGGCTTATACCAGGGAAAACACACTGGCTGCTTTCGAAACGCACAACCGGGTAATTCCTGACTTTTTAAAAGAATCGCCGGTTTATGCGTCAGATAATATTGTTAAAATGGTTGATGTAAACATCAGCTATGGCGATAAACAGGTACTAAAAAACATCAACTGGGAAGTTAAGGCTGGCGAAAAATGGCTTTTACAGGGGCATAATGGTTCAGGTAAATCTACTTTACTAAGTCTGGTAAATGGCGATCATCCCCAATCGTATGCCAATGAGCTGTATCTCTTTGGCAACCGTCGTGGAAGTGGTGAGAGCATTTGGGACATTAAGCAGCACATTGGGCTCATTTCGCCAGAGTTTCACTGGTATTTCGATGCCACAGCCACCGTTTGGCAAAGTATTGCTTCGGGCTTTTACGATACTGTAGGCCTGTTTCAGCAATTGCCTTACACCAAAAGCAGCCAAGTTGATGAACTGGTTGAATATTTTGGTTTAACTGAAAGTAAAAATGAACTGTTAACCTCATTGCCATTGGGTAAACAGCGACTGGTTTTGCTGGCCAGAACCATCATCAAAAATCCCGAATTGTTAATTCTGGATGAACCATGTCAGGGCTTAGACCTGCAGCAAACACAACGTTTTAACCAACTGGTTGATGAATTGTGCAGCAACGGCATGACCGTAATTTATGTTGGCCATTTTGAATCGCAGCTGCCAACCTGCCTCGAAAAAAGAATAGTATTGGAAAAAGGCGAAGTAAAAGTCGTCGAAAGTTTAAATATAGAAATATTGAGCTAACAGGGCACGAAGATGAATTTAGAGCTAAAGGCAAAATCCTACAAACTTTAAATCCTTCAAATCCTGATCTGGCAAAGGAGAAATTTAACATGAAGAAGAACATTTTAGTAATACCTGGAGATGGTATTGGCCCCGAAGTCACTACCTGGGGAAAAGCAGCATTAGAAAAAATTGCCGAAATTTTTGGCCATGAGTTTGTGTTTGAAGAAGCTTTAATGGGCCACGCGGCTATCGAAGTTACCGGCGAACCTCTGCCAGATGAGACTTTAGAAAAGGCAAGACAAAGCGATGCTATTTTATTTGGCGCCATTGGCCATGCCAAATACGATAATGATCCGAGTTTAAAAGTTAGACCTGAACAAGGTTTATTAAAAATCCGCAAAGAATTGGGTCTGTTTGCCAATCTCCGTCCGATATTACTATTTGATGAACTTCTTCAGGCATCGAGCATTAAACCAGAAATTTTAAGAGGAACCGATATTTTGTTCTTCCGTGAGTTAACAGGTGATGTTTATTTTGGAGAGAAAAATCGTTCTGAAGACAGAAACACCGCTTCAGATTTAATGATCTACCACCGCTACGAAGTAGAACGTATTGCGCATAAAGCCTACCAGGCCGCACAACAACGTAACAAAAGATTATGTTCGGTAGATAAAGCCAATGTTTTGGAAAGCTCACGCTTATGGCGCGAAACCGTTCAGGAAATTGCCAAACAATACCCTGATGTAGAAACGGAGCACATGTTTATCGATAATGCAGCCATGCAGCTGATTAAAAACCCGAAAAAGTTCGACGTGGTATTAACCGCTAACTTATTTGGGGATATTTTAACAGACGAGGCTTCGCAAATTGCAGGTTCGATGGGTATGCTGGCCTCGGCTTCTGTTGGCGAAAGCACAGGTTTCTTTGAGCCTATCCACGGTTCTGCACACGATATTGCCGGTAAAGATTTGGCCAACCCGTTGGCTTCTATCCTATCGGCTGCTTTAATGCTCGAAATTGGTTTCGGACTTAAAGAAGAAGCGAAACTATTGGTTGATACTGTTGACCAGGTATTGAAAGAAGGTTTCAGAACACATGATATAGCCGACCAAACCACTAACCGTTTTAAAGTGTTAGGCACTGCCGAAATGGGTAAATTGGTATTGAAATTCTTATCACAAAAATTAATCACATCCTAAAACTTAGATTATGATTCACGACCCGAATAAAGTTTATATTTTCGACACGACGTTACGTGACGGGGAGCAGGTTCCAGGCTGCCAGTTAGATACAAACCAAAAAGTAGAAATCGCAAAATCACTCGAGCTTTTAGGGGTAGATGTGATTGAAGCAGGCTTCCCGGTATCAAGCCCGGGCGATTTCAACAGCGTTATTGAGTTATCAAAAGCGGTTAACGACCCGATTATCTGTGCCTTAACCCGCGCCAATAAAAACGATATCGATGTGGCTGCCGATGCTTTGCGTTATGCCAAAAGACCACGTATCCACACCGGAATTGGTTCTTCTGATTTCCACATTAAACATAAATTTAACAGTACCCGCGAAGATATCTTAGCCCGTGCGGTTGAAGCGGTAAAATATGCCAAAAAATATGTAGAAGATGTTGAGTTTTACGCAGAAGATGCCGGCCGTGCCGATATCGAATTTTTAGCTAAAATGGTTGAGGCCGTAATTGCTGCCGGTGCAACTGTGGTAAACATTCCCGATACTAACGGTTATTGCTTACCAGACCAGTATGGTTCAAAAATCCTTTTCTTAAAGGAAAATGTTAAAAATATCGATAACGCCATTATTTCGGTTCACTGCCACAACGATTTAGGTCTGGCTACAGCCAATTCTATTGCCGGTTTACAAAATGGTGCCCGCCAGGTAGAATGTACCATTAACGGTATTGGCGAGCGCGCAGGTAACACCTCAATGGAAGAAGTGGTGATGATTTTAAAAACCCACAAGGTGTTGGGCTTAAACACCAGCATTGATGCGACCCAGTTTTACGATATCAGCCACACGGTGAGAAACCAGATGAATATGCCAGTTCAGCCTAACAAAGCTATTGTTGGTGCCAATGCATTTTCGCACAGTTCAGGCATTCACCAGGATGGTTTCTTAAAAAACCGCGAAAACTATGAAATTATTAAACCAGAAGATGTTGGTTTCCCTGATGCGACCATTGTTTTAACAGCAAGAAGCGGTCGCCATGCCTTAAAACACCATTTAGAGCGCTTAGGCCATAAATTAGAAAAAGAACACCTGGATATTGTTTACAAACAGTTTTTGGTTTTGGCCGATAGCAAACAAGGCATTAACGATACTGATTTGAACCAATTGGTTGCGCTGCATTTAGCCTAGCAACAACTCATCATTGCGAGGCACGAAGCAATCCTACTACTATAGCTGTTAGTAAACCTAACGCTTTAAGATTGCTTCGTACCTCGCGATGACGAAAAGAAAAATATAGGAGAACACTGATCTTGATACCAGATTCTCCCTACTTGATACTATAAAAATGAACACTACAACACCACATACATTAGATTTTAAATCTGCATCTGAAAGACTCAAAAACGTGGTAAAACGTACCCCGCTTGAGTTTAATGCCGGACTTTCTTCTTACTACAATGCCAATATTTATTTAAAAAGAGAAGATTTGCAGATTGTACGCTCTTACAAACTGCGTGGTGCTTACAATAAAATTAGTTCGTTGCCTCAGGAATTGTTAGTAAACGGGGTAGTTTGTGCAAGTGCCGGAAATCATGCGCAGGGTGTGGCTTACTCCTGCAAAAAACTGGGCATTAAAGGTGTAATTTTTATGCCCGAAATCACGCCGAAACAAAAGGTAAAACAAACGTATATGTTTGGTGGCGAAAATGTGGAAGTGGTGTTAGTTGGCGATACTTTCGATGATTGTTTGAAGGAAGCCCTGGCCTACAGTGCGGCACACAATGCTACATTTATTCCGCCCTTTGACGATGAAAAGGTAATTGAAGGACAGGCTACTGTAGGAGTAGAAATTTTTGAAGATCTGCCAGATTTAGATATGGTGGTTATGCCTGTTGGTGGTGGAGGCCTGGCATCAGGCGTAAGTGCTTACCTGAAAACGGTTAAACCTGATGTTAAACTGGTGGGCGTTGAGCCTCTCGGTGCTCCATCAATGGTTACAGCGATGGAGCATGGTGGTCCTTTTACTTTAGATGAGATAGACCGCTTTGTAGATGGAGCTGCAGTAAAAAGGATTGGCCACATTACCTACGAATACTGTAAGGAATTGCTGGATCAGATGCACTTGATTCCGGAAGGAAAAATCTGTACCACCATCTTAAAATTGTATAATGAGGATGCAATTGTAGTAGAACCTGCCGGAGCACTGTCTGTAGCGGCTTTAGATCAGCTAAGAGAGCAGATTGCTGGTAAAACAATAGTTTGTATTGTTAGCGGCGGAAACAACGACATAGAGCGTATGCAGGAGATTAAAGAGAAATCTTTACTTTTCGAAGGGCTGAAACATTATTTCATTGTACGTTTCCCACAAAGGCCAGGTGCTTTAAAATTATTTGTGAACGAAGTTTTAGGCCCTCAGGATGACATTACCCGTTTTGAGTTTATTAAAAAAACCAACAGGGAAAATGGTCCGGCGCTGGTAGGTATTGAGCTTTCGAATAAAAACGATTACGCCAGCTTACTGCAACGCATGAGAGATTTTAAATTCGAAATTATCGAATTGAACCAGGATCAGACTTTGTTTGAGTATTTGGTTTAGGTTTTTGTTAAATTGTCATCCTGAGCCTGTCGAAGGACAATCGTAGTGTTTCGACAAGCTCAACATGACATAACTTATAAAAAATGAATTTCAAAGATTTAGCCAATAAAACATTAATTTCAGATAACGATATCAGCTGGGAAGACTTAGGCGCTGGCGTAAAGCGGAAAATCATGGCATATGATGATCAGTTAATGTTGGTTAAAGTTGCTTTTGAACAAGGCGCTATCGGATCGGTACACAACCACCCCCACCTCCAAATGAGTTATGTGGCTAAAGGAAGCTTTGAAGTGAGTATGGGCGAGGATAAAAAAATATTGAACGAAGGCGATGTTTTCTTTGCACCATCAAATGTATATCATGGTGTGGTATGCCTGGAAGCCGGATTACTGGTTGATATTTTCAATCCACACCGCGAGGATTTTTTGACGTAATTTTTAATTAAGTCGTCATGCTGAACTTGTTTCAGCATCTCTTATTAAGTATTGAGACCCTGAAATAAATCAGATAGCTATCGGATCAGGATGACGGTTTGAGGATAACCTTCCTCCTTAAAAACTTTAAACCCTACACCCTAAACCTTCTACCTTCTACCCTACTCAAAACTCAGCCTCACATTTTTGTAGCCCAAGCCTTCAATAATCGGTTTCAATACATTGGTCGCATTGGTTTTAGTCTGCGTTAAAATATCCGACTTTTTCACCTCAGCAGCTACCTTTCTCTCTGCTGCTTTATAAGCTTCATCTACCAGATCAGCTTCCCTGAAGAAGGCCATTTTGGTATCGTACACACGCGAGTTCTTATGATCAATTTTGACATAACAGATTTCGGGCTGTGGCAAATTTACTACAGCTGTATCGGCATCAATACGGATATCTTCGCGGGTAATTTTAGTTAAATCGATACAACCCACTGCTTCGGCTTTAACAATTAGCAAGACACTGGCTTCCGGCAAAAAATCTGTTTTGTTTTTGTGCTCCAAAACGTCACTAATTTGATACTTAACCAGTTCCAGTTTACCTATAGCCTCAATTTTCTCGACCAGTAGCTGATGTTTACTTTCTACAGAGGTATTGATACTGAACTTTTTAGCGATAAATAAGTAACCTGCAATCAGGAGAATTAACCAGGGTAAGAGGCGAAAAAAGATCTTCATATAATGGGAATAAATGCAAATTTACAAAGGGTGTCTGCGTTTAACTGTACAATAATTAATCCATAAATGGGAGGTTACATTTTTTGGCAGCAGATTTGTAATATCAAAATCACACACACAAATAAAAACTAATCAACATGAAAAAACTTACTATCCTATTGCTTTGCATTGCCACACTAGGTCTGGCTTCCTGCAAAAAAGACACTATTGTTCAAAACACACCAAACATTACCATTTATAAAACTATACAACCTAGTGCCTGGGTTTCAACTAGTGATGTTAATGGTTCTTATTTATACGTAGATATTAGCGACAACAGAATTGAACAATACGAAGATGACGGTATCATTTTATCATTCGCCCGTTTTAACGATGATGGCTACGATGCCTTACCTTTTACTTACGGAACAGACTCATACAGCTATAGTTCATTCCCCGGAAGGATCAGGGTTTATCTACAAAACAGCGCAAATAGAAATTCAGCACCGGTAAGACCAACAGCAAGTATTGGTGCCCGTATTGTATTGGTTGCTTCGTCTTCTGATTAGATAAAATTGATTAAAATTCTAAAAAACGACTAATGTTCAATTGAACGTGGTCGTTTTTTTTATGCTCCCCTCTGTTCAGTTGTAGCGCACGAATGTGAACGCCATTTCTTTCTACCAGCAGCTCTTCGTAAAAGCCTTTGTAATACACATCTTTTACTTCGTAACGCCTGCTGCTCCAATTATTGCTCACCTCTGCCCACTCAGGATAAAAAACAACAGTATCTTTTTGCGTTTTTAAGCCAATTTTTTCGGCATCAGCAGCTGGCAGTACTACTGCATTGCCTAAAATTTGCGCGGTATAAATATGGGCTGGGTGCTGATAAATTTCAGCTGGCTTGCCGGTTTGCAAAAGCTGTCCGTTGCGCAATATCAATAACTGATCGGCCAGGAATAAACCATCAGCAGGATCGTGCGATACCAAAATCACCGTTACCCCCGTTTCGGCAGCTATACGTTTAATATCGGCGCGTAACTGGTTTTTAAGCAGGGCATCAACCTGACTAAAGGGCTCATCCAAAAGCAAAACCTGCGTATCAGAAACCATGGCTTTGGCAATGGCTACACGCTGCTGTTCGCCACCACTCAGCTCAATTATTTTCTTATTCTGAAGGGGTAAAATCCGTAAATGTTCCATAATGGCCAAAGTTTTTTCAGCTTTGGTTTTCAGGTCAGTATTCGACAATTGTGAGGCAATATTATCGTATACTTTCGCATAAATATTGAGTGAAAAATCCTGCGTTACCATTTTCATTTGCTTATGGCCCGGAATCAATTGTTCGTCAGGCCCTTTAACGCGCTTATCTTCGAAATAGATTTCGCCTTCGTCGGTTTTTAACAAGCCATAAATCGATTTCAATAAGGTCGATTTTCCACTTCCACTTTCGCCAATAATGGCTACCACATCACCTTTATTGATATCGAAACTTACATTTCTAATTCCGCCGGCCTGTTCTGCCTGATATTGCTTGGTTAAATTTTTAACGCTGATTAGGATATTGCTCACGGGGTAAAGATAAGAAAAAGGTAGAGGGTTTTGAGGTAGAAGGTATAAGGTTAAAACTGACCTAATTGTTAATATTTTATTTAGAAATTCAAAAAAACGGTATTTACCTTTAAATCAAAAAAATACAAAAAAAATGAAAGCTAAAATCACACTAACACTTGATGATGCTGTTATAGAGCAGGCCAAAATTTATGCGGAAGAGCAGGGAATAAGTTTAGATGAATTTATAGAGAATTGCTTTAAATCTTTGATCGATGAGCATAATGACAGCGAAACTGTTGTATAAGAAAAAATCCTGTCTCGCCTAACCGAAACAGGATCTGTTCATTTGTGTGTTGCCGTAATCAAGTCCCCTTGAGGGGATTTAGGGGCCTTAGTTTAACCCAAAAGTAACACCGAAGCTCATGTTTTTTAAACCAGCTTGCTGCGAAGTGGTAAACATATCGTTAAAATAGTATTTGGTAAACAATCCTAAACCACCGTAACCAAAGCGGATTGTACCACCGTAACGAACCGATTGAAAGTGATAGCTATCGTATTGTTTCTCTTTGCCTCTTTCCTCGCTGATTTGTTTAATTTTTCCGTTTAACAAAAAGCTTACTTCCGGACCTAACACCAGGTAAAACCTTTTGCCGTTTTTGTTTTCTGAGGTGCGGAATTCAAAATTTAACGGAATATGCACATAGCTGCTAGAAAAGCGATTTTTAGAGAAATGTACCGGCGATTGATCGGTATAAACAAACTCGCTTGAGTTTTTGGCAATGGTAATGTCTTTTCTTAAACGGATCAGTGTCCAATCAAAACCTCCCGCTACGTAAACTTTAAAGTTCGAGTTAAAACGGTAGCCCAATTGTAAGATATCAAATGAAAATGTACTGGTTTTGCCACCTTTATAATCCAAAAAATCGTTATTGGGCGATAAATTGAAGCTTCCGTTATCAATTAGCCTCGAGAAACCCAAATCGACCCTTGTAAAGGTAATCCCACCCACAAAGCGGCCTTTTTTAGCTGAATCGGCTGAGTTACTTTTTAAAATAATACCATGCCCCTCGCTGTAATCCATTTTCTTTTTGGTGGTATCTTGTTGTGCAAAAGCACCTGGAGCCATAACACCGGCAAGCCCGCTTACCAAAAGTGTTGTAAAAATTAGACGTTTCATATCTATGTGTTTGTTATGTTTAATGTTGTGATGTTTAAAAGTTGTAAGGTTTAAATGTTGTGATGTTTTAATGTTTATAACTGAAAATTGCCAATTGATAACTGTGAACTGAAAACGGCCAACTGAAAACTGTTATTTCTTCCGTTTACCGATTTTAAAAGGCCCGATATTGATAGATGACAGGGAAGAATCGTCGTCGTCTGTTCTGAACTGGATAAACTTATCTTTCCTTTTATCAACCTTGTTTACAATGAGGTTTACCACATCGCCCACATTACGGATGCTTTTAATATTTTGCTCCTCGTTATCGTTAATGGGCTCATCAATTTTTACAGCTGTTGGGTTAGCCGCAATTACAGTTTCTTTTTCAGGCTGTAAAATTGCTTCCTCAATTTTGGTTTTAATATCCTTTTTAGGCTCTTCAGTTTTAGCGATTACCATTTCTTGTTTAAAAACTTCCGGGGCAGTAGCTATCTTTTGTTTTTCAACTGGTTTAATTTCCTTTTTAATGGTAGTTTTTGCTAAACTGGTAGCTGGTTTAGTGTTAACCGGTAAAACGGCTTCTACTTTTTCAATTGGCTTAACTGGTGTAATTACCGAATCTTTAACAGGTTGTTCTACCACAGCTGGTTGCTGCACTTTGGGTGCAACATAACTGGTTAACTGTTTACGGTTAACATTTTGTTGCTGGTAAACCAGAATCCCCGCTGCAACTACCAATAATACAGCAGCTGCCGATAACCAGTAAACGGGTATAATCCTTTTTTTCTTTGGTTCAATTTCGCTTTCAATATTGCTCCATAAATCCCTTGATGGTGCAATCTCGGCATCGTCAAAAGCATTTTTAAACAGCTGATCAAAATCCTTATCCTGTATAGGTTGCATAACCAAATCCCTCCATTTTTAAAATTTCTTCCTTTAATATTGCCCGGGCTCTCGATAACTGCGATTTACTGGCCCCTTCTGAGATACCCAGTGTTTCACCAATTTCCTTATGCGAGTAGCCCTCTATTACATACATGTTAAAAACCATCCGGTAACCATCTGCCAGTTTTTGAATCACTTTCATCAGGTCTTGCATGCCCAAACGGCTAAAATCAAATCCGGTTGATGGCTGCTCGTAAGCTTCATCAATTTCAACTACATTTAAACTGCGCAGGTTTTTACGGTAACTTTCAATAGCCGTATTTACCATTACCCGTCTAATCCAGCCTTCAAAAGAGCCTTCACCCCGGTATTCTTTAATTTTCTGGAAAACTTTAATGTAACCCATTTGCAGTACATCTTCAGCTTCCATCCTATCTTTGGCGTAGCGCATACAAACAGCCAGCATTTTCGATGCAGTTTGCCTATACAGCAGCTCCTGCATCTTCCGGTCGCCGGCTTTGCAGCCCTCCATCAAATCGTTTATCGTATAGCTTCGCGTCAATTTCATTGTGTGTTTGTATAGAGAAGATGGTCAGTTGCACACAATGGTTGCATGGGGAGAGAAAAAAAGTTAAATAAAGTTAAATTTATTTTTATTAGCACTGATTATCAATAAGATAAATCAGCGCAATTTTATTACGAAAGATAATATTTTTATTTGAAAATGAACGGTGAGGGTTTAAAAACGATAAACCCCGCAGTTTTTTAAAAACTGCGGGGCTAGCAATTTATCTAATGCCTCCGACTGAAGTCGGAGGCCAGGAATGAGAAACAAGAGTTTAGTTTTTTGCTTTAGTCTTTCAGCTTTTACCTTCCTGCCTTCTACCTTCCATCCTTTTTCACCTTAAATAATTTAAAATCCTGTTTGTAGGTTAAGAAAAATGAATGGTTAAACTGAAGCTGTTTATCGGTATTATCCAAATCAATATGCGGTTCGAAGCGAACATCCAGGTATAAATGCGGAATAAGTTCCTTTTGGTAAGCATAACGCAGGGAGACAATATTTCTTGAGTTTTGTCTTAAGCCTGGACTATATAAATTATCAGAAACCGATTCGTACAATGGCATACCTTTGATCGAAATAAAATTATTGCCTTTCCAGTACGAGGCAACCAGGCTTCCCCATTTACTTTCTACCCCGGCATTTAACCAAAGACCGAAACCACCTTCGTAAGCCCTTCTTTTATCAGGCGACAGGTCTTTATATACTGCCACATAGTTATCGGTATACACCTGCTTAATGCTGCTGTTAATGGCTTTATGCAGTTTTAAACCTGCTGCCCCATTAAATAAAGTACTGATTGGAATTTCTTTAAGTATATCAATCTGTCCGCCCTGGTGAAAAGCCAGAAACTGTGCAGGCACACTGAATTTCCAGCCATTTGCCTCGGCCAGTGTAGTTTCTGTAGATAAACCACCTATAATTTCTTCCTTAGCCGGATCGCCTTTATAGATCATTTTTTGCCAGGCAATCCAGGCATCTAAATTAAAGCGTTTGCGTTCTACTAAAAGCTGTGTACCATATTCAACCGGGTTGGTAATGGTTCTTTCAAAATCGTAAAGCGGCTCAATGTATTTATGCTGAATACCGCCTTCTAAACTCCCGAAAATCAGGGTCAGGTTTCTTTTGTGGTACTTTAAACTGAATAAAGGCTTCGCATCACTTACACCATTTCTGCCAAAATCTTTGCGGATAAAAGCTCCGGCGGTGATGGCCAGGTTAGGGTGTGCATAGTAAACAATCTGCGGTTGTAGCTGCGTACCATACAAGGTATATCCATCGTGAAAATCGTTGGTGTACTCGTAATTGCGTACGTAATTGAAATTGTAGAAATTAAAATGTACCTCGTTGGTTAAACTACTATCGGGACGAATCCGGTTTTCGAGCGCAGACTGATTAAACTGTGCTGAAGCTAAATAAGAACTGCAAAGAAAAGATATAAAAAGTACGGTCTTTTTCAGACCCGTGGCTGTAAACATGAGCTTGGATTTTTATCGCCCAAATTTAGGATAGTTTTTTATTAAATTATCAGGCACTGGGTATCAAGTATTGAGAAGTTGAAACAAGTTTACGAAAAGGCAACAAAATTTATTCGAGTAGCAAGTATTGAGGGCAGGATTTGAGTATCAAGTAGCATGACAAATCCTCAAATACGTCGATACTTGATACTAAATACTTAACACCAACTTTACTTCTTCAATCGATAATTCTTGTATAATTTAACCGCAATCATGATGGCCAGGGCAACGCCCATAATACCAATTAAGCCATAAATCCAATTGAGGGCGCTTTTTAAGATTACCACAAATACAATTGCAATCATAAAAATAGTAGCCAGCTCACGCCACAAACGCAACTGAAAACTATTAAGCTTAAACTGATTGTTTTTAAGCTGTTTTACGATATTTTGGCAGATGAAATGATAAATGAGTAAGCCAACCACAAATGCAAGCTTTACCCACATCCAATTAGCTTGTAAAAGGGCATTGTTCAAAGTAAGCATCCCAGCCCCTGCCAAAACTGAAATAATCATTGCCGGAGTAGCAATAATTTTCCATAGAGTAGCCTCCATTTTAATAAACTGTTTCTGGAGGATACTTTTTTCAGGTTCAGGCTTATCGTTAGCCTCGGTATGGTAAATAAAAAGACTTAAAATATAGAATAAACCCGCCATCCAGCTAATCACAAATACAATGTGAACAGCTTTAAAGTATTGGTAATATGGTAACAGGGTTTCTATCATTTTAGTTATTCTTACACACGTCATGCTGAACTTGTTTCAGCATCTCATTCTAAAAGAGACCATGAAATAAATCCGATAGTTATCGGATCAGAGTGACGCATTTATAAGTAATTTGGTTAGTACCTAAACTCCTTCACTACCTCAATCGCATATTTTACATTATCGAAAGGAATATCAGGCATAATGCCATGACCCAAGTTAAAGATAAAGCCTTCGGTACCGCGCATACGCTCGAATAATTTGTGAATCTGCGCTTTAATCACCGCTTTATCCGCATATAAAATGTGTGGGTCTAAATTACCTTGTACGGCAATACCTTTTGGTAAAGCATTTTTAATATTCAATAAATCAGCATTCCAGTCAACCGAAATTACATCTGGCTTAGCTTCGGCCATAATTGGGGCAAAAACCGAACTGCCTTTACAGAAAGAAATAACCGGAATGTCTTTTCTGTTTAAGTTGGCAATAATTTCCTGAATGTAACGGTGCGAAAACTCCTGATAATCGTTCCATGATAAAGCCAAAGCCCAGCTGTCGAAAATTTGAAGTGCATTTACACCAGCAGCAATCTGCAGGTTAAGATAATCGGCAGTTACTTTGGCAATTTTAGCCAAAAGTTTGTGCGCCAGCTCAGGCTGGTTGTGTATAAAAAGCTTGGTTAACTTAAAATCTTTAGATGAACCACCTTCAATTAAATAGCTCATTACGGTAAAAGGAGCACCGGCAAAACCGATTAACGGAATCCTGTTATCCAAACGTTGCTGAATCACTTTAATCGCATCAGCTACATATTGTAATTCGCTTAAACAATCTACATTCAGGTTTTCGATATCCTGAGCGGTACGTACCGGGTTGGCAAATTTTGGTCCAACGCCCTGGGTAAAACTTAAGTCGCCACCCATGGCCTCGCCTGTTACCAAAATATCACAGAATAAAATTGCAGCATCAATATCCAGTAAATCAACAGGCAACATCGTTACATCTGCAGCAATTTCTGGGGTTTTACACATCTCTAAAAAAGAGTATTTGTTTTTAATCTCCCAATATTGCGGCATAAAACGGCCTGCCTGGCGCATCATCCACACGGGTGGACGTTCTGTTTGTTTTGAAAATGCTGCGTCTAAAAATAAATTATTCTTCATGATTTGTATTTGGTACTTCATTTATCGTCATGCTGAATTTATTTCAGCATCTCTGTTTAGCTAGATCCTGAAATCGCTCAGGATGACGATTGAGCTAAAATTTTAATTTTGCAAAGGTATAAATAAAAAAAAAACGAAGTACCTTTTTATTGCTAAACTGGCGCTTCGTTGTTCAAAATGACAATAGTCCTATTATATTTTGCTGATTTCCTTTTCTATTTTTACAATAATATCTTTCGACCTTTGTGTTTCGGCCAGTTCTTTGGCTAATTTGGTATAAGCTTCAGCCCTTTCCCTGTCTTTTTTACGCAGTGCCAGGTTAGCCAGATGAATCAGCACATAAGCTTTCTCATTCTTTCCTCCTACCGGAAAACGGCTGGCCAATTGAAAGTGATACTCGGCTTTATCCCAGTCTTGTTCTTTCAATGCCATGTTGCCTTGCATAAATTCGTAGTAACCTCTGCGGCTTTTGGCTAAACGTTCTGGTTTGGTTACTTCAGCCAGCAAGACTTTGGTTTTACCAAATTCGTTGTTTTTGAAATGCTTCGAAGCCATTAAAACAGAACTGTGTTTAAAGTGGCTCCATATCACAAAGGCCAGTAAAAGTGCAGAAAGTGCTGCTAACTGGTATTGATGGTAAAAAACACAAACCAAACCTGCCAGCAGAAAAACTGCCATTAAAGCATACCTGCTGTTATTATTGTACATTAATGACTATCGGTAAATTTATAACCTACCCCACGGATAGAGTGAAAATAAACTGGATTTTTTTGATCCGGTTCAAAATACTTACGGAAAGTTAAAATGAAGTTATCGATCGTTCTGGTTGAAGGATAAACATCATAATTCCATACGGTTTCTAAAATCTGCTCTCTCGAAACGGCATCGTTTTTACGCTCAATTAAGAGTTTCAACAACATGGTTTCTTTTTTGGTTAACGGTGTAATGGTACCATCATCGTGTTTCAATTCAAAAGAGTTAAAATAGATGGTTTTATCGCCAATTTTGTAAGAGTTTAATTCTTTTAAATCGTCAGATTTTAAGCTGCGTTTAACCAAAATACCCACACGAAGAATCAATTCTTCTAAGTTAAATGGTTTAACCAAATAATCGTCGGCTCCTTTTTTTAGCCCTAAAACACGGTCTTCTGAAGTGTTTTTAGCTGTTAAAAACATAATCGGAACTTCTGCATTTTCTAAACGTATGGTTTCGCAAACCTGGAAGCCATCCATTTCGGGTAGCATTACATCTAATACGATCAGATTAAAACGTTCTTCTTTAAATACTTTAAGAGCGGTTTTGCCATCTTTAACGGCATGAACTTTATATCCTTCAAGTTCGAGGTTTAATTTAATAGCATCTAACAAGTGATCCTCGTCTTCTACCAATAGAATTCTTAATTTTTGTGACATAATTGAGATTAACTAAATGTTACTTCAAAAATACTTCCCTGGGGCAGATTGTCTTTTACTGTAATATCTGCATCATGGTATTGTAAAACCTCTTTCACAATAAACAAGCCTAAACCTGTTCCTTTCGCTTTTCTGACATTCTCGTTACCAACGCGATAAAACTTATCAAATATCAACATTTTTTCGGCATCTGAAATACCTGGCCCTTTATCCATTACACTGAGGTGAATATGCCCGTCCATTTCGTTTAAATGTACATTTATCTCATCGCAAGGGTTAGAATACTTGACCGCATTTTCAATTAAATTGGTCACTACTGACGATAAGGCAAATTTGTCACCCACAAGCTGCAAATTTGGCTGAATTTTAGCATTAATGATCTGCTCACAGCCGCACGAGTGTACTTGTAAACGGTCGGTAATTTTAGCCACCAGCTCCGAAAAGTTAAATGGCTCTTTTGGGAAACTATACGAACGGTTTTCGATCTTGGTTGCCAGTAGCATATTCTCGACCAGATCATCCAAACGCTCAATATCTTTTAACGAATTATTGAGCAAAGAAACTTGCCTGGCTTTATCCAAATCGCGCTTAACAATGGTTTGTATAGAAAGCTTAATGGCTGCCAGTGGCGATTTTAGCTCGTGTGTAATCGACATGAGGAAATTTTGCTGCTGCTCCCGCAATTTATCTTCACGTTTTAACGATTGATGTAAAAAATAACCACCAAAGCATAACAAAAATAAAAATACCGACCCCTCGCCCATAATCATTGTCATGCGGCTTGGTTGCAAACGCACCACCAAAGTACCCCACGAAATGAGTTGAATTAATGCATAAAGCAATAACGCGTAAAATATGATTATAGATTTCTTCATTCCTTTCGAGTTGATTATACTGGTTTGTTTGATTACACCGATTATTCTTTCCATGGTTCGTGTCCCCACGAACCATCAAAGCGTATATTTCAGTATCTAAATACTTTCTATTTCTTAAACACTAAATCTAAAGCCTCAAATATCGCACGTTTCGCTTTCTCCAGCTCAATCTTGGTATGTGCTGAAGATACGAAACCAACTTCATATCCCGATGGGCCTAAATAAATTCCGCGGTTTAATAATTCGCGGTGCATAATTTTAAATTTCTCCATGCTGCTGGCATCAATATCATCGGCCGACTGGATTTTATCTTTATCAGTAAAGGCAAACCAAAAGATAGAACCAATGGTAAACACTTTAAATTTATAGTTACGTGCAGTGGCAAAACGTTGGATGCTGGCCACAAATTCCTGTGCTTTGTTATTTAAATCTTTATAAAAGCCAGATTTGCTCAGCTCGGTTAAAGTGGCAATTCCTGCCGCCATGGCTACGGGATTACCAGATAAAGTTCCGGCCTGGTAAACACCACCATCGGGAGAAATATGCGCCATAATTTCGGCACGTGCACCATACATACCCACAGGTAAACCACCGCCGATAATTTTTCCGTAAGTTACAATATCAGGGGTAATGCCATAATGTGCAGCAGCACCTTCAAAACCAACCCTGAATCCGGTAATTACTTCATCAAAAATTAAAAGCGAACCGTTATCGGTACAAATTTTACGCAAGAATTGAATATATTCTTCATCCTGCATAATTAAGCCGTTATTGGCCGGAATACCTTCAATAATTACTGCAGCAATCTGACCTTTAAACTGCTCAAAAGCCTGTTCAATTGCTGTTTTGTCATTCAATGGCACTACAATGGTTTCTTCAGCAAAAGATTTAGGTACTCCTGCCGATGAAGTTTCGCCAAATGTAACCAAACCCGAACCAGCCTTTACCAGCAACGAATCGCTGTGACCATGGTAGCAACCTTCGAACTTTAAAATTTTATCGCGACCGGTAAATCCACGGGCCAAACGAATGGCCGACATTACGGCCTCGGTACCTGAGCTGGTAAAACGAATCTTTTCTACAAAGCGGTTGTTTTTGATAATCAACTCTGCCAGTTCATTTTCTAAAGCCGTAGGTGCACCAAAGCTCATACCGTTCTGCATTACTTCGGTTACTTTCTCTCTGATTTTCGGATTGTTGTGTCCCAAAATCAGTGGTCCCCAGCTGCCACAGAAATCGATAAACTGATTGCCATCTGCATCCCAGATAAAGCAGCCATCACCTTTCTCTATGAAAAGCGGTGTACCATAAACAGATTTAAAAGCCCTTACAGGCGAGTTTACCCCACCCGGGAAATACGTTTTTGATTTTTCGTACAATTCGGCAGATTTTGCCCTCGAAATATCAGGTTTGCTGCCCGTATTTACCGGAATATCGGCTTCGTTACCTGAAAACATTTTTTTTAATGAATCTAACATTTTATTAAGCTAAAAGCAGAAAGACTAAAGCTTAAAGAAAGATCAATTACCTAATCCGGCCTTTGGTCTTTCAGCTTTAAGCTTTCTGCTTAATTACATCCAATCGTTATTTAAAATATCTTTAATGTGGTAAGTAGTAATAATACTTGCTCCGGCTCTTGCGAAGGCGTGCATGGTTTCCATAACCACTTTTTGTTCGTCAATCCAACCGCGCTCGGCTGCTGCTTTAACCATCGAGTATTCGCCCGAAACATTGTAAACTGCAATGGGTAAATTGGTATCTTGTTTTAAGCGCTGAATGATGTCCAGATAAGCCAGGCCTGGTTTTACCATTAAAACATCGGCACCTTCCTGCTCATCTAATTGCGCTTCGCGTAAAGCTTCCAACGGGTTTCTGAAATCCATTTGGTAAGCTTTTCTGTCGCCTTTGCTCGGTGCACAATCGGCAGCCTCTCTGAAAGGACCATAGTAAGCAGAAGCAAATTTTGTAGCGTGGCTCATAATGGCCGCGTTTACAAAGCCGTTTTCATCTAAAAGATTGCGCATGGCAGCAATCCTTCCGTCCATCATATCAGATGGTGCAAACATATCAGCACCTGCCTCTGCATGTGTCAATGCCATTTTTGCAATAACATCCACGGTTTTATCATTTTGAACGTAATCGTTCTCCATAATTCCGCAATGCCCGTGCGTAGTGTACGAACACACACAAACATCGGTTACAACATATAAATCTTCGCCAAACTGTTTTTTAAGCTCACGAACTGCGGTTGGCACTAATGAATGATCGTGATAAGCCGATTTGGCATCAGCCGACTTTTCGTCGCCAACCCCAAACAACATAATTTTGTTGAGGCCTTTTTTTAATCCGGCTTCTACATCTTGTACCAGCGTATCAACCGAATAATAGTTAACACCTGGCATGGCATCAATAGCATGGGTAACATTTTTACCAGGTACCACAAAATAAGGGTACACAAACATATCTTTTGATAACCGGGTTTCGGCCACCATCTCTCTCACTAATGGATTTTTTCTTAATCTACGCGGACGATGTAACATATTTTATTGTATTTAGTATCGAGCGTTAACTCTTTACTTTTGTTCTGTTGTTGTATGAGAAGCATTCACTGTTGAGATGCTGAAACACCTGTCCGGACTCGCCGGGTGGAAGTTCAGCATGAAGATTCAGAAAGACAGCGCCCGGATCTTCTTTATGCTTTGGTCTTTTGGCTTTAAGCTTATCTCATTTCTATCCCAAATACTGCCTCAGCCAATCCGATTTCATCTGGCGAGTACGGCAAGGTATATTTTACGCCCATTTCATCAAATTTCTTTCCTGTTGAATTGCCAATTGCAATTACCTGCTGACCAGGCTCCAATAAATTATCGGCGAAATAAGCATCCACGTTCGATGGGCTGGTAAAAATCAGCACATCAGCATAGCTCTGGTCAATATCATCTTCAATTACTGTTTCATAAATCGGTAAGTCGATAATTTTAGCATCTGCCGGTAACGACTTCTGGATTGACTGTAGTGAATCCTGGGCACGTGGGAATAAAATCTGCTGTCCGCCAACCAATTGTGCAAAATCTTCTGCCACTTCGGTAATATCGCCACTTGCACCAACAAAATCGGCAAAATGGTTAAACTTACGTAAAGCATCTTCCGAGCCTCTGCCCACTACACCGAACTTGGTTTTCTTTGGTAGCACTGGTTTCAGGTTGAAAAAGTATTCGACACTGTTGCGGCTGCTGAAGAAAATCCAGTCGACATGACGCAGAATAAACTGATCCAAAACGGTAACAATCGGGAACGTACGGATTAATGAACGTCCTTCAATTTCAATATCATTATTTTCTAATGCCCTGCGGAAATAACTGTGTTCGCCAATTTCGCGGGAAATAAAAACCTTTGCCGGTTTTTTTCTTTCGGTATTGAACTTGGCCACAATTTTTTCGGCCAGGCCTTCTGTTGTTTCGGCACGTAAAAACAAACGCTCAGGAAAATGATCGGCAGTTTCGGCCTTTGCAGTCCACACTTCAAACTGGCCGTTTTCCTTTTTACAGTAACAGCCCAAAGGCATGTGACAGCCCCCTTCAAAAAGGTTTAGCACTTTACGTTCAACACCTACTTCTTCGGCAGTTGCCGGATCGTGCAGTTTTTGTAATGCATCGAAAAGTTCGGTGTCATTTTCCCTGATCTGAATAGCCAGGGCACCTTGTGCAGGTGCAGGTATAAATTCGGTAGTTTCGAGTTCTTCGATATGTAAATCGCTTACATCTAAACCTAAACGTTTTACACCGGCTTTAGCAATCAAAATCGCATCATAATCCTCATCGCGCAGTTTACCAATGCGGGTAGGCACGTTTCCGCGCAGATCTTCTACTTCCAAATCCGGACGTAAACCCAAAAGCTGGGCTTTACGGCGGTTAGACGAAGTACCTACCATAGCCCCTTTTTTAAGCGATAGTTTCTGCGAAACATCTACACAATCTTTTAAAATTAACAGGTACTCGCTCGCTTCTTCGCGTGGAGGCAAAGCTGCAATGGTTAATCCTTCAGGGTGTGTTGTAGGCAAATCTTTAAGGCAGTGTACAGCCAGATCAATTGTTCCGGCCAAAAGCTCTTCTTCCAGTTCTTTGGTAAAAAAACCTTTGCCTTCTAATTTGTCCAATCTTAAATTCAGGATTTTATCGCCCTGCGTTTTAATGATTTTTATCTCTGCTTCTATTCCAATAGCTGCCAATTCATTTTGAATATGATTAGCCTGCCATAAAGCCAGGTCGCTACCGCGTGTTCCGATGGTTAATTTCTTCACTATTAAGATTAAATGAGCTGCAAATTTAAATTAAATAGTGGTTTATACCATGATTTGTTTAAAAATGAGACAGTGAGGTTACAGAGGGCGTAATTAAGGGGATTTCTATGACATTAGGTGATAAGCTTTGTCATTCTGGGTATAGCGAAGAATCTGCGAGTGATTTGTATAAACTATTAATAAAGTGTTTTTTCCCTCACGCCGCAGTCTTGCCTCGGCTCGCCGCCGCCGATGGGCTCTTACTTTTGGCTTGATCCAAAAGTAACAAAAGATCAAGGCCTGGATCTTTTCTTGTAAAAACCTACGAAAACCTAAATAGCGGCAGTATCTATGCGCTAGCCATCACTCCTCTCCATCGCTCGCACTTGATTCTGCCTTGATCTGTGTTAACATGAAAGGTGGTGCAAAGTTTTTCGTGCTTTTTCCTACGAAAACCTCCTATGCCGAATAGCAGGATGCATTGGATCATGCTTCCAACTTCGCTTGCAAAACGTTAACGGATTATATTCAAACAATCGTTTTGAAAAACTTATTTACAATGAGATTCTTCACTGTGTTCAGAATGACAGCAAAGGGAAAATAGTAACAATAAAAACAAATAGCTTTGCGTTCTTCGCGCATTTACTTAGCGCGCTTTGCGGTTAATCTAAGATTGATTAACCAGAATCTCTTTGGCCATAACCATTGGTACACTGATGTATTTTTTCTCCATGTAGTTCATTACACGTTCTAAAACCTCGCGCGATGCTTCATCCATCTGACTAATTTCTTCGGCAAAAATACCATTGATAGCGGTGTTTTTGATTTCTTTAATCTTTCTGGGCACCTCTTGCATGGCAATTTCGATGCGGCGTTGTTTTAAAACTGAGAAAAACTCGGTGATGTTGTTGCTGATAATATCTTCGGCGTGAACAAGTTCGTTATAACGCTCCTGGATATTTTTACGGGCCACTTCTTTTAAAGATTCGACCTCGATATAATGAACCGGATTGTTGTGGATTACCGCCGGGGCAACATCGTTAGGGATAGCTAAATCGACAATTACTTTTTTGCTGGTATCGCCGTTAAGCAATTTAGCATACAGTTTTTCGTCGATAATGGCCTCAGTAGCACCTGTACAGGTAATAATTACATCAAATCCTTCTTTAAAATCTTCGAGCGCAGTAAGCGGATAAGCTTTACCGTTTAACTCTTCGGCCAACGACTCGGCTTTAGCCAAAGTACGGTTGAAAACAGAAAAATTAGAGTATTTATGTTTGTTCAGGTATTTGGCAATATTCTGATTGGTTTCGCCGGCGCCAATAATTAAAACACGCGAGTTACCACACATGTTTAACTCTTTTAACTTGCGGTAAGCCAATGATACCACAGAAACCGGATTTTTTGAAATATTGGTATGGGTATAAACTTCTTTGGCTGTCTTAACCACGCGATCCATAATCATACGCATGTAATCGCCGGTAAAACCAGCATCGCGACAGCTTTCGTAAGCCCTGCGGATTTGCGCCAGGATTTCCTTTTCGCCAACCACCAAACTCTCTAAAGAGCAAGAGGTTCTTAATAAATGGTTAAAGGCTTCTTCGTTTTCGTAAACAGTTACATTATCCAGGAAACGCTCCATAAACTCAGGCGGTAAACCCATGTCTAAAACAGTAAGAAACCTGGTTACAAATTCTTTGTCGGTTTTTTCTTTAGTAAGAAAAACAAACTCTACACGGTTGCAAGTACCGATATAAAAAATTTCGCTTACCGGAAGCTCTGATTGAATATTCTTCAACCTGCTATCCAGACTCTGATCACATATAACTAACTTCCCTAAAGATTTCAGGTCGATGTGGTGATGCGTAAAAGCTATTACTTTTAAATATTCCAATTGCTCCGTTATTAACTATTATCGGGATACAAAAGTAACATGGTTGGTGCATGTCAGCGTCATTAATCTGTAATTTACATTAATTTAGAACGGCTCTAAATAGCTATACAGCGCTGACAATCCTTTTAAAGCCTTTAAAAACAAGGCCAGATTTTAAACTTTCAATTCCGTTCTAACTGGTTTCCAACCCATTTGATCCACTTATTGATATTACGGATTTTGAACTAAATGGTTGCCTCGCCAAGTAATTTAATCTTTAACTTTGTTAACACCGGATTTATTGTGATGCAGAAAATGAAAATATTTTGCGAAACCCGGTACTTTCAAAAACTGACAACAAAATCTTAATTAGCAGGTTTATATTTTATATCAATACCTTAAACTATGATTACACAAAACGATTTTAGCCTTAGCGGAGCCGATGGAAAACTAATTATTGGCGACATTACTTTCGACGAAAAAAATCCGAACACGCCCATTATCCTTTTTGTACATGGCTTTAAAGGCTTTAAAGATTGGGGGGCGCATAACCTGGTGGCCAGGTATTTTGCCAGCAATGGTTACCGGTATATTAAATTTAATTTATCGCATAGTGGCGTACCAACCGATCATCCAAAGGATGTAACCGATCTCGAAACTTTTGCAAGCAATACCGTATCAAAAGAGCTGTTTGATGTAAATGCAGTGCTCGATTACATAGAAAAAGCTTACGGGGCCGACACCAAGGTAAATTTAATTGGCCATAGTCGCGGTGGAGGCTTATCGATTATTGAAGCGGCCAACGATTTAAGGATTGGCAAACTGATTACCTGGAGTGCCATTGCTGATTTTAGCAGCCTTTGGAAAAAAGAGCAGGAAGCCGAATGGAAAAAGAACGGAAAGATATTTGTAACCAACGCACGAACCAAAGAGCAAATGCCGCTAAATGTTAGCCTGTTAAAAGATTTTGAGGAAAACGAAGCTACGCTAAATATTTTAGAAGCTGCCAAAAGGGTTAACATTCCCTGGTTAATTGTGCAGGGCGATGATGATGTAAATGTTCCGTTTGAAACTGCACAGCAACTTGCAGATGCCAACCCGGCCAGCAGACTGGTAAAAATTGAAGGTGCCAACCATGTTTATGGCGCATCGCAACCTTACACCAACGAAACCTTACCGCCGCTTTTGTTTAAAGTTTGCGAGAAGGTTTTGATGTTTTTGGAGGAAGCGTAAATTACTTATCTTGAGCCATTATATTTTATGGCTCAAGATCGAATTAACCTTTCAGATTCAAACAAAAAGATATTAAAGCAGGCCACAATTGCCTTAACTTTATTTTCATGCCTGATTATTTTTCTGGATAGTAATTTTTCGCCGGTAAAATCAAAGTCAGAATTTATTAATGATTTATGGGGTGGTCGTTCGAGCAACGGAAGGACATATATTTTCAATGCTCAAACTCCAACTAAGACATACAAAATCCCGGCCCTGCTTTTTAATGAGACAAACCATAATGACTCATTGTTAATCTACAGATCAAAAATAACAGGTTTTATCCTGTATTATGGTCTAAAGAAACCTAATAAGATCATTATCTGCAGATCCCGTCTAATTAATGAAGAATTATTCGGCCTGATTACTACAATCATTGGCATTGTGATTGCGACAATACTTTACTTCAACAAAAAATTAGCACAAAACACCACCCTGCAGGGAATTTTGGTCTTTTTAATTATTATTTCATTGATTTTCTTACGAAATTACTTCGGCAGGAGTTATTTTTAGTGTATCAGCCAATATTAATCATCCCCTCTTCTCACCAAATTCCGCATGTCGCTACCACTAGGGCTTTGGAAAATTTCGAGGTCGAAATAAGGTACTGCAGCCAGCAAATGATCGAAGATATCGGCTGCAACTTCCTCAAATTTCTTGAGGCCTTTCTCTTTCGAAAACACATAGATTTCGATGGGAAGACCATTTTCTGTAGCCTGTAACTGCCTCACCATAAAGGTTAAATCGGTATTGATGTATGGATTGCTTTGCAGGTATTTTTCGGCATAAACCCTAAAAGTACCAATGTTAGTCATGTGGCGACCGTTTACCAGGTTATTCGGATTTACTGTATGTTCGGCATTAAAAGTAGCGATGTGTTGCTGGGTTTCTTTTAAATAATCTTTTAAAAAATCGATACTCTGCAGGCGCCCGATCAGTTCTTCGTCGCAAAATTTAATACTCGAAATTTTAATGTTAATGTGCCTTTTAATTCTTCGCCCCTCGCTTTCTTCCATGGCCCGCCAGTTTTTAAACGATTCGCTTACAATGGCATAACTCGGTACAATGGTTACCGTTTTATCCCAGTTGCGCACCTTAATGGTAGTTAAATTAATTTCGGTTACCTCGCCGTCGGCACCATATTTTTCAACGGTAATCCAATCGCCCACCCGAACCAGATCAATAGCACTCATTTGCACAGAGGCTACGAAACCTAAAATCGGATCGCGGAAAACAAGGATAAAAACTGCAGTAACGGCACCAAAACCACCAAAAATATACAATGGCGATTCGTTTAACAGAATGGACAGGATAAGTACGAAACCTACGATGTAAAAAACAATTTTAGCTACCTGCTTATAACTCCTGATAGGTTTATCGGCATACTTTTTCGATGATTCCATAATAGAAACCACCGCATTGAGAAAAGCATTTACCGCAAACATGACGGCCAAAACCATGTAGATTTTAGCAAAAATGAGTGCATAAAAAAGCCAGTTCTTAAAATAAATAAATACGTGAGGAACGGCATTGTAAATGATGTAAGCGCCAAAAATCAAAGCAAAAGCCCTGAATACCCTAAATTCGAACAAGGCTTTTTGCCAGTCGGATTTGGTTTTTGCGCTTTTAACCACGCCAATAAAAATTTGCCGGGTTAAGAAAATGGTGATGAATAAAAACAGTACTACCCCGATAATGCCTATGAAAAAATAGGCATACACCAGCTCATTGCCTGAAAGGCCTTTGCCGCTGAGCCAGTTTCGAAGTTCGTTAAAAAGGGAATGAAACTCGGGAATATTCATCAAGGCAATTTAGTATTTATTGGGCAGAAAATTAAATGGTGCTCGTGGTCTGATTATGGTCTGTGAGGACACAGACCACGGCTTAGTTTTTCTCCACCCAGTTGCCGTCACCTTTAATGATATCGATCAATTCATCTAAGGCATAAGCCGTAGTTACATTTTTCTTTACCACTTCTTTACCGCGGTATAAGGTAATTTTATCGGGTCCGGTGCCTACATAACCATAATCGGCATCGGCCATTTCGCCAGGTCCGTTTACAATGCAGCCCATAATACCAATTTTAATACCTTTCAAATGGTCGGTACGCGAACGGATGAGTTGTGTGGTTTCCTGCAGATCGAAAAGTGTACGGCCGCAGCTTGGGCACGAAATATATTCAGTTTTACTGATACGTGTACGCGTAGCCTGTAAAATACCAAAACTGGTTGAATTAATCAGCGAAAGATTTTGTCCTTGCGCATCAATCCAAACCCCATCACCGAAACCATCGGTAAGCAAAGCACCTAAATCGGTTGCAGCATAAAGCATTAAATTATCGGCATCTGCATCCTGATAGCTTCGTTTAATGATTACAGGGACCTGAATATTTTGTGCTTGCAGGGCTGTAAAAAATGTACGCTGTTCGGCCATGCCGTGTGCAGCTGATGTCTTTAAAATCAAAACAACATTAGGTTTCAATGTTTGAAGGTTGGAAGGTTGGAAAGTTCCGGCATCCACCTCAATAAAGTTTAACAGTTCGTCCTTAATCTCTGCCTGGCCAAATTCTTCAAGTGAAAATAAGGGATGACAGTTATTTTTGTCTTGCAGTTTTAACCAGGTTGGGTAATTGTACACCTGTTTTAAGTTGCCCGGAAAAGAAAAAGAAGGCAAATTATCGCCCAAATAAGCTAAATCGCAGGCCTGATCGGCCAAATTGTATTTATCTAAACCCGCACTGTAGTTGTAACCCACAGCACTTAAAAAATAAGGATCTTTTAAATTTTCTTTCGAAACATCAATCATCACTACCGGATGATGGTGTCCGCCAATGTGTTGTACGGGGGTAGTAACGCGGCGGTTGTACTCGTAAGGGGAATAAGTTTGGCGCTGAGCGCTAAGCGTAGGGCGTAGACTGGTCGACTCCGGACTTCCGACTTCTGACTTCTGACTCCTCAAAGTATACCGATCTGCTAAAGCTTTGGCTACGGGAGCTTCAAATTCGGGATCTTCGGTTAAAGAAACGCGAATGGTATCGCCTAAACCATCTTCAAGCAAAGTACCAATTCCAACAGCCGATTTAATGCGGCCATCTTCGCCATCGCCCGCTTCGGTTACACCCAGGTGCAAAGGATAATTCATGCCCTCTTTAGCCATGGTTTCGACCAGCAAACGATAAGCCTGCACCATTACCTGCGTATTACTGGCTTTCATAGAAATAACCAGGTTATAATAATTCTGGTCTTCGCACATGCGGATAAACTCCATCGCCGATTCTACCATTCCACGCGGTGTATCTCCGTAATGGCTCATAATCCTGTCGGAAAGCGAGCCATGATTGGTGCCAATGCGCATCGCCGTACCGTATTCTTTACAGATTTTAACCAGCGGGATAAACTTCTTGTAAATCCGGCTCAGCTCGGCATTGTAAGCGTCTTGTGTATACTCTATGTTTTCGAATTTCTTTTTATCGGCGTAATTACCTGGGTTTACGCGCACTTTTTCTACAATCCGCGCGGCCATTTCGGCAGCATTGGGTGTAAAATGGATATCGGCAATTAAAGGCACATTATAACCCCTGTAACGTAGCTCTTTCTTAATATTAGCCAGGTTCTCGGCTTCTTTAATGCTTGGGGCAGTAATACGAACATACTCGCAACCCGACTCTACCATGCGGATTGTTTGCTCAACCGTGGCCAGCGTGTCCATGGTATCAGTAGTCGTCATCGATTGGATACGAATGGGATTGTGACCGCCTAAAGCGATATCGCCGATATTTACCTCGCGGGTTAAATACCTCGAATAAGTTGCCAAACTATTGCAATATCCTCCTGCCAAATCGTGTTTTGCCAATATTTTTTCCATTTGGATGCAAAGATAAGGATTGTGTATATGTTTTACTGTTGGAAAGTTGTAATTAAATCAACCGGATTATAAAGACAAAATTATTTTTTTTTGGAAATGAAAGCGCAGTATCATTTGGCAAATACAGCCCCGCTCCCGCTTCTGCCGGTGGAAAAACCGGCATCTCGCTTTGATCGGGTTTATTTTTAGCGATGGGTGGATTTGGCCACATTGTACCGGCCCAGGTTATGTAAACGGGATGGAAGCGGCATACTTTGGCTGTAGGCCTGAGTGTTGTGGAAGGCCAGCCAAAGATATAGCGAACAGCCCGACTAACGACAACAGGACTACTGCACCAGCTTTTCTAATCTAAATCAACCTGTCTTTTATTACCAAAGTGTTGGCGGCAATATCGTGCCAGCACTGGTTTTTCTTGTTTAAGAAGCTATAGAGGTAGCCAAAAAACACCGGAATTACCGATAAAATTTTAGAAAAATTTCGAACCAAAGAAATACCAAAAGAAACCCGGCTCCCATCCATACGGGTTACTTTAATGTTCAGCAGTTTTTTACCAATGGTAGCCTGGCTTTGGGTTGCCTCAGCAATGCTGCCATAAATGAGCTTAACTACAAATATAACCGGAAAGGGAATTAAAAAAGCCATAATTCGCTGGTCTTTCCCCTCGATAAAAATATAACTGGTTAAAATAATGACGGTGTAAAAGCCGAAAATAATAAAATGATCGATTACCGAAGCCAATAAACGCTGATCAAAGGCTGCAAAATACTGCGGGGCGGTTAGCTGGTAGCTGAAACCCAAAAGCTCACGCAATTCGGGAATCGCGTGAGCTTCTTTATAGTCATCCATCCCCGGTTTGCGGATAAATGTATTTGGTTTAATGTCTAAATCTTTAAGTTCGGTTAAGCTATAAGGCCCCTGAGGCTTACCGTTAACTACAACTATATATTCTTGATCAGTACTCATTTAAAATCAGGATTGTTGGGTTTTTAGAATTGTAAGGTCAGGTTTTTTTAAAAGATTTCTGCTAACGAAGTTCGACCTTATGCCTTAAACCCTACACCTTCTACCTTCATTCCCTCAACCTTCCGCCTCCCTAGTATCTGCTCACCTCAAAGTTACTCAATCCGCCATCTAAATTGATAAAGATTTTTTTAGTCGAGGCTTTATAGTTAGCAGTTTCGTAAACGCCATCGCTCAGTTTTATAAATCCATCAAAATCTTTGGCCGATAAACCGGTTTTGGTTTTAATTCTGCAACCTGAATTGGTTGGTACTTTAATTTTCACATCGGCAACACCCGATTTTACTACCACGTCGGTAATTGGCAACAAATCGCCAAAAGTAATGTCGAGGGCTGCAGCACCGCCATCAAAACGGAAAGTACGTACTTTATAATCTTTGAAATCAAAATTAGCTTCACCTGCGCCCAGTTTCATGATCACATCCCAGTTAGCGGCTTTGTTTAATTTAAAGTTCACATCGTTACCACCATCGCCAAAATTCCATTTACCTTTTTTATCGTCCATTTTGAAGGTAAGCACTGTAGCACTATCAGTCAGTACTTTTTTTAGCGAAAAGTTACCATGTTTTTTGGTAATATCTGCATTGATCAGCTCGGGCGTTTCGCCATCCAAATTAAATGAAATTCCGCCACCAGAAATATTTAATACTGTTTTTTTAGCATTATCAGCCTCAACAAAAGGTTCGCTCAGTTTTAACTGGTTAAAAGCGGTATCCTTAATGTCGTCATTATCGTTATCATCGTTGTAGTCATTATCATTTAGGTTAATGTCAACATCTTTTTTAAAGTGATGTCCCCACCAGTTGCCCCTTTCGGGCACTTGCTGTCCTTTATAAAACAGGAACGATAAAGCAACTACTAAAACCGCAATCGAAATGATGCTTCCGGTTTGAGAATTATTTTTATTGAAGAGGATATTTACACCTGCAATGATGAGAAATATTGGCCAAAAGCTCCAGACACTGCGCCAGTAAAAATCAATAATATTAAAGTTTTCGAGTAGCAGTACACCGCCAATAAAAAGCAGTAAAATACCCCACATTAATCTATCTAGTTTCATTTTATTTATGCTTGAGGGTTCGTGGTTGTTGAATTATCGTCTTTGTTAACAGGGCTTTCGGGCGTTGGCTCCACAATGGTTTCAGCGAAATCGGCCTTCTTTTGCTGCTCTGCTTCTTGTTGGGTTTGAAAAGCTGCCCAATCGTTTTTTCTTTTTGATTTGGCAATAACAGCAATACCCAATCCAATGAATACTAATGGCCACATGAATTTAAACAGGTTGCGAAAGCTGAACCAATAGGGTATAAAATCCAGTTCGCGCATCAGAAAAAAGCAGCCTATTACCAGTAAAATCAATCCGCCAATGGTGCGGCCGGTATCGTTCGATTTGTTAAAGCCGCTAAAATCGGCACGGGTTTCGAACGGCGTTTTCTGTGTATTATCAACCGGCTGTGTCCAGTTGGTGTTACCAGAACCCACAGGACCAGTAAACTGGTCGCCGGCACCAAAAGGTGCACCAGGGTTTTGTTTGTTAAAAAAATCATTAAATTTTGAGAATCTTGCTGCCGGATCAGGATTTACCGGAACAATAATCCACATCACTATATAGGCAATTAAGCCACCTCCAGCCATAAATATAGCCGATAGTGCAAACAATAATCTGATTATGGTAACCTCCACCTGCATGTAATCTGCAAGTCCCGAAGCTACACCGGCAATCATCTTATCGTGGTCGTTTCTAAAAAGCTTCTTTTCCATAACGTTGTTCATTTTTGTGTTTAAAAATCGAGCGGTGTAATTAAAACCTCATCTACGTTTACCCCTTTACTTAAGTTTAAAATGGTAAATAATGTTTCTGCAATATCTTCTGGCTGTACAAATTTTTCGTCAGGGATGCTTGTTCCTTCCCATGATGCCGTTTTTGTAGAGCCGGGCAAAAACGCAGTAACTTTAACGTTGTGAGGGGCTAACTCTTGCCGCAATACATGATTAAGACTTAACATCGCTGCTTTTGTTACACTATAGCTGCCACCATTTTTTACAGGTGCTTTGCTGGCCACCGAGCAAATGTTAAATATATGGCCACGGCCTTCCGTACGCATCTTTTTACCAAAAAATTTACTGGTATAGTAGCCTGCATTTACGTTCAGGTTTTGCTGCTTTTCAAAGGTTTCATCAGCCTCATCCAGCATACTGCCAGGCAAAAAAGTGCCCACATTGTTTACCAATACATCGATAAAGCCTGCTTCTTCATCAACCTGGTTTAAAAATTGATATACACTCGTTTTAACCGAAAAATCGACCGAATAAATGGCTATGCTTCGCCCGGTAATAAATAATTCATTGCGGAGGGCTTCGAGTTCGTTTACGCTTCGTGCTGCAAGCACTAAATCGTAACCATTTTCCCATAATTTAATGGCTATTGCCCTGCCAATTCCTTTAGTTGCACCGGTTATTACAGCTTTCATGTTTTTGTGGTTTAATTTTTGTTGACAAAAAACCATATTTATATTTAAAAGCACGAATATTTTTACAATTAGCAAAGAGCGACAACTTTTTTATCGTTTCTTTGTAGTAGTATAATAATGATCATTTAAATTAAGCAACACCTACGGAATGAATTTTACCAATTTCGGCAGATACATCCTGCTATTAAAGTCTGTATTCAGAAAGCCGGAAAAGCTGAAAATATACCTTAAAGAGATCGCCAAACAGATGGATTATGTTGGCGTAGGTTCACTGGGGCTTATTGCCATCATCTCTACCTTTATTGGTGCAGTTATGACTTTGCAGATCGCTTTCCAGCTGGTTAGTGATTTTATTCCTAAAACCATTATTGGTTCGGTAAACCGCGATTCGAGTATCTTAGAGTTAAGTCCAACCATTAGTGCTATTGTTCTGGCCGGTAAAATCGGTTCGGCTATTTCATCAGAAATTGGCTCGATGCGTGTAACCGAACAGATTGATGCCTTAGAAATTATGGGTATCAACGCACCAGGTTACCTCATCTTGCCAAAAATAATTTCAGGAATAACCATGGTACCTATGCTGGTTATCATTTCAATGTTTTTAAGCATCACTGGTGGCTACATTGGCGGTTCAGTTTCAGGAGCGGTAACACCTGCAGAATATATTCAGGGTATTACTACCGATTTTAACCCTTACACCATTACTGTGGCGCTGGTTAAAGCATTTGTGTTTGGTTTTATTATTACTTCGGTACCTGCTTACGAGGGTTTTTACGTGCGTGGTGGTGCTTTAGAAGTTTCGCAGGCCAGTACAAGAGCCGTTGTAATTAGCTGTATTTCTATTTTAGCTTGCGATTATATCGTGACCCAATTGTTATTGTAATGATCGAAATTAAAGATATTTATAAATCGTTCTCGGGAAATGAAGTATTAAAAGGCATTTCCGGCAAGTTTGAAGAAGGCGTAACCAACCTGATCATCGGAGGTTCCGGCTCAGGAAAAACCACCTTACTGAAATGTATGGTAGGTCTGCACCAACCCGATTCGGGATCGGTATTGTACGATGGACGTGATTTTACCCCCATGACCTACGAGCAGAGGATTGATGTGCGTAAAGAAATCGGGATGTTGTTTCAGGGATCGGCCCTTTTCGATAGTATGACTGTTGAAGAGAACATTATGTTCCCGCTGAATATGTTTACCGATCAGAGCCGTAAAGAGAAAATAGAACGTGTAAATTTTTGCCTGGAAAGGGTTAACCTGGCCGGTAAAAACAAATTGTTCCCAGCTGAGCTATCGGGAGGAATGAAAAAACGTGTGGGTATTGCCCGTGCCATTTCCATGAATCCTAAATATTTGTTTTGTGATGAGCCCAATTCAGGTTTAGATCCAAAAACCTCTATTGTAATTGATGAGCTAATCAAGGAATTAACAGAAGAATATAAAACAACTACTATTGTGGTAACGCATGATATGAATTCGGTAATGGGCATTGGCGATTACATTTTGTTTTTGCACGAAGGAAAAAAATTCTGGGAAGGCAGCAACAAAGAAATTGCACATACCGACATTAAAGAGCTGAATGACTTTGTGTTTGCCAGCCGCTTTATGAAAGCAGCAAAAGATAAGTTTTAAAAATTTTGTATCTTTGGGCATGACTGCGGCCACGAAAAATATCATTCATAAATTGGAAACCTTACCAGATAGCATGGTAAATGAGGTAGAAGATTTTATTGATTTTTTAAAAGCCAAACATGCCAAAAGCTTTTCTAAAGCTGATGAGGATAAAATAGTTGAAGAGCCAAAAGTTTTATATGGTGCAGCAAAGGGTACAATACTTTACATAGCTGAAGACTTTAATGAGCCTTTAAATTTCTCTTAAAAACCAAATCGTCATGGCGAGGTACAAAGCAATGACGGCATACTATAAATTAAATGATACAATTACTAGCCCCCACCCACTGGAAAGATTACGAACTGATTGATTGCGGGGATTTTGAAAAATTAGAACGTTTTGGCAATGTGATTTTAATCCGTCCTGAACCGCAGGCCGTTTGGAAAAAAACCTTGTCAGAACAAGAATGGCGCAAAACCGCTAACATTACCTTTAAAGGCCGCTCGGCTACCTCAGGAGAATGGGTAAAGAAAAACCATTCCATCCCCGATCGCTGGCATGTAGAATATAAAAACAACGAAGTGGCCATTAAACTCCGTTTAGGCTTAACTTCTTTTAAACACGTTGGGGTTTTCCCTGAACAGGCTGTAAACTGGGATTTTATTTCCTCATCTATTAAAAAGTTTAAAACACCACAGCCTAAAGTATTAAACCTTTTCGCCTATACAGGTGCTGCCTCGTTAATTGCCAATGCGGCCGGTGCAGAAACCACACACGTTGATTCGATTAAACAAGTGGTTACCTGGGCTAATGAAAACCAGGAGCTTTCTGGTTTGAAAGATACCCGCTGGATGGTAGAAGATGCCCTAAAATTTGTAAAAAAAGAACTTAAAAGAGGCAAAAAGTATAATGGTATTATCCTCGATCCACCTGCTTATGGCCACGGCCCTAACGGCGAAAAGTGGAAACTGGAAGACCATATACAGGAAATGATGCAGGATGTGGTACAACTTTTAGACGAAAAGGAACATTTCCTGATCCTGAATACCTATTCTTTAGGTTTCTCATCTGTAATTGTAGAAAACCTGATCCGCACTTCGTTTCCAAAGGTGAAGAACCTCGAAACCGGCGAGCTTTATTTACAGGCCACAGCAGGTGTAAAATTACCCCTGGGTGTTTTTGGCAAATTCTGCAATGTGTAAATGTTAATTACTTTATTTTAAACTACCAGATTTCCATCTTACTTTCATCCCAAACAGATTCGGAAAACTGTCTAAACTTTAACTACTTTAATAATCTATGAAATTCCCACAATTAGCGGGCACACTAATACTTGGTTTCGCCGCAATAAGCTTATTTGCCAACTGTAATTCTGATGGCAAAACCAGCAGCAGTATCGGCAAAATATTTTCTTCCGATTCGACGAAGAAAAAAACAGATTCGACAGAAAATGTAATGAAGCCTGTTGATCCGAAATTATACGATTCTTTAGCTAAAAAACTGGCTAATGGCGATACTACAGGTAAATGGCCGGTAAAAAAGCAACCTTATCCTTTAGCGGGTGCTATTTTGCCTTTTAAACGCATTGTGGTTTATTACGGTAATCTTCACTCTAAAAAAATGGGCGCCTTAGGCGAATATGCACCAAAAGAAATGTGGTCGCGCTTAAATGCCGAGGTTAAACATTGGGAAAAAGCAGACCCATCTACACCAGTACAACCAGGCTTGCACTACATTGCTGCAGTGGCCAGTGGCACACCAGGTAAAGATGGCAAGTACATTAATAGAATGGGTAACAAACAGATTGATTCTGTATTGAAAATTGCTAAAATGCAACCCAATACCATTGTATTTTTAGATTTACAGGTGGCATTGAGTAACATCAAAGCCGAATTACCACACATCGAAAAATACCTTGAACTGCCTTATGTGCATTTAGGTATCGATCCTGAGTTTTCGATGAAAGATGGTTCATTACCGGGTAAGAAAATCGGAACTTATGATGCAGCAGATATCAACTATGTATCAGGTTACCTTGCTGATATTGTTAAAAAACACAATTTACCGCCAAAAGTATTTACCGTTCACCGTTTTACCAAGAAAATGGTAACCAACTCGCAAAACATCAAATTGCGCCCTGAGGTGCAGATTGTAATGCATATGGATGGATGGGGTGAACCGGAGTTAAAGAAAGGTACTTACCGACACTTTATTCAAAGCGAGCCGGTACAGTTTACAGGTTTCAAACTGTTTTACAAAAACGACCTGAAAAAAGCACCAAACAAGTTAATGACTCCCGAAGAGTTATTAAAACTTACACCAAAACCGATTTACATCCAGTATCAATAAGTAAAATATTACAAAAGGCCCGTAAAATTACGGGCCTTTTGCTTAAACAGCTTTTTTGATGAAATAATCCATTATTTGCAGCGTTTTTTATCAGGTTTGTTGACATATGACAACACATGGTTAAAACTTTCAGGAATATTCGGTAGTCAACTGTAATTAATATCAAAAAATATCGTTTTTTTGATTCAATTAATTAGTCGACTAGATTTTACAACAGGTTAGGATATGCAAACAGCAACATTTGGTGGAGGCTGCTTTTGGTGCACTGAAGCCGTATTTCAGGCCCTGAGTGGAGTAAGCAAGGTTACATCTGGCTATATGGGGGGCGATTTAAAGCATCCGACATATATGGAAATCTGCAATGGCGATACCGGACATGCAGAGGTAGTTCAGATCATTTTTGATGAAAACGTTATTTCCTTTAACGAGCTTTTATTTATTTTTTTTAAAACCCACAATCCCACTACACCAAACAGGCAAGGCAACGATGTGGGTTCGCAATACCGTTCGGTGATATTTTACGAAAATGCTGAGCAAAAAACACAGGTAGAGCAAATTATAGCAGCTTTAAGCCTGCAAAACATTTTTGATAAACCCATAATTACCGAGGTGGTACCCGCAGCTGAATTTTATGAGGCTGAAGATTATCACCAGAATTACTTTAACGATAACCAGGGAAAACCTTACTGCTCTTTTGTAATACAACCTAAGTTAAATAAGTTTGCGACTGATTTCAGGAACAAAATTAAACCTGAACTGCTCGAATAATTAAACCTCAAAAGTAAGCAACCCGTGTTGGCTGGCCGTGTGAATATCCCTCCATACCCGATTAATCTCCGATCCTTTTTTGGCCGCCTCTAAACCACAATACGGAAACAAAATACCTGCATTACGCCAACAGGCATGAGCCAATTTACGACAGATTGCACTGACTTTGCTTAGCTTAGCATCGCTTATTTGACCATTATCCATTAACTCAATCCAGGATTCATCAAATGTAGTATAGAATTGCTCACGCAGCGTTTGCACCTCTTTTTTGCACCGGTTTAACTCGGTTGTAAAGAACTGTATTTGTGGATTGCTAAACCTTCGCATACTGGAGCGCGAATGGAATGATTGTTCTACCAATTTAATAAAATGGTTGGTCATACCCAGGCTGTTTACCGTTAAGGTAGTTTCGGCCAGCTGTAAAAAGGGGTAATCAAAACCCGAATCTGCTACCAGGATATCTTTATTGATGGTAAAGGTCCTGTTTTCCGGTACTACAAGGTTTTTTACTTCAAAAGCATGACTACCGGTGGCTATTAAACCAAAGTAAGACCAGCCGGGTAAAATATTAACTTCGGCCTTTTTGAGTATAAATGATTTGATTACGGGTTCTCCGTTTTCATCCAGGATATCATCGCCGTTTTCGGTTTTGAGGGTGCAATTGGCCGTAAATATGGTGGCATGTAATGCACCACTGGCATAATTCCATTGCCCGTTTATACGATAACCTGTTTCGGTTTTAACCGCCTCGCCGCCTACCGCTCCACTCCCGGCAAAACAAACCTCCCTGTCGGCAAAAATTTCGGCTGCCAGTTCAGGATTAAGAAAGCCAGCAAACCAACCTGCACCGGCACATAAGGTAACGGTCCAGCCGAGACTGCCATCAGCTTCTGCCAGTTGTTCTTCTAAACGCAGGATTTCGGGCAACTTTTTATTGGCACCACCATAAACTTCCGGTACAAAAAGTTTAAACCAGTTTTCCTGGTAGGCAAGTGCTAATATTTCGGGATGCAGCTTGCCCATTTCTTCTGAAAGGGCGGCATATTCGGCCATTTTTTCCTGCCAGTTAAGGTTTAAGGTATCTTCCATGATGCTGACAGTTTAAGATTGGGCCAATTTGAGCCTGCTTTTATCGATAATTTTCTTCCAATCGAAAAAGCCGAAAATAGCTACTGTAAATAGAAATGTGGTTAAACAAGCCATTAATGGCAGCTTTTTATGGAACAATAAGGGAATAGCTACAATGTTGGAAATATTGAGAAAAATCCAGTTTTCTATTTTACGTTTGGCCAGTAACCACATACCCGCCCAGGCAGTAGCTGATACAAAGGCATCGAAAAGAGGCACATCCGAATCGGTAAAATGCCTTAATACCAGAAATAATCCCACAAAACCAATAGCAGAAATGAGCACAGCAATGGTTAATTCATTGTTACTTGACCATGATACCTGATTTTCGGCATCCTGTTTTCTTTTCTTCCAGATGATCCAGCCATATACGCTCATTACCAGGTAATAAATGCTCAACAGCGTCTCTGCGTATAGTTTTACGTTTAACAACAGAAACATAGATAAGAGGATAGAGATAATACCAGTTGGGTACAACCAAATGCTGTTCTTTTTGGCCAGCAAAACTTCGGCTACACCAAAACCCACAGCTAACCACTCTATAAAAGATGTATGTGCAATCTGCTCCTGAAAAAGCTTAAACCAATCCTGAAAATTCATTTAAAAATAATTGAAAACTGTTTTCGGGGCGAAACAGCATGGTAAAGCTAACCTCCTTCCTACGTCGGTATTATCCGCATCAGGTACATGGTTTTAAAATTCCAATAATCAATTTAACAATAACCAAAGGTCTGAACATTTGATTTTGGTGATTGGAATTTCTAAACCAATGGGTGTAATCTCAGCAAACTGATTATAAAAGAATTTTAAACCAGTAAGCACCCCTTTGAGCAAGGCAAATATAGGTTTAAAAATGGAAGGTTTTGCTTTTCATTCGACTTTGTGACGTTGGAGTGGGTTTATTTGAGTTAAACATTATAAGGAGATCGTCATTCCCAACTTGCCACGATAACTATAGGATGGGAATCCTAAAGCAATAGCATTAAGATTCCCACTTGCGTGGGAATGACGAGCGGCGGGGCGAAGGGCTCCGCCAATTATATCTAATCTTTATTAAAACAAACCAATTTGCCCTTTGTCATCAATATCGATATCATCAGGGTTGGTAATTTCGAAGTCTACCTTTTTTACAGGTTTATCTTCAGTTTTTTCTTCAGCTTTTGGTGCTTCCTTTTTGGCTTGTTCTGTCGCAGGTTTTTCTGTTTTAGGCGCAGGGGCTTCAGTACGTTCGAATTTTGGTTTTACCTTCTCCGCAACAGGCTCATCTATGGCCTTTTCTGTTGCTTCTGCAGGTTCGCTCGTTTCTTCACCTGTTTCTCCCGCTACATTACCTTCGTTATCATCTTCAACCGGTGTTTCTTCTACTTCTTCCTCCTCAATCTCCGGTTCTTCTAAAACAACCTTTTGCACATCGTGTGGCGATAAACGGTTACCGTTAGCCTTTAAACCTTTAACATCGATCAACTCGGCCAGTACCAAATCAAGGGTTTCCGGAACCTGTGTTTTACCTTTTAACACATCGACAATAATTTTAGCAGCCGGGTTAGCGGTTAAGTGCAATAATTTCGATTTTGGCTCCTCGCTGATGAAGATTGTTTTCTTGCCATTAGCCTGCAATTCGAATGCAAAACGTTTAATGAAGTAATTCTGCGCCTTACCTTCAAAATGAACCGCAGCAAAAGTCCTTTCGGGATCAAACTTCTGGATCAGCAACAAATTATCGTCAAAGTGGTTGGTTAAATCGAAAGAACTCAACTCATAGTAACCATCTTTATGAACCTGTAAAATACGATCGTCGCCATCAAATTCGCCAAGGTATTTACCGCGACCATCAACATTCAGGCGTTTTAACAAATCATCGTACCAGATTTTAAGTCCTGATAAGGTAGAAACCCCTTTGCTTTTTAGAATGATCTTTTTAACCGGATATTTCGATACAATATTACCCTGCGAGCCACGACCTTTAATGGCCACTTCGGCAAAATCAAGATCAAACTGTAGCTTACGTAATTTAGAATGCGGTTTTAAGGCCACATTGATCACTTCGGCCTCTCCGTTCGGGTTAGCTGTAAAATACAACACTTTCGAACCTTTTGATCCTTTGGTTAAATCGTATTCCTTATCGCGGGTTACCCCCACAACCGAAAATCTTTTAATATATGATGTTCCGCTGGCGCCATCTTTATAAACCATGTTATAAACGGTACGCTCGTCATTTTTCTTGAATACCTGAACGTGGATAATGCCTTTACCCACAAAGGTCTTGTCGGCCACTTTGGTAATAATGCATTTACCATCTTCGCGGAAAACAATAATTTCATCAATATCCGAGCAATCGGCTACAAATTCATCCTTACGTAAACCCGAACCCACAAAACCATCAGTACGGTTTACATATAATTTTACGTTGGCCAAAGCAACTTTCGAAGCTTCAACGCGATCAAACAAGCGGATTTCAGTTTTACGCTCGCGCCCTTTTCCGTACTTGTCTTTCAGTTTCTGAAACCAGGCAATGGCATAATCGGTAAGGTGTTTTAAATGGTTTTTAACCACTTTAATTTCATCTTCCAGATTCTTCATTTGCTCATCGGCCTTTTTCACATCAAAACGGGTGATGCTACTCATTGGCTTATCGATCAGTTTCTTAAAATCTTCTGGCAGGATTTCGCGATAAAGCGATGGTTTAAAAGGATCAAACAACATGTGCAACACCTCAACCACCGTTTCAAAATTGCTCGAATTTTCGTACTCAGGGTTTTTATACATTCCCTCCTGAATAAATATCTTTAACAGGGAGCTGAAGAAAATTTTCTCCTGCAGTTCGTGCAGGCGGATTTCGAGCTCTTTTTTAAGTAAGCCCTTGGTGTGTTTGGTATTTTCGATCAGGATATCGTTCACACTTAAAAAGTGTGGCTTATCTCCCTGGATGATACAAGTATTGGGCGATATGGAAACTTCGCAGGCCGTAAAAGCATAAAGTGCATCGATGGTCACATCCGGCGAAATACCGGGTGCCAGGTGCACTACAATTTCTACGTTGGCCGCTGTGTTATCTTCAATTTTCTTGATTTTGATCTTGCCTTTATCGTTGGCCGATAAAATACTATCGATAACGGAACCAGTGGTAGTACTGAAAGGCACCTCGCTGATGACCAAAGTTTTCTTATCCTTTTCGGTAATTTTTGCCCTTACACGGATTTTACCACCCCGCTGACCTTCGTTATAATTCGAAAAATCGGCCATACCGCCCGTAAAAAAATCGGGCATAATGTTAGGGCGTACCCCTTTAAGTGCTTCTATCGAGGCATCAAGCAATTCGATAAAATTGTGCGGCATTACTTTGGTGGCCAAACCTACAGCGATACCTTCGGCCCCCTGAGCCAGCAAAAGCGGAAATTTAACCGGTAAGGTAATGGGCTCATTGTTACGTCCGTCGTAACTTAACTGCCATTCGGTAGTATCTGGATTGAAAACCACCTCGTTGGCAAATTTCGATAAACGGGCTTCGATATAACGGGGTGCAGCAGCACTGTCGCCTGTAACCGGATCTCCCCAGTTACCCTGCATATCAATTAACAAGTCTTTTTGCCCGATTTGTACCATCGCATCGCCGATAGAAGCATCGCCATGCGGGTGGTATTTCATGGTGTTACCAATTACGTTGGCAGCCTTGTTAAAGCGTCCGTCATCCATCTCTTTTAACGAGTGCATGATACGGCGTTGAACAGGCTTTAATCCATCGTTAATGTGTGGAACCGCCCTGTCTAGAATTACATAAGACGCATAATCGAGAAACCAGTTTTCGTATAAACCGTTTATTGGTGTTATGGTATGTTTGTGTTCTTCGTTGATGTTTGGGTCTAGTTCTTCACTCATTTATATACAAAAATTGGCAGCCGTAAATATAATAAAAATGATGGCACAGAGAGAAGAGAGGTTATTCACATTTTGAGGTGGAAAATTTGTTTTTATTCATTTGAAAAGCAGGGTTCCGTACGTTTTATGAAGTGTTTCCTCCGGCTTTCCGATCCGATCTTTTTTGCCCTAACCCCCAGCCCCGGCCCAAAAAAGTATCTCCCCTTCAATCCGGTTTAGAAAAAAATAGTCCTGAGGTACTATTAAGGGTTGCAAAATGCCGGGAAATTCCTGGCAACCTGACATGCGCAAAAACCCGGTCACGTTAACCATCAGGAATATAACGCCATTACAGCTTAAATGTCTTATATGGTAAAACATTAATGCAGGTGCATTTATAATTAATACTTGTACAATTATAATTAACGCGGGTGCCTTTATAATTAACGTAGGTGCATTTATAATTAACGCACCCGCTTTTATAATTAAGGCAGTAGATTTTATAATTAATGTTCCCGCATTTATAATTAATGCACCAGCTTTTATAATTAACGTACCCGCATTTATAATTAAGGCACTAGATTTTATAATTAATGTTCCCGCATTTATAATTAATGCACCAGCTTTTATAATTAACGTACCCGCATTTATAATTAACGTATGTTCATTTATAATTAACGCATGTGCATGATCCTATCGGCTGGTGTCGCACCAGCCGACTAAAGAAACATACCTACGCACAGTAACTGATATTATTCCGTACCCAACAACAGCCCCGATACATTCCAGGCGCTTGAGCTCGAACCTTCGGGTTTACCCATCGGGATGGTAACCTTAATGGTATGCTGCCCTGCTTTTAAATCGCCGAGGCTAATCCAGTTCGGGTTGGTAACCGTTCCGGGGCACCAGTTAGAACGGCTCAGGTCGGATGATGAAAGTCCGGTTTCAAAATTACCAGAGGCAGGGTTCGATAAACGGTACGAACCGCAATCTTGTCGCCATGGCGTAAAAGCAAAGGTTTCTTTATTGTCTAACCATATTGTATTTTTTCTGGGCACAAATTCATCACCATTTCCCCAACCACCATGACCAGTGGTAATGTAACGTAACCTGGCATCTTTAAGATCTTTATCGAGGGTAAAGGAAACCTCCAGTCCTTTTTCACTGCTAAACATGGTGGCGTATTCCTGTCCGGCCATTTCCATTACGTTAGTAGAATTGAACAGCGGCATAATAATCTCTTTTTTGCCTTCGCCACGACCACCATTATGCAACGTGATGTTCATCGAAACTTTATGTCCGCCTTTATCGTAATTACCAATAAAAACCGCTACCCAGGCTTCTTTTCCGTTCACCAGAGGAAAAAGCTCCGAAATATCCTGACGGTAGTATACTTTCTCTGCCCAGTTTTTATCCTTAAGCTTTAAAGTGTTGTATTTTCCCACACCAAAAGGGGTAAAAAAGCGCATCAGTTCAATTACCGGGTTATAATTGGCTGTAGCTACAACCCCCTGGTATTGCTTTCCATTGCCGTTATCATAAACAGGCAGTTCTTTTACCGATTTTTTCAGGGCATCCATCAGGCTGATGGTTTTATCTGTCGGAATTACAAAAACAGAACCTGTTCTGTCGTAAGCATCGCCGTTTGATTGCTCCGTTAAATCGACAAAAACATTTGGGCTGCCTGTGTAAGCAGGAAATTTAACCTTACGCGCAATCACTGTTCCACCTGCAAAGCGGAAAATAGAATCGGTTGATTGTGGTTTATCAACAAAATTGATGGTTTCGTTATTAAACACACTTAAGGTGGTAAACCTGCCTTTCCACAACAAATCTTTATAGGTTAAACCATCGCTCAGGTTTGTGCTTATTTTGGCTAAATCAATAGTATTTACATTTTTTACTGCTTCTATTTTAGTAGCAGTGACATAACTGCTGCCATTGCGCACCTGCTCTAACACCAAACCCAGGTTTTGGCCTAAAGCAGTGGGTGCGGCTTTTATGCCGGCATCAGTAGTATACCATAAATCGATCCGGTTGGAGTTGACAACCGTGGTTGCTTTTTTACAGGTATAACCCAATATTACTTTTGTATCTGTACTGTATTCAAAAACCTGCTTCGCAATAGCAGCGCTATCAACCGTTGCAATCTGATTGCCCGCACTTAAATTGGCTACCTGGTATAATAGCAGTGTTGGTTTGGTTACCAGGCTTTGCTCGTAAGGATATTTGGCCTTATTATCGAGAATGCCGGCGTTACTGATTAAATTCTGACCAGCAGTAGCAATGACCACCGTGGCATTCCGGTCTTCCTTTGGCTTGCCATCGGCAGAGCGGAAATAAGTAATTTTATAAGTTGCGTTACTTTTGAGTACGCCCTGGGCCTGCAGGTTAAAAGAAATGAAAGCCGAAAAAATGAGGAGGTATAAGTGTTTCATTGTGGTTAAAAAACCAAATATAAATAAAGTATCCGTCATTGCGAGAAGGCTTTTCAGCCGACGAAGCAATCTATTTCGCTTATAGTTCTTGTTATGCAGATTGCTTCATCCAATGAAAAATTGGCTTCGCAATGACGATCACTGGCATTCCCTTATCTCTCCAACCGATCCTCTGCAAAAGCAAAGGGCAATAAACTCTTTACGTTCGGCACCTTCAATATTTCTCCGTTTAAACAATAAAAAATTACCTCAATAGGGCTCCCCTGTTTACGTTCAAACTCGATCATAACCTGTAAACAGCCACCGCAGGAAGTAACGGGTTTTAAAATTTCAAAATGATCGGTTTGTGCCGTAATGGCCATACTTTCGATCACAGCATCAGGATATTTAGCACCGATAGCAAAAAGTGCTACCCGCTCGGCGCAGAGCCCTGATGGATAAGCCAGGTTTTCCTGGTTGCTACCTAAAATGATTTCACCCGATGCCAGGCGGATTGCTGTGCCTACCCTGAACTTAGAGTAAGGCGAATAAGAAGTGGCTAAAGCCCCCTCAGCCTGTTTACATAATAGCTGATCTTTTTCTATTAATTCATCAATACCGCTGTATTGTTCAAAAGATATATTTAGATTTATTGAATTCATTTTAAACTGTTTATTGCACCGCCCATGTTAAATTTTTATAGCGGGCGAACAATTTAAGTTATTTTTTGTATTAATTAGTAAAACGCCGTTTAAATTAATTTAAATGGCCATGCTTTTGGCTATTAACAAACACCAAACACACACCGTTTTGAACAAATACGTCCGCAAAAGTCTCAAAATTTTACTATGGTTCATTGCCTCCATTATTATATTGGTGGTGGGTTTAGCACTGTCTTTAAATATTCCAGCTGTTCAAAACTTTGTTAAGGATAAGGCCATCAATTACCTTAAAACCAAAACCAAAACTGAAGTTAGTCTCGAAAGCATTAAAATTGCACTTCCTAAAGATGTTGTACTAAATAAGTTCTATCTCGAAGACCGTAAAGGCGATACCCTCTTATATGCCGAAAAACTGGCAGTCGATATCAGTTTGTTTAAACTGTTAAAAAATACTGTTGAAGTAAATAATATTGAGCTAAAAAGTGTGCGGGCCAATGTAAAACGAATCAATCCGGATACTACATTCAATTTTTCATTTTTGGTTGATGCTTTCGCCAGCGACCAGAAAAAACCGGAGGAAAAAGTCAAAAAAGATACCACTTCAACCCTAAAATTCTCGGTGGATAAGGTTTCATTTGAAGATATAGGTCTAACCTACCGCGATGATGTGGCCGGCAATGATGTGAAACTTTACCTGGGCGCTTTTAAAACCAAAATCAAAGATTTCGACCTGGCTAACCAGCACTATGTAATTAAAGAACTGAGCTTAAACAATACTTCTTTACGCTATCTGCAACAAAAACCATTAACCCAATTGGTGCAGCACATTACCAATAGTGTAGATAGTACAGAGAAAGAACAGGGTAAGCTGCCTTTAATAGAAGTGCAGAATTTTATTTTCAGCAAGGTAAAAGTCAATTACGACGATCAGATTTCGACTACTAAGGCTGTTGCCGATGTAAACGATCTTGGCCTGGTTAACCTCAAAGTTGATTTAACCAATAGCCAGTACGCGGTTGATGATGCACATTTAAATCAATCGAACATCCTGTTTGCCTTTAAACCGGCACCCAGCAACGATTTAAAAAAAGTAAAGGATACAGTTTTACCCGAAAAATCGACCCTTGGGCTCATCATTAAAAACATTAGTCTGGCCGATAACGATGTACAGTTCGATAACCTTGGCGCTAAACCTGCACCAAAGGGCATGGATTTTAACCACCTTAAAATTGCCGGATTAAATTTGGGTGCCAGCAATGTAACTTATAGCGCAGCCGGCATAAAAGCCAATGTTAAAAATGGTTCGTTAAAGGAAAAAAGTGGTTTTGTATTAAATGAGCTTAAAGGCGATGCGGTGTACAACGACAAACAGATTAAGCTGAGTAATTTTATTCTCAAAACCCCCAATACCACCATTAATAATGCTACCGAGCTTAATTTTACTTCGATGGATGACCTGACCAAACATCCAGAAAGGGTAAAACTTAACCTGGCCTTTAAAAATACTACCATTGGTTTAAAAGATGCCGGCTATTTCAGCGATGCGATTCCAGCCAATTACCGCAATGAGAAAATAAAGCTCAATGCCGATGTTAATGGCTATTTAAACAATCTGAATATTCCACATTTACAAATCAGCGGCTTAAAAAATACCCAGATTGATATCAGCGGGAAAGCAAAAGGCTTGCCTGATATTAAGAAAACCTTTCTCGATTTAAACATTAAAAAACTGCACGTTACCAAAAGCGACATTCTGGTGGCTGTTCCTAAAAAGTCGCTCCCCCCTACCATCGAATTGCCCAATGTGATTGATGCAAAAGGTAATTTTAAAGGATCGATGACCGATTTTAACACCAACATGAACATCCTGACGGATATGGGAGGTGCCAATGTTGTGGCCGGGATGAAAGGCCCTAAAGGGAAAGAAAATTACCAGGCCGATATTAGCCTGAACAATTTTAATGTTGGTCGCCTGTTAAAAATGCAGCCAAAACTGGGTCGTGTTTCGGCAAAAGCCCGGGTAGCAGGTACTGGTCTTGACCCAAAAAAAATCAATGCAAAATTTAATGCCAGGGTACTCAATGCCTACTACAATAAATACACTTACCGTAACCTGAATGTGGCGGGTACTTACGCAAACCAGAACGTTGTGGTAAAAAGCAGCATGCCCGATAGCAATGCCAACTTCGCCCTCGATGCAAAAGTTAACCTGGCCGGGAAGTACCCGAGTGTAAAAGCCGATCTGAATTTAATACAGGTTAACCTGCAGGCTTTAAACTTTAGTCCGACTGTTTTAAGTGCAGCCGGTATGGTTAAAGTAGATCTGGCTACTGCCGATGCCGATTATTTAAATGGTTCGGTTGATGTTACCGGGCTACAGGTTGTTAAAGATAAACAACGGATTAATGTCGATACCATTTCGGTGCGCGCCAAAACTACAGCTACCGAAAATGAGCTGACGCTGAAATCCGAAATCCTGTCGGCCAAAATTGATGGCAAATACCAGCTTACCAAGGTTAGTGGTGCCATTATTAACGAAATCAATAAATATTATGCTTTCGGTACAGTCACCAAAGTTCCCGACCAGCGTTTAAGGTTTTTTGTGCGGGTGTACGATTCTAAACTGCTAAAGAGTTTTGTGCCCGAATTAACTGTGTTTAAGCAATCGCAGTTTTATGGCCTAATTGACACCCAAAAAGACAGCCTGCAGATTAAGGGTAATTTCCCGCAGGTAGTTTATGGCGATTTTAAGGTAGACACCACAGTTTTAAACATCAATAACGACAACAATAAGCTTGATTACAGTTTAACGGTAAAAAGTTTACAAAGCCCGTCTATTGCACTTTTTAATACGGAAGTGAGTGGTAATGCAGCCAACAATAATTTGGGCGTAAATGTTTTCTTACGCGATAGGCAGCGTAAAAACAAATATGTAATTGGCGGTAATTTCCAATCGATTAACAAGGATTTTAAATTCACCCTCGATCCGCAGAAACTCCTGCTCGATTATCAGAAATGGGTGGTTTCGCAAGATAATTACATCCAGTTTGGTGCATCAGGCATTTTGGTTAACCAGTTTCAAATCAGCAACAGCGGTCAATCACTGGCAATCAACAGCAACCCTACTGAGCCGAATGCACCTTTGGCTGTTGAGTTTAAAGATTTTCAGCTGGAAACGCTCACTAAATTTGCCGAAACTGATACCACTTTGGTGGGTGGCCGTTTAAACGGTACAGCCAATGTGAAAGACCTGGCTTCAACCCCAAAATTTGAAGCCAACCTGACCATAGACCAATTGCGTTACCAAAAAGATGAGCTGGGCACTTTGCGTTTAGCCGTAAACAACAATACCGAAAATGCGTTTGAAGTAAATGTAGCCTTAACAGGGGTACACGAATTACGGGCCAATGGTTTTTATTACACGGCTCCTCAAAGCGCACTGGATCTGACCGTAAATATTGATAAGATTGAAATGAAAAACATCGAGAGTTTATCGGCAGGTCAGCTTAAAAGGGGTACAGGTACCTTAACCGGTGCACTAACGGTTAAAGGGGCATTAACAGCACCAAAAGTACTGGGCGATTTAACCTTCAACAATGCCGGCTTTAATGTGGCCTATGTAAACTCTTATTTCCGGATGCCGAATGAAAAGATTTCCTTTACCAATGAAGGGATCAGCTTTAACAACTTCACATTGATTGATTCTTTAAATCAGAAAGCTACCATTAACGGAAAGGTTTACACCAGCGATTTTAAAAACTACCGTTTCGGCCTGGATATTAAAACCGATAATTTCAGGGCACTGAATTCGACCGCAGCCGATAACGACATGATTTATGGAACGGTTTTCTTAACCAGCGACATTAAAGTGCGTGGCGACCTGAACCAGCCCGATGTAAACATGAACATTAGGGTAAACAAGGGAACCAAATTTTTCTTTGCCCTGCCTGCAAACGATCCTTCTATCATCGACCAGGAAGGTATTGTTCAATTTATTGACGAAGATGCCCCACCGTTTAACGGCAAAAAACCACTGAAGGTAGATAGCATCAGTAAGGCACCCATTAAAGGCTTAAATTTAGTGGCCTCGGTAAAAATCGATCCTGAAGCAGAACTCAATGTGGTGGTAGACCCTGCCAGTGGCGATAATCTGAACGTTAAAGGCGATGCCGATTTAAACGTTACAATGGACCCTAGTGGTAAAATCAGCATGACAGGCCGGTACGAAATTGTAGATGGTTCGTACAACCTTACCCTGGCCGTAGTTAAAAAAGAATTTAAACTGGTTAAGGGCAGTACCATTATCTGGACAGGCGAACCAACTTCGGCTACCGCCAACATTACAGCCCTGTACGAAGTAAATGCCGCTCCTATCGATTTGCTTAATCAGCCAGACCTTTACGAAGCCAGAACCAAATTGCCTTTTCAGGTTTATTTAATGATGAAAGGCGAATTGCTAAAACCTACCATTTCGTTTAAACTCGATTTACCCGAAAACGAACGTGGTGCTTTGAGCGGTCAGGTGTACACCAAGCTGATTAATGTAAACCGCGATGAAAGCGAGCTGAACAAACAGGTATTTGCCTTACTGGCTTTAAACCGGTTTATTGCCAACAATCCTTTCCAGAGTTTGGCCGGTGGTGGCGGTGGGGTTTCTACCCTTGCGCGCTCGAGTGTGAGCAAGCTCTTAACCGAGCAACTCAATAATTTAACTTCAGATTTAATCCAGGGGGTTGACCTCAACTTCGGGGTTAACTCATCAGAGGATTACTCTACAGGTTCAATGCAGCAAAAAACCGACTTAGAAGTTGGTTTATCTAAAAAGCTGCTGAACGATCGCTTAACCGTTACCGTGGGTAGCTCGTTTGCATTGGAAGGACCACAGGCTCCGGGTGAAAAATCGACCAATATAGCCGGAAACGTGAATGTAGAATATGCACTTTCTGCCGACGGCCGCTACCGCTTGAGGGCTTATCGCCGCAACCAGAACGATGTTATTGTACAAGGTCAGATTATCGAAACCGGACTAGGATTTACCCTGGTGGTAGATTACAATAAATTTAGAGAGATTTTCCAGAAGAAACGAATCAGAAGAATAAGAAACATTGAACAGAAAGCACAGGATGAAAAAACTAACTAGACCGCTTTTATTTGTATTGGCCTGTTTAGTTTGGGCTTGCAGCAGTACCAAATCTTTAAAACCAGGACAGATTTTGTACACGGGTGCCGAAGTAAAGATCAATCCCGATTCTTCGGGTAAAATTGACAACGAAAAGCAGATTAAAAACGATCTTGAAGCTAAAACAAGGCCGCGTCCGAACAGCTCTATTTTAGGCATCAAATTTAAACTTGGCCTTTACAATCTTGCTGGCGAACCTAAAAAGCCAAAAGGTTTCAGGAACTGGCTGCGCCGAAAAGGAGAAGCACCTGTTCTGCTGAACGATGTAAAACTGAAATACAACAACGACGTATTAACCAGCTACCTCATTAGCGAAGGCTACCTGCAAGCCAACGTTACCGGCGATACAGTTGTGAAAGAGAAAAAAGGTAAAGCCATTTACACGGCGGTTACCGGGCAGCGCTATAAAATTAACAAAGTAACTTTCCCGCCCGATACAGGCATCCTGACCAAAAACATCAATGCCAACAAAGATAAAACCCTGTTAAAGGTTGGCGACTTTTACGATATTGATACTTATAAAAACGAGCGCATCAGGATTGACAACGACCTGAAAGAAATCGGTTATTTCTATTTCAGTCCCGATTATTTAATTATACAGGTTGACAGTACCATAGGCAAAAACCTGGTTAACATCAGGGTAAAAGTAAAAGACATTGCGCCAGATGCTGCACTAAAACCTTATACCATCAAAAACATCAACATCTACCCCAATTATACCTTGAGGAGAGATAGTGCGCTAAGAAGATTAAAACCACAGGTTTACAACGATTTTAATATCTACGATAACCGCAACACTTTTAAACCTAAACTTTTCGATCGGCTGGTATTCTTTCAAAAAGGAGAACCTTACAACCGTAAAGACCATAACCAATCGTTAAACCGGATGGTAAATGTAGGTGCATTTCAGGATGTGAGGGCTGAGTTTTTACCTGTAGATAGTTTCAGGAATAATCAGCTTGATCTGAATATTTATTTAACCCCCTTAAAGAAAAACTCGCTTACCTTCTCCGTTACCGGAACCAGTAAATCGAATAATTTTGTGGGATCTGAAGTTAAGGTTACCCAAACCACCCGTAACCTGTTCAGAAATGCCGAGCAGCTTGATATAAGTGTGAGTGGTGGCTTTGAAACCCAAACCAAGGGAACTGCACTGGGTAAAAATTCATTGTCGTTTACGGCCGAAGGAAAGCTAACTTTTCCACGGTTAATTGTTCCCTTTTACAAACCGAACAGCACCAATGCCTTTATTCCGAAAACCATTACTTCGCTTTCGTACCAGATGCTAAACAGGGGTTCTGAATATACTTTGCATGCAGTAAAAGGAGAATACGGATATAATTTCAAAGAAAATCAGTACAAGGAGCATAATTTTAATCCAATATCCATTAGTTATGTTTCTACAGGTTTTCCGGATTCACTTACCAAAAAAACGCTTTTTGAACAAAATCCTTTACTACGGTCTACTTTAGAAAATCAATTTATTATCGGTAGCAATTACAATTTCACCTACACCAACCAGATGGAAGATAGCCGAAGAAATAACACTTATTTCTATGGCGCTTTAGAAACCGGTGGAAATGTTTGGGGATTATTTACGTCAAAAAATAACGAAGGAAAAAGAACCATTTTTAATATCCCGCTAACGCAGTTTATCAGAGCGGAAGCCGATTTAAGGGATTATTACAAAATAACCAAAAATCTGATCTGGGCCAACAGGTTAAATTTGGGTTATGGTTTTGCTTATGGCAACAGCACCTCATTGCCCTTTGTAAGGCAGTTTTTTGCCGGTGGAAGTAACGATGTCAGGGCCTTCCCTGCCCGTACTTTAGGGCCTGGTACTTATAAAGTTCCGGATGATGCCATTTTTGCTGATCAGGGTGGTGATATTAAGCTCATGCTTAATTCTGAGCTGCGCTTTAAAATTGTGAGTATCTTCTATGGCGCGTTATTTGTAGATGCAGGTAATATCTGGCTTAGGAAAGAAGACCTGGGGGAACCCGGCAAACCTGAAACCGCCAGACTTGGTTCTGGCTTTAAACTAAAGAATGCATTTAACGAACTTGCTGTGGGTACAGGAGCTGGCTTAAGGGTTGATGCCAGTATTTTCGTGGTTCGGCTCGATGTAGCCTTCCCGGTACGTAAACCTTATTTACCAGAAGGACAACGTTGGGTATTTAACGACATCGATTTTGGAAATAAAGACTGGCGCAGACAAAATTTAATTTTTAATATTGGGATAGGATATCCGTTCTAGTTTTTAGATGAAAAGAGTAAGAGTATTACATAAGATCAAATATTTTTTCGTTGCCATTTATCACCTCTTTATAGCTGCAGGTAAAGGCTTTATGGAAGATCGGGTAATGAAATTGAGTGCTTCATTGGCATATTACACCATCTTTTCGCTTACACCACTCATTATTATTGTACTCTCGGCTGCCACTTTGTTTTTTGGCGACAAAATGCAAACCAGAGACAAGTTTTTTGTAGAAGTTACCGAACTGGTTGGTAAGCCGGCAGCTACCCAGATCCAGGGCTTTGTTGATCATGCGAATAAAACAGGTCAGTCTACCATCGGTTTAATTATTGGTATAGGTACTTTAATTATTGGTGCCACAGCCATTTTCATCGAAATACAAGACAGTATTAACTTGATCTGGAAAGTTAAGGCCATGCCCAAAAAGGGCTGGATCAAAATGCTCACCAACCGGTTACTTTCCTTCTCGCTCATTGTATCCATGGGTTTCCTGCTCCTGGTTTCACTCGTAATTAACAGTATTGTAGTCGGGCTTGGCGATAAACTGGTTTCGCTGATCTCGGAAAGTAAGGTAGAAGATGTGATTCCGGTTGCCAACGATACCATGGCCCTGATCATTTACATTTTAAACAATGCGCTAACACTTTTGGCGGTAACAGCTGTATTTACCATTATTTTTAAGGTGCTACCCGATGTAAACATCAAATGGAAATCGGCCATTATTGGCGCATTATTTACTGCGGTATTGTTTAGTCTAGGCAAATATTTGATTGGTATTTACATCGAAAAAGGAAGTACCGTTTCAGCCTTTGGTGCGGCAGGTTCTATTATCATTATTCTGCTGTGGATTTACTACACTTCTATTATTCTCTATTTTGGCGCAGAATTTACACAGGCTTATGCCGAAAAGTTTGATGGTGGTATTTCACCAAGTAAGTATGCGGTATTTACCAAAATTACCATTGTAGAAAAGAAAGTAGATGTTTTGCCACCTCAACATCCTGAAGATACGGTTAACCTGCCGAAAGAGTAAAAGTGATAGTATAATGGCTAAGCTACCCCATCGGTTGGTGTCACACCGACCGAAACGGAGAACATATAAATAACAAGTCTGGTTGGTGGGACACCAACCAGTAAGGAACGCCCATAACTAAAAAGTCGGGCTTTTAAAACCCGACTCCTTATATTATGCTACTTCTTCTGTAATTACCTTCGGCTCTTCTGCCACCTCATCTTTCTCTATACGCAGGTTCCGGATAATATGCTGCTGCCTGTCTGGCGTATTTTTACCCATGTAATATTCTAAAAGGCTTTTAATGGTCTGATCTTTTAAGATAACCGGATCAAGACGAATATCCTTTCCGATAAACAAGCCAAACTCATCCGGCGAAATCTCTCCCAGCCCTTTAAATCGGGTAATTTCCGGTTTATTGCCCAATTTCTCTATCGCATTTTTACGTTCTTCGTCGCTGTAGCAATAAATCGTTTCCTTCTTATTACGCACCCTGAAAAGTGGAGTTTGCAAAATATAAACATGACCTGCCTTTACCAGATCAGGGAAAAACTGCAGAAAGAAAGTCATCATCAGCAAACGGATGTGCATACCATCCACATCGGCATCTGTAGCGATAACAATGTTGTTGTAGTGCAAGCCGTCTAAACCGTCTTCAATATTTAAAGCATGTTGCAAAAGGTTAAATTCCTCGTTTTCATACACCACTTTTTTGGTCAGCTCGTAACAGTTTAGCGGCTTACCCTTTAAACTAAATACTGCCTGGGTATCTACATCACGCGATTTAGTAATCGAACCCGAAGCCGAATCACCCTCAGTAATAAACAAGGTCGTTTCGTAACGCTTTTCGTGTGTGCTATTGAAGTGAACCTTGCAATCGCGCAGTTTTTTATTGTGTAACGAAGCCTTTTTAGCCCTGTCGTTAGCCAGTTTTTTAATACCCGCAATATCTTTACGCTCACGCTCCGACTGCATAATCCTTTTTAACAAGGCATCGGCAACATCAGGATTTTTGTGCAGATAATCATCCAGTTCCTTTTTAACAAAGTCGTTAATAAAAGTAGCTACCGAAGGCCCTTCAGGCCCCATGTTCTGAGAACCCAGTTTGGTTTTGGTCTGCGATTCGAATACCGGCTCCTGCACACGGATAGAAATAGCTGCAATAATCGACGAACGCACATCCGAAGCATCAAACTCTTTCTTAAAAAACTCGCGAACGGTTTTCACCACTGCCGCCCTGAAAGCCGCCTGATGCGTTCCACCCTGTGTAGTATGCTGGCCGTTAACAAACGAGTGGTAATCTTCGCCATATTGCTGGCCATGGGTCATTGCAATTTCGATATCCGGTCCAACCATATGGATGATCGGGTACCTGATTTCTTCGGGTTTATTAAATTTAGAAAGCAAATCGTAAAGACCTCTTTCTGAAAAATATTTCTGGTTATTGAAATTTACGGTTAAGCCTGTGTTTAAGAAAACGTAGTTCCAAACCATGCTCTCCACAAAATCAGGGATGTAGTGGTAGTTTCTGAAAATACTTTCATCAGGATAAAAAGTAATGGCTGTACCGTTGCGCTGTGTCGTATCGATAACCGGATTTTCGGTAACAATTTCGCCTTTAGAAAATTCAACTTTCTTGGTTTTTCCATCGCGGTACGATTGAACGGTAAAACTGGTCGACAAGGCATTTACTGCTTTGGTACCCACCCCATTTAAACCTACTGATTTTTGGAAGGCATTGCTATCGTATTTACCCCCGGTATTGATTTTACTTACACAATCGATTACTTTACCTAAGGGAATACCACGGCCGTAATCGCGTACGTTTACCTTTTGCTCCGAAAGTGTAATTTCGATGGTTTTTCCGGTTCCCATCACAAACTCATCAATAGAGTTATCTACAATTTCCTTTAACAAAACATAAATACCATCATCCTGTGCAGAGCCGTCACCAAGTTTTCCGATATACATACCGGGGCGCAACCTGATGTGCTCTTTCCAATCCAATGAGCGGATACTGTCGTCGTTATAAATTACTTCTGCCATAATGTGTTATCTGTTTATCAATTGAAACCCGTTTCAGGCTATCATGTATCCAGGCCCGGTGGCTCAGTTACTTTTTAATCAAATTGATAATTGTTGTAGGGATAAATCTGATGCTGTTTTAACAGTTTTCAAAAATATTATACAATAATAGATTTATTCTGTGAGGCAAGCAAAAGAAAGTTTCAACATACAAACAATGGAGCAAATGCTTTAGTCGATGGTCAATAGTTTGATAGTTAGTAGCCTATTTGCTAAACCTGGCGAACACGTGAGCCAAAATACTACAAGGGTCAATAGTTTAATCACTAATAGCCTATTTGCGAAAAAAATGTGTTACAAAATGATTATTAAAAGGTCTTGTATTATTAGCCAGCCATTAACTATTAACCATCAACTATTAATCTCTCCACCTATCAACTATGGTCCATCAACTAATATACCTCTCCCATCTTACCTATTACATAATTCCCTATCTTCATCCCATATTAACAACTTATTCATGCAACAGAAAAAGCAGCTTTCGCTATTCGATTTATCCATGATTGTGGTAAGTCTCGTTATTGGTATGGGGGTTTTCCGTACCCCAGTAAACGTGGCCGCTAAGGCGCAAATTCCCGAGTTGTTTTATCTTGCCTGGTTTATAGGTGGTTTTGTGGCCTTTTGTGGGGCGTTAACCTATGCCGAAATCGGCTCGCGTTTTCCGGTAACCGGTGGTTATTACAAAATATTCTCGGCAGCCTATCATCCATCCATCGCCTTTGCCATTAATTGCATTGTTATTATTTCGAGTGCGGCATCGGTGGCGGCCATATCTATTATTGGGGCAGAATACCTGAGCAAGATTATTTTGCCACCGGCCATGCAAAACGAAACCTACCGGGTGGCCATTGCTATTACTACCATTCTGGTGTTTTATTTCATTAATCTGCTGGGTTTAAAAGCCAGTTCGAAAACCCAAAATGTATTAACGGTTATTAAAATCGGGATGATTTTAACCCTCATCTGTGCCGTATTTTTCGGCGGAAGTACCCAAACTGCTATGCCTGTTTTTAAAACTGCAAGCGGCACATTACCCAATTGGGCCGATTATGGCAAAGCCCTCGGACTTTGTTTAATTGCCGTTTCATTCTCTTACGCAGGTTATGCGCAAACCATCAATTTTGGTGGCGAAGTTAAAGAGGCCAAAAAGGTGATTCCGAGAGCAATTATTATCGGTTTAACCATTATTGTCATCCTGTATCTGGCTATTAATTACGTATATGTTAAGGTTATTGGTTTCGAAGAGCTAAAATCGGCAGAAAGTATTGCAGCCATATTGGCCGCCAAAATATTCGGACCAGCTGGTTTTAATGCCCTTTCGGTGATTATTTTTTTCTCGGTAATGGGTTATGTTAATGTAAACCTGTTGAGCAACCCCAGGGCCATGTTTGCCATGGGCGAAGAAGGTGCGCTACCCAAAGTTTTTAGCAGCATGAATAAAAAAACAGAGGTAATTACCTTAAGCTTAACCGTTTTTACGGTTGTTGCAGTGGTGATTATCTTTTACGCCAAAACCTTTGATAAGATTTTAAACTACACCATTTTTTTAGAAAGCATCAGTATGGCGAGTTCTGCAGCCACTATTTTTATCCTGCGCAAAAGAACTTCATATCTTGATAAAAAAACCATCTATACTGTTCCTTTATATCCTATATTGCCTATTATATTTATTGCAGCTTATACTTTTGTGGCACTAAGCATTTATGCCGATGATCCCAATGCTGCACTAAATGGTTTATACATTTTTATTGGCTTTCTGGGAATCTATTTTATCGGAAGGTTATTTAAAAAATAAAACTATATATTTATTTGAAAAGCAGTTACAGTGCTATTCGGTTACAATAGTCCCGCCATTCGTTACAATCTTTTTGGCCCTTTCACTACGTTCGGGGCAAAAAAGGATTTCCACTGCTGTCGGGTTTAATATCGTAAGGCAGACAGAAATAATAAACCTGATTTACAAAACACATAAAGGAATTTAAAATAATTAATGAACAAAACACTCTCGCCGAAACAAGAAATTGCTTACGCTGCCGGTATGATTGGCTGGAGCACGATGACGAACATTATCATCGTTATGCTTCCCTTTTTCTACCTGCCGCCAAGTAATGCTGGTCTTCCCCCGCTTGTGCCGCAGCTGGTTTTGTTCGGTGCCTTTAACATTCTTTCTATTATTGCTGCATCGGGCCGCTTGGTAGATGCCCTTTACGACCCGTTTATTGCCGCTAAAAGCGATGCCAGTACCAATAAAAAAGGTCGGCGCATGCCTTTCATGAAATGGGCCATTATACCAGCGATGCTTTTCTGTGGACTGGTTTTTTACCCGATTCAAAAAACAGAAAGCCTGCACAATGCCTGGTGGTTAACCATTACCCTTTGCCTGTTCTTTGTATCGGTTACTACCTACATCATTCCATATAATGCTTTACTGGCCGAAGTAACCAACACACCACGGCAAAAAGTAAAACTTTCGAGCTACCAGCAGGTTGGTTTTGTTATCGGAATTATTTTATCGGCCTGCACCAATAATTTTGCCGATCTGGTACAGGATCATTTTCAGGTTGCCAACCGTAGTGAAGCTGTGCAGATGGCTATATGGGGTTTGTGTGCACTCTCCGGACTAGTAATGTTGCTACCCGTTTTTTTTATCAATGAGAAAGATTTTTCGGTAGCTAAACCTAGCCATGTACCACTTTGGGCAGCCATGAAAAACACCTTTAGAAACAGCAACTTTAAATATTACCTGATTTCTGATTTTGCCTTTTACACTGCTTTGAGCATTATTTCGAGTGGTTTGCTATACTTCTGCACGGTATTGTTAGGTTTGCACGAATCAGAGGGGGGAAAATTTATGGCATCAATGGTGTTTGCTTCGTTGCTGTTCTATCCACTGGTAAACTTTGGTTCGGCTAAAATTGGTAAGAAACCTTTTGTACTGCTCGCATTTGGAGTACTGTGCCTCATTTTCGTAACTATTTTTTTCCTGGGCAAATTGCCTTTCGGTCCGCATACCCAAATTTATATGCTCGTTTTATCGGCTTCGTTTCCATTGGCTGCACTGGGTATTTTACCTACCGCGATATTAGCCGATATTGCCCAAAGAGATACTTTAGAAACCGGCGAAAACCATGAGGGGATGTTCTTCGCTGTAAAATACCTTTTTGTAAAGCTGGGGCAAACACTTGGGATTGCTATTTTTGCCATGCTTACTATTTACGGCAAAGATCCGGGCAATGATTTTGGGCTACGCCTCAACGGAATAGTAGGTTTCGGTCTCTGTTTAATTGCATTGCTCTTTTTTAGCAGGTTTAAAGAGGAGAAATAAGTTTAGCGTTTGGAGTTCGGCTTTAGCGTTAGTATTCGCCACAATCTCTACCATATCACATATTTTACCTATCTTTGCGGCGAAGCAGAATTTCTTTATCATTTAAAGCAATCCGCAAGTTAGTCCTTCAACAAATGATTGTTCTAGCTTCTTCAACACAAAATATTACATAAAAACATACATGTTATTTAAAGAATTAAACCTCATTGAGCCGATTTTAAAGGCGCTTGAGACTGAGGGTTACACCCAACCTACGCCTATACAGGAGCAATCTATCCCTACCATATTAAAAGGTAAAGATTTATTGGGTTGTGCACAAACCGGTACCGGAAAAACCGCTGCCTTTGCCATCCCGATGCTTCAATTACTACACGAAAAACACCTGAATACCAAGGTGAACAAAAACATTAAAGCTTTGGTTTTAACGCCAACCCGTGAGCTTGCTATCCAAATTGAAGATAGTTTTAAAGCTTATGGAAGCAACCTAAATTTACGCCGGCTGGTAATTTTTGGCGGTGTAAACCAGCACTCGCAGGTAGAAGCACTGAAAAAAGGTGTTGATATTTTAGTAGCGACCCCGGGTCGTTTGTTAGATTTAATGAACCAGGGTTTTATTAACCTGAATACGATCGAGCTATTCGTTTTAGATGAGGCCGACCGCATGCTGGATATGGGCTTTATCCACGATGTGAAAAGAGTGGTGGCTAAATTGCCTGCAATCCGCCAGACTTTGTTTTTCTCGGCTACTATGCCTGATGAAATTCAGAAACTGGCCAATACGATTTTATCTAACCCTACGAAAGTTGAGGTTACCCCTATTTCTTCTACTGCTGAAACCATCGTTCAGTCGGTTTATTTTGTAGATAAACCTGATAAAAAGAAATTACTGATTCACCTTTTAGAAGATAAAGATATTCAAACTGCCCTGGTATTTACCCGTACCAAACATGGTGCAGACCGGATTGTTAAAGATTTAGGTCATGCAGGTATTAAAGCGGCTGCCATCCACGGTAATAAATCGCAAAATGCCAGACAAAGGGCACTAACCGATTTTAAAGACCGGAAAATCCGTGTTTTGGTAGCTACTGATATTGCTGCACGCGGGATTGATATTGATCAGTTATCGCATGTTTTCAACTTCGAGCTACCAAATATTCCCGAATCTTATGTGCATAGAATCGGCCGTACAGGTCGTGCAGGAGCAAACGGAATCGCTATATCGTTTTGCGATGCAGAAGAAAACGAGTACTTACTGGATATCCAGAAACTGATTAAAATTACCCTTCCGGTTGTTGATGACCATCCTTACCCGCTAACCTGGGAAAAAATGCTGGCTAAAAACCAGGTTAAACGCAAACCTCAGGCACAATCGAAAGGTGGAGGCGGTAAAAAAGGCGGCGATGGCAACATGAGCGGCAAACCGCGTAACGCCAGCAACAACAGGAGATTCGGCGGGAACAGAAGGAAGAGAGACTAACTTGAGCTGAAAGACCAAAGCATAAAGACTAAAGCTCGGTTACATATAAAAAACCCCGAATTGATTACTCAATCCGGGGTTTCTTTATTAAAGTTTATTCAAGCTTTGCGCTTTAGTCTTTATGCTTTTAGCTTATTAAACTACCACATTAATAATCTTTCCTTTTACGAAAATGATTTTCTTAGGTGCTTTTCCATCTAAAAACTTCTGGAAATGTTCATCGGCCAATAAAATGCTTTCTACTTCCGGCTGAGCTAAAGTTAAGCTCAAATTCAGGTTCATTTTCATTTTACCATTGATAGAAACCGGATAAGCGAACTCATCTTCCACCAGATATTCAGGTTTAAAAGTTGGGAAAGCTGCATAAGAAAGCGTTCCGGCATCGTTACCCAATAATACCCAAAGCTCTTCGCAAATGTGCGGTGCATAAGGCGAAAGGATAATTACCATATCTTCTAAAATCTGACGGTTTTTACATTTCAGATCGGTTAACTCATTTACAGCAATCATAAAGCTTGATACAGAAGTATTGAACGAGAAACGTTCGATATCATCCTGCACTTTTTTAATGATTTTGTGCAAGGCTTTATGCTCGGCTTTAGTTGGTACCGCATCGTTTACATGGAATACCCACTCTTCATTGTGGAACAAACGCCAGAATTTACGTAAGAACTTAAATACGCCCTCAATACCGTTGGTGTTCCAGGGTTTGCTTTGCTCTAACGGACCCAAAAACATTTCGTACATGCGCAAGGTATCGGCACCGTAACGCTCAATCAAATCATCGGGGTTAACCACGTTGAATTTCGATTTCGACATTTTTTCTACCTCAACACCGCAAATGTATTTTCCACCTTCCAGAATAAATTCGGCATTGGCATATTCTTCTCTCCAGGCCTTGAATTTATTTAAATCCAGTGTATCGTTTTCTACAATATTTACATCAACATGCAATGCCGATGTTTTATATTCTTTTCTTAAACCAGCAGAAACATAGGTATTAGTTGGTTTACCGTTCTCATCATTAACGCGGTAAACAAAATTACTTCTACCTTGAATCATGCCCTGATTAATCAGCTTTTTGAAAGGTTCTTCTTCTTTGGTATAACCCAAATCCTTCAAAAATTTATTCCAGAAACGGCTGTACAACAAGTGCCCTGTAGCATGCTCAGAACCACCGATATACAAATCAACTGCCTTCCAATAGTCAACCGCTTCTTTTGATGCAAATTCATCATTGTTATTGGCATCCATATAGCGGTACCAGTACCAGCTACTACCGGCCCAGCCTGGCATGGTGCTCAATTCGTAATGCTGACCTGCTGCAGGCACCCAATCTTCGGCCCTGGCCAAAGGTGGCTCTCCGGTTTCGGTTGGCAAATATTTATCAATTTCGGGCAACAACAAAGGCAATTCTTCTTCCTGCACCAGGTAAGGCAAACCATCTTTAAAGTAAACCGGAATTGGCTCTCCCCAATAACGCTGGCGACCAAAAATCGCATCGCGCTGACGGAAGTTTACTTTCGCTTTTCCAAAGCCTTTTTCTTCCAGCCAGTTATTTAAAAATGCAACAGCCTCTTTATATTCCATTCCATTAATGAAACCCGAGTTGATATATTTCCCTTCTTTGGTTGGATCGGCCTGAACGTCGATATCTTTTTGTGCATCTAAAATCTGAACAATTGGCAAGTTAAAGTGCGTAGCAAATAACCAGTCGCGCTGATCGCCACTTGGTACACCCATTACCGCACCTGTTCCGTAACCAGCCAGCACATAATCCGCAATCCACAGTTGGATACGCTCACCGCTTACCGGATTAATTACGTAAGTACCGGTAAAAGCACCCGAAACCGTTTTGGTATCGGCCATGCGGTCTAACTCCGATTTCTTTTTGGTTAAAGCAATATAAGCTTCAACAGCCTGTTTTTGTTCAGGTGTAGTTAATTCGGCTACCCATTCGTGCTCTGGTGCCAGTACCAGATAAGAAACGCCAAAAATGGTGTCTACACGGGTGGTAAAAACTTCTATATATTTTTCAGTTTTCAGTTTTGAGTTTTCAGTTTCTCCAACTGCCAACTGCGAATTGTCAACAGCAAACTTAACCGATGCCCCTACACTCTTCCCAATCCAGTTGCGCTGCATTTCTTTGATCGGCTCCGGCCAATCGATGGTATCCAAACATTGCAAAAGACGATCAGAATAAGCTGTAATGCGCATACTCCATTGCATCATTTTCTTTTGCTCAACCGGAAAACCGCCACGTTCAGAAAAACCATCTTTTACTTCGTCATTTGCTAAAACGGTACCCAGGGCAGCGCACCAGTTTACGGTACTTTCCCTTAAATAAGTCAGGCGGTATTTTAATAATTCTTCTTGTTTTTCCTCTTCTGTAAAAGTAGCCCAGTCACTTGGCAGGAAAGATTTAACGTCGTCATCGCAAACAGCTTTCACATCAGCTGATCCCGAAGCATTAAACTTTTCGATCAAAGTGGTAATATCTTCGGCCCTGTCGTTTTCGATATTATACCACGAGTTAAACAACTGCATAAAAATCCACTGTGTCCATTTGTAGTAAGATGGCTCACTGGTACGCACTTCCCTGCTCCAATCGAAAGAGAAACCAATCTGATCTAATTGACGACGATAGGTTGCAATATTGGCTTCGGTGGTAATGGCCGGGTGCTGACCGGTTTGTATGGCATATTGCTCAGCAGGTAAACCGAACGAGTCGTAACCCATTGGATGCAATACATTGAAGCCCTTAAGGCGTTTGTATCTCGAAAAAATATCAGATGCAATGTAACCCAGTGGATGGCCAACATGCAAGCCTGCACCCGATGGGTACGGAAACATATCTAACACATAATACTTTGGCTTTTCAGAATTGCTTTCGGCTTTAAACGTTTGATTGTCTGCCCAAAATTTCTGCCACTTTTGTTCTATTTCTTTGAATTGGTAATCCATTGCAGGTTTTAATTTTTTTTAATGCGCGAAATTACGCAAATAAAGGGGCTTAAAAAAGCAGATCAGCGATATTATTTTGACTATTGGAATGCAGAATGATAAGGAGTTACAGTATGAATGTTATTAATTTAAAACAGCTAAAACAAACAGAAGTAAGCGCTTTAATTTTTATTCAGTATATTTGAGTATCAAAATGAGTAGTTATGACACATCTTACTATAGAAAACAAGAAATACGTACTCATCCCTGAAGAAAATTACCAGGCGCTACAAAAAATAGCCGCATTAAAAAACCATCCCGAAAAAACATTTTCTATTGATGAGGCGAGAGCCCATAGTAAAAAATTGATTGGGAAATGGGCTACAGAAAAATAACTATCAAGCAGTCAGTTGCAGAAAGTATTGCAGGAATTGCCTGGTATCTTGAATCGGAAGGTCTTCCGGCAACTGCAGAAAAATTCGCAGATGATGTCTACAACTTTATTGAAAAATTGGGCGATAACCGAAAAAGATACCGCACATGTAGGGAACCGCAGAGAATTTTAATGGGGTACAAGTGTTTAACTTATAGAAAAAAGTATGTTATTGTTTTCATCGAGTTAGATACCGAAATAATTGTGTGTGAATTTACCCCATCAAAATTGATTTACTGGTAGCTAAGCAAGTAAAAAAAACGCCATTGATTAGAAACCAATGGCGCATTTAAATAATAAGGAGATCAGAATATTATCTCGATAAGTAGTAAACCTTTTTTATCCTGTTGTTAATGGTTGCGGTAAACTGAAATTGACTCCCTGTCAAGCTGTTAACCATACAGAAATTATTTCCATCATTCAGCTCCATGGTAAACTGATCGGAATAAATAATCTGATAAGTACCGATAGTTCTGTTTCCTGAAAGGCTTATTTCTACCTGATCATCGTTGTTCGATTTGTAATCAACATAATCGCTGGTTTTGCCATAAGTTACATCGCCATTAATTTTGGTAGGATCTTTTAAGGTCGCATCGGCTGTATAACCGGTAGTAACAATCCTGTTCAACTGCCATCTGCCCATCATTTGGGCTTTTAATGAGGTAGTGTCTTTTTTACAAGAAATAATTGTACTGGTAACAATTAATAGCAGGCTTAATAACGCTATTTGTCTTTTCATAGTTTAGATTTAGTCTTAAGTTCTTATGATTAACGGCGTTTCAACAAATTTCGTACCGCATTTTTACAAAAGAATGAATTAATTAAAGAATTTATGCTTTGAACTAAAACTTTAACCTATGCGTTAATGTTCATTTAAGGGCCTTTTAAATTGGTGTTTATCAGGTATAATTTATATTTTCGCAGAAACAAAAATGAAATACATGGAAGAATTCGAAGTAAGTGATGCATCTAAGAAAACCAAAACCGTATATATCTCTACTATCATCAGTATTGCTTTGGTTTTATTAATGCTGGGGCTGCTTGGGTTGGTACTTGTACACGCCAAAAACCTGTCTAACTACGTTAAAGAGAACATTGTTTTAAATATTATTGTGGATGAAGGCGCTAAAGAAGCTGATGTACTGGCCTTTCAGAAAGAGTTAAACACTAACCCGGCTGTTAAGCAAACACAATATGTAAATAAAGAGCTTGCAGCGAGAAATTTAACACAGGATTTAGGTGAAGATTTTGTTAACTTTTTAGGTTACAACCCCTTAACCTCTACTTTCGATGTGTATTTAAAAGCAGAATATGCGAACAACAAAAGCATCGATGCTTTAAAAGCCAGTATTTCGAAAAATCCGGTGGTTAAAGAAGTGGTTTATCAGAGTTCGTTAATTGATATGGTAAATAAAAATATCAGTACCATTGGCTTAATAATTTTAGCATTTGCCATCTTATTGCTAATTATATCTATAGCACTGATAAACAACACTATACGATTAGCCATTTACTCGCAACGCTTTTTAATTAAAAGTATGCAGCTGGTTGGTGCAACGAAAAATTTTATCCGACGTCCTTTCTTACTGTATGCTGCCCTGCACGGTTTAATTGCGGCCTTTATTGCCATTATTATCCTGCTGGCCACTTTAATATATGCCCGTAAGGAAGTACCTGAAATTATAATTTTAAATAATTATACCGAATTTGGCTTCGTATTTATAGGCCTGTTAATTGTGGGCATTTTTATAACCGGTATTAGTACCTGGTTTGCAGTAAGCAGATATTTACGTTTAAAATCTTATCATCTTTATAGATAATGGCAGAAAAAAAAACAAGTCCGGTTGTTAAGGACGTTAAAAGCGAATTGGTTTTTACCAAAAAAAACTATCAGTTATTGTTAATCAGCATTGCTATTGTAGTGGTTGGTTTCATTTTAATGATGGGTACCACCGGCGATATCTACGATTTCAGAAGAACCCTCCTTGCACCTGTTGTTGTGCTTTTTGGTTTCGCTTTCGGGATTTACGCCATTTTAAAAAAATAATTGCTTCGGCAATTACCCTGTTTTTGTTAACTTTAAAGTATGACTACAACAAATCTGCAACTCGAAATTAATTCACTTCCCCTAAATCTTAGGCAGGAAGTTGCAGATTTTGTGGCCTTCTTAAAAACAAAACACCAAAACACCCCGAAATTAAAATCACGCGAGTTTGGTTTTGCAAAAGGCAAGATCAAATTATCTGACGATTTTGATGAGCCCCTCGAAATGTTTTCAGCATATAGGTAATGGCTTATTTATTAGATACCCATACTTTTTTATGGTTTGTTGCCGGAGATAATCAATTACCGGCCTCGATTAAAAAGAAGTTATCGGATATTAATGAATCTTGCTTTTTAAGTATTGCTTCCCTATGGGAAATTGCCATAAAAAAACAAATCGGAAAGCTTGATTTAAAAATAGGCTTTGAGGAACTTTTTCGCTTTGCAGAACGCAATCAGATTGAAATCATTTCTATTAATGAAACTCATCTTACTACGTTACTAAGCCTCGACTTACAAAACAATGATCCTTTTGACCGGATTATAGTATCACAGGCCCTCTCAGAAAATTTAATATTAATTTCCCGGGATAAAAAATTAAAAAACTATAAAATAAAATTACTGTGGGAATAGCCCATTAAGCATATGAACTCTTTTCAAGCCATTGTCCTTGCCATTATTGAAGGAATAACTGAATTCTTACCTGTTTCAAGTACCGGACACATGATTGTTGCCTCATCTTTTATGGGCATTGCATCAGATCCATTTGTAAAATTATTTACGATTGCCATACAGCTGGGGGCTATCCTTTCGGTTTTGGTATTGTATTTTAAAAGATTCTTTAAATCAATCAATTTTTACATCAAATTATTCGTTGCTTTTATCCCGGCTGCTGTTTTTGGATTATTATTGAGCAAAAAGATCGATGAACTTTTAGAAAGCCCGATGGCAGTTGGCATTTCTTTGCTGGTAGGTGGTATAATTTTGTTATTTGTTGATAAATGGTTTAACAAAGCTACAGTTGACCAGGAAGAAAATGTAAGTTATTTGACGGCTTTAAAAATTGGTTTTTTCCAATGTATTGCCATGATTCCTGGCGTTTCGCGCTCGGGAGCCACTATTGTTGGTGGTATGAGCCAGAAATTAAGCAGAAAAGTTGCCGCCGAATTTTCATTCTTTTTAGCCGTTCCAACCATGTTTGCCGCTACAGCTAAAAAACTTTATGATTTTTATAAAGAAGGTCACACCATTACGCACGAACAAACCAACCTCTTAATTATTGGTAATGTTGTTGCCTTTATTGTAGCCCTTTTAGCCATTAAAAGCTTTATTGGTTATTTAAACAAAAATGGCTTTAAAGTTTTCGGTTGGTACCGGATTGCTGCCGGCTTAGTTATTATCATCTTATTACTGAGTGGCCATAACTTACAAATTATATAATCGCCATAAATATCTTAACCACAGACAAAAAAGATAAATACAGGCAATAAGCATCTGTGTTTATCTGTGCGCATCTGTGGTAAAAAACAATATTGAATCCTTATCTTTGCGCAAAAAAGATTTGTGAGTACCGAAAATCCTAAATTTAAAGATTTCAATTTTGCCGAAGGCGAATTGCTGTTGATTAATAAACCATACAAATGGACCTCATTTGATGTGGTTGGTAAAATCCGTAATTCTTTAAAACCGCTCAAGCTAAAAGTTGGCCATGCAGGCACTTTAGATCCCCTGGCAACAGGTTTGCTCATTATCTGCACCGGTAAGTTAACCAAGCAGATTGACACCTTCCAGGCCGAAGAAAAAGAATATACAGGCACCATGATACTGGGCGCCACTACTCCATCTTTCGATATGGAAACGGAGGTTGACGAAACTTTTGATGTTAGCCAGATCAGCAACGAAGAAATTTATGCTGCTTGCAAACCCTTTATTGGGGATATTGAACAATACCCGCCAGCGCACTCTGCAGTAAAGGTAAATGGCGAACGTTTATACGTTAAAGCCAGACTGGGTGAAGAAGTAGAACTGCGTAAACGCTTTGTTAGCGTTCCAGCGTTTGAGATTACGCGCATTGAACTCCCCGAAGTTGATTTTAGGGTGGTATGCAGCAAAGGAACCTATATCCGTTCGTTAATATCCGATTTTGGTAAGCAACTTAACAACGGCGCCTATCTTTCTAAACTTACCCGTACCCGCAGCGGAAACTTTTTGCTTAAAGATGCGTTTGAGGTATTAGAACTTGTTAATTATATTCGTAACAAGAAAGAAGAAGCTAAAACCCAGGCGGAGGTATGAACCACATTAAAAACAGGAACACCAGATTTGTAAAAGAAATCTTTTTAATCATTGCAGGTGTAACTTCGGCATGTTTTGGCCTCAAAAGCTTTTTAATGCCCAGCCATTTTATTGATGGTGGTGTAACCGGTATTTCACTTTTATTAAGCACCTTAACCGGTTGGAATTTATCGTACCTTATTGCACTGATCAACGTCCCGTTTGTAATACTCGGCTACCGGCAAATTGGTAAAGGTTTTGCCCTAAAAACTGCAATTGCCATTGGCGCACTTTCGCTGGCCTTAATTTTTTTACCCTTCCAACCCATTACCCACGATAAATTGCTAATAGCTTTTTTCGGCGGACTATTCCTGGGCGGAGGCATTGGTTTGGCCATGCGTGGCGGCTGTGTAATTGATGGTACTGAAGTGCTAGCTCTTTATATCAGTAAGAATAGTATTTTAACTGTAGGCAATATCATTCTCATTTTAAACATCATCATTTTTGCCTTTGCAGCCTACTTTTTAAACATCGAGACCGCGCTTTATGCCATTTTAACCTACTTATCGGCATCGAGCACCATCGATTTTATTGTAAACGGCATTGAACAGTATACCGGCGTTACCATCATCTCCGAACATCAGGAGAATATCAAAAACTTTATTATTAACGAGATGAAACGTGGGGTTACCATTTATAAAGGCGAAGGTGGTTATGGAGAAAAAAATGATATAGATATTATTTTTACCGTAGTAACCAAGCTAGAAATGAGCAAATTACAAACTGCCATCAGACAAATAGATGCCGATGCTTTTGTAATACAGCAACAGATTGCAGATTTAAAAGGAGGCGTTGTTAAACGACATGCCTTGCATTAGAACTTTACCACGGATTTGCACAGTTAAACACAGACACTTGAATATTTAAATCTGTGTTAATCCTTTTAATCTGCGGTTATTTATTTTGCCAACAGGCAATGATTTTAATTTAATTACATTGAAAATATACCATAACCTATCCGAATTTTCGAAATTAGATAATGCTATTGTAACCATCGGTACTTTTGATGGCGTACATTTTGGTCACCAGAAAATTATTAACCAACTGGTGCAAAAGGCAAAAGCCGATCAGGGAGAAAGTGTGATCCTCACTTTTTTTCCCCATCCCAGAATGATTATTGATCCTGAAAACCAGGATTTAAAAATGATCAATACCATCAACGAAAAAGCCGATATCCTTAAGAACCTGGGCGTCGATCATTTGATTATTACTCCGTTTACGCGCGATTTTTCTAATCAGTTGCCTGAAGATTATATTAAAAATACGTTGGTTGATAATATTGGCACCAAACACATTATCATAGGTTACGATCATCGGTTTGGTAAAGATCGCCAGGGCAATTTAAATGATTTAAAAGCTGCCGGCCTGCACTATGGCTTTACTGTTGAAGAGATAATGGAACAGGATATCCACGATGTAGCGGTAAGCTCGACCAAAATAAGGCAGGCGCTTTTGGCCGGCGATGTAAGTTTAGCCAGCGATTACCTGGGCTATCCCTTTTCTATTTTCGGCAGGGTAATTAAAGGCGATAAAATTGGTCGTACCATTGGTTTCCCTACAGCAAATATCTTTGTTGAAGAAACGTATAAACTTATTCCTGGCGATGGGATTTACGCAGTAACGGTTGAAATAAATTCGGCGCCGAGCGTTGAGAGCTTGGCGACTGATCAACTCCAAACTTCAAACCCCAAACTCCAAACTTACCAGGGAATGGCCTACATCGGGCAACGCCCTACCATCAACGGTATGACCAGGAATATTGAAGTTAACATCTTCGATTTTAACCAGGAAATTTACGGCCAGGATATTAAAATGAACTTCTTAAAATTCCTTCGCCACGATGTAAAATTTACTGGTTTAGAAGCTTTAACTGTTCAGTTACAAAAAGACAAAGAGGCTACTTTAGCTTTTTTCGAAACAACGGCTTAAAAGCACAAAATCACGTTTTTCCTTTCAAAAAAGCCTTATTTTCGTTATATTAGCGGCAATGAGGCTTTTTTACATCATTTTCTTCTGCGCTATTTCTATTCCTTTCGCGGTATGCGCATCGCAGAAAAAACAAGCTGATGCCTTACCCAAAAACCACAAAACAACTTTCGTAACCTGTAAAAAAAGTAAGCAACTCAAAAGCGATTTTCAACCCGATAACGATAGCCTGCAAAAAGATCTGGTTAATAATCCTGTGCTTAAAATATCCTCATCGGCTTTTTTACTACTTGGTTTTTTGGTATTTCTTTTCTTTAAACATAATGTTGCCGATACCAAAGCTGCAATTAAAAGATTAAATTATAATTATTGGTGCCTTTTTAAAATGCTGTACCCAAAACATGTTTTTTGGTAAGTAATTTCATTTTTTAACCACAGTGATGTGGCCTGATTAAAAATGCCGGGGACATGCCCCGAACATAAATTATTTAATATCATTACTCGTTTTTACAGATGCATTTACCAGATTTAATTGCCGATTTAGGGTTAATTCTTGCTGCCGCAGGAATAACCACACTTATATTTAAAAAAATTAAACAGCCCCTTGTTTTGGGCTACATACTAGCTGGCCTCCTGGTTGGCTCGCACCTTAACTTTTTCCCCTCTGTTACCGATACCAAGAGTATTAATATTTGGGGCGAAATTGGTGTAATTTTCCTGCTCTTCAGTTTAGGATTAGAATTCAGTTTTAAAAAATTAGTCAAAGTAGGCGGTTCTGCATCCATAACCGCTATTGTAAAGGTGCTATTCATCATTCTGGTTGGTTATTTTGTGGGTAAAGCGATGGGTTGGGCCGATATGGACAGCTTGTTCCTGGGTGGAATTTTATCCATTTCCTCAACCATGATTACCATCAAAGCCTTTGAGGAGCTTGGCTTAAAACATAAAAAATTTGCCGGATTGGTTTTTGGTGTCCTCATTGTAGAAGATTTGGTAGCTATTTTACTGTTAGTGTTATTTTCTACGCTCGCCGTAAGCCAACAATCGGCCGGAACCGAAATGCTTTACTCTATTCTAAAACTGGCCTTCTTTTTAGTTTTATGGTTTTTAGGCGGCATTTTCTTAGTCCCGTCATTTTTAAAAGCCACCAGGAAATTAATGAACGATGAAACCATGTTGGTAGTATCATTAGCATTGTGCCTGGTTATGGTTTTACTGGCCGACAAGGTAGGCTTTTCACCTGCGCTGGGCGCATTTATCATGGGCTCAATTCTGGCCGAAACTACGCAAGCCGAGCGAATCGAACACCTTACCAAATCGGTGAAAGATTTATTTGCCGCAGTATTTTTTGTTTCGGTAGGGATGCTGATCGATCCGGCTATGCTGGTTAAATACTGGGTACCTATTTTAATTGCGACACTGGTGATTATTATTGGAAAAATCATTTTCACCATTCTGGGAGCACTACTTTCTGGTCAGCCTTTAAAAACTTCGGTGCAATCGGGTATGAGTTTGGCGCAGATTGGTGAGTTTTCGTTCATCATTGCTTCATTGGGCTTAACCTTAAAAGTTACCAGCGATTTTCTTTACCCCATTGCCGTAGCCGCAGCAGCCATTACCACCTTTACCACGCCCTACCTGATTAAACTTTCAGAGCCTTTTTACGAGTTTTTAAAACGTGTTTTACCCAAAAAATGGCAGGATGGAATTGAGCGCTACAGTTCGAGTACAGAGGGCATTACAACCTTAAGCGACTGGAGAATTTTATTAAGATCGTACATTTTTAATACCATCATCCATTCGGTAATTATCATTGCCATTATTTTTCTGGCCTATCGTTATGTACAGCCTTTTATTGTACGCAACATTGCCAATAGCCTGACTTCAATTATTATCAGTGTAATTGTTTCCTTCATTCTGATGTCGCCATTTTTATGGGCATTATCTATTCGCAGGATTCAGAAAACAGCTTATTCACACCTTTGGCTGAATAAAAAATATACCCGCGGACCACTAATTGCCATTGAGGTTTTCAGGATTGCCCTGGGGATATTTTTTGTAGGTTTTTTAATGTACGAATTCTTCGACACCTGGATTGCAGCAGTTATTGCATTGGGTCTGATTATTTTCGGTATGGTTATTTTCTCCAGGAAACTACAATCGTTTTACGACAGGTTGGAAAGGCGTTTTATGTTAAATCTAAATGCCCGCGAGAACCAAAAACCTGCTATCCTGCCCTGGGATACACACTTAACTGAACTGACTGTCTCACCTGAGTCGGAAGTTGTAGGCAAAACACTTACCGATTTAATGATAAGGGAAAAATACGGGGTAAATATTGCATTGATTGAACGTGGGAGAAATAATATTCCAACGCCTGGCCGGGATGAAAGGCTTTACCCTAACGATAAATTGCTTTTGATTGGCGCCGACGACCAACTGGCTGCAGTAAAAACCATTTTAGAAGTTGATCCACCAGAAAATGCAGAGGAAAACAATTTCCCGAACAAGGAAATGACCTTGCAAAGAGTAGTGGTACATGCCGAATCGCCGGTATATGGCCTAAGTATCAGAAATGCCGGAATCCGCGAAAAAGCACAGGCCCTGATTGTGGGTATTGAACGTGGCGCTAACCGGATTTTAAATCCTTCATCTGATTTTGTTTTCGATACAGGAGACGTAATCTGGATTGTAGGAAACAATAAGAAGATTAAAGAGGTTATTTAAAGGTCGGAGGTCATTGGTCAGAAGTCGGAAGTCAGAGTGCCAAAAGCTGGAACTAAAAACTTCGGACTAATGAATTAAAAAACATATCTTCGTACAGAACCTAACCTATGAAAGTCGACAGAGAAAAGAGTGAATTTCTGGATGATATGATTGAGCAATGGCAAAGCGATGGCTTAATTAACGAAGAAACCGGCGATAAGCTCCGTAAAAGTTATGAGGCTAAAAACTTCGACTGGTTACGTCTGGCGCAATATGCATTCTGGGTAGCTTTGGCCTGCGGATTTATTGCCCTGGGCTCATTACTGATCGACAATTCGATTTTAAACTACTTGAAAAGGGTTTATAATACGCCCAATATTGTAATTGCAATAGTATCGGGTGGCTTAGCAGGCTGGCTCTATATTTTGGGATTCAGACGTAAAAAAAATCTGCCTCATCTGAAATTCAGCAACGAAGCCATTGTTTTCTCTGCCATTTTACTAACGGCAAATGCTATTGCCTATTTTGGCAAAGTACTGGATAATGGCTCTGGTAATTTTTCAATTCTCATCCTGATTTCGGTTTTCATTTACGGAACCCTTGGTTATATATTTAATTCAAGGCTAATCTGGATTTTTGCCCTGATTTCTTTAGGTGCCTGGTTTGGTACTGAAACGGGCTACCTCAGTCGCTGGAATTACTATTTCCTGGGTATGAATTATCCATTGCGTTTTGTTGTTTTCGGAGCAATTCTAACTGCAGCATCGTTCATTATGAAAGCCATCCCTAAAACTCAGCATTTTTTCCTTGCAACCTATATCGCAGGAATGGTGTATCTGTTTGTATCGCTATGGGCGCTGTCGGTATTTGGGAATTTCGCCAGTCTAGATGAGTGGTACAAAGTGAGGCAATTGAGTTTATTCTACTGGGCATTAATTTCTGCAGCAATTTGTGTAGCCAGTACGTTGTTTGGTTTAAAATACCGTGATGATATTGCCCGAGAGTTTGGCATCACTTTTTTGTTCATTAACCTTTATACACGCTACTTTGAGTACTTTTGGGATAGCTGGCATAAAGCTCTCTTTTTTTCCGTTCTGGCGGCCTCTTTCTGGCTTATCGGACGAAAAGCCGAAAAGATATGGAATGTGGAGTTTTTGAAATAGATCTCTCCATTCCACTGCGTTTCAGTCGAGATGACGACCATTTTATTAAGTTATAATCCTGAGCGAAGTCGAGGGATCGCAACTGCCGGCTAAATTAAAACAGTCAGACGCTGTCTGACGAATTTGAAAATATCCATATTTTCTAAGGTGTTTAGAAAGTCTAAAATCAATTAGAATTAATGAAAATATACCAGCAAGCCCTAACACTCAGAGAAAGAAGAAGAGGCTTTCACATCATTACAAACGAGATTGAATATGCCCTACCCCAGATTGCCGAAATTTCGGTTGGAATGTGCCAGGTTTTTATTCAACATACTTCAGCATCGTTAACCATCAACGAAAATGCCGATCCAACCGTCAGGGCCGATTTCGAACTGTTTTTCAATAAAACAGTAAAGGAAAATGATCCGGATTATGAACACGACTATGAAGGATCGGATGATATGCCTGCACATTTAAAAGCAGCACTTTTAGGCAGTTCGGTAACGATCCCTATTCGTAATGGCCAGCTTGCACTGGGCACCTGGCAGGGCATTTACCTTTGCGAACACCGCAACTACGGCGGGCAAAGGAACCTGATTATTACCGCCTGGGGCGCTTAGCTACAGCTTAAGATTTCTTTACCTCTTCTTTTATTTCAGGGTGATTATCCTGAATGGAATTATTGCCGGTTTCTACTTCAATTTCCTTTGTGGTAACCGCATAATGTGAAGGGTAAATTTCTGAGCCAAAAGCCACTGCATAGGCTTTGGTAAACTCGGCACCAAAATACAGGATTATGGAAGAATAATACGTCCATAGAAGCACAACCACCAGCGAGCCTGTTGCACCATAAGTACCGCCCACATTGCTTTGCCCAATGTATAATGAAATGGCAAACTTGCCAACCATAAATAAAACGGCGGTAACAACTGCACCGGCGGTAACATCCTTCCATTTTATAATTGCATCGGGCAAAACCTTAAATATGACACCAAATATCAATGAAATAACGGCCAATGTAACCACCTGGTTTAAGATATAAAAAACCACTATCGATACATCTTCAAACCTGGCTTGTAATCCTTTGCTAAAAGCATCCAGTAAAGAAGTAATGGCTAAAGATACCAGCAATACAAAACCAAGGCTAATAATTACGGAAAACGATAAAAAACGATTCTGCAGCATTTTTACCCATCCCCTTTTAGGTTTGGGCTTCAGTCCCCAAATGGTATTAATCGAATCCTGAATATCGCCAAAAACCGTTGTAGCCCCGAGCAAGAGCGTAAATATACCAATGATTAAAGCTATCGTACTTTTTCCATCCAGGTAGGCATTTTTGATAAGTTGCTGTAAGGACGTTGCAGACTCACGACCTAAAAAGCTTTCCAACTGGGCATAAACCTGTCCTTCGGCAATTTCGCGACCTAAAAATATGCCGCAGAGCGAAATGATTACAACTAACAACGGTGCCATCGAAAATACAGTGTAGTAAGCCAAGGAGCCACTTAGCTTGGTAACCTTATGATCGGTGAAACCTGTAAATGATGCTTTTAAAATACACCAGATTGCTTTAAAAGTAATTTTATTCTTAGCCATAAGCAGTTTAAGGATGATATGTTAATATTTAAACCGCCGTTTTTTCGAATTGTTTGAGATTATGTTGATGGCTTAAACAACAAAGCCCCGGTTTAAAACCAGGGCTTTATACTCAATTCGCTTGATATAAACTATTTGGCTTTAATCCATTGGGCAATATCGTTCACCAAAGTTTCTGATACACTGACCGCCGCCTGATATTGTGCCATGGTGCCCTTTTCGGTTTGTGAACTTAACAAGTGATTTAAATCGGGATAGAATTTCAGCACAACATTTTTCTTTTTCCCTAATGCCGCATTCCATAGATCGAAATCTGTTTTACCAACCTGAAAATCATTTCCACCTTGTAAAACATAAATTTTAGGTTTGCTCAGGCTTTTTGCAACTGCTACCTGGTTGTACGAATTTAAATCGGCCCAATATTTTGCCGGCAAACCTAAAATTACAGAATCAGGTTTTATGGTTGTGCCCAATTGTGTAATCCTGCTTTTGTCAATCTCAACCATGGCATCGGCCAATTGCTTTTTAAAGGCAGCAGTGGTATCATTGGCCAGATTAAACATATAATTATTCTGATCAACAATAATATCGGTCAGCTTTCTGGCAGGTGCCGCTGCCAGAATAATTCCAGCTAAATCGGGTGTAAGTGTTGCCATTTTAGGCGCCAGCATACCGCCAAGGCTATGTCCAAATACATAAACACTTTTCGGATCAGCTCCAGCAACGGTTTTAGCCATTGCTATAGCTGCGCCAGCATCATCCAGCACTTCTTCTTTTACGGTATAAGGGCTTGCAAATTCATTTGGGTAAACCAAAGTCCGTTTTACATAACGAATGGAACCAATGCCTTTTGAAGCAAGGCCACCAGCCAAATCTTTAAACGGTTTATTAGCGCCAACAGTTTCATCCATATCGCCAGGTCCCGAACCATGCACAAAAACCACCATAGGAAAGTTTTTGGCATTTTTGGGTGTGGTTACAATTGCAGCCAGCTGCTTTCCGGCAGGACCAACATATACCGATTTTTCACTGTACAAGCTGGTATCTACATAACTTGGTTTTAGGTAACTGGCGACTTTTTTCGATGGTGCCAGAAATATTCCAACTATCTTTTGTTGTTTATTGAAGCCAAGAATAAAGTTCTGATCGCCATTGGCAAATTTACCTTCAACCGTAACTGAAAAAAATTCGCCCTGCGTTTTACTTTGAATGGCATCGAAAGATTCTGATTTACCAAATTTAGTCCCGATATCGCCCCAAAGTTTCTTTAAACTTTCTTCCGGCAGTTTAGTTTTTAGTGTATCATCAAAAAAGGCGTGTGCCTGGGTAAACTTTTCTTCCTGTAACAGTTTAAAAAAATCGTTGGCACTGTTAAATAACTGAATTACATTTTGAGAAAATGCAGTAGTGGTAAACAGTAAGGCAATTATGAATAGGATACTTTTCTTCATCTATGTTTGTTTAGTGCTTTACACCAAAGTTAATAATATTTGGTATGCAAAAGCCTGTAAACAAACGAGCCATTTAGTTTTAACTATTTTTAACATTTGCCTGTATCTTCTTCCATAAAATATAGGGGATAAACATGATAACCAATGCTACCAAAGGTGGGATTAAAAGCGCCACACCATCGCCAACGAAAGCGCGCGAGGCAAAAGCGCCAATAAAATTAATGGTAAACCCTGCAAATGCCCATTCTTTAATGGCTACAAACTTTTGTTGTAAAATAGCTAAAGCACCCAGTAGCTTTGCAATGCCAACTATAATGAGGAGATACATGGGGTACCCTAAATGTTTTAACACCTCTTTACCAGCTTCCTGCTGTGTTATCCCACCAAAGCCATCCATGAGCATCATCAGGGCAAAAATAATAGTGGCAATCCAGTACCACGTGCTTAACTTTTTCATTTTTCTATTGATTATCGTAATTAATTAGCCAGTTGTTTCCATAACGATCAGTCAAATCGCCAAAAATAGCCCCCCAAAATGTTTCCTGCAAAGGATGTACAGCCTTGCCACCCTGAGCCAGTTTATTGTAAAACTGATGGGCTTCTTCTTCCGAGTTGCAATTGAGCATCATCGAAATGGCATTTCCTTTAATTAAACCTACTTCTTCTACCATATCTGTAGCCATAATTACCAGGTTATCTTTAGCCAAAACTGCATGCAAAATGCTTTGCTCTAAATAATTGGGTAGTTTAGCAGCTATGGGCGATTCGCCAATGGTTTGCAGGGTTAGTTCGCCACCAAGGCAATCCTGATAAAAAATCATTGCTTCACGGCAATTGCCGTTAAACGTAAGGTAGGAGTTGATATGTGCCACGTGCTTCTATTTTAAGATGCCCACCATACAGCGTACATCGGTTTCATTTAAATATATTTCCAAACAACAACCATTGGGATCGATATTGGGCTCGTTCAACAGCTTTTCGAAAGTCTTTCCTATCTGAGATACATCCTGCATAAAATCAGGAATCAGCTCACTGATATAGTCCCCTTTCCTGATGGTAAAATGTTCTAGCTCTGAATTTTCTTCATCCAATTCTTCCACAGCTGCTTTATATACAATTCCGCGGTTTCCATCTGGCCGACTAATACCAAAGTACCTGCGCTTGTTATTGGGTGGAAACAGCACATGCAATTTTTGATGTGCAGCCAAAACACCATCCGGAAAAGAACCCGCGGTAATGCAAAGCACTTTAATATCTTCTTCTATTGTGTAAGTTTCCATAATTTAACAGTTAACAATACAAACATACGGGCAGAAACCGACAGCTTAAACCTGCATAAACGACAATTGCAGGGGTTGTTTACGACAATACACCTCGTTATATTTGTATTGATAACACCAGCTCCCAACCCGTTGGAGATTTACCTAACCAATAAAAATAAGCATAGACTAATGAAACATGTATCTATCCTAATTCCCGAAACTGCTGTAATCGAAGCCATTGCCGACCCTCGCTATCTGTTTACTGCCGTTAACGAATTTTTACAGGCATCGGGCAAGCTGCCATTGTTTAAAGTTGAACTTGTAGCCATGACCAAAGAAGTACGTTTAAATAACAGCCTTTTTTCGGTACATGCAGATAAGTTGTTGCACGAAGTTGAAAACACCGATCTTATTTTTGTGCCGGCCATTAGTGGGAATGTAGATTATGCCATGGATACAAACCGCGATTTGCTGCCCTGGATTACCAAACATCACGCTAAAGGTGCCGAAGTAGCTTCGTTATGTTTGGGAGCATTCTTGCTGGCTGCTACAGGTTTGTTAAACGGCCGAAAATGTTCTACCCATTGGTTGTTTGCCAACCAGTTTAAAGAAATGTTTCCGGATGTTGAGCTGGTAGATGGCAGCATTATTACCGATGCACAAGGGCTATATTCTAGTGGTGGGGCAAACTCTTACTGGAACCTGCTTTTGTACCTGGTAGAAAAATATACCGACCGCGATACCGCTATTTTGGCGGCGAAATATTTTGCTATTGATATTGACAGGGAAAGTCAGCTGGCTTTTATGATGTTTCAGGGGCAGAAAGGGCATGAGGATGCCAAGATTAAAAAAGCACAGGAATTTATTGACGGGAACTATCAGGATAAAATTACCGTCGATCAACTGGCGGATATGCTGGCTCTTGGCCGCAGGAGTTTTGAACGAAGGTTTAAAAGTGCAACCAAAAATACGGTAATTGAATATATCCAAAGGGTTAAAATTGAAGCAGCTAAACGGAGTTTCGAATCGAGCCGAAAAAATATCACTGAAGTGATGTTCGATGTGGGTTATACCGATACGAAATCATTCAGGGATGTTTTTAAAAAAATTACCGGCCTAACCCCAATTGAATACCGCAATAAATACCATAAAGCAGCACCGGTATTACAACAGGTTTAATTTGAAAAAACTGAATGCAAAACCATTAATTTTAAAAAAAGTTAAAAATAAATTAACCTGCACACAATATATTCTATTAATAGCGTTTATGTATGTGAGAGCGTTAATTTAGATGACGGGGATACTGCCTAAGGGTGGAATCCCCGTTTCTTTTTTGGCATAGAGCAGAGAGCAAAGTGCTTTCTACATGCCTTTTACTGCTGATGATTCTTTATCATTCAAAGCACCTCATACTCAGAGCCCCTTGCCCTCTGCTATTTCCACAAAAAAAGGGACACCTGTTCAAAAATGTCCCTTTCCAAAGTATATGATAGAGTTATAATTTTTATTCTGCTTTATTGCTAAAGTCAACTGGTTTCTTTTCGAAATACTGATCGAAGTTTTGAACCCTTTTAGGTTTTAAGATGACATATAAACCTAAACCAATCAATACCAAAGCTGTGCTGATTCTCGATAGATCGAAGTCGAAAACAGTTATAGATTTAAGGGTAAATAAACCACCAATGATGGTTAAGGCCAACCAGCCGCTACCGTTAAAATCTTTGCGATAACCTAACCATAAACCAACGCCCAACATAATCGTGTGCCATTTTAAGATCCAGTGTGGAATATCTATTCCCGAATTTCTAAGTAAGCAAACAGAACCGATTACTAAGATTAAAATGCCTAAACCAAATTGTTTATCAGCGTGATTTTTTTTGATGAAAGTTTCCATGACCTTTTGTTTTTATACTTCAAATGTAGCACGGATATGCACGCCGGAGAATAGCCTTTCCCTCAGTGATCAGGTTTTATCGGTGAGTGAAATAAAAGTGTCGGTAAAAATTTTCGGAGAATTTAAAATCCGGTGATTTTACCGGTGAATGGAGTATGATCAATTCTCAATTAGCAATTAGCAGTTAACAATTTTCAATGGATCAATAATGTATGAACTTCGGATAAGATTGCTTCACGCTCGCCCCCCTCCCTGTCCTTCGGTTCGCAATGACGATGAGGGATAATGATCAAGTACCAATAATCAATGACCAAAAACCAATAATCAATTTACAACTCGTGACCATGGAATAATAACGCACCAGGCTATGGACTATTGACTATTGACCAATAAACTAATGACTAATGAACTACTGAACCATCCTATTCAAATACGATAATCTCCATCCCCTCGCTCATTATTACTTTTGAGGTGATGTTGATAAACAAACCATGCGCCAGCACACCATTAATCTGGTTGAGACTGGAAGACAGTTTTGCAGGATCATCAATGAGGCCGAAATCAGCATCGATAATCAGGTTTCCGTTATCGGTAATAAAGGTTTTATTTTCTTTTACCCTGAGTTTACCTTGCCCACCTAATAGGGTAATCTGATCGAAAACATATTGGTAGGCCAATGGAATAACCTCAACAGGCACGGTAAAGGCGCCCAGCTTTTTTACCTTTTTCGAAGCATCGGTAATTACAATAGCGTTTTTACTTAAAGAAGCAATAATTTTCTCTCTGAAAAGTGCCCCACCTCCACCTTTAATCAAATCGAGCGATTCGGTAAATTCGTCTGCACCATCGATACTGATATCGATTTTGCTTAAGCTGCCCAGATCAAGAATTTCTATCCCTAAAGATTTGGCCAGTTTTTCTGTTGCAACAGAACTGGCAGCAGCAGTAATTTTTAAACCATCCTTTACCAGCTCCCCTAATGCTTTAATAGCAAAAGTGGTGGTAGATCCCGTTCCTAGGCCCACCACATCTCCATCTTTAACATATTTTACAGCAGCCAGGGCTGCAGCCTGCTTTTCGGCATCTTGCTGGTTTTGGTTGATCTTTTCCATACAGTAAAAATAGGAGTTAAATGTTACAGATTATGAAAACATTAAAATTCGTTTCTCTCCGTGTTAGGTTTGATATAAATTTTGGTTCGTGTTGACACAAACCAATGCAAAAAAATTATAGTCAACACAATAAATCCGATTTACAGCGTTTATGTATATGAGAGCGTTAATTTAGATGATGGGGATTCTGCAATTGCGGAATCTCCATTTCTTTTTTCTGTCATCCTGAGCGTAGTCGAAGGATCTCTTTTCAGCTCCCTTACATAAAAAAATCGTCGTTACGTGAAGGCTTTTTCAGCCAACGAAGCCTGTCTGCTGCAGGCAGGTAATCTTTAAAGGAAAGAACTCCTGCATAAAAGATTGCTTCGTCGTTCCTCCTCGCAAAGACGAGCATTCTATTTGATTCTGGCGAAGTAAGGCTACCCCCATAAAAACAAAAACGGCTGATGTTTCCATCAACCGCCTTTTACTAACTTAAGCTAATTTTATTTTAAAGAATTGATCCAGCTGGCAATTTTATATGCTTCAGCTTTGGTTACCTGAGGCATTGGAGGCATCTCAGTTGAGTAACCCGGCCAGTTTTGTGGCTGAGGGTTGTGGATTAACTGAAATATTTTCTCAGGTGAATATTTACGTTTTGCAATTTCTGCAAACGGCGGACCAATTTGTCTTTTGGTTTGGTTGTGGCAAGCCAGACAAGTGTTTTTTGTTAATAAACCTTCTACTTCTTTAAAGGTTGGTGCTTTAGCCGTAGTAGCTGCTGTTGCAGGTGCTTTGGTTTCGGCTGTTTTTGCGGCAGCTGTTTTAGGTGCTGCTGTTTTTTTAGCTGGTGCAGGCGCTGCAGGGGTAGCTTCAGAGTTTTTAGTACTCACTTCGCTCATGCTAAGCTTATTTCCATCAGGAATCTGATTTAAGGTATAATAAGCTACAGGGTGAATCAGCGAATAGAAACCATCCTGCGAACGGATACCATCTAAAGTTAAAGTATGGATGTAATATTGACGCAGGTTCTGAACAATAATTCTTGCTTTCAATCCATCAGCAGAAACTTTAACACCTGAGATTTTTAATTTCTCGGTATTTACCGGTGGCGAACCATAAACCGGGTGGTATTTATAAATAAAACTCTCTGCGTTGTAAGAAGCTAAATCTTCGGCCGATTTACGGTCTACCGGCATGGTAAACTCAACTTCGAAACCATCAGGCATTGCCCTAACAGCTTTCATTTCGAAAGGTATTTTATTGTTGTAAACCAATCTTTCTAAACCTTCATTGGCATCACCTGCTGATCCCCAACCACGGTTGGTTTCTCCAACAAATAACGAACCATCAGTACCCCACTCTAATCTTAACACACCTGAACGGAAACCTTTACGGAACAGGAAGGCGGCGCCTTGCTCTTCACCTTTTACGGTTTCCATAAAAATCCTCGAAATGATACTCATCCCCTGATCTCCAACTAAAATCTGACCAGCAAATGGCCCGAATGTATTTTCAGGAATTTTAACCGGCTCAGCAGAAGAAATACCCAAAATACCGTAAGGTAACCAAACTGATGGTAAACGCAACTCAGGAAATACTTTCTTCATATCGAACAAAGTTTTGAAGGTTTCATTAACCCTGTTTTCTGGCTTAATGTATCTTCCCTGCTCGTTTTTAGTTCTACGTTCGTCTATTTGCGAATAAAAGAAATCAGACTGTAGTTTAACCGGAGAGTTTGGCAGGTTTGTCCACCTTAAACTTGCAGGGTGTCCCATAAAATCGCCTTTGTTTACTTTCCATAAACCACCCGATCCTACCCAGTCGCCCTGGTTTTCGGTGTAATAAAACTTACCGTCAATTTCGCCAATACCTGCAGGCGAACGGAAACCAGCTGCATAAGGGCTCATTTTACCATCTTCGGTAATATTCATGGCCCAACCACGCATCGGTACGCGGCTTTCTGCACGCCACCATTCTTCATCGCCGAAGGCAACGTTAGCAGTAACCATAAAAGTACCATCAGGCATTAATTTAGGTCCGAAACTATATTCGTGATAGTGACCACTTAAAGGCCAAGCATATACGGTTTCGTACACATCAGCCTTGCCGTCCTGATCTTTATCAACCAGTTTGGTCAATTCGCCACGTTGCGCTACGTAAATAGCCCCATTTTTATAGGCAATACCTAAAATTTCGTGCAAGCCATAAGCAAATCTGCGCCAGTAAGGTTTGGTTGTTGTTGGGTTTTCTACAATAAATACTTCTCCCCTACGGGTAGAAAGCGCTAAATCTCCATTGGGTAAGGTAATTAATCCACCAACCTCTAAAATAGGTCCTTCGGGTACGCGTACTTTATTTATTTTGAAAAAATCTTCTTCTTTCGGTGTTTCCTGTGCAAAAACTGTAGTAAAGCTAAAACTTAAGGCCAGTATTGCTAATTTCTTAAATGTATTTCTCATTACTATCACAATTAAAACAAAATGGTATAATTCAACTTACTTCCAATGGCTACAACCATTTCTTTCTTGCCATTTACATCTCTGATTACCGGTTTGGCAGTGCCATCAGCCAGCTGGATGTAATAAGATTTATCATCAACCAGATACAAACCTTTCGATACTTCTTCGATATTTGAAGCAGTAGCTAAAAGGAAATACAGATCTTTTGAAGCATTGTCGATAGTAATTTCTCTGTTTAAACCTTGTCCATTTTCCATCACTTTTACTGCATCAGTAACAGTGGTACCATAGATACTGTATTTAAACGTAGGTCTTTCCTGTTTATCGAGTACATATCCTTTTGTACGGAAACCTGTACCAGCAGTATCAGCTACCCATTTATCCTGTGCATTAGCCAGTTTAGAAATGGCTAAAACAGGTTTTTGTGTAAAACGGGTTACGCTGCCTAATGCACGCGAGGTACCATTACCACGGCCATCCCACATGGGTGTTGCATCGATAAAATCACCGTGCCAGCCTTGCAATAGTGTTCCGTTGTCCAAATCATAGCTGTAAGCTGTTTTTTCTGGTCCGCCTACCGAAATGGCATGTACTGAACGTACGCCTGGCTGTACATCTACGAAACTTCTGATCATGTTGTTGCTGGCAGCTTCGATATAGATCGGATCTGCGCCACCTCTTTGGTCAGACTTAGGAATATCGGATAATGCTGTAATTACGATGTTTCTAAAAGCAACACTACCATGATCGCCTTGTAAGCGCAATGGTCCGGTAGCTTTCTCGGCACCTGCAGCACCACGGGTAGCACCAAACAATTCAACATTTTCGTGAATGGTTACACCGTTAAGCACTACACTGATTACTTTAGCATTTTGGGTTTTCTTTCCCGAAGCATCAAATTGAGGTGCCTGGAAAACAATTTTAATGTGCTGCCATAAACCAGGTGCTTTACTTGCATTCTGACGTGGAGCTACGCCACCAAAACCTTTTTCGGCTTCTGGTTTACTGTCATCCCAGCGCTGGTAAATACCACCATTGTTAGATGAGGTTGCATTTCTCAATCCCCAGGCGTCATCAATCTGGATTTCGTAATTACCTTGCAGATAAATACCAGAGTTTGCACCTTTTGTGGTTAAATAATCAAGTTCTACTGCTACGTTACCATATTCGTTTACGGTAAATAAATCAGAGCCGGCCTTTTTAGCCGAAGACTGATTCACCAGAATGCCTTCGCCTTTGGTTGCTTTTAAAACATTTTCACCGTTTAAATCGGCTACAACATTTTCGGCCAGCGACCAGGAATTTCCTGGGTTACGGAAAGCAGAAAGATCTTTTAGTTCAATGCGCTGACTGTAGGCCAGCATGGTTCCACAAAGCCAGAGCATGGCTGTAAAACCCGTCTTTGAGACGTTTCGTATCATATATTTGGTTTCATTTGTGCCGGCCTCGTTTGGGCAGGCTGTGTTTTAAAATTTCCATTGAGCAGGTGTTTACTACTCAATGGAAAGGTAAAAATAATTATTTTTCTGTTGATAATGAATACGGGAAATCGGCTGGATTTGATCCTCGGGTTTTGTTTGGAGAAGCAGTCATGTTAAAGTTTAACACTGCACCTTTTTGCATTCCACTGTGGCTGATCCAATTTTTTGAATATGGCTTACCATTGATCTGCAACGACTGTACGTAACGGTTGTTATCGCTGTTTGCAGGTGCGTTAATGACTAGCTGCTTGCCGTTTTCTAAAGTAACAGTTACTTTTTTAAACAAAGGAGCTCCTAAAACATACTGATCTGTAGCAGGCGTTACCGGATAGAAACCCATTGCCGAAAACACATACCAGGCAGAAGTTTGTCCGTTATCCTCATCACCGCAATAACCATCAGGTGTTGCTTTATACATCCTGTTCATGGTTTCGCGCACCCAATATTGTGTTTTGTAAGGTGCACCACCATAGTTGTAAAGGTAAATCATGTGTTGGATCGGCTGGTTTCCGTGTGCATACTGACCCATGTTGGCAATCTGCATTTCGCGGATTTCGTGGATTACACCACCATAAGCACTTTCATCAAATACCGGAGGCATAGAGAAAACTGAATCCAGTTTGGTTACAAATTTCTGGTGACCGCCCATAAGTTTGGCTAAACCATCAATATCCTGGAAAACCGACCAGGTATAGTGCCAGCTGTTACCTTCGGTAAAGGCACCACCCCATTTAAACGGACTGAACGGGCTTTGGAAAGTTCCATCCTGGTTTTTACCACGCATTAAACCCGAAGCCGGATCGAAAAGGTTTTTATAGTTCATTGCCCTTTTCTTGTAAATATCAATTTCAGACGCAGGTTTACCCAATGCTCTTCCTAACTGGTAAATAGTGAAATCATCGTAAGCATATTCTAAAGTTTTAGCTGCGTTTTCGTTCTTTTTAACATCGAAAGGTACATAACCCAATTCGTTGTAGTATTTAACACCATCGCGGCCAACTGCTTCCATAGGGCCTTCGTTGTTGGCACCATGTTTTACCGCCTGCCACAAGGTTTCGATATCATAACCGCGCATACCTTTAATATAAGCATCAGAAACTACCGAAGCAGAGTTATTACCTACCATGATATTGGCATAACCTGGACTGCTCCACTCAGGCAACCAACCACCTTCTTTGTAGTCGTTAATTAAACCTTGCTGCATTTCTTTGTTGATTGAAGGATAAACCAGGTTTAAGAAAGGGTATAATGCCCTGAAAGTGTCCCAGAAACCTGTTCCGGCAAACATATAACCAGGCAACACCTGACCGTTATACGGGCTCCAGTGTACAATCTGGTTTTGTGCATCAATTTCGTACAATTTGTTCGGGAAGAACAAGGTACGGTACATGGCCGAGTAAAATGTACGGGTTTGATCGATGGTGCCACCTTCAACAGCGATTTTGCTTAAAGTTTTGTTCCAGGTAGCACGGCCTTTTGCTTTTGTAGCTTCGAAAGCATCGTTAGCCAATTCTCTTTTCAGGTTTAAATCTGCCTGCTCGAAACTGATGAAAGATGAAGCCACTTTTGCAATTACCTGCTCACCTTTTTGGGTAGCGAAACCGATAACAGCACCAGCATGATCAACTGTAAGTTCTAAATCTTTATCATTTAATTTTTTATCATCCCAGGTTTTAGCCAGTTTAAAATCTTTGTTAAAATAAATTACAAAGTAGTTTTTAAAATTTTTAGGCAACGGGCCACGGGCATACTTAGAGGTATAACCGATAATTTTTCTTTCAGCTGGAATGATTTTAATGTAAGAACCACGATTTTGTGCGTCGATTACCACAAAAGAGCTATCGGTTTTAGGAAAAGTAAACCTGAACTGTGCAGCTCTTTCGGTTGGCGTGATTTCAGTAGTTACATCAGCATCAGCCAAATAAACACTGTAGTAGTAAGGTTTAGAAACCTCTGCTTTATGGCTGAACCAGCTTGCGCGGTCATCGTCAGTAAATTTTAGTTTACCGGTAACAGGCATTAAAGAAAAAGCGCCGTAATCGTTCATCCATGGCGATGGCTGGTGGGTTTGTTTAAAACCGCGGATTTTATCAGCATCGTAGGTATAGGCCCATCCATCACCGCTTTTACCGGTTTGTGGTGTCCACATGTTCATGCCCCATGGCAAACCAATTGCCGGGTAGGTATTTCCGTTTGATAATGCCGGCTTGGACGCGGTTCCCATCAGGGGATTTATCCAATCAACCGGATCTGTAACCTTACCTACGGTTTGTGCGAAGCTGGTTGTTGCCGCAAAACCCAATAAGGCGATAAATAGTCGTTTCATTTGTTTTGTCCGTGTTTTTATATGCGTGTAATTATTATTTAAACTTGCGAATTTTTAACGTAATCTGCCCAAAGTGCATCTAAATCTTTTCCTGTTAATTTTGTCCAGATTTCCTTGGTATAAGTATGGTCTCTTAGTGAAGCATCGACAGCTTTAATAGTACCAGGCTTTACATTTTTCTCCATCCAGGCAAAAAATGCAGCGGTAATGCGATAGCTGTTTTTATAGCTATGCTCGGGCTTTAAAGCTGGCAGCGACCATTTGGCACCGGCATTATCAACACCAAATTTATAGCGGGCATAATCGGCAATTCCTTCGGTTAACCAACCTGGGCCAACACTACGACCGTAATCCTGTACAATGTGCATCACTTCGTGGGTTACCACATCGATATCTTCGGGGTGTTTAACCATCCACAACGAGCTGAATGTTACTTTGCCATCGGCGGTTGCCGCAACACCTTTGTAAGCGGTATCGACAAAAAATTTCACCTCTTTTATGGTTGAGGGATTATACTCTTTGGCCAGTTTTGGATAAACTTCGAAAAAAGTTTTAATTAAACGTTTTTTCAATTGCGGATCCAGTTCTGCAAAATTGCTTTCGAAGGATAAGGTGTAACCGCTCTTTTTGGTAATTTCCTGTGCTTTTAGCTGTGCAGAAAAGGCTGAAATCAGCATTGCACAAATCGAAAGGGTAAATATTTTTTTCATTTATCTGGGATTTATGGCTTTGGTTAGCACGTTTGGTTCTGCAAAATAAATATAATATGTAAAACGTTTTACTAAATGATCAAAAATTTTACTTTATTGATTGATTATTTTACTCCCCGCCCCTAACCAGGCACTGTTATTTACTGCTGTAGGTTAAAGTTACTTTTTGCGGCTCCTTACCGTAATCTTCCCAAAGCTGGTCGACGGTTTTACCGGTTAAAGCTGCCCAAGATTGCTCGGTATATTGGTGTGCCCTTAACTGCTGATCTAATGCGGCAATTAAACCTGGCTTTACATTTTGCTCTAACCAGGCGAAAAAACGTGCGGTAATACGGTAACTGTTCTTATAGCTCTGTTTCTCGTTATAAGCCGGCAAACTCCATTTAGAGCCCACATTATCTACCCCGTATTTATAGCGCACATAATCGGCAATGCCCTCGGTTAACCAAACCGGGCCTGCGCTGTAGCCATAACCTTGTACAATGTGCATGGTTTCGTGTGTTACTACATCGATATCTGTTGGATGCGCCTTCATATACCCTGCACTGAAAAGAATCCGGTTTCCACTGGCTTCGGCAACTGCCTTATATGCCGTGTCGACTACAAAAAGTACATCGTGTGTAGATTTTTCGTTAAAGGTTTTAACCAAAGTAGGATAAATTTCGAAATAGGTTTTAATCAGGTTTTTTCTAACCACCGGATCTAAATCCGGGTCTTTACTAATGAAAGTTAAGCTATAACCTTTGTGTTTTTCTTTGCTGTAAGAAACCCAGTTTTTAGCAAGTGCTGTAAACAATTCTTTTTCTATTTTCTTTTGCGATTTATTTTTAACCCATTCGCTGTTTACTTTGATTTCGCCAGCTTTTGCCTTAATTGTTGCTGTTTCGTCGGTTACAAAATCGAGCACCACATTTCTTTTGGTACGGTAACCATCTGCCTGGGCGAAACTTGGATAAACCTGAAAAAAAGCAGCTTTTAGTTTGGCATCTATATCGGCATTGGTAGCACTATCTTTATCGTTGATGGTAATCTTGTATTCTCTTTGCCCGCGGTTTTGAGCAAAAGCACCTGCGCCTAAAAATGAGGCCAAAGCAAGGATTAAAAATTTCTTTTTCATTTGGTTTGTTTGGGTGTATGATAAAATATAAACGTCAGACTAAAATAAATTCAACGCAGCAGAAACCTGGCAGGATGTAGTGCTCATGTATTAAAACACACCTGGCTATTTCCTAAATAAAAAGTTGAAAGAATGCAGCTTTAAAACTAAACTAAAACGTTTAAGTAAGCAATAATAAGCATATTACTACGTAAGCAAAAATTAATTGCGGGTTTTGCGGGATAAATTTTTAGTAAACGCAGAGCTTAGCGCCACAGCGGCAGTTAGAAATAAAAATATTACAGAAGGTTTTGCAGCTGGCGAGCAGGAAGATTGAGCGTCATTTAGCAGCTTATCAACAGCAAAATGATAAATAAGGCGTCTGCCTAAAGGGGCAGAAGTATTCAATTAACATACCTTCTACTTTAGCAAAGGCCAAGATATAAATAAAGACGCCCATTATTATAAAGCACAGCTTGCTTTCCTTGATGGAAAGCAAGCTGAATGCCTATATTACCACCCTGTATTTTGCACCAACAAAGGCACTTTTTGAACTTCGCCACTTGGTATTGGCCACAAATAGTGTTTCTTTTGGAAAACCCTGTTTTCAGTTACAACCGGAGTGAAAAATCCTGGGGCATTTTGCGTAATATTTAATCCCCTGATCTGGGTATCAGTTGTTTCTGCAATTTTCCATTCCCTTGTATAGAAATAACGATCTAACTCGAAAGCCAGTTCTACCCTCCTCTCTCTACGGATAGCATCTTTCATATCTGTTGGCACAGGCAAACCACCACTTCCATAAACCGGGATACCGGCTCTTGTACGGATTCTGTTTAGGTAGATTAAAATATCCGGATCAGAAGGATTTGATTCCTGCAAAGCCTCAATATAATCCAGGTAAATTTCTGCGAGCCTGATTACGGTAAAAATTGTTCTGCCACTTGTCCAGCCGGCAACAGTTAAATGTTTTCTGGAAGTATAACCTGTTTTGGTATAATCATTATTAGCAATAGCACTTTTACCTGCATTACCGTTAAACTCAAAACTGGTAACAATATTGGATGATGGGTTTATCCATTTACGGCCACTGTAGGTAATATCAGCATAAAAGCGCGGTTCGCGGTTAACGTACATATTACTAATGTTTCTGCTAACGCCCTGATCATTCGGATCTGGTGCCTGATAACTTGAAGTTCCATTTGCCGAATAAGTAGGGTCGCTTTCTATTGGCAAACCATTTGCAGTAAAGAATGCGTCGACTAACTGTTGAGATGGAGACAAGAAAGAGCCACCTTTATCTCCACCGGAGGCACCACTGTGGTTAGGGGCTAACGAATATTGATAGAAGGTTACATCGCCACCTCTGCCAAAAATAACCTCCGAATTCCAGCCATTCAAAAACACATCTCTCGTGGCTATAAACGCCCTGTTAAATGCTGTATTTGGTAAACCTGACGGTGTTGCAGCAACCGTATATAATGCGTAGCCAGAATAATTAGGATTGTTTAAAAATGCTTTTGCTGCTGTTGCAAGTCTTGTCCACTTTGCCACATTATAGGTCTGGCTAATCAGTTGTTTACCATCCTGATTTTTAAGATTGGCATAATCTGTATTGCCATTAAATAACGGGCGAGCAGCGGTTAATAACGCTTTTATTTTATAGGCGTCGGCTACAGCGGCATTAATATGGCCATAATCTTCATTAGCCTGTGGCGTAGCTGGCAACCTTTGGCTAACGGCTTCCAATTCGCTTACAATATAGTCAATACACTCATCCATAGAATTACGTGGCTTACTGATTTCGGCTAAAGGCGCGTCTGAAGCAATTGGATCATTGCCTAATAAAACTACAGGTCCGTATTGCCTTACTAAATAGTAATAATAAATGGCCCTAAGTGCTCTTGCCTCATTATAATAACGATTTACAATGTCGATACCCCCAATATTACAATCGGTACATTTCGTTACATTGGCCATAAATGAACTCGCTGCCTGTATGCCACGGTAATAATTTTGCCAGTGGTAATTTACTTGCCCGCTGGTTGCATCCCAGGCACCCGAATTCACATTTTCAGTAAAATTGGGTAACGTGTAGTCTGCTTCATCGGAAGCTGCCGTCCATGGGCCTATGTTCCCGCTTGCAGAGGCAGAACGATCCTGATTCTGATCGGGTAACGTTGAATAAACATTGGCCAAAGCCTGGTCAACAGTTGCTTTTTTCTGATACATCTGATCGAAAGTTAACCGATCATCAGGTACCTGATTTAAAAATTTCTTACAGCCATAACTACCTGCAATAAGTAATGCTCCGACGGTATATATTAATATATTTTTCATTCCTTTTATTTTAAAAATTAGCAGTAAGACCTAAAGAATAATTAGATGTTAGCGGATATCTGGTACCATTGTTGGTTAACAGTTCAGGATCCCAAAGCTTAAATTTGCTGATGGTAAATACATTGTAGCCAGTTGCATATATCCTTAAACGCTTAACGCCTAAAGATTTAATGCCATTTTTAAGGGTGTAACCTAAATCCGCATTTTTCAATCTTAAGAAACTGATATCCCGTTTCCACCAGGTACTTGACTGATAATTATTGTTGTTGGTACCTCCATAAGATAAACGCGGGTAAACTGCATCCTGACGAGGATTGGTAGTAGTCCAGCGATCGGCAGCAACGGCCAGCATATTACCCAAACCGCCCGAATTGGCAAATGATGGAATGTTTAACAAAATATCTGCATTATCCTGCCCCTGAAAGAACAAACCAAAATCGAAGTTTTTATAGGTTAAAGAAAAACCAAAACCATAAGTTGTAGTTGGCACATCACCTCTGCCAATTACAGTTTGATCGAATGAATCGATCTTGCCATCACCATTCAAATCTTTGTACTTAATATCGCCTGGCATTAGCGTTCCAAATTGTGTCGGACTTGCATTAATTTCTGCCTGGCTGTCAAACAATTTCTCTGCAATGTACCCCACACGTGTAGCAGCCAACACGTTTAAGCCACGTTGTTCCATCCATGGATAAGGCTTTGGTGCCTGATCATTTTCAATCACCTTATCTTTATTGAAAGTAAAGTTGGCCCTTAAATTAAGCGACCAATCTTTGCCAAACTGCGCATCGTACTGTAAAGTACCATCAATACCTTTATTTTCTACAATACCCAGGTTACCAATTGGGGTGTTTGCTAAACCAATATAATTTGGAACAGTACCTCTTTGTATAAACTGATCTTTTCTTCTTTCTTTAAAGAAATCGACAATTAATGATAAGTTGTTGTTTAGTGTTTTTAATTCAAATCCTAAATCCTGCTTACGTGTTTCGGCCCAGGTTACGTCTACTCCGTAAGCGGTTACGCCTAAACCACCTGGCGAAATGTTTCCGTTTTGCCCGAATGTATAACCACTTGCGCTACCCACTTTTGTTAAATAATAGAAACGGTCGCCTTCGCTACCCGCGTAACCAGCACCACTACCGCCACTACCTACTATACCATCAGAATAACGGAATTTAACCATCTGAAAAGCATTTTTAAGTGGCTCAAAAAACTTCTCGCTTGACAATAACCAACCAATACCCAATGCCGGGAAGAAACCATAACGTTTATCTGGTGCAAAGTTTTCTGAACCATTGTAACCAACATTAAACTCGAAGAAATACTTATTGTCGTAAGCATAAGTAGCACGACTGGCGATACCTTGCAGGCGGTATGGAAGAGAAAGGGTTAAATTACCTGCAAATGGTGTTGTATTATCGTTTTGGTTATATAACAACAAACCGGTTACTGCATGTTTGCCAAATGTACGGTTATAGTTAATAGCGGCTTCAAAATACATTTTTTTATCACCACCATTTCCGATACCGTAGTTCAGGAAATCCTGTCCCTGCAATACCAAACCATATTTATAACCTGAAGCAGGATTTCCTGCAACGAGGTAAGGATCGTTGGGGTTTATCCTGTATATCGTTTCACGTTTCGTTCTGGCTATAGAATTGTTGTTGTTTACGTCAAAAGAGAACATTGTAGTAACCGACAAACCAGGTGTTAGCTCTTTTAAATCCTGAGTTAAACGAAGATTAGAGTACAACTGATTGTTATAGCCAACTCTATAACCGTTTCTGGTAATATCTCCGTAAGGGTTACGCTGATCAGCCTGTGGACTTATACCTGGTAAACTACCATTTGGATAAAGAACCGGGAAAGAAGTTGGGTTGATCAGGAAAGCCTGACTAAAAATATCTTGTGCCCCTAAGTTACTTGGATAGTTACTTTGTGCCAAAATACCTTTGATACCTAAATCCATTTTAGTAGTTCCGGTAATATCCCAGTTTAAATTGGTGCTTACGTTGTAACGACTAAAATTTTGCTTAACAGCTGAATTTACCGCTTCATCGGTTTTAAACAATCCGTCTTCGCCATAATAGCCTAACGAAACATAATATTTGGCATTGCTAACGCCGCCCGAAAGATTAGCAGTTGCTGATCTGTTTCTACCAAAATCGTTGTAGATGGCGTCAAACCAGTTCACATTTGGATAAAGAACCGGATCGGTACCTGCGGCAGTTTTTTGAATGGCATCTATTGAATATGCAGGGGTAAAAGCGCCTGCTGCACCTCCCCTTAAATAATCAGAATACTTGGCCTCATTAGCTAAGTTCATGTAATCTACTCCGTCAATCAATTGCGGTTTTTTGGTAAAACGACTTATCCCTTCATAATACTCTACATTAATTCGCGGCGACCCCGTTTTTCCCTGTTTAGTGTTAATTAAGATTACACCATTGGCACCACGAATACCGTATACCGCCGTTGCAGCAGCATCCTTTAACACGGTGAAGTTCTCAACATCATATACGCTGATATCATTTAAATTACGGTTAGGTACCCCATCAATAATAATAAGCGGACCTCTGTCGCCTGATGTTAGCGACGATATACCGCGAATGAAAATATCAGATCCGGTTGCACCTGGCTCGCCATTTCTGGATACGTTTACCACACCCGGAATACGACCAGCCAATAACTGGCTCATACTCGAAACCGGTTGTTTTAATTCGTCGGCCTTAACCGATGATTGCGCACCAACAAGACTTTCTTTTTTCTGTGTTCCAAATCCTACAATTGCCACTTCTTGCAGGTTAGCACCGGTTGTTTCTTTCAACCGGATATCCAACGTGGTTTGCGTGCCAACAGGAATTTCCTTTGTATCGTAACCTACGTATGTTACAATTAAAATAGCATCCTGATTTGGAACAGTAATGGTGAAGGCTCCATTAACATCGGCAGCAGCACTTATAGAACTGCCTTTTACTTTTACGCCAGCTCCAGGCAGTGGCAAACCTGCCTCATCTTTAATAATACCGCGAATCACAATATCAGCCTTTGATTGATTGATTGAAACGGTAGTGTTTATATTAACAGCAGCAGCATGAGCCGTTGCATAAAAACCACTGCTTAGGGCTAGTGCAAAAACTACAGCCTTAAAAGCACAATTTTTAAGCCTGAGCCTGCCCCCAGTTAAATTTGTATTTTTTTTCATCATAAATTTTTTATTTTAACAGATATACTGTTATTGGTCTGTTTGGTTGGTTGAAAATTATAGCCCATCCATTTAGTGTGGACGAATAAATTTTGATCTGTCTTGATTTACAGAAAGTGATTATTGTTGTTCCTCGGGCACCTCAATTACTCTCCACTCTGATAACTGGAATAAAGAACCACCATTATTTAAAGTAACACTAAGCCTGTAATATTTGTACAGTACCTTATTTTTGAAGTTGTATGTTTTGGTTAAGTTACGACCCGAAAATGTTTCGCCTGTTCTGGTATCGAGGTCTACCCAATTACTACCATCTGTAGACCCGCTTAGTTTCCAGTTTTTAGGATCCCTGTCAGGAGCATCGCCACCGGATGTTAAAGTATAAGATGCAACTTGCTGAGCTGAAGGGAAAGTTAATTGCATGTAAAGACTTGCCTGATAGGGATTGATCAGGAATTTTGAGTTGATGTCGTTATCAATCAACTTTAAAGATCCTTCGCCAGCCGATGCGCCACCCGAATTTTCGATGTTAACCGTGAGTGCAGCTTTTGCCGTCACATCCACTTTGGCCTTCCAGGTAAAAAGATCCACTGCAGGGTATTCTTCTTTACCACATCCAAGAAGTAAAACTGCAGCTAAGCATAGCCCGACAGCGCCCCTTGTCATTTTTAAAACAGTCATAATTAATTTAAGATTTATTAGTTAGTAAAAGTGTTATAGTTTGCGGCAGTTTAATAAACAGTATAGCACATTGATTAAAGGGGAAGTAAATTGTACAGTAGTTTAACTGCCAATTCCAATAGCCCAGGCAAGAACTCGTTTCTGATTATTTTCTGACCTATAATGCCAGTTACTCAGATTGGTAGTGTATACGAGATACTCCCAGGCATGTAGCTTAGTTAAACTCTGCCGTCTTTTTCAGTACCAGAAACACAGCGCCTGCCAATTAACGGCTAAAATTGGTTTAGTCGGTTTTTTGTATGGTATTATTGGTTGTTTAGTTTGGTTGTTTGTTTTTCGCTGAGAACGATAAATACGAATAGTGGTGTAAATTTTCTTCTTATAGGCACTCCTTTGCTTTTAAATGAACAGATAATGTTTTTTAATTAAACTAAAACGTTTTAGCAAACTCTTATAAAAAAAAGCTTCAATGCTATTAAAACTTCTTGCTAAGGCCGATAAAAGATTGAATGCCAAGGAGGAACAACCCCATAAGCACTACTAAAACGTTTAACTAAACAATTATAAGCATATTATTGCAATTCCAAAATTATTTTTGATTTTTTTTAATAAAACGCACTAAAAATTGTGATTCATCAGCTACTTAGCAGTATAAGATACAGCTTGAACACCGATATTGCGTAACTAACCTGAAATCAGGAAGGAAAAAGAGAAAAATTAACTACAGAATTGATAAAAAATCATTAATTCTGTAGTTAAAATCAAATTAGTTGCATTTTTTAAAGCAGAAGTTTAAATTAAGCTCAAATCGCAGCAACTTGCGGCACCAATAAGGGCTGCATGTTCCTTCAATTCGGAAATTTTAATTTCCGTTTCGATGCCATTTCCTTTAAGTGTGGCAATTAGTTCGGGTGCAAATGCACTAAACGATTGTGCTATATTGCCACCAATAATGACGGTATCAATTTTATGTTGTTTGATAATCGGAATTAAAAACTGCGCCAGATTGTTACCAAACTCCATAAAAACCATGGTTGCGTGGTGGTCGGTTTCTACAATCTCGACAAGCTCTTTAACCCCTGCCACCACCTTACCACTTAGTTGGTTAAAACGTTTTACGAACCAGCGCGTAGATAAGTAATCTTCTGCAATTCCGTCTAAAAATTCGGAGTTCCAAAGGTCAGCATCAAAAGCTTTATAGTTGAGGCACAGCGATGAACCTAAACCAGTACCCAATGTTAGCCCCAATACACTTGCATTTCCTTTGGCTGCGCCTGCAAAAACCTCGCCTTGCAAAAAGCCTGCTGCATCGTTTATGAAGTGAATATGATCTGTAGGAATATCCAGTCTTTTAGAAAGTTCTTCTTTAACATTGATCTGATAAAGTGATTTAAATTTATCCTGTTCTTTAATTAACGAAATGCCTTCGCTGTAATTAAACGGACCAGGCATGGCAATACCCACATTGCGCACTCCATTTTTAATGTTTTCAAAAGCCTTATCAATAATATCGCACCATGCCGATAAAATCACTTCTTTACTCTCCTGCGAATTCACAGGGCTACGCTTGATAGAATCTTTCACCAAAGTTCTTGTTTCTAAATCCACCAATGCGGCCGTAATATGCGAGCCGCCAATATCTACACCTAATGCAACAGGCTTTTCCATTCTATATTTTATATTTCTTTATTGTTCTTCGTACTTTTTAATAATTTGCAAAAGTAGCAAATCATTATCTATTTGCTAAGCGAAAATGGCTTATCTTCAGCTAATAACCCTCTATTTAACGAAGGTTTAACATTCATTTCTAATTTTAGCACCCCTCCTTTCAACAAATCGCTGTGATTGATGAAGTTTTTGGTAAAGTTTTTACCATTAAGGGTAGCCGATTTAATGTAAACATGGTCCGCATCATTTGCTGCTGCATCGATCACGAATTTTTTACCATTTTCCAAATTGATGGTTGTTTTTTTAAACACGGGACTTCCCAAAACATATTCGCCTGTGCCTGGGGTTACACTATAAAAGCCTAACGCACTTAACACATACCATGAAGAGGTTTGACCCTGGTCTTCATCGCCGGGATAACCATTTTCGGTCGCATCGTAAAGTTTACGCATCACTTCGCGGGCATAGAATTGCGATTTCCAGGGTTGATTGGCATAGTTGTACAGATACACCATGTGCTGTATAGGCTGGTTGCCATGGGCGTACTGGCCCATGTTAGCCATTACCATTTCTGTCATTTCGTGTATCATGCCACCGTAAGTACCTACATTTACTTTATTGGGCTCACTAAAAACAGAATCGAGTTTAGTGGTAAAATTCTGATATCCACCCATGAGGTCAATTAAGCCTTTGGTATCCTGAAAAACCGACCAGTGATAATGCCAGGCGTTGCCTTCGGTAAAAGGCCCACCCCACTCAGTCGGGTCGAAATTTGGTGACCATTTTCCGCTTGCATCTTTACCCCGCATAAAACGGGTAGAAGCATCGTAAACGTTTTTATAATTGTACATGGGTTTCTCAAACACTTCCATGTAGTGTTTATCGCCAATCATTTTGGCTAAATGGTAAGCGCAATAATCATCGTAAGCGTATTCTAAAGTTTTAGCCGTTGCCTCTCTGTATTTTGGATAGGGCACATAACCCAGTTCGTTATATTCTTTTACGCCATCCCTTCCATTTGCCGGCCCCCAGGGCCCTTTATTCATGGCTTCGTGGTAATAGGCATCCAAAGCTTTTTTAGGATCGAATGTTCTGATGCCTTTTGCCCAGGCATCAGCCAATAACGAAATGGCGTGATTTCCAATCATACTCCCGGCTTCGCTAGGAAAAGACCATGAGGGCAACCAGCCACATTGCTGATAGGCATCGAGTAAAGCCTGCACATAACGACCATGCATTTCGGGTTGCACCAATGTATTTAATGGGAACTGCGCACGGAAAGTATCCCAAAAACCGGTATCGGTAAACATATAACCATCATGTACTTTGCCATCATAAGGACTAAAATAGTATGGTTTACCAGCTTCATTCAGTTCGTAAAACTTTCTCGAAAACAAGCTTGCCCTGAAAAAGCAAGAATAAAAAGTTTCCATATCGGCTTTAGAACCGCCTTCAACTTCAATTTTACCGAGTGATTTATTCCACACTGCAGCAGCATTTGCTTTGGTATCTTCCAGCGTTTTATCGCTACCCAATTCTCTTTTTAAATTAAGTTCGGCTTGTTTTAAACTGATATAAGATGAAGCCGTTTTAACCTGCACTTTTGCTCCGGCTTCGAATTGCACAAAGGCACCTTTACCCAAACCTTCGGCCATGACAGAATCGGCTGAAACGGTATTGTTCTTGTTTTCCCATGTTCCGTATGATTTAATGGGCTGATCGAACTGAATTACAAAATAGCTTTTCCAGCCTCTTTTAAATCCTTCGCCATTATTTACCCAACCGGTAATTTTATTTTCTTTTGGAAAAATCTGTACTCCGCTTAACCGGTTGTAACCATCCAAAACCAGAAAACTTCTTTTGCTTTTCGGATAGCTGAAACGCAGATGTGCCCCACGTTCTGAAGGTGAAATTTCGGTCGTAATGTCGTTTTCGAACTTTACTTTATAATAATTTGGTTTGGCTATTTCATTGTTATGGCTAAATTTCGCTTCACGTTTGTTTTCATCAACTACCAGCTCATCAAGCATAGGCATTAAAGAAAATACAGCATAATCTCTGGTCCATGAGCTACATTGGTGTGCCTGTTGAAAACCTCTTATTTTATCTTTAAAATACTGATATTTCCAGCCATCGCCATTTCTGCCGGTTTGGGGTGTCCAGGTATGCATGCCAAAAGGTAATGCGGTTGTGGGGTAAGTGTTGCCACGGGTAAGCTCATGTTTGGAGTTGGTTCCCTGCAAAGTGTTTACATACTGTACCCAATCTTTTTGCTGTGCCAATAACCCCTTGGCAGAAAGGCAAAACAGAACGGATGCGATTAATTTAATTTTCATTGTTTGCTTGTGTGTTTATTTTTTGTGCTTTTTGAGCTGTATAAAAAAAACAGCATTACTTACAGCTTACACTGCAGGCCATGCTGGTTTAAAAAGTTTATTTAATTTCCCATTTATCGGCTAACATCTTAATGAAATAACCCCCAACTACGCTCCTGGCCTGAAAGCCGGTCATTTTACCATTGGTAGTTTCGTGCCAATCGCTTAGTGGCACTTTACTTTGGGTTTCGGTTGCGTAACGATGTACCGGGCTAATAAATTTCCCGAAATCGGCATCATTGTCGGCAAGAGTAGCTGTCCACATGATCCAATCCGATTTGGTATAGGTTCTGCGGCTATCCAACGGCAAGCCAAAGTCTTTTTGTTTGGTTAAGTAGAAATTGATTTCCTTTTTGTAAACCTCTTTTGGAAAGAGATCAAGCTTTAAGAGTTTATCCCAAACCAGGTTGTATTTCTGGCTCCAGGTATTCTTATCATTAAAGGTTAAGGCATAATGGTCGCCATCGTCGGCCATTTTCATCCAGTTCTGTGCCATTTGTAAAGCTGCAGTTCTGTATTTGGTGGCAACATCTGTTTTGCCCAATTGCTGCGCCATTTGTGCATAACCACCCAATGCTACAATTGCTTTAACTGATAAGTTTGCATTGCGGGCCAAATGACCTGCAAAATCATCGGTACAAAGTTGGTTTGCCGGATCAAATCCTTCTCTTAATAAGTAGTTTGCCCATACCGACATAACCTCCCAGTGCTTTTCGGCATATTTGGCATTGCCCTCGGCTTTGGTAATGGCAGCAGTTAAAATAATCATGTTGCCTGCTTCTTCTACCGGCATATCTTCGCCATAGGTTTGCCCGTTAGCCAATGGATAAGTACCCAAATCGTGTGCAGCGAAAGGTTTTTTCCACTTGCCACTTTCCGAATAATAGAAAATTCCGTTCAGCATACCTTTTAACAACTCGGGGTTATAGACCAAAAATTGCGGGGCTGAAGGATAGGTAACATCAACCGTGTTGATTGAACCATTACTGAAATTTTCTTTGGATAAGAAAAGGATATCACCATTTGGTGCATACACAATTTTGTGGGCAGCAATGGCCTGCCTGTAAGCCAGTTTACATAAATCGGCATAGGCTACACCACCAGCTTTTTTGGCATCGGCATATAATTTAGCATCAAATGTTGCACATTCAGTTTTAAGCGCCGGATATTGTGCAGCGGCTTCGGCGAGTTGATCTTCAAAGTGCTCTCCACCAGCCTGTCGCCATACCGGTAATAGTTTTTCGCCAAAGTATTCTATCGATTTCAAATCATCGTAGCCCAGCATCACATATTTCTCTACCACAGCAGAAGAAACTGTGCCAAAAGGAATCACACTGTTCAGGCTTAAGTTTTTGATATTTAACACCTGGTTTTGCGCTGGGTATTTAGCCGATAGTAAAGCTTTAAGACTTTCGTTTGGTGTGCCGATAAACTGAGTAGCTTTAAATTTTGAAGGAACAGCAACGTAGAGATAACCCCAGTCAATGCGCACATCGTCGCCACGTTTTTTTAATATAGGTTGCGCTACGGTACCTGTTTTGAGTACCGATAAATTATTGCCAATGCTTTTCCAGGCCGAAACGGGTTGGGCAGGATTATTTACCGCAATGTTTGATGAGGCACTAAAATAAATATCAACCTGGTGTGTTTTTCCATCTGTTGCATTTACGGCATAGCTGATGTAACTAATGGGGCGGGCAGTTAATTTTATATTGCCGGCCAATAAAGGCGAGGTAAAATCGACCTTTAAATTTACCGGACCGCAGCTAAAAGTGTATTGTGTACTGGTGGCCTGAATGCTTACATGGGTTTGTTTGGCTACATCTGTTTTAATTTCTGTTGCCTCTTCTTCAACAATGCCTGCATCTAAATGGCGACCACCGGCTGTATTTTTAACGTAGATGGCCAATACATTTTTGCCTTTTTGCAACACTCCGTTTTCGATTGGGAGGTAAGCATAATCAGAAACCCAGCCGTTTTTTCGGTAAATAACCTTACCGTTTAAGTAAACAATTACGTTATCATCGTGATTAAGCTTTAAATATTTTTTAGTGGCAGAAACATTGCTCAGATCGAAGGTGCGGCGAAAATAAAGATCATTTGTGGTCCATTTTGTTTTGGCACGTTCATCATCGCCAAAAGGTGCCTCAGCTTTTTTCCAGCTGGCGTCGTTAAAAGCATTGCTATCCCAACCTTCCTGTGGTTTATCGAAGCTGTAGCTTACCTGATATTTTGATTCGTCGGCTGCCGGAAGTATGGTTTTGAATGTTTTACTTTCCTCACCCAGGAATCGGTATAATTTTCCATCAACTTTGATAATACCCAATAACGATTGTTCTTTGCCCGTCCAGTGTTTGGTAGCAGAATTGGTAAGGCCATCGCCAAATGACCAAATGCTGAAATAAGCATCGTGCGTAATTAAGGGATAAGCGGGAGCTTTATCTTGTGCCCTAACGAATAAATTAAGCAACAAGCAAAGTGTTAGTAAGGAAAATTTTCTCATAAATTAATATTTGGTTCATTGCGGTTGATAAAACGTTTTACCAATTTATCTTCCAAATATCTTATGCCAAGCCTGATTAAGGAGCGAAAGATGATGTTGGTTTAAAAATGGATTTCGGGTTGTAAAAGCCTAAACAAAGTAAAACGTTTTACTAAATCAATATTAATAAAAAATAATACACTTTTCACTGCTTCAGTTCGTAACATATAGGTTACACAACATTAACATAAAAACAAGCTACTATCTACATTAATTAGCTAAAAAATCTTTCAAAAAAAGAAGCCGCATCATAATTGATTATGATGCGGCTTTCTATATCCCTAAGTTACTTATTAATTATAGCCTGGGTTTTGTGCTAAATTTACATTAAGCGTACGTTGCACCTGAGGAATAGGGAACAAATTTCTGAATGCTGCAGAAGGGGCATGATCCCACCAGCTTCCTGTAGTAAACTTACCAAAACGAATTAAATCATCGCGGCGGAAGCCTTCAAATACAAATTCTCTACCTCTTTCGTTCAATAACTCATCAAGTGTTAAAGTTGCAGTGGTGTATTCATTTGCAGCCCATGTTGCTGAAGTAAATGCACGTTTTTTGCAATCGTTAACCAACTGAACTGCCTGAGCATTTGCTGTACCACCATTTTTACGCATTAATGCTTCGGCTTTTGCAAAATAAATCCAGGTTAAGCGATATAAATTCCAGTCTGTACAATTATAGTTAAGATCAACTGCAACAGGCAATCCTCCTACTATACCAGCAACGTTGTTTCCTAATTTATATTTATTAAAACGAATACCACTGTTTTCTTCTCCTTCACTCATGTTAGATACTGAAGAGCCTACTTTGGCACGACGAATTTCATCAACAAAATTAATTTGCTGACCATCGTACTCATTACCACCAGAAGCAAGTGCTGGCTGCCCATTGTCAAATCTAACTTGAGGGCCTTGTAATAACCAGGTTGTTTTTCTCAAATCATCATTGTTATACTTGGTGTAGTTACCTGGAACCATTACCACTCCATTATTTCCATTTCTGGAACCACCATAGATTCTATCTTGTTGGAAATGGAAGAATTCACCAGTCCATGATGGCTGTGAGTTAGCAATTCTAAATTCGTAAGCAATAGCAAAAATCACTTCTTTAGATAAATCATTTGTGCTTTTAAACTGATCGGTAATGTTTGCATCAAGTGCCATAGTTCCATTCTGTCCACCAGCTTCATTGTTAATTAATTTATCAGCAGCAGCAATACAATCATCCCAACGGGCAGTTCCTGTCCAAACTTCAGCATTTAAGTAAAGTTCAACCAACATGGCATAACCACCAGCTTTAGTCATTCGGCCAATCATATTTCTTGATAAGTTTGGTGCCTTATCAATATTTTCTTTGATTTCTTTTTCTACAAAAGCAAAGACTTGAGCACGTGGTCTGGTCTCGGGTTTTGCAGGAGTACCCACTTGGGTTACTACCGGAATATTTCCAAAAAGATCCATCAATTTTAGATAGTGATATGCTCTTAAAAGCTTCAATTCGGCAATAAAACCATCTTTTTCTATTTGCGTTATGCCCATTTGTGCCAGGCTGCGCTTTTCTAAGTTTTCGATTGGATCGTTACAGTATCCAATACCTCCGTAAATTAAAGACCAGGCGTTATTCAATGGTCCGTCATCAACCAACCAGCTATGATAGTGTAAACGTTTCCATTTACCACCATCTTCACCATGTCTTCCTTTGGTTGGCCACGCCAACTGATCGCCAGAAAGTTCTGATGGTCTCCACCACCCATCCTGACCTGATGGAGTTGCCCAGGCATTTGCGTGGGTATATGGTCTTAAAACCGCAGATAAAACTTCGTTTTTGTTATTGTAATAATTATCAGTGATTAGCTGACTATATATCTTCTCATCTAAGTTTGTACATGCATTAAATAATACAGGTAAAACTAAGAGCGCAGATAGCATAATTTTTTTATATGTTTTCATTTTCTTATTATTAAAAACCAAGATTAACACCGAACACAAAACTTCTGGTTGTTGGATAAGGACTTCTGGTATCAATACCTAAACTGCGTCCATTAATTTCCTGACCCAAGCCTGTATCTTGAATCAAATCAGGATCGTTACCTGTGTAACCAGTTAATAATGCCAGGTTTTGACCAACAGCATATAAACGTAAGCTTCTAACTGCCTTATCTTTAAACTTGAAAGTATAGCCTAAAGTTACCTCATCAACTTTTAAGAAACTTCCGTTTTCCAAATAATAATCAGAATACATATACGTATCATTGATTTCTGCATATTTGGTAAAAGCACTGTTTAGTAAGTTACCCTGTGTTCCGAATTTGTTTCCATAAGATAAAGCAACCGTGTTTAATACATCAAAGTCTAACTTACTTCTTAAGAAAATCCTCAAGTCAAATTGCTTGTAAGTAAAAGTGTTTCCTAGAGACAAGTAATATTTCGGAATTGCATTTCCAATGACCTGTAAATCGGTTTGATCGCGGAAAGGAGACGTATTAATTTGCGCATTTGGCACCGCTTGACCAGCACGATTAGTAAATAACCATTTACCATCTGGCGTGAAGCTGTTAAAACGTTTACCCCAAAACTCACCAATGTTACGACCTTCGTATGTACGGAACGCGTTCCCAAGATCACCTGCACCACCAATACTTCCAAATTGTTCCATATCTCTTCTGAATTCATCATTTGAAAAAGTTACCAGTTTATTATCAATGGTACTTCCTGCAAAATCAACATTCCAAGAAAAGTCTTTATTCTTTATTGCGGCATAACTCAATGTTAATTCAATACCCTTTGCAGAAATTGTACCTACGTTTGTATAAATACTATTTGCAACATATGGAGGTTGTGGAGATGTATACGTATAAAGTAAATCTTCAATATCACGTTTGAAAACATCAACAGAACCACTCAATTTATTGTTGAATAGGGCAAAATCCAATCCTAAGTTATATTCCTTTTTACGTTCCCATCTTAAATTAGGATTTGGATTACGCGATGGGCCGTAAGTTTGTAACCATTGGCCTCCAGGGAAAGGATAAAGATTACCTGTACTTAAGGTTACTAAAGATGCATAGTTTGCGAAGCCTGAGTTACCAGTTTCTCCATATCCCGCTCTAATTTTTAAGAAATTAAGCCATTTGGCATTTTCCATAAATTTTTCGCGGGTAATTTCCCATGATGCAGAAACTGCAGGGAAACTTGCCCACTTATTATTGGCTCCAAATTTTGACGATCCTTCTCTTCTTAGTACAGCCTCTAAGTTAACTTTACCATCGAAGGTATAGTGCACGCGACCAAATAAAGCGATTAAGGTATTATCATTTTTATTACTGGCAATACCGATTCTGTTTACTGCAACTGGCACACTACCCAGGTTATTTTCCCCGAAAATATCGTTTGTATAACCGCGATTGTTTGCACTGAAAGATTCGTTTACTTCATAACGGTAAGAATAACCGATCATACCAGTTAAACGATGTTTATCTTTAATCGTTTTACTATACTCTATTGTTGGCTCAAAGTTAAAGTTTTCATTTAACTCAGTCCCTTTGTAAGCATAGCCACCTCCTGGTGCATCACCATTCTCTACAGAATTTTGACTTCCAAGTAGACGATATTGATTATCGATATACTGATTTCTCTGATAAGCAACAAATGCTGATGCTTTCAGATCTTTCATAATGTCAATGTCTATTTTACCATCAACGGAATAAGTTTGCTGGTTTCTTTTACTTGTTTCTTGTGCTAAACGAGCAATCTCATTTGTAATATTCCTGGTAAATAAATAAGAACCATCAGGATTATAATATGATTCAGTAGGATTTTTGGTTAAAACAGTTTCCCAGCCACCGCCACCTAATAAATTGGCTCTATTGATGTTCGAAGCAACATTAAACATAGCAGTAACTTTATCTTTAAAGCCCTTTTGTGTTAAGCTCATTCTAAATTGATATTGTTCTCTGCTGTTTTCTCTTGCAAAACCATCTAACTTATTGTAAGTAAATGATCCACGATAGTTTGATTTATCGCTACCTCCAGAAACTGATAAATTTTGATAGTTCGTTAAATTATCTTTATTAATAAGATCGTCAAAATAATTAAAGTCGCCACCGTAATCCTTCGCAGTATATTGTCCAGCTGCAATTTTTTCCCTGAATTGAGTTGCATTCATGAAATCAGGACGTTCGTACAATGTTTCGTGCTTGGCGTAACCATTGTAACTGAATTGAGCAGCTCCTTTGCGGCCTTTTTTAGTAGTAACCAAAATTACACCTGCATTAGCTCTGGTACCGTAAATTGCTGCAGCAGAACCATCTTTTAATACAGTAAAAGATTCGATATCGTCTTGTTGCAACAAATCTAAATTACCGCCAGGAATTCCATCAATTACAATAAGCGGGCTCGCTGTACCCGAAATTGAAGTCACACCACGAAGCTGAATAGCTACGCCAGTATTGGGATTTGAGCTACTCCTGGTAATTTGTAAACCAGCAACTTTACCTTGTAATAAATCTAAAGCATTTCTGGCACCACTTTGCCTGAATTGAGTGGTGTCTACTTTAGTGATAGCAGATGTTAATTCTCTTTGACTGCGGCTACCATAACCTACCACTACAACATCATCCAGCTTGGTATCAGCAGATACCACTAATTTGATATTTAATGTGGTTTGGTTTGCTATGGTGATGTTTTGCGTTATATAGCCTACGTAGCTGATCCTGATCAGATCGCCTACATTCGCTTCTATGTTAAACTTTCCATTTACATCGGTTACAGCACCTTTACCTGAAGTTACATTCTTAATACCTACGCCGGGTACTGGTTGATTGCTTTCATCGAGAATAGTTCCTGAAACGATCTTTCTTACCGGAGCATGCAGCAATAATTTGCTCTCGCCCGATCGTCCTCCTGTAACTCCCAATTTTGCGTTCATCGAAAACGCAGGGCTGTTTAGCAGCACAATGGCAGCAGACAGCCCCGTAATTTTGAGTAAATTAATTTTCATTAACGGTTTTGTTTTAATTATAATTGATTAGTTATTGTTTTCTGGTGTTGTTTATCTGCGAGAGCGATAACCAGACAGGGCTAGTGCCTGATATGTATGTTATTGTTGTAATTAAGATTTGATTGGATAACCACAGACAATCGCGATGACAAGACTCATACCTGTGCTTGATACAATCCCTTAATAATCAGCAGGGAATTGGTGTAATGCTCATAAAAATTTAATCCGGTAAGGCTAAAACGTTTTAGCGCATCAATATTAAGTATTATAATTATTAATAAAACGTTTTAGTAAGTAAAAAAAATATGACAATCGACAACAGACCGACTTGCTGTTAGTCTCTGAGTACTAAACGGGCGGGGATAATTACCTCTTCTGCAGGCAATTTAGCTTTTGAAGAAAGCTGGTTTAAGATCATTTTAATAATGGTTTCGGCGATTTCTTCCAAAGGCTGCTGAATGGCCGAAATGCGTGGGGTATGCAATTCGAAAGCTTCGTGGTCATCGTAAGCGATAACGGCGAAATCGTCGCCTATTTTTTTGTCGATTTGTTTCAAAGCCTTTAAACCACTAATAGCCAGGTAATTGGTTGCAAACAATACTGCATCTACTGCTTTGTGCTGCAATAATTTCTGGATTTGGGCAATGGTTTCACTCTCCTCCTGGTTGAAATGGATTTTTAAAACCAAATCTTCGTTGTATTTGATTCCACTATCTTCAAGCGCTTTTTTATAACCTTCTAAACGCTCGGTGATTTGGGCTACATTAATATCGATGGTAACCAATGCGATGTTCTTTTTACCCTGGTCGATAAAGTTTTTGATCGATTGGTAAGAAGCATTAAAATGATCGGCACCTACATAACTGGTACTGATGTCGGGAAGGTTCCGGTCGAAAAGAATTACCGGATTACCGTCATTCATCAGCATTTGGATATCTTCTTCAATCCCTTTTATGGGCGAAATGATATAGGCATCTACCTTGCGCGATTTAAACATATTGATCAGCTCTTTCGCTTTATCTATACTGTTTTCGGTGCTCGAATAGATAATTTTATAACCTCTTTTGTATGCTTTATCTTCAATCAGCCTTGCTATACGAGAAAAGAAGGAGTTGGAAATATCTTCGATAATTAAACCAATAATATTCGAATTTCCGGTACGCAGGCTCCGTGCAATCTGATTGGGTTTATAACCACTCTCTGCAATAATTTTCTCTACTTTTTCTATTACCGCCTCACTAATCGACTTCTCTTTTGCTTTTCCGTTAATGATAAAAGAAACTGTAGTGATAGATACGTTTGCTTTAACGGCGATATCTTTGATAGAAAGCGATTTCATGTGCTGGGGAGTTCTATTAGGTTAATATTTCAAAACTAAACAAAAATTATAGTTTTTAAATTTTTGCCAACTTAAAAGACGCAATTTAACATTTTTTATGTTAATCGTTTTAGAAAGAAAGAGGAGGGAATAATTATCTTAAAGTTTATTTGAATAATCATCAGATAATGTGAAAAACCAGCTATCACACACCTTATTTATTCCTACCTACGACAAGTTATGTGAGAAAAATCGATATTCCCGCGAAAGCGGGAACTTAAAGCTAATGCATCGGATCAAGTTAGGCATGACGGTCCGCTTAACACAAGTGAATAATTTAACTTAAATACCCCTTAATCAGCCGAGCGGTTTTTGCCGATGCACCTGGTTTACCCATCAGATCCAAAAGCTCGTCATAACCAGCAAGCATTTCGCTTCTACCTTTGCCTTCAATGATCAGATCTAACTCCTGGTTTATCTTTTGTGTATTACAATCTTCCTGAATCAATTCCGATACGATCTTTCTATTTACAATGAGGTTAACCAGCGAAATAAATTTAATTTTAATCACCAAACGGCCAATCGCAATAGAAATGGCACCGCCTTTATATACCACCACCTGTGGTACTTTAAATAAAGCAGTTTCTAAAGTGGCTGTTCCCGAAGCTACAATTGCAGCATGGGCATGGTGCAACAGGTTATAAGTATTATTAAAAACCAAAACAGCTTTTTTATCACCCATAAACTGCTGATAGTATTCGGCAGTAAAAGTTGGTGCAGCAGCAATTACAAATGTATAGTCGTTGTGATTTTCGACCACACTTAACATTACAGGTAGCAGTCGTTCTATCTCCTGTTTCCGGCTACCAGGCAATAAGGCTATAATTTTTTGATCGCCCAATTGGTGCTTCTCGCGAAAAGCCAGATCAGGTGTAAACTGAGCAATTTCATCCAGCAAAGGGTTGCCTACATAATCTACCTGCATGCCCCAGGTTTTATAAAAATCTACCTCGAAAGGTAAAATGCAAAACATGTGATCTACAATCCTTTTGATTTTAAGTACCCGTTTCTGGTTCCAGGCCCAAACTTTTGGCGAAATGTAATAACAAACTTTTATACCATGTGCCTTGGCAAACTCGGCAATTTTGAGGTTAAAACCTGGAAAATCGATCAGAATCAATACATCAGGTTTCCAGGCCAACAAATCTTCCTTGCAGGCTTTCAGGTTTTTAAAAATGGTACGCAGGTTAAAAATAACTTCAGTAAAACCCATAAAAGCCATATCGGCATAGTGTTTTACCAGCTCCCCTCCTTCTGCAGCCATTTTATCGCCACCAAAATAGCGGAATACAGCATCACCGTCTTCGGCTTTTAAGGCCTTCATCAGATTTGCGCCATGTAAATCGCCCGATGCTTCTCCGGCTACAAGGTAGTATTTCATAGGTTATATGTAAGATGTGAATGGATAACGGCAGATATAAGGTAAGCCCCATCCATCCCACTTATTCCATTTTCCATCATTTAAGAAACTTTATAGGCAAAAAAAGCAAAGGCACATAAAAATGTAGCCGCCAAAATGCCCCGCCCGATATTTTCCCTGTTGTATTTAAAAAAGTACTGCATGGTATAGGCATTTATAGCAATACCACCAATATAAAGCAAATCGGCTTTTGCCAAAGAAGCCACATGGTGAATGATATACCAGGCCATACTGCAAAGGAAAGCCGGCAACAATAAACCAATGGCCAGACCAGCCCAAACCGAGTTGTTTATTTTCATTAACTGTTCGTTCATGACAGCAAAATAGCCTTAACCTAAATTAATGCCATCAGGTGCCGAAACCTTTGTAGCTGTGCCAACCTGTTTAGACGAGCCTTTTCCTGCTGTAAAATTCCAGGAATTAAGCGTTTGAATGGCATGGTGTGCCGTTAAATCGAACTGAACCGGAACAATAGATACGTAACCGTTTTCTAAAGCCCAAACATCGGTATCTTCTCCTTTATCAAAGTTTTCGAAAACGCCGGTAAGCCAGTAATATGGGCGTTTGTAAGGATCGGTTCTTTCTTCAAATTCTTCCATCCACTTGGCATTGGCCTGACGACAAACTTTAACACCCTTCAGGTTATCACCTTTCGGGAAATTAACATTTAACAGCGTGCCTTCGGGCAAGCCATTTTCAAGTATCTGTTCGCAAATATTTTTGATGTAAGGTTTGGCATGACTAAAATCAGCATCAGCGGCAAAATCATCCAAAGAGAAACCCACAGATGGAATTTTCTCAATAGCACCTTCAACCGCGGCCGACATGGTACCCGAATACAGTACATTAACCGAATTATTTAAACCATGGTTAATTCCGGATACACATAAATCGGGCTTTTTGCCTTTAAAAATTTTATTAACGGCAATTTTAACACAATCAACAGGTGTACCGCTGCACTTATACATTTCAACGCCTTCGTAAAGCTCAACCTTATCAAAACGGATGGGTTTGCCAATGGTAATGGCATGGCCCATGCCACTTTGCGGGCTATCGGGAGCAACTACTACCACATTGCCCAGCTCCTGCATTACTTCCATTAAATTCTTTATACCTGTAGCTGTAATTCCATCATCGTTTACAACTAAAATATTCGGTTTTGTGCCCTGCTTTGTCATGCCGGTAAAAATACAGATTATAAATTCAAGGCACAATAAACTTGCTTTATATGCTAAAATCATTTATTCCTGTGTATTTAGTTCTGAAATGAAAAAGTATTTCATAAGCTAGCGGAAAGCATATATATTTGAACAAATAACTTATTAAAAATGAATGCTGTATTTTATCAGATCATAAAAAACTAAAATACAAGCGCATGATCATAAACCAAAACCATTTCAATGAAATTCAAACTATTTACATTGGCTTGTTTTCTGATTACGGGTTCTATTGCGAAAGCACAGACCACCTATCAATGGAAAACAGGAACCTCGGGCGGCTTTACATATAAATATGTAACCAACGACCCTACTAAAACACGTTTTTACACGCTAAAAAACGGTTTGACAGTAATTTTATCGCAAAACAACAAAGAGCCTAACATTACCTATAAAATGGCGGTAAGGGCGGGTAGCAATACCGACCCACGCACCAATACCGGTTTGGCGCACTATTTAGAGCACCTTTTGTTTAAAGGAACCGATAAGTTTGGAACATTAAACTATGCTAAAGAAAAACCACTTTTAGATAAAATTGAATCGCTTTACGAAGTTTATAATAAAACTACCGATCCTGCAAAACGTAAAGAGATCTATAAAGAAATTGATAAAACTTCTGGGGAGGCTTCGAACTACTCTATTGCAAACGAGTACGATAAGATGATGAAATCAATCGGCAGTGGCTCTACAAACGCACACACCTCGGTTGAAGAAACAGTTTATGAAGAAGATCTTCCATCAAACGCCATTGATAAATTTTTAGCTGTACAGGCCGAGCGTTTCCGCGCACCGGTTTTCCGTATTTTCCACACTGAGTTAGAAGCAGTATACGAAGAGAAAAACATTGGCATGGATAACGACGGACGTAAAATGTACGAAAAAATGCTTTATGCTTTGTTTCCTACACACAACTACGGTCAGCAAACGACCATTGGTACCATTGAGCATTTAAAAAACCCTTCGTTGGTCGAAATCAGAAAATATTACAACAAATATTATGTGCCTAACAATATGGCCTTAATCATGTCGGGTGATATTAATTATGATGAACTGATTAAAAAAATCGACAAAGATTTTGCCTACATGGTTCCAAAGCCATTTACGCTTTATAATCCGGCTCCTGAAAAACCTTTAACTCAGGTACAAACCGTTGATATTTACGGTCCAAGTGCCGAGAATTTATATGTTGCTTACAGAGGTTTCGCTCAAAACACGCACCAAAGCTTATTGCTGGATTTAATCGGTAGTATTTTATCTAACGGCAAAGCCGGTTTAATGGATATCAACATCAACAAACAACAAAAAATGTTGCGTGCTGGTGCAGGTTATAACTCGATGAAAGATTATGGTATTTTCATTTTATCGGGATCGCCAAAAGCGGGACAAAGTTTAGAAGAAGCACAAAAATTATTATTAGAGCAGGTAGAATTACTTAAAAAAGGTGAGTTTGATGAGAGCCTGATTAAAGCCACAGTGGCTAACATTAAACTGGCTGAACTGCAAGGTTTCGATAATAATGATGTACGTGCGGATGCAACCATGAATGCCTTTATCCAAAACCGTGGTACTGAATGGGATAAAACATTAGCTTCTACTGATGCGATGGCCAAAATAACCAAAAAGGAAATTGTAGATTTCGCCAACAAGTTTTTCATCAACAATTATGTTTCTATATTGAAACACAAAGGCGAAGATAAAAGCATTGTTAAAGTAGAAAAACCTGCCATTACTGCGGTTAAAACCAATGTAAACGAGGTTTCTCCATTTACCAAAAACATTATTGCTGCACCAGTAAAACCAATTGCACCTAAGTTTTTGGATTATACCAAAGACCTTAACTTTGGTAAAGCAGGCATTGCCGATGTAATTGCTGTACAAAACACCGAAAATGGTATTTTCCGTATGAGCTACCGTTTTGATATGGGTTCTTACAATTACAAATTATTGCCTTATGCAGCGCAATACCTATCGTTCTTAAGCACTGATAAATACTCTGCAGAAGATATTAGCAAAGCTTTTTACAACATTGCGTGCAGCTATAACGTAAATGTAGGTACTGATGTAACTACCGTTTCAATCAGCGGCTTACAGGAAAACTTCGAAAAAGCAGTTGCTTTGGTAGAAGATGTTTTGGCTAACTGCAAACCAAACGAAAAAGCCCTTGAAGATTTAAAAGGACGTTTATTAAAATCAAGAGAAAACGCAAAACTAAACAAATCATCAATTCTTGGTGGTTTAATGAGCTATGCACAATATGGTGCAGTTAACCCTTTCAATTACGGTTTAACTAACGATGAGATTAAAAACATGAAATCGGCCGACCTGATTTACATCTTACATAATCTTACCAATTACAAACACACCATTACTTATTACGGTCCTAAAACACTTGCTGCATTCTCAGCTGATATTGTGAAAGCACACCCTTTGGCTAAAGAATTTACAGATGCTGCCCCAATAAAGAAATTTACCTACACCAAAACCGATTCGAACAAAGTTTACTTTGCAGACTACGATATGGTTCAGGCAGAAATCCGTTGGGTACGTAATGCAGGTTTATATGATCCGGCTAATGCGGCAAAAATTGCTTTATTTAACAACTATTTCGGTGGTGGCATGGGTTCGGTAGTATTCCAAACCATCCGTGAATCTAAAGCGCTGGCTTATTCTACTTTCGCGGTATATTCTTCGCCAAACAGCAAGGATAAAGAAAATGCCATTGTTGCTTACGTAGGAACCCAAGCCGATAAAATGAATGAGGCAGTAGCAGGCATGAACGAATTGTTAACTACTTTACCAGAGTCTGATAAATCATTCGCGCTTTCTAAAACCAACTCGTTGAATGGTATGGAAACCAGCCGTATTACAAAAGATGGTATCATTTACAGCTACCTTGCAGATAAAAAATTAGGTTTCGATCACGATTCGAGAATTGACGAATATGCCAACCTGAAACCACTTACTTTTGCAGACGTAAAATCGTTCCACCAGAATAACCTTTCGGGCAAACCTTACAGCTATTGTATCGTTGCTTCTGAAAAGAAAATCAACATGGCCGATTTAAATAAATTTGGTCCGGTAACGAAATTAAGCCTGGAGCAAATTTTTGGATACTAGGAAAGCTTAAAGACCAAAGCGAAAAGCTTAGATGCCCTTAGGGTGTCTGAGGTGGTGAAAAGGCTCAAAGCAAAAAAAGAAAAGCGTTCTGATCTCTTATCAGAACGCTTTTTGTTTAAAAGATCAATTATCCGAAAACGCTGGCGAATAGCTTATTCGAATGCAGTTTTGCCTCATGATCGTATATATGAGAAGTGCTCATGATTTCGTTCACGCCATGTTTAGCAATAAAGCTACTCAACTCAGTTTTAATAGTCTCGGGGCTGCCAATAAAAGAATAATACAGCATTTGTTCTACTGCTTCTTTTTCAAGCTGATCCCAGTAAATATCAATATTATCAACAGCAGGTTTCAACAACTCTCTTTTACCGGTAATTACCCCTAAAAACATTCTTTTAACTGAAGTAGCCAAATGGTTAGCCTCTGTATCGGTATCCGCAGCAACCACATTCACACAGGCCATTACATAAGGCTCCTGTAAAAATTTAGAGGGTTTAAAATTATTGCGGTAAATGGCGATGGCCTGCTCAAAGTAAGCTGGTGCAAAATGGCTGGCAAAGGCATAAGGCAAACCTTTTTCTGCCGCCAACCGGGCGCTATCAGTGCTCGATCCCAACACCCAAATCGGAATATCAAGTCCTTCTCCGGGAATGGCGCGAACATTGGCTTTATTGTTTTCGGCCGAGAACAACCTTTGCAGCTTATCAATATCACCCGGAAAATTATGTACCGCGTGCATATTTTCGCCCCTGATGGCCATTGCGGTAACCTGATCGGTACCAGGAGCCCTGCCTAAGCCCAAATCGATCCGATCAGGGTAAAGTGAAGCCAGTGTACCAAACTGCTCGGCCACAATTAAAGGTGCGTGGTTGGGTAACATAATGCCACCAGAACCTACACGAATAGATTTGGTACCTCCTGCAATAAAGCCAATTAACACAGCAGTGGCCGAACTGGCTACACCAGCCATGTTATGGTGTTCGGCAAACCAGTAACGCCGGTAACCCAAATCTTCTGATTGCTTGGCCAAGGCTAGACTGGCTTTAAAAGTATCGGCGGCTGTATGGCCATCCAAAACAGTGGCCAGATCGAGTACCGAGAAAGGTATATTTTTTAATGAATTAGCATCCATGGTTATCCGAAATTATAATAAGGGCAAAAGTATTCTTAAAACCTTCAACTACCTTCGGTTAGCCCTACTTATGACCTAAAGGCTACATTAACAAAAAAGCATAAACAAAGAAAGCAGCCCAATTTGGACTGCTTTCTTTGTTGCATGACTACTATTAGAGGGAATTTATCCACTTTACCAGCTCTTCCCTGCCTTTTCCCGTTTTTTGTTGCAGTTTCCCCAACAACTCATCGTCTTGTCCCTCTTCATGTTTTAAATCATCATCTGTTAAATCGGCATAAGCCTGTTTAACTTTACCCTTTATTTCATTCCACTTTCCTTTTAATTCTAACTTATCCATGCGTGTATGTTTTTCTAAATGTTAATGTTATATCTAAAAAACAGGCAAAGCTGATTATTGTTTTAAAAAAACAGATAGGGAAGCAAATACGCTGCACCTAAAAAAAATGCCTCCGGGTTTTCCGGAGGCATGGTATATTTCTTGATTTTACATCAATTATTTTAGCGCTTTAGCCGCTTCGATAATCTCTTCCACAACTGCCGGATCCAGCAAAGTAGAAGTATCGCCTAAATTGCTGGTATCGCCCTCGGCTATCTTCCGCAAAATTCTGCGCATAATTTTACCTGAACGGGTTTTCGGCAAACCAGACACAAATAAAATCTTATCAGGCTTGGCAATGGCACCAATTACACGGGTAACGGTTTGCAGGATATCTTTTTTAGAAAGATCAGCCTCGCCATGCATTTCAGGATAAATTACAAAAGCATAAATTCCCTGCCCCTTAACATCGTGCGGATAACCCACAACAGCACTTTCTACCACACCAGCATGCATGTTAATGGCATTTTCTACTTCGGCAGTACCAATGCGGTGTCCCGAAACATTTAACACGTCATCCACACGACCCGTAATCCGGTAATAACCATCAGCATCACGCAAACAACCATCTCCGGTGAAATATAAATTCTCGTAAGTAGAAAAATAAGTCTGCTTGCAACGTTCGTGGTCGCCATAAGTAGTACGCAACATGCCTGGCCAAGGGAATTTAATGCACAGGTTACCCGTTACATCATTCCCGGTTATTTCGTTACCATTTTCATCAACCAAAATAGGCTGAATACCTGGTAAAGGCAAAGTAGCAAAACTAGGTTTGGTTGGCGTTACGGTAGCAATAGGCGAAATCATAATGCCCCCGGTTTCCGTTTGCCACCAGGTATCTACAATAGGCGCTTTACCATGACCAATTTTCTCATCAAACCAATGCCATGCTTCTTCGTTTATTGGTTCACCTACAGAGCCCAATACCCTGATTGTACTTAAATCTTTACCATTTAAAGGCTCTTCGCCAAAGCTCATTAATGAACGGATGGCTGTAGGTGCGGTATATAAGGTATTTACTTTATGTTTTTCTACAATATCCCAAAAACGAGATGGGGTTGGGTAAGTTGGTATGCCCTCAAACAACACAGAGGTTGCACCTTGCGAAAGCGGTCCGTAAACAATGTAAGAGTGACCGGTAATCCAGCCAATATCAGCGGTACAGAAATACACTTCGCCCGGCTGATAATTAAATACGTTGGCAAAAGTATAACCTGCGTAAACCATATAGCCCCCACAGGTATGTACCACACCTTTGGGCTTACCGGTCGAACCCGAAGTATAAAGAATGAAAAGCATATCCTCTGCATCCATTTCTTCCGCTTCGCAAATATCGTTCACGTGTTTAACCTCATCTTCCCACCATACATCACGGCCTTTCAACATGGAAACAGGAGTACGGATGTGGGTTAAAACGATACATTTTTCTACCGTTGGGCAACCAATCAAAGCGTCGTCAATTACATCTTTAAGCGGAATTTGTTTATTGCCCCGGTACGAACCATCGGCAGTAATTACCAGCTTACATTGCGAATCGTTGATCCGGTCGGCAATAGATTTGGCTGAAAAACCACCAAAAATAACCGAATGTACTGCACCAATACGCGCACAAGCCAAAACCGCAATAGCCAGCTCAGGTACCATAGGCATGTAAATGCAAATACGGTTGCCTTTTTTTGCGCCATTACGTTTTAACACATTGGCAAAGCGGCAAACGCGCTCGTGCAACATTTTATAGGTATAGGTAACGGGTTCTTCTTCCGGATTGTTGGGCTCCCAGATAATCGCGGGTTTATCGCCATTGAGTGCAAGATGACGGTCTAAACAATTCTCGGTGATATTAAGTTTAGCGCCTTCAAACCACTTGATATTCGGCTCGTTAAAATTCCAGGACAATACCTTGAACCAGGGTTTACGCCATTGAAAGTTTTGCGCAACCTCACCCCAAAACTGCTCGGGGTTTTCTACGCTTTTCTTATAATCTTCTTCGTATTGCTTAAAAGATGTAATTTGCATTGCTCGTTTTTATATTTTGGATTAGTGGCGGCTAATTTAAATAAATAAAAATAAGGAGAAATAGTTAAATCGTATCAAAATGAATATCAAACGTTTGATCAAAATTATTTATTTTTACAGGTATGAAGAAATTAATTAGCTCAGTATTATTTTGTTTTTTATTAACGCTTTCATTTCAAGTGTTTGCGTCTGAAAACCTATTCACTAAAACAACAGACACACTAAAAAAAACCAGTCAATATTTATTGATCAGTAAAACTGAAAATATAAATGAAGTTTTTATTAGCAGGAATAAAAAATCTAAGGAACAGGTTTTATACCTAAAAATCGGTTTTATGAGTACAGATGCAAATTCAAATACTGTTAAAACTGCAATATTGCAGGGCAATAAGCAATATGGTGAAGCTACAAACCCAACCATTTCAAATGTAAAAATTCTTAAAGGAAAGTATGTTGATATGAAGGCCGAAACAGCTAGCAAAACAGCAACACTTTATACCTTAACAAACCCGGAGTTCCCTCTCCATCTGGTTGTAGAATTTATGGGTGAAAGCCTTGATTTTGAACTTTTAGAACCTGGAAAGTGGGATATAGATGTAAATTTAAAAAAATAACACACGCCCTCTTGTCTTTTACAATTATTATTCAGATATTTGCACACTCTTAAAAAAATTAAGCGACGATATTTAACAACTATATTTACAAGTCATGTCAAGAGTTTGTGATTTAACAGGAAAAATGGCAATGAAAGGTAATAACGTATCACACTCGAACGTTAAAACCAAACGCAAATTTTATCCTAATTTGAAACTTCAGAAATTTTATATCCCTGAAGAAGACCGTTGGATTACGTTGAAAGTTTCTACTTCAGCGATTAAAACCATCAATAAAGTGGGTATTAGCGAAGCAATCAACCGTTTCGTAAAAAAAGGATTTTTGTAAAAAACATTAACTGTTGAGATTAACAGTTTACAACTAATATTAAAATGGCAAAAAAAGGTAACAGAGTTCAGGTTATTTTAGAATGTACTGAGCACAAAGAAAGTGGCATGCCAGGTATGTCTAGATATATTTCTACCAAAAACCGTAAAAACACTACTGAGCGTTTAGAATTGAAAAAATTCAACCCGGTATTGAGAAAAGTAACCGTACATAAAGAAATTAAATAGGTTAAGGATAAAAGACCAAAGCTTAAAGACTAAAGCATTTTGCAAGTCTTAAATCTAATGTCTGATATCTCAAATCTAATAATTAAAATTATAAGAACATGGCAAAGAAAGTAGTTGCAACCCTTAAAACAGGTACAGGTAAAGAATATTCGAAAGTAATTACAATGGTAAAATCACCTAAAACTGGTGCTTACTCATTCAAAGAGCTTATCGTACACAACGACCACGTAAAAGATGCTATTGCATCTAAATAAGGTTAATATTTTTTAATATTGAAAATATTACAGGCCGTTCCGTTTTAACCGGGAGGGCTTTTTTTGTTATATAAAATTTAGATATGGGCTTATTTGACTTTTTCAAAAAGAAAGAAACCGCACCTGAAGCTCAGGAAGCACTGGATAAAGGTTTAGAGAAAACAAAAGACGGTTTCTTTAGTAAAATTACCAAAGCTGTTGCCGGTAAATCTGCTGTTGATGATGAAGTACTCGATAACCTCGAAGAAGTGCTGGTTACTTCTGATGTAGGTGTTAGTACCACCTTAAAAATCATTAAACGTATTGAAGACCGCGTTGCACGCGATAAATACCTGAATACTTCGGAGCTGAATTTTATTCTTCGCGATGAGATCCAGTTACTCTTATCAGAGAATAACAGCAACGATTTCCGCCAGTTTGAATATGGCGACCATAAGCCTTATGTAATTATGGTTGTGGGCGTAAATGGTGTTGGTAAAACCACTACTATTGGAAAGCTTGCCCATAAACTTAAAGAATCGGGCTTAAAGGTTGTTTTAGGTGCTGCTGATACTTTCAGGGCTGCCGCAGTTGACCAGATTAAACTTTGGGGCGAGCGTGTAGGTGTTCGGGTTGTGGCGCAGGCCATGGGCTCAGATCCTGCTTCTGTAGCTTTTGATACACTACAATCGGCTGTTGCCAACAACGAAGATGTTGTAATTATCGATACAGCAGGTCGTTTGCACAACAAAATCGGCTTGATGAACGAGCTGGGTAAGATTAAACAGGTAATGCAAAAGGTAGTTCCGGGTGCACCTCACGAGATTTTACTGGTACTGGATGCCTCAACCGGCCAAAATGCCTTTGAGCAGTGTAAACAGTTTACCGAAGCCACTGATGTAAATGCTTTAGCCATCACCAAATTAGACGGAACAGCTAAAGGTGGTGTAGTAATCGGTATTTCCGATCAGTTTAAAATTCCGGTTAAATATATTGGTGTAGGCGAAAAAATTAATGATTTGCAACTCTTCGATAAAAAGGAGTTTGTGAATAGTTTGTTTAAGTAAACTATCAACCATTCGTCATGCTGAATTTATTTCAGCATCTCTTGTTTAAGAAATAATTTAGGGTGACGATCTCCTTACTTTTAATAACAGTAAAGATTAAGTGTAAAAGATGAATACTAAAGTAGTACGCAGTAAAACAGCAATTAAACAACCTAAAATCAATGTGATAACTTTAGGTTGCTCTAAAAACATATACGATTCTGAAGTATTAATGGGTCAGTTGCGCGGCAACAACCTAAATGTTACCCACGAATCAGACAAAATGGGTAAAGATGATATCGTAGTAATTAATACCTGCGGTTTTATCGATAACGCCAAACAAGAATCAATTGATACCATCCTCCAATTTAGCGAGCTGAAAGAAGCTGGTAAAATTGGTAAGGTTGTGGTTACCGGTTGCCTTTCTGAACGTTATAAACCCGAACTGGAATCGGAAATTACCAACGTTGATGCCTTTTTTGGCACCAACGATTTACAAAACATCTTGCACGAGCTGGGTGCAAATTACAAACATGAGCTGATTGGCGAGCGTTTACTCACTACCCCATCTCACTTTGCTTATTTTAAAATTGCCGAAGGCTGTAACCGTCCATGTTCTTTCTGTGCCATTCCGCTAATGCGCGGTAAGCATATGAGCAAGCCGATGGAAGAATTGGTCAACGAAGCCAAAATACTGGCTAAAAATGGCACCAAAGAGCTGATCCTGATTGCGCAGGACCTTACCTACTACGGTTTGGATCTTTACGGTGTACGTAAACTGGATGAATTGATGCGCCGCTTATCAGATGTACCGGGTATTGAATGGATCCGCCTGCAATACGCCTACCCTTCTGGTTTCCCAATGGAAATTTTAGATGCCATGAACGAGCGCGATAACATCTGCAAATACCTGGATATGCCATTGCAGCACATTACCGATAATATGCTAAAATCAATGCGTCGTGGTACCACCAAACAGAAAACCATCGATCTGGTTAACCAGATTAGAGATAAGGTACCTAATATTGCCATGCGTACCACTTTAATATGCGGTTATCCGGGCGAAACAGAACGCGATTTTGAAGAGATGAAAGAATGGGTTGCCGAAACCAAATTTGATCGCCTGGGATGCTTTACCTACTCGCACGAAGAAAAAACACATGCCCATACACTGGTTGATGATGTTCCTGAAGAAGTAAAACAGCAACGCGTAGATGATATTATGGAAATACAGCAAGGTATTTCATTTGATATTAATCAGGAAAAAGTAGGCAAGACCTTTAAAGTACTGATTGATAAAAAAGAAGGCGATTTCTTTGTAGGCAGAACCGAATTCGATTCGCCTGAGGTAGATAATGAAGTATTAATTGATGCGGCTACAGGATATGCTGCCAACGGAAGCTTTGTGAATGTTAAGGTTGACAGAGCAGAAGATTTCGATTTGTACGGCACAATTGTTTAATAAAATATAACTGTTTAAAAATCCCGAAGGCTTGCTTTCGGGATTTTTAGTTTCAGGGCTATTGTGTTGATTCAACTCCTTATAATAAAAGCAGGATTTATCACAAGCCTTATTTTCCTTTAGAAGTTTGCCATATTGAGGATGGCGAAATGCTCGCTCTATGCACCATTAACCAATACACTTATAGTATCGTCATTGCGAGGAGGAACGACGAAGCAATCTTTTATATCAGCGAATCCTCATAGAGATTGCTTCGTCGGCTGAAAAAGCCTCCTCGCAATGACGAATAGTCTAATTTTTAGACGCTGGCCTGTCTTTAATCTGGCTTGGTTTTAACCAGATCTTAGCCCCTTTAGCATTTACATAATATTTTTCGTTCTTTCCGTTAATATAAACATCAGAACCGTCTGGTGCCATTTTACCTTTCCAGGTTTTATCGGCTACTTTAGAGCTGCCTTTTACGGCTACTTCGGCGGTTTTATTACCAACAGATTTAGCCCCTTTACTTATGGCTTTACCGGTATGATCTAATGCTTTACCAACCTCAGTTTTTTTCTTTTCTTGTGCGTTAACGCTAAGGGTTACACCGCCAATTAAGGCCATTGTTAATAAACCCATTACTAATTTCTTTTTCATGACAGCTATATTTTTTATTTAAACTGATAACAGCTGATGGTAACATTTGTTTTATTTCTGTTACATAGATATAAATAAAGTTTAAAATATATTTTTTTAAGCAGCCACGTGTAATTTAATAAGGATGTTTGGCGTGCTTAAAGGCCACAAAACTGATTTACAAGTAATTCTTATTCTTTTTTGAAGCGCAAGTGCAGCACCAAATATTAAAGCCTGTTCCTGTGCTCCGCTATATCCTTTCGCTGCGTTTCAGGGATGCCGCTGCGCCCACCCGCCTGCAACGGGCAGGGGGCTAAAAACACAGTTGTTGCAAAGCACAAAGTTCAGGATGTACCAGCAATTTGCAAAGCGCTGCCTGGTTTCTTAAACTGCCTTTTGTTAAATAAACCTTATTGCAGCGGTTATCCTTTTTGGTGCACTAACCAAAATGTTTCAACTAAGCCCTCACAAAAAGATAATAGCGAAAAGAAGGACTGCAGTAACCGATAAGCACAAAACCTGCTTTACAACTTTATGTTCACTAGCCTTTTTACTGCATTAAGATAGCCAGTCAAGCTGGCAATGACGTATAGTGTAGCGGGATTTGCAAAAGCTGTATCTACACGATAGCTGCGCTTCGGGGATGCCGCTGCGCCCAGGGCTAAGCACATTATAAAGTGCAGGTAAAGGCTGCTTAGTTCAACCTTTCGGCCAGTAGTTTCATCTCTATCTGCGGCGAACGTTTTTCGTAAATGATGCTGTGAACCGCCTTACAGATAGGCATATCAACATTATACTCCTGGTTTTTGATATGCATGCATTTTGCAGCATAGTAACCTTCGGCCACCATATTCATTTCTAACTGTGCCGATTTTACGGTGTACCCTTTACCCACCATATTACCAAAGGTTCGGTTGCGGCTAAATTGCGAGTAAGCAGTTACCAATAAATCGCCCAGGTAAGCCGATTCTTTAATATCGCGGTCAATGGGATGCACAACATCTACAAAGCGCTTAATTTCGCGTATGGCATTGCTAATGAGCACTGCCTGAAAATTATCGCCATAACCCAAACCATGGCAAATGCCACTAGCTACTGCATAAATATTTTTTAAAACCGCAGCATATTCGGTACCGAAAATATCATCAGAAACGTTGGTTTTAATGTAACGGGTATTTAAAATAGAGGCAAATGCCGCCGCTTTCACAATATCTGTGCAGGCTATGGTAAGGTAAGATAATTTCTCCAGGGCTACTTCTTCGGCATGGCATGGGCCGCTCACTACCAAAATATCGTGATACGGAATATGGTAATTCTGGTGCAAAAATTCGCCAATAATCAGGTTATCTTCAGGTACAATCCCTTTAATGGCCGATACTATTTTCTTGCCCTTTAAATCTTCGGGCGTTATAACCGAGAGTGTTTCTTTTAAAAAGGCTGCAGGAACATTTAAAATAACAAAATCGGCCGATTTTATAATCGAATTGATATCTGATGAGATATTATCCTGGTTGAGCTTTAACTCAACAGAACTGAGGTAATGCGGATTGTGCTTAAATTTTTTAATGTGCTCAATCGCTGTTTCATTACGCATCCACCAAAAAATCTCTTTCTCAGATAAATTATCTGCAAGCATTTTTACGATGGCAGTAGCCCAGCTCCCGCCCCCTATCATTGCTATTTTAGGTACCATGATTATAAAATAAAAATCCCGGTTTAATGTTTTAAACCGGGACAATTTAATTATTTATTATGGTTAAATATACCTTACTTCTTCGCGTCTTTGCTAAACAATTGGTCTTTAGATGTTTTTTCTACAACCATACCGTCTTTCAATTTGTTCTGAATGGCAGAATACGGACCGGTTACAATTTCGGCCCCAGCTTTAACACCCGATTTTACAATGATAAACTGATCGTTCTGAATACCTGTAGTAACCTCTGTTTTTTTAACCTTTTTGCTTTTAGCATCATAAGCATACACATATTGCTTAACCTTTTTATCGGTTAGTTTCGATTTTTGCTTATCGGTATTTTCCTGATTGCCCTGGTTATTATTATCGCTACCCGATTTTGCATTATCGGTAAATACCGCCTGGATCGGAATGGCCAATCCGGTTAACGATTCGCTTTCAATATCTACAGTTGCCGACATACCCGGACGGAAAATAGATTGCTGCTTGCCCTCCATTTCTTCACTGATCCTGATTTTTACCGAGAAATTGGTTACCTGATCTACCGATGTAGATGTTGTAGTTCCAACAGCTGTTGATGAACTTGCAATTTCGGTAACCACACCTCTGAATTTTTTATCTGAAAATGCATCCACTTCGATTGAAGCTTTATCGCCAACTTTAACACGGGTAATATCGTTCTCGTTTACATCAACGTTAACTTCCATTGATGAAAGGTTCGAAATACGCATAATCTCGGTACCTGCCATCTGCGAAGTTCCTAAAATACGGTCGCCCAACTCGATTGATAATTTAGAAACCACACCATCAACTGGTGCATAAATAGTGGTTTTAGCTAAGTTAGCACCTGCTTCTTTTACATTTGCTCCCGTTTGTTCTAAAGTAAATTTAGCACCGGTTACATTTTCTTTTGCACTTGCTAAATTTGCTTTAGCTGTTAAAAATGCGGCTTTAGCCGAATCGAACTCTGAAGCCGAAATTACTTTTTTATTGAAAAGCTCGACATTACGTTTGTAAGTTGCCTCAGCATTTACAAAGTTAGCCTGATTCTGGGCAAGTTGCTGTTGTGCCGCAGCTACACTGGCTTTCTGTGCATTAAAAGTAGCCACGGTTCTTTCGTAACCTGATTGCAATACATCCGGACGTACTTTACATAACAACTGGCCTGCTTTAACAATATCGCCTTCTTTTACTTTAAGTTCTACTACCTCGCCCGATACCTCCGAACTTAATTTAACTTCGGTTTCCGGCTGGATTTTACCACTGGCCGTAACTGTTTCAACAACAGTTTTATCTGATGCTTTTTCTGTAGTTACCTTTTCAGTTTTATCGCCACCAATTACACCAGCGAGTTTTAGTATAACCAGGAGCGCTATAATCGCAACTACGGTAATAATAATATGCTTCAGTTTCATAATTTATGTATTGTATTTCGTTTGTTTATTAAAGTTGTAATGTTTTAAAGTTGGAAGGTTTTAATGTTACCTTTTGCTTTAATCTTAAAAAGTAATTTGTTTACCTAAGTAATAGTCAATAACCTTAGCTCTAAAGATAAGATCGTATTTAGCTTGTATAAAATCGATCTCAGCTTTATTTCTGTTGGTTTGCGCTGTACTATAATCCAATGAGTTTACCAAACCTACGTTGTAACGTTGTTCAACTACATAAAAGGCATCTTTTTGCGCATTAAAAGCATTTTGTGTAGAAGTATATCGGCTTTCGGCAGCTTTTAAATCTGTCGTGGCCTGAAAAATAACTTTATTGAGGTTGTTCTTGGCCAATTGTTCCTGAACTAAGGTATTCTGGTAATTTATTTTTGCCTTTCTCACACTTGTACGGGCAGAAAAGCCATTGAAAATTGGAATCTGCAAACTCATGCCTATACTTTGTCCTAATCTTTGATTAATCTGGTCTGCAAATGAGGCCTGAGGTGTTAATCCGTTGTAGTTAAACTGATAAGAATATGAAGTATTTAATCCGGCACCCAGGCTTAACGAAGGTGAATATGCACCTTTTGCTACGGCAATGCCCTGTTTTGCGGCTAGCGATCTTAAATTAGCCAGCTTAATATCCGGAAAAATATTTAATGCATTATTGTAAATTTCTTCTGCACTCACGGCATTCGAAGCTGCTTTAATATTATCAATTAAAGGCGCTTGCACCACAAATTTTTGACTGGGTTGCATTTCCATTAACTGCCCTAAGGTTAGGTAGGAAATAGCAAGTGCATTTTGGGCATTTGTTAGGTTAAGTTCTGCAGTAGCAGCCTGAGATTTAGCCTGAGAAACATCGGCCAATGTTTTATTACCTGCATCAAGCAAAGCATTTTCGCGGGCCAGGGTTTTTCTGGCAATATCCAATTGTTCTTTAGAAGCACGTTCCAGATCGGTATTATACAACACCTGTAGGTAGGCATTAACAACATTTAAAATCAAATCATTTTTAACCTTTTCTATGTTGCTTTTATCGGCATCCAAAAGAATTTTGTTCTGTCTGATCTGGTTTATTTTCGTGAAACCCTGAAATACATCAACATTTGTACTTAAGTTACCACTGGTATATAATGATGTTTGATTGGTAACCTGGAAAGTTGTTTGATCCAAACCACGTCCAAATGTTAAATTCGGATTTACACTGGCGTTTAAATTTGGATAAACTGAATATTTTGATTGTGTTAAATTTTCCTCAGAAATAGCAGCGCTGAATTGAGCTTGTTTAATTGTCAGGTTATTTTTTAAGGTATTTTCAACAGCTTGCTGGATGGTGATTACTTGTTGGGCATTGACAATATTGACAAAACCGAGCGCAGCAACAAAAGTAAAACCGGTAATTAACTTCTTCTTGGTAAACATCTTCATAATTTGTTTCAAATCTATATAAACAACTTTAATAATTTCAATCTGTACAGGCATTTACTAACTTTGAGCTTAAATGTACCTGATCAAATCACCGCTTCTGCTAAAATGGTATTATCCATCATTGTTATGGAATAAATCCCGCACCGAAAAAGTTATTTATCTGACCTTTGACGATGGACCCATACCCAATGTTACAGATTTTGTATTAAAAACTTTAAAAGTCTTTAACGCAAAAGCTACATTTTTTTGCATCGGCGATAATATTGTAAAACATCCCGAAGTTTTTGAACGCTTAAAAGCCGACGGACATGCCATTGGCAACCACACTTTCAACCACTTAAAGGGCTGGAAAACCGACAATAAAACCTATCTCGAAAACACGCTAAAATGCCAGCAACTTACCCAAACCAATCTCTTTCGTCCACCTTACGGGAGAATCAAAAAGAGCCAGGTTCGGAGTTTGGAGTCGTTAGTTTGGAACCTGAACCCCAACGCCAAACTCCAAACTGAAAACTCCCAACTGCAAATCGTAATGTGGGACGTACTCAGCGGCGATTTCGACGTTAATCTTTCGCCCGAAAAATGCTTCCAAAATGTGATTAAACATACCGAAAATGGTTCTATAATTGTTTTTCACGATAGTTTAAAAGCATTTGATCGTTTGGCATACGCACTTCCAAAGGTTTTAGCCCATTTTACCGAAAAGGGTTTTACATTCGCTACGCTTTAGCCATTGCTATGCCAGAAGTTGCAGCGCTTACGCTAATGAGCTATAACAGGCTTTTAACCAGCTCATCAATTTTCTGCTGTTCAAAAACGGACAAAACTGTACGGAATTGAACGGTTATGGAAATCTACCACTTCAGGCATCAAATAAAAAAAGATTTATGAAACAATTTCGATTAATGCTTTATGTTTTAGTGTCCTCTTTTTCAATTTATTTTTTATCATGCCAAACTAAGCCGGATAAAAGTTTTGAACGCATTCCGGATAAGCTTTTAAAAACTGAAGATCTGATTAAGGGTATTTTACCAACAAGGCAATATGAATACTGGGCATGCTTTCGCCAAGATATGGGAGGAGTGCGTAATCCACAAACTGAAATCATTACTTCAAAAGGTAATATCTCAAAATTAATGAACATCAAGTTTAATACACCTAAATCTGGTTTCAAAAATCAAATGTGGCGCGGTTATTATTACATTGCATATATAGAAAAAGACAGCGTAAATTTAGTGACAAATGAGAAGCAGTTGATCCGGTTTCTGACTTCTGTCAACTCAATTGAAGAGGCATTACTTATTGCCAGCATTAAAGGCTTTGATGTCGATCATAACCGCCCCATTGGCAGCTCTTTCAAAAAAGTTAAAAACGGTTACGAATTGTACCTCGTAAAATTTCATAAATGCACAGTAAAAACTGAACCATTTAAAGTTTACATTGATACTCTGGGGAATTTAAAAGCAAAAAGCCTGGGCTTTTATTATGATGTTGATAGTAATACCTGTTTAGATTAATCATTCTTCTACTTTACAAAAGTTAAGATGAGGTAATAAATTTGATTGATTTTCCCAGAAGGTTTATCGTTTTTTATGACTTGCCATTAACATCAATTTTCGTAGTTTAGAACAATTCCAAATTGCGCAATTACCTGCTTTAATTCCATTTAAAGCTTGCTTTTTATTATTTTTGTTTTATCCAAAAATTCATTTTTTTGGGTTGATAACCACAAATTAATTACAAATAATAGTATTCTTTTGGGAAAGGTGTATTTTATTACGCAAAACTTAGCGAAAAAAGAATAAAATATCTAAGATGAGTATTTATAACGATTATATCCAGGAGATTGAAGAGAGAAAAAGCCAAGATCTTCACCCTAAACCTATTGATGGCGCCGAATTATTGAGCGAAATCATCGATCAGATTAAAAATGTAAATAATTTTAACAGGGCAGATGCTGTTAATTTTTTCATATACAATACCCTGCCGGGTACCACAGCTGCAGCGGGTGTTAAAGCCCAGTTTTTGAAAGAAATTATTGCAGGTGAAACTGTTGTTGCTGAAATTACACCTGATTTTGCTTTCGAACTGTTATCGCACATGAAGGGTGGTCCTTCTATTAAAGTTTTATTGGACATCGCTTTAGCTGACAATGGCGATAAAGCTAAAAAAGCAGCTGATGTGCTTAAAACACAGGTTTTCTTATACGATGCAGATACCGATCGTTTAAAAGAGGCTTACAACAATGGTAATGCCATTGCCAAAGAAATATTAGAAAGTTACGCAAAAGCCGAATTCTTTACTGAATTACCTGCTGTTGCCGAAGAAATTAAAGTAGTAACCTTTATTGCTGGTATTGGCGATATTTCTACCGATTTATTATCTCCGGGTAACCAGGCGCACTCACGTTCTGATCGTGAGTTACACGGTAAATGCATGATTACGCCAGAAGCACAACAGGCCATCAGAGACCTTCAGGCACAACATCCTGATAAAAGTGTAATGCTGGTAGCCGAAAAAGGCACCATGGGTGTAGGTTCTTCGCGTATGTCGGGTGTAAACAATGTGGCTCTTTGGACAGGTAAACAATCAAGTCCGTATGTTCCCTTTGTAAACATTGCCCCAATTGTGGGTGGTACCAATGGTATTTCGCCGATTTTCTTAACAACAGTTGATGTAACCGGTGGTATTGGTATCGACCTTAAAAACTGGGTAAAGAAAACTGATGAGAACGGCAATGTGGTACGCAATGAAAACGACGAACCGGTTTTAGAAGAGGTATATTCAGTAGCAACCGGAACTGTGCTAACGATTAATACCAAAACCAAAAAATTATATAACGGAGATCAGGAGCTAATTGATATCGCGAAAGCATTAACTCCTCAAAAAATGGAGTTTATCAAAGCCGGTGGTTCTTACGCTATCGTTTTCGGTAAAAAAATCCAAACATTTGCGGCCAAAACTTTAGGTATCGAAGCTCCGGTTGTATTTGCTCCGGCTAAAGAAGTTTCTGTTGAAGGACAGGGCTTAACAGCTGTAGAAAAAATATTCAACAGAAATGCGGTAGGTTTAACACCAGGTAAAGTACTACATGCTGGTTCTGATGTGCGTGTAGAGGTGAACATTGTAGGTTCGCAAGATACTACCGGTTTAATGACAGCTCAGGAATTAGAGGCCATGGCTGCTACAGTCATTTCTCCGATTGTTGATGGTGCTTACCAGTCAGGTTGCCACACTGCATCTGTTTGGGATAAAAAAGCGCAAGCCAATATTCCTAAACTGATGAAGTTTATGAATGATTTCGGTGTAATTACTGCTCGCGACCCTAAAGGTACTTATCATTCAATGACCGATGTTATTCACAAAGTATTGAACGACATTACTATTGATGAATGGGCAATCATCATCGGCGGTGACTCGCATACCCGTATGTCAAAAGGTGTGGCTTTCGGTGCCGATTCTGGTACTGTAGCATTAGCACTGGCCACTGGCGAGGCTTCTATGCCAATTCCTGAGTCGGTGAAAGTAACCTTCAAAGGTGCCATGAAAGAGCACATGGATTTCCGTGATGTGGTTCATGCTACGCAATTGCAAATGTTGCAGCAATTTGATGGCGAAAACGTATTCCAGGGCCGTATCATCGAGGTACACATCGGTACTTTACTGGCTGACCAGGCCTTTACCTTTACCGACTGGACTGCGGAGATGAAAGCCAAAGCATCTATCTGTATTTCTCAGGATGATACTTTAATCCAATCGCTGGAAATTGCTAAAAACCGTATTCAAATCATGATCGACAAAGGTATGGACAACCATAACCAGGTGCTTCAGGGATTGATTAACAAAGCAAACAAACGTATTGAAGAAATTAAAACGGGTATTAAACCTGCTTTAACACCAGATGACAATGCTAAATATTATGCCGAAGTAGTAATTGACCTGGATTTAATCAACGAACCGATGATTGCCGATCCGGATGTAAATAACGCCGATGTATCTAAACGTTATACTCACGATACCATCAGAGATTTAACTTACTACGGTGGCGATAAAAAAGTAGACCTTGGTTTCGTAGGTTCTTGCATGGTACACAAAGACGATTTAAAAATCGTTTCTCAACTGTTAAAAAACGTAGAGAACCAAACCGGTAAAGTAGAATTTAAAGCGCCATTGGTAGTTGCTGCTCCTACTTACAATATTATTGATGAGTTGAAAGCAGAAGGCGACTGGGAATACTTACAAAAATACTCTGGATTTGAGTTCAGCGATGCACTTCCTAAAAGCGTAGCCCGTACCGAATATGAAAACATCATGTATTTAGAGCGTCCGGGTTGTAACTTATGTATGGGTAACCAGGAGAAAGCTGCTAAAGGCGATACCGTAATGGCTACTTCTACACGTTTATTCCAGGGTCGTGTGGTAGAAGACAGAGATGGTAAAAAAGGTGAGTCTTTACTGGCTTCTACACCAGTAGTTGTACTTTCGGCTATCTTAGGTCGTATTCCAAGCATCGAAGAATACAAAGTAGCGGTAGAAGGCATTAACTTAACCAAGTTTACCCCTATCTCTACAAAACAGTAGGAAACAAAAAAACATATTAATTGTTAAATAACAGAAGAGGCTATCCGAGACAATCAGGTAGCCTTTTCTTTTGCAGAAAGTATTGCATAGAATGGTTTTAAATAACAGATTATGACAAATCTTAAAAATAACTGTGTTTAAAATTGTTTAATTTAGATAGTACCTTATTGACAATAATTATAAAAAATTAAAGTATGGCTTTTGATATAGACATGATTAAAAAGGTGTATGCAAACTTTGGTAGCCGCGTTGAGGCGGCACGTAAAGTTGTAGGCAGACCTTTAACCTTATCTGAAAAAATATTGTATGCACACCTTTGGGATGGAGATCCTAAAACGGCATTTAAACGTGGTGCTGACTATGTAGATTTTGCACCAGACCGCGTAGCGATGCAAGATGCTACAGCCCAAATGGCTTTATTGCAGTTTATGCAGGCGGGGCGCCCGCAGGTTGCGGTTCCTTCAACCGTGCATTGTGATCACTTAATCACGGCTAAAGAAGGTGCTGCCATAGATTTACCTCATGCCAGAACAGAAAGTGCAGAAGTTTTTGATTTCTTATCATCTGTATCCAATAAATATGGTATCGGTTTCTGGAGACCAGGAGCAGGTATTATCCACCAGGTTGTTTTAGAAAACTATGCTTTCCCCGGAGGGATGATGATTGGTACCGACTCGCACACGGTAAACGCCGGCGGTTTAGGCATGGTAGCCATTGGCGTTGGTGGTGCCGATGCCTGCGATGTAATGGCTGGTTTACCATGGGAGCTAAAATTCCCTAAGTTAATTGGGGTAAAGCTAACGGGCAAATTAAACGGCTGGACTGCCGCAAAAGATGTGATTCTGAAAGTTGCGGGTATTTTAACCGTAAAGGGCGGTACCGGAGCAATTGTTGAATATTTTGGCGATGGTGCTACATCAATGAGCTGTACCGGTAAAGGTACCATTTGTAATATGGGGGCCGAAATTGGTGCAACCACTTCTACTTTTGGTTACGACGAAAGTATGGAGCGTTATCTGCGCGCCACAAACAGAAACGAAGTAGCAGATGAGGCCAACAAAATTGCAGCTTATTTAACCGGCGACCCTGAAGTTTATGCCGATCCTGAAAATTACTTCGATCAGGTTATTGAGATCGATTTAGATACTTTAGAACCTTATTTAAATGGTCCTTTTACACCAGATTTAGCTACTCCGGTTTCGCAAATGAAAACTGAAGCGGAGAAAAATGGCTGGCCTTTAAAAGTAGAATGGGGCTTAATTGGTTCTTGTACCAACTCTTCTTACGAAGATTTATCGAGAGCAGCTTCTATTGCCAACCAGGCTATTGCCAAAGGTTTGGTAACCAAAGCTGAGTTTGGTATTAATCCAGGCTCTGAGCAAGTACGTTACACTGCAGATCGCGATGGTTATTTAAAAACTTTCGAAGATTTAAATGCGACGATCTTTACCAATGCCTGCGGACCATGTATTGGTATGTGGGACCGTACAGGTGCAGAGAAAGCAGAAAAAAACACCATTGTACACTCGTTTAACAGAAACTTTGCTAAACGTGCAGATGGTAATCCGAATACTTATGCTTTTGTAGCTTCGCCAGAAATGGTTGCCGCCATTGCCATTTCGGGTAATTTAGGTTTTAACCCACTAACCGATACTTTAACCAACGATAAAGGTGAACAGGTTAAATTAGACCCTCCTACCGGTTACGAGCTACCAACCAAAGGTTTCGCTGTAGAAGATGCAGGTTTCCAGGCACCGGCTGCCGATGGTTCAAAAGTACAGGTTTTGGTTTCGCCCACTTCGCACCGTTTGCAATTGCTGGATCCGTTCGCTCCATGGGAAGGTACCGACCTTAAAGGCCTAAAACTATTAATAAAAGCTAAAGGTAAATGTACTACCGACCACATTTCGATGGCTGGTCCTTGGTTAAAATTCCGTGGTCACCTGGATAACATTTCTAACAACATGTTAATCGGTGCAGTAAATTATTTTAACGATAAAACGGATACTGTTAAAAACGAATTAACCGGTGAGTACGGACCTGTTCCGGCTACACAGCGCGATTATAAAGCCGCTGGTTTAGGTTCAATTGTAGTGGGTGATGAAAATTACGGTGAAGGCTCATCACGCGAGCATGCAGCAATGGAACCTCGTCATTTAGGTGTACGTGCGGTATTGGTTAAATCTTTTGCCCGTATCCACGAAACCAACCTTAAAAAACAAGGTATGCTGGGCTTAACCTTTGCCGATAAAGACGATTACGATAAAATCTTAGAAGACGATACGATCGACATTTTAGGCTTAACGGAGTTTGCTCCTGATAAACCGTTAACATTGGTATTGCACCATGCTGATGGCACTACCGAGCAGTTCCCGGTTAACCACAGTTACAATGCGCAACAAATAGACTGGTTTAAAGCTGGTGGTGCGTTAAATATCATCAGGGCTGAAGCTGCTGCAAAAGCTGCACTTTAGTCGGAAAGTCTGGAGTCGGAAGTCCGAAGTCTGGATGTAAAATATCAATCCCGTTCTGTTAAATCAGAACGGGATTTTTTGTTTTTGGTCAGTAAAAGAAGTAGAGCAAATTAAACACCCCGTCCTTACGGACACCCCTCTTGCAGAGGGGAATTACATCGCGCATAAAAAAGCAGTCATTCACGCTCTGCGGTTAAATTGACGGTGTAAAAAAATAGAATTACACTCTTTCAAACTCATTTCCACAATCATAACAGTGGTAACATTTATTGGCCTGAATTGGTGTAGTAAGGGTTAAAAAAGCCAATATAGTTGCCCATACACTGTGTTTTTTATTGGTAGCCATGCCATAGCTTACGTTTTTAGATCCGCAATTGGTGCAGTCAACAGCGCTTACTTCTTCTTCTGTTTCATCAGCTTCATCTGCATATTCGTAAACCATGTTGCTGTGATCTTCGGCCAGCAAAGTATTAATGGCTTCCACATCACGCTCAAAAACAATCAGTTTAACGCCGCCTATGGCCTGGTTATAAAGCGGCTGAATGGTAGAAACATTTTCATCGGCCAGAAAGCATGAAAAACCACTGTCTTCCAATCTGGCTTTAATAATATTGGCCTCGATGGGATTGTAATAGGTACTGTAAACTATGGTTCTGTCGTTCATGAGTGAGTTTTATGGTTAGCGAAAATTTTAAGTCTCTGTTAAGATAAAGATTTCCAGCATTTGTTACCAAAAACTTACTTGTAATATTTAGATAGCTTCCCAAAAGTCTAAACTTTTAAAAACTCCTGCCACCAATAGCCAGAGTACTTTATCGTTCGTTTCTGGGTATGAAAATCGGTATAAACCAAACCAAAGCGTGCATTAAAACCTTCTGCCCACTCAAAATTATCCATCAGTGTCCAGGCCATATAACCGGTAATGTTAATGCCTTCGTTTTTAGCCTTTAGCAGTGCGGCCAGGTAAAGTTTAAAATAATCGATGCGCTCAGCATCAACAATATTTCCATTACTTAGCTTATCGTGATAGGCCGCACCATTTTCGGTAATCATGATGTTTTTAATATTGGGATAGCTGGCAAACTGTTTTACAATATTGTAAAAGCTATCGGCATTTATTTCCCAACCCATAGCGGTATGCGGCTTTTTCCGGCCTTTGGCTTTCACTTCCCAGGCCTGTATTACCGGGATAAAGGCATTGTATTTTACGGTTAAAGGAAAATAATTTTGCAGGCCGATAAAATCAAAATCAAACTTCATCCTGTCCTGCAGTCGCCAGGTACCATATTCCATCTGAAATTTCTCGAGCACATCCCAATCGGCAGTTGGAAAGCCCACGCCCTGGGCAGGCTCAACAAATAAACGGTTCATTAAACAATCTACCCTTTTGGCAGCCAGTATATCGTTATCACTCTGGGTATAGGGAAGTATTTCGGAGCAGGAATAGGTTGTACCAATATTGGCTTTGGCTACCTCAGCACGTAAAATTTTACCACCTTCGGCCTGTGCTAAGGCGGTATGCAAAACTGCGGGAAAGAAATTGCTTAGACCCGTTTTACCAGGCGCATGTACACCCAGCATATAGCCCAGAGAAGTGTAACCAAAAGGTTCGTTCAGTACAATCCAGTTTTTTACTTTATCGCCATATTCAAGTGCACAAATGCTCACAAAAGCATTAAAGGCAGCATTAATGCTAAAGCTGGTCCAGCCGCCTTCATCTTCAAGCGCCTGGGGTAAATCCCAATGGTAGAGCGTAACATAAGGAATAATGCCCTGAGTAAGGGCATTCATCAATCAGGTTATGGTAAAAGCGAATGCCTTCCTGATTAATTTCCCCCCTGCCCAGTGGTAAAATCCTCGACCAGGCAATTGAGAACCTGAACACCTTAAAGCCAAGCAGTTTTACCAGTGCAACATCCTCCACATAGCGGTGATAGAAATCGCAGGCCGGATCTAATTTATGGTTTCGTTTTATTTTACCGCTTTTTGCCGCAAAGGTATCCCATATAGAAGGCCCTTTGCCATACTGGTTTGTTGCACCTTCTATTTGTGCCGCAGCCGCAGCCACACCCCAGGTAAAGTTCTGACCAAAATCGCTTGCCTTAATCATTTGCTATGCATTAGTTGCCATAAGTTGCAAGTTTAATATTAACAAATCATTAACAATCAAAATGATTCGAAATGAATGCAATTTTTAATATTTTTACGATATGCGCTTTTCATTACTTCTCACGTTTTTGGTATCACTAAATCTTTCTGTCTTTGGAAAGTTTGCACCTCCTGTGAATGATGAACTGATAAACGCCATCAATATTACCAATACAAGTGCTTATTGTAGTGGTGATGCCGAATTTAACAATCTGGAAGCCACTTCAAGTAACTATAATAAAGCTTTAAGCTGGCCTGCCGTTGGCAAAGATGTTTGGTTTAAGTTTACGGCATCTAAATTCGATGTAAATATTTCTGTTACCGGAAAAATCAATGCTAACGATGCAAATACTTTAGTTAATCCCCTGGTTGCCCTGTACTCATTTGATGCCACAACAGGCTCTATAAGCGAGCTCCCCGGCACGGTGGCCACATCAAATAATGTTAGTTCGTTATACAAAGGCGCTTTAAGCGTGGGACAAGTTTATTATGTTAGGGTAAGCGCGAATAATGATGCGACCGGTACTTTTAAACTTTGTATCGATAATTATTTCCCACCCATAAAACCAGGACAGGATTGCGGAACGTTTTCGGTACTGTGCACAAAAGAAACCTTTACCCAGTTAAATGTTAGCGGTACGGGAGCAAATAATCACGAATCAGCCGGAACTTGCCTGGGTACAGAATCTAACTCTGCCTGGTATATGTTTAAGGCCGCCAAACCCGGCGATTTTACTTTTGTAATAACGCCAACAGTTACCACGAACGATATTGACTGGATTTTTTATGATTTAGGAGTGAATGGCGATTGTAGTAAAATAAGTGCCGCAACTGCCATACGTTGTGCATCGGGTAGTGGCGTAACTTGTAGCCCTTCTTATTATAAAACCGGATTGAGCATGACAGAAACCGATTTAACCGAGTCATCTGGCTGCCCACCCGGTCAAAATGGTTTTGTAAAATATGTCGAGCTTGAGCAAGACCATGTTTACGCCATACTTATTGATAATTTTTCTTCAGGAAACAATGGTTTTACCTTAGAATTTGATGGTACCGCTGATTTCGCAGGCCCAACTGCCGAAATTGATGTTCAGAAAATAAATCCCTGTACGGATAGTCAGGCCTATATTTTTGAAAGTAAAGCCACTAATTTCGCTTCCTTAAAATGGTCGTTTGGTGAGGGGGCAAGTTTGGCATCGGCTAACACAGCCGGTCCTTTTACCATCACTTATAATACCCCGGGAGAGAAGGTTGTAGTTTTAGAAGCAAAGGGTACAAATGGCTGTAATGTAGTAACTACCCAAACTTTTATTGTAGCAAATACACCTGCTAAACCAGCGATAACCGCTTCAAAGGTTAATTTATGCCAGGGAGATGTGTTAAAGTTATCAACGCCGTTTTTAAATTTAGCTACCTACCACTGGTCGGGGCCAAATGGTTATACTTCTGAAGTTCAAAACCCCGAAATTCCGGCCACAGGACCGGAAATAATTGGCACATATAAGCTTTACGTTCAGGTTGGGGATTGTGTGAGTGAGGTAAATTCTGTCGATATTTTATCTGTCGATTTAAAGCCTGAAGCCGAATTTTCAATTGTTGTTAACAATAAATGCGAGCCAGATCAGACCTTCTCGTTCGTTAACACTTCTAAAAATTATACAAAACTCACCTGGGATTTTGGCCCGGACATAAAAAGCCAGCTGGCCACCGCTAACGACAGTAAAATTTTAACTTTTGCATCAACCGGGCTTAAAACAATCACTTTAACGGTTGAAACCAATAATGGCTGTATTTCTACGGTTAACAAAGATATTTTGGTTGAAATAAAGCCCGAAAAACCTGAGATTAGCATGAATCAACCTTTATTTTGCATTAAAGATGTGATCAGGTTATCGGTACCCGAACAGGCTGGCATAACTTATGCCTGGAGCGGACCAAACAATTATAGCGCAACCACAAATGCGATAGAGATTCCCATTACAGACTTTAATCAGGCAGGAAGATATGAGGTTGTATTAACCTCAGGAACCTGTAGCTCCGACCCTGCCAGTATTATTGTTCCACCTATTGCCAAAATTCCGGTTGCTAATTTTTATACCGACCCCACCTTTAATACCAAATTTGCGGCTCCCATCCCTATAACGTTTACCAATACATCGCTTTATGGCGATTTTTTTGAGTGGAATTTTGGCGATGGCCTTATTTCAACAGAACAAAACCCTACACATATATTTCAAAGTGAAGGAGTATTCAGCATTACTTTAACTGCATTTTCTAAAAATGGCTGTTCAAATTCAGTTACCCAGGGCGATTTAACCATCAAAAAAAATGCATCTACATTTGTTCCAAACGCTTTCTCTCCAAATGGCGATGGGATTAACGATGAATTGATTATTGGTATAACCAACCTCAAGAAATATTGTGTTCAAATTTATAACCGTCTGGGTAACCAGGTTTTCTTTACCGATAACATATTTGAAAACTGGAATGGTACTTTTAAAGGCAATCCGCTACCTGTTGGTGTGTATTATTACGTAATACTTGGCACTAACATCGCCAATAACAGTGTTAAATATTCGGGTTCGGTAACGTTGATCAGGTAATCAGATTTAATCAGTGACACAGTTTATTGAATAAACCCACCTTTTAATACCTCAGAGCTACCTTTTAATACCCCGGAGGTACCTTTTAATACCTCAGAGATACATTTTAATACCTCAGAGATACATTTTAATACCTCAGAGATACATTTTAATACCTCAGAGGTACATTTTAATACCTCGGAGATACCTTTTAATACCCCGGAGGTACCTTTTAATACCTCAGAGCTACCTTTTAATACCTCAGAGATACATTTTAATACCTCAGAGGTACATTTTAATACCTCGGTGATACCTTTTAATACCCCGGAGGTACCTTTTAATACCTCAGAGCTACCTTTTAATACCTCAGAAGTACCTTTTAATACCCCGGAGGTACCTTTTAATACCTCAGAGGTACCTTTTAATACCTCAGAAGTACCTTTTAATACCTCAGAGGTACCTTTTAATACCCAGGAGGTACCTTTTAATACGTCAGAAGTACCTTTTAATACCTCGGAGATACCTTTTTTGCCGGTTTTCAACCGGCAAGGTTATCAAATAACTATGGGGCTTTAATCACAGCTGTATCTTGTGCCAGCATGGGTACTTTATAATTACCGCTATCTAAACTTACTTTAGGCAATAGTTGCTTTATTTTCAACAAATCGGCTTTGTTTACATTGGTTTGGTACAAGTAGAGAAACTTCAGGTTTTTGAGCTTCTTAAGTTGATTAATGCCACTTAAAGTAATCTTTGTACCTACGAGACTGAGCGATTGCAGCTGATCTAAATCTTTAAGCTGCGCTAATCCGGCATCGGTAACGGCCGTATAGTTTAAGCTCAGCCGGGTTAAGTTTTTACAATCTTTAATTACTTCGAGTGTTTGATCGGTAACCTTTCCATTTTCTAATTTAAGCCAGATTAACTGCTTTTTTATCAATTTGATTAAATCCTGAACCTCTTTGCCCATCGAAGTGGCATTGATAAAGTTGGCAGATAGGTAATTGGTATTTTGGGCCACGGGGAAAACCGAAATGCCCAGATTGGTAAATTGCTGTAATACTTTGCTATCAACTGCATCTACCTCTTCAACCGGGATTTCGCTTGCTTTAACTTCTCCACCCACCGTTTCGCCTTTTTGCAATGCCGCCAAAACAGGTTTTATCATTTCGGGTTGAGGCAATTCTTTAAATTTCTTTTTAAAATCTGCCCCATTATCAATCCACCATTTTAATAAGGTAATTTCGTTGGGCGTAAGTTGTGGTTTCTCTTTTGGCGCCATGTGGTCTTCATCTGTCAGTGGCAGCAGTAACCTTTTAATCAGTTCGCTTTCATCGGCTTTGCCCTTTACCAGTGTATGTCCGTCTTCGCCACCTTTCAAAATAAATACTTCCTGATCGAGCCTTAATTTGCCTTTTTGTTTTTCGCTTCCATGGCAGCTGTAACAACGGCTTTTAAAAAGTGGTTGAATGGCATGCTGATAAACAAAAGCTTCCTGCACATTGGCAATAGGTGGAATAGCTGCACCACCTTTTGCACCATCTGATTTTAAGGGCGCAGTTAAATAATCGGCGCCATGGGTTAAAGAGCCACCTAAATGCCCGGTAATAGAAATCAGGATGATTAAAATGCCGCTAATGCTTCCCAGCACCATGTTAGATTTTACCTTCCGGTAAATAATTAGCAAAATGAGTGATAAAACTGCCACACTAATGCCCATCCATTGGTGATTGCTCACAAGTTTGCCGTCGTAATCTCCGCCATTGGCCAAAAAATATCCGGTAAGACAGGAAACAACAGCGCTAAGCATGCCCAGCAAAAGCATGATGGGGAGTGCAGGCCTTAAACCGGCGAATTTCGTCTTAAATGACAAAATGATACAAATACAGGCAAGCAGTAAGATCCCGATTGGAAGGTGTACAAAAACCGGGTGAAAGCGACCGAAAAACTCTAGCATCTTTTAATTATTGGTATCTCTTTCTTAATAAATTCATCATGTGCACATTAATTGCCCATTGATCGGCAACAGGTTGGCGGGTATAGGGCAAGGTAGGCATATAATCGGCCGGACCAAACTCGGTTAGTATGGTCATACGCTCTCCATTTTGTTTTTTACGCGCAATCACCTTATCCCACCAGGCCAAATGGGCTTCCAATACTTTAGTCCATTCGGGTGCCCGCGGATCGTTAACCTGTGGTCCTTCAGGATGGCCAACACGTGAATGGATATGATCTGTTTTCTCTAAAATAAAGTCGATAGTTTCTTTCTGATCGCTCAGTAAACTTTCGTGTACGTTACACCAGTGCGAAATATCTAAAGTAAATCTTACTTCCGGATTTTTTTCTGCAAAATTTCTAGCAATAGGCGCTGCAAACATCATCCGGCCACGGTGCGTTTCGTGGTAAATGGGAAGACCTGTAGATTTTCTTTTGGCGGTTACATAATCAATAATTTGTTTATTTTCTTCGTAACTGAAATAATCTTTACCCGAATGGCAATTGATATACACCGGCTTTTGATAGGTGTTTGCACAAATGGCATCCAAGCTGCTTTTGAAAGAAGCTAAATGCTCTTTAATATTGGTTTGCGATCCGGCACACAAAAAACCTATTTCTAATTTATGCTTTTTTACGGCATCGAAAAGTTCTTTTACAGCATTGGCTTCGCCTGGCCACCAAACCTCAATGCCATCATAACCTTCTTTTTTGGCTGCAGCACAAAATTCATCTCTTGTACCTGCAAAGCCCCAATCGGTTTGCATAAACAATAGCTGGTAACCTGCCTTTGCATTTACGCGCGTAGCTTCGCTTGCATGGATGTTATTAATAGGCGCCAAAAATGAGGCTGCAGTTACAACCGCCGTATTTTGTAAAAATTTTCTTCGGGTTTGAGACATATTTTATTGGTTCATTTGTTTAGTTGTTCATTGGTTCACTTTTATTCGTTCACCAGTTCATTAGTCATTAGTTCATTAGTCATTGCAAATTGCTTATTGATTATTGGTACTTACAAACTGTTAATTGCCAACTGAAAACTGGTAACTGCAAATTGCTTATTGATCATTATCCCTCCCATCGTCATTGCGAACAGAAGGGTTGGAGTATGTGCGTAGTGTGAAGTAATCTATTATTCGTTCACTAGTTCATTAGTCATTGGTTCATTCGTTATCGCCCTATTGAATATTGGTTATTGATTATTGGTAGTTGTTAACTGTTAACTGTAAATTGTTAATTGGTTACGCCCTAGGCCACAATCTCCGAAATCACTTTCCCCCCTACATCGGTTAGCCTGAACGGGCGCCCCTGGAAAGGATAGGTAAATTGCTCGTGGTTAAAGCCCAGCTGGTTTAAAATGGTAGCCTGAATATCAAAAGCATCAACCTTACCACTGATAGCACTGTAACCAATTTCATCAGTTTCGCCGTGGGTAAAGCCTTTTTTTATACCGCCTCCGGCCATCCAGATGGTAAAGGCTTCGGTATGGTGATCTCTGCCTTTAAACGGATTTTGTATCCCGTTGCGGTTTTCCATCATTGGCGTACGACCAAATTCGCCGCCCCAAACCACCAGCGTTTCTTCTAAAAGACCCCGCTGTTTTAAATCGAGTAGCAAAGCTGTAATTGGCCTGTCGATACTTCTGCATTTATTTTTAAGCCCGATGTTGAGTGAGTTATTCGGATTATCGCCATGCGCATCCCAACCCCAATCGAACAGCTGAATGTAGCGTACACCTTTTTCTACCAGTTTACGTGCAAGTAATACGTTATTGGCAAAACAAGATTTTCCGGGTTGTGTACCATACATTTCGTGAATGTAAGCTGGTTCATCGTTAATATTCATCACTTCCGGTGCCGAAATCTGCATACGGTAAGCCATTTCATATTGAGCTATCCGCGATAAAATTTCAGGGTCGTTATATTCCTGATATTGCTGTTCGTTGGCTTGATTGATGGCATCTATAGAGGCTTTCCTCAAATCGCGGTTCATACCATCGGGGTCTTTAATAAACAGTACCGGATCGCCCTCGCTCCGGCATTGTACGCCCTGATAAACGGAAGGCAAGAATCCACTGCCCCAAACGCTTTTTCCGGCATCGGGGAAACTGCCACCACTGGTAAGCACCACATAACCGGGCAAATTCTGATTTTCAGAACCCAAACCATAAGTTACCCAGCTACCAATACTTGGCCTGCCCAAACGTGGCGTTCCGGTATGCACCAATAGTTGCGCGGGCGCATGGTTAAACTGATCGGTTTTTACCGCTTTTAAAAAGCTAACATCATCAACCATGGTAGAAAAATGCGGCAGGTTATCGCTCACCAAAGCACCAGACTGACCATGTTTGGCAAAGTTGGCTTGTGGCCCAAGCATTTTAGGTACACCGGTAATAAAAGCAAATTTCTTTCCTGCCAACAACGATGGCGGGCAATCCTGGCCATCCATTTTCATCAGTTCGGGTTTAAAATCGAATAACTCTAACTGCGAAGGTGCGCCAGCCATGTGCAGGTAAATTACACTTTTGGCCTTGCCCATCATGGGTGGCGATTTTGGCAACAGCGGATGCGCGGGGTCGTAAGCAATTTTAGTTTGCGGACTGGAAAAAAGATTACCACAACTACCCAGCAGCGAACCCATGGCTAAAGCCCCTAAACCCATTGCGCTTTCTTTTAAAAAATGTCGTCTCGAATGCAGTCTCGCATTGGCCTCTTGTGCCTCTTTAAGTAATCTGTGTGCGTTTAGCTCGTCTCTTGTCATAACCGGTCACTTAATTTTTGGTAACTACCTCATCCAGGTTTAACATGGCATTGGCCACTAAAACCATCGCAGCTTCTTCTGGTTTAAATTTCTTCTGCTTATCGCCCATAAATGCCGATGCATCTGTTGCATTCTTTCTAAATGCCTGAAGAGCTTTTGCATACAATTCTTCAAATACTTTTAACCTGTTTTGCGGAATAGTTTTATACAACATCAATTCATATCCTTTCGAAATTTTGGCTGCATTGGTATTTCCGCCTATTTTTTCCATCCGCAAGGCTAGTTTTCTGGCCATATCGATATAAACGCTATCGTTTAGGGTTACCAGAGCCTGCAACGGCGTATTGGTGCGAATACGCCTTGGGCTGCAAACCACTCTCGATGCGCCATCGAAAGCAATAGCTGATGGATATGGTGCGGTACGTTTCCAATAAGTATATATGCCCCTACGGTACTGATCTTCACCTCCGCTGGTGCGCCATTTTGCACCGTTGTATGGCGAAAACCATATCCCTTCGGGTTGCCATGGCATTACCGGCGGACCATACATTTTATTGCTTAATACACCACAAACAGATAAACTCTGATCCCTGATCTGTTCGGCACTCAACCTCACCCGCGAACCACGGGCATAAAACTTATTAAAAAGGTCTTTTTCTTTTAGCTCTTCAGTTACTTTACTATCCTGGCGATAGGTAGCCATCATCACCATTTCTTTGAGCATCTTTTTAACACTCCAGTGGTATTGGTGCATAAACTGATAAGCCATAAAATCGAGTAATTCCTGATGGGTGGGTGCCATACCCTGCGTACCCATATCTTCTAAGGTTTCTACTAAACCCGCGCCGTACAACTGCTCCCATAAGCGGTTTACCATGGTTCTCGATACCAGCGGATTTCGTTTATCGGTAAGCCACATGGCAAGGCCCATTCTGTTATCGGGTGCATTTTTAGGCATGGCAAAAGCCAGTGAATTAGGTACTCCTACTTTTACTTCTTTACCTTTCGAAGTCCACGCTCCGCGTTCGAACACATAGTTTTTACGCTTCATGCTTAGTGGATTTTCGACCATAACAGGAGTTGTGGGTACCTGTGCATCCATCAAATCGGTAAAGGTTTTCTTTCTGGCTAAATATTCTGGTTTATCTTTTCCGGGAAACTGTTTGGTAAAATAAAACCAATCGAAGTAAACCATAAACTCATCGGGATTTTTTACCGAAGCATTGCTGTATTTCAGATATACATCGTGTACCCCACTTTGCTTAGGAAAATCGACAGTTACATTTTGGTAGCCCTGACTTTGCGGCACTTTCCACGATTTAAGCTCAGGCCCATTGGGTGAACCCAAATGCAGGCTCATGGTACCACCTGGCTTACTGCAGTTGTAACGCAATATCAGTTCATCAACACCTTCGAGGTTAACCGATTTTAACCTGGCCGATGAGCTATTTTTAAAGAACAACGCAATGTTATGATTACCAATTACCGAATTCATCAGCTCATCGGCCGTGGTAGAGTTAATGGCTGGCTGTCCGGTTTTTAAAAACAACTCAACCTCAGCGGCCCTTTCTTTACCGGCTACCGTTTTTACCCAACTGGTTAGCTGATTGAGTTCATTTTTCAGACTGTCGTTAAAATTTTTAAGCAAAGGGTATTCTGCCGATACATCTTCATCTCTCGTATTGTTAAAGTAGGACATGAATTTATAATATTCATCATGCTTAAAAGGGTCGTAAGGATGGCTGTGGCATTGTACGCAAGAAAAAGTGGTACTCATCAATCCCTCCCAGGTGGCATTTACCCGATCCAGCACCGCCGCAGTTCTAAATTCTTCGTTATTGGTTCCGCCTTCATCATTAGTTGGGGTATTGCGGCTAAATGCAGTAGCGATATATTGTGCATCAGTTGGATTGGGAAATAAATCGCCCGCAATCTGATCAGTAATAAACCTATCATAAGGCATATCTGCATTGTATGCTTTAATTACCCAATCGCGATAGCTCCAGATATTCCGGTTTGGATCGCTTTCGTAACCTTTAGTATCTGCATAGCGGGCAACATCAAGCCACATGGAAGCCCAGCGTTCGCCAAATTTTGGTGAGGCCAGTAAGCTGTCGACCAAAATATTGTAAGCTTTTTCTTCATCTTTGCTGTTCAGGTAAAATTTGGCCAGTTTATCCGACGGATAGGTACCAATCAGGTCTAAACTTACTCTACGGAGTAAAGTAGCCTTATCAGCAGTTTTGGCTGGTTTCAGCTTGTTTTCTTCGAGTTTGGCAAAAATAAATTTATCCAGATCATTGCGTACCCAGTCATTATCTACATCAGGCACTTCAGTTGGTTTTACACTAATATAGGCCCAGTGGTTACCCCATTTTGCTCCTTGCTTAACCCAGTCGCTCAGTATGTCAATTTCATCGCTATTTAAAGCAGGGTGTTTGTAAGGCATCCTTTCTTCCGGATCGTTAGATTTCAGGCGTTTAATAAATTCGCTGTCTTCCGGATTACCGGGGATAATGGCTGGTTTACCACTTTTGGTTTTAGCCAAAGCCTCTTCTCTAAACAGCACGCTGAAACCACCCTGTTGCTTAACGCCACCATGGCAGGCTATGCACTTTTTATTGAGAATGGGCTTAACCTGCGAATTAAAATCGATTGCTTTCTCAGCAGAAAAAAGTGAAAAAGCAATTAAACCGATCACAATTAGCGTAAAAGCTGATGCAAATAGTATTTTCCTCTTCAATAACATTTGTGTGTGTATTTAATACAGAAACTTATCCGCGGTAAAGCCTGCCGTTTAAATAGCTGAAATTACTATGGGAACTTATATCTGGTTAAAATAAATAAGGGCCTAATCCCTTTTAAATCAAAGGTCAATATAAATATAAAATACAAAAATGCATTAACTTGCGCAAAAGATGGATTATATTACTTTTGTAAAGCCAAATCAATGCCTTCAAATACCTGATGAAAAAACAACCGATTAGAAAAAAAGATGGGTTTGAGGACCAAAAATCTATTATTGTTCCGCGAAATGTGTTAGCTAAACAATGTATTGGTAATGAGATTATCAACAATCTTTATATTACCAATATTGGATATTACCCCAAAGCACAGAACCATTACCGGAAAAGAATTAACGGAGCCGAACAGCACATTCTGATTTATTGTTTTGAAGGCAAGGGAAACGTTTGCCTGGAGCAGGTTAATTATCCCGTTGAAGCCGGTAATTTTATCGTTATTCCGAAAAAAAAGGAACATGTTTACGAAGCCGATCCTGTTTTACCATGGACAATTTACTGGTTTCACTTTTCGGGCCCAGGGGCCGATCTGCTGGTAAGTCAAATGCAAAACCCTAAAGCTTATGGTGGTTTTAGCGAAGAAAGGAATACCCTTTTCAATACCATTTACAGCCGTTTGGAAAGAGGCTTTAGCCGTGAGCATATGATTTATGCCAATTTGTGCTTTCATCAGTACATCGGCGAGTTTATTTATGCCGACAAACACCTTGCAAACGATAGGGAGCTTGTACCGGATAAAGTGGAAGAAACCATCGATTTGATGCGCAACAATATTGAAAAGATGATGAGTTTGAAGGAAATGGCACTGGCGGTTTGCCTCTCCCCCTCACACTTATCGGCCATTTTTAAAAAGAAAACCGGCACCTCACCTATTGATTATTTTAACCAGCTCAAAATCCAGAAAACAACACAATACCTGCTTTTTACCAACCTGAGAATTAATGAAATTGCACAGAAAATCGGTATTAACGATCCCTACTATTTTAGCCGGCTTTTTTCGAACGTGATGGGAATTTCGCCCAAACAATACCGTGATAACAGGTTTAGCTAATCATGCTGTTAGCGGTTATTTATACTTTTCTGCCCCAGATGTTATTAATGAATCATTACGAATAACCAACTAAACTACAGACAATTAGCAAATCACACCACGTTAATCTAAAGTAAGCCCAATCTGTTTGAGTAAAATGGCCGCGTTAAAGGTTTTGCATGGGCCTTGTTTCAGCAGGTAGTCAAATTTCATTTCGCCATGGCTAATCTGGATATCGAAATGGAAGTTGCGTACCGTAGTTGGATAATCGTTAATCAGATCTGCCAGCTGTAAATCGTGCGTAGCAAAGAGTGCTGGTGTTTTTTCGGCAATCAGTTTTTCAACAAAAACTTTCGAACCCAGATATTTATCACGGCTGTTGGTTCCGCGCAGCATTTCATCAATCAATACCAAAGTATCTTTATCGCGCACCACATTTTCTAAAATCATTTTCAGGCGATTTAGCTCTGCTTTAAATGTCGAGGTGCTTTCGTTCAACGAATCTTTAATCCGCATGTAGGTGTTAATCGAAAAAACAGATAACTGGAGGTTGGTGGCACAAACCGGTGCACCCGAATAGGCCAAAACCATATTAATACCCAGCGTACGCAGGAAAGTACTTTTACCAGCCATATTCGAGCCGGTTACAATATCAACCGTTGGGTTTTGGTTTACATGAAAATCATTATCTACCCTTAACTCGCGACGGATAAGCGGGTGGCCTATCTGTTCGGTTTTTAAGGTAAACTGCTCCATTACTTCAGGGAAAATCCAATCTGGCTGGTTATAAGCGGTAGTAGCCAGTGAAATCAGTTCTTCAAAATCGCCCAGGTGGTTCAACGCAGCAATTACATCTTTTGATGAAGATTTATACCAAATATCAAGATTGATGCAGCATTTTAAATCCCACAGTAAAAGTGCATTCAGTATACCTCCTACCAGGATATTGAGGCGGGCATCAAAGTTCTGGATAATTTTAGACAGGCTTTTAATTTCCTGGCTTACGGGAATACGCGAATCAAATAAATCTAAAATGTAAGCACTTTTCCAGTTTTGATTTTCTGTCCACAAAATGGCACTGGCATAGCCATTTAACAAGCCGGAACTGCCACCGAAACTATAAAATACCTTATTAATTTTTGCGCTAAGCAATACATTCCAGCCGGTGTGGATGACAAACACCAATGCCAGTATTTTCCAAAAAGCACTGCTGATGATAATGGCAGCCAAAATTAAACCAAAAGTAACAAAGGGTACCAGCTTAACATAAAAGCGCAAAAATTTACCTTTCGCAAATTCCAGTTGTGGCCCCAGCTGCAGTTTGAGCTGTAGTTTAATTTGCTCTATTTTATCGGGATCGTAACCATGCAAATTGGCCCTGAAACTATAGGTCTCCTCAATTTTAGTGATTATTTCTTTTACCGCTTCTTGCCGGCTTAAAATGTTATCGCGTGTCGATTTATTGGCCAGTTTTTTCGCCAGCACATCGTTACCGTTTTTGGTACTGCAGCGATTTAAAAGCGCAAATAAAGATGCTTTCCCAAAAATATCGAGATCAGAAGTGTATGGGTGGGCTTCAGACTCGAATGCTGTACCATGATCGTAACCGTTCTCCTGACCGTTTAAAACATTCCATTCGTTCTGATACACCCACAATAATTGTTTTTTGTAATCAATTTCGAGATCGAGCTTGCTTTGCTTACGTACCACATAAGCAAAAGCAATTACAGGTAACAATAAGGCGATCTGTATCAGGGTTCGAAAGCCATCATCAGCAGAACGCACCAATAAAACAAAAAATAAGATCTCGGCCAGGAACAAACCTACCCGTACCAGAGAAAGTTTGTCGATTAATTTTTTGGTCTGATTGATACCATCAGTAACCGCCTTAATTTTTTCACTGTAACCCGATATGATCTGCGCTTGTAATTTTAACATTATATTTGAATCTCGAAATTCTAAAGATAGGGAAAATATTAAATGAAGATTACACTCATCGCCATCGGCAAAACCGAAGATAAATATTTAATAGAGGGGATTGATAAATACATTAACCGCTTAAAACATTACATTAACTTCAGTTTTTTGGCAATACCTGATGTAAAAAATGTAAAAAACCTGAGCGAGGCGCAACAAAAAGCCAAAGAAGCCGAACTGCTGCATAAACAGATCAACAATAGCGATATGGTAATTTTGCTGGATGAGAAAGGGAAGAAATACTCGTCGGTTGAGTTTTCCAATTATTTAAACAAACAGATGATTGGCAGTGTTCAGCATTTAATCTTTATTATTGGCGGGCCTTACGGATTCGACGAGAGTATTTACAAGCGGGCAAATGGTTTAATTTCGCTATCGGATATGACTTTCTCGCACCAGATGATCAGGTTGTTTTTTGTAGAGCAACTTTACCGCGGATTTAGTATTTTGAAGGGCGAGCCTTATCATCACGCTTAAAGGAAGATGAAAAGGTGGGTGAATATGGAAAAAGGAAATAAAAATCATCATTAAATAAAAAGAAACAATGTTACTAGATAAATATAAACGGGAATACAGGTACAAAAGTAACCAGGGCGGCAGCAACAAATACTTATGGATCAGCATTATTATTTCGCTGATTATCGGTGGTTTAATCTGGTATTTCGGGTAAGCGCATAAAAAAACACCAGACAAAATGCCTGGTGTTTCTTATCCTTTTGCAATAAAAAGCTTAAACGCCTTTTTTGCTGGTCATATTTGCTTTTTTAGCCGGGGCCGAAGTTTTAGTAGTTGCTTTTGCACTGGCAGATGCCTTAGCACCGGTAGCTTTTACTTTTTTATCAGCTGTTTTTTCTTCAGCTAATTTAACCTCTGCAGCTGTTCCTGGTGTTTCAGGAGCTTCTTCTGTAAACAAAGGAAGATCTTTAAGCAAGTTATACCAGGTAATAATTTTCTTCATATCCGAAGCATAAACTTTCTCCTGATCGTGGCCTGGGGCTACTTCAAGAAAATAAGCACGTAAATCGCCTTTTAAATCAGGTGTGCTTCCTTTAGCCGAAATTTTGGCAAAAATATCAGCCAGTTTAATTTCTTCTTCTTCACCATAAACCGTAATATCTTCTAACGAAGCTAATTTGGTGTTGGTGATGTTGGCTACAATTTTAGTTTTTTGCGCATCTAAGCTTTCTAAAATGTAACCTACTTTATTTTGTCCAACCAGTTTAAATAAACCCGGTCTGCCAGATACGGCAACAATTCCTCTTAAGTTCATATGTGTATGTGTTAAGCGGCCAGCGGTTGGCGTGTAGCGTTACAAAACTTCAGACCAAACGCTTAACGCGTTAATATTTTGCTTGGTGCGAAGTGCAGAGAGCGCTATGCCCAAAGCACTTGGCGCTTTGCTTTCTTAATCTTCTAAAACTTCAATGTTTACAATCTTATCGCCCTGACGGATATCATCAACAAGATCTACATTTTCGATAACTTTACCAAAACAAGTGTGGTTGCGATCTAGGTGTGCAGTGTTTGTTCTGCTGTGGCAGATAAAAAACTGTGAACCACCGGTATTGCGGCCAGCGTGTGCCATTGATAAAACACCACGATCGTGATATTGGTTATCGCCATCTAATTCGCAATCAATTTTGTAACCCGGACCACCAGTACCAGCTAAATGTGCAGTAGCAGGGTCTTTTGAATTCGGACAACCACCCTGAACCACAAAGTTTGGAATTACACGGTGAAAAGTTACTCCATCATAAAAGCCTTCTTTAGCTAATTTTTTAAAGTTTGCAACGGCTTTTGGCGCATCGTTATCGTAGAATTCTACGGTCATTTCGCCTTTTTCTGTTTTTATTATTGCTTTACTCATCTTAATATCGGTACTAATTTTTATAAATCTGTCCACTTAAAAGCACGAAGTTTTTTAAGTAGAGGGCAAAAATAACAAAATTGTATAACTTATAACACCATTAAATTTTTCTATCCAGTATAAATGAGGTATTTTAGTATTTTAAGTAATTCGGTTTTGGCAAAGAAATATTATATCCTCCTCATCTGTCTGCTCTTCGCTACGGGGCTTAAGGCTTCATCGTTGTTAATTTACATGGATGAAGACCAGAAGAACCACCTTAAAGCGTATGGTATAGCTTATTGGACCATTAGCAAACAAGTTGAAGTAGATTGGCTTTTAAATTACCGTGGAGGCAGTTTTCTGATCAAATACAATAAAGCTGTAGAGGATGAACTAAAAATCAGAGGCGTATCTTACGAGGTAATGGCCGATGGCAAGGTGGTGAGTCTGTTAAATGAAATCAGCGATCCATCAGTTAATATGGAAATGGTAAAACTGGAGAAAACCCCAAAAATTGCCGTTTACTCGCCCAAAAGTAAATTACCCTGGGATGATGCTGTTACCCTGGTTTTAACTTATGCCGAAATACCCTACGATGTAATATACGATGATGATATTTTGCAGGATAAACTGAGCAAATATGATTGGCTGCACCTGCATCACGAAGATTTTACAGGTCAGTATGGCCGTTTTTGGGCCAATTTCAGGTATGCCACCTGGTACCAGGAAGATGTAAAAAACCAGGAGGCTTTAGCTAAACGGATGGGCTATAAAAAGGTATCGGAAATGAAACTGGCCGTAGCCAAACACATTAAAGAGTATTGTGCCGGCGGTGGTTTCCTTTTTGCCATGTGCTCGGGTACCGATAGTTTTGATATTGCACTTGCCGCCGAAGGGGTGGATATTTGTGCCCAGATGTTTGATGGTGATGCCGCCGACCCAAATGCGCAATCGAAACTTGATTTTAACAAGGCATTGGCTTTTCAGAATTTCAGGCTCGACAACAACCCGATGAATTATGAATTTTCGGACATTGATGTTACCCAAACGCGCACGCTAAATCAAACCAACGATTATTTTACCCTCTTCGATTTTTCGGCCAAATGGGATTTGGTGCCCACCATGCTTACTCAAGACCACGACAAGGTAATTAAGGGATTTATGGGACAAACCACTGCCTTTAAGAAAAGTCTGGTTAAAACAAGTGTAACCGTTTTAGGCGAAAATAAAGGTGCTGCAGAGGTTCGCTACCTGCATGGCGAAATTGGAAAAGGCCAGTTTACCTTTTATGGTGGCCATGATCCGGAAGATTACCAGCATGCTGTAGGCGATCCGCCAACCGATTTAAATCTGCACCCCAACTCGCCCGGATACCGCCTTATTTTAAACAACGTACTTTTTCCTGCGGCTAAAAAGAAACCGCAAAAAACATAATTTCTGCAATAAGCAATTCTGGCATTATCCAATTCGGGCTTTAAACTACTTGCTTTATGCCCCGTATTCCTATTCTGTATACAATAGGGAACAAAATTCCTTTGCGTAGCGCAATACCGTAATTATACCAAATCATCACAAATACCATACTGTAAACCAACACCTTACAAACCGAATTGTAACACACTTGATACTTTGGCACAGCTTTTGGAAATGAGGTTAGTAATTAACAACAGGTAAAAAGCCTGATTTTTTAAACAAGATCTTTCTAAAAGAAAAATATTATGAAAAAGTTATTATTAAGTGCATCGGTTATTTTATTGGCAACTGGTGCTTTCGCACAATCAACTACGGGTACAACTTCAAGGTTCGGTATTAAAGCCGGAGTTAACTTAGCTAAAATTCATTCAAGTGGAGATAATGAATCTCTCTACAATGACAATGCTAAAAACAATGTTGGTTATAACGTTACTGCTTTCGGAGATTTTGGTGTGGCCAATAACTTCTTTATCCAGCCTGGAATTTCGTTGCAAAACAAAGGGGTTAAATTTGAAGGCACCAGTAGTGCAACTGTAGGATCTACTACTACAACTACTACTTCATCCGTAAAAACAAATGTAATGGCTATTGAAGTACCGGTTAATGCGGTATTTAATATTCCAACCGGCGATGCTGGTGCAGTGCAAATCAGTGCAGGTCCTTACATCGGATTTAATATTTCTGGTAAAAACAAAGGAAATACCACCACTACCACGGTAAATAACAACACCAATTCGAGTGTAACCAGTACCAGCAGTAATGACAGGGATTTAAGCTTCGGTAGCGCAAATGATAAAGATCAGAGCACTACAGATTTCGGAGCAAACTTTGGCTTAGCTTATCGTACTTCATCAGGTTTCTTGGTAGGTGCTAACTATGGTTTAGGTTTATCTGATCTGACTCCAAAAGACAGACAGGCTAACAGCAATAAATTTACCAACCGTGTGCTTGGATTTACGGTAGGTTATTCTTTCTAAGCAATAAAAAAATACCTATGAAAAACAAAAAACCTTCCCGATGTAATGTCGGGAAGGTTTTTTTTATGCTTTTTGATCGGGTTGCCTAATCGTAAAAGTTCCAGCTTACACCAAATTTCAATAAGGCATCCTGCATGGGGTAACGATTTACGGTAAAATACCCTTTTTGGAAAAGACCTTGATTTACGAAATCGTATTTAACAAAAATATTAGCCCGCCGTAAATTGGCCTTAAAAAAGACATCCACAATAGGCTTTGATGGCAAATTAACCGGATTAGCTTCATCAATATAAAATTGCGCAGTAGCCGGCGAATATAAATAATTGGCATACTCAGAATTATACCTTACATCAAAGCCAATATTTGCTTTCAGTACCTTAAAAAAGGTATTATTGAAATAAATACTGTTATAAGTATAAATTTCAGGCGTTCTTAAAACAGCGTTTTTATCTGTTTTTTGGTAGGCTATATAATTCTCTAATGCGAATTTACCAAAACGCCATTTCTTTGATACATCAATTCTGATTAAACTGATATCGGCAGTAGCCTGTTTAGGTAGGATAGCAGTTGTTCCGTTACTGTGATCGGCACCAAAATACAGGTAATTACTGGTTAAGAAATATCTTGCACCGGCAATAAGGTCGTATTTATCGTTAATGTAGTTGAAAGACAGGTTCAGGATTTTAGTATTTTTAAAATCGTTATTCGTCCATTTGTAGTGGTTTCCGTGGTAATAATCGTAAATCGCAGCTGGGCTTTGGTTTTGTGCATAAGCCCCCAGCTCTATGCGGCCAATGGTTTTACCCAAAAGGATTTTACTTTTGGCTTCATACAGATAATCGCCTGCATTTTCGCCCTGCAGAATTTGCTGTAAATCTAAATTAAAATCGACGTTGGTTGAGAAACGATAGCCCGCAGCACCCAAAACGGTAATGTTCTGATAGTAGGCACGGCTTTGCTCATAGCTGGTACCATCCAGTTTAAGCCCCAAAAATTCATGCTTGAAATATTCGTGCCTGATCCCTGCATCAACCTTTAGCTCATTTTTAATTACCGATGAGTTTTTAGGTCTTAAAAAGAAGCTGTAAATAAACTCATTTTTAATGTGCAGCACACGGGTCGAATCGTTGGTAAAAGTAGTGCTGGCAATTCCAGGGGGCAACACATTATTTATGTCACTTTCATTTTTTAAAAAATCGTAGGTATTGTTATTGTATTCAAAAGTGTGGGTAACCTTGTTGGTGGGTAAAACAGCATTATTGGCATTGGCAGAGGTATCGATGCGGCCAACATAATAGGTCTGCTTTAAAAACAAGGTGTTTTTCTTGTAAATATTTCGCGATGCTGAAAGATTTACCGGCTCGGCCTCCCTGCTGATTGTTGCATAATCGGGATTAAATATCTGATTGGCAGAAGTTACCGATCCGTTTTCATAAGCACGCATGTTATTAAAAATTGCCGAAGCCCACATGTTATAGCGTTTGCTTGGCGATTGGTACCAGGAGAATACGGCCACATTTAAGTTATCGCCCCGTTGCCTGGCATAAAACCCTTTCGAATCGGCGCGGTTAAAGTTTACACCCACATTCCAGTTGCGCTTAATATTTTGTGTATGAATAGCCCTGAAAAGCTGTTCTTTCTGTCCGGCACTTACAAAATACAGGCTGGTAAAGGGCGTCCGGGCCTGATAGTAGATGATATCTTCGGGAGTTAAGGCGTAGTAATCGAGCGAATGGAAACCTGCATCGAAACCTATGCGCTTGCTGGGCTCAAAAAGCAGCGGTCGGGCAGCAAGCCCCATGTTACCATTGCTAATGGTTGGGTGGGTGGGCTGTAAAAGCGGACTGTAATTCTGAATGTTTACCGTTGATGTATCCAATGGCAACAGGACAATGCTATCTTTAGTTAAAGAAAGCTTGGTAAAACGAATATATTTCGCTGTAAAAACTACCGTATCGTTACCCCCATCCAGCTTTTTCCTAACCGAATCAAGTTCTTTATTGGTACCTACGCTCGTTTTTAAATCTTGTGCAAAAGCTTTATTGATGCCCAAAAGCACTACAATCAAAAAACAGATCTGAACAATATTACGCATTTTACAGTTCGGCAATTAAGCGGGTTAAAATTTCGGTCATTTTAGGCTCGGCTTTAGCTGCAGCCTCTAAAATTTCGTCTAAGTTAAAAGGTTGTAAATCTTCAGGGAAACCTTCGTCGGTTAATACCGAAATGGCAAATACGGGTAAGCCGGCATGGTTGGCCACGATTACTTCGGGCACTGTGCTCATTCCTACGGCATCGGCACCAATTAAACGCAGGTACTTATATTCGGCCTTGGTTTCTAAATTAGGGCCAGAAACGGCTACATAAACACCTTTATGGCATTTAACATCTACATCTTTGGCAATTTCTAGAGCTTTAGCAATGATGGCGCGCTTATACGGCTGGCTCATGTCTGGAAAACGTGGCCCCAGTTCGCTTTCGATCAAACCCCTTAGCGGGTTATCTGGCTGCAGGTTAATGTGATCTTCAATAATCATCAAATCGCCCTTTTTAAACTCGGGGTTTAAAGAGCCCGCAGCATTCGAAACAATCAGGTTTTCGATCCCTAATCCTTTCATTACACGCACAGGAAAAGTAATTTGCTGCATGCTGTAGCCTTCGTAATAATGCAGGCGACCTTGCATGGCTACAATTTTCTTTCCGTTTAAGGTACCAAAAATGAGTTTACCGCTGTGAAACTCTAAAGTAGAAATCGGAAAATTAGGGATATTGGAATACATGAGCTGGTGCTCTACCTCAATATCTTTTACCAATCCGCCTAAGCCAGTGCCTAAAACAATGCCAATTTCGGGTTTAAAGTTCTCTGTTTTACGTTTTATATATTCAACGGTTTCTTCTATTGCTCTTAACATAATTTAAAATGAGTTCGTCAAAGGTAATCTTATCTTCTTCAAATAATTCAACCTCGATGGGTAAATAATATACAGGTAAATTTACCAGTAAATCCTCAAATCCGGTAGCTCTTAAACGTTTGCTATCCTTTTCTGTTGTGATGATGATTTTTTCTTTTTTTGTCACAGCCACAAAAGCTGTTTTTAACTTGCTGATATCGGCTTGCTTAAAAGCGTAATGATCGCGAAATGCTTGATGCTTGATAGTCTGTGTGTATTTTTGCAGTTCTTCGATCAAAGGTTCGGGATTGGCAATACCGGTAAGCAGAAAAACTTCAAAATCTTTAATCGATTCAAGCGGCATGATTTCTTCGTGGTACAGGTGCTGTAACTGGCCATATTTTAAATAAGCATGCAGCACAGGCTGGTTATTATCGGGTTGTAATTCGTTTATCGATGCTTGCTGGGCAACATGTAAAAAGGGCACCGGAGATTTGGTAACCAAAAGCACATCGGCTCTTTTGCGCGAAGCGAAAACATCCCTTAAATTCCCTGCAGGCAGCAAAAACTGTAGGGTGCCCAGTTTCCTGAACTCAAAAAGCAAGATATTAAAACCCGCTTTAATGGCGCGATGTTGAAAAGCATCATCCAGAATAATAACATCGTGGTTATTTTGCAACTGCCTTACTCCTGCCACGCGATCTTCACACACTGCTACGGTAACCTGCTTAAATTTTTGGTAATATTGTAAAGGTTCATCGCCAATGGTTTCGGCTGTAGCGCGGTGATCAGCCAGAATAAAACCTTTCGTTTTACGCCCATAGCCCCTGCTTAAAATAGCCACGTTATAACCATCCAGCAGCCTTATTAAATATTCGGTTGTTGGCGTTTTTCCGGAGCCGCCAACAGCCAGGTTGCCTACACAAATTATTGGCAAATTGAACGATACACTCCGCATAATGCCCCAATCATAAAGCTTTTTCCGGAGTATAACGGCCATAGCATAAACCCATGAAAAAGGAAGCAGCAGAAGACGTAAATAATTAACTAGCATAGTGTCGTGTTTTCAAAAATACTGATTATTTAAAAAAGAACTGCATTGCTTTTGGCAATGCCTGCTAAATGAACCTGTGGTGGTTAAAAATGTTTGCCAAATCTCACCCATTTTTGAACACAGGTGTGATTTAAATTGATAAGCCTGAATTTTATTTTTATACTTGTTGTTCTATCAAAACATAAATAAATGTCTCCAAATAAACGCTTAGTAGTTGGTCAAGGTCAGATTAGCGGCTACATTTCTATATTTTTAGCCGTTTTGGCTTTACTCGGCATCCTTTGTTTTCATTATCCCGAGAAATTGACAACCCCCGAATTCCGAGAAATTTACACCAAAGACAGTGTCGAAGTTATGATGCTGGGCGGGGTAATTGCGGCTTTCTTCTTTTCGGCACTAAGTATCGTTTTAAGCAAAAAACTAAAGTGGGCCTGGCCTGGTTTTTTACTGGCTGCTTTTGCTGTATTATTGGGTGCCGTGACTGTTGAAGGCCGGGATGTTGCCAAATCAAACTGGCATTTTGGCCTAGACTGGATGATTTTGGATTTACTGTTAATGGTGGCTATTTTTGTTCCATTGGAATTGTTTTTCCCAAAAAACACCAACCAGACTAAATTCCACGAAGAGTGGCGTACCGATCTAACCTATTTTGTAGTCAGCCATTTATTTATCCAGTTTTTTGGTATTGTTACGCAAAAACCTGCGGTGTTGTTTTTTGGCTGGATGGGTTTAGATAAAATCCATACCTGGGTGCAAAGCCTGCCATTTGCCCTGGCCTTGTTCCTGGCGTTCTTCAGTACCGATCTTTTCCAGTATTGGGCGCACCGTTTTTTCCATACTAAAGTAGCTTTGTGGCGTTTTCATTCTATTCACCACTCTACCCAGAACATGGATTGGCTTGCCGGAAGCCGCACACACTTTATCGATATCTTTTTTACCCGTGCCATGACTTTCATCCCTTTGTATATCCTGGGTTTTTCGTCAACTGTGTTTAATGTTTACATCATTTTTATTGCCATTCACGCGGTTTTAATTCACGCCAATACGCGCATTAATTTTGGTCCGCTCAAATATATCTTCACCACACCGCAATACCACCACTGGCACCATTGCGAAGACCCCAAATATTATGGGCATAACTTCGCTTCGATATTTCCATTTATTGACATGATTTTTGGCACCTATTATTTACCCGGAAAAGAATGGCCAGCCGGAACAGGTGTGCATGAAGCGGCCTACCCGAAAGGATTTGTGAAACAAACCATTTATCCTTTTACCAAAAGCCCATTCGATACGGATTTGAATATGGAAGAACGGAGTGACAGATAAGCTTATTGCATGATTAATGTGGTGGGGTGCAGACACCAACCGCTAAAGAAGTAATAACTAAAACTGCAATTCAATAGGTTTATCTGATTTATAGGTTTCAACAATAATTGCCGGAATGCTTAAATGGTGCCTTTGGTACAGTGCCTGCCAAAATTCTGCGTCATTTTTCTTTGGGTATTTATAAAAATCCTGCCTTAATTTAACTGTTGAGAAATTATTGCTGTTCTTCTGCAAGGGATCAATATCATCTAAAAAAATAAGTTCCATTTCTGCCGAGGGCTCTCCCATTGAGAATAATCCGGCCACTACATTACATTTTAAATAGGTAGAAGCCAGGTACGACTGGCCATTTTTCAGATCATAATTTTGCCTGTTTATCCAAATCATGCTTTTATTAATGGTTGCCACATTACTTTCCATACCTTTGATCAAGTGTCCGTCGACAGTAATATACACCCAGCCATTACGGCTCCTGTACGCCAGATTTTTGACTTTATTGAAATAAATTTTATAGCACTTTACACCTTCATATTCTACCTGACCTTCAATTTCATATTCGTTATCTTCATTTAAAAGATTATCGTTTAAGTTGGTTACAAAATAACACTTAAGTTCAACCCTTAAGTCAACCGCGTAGTTAACCTGAAAATTACCTGAAGTGCCTCCCCTTAATTTATCGAGTCTTCTTAATCCGTTTAATTGTAAGCGTATGTCATTTTTATACTCATCGGTATGTAGATCAAAAACACCTTCGGCAAAGGTTTTGTATTTTCCATCTCTGACCAGGTATTGCCTGCAAATCAGATTTTTGCTTACTACACCAGTATCGCCCAGGTGAGCTACAGCGTTTTTAATCAAAGTTTGCACAAAAGTTGGTGAGTAGATTTCTACATCGTTTAGCCTAATATATTTATCTTTTAATTTAACTATAAAATCGGCGTTAGCTGTACTTTCATCAACCCTCACTGAGTGGTTCTCATAGCCCACAGAACTAAAAGAAAGCAACTGACCTTTGCCTAGCGAATCGATTTTAACACTAAAATTACCCTCATTATCGGTTAACGCAATCAATATCTGATGATGATAGATAGACACTGATTCGAGACCTTTATTACCTGCGTTAAGCACACGACCCTTAATTACCTTTTGGGCAAAAACATTACTTAAGCAAAAAAATAAAAACGAGAAAAATAGCAGGAAGTATTTGGAGAGGTGGCGCATTTAGATTTTAATTTAGTTTCCCTAAAGTATCAATAATTTAGAGATATGCACTTAATTATTTGCCGTTTAACTTACAGCCGCCCGATCTCGACATTGCTTATCACACATCATTTCCCTGTAGTTACTGGAGTGGTTTAAACCCGGTTGAAGCGGAAATACTTTTTGTTCCGCTGGTATTAAAAGAATACTTCTTCCCCCTACATTATCAATAACGCTCAGAAAAGCACTTAAACAAAAAGATTGAAGCAAAAAACGGGGCTGACATTCCTATAAAATGCCAGCCCCTGCTTTTCAAAATATATTGAATTACACTCTTTTAGCTTTCTACCTTTGGCGGCATTAATTTATAAACCACCGGTGTTACAATCCGCGATAAGAGCGTAGAACTGATTAAACCACCAATCATTACGATGGCCAGTGGCGAAATAAGCGGGTTGCTGGAAAGTGCGATAGGCAACAAACCCCCGATAGCTGTAAAGGTAGTTAAGATGATGGGCAGGAACCTGATCTCTCCAGCTTCTTCAATGGCCTGGTTTAAAGGCATTCCTTCGGCGCGCAACTGATTGGTAAAATCGACCAGCAAAATTGTGTTTTTCACTTCAATACCCGCCAAAGCCACAATACCGATAGTTGCCACAAACGACAAGGAATTGCCTGTAACCATTAGTGCCAATACAGCCCCCACAATACCCAGTGGAATAACCGAAAGTACAATAAGCGTACTTTTAAAGGTTTTAAACTCTAGCACCAGCACCGCAATAAAAAGAAAAAGGGTTACCAGCAATATACTGCCAAAACCTCCAAAAGATTGGTTCCGGCTCTCAATTTCGCCGCCCATTTCGAAGGTATAACCATCGGGCAGTTTAAGGTTTTTCATCTGCGCTTCTACATCCTGAATCACTTTATCATTTAAAAAGCCTTTCTGTACAAAAGCATTTACCGAAATGGTACGGGTTTTATTGTAATGGTTAATGCTTAAAGGCGAAGTTTCGAGTTTTAACGAAGCCACCTGCAGTAACGGAATGGATGTGCCCTGGTTGTTATTGATGTATAGGTTATTGAAAACAGTTAAATCAGGATAAGATGGACGTTTGGTGGTAAGCAGGATATTGTAATCGTCGCCGTTAGATTTAGGATTGATAAATTTGCCTACTTCCAAACCGGCTACTGCCATCCGAACGGTACGGTCGATATTAACGGTAGGAATGCCCAGTGCCTGTGCTTTGTCTTTATTGATATCGACTTTAATATCAGATTTTAAGTTTTTAAGCGGATTGTTTACATAAATGGTGCCGGCAGTTTTAAGCAACATATTTTCAACCCGGCCACCAATACTTCTTAAAGTATCTAAATTATCGCCCAGTAAACGTACTTCAACCGGTGAAATAATAGGCTGTCCCTGTTCAAAATCTTTAACTTCTACTTTTGCACCCGGGTATGGCGTCCATTTTTTGCGTAGCATTTCGATAATCTCAATTTTACGATCGGATTTAATATCAGGTTGCAGCAGCACAAAAAGTTCGGCAAAATCTGTTCTTTCATTTTGAGGCAATACGTTATAATAAATCCGTGGATTACCTTTCCCCACATTAGATGCAAAATACCTGACTTCAGGAATCTTTTTCAATTCCTTTTCAATGGCTTTAGTAACCGAATCGGTATAATTGAGGTTCGATTGCAAAGGGGTAGAAATATTGATCAAAAACTGTGGTTTTTCTGATGCCGGAAATAAGCTAAAACCAATAACGGGAATAAGCATAATAGAGCCTGCAAAAATGGCTACCGCAATTACAATGGTTAAAACAGGTTTAGCAAGTGCCTTATCGAGTAATTTGGAATATGAGCCGTGGATAATTTTCTGTAAAGTGCGCAGAAAAATATTGCCATTGGCATCGGCATGTGGTTTTAACAGTTTGCTCGATAAAAAAGGTACTACGGTTAATGCCACTAACATTGAGGCAATAACCGAGCAGATTACGGCTACGGGTAAACTCCTGATAAATTCGCCCGAAGCTTCGGGTAAAAACATCAAAGGCATAAAAGCGATAATGAGCGTGGCGGTACACCCCATTACAGCCATTCCAATTTGTTTGGTGGCTTTCAGTGTAGCTTCCAACCGGCTATGCCCGTCGCGCATCCATCGTTCGATATTTTCGACTACCACAATACTATCATCAACCAGCAAACCCAGCGATACCACCAGGCCAACAATACTCAACTGGTTTAAACTAAAACCCAAAACACTCAACAAAACCACACCGATTGCTAAAGAAAGTGGAATAGAAACCATTACCACAATTGAAGCCCGAGTACCCAAAGGTAAAAGCGTAACCAAAACCAATAAAATGGCAATCATAAAATCGGTACCTAAACCACCCAAACGGCTGTTTACATTATCGGCCTGATCGAACACTAACTGCTGATCGATATTGGCAGGCAAAGTTTTCCTGAATTTCTCGATTACCGGCAAATAGGCTTTTTGGGCCGCGGTAATGTTTCCACCCGATTTTTGTGCAGCTACCACAAAAACACAACGGTGTCCGTTTAAGCGGGTAATGTCTTTTTCCTGCGAATAATCGAAATACACATTGGCTACATCTTTTAAAGCCGTGTTTTTACCGTTGCCACTAAAAACCACTGTATTTTTAATTTCATCGATATTCTGATAGTTACCGCTGGTTTTAATGTTGAACGATTTGGTGCCAGCGTTTACACTTCCACCGGGGATATTGGCCACTTCACTCTGAATGGCACTGGCAATAAAGGTGACCGGAATGTGCAACTGCGCCAGTTTTTCGAGGTTTAAATCTACCCGAACCAACTGATCTGGCAAACCCATAATTTCTACATTTTTCAAGAACGGGATTTTCTCGAGCTCCGACTGTAAATCTTCGGCTTTTGCTTTCAGTTTATCGCGCGAGGCATTTTCCGATACCAGTGCTATCTGCAATACATTTACATCAGAAGGGGAAACTTTTTGCACCTCCATGCTATAAATTTCCTGAGGAAGATTGGCACGCTCGCTGTTTACCTCACGTACCAGTTCCTGGTATTTATCGTCGACATTTACGGCATATTTATACTCTACAAAAAGTACAGCCAAGCCGTCGCGGATAGTAGTTTTAATGTTCTTGATATCATCCAGGCCATAGATGGTTTTCTCTAAAGGCTTTACTACCAGCTCTTCCATATCCTTCGGACTTGCCCCAGGATACACCACCACCACAGGATAATTTGGTGCATTCATATCGGGATCTTCGGACCGTGGCATGTTGAATATAGTGGTAATGCCCAGCGCCAACACCATGAGTACCATGATGAGCGTAAACTGGTAGTTTTTTACAGCGTATTCTGATATTTTCATCTTCTTAGCTATGGTTTATATTTCTTTTCCGTCGTAAGGGTGATTTCACAGATTTGAGTGATTACACCGATTTTCAGATTGCTTTCAGCTTTGGTCTTTAGTCCTTCAGCTTATTTTACCACCTTAATCTTCGAACCATCGGTTAAATAAGCACTACCCGAAACAATTAAGCCAGCTGCATTTTCTAAACCTCCGGTAATACTGATTTTATCGTTCTGGATAGCTCCTAACTGAACCTTTACTTTTTGGGCCGTTTTATTATCGTTTGTAATAAAAACATAGCCTTCATTTTCGCCACCATCTAAAAGGGCATCATAAGGAATGGTGTAGCCGCTACTTCTTTTGGTTGGAATAATGGTAGCCTTACCGAACAAACCTGCGGCAAGCCCCTGAATTTTTGCATCGCTTAAACTCAGCTCTACGCCAAAAGTTCCACTTTGGGGGTCGATGCCCTCCGCCTTACGACTTACTTTTGCAGCTAAACTTTTGTCAGGTAAAGCATCCGTAGTAATGGTGGCATCATCGCCTGTTTTTAAAGCTGCCCATTGCGTATCGCTTAAACCAACTTTTAAAATCCATTTACTTTGTTTTGCACCGTTTATTTGTAAAACCGGGGTTCCTGGTCCTACTATCTGACCATCGTTAGCCAGTTTTTTAAGCACATAACCACTGCTTGTAGCTCTGATTTCGGAATAGTTTTGATTAAATTTTACGGCATCCAATTGTTGTTTAGCTACCTGTAGTGCAGTTTTGGCATTTTGCATTTGCTCTAAAGTAGCCACACTATCTTTATACAGTTTGCTTGCCCGGCTGTAATCACGTTCGGCTTTTTGGTAAGACAGGTTAACCTGCTGCACCTGCGCCGAAATTTCCGTCTGATTTACTGTTGCCAGCAACTGTCCCTGATGCACAGCATCGCCTTCTTTCACCAGAATCCGGTTAATGATGCCTCCGTTTTTAAAAGACAGGAAAGTTTCATCGTTGGTGGTAAATTGTCCGGAAGCTGCAATGGCATGACTGGCATCTTCTACCTGAAGCGGCATTACTTTTACAGGAACAGTATCCTGATTACCAACACCGGCAGTATCGGTTTTATGGTTACCGCAGGCACTTATGGTGAAAACCGCAGCAAGCAGGGTTGAGTAAATAAAGATCTTCTTCATAAAATTAATTTATTGAATAGGTTGCGGTTTCGCGTTCCACATCGGCCATTGCCGACAAAACTTTATACCGGTTTATATTAACTAATAATTGGGCCGCTGTGTATTGGTTACGGGCATCGATGGTTTCGATAAATGAGTTTGTACCCGCTTTATACCCTTTTTCAATGAGGCGCTGATAACTGGAAGCCGCCTCGAACTGTTTGAGCGAAGACTGATAAGTTTGGTAAGCAGCCTTTAAATTATTTTGTGCTGTTTTAGCCGAAAGATTGAGCTGTTGCGCAACTAAACTGGCATTTAGCTCGGCATTTTTAAGATCGAGATTGCTTTGCCTGATTTTAAAATTATTGCGGTTTCCGGTAAAAATCGGAATATCGAGCTGCAAGCCAATCATATAATAACGGGTATTGTCGTTAAAATGAAAACCTTCCGATTGTGAGCCCAGATCCACAAAACCACCCAATTTTGGCACTGCAAATTGCCGGTTCATTTTAAGTGCGGTTCTATTGATGCTGATGAGCTGATCTAAAGCCTTTAATTCTTCTCTTCCACCGGTTACCGATAAATCGGCAATGAGTGCTGTGGCTTTGTTCAAATCTGCCTGGTTATCAAAATTTGCATCAATCTTTTCGCCACCATCGCGGTTTAAGAGGAAATTAAAATACATGCAGGCATTGGTTACCTGCTGCTCAGCGGAAACGAGTTGGGCATTTACATTTTCTACCTCGCTCTTTGAACGCAATACATAGGCTGGTAAACCTTTGCCTCCATCGAGTAATTTTTCGTTTACCCGCAAACCTTCGCTGGCCAGTTGTAAACCCGATTTATAAATATCAACCGCCTGCAAGGCATTCTGATAATTGTAGTAGGCCGTTTTAATGCTGCGTACCAAATCGCGTTTGTAAATCTGCACTTCAAATTCCTGCAAGCTTACCTGCTGTTCTGAAATTTGTTTGTTATAACCCAAATCGGTATTAATAATGGGCACCGTTGTACGCACTTTAGCATCATAATAATTCTTGGGTAAGAAGTTGATGCTCTGGTTTTCCAATAGCGGAAAATTATTTGTTTTGGTTAATTGATTCAGCGTAGTATAAACGGGATTTAACAAATCGCCGAGTGGCAGCGGGATGTTACGACCACCATCAGCGGTAGACCATGTGGTAGAAAAAGCAACAGTTGGCAGATATAAACTCCTGGCTGTTTTTAACGCCAGTTGAGCTTTATCCAGCGAAATGTTTTTCTGTTGTAAAACAATGTTGTTCTTAAAAGCTTCGGCAACATAACCATCCAGCAACTGTTGCGCATTAGCCTTCGAAACACAAACCATAACCGAGAAAAACAGCAAACTAAATAACTTCGTTCTCATAATTAACAGTGTTAATTTAATGTTATTTTAAACTATTCAACATAGCGATAAAGCCCTCAAAAGTTTTCTCCAGCCAGTCGCCTTCCTCTAATATATGGGCTTTAGTAGTAGCCATGTGATCGAGGTGCCCCTGCAACTTTAAGCTGCACAAACCATGCATTAACGACCATACATTAAGCGCAAAGGTGGTGGTATCGAAACTGGTAAAGTAACCTGCAGCCTTGCATTGATCAACCGTCATAATTAAGGCAGTAAAGGCTTGCTCGCCCTCCTCCCACTCTTCGTCATGGCAGTGCGCCTTAACAAATTCGATGGGTTCCTTCATGATAAACATGAGTTCATAAAAGTCGGGATTGTTTAGCGCAAAGCTCATATAAACACGCCCCATAGCCTTTAAACGCTCAAAAGGCTCACTTACATGCTGCAAAACGCCAAACTGCGAACCCAATAATTTAAAGCCTTCCTGATGCAGGGCATACATGATATCGGCCTTGTCTTTATAGTACAGGTAAATGGTAGTCGGGCTGAATTCTATTTTCTCCGCAATCTTTCTGATTGAGGTGGCCTCGTAGCCATCCTTTAAAAAAAGTTCCTTCGCCGCATCCAAAATCCGCTGACGTAAATCTTCCTTATGCTTCTCTTTACGCTCTTTTATTCCCATGATAAAACAATTACAGTGCAAACATAATTAACACTGTTAATAAAATGAAATTATTTTAGAAATATTTTTATTTGAGAAAGAGTCGGTTGAAATATTTAAGCCATCAAATACTGAATCCGACACACCATTACACCATTAACTAAATCTTAACCAAAACTCCTATGAATTTAACCCGCTCTTAATCCACCTCCTTTACTCAAACGTTTGCCCTATTTTCTTTACAGAATAATGGAATGGCCTATGTTAAAAAGCAGTATCTTTGCGCAACTCATAAAAAATACACTATGCTTAAAGGATTTTTTAACGTACCTACCCCGGTAAACGAACCCATTTTAAACTACGGACCAGGCAGTAAAGAGCGTGCTCTTTTAAAAGAAGCATTGGCCGAAGCCCGCGCACACCAGCAAGACATTCCGATGTATATTGGTGGTAAGCAGGTTCATACTACCAAAAAAGGTAAAGTTGTTCCACCTCACGATCATCAACATATTTTAGCCCAATACAGCATTGGCGATAAAACGCACATTGCACAAGCTATTGATGCTGCTTTAGCTGCTAAACAAGACTGGGAAAACCTGGCCTGGGAGCACAGAGCTGCAATCTTTTTAAAAGCTGCCGATTTAATTGCCGGTAAATACCGTTATAAATTAAATGCAGCTACTATGCTTGGCCAAAGCAAAAATGCTTATCAGGCAGAAATTGATGCCGCTTGCGAGCTGATCGATTTCTTACGTTTTAACGTAAGCTACATGGCCGATATTTACAAGCAACAACCTCCGGTGTCGCCACGCGGAAGCTGGAACCGTGTGGAGCAACGCCCTTTAGAAGGTTTCGTATTTGCCCTTACTCCTTTCAACTTTACTGCAATTGCAGCGAATTTGCCTGCTTCTGCAGCCATGATGGGTAACGTAGTAGTATGGAAACCTGCCGATACACAAGTATATGCAGCTAACCTGTTGATGGAAATTTTCCGCGAAGCAGGCTTACCTGATGGTGTGGTAAATTTGGTTTATGCCGACGGACCAGAAACCGGTGATGTAATTTTTAACCACCCTGATTTTGCAGGTATTCACTTTACAGGTTCTACCAAAGTATTTCAGGAAATCTGGAAAACCATTGGTACCAACATTCATAAATACAGATCGTACCCACGCATTGTAGGCGAAACAGGTGGTAAAGATTTTATCCTGGTTCACCCATCTGCACAAACTAAAGTAGCCAGCACAGCTATTGTTCGTGGTGCTTTTGAATACCAGGGACAAAAATGTTCGGCAGCTAGTCGTGTTTACATTGCAGAAAGCCTTTGGCCTGAAATTAAAGAACAAATGTTAGCTGACCTGGCTACCTTTAAAATGGGTGGTACAGAAGATTTCACCAACTTTATTAATGCGGTAATTGATGAGCGTTCGTTTGATAAACTGGCTAAATACATCGATCAGGCTAAAAAAGACAAAGGTGTAGAAATTATTGCGGGTGGTAACTACGATAAGAGCAAAGGTTATTTTGTTGAGCCAACTATCCTTGTGGTTGAAGATCCAAAATACACCACCATGTGCGAAGAATTGTTTGGCCCGGTATTAACGGTTTATGTTTATGCCGATCAGGATTTTGATTCGATTTTAGAGGTAATTGATACCACTTCACCATACGCTTTAACAGGTGCCTTAATTGCACAAGACCGTTATGCAATCGAGAAAGCAAGCCATGCATTACGCAACTCAGCTGGTAACTTCTACATTAACGATAAATGTACTGGTGCAGTAGTTGGTCAGCAGCCTTTTGGTGGTGCCAGAGGTTCTGGTACAAACGATAAAGCGGGTTCGATGATCAATTTATTGCGTTGGGTTTCTCCACGTACGATTAAAGAGGTTTTCGAATCGCCTACTGATTACCGTTACCCATTCTTAGCTGAAGATTAATTCAGGCTAAGCATTACATTATAAGAAAACCTCCGGAAATCCCGGAGGTTTTTCTTTTTATTAATGTGTCATCCTGAGCTTGTCGAAGAATCTTTGCTAAATTTCAATGCATCAAGTGAAGGTTACTAAAAATTACCTCTCATCCAAAAATCAAATCACCTTATTATTTACCGCGTAAGAAAGCGCCTCAACAATATTACTAACCCCAAAATTCTCAAATATCCGCCTCCGGTAATACTTAACGGTATCAGGAGATACAAATATTTTATCAGCAATCTGATTAATGGTTAAGCCCTGTGCGTACAAACGTAAAACCTCAAGCTCGCGCTCTGTAAGCTGCGGTTTTACCTGCTTTTTCCACAGCTGGCTGTTTAAGTCCAAATGCCAGATCTGATCGGAGCCCTGTTTATGGATTGCCGCGTTGCCTGCTGTTTTATTAGCAGAAATGGAGACTACGCAAAACGCTTTCCACATTTTCCCTTCTGCATTGAGAAAAAGTGGCGTAAGTTTATGATTGATCAATGTGGATTTGCCGTTTTTATTCTGCAAATGAAAATCGTAAGTGATGCTGTATTGCTTTTTTTCGCCAATGGGCAATTTCTCAAAAAAATCGAATCCGGTTTCGTTAATCAGATCAAGCAATTGCAGATCTTTTTCAGGCACGTTGTTAAAATAAAAACCATACCCCATTTCCATTACTTCGGCTACGGTATGGCCACAAAGAAAAAGCGGATTACCCGATACATATTCGAATTTCATTTCGGCATAATCGATAACATATACGCTTTGGTAAGTTAGCTTTTCGAATGCACTAATGGCTTCCAGATAGTTCTCCAGCTGGAGCTTATCTTCGTAGCTTACCTTTTCTATTTTATTTTTAGTCAGTAATCCTGTATGGTTATCGGCTTTCATGGAACATCTAAAGTAACAAAATTACACTAAAGTGTAGTCTCGAATCGGTTTACATTGCTGAATTTTGTGCTTATTACAATCTCATTATGGCAACCGAAGAATCAACTAAACTAACCCTTACCGAACTCAGTAAAAACAAAGCAAAATTAAAGGCAATACTTGCTGCAGGTGCAATTGTCTGGCTGTTTTTGTTGTTAGCAGTAATATACCTTTTCATATATAAATCTAAATCGGCTATCCCATTTTTACCTATCCTTATTGCTGTGCCGCTTACATTTTTACCGGCAATGAACAGCATGGCTCAGATTAATAAAGAAATAAAATCACGCAATCAAAACTAATTGGCCATGATAGCGATTTGTACCAGCTGCCAGCAGGACATACCCGAAAATTACTGTACCAAATGCGGTGAACCAGCAATCCTTAAAAGAATTGACCGGCAATACATTCAGCATGAAATAGAACATGTGCTGCATTTAGAAAAGGGAATATTTTATACAATTAAAGAATTATTGATCAGGCCAGGACAAACTATCCACAATTTTATATCCAATGACAGGAGCAGATTGGTAAAACCGGTTGTATTTGTTGTTGTAACTTCTTTAATTTATACGCTGATCAATCACTTTTTCCATATTGAGGAAGGTTACTTTAATTTCGACAAAACCACAACTGCAGCCATAAACCCGATTAATGAGTGGGTGCAGAGTCATTATGGTTATGCCAATATGCTTATGGGCATATTTATGGCCTTATGGCTGAAACTCTTTTTCAGAAAATATGATTATAATTTCTTCGAATTACTCATTCTTCTGTGCTTTTTACAGGGAATGGGCATGCTGATTTTTGCCATTTTTGCGGTACTTGAAGGGCTCACCCATGTTCACCTTTTGCAATATTCGGCTATGCTTTTTATGGTTTACTTTTCATGGGCCGTAGGGCAATTTTTCGATAAACACAAATACATTAATTACCTAAAGGCACTTGGCGGCTATATTTTAGGGGTAATTACTTTTACAGGCTGTACGCTGTTGTTAGGAGTGTTGATATACGCGGTTACCAAACATTAAGCCTGCCAGCAGGAATATAAAACCAATCTGTTTTTGCAGTGTTTTGATATAAACACCTCAGCTACAGATCATGGAAAAGCAAAAAGAAAAAAACGAAAATCTCGGCAATAAAAATATCGATAATACGGCTGATAAGAGCAATATGCCCAATCAACAGGTTCCCCGCCACCGCAGCAACGATAAAGAGAAAAAGAATACGGTTGAGACCGAAGCCGGTAACCTGGGCCGCGATTTCGGAATGGGAGATTTTGGTTCTGAAGAAGCCAGAACTGATGCCGAAAAAGGCAATAAAGGTCATGCAGGTAATATGCCTAATACTTCAAAAAAATAAAGCCCGGATAAATCCGGGCTTTCCTAACAACTAAAAAATAACATCTAAAAGATGCTTTTAACTTACCTTAAAAGCAGCCGCCACATCATCAAGACCTGTGCTGGTTACTTTAAGATCTTTAATTAGTCCTGTTTTTAAGCTGTACACCCAGGCATGAACGGCTAATTCCTGGCCATTTGCCCACGCACTTTGTACAATAGAAGTGTTCATCACATTCGATGCACCTTCAATAGCATTTAACTCTACCAAACGGTCGAAACGTTGGTCTTCATCTTTAATGGTAGACATTTCGCGTTCGTGTGTACGATAAACATCGCGAATGTTTCTTAACCAGTTATCAATAATACCTACTTGTTTGTTGCCCAGGGCAGCCTTAACACCACCACAACCATAATGACCACACACAATTACATGTTTAACTTTCAAAACATTAATCGAATAGTCCAGTACCGAAAGTAAATTCATATCGGTATGCACCACCACATTGGCAATGTTACGGTGTACAAAAACATCGCCTGGTTTAGTGTTTGTAATCTGGTTTGCGGGCACACGGCTATCCGAGCAGCCAATCCACAATACCGGTGGGCTCTGTCCTGCCGAAAGTTTATCGAAAAATGAAGGATCATTATCGATCATATCTTTAACCCAGTCTCTGTTACCCTGTAACAGGCTATCGTATGTTATATCTTGTGTTTCAATTGTTTTAGCGCACATAATTATAATTTATTTATATCTTCTTCTACTTTAATATTTAATTTTGGAACAGCGTAATGCTTCTGAATGTTTTCGAGGGTTACAATAATCCCTTTGGTATAGGCATTATGCTTGTAATTGAATATCGTTTCCAAAACATCCGGATCAATAAAACGGGCATTGGTACCATCAATAATTACATCTGTTTCTTTAGGGATATTTGTTAAAACTACCTGTATTGCAGCTTTATTTAAAAAAGAAACCTCTTCGGCCAGTTTAATCCTGATATGCTTTTTGTCGCCTTCGTTGGTAACGCGGTAGAAAAACGGATTACGCATATTGGTACGCAATAAATAGAATACCGAAATTAACATACCGATAGCCACACCTTTAAGTAAATCGGTAAACAGAACGGCTAAAATAGTTACTACAAACGGAACAAACTGATCCCATCCCTTGTGGTACATGTGTTTAAATAAGCTTATTCTGGTTAATTTATAACCGGTCATTAAAAGAATAGCAGCCAAACAAGATAAGGGGATCATATTGATTAATTGCGGAATAAACAATACCGAAAGCAACAACCATGTTCCGTGGAATATCGCCGACATTTTGGTTCTTCCACCTGCATTTACATTGGCCGAACTTCTCACAATTACTGCAGTTAATGGTAAACCGCCCAGCAGCCCGCTGGTCATATTTCCAACTCCCTGGGCAACCAATTCCCTGTTGGTTGGCGAAACACGTTTAATTGGGTCAATCTTATCTACCGCTTCTATACTCAGTAAAGTTTCTAAACTCGCCACTACTGCAATAGTTACAGCCACAATGTAAACATCCTTATTGGCCAGCGCAGAAAAATCGGGCATGGTAAATAAACCCAAAAACTCAGAAAAACCATTTACTACAGGGATTTTTACAATCTGATCGGGTCTTAACTGATAAGCCGTTCCGGAGAAAATAAGGCTTGCAATTACACCCATAACCACTACGAGTAAAGGCGCAGGAATGATGCTAAGTTTCTTAAACTTTGGCCAAAAGAGCAGAATGGAAATAGATAACACACTAATGACTACCGCGGCCAGACTAAAATGGCTGAGTGCAGCAGTTATAGCCGAAAAAGTATTTTCGTGGTCTTGTTGTAAGAATCCCTCGTCGCCACTAAAGTCAGAATCTACGCCTACAGCATGTGGAAGTTGCTTAAGGATCAGAATCAAACCAATAGCAGCTAACATTCCTTCAATCACACTCGAAGGAAAATAGTTACCAATCGTTCCGGCTTTTATTAAACCCAAAATAACCTGCAGTGCCCCGGCAAGAAAAACAGCCAGTAAAAAGGTTGGATAACTGCCCAAAGAGGTTATTGCCCCTAAAACAATTACAGTTAAACCTGCGGCGGGTCCGCTTACGCTTAACTGAGATCCACTAACGGATGCCACTACAATACCACCTATGATTCCGGTGATTAAACCGGCAAACAAAGGGGCACCTGAGGCAAGCGCAATACCTAAACACAGCGGCAAAGCCACCAAAAAAACTACAATACTCGAGGGTAAATCCTTCTTTAAATTCTTTTTAAGAAAATATTTCTTCACATCCGTGCCTGAAAAGGCCGGGTTAAACTTTTGCATAACAATAAAATTATCTGGTAAATTTTAACGAATAAAATCGTGTGGAAAACCAAAATGCTATAACCTGACCACTACCTAAATGCAGCCTGCATCAGGTAATGTAAAATGGTTTATCCTGAAAAAACTAGATAAAGTTAGGTGGAGGTGTTGGAACAGTTGGGTGATATGGATCTACATACCGCTTAAAATGCTCTATAAAACTGCTCTTCAAAAAGAAATGGCTTGAAGAGAACTCGTAAGCAAAAATAGGATGATTAAGTTCGATAAGTTTGAAATCGGTAAATTTCGCAGTGTCTTTGGCGGCATCCTTTCCGCCTTCATGCTCTAACTCAATTTGCATGATTACTGCGTTCATAATTTCCTTATCAATGCTTGTACAAAATACCGGCGCACCAGAAATGCCCATCTTCGCCATGAAGATAAACATGAATGAGGCAACGATTAAATATTTGTACTTCCTTAAAAACATCGATTGATTTCTAATCTTATTCTAATGTGATGTTACAAAAATAAACGGATATTTGGTTTTTCAATGCTTAAAGCTGTAAAAAAAATGTAATATACTAAAAATTGACGGCTGTTTTGTCGTAATCTTAAACCTTACAGACTTTAAAAACCTGAAGATTTAATTATTCTTCAGCCCAAAACAACGCTGGCATTTCTATAAAATTACATGCTCCTACCCTTGCAATACCGGCGTTAATTTTTAAATTTAAAATCTCATCGTATGGCAATGGATAAAAAAATAGCATTACTTCAGGATAAAATAAAACAGGCAAACCTTGGCGGCGGACAAGCCAGAATAGACAGTCAGCATAAAAAAGGTAAACTTACCGCCCGCGAGCGGATTCACTTTTTATTAGACGAAGGCAGTTTTGAAGAAATTGGTATGATGGTTACCCACCGAAGTACCGATTTTGGTATGGAAGCCGAAAAATACCTGGGTGACGGTGTGGTTACCGGCTATGGCACCATAAACGGACGCTTAACTTATGTATTCTCTCAGGATTTTACCGTGTTTGGCGGATCTTTATCCGAAACACATGCCGAGAAAATCTGTAAGCTGATGGATATGGCCATGAAAAACGGCGCACCTTTAATCGGCTTAAATGATAGTGGTGGTGCGCGTATCCAGGAAGGTGTGGTTTCTTTAGGTGGTTATGCCGATATTTTTTATAAAAATGTTCAGGCATCAGGGGTAATTCCTCAGCTATCGGCCATTATGGGCCCATGCGCAGGTGGTGCGGTATATTCGCCTGCCATAACCGATTTTATTTTGATGGTTGAAAATACCTCGTACATGTTTGTTACCGGCCCCAATGTAGTTAAAACTGTAACGCACGAAGAAGTAACTTCTGAAGAACTGGGCGGCGCAAGTACGCATGCAACAAAATCAGGCGTTACGCACTTTGCCTGTGCCAACGAAATTGATGCCATTAACCATGTAAAAAAATTGCTCAGCTATATGCCTCAAAACTGCGAAGAAATAGCCAGTCATTTGCCTTACCAATCTGCTGATGAAACCCGCCCGGAACTCAATAACTTTATGCCGGAGAATGCTTCGCAACCTTATGATATGCGCGAAGTCATTTCAACCGTGGTTGATCCTGATAGTTTTTTAGAAGTACATGCCGCCTATGCCGAAAATATTGTAGTGGGTTTTGCCCGATTGGCTGGTCGCAGTATCGGTATTGTAGCCAACCAACCTGCCTATTTAGCTGGGGTATTGGATAGCAATTCTTCTAATAAAGCTGCCAGATTTGTTCGCTTTTGCGATTGCTTTAACATTCCGCTACTGGTATTTGAAGATGTACCAGGCTTTTTGCCTGGAACCGATCAGGAATGGAATGGCATTATTAACAACGGAGCTAAGTTATTGTACGCCTTTAGCGAAGCAACCGTCCCACGCATTACCGTAATTACCAGAAAAGCTTATGGAGGCGCTTACGATGTGATGAACAGCAAACATATTGGAGCAGACATGAATTATGCATGGCCAAGTGCCGAGATTGCGGTAATGGGTGCAAAAGGTGCTGCAGAAATTATCTTCAAGAGAGAAATTACCGCATCAGAAAACCCCGAAGAAAAATGGCTGGAGAAAGAAAAACTTTACTCTGATATTTTTGCCAACCCTTACCGCGCTGCCGAACGTGGTTTTATTGATGAAGTAATTGAGCCAGCCCAGACCAGGGCAAAGTTGATAAAAGCTTTTAAAATGTTAGAAAATAAGGTTGTCAATAATCCGAGGAAAAAACACGGAAATATACCTTTGTAAAATAGTCCATCGTCATAAGTCCATCGTCTGATAATACATTCATACAGATCCTTTAGGCTCAAGACATAGGGCTTAAGATTTAAGACTAATGGAGATTAATCAAAAATTATCAAGAACCGACATTATCCTGATGGCCTTTTGTACAGGCCTTATTGTTGCCAACATTTATTATTGCCAGCCTCTGGTCGTATTAATTGCCAAAGATTTTAACCTTACCGAAACAGTAGCGGGCCGGATTACTTATCTTACCCAAATTGGTTACGCTTTAGGACTTTTTCTGCTTGTACCGCTTGGCGATATGTTTGAGCGAAAAAAACAGATTCTCCTCATTACTGGCCTTGCTATTTTTGCTCTGTTACTCGCTGCCGTTTCGCACACTTTCTTTGTGCTGGAAATTGCCTCTGTACTCATTGGTGCCTGCTCCATTGTACCGCAGCTTATTTTACCTTTGGCAGCAAACCTGAGTAGCGACGAAAACCGGGGCGCAAACATTGGCATGATTATGAGCGGTTTGCTGGTGGGCATCCTGGCATCAAGGGCCGTTAGCGGAAGTATTGGCTATTGGTTAGACTGGCGGGCAGTTTATTACATTGCCGCAGCCATTTGCGCTTTATTAATCATACTCATGGCCAGGCGTTTCCCCCAGAGTTACCCTAACTTTAAAGGTACCTACCGGGAATTAATGCGCTCTATGTTTGGCTACATTAAAAGCCAGCCTGCTTTAAGAGAAACCTCCATTATTAACTTTTTAGCCTTCGCTATTATCAGCGCCTTTTGGACCACCATGGTATTATTCCTGGCCAATCCGCCATTTAACTTTCAAACCTTACAAATTGGTTTGTTCGGTATTGCCGGTGCTGCAGGTGCTTTAGCGGCGCCGCTTGTTGGTAAATTAAGTGATGGCGGCAATCCACGTAAAAACCTGATGATAGGCTTTATCCTTCAGCTTGTAAGTATGGCCCTGTTTTATTTCACAGGCAGTCATTTATACTTATTTATCATCGGGATTATATTAATTGATATTGCGCAGCAGGCCATTCACGTAACCAACCAAACCCGCATTTACACCTTAATACCTGAAGCCCGAAACAGGTTGAATACCATATTTATGTCGGTAAGTTTTATAGGTGCAAGTTGTGGTTCAGCTTTAGGTTTATGGCTCTGGGGACAGGGTGGCTGGGCTTTATTCTGCTACGGCATGACAGGTATTACCATAATCAATATCCTGATCTATAAATTTTATGGGCAAAGAAAGTTTACCAATGGTTCAAATTGAGCAGATATTCCCGTCGCTAACCTGGCGTATCCGTCACGAAGCCATGTATCCCGATCAGCCTTTTGATATTGTTAAGCTGAAAGATGATTTTGAGGGCATTCATTTTGGGCTATATGCCGATCATAAACTAACCGGCGTGGTTTCGCTGTTTTATGAAGGCGATGTTTATCAGTTCAGAAAACTAGCGGTACTGCCATCTGCACAAAAACTAGGTTATGGCTCGCAATTGATGACCTATATGATTGATTTTTGTAAAATTCAAAAAGCGACAAAACTATGGTGCAATGCCCGTGTACAGGCTAAAGAATTTTATTTTAAATTTGGCTTCCACGAAACCGATAAAGTCTTTTCAAAAGATGGAAATGATTTTGTGATAATGGAAAAAGAATTCACGCATTAATTGACAAAGATAGCAAAACGCATATCGCCATGCGCTTTGCAGTTTGCTATAAAACAAATATCCTATGGCTAAGAAAAAAGACGACGACAAGAAAAAACATGTAAGTGTAGTCACTAAAAAATCGTTACAGTTTTTAGAAGAATACATCAATAACCCTGCTCCTACCAGCTACGAGTGGGAAGGCCAGAAAATCTGGTTAAACTATTTAAAACCCTATATCGATGAGCATTTTATTGATAATTATGGTACGGCAGTAGGCGTAATCAATCCGAAAGCTGCTTACAAAGTGGTAATTGAGGCACATGCCGATGAAATTTCGTGGTATGTAAACTATATTACTGCTGACGGTTTAATTTACGTAATCCGTAACGGTGGTTCAGATCATCAGATTGCACCTTCAAAACGGGTAAATATCCACACCGAAAAAGGTTTGGTTAAAGCTGTTTTTGGCTGGCCGGCTATTCATACCCGTCATGGCGAAAAAGAACAAGCCCCTGAGCTTAAAAACATTTTCTTAGATTGTGGCTGTACCTCAAAAGAAGAAGTAGAAAAACTGGGGATCCATGTGGGTTGTGTTATTACCTACGAAGATGAGTTTATGGTGTTAAACGACCGTTATTATGTTGGTCGTGCATTAGATAACCGTGTAGGCGGTTTTATGATTGCCGAAGTTGCCCGTCTATTAAAAGAAAACAAGAAAAAACTGCCTTTCGGCTTATACATCGTTAACTCGGTACAGGAAGAAATTGGCTTACGCGGGGCAGAAATGATTGCACAACGCATTAAACCTAATGTGGCCATTGTTACCGACGTAACACACGATACTACCACGCCAATGATTAATAAAAATACCCAGGGCGATTTATCTGCAGGAAAAGGACCAGTGGTTTCTTATGCCCCAGCAGTACAAACCAATCTGAACAAATTATTGATCAAAACGGCTGAGAAAAACGATATTCCATTTCAGCGCCAGGCTTCATCACGCTCAACCGGAACGGATACTGATGCATTTGCCTACTCGAATGGTGGCGTACCTTCGGCATTAATCTCTTTACCGTTACGCTACATGCATACAACTGTAGAAATGGTGCACAAAGAAGATGTAGATAATGTAATCAGCCTGATTTACCAAAGTTTATTAAACATAAGCGATGGTCAGGATTTCAGGGAATTTAAATAACAGATTCAAGAAATAAATTTACAAGGAGTTAGGTCTTAAACTTAACTCCTTTTTTTGTGCAGTAAGAAATTGAACTAACTTGATAAGGGCAATTGACTTAAAACTTACAGGATTACACTTTTTTATATTATTGCCCAAATTATCTCTACATTGTTTTAATTATATTTATCAGATAGTTTATTCAATTTTATGAGATTAAACCATAGGACACTGGATCTTTCACTAATTTGCGACGGGCATTGGGATGTGGTTTTTAATCAGCTTGGACTGGGTTTTTGGGAGCTAAGTTTGCCAACATGTACCCTCCGATCGAGCACATCATTTAAAAAGATTTTTGGCTACCCGGCCGATAGGGTCTTAACTTACGAAACCATATTGGGCTTAATCCTGCCCGAAGACCTGGACCGTGTTCAGGATGATATCGAACTAACCGTATCTAACGAGCAGGGTATTTTTCATTCGGTATACAGAATTCGCCGTCCGGATGGAGAAATCAGGTGGCTCAGAGCAGACGCGATCATGTCGCAACCCGACGGCGAATCTTTAAAACTGGTAGGCACTACATTAGATATAACCGATATGAAGAAATAGTATTTCTTTTATCAATTATTCTGCTTTTAAGGTGATCCAAACCGGGCCATGATCGCTGGTTTTTTCCCAACCTCTTACCTCCCTGTCAACTCCTGCAGAAATTAAGCGCTCACTGGCCGTTGGACTCAGCAAAAAATGATCGATCCTTAAGCCTGCATTACGGCCATAAGCATTACGGAAATAATCCCAAAAGGTATAAATGGTTTCATCAGGATATAACTTTCTAATGGCATCTGTCCAGCCCTGAGCCAATAAATTTTTAAAGGCCTCACGCGTTTCCGGTCGGAATAGGGCATCTTCTACCCAGCGCTCAGGCTTATAGGCATCCAGCTCAGTCGGAATCACATTATAATCGCCTGCTAAAATTACAGGCGTACCACTTGCCAAGAGTTTAGCCGCATGCGCTGCAAAACGCTCAAACCACTGTAATTTATAATCGAACTTGGGTCCGGGTGCAGGGTTGCCATTGGGTAAATAAAGGCAACCGATAAGTACGCCATTTACAGTTGCTTCGATATAGCGGCTCTGTAAGTCTTCCGGATCGCCATCTAAACCTCTCCTTGATTCTTTTATCTCTAAATTCCTGGCCAAAATAGCTACACCATTCCAGCTTTTTTGCCCATGCCAGATGGCGTTATAACCTGCATCCTTAATGGCCTGTTCCGGAAATTTTTCTTCAGGTGCTTTTAATTCCTGCAAACAAACCACATCAGGCTGTGTTTCTTCCAGCCAGCGCAATAAAACAGGCAAACGGCCATTTACGCCGTTTACATTATAAGTAGCTATCTTCATGTTATAAATCTCTGTAATAATATTTGAAAACAGAACCCTTGCACTTAATTTGTTTCAAAACCTTTACCTTTTTAAATACTTTTATTTAAAATAATTAAAGGTAATTTAAATTTTAGCACTTATCTTGCGCGTTAATTCTAATTACACCACTCAATACCTATGCCGAAAGCAGTTTTAAACGTCCCGTCTGCCGAACCCAAGGATATCCGTTGGTTTTATGACAAGTATGCCGCCATGCTGCTTGGTTATATTAATGGCATTGTTCAAGATCACCGAAAATCGGAAGATTATCTGGTTTCCATTCTTACCGCTTTTACAGCAGAATTTGGAACAACTGAAAAAAGCCAGCTGAGCATTTGGCTGGAGCTGCGCCAATATGCACAAAGCAAACTGGCAGTGCTTACCGAAAAACATCATTCCTTAACTCCGGCTCATGTAAACAGCAATGGAAACCTGGATTTGTTAGACGATTTGCAAAAACAAATTTTTTGTGCAGTATATTATCACGGAAAATCGATTTCGCAACTGGCTACCGCCTTTAGCAGCGAAGAAGATGAAATCCGCAATCAATTGAAACGATCAATAGATAAAATGAGGAGGAGCCGTGGAAATTAAAAGGATTATAGAAAGTGGTTTAATGGAAACCTATGTAATGGGTATTGCCACAGAAGAAGAGGTCCAACAGGTTTTATTGCTAAAAAAAGAATATCCTGAATTTAAGGATGCACTTGAAAACCTGGAAATGGATATGGAAGTTCTGGCACAGGGAATGGCTATTATGCCTCCCGCCGGTACTCTTGAAAAAATTGAAACCAAAATAAACGAAATTCAGCGCCGTAGCCAGGTGGTGCAAAAAATTGTAGTTCCAAACACCGGATCAGAAAGTGGCAGGGCCGACAAAGAAGAAAAATACATTGAAGTAGAAGCTGAGTCGAATCAGATGCGTGTAAATAAAGCCTGGAAATGGGTTTTTATTGCTGTATTTATTTTAGGAAAGGTATTTTTGGCCGGGGCTATATATTTTTATCTCGAAAACAGGCAGGCCCGCGAAGAGATAAAAGAGTTAAAATTAGAATTGAAACAAAAAATAAAATAAAAGGAGGTTTATTTTAACCGAATTTTAAAACCAATACTAAACTGAAATGTTTAGTTGTTTGATTCATTCATGTTTGAGCGCATGTTTGAGTTTAGATATAGGGATAGACTAATTAGTCTGTCCCTTTTTTCTTCACCATGCTTTTTCGCTCAAATCGCTTTAAGCCACCATATCAGCCTTATAATTTTTGAGCATCTTTTTTAAGAGTCCCCTGGCCACATGTATTTTGGTTTTTACGGTACCCAGAGGTATATCCAGCTCTGCAGCGATTTCATGGTATTTATACCCTTCAAAATATCTGCAAAAACAGAAACGGCAATCTTCGGGCAGGGCATTTAACGATCGCTGAATATCTTCCATCATAAACTTGGCACTTCCAGCGTTAGCTGAGGCACTTGGTGCAAGTTGTACGGATGTTAAATCTTCTTCCTGCTGTATCATTTCATTTTTGCGTTTCACCTTATAATAATGGTTTAGAAAAGTATTTTTTAAAATGGTAAAAAGCCAGGCTCTTACATTACTGCCCAGTTCGAACTTCTCCGAAAAGCGAAAAGCTTTCATAAAAGTATCCTGAACTAAATCTGCTGCATCATCTTCGTCACGTGTGTAAGCCAAAGCACGGTCAAAAAGTGGCTGCCTGTATTGGTAAATGTCGCAATTGAAATTTAAGGTTTCCATACTTGTTTTTGGGGATGGTGTAAGTACTGAACAAATACAGCAGCATTGTGTTATTTGTAGAAATACCCGATTTTTTACGGTTTATTTAAAACGGCAAAAAACAGCCCCAAAAATGGCCTGAATTGCTAGGCAACATAGCCGTTTCGCATGGCAAAACGTACGAGTGAAGCCGAGTTTTTGGTGCCGGTTTTACTAATCAGCGCCTCTCTCTGGCTCTCTACAGTGCGCCTGCTCAGGTACAATTTATCAGCAATTTCCTGGTTGGTGAGCCCATCTGCAATGAGCTTTAACACGTTAATTTCGCGTTCAGAAAAGCTGATTCCGTTGCTCATATTTTGGGCCAGCATGTTAAGTTGATTGTTGAAACGTTCCAAAATTGAGATACATAAATCAGAAGAAAGGTAGCGTTTTCCTTTCATTACATGTTGCAAACAAAACAAAAGTTCGTCTTCTTCAATATCTTTGGACAGGTAAGCAAAAGCCCCTGACGTAAAGGCATTTGAAGCATATTTTTCATCGTCTAAAATCGACAAAACAACCACTTTTACCGGGTATCCTTTTGCTTTTATGGTACTGGTTAGTGCTATGCCGTCGAGCTTTGGCATTACAATATCTGATAAAATAATATCAGCTTTTATTCCCTTTTCAAGAAGATCCAAAACGGCTGAACCATCTGATACTTCTGCTATAACTTTGATGCCTTCATATTTTTCAATAAGTGCTTTAAGTGAAGCCCGGATAATATTGTGATCATCCGCAAGAATAATGTTAATCATAATTCAAATATAACTTACGGTATTTTAAAATTAAAAACGCCTACTTCGGGAGCTCAATATAGAAGGTGGTTCCGACACCAACTTTACTGGTAAACCAGATTTTTCCCCGATGTAATTCTACAATGGCCTTAATTATGCCCATCCCAAAACCACCCGATTCTTCACCCTTCAAACCCGACCGCAAGGTTTGGGGTAAATGATCAAAAAGTCCTGCCTGAAGTTCTTCCGGAATCCCGATACCATTATCAGTTACACTAATCAGCACTGTATTTTCATAGGCTTCGGCATGCAAACCAATAAAACCATCCTCGGCGGTAAATTTTAATGCATTTGAGATGAGGTTATTGATAACCTGCAGAAATTTCATGGTATCTAAACGCAGGTAAATGGTTTCTGCCGAACTGGTAAACTGTATGTTTTTTGTTCTGCCCAGTTTAGAGCGTTTGTAAAAACGAACTACGTCTCTTAGCTCCCAAACCAGATCGGCCCGCTCCTTTCCTATTTCTATTGCCGATGATTTTAAGAACTCACGGTTAATCATGCTTCGAACCAATAACAGGTTGCGTGCGCACATATCTTTAATGAAAGCCAAAGCTTCCATTACTTTCAAATCACCAGTATTGGTCAGGCTGTTTTCTATTGATGAAGCTGCAAGTTTTATCATCCCGAAAGGCTCTTTTAAATCGTGGGCCAAAACTTCGAGGGTAATATTCTTACGGGAGTTAATCTGCTCAATATGAATTTTATTATGCCTCATTATTGTAGTATCTTCTACAATACCTAATAAATATAAGCTTGTGCTATCTGTGAGGGTAAAAACGCTTGTACGCAGGTACTTTTCGTAGTCATTAAACAATAACCTGAATTCGTATTTCTTTTCAGTTTTACTTTCCAGGCTTTCTTCATAACACGATACCACGTGATCGGCATCTTCGGGATGAATATTTTTTAAAAGCAGGGCCGGTTTTTCAAAAATATCGTCAAGAGGTAACTCCCAAAGTTTAGCAATTGAATCGTTGAGATAGACGAACCGACTCGTCTTAAGTTCAAAAATAAAATATCCATCGGCAGATAAACTGCCTAGCTGACAAAAGATAGCTGTATCGATTTGAGCCATAGTGTACTAATTGGATGATTACCGGGCGTTGAGGAGACACTTCCTCATGGTATAATTACAAGACAAACACTAAGCTGGCTAAAAAGTTTTTACCCGATCAAAAAGACCGGGTGAGAAAAGATCTGATGTATTTTTGAGATATTAACATTTTCCACAGGATGTGCATAATTATTTCACATTTCAAAACCAACAATTGCTTAAATTGTTATCATAATAACACGACAAAAAAGTCCTGTGAGCGGGAGATCCGCGGAGGGCAGGCACACCATAAAAAGACCAAAAATCTTTCATCAATAGCCATCAAACCGGTGGCTATTTTTTATTGAGGATCGGGCACTATTTTAACATTACTTTTTTACCCGTTTTGGCCGAAATTTTAGCAGCCTCGAGAATTTTGACTACGGTTATGTTATTCTTTAGTGATGACAAATCATTACCTGGATCGATATCACCTTTTAAAACAGCCGACAAATAGCTTAAATGATTAGCGTACACCGGGGCTAAAGGTTGCGCTTTATATACCTGATAATCGCTTTTACCCTTAATTTTACTCCTTAAATCTTTTTCATTAACCGCCTGAAGGTACCCTGTTGTACCAAACACTTCCATATCTTTAATGCTAAAAGGCCAGTTCCATGAGGCTTCTATAATTCCGGTAGCGGTTGGGTATTCAAGTAAAATGGTGGCCTCATCATCAACTTTCGGGTAAACATCGGGTTTAATCTGATGCGTGATGGCTGTAACTGAAATGGGCAATTGTCCATCCATTAACCAGGTCATAAGGTTAGCGCCATAGCAACCAAAATCAACCAGTGCACCTGCTCCGTTTTTATCCGGATCGGTTAACCAGCTTAAAAATTCCTTGCTTACCCCTATTTCTTTTGGACCCTGATGCCCATCGTGCACAATTATTTTACGCAATGGTCCAATACTGTTGGCAGTTTTAATATTTTTATAAATTTCCTGATTACTTGGGTACCAGGTTGTTTCGTAATTGGTGAACACCTGCACCTTATACTTGCTGGCCAGGGCGGCTATCCGTTCGGCTTGTTTTACCGAAACTGCTAAAGGTTTTTCTACCATTACGGGTATGCCCAATGGTGCAGCTGCTTCTACAACGGCCAAATGATCGCTTATGGCATTATAAGCCAAAACCACATCCGGTTTTTTACGGCTGAGTAAATCGGTAAGGTTCTGATAAAATATACTATCTGGTATCTTATAACGGGTTTTAAACCTGTTTACCAGTTCGGGATTACTTTCGGCAATGCCAATGATATTCACTTCGGCCTTTTGGTAACTGTTCATGATTAGGTAAACATGATCATGATTCAGCCCGGCAATGGCCACATTTAATTTTTGCTGCGCGTACACAGAAAGAGAAACTGGTAACAGACAAACGATAAAGCTAAGGGTGCGCAACAGCGACCTGAAAATGCAGTAAGATACCTTGATCATATTTTTCTAAATTGATAACCACCAAATTAGAAATTTATGAAGGGCTTAATACAAACCATTTAAAATATTACAAGTTCGGGATAGGGAGATGGAAAAGAAAAAACTTAAGGGACGATTTAGTTCTTCATTTAATAAAACATTACAACTTAAAGTGTACTGATGATGCTATTGGTACAAAAATGTTTCAGATCTTCTGTTCCTTAACGGAAACTCTTTGCTAACCTGATCATTTTCATGTGCTTCTTCTGTTACTAACAAATCGTTGTACTTTTCTAATAAGTGAATGTACTTATTCATCCAAAAATATACAGAATTTGAATCTGAACTGCTTTGTTTGCCGGTTTCGGCAGTTTGGCCTGTAGGTTCTGAACTGTACTTGGGAAAGGCTTCCGGAAAGGATGAAGAAAGATCCTGACCTAATAATTTGCCCACCTGCCAAATTACTTCGTGTCCAATTCTGTCTTGGCCAAACCAGTTGTAAATTGTTCTGCGGCTTACATTAAGCTTCCTAGAAAGCTCACTGATGCCCATGCGATCTCTGCGCACTAAGCGCTCAAGAATTTCTCCTTGTTTTAGTAGTGTTGTTGTCATTGAGATAATTAATTTTTAATTAAAAAATAATTAAATCATATATCGGGGACGATTGACAGGTTAAATGTAAGAATAAGTGTGTAACGTTGTATAAAAAGTGTTGATTTTTTGACATTTGTCAAATTACTTCAGCAAAATTGTGTGAAGTAAGTGTTAACCTTCCCTTATTTATATTCAATATAATAATAAACAATACATTACCTGTAAAATATTAGTACTCATACTGTTTCTTAAGAATGGAAATTAGCTATTAAACCCTTATATTCATCATAAAAAAAGATATGGCACAGAATAAAACCACCGAAAATGAGTTAAGTGTTACTGACTTTATCAATACCGTACCAATTGAAACCAAACGCACAGATTGTTTTGCCTTATCGCACATTATAACCGAAACAACAGGCTTTAAAGCTAAAATGTGGGGCACTGCTATTGTTGGTTTTGGAAGCTATCACTATAAGTATGAAAGTGGCCGCGAAGGTGATGCTCCCCTGGTTGGGTTCTCGCCGCGTAAAGATGCCATAGCACTTTATCTATCAGCTCATTTTAAAAACCGCGATGAGCTGCTGGCCAGATTTGGCAAACATAAAACAGCCAAAGCCTGCGTTTATGTAAAAAAAATGAGCGATATCGACATTCCGGTACTCAGGGAAATGATCCTCAATTCTGTAGCACATATCCAAAGCTTGTATCCTTAAGCTTTTCAAAATGCTGGTTAAGGCTAGCCAACCTTCATGGCTTTATTAAATGATGTAAATAAGAAGTTACGCTGTACATCCTTATTTTTTACAATATTTGATCATTCCTTATTTCGAACAAACTAACTGGAAATGATTAAAAAATTACACCTCTATTTATGGATAGCGGGGGCCTGCATTTCACTGCAAGCAGCTGCGCAGGATGCGGTAAGTTACCGAACCCCGCCAAAAGAAATTGCCGATTTATTGCTGGCCAAACCTACGCCAGGTGTGAGCATAGGCGGCAAAGCCGAATGGATCTTATTCAGCGAACGGAATTCTTATCCATCGGTAGAAGAGCTGGCCATGCCAGAATATCGTATTGCCGGTTTAAGGCTAAACCCCAACAATTATTCGCCGAGCAGGCAAACTTATATTAATAATTTTAGCCTTAAAAACATCAAGTCTAACCAGACTTTTCCGGTTACAGGCTTGCCCACACCTTTGTTTGCAGGCAACGTCAGCTGGAACCCATCTCAAAACAAAATTGCCTTTACGCAGACCACACAAAAGGGAGTTGATCTGTATATAATTGATCTGGCAACCAAAAAAGCGACAAAAACCAATAAAACCTATTTAAATGTGGTTTTAGGAAGTGGTATTACCTGGTTAAACGATAATACTTTAATTTACCGTACCGCAACCAAACCTGCAAGTGCAGCACCGGCCAAACCATTAATGCCTAAAGGGCCAACCATACAACAAAACCTGGGTAAAGCAGCACCGAGTGTAACTTATCAGGATTTAATTAAATCGCCTTTTGATGAGCAATTGTTTGAGTTCTTTGCTACTTCGCAGCTGGTAAAAAATACTGCAGGGACAGAAACGCCCATAGGCAAACCTGCTATTTATGGTTCAGTTAGCTTATCGCCAGATAAGAACTACATGCTGATTGAAACCATTCGCAAGCCATTTTCTTATCTGGTTTCGGCATTTGGTTTTCCATCAACTGTTTCCATTACCGATTTAACAGGTAAAACGGTTAAAGTAATTGCCGAACTTCCCTCATCAGAAGGCACGCCATCAGGCTATGATAATGCCCAAAACGTACCACATGGGTTTGACTGGCGCGATGATGAAGCGGCAACACTGGTGTGGTCTAAACCTTTAGATAGCGGCTTAATTAAAAAAGACGTTCCTTATCACGATGCCGTATATGCCCTAAGTGCACCATTTACCGGCACAGAAAAAGAACTGTTTAAAACCAAAACACGTTTCCGCGGTATACAATGGGGCGATGCTAACCTGGCCTTAATTATGGAAGGCCTGCGCAGTAAGCAAACCATTACTGTAAGCCGTTATAACCCAACAACTGGTGCTGTAGAAGAATTATACAGCAGAAACCAAACCGATGCCTATGGCAATCCGGGTTCTCCGGTAACGGCTAAAAATAAGTATGGCCGTCAGGTGATTAAAACTGTAGATAACGGTACAAAATTACTGTTGAATAACCCGGTTGGCTCTTCAGAAAAAGGAGATTTGCCTTTTCTGGCTAAGTTTGACCTCGCTACTAAGAAAAATGAAATTATCTGGCGCAGCGCCGAAGGAACCTTTGAGTATGTAAGTGAAGTAATTGATCCTGACAAACTGGTGTTACTTACCCGTAAGGAAAGCCAGAAACTGGTTCCCAATTATTTTATCAAAAACCTGATACTCCGCGTTGCCGACAGGCCGATAACGGATTTCAGCAATCCATATCCATCTTTAGCAGGTATTACCAAAGAAAAGATTTCGTACAAGCGTGCCGATGGAGTTGATTTAACGGGCGATTTGTATTTACCAAAAGGATACAACAAGGAAAAAGACGGTCCTTTGCCTGCTTTGATCTGGGCTTACCCACGCGAATTTAACTCTGCTGCAGATGCAGCTCAAATCCGTGGATCGAAAGATAAGTTTACCACCATTAGCTGGGCTTCGCCTATATTTTGGGTAACCCGTGGTTATGCTGTTTTAGATAATGCCGAAATGCCTATAGTTGCCAAAGACGGTAAAAAACCTAATGATACTTTTGTAGATCAGCTACAGTTAAATGCCGAAGCGGCCATTAATAAACTGGCAGATTTAGGTGTAGGCGACAAAAAACGCATGGCTGTTGGCGGCCACAGTTATGGTGCTTTTATGACCGCTAATTTACTGGCCCATACCAATCTTTTTGCAGCAGGTATTGCGCGTAGCGGTGCATACAATCGTACGCTAACCCCTTTTGGCTTCCAAAACGAAGAACGTACCTACTGGCAGGCGCCTCAATTGTACTATGAAATGAGTCCATTTAGTTATGCAGATAAGATTAAAACACCTTTGTTATTAATCCACGGCGATTCTGACGATAATCCCGGCACCTTCCCGATTAACAGTGAGCGTTTGTTTAACGCCATTAAAGGAGCAGGTGGCACTACCCGTTTTGTATTTTTACCTTACGAAGCCCACAGTTATCGCGGCAAAGAAAACCTGTTACACATGTTGTGGGAGCAAGATCAATGGTTAGAAAAATATGTAAAAAACAAAAAATAAATTTCTCTCTACCTTTATCGATTAAAGTGCCTCCATGTGAGGCACTTTTTTTGTTATTTTTTCCCGTGGTGTCAGATATTTCTATCTGACACTGATCACATTCCAAAATCCAATATTTCAGCGACCATCTGTCAGCTGGTAACAACTGACAGCACATCTAAGAATACTCCTGTCCTCGCGCATCACGCCAAGCTCATTGTCCTCTGCACCTTGCTCAATGCCATTTCGCTTTAAAACCTTACATTTATACTATATCATTGAACATTAGCCCTACTTATTTGTTAAGCCATTATGGACTACATAGACTATTATAAAATTCTCGATTTAAAGAAAGATGCCACAACCGAGGATATTAAAAAAGCATATAGAAAATTAGCCCGGAAACACCATCCCGATCTTAATCCAAACAACGAGGAAGCCAACAAAAAGTTTCAGCAGATTAACGAAGCCAATGAGGTGTTAAGCGATCCTGAAAAGCGGAAGAAATACGATAAATATGGCAAAGATTGGCAACATGCCGATCAATTAGATGCCCAGGAACGGCAACAAAGGCAATATCAATCGCAAGGTGGAGGTTACGGTAGTAGTAGCTACAGTGGTGGATTTGACGGAGGAGATTTTTCCGATTTCTTTTCATCAATGTTTGGTGGTGGTGGCCGAAGTAGCAGGAATTCACCTTTTAAAGGGCAGGATTATAATGCCGACCTGCAGTTAAACCTGCTCGATGCCTACACTACCCACAAGCAAACATTGACCGTAAATGGCAAACAGGTGCGGATTACCATCCCTGCGGGTGTAGAAAACGGGCAAAAAATTAAATTGCCGGGCTATGGTGCACCCGGAGTAAACAATGGCCCTCCAGGCGATTTATACATCAAATTTAGCATAACCGATGATCCTAAATTTAAGCGGAAAGGCAACGACATTTACATACAGGAAGAAATAGATTTATACACGGCCATATTGGGTGGCGAAAAAATTATAGATACCCTGAATGGTAAAGTAAAATTAAAAGTACCGGAAGGTACGCAGCCCGATGCCACTTTACGTTTAAAAGGAAAAGGTTTCCCGGTTTATAAAAAGGAAAACCATTTTGGCGATTTATACATCAAATGGCAGGTTAAATTACCTACCGGGCTAAATCAGGAGCAAAAAGAACTATTCGAAAAACTCTCTAAACTTTAAACATCATGGAAAATAAGCTAATTCCAGTCGAAGAAATTTGCGCTTATCATCATGTAGAGATTAATTTTATCCAGTCTCTCGAAGATTTTGGTTTGATTCATACCACTATAAAAAAGGAAGCAACCTTTTTACCTATAGCAGAATTAACAAAACTAGAGCAATGCCTGCGCCTGGCCCAGGATTTAGAGATCAATCTCGAAGGCATTTATGCCGTTTCACATCTGCTCAATCAGGTACAGGACATGCAGGATGAAATACAGGCGCTTAAAAACGAAATTAATTATTATAAGCAACTTAACCAGCAACATTAATCAACCGTTTGTGCAGAAATTTGCATTAAAAGTGCATACCAAAACACAACCTTTTTAAGATTAGTTTCTTAAATTGGCGGTCTAATTTTATAAAAATGAGCGATTTGTCTTCAAAATTCATCGAAAAAATAAAATCATCCTATGCCCCAACGGGTTCGTACATTTATTTAGGCGCCGGAATTTTAGACGGACAGGTTTACAGTGAAGCCGAGGTTAATTTATCATTAAAAATGATGAACAGGCATGGTTTAATTGCTGGTGCAACGGGTACAGGTAAAACCCGTACACTGCAGTTACTTGCCGAACAGCTATCAGATGCCGGCGTTCCTGTTTTTATGTTAGATGTAAAAGGCGATTTATCCGGATTAAACCAACCCGGTACTGTTAACCCCAAAATAGAAGAAAGGGCACAACAGTTAAACAAACCTTTTAGCCCGACCGGCTTTCCTATCGAAATTTATTCGCTTTCGGGCAAAATGGGGGCACAAATGCGGGCTACCGTATTGGAATTCGGGCCTACCCTGCTTTCCAAAATTTTAGATTTAAACGACACCCAGGCTGGCGTTATGGCCGTTATCTTCAAATATGCCGATGATAACAAAATGCCGATTATCGATTTAAATGATTTAAAGAAACTCGTTTCTTATTTATCTGAAGGTGCTGGTGCAGCTGAAATTAAAAGCAGTTATGGCAGCATTTCTACAGCTACATCGGGCACTATTTTAAGAAAAATTGTAGCCATTGAACAACAGGGCTTAGGTGGCATGTTCGGCGAAAAATCTTTTGATATTGAAGATCTTTTCGAACGTGTAGATGGTAAAGGAACCATCAGTTTATTAAATATTGCCGATGTTCAAAACCAACCTGTTTTATACTCTACCTTTTTATTGAGTTTACTGGCCGAGCTTTTTGACACCATGCCCGAGGTTGGCGATCTGGATAAGCCTAAACTTATTTTCTTTTTCGACGAAGCCCACCTTTTGTTTAAAAACTCATCAAAAGCTTTCTTAGAGCAGGTTGAAACCATTATCAGGTTAATCCGTTCAAAAGGGATCGGGGTTTTCTTCTGTACACAAGCCCCTACCGATGTACCTGAAAGTGTTTTAGGTCAACTGGGTAACCGTGTACAACATGCTTTAAGGGCATTTACGCCAAACGATGTAGATGCTTTAAAGAAAACTGTAAACACCTACCCTAAATCTGATTTCTACGAAATAGACAAAATTTTAACTTCGTTAGGTACTGGACAGGCTTTGGTTACCGTACTTAATGAGAAGGGTATTCCGACAGAAGTTTCGGCTACCATGCTTACACCACCAAGGGCAGTAATGGGGCCGCTTACTGCTGCCGATTTTGATCAGGTGGTGCATGCCAGCCCAATGTTTACCAAATATAAAGACCCAATAGACCCGGAAAGTGCCTACGAAATATTAACCAAACGCATTAACGAACAAGCTGCTGCTGAAGAACAGGCGAAGCAGGAAGTAGAAGCGCAAAAACAAGCCGAAGCAGAAAGTAAACCTAAACCTGGCGAAAAAAGTCTGGTAGAACAGGTAATGGGTGCTACCATTACCCGCCAAATCGGTAAGGAAATTGTACGTGGTATATTTGGCATGCTTACCGGTAAAAAAACAAGATCAAAGTCTGGCGGCGGACTCTTTGGGTTCTAAAAAACAAATAATTAAGTTTATAAACATTCAAATTGCTATTTTCGCACCATGAGCTGTGCAGGATTTTAATGCTAATCACCTTTATCCCTAAAATAAATTAACAATAAATAGATGAAACCCACCCTATTAATATTGGCTGCTGGTATGGCAAGCCGCTACGGAAGTATGAAACAGATTGATGGCTTTGGTCCGAACGGCGAAACCATTATTGATTACTCCATTTATGATGCAATTAATGCTGGCTTTGGCAAAATTGTATTCATCATTAAAGAAGAGTTTGTAACGGAGTTTAAAGCTATTTTCGAACCAAAACTTGCCGGAAGAATTGAAACTGATTATGTTTTTCAAAACTTCGATTTAAAACAGTTTGGTATTGAAGAAGAAATATACAGAGAAAAACCATGGGGTACCGCACACGCCATCCTTTCGGGTAGAAATGTAATTAAAGAACCTTTCTGCGTAATCAATGCTGATGACTTTTATGGTTATGATGCCTTTAAAAAAATGGTTGATTTCTTAACTACCGAAGTTACCGATAGCAACTACTCCATTATCGGTTATCAGGTAGGCAATACACTTTCTGAGTTTGGCGCAGTTTCGCGTGGGGTTTGTAAAGTAGATGCTGCCGGCAATTTAGAAGAAATTGTAGAGCGTACCAAAGTTTACCCGAAAGATGGCAATATCTTTTATGAAGAAGATGGCGAAGAGTTCCCGTTAAGTTTTGATACTCCTGTATCGATGAATTTCTGGGGTTTTACACCTGCTGTTTTCAAAATTACTGAAGATATGTTCAGAGAATTTGCAATGGCTAATAAAGATAAACCTAAAGCAGAGTTCTTTATCCCCTTAATTGGCGAAAATCTGGTAAAAAGCAATACTGCTACCTTTAAAGTTGTACCAACTACCAACAAATGGTTTGGCGTAACCTATAAAGAAGATAAACCTTTTGTTCAGGATTGCATTGACCAATTGGTTAAAGACGGAACATACCCTGAAAAATTATGGGACTAAATTTAGCTGACGAAGTTTTAGAAGCTTACGGATACGCTAAAGAGAATATTACGATTACACAAATAGGTACGGGTTTAATTAACCGTACTTATTTGCTTTCGCCTTTTACTGAAGAGCATAAATACATCCTTCAGAACATCAATACTGAGGTTTTTACTTCACCACAAACCATTGCCAGCAACCTGCGGGCAATAGCCGATTACCTGAGTTTTGCTTACCCCGATTATCTTTTTATTAAGCCTGTTGCTACTACCAAAGGCGAAGAGATGGCTTATATCCAACACGAGTACTGGCGGATGCTTCCTTTTGTACCCAACACCATCTCTTTAGATGTTTTAGCAGATCCAAAGCAAGCTTACGAAGCTGCCAAACAGTTTGGCAAACTGAGCAGGTTACTCGATAATTTCGATGCCAGTAGTCTGCAGCCAACTATCCCCGGCTTTCACGATCTGAGCTTGCGTTACCAGCAATTTAATGAGGCACTTAATCAGGCTAATGATGGCCTAAAGCATGAGGCAGCAGCACAAATTGAAAATGCGATAAACCACAGGTACATTTTAGATTACTACCTTTCTTATACCCACCGGAAAGATTTCCCAAACAGGGTAATGCACCACGATACCAAAATAAGCAACGTTTTACTTGACGATGAAAGCTATGAGGGTATTTGTGTGATTGACCTGGATACCATTATGCCCGGTAAGTTTATTTCTGACCTGGGCGATATGATGCGTACTTATCTATGCGCATACTCAGAAAACGAAACCGATTTAACCAAGATTAAAATCCGTTTGCCTTATTTTGAGGCCATGATAAAAGGCTATTTAGCCGAGATGAAAAGTATTTTAACCGAAACAGAAAAAGAGCTGATCTTATTCTCGGGTAAATACATCATTTACATGCAGGCCCTGCGCTTTTTAACCGACTTTTTAAACGACAATAAGTACTATCCTACCGATTATCCCGCACAAAACCTTGATCGGGCTAAAAACCAGTTTAAATTGCTTTCCGAAATCGCCGTAAACGAGAAGGAATTGCAGGATATTATAGAAGATAATTTGGTTTAGATATTATTCGTCACCCTGAATTTATTTCAGGGTCTTAATTGTTGAAAAGATGCTGAAATAAATCCGATACCTATCGGATCAGCATGACGATAGCAACATATAAACCTCCGCTATTCAAACCATCCCCAAAAGCATTACCCTCTCTTTCCTAAACCCGACAGCAGCGACAGCTCCGATTTTTTTATGAGGGCTATAGCGAGTGGCGGGGCTACATTTTCCGAAAAGTACAGAACCGTCCGTTTTCATATTATTTTGAACCTTATAAGACATTTTAAATACTTTCCCAAACCTCGCAGGTTTTTAAAACCTGCGAGGTTTATTGATCTAAAGCAAAAAAGCGTTCCTGAAATAATCAGAAACGCTTTTATTTTATGCTCCCAAGACTCTCGACTCAGGACTAAAGACTCAAGAGACTTATTTCTCTTCTTTTACTTCTTCAAAGTCAACGTCAGTAACGTTATCGCCACCCTGAGCTTGTCCGTCAGTTTGTGGTTGTTCACCACCCTGAGGCTGCTCACCGGCTTTGTACATTTCTTCTGATGCTACGTTCCATGCAGCTTGTAATTCAGCCGAAGCTGCATCGATATCTGCAAAGTTACGTGAAGAGTGTGCTGCTTTTAATTTCTCTAAACCAGCTTCGATAGGTGCTTTTTTATCAGCAGATAATTTATCACCAAATTCTTTTAACTGTTTCTCAGTCGAGAAAATTAAAGCATCAGCTCCGTTAATTTTATCAGCTTCTTCTTTTTGCTTAGCATCGTCTGCAGCATTAGCTTCAGCTTCTTCTTTCATTTTTTTGATCTCAGCATCAGTTAAACCTGAAGATGCTTCGATACGGATTTTTTGCTCTTTACCAGTAGCTTTATCTTTAGCACTTACGTGTAAAATACCGTTAGCATCAATATCAAAAGATACTTCTACCTGAGGCACGCCACGAGGTGCTGGTGGAATACCATCTAAAATGAAACGGCCAATTGTACGGTTCTGAGCAGCCATTGGACGCTCACCTTGTAAAATATGGATTTCTACTGAAGGCTGGTTATCAGCTGCAGTTGAGAAAGTTTCCGATTTTTTAGTTGGGATAGTTGTGTTCGACTCAATTAATTTAGTCATTACACCACCCATAGTTTCGATACCTAATGATAAAGGTGTAACGTCTAATAACAATACATCTTTCACATCACCGGTTAATACACCACCTTGAATGGCAGCACCAATAGCTACTACCTCATCAGGGTTAACACCTTTGCTTGGCTCTTTACCAAAGAAAGCTTTAACGGCTTCCTGAATTGCAGGGATACGTGTAGAACCACCTACTAAGATAATTTCGTCGATATCGCTTGTGCTTAAACCAGCGTTTTTCAATGCAGATTTACAAGGATCGATAGTACGTTTAATTAAGCTATCAGCCAATTGCTCAAATTTAGCACGTGATAAAGTACGTACCAAGTGTTTAGGGCCGCTAGCGTCAGCAGTAATGTATGGTAAATTAATTTCAGTTGAAGTGGTGCTAGATAACTCGATTTTAGCTTTCTCAGCAGCTTCTTTTAAACGTTGTAACGCCATTGGATCTTTAGAAAGGTCCATGCTGTTTTCTGATTTAAACTCTTCAGTTAACCAGTCGATAATGATGTGGTCAAAGTCATCACCACCTAAGTGTGTATCACCGTCAGTAGATTTTACTTCAAAAACGCCATCACCCAATTCCAATACAGAAACGTCATGTGTACCACCACCACAGTCAAACACAACAATTTTCATGTCTTTGTGTGCTTTATCCAAACCATAAGCTAAAGCAGCTGCAGTTGGCTCGTTAATGATACGTTTTACAGATAAACCTGCAATTTCACCAGCTTCTTTAGTAGCCTGACGTTGTGCATCGTTAAAATAAGCAGGTACAGTAATTACCGCTTCAGTAACTTCCTGACCTAAGAAATCCTCAGCAGTTTTTTTCATTTTCTGCAAAATCATTGCAGAAATCTCCTGAGGAGTGTATTTTCTGTCGTCGATTTCAACACGTGGAGTGTTGTTATCGCCTTTTACTACTTTATAAGGTACACGTCCAGCTTCTTTCGCACTTTCGTCGTAGCTGTTACCCATAAAGCGTTTAATCGAATATATCGTTTTGGTTGGGTTGGTTATAGCCTGACGTTTAGCAGGCTCGCCAACTTTACGCTCACCGTTTTCTGCAAAAGCAACAATAGACGGTGTAGTACGTTTACCCTCACTGTTTGCGATAACTACAGGCTCGTTGCCCTCCATTACGCTCACGCAAGAGTTTGTTGTTCCTAAGTCTATTCCAATAATTTTTCCCATTGTATTTTTATTTTCTCTTTTTAAAAGTATTATAATTTCTACTCCTATTAAACAATGCTTGTGCCAATTGGTTTTTGGCAGATAATATGAACAAAAAACTGATAAAATGTAAAAAAGAACCAGACTTGATACTGACAGCATGACAGAAAAAAAGCGAAAAGACTAAAGACTAAAGCTGAAAGACTAAATTGAAAAGCGGACGATCAAAATAAATTCTTAAAATCATTAGAAAATTAAAGCCAATAGTTCTTCGGGAGATTCAGCCCCGTGCCAAAGGTACTCCTTTGGAGCTATCCGCTTTATCCCGATTTTACATCGGGATGCCTGCTCCTATCTGGTTCAGGTCACAACAGCACTCAGGCCTGCCGGACAGAGCGCATAAAACCTAACCGCAATGAAAATGGATTGGGCTAAATGCGGCCAATGTTTTATATCTTTAATTATCTAAAAATGGTGTAATCATATAATCTAACAATAATGCAGATAGCAGCACAAATCATGATCGGGCTTGTTGCCTTTATTCACATTTACATCCTTTGGCTCGAAATGTTCGCCTGGACAACCAAAGCGCCTAAGGTTTTTAAAACCATCCCTAAAGATTTATTTGCCCCGACCAAAACACTTGCTGCCAACCAGGGCTTATACAATGGCTTTTTAGCAGCAGGTTTAATCTGGTCGCTATGTATAACCGATCACCATTGGCGCCTATATGTAGCGATATTCTTTTTAACCTGTGTAATTATTGCCGGTATTTATGGTGCTGCAACAGCCAGTAAGAAAATTTTGTATGTGCAATCCATCCCTGCACTCATTGCTATTATTTTATTGCATTTGTAACCCTGTCTTAGCGGCTGGTGTCCTCACCAGCCGAAATAACTGGTCCTATTGGTTGGTGTCGCACCAACTAAAGCTTTAAATCCAACGCTCATTAACTAATCAATGCAAAAATTATCCGCTCTCCTCCTCTTATTTACCCTGTTTGGTTTTAAGCCTGACGCAAACAAAAAAATAAGTGCCGATAAAATTAATGAGGCCTTAGCTTTCTGTAAGAAAAATAACATGGATACTTCTATTGCCATTATGGTTGATATGAGCATCCATTCCGGTAAAAACAGGTTCTTCGTTTACGATTTTAAACAGAAAGCAATTACTGTAGAAGGCTTGTGTGCCCATGGCGTTGGTGGCGGCAGCACGCCTACCAAAGTAATTTTCAGTAATAAAGTGGGGAGTTATTGTACTTCATTGGGAAAATATAAGGTAAAGGGCCGTGCATACAGCAACTGGGGCATTAATGTGCATTATAAAATGTATGGCATGGAAGAAAGCAACAACAATGCCTTTAAAAGAATTGTGGTTTTACATTCGTATAGCCCCGTGCCTGATCATGAAATTTATCCGCAAACCCTGTTTGGCCAAAGTGCTGGCTGCCCGGTTTTGGCAGATGCTGTAATGCGAAAAATAGATGCATTGTTAAAAACTAAGAAAAAATCAGTACTGTTATGGATTTATTCTTAGTGACCAACTAAACAAGGCGATCGTCACCCTGAACTTGTTTCAGGGCCTATCTTGCAAAGAGATTTATCTTTTAAGTCGGTGAGACATTAATCAATAGCGTTCCATTTATTTTTCTAAATGTAGGATAGATGCTGAACTAAATCCGATAGCTATCGGATCAGCATGACGATGAATTTTGTTAAACTACAACTCCAGCAACCTTTCCAAATGATGGTAATCAATGCCAAAATATGCTTTGCTCGCTTTAATCTTCTCTAAAATCTCTGCTTGCTTTTCGCTTTCAGCTTTGGTCTTTAAGCTTTCTGCTCTCTTTACCCCTACTACAAGCACATTCTTCGGTGTATGCGCGTCGGATATAAACTCGAAAACCTTGGTTTTATAGCCAAAATATTCTAAAATTAAAGCTCTTATTCCATCCGTAACCATCTCTGCCTGGCGTTCTAAAAAGATGCCGTATTTCGTTAAAAAAGAAACATCATTTTTCGCTTTGTTTTTCTCCATTTCCCTGCGGATTTGTTTGTGACAGCAGGGTGCAACCACAATCAGCTCAGCATTGGCTTTAATACCTTTAAAAATAGCATCATCGGTCGCAGTATCGCAGGCATGTAGCGCAATCAGCAAGTTTACATCGTTTGCCTGATAATCTTCAATAGTTCCTTGTACAAAGCTCAGTTGGGCAAAATCAGATTTAGCGGCAACCTGATTGCATAAATCGACCATATCCTGGCGGTATTCTACGCCAATCACTTCCGTTTCCAGTTGCAGAACCGAATGCAGGTAATCGTAAAGTGCAAAAGTTAAATAACCTTTACCAGAGCCCATATCGGCAACCTTTTTAATGGTGCCTGCAGGTAATTCCTTAATTAAGGCGCTTAAAATCTCGATATAGTGATTAATCTGACGGAATTTATCCTGTGCATTTTTAAATACCTTTCCTTCCGCATCGGTAATTTTCAATTCCGTTAAATAAGGTTTCGAATCTGCCTTAATCAATCTCACTTTTTCCTGATCATGGCTGGCCGATGGCACCGCTTTACCCGATGCTTTGCTCTCTCTGAGCACCACTTTCCCGTTATTCAATTCTTCGAGAATCAGATCTTTTTCGGTGGTAAATAAGGTGCCTATTTTAAAGCCATTATCCAGGTAAGCCGTAACTAAACTAATGGCTTCATCCAGATTATAGTTTTTAACCACATCTCGGGTTTTATAACGATAGGTAAAAGCCAGTTTATCTTCGCGTTTAATCACCACCCTACGCATGAGGATTTGCTTTAAGGCTTCTTCTGTTCCTTTATAATTGCCAAAAGAAACCTTTACAAAAGTTCCGGCATTGAAACTTGCTTTTAAAGCGGCAATAAATTGTTCGGTATGGGCAGATACTGGCATTGGTAAAGTTTAAGCTGCAAAGATAATCAAGTTTACGGGCTAATGCATAGCCTTGAAATAATGTAACAATAGAGCGACCATACATGGAATTAATGGAAGAAGTAAAATACAAAAATGGGAATACCCCCTCTTTGAAAACCGCTGAGGCTGAATTAAACAAATGAATGACGTAATACGATTTAGAAACACATACAGCTTCATTATCTATATTGATTCCAAAGAAGACGATCGCTTTTATTTAAAAAAATTAAACTTTAGATTAGATGTATTAAACATCTAACCATTTTACATGAGTGACTTTCAGATAAAGAAATCGCCTACCGTTTACGATGCCATTATTGTTGGTTCGGGTGCCGGTGGCGGAATGGCTGCATACGTATTGGCACATGCAGGTCAAAAAGTTTTATTGCTCGAAGCCGGCCAAAACTTCGATCCACGATTAGATTCACACCAGTTAAAATGGCCCTGGGAGTCGCCCCGCAGAGGAGCAGGTACAGTCCGCCCCTTTGGCGATTTCGATGCTTCTTACGGCGGCTGGGAACTGGAAGGTGAACCTTATACCCAGAAAAACAAAAGTGAATTCGAGTGGTTCCGCTCGCGTATGCTGGGTGGCCGTACCAACCACTGGGGAAGGATTTCTTTACGCATGGGGCCAGACGATTTTAAACCTAAGGATGGCTTAACCGATAGCTGGCCAATTACCTATGCTGATGTAAAGCCCTTTTATGATAAGGTTGACCGCATGATTGGTATATACGGTACGGTAGAGGGCATAGAAAGCGAACCTGATGGAATCTTTATGAAACCACCAAAGCCGCGCCTAAATGAATTATTCATTAAAAAAGGGGCTGAAAAAGCAGGTGTAAAGGTAATTGCCGGGCGCGGTTCGGTACTTACAGAAGCATTGCCTAACAACAATGATCGTGCACCTTGTTTTTACTGCGGTCAATGCGGCAGAAGCTGTAAAGTTTACGGCGATTTTTCTTCATCATCATGTCTGGTAAATCCGGCTATAAAAACAGGTAACCTTACTGTAATTACCGATGCCATGGTACGCGAAGTAATTACCGATAAAGATGGTTCGGCAAAAGGTGTTTCGTATGTAAACCGCAAAGACCTGCAGGAATATCAGGTTAATGGCAAACTGGTTATTTTAGGTGCCAGTGCCTGCGAATCGGCAAGGATCTTATTAAATTCAAAATCAACTTCGCACCCTAATGGTTTAGCCAATAGCAGCGGCGTAGTAGGTAAATACCTGCACGACTCTACTGGAGCCAGTGTATCGGGTTTTTTACCGCAATTGATGGACCGGAAACGCTACAACGAAGATGGTCTGGGTAGTGTACACATTTACTCGCCGTGGTGGCTGGATAACAAACGCTTAAACTTCCCGCGTGGTTACCACATCGAATATTGGGGCGGCATGGGTATGCCTGCTTACGGTTTTGGAGGTGGCGTTGCCGAAATGAATGGCATGGTACCTGGCAGAGATGGCAAAATGAAAGAAGCCGGCGGCTACGGAAAATCGTTAAAAGATGATTATCGTCGTTTTTACGGTACTGGTGTAGGTATGGCTGGTCGTGGTACGGCAATAGCCAGAGAAAGCAATTATTGCGAAATCGATCCGAACATGGTAGATAAGTATGGTATTCCTGTTTTAAGATTTAACTATAAATGGGATAAAGATGAAATTCTTCAGGCCAAGCACATGCAGGAAACTTTCTTAAACATTATGAAAGAAATGGGTGCGGTGGTCACTTCTGAAATACAGGGAGGTGATACCAATTATGGCTTATTGAATCCTGGTAAAATTATCCACGAAGTTGGAACCATACGCATGGGCGATGATCCTAAAAAATCGGCACTGAATAAATACTGCCAGGCACACGATTGTAAAAACCTGTTTGTGGTAGATGCAGGTCCGTTTGTACAGCAAGGCGATAAAAACGCCACGTGGACTATCCTGGCACTTTCTATGCGTACTGCCGAATACATTTTAGCTCAAAAGAAAAAACAAAACATTTAAAAGAATTACAACATGAACAGACGTGATTCCATAAAAGCATTGGGTTTAACCGCCATTAGCACCGCAGTGATCCTGGAGGCTTGTAAGCAACCCGAAAATAAAACAGAAGCGGTTGCAACCGAAGAAACAGCAAAAGATGCCGGCAGGGAGCAATGGGAAGTAGACCGTGATAAAAACCTGAAAGCAGAAACATTTTTTACCAAGCACGAGATGGCAACGATTACGGTTTTAGCTGATATCATTATCCCTAAAGATGATGTTTCCGGCAGCGCATCGGATGCCAAAGTACCCGAATTTATCGAATTTATTGTAAAAGATATTCCGGAGCACAAAGTACCTATGCGTGGCGGCTTAAAATGGCTGGATGTATATTGTTTCAATAAATTCCAGAAACCGTTTATAGAGGCCTCAGCCGAGCAACAGATTTCAATTGTAGACGAAATTGCCTACCCTAAAAAAGCCAAACCGGAAGTAAGGGCAGGCGTAACATTTTTTAACCGCATGAGAGATTTAACTGCATCGGGCTTTTACACCACCGAAATGGGCGTTAAAGATATTGGTTATGTAGGTAACGCACCAAACCAATGGGCGGGCGTGCCTGCCGATGTATTGAAGCAATACGGCATGGAAAATGTGAAAGTATAATTTATCCATTAAAAAAATAGGTCAGGGTTTAAACCCTGACCTATTTTTTTGTTATCGCACCGGTACGTGTCTCCACGTACCGAAAATTACATGTCCAAATGCATGGTTCGTGCAGACACAAACCATGGCACGTAGTATTACTCCACAATCAGAATCAAACCTTTTCCTTTTTCAACGGGAACCGATTTTCCATCCGCATAATTACCCGCCGTTTGAAATTTATCAATTGCCGGAGCGGCTATTTTAACCCTGGCAGCATCCAGTCCTAATTTTGCCCAATCAATAGTTAAATTAACCTTTGTATCGCCTTCGGCCCAGCTGGCTAAGGCCACCATGGTTTTTCCTTGTTTTTTGTAAACGGTAGCTAAAACTTTTGGATTATCTGTTTTAACCGGGCAGTTTTCGCTCCAATAACCAATCATTTCAGAACCTTTAATTCCGAAATTATCCCAGGCTTTCCACAGCGGTCTTGGGTCGCTCTTCTCCGACCAACCTAAACGGCTTGTCATGCCATAAATCATCCCACGCCATGGATTTCCATCATCCTGCAACATTTCGCCCATTAAACCAAATGGAATACCACTCACTTCGGTTAAGAAGAAATCGGGGTTGTTTTTTTGATAATCGAAATACTCGCCAAACCATAAACGGTTCAGGTAAGGGAAATGCTCCATGTATAAAATGGCGCTGTTGTTAAAACCATCGCTCTTGTTGTACTGGTTGGCCGAGTGCAGATCGATAATGCCCGGATGGTCATTTTGGGTTAATACACGCTTAATCCGCTTCATCGTAACACGGTCGAAAGCCACATCATCTAAATAAACACCATCAATACCTACGTTATTTACCAGCCAGTTCATCCCCTCCACGTAGTAATTGTGCCAACGGTTCATTCCACTGTTAATTACAGCAGCATCTTTAATTTCGGGTACAAACCAGGCGGCAATGTAATTAGAATCTAAATGCTCCTGTAACCAGCTAAATCCTCCCCCCTTTCCAGGCGAATATACTTCTGTACCCAGGCTTCTTAAAGCAGGTAATTCATAAGCGTGGTTAGAAAGCTCACGAACGGTATTATAGATTTTAACCTTCAAGCCTTTGCTGTGTGCATCGTCGATATAACTTTTCATCTTTTTCCATTCGATAAACGGATAATTGATCCACGGGTTGATCGGCGTAGCATGGTGGATATTTACCACACTTGCACCAGCAGTTTTAATGGCATCTAAATCGCCATATTTATGGTAAAAACGGTTATCCCATTGAAAATCGGTATCGAGCAAGTGAAAAGGCGTAATTAACAAGTTAAAATTGTAATACAATACATCGCCTTTTTTCATGCTTCTTGCACCGGTAAAGTTATCGGCCAGCATCGAACTGCCTTTAACATTAATCTGGATTCCACCTTTATCTTCGTTACCCCACGATTTAGGCAACAATAAAGGCTTCTGCAGGTAAAAATTGGTATTTAACGGACGAACATAGCGCTCATCTCTTAAATTGTAATACAGGCCGGCATTTACATTACCTATCCAAACGGCATCCTGGTTTTTATTGGCTACATCCCACTTCCATTTAACAGTATCTGGTCTTATACCTCCTTTTTCTCCCAATCCCATCAAGTATTTGGTCGAACCTTTATCAAACGGGATATGAAAATCGACATTGCTGAAATCTACATCTTTTAAGGCGGTAACCTTAACCACATAATGCACGTAACCATCAAATTCCAGGGCGCCTTCCAAATCCATTTTCAAATTTTCGGAAGTACTGGTGGCTGTCCATTTTACAGTACCTGCCGCTTTGCTGGTAATCTGCAAATTAGCAGGAACAAATTTTTCCTGTGTTTTTGGGGTATTAAAAAAGTGAAAGTGAATGGGTTCAGCTAAAATGTTGTTAGGCTTGTCGGTATAAGCCGTCATTTCGGCGTTAAAGAAAGTCTGGATTTGCTTAGGGAAGCCATCTGCATTAATCTCAAATTTACGACCTAAAAGCGAAATTACATTTCCTGCAACTGTTAGCGGCGTATAAGGTGCAACTACTGTGTTGGGTTGCGCCAAGGTTGAATTTAACCAGGTTAAACGGGTTTGTTTATCGGGCGATCCTACACCGTTATCGGCTAAAACCTGGTTGCCAACTGTAATTTTAGCGGCAATTACTTTCGATTTACCATTGGCTTTAACTACAAAATTACCAGTATATGTACCTGCAGCTGTAGCTTTAGGGATGTCAATGGTAATCCACATCGGCTGAACCTTACCCGAAGCTACATTCACCACTTCTACCAGCGGTTTATTGTCATAGCTTGTTCCTTTGGTATTTAAACAGTTAATAAATTTCGATGAGATAACTTTTCCAGCAGCTGTTTTTAGATCGCCAAAGCTTACAGTTAAATTGTTTAAGTCTTTTAAGGCAAATACCCCGAGTTGAAAAGCATAATTTTCCCCTTTGCTTGCTGTACCTGTAAAAGTACTGGCAGCTCCTCTCTGGATCCAGCGGTAAGGTAAATCGCTTTGCATTTTGATTGGAAACATCCTGTCCTCAGGAAACACCACAAAAGCATCTGTAGCGTATCTGGCTTTAACTACCGCTGTTTCTTTCGCTGTAGCAATCACTTCCATTGGATAGAAACTATTAAAGGCATCAACAGACTGGATCTCGACTACCGAAGTATTTACAGTTGTACGTTTAGCCTGGTTTAACCAGTTCTGATCAACCGGCTTTGGTTTTAAATAAACACCTTTAGGATAATTGCTTCTACCCTCGTTTTTATAAGCCAGGTAATACACATAGTACTTTCCTGCGCCTGAAGGCTGAAAATAAATATCAGCACTTTCGCGGTTTAATTTATCAGTACCAAAAATGGCTACATTTTTACCATTTGCATCCTGAATGATGAGTCCCTTCGTTTCCGGATGTTCATCTCTTCTGCGCCAGTCAATTTTGGCATGTGCAACTTTGCCCGTACCCGAAAATTGAACCACTGCCCTATGGTTACCCAGCGAATCGGCATTCCATGAGTTGTTGCCATTGGCATATTTTAGTGTTTGTGCATGGAGAGCTGACTGCCACAAAAGGCAGGAGAATAGAAAAAACCTAAATTTCATGTTTAATTTGTTTGAAGCTAATTTATGCATAGCTGCTTGAAATAAAACCATGTAATGAAAAAATGAGACAAACGTTTGATCAAATTTACCCGTCATTGCGAGGAGGAACGACGAAGCAATCTTACAACGATCGCATTAAGATTGCTTCGTACCTCGCAATGACGATCAAAAGCATATAAAACAAAAAAGTCCTGCTCTTTCGAACAGGACTTTTTTTATTTTAAGGTGAATAAAATTATTCGCCTTTTGGTTCTTCAGTAGCTGGAGCTTCTTCAGCAGGAGCAGCTTCTGGTGCAGCCTCTTCAGCAACCTCAGCTTTCGCTTCAGCAGCTTTTTTAGGAGCAGCAGCAGATTTGCTTCTACCACGACGAGTAGTTTTCTTCTCTTCTTTAGCTTCTACTTCTTTACCGTAAACTTCGTTATAATCTACCAGTTCAATTAAAGCCATCTCAGCGTTATCACCCTGACGATTGTTTAATTTAATGATACGAGTGTAACCACCTGGACGGTTAGCAACTTTCTCAGCCACTTCGCGGAACAAAATAGTGATTACTTCTTTATCCTGTAGGTAAGAGAAAACTGTACGACGTGAGTGAGTGGTGTCATTTTTCGCTTTAGTGATTAATGGCTCAACATAAGTACGTAAAGCTTTAGCTTTAGCTAAAGTTGTAGTAATTCTTTTTGCTTTAATAAGTGAAGTAGCCATGTTAGCTAACATCGCTTTTCTGTGGCTGTCGGTTCTGCCTAAGTGATTAACTTTTTTACCGTGTCTCATTGTTCTTGGATTAAGTGTATACCGTCTCTGTCTCAGAGGGAATTATACACTGTTATAAATTATTTTATTCAACGCTTAGCGCTAAGCGCATGGCGCCATGCTTTTTACTCTTCGTCTAATTTAAATTTAGACAGGTTCATACCAAATGATAAACCTTTTGATTTTACAAGTTCCTGAATCTCTGTTAAAGATTTTTTACCGAAGTTTCTGAATTTTAACATATCAGCAACATCGTAAGAAACTAAATCAGCTAAAGTGCGGATATCAGCAGCTTTTAAGCAGTTTAATGCTCTAACTGATAAGTCCATATCTACCAATTCAGTTTTAAGGATTTTACGCATGTGTAAAATTTCCTCGTCAACTTCTTTAGTTTCTTCTTTAGCCTGAGATTCTAATACTAAATTCTCATCAGAGAATAGCATGAAGTGTTGGATAAGGATCTTAGCCGCTTCTTTTAATGCTTCTTCAGGATGAATTGAACCGTCAGTAGAGATATCCAATACTAATTTTTCATAATCCGTTTTTTGCTCAACACGAAAGTTTTCGATCGTGTATTTTACATTTTTCATCGGAGTATAAATCGAATCGATCGCAATAACACCTACAACAGCATCAGCAACTTTATTTTCTTCAGCAGGTACATAACCACGTCCTTTATTGATGGTTAATTCCACTTCCAAAGTAACAGATTTATCCATGTTGCAGATTACGTGCTCAGGGTTTAAAACTGTAAAGTTGTTAGAGAATTTAGTGATATCACCAGCTTTGAACTGATCCTGACCATTAACGATGATGAAAACTTTTTCAGAATCACCTGAATCGCCTGTTTTCTTAAAACGAACTTGTTTTAAGTTCAAGATGATATCAGTTAAATCTTCTACAACACCTTTCATGGTAGAAAACTCGTGAGAAACGCCTGAAAAACGAATAGTAGTAATAGCATAACCTTCTAACGAAGAAAGTAAAATTCTTCTTAAGGCATTACCAATTGTTACACCGAAACCGGGCTCTAAAGGACGAAATTCAAATGTGCCATCGAAATCAGTTGATTTCTGCATGATCACTTTGTCAGGTTTCTGAAATGCTAAAATTGCCATTTATAATTTTTTAAATTCGTTATTGAATATATAGTAACAAGAAAAAAGTTAATTACCCTTTTGAGGTAATTAACTAGCTTATTTATTACTTTGAGTACAACTCGATGATTAAGTTTTCCTTGATGTTTTCAGGAATCTCATCACGTTGAGGGTAAGTTAAGAATTTACCGGTTAATTCACCAGCGTTCCACTCTAACCATGCGAACTTGTTAATTGTTCTGCCTGCAACTGAGTTACTAATTGATTCTAATGATTTAGATTTTTCACGAACAGCAACCACATCACCAGCTTTTAACTGATATGAAGGGATATTTACAACTTCACCATTCACGGTTACGTGTTTATGGCTAACTAACTGGCGTGCACCAGAACGGGTTGTTGCAATACCTAAACGGTATACTGTGTTATCTAAACGTGCTTCTAATAACTGAAGTAAGTTATCACCGGTAATACCAGCACGAGAAGATGCTTTTTTAAACAAGTTACTGAACTGCTTTTCTAATACACCATAAGTATATTTTACTTTTTGTTTCTCCATTAACTGGATTGCATACTCAGATTGTTTTCCTCTTCTTTTAGACACACCGTGTTGTCCAGGAGGATAATTTTTTCTGTCTAACACCTTATCAGGACCGAAAATTGGTTCTCTGAATTTACGGGCGATTTTTGATTTTGGGCCTGTATATCTTGCCATTTTTTTTCTGTTTTTAAAGTATCATCCAACCTGTAGCTGGAGATTCTTAGCTTTAAAATTAATTAAACTCTTCTCTTTTTAGGAGGACGACATCCGTTGTGAGGAAGTGGAGTAATATCTTTGATAGATGTTACTTCAAGACCTGCTACCTGTAAAGTTCTGATTGCAGATTCACGACCTGAACCCGGACCTTTTACAAATACTTCAACTTTACGTAAACCTAAGTCAAACGCAACTTTACCGCAATCTGAAGCTGCTTGACCAGCTGCATAAGGCGTGTTCTTTTTAGAACCTTTAAAGCCCATTTTACCAGCAGAAGACCATGAAATAGTCTGTCCGTTGTTGTTTGTTAAGGTAACGATGATGTTGTTGAAGGTAGCATTGATATGCGCCTGACCAACAGGCTCAATTACAACGATACGTTTTTTTGTTACTTTTTTACTTTTAGCCATTTTCTTTTATTAGATGCTAGATATGAGAATTGAGATATGAGAATTGCTCTACCTCGGTACTTTATATCTAATTATTATCTTTAATCCAGATTGAGTAGAGTTGAAGATATGGTCTCATATCTACATCCGATAGCTATCGGATCTCACATCTCATATCTATCAATTTCTATTTAGTAGCTTTTTTCTTGTTAGCAACTGTTTTTCTCTTACCCTTACGAGTACGTGAGTTGTTTTTAGTACGCTGACCACGAGAAGGTAAACCTTTTCTGTGACGTAAACCACGGTAACAACCGATATCCATTAAACGTTTGATGTTTAACTGAACCTCTGAGCGTAAAGCACCTTCTACTTTAATCTCATCGTTAATCATAGTACGGATTGCTGATAACTCATCATCAGACCAGTCTTGTACTTTTTTGTTTAAATCGATTCCTGCAGTAGTTAAAATACGTTGTGCAGTTGTTCTACCGATACCATAGATATAGGTTAAACCGATCTCTCCTCTTTTGTTTCTTGGTAAATCAATACCTGAAATCCTTGCCATATTTATTGTTGTTTTGAAGTAATCCCGAACGGCGGGCCACCGTTGTACGGTAAATTACAATATTTTCTAATTACCCTTGACGTTGCTTGTATTTAGGATTTTTCTTGTTGATAACGTAAAGTTTACCTTTACGGCGAATAATCTTGCAATCAGCGCTACGTTTTTTAATTGATGATCTAACTTTCATTTTATTTGTATCTATAAGTGATGCGACCTTTTGTTAAATCATACGGCGACATCTCTAGTTTCACTTTATCACCAGGAAGAATTTTGATGTAGTGCATCCGCATCTTTCCTGAAATGTGCGCAATAATTTCATGTCCGTTTTCGAGTTCAACCCTGAACATCGCATTAGACAATGCTTCTCTTATTACTCCGTCTTGTTCAATTGAGGCTTGTTTAGCCATATTTTATTGATTGTTACTTAATTAGCTGCTTCTAAACAGGGTTGCAAAATTAAATAAAAAATTTTAATTATTTATTTTTTTTGTTGTAAAACTTCTTCTATAATAGAAAACGTCGATAAAACATCTGCTTTGCCCTTTTTTATGGCCACTGTGTGTTCAAAATGTGCCGATGGCTTATTGTCTTTACTCGTTACTGTCCATCCGTCTTTATGGAATTTAACACCGGCAACGCCTGCATTAATCATGGGCTCAATTGCAATCACCATTCCTTCTTCAAGTTTTGGTCCTGCCCCACGCTTTCCATAATTGGGAACTTCTGGTTTCTCATGAAGCTTTACACCTACGCCATGTCCAACCAGTTCTCTTACTACACCAAATCCATTAGTTTCTGCGTGGTGCTGAACTGCAAAAGCGATATCACCGATCCGCATGCCTGCTACTGCTTTTTCAATGCCTAACTCCAGGCAACGCTTGGTAACCTCAACCAGTTTTTGTTTTTCAGCATCAACCTCCCCTATGGAGAAAGTATAAGCCGAATCGCCAAAATAATTGTTTTTAATTACGCCGCAGTCAACCGAAATCAAATCTCCCTCCTGTATTACATATTCGCCCGGAAAACCATGAACAACCTGTTCATTTGGCGAAATACACAATGAGTAAGGGAAACCATTGTAGTTTAAAAATGCAGGGATTGCTCCGTGATCACCAATAAACTCATAAGCTAACTTATCTAACTGGATAGTAGTCATGCCTGCTTTTATCACCTTGGCCACTTCGGCTAAAGTTTTAGAAACAAGCATGGAACTTTCTCTTATTAACTCGATCTCTTCAAGAGACTTGTAATAAATTTTAGACATCCTTTACACTACAACGCAGCGTTGCTACTTGCAGCAGGTACACCTGTTCTGCCAGTAACCCTACCGGTTTTCATTAAACCATCATAATGACGCATCAATAAATAGCTTTCGATCTGTTGTAAGGTATCCAAAACAACACCTACCAAAATCAATAAAGATGTACCGCCAAAGAAGTGAGCAAACTCTTGTTTAATACCGAACTTAACCGCAATAGAAGGTAAAATAGCAATGATCGCTAAAAATACTGCACCTGGGAAAGTGATTTTAGAAATTACATCATCAATGAAAGTTGATGTTGCTAAACCCGGTTTAATACCTGGGATAAAACCACCGTTTTTCTTCATATCATCGCTCATTTGAGTTGGGTTAACTGTAATGGCAGTATAGAAGAAAGTAAAGGCAATAATTAAAAATGCGAACGTTAAGCTATAAGCCAACGATGTAGTGTTGCTGAACTGAATTAACCAAGAACCTTGTAATGAAGGAACAAATTGCATAATTGCACCTGGAATGAACATTAACGCCTGAGCAAAAATGATTGGCATAACACCGGCAGCATTAACCTTTAACGGAATATACTGACGAACACCACCAAACTGGCGGTTACCCACAATTTTCTTAGCGTATTGTACAGGTACTTTACGTACACCCTGAACAATTAAAATGGTGAACATTACAACTGCAAATAAGGCAACAATTTCTAAAACTAATGCTACCGGACCTCCACCTTCACTTGACGAACCCACACGTGCACTAAACTCCTGAGAAATTGCAACAGGTAAACGGGCAATGATACCAACCATAATGATTAGTGAGGTACCGTTACCAATTCCTTTATCAGTAATTTTTTCACCTAACCACATTACAAATAAGGTACCTGCCGTTAATACAAACGTAGATAACACTAAAAATAAAGTGTTTGGTAATAAAATAGCTTCTGGTGGAACTTGTGTTTTAACATAACCAACAGACTGAACGATTGTGATCGCTACCGTTAGGTAACGGGTAATCTGGTTCATTTTTTTTCTACCACTTTCGCCTTCTTTCTGCATTTTTTGGAAAGAAGGAACAGCAATACCCAATAGTTGCACCACAATTGATGCAGAGATATAAGGCATTACCCCCAACGCCAAAATAGACACACGAGAGAAAGAACCTCCGGCAAACATATCAAGTAAGCCTAAAAGTCCTGATTTTTCGTTATTGCCTAAAGCAGTTGCATCTACACCTGGTAAAACCACGTGAGAAACGAAACGGTATACCAAAAGAATTAAGAGCGTAAACAATATACGCTCTTTTAATTCCTGAATTTTCCAGATATTACTTAAAGTAGTAAATAGCTTCTTCATTTAATAATTACAATTTTACAATAGAACCACCTGCAGCTTCAATAGCTTTTTGTGCGGTTGCAGAAAACGCATGTGCTGTAACTTCTAATTTTGCTTTCACTTCACCACGACCTAAGATTTTAACCAAGTCGTTTTTTGAAGCTAAACCATGCGCCTGGAGAGCGGCGAAATCGATAGTTGTTAAGCTGAATTTTTCAGCTAAGTTTTGTAATACATCTAAGTTTACACCAACGTATTCAGTACGGTTGATTGGTTTGAAACCAACTTTAGGCACACGACGTTGTAAAGGCATTTGACCACCTTCGAAACCGATTTTGGTTGAGTGACCTGAACGAGAACCCGCACCTTTGTGACCACGAGTTGAAGTACCGCCACGACCTGAACCTGTACCACGACCAATTCTTTTGCTGTTTTTTGTAGAACCTTTTGCAGGTTTTAAATTACTTAAATTCATTTTTTTGAATTTGTGTTGCCCTTCGCTTTCACTAAACAGGTACAACGATTAAACATATATAAAGGTAATACGGATTTTACCCCATATTACCTTTAACTTTTTTTATTAGATTGCTTCGATAGCTACCAGGTGATTCACTTTACGAATCATACCGATAATTTGCGGTGTAGCTTCAACCTCAACACTTTGGTTCAATTTAGATAAACCCAAAGCCTGAACGGTTCTTTTTTGGCGCTCGCTTCTGTCGATAACGCTTTTTACTTGTGTTATTTTGATCTTAGCCATGATATTATCCGTTAAATACTTTGTTTAAATCAATACCACGGGTTTGAGCTACTGTATAAGCGTCGCGCATTTTAGTTAATGCATCAACAGTTGCTTTTACCACGTTGTGTGGGTTAGATGAACCTTTAGATTTTGCCAATACGTTGTGTACACCGGCACTCTCTAAAACAGCACGCATCGCGCCACCTGCAATTACTCCGGTACCTACTGCAGCTGGTTTGATTAATACAAAACCACCTGAGAATTTACCGATTTGTTCGTGAGGAACAGTACCGTTTAAAATTGGAACTTTTACCAAGTTCTTTTTGGCATCATCCACACCTTTTGCAATAGCTTCAGTTACCTCTTTCGCTTTACCTAAACCGAAACCAACAATACCGTTTTCATCACCTACAACAACAATTGCCGAGAAGCTGAAAGTACGGCCACCTTTGGTTACTTTGGCAACACGTTGTATACTAACCAAACGATCCTTTAATTCGATATCGGTGGTTTTTACTCTTTTTATATTAATAGTTGACATCTTACTTTTTCTTCAGATTAAAATACTAAACCAGCTTCGCGGGCACCCTCTGCCAACGATTTTACACGACCGTGGTATAAATAGCCATTTCTATCGAAAACAACTTGTTTAACACCAGCAGCAATTGCTTTTTCAGCAACTAATTTACCTACTGCAACTGATTGGTCGCTTTTGCTTCCTGTACCTGCAAAATCTTTTGATAATGATGATGCCGAAGCAATTGTTGTACCGGTTACGTCGTTAATTACCTGCGCATAAATCCCTTTATTGCTTCTAAATACAGATAACCTTGGACGCTCTTCCGAACCGGTAAGTCTTTTTCTGATCCCTTTTTTAATACGATCTCTTCTTGATAATTTTTTACCTGCCATGATTACTATTTTTTAGATGCTGATTTACCTGCTTTTCTTCTTAACACTTCACCCACAAACTTGATACCTTTACCTTTGTATGGCTCTGGTGCACGTAACGAACGGATTTTCGCTGCTACCTGACCAATCAATTGTTTGTCGATACTCTCTAAAATGATTTTAGGAGTCTGACCTTTTTCTGATTGCGTAGTTACTTTAATCTCTGCTGGTAACTGGAATACATAGTGGTGAGAATAACCTAAAACCAGGTCTAATGTATTACCCTGGTTTGTAGCACGGTAACCAACACCCACTAATTCTTGAGTTAGTGTATAACCTGCTGTAACACCAACAACCATGTTGTTAAGCAAAGAGCGGTATAAACCGTGTAATGCTTTGTGTTTCTTTTGATCTGATGGACGTTGAACTGTTAAAATTCCATCTTCCTGACTTACAGTGATATCTTTATCAACTGCTTGTGATAATTCACCTTTAGGGCCTTTTACAGTTACAACGTTATCGTTAGATACTGTAATGGTTACACCTGCAGGGATTGTAATTGGGGCTTTTCCTATTCTTGACATTGTGTTGTTCTCCTAAATATTAATAAACGTGACACAATACCTCACCACCAATGTTTAATTTGGCTGCTTCTTTATCGGTCATTACACCTTTTGAAGTAGATAAGATTGCGATACCTAAACCGTTTAATACTCTTGGCATATTTTCAACGCCTGCATACTGTCTCAAACCTGGTTTACTTACTCGCACTAATGTACGAATAGCAGGAACTTTAGTAATCGGATTGTATTTCAAAGCAATTTTAATGGTGCCTTGAACTGTAGTATCTTCAAACTTATAGTTCGCGATGTAACCTTTATCAAAAAGTACTTTAGTGATTTCCTTTTTAAGGTTTGATGCAGGAATTTCTACAACTCTGTGGTTGGCCTTAATGGCATTCCTTACTCTTGTTAAATAATCTGCTATTGGATCTGTATTCATTATTTATTGTTTTTGATAGTGGTTTCCTTCTGCTACCCAGCTGTGGGACCTGCTATCGGTTAAAATTCTTTTTCTAGTAATAAGACATAAGTATCAGGTATCAAGAAACCATTCCGTCTTGATACCTGATACTCTGTACTTGATACTTTATATTACCAAGATGCTTTTTTAACACCTGGTATTTTACCGTCTAGTGCCATTTCGCGGAATGTTACCCTTGAAATACCAAAGGTACGCATATATCCACGAGGACGACCAGTTAATTTACAACGGTTGTGTAAACGTACCGGAGATGAGTTCTTTGGTAATTTATCCAAACCCTCGAAATCTCCTGCAGCTTTTAATGCTGCACGTTTTTCAGCGTATCTAGCTACCAATTTTTGGCGCTTAACTTCGCGTGCTTTTACACCTTCTTTTGCCATTATTCTGCTGTTTTTTGATTTTTAAATGGTAATCCGAATTGTTTCAATAACTCAAGCGCTTCAACGTCAGATTTTGCCGAAGTTACGAAAGTTATATCCATCCCTAAAATTTTATTGATTTTATCTATATTAATCTCAGGAAAGATGATTTGTTCAGTAACACCTAAAGTGTAGTTACCTTTACCATCGAAACCTTTATCGTTAATACCTTTGAAATCACGGATACGTGGCAAAGCAACAGAAATCAAACGATCAAGGAACTCGTACATGTTGTTATCACGTAATGTTACGCGTACACCAACCGGCATACCTTTACGTAATTTAAAGTTAGAGATATCCTTTTTTGATTGTGCCGGAACCGCTTGCTGACCAGTAATGGTAGTCAACTCAACGATTGTAGTATCCATAATCTTTTTATCAGTAACAGAAAAACGACCTACACCCTGATTGATACAGATTTTTTCCAATTTAGGAACCTGCATAACAGTTTTGTACTGAAATTTCTCTTTTAATGCATTTACAACTTCTTCTTTGTATTTGCTTTTTAATCTAGGTGTAGCCATTATTTAATCTCCTCCCCTGAAATTTTAGCAACTCTAACGATTTTACCATCAGCGTTTAGTTTACGACCAACGCGGGTAGTTTTACCAGATTTTGGATCAACCAACATCAAGTTAGAAATGTGAAGAGCAGCCTCTTTTTTAATAATACCACCGTTAGGATTTGCAGCATTTGGTTTAGTGTGTTTAGCAACTAAGTTGATGCCTTCTACAATGGCTCTGTTTTTATCTGTTTGTACTGAAAGTACTTTTCCTTGTTGACCTTTTGAATCGCCAGCAATTACTTTAACTAAATCTCCAGTGCGGATTTTAAGTTTTGGTGTATTTACTTTGTTTCCCATTTTATAATACCTCCGGTGCTAATGATACGATTTTCATGAATTGTTTTTCACGTAGTTCTCTCGCAACCGGGCCAAAGATACGTGTACCTCTTGGCTCATCCTGTGCGTTCAATAATACAGCCGCATTATCGTCAAAACGGATATAAGAACCATCTTTACGACGGATTTCTTTTTTAGTTCTTACAACAACTGCTTTAGAAACTGTACCTTTTTTAATGTTACCCGAAGGTAAAGCGCTTTTTACGGTAACAACTATTTTATCACCAATTGAAGCATAACGTTTGCCGGTTCCACCTAACACACGAATTACCAATACTTCTTTCGCGCCGCTGTTATCAGCAACGTTTAATCTCGATTCCTGTTGTACCATCTTATTTAGCCCTTTCTAAAATTTGTACCAATCTCCAGTTCTTGTTTTTACTCAAAGGACGAGTTTCCATAATCAATACGGTATCACCGATACCGCATTCGTTTTTCTCGTCGTGAGCCATAAATTTGGTAGTTTTCTTTACGAACTTACCATAAATCGGGTGTTTCACTTTACGCTCCACGCTCACCACAACAGATTTATCCATCTTGTTGCTTACCACTAACCCGGTTCTTGTTTTTCTTAATTGTCTTTCCATGTCGACTCTCAAATTATTTGGTTTCAGTAGCTGACTCGCTGTTTTTCACTTTAGTCAACTGAGTGTTTAAACGGGCTATGTCTTTCCTTACTTTTGCAATACGCGAAGGATTTTCGATAGCTGAAATAGTGTGAGCGAACTTCAATTTTGATAAGTTCTCTTTTTCTTCCGCAATCTTAGCTACTAATTCTTCTTTTGAAAGCCCTGTGATTTCTGAATTTTTCATTTTTCTTTTCTTTTACGTTGAGTGTAGCGGTTATAATAAACAAGTATTTACAACATTCACCTCAACACTTTACTATGCTTCTACGTAATCTCTACGTACTACGAATTTGGTTTGGATTGGTAATTTCTGAGCAGCTAAGCGTAATGCTTCTTTAGCAACTTCTAAAGGCACACCTTCAGCTTCGAAAATTACACGTCCAGGTCTTACAACTGCTACCCAATACTCAGGAGCACCTTTACCTTTACCCATACGTACCTCAGCAGGTTTTTTAGTTACCGGTTTGTCAGGGAAAATTCTGATCCATACCTGGCCTTCACGTTTCATAAAACGTGTTACGGCAATACGGGCAGCCTCTATCTGGCGACTTGTGATCCAAGTTGCTTCTAAAGATTTGATACCGAAAGATCCGAATGCTAATTCAGCTCCACGAGAAGCTAAACCCTTCATTCTGCCTTTTTGCATCTTCCTGAACTTCGTTCTTTTTGGCTGTAACATTTTATTTTGTTCTAATCGTTAAACGATGTTAATAAATCAATTATTTACGAGGACCTCTGTTAGCGCCTGCGCCACCACCTCTGTTTGCACCACCCTGACCTGGGCGACCGCCTTGGTTTCCACCACGTCTGTCGTTCCCGCCACGGTTATCTCTTCCACCACCTCTGTTATCTCTTCCACCGAATGCTGGTTTCTCTGACTGGCCTTTTGGACCGTTATTTGTCGAACCGATGTTTGGAGACAAATCACGTTTTCCATAAACCTCACCTTTACAGATCCATACTTTAATACCGATTTTACCGTAAGTGGTTAAAGCTTCAGCTAAAGCATAGTCGATATCAGCACGCAAAGTATGTAAAGGCACTCTTCCTTCTTTGTACTGCTCAGTACGTGCCATCTCAGCACCACCTAAACGACCAGAAGTCATGATTTTGATACCTTCAGCACCCATACGCATGGTTGATGCGATAGAAGATTTCATTGCTCTACGGAATGAGATCCTTGCTTCTAATTGTTTTGCAACACCTTCTGCAACTAATTGTGCATCAAGTTCAGGGCGTTTAATCTCAAAGATGTTAATTTGAATTTCCTTTTTGGTTAATTTCTTTAACTCTTCTTTGATTTTATCAACCTCAGCACCTGCTTTACCGATTACGATACCCGGACGAGCTGTGTGGATAGTTACAGTGATACGTTTTAAGGTACGCTCAATAACTACTTTTGCAACACCGCCTTTAGCGATACGGGCAGAAAGGTATTTTCTTATTTTCTCATCTTCAACTAATTTATCGGAGTAGTTGTTGCCACCGAACCAGTTAGAATCCCATCCTTTGATAATTCCTAATCTGGCACCTATTGGATTTGCTTTTTGTCCCATTTCCTAATTAGTTTTGAGTTGTTTCTGTGTTTTTACTATCTACAATCAGCGTAACGTGGTTAGAACGTTTGCGAATTCTATATCCACGGCCTTGAGGAGCTGGACGTAAGCGTTTTAACTGACGGCCACCATCAACCATAATTGTTTTAACAAAAAGTTGACTTTCTTCAGGGCGGGCACCTTCATTTTTAGCTTCCCAGTTTTTGATAGCAGATAATAATAATTTCTCAACTTTTATTGCTGCTTCCTTGTTGGTAAACTTTAAAATGCTTAATGCTTTCTCTACACGTTCACCTCTGATAAGATCTACAACCAAACGCATCTTACGCGGTGAGGTTGGACAATTGTTTAATTTTGCTATTGCTTCCATTGTCTAATTATTTTTTCTTTTCAGCGTGTCCTCTGAATGTTCTGGTTGGAGCAAATTCTCCCAACTTGTGACCAACCATGTTTTCTGTTACGTACACAGGAATAAATTTATTACCGTTGTGTACTGCAAATGTATGATTAACGAAATCTGGTGAAATCATTGATCTGCGAGACCAAGTTTTGATTACAGACTTTTTGCCTGAATCATTCATAGAGTTTACTTTTTTCTCTACGTTATGGTCAATATAAGGTCCTTTTTTTATCGAACGAGCCATTATTTCTTCCTTCTCTCTATGATGTAACGATTAGAATATTTTTTAAGTTCTCTGGTTTTGTAGCCTTTAGCTAAAACGCCATTTCTTGAACGTGGGTGACCACCTGATGATCTACCTTCACCACCACCCATTGGGTGATCAACTGGGTTCATCGCTACCGGTCTAGTTCTCGGACGACGGCCCAACCAACGTTTACGACCTGCTTTACCTAATACTTCGTTTGCGTGATCTGAGTTAGATACTGCACCGATTGTAGCTAAACAAGTAACTAAAATTAAACGGGTTTCGCCTGAAGGCATTTTTAAAGTAGCATATTTACCATCGCGGGCAGCTAATTGTGCGTAAGCACCTGCACTACGAGCCAATTGTGCTCCTTTTCCAGGGTGAATCTCCACATTGTGGATGATAGAACCTAATGGAATGTTTGATAATTTTAAAGTGTTACCTACTTCTGGAGCTGCAGTATCGCCCGATAATAATACCGAACCAACTTGCAATCCTTCAGGAGCAATGATATAACGCTTCTCGCCATCAGCATAGTTTAACAATGCGATGCGGGCAGTACGGTTTGGATCGTATTCTACAGTAGCAACTGTAGCAGGAATATCGAATTTATCGCGTTTGAAGTCGATAATACGATAAGATTTTTTGTGACCACCACCGATATAGCGCATAGTCATCTTACCTGTATTGTTACGTCCACCAGACTTTTTTGATGATACAACCAATGATTTTTCGGGCTTGGTTGCTGTAATCTCCGTAAAGCTAGCACCAACTCTGAAGCGGGTACCTGGAGTAACTGGTTTAAATTTTCTTAAGCCCATAGTTATAATGAATTATTAAATTAAAGAGTTGCGTAATAATCTATTGTTTCGCCGTCTTTTAACGTTACGATTGCTTTTTTGTATTTCGGGCTACGGCCAGATACAAAACCTGCTTTAGTGTAACGAGATTTAGCTTTTCCATCAACAACCATGGTGTTAACTGCAACGATGGTTACACCGTACAATTTCTCAATAGCTGCTTTGATCTGGATTTTGTTAGCCTTGTGGTTAACGCTAAAAGTGAAACGGTTAGATTTCTCAGTTAAAGCTGAAGCTTTTTCGGTTAATATTGGTTTTTTTAAAATTTCCATATTACTTGGCAAACGCCTCCTCCAAAGTTTTAACAGAATCAGCAGTTAACACAAGTACTCCAGCGTTTAATACATCATAAGTATTTAAATCTGCTGCTGAGATTACTTTAGTTTTCTGAACGTTTCTGCTTGATAAATAGATATTATTATTTTGCGCAGGTAAAACCAACAAAGTTTTTTGAGTATCTACTTTTAAAGCAGCCAATAAACTTGTAAAGTTTTTAGTTTTAATTGTATCGAAGCTGAAATCTTCTAAAACTACCACGTTGTTATCTTTTGCTTTATAAGCTAAAGCCGATTTACGTGCTAATGATTTTAATTTCTTGTTCAATTTAAAACTGTAATCACGTGGCTGAGGACCGAAAACACGACCACCACCGTTAAATAACGGAGATTTAATGCTACCGGCACGGGCACCACCTGTACCTTTTTGTTTGTATAGTTTACGGGTCGAACCAGCAATCTCATTACGTTGTTTAGATTTGTGAGTACCCTGACGTTGGTTAGCCAAATACTGTTTAACATCTAAATAAATCGCGTGGTCGTTAGGCTCGATACCAAATACCGATTCAGGAAGTTGCACCTTGGCACCTGTTTCTTTACCTGAAATGTTTAATACTTTAACTTCCATCTGATTATTTGTCTAAGATTACGTAAGAACCTTTAGCTCCTGGAATGGAACCACTAACTACTAATAAGTTTTGCTCAGCGTAAACTTTCAAAACTTGTAAGTTTTGAATTTTCACTCTGTCTCCACCTGTTCTTCCTGCCATGCGCATTCCTTTGAATACACGTGATGGGAATGATGATGCTCCCAATGAACCTGGGGCACGTAAACGGTTATGCTGACCGTGAGTCTGCATACCAACACCGGCAAATCCGTGGCGTTTTACAACACCCTGAAAACCTTTACCTTTTGAGGTACCTACAACATCAACAAAATCGCCTTCTGCAAATGCATCTACAGTTACAACATCACCTAAGTTAAGTGCAGTTGTAAATGAGTTGAATTCTACCAGCTTGCGTTTTGGAGTTGTGTTTGCTTTCGCGAAATGGCCTTTTAACGGTTGAGTTGTGTTTTTCTCTTTTTTCTCATCGTATCCTAGCTGAACAGCTGAATACCCGTCTTTTTCTTCGGTCTTTACTTGTGTAACTACACAAGGCCCAGCTTCGATTACAGTACAAGGAATGTTTCTTCCTTCTGCATCGAAAATACTGGTCATTCCTACTTTTTTTCCAATAATTCCTGACATTTTATCTTTTCTTTTTAACACCCATCGAAGCAGTAGGGCTTCGTTCAAGGTGGTTGTACATCCCCCGAAAGGGACGGCAAAGATAGACAAGAATTATTAATTTTCAAATAGTTAGCGAAATATTTTTTCAAATAAATTGCTGATATGATGCGATTTAACTTTAAAAGTAGTGTTAATGTGCTAAACCACCATTTAAACTGATGGTTATAATCGCTAAAATGATAATTCCGATCAGCACGTAGAGGTAATCGCGTTCAACCAAAAAGCTAAAAATAGCGAACACAATCCGGGCTATTGGCGTGAATATCAGCATCAATATGCCAAACTGTACTACTGCATCGCCCTGTAAAGTAAGCACCCCTTTAAATATGGCCGAGATAGAAGAGAATTTGGCAAGTTCGGGTTTAAAAACTTTATAATCGGTAATTACACCTTTGTTATGGATCAGGAAAATTACCCCACCAACAAGTACAATCCCCATCGAAATAATTACGCCTGCACGCAAAAGCGTACCCAGTATCAATTGAATATCTTTATCCTTTATATTTTCTTTATTGGCTAAATTCATTACAATCCACTTATTCCTTTATAAATCATCTGCAATGCCAGAAATGCAACAACTACAGCAAACACAATTTTAAGTTTATCGGTTTTGGTTTTCAGTAAAACTTTCGAGCCTACTGTAGCACCGGTTAAAACTCCAATACAAACCGGCATGGCTATCCCCGGATCTATCTGGCCACGGTGCAGGTAAACCACTGCACTGGCTGCTGCTGTAACCCCCATCATAAAATTGCTGGTAGTAGTCGATACTTTAAAAGGCAGTCGCATAATATTATCCATGGCAATCACTTTTAAAGCCCCGCTCCCTATGCCAAGCAGACCTGATAAGGTTCCGGCAAAAAGCATCATAAAGAAACCACCCGGAATATGTTTTACAGCATAAGGATGATCTTCGCCCCTATCGGGATAAGAGCCGTTGAGTTTAAAAAACCTGGCCCATTTATCGGTATCATCTAAAGTGGTATGGTCTACTTTCTTTTTGAGGGTCATAATGGCCGAAAAAATGAGAATACAACCGAACAGAATGGCAATGTAGTTAGCATTTAAATAAACGGCCACAATTGCACCACAAATGGCACCTATGGTAGTGGCAATTTCTAAAAACATGCCGATGCGGATATTGGTAATTCCTTCCTTCACATAAGCCGCCGCCGAACCTGACGAGGTAGCAATAACGGAAACAATAGAAGCGCCAATGGCATAATGAATATCTACACCCAAAGCCAGCGTAAGTAAAGGAATAATAATTACTCCCCCGCCCAAGCCTGTTAACGAGCCCAATAAACCGGCTAAAAAAGCCCCCAATAAAACGATAATGGTAAACAGCAATACCGACATGCGGGCAAATATAATGTACTGTTTTTGGGGAAACGAAGGATTAAAGGAATAAAATAAAGTCTATATGATATATGGAATATGTAAAATGGAGGATGGAAAATGGAAGCTGGATGATAATTTTGAAGGAATAAGTTTCGAATAATTGAATGACAGACCCGGTAGTTAATTTCAGAGGAATTTCATCATTAGCAAATGCTAATGCCAGGAAAAACCTCATATTCATTATCAAACAAAAAGTTATATATGGAGAACTCATCCTTGTAAGGATTGTGATCTGCACCATGTGGATAACCTCCTTTTATTTTTCTTGACATTAGCAATCTATGGCTTACAAAATGGTAATCAGGAAAAATCTTTTTAATGATCTCTTTTAGCGCCGTAACCATTTGCTCACTCTCGGGCAAATTGGTCAATGCGGAAGAAACGGCGATTGACCTTAAAGGCTGTTGACCACTTAAACCGCTTTTAATATTTTGATGTAGGGTCATCTCTTCAAAAAATAAGGTATAATATTTAGTTAAAAGAGAGATCCTTAGTTTTAAATGATAAATTAAATGGATTTCAGGATATTCCTTTTTAGGCAGCTCTATTTCTATCGCATAATTCGGAAATTGCTTATGGTAACTCGTTCTGACTGTATAGTTTGGAAACGCCTGTTTAACCTCACCTGACAGTTCAGCGCACACCACTGGCATATCCCCAGCAATCAGTCGATTTATTTTTTCTGTTATGATATTGGTAAGATCCTGATATCCTTTATAAAATGTATTAGGTTCGCCTACGCCAATTGCGTAATAACGATAAATGGTCTTTACCAGATCGTAAAATGGGTTACTTTGATCCTGCTGGATATTGATGTTTGGAACCATTATTTATTTTTAACACTAATTAGATAAGATCTACTATTTTGATATTTCTACGGTCCTATTGCTGCCATTTAATTAAATATGGAAGACGTAAAATGTAAAGATGGAATATCAACCCTCATCCAGCTAACATTTTTCCATTTTACATTACTTACCCAACCTTTTAATCATTTCCGCACTCAAATCCCTGCCATCATTCAGCCGGTTGGCGAAAAATGATTTGGCCGCTTCAAAATGTGCTTTATAGCCGTTAATATCACCATAACCTATAATCGAGGCCCATTCGTGCACAGCCGTATGGAATTCGAGGTCATCGCCACGGATAGATTTATCGTACAAGGCCGTTTGGATCGATTCCTCGAGCATTTCCTTGTTTTTGAAAAGATATTCGGCAATACCCAACCTTAATTTAAAAGGCGGGGTTTGGCAAATCAGGTTATCATACGGATTTACGCCCATTTTATACCAGGCATACACCATACTCAGCAAACTTAAATGCGAATTGGGTTTTTGTTTATGGTCAGCATCCGAAAGACTGAATTCTTTCATGATGTTATCATCAAGCAGCAGCAGCTGGCGGCTTTCGTGAAAAACAAAATCGCGCGCAGCGTAAATTTTTTCTCTGAACTCGACTTCATTTTCGCAGATCATGAGTTTATAAAGCTCAGATTCGGCCTGGGCATAATATTTAACCTGCTTTTGTGCGTAAGGATTTAATATGGCCAAACCCGCATAAATGTGCGATTTGTAGCTAAAAATCCGCAGGGTGGTTAAAATCTTAACGTTATCGATCCCACCGGCATAGGCTGGATTATCCCAGGGAAAAAAACCAGCATTCTTCCACGCCGAGCCCATGCTTTCGAAACCCATGTGGGTAACAGCTTGCGTATCGGCCACAATGCGGTCGTGCTCACGATAATCGTCCATCTCGATAATGTTCGATTTTAGTGATTGATAAACTTCCAATGCCCGAGCATAAACTTCGTCTGTAGCGCGGTGGCGCACCACTACCAGGGTTTGCCCCTCCGGACTAAAAGCCGGGCCATGCAAAGAATGGCAGGTTACAATCTGGGTATCATGCGGAAGGTGTTTTTCAAAAGCTGCAATTTCGGGATGCTTAACCGATGTTTGGCCCGAAACAATTGCACCATACTTGGTAGAACGTGCAAAAGTAGCCACCACTTCATCAATTTTTTCGGCTTCAACGCAATAAATTATAAAATCAGATTTGCGCGCTACCTCATGGCCATCAATTAAAACTTCAATTCCTTTAGGTTCGAGCTCATTTTTTAAATCCGAAAAACGCAGGGGCATATCGGCCCCGCATACTTTATAACCAGCGTTTACAAACGATACAGCGTACAATTTGCCCATATCGCCTAAACCAATAATTCCTATTTGCATGAAACAAATGTAACCTATCGCAAATAATTTTATAATAAAACTTCGATAAAATTGTTATTTAACATGTTAAACACAAACATTTTTGTCTTTCATCCCTAAACTTCACATAAAATTATTACCCGGAAAATGGATAAAAATGTAGTTTTACACGATAACACCTATATTTAAACTATGCAAAAAATTAAACACACCCTATTGTTTTTAGGCGCTATGCTCTTTCTAAATGTTGCGTTTGCGCAAACTTTACCCGACACGACAAAGAATACCGACCCATCTTTAAATGGCCAGTATCAGTTCATGTTAAAGAAATCTAAAAGCTTTAACGGCGCAAGGCTGATTAACCCAAACCGGTTATCATCTTTATGGAAAAGTGTTAACGATACGCTGAGAAAGGAGCGCAAGCAATTGCAGGAGGCCAGGCAGGAAATTAAAGCCCAGGCTGGCAATATTTCGAGTTTAAAAGGCGAAGTAAGCGGAAAAGAAAGCTCGCTGGCTAATGCTACCGCTTCGGTTAATGAAATTAAGTTTTTAGGAATTTCTTTTGACAAGGGCACTTATAACACCATTGTTTGGACCATTATTATTGTACTGGGCCTTGGTTTGGCCTTTATTATTTTCCAATCGGGCAAATTAAGGCACGAAGCCAAATACCGTACAGAACTTTACCAGGAAGTGGCCGATGAATTTCAGGCGCATAAGGTAAAAGCCAAAGATAAAGAAATGAAACTGGCCCGCGAGTTGCAGGATGAGCGCAATAAATGGGACGAAGGCCGCGGCAGATAGGCAAGCCAAAGGATTGAATTTTGAATGATTGATTATTCAGTCACTCAAAATTCAATCATTCAAAACATAGGTCTCTCCATTCGTTACGCTCAGTCGGGATGACAATCTTTCTATTAAAAACTGTCACTTTCATTTGAAAAGCAGTGCTTGTGCTAATCGGTTGCGCCAGCCCCGCCATTCGCTATTTCCGGTGAAAAACCGGAACCGCTGCTGTCTGGTTTATTTTACTTCAGGCTTGCCTTGTAGGCTGCTAAACCCCGTCGCAAACCCTATCAACGATAGCTAATTCTTCAAGCTATACTTTAACCCTACCTCAAACTCTCCATTACTGTAATTCTGCATTTTTGAGGTATTGGTAGTGTACTGAAATAAAATCGAAAACTGATTCTTATAGTTGGCGCCAAAACCTCCGGTAAAACTGTTGGTGCTGTGGTATATGCCATTAAGCATTAATTTCTGATCTAAAAACTGAAGATTTACGCCTGCATCAAAAATACCATCGTAGTTCTGTACCCCGCGGTAAACCAGTTTGGGCTCAATGCTGTTAATCAACTTATCGGTAGTAAACTTATAACCTGCAGCCAGGAAATAGATAGACCGATCTACCACATTTCTGATCTGGTCTCTTTTAAAAAACCTTTTCAGATTAGGCAAAGCACCCTGAATAGTCAATTTATCTGTACGGTAAGCCGCACCAAAATCGCCATCCAAATATAATCTGCGGTCGTTAAAACTATTCAGCACATCATCATCCAGGTCGCCTTTTACCTTGCCAAAATCTACCCACTCATTCATAATCCCGGCCGAGAGACCGAAATCGATAAATTCTGTACCACCGTTTAAAGGTAAATGGTAAGCATAGGTTATCGTTGCCCTGGTACGGTTAATGGCTCCGGCACCTTCGTTATAAAAAAGTATGCCAAGGCCTACCTTATCATTTTGCAAACCATAATCGCCAGTTAAATATTGAATCCGGGGACCGCCCTCTACTCCAGTCCACTGGGTCTTTAATGCTGCGTTAAGGTTTAGTCCCTTTTCTATCCCTGCCATAGCCGGATTGGCCAAAAACTGGTTTTGATAATAAATACTGCCCATGGGGTTAAGCTGGGCTAATGCCGGTATTCCTAATAAAACCAACAGCCCTGTTATTATGCTTTTCCTGCTGCTCATGCCGTTACTTTTTATATAAAATAGAAATAAACCCTTTAACCGTACCTTCGCCACCTAAATCGAGGATGTAATAGTAGGTATCTTCGGAAAGTGCCGATCCGTTTACATAACCATCCCAGTTGTTCTTGTAGTTTACGGCAGAATAAAGCATCCGCCCTCCCCTGTCAAAAATGGTGAGCTTGTGGTTTGGATATTTGTCAAGGCCTTTAATAACGAAAAAATCGTTTTTGCCATCGCCGTTTGGGGTAAGAATGTTATTTACAATGCTTACCTCTGCCTGTGTATCGATAATTAAAAAGGGCTGCAAAAATCCTTGTGTTAAGCTGGTATTGCTCACCTGAAAAGTTTGCACAAGTGTCATTTCGCCAATACTGAAATCGTAGAGCTGGTTATTGATTTTACCTGAGCCACTGGCCGAATTAAGTACGTAAGGCAAACTCTGCGCCTTAACCTGAGCCCCAAAACAGAGCAACAGCAAAAAAACAAACAGGGAATATATCCTTTTCATCGTGCTTAATTTAAAGAGATCCACGATGAGCCATCGCTTTGGATGGTTAATGTTTTGTTGCCGGTAATCGTAGTAAGCGTTGTATCGTCGTCCATCGTAATGGCATTGTTTAAAGTAACATTGCCCGTTGATAGCGCTTTTACAATCACATAAATCCTGCCTTTGCAGGTAACCGGTCCGGGCAGGTTTAAAGTAACAGCCAAACCTGTATTTTTTAGCCTAACAGTATAATGACTGGCATCAAGTGTTAATGTTCCACCGGTGGTATAAGTTAAGATACTTGCCGAAACCGAACCATTTACATTGAGCGTGCTTGCATTTGCCGGCGCATAAGTAGTTGATGTAGCTGAGTTAGTGCCATTAAGCGTTAAAGTACCACCATCGGTAGTTATACTTCCAGCAATAAGCGGATAGGTGGTATTGGTATTGGCCACCATCAAAGTATTGTTCACACCGGTACTCGTACTGCCTGCATTGCTACCAATAAAAATATTGCCAGAACCATTGTTTTTTGATCCGGCTGCATAGCCTAAAGCAGTATTGTTATCGCCGTTACTGGCTTCTAATGCTAAACTCCCTATCGCTGTATTGTTAATTCCGGTACCGTTGGCCATTAAGGTATGAGTACCGAAAGCACTGTTATTAGAACCTACCGTACTAACACTTAAAGCCTGCGAACCAAAGCCACTGTTGTTAATACCACTGAAACTCCTCTGCAGTACCATATGACCAAAAGCACTGTTTTCGTAACCTGATATGTTTACCGAAAGTGCTTCTTTACCAAATGCACTGTTGTAAAAACCCGAAACATTGCTGGCAATGGTTTTATAACCATAAGAAACATTGGTTTCGCCCGAATTACCTAAACGACCAGATTTTTGCCCGTTTACCAGAAAGTTGATGGCCACATCATCGGTATTGCCTAAAAAATTATTGGTTTGATCGACGTTACCGGTATTTCCTTTTAATGCCCAGGCGTTGGCGTTGGCAAATAAGGTGCGACTAATGAGCTCGGGTTTACCAGTAACAGCATTTGTAATATATACTTTATTGGCATCGGCTACACCCGCCGTCGTTAATTTTGCCAATGTTACCGAGGCATCAGCAAGTTTAGGCGTGGTTACCGCACCATCTGCCAGTTGCAAGGTGGTTACAGCTGCGTCGTCGATATTGATATTTTTAACTTCTTTATTCCCGATTTTGATTGAGGTAACTGCCCCATCGGCCAGCTTTGGTGTAGTTACTGAACCATCTGCCAGTTGCAGGGTATTTACCGCTGCATCATCGATATTGATATTTTTAACTTCTTTATTCCCGATTTTGATTGAGGTAACGGCTGCATCGGCCAGTTTTGGCGTGGTAACCGAACCATCGGCCAGTTGCAATGTATTTACAGCGGCATCGGCAATATTTACATTTTTAACTTCTTTATTACCAATTTTTACAGAAGTAACAGCTGCATCAGCCAACTTAGGAGTAGTAATAGCCCCATCGGCTATTTTTAATGTGGTAACAGCAGCATCTGCAAGTTTAACGGTTGTTACTGCACCGGCATTGATATCAACCACCACATCTTTAAGTAATGCTGTACCGCCATTTGCACTTACCGATAAATCGGTAGAAGTTAAACCTTTTGCTCCTGCCAGTTGGGCAACATCTAAGGTAACTGGTTTCCAAACGGCGCCATCGAACAATAACACCTGATTATTAACCGGTGCGTTGGCACTTAAGGTTTTTCCCTGGATGTTGGCAAGAGTTGGATTTGGATAATTACCGGTTAAATCGCCACCTGCAACTCCGGTTGATGGTCCAACTGGCCCTGTGGCACCTGTATCACCTTTATCTCCCTTATCTCCTTTTACACCTTGTGGACCCTGAACTCCGGCAGGACCTGTAGCTCCTGTATCTCCTTTAACACCGGCAGGCCCTTGCGCACCGGTAGCACCAGTTAAACCGATAGGCCCCTGGGCACCTGTTGCTCCCGCAACACCTGCAGGTCCTTGCGGACCGGCAACGCCAGCTACACCTTGTGAACCAGCAGGACCTGTAGCTCCCGTATCGCCTTTTGGTCCGGCGGGGCCATTTGTTGCATATAGCGCGTAAGGAACGCTCAATAGCTGCGCAGTTCCAGCCAAACTGAAATTGGTTCCATTATCGGGATCGATTTCGACTTTAACAAATTTTAATCCACTGGCCCAGGTTACACCAGCAATAGTTCCACTCACTGAGGTTGCACCACTTGAGCCAATCGCTACCGCGTATAAACCGTAAGCGTTGGTTACAATATTCCTTACCTCGCTGTACTGTGCTGTTCCGCTTGATGATCCATCCAATATACTGATGCGCAAAGAAATGTTCTTATTGACCATTGGTGTGCCGTTGGCATTCCTGGCTGCTCCCTGATAGTTAAATTGTTTTGGTGCCTGTGCCTTAACAGTCAATGCCAGGGCAAAGCTCAGCAGTGTGATGAGTAGAAATTTTTTCATGAACCGGGACGAGATCTAAGTTGACAGGCCTGAAAAAATTATGGCCTTACGTTCAAATCTACAAATTAGTATATCCGGTGGGGGCTACTTTACACAAAAGACGATTTGCAAATACAATACAAATCGTAAAATACTGACAATCAACAAGATAAACAATATCTTATTTTGTAATTTTACACCAACACCCTATTTTCGCAATATTTATAGCGCAAAAACAGAAGAAAAAACGCCCCTAATAGAGGTTCAGGCTATAATTATATATCCCTGAAATTATTGGCAATTAAGTTTCTGACGGAAAAGATATGCCTTTAATATTGCGGTACAAATCGACCGCGTATAAATCTGTCATGCCCGAAACGAAATCGAGCACACTTTGAATAATCGAATAAATATCAGTTAAATCGGTATGGTATTGTTTAGGGATAAGCTTAACCAGCTTTTTATAGTAATGCGTATTGTTATGAATCAATGCAGGAACAAACTCTTCCAATAAGCCAGCCATAATTTTATAACCAGCAACTTCTTTTTGTATTACTGATGAGAAATTATAAATCCGCTCTACCGAAACCTTTTCAACTGCTTTCCAGGCCGACAAATAAGGCTCAGGAATCATATCGGTTAAACTCTGATTCAATTCACCTTTCAACAACCTTTCCTGCTCATTAAAAAATATACCCGCACATAAGTTGGTTAATGTATTGATCGCTTTAGCCCGCAATAAACCAATTTTAGCATCATCATCTTCGTAATCATTTTTCAGGCGATCTTCGATGGTTGTTGAATTGGCAAATGGCAATAGATAATTTTTCACTTCCTCATACGAAAGGATTTTTAAGCGGTGCGCATCTTCCAAATCGATGATGCTGTAACAAATATCATCAGCGGCTTCTACCAGATAAACCAATGGGTGGCGTTTGTAGATAAGATACTCATTATCTTCCTGTGCCAGCTGAAGTTCTGCAGCAATCTTTTTAAAACTTTCTTCTTCCGATTGAAAGAAACCATATTTTTTTCGATGCAACAAACCTTTTTGCTTACCAGCAATAGAGGCGCATGGATATTTGGCTATAGAGGCCAAAGTAGAATAGGTAAGCGCATAAGCATCATTCCCTTTCCCTTTGAGCGGGTGGGTAAGAATGCGGATGGCATTGGCGTTACCTTCAAAATTAATCAAATCGTGCCATTGCGCTTCGCTCATTTCATTCTGGTAAACCCTACCATCGCCATCGGTAAAATAGCGCGAAATTGCTGCTTCGCCTGAATGGCCAAATGCCGGGTTGCCCAAATCGTGGGCTAAAGCTGCCGCGGCCACAATATTGCCTACCTCGTTAATTAACGGAACTTCTTTAATCAGGCTGGGGTTATGCTCTTCAACACTGTTGAGGAAAATATTGGCCATAGAGCGGGCTACACTGGCTACTTCTAAACTGTGGGTTAAACGGTTGTGCACAAAAACACTTCCGGGCAAGGGAAAAACCTGGGTTTTATTCTGCAATCTTCTAAAAGGCGATGAAAAAATCAGGCGGTCGTAGTCGCGCTGAAAATCTGAACGTGCCCGATCGGTGCTTGCACCATACTGTTCCTGTCCAAACCTTTTATTCGAAAGTAAATATTTCCACTCCATTTATCTCTTAAACCTTTAAATTTTGGCGCAAGTTAAACAAAAACACTAAAAGGGTTAAGCATAAAATTTGAAGTAAAATTTATATTACAATTATTAAAAGATTATCTATATTCGGCTCAAATTAAACAAACAAAATAATGAAGAGAATCTTTTTAACGCTCGCTATCTTATGCTGCTTTACTATTTTAACAAAAGCACAATTTGAAGGCTCGAAGCAAATTTTTGAAAGTCCGAAACTAAAGGAAACGATCAAAGCACAAAAAATTGTAGCCATTTTACCTTTCGAGGTAAAAATATCCTACAGAAAGCAACCAAAAAACTTTAGTGCAGAGGCTAATAAAAGCCAGGAAGAGTCGATGGCAAAATCGATCCAATCCAGTATGTATACTTTTTTATTAAGAAGGGCATCCGATTATACTGTTTCATTTCAAGATGTTGATAAAACAAACATTTTATTGAAAAAGGCCGGTGTACTTGGAAAGTTAGATGAAACAACTAAAGATGAATTAGCCAAGATACTTGGTGTAGATGCCGTAATTGGCGGTCGCTTTGAAACAGAACAAAGCAAGTCTGAAGCGGGAGCAATTGCTTCTGCAGTTTTATTTGGTGGTTTTGGGGGGAAATCTGGTTCAGGAACAATGTTCTTAACCATAAACAATGGTGCTGATGGCGAGCTACTTTGGCGTTTCTTTAAAACTATGGATGACAATATCATGAGTTCTACCGATGATATGATTGAACGAATGATGCGGAAAATATCTAGAAACTTTCCTTATAAAAGTTAAACAGAAGGCAGATAGGAATATCTGCCTTTTTTATGTCAAGATAATTGTAAGTGCTTTACTCTTCTCTTCTGATACGTTTGCAGTATCCGCTACTGTTCCTCATAGTGATAAGTCAGTCCGCCATCCACAAAATAAGTAGAACCAGTAACATATTTCGCATCATCAGAAGCCAAAAAAGCCACGATACCGGCTACATCTTCGGGCGTACCCAGTTTTTTCATTGGAATATTCTCCAGTAACTTCCCTAATTTTTCCTCATCATTGAGCAACGATTTATTAATTGGTGTAGCAATGGCACCTGGTGCTACATTGTTTACCCTGATATTGAAGGGAGCCAGCTCTGTAGCCAAATTACGGGTTAGCATTTTCAACGCTCCTTTACTGGCGCAATAAGGTGCAAAATGCGGAAAAACAATTTCCTCATGCACTGAGCTCATGTTTACCACAACACCAGCTACCTTATTGGCGATGCAATGTTTAACAAAAGCCTGGGTACCGAAAAATACTCCTTTCAAATTGGTATCCATCACGAGATCAAAATCAGTTTCAGTAACCTCCCAAAAGTTGTGGTTCTTTTCAACCCCGGCATTGTTTACCAAAATATCGAGCCTGCTATAGGTTTGGATCGCCTGCGTAATCAGATGGTTTACCCCCATCACCTGACTGATATCTGCTTCTACAAAGGCAGCCCGCCTGCCCATTTGCTCAATAGCAGCAATCAGCTTTTCGCCACGTTCATCCAGTTTTCTTCCATTTAAAATCATATCGGCGCCCTCACTTGCCAAACGCAAAGCGCATGCTGCGCCAATTCCCTGACTACTACCGGTAACCAGTGCTACTTTATCTTTAAATCTTTCCATTATTTATGGTTAACTGACTATAAAAGGGCTACTAAGGCTGTCCAACCGGTTTGGTGACTGGCTCCTAAACCTGTTCCATTATCGCCATTGAAATACTCGTAAAACAAAACATAATCTCTAAAGTGTTCATCGTGGTTAAACTTTGCACACGCACCAAAAACAGGTCTTTCTCCTTTTTCGTTTTTTAAAAAGATATTTTTTAGACGTTTCCCCAACAAATCAGCTATTTCGGCGAGCGAAAAATAGTTATTGGAACCTGTAGGGTATTCTACCCTAAAATCGTCGGTATAGTATTCATGAAAATGCTTTAAAGCTTCAATCAGCAGATAATTAATCGGAAACCAAATCGGTCCCCGCCAGTTACTGTTGCCCCCAAACATTCCGGTATCGCTTTCAGCTGGAATATATTTAACGGAATAATCGTTACCGTTTAACCAGTAATTATAAGGCTCGGCTTCATATTTCTTAGAAATAGAACGCACCCCAAAATCAGACAGAAACTCAGTGGTATCGAGCATCCTACGCAATAACATTTTCATGCGGTGACCGCGTAACAGAGAGAACAAATGCTTATCGTTACCACTTTTATCGGCCCAATGGCTTACCAGCTGAACCAAATCCGGCCGTTGTTGCATAAACGTTTCTAGCCTGTTTTTAAGTTTGGGCAAATCTTTCCAATCCTGATCACTAAAAACGATTACGGCGAACATCGGGATCAATCCTACCAATGTCCTGATTCGCAACCTATCCCAACCTCCATCAGGTTTTCTTAATAAATCATAGTAAAAACCATCCTGCTCATCCCACAGCCCGATATGGTGTTCGCCCATATTATCGATCGAGCCTGCAATAAACAGGAAGTGCTCAGAAAACTTAATGGCCATATCTTCGTAAACAGGATTATGCAACGCCAGTTCGATACTTATCTGCAACATATTTAAAGCATACATGGCCATCCAGCTGGTACCATCAGCCTGCTCTAAAAATCCACCTCCAGGTACCGGTTCGCTCCGGTTAAATACGCCTATGTTATCCAAACCAAGAAAACCGCCTTCGAAAATATTATTGCCCTCGCTATCCTTTTGGTTTACCCACCAGGTAAAATTAAGCAGCAGCTTCTGAAAAACTTCTTCAAGAAATTTCAGATCACCAACACCTTTGTTCTTTTTATCGGTAAGGTAAACCTTATAGGTGGCCATGGCATGTACCGGCGGATTGGTATCCGTAAAATCCCATTCGTAAGCTGGCAACTGCCCGTTGGGGTGGATGTAGTTATTGTTTACCAGTAACCGGAGTTGCTGTTTGGCAAAATCGGGATCGATAGGTGCCAGTGCAATACAATGAAAGGCGAGATCCCAGGCGGCAAACCAGGGATATTCCCATTTATCGGGCATGAGAATAATATCGGCTGCCATAAAATGACTCCAGTGAAAGTTGCGCCCACAAGCCCGCTGTGCTGATGGTTTGGGTAAACCGGCATCCCCCTTTAGCCAGACATTTACATCGTAGTTATAATACTGCTTATTCCAAAGCAGGCCAGCCCAGGCCTGGCGTTGTAACTGCTGCTCCTCAACGCTACTCTTGTCTTTATACTTACCTGCATAAAACTCATCTGCTTCATTTTTTCGTAATTCAAAAATCCGGTCAAAATCTCCAAAGGGTTTTTCAATTGGCTTATCACACAACCTTAACTTAAAAGTAATACTTTGCTTTGCAGATACCTTTTTGTGGTAATGCACCGCCACCTTAGTTCCACTTTTAGTGGGATTTACTTTATCTTTTTCTCCGTTAACAATGTAATTATGGATACCATCTTTTACATAGGGTGAAGCATTGGCTGACTGATACAGGCGCTCATTATTGGTTTCGTTATTGGTGAATAGAAAATCAGGATCACCATCAACATAAGCATACATTTTCCCTTCCTTATCGGAATGAAAAAGCAGTTGATTTTCGCCAAGGTAATTGATAGTGGGCTTAGCTTCACTTCCTTCCCAACTCCAATTGTTACGGTACCAGAAATGGGGTAACAGGTGAATTTCGGCATCTTCGTTACCGCGATTAATAACCGTATATTGTATTAAAATATCTTCTCCCTCATTTTTCGCGTAACTGATAAATACATCGAAATATTTGTCCTGATCAAAAATGCCGGTATCCATCAATTCAAATTCTGCTTCGTTCCGGCTACGTCTGGCATTTTCTTCCACAAGCCGGGCATAAGGAAAAGCAGATTGCGGATATTTATACAACATTTGCATATAGCTATGCGTTGGTGTATTATCCAGATAATAATAAACCTCCTTTACATCTTCACCGTGATTTCCTTCGCCATTATTGAGTCCAAAAAGCCGCTCTTTCAAAATGGCATCTTTACCGTTCCAAAGGGCCAGCCCTAAACATAACAGTTGCTGATCATCGCTTATGGCAGCAAGCCCCTCTTCGCCCCATCTAAAAGCCTTACTCCGGGCCGTATCGTGTGTGGTATATGCCCAGGCATCGCCATTATTGCTGTAATCTTCGCGTATGGTTCCCCATTGCCTTTCTGATACATATGAACCCCATTTAAGCCACTTTGCACCTTGCTGGTATTGTGCGTTGATTCTTTTTTGTTCGGCATTTGCCATAGCGATGTTTTAATTAGGTAAACAATTTACAGGAGTTAAATATCAAATATTTAATGCATTTAAATATTAAATTTATGTCAGCAAAACACCAACAAAAATCAAACCTTTTACCTGATGGAGGGTTTTATATACACATATTTAATGTTAAGATTATGAAAACCAGCATCTATAATAAAGCAGAGCACCTGGAAGGTTATATTGGCAAGGAAGGTAATAGTGAAGAGAAATCGGAGGTACAGAAAGCTTACGAGGCCGGAAATGAGGGCAATGAGGTAACCAGCTTTGGCAGAGACACGATTGCCAAATACAACGCCGAAACCATGCACCTGGATAAAACAACACCGCGTGATGGTTTGGATAACACCGGCACGCAAGGTGCTGATTCTTTAAGCGACGATGCCTACAATAGTGCCGACAAGCACCCTACCCTAAAAAGTGCCGAAAGCCATACGGGCAGTTCGTCTGATGATTTTAAAACAAAAACGGGCATTAATGAATCCGATGAGGATCATGCGCTTGACACAGGAATATAAAGCATATAGCCATGGGATTATTAAAATACGCCATTTTAGGCGCGGCAGCAATTTACGGATTTAAATATGCTACCAGAAAAAGAAGTTCAGACGGCAAATCGATGGTAGATGATTTTAAGGTGAAAGCCACTCAATATCTCGACGATGTCAATGATTTTGGAGAAAGAATAAGACATGATTACAGACAAACCAGTGATCTATACTGACAAAATTTGAAATTTTACAGACACAAAAAATTGATATAAATCAAGATATTTATCTGATAGAGCTTGTAAATTCATCAGCTGTTTATGAAATTTGCAAGGCTATAGGATTCGCGACTAAGATTAACTAAACGATCATTAACAACTAAAATTTAAGGGCATTTGCTACTTGATTAACGCATTCAGTTGTGGAATTCTACTTAATTTCCATCTACCGGAAAAGCATTAAAGATTTAAAAGGGATTATTCTTTATGGATATTCCCTTTTTAATTTAAGTCCACTCAATATTGCATCAATATCTGTTAATAAGGTCTTCATTATTTTACGCCTTTGCTCTGATTACTTCTGCTACTGTTATCCACATCATCTTTATCAGAACCATTGTTTACTCTATGCTGAGGTGGATTTTCCATCCTGCTTTTTTCAAGCTCAGAAAAATCACCACCTTTTTGATTAGCCACTTCACCATGTGATGGCTGTTTTTTATTTACCTCTTTATCCGGATTGGCAAAATCCTGCCCAATTACTGATGGTTCGTTCTCTGTTTTTACTTGCTTTTTCATATCAATAGAACCAACGAAATATCCCTTTTGTTCTAAAAATACGGGCATAAAAAAAGTCCTGGTTTGCACCAGGACTTTCCGTTCTTTTAAAATCAATTAAACTTTGATTTCAACTTCAACACCGCTAGGTAATTCAAGTTTCATTAAAGCATCAACTGTTTTAGAGTTAGAGCTATAAATATCCAATAAACGTTTGTAAGCGCATAATTGGAATTGCTCTCTAGCTTTTTTGTTTACGTGTGGAGAACGTAATACAGTAAAGATTTTTTTCTCTGTAGGAAGTGGAATCGGACCACTTACAACTGCACCCGTAGGCTTAACAGTTTTTACGATTTTCTCAGCAGATTTATCTACTAAGTTGTAATCGTAAGATTTTAATTTAATTCTGATTCTTTGGCTCATCTTGTTTTTAATTATGGTTTCCTGTTAGAGCTATTAACAACAGAAACCGGATTTATCTTAGCGTGATTTCACCGATTTAAAGCATTACACCGATTCAAATATCGATCGGTGTAATCTTTTTAATCTGTGTAATCCTTTATACTAGTCTTCAGATTTAATTCTGCCTTTAGATTTAGCAACAACTTCGTCCTGAACGTTTTTAGGCGCTGGCTCGTAGTGGTCAAATTCCATTGTAGAAGTTGCACGACCTGAAGTGATGGTACGTAACTGAGTTACATAACCGAACATTTCTGAAAGTGGTACCAATGCTTTGATTACCTGTGCACCGTTACGGGTATCCATACCTTGTAACTGGCCACGACGACGGTTCATATCACCGATTACATCACCCATGTTTTCTTCAGGGGTTAAGATCTCGATTTTCATGATTGGTTCCATCAATGAAGGTCTACATTTAGGTAAAGCCTCACGGTATGCCATACGGGCAGCAAGCTCGAATGATAAAGCATCTGAATCGACTGCATGGAATGAACCATCAATCAAACGTACTTTCATATCAGGAAGCGGATAACCAGCCAATACACCATTTGCCATTGCAGATGCAAAACCTTTCTCAACTGAAGGGATAAATTCACGAGGAATAGCACCACCAACAATTTCGTTTACGAATTGTAAACCACCTTTTTCAAAGTCAGCATCAATTGGAGAGATAACCACTTTGATATCGGCAAATTTACCACGACCACCTGATTGTTTTTTGTAAACTTCGCGGTGTTCTGCAGTACCGAAGATTGCCTCTTTGTATGCTACTTGTGGCGCACCCTGGTTAACCTCTACTTTAAACTCACGTTTTAAACGGTCAATTAAGATATCTAAGTGAAGCTCACCCATACCAGAAATTACAGTCTGACCAGTTTCCTGATCTGTTTGTACTCTGAATGTAGGATCTTCTTCAGCTAATTTAGATAAACCCATACCTAATTTATCAACGTCAGCCTGAGTTTTAGGCTCAATAGCTAAACCGATAACCGGATCAGGGAATACCATCGACTCAAGAACGATTGGGTGTTTCTCATCACAAAGGGTATCACCAGTTTTGATATCTTTAAATCCAACTACAGCAGCAATATCACCAGCAGCCACATTAGGCACAGGGTTTTGCTTGTTTGCGTGCATTTGGAAGATACGTGAAATACGCTCTTTACTTTCTGAACGGGTATTGTAAATGTAAGAACCAGCTTCTAAGTTACCCGAGTAAACACGGATAAAGCATAAACGGCCTACAAATGGGTCAGTTGCAATTTTAAATGCTAAAGCTGCAAATGGCTCATCAATACTTGGTTTCAATAAAACTTCTTCGTTAGTATCAGGGTTAGTACCAGTAACACCTTCTGAATCTAAAGGTGAAGGCAATAACTCCATTACGTAATCCAACATGGTTTGAACACCTTTGTTTTTGAAAGATGAACCACAAACCATAGGAACAATTTTAGCATCTAAAACAGCTGCACGTAAAGCGTCTAAAACTTCACGCTCAGTGATGGTTTCAGGAGCATCGAAGAATTTCTCCATTAGAGACTCATCATAATCAGCAACTGATTCTAATAATTTCTCTCTCCACTCAGCAACCTCATCTAACATATCATCAGGAATTGGCACTTCAGTAAAGGTCATACCTTTATCGTGCTCGTTCCAAACGATACCACGGTTGTTGATCAAATCAACCACACCTTTAAACTGATCTTCAGCACCGATAGGTAATTGCAATGGAACTGCATTACTACCTAACATGTCTTTAACCTGCTTAACAACTTTTAAGAAGTCAGCACCAGAACGGTCCATTTTGTTAACAAAACCGATACGGGCAACATTATAGTTGTTAGCTAAACGCCAGTTAGTTTCTGATTGAGGCTCAACACCATCAACAGCAGAAAACAAGAACACTAAACCATCTAATACACGTAACGAGCGGTTTACCTCTACGGTAAAATCCACGTGTCCCGGTGTATCGATAATGTTCATGTGATAGTTCTGGTTTCTGTATTTCCAGTTAACTGTAGTTGCAGCAGAAGTAATGGTAATACCACGCTCTTGCTCTTGTGCCATCCAGTCCATTGTTGCAGCACCTTCGTGCACTTCACCAATTTTATGACTTACACCAGCATAATAAAGGATACGCTCAGTTGTGGTAGTTTTACCAGCATCAATGTGAGCCGCGATTCCAATATTTCTTGTAAATTTTAAATCTCTTGCCATGTTATGTTTTTGATTTATCTGATTTTAAATGATTGCACCGATTATGTAGAAACAAATCGGTGCAAATTATCTAATCAGTATAATCTTCTAATTAAATCTGTGTAATCTTACTAGTCTGTTAATCCTAAATTAGAATCTGAAGTGAGAGAACGCTTTGTTAGCCTCAGCCATTTTGTGCGTATCTTCTTTCTTCTTAACAGCAGCACCTTCACCTTTAGCAGCAGCTACGATTTCACCAGCTAATTTCTCTTTCATGGTTTTTTCACCACGACGACGAGCGTATAAAATTAACCATTTCATACCTAAAGCTGTTTTACGCTCTGGCCTAACCTCAGTTGGAACCTGGAAGTTAGCACCACCAACACGACGAGATTTAACCTCTACAGCTGGCATAATGTTAGTTAATGCACGTTTGAATACCTCTAAACCGTTTTCACCTGCTTTTTTCTCAGCAATTTCAACAGCATCGTAAAAGATTGAGTAAGCGATAGATTTTTTTCCATCGTACATCATGTTGTTTACAAAACGAGTTACCTGAACATCATTGAATTTTGGATCAGGAAGAATAATTCTCTTTTTTGGTTTTGACTTTCTCATTTCTTATTTCCTCCCGATTATTTCTTTTTACCTTTTGTTGGCGCCGCAGCTACTTGTCCTGGTTTAGGACGTTTAGTACCATATTTAGAACGACGTTGGTTACGACCAGCTACACCTGATGTATCTAATGCACCACGGATGATGTGGTAACGTACACCTGGTAAATCTTTAACACGACCACCACGGATCAATACGATTGAGTGCTCCTGTAAGTTGTGACCTTCTCCAGGGATGTAAGCATTCACCTCTTTACCGTTCGTTAAACGAACACGGGCTACTTTACGCATTGCTGAGTTTGGTTTTTTAGGGGTAGTGGTGTACACACGTGTACATACACCTCTTCGCTGTGGACAGCTGTCCAACGCTGGAGACTTACTCTTGAACTCCAGTGCTACTCTACCTTTTCTAACTAATTGTTGAATGGTTGGCATTGTGCTTTTTTATGTTTTTTTATTAAAAATTTACCGCTCCCCCGGCTTCTTTACAGATAGCCCATAAAACGGACTGCAAAAGTAGAACAATTCTTTTTAAAAATCAAGGGGTTAGCGTAAAAAGTTTTCAGTGGGCAATTGCCAGTTTTCAGTTGGAGATTAAGGAGTTGCGGGCCGGTTTGCGGTTTTAAGTTTTCAATTATCAGTTTTCCCGATTAATTCACATCAGACAATCGTCATGGCGTGCAGAGATGAACGTTTTTTTACTTTGTAAAAGATGTATGCAGTTTCTTTAAAAACACATTGCTAAAATGTAAATTCGAAAAAACGATTAACATGAATAATTACGCTCGTATACCATTAATTATCCTTTTATTTTTTAGCACTCATGCATTTTCAAATAAAATCGATTCGCTTAAAACCGACCAGGATGTTGAACGATTTCTTAAGCAAATAAATAAAGACTTTGCCAAAGACACTAATTTCAGCATACAAACAACAGAACAGCTTGCCAAAAACCTGGATTGTGAAGGGATTTTCCAAAAATGGAGGATGAAAAACTGGGAAAAAGTTGATATAACCAATGATGGCCTTACAGATTTAATATTTATTGGCTCTTGGAGTGGTTATTTTTCAGCTGCAGTAGTAGATATTGGCAGTAACAATTTTAAGTTTTACAGTTTTTCTAAAAATACTTTCGAAAATTGTGAGTTTGTAAAACCCACACGAATTGCTTCAAGAAATCACCTTAAAATATTTCGTAAAACGAATGAACCGGATAAAGCAAATAACCAACCATTCCAATATAAAAGCTTATTGGTTTTTGATACGTTGACTTTTAAGTTTAATGATTTTATTGAATTTAATGCACATGAGGCTAAAAAGGATGAAATCGAAGCGATTGAAATTAACACCAGTTATTGCTTTGGAACATGCCCGTCTTTTAATTTAAAGCTTGTTAAAAGCGGAATGGCTTATTATGAGGGCATTGGCTACACCAAACAAACGGGCAAATCAACAAAAAAATTATCTCCCGATACTTTTAATGAGCTAGCCGCCTTAGCCAATTATATCAATATTAAAAGCTTAAAAAATGACTACGCAGTAAACTGGACCGACGATCAGACAGCTACATTAAAAATTACATTTAAAGACAAATCAACAAAAGTTATTAAGGATTATGGTATGCAGGGAACTTTCGGCTTAAGCGCTATCTACTCCAAAATGATGACACTTGGTATTAACTGGCCAACATTACTCAATTACAATCCTTAAAACCATCTTTCAACAACTTTAATCTGGCTACCGCAGCCTCGAGTTCTTTAGGTGCTTTACCATACTCGTAGGTAATTTTATACTGTTTACCATCGGCATTAATCGCAATCCACTCGGCACCTCCATCTGCACAATCGGGGCAGCCAATGGTCTCGGGCAGGGCAGCAATTTTTTCCATGTTCAGTTCGTTTTTTATGGCGTTCACATCTGCTTCAGAAATGGTTTTGCTACAGGTTTTGGTATCGGTGGCCTGGCCGTTTTTTGATTTGGAAAAGGTGAGTTTCAAATCGCTGATGAACAGATTATTGGAACAATAGCCCACGCACATTCCAAATGAGGTACCGTAACTGATACTATTGAGATTATTAATCCGGTCTTTTTTGCATCCTGCAAAAGATAAAATGGCGCTGAAAGTGATTAAGAGTAAAGTTCTTTTCATAGGCTTAAAATGAGTTGGTTTGTTTATTTTGTTGTTGGTATCAGGGTTTTAAAACGGGGCTTAGCTGTTCCGAATTTACAAAAATTGCCCTGTAAGCAGGCACCGATGCTTCTAAAGTCCACAGCAACACACCTTTTCTATTGGTTAATACCATAATGTGCCTTTTTGAACTGCAGCAGAGTATATTTTCAGGGGTAATCATATAAGCACTCCCCATACGGTCGTTATAAATCTGAGGGGGTAATTTAATGTGCATATCCAATGCTGCACTTTTGGCCGGTTGGTTTAATTTAAAAGTATACACTCCCGATTGGTGTTTATCTATCCCATTATCAAAAAACATTAAATTGCCTTCGGCATTAATGTGTACGGCATGTGCCTGAGAAAAACTGGCTTCGGCAGGCATGGTCATATCCCCTCCTTTGCCAAACTTCCAGATTACCTTACCCGTTTTCGAATCGATTTTCCAGATCTGCCCATTGTTATAGAAAGAAATGATATAATTGCCATCTGTATCGTAATTTAAGCTGTTGGCATGCATCCAGTCTTTTTTGGTTTTGAGCAATGCTTTATCAGCAAATGGATCAAGGGCATCAAATACACTCCATTTCCAGATTTGTTTTCCTTTTTGATCCATCACCATAATGCCATCACCGTTTATGGTATCCTGTTTACTTCCTCCAATACGGCTTAAATCGGTTATCTTCTGATCAATAAACAAGGTTACCAGCTCGCCTTTGGTATTTTTCAAAATTTCGTGGTGGATGGTCTGTTTAAAATCGGCTTGTCCTTTTTTCAGGTGCAAAAGTGTATCACCATTGAGGTTAATTTCCAAAATCTGGCTACCATAACTTGTAGGCTCGTCATTACTTCCGAGAATAGAGAGCAAGGTTTTATCTTTATTAAAATTGATGACTTTGAAACCCACATTATCAACCTGGTGATACCACCTTAGCCTCCCTTTATAATCAACCAGATAAGCCATCCCCGGCGAATACCTTTTATTGATGAGGATTAATCCGTTTTTAAATTCCTTTGGAATCAACTTATCATCGGCACTTTTGGCTTTAAACTGGTCTTTTAACCACTCCGGTAGTTCGCGCGATTCGAATGTATAGGTTTTACTGGTTGTTTCAACGCCCTTATTTACCGTAATTACCTGATAGGCATAGCTGGTTTTGGGCAAAATATTGCACAATACCAATGTGTGTTTACTTTTCCCTTTCGACAGGGTTGTAACGAGTTTGGCAGAATCGGCAATTTTGTTGGGCCAGTATTTGATATAAACATCAGCGTCCGAACCGGTATTTACATCAATCTGGATTTTCAATTCATTGTTGTTGTGGAGGCCAACTTTAATTTCTTTAATACCGGCTTTTTCCGAGCATCCTGAAAGGGCCAGCACCAGTAAAAATACTACCGATTTTAAAATATACTTCATAAACTTCTGATCATTAAAGATATGTGGGATATTGCTTATAAACAAAAAAGAATACATAGTAAAAACTATATATTCCTTTTTGTAATCATAAAAATATGAAATTATTGTCTGCCCGAGTTATTTAAATTCGGGTTAATATTTACCTGGTTTAAAGGGTACGGGAAATACTGATCGCGCGGCATAACTACCGTTGGGGTTTGGTTAATGCGTTTTAAATACCCGTTTACAATGCTTTCATATTTACCAAAGCGCATTAAATCTGCCCTTCTTTTGCCTTCATAAAATAATTCCCAGCCACGTTCCTGCAAAAGCGCATCTTTTAATGTGGTTTGGTTATAGTTGGCTGCAACCAGCAATTTAGCATGCGATCTACCTTTTACCTGGTTAATCAGGTCGATACACTCGGCGTTTGGACCACTTAATTCATTAATGGCCTCTGCTCTGCTTAGCAATACATCGGCATAGCGCAAAATATTTACACTATGGCCATCGTAATAGGTATTTGCACCGTTCGGGTCTGCATATTTTGCGGTGGCCACATCCTGCATATAAAAAGTACCTGCAGGGGGTGTGGCGCCAAGCGTTGGTGCTTGTTTGTATACCAATTTATCAACACCGGTATACTCAGCAAAAAAGAGTTTTTTTCTATCATCTGCTGCGTCGAAGCTATTATAAAAATCCCAGGTTACCGCATAATATTGCCATCTATCGGTTAAAACCGGGTGATTTGATGGACCAAAATGGTTCAATAGTTCAGTCCCGTTTACATTGGCATCGCTTAATACCGAGAAAATATTTTCAGCACACCATTTGTTACTTTCGGCAAAAAGCCCTGCATAACTAGGATAAAGCGAGTAAATATTTAAATCCATCACCTGTTTGGTAACATCTACCACTTTTTGCCATTGGTGCTGGCGCAAATATAATTTAGCCAATAAAGTAAGGGCTGCACCTTTTGTAGCTCTTCCGGCATCATTAGTTGAATATATTGGGTTGTTTGCATAACTAGCAGGTAAGGTATTGGCTGCTGCCTGCAAGTCGTTAATCAAAAACGCTTCTATCTGATCAAGTGGTGTTAGCGTTGCATTTTTGGTATAATCAGGATTTACCAAATCTTTTTCTGTTGCCAGAATTACAGGCCCCCAGGCATCTGTTAAATCCATGTAGGCAACTGCCCTTAAAAATTTGATTTCTGCCAGGAACTGATCTTTTTCTGCCTGCGAAAGGCTGGTCATGGGGCTGATATTGAAAATTGCATTATTCGCATTCGAAATCAGTTTGTAAATCTGCCTCCAATCTTCAGCAATTAAACCATTTGCCGAATTCCATTGAACATTAGATAGTTGGCCAGGGTCGCCGCCATAACTACAGTGCCCTACATCGGTAGTTAAATCTGTTAATGCAAAGTGTCTAACTGTCCAGTAATCAAAATTGTCGCCAACTGAAGGGCCTTTTAAGCGGGCATAAACTGCATTTACTGCAGCAATGGCATCCGATTTTGTTTTAAAGGCATTGGTACTGGTTAAACTGCTATATACTACAGGATCCAGATCCTTTTTACAAGAATACTGCAAAAGTACAATTGCAGCTATGGCTATAATAATCTTATATCTTTTCATCTCTTTATCTTTATTATTCCTAATGGATAGAAATTATTAATTGATGGTTAATTTTACACCTGCCGAAAATGTTCTGAAAGCCGGGAATGCGTTAAAATCTATCCCGCCGCCAAAGTTGCTACCTGAGTGCGAGTTTACTTCCGGATCGGTTCCGGTATAATTGGTAATGGTAAATAAATTCTGTCCTTCGGCATATACCCGCAAGCCTTTTATCACCTTTATGCGATCGAAAATTTTAGCTGGTAAGCTATAACCAAGAGAAACAGATTTTAACCTTACATATGATGCATTTTCTACGAAACGTGAGTTAACATAACTACCATAGGTACTTAAAAAGTATCCTTCACGTGGAATATCTGTATTTTCGTTAACACCAGCCACAAACCTGTTCAAAGCATCGGCACCAGTGGTCGATTCCAATACCAATCTGTTCATGTTATATAAAGAATAACCAAAAGCACCCTGGAAGAAAATATTCAGATCGAAACCTTTATAATGGAAATCGTTACCTAAACCCATACTGTAACGGGGGCTCGAATTACCTAAAAAGGTCATATCATCCGGTGTAATTTTTCCATCGCCATTCGTATCCTGGTATTTCGGATCGCCTGGCTTAGAATTTGGTTGTGGGGCATAAGTTTCTCCGGTTTTAATTACGCCTGTGTAAACATATCCAAAAAGCTCTCCAAGCTCTCTGCCTGGCATTACCCTCGAAAATTCACGCCCTGATACCGTACCACTTGGATTTGCTGTATTTACTGAGATTTGGTTTATTGGACCTAACGATAATACTTTTTGTCTGTTTAGCGAAATATTAAAGTTAGAATTCCAGGTAAAGTTATCAGTTCGGATATTTACGGTATTGATTAACAATTCAACTCCCCTATTCTGGATCGAACCTGCATTTACTAATTGAGAGCTAAATCCCCAGTATTGTTCGATTGGGATATTGATTAATAAATCGGATGTCTTTTTTGCATACAAATCGATAGTGGCATTTAAACGTCCGTCAAAGAAACCCATATCCAAACCAATGTTAAACTGTTTGGTACTTTCCCATTTTAGATTTGGGTTTGCTAAGGTTTTAGGCTCTGTTCCAATTTGTAATGGATCGCCAGGGTTAAGTACCGTACTGTAATTGGTAAAAGTAGGTAAATACAAATAGTTCGTAATCCTGTCATTACCGGTAACACCATAACTGGCGCGCAATTTTAAGTTAGAAAAAGTATTTAAGTTCTTGATAAATTCCTCATCAGTAAATTTATAGGCAATAGCACCTGATGGGAAAATACCATAACTGTTATTAGGTCCGAATTTCGATGAACCATCTCTTCTTAAGGTAAAGGAAGCTAACAACTTGTCTTTATAACCGTAGTTTAACCTGGCATACATTGAGTTAAAGGTAGACTGCTCCTTAAAGCTATTGTAGCCATTACCCAAATTGGTTATGGTAACGTTAGTTCCGTTTGGTGTTGAACCCGCGCCAAGATTGTAGAATAAAAATTCGTCGGTTGGAAAACCTTTACTACCGGCAGCGATAAATTCGTTCACATCTTTTTGGTTTGAAACCCCTGCTAAGGCAGTAAAATCATGACTACCGAAGTTAAATTTATAGGTTAAATAATTTTCTACCAGCCACCTAAATGTGGTTGAGGCTTTTTGAGCGGCAATTCCATTATTTACTGCACCTGCGGTTAATGTTCTTGGAATGTACTGTCCTTCGTTAAGGTTGGTGTACTCAGCACCTGCCCCTAAGTGATAGGTTAGTCCTTTAATAATCTGGTAATCCAAAGAAACATTGGCATTAGCCAGTTTATTGGTACTGGTATTGGTTGGCTCCAGCAAACTTGCCAGTGCATTGTTTTTACCCTGATAACGGAAATAGCTTCCATCAGCATTATATACCGGGATATTAGGCAATGCGGTTAATAAACCAAACAATGGTGCGGTAATATCGGCAGAGTAAGATTGTTGTAATACTTTAGCAGTAGAACCGTAAAAGTTACCAGCTAATTTTAAACGCTCATTAAGGTTCTTTTCTGCACCAATTCTTGCTGTATATTTTTCTAGTCCGGTTCCTTTTAAAACTCCTTTTTGGTTAAGGTAGTTACCCGATACATATAATTTTGAATTCTGATCGCCACTGCTAATGCTTAAACTTCTGTTGTGTACCGAAGCGTTTTGCGTAGCTTCTTCCATCCAGTTGGTATTTGCGATATTGAAAGATGGTGGGAATAATACTGGTTTGCCATCTTCAAGCGCTGTAGCATTCTGAATGGCAGTATACTGCTGACCATTTAATAAAGCGGGTTTATAGGTTAAAAACTGGTTACCATTAGATAAATCCAAATCGATAGCTACCCTGCCGGCTTTACCCTTTTTAGTTGTAATTAAAACAACACCATTTCCGCCCCTGGCACCATAAATAGCTGCAGAAGAAGCATCCTTTAAAATCTGGATATCCTCAATGTCATTCGGGTTAATCGTACTTCCGTTATCAGAGATAAAACCATCTACTACATACAACGGACTGTTGGTGGTATTGATAGAGTTACCTCCCCTTACGGTAATTTGCATACCTGCGCCCGGTGCAAAACTGGTTTGCTGTACCTGAACACCCGCTGCCTTACCCTGAATGGCCTGCCCGATATTGGATGTAGTACCACCTAAGTTCAGGTCGTCACTCTTAATAGAACTGATAGAGCCGGTTAAATCTGTTTTACGCTGGGTACCATAACCTACAACTACAACTTCGTTCAGTTTATTTAAGTCTTCTTCCAGGTTTACATTCACCACGTTAGAAACACCAACTGTAACCTTTTGTGTTTTATACCCTACTAAGGTGAAATTTAAAACACGTAACTTTCCTTTTAAGGTTAAGGTAAACTTACCGTTCGCATCAACCGAGGTGCCATTCTTCACATCGGTTTCGGTTACCGAGGCTCCGACCGCCGGCAAACCTTTTTCGTCTTTTACCGTACCCGTTACTACAGTTTGGGCACTAACAGCCACGGGAATGAGCAAAAACAAACAACAATAAATATTTTTTAAGAGTGCGTTAAAAAGATTGCGTCTTCTTATAGGAATCCTCTCCCTATAATGAGCTGTGGTTCTGTAAATTTTAGTCATGATGATTCGTTTGATAGTTGATAGCAGGCAAAAAGCAACGACTCTTGCTTCTTGCTTATATAATATTAGTCATTAAACAATTCACTTGTACAGCAAAACACTGCGCAATCGATTGACTAATCGGACTTAACGCCGGAAACGATCAAAAATGAATGAAGAAATGGAGATATTTTAAGCGGCTACCAGCAAATGGCAAAATCTTAGCTACTAGATTTAAGCTGATGACTAATTGCACTAAACAGCCTGTTTGTGCTTTGGGTAGCGTTTTCAGTATTGGTTTTGATAACCAGATTGGCATGGGTTGAAGGCTCGAATTTTGCACTTACTCCCGTAAAATTGGTTATTAAATTTTGATTGGCATCCCTGTATAAACCTTTAACATCCCTTTCCTGGCAGATATTCAGCGGACAGTCAATAAAAACCTCAAAATAGCGGTCACCAATGATTTCTGCAGCTAAGGTTCTTTGAGTCTGCAACGGAGTAATAAAGGAGCAAATGGTAATGATATTATTGTTCAACATCAGTTTGGCTATTTCTGCAGCCCTCCTGATATTTTCTGTACGATCTTGCTCACTAAAGCCCAAATCTTTATTGATACCTTCTCTCAATGCATCTCCATCAAGCGCAACCGAAAAATAACCTTCTGCTTTCAATTGCTCCCCCAACAGGTTAGAAATGGTTGTTTTTCCTGAACCAGAAAGGCCGAATAACCAAATCACCAGTCCGTTTTGAGCAGAAATAGAAGATGGAAGATTAGGCATTGTTTGTTGTGGCATGAAATAGAGATGTTAGCTTTTAAAATTAATCAACTTTACATAAAAAGCCTTCATTTAACAGCGACTCTTTATTGTACAACATGGGCTTTCCGGATAAGGTAGTAATGCTGCAGCCACTGAACAAAATAATGGCATGACCTGCAGCTGTATCCCACTCCATTGTAGGGCCTGTTCTTAAATAAATTTGCGCCTTGCCTTCTGCCAAAAGGCAAAATTTTAACGAGCTACCCACAGCAATAGCGTTTGTAACCGGGTATTGACTAAGGATTTCCTTTTCCTTCCCATCGGCATGCGAACGGCTTACCGCGGCTGTCCACGAAGAAGTATTTACAGCCTTAATTTGCTGCGGTGCTTCTCCTGGCAATTGTTTCCAGCTACCGATGGTTTCGCTACCGTAATATAATTTTCCTTGTACAGGCACGTAAATCACACCCAAAACAGGCGTTTCCGCTTTAATAAGTGCAATATTTACAGTAAACTCGCCATTCTTTTTAATAAACTCCTTTGTTCCATCAAGCGGATCGACACACCAGAAATAATTGTAATCTTTCCGGTCCTCATAGGCTATACTTTTTCCTTCTTCGGATATGATTGGAATTGCCGGATATAGTTTTTTCAGCCCTGCACAAATGATATCGTTTGCCATTTTATCGGCAATGGTTAAAGGCGATGCATCACTTTTGGTTTCTACTTCAAAACCTTCTTCGCGGTTATACACCGTTAATATTGCCTCGCCAGCAGCCACAGCAATATCCAAAATTGCCTGGATATCGATACTTTCACTAATATTACTTTGCATCGAGCACTATTTTTGAGTTTTTAATCCGTTTTAATATTTCAAGCTGTGGATTTCGCTTATCCAAATCCGATTGGCGGGCATTATCCATAAACTGCTGTTTCATTTGGGCATTTTCGCTATTGAAAAGCGAAATATCCGCTTCAGGAATATATTGCCCCTCCACTGAAGGATTTACCAAAGTATAGCCAAGTGCTGTTAAAGTTTGCTGGTTGATTAGCTCAAATATATTGATTTCTTCGGCACTAAGTTCTTTTAAAAACTTGCGGGTATTGTCTTTAATGATGGGTTTAGCTAAATTCTCCCACATTTCGCCTGCATTGGCTGTAGCCAGCGATTCTTTTGAGTGGTGAAAATCTAGCATACTTTCAAAATACTCAATCTCTAGAAAATGGCATAACTTTTTGATCACCTCTTCAGGGTTGGCAATCAGTTCTTCGTAATTCAAGGCAAAAAAACGTTCAGGCTCAATTTGCTTTGACAGCTCAATACAAGCTGTTTGGTCTTTAAACCACTGTTGAGCCAAATGGTATATATGCTTTTCGCCAACGATGGCTTTTTTAAAAGATAAAGCTACATCGCGCCCATCACGGTATAAATAGATGTATTTAAGTTTGGGCGAATACTTTTCCAGCTCGCTGGCATAGTGTACGTTAGCCATACTTTTGCAACACCAATATTTCGCTTTCTTTGTACGGGCTACAGATTCGTACACCAGACGGTTAATTTCAAATAAACTCTGCTCTTTCGAGTTTTCGTAAATCCAGACTTTATCCAGCTCAACCCCATCCCAAGGTACGGGATTGGCATTTACATAGTCTACCACATCGCTAACCAGCTCCAGGTATCTTTCAGCTGTTAAGGGAGCGTATAAATTTAATAAGGGTACAAAAGTAACCAAAATGTGAGGCGGGTGTGGCGAAGCAATTTCGTCCGATTGATCTAAAATCACCCTCAACAGATTAGAGCCTGAGCGTTGCGTACCAATTATCTGGATGCCATGTGGACTGGAAATGTTGTTCATGAAATAAAAGTGTTTAAAATGCCGAAAAGGATTGCGCCCAATATTAAATATACCGGACTCAATTTATATTTAAAACTTAGCACAAATGCAATTAGTGCTGTAGCACCAACTAAAATGGTGCGGGGTTGCATTAATAATATTTTAAAGGCAGAAGAAATAATGAGGCCGATTACGACTACTTTAATGCCTCCAATCATGCTTTTAATTAAGGGATGGTCTTTTGTACGGTTAAAGATTTTAGCAATCGTAATCATGAGTGCTGCTGCTGGCAGAAACATGCAACAGGTGGCCAGCAAGGCGCCCGAAAAGCCGGCCAGTTTATAACCGATAAAAGTAGAGCTAACTAAAATAGGCCCGGGTGTAACCTGACTAAAAGCAATGGCATCTATAAACTGTTTGGTATTTAACCAGTTTAAATCTTTAACAAATAGAGATTGCATAATTGGCACAATAACGTACCCTCCCCCAAACAAAGAGATACTGATCCCAGAAAAAACCGTCGTAATTTTTAAAAAAATATTAGGATAATTTTTAAAAAAGTTACTTACAAACAATACCTGATTAACCAATAAAACAACAAGGATGGATAAAGAAACCGGGCTTAACTGCAGTTTGTATTTTACTTTAGGGCTACCTAAAATTGCTTTGTAATTATTCTTTTCTCTATCTATTAATAAACCGCCCATGGCTCCAACCAGCATTAAAAAGATGGTTAAAATATAACTTCCGGCAAATAAATCGAGTACAATGGCTAACAAGAAAAGCGCTATTTTACTATAATTGAATGCTATTTCTTTTCGAAACAACTGCAAGCCGGTAGAAAAAATAATGATGCCTATGGTAGCGCCAACATACTGCATTACCGAAGTCCATTCTATTTTAAAACCATTTGAAAAGTAAACATAAGCCAGGCACAGGATGAGCAGGCAGGCAGGTAACAGCACCGCAAACATGCTCGTTATGGCACCCCATTTACCTTTAAGTGTATAACCAATGTTGGCCACAACATTTACCGCCATTGGCCCTGGCATAAAAGAAGCCACGGTTACGCTATCCAAAACCAGTTCGTTATCGATACTTTTATCCTGATCTACCATAATGGTCTGGATTAAAGATACCAACGCCATGTGCCCACCAAAGCTTACACAACCAATTTTAAAAAAGGTAAAAAAGAGGTACCTCAGCGTTATTGCTTCCTTAGTTAAACCTCCCTGCACCGATAGCTCCATATTTTGATTTATTTAAGGTTTAACCTGATATTCTTTTTCTATAAGATGATAAATAACAGCAGTTAGTTTGGGATAGCCTGCATTTTCTAATAACCTAATTTATAGATTTTGGAGGAGATAAAAGCGCTAAAACTTTACGCAAACGTTTGATTAAAAATCTATTTTTTATAAAATTATCAATCCTGCTTAAATAGCTGAATAAGGCATATGTAAATCAATAAATTGACGAATTTTCCGTGTATTTTTATCTTTCGTTTTTAAAACTGATTTATGATACAAAATGGCAAAATTGGTTAAGTTGAAATGCGAAACAAACGTTTGCGTTAAATCCTTTCCATTTGTACCATAAAACAACTTAAGATCAACAACTTATACTTAATATAAATCCGGCCTGTAACAAAAAAGTCTTTCAGGTTACCTGAAAGACTTTCTATTTTAAGCTTTTGCTGCTGCTTTTTTGTGTTTTTTGTGATGATGATGTTTATAGCCTTTTTTGGTCTGTGTTTTTTCAGTTCCTGTTTTGGCTGGTGTGGTGGTTTGTGCGCTTACGGTATTAATGGTAAAAGCGGCTACTAATGCGATTACTAAAACTTTAATTGCTTTCATGTCTATTTAATTTAAAGATGAATAAACCTTGTTATTTTGTTTATTAAATCTCTAAAATCAATATGAAGATTTGATGAACTAAGGCAAATCGAAAGCAAGCATATAACTTAACCTTTTTCCGGTTTGGATGTATTCGGCTACCACTTTTCCATCAACCAGGATTTTGTATGTTGCCCGCGATTTTGTTTTCGCTTTAGCCAGTGTTTTAAGTTCTACATGGGTGCCTGCCTTTAGCGTTACCTGCTTTTCCCATTCACCACTAATATTTTCTAATTTACTTTGCTTACCACTTTCATCGGTATAAGCAACGTCGGCTTTTAAGTTTTCCTCAAAACCGACCTGATACGTTACGGTATAATTTTCTTTAGGGGTTACATCTATCTTTCCTTTCGATTTGGAATAAACAGTTGTCATAGTCGAAAAGGCGCAGCTACTTAAAGCAAGTATCAGCAAAAAACAATAGGCAATATTTTTCATAGGATAAGGTTTAGAAAAAGATGACGGACATTTTAGCGGAAAGGTTGCAAGGTGACGTGAATTATTTAGTGATATTAAAATCATTCAAAATGCAATCACTAATGAAAAGTATCCAGATACAAATCTTCTACCTTTTTACGTGCCCAAGGCATTCTTCTTAAAAATTTTAAGCTCGATTTGATGCTTTGGTTGTTATTAAAACAATCAATTCTGATTAGTGTTCCCAGTTTTTCCCATCCGTAATGCATCTGAAGATCGGTTACAATTTTCTCTAAGGTAATACCATGCAGGGGATTGTTCTTTTGCTGTTCGGCCATGTTGCAAAGTTAAAGCAAAATTATTGAGGTTTATACTTTGCCATCCAAACATTTGCGCCACCACAATCGGGATCGTTTACCCGGTGTTTTAACACCACAAAATGATTGCTTTCGAGCAGTGCACGATATTCTTCAGTAGCTAACGAAGCATGGAACAGGTTCTCGCCACCGTTCATGCCCCAGGCTTCGCCCCTTTCGGTGCCCGAGGTGAATAATAAAATACCCCCAGGATTAAGGTGATTGCCAAAAATTTCGAACATGGCGGGCTGATCTTCTGCTGGTAGATGGAAGAAGCTATGCCAGGCAATAAGCACATCAAATTTTTCGCCGAGTTGCATTTGGCGCATATCTAAAAGCATTAACCGGGCATCGGGAAAATTATTCCTTGCCAGTTCGATCATTTTTTCGCTCCCATCGATACCCACAGCACGAATATTGTGGGTAATGAAATATTCCAATATCGGTTTTCCATTACCGCAGCCTACATCCAGCATGCTGGCATTTGGCGGGAGCTGTTCAATAATCGCATCCAGATAAACACGTTCTACCGAATCGGCATAGCGGTTTTCGGCGAACCAATCACCTATTTTATTGTAAACCTGATAAACGTTTTTGCGTTCTCCCTTTTCCATCCTTTAGCCTATTGCGGTTGTATCAATTTCAATCAGCATGCCGGGTAAAGCCAAACGTTGCACCGGAATAAGCGTATTTACTGGAAACTTTAAGTCGGGCCAGATTTTAGTCGATTCTTCGATCAGTATCTGGTGTTTTTCTTCGTCGTAATCGACCACCAGCGTAGTTAACTTCGCAATATTTTCCATTTTTAAGCCTTTGCTAGCCAAAGCAATGGCGATATTTTCGAACACAATGGCCACCTGTGTGCTAAAATCGGCGCTTAAAATACCATCGGTTCTGCTCCCTCCCTGACCGGCAACAAATACCAGCTGGCTCCAGGCAGGAACTGCGGCAACATGCGAATAACCATGTGGACGTGGATCATAAATCCCTTCGGGATTGCTTATTTCTAATAGTGGATTACTCATGACATCTAATTTATTGCTAAACTAAGTGATATGGAAGATTAAACCGTCGGTACTTTGCAATAAAAAAAGCCTCCCGATCCTGGAGATCGGGAGGCTTCCTGCTTGATAGCAATTTCTTAATTACCTGTGGCTGTCCAGGTATTGTTATCAGGGTTCGAATCTGGTAATACTTTATTAGGATCTAAAGTTACCGATTCTATTTCTTCGGTTGTTGGGTAACGTACCAACCAGCTGGTATTTTTCATCCAAACATCAACAGGTACTTTTACGATATCTGTTTTACCGCTTTTGGTTTTAATCTGCAGAATAATCGGCATTGGCATTTTCTCCAGGTTTACTACTTTAATGTTATAGCCAGCTAGTTTATCGTCTTTTTTAACGGCTTCAACACTTGCAATTCCCTGATCCATTTTCCAGCTGTTTAACCACCAGCTTCTCCAGAACCAGGCCAGGTCTTCGCCTGCCCCGTTTTCCATCGAGCGGAAAAAATCGAATGGCGTTGGGTGTTTAAATGCCCAGTTTTTAATGTACTGGCGGAAAGCATAATCGAAACGGTCTTCGCCTAAAATCTGGTTTCTTAAAATATCTAATCCCCAGCCTGGTTTGCTATAAAGGTTAACACCAATATTACGTTCGGCCATTCCATCAGGCATTTGCATAATATTTTCGAAAGCCGGATTGCCGATCACAGCTTTACCAATTCTGTTCATATCAGTTGGTGCACTGGCGTACTCCCCGTGGTTAAAGTTGCTTTTTGAGATCCCATTGATGAAAGTATTGAAACCTTCATCCATCCAGCCATATTTACGTTCGTTCGAACCTACAATCATCGGGAACCAGGTATGGCCAAATTCGTGATCAATTACGCCCCACGCACTTCCTTTTTTGGCAGTCCAGCCGCAAAATACAATACCCGGATATTCCATACCACCAATATTGGTTGCTACGTTAACCGCCATTGGATATGGATATTCGAACCATTTTGACGAATAGTGCTCGATTGTAGATTTTACATACTCTACACCACGGCCATAGCTATCAACACCATTACTTTCTACCGGCTGCGCCGAAACGGCCAAACCTGTTTTACCACTTGGCAGTTTATACCTTGCCGCATCTAAAACAAAAGCTTTTGATGAAGCCCAGGCCGCATCGCGGGCATTTAAAATTTTAAATTTCCAGGTTAATTTATCTTTCGCCGGACGGGATGCCGGATCGGTAACCTCGGCTTCTGTACGAATATGCACCGTAGCATCGCTGGTTTTAGCAGCATTCCATCTTTGCAATTGTGTTGGGGTAAAAACTTCGGCAGGGTTTAACAATTCGCCAGATCCCATAACAATGTGACTTGCCGGAGCAGTAATAGCGAAATTGATATCACCGTACTCGCAGTAAAACTCACCTCCGCCCCAATAAGGCAAAGTATTCCAGCCAATTACATCATCATACACAGACATACGTGGAAACCATTGTGCAATGGCAAAAATCTCCCCGTTTTTAGTAGTTAAATGCCCGGTTCTGTCCGATCCTTCTTTGGGTACGATATACGAATAATCCATTTTAATGGTAATGATATCGCCATTTGGAGCCATTGGCTGATCTAAACGGATTTGCATACGGGTATCTTCTACCAATGAAGTAAATTTTACCGCAGCAGCTTTTTGCGATACACTGATGTTCTGGATTTTATATCCGCCATCAAACTTTTCGCCCTGGGCACCATAACGGCTACGTGCAGGGGTTACTGCATAACCACGCGAGGTTTCTTTAAAGGTATTCTGGTCTAACTGCAACCATAAGTAAGGCAATTTATCTGGACTGTTATTTTTATAGGTGATGGTTACCGTTCCGCTAACCATGTTTTTGGTATCATCAAGGTTAGCTGTAATGTTATAATCTACACGGTTTTGCCAGTACTTAGGTCCTGGTGCGCCAATGGCAGAACGGAATTCATTTCCATTTTGGGTATAAAATAGTGGTCCAAATGCCTCAGCCGGATTATAATTGCTGGTTGGTGCAGGTGTAGTAGCCTGTTGGGCAGATGCTGAAAACGCAAAAGCACAACAAACCATACAAAAAGTAAATAGTTTAGTCATATTCATGATATAATAAGGTTGTATTGTGGAGGTAAATATAAAAAATAACCACATATAGATTTATATGTGGTTATAATGTTACCAATCAGCCAGTAATTGGTTATTGATCTGCCTTTAATTTCGGCAAATCCTGCAATTTTCTTTCCTGTGGGGTTAATTTTTTCCAGGCAACAAAAGCCCGCGAAATGTAGAAGCTATAGCGGAATGGTCTTTCGCCTTTTACAGCCTCAACCGAAGGACGGTAAATAATCATGAAATTTTTAAGTTCTTCGCCTTCCAGCTTGGTTAAGTCGGTAATTGCCTTCGCGGTAAAGTTCTCGTCAATTTCCTCCATGTACATCTCTTTCTCCTCTAAATCGGCTTCTTTACGCTGTTGCCTTTTGTACTTGCCGTAGCCCAGGTTCAGGTTTAAACCACCAACTTTATCTGTCATTCGTTTACGGTTCAGGTTCCCTCCGGTACTAAGCAAGGTATATTTTTCGGCCAAAGGGTCTTTTGCATCAGTAATCTGGCTGTTCATTCTTACCGCGCTGATGTTGATATCCTTTAAATTATTGGTTTTAACCGGCAGGTAAATGGTCCGGTTTAGCAGATTGGTTAAATATAAGGTATCGGTATGGTAACCTACGGCAGAAAATTCGATCAGATCGCCAACGTTGGCCCCAATGGTATACCTTCCCTCTTTATTGGTAGTAGTTGTTTTTTTACTGTTCAAATTTCTAATGGTTACACCAGGTAATGAAAGTGTTTTCTTCGAAAAATCGAAAACTGTACCTGTAGTAACCGTTTGTGCAAAAGCACCAAAAGGCATAGCCAGCAATAGAAAAATGATTAGTTTGCGCATATTCAAAAGTAATTTAGTTATTCGTTTAAAATCTGCTTTTAACAAACTTTAACATTATAACAACCGGAATTAGATTAGTGTTTTTAAATAATTATCCTCATCAAAACCGATTAATACAGCCTTGTTGTTTTGCTCAATAACCGGACGCTTAATGGCACTGGTATTTTCTTTTAAATAGGCAATAGCTAAGTCCTGATTATTGATTGCTGCCTGCTCTTCTTTAGTCAGCTTTTTCCAGGTTAAACCTTTGCGGTTAAGCACGGTTTCCCAGCCAAAAATATTACACCACTCGTTTAACTTTTCGGTAGTAATACCTTTTTTCTTAAAATCGTGAAATTCGAAATCAATTTGGTTTGCTTTTAACCAATCGAGCGATTTTTTTACTGTATTGCAATTTGGAATTCCGTAAACGGTCATAATAAATTAAATGAGTGAATTATTGAATGATTAAATGAAAAATACTTAATCTTAAAAATTTAGTCAAAGATAATAAATAACCTGATAGCGATTGATTACGATAGGAGTAATTCCAATAGTTGATTGACTAAAATAACCATCAGATGGAAACATCTGACGGCACAATGAATAACCCGATAGCGATTGATTATGATCGGCGTAATTCAAATAGCTGATTGATTAAAATAACCATCAGATGGAAACATCTGACGGCACATTGATGCATTCATGTAAGATGTGGAAGATGGAAATATTCAATGGCACAGTCTTATACTACCTGATCTTAAAATCTTTCAATCCTAAAAATCCTATCCAACACATTAACTGTAGTCGTTCGTCACATTTTTAGCCCTGTCTGTCACATTTTAAATATTGGTATTATTGCGCTTTGTAAAATTGTGGCATAAACAAATCAACACAATGGAAATTATTTCTGGCAATCCTGCTTCCGAAAAAGCAAAAAACATTAACCAACTGGAGTTCTGGATCTCAACCACACTCTATATCCTGGCATTGATCAGCATTTGTACACAAACAACCTATAATTCGGGGTATTCCTATCATTTTAGCGCAAGCAGCATCGACTACAGCGTAATGAAGAACTTTTTCCTGCCCGAAATGTTCAAAATCAGTGTGGTCTATATCAGTTTTCTGCTGTTCAACTTCTGTTTTATGCCACAACTATCAAGGAAGAATAATATTGCACTAAACATTATACTTTCAATTTTGGTAACTGGCTTTTCTATTGTAGGCTGGATGGTGGCCAATACTTATGCACAGGCTTATCGCTTAGTCGATTTCGACAACATGAGCAATGCTTACGATATGCTTTTTGGTGAGGCTTTTACCTACGTATTTTTCCTGTACCTTTTATTTAATGCATACGCCTTCTTTAACGAAAGGGGTCTTGAACTATTAAATAAAATTCAGTTTTTAAGGGATTACAATCACAATATTGTTCAGGAGATTTTTACCACCACCCGGATTTGGCTCATTTCGCTTTTGGTGTTTGCAGCAGTGCTTTCGTTTAAGCTCGATTATGATTTACTGGTTATCTGGCTAATTGCGCCTCCGGTGAATATTTTTCTTGCCTTCTGCTCTATTTATTACATTATTCCAAACCTGCGTAAAAACCAGAAAGGTTTTGGCCGTTACTTTTGGGGTAATGTGGCTGTTAGTTCACTCATCACGCTCCTGTTGTTAATTATGCTGGTTCCGTTTATGCGCAATGGCGAGACTGTGCCGGTTACTTTAATATTAGCAGCCATAGCGATGGTTTGTATTACCACCCCATTGGCCTGGTACATTTATAAAAACAAATTCGAGAAGCAAACGGAAATCCAGATGCTGAAAACTGAACTGGGTAAATCAGATGCAAGTTTAAATTTTTTAAAATCTCAAATTAACCCGCATTTTCTTTTCAATGCTTTAAATACACTATTTGGTACGGCTTTGCAGGAAAATGCCGAAAGAACAGGCGAAGGTATTCAGAAACTGGGCGATATGATGCGTTTTATGTTGCACGAAAACACACAGGATAAAATTTCGCTTACGCGCGAAGTAGAATACCTGAACAATTACATCGACCTGCAAAAATTACGCACTTCACGGTCAGCAGATATCCGGATTGATGCACATATTGAAGAACAGATCAATAATCTGCAGATTACCCCTATGTTGCTGATCCCCTTTATCGAAAATGCTTTTAAACATGGCATCAGCCTGCAACAACCTTCCTACATCAAAATGACTTTACAGACTAAAGAAAGTACCCTGTATTTTGATGTAAGCAACAGCATTTACATTAAGGCAGATAATGACCCCGAAAAATTAAAAAGTGGTATCGGGCTCGAAAATGTAAAACAACGTCTTTCGTTGCTTTATCCGGGTAAGCACGAATTAATTATCCGCGAAAGTGCCAATGAGTTTTTTGTACATTTAACGTTGGAGTTGGTTTAGTTCTTCGAATTGACTCAGGATGGCAATTCGATCTCTTCTTAAAGCCTGTCACGCTGAGCGGAGTCGAAGCGATATAGAGAACAGCTTATATTATTATTTTTAAATATTTATTCTTCCACTCCACTCACGATGGCAATCAGATGCCTTCATAAAGCCTGTCACGCTGAGCGGAGTCTAAGTGTCTTTAAAGCATAAAACATGAAAACCTATACCGTTTACATCTTAAAATGTGCCGACTCCTCTTACTACACCGGAGTTACAAACGATATAGACAGGCGAATCTATGAACATGAAAACGCGGTAAACCCAACTTGTTATACTGCTGGGAGAAGACCATTAGTTTTAGTATTTTGCGAACACTTTGAAGATGTGAATGAAGCCATAGAATTTGAAAAACAAGTTAAAGGCTGGTCACGAAAAAAGAAAGAGGCGATTATAAATGACAATTGGGATAAGCTTAGGCCACTTTCAGTTTGCAACAATATAACCAGCCATAAAAATTACAAAAAACAGTAGGCTTCGACTCCGCTCAGCCTGACACCGACGAGAAAAAATGATTGCCATTGCTATAGATGATGAACCCATTGCATTAGATATTATAAAATCGCATGCCTCAAAAGTTCCGTTTATCACTTTGCAGGAAACTTTTACCGATGCTTTTGCGGCCATCACTTACCTTCAGCAACACAAAATTGACCTGATCTTTCTCGACATTAAAATGCCGGATATTAGTGGGATTGATTTTTTAAAAAGTCTGAGCAAGCCCCCAATGGTTGTTTTTACCACCGCATATACTGAACATGCCGTACAAAGTTTCGAACTTGATGCGGTTGATTACCTGCTCAAGCCCTTTTCCCTTTCGCGCTTTTTAAAAGCCTGCAATAAAGCACATGAGCTGTTTAACCTGCGGAGCGAAAAACAGGAGGCCAAAGCCAGCCACATTTTTATAAAAGATGGCTACGAACAGGTAAAAGTAGAACTGGATGAAATTTTGTACATCGAAGCATCGGGCAACTACACCCAAATTCAGCTCAAAAACAAACTGCTGAGCTCGCGCATTACCATTAACGATCTGGCCGATTTACTACCAAAAGCGGATTTTATCCGTTGTCACCGGGCGTTTATTGTAGCTAAAAACAAAATATCCAGATTTGACCGCAGCCAAATCTGGATAGAAGAGAAAGTTATTCCAATTGGTGCTACCTATAGCGGCATCCAACTTACCTAGCTTACTTTACATTCACACGTATTCCTGCCGAATGGGTCGTAAACTCTGGTGCATACATGCTTTGCAAAGTGGTAATACCGTTCGAAAAATTGCCGGGGTGTGTAACCCTTAACGGATATTCGAACACATAAGTTCCTTTAGGCATGTAACTGATAAAGAAATTGGTCGAAGCATCTTTAGTACTTTCGTAATAGCCCAAACCATCCTGGTACTTATATCTCGAAATTACATTAACCGGTTCAAAGCCCGATGAGCGCATATCTTTTAAGTGGATGTACTCCATATCGCGATCGCAAACTATTTCTACCCTTACTTTTACCAAATCGCCTGGCGCTAAAACATTAGTAGCGGTTAAAGGGGTTAAGATATTTCCCGTATTGCCGGCCTTTTGTAAAAACAGCTGTTTTTTAATTTTAACTCCTGTACTAGCCGGTGTAATTTTATCCAGTTGCTCAAAATACTGCCAGTACAAGGCACCCCAGGCAACTGTTTGGTTGTTATTTTTAACTTGCACCCTGCTCATTTCTGGTTTTACGTTTGCTCCTGCAATGGTTACTTTTTGATATCCTGTGCCCGCTTCTTTTACAGCCTCCGGACCTTGCAAATCGCTCAGTTTCTGGTTACCGATAGTGATTTGCGGTTCATAGCTTTCACTTAGCAAATCGGTGCCTTTCATTAACAAAGCATAACAGGCCGCAACTGTAGCTTTTGTAGTTTTCCAATCGTTAGTCTGTTTGTTTTTTAACAACCAGATTTTCATTTCCTCAACTGCTTTCACATCACCGGCTACTTCATCAAAGGCTTCGATCAGCAAAGCTTGTGTTTCAACCGGACTTTGGTACCACCACCATCCAGCTTTATTCTTGGCCCAGTACATGCCCAGCTCTTCATTTTGTTGTGCGGTCTGTTTAAGTAAGGTGATGATCTTTTGAGCTTCGGCAGTATTGCCATTCCTGCTTAAAACCAAAGCGGTTTGCGCCAACTGATAGGTATCGAAAGTTTTCCAGTTTGCGGTTAATCTTTTCAGGTAAAAATCTCTGGCTTTTACAAAATCTGCACTGCTATTTTTGGGGTTGGTATAACTTCTTGCAAATAAATAATGTAGTGGCAGATAGCCGAAGTGATTTCCTTTCAGTTCCTGTTTATAATCCTGAACCAATTGTGCATCTAAATAAGCAATGGCTTTATTGAGTATGGTATTAAAACCTGGATAAGCTTTTTCATCGACCATTTTCAGTTTTTTTAACTGCCCCATACCTAAAACAATGTGCTGGGTAATGTAGCGGTCTTCTCTCATGCCGGTAAACCACGGAAATGCCCCATTGTTGTACTGCATTTTGGCCAGCTTATCGTAATTGTTCTTCAATTCATAGGTCATCCGGTTTAAATCGAAAAGTACAGCCAGGCGTTTTTTACGTTCGCTTTCGTTATCGGCATTACGTACCCATGGTGTTTCTTCGAGTAAAACGGCTTTTAGTTCCTGATTTTTCTCTAGATTGGACAAAAGTGCTTCGCCTTTGTTGGTGTTTTGCCACTGCGCAAAAACTGTTTTAATTTTTGGCGATGAATTGATGATTCCTGTAGCAAAGCTATTGGCATAAAAGCGGCTGAAAGTTTGTTCGGCACATTCATAAGGATATTCCATCAGGTAAGGTAAGGCCTGTACGGCATACCAAACCGGGTTGGAGGTAAACTCGAAGGTTAAACTTTGGTTGCGCAAAGTTTTCGATGCACCCGATTTTTCGAGTTTCTCCATATTAAATGTTTTAGTGCTGTTACCCCGCACATTTACCGGCATACTTTCAGTTATGAGCATCGCATTGGGTAACACCGGAATGGTATTTTCTTCGCCATCACTAAACTTGCCACTTTCAGCCAAAACCTTGTAGGTAATGGCATTAATACCCGATGGGATAATTAATGTCCATTTTAAAACTGAACTTCCTTCATTATCCACTTCAAAGGTCTTTTCTGGCTTGTCTGCCAGACCAAAAATCTGAATTCGCTTACCTGTTAATGCATCGGTTAAAGCTAAACGAGCCTTACCATCCAGTTTTTTACCAGCTAAATTGTTTAGCTTAGCACTTAACAAAATGGTATCGCCTTCGCGGAAAAACCGTGGTGTATTAATCGCAATGGCGAGTTGTTTCTGAGTAACAAGCTCTTTGGTAACCGATGCCGTTTTTAAATCTTTGGTGTGGGCAAAACCCATCATTTTATACCGTGTTAACGATTGTGGAATGGTAAATTCGATCTTAATTTCGCCATTGGCATCGGTTAACAATTGCGGATAGAAAAACGCCAGTTCGTTGAAATTGGTACGTGGTACTATATTATTGTTTTTGATAACAAGTTTGCCATTTACAATTTCCAACCCGGTTTTAGGATCGTAACTGTTAATGCTTACAAAATCGTATACTTTATTATCTTCAACCACAGTTGAGAGCCCCCTTAACTTTACTTGGCCCCCTGCCGCTTTACCTTCCAACGGCGCACTCGATATCTGGGTCACAGAGCCAGTCATGCTTTCCTTTCGTTGTGTTCCATATCCCACTACCATTACCTCTTTTAAGGCTTCCCCATCTGGCTTCAGGGTTACATCCATTCTCTTTTTATTGCCCACAACCACGGTTTGGTTCTTAAAACCGATATAAGCAAAACTAATCTTATCGCCGGCTTTGGCATCGATAGTATAAATACCGAACACGTTGCTGGTGGTTGCCAATTTACCTGACCTGATCTGCACGCCTGGGACTGTTTCTCCCTGATCATCGAACACTACGCCATAGGTCAACTTGCCCTTTTCAAGCTCAGCCAGTTTTTGAATAGCTTCTGGCAATAACCCTTTCTTTTTGCCCCGCTTTAGGTTACTAAGGTAGTTGCGGTAAGCATAATTGTAACCGCCATAATAACTGTAACCAAAGAGGTTAAGGTTTTCGTACTTACGAGTAATGGTAGCGTAATCGATGCCCGATCTTAAAAACCACAAATAGCCTGGGTTAGCCTTATTGTTGGTATTAAATGTCCAGTTGTAGAAGTAGTAATTAAAACTGGTTTGTAAATAAGGGTTCCAATCCATTTTCTTAAAGTCGTCCAGACTGGCATCGTAAAGGGTGGCAATCATTTCGGCCATCTGCTTTTCGCCATTGCTATTGCTGATTTGCAATTTCCAGCTTTCCTTTTCGCCCGGTTGCAATTTATCCCTGAAGGTTAAAAACTTTATATCGAGCGCTTTTTTAGGATCAATAATTCTAACCTGCTGCATTGAATTGTAAACCATGCCCTCATGCACCATAATAAACTGCACAGCAAAGCCATCTTCATAATTGGCATCGGGCTTAATGGTCACGATGCTTTGTTTAGTTGAGAGGTTAAGCCAAACTTTGCGGGTAACACTATCGCGGTAATACACTTCATAATAGCCCTTACTGTTATCAGATAAACCCGCTAAACGAAAAACAGCACTTTCACCAGGTTTAATTACACTTGCCACTGTACTCACCCACTCTGCATTGGATTGAATTTGTGCTGGTTGCTCATGGTAAACCACCAGGTATTTATCTACTTTAATGGTATCATTTTGCCCGTTAATGGCCGTTAAATTAATTTTATAGTAGCCTGGTTTTAAATCGCGCTGACTAAATTCCAAATTGCCCCGGCCATTTTTAACAGTAAGATTTTGCTTCAGTTCTACCGATTTTACCGGCCATTTGGCTACTTCCAATTCGTTATTGTAATCTTCATCAGGGAAAATTTTGATAAACTCCTCTTTGGTCATCGTATACTTTTCGGCATAAAAAGGACTTTTATTCATCAACCTTGACGGGGCCTGCAACAAACTCCATTCGGCTTTAACACTGGCCTTAATGGGTTCGTTATTTAAGTTGCTCACCCAAAAATCAAGGCTATCGCGCTTACTATCCACATAGATGACCTGCTCGCCACTCACGCTCAGATTAATATCTTTTCGCCCCGCATTAACTGAAGTGGTTTTGCTCCGGGTTTCGCCATTTAAATCGATTACTTCTGCTTCAATATCATAACTGTAATTCAGTTTCGTATCAATAGCTTTTGCAAAAAATGTAATATCAAATTTGCCTCCAGCCCTGGTTGTTGTTTTACCAATAGCCACTTGTTTTCTTTCAAAGGCACGTGAACCATAAATAGCCGATTGCTCCACATTATTTAACCGGTAATCGTAAAGCGCCCTGCGAAAAACCTTATAATTCACACTGGCGTTACTTACCGAATATCCCGAAAAAGCGTTGGCCTTGCCCATAACCCTAATGCTGTCGTTTAGTTTATACCGCTGGTTGGGTTTATCGAAAACGACTTCAAAAGTTGGCCTTTTATACTCTTCTACCTGCACGCCAATATCACCATCTTCAGTACCAATGATCATACGACCGTTTAATTTACCAATCGGAACACTGAAAGAACCCTGAAAAGTACCATAATCATTACTCGTTACACTGGTTGTGGCAATTTTCTTTCCATTGGCATCTTTAAAATAAACTTCGAGCGTTTTATTTACCTCAATTTTGTTTTTGCCATCGTTTGATAACAAGCACAAACCCTTATAGTAAACTGTTTGCCCCGGACGGTAAATGGGCCTATCGGTAAAAAAGATTACACGGTTTTCGTCTTCCCTATCCCGATAGTAATTGTAATTGTTGATGTTTAATTTCAGTTCATCTTTCCCCAATGTAACCAGTGCCCAGGAGATGTTATTATTGATTTCACTGGTGCTGGCATACCCCTGATCGTTAGTGGTGAGCAAAGCACCGTTAACATATTTACGGGTATTGTAATCGTATTGCTGTTGCTGAATTTTAACGTTTTTTAAAGGAGTACCATTGTTAAGCTGACTTACAAAATATTCGTGTTTATCGATATTAATCCTGTTAATTACTGCCATACCGGTGACCTCAAAATTGATTATACTGTAAACGGTATCCTGCTGTGCACGGTTAATGGCCTGAGCAATTAAGGTATAATCGTTAAAGGGCAAACCCTCCATTTTATCAATTAAAGTATGTGTCTGGTAATCGCTGGTTTTGGGTACTACTACCATCCACTCTTTTAAAGTCTTTTTATTTTTCAGGAAATCGAAAAAATCCTTTTTGCTATCAAACTGCTGATACTCATTTTTATCTTCAGGTTTTTTAAAAAGCCTGAAATATACCATATCAACATTTTTATATGACAAATGGAGTTGGGCAGCTTTTTCGGGCTGTAAATAGCCTTTGGTTTGGATAGTAAGCTGACTGCTTTTGATCTGGCTAATTAAATTTTCAGCATTTTTTGCGCCGATACTTTTAGGATAACTTTTGATAGCCTTTTCAGCCAGGGCAACTGCAGTGATCAGATTTTGTTTGTTGGTATCAATCTGCAGCGCTGTATTTTTATGAATCAAAGCTTGCTCATACAAAACATCGGCATAAACTTCGCTCCCTGTACTTTGATCGGCCAAATTGCTTAAAGCTGATGCAAAAGCTTCGGGATTATCGCTCATAAAATACTGCCGAACAAACTTGAGTCTGCTCAGGTCAACATCGGTGAGGGCAGGTAAATTATTATTGCTTTGATGAAAACTGATTAGGTTTTTGAATAACTGCAGCGCCTGTAGCTTAAATGAAATACTATCAACAGATAATTTAACGGCTAAAAAATCAGCGCGGCTACCCAATAATGCCGGATTGTTTTTATCCAGCAACTCATCATCGTAACTGGTCAGGTTGATTTGTGTATTGCTAAAAACATCAATAGCACGGTGTGCCAGTAAATCGTAAAGTGTTGGCCTGAAATTCCTGTTGCTTTTATCTCCTGCTAAAACGGCATCTAAAACATCAACTTTAGTTTGTTGTAAAAGCGAAACTTCATTTAACGATAACAGGTAATATTTTACAGTCTCCTTATTCAGTTTTTTGATGTCCCAGGTTTTAATATCATCGCCAATTTCGCCCTGTACTTCGGTGCGTTGCATAATCTGCCAGTTATTATCTCTCAGGTAATTCCAGTAGGTTTCGGCCAGGAGCGATTGCAGGATACTTTTTTCGGGTTGTTTGGCGATGTTGATATCCTGACGTAAATCGATCAGAATCTGGTTAAAGGCATCTTCTTCCAGATAGCTTTGAAACAACATGCGGTAAATTACCGATTTGATAATTAAAGGCGTGTTATGTGTTTCGCGTGCCTGTTTGTTAATTTTTCCAATCAATGCCAGGGCATCTTTAGGCTGGGCGCGGTTGGCAATTGAATCTACCCGGTGAAAATCATCTAAAGTATATTGCTGCGCCGATACATTTAGCGAAAGTAAAAAGGCACAGCATACGGAAGCGAAAAAGCGTAAATATAGGTTCATAAATAACTGAGGTTTTAATATAGATGGGCATTGCGCTGAAATTCCATAAAGGTTTAGCGTTTTATCTGATTTAGATACTAATGTATTATTAACCAATTAAATGTTACAAGTTACAAACATTATCGTTTTTAACATTCAAAGCATAAGCTTATCTTTGCACGCATGTCAACACAACTAAAAAATCTATCCGATTTCTCTCATACCACGGTTCCTAGCGGAGCAGACTATAAATTCGGTATTATCGTAGCCGAGTGGAATGCCGAAATTACCGGCGCTTTGTACAATGGTGCATTAAAAACTTTGCTGGCCAATGGTGTAAAAGAAGAAAACATTGTTTCATTACCTGTACCAGGCAGTTTCGAATTAACCGGTGGTGCCGAAATTTTATTGAGCAAAAGAAGTGATATTGATGCGGTAATTTGCCTGGGTTGTGTAATTCAGGGCGATACCAAACATTTCGATTTCATTTGCGATGCGGTAGCACAAGGAGTAACCAATGTTGGCATTAAATATAGCAAACCTGTAATTTTTGGAGTTTTAACTACCAATAATCTTGAGCAGGCACAAGATCGTGCAGGTGGCAAACATGGCAATAAAGGCGATGAAGCCGCAATTACAGCCATTAAAATGGCCGATTTTTCTGCAAACATTTAACATTGCCTTTTAATTATTATTTGTAACTTAGAGATTCAATATTAATCCGATCTGATGAAATGATCATGATTTCCATGAAAACTTCATCAATTTGAAACAAAATTATACAGATGAAAAAAGTAGCCATTTTATTATTGGCGGTGTTTTGCACCATTACCATTTTAGAATCTTGTTCTTCTAAACTTTGTCCCGCATACGGATCTTATCCGGAAGGAAAACGCAGAAGAAATTAATCTACAATCTTTTAATTCTCATATTCAGGTCATTTGCAGAACTTTATTCGACTGCAGGTGTTATTCTGAAAACAATAAATATATTCATGAATTGGGTTAATTTAACTTCAGTAGAACAACTTGAAGAAATCAAAAATGCAAGTGGCTACAGTCTTATTTTCAAGCACAGCACACGTTGCTCAATCAGCTTGATGGCTAAAAAGAATTTTGAGTTTGACTGGGACGTGATTCCATCGGATACTAAACTCTTCTTTTTAGATCTGATTAGCTACCGTGATATTTCGAACCAGATTGCCGAAATATTTCAGGTTGCGCACCAATCACCACAAATTTTATTAATTAAAGACGGTGAATGTGTATTGGAAGCTTCTCACAGCGATATTTCTGCTGAAGAAGTGGCAGAAGTAATTGCAGCTTAAGCAATAAAAAAATAATTTGATAAACAGAGGGTATTCAAGCAATTGGATACCCTTTTTTGATTATTACTGGTTGGTGGCCCACCAACCAGCTTTATTGATCTCGGTTTCGGTCGTTGGGCCACCGACCAATAGGGTTGCGAATAGAACTTTATCTGTCTGTAGAGTTCCAAAGGGCTCTACAGATTACAGCATAGAAAAGAGTCTCTGACTCGTTCTTAAAAGTTGAGTTATAAACTCAATCTTATTCATCAATCCGTAGAAACGCTGCGCTTAACTCTACGGAAAGGATATGGCTTTATTTCGGTCGGTGGGCCACCGACCGATGAGGCCAACAAAAAAGGCCTGTGTAAACACAGACCTTTGATATAATTTATTAGTGGCTATATATTAAGCAACCACCGTATTTTCTATTTTCAACACCTTAGATGTTCTTGTTCTCGTTTCTTTGCAAAGCGTCGGATCCTGAGCCAAAGCTTTACCATAAGTTGGGATCATCTCTCTGATTTTAGCCTGCCACTCGTCGGTAGCTAAATCTTCTGCAAAGCAACGGTTCAATAAATCGAGCATAATAGAAACGGCTGTTGATGCACCAGGAGAAGCACCCAATAAAGCCGCAATAGAACCATCGGCTGCATTTACCACTTCAGTACCGAATTCCAAAATACCACCTTTTTTCTCATCTTTTTTAATTACCTGTACCCTTTGACCAGCGTATTCCAGTTCCCAATCTTTTAATTCGGCAGTTGGTAAATATTCTTTTAACGCTTCTAACCTGTCTTCAGGAGATTGTCTAACCTGCTCAATTAAATATTTCGTTAAATCCAAATTGTGCAACCCGGCCGAAATCATCGGGCGGATATTGTTGAACTTAATCGACTTTGGCAAATCTAAAAACGAACCATTTTTAAGGAATTTAGTTGAAAAGCCTGCATAAGGGCCAAACAACAAAGCTTGTTTGCCATTAATCATGCGGGTATCCAGGTGTGGTACCGACATAGGCGGCGCACCGACTGCAGCTTTACCGTAAACCTTGGCATGGTGTTTTTTAATAATCTCTTCGTTGGTACATTTTAACCATTGCCCGCTCACCGGGAAACCGCCAAAACCTTTTCCTTCTGGAATATCAGATTTTTCTAATAATGGCAATGAGCCACCGCCAGCACCGATAAATACAAATTTAGCTACACGCTTACGTTTATCACCGCTATCCAGGTCTTTTACCTTTACAATCCAGTTACCATCCTTATTTTTTTTCAAATCGCGGATTTCGTGATTGAAGAACAAATTAACGTTAGGCTGTTGTTTAAGGTTATTAAACATATCGCGGGTAAGCGTACCAAAGTTAACATCGGTACCTAAATCCATTTTAGTTGCAGCAACCTTCTCGTTTTTTTTGCGGCCTTCCATAATTAATGGTGCCCAGGTTTTTACGAGTTCTGTATCTTCGGTATACTGCATATCGCTAAACAAATCGCATTGGGTTAATGCATCGTAGCGTTTTTTCAGGTAATCGACATTCTTTTTACCCCAAACAAAACTCATGTGCGGAATGTTGCGGATAAAATTACAAGGATCTGAAACCAGTCCCTTTGTTACTAAGTATGACCAAAACTGTTTGGAAACTTCGAAATGCTCGGCAATCTGAACGGCTTTTTTTGTTTCAACCGTGCCGTCCTTCTTCTCGGGCGTGTAGTTTAATTCGCAAAAAGCAGAGTGTCCCGTTCCGGCGTTATTCCAGGCATCAGAACTTTCTGCTGCCGCAATATCTAAACGTTCGTAAATTTCAATGCTTAAATTGGGTTCTAATTGTTTTAATAAAACACCCAGGGTTGCACTCATGATGCCCGCCCCTATTAAAATTACATCAGCGTCAGTTTTACCAACTGTCTTTTTCTTTTTTGTCATCTTATTCTAAAGGAGTTACAAATTTAACACGATTTTAAACATCCTACGAATTTTAGGGCATTAAATCTGAAAAAAATTGCGTAAAAACGAGAAATACTGCTCTCTTTTTAATTGATTCTAATCAAATTTTAATCCAAATTTTCGCCCGAATCAGAGATGCATCAAAAAAGACATTCAATAAACAAAAGGCCGTAATATTAATTTACTAAATGAGACTTATATTTCCTCAAGATATTTACCATTTTGCTCGTAAAGTCGTTCATTTTTTAAAAGTTCGATAATGAATTTGAAAATCGAAAAGCAAAAACCAGCATAATGAGCAATTTTTATTTTTTTACTTACTAAAATGCTAGTTTTATAGATCTATTATTTACCACAACGCTATGAAAAATTTAATTTTAATCTGCCTTGCGCTTTTTCTTGCCAGGTGTTCTAAAGAAAAAACAGACCAGGCTTTGCTCGAACTGGACAAAAAGAAACTGGAAGAAAATATTAATTATGATAAAATCACTTTCTACAAGTTTGCCAAAATCGCTGTACGCTCTTCTGCGTTGCAAGATACTACCCTTCCCGAGTATCAGAAATTCAGCAAACAGGCACAAAGTGTTGTAAAAACTTTAAATGCAGTAAATGCACACCAAAACGAAAGCATTTCGGTAATTGATGCGCTGAGGATTTACCAGGAATACCGCTCGGTTAAGCAATTTGTAAAAGAAACCGACGAAGACGTTTTCCCGCTTTTAACCAGTGGTTTTATCGCCATGAAAACAGGTTCTAAAACCCCACTGCCATTTTTTAAAAATGCCGAAAAGGCAAACTACCAAAACATTGAACATGCCGTACTCAGTATGGTGGTGTTGGCAACACGCGATTTGGGACAACCCTTTGCACTTTACGAATGCGCCAAAACGCAACCCGAACTGCTTGATGATTGCGAAATTAAGACCTTGCTCGAATTTGTAAGGGGTTTTCTGTTTTTTAGTAATAGTCTCTTTTACTTGTCGGAGGATGGCCTTTCGAGAAATATTAAATGGCTCGATAAAAATGAAAAGATCCCGTTGCCTTACACGAAAGCCTTTTTTGGCTGGAGCCGCCTGAATGATGAGCAAAGCCACCTGGCTTTTCACAGCATGAATTATCTGTTCAGAGGTTTCGACCGGATGCGGATGGAACGTAAAATAGATGAAGAAAGATCGCTTGAAGATTTTGAGGTGTTTTTAACTGACATGAATAAACTTGGCATCCAGAACGAACTGGTTTGGGGAGTTACCGCCTACCTATACTTAAAGAAAGAGCAGCCCGAAAAATCGATTCCAGCCTTAGAAAAACTTAGTACAAGCCCTTTAATTTCAAATACCGAGCGCGAAGCCCTGCAACAAACCATTGCTTACGTAAAAGACCGCAAATCGGACAAGGCTTTAAACAGCGTTTACGACAAGGCCTTTATGGGTAAAATTGCCACCCGTTACATGTTTGCCGTACTGGCAAAGGTAGACTGGGAAAAAGTAATGAAGCAACAAGGCGTTCCGTACACGGGAGAAGTGTTTGCAGGAATAGGTAAATTTAAAGCCTTGTCTAACGCAGTAAGCCAATATACCCAGGCTTCAACACTAGAAAAAGGCAAAAAAGAAATTGGTAAAAAATGCAGCGAACTACTCGAAAAAGCTAAAGGTTTTATCAACTAATTATGCAAATGATCTTAACCAATATGGCTTAATATATTAATCAGTTTACCAAATGGATCGCGCGTGTAAAACCGCCTTACCCCCCAATCTTCGTTAACAGGGCCGTATTCAACAGGGAATCCGGCCGCTTTTACTTTTGCCAATACATCGTCAACATCTTCTACCTCGATAGATAGATCGGGTGTTGCTGTACCCGATCCACCTTCAGCAGCAAAACTGATTTGCACATCCATTTTTTGTCCGGGTGCACCATAAGTTGTTATCCAGCCGTGATCCATCATCACTTCCAGGCCTAAAATATCCTGATAAAACCTGGCTGCTCTGGCAATTTCTGAAGTGTTTACATTAACTACTATTCTTTTAACCATAAAAGCACAAGTGGTTAATTTTTAAGCTTTGCTTTAAATATTTTTTCCAGTTTTTCTATTTTGGGCTGAATAACCAATCGGCAGTAAGGCTCGCTTCCGTTTTTATTAAAATAGTTTTGGTGGTAATTTTCGGCAACGTAAAAAGGCTTGGCAGCCTCAATGGCTGTTACTACTTTTTTGCCAAAAGCATTGGTTTTATTCAATTCGGCCTTGTACTTCTCGGCTGAGGCCTTTTGCTCGGCGCTGTGGTAAAAAATAACCGAGCGGTATTGCGTTCCGCTGTCGGCACCCTGGCGGTTTAGCGTTGTAGGATCGTGGCTTTTCCAGAATACTTCCAGCAATTCATCATAAGAAATTACCAATGGATTGTAGGTAATTTCGAGTACTTCGGCATGTCCGGTTGCGCCTGTACATACCTCCTCATAAGTTGGATTGCTTAGCGTACCGCCTTCATAGCCCGATTTAACCGAAACTACACCTTTTAAACGTTGAAAAATGGCTTCGGTACACCAGAAACAGCCCATACCAAAGGTTGCCTTTTCTGTTTTCTTTCCCTGTGCCTGTACCTGATTGATGGCCAAAACAGCCAATAGTATTAAAATTATTTTTCTCATTGTGTGTTTATTTTTATTAGTCGCAAACAAGCCTTTATCCTTACAGCATTACCGGATTATTTACATCTAATTATACGAAATAAATAATGGTGTAGTTTGCTTTAAAATTATAATGGATTTAGTGTGACAATCGAACATTTCATGCATTTCATTGTTTTTGTTAATAACTTAAAAAACTGTATATTAATCCATTAATAGGATATCACTAACACAAAAATCAGTTATTAACAATTCTTTCTAAATTCGTACAACATTAAATTTAAAATTATGTCAACACCTTATATTCCTTGTTTAGATTTAGGCTCGTACATTAACGGCACCGAAGAAGAACGCAAAAAATTTTCTGATGAACTGGGCAGGGCCTTTAACGATTCGGGCTTTGTAACCATTACCAACCATGGCCTGAGCCAGGAACTGATTGATAAACTTTACGAAAACATTAAAGCTGCTTTTGCTCTACCGGTAGAAACAAAAAGGAAATATGAAAAACCTGAGCTGGCTGGCCAACGCGGTTATACCAGTGCAGGAAAAGAAACTGCAAAAGGTGCCAAAACACCCGATTTGAAAGAATTCTGGCAAATTGGTCAGGAGGTTACCGATGGCGATCCGGTTAAAAACGAATATCCGGACAACGAGGTTTTAACTGAATTACCCGAATTTAATCCGGTTACCAGCGAAATTTACAAGAAACTGGAGGAAAACGGAACGCATTTATTGCGTGCCATTGCTACTTATCTGGAATTGCCAATTAACTATTTCGACAAGCACGTACATAATGGCAATTCGATTTTAAGGGGAATCCATTACTTCCCGATCGAAAACCCCGAATTGATTCCGGATGATGCTGTACGTGCAGGTGCCCATGAAGACATTAACTTAATTACCTTATTAATTGGTGCCAGTGCCGATGGTCTAGAAGTTTTAACCCGCAGCAACGAGTGGTTACCAATTAAAGCACACCATACTGATATTGTGGTAAACGTGGGCGATATGCTACAGCGTTTAACCAACAACAAATTAAAATCAACTACGCACAGGGTGGTAAATCCTCCACGCGAGCTGATGAAAACTTCGCGTTTCTCGGTTCCTTTCTTCCTGCACCCACGCAGTGATATGGATTTAACCAGCTTACCATCAACTATCGATGCCGAGCACCCTAAAGCCTACAGCGATATGACTGCAGGTGAATATCTGGATGAACGATTGAGGGAGATTGGGTTGAAGAAATAGTTTGGAGTTTTCAGTATTCAGTTTGCAGTCGCTGACAAAACGTAAACAAAAATTAAAGCACCGGTTAAAAACCAGTGCTTTTTTTGTTATTAAACATTAGTATTACTATTAAATCAGTCATACTGATCTAATACAGGCAATACTCTTTTTAATTCTTCAACAAACTCCTTACTGTAACCTGTGGCGTTTCGCCAGCTGGTACAATAAAAATAGCATCATTTTCTATCACCTGGCCCTGATCGAAATAATACCCGGCGGTAACCGGCAATATTGCACTGATGGTTTTCCCATCTTTGTCTTTGGTAGCATAGGTAACATTAATTAAATGCGTTTTCATGCCAACCTGTAGCTTTTTTGAGGTTAACCTCGCACCCGTAGCATTAGTACAATCTAATTCTACAATTTTTGAATTGGATATACCAGATAAATCAAGCGAACTAGCCAGGCGAATATTAAACGATTTGCCACTGTTGTTCTTCACCGAAGCCAGCACCTTATAACGATCAAAGTCCTGGTCTTTGATGTTTACCTTTTCTTTGTTCACGATGGTATAGGTTACGGCAATACCATTTACGTTTACGGTTTCTCCATCTTTAATCTGCTGTGCTTTAACGATAGCTGTCGTTCCACAAAAAAGCAGCAGAAGAGCCAGTGTTTTAGTCCATTTCATATTAATTTGTTTTTTTAGGTTTATGCGCTGAATTTACAAATAATAATCAGACTTACATCCTGCTATTTCCTCGAATCGTCAATTGCTTTATTCACCACATCCTCAATACGACCCCTGATTTTTAAATTCGACAGCTTATCCGTAACGGTTGGATTAACACGGTTAGATAAAAACACATAAACCAAACCACGCGAAGGATCTACCCAAACGCAGGTACCGGTGTAACCGGTATGGCCATAAGTTTGTGGCGAAGCCAGATCAGAAGGATAATGTTTGGTGGTATCTGGATCCCAGCGATCGAAACCCAGGCCCCTGCGGCTCACATTCGATTGTTTGGAGGTAAACAAGTCAACCGTTGCATTTTTGAAATAAGTTTCGCCACCATAAGTCCCGCGGTTTAACAGCATCTGGTAAATAATGGCCAGATCGTTTGCACTGGCAAATAACCCCGCATGACCAGAAATCCCCCCAGCCAAAGCCGCCCCCTGATCGTGAACATAACCTACCAGTAAGGTTTTCCTGAAATATTTATCATCTTCAGTCGGGATAATCTGCTCGGGCTTAAACCGGTTGCGTGGCAGAAAACCAGCTGTTTGCATACCCAGTGGTTTATAGAAATTTTCGTAAGTGTATTGGTTTAAAGGTTCTTCGCTGATGTGCTCTACAATATCTTTCATTACATACATGCTGATATCGCTGTACACATATTTACCACGGGTTTTAATAGGCGAATTGAGCATCTTTGGCCACATAAAATCCTTAAAGAAACCTTTTTTAATGTAGTAGTTATCGGCTACTTTAGTGGGGTAAGCTGCCGACGAATCCCTGCTGTAATCGCCGGTTTTCACATAATCGTGAAACGGAATATAAGGGATGAAACCTGCCTGGTGCAGCATTACCTCGCGTACCTGAATGTTGTTCATTGGCGTGGTACGAGCCCGGGGAATATAGGCCCCGATATTGGTATCGAGTTTCAGTTTGCCTTCTTCAAATAAACGCATTACGGCAGGCGTTGTAGCCGTAACTTTGGTTACCGAAGCCAGATCGAAAATATCGGTTACTTTATCGGGCACCTGAGTATCGTAAGTATGTGTACCATAAGCTTTATTAAAAATTACCTTCCCATCTTTAGCCACCAGAACCACCAGACCAGGTGTTGCCCGCTGCGCAATGGCTTCGGCTGCAATCGCATCAATTTCCTTTAAATTATTGGAGTTTAAACCGGCATCTTCAGGCACGGTATATTTTAAACGGGTTGCGGTTGTGGTAAAACCCGAGCCCATGGTATAACGCGCAGAGTAAGCTGTGGTTAATTTATTGGTTGCTGCAATTCCTCCAAAAATATACTGTGGTAAAAGGTTCGCCGCATCGGCATTGTTTTGTGCGGTCCAGATTATAGGCGATTGCAATAAATCGAAAGATTTTAAGCCAGGACCATTGCCAAAAAAGGATATGATAACCTGCTTGCTTTTACTAATGCTGTTAATAAAATTAATGTATTTGGCCTGGTTTACATGCTGATCGTCAATGGTAATCAGGATGGTATTGAAATATTTCAGATCATCCTCCAGATTATTAAGATTTAAGCTGTCTTTATACTCATCGGCCGAAAACGAAGTAACCTTGGTGTACTTATTGGCCAAACTATCAAAAGCGGTACTGTAAGCAAAGCCCAGGCTTACCGATGCAATATTCTTTTTATCGAGCGATTTTAACGGCACAACCGCATCCTGATTGTTTAATAATATAGTTGTACTGGTTATGCTGTTGGCAATGGCGAGTTTTTTCTCGTTTACGGCATGCTCTTGTGCACAGGCCGCTAAACATAAAACATTAAAGAAACTTGCCGCAGCCAGGATATACAATTTACTTCGCTTCATATACTTTCTCTCCGTTCAGGTAGGTTTTTAAAACTTTGGTTTTTAATATGTTTTGTGGTGTTGTTTTTAAAATATCGTGATCGAGGATGACAAAATCAGCCAATTTGCCTTTTTCCAGACTTCCCTTTTCCTGTTCTTCAAAATTGGCTTTAGCGGCCCAAATGGTCATTCCACGGAGTGCTTCTTCTGGTGTTAGGGCATTTTCTACCTGAAAACCACCTTCCGGAAAACCTTTTGCATCTGCTCTCACCGTTGCAGCATAAAACGTTAATAATGGATTAATGTTTTCAACCGGGAAATCTGTTCCTAACGGGATCCAGCCATTCTGTTTCAACAATTGTTTGTAAGCATAGGCACCTTTTAACCTTTCGGCACCTAAACGTTGTCCGGCCCAGTACATATCTGATGTGGCATGTGTAGGCTGTACAGATGGTACAATACTGGCTTTACCAAAGAGATTAAAATCGCTGGCGTTTACCACCTGTGCATGTTCAATGCGCCAGCGCTTATCATTTTTGCCTTTTAAAATTCTATTATAAATATTCAGCATTACGCGGTTGGCCGAATCGCCAATGGCATGGGTGCACATCTGAAAGTTATTGGCGGCTATTTTGGCAGCAACTTCTTCAAAATGTTTCTGATTGCTTAACAGGAAGCCCGTTTTGTTAGGCATATCGCTGTAAGGATGTAATAAACAAGCGCCTCTCGAGCCTAAAGCTCCATCAGCATAAACTTTAAATGCCCGCACATTCAATCTGTCGGTTTTAATGGGACCACGGGCAAAAAGGTATTTATAATTTTCGGGTGCATCAGAAAGCATTACATACAACCTCATTTTGAGCTTCTGCTCCTTTTGCAGTTTTTCTATAAATTCAACAGCCAGGTAACTCAGTCCGCAATCATCAATTGTAGTTAAACCTGCTGCAAAGCAATTCCGCTGGGCATCGGTAAAAATTTTCTCGGCCTGTTTGGCATCTGGCGAAGGGATTTTACTTTCAACAAGGGCCACTGCATTATCAATTAAAACACCGGTGAGCTTGCCGTTTTCGGTCAGCATATCGCCACCGGTTAGTTTTTGGGCAGTTTTGATCCCCGCATCATCAAACGCTTTCTGGTTAGCAATAGCGGCATGGCCATCAATGCGGTTTAAAAACACCGGTCGGTTTGGAAACAATTCGGTTAGTTTTTGATTGGTTGGGAAAGCTTTGTTCTCCCAATCGTTTTGGTCCCAGCCATTACCGATTAACCAGCCATCGGGATGGGTTTTGGCAAAGGCTACTAAACGGTTCAGTACATCATCCCACGATTTGGTTTCGCGTAAATCGGCAGTCTGCAGACTTTGCCCGTAACCAAAAAAATGGGCATGTGCATCAATAAAGCCCGGGTAAACAACTTTGCCTTCGGCATTAATTTCTGCTTTGGCTTCGTACTTACCGCGGATTTCACTGGTTTTGCCCAGGTTTAAAATTTTACCATCTTTCACCGCAAAGGCTTCAACCGTATCAAAACCGGCGTTAACGGTATACACTTTTGCATTGTACACCATTAGATCTACTGCTTCTTTTTTGGTACAGGAAGCAAACAACAAGGCCAGAAAAAGGCCGCATAGCATAGATTTCATGCTGATAAAGATAGTGTTTTAGTTGGAAGTATTCAGCCGGAAGTGAGGCGTCAATGATCAAAATCCTGGGTGATTAAAGTTTAGAAAATGGCCAGACTCCGAACCCCGGCGACATCCGACTTTTCTTTTAACCACAAAGGAAAAAGATGCAGAGCTGGGTGTTTCATTCCATCGTCCATTTTACATCCTCCATCCTTTCCCCTCCCAAACTCGCTCGACCAACTCAGACACCTAAGCTTTTCGCTTTAGTCTTTTTGCTTTAAGCTTTTTCACCCCCTAAGCACAACCGAGTAGCGGGCGATAGATTAAGCATCGAGACTTCGGACTCCTGACTCCCGACCTCCGACTTTTTTAACCACAAAGCACACAGAGGAAAAAGACGCAGAGGACACAGAGTTGGGCGTTTTATTCCTTCGTCCATTTTACATCTTTCAGCTTTTTCACCACCTAAGACACCTAAGGGCACCAAGCTTTTAGCTTTGGTCTTTTTGCTTTAGTCTTTTTCACCCCCTCAGACTCCAAACTCTAAACTCTAAACTCCAAACTTTCCCAACCCCGGCGACTCTGTCCGGAGGTAACTTTGTGTACCACTCCTTAACTTTATTATCTCAATTATCATCCCCCTGCCCCCTTCAAAGGGGAAAAGATCTACTTTAATGCAGATGCTAATCGAAATCAAAGCGGCATTTATCCTGTTGGAAATCCCGTCCCCCTTTGAAGGGGGTTGGGGGATGAATTTTAATGGCGAGGACCTCGTTCCGAACACCAATGAGCTCGTTCCGAACACCGGCGACCCCGTTCCGAACACCGATGACCCCGTTCTGAACACCAACGACCTTGTTTCGAACACCGATGACCTCGTTCTGAACCCCGACGACTCCGTTCAGAACCCCGATGACTCCGTTCTGAACCCCGATGACTCCGTTCTGAACACCAATGACCTCGTTCCGAACACCAACTATCCTTGTTCCGAACCCCGATGACTCCGTTCAGAACCCCGATGACTCCGTTCCGAACCCCGACGACCTTGTTCTGAACCCCGACGACCTTGTTCCGAACACCGATGTTCCTCGTTCCGAACCCCGATGACTCCGTTCCGAACACCAATGACCCCGTTCCGAACCCCGGTGACCTCGTTCCGAACCCCGACGACCTTGTTCTGAACCCCGACGACCCTGTTCCGAACACCATTGACCTCGTTCTGAACACCGACGGGCTTTTTGCAACTCCCAGCCTCCGACATTTTTTTAACCACAAAGCACACAGAGGAAAAGACGCAGAGGACACAGAGTTGGGCGTTTCATTCAATCGTCCATTTTACATTTTCCATCCTTTCCCCTCCCAAACTCCAAATTCTCAACTCCAAACTCGTTCGACCAACTCAGACACCTAAGCTTTTAGCTTTAGTCTTTTTGTTTTAAGCTTTTTCACCACCTCAGACACCTAAGCACACCTAAGCAGCGAACGATGATTAGGCCCCCAGACTTCGGACTCCCGACCTCTGACCTCCGACTTTTCCAACCCCGGCGATTTCGTTCCGAATACCAAAAAGTAGAAAGGATAGCTCACTTTCCTAAAACCATCCCACTTTATAACAGATTTCGACATATTTACAGATGACGATGCCCGGTTAACCGATTCAAACAGTTAACCGGTTAAACAAATGAACTAATGACCAGTGAACCAATTAATCCCATTTACCTACAGTCATTTACATGTTGAGTTTTAAACAATTCCGGTTCTTTAAGCTTATTTTGCATAATTTAGCGAATTCACTTTGCCCTTATACATGACTGATATTATTCACTTATTGCCTGATGCTGTTGCCAATCAGATTGCTGCCGGAGAAGTTGTTCAACGACCTGCCTCTGCAGTAAAAGAATTGCTCGAAAATTCGATAGATGCCGGTGCAGATAAAATTCAACTGGTGGTAAAAGATGCAGGTAAAGCCCTGATTCAGATTATCGATAACGGCTGTGGAATGAGCGTTACCGATGCGCGCATGTGTTTCGAACGTCATGCCACCTCAAAGGTAAAAAAGGCCGAAGATTTATTTGCCATCCGCACCATGGGTTTCCGTGGCGAGGCCATGGCTTCTATTGCGGCCATTGCGCAGGTAGAAATGAAAACCCGCAGGCACGAAGATGAAATTGGCACCTGTATTTCCATTGAAGGTGCACAGGTAATCGCGCAGGAACCTGTAGCTACTTCACCAGGCACGCAGATTGCAATTAAGAACCTGTTTTTTAACACCCCTGCACGAAGAAATTTCTTAAAGAGTAATCCGGTAGAAATGCGCCACATCCTCGACGAATTTCAACGTGTGGCCCTGGCACATCCCGAGGTATTTTTTAGCCTGCACCATGATGGGGTAGAAATTTTTAACCTGCCTAAGGGTAATTTGAAACAACGCATTATCCATCTTTTTGGCAACAATTATAACGAACGACTGGTACCTGTAGAAGAAGAAACCAGCATCATTAACCTGAAAGGATATATCGGGAAGCCTGCCTTTGCCAAGAAAACCCGTGGCGAGCAGTTCTTCTTTGTGAACAACCGTTTTATTAAAGATCCGTATTTAAACCATGCGGTAAGTACGGCTTTCGAAGATCTTTTACCAGAAGACAGTTACCCGCTATACGTACTGTTTATCGAAATCGATCCGGCAAAAATAGATGTGAACGTTCACCCGACTAAAACCGAAATTAAATACCTCGACGAGAAATCGATTTATGCCATTCTAAAATCGGCGGTTAAGCGTTCTATTGGTCGGTATAACATTGCCCCTACCCTTGATTTTGATCAGGAAACAGGTTTCAGCAATATGATTACGCACAAAGCGGTTGAAGACATTGTGCCGCCGAGCATTAACTTCAATCCCGATTTTAACCCTTTTGCCAGCGACAAAAGTTCTACTTCGGGTTATGCTTCTTCGCCAAGAAATTATGATGCCAAGCCCAGTGCTAAAAACTGGGGTACGCTTTACGATATTACCGAACAACCTGTAGTAGAACAAACCAGCTTTTACGAGGCTGACGATGCGGTTTTAGAGACCAAGCAAAAGCAATATATGCAGTTGCACAACCGTTATATTGTTTCGCAGATTAAATCGGGTTTAATGGTTATCGATCAGCAAATGGCACATGAGCGAATCCTTTACGAGCGTTTCCTCGTACATCTCGACGACCGCAAAGGTGCTTCGCAGCAAAGTTTGTTTCCGCAAACCATTACGCTGAATGCACAGGATTTTGAACTGGCTAAAAGTTTGTTAGATGATATTAAAAGCTTAGGTTTCGATGTACGCGAATTTGGTAAAAATACCCTGGTGGTAGAAGGTGTTCCGGTCGATTTAGGCAGTAGCAACATCAATGAAACACAGTTGTTTGAACAACTGATTGAGGGCTTTAAAAACTCGCAACAGGAATTAAAATTGAACAAGCGCGACAGTTTAGCGCGAAGCCTGGCTAAAAACAGCGCCATTAAAGCAGGTACAAGTTTGGCTCAGGAAGAAATGAATACGCTTATTGATGAACTTTTTGCCTGCAAAACCCCTAACTTTAGTGTGAGTGGTAAACCAATTATCCAAACCATTACTTTAGCGGAGCTGGATAAGAAGTTTGAAAAATAAGACCGGAGTCCGAAAGTCGGAAGACCGAAGATTTGGAGCAGAAGACCAAAGCCGAAAGACTAAAGCCGAAAGACCAAAGCGAAAAACTGAGGTGCCCTTAGGTGTCTGAGGTGGTGAAAAGAGGAAAGCGAAAAGACCAAAGCTGAAAGACCAAAGCACAAAGCTTAGGTGCCCTTAGATGTCTTAGGTGGTGAAAAGACCAAAGACCAAAGCTGAAAGACCAAAGCAAAAGCTGAGGTGCCCTTAGGTGTCTGAGGTGGTAAAAAAATCAGAGACTAAAGCTTTGATGTTAAATACGATAAAATAACAGTTAACCGATTTAAACAATTAACCAGTTAAACCGTTAATAACCGATTAAACAACTTTAAAAATTAAATGAACAACATATATATCCCACCAGTAGTTAAAAACCTGCTGATTATTAATATCTTATTTTTCGCAGCAACCTTTTTACTTACCAATCTGCATCTCGACGATCTTTTTGGGGTTTTTTATTTTGATTCGCCCAAATATAGATTTTGGCAGCCTGTTACCTACATGTTTATGCATGGAGGTCTTGCGCACATCTTTTTTAACATGTTTGCATTGTATTCTTTTGGAAGTTTACTGGAATCAAGGTGGGGCGGGAAGAAATTTATTATCTTTTATTTTATTACCGGTTTGGGAGCACTGGCTTTACAGTGGGCAGTACAGGCATACGAAGTACATCAAATTATAGGCAGCGTAATCAACAATGGTAAAATAGATATGGCTGCATTACTGGAGGGTCAGTTTAATACACAACAGCTCTCTATGGCACAAGCTGTTACATTGCGTAGCATTTACTTTGGCGGCATGGTAGGTGCTTCGGGAGCTATTTTTGGATTATTGGTTGCTTTCGGTATGCTGTATCCAAACGCTGAGTTGCTGATTATGTTTATTCCGGTACCCGTAAAAGCCAAATACATTATTCCAATTTATATTTTAATAGAACTATCTTTAGGTGTTGCCCGGTTCGAAGGCGATTCTATTGCCCACTATGCGCATTTGGGTGGCGCTTTAATCGGCTTTATACTGGTTAAAATATGGAAAGACAAGAACGATACATTTTATACGCTCTATGAATAATACGGTTAAAGATTTAAAGTACAAGATTTTTCAATCCGGCAATCCGCTGTTTTTTTACATTGGTATTAACGTGATTTTGTTTCTGGTTACCGCCATTATCGGTGTGCTCGTTTTTTTCAGCAAATCAACATTAGATATGGGCGAACTGGTTAGAGAATATGTAGGCTTACCTTCCAACCTTCCTAAACTAACAGAACGTTTTTACACCCCCTTCACCTACATGTTTTTTCATGATGGGATTCTTCACATCCTGTTTAACATGCTGGGCTTATTTTGGTTCGGCAGCATATTCATGAATTTCCTGAAAAGCAGGCAGTTTCATTTTGTGTACCTTACGGGAGGTTTAGCCGGAGCCTTAATTTACCTGATTTGTTTAAATACCATCCCTGTATTTGCCGATACTTTATTGGGGCAAACCGTTATTGGTTCGTCTGCAGCAGTTATGGCCATCATGGTAGCAGCCGCCACCCTGGTGCCCAATTATACCATTATGCTGTTGCTTTTTGGCGAAGTAAAGATTAAATGGATAGCGATTGTTTACTTCCTGATTTCGTTTATCGGCCTATCATCAGCAAATGCTGGCGGCAACTTCGCTCATATTGGTGGAGCCCTGCTGGGTTTCTTTTACATCAAAAGCCTGCAAAACGGAAACGACTGGAGCAAATTATTTGAGCGCAAACCAAAACTGAAGGTAGTAAGAAACGACAAGCCCCTCAAAAAGACAGACGCTAAAGCTGGAGTTTCGCAGCAGGAAATTGATGCCATTTTAGACAAAATATCTACTTCAGGATACGATAAATTGACGGCAGCAGAAAAAGAAAAATTATTTAAGGCAAGTAAAGATTAATGGCAAAAAAGAAAAAGTACAATTTCTTTGATAAACTTCTTCTGCCCATTGCTGTAGCACTGGCAATAGCTTTGCTCGTGGGTTTACTTGCCGGCAACATGGATCCGCGCAAACATGCCATTATTGCATTTTTCGGCTTGGCCTACCCCTATGTACTTTTTTGCAATATTATTTTTCTCGTTTGGTGGTTATTGAGCAAGAAATGGCTTTTTGCTGTAGCAACCATCCTTGTTATAGCTGTTGGAGCCAAAACTTTAAAAGCAACTTTTGCCATAGGCGGCGATGAAGGCCCTGTTGAAAGGGCTGATAACACCATCCGGATGATGACCTACAACGTGCACAGCTTTAAGCTTTACGGCAAAGACAATACCGAATCGGTTAAAGAAAAAATGCTGCAGGTGGTTAAAGATCAAAACCCCGACATCATCTGTTTCCAGGAGTTTTTTACCCGCTATAAAGGTGCTTTCGACACGGTAGACAGTTTAAAATTGTTGCTAAACACCAAGGACTATTACTTTGTACCTACCAACAAAAATGATTACGAAGCAACGGGTTTAGCCATATTCTCCAAATTCCCGATTAAAGATTCGGGTAAAATCCCCTTTGTTGAAGGCTATGCGGGCAACATGAGTATTTATACCGATTTAAACATAAAAGGTAAAACCTTAAGGGTCTACAATGTGCACTTTCAATCTATTTCTTTCGAAAAACAAGATTACGACTATCTGGATAAGGTAAAAGAAATGAACACCGAATTACAGCCTTCCAAACGCATCTTAAGGATGCTGAAAAGTGCTTTTTATAAGCGGAGCGGTCAGGTAGATATTATGAAAAAGGAGATGGCCAGCTGTAAAACCCCTTATTTAATTGCCGGCGATTTTAATGATACCCCTGCCTCATACGTGGTTACCCAAATTACTGCCGGGCTCAACAACAGTTTCATTAAAAAAGGTAGTGGTTTTGGCAAAACCTATAACGGTAAATTCCCTAATTTTCAGATCGATTACATTGCCACTTCTAAAGAACTTGAGGTACTTAACTATAAAATTACGCAGGCCAAGCTGTCAGACCATTTCCCCGTACGCAGCGATTTGAGGTTTTTGGATTAACATACAAAAATCATAGTTCAATAGTGACCCGTTTTTTTATTGGAGCGCAATGCCTGTAATAAGCAATAAGTTTCTTCCCGTTTTTCGCTTTTACGCTTCGCTTCCTCGTACCTCGTTGCTGCAGGGTAACGCTTCAACCGGGGCTAAAAGGCTAAAGCAGTGTTCCATTTTTGAGGTTGCCAGCGCACAATCCCGGGGTCTGATCTGATGCCCCATATTGCTGCAGACTGAAGTCAGCAGCTTATACAATTTGCTCAAAATTATTTTTTCTTACCATACATCAACAGTCGGCAAAAAGCTTATCCCCATATTTGCTTCGTAAAATTTAAAAAAATAATCAAAAGATATGAGTTTAATAGATGCCCTAAACTGGCGTTATGCCGTTAAAAAAATGAATGGCCAGCCCGTTGAACAAGAAAAAGTTGATAAAATTGTTGCGGCTGCGCATTTGGCTCCAACATCATCAGGCTTACAGCCATTTAAAGTGATTGTAGTTACCAACCAGGAGTTAAAAGAGAAAATTGCTCCGATTGCTTATAACCAATCGCAGATTATTGATTCATCGCACCTGCTAATCTTCGCTGCAAACGAAAATTATACTGAAGAAGGAATTGATGCAGTATTTACCAGAATGAATGCTGAGCGTGGTTTACCACAAGAAGGTACCGATGCTTACAAAGCACAACTTAAAGGCATGATTTTATCGAGAAGTGCCGAAGAAAACTTCAACCATGCTGCACGTCAGGCTTATATTGGTTTTGGCGTTGCCATTGCAGAAGCCGCTTTATTAAAAGTAGATGCTACCCCAATGGAAGGCTTTAACGGACCAGCTTTAGATGAACTTTTAGGTTTAGATAAAAAAGGTTTAAAAAGTGTTACCCTATTGCCTTTAGGTCACAGAGACGAAGCAGGCGATTGGTTGGTAAACCTTAAAAAAGTACGTTCTCCGAAAGAAGAATTCGTAATCGAATTAAATTAAAAGGCAAACACCCATTATATTTCAAACGCAGGCCGCTCTTTAGTGGCCTGTTTTTGTTTGTAGCTTGCGCGCGTTTCTAACGCGTGCTTTAATAGCACATACTGTCCATAGAGTTAAGCGCAGCGTCTCTACGGATTTTCGAATAATGTTGAGTTTACAACTCAATGATTATAGAGCGAGTCAGAGACTCTATTATATGCTGCGATCCGTAGTGCCCTGCGGAACACTACGGACAGACAGGGTTTGTTTTAGCGATTTTAATAGCCCTACGCTTCTATTTTACATACTGTCCGTAGAGTTAAGCGCAGCGTCTCTACGGATTTTCGAATAATGTTGAGTTTACAACTCAATGATTATAGAGCGAGTCAGAGACTCTATTCTATGCTGTAATCCGTAGTGCCCTGCGGAACACTACGGACAGACAGTAAACGAGCGTGAGCCCCAATGACGACTTTGGTGCGGAATCATAAACTTTTGTAAAAAAGTGTTAAACCGCCGTACAATTTAGGAGCTCTATTGATAATTGGATATATTTACAGGATTAGCATTTAACATCCAATTCATGAAGATTTATAGATTATCGTTTATTATACTTTCATTTCTCTTAGCACTAAATTTTTCTTCGTCGGCCCAAACCGACACCGTGAGTATAAATACAATTATCAGCAAAACCAATAAGGTTTTGACCGATTATCCTAACGAGAAAATTTATCTTCATTTCGATAAGCCTTATTATGCCGTGGCCGATACCGTTTGGTTTAAAGCCTACGTTACCGAAAACCAGAATTTTTTATCAGGTATTAGTAAAATCATTTATGTGGATGTAATTAACCAGAAAGATTCACTGATTCAAACCCTAAAACTTCCCATTACCGGAGGATTTGCCTATGGCAGTTTTCCTTTAGATCAGGTGAATTACAAGCAAGGCAATTACCACATCAGGGCCTATACTTTATGGATGCTTAACAACCCAGACCCGGCCTATTTTAACAAAACATTTTACGTTGGCGAAGCCATTGATAAGGAATTAAAAACGCACATCACCTACAAAAATACTTCAACCGACAAGCAGGAGAAAATTGATGCCCGCGTACAGTTTAAAGATGCCAACAATAAACCTTACGCTAACAGAAATGTAAGCTGGCAAGTGGTAACCAGTTATACGGTAATTGCCAGAGGTCGCGGAACCACCGATGCAAACGGCTACCTGACCATTGCCATGACCAATGCGCAAAAAGCCGAGTATCAGTTGCAAAAAGGAGAGCTGGTAACCGCCATTAACACTACCGATAAAGACGTAGCGAGCAGTTCATTCTCCCTTAAAAATGCCATTGTAAGTAAAGATATTCAGTTTTTCCCTGAAGGCGGAAATTTAGTGGCCGGCTTAACCAACAAAGTAGCCTTTAAAGCCATTAAGAGCGATGGTTTAGGTATTGGCGCCAAAGGTACCGTTACCGATAGTGAAGGCAAAACTGTAGCTACTTTTAGCGATCAGCATTTGGGTATGGGCAGCTTTAATTTACTTGCCGAAGCTGGTAAAACTTATAAAGCTGCCGTTACTTATGCCGATGGCACCACACAAAGCTATAATTTACCTGCTGTAACTGCGAATGGCGTAGTGCTAAATGTAGATAACAGCAATGCCGACAATGTGGTTATTAAAATTGCGGCCAACGACGCTTTTTTTGCGGAAAACCAGGGCAAAAAACTTTACCTCATTGCACAAAGCAAAGGCGTAATTTGCTATGGTGCACAAACAGCTTTATCAAATAAAGAGTACAATACAACTATTCTTAAATCTAAATTCCCGACCGGAATTGCACAGTTAACGCTGTTTAACGAATATGGTAAGCCACTAAGCGAAAGACTTGTTTTTGTACAGCATAAAAACAATATGGCAGTGGCTTTAACCAGTGCGGCAACTACTTATGGTGTTAAGAAAAAGGTTAAAATTAACGTTGCAGCCAAAAAAGATGGCGCCCCTGTTGAGGGTAGCTTCTCGGTAGCAGTTGTAGATGAAACCAAAGTGCCATCAAGCGAAGATGCAACCAGTACCATTTTAACCGGGCTTTTATTAAGCAGCGATGTTAAAGGTTATATCGAAAAAGCCAATTACTATTTCAATGCACCCGATGCCAAGAAAAATGCAGATTTAGATGTGCTTTTACTTACCCAGGGTTACCGCAGCTTTAAATATACCGACATTATTGCCAATAAACTGCCTAAAATTGATTTCCTACCTGAGCAAGGGATAGAAATTTCTGGAATTTTAAGACAAAACAACGGAATCCCGGTTAGAAAAGGAGCTTTATTGTTAAGTATCCCCGATAAACGTTTTAACCAGGAAGGCACAACCGATCCGGTAGGAAACTTTAAATTCTCAAACCTGGTATTTAACGATTCATCAAAGGTTACGGTTACCGCTAAGTATAACGTAAACTATAAAAACATGACCTTGAGCCTAAACGGTGCACCGGTACCTACCCTTACCCGCAATTTCAGTGCGGCCGAAGAGGTTTTAAATATCGATAGTGCCTTAACTTCTTATCTGGATAACAGTAAGCGCCAATATGCTTATTTACACACTTTGAAAGATGTAAACATTAAGGCTGCAGTAATACCGAAAGTAAGCCACAAAGATTATCCGTCACTTTCAGGGCTTAGTCAGATGGCAGACCATGAAATACCTGGCGACCGCTTAAAAGGTTGTGGTTTACTGATTAACTGCTTACAGGGAATGCTGGCAGGTGTTACTTATGCCGACAATAACTTTTACGTAACACGCGATTATAATCAGGGTAAAAGAATCCCAATGGGTATTTTTATTAACGGAATGAATGTGGATGTAAACCAGATCAATACTTTAGATGCCAATCAACTTGAATCGGTTGAGGTGTTTTTAAGAGACGATTTAGGCCTGGTTAACCGTGCCAACAATGTAAATGGTGTAATTGTATTTAACCAGAAAAAAGCGCCTAAAGGAACTAAAATTACGAAAGCACAGCTAATGGATATGCTGCCTAAATACTACGAGCTTACTTTCTCGCCACAGGGCTATAACAAAGAAAAGCAGTTCTATTCGCCACGCTACGATGTACCTGCCAACATGAACCGTAACGACTTAAGAACGACCATTTACTGGAACCCTAAAGTAGTTACTGATGCAACCGGCAACGCTTCTTTCGAATATTATAACGCTGATGGCAGAGGACAGTACAAAGTAATTATTGAAGGTATTGATGCCAACGGAAACCTGGGCAGATCGGTGTTTAAGTACACCGTTAAATAGAAAGAGTCTTTAGTTAATGGTTGATAGTTAATAGCCTTGAAGAATAGGTCTAAGTCTATCAACCATTGACTATCAACCACTAGTCTTTCTGCTTACTTCACTTCAAGAGAGTTAATGGTCGATAGTTAATAGCCATGAGGAATTGGCACCATGTCTATCAACCATTAACTATCAACCAATAGTCTTTCTGCTTACTTCACTTCAAAAGAGTCAATGGTCGATAGTTAATAGCCATGAGGAATTGGCACCATGCCTATCAACCATAAACTATTGACCATCAACCAATAAAATTTGTATTTATTTCACTTCAAAAGGCAACTGCTCCCCCTTCAGTCCGGCAACAATATTCTGTACAATAATTTTGGCCATGGCTGCTCTTGTTTCTTCGGTGGCTGAGCCAATGTGAGGTAAAACAGCTACATTTTCCATACTGAGCAAGGGATTTTCTTTATCCATGGGTTCGGGATTGGTAACATCAAGTCCTGCACCCCAAATCACCTTTTCTTGCAATGCACGAATCAAATCGGTTTCGTTGTGAATGCCTCCCCTGGCTGTATTGATGAAAATAGCATTGGATTTCATCTGGCTAAATACCTCGAAGGTAAATTTCTCTCTGGTCTCGGGAGTTAAGGCAGTATGCACGGATAGCACATCGCTTTGAGCCAATAGCTCTTCGAAAGAAACATACCTGGCGCCGATTTCCTGCTCGGCTTCGATATTTTGCGAACGGTTGTGGTAAATCACATCCATTTGATAGGCTGCTGCACATTTTTTAGCCATTTCCAGACCTATTTTACCCAGACCGAAAATACCCAGGGTTTTACCGTTTAATTCGATCCCGAGCTCCGGAGATGGCTCGTATTTTTTCCATTCGCCCCTGATAATTTTCTGGTAAGCAAAGAAAGCTTTGCGTGATACGGCCAGCATCAGCAAAAAGGCGGTATCTGCAGTTGCTGCACTCAAAACGCCGGGTGTATTACCAATTGGGATATTTAATTTTTTAGCCTCAGCCACATCAACCTGATCGAAGCCTACTGAATGGAGTGCAATAACCTTTAAATGACTGCAGGCGTTTAAAAAAGCTGCATTAATTTTATTGGGGCCAACACTAATCAAAGCGTCCTGATCCTGACAGGCTTCAATCAGCTCTTCGGCAGTAATCTGCCGGTTTTCTTTCCATTGGGTAATGGTAATATTATTTTCTTCCAGTTGCTTTAAACCAACCGGAGCAATGTTGCCGCTTATAAATACTTTCATCTTAATTTAACAGTAAATCTGATCAGCAGTTTTAACTAATGCTTACTTCACAGTTGTGGTAAGTACCTGATAAGTGTTTGCACTGAAATAACCTAAGGCGTTATTCGAAATATTGGAAGTTGGATTGGCCGGCGTGGTACCCTGATTAGGCCCGCGGTCTGCCTGCTGGCTCAAGGCATACCAATAATCGAAAATGTTACTGTCTACACATTCCATTTCAACCCTAACCTTATCATTGGTGTTCAGTTCGTCGCTGTCGTGGTCGTTATTGGGTTTAAAAAAGAGCTGAATCCGTAAATCATTGCCATTGGTTAGCCTGTCGTTGCTGGCATAATAGCGTCTTGACAGCACATCGTTTACATACAAGTTAAAATGATAGTAATTAACTTCATTAACCGGATCGGTGAAAAATGCAGCCGCTGTTTTACGGTCACGCCCAAAAAAAGTATTTTTAATGATCCCAATCGAATCCATTTTAACCACATTAGGCATTTTAGAACTGGCGGTATAGTTTTGCCCCTCAACGGTTGCATTTAAATTGTAGGTAACGCCCGGCTCACCTTTCATCCTGTTAATATAAGTACCCGGCTTAGTACTTTCTTTAAATACAAAGCTATTTCCCTTGTTATCGGTAACGGTAACGGTGGCACCTGAAATTTTTGGAAAAATGTTTTCTTCGGTATAACCAATGGTTTTGCTGATTTTTATTTCCTGATCCATCAGCTGGTTATTGATAATACCTTCGATTACCAGTTGCGGGTCGGCGTTTTCAGTTTTAATTGAGATGATTTTCTTGCAGGAAGCGAGGCACAAGGTAAAAAGGGCAAAATATATCGTCAGTTTTTTCATGGCATTAAAATTTAAAGTTCCAGGTAATGGAAGGAATGAGCCCAAAAAGCGAGGTTTGCTGCGCGGCGGTTTTATTCGGATTTTCCGGATCGGTAATAAACTCTATGGAGTAAGGATTTTTACGTCCCAATAGATTGTAAACACCAAAATTCCAGCTCGACTGGTATTTACCCCTTTTCTTTCCTTCTAATGTTGCACTTACATCTAAACGCATATTATAAGGCATTCGACCTGCATTACGCTGGGTATAATAGTAAGCCGGCTGTCCGCCAATGGTATATTTCCCTGCGGGATAGGTAACGGCATTACCGGTACTGTAAATAAAGCTCGATGAGAATGTCCACCTGGCGGTCATGTTGTAAATACCAACCAGTGAAATGTCATGCGTACGATCTTGCCTCGCCGGAAAATATTTGCCGTTATTTAATTCGGTAAATTTACGCTCGGTGCGCGATAAGGTATAACCAACCCATCCATTCAGCTTGCCAAATTTCTTTTTGAAAAACAGTTCCATTCCATAAGCCCGACCAATACCATAAATCAGTTCCGATTCTACATTTGAATTGGCCAATAACTGGGCGGCGTTTTTATAATCAATCTGGTTTTGCAACCATTTGTAATAAATTTCGGCAGAAAGCTCGTAAGTATTTTCTTTAATATTTTTAAAAAAACCTAAAGCCACCTGATCGGCAATTTCGGGTTTAATGTTGTTACTGCTCAACACATACTGATCGGTAGGCGAACTGGAAGTGGCATTAGTTAAAATATGAACATTCTGCGTATTGCGGTTGTATGATGCTTTAATAGAGTTTTCTTCATTAAACAGGTAACTTACCGAAAAACGGGGTTCCAGATTGAAATAGTTTCTGTAGAATTTACCATTAGCCACATTTTCAGTTGAAATGATTTCGCCTGCTGCATTGTAATTATTAAAATTACCAGGGCCCGTTAAAGAGAAAGCAGCCAACCTTACTCCATACAAAAAGTTGAGGTGTTCGTTAACGTTCCACTCATCAGAAATATATGCGGCAGATTCGATTCCGTAACGGCGCTCCTGTGTAAGCGAATTTACCTGCGAGGCCACATCACTATCAATATCAATCGGCGAAATGCGGTGCTGGGTAGCGTTTAGTCCGAACCGGAGGATATGTTTATTGCTGAAATACTGAAAATCTTCTTTAAAATTAAAATCGCGCACCAGCGAAGTGGCCTTAAAATTAGTCGCATCGTTGAGCAAGCGAACGGTGTAATTGTAATTGTTGTAAATTAACGAGGTATTAGAAAACAAACGATCGTTAAAAATGTGATTTAACCTGATGGTGGTGGTTACGTTACCCCAGTTGTTCTCAAATAAATCTTTTACCCCGATATTATCTTTACCAAAATAGCCGGAGATATAAATGGTGTTTTTATCGTTGATTTTATAATTGGCCTTGGCGTTAATATCGTAAAAATTCAAGGTGCTTCCATTTACGGATGAATCTGGCGATGCCCTTAAAAACAAATCGATATAGGTACGGCGAAAGCTTACCATAAACGAGCCGCGGTCTTTTACAATAGGTCCCTCGGCTTTAATCCGCGAAGCAATTAAACCTATACCGCCCTGAAACTTAAATTCTTTGTTGTTACCATCGTCCATTTTTACATCTAACACAGACGATAGCCTGCCACCATATTGTGCCGGCATGCCTCCTTTGTACAAGCTTACATCTTTAATGGCATCGGCATTAAAAGTAGAAAAGAAGCCCAGCAAGTGCGACGAGTTGTACACCACCGCTTCATCGAGTATTATCAGGTTCTGATCGGCAGCTCCCCCACGCACATAAAAACCAGTATTGCCTTCGCCTCCCGATTTTACACCGGGCAGCAGCTGTATGGTTTTTAAAATATCTTTTTCGCCCAGCAATACCGGTATGGAATTGAGCGCTTTCATATCAACCCGCTCGAGCCCCATTTGTGCGCTTTTAACGTTTTCATTTTTGCGGTTAGTGGCGCTCACGGTTACATCGGCCAGATCGTTTGCACTTTTTAGCTCTTCGTTTAACTTGGTATCTTTTGTCAAATTGATTTTTTTAACGATGGGTGCATAACCGGTATAGCTAACCGATACGGTATACTCTCCTTCCACCTGCGTTAAGGCAAAATAGCCATAAGCATTGGTTAAAGTTGCACCGGTTGCCGGACCAATTACTTTTATGGTTGCGCCGATTAAAGTTTCGCCGGTGCCGGCATCGCGGATAGTACCACTAAGGGTAAATTTACTTTGGGCAAAAACAACTGTATTTAAAAGAAGAAGGGTAATTAAGGCAAAGTAATTTTTTATGAGCATATCGGCAACTATCTAAGATGAAGGAAACCAAATGTACGAAATCAAAGTTCTTTATCAGCACATTGTGCATTTCTGCCACCCGAATTTGGTTTACTTACTATTAACGGGATAAATGCCGATATGGTGTGAGCGCAATAAATAAGCACTTAAATCAGCTTTACCTGCCTGCTGAAAAGTGATGAGTTTGGAAGCTATTTTGGGCATATGGCAATCAATGCAATTGGTGCTGAGCGCCCCTTTTGCAAGCGTGGCTTCGCTGTGTTGGCTATGCTGATGGCAACTGATACAACGTTGCGAGTAGATTTTTAAATTGCCTTTAATATTTTCGTGCGTATTGTGGCAAGATTGGCAGGTCATGGTTTCGCTTTTGCGGTAGCAATTGCTTCCCTTAAGCATCTCGGTCTGGTTGCCGTGTACATCTGGATCGGCACCACCAAAGCCCGCAAAGTCTTGAGCATAATAATCATCTAAATTATCACCTGGCTGAAAACCGAAAACCGATTTTTGGGCAACCAATGCATTACCCGAGTGACATACTCCGCAGGCATCCATTTTCTGCTTTCTGCTAAGCGTTTTATAAATGGTTATAAACTTTGCCGTTTTCTCTCCAGGGTTTTCGAGGTGAAAAACTGCATGTTGCCGGCCTGGTCCGTGGCAGCGTTCGCAATCTATGCCATAAAGCAAGGCACCACGTTCCAGCTCCTCATCTGTAGAAACACCCGAAGTTTGGGTTACTTTTTTCTCTACATAGCTGGCATGGCACTCTAAACAACGACTGCCAATTGGCCGGTCGTAATAAAAGGTTTGTTTAGGGAAACCCGGACTAATGGCCCAATTCCGGATGGCCGAGAAATAAGAAAGTGGCAATTCATATAATTTTTTGCCTTTCCAGTAGGCATAAGTATAAGCTTTCTCACCCGAGCCAAATACCATATCAAATTTTTGGGCCCGCACATCTTTTCCATCTACATAGGCAACCTGAAAAATACCCTCAGCTCGTTTTTCGATCACTACCTTTTGGTGCGCATCGTAGCTAAAAACATTCGAATCGGATTTAAAAACCGGTAATTGATGATTGGCTATTGGTTTAGAAGTTAACCCATGCGCATTGTGCGTAAAAGATTGCCCAATCTCCTTATGGCATTTGATACAGGTGGCGGCACCGGTATAGGCTTCGCCCCTGATATCTTTTGGCAAATCATTGCCCGCATTCATGCATCTTGAAAGGATAATAATGACTGCTGCCATCGCCCCTAAAATAACCAGGATTCGTTTTATACCTTTCAAGATGATGCTTGCTTTTTATTTTACAAACTGAATATAGCTAAAATTATAACCACCGCTATCGGCCAGCACCCTGATTTTTTGCTTTCCGGCGTTTAAGGATACATTTTTAATTTCGAAAGTGGCAAACTTTTTTGCATTGCCCGTATTTGGAACCCTTACATCTTTGGCAACGGCTTTACCATCTATTAAAATCGTGATCTGTCCGGTAGCATTTTCAGCTGCTGCATTTATTTTTAAGGTGTAAGTGCCTTTCTGCGCAACATTAACCGTGTATTGCAACCACTCGCCCTTTTCGATGTGGTTTACATAATATTTTTCGTACTGGAGCGAATCTTTGGCAATATCTACCCCATCATTGCGATAAATCCTGCCGCGGTTTCCTGCCGATCTTTTATTGGTTACAGTATGGTAATCGGCAGTATCGGTATCGAAATAAGCAAAACCATTTCTACCCAAATCGTAATCTACTGCATATATAATACTTTTGTTGTTAATCAGATTGGCTTTGAAAGCTTTGGTTTCGTTCGTAAAAGGCTGACGAATCATGGCGTCGATTACATCGTGGTGAATAATGGTATTTTCTAACCTCGAATAAATGGCCAGTTCCATCAATCCGCTATACACATTGCTGTCTTTAGGTTTATTACCCCCATTGTTCAGGTATTTAACCAGTGCATCGTAATTGGGGTTCGATTTAATTTCCATCGGGTTATTAAATCCGATTTTCTTTAAAGGCCACCACGACCAGCCGATATTGTTTTTTTCTAAAAGCTGTATGGCATCGGTAAACCAAACGTTCGAGTTTTCGCCTGTTTCGCCCAGCCAAACGGGTACATTCTGCTCATCGCGGGCTTTGATAATATGCGCAATTGAAGCCTGATCGTTATAATTCCAATATTTATGAAAACTTAAGGCCATGTTTTTATCCCACAGCGGAAAAATACCATTGTAGTTATTGCCCCAACCATTACCTTCAATAATAATGAGGTGCTGCTGATCTACCTCGCGGATGGCTTTGGTAATCTCTACCATTAGTTTTCTTAAAGGCGCGTTTACTTTTTCTTTAGTGCCATTTTTATCTTCCTGCGGATTACTGAAACCGTAGTTTGGCTCATTTATAATATCGTAGGCACCAATGTAAGGTTCATTTTTATAACGTTCGGCCAGTTTGCGCCAAAGGGCAATGGTTTTTTCCTGGTTGGCCTCACTATCCCAAAGGTAAGGTTTTGATGGGTCGCGATCGGCAATGTTTAAATCGTTCCCCTGACCGCCCGGTGCGGCATGCAGATCTAAAATGAGGTACATTTTATTGGCTTTACACCAGTTGAGCAAGCTATCGGTCAAGGCAAAACCTTTTTCGAGCCAGGTATTTTTTCCGGCCACAGGTTCCTGATCAACCGGCAGGGTATAAAGATTATAGTGCATAGGCAGGCGGATGGAATTAAATCCCCAGCGTTTCATCGAGTCGACATCAATTTTACGCATGTGGTTATCCAGCCAGGCATCATAAAATTCCTGCGTTTGCTTCGGCCCCATCAGGTCGGCAATTCTTTCGCGGATGCGGTACTGTTGCGCCTCGTTATTAATTTTTAGCATATAGCCTTCCTGCAACATCCAGCCGCCAAGGCCAACGCCACGCAACAATACATTCTGGCCCTGGCCATCAACAATTTTAGTACCCGATGCTTTTAAAAAGCCCTGACTAAAACCGGTAAACGAAACACCGCCAAGCAGTAAAATATATAAAAGTGATTTTTTAAAAAACATAGTTGAGACGATTGATAATTACCAGATATAAGTGGCTACTGCACCCTTATCGAGCGCCGCAGCGTAAGTTTTACCATTTTGACTGATATTAAAGGATGCAGCTTCCTTACCGCTATTGGCCACAATAAGCACATATTTACCGTCCGGTGTTTTAAAGGCAACGTTGGCCAAACCATTTAGTTCATTAGAAGCAACCCGTACGGAACCCGGCCTTACAAACTTCGAAGCATGGGCTATGGAGAAGTAAGCCAGGTTGCGGCTATATTGATCGCCATTAATGGTAACTGCCCCCTGACACATAGAGCAACCTCCCCTATCGGTATAAGGCTTATTTTCCGGATCGGCTGCGAGGTTCCATTCCAAAACGTTTTTGCTCCAGTTACGTGTAGCGCCAATAATTAAGCGCTTTACCGGATTTACGATATTGATGGTTGCGGCATCGGGCTGTTCTACCACCATTTGTTCAGAGAAATAGATGTTTTTATCGGGATGGGCATTATGCACATCAGTTAAAGCTTCTATTTTACCGCCGTAAAGGTGAAAGGCCGAACCTGATATATATTTCTTTGCTTCCGGGTCATCTAAAATGCTGATTGGATAATCGGGCCGGTCGGCATTGTGATCGTAAATAATAATTTTGGTTTTAATGCTGGCTTTGGCAAAAGCGGGGCCCAGAAACTTTTTTACAAAAAGTGCCTGATCGGGTGCTGCCATAAATAAACTGGGATTATTGCCCGGATGTAAAGGCTCGTTTTGCACGGTAATAGCATCGATAGCAATACCTACCTTTTGCATTTCCTGGACGTAACGTACGAAATATTTAGCATAAGCACCGTAATATTCGGGTTTCAGCATGCCACCCCGGGCATCGTATGTTGTTTTCATCCATAAGGGAGGAGACCACGGAGAACCCATAATTTTAATTTTAGGGTTAATGGCCAGGATCTCCTTCATTACCGGAATAACATCGGCTTTATCGGGGCCCAAATCAAATTTAGCCTGTTCTAAATCGGTTTGGCCTTCGGGAAGATCGTTGTATGAAAATACTTTTTCGTTTAAATCGGATGCACCAATACTTAACCTGATGTAGCTTACCCCAATATTATCGCCATTGGTTGCAAAAAGTTCCTTAAGCAGTGCTGCCCTTGCCGGTGCCGACATTTTAACAATATGCTGGGCACTACCGCCGGTTAAAGCATAGCCAAAACCATCTATACTTTGAAAAGTTTCTTTATCGTTTACAACAATGGTGGGTTGCTTGTTTTTAGCTGTAGCCAGGCTTAAGCCTGTAGCCTGACGGGTAAATAGCGCTGTACGATCGGCTTTGGTTAACCATACTTGTGGCTGGCCCTGTGCCATAACAGCAACCGAAAAAGTAAAGGCACAACCCAATAAGAGCCCAAAGGACTTGGTGAATAGCATATAAGAAAGATGAGCTGATAAAAAACAGGAAGAAAGACTAAGCCTTCTCCCTGTAACAATTAAACATTAAAGATATATAGACGGGAATTTATTTTGTGCCACCCCATTCTTTACTTTGTAAAATTTTAGAGTTGGCCAGTTCTCTTTCCGGAATCGGGAAGATTTCGTTTCTGCCTGCTTTAAAACCTTTACCGGCTAATACAGTCGGTGCTAAACCCCAACGTACCAGATCAAACCAGCGGTGTCCTTCTGCAGCAAGCTCTACACGGCGCTCGCGCATAATGTTATCCATGGTTACCGGTAGCGGATTTAAGCCTACCCTTGCCCTTACTGCATTAAACATGATATAAGCTTTTGTTCCTGCACCAACACCGGCACCACTTTTCAACAAGGCTTCTGCTTCCAACAAGTAAGTATCGGCTAAGCGGATTTCGTACATATCCTGACCGAAATTAAGCTCTAACTGGCCACTGGCAGCTTTAGTAGAGGTACGGCCGGCGTATTTTTCTATAAAATATCCGGTATTGGCATTTGCATGTTTATAAGTAACAATATTGGCCTTTTCCAAACTATCCAGATTGGCAACAGTTGCTTTGTTTCTCGGGTCGTAATGAATCTGATCAAAGAAATCTTTGGTGAAAGGCAGGAAACTCCAGCCCGAAATATAATCGGGAGCTAAAGCTGAATTTACAGGCACATAGTTACGTGGGCCAACCAAAATACTCATTACGTTACCTTCGCGGCTACCTACTGTTCCCCAGCCCATATCAGAAGTGGTGTTGTACACAATTTCCAGAATCGACTCTGAATTGAATTTGTTTTTAACGTTCCATAAATCGGCAAAGTTTGGTAATAATTTATAACCATAAGTGCTGGCTCCAGGAGTTGGTCCATTAACCAAAGCAAATTCTGCTGCAGCTTCAGTCCATTTTTGCTGCCACATATACACTTTACCCAAAACCGCATGTACAGCACCCTGGGTAAGCCTGCCGCCTTGCGAAGCAGCCGGCACCGTAGCGGGTAAATTAGGAATAGCATCTGATAAATCTTTAACAATCAAAGCATAAACCTGATCTGCAGGAACCTGCAATACATCAAACATGGCATTAGGCTCAACCACATCGGTTAATAAAGGGATATTCTTGAATAACCTTACCAGATCGAAGTAGTAAATTGCCCTTAAAGCTTTTACTTCGGCAATGTACCGCGTTTTAGTGGCATCGTCTAAACCTGCACCATTTACCTTTTGCAAAAATACATTTGCCCGGTAAACACCTGTAAAGCCCTTGCCCCATAAATGGCTGGCTGCCCCAGAGGTAGAAGTTAAGGTGTAGTTATTGATGGTTTGTAAATCGCCGATATCAGATGGCGAATCGCCTCCCGCAAAATGGTCATCAGAACCTGCCGATAAAATATTCACTTTGGTCAGGTATCCTGAAGATTGATTTCCCAAAACATCATACACCGAAATGAGTGAGGTTAATGCTTCTGCAGGAGTTTTATAATAACCGGTCTCCAGAATACGCTCCCTTGGGTTTACATCCAACTGTTTTTTGCAAGAGACAAACAATTGCGATGAAGCGACAATAGCCGCGATATAAAAAATACTCTTTTTCATTGTTCAACTATTAAAATCCAACATTTAAACCAATCATAAATGAACGCGCCTGCGGATAAACACCACGGTCTACACCCAATACTGTTCCGCCGATTTCAGGATCATATCCTGTGTATTTAGTAATGGTCCATAAGTTTTCGCTCATTAAATAAGCCCTGACTTTTTGTGCACCAATTTTTTTCGATACATTTTGAGGAAGCGTATAACCTACCTGCAAGGTTTTTAACCTGAAATAATCGCCTTTTTCCAGGTATAGTTTCGAGAACTTGATGTAGTTTCCGTTTGGATCAGATTCTACAATACGCGGCATGGTAGTAGATGGGTTTGTAGGGGTCCAGCGGTCTAATATTTTGGTTTGCCAGTTTGCATAGGTAACATCTAAACGACGTAAGCCCTGGAAGATCTGGTTTCCGCCAACACCATTACCGAAAGCTACCAAATCCCAGTTTTTATAAGCCAGGTTAATGGTAATACCATAAGTATATTTCGGGATTGGGCTACCTAAAAAGGTTTTATCTGATGAGTTAATTTCATTATCGCCATTTAAGTTCGCGAACTTAATATCGCCTGGTTTAGCGTTAGGCTGTAATTTAGTTCCTGCCGGACCAACATAACTATCAATTTCGGCCTGTGTCTGGAAAATACCCAGCATATCATAGCCATAGTATTCGTTAAACGATCTGCCTAAACCCGTTCTGGTAAAGTTACCCATGGTTTGGAAGCTTTGTGCATTATCTTCGATAAAGGTTTTACCCGGTAACAACTTGGTAACTTTATTTTTAAGGAAAGATATATTTCCGTTTACACCCAGGTTAAAATCTCCGATTTTTTTGCGATAGCCCAGTTCGAACTCAAAACCGGTATTTTGCATATCGCCCACGTTTTGTGTTGGGCCTCCGGCTGCACCAACGTACAACGGAATATCTGGCGTTTGCAATACCCCAACAGTTTTCTTTTTAAAGTACTCTGCCGATAAGGTAAAATTGGTAAATAAGGTTGCATCAAAACCTATATTGGTTTGGCGCGTTTCTTCCCATTTCAAATCAGGGTTAGACAAAGCAGCCGGGCTCCAGCCTATAGTACTCTGATCGGTTGTACCGAAAGTATAGTTACGGCCACTGCTCACCAAAGAAACATACCTGAAATCTCCTAAAGCATCGTTACCGGTAACCCCATAACCTCCGCGGATTTTCAAGAAATTTACAACGCCATTTTCTTTCCAGAAAGCCTCTTTTGATGGCACCCAACCCAATGAGAACGATGGGAAATAACCGAAACGATTGTTGGTACCAAAGCGTGATGAACCATCACGTCTCATAATACCGGTAAACAGGTACTTCTCATCATAATCGTAAGTAACACGGGTAAATAATGAGTTTACAACGTGTAACGTTCCGTCGCCACCCCCAACAAGTTTGTTAGCGGTTCCCGGATCATAATTTAAATTCGCTTCGTAAAAGCTATTGGCAATGATGTTCTGGTAAGTAGTATTTAAACTTCTGGTATTGTTATCCATGTAATAACCCTGCCCCAGGATAATGAAAGCATGGTGCTTACCAAAGTTGCGCGAGTAACTTAAGGTATTTTCCCAGTTATAGTTTAATACGGTATTAATTTCGCGGTAAAATGATTTTTTATCGTTTTTAGAAGAAGAGTTTAAGTAAAACAGCGGGGTGTACGAATCGCCGCCGTAAAAAGCTACTTTAGTACCTAAGCTCGATCTGAATTTCAAATTGGCGATGGGTTCAATCTCCGCAAAAGCATTACCTACAATGTTGTGATCCCAGCTGTAATTACCCAGACGGGTTTGCATATAAGCTACCGGGTTAGTCATTTCCTGACCAACAATCGGCGAAATACCATAAGGAAATCCATCAGGGTTTCTAAGTGTATTGGCAATGGTGTAAGGCGATTTGGCAATTAAAGCCGGGTCGGTTTCTACTACCGGTGTAATCGGATCGAGGTTAATGGCCGAGCTCAATGGTCCGCCAAACTCACTGTTGGTATTGCCTAAACTGCTGTTTACCGCGTGGCTGTAACCTAAATTTTCGCCAAAAGTAATCCATTTTGCAGGTTTATAGGTCGAATTGATCCTTACGTTGGCCCTGTTCCATTTAGAAATCGGGCTGGCCACAATACCATCCTGCTTAATGTAACCCATAGAACTGTAGATGGTAAACTTGTCATTTCCTCCGCTCACGCTGAACTCGTGCGTCTGGCGGCGGGCATCATCGTTAAACACCTGATCCTGCCAGTTGGTACCTACGCCTAAAGCAGCCGGATTTGCATAAGGTTGTGGTAAATTAGAATTAGCTGCCGATTCGTTTCTGATGGTAGCATACTGGGTAGCATTTAATAAATCGAGTCTTTTAGCCGGTGCAGAAGTCCCATAGAAACCATTATAGTTTACGCTGATTAAACCTGCTTTACCTTTTTTGGTTGTGATAATAATTACCCCGTTAGCAGCCCGGGCACCGTAAATAGCCTGCGAAGCAGCATCTTTTAAAACTTCGATAGATTCGATATCGGCCTGGTTAAGATAACCTATACCGCCATTATCTACAATTACCCCGTCTACAACCCAAAGCGGATCGTTGTTACCACCCGAAGCAAAAGAAGTATATCCCCTTACCCGAACGGTAGAAGAGGTACCTGGCTGACCGTTACCACTGGCAATGGTTAAACCAGATGTTCTACCCTGCAAAGCCTGTTCAACCCGGTTAATGGGCATGCTTTCTAAATCTTTGGCCTTAACGCTTGAGATAGATCCGGTTACCACACTTTTCTTTTGTGTACCGTAACCCACTACTACCACTTCGGTAAGGTCTTTTGAATCGGCAACCAGCGTTACATTAATACGGCCCCCTGCTGGAACAGTTACCGTTTGTGCCGCCATACCAATTAAATTGATGCTGAGCTTTCCCCCTACCGGAGCCTGAATGGTAAATACACCATTGACATCAGTCGATGCCGCTTTGGTAGTTCCCTCTAACTTAACAGTTACGCCAGGTAGTGGCGCGCCACTTTGCTCTGTTACCTTTCCTGTAACCGGAATGTCTTGCGCCATTAAGGCAAACGGGAAAGCCAGGAGACAGTAAATGAAGAATACGAATGTAAATCTTCCTCTCATAGAAATTAGTTTTTAGTTAATAATATTTGGTTAGTTCATGATACAGACTTATTGGCTGCTGTTTCATAAATCAAATCTATAGAGGTGATGCGCAATAGCACAATTTACCACTACTACACCAACCATACACCAACCCTCAAATTGGCTAAAAACCACAAAAAAAGGGCCTACATAAGCCCTACAAGAGAAACATAAAAAACTGTATTACAGTTATTTAAAATTTTTAACAGAAAATAACAGTAATTGTAACAAAAACATGCGTTTAAGGCATTTTTTGTCGCGCTATTTCGATCAGAAACTCGTACAAATTGGTTTCTGGCTTAAGCTGAAGTTTCTTTCTCAGGCGATAACGGCCCACTTCTATAGCCTTAATCGTTACGTTCATCAGCTGTGCCATTTCTTTTGAAGAAAGATTCATCGACAGGTAAGCACAGAACTTGAGATCGTTCTGGCTGAGGTCGGGGTAAAGATCTTTTAGCCGGGTAAAAAACTCGGTATTGACATGGTTAAAATGCACGCTCATGTGATCCAGTTCCTGGTCTTTCTTCTCAACATCTTTAATCAGCCTGATCAGGTGTCTGAAACTTGGCGAGCTTTCGTTCAGGTCATGGTTCTTAATTACAGCCGATATCACTTCCTTTATTTTGGCCAAAACCTTACCCCGCTGCACCAGGTGCATGGTCATGGTAGAAAGTTCTTTGTTTTTATAATTCACATCAGCTTCGAGCTTTTCGTTCTGAAGCCTTACAATTTCTTTTTCGTTTCTATCCAGCTCCAGCTGGTGCAGGTAACTCATGCGCTCCTGCTCTTTAGTGTGTTTCTTTTTTTGCCATCTGATAATTAACCGCAGCGCCATCACAATTAAAACCAGATAAACAATGCGCATCCAGATGGTATTGTACCAGGCAGGCAGCACTACAAAAGTATAGCTCACCACTTCCGATTCGTTATTTACCCCTGTACTGGCCTTAACATTAAAGGTATATTTTCCGGCAGGCAAATTGGTATAGTCTTTTTCACTTTTAGTACCCCATGCCGACCATTCGCTATCAAAGCCCATAAGCTGGTAGCTGAATTTAATGTTTTTATCGTGCTCAAAAAGTGTAGAAGCATATTCGAAATGGATCGAATTTAGGCTGTACACATATTCGGGTATTTCGTGCAGATCCTGCCGGGCCACAATGCCCCCTTTATTTACAAAATAGCCACCAAAAACCACACTATCTTTATTCCCCATTAATTTAACCGTGCCTAACACCACATTTGGCCGGGTTATATTCTGGATGTATTTCTGGTAATTGATGTGGTAGGCCCCTTTATTGGCCCCTATAAATATATTCCTGCTATCCGGCGTGTATATCGATTCGAAACCACCAACCACTTTGCCATTTAGCTCGGGCAGGTATAAAACACTAAAAGCATTTTTGCCCTGTGGCCTGTGGAAATCGATTACCCCTACCTTTTTATTGGTTACAAACCAGATATTGCCATCATTATCCTCTTTAAGATACTGAATAGGCACACCATTGAGTGCCGATCCCAGCAATTTAAAACGGGTAAACTTTTTACTGGCCGCATTGTATTCAAAAATGCCGCTTGTAGTGGCAATTACAACCCGGTTCTTCAGGTGGAACACGTAATTATAAAGCTTGGTGGGCAAGCCATCCCGGTCAGAAAATAAGGTTGTATGCAGGATACTTTTATGATCGGGGTTGAGTTCTATTTTATATACGCCATGATAAGGATGCGAAGCCCAGATCAGATCAGGGTTATTGTTATCGGCAACAATAAAGCGCAGGGTTTCGTTAATTCCGGCAATTCTGCCGCCGTTAATAAAGCGGTTTCCATCGTAAGTTATTTCCTGCAATCCGGCATAAGTACCTGCAATTACCTCTTTACTCGGGTAAACATTATCCATGCTTTGGTACATCCAGGTACCAATGAGGCTATACAGCGGCGTGGCCGTATTATCTCTCACCAGCAGGGTGCCATCTTCGTGCGCCATGAGCAACTGGCTGTTAATTTCATCAAGCCCCCATACCTGCCCTTTCGAATTCTTTACCTCTTCAAAATTGACAGGCGTATAACTTAAATCGGGCATAGCCGTATTTATTTTAGCCCGGTACAAGCCATTTGAGGTACCGATGTAAATCGATTCGCCATATTTACGAAAAGCGTAACTGGTAATCTGCTTATTGCGATCGGGGAAGATATTTTTAACGGCACTGTTTATGGCCACATAGGCAATTCCATCATCGAGGGCAAGCCACATGTTTTTATCCTTATCCAGCAATATGCCCCTCACATTGTTGTTCTGTAAACCTTCTTTATAGTTGTATTTCTGCACCAGGTTGCCCTGTTTGTTCATAATATACACGCCACCCGAAGTGGTAGCTACACCATATAAACCCGGACCAATCTGACTGGTAGAATAAATCCGCTCGTTTAAAAAAACCTGGTCCAAACTTGTTTTTAAAGGCTTAAGCTGATGATTAACCACCAGAAAGAAACCTTTTTTTAACATCGAAACCAATAAGGTATCGCCACCATAAGGCAACACCGCCGTAATGCCCGAGCGGTTCAGCACACTATCCACACAAAATGGCTTCCACATTTCCTGGTCGTAAATCATCAGGCCTGAATCGGCAGATTGCGAAAAAACCTTCCCTTTTGCAGTGCCCATATACATCCAGGTGGTGTTGGTTTTATAACTTTTAACCACGCCGTCTTTATAATGCAGAATAGCATGTATCGATCTAAAAAACACTTCATCGCGCACAATCGAAACACCCCAGATATCGGCCAGTTTCCGCATGTTTTCGGGCAGCAGGTTTAGCAGCGAAGTATATTTTAAAACACCTTGCGCATTGGGGTAGAAATAACCAAATTCATCTTGTCCGCCAACATAAATGCGGTTTTTAGAATCGATGCCTACCGAACGTACCGATGTAAAATTAGGCAGCCGGTATAGGTTCCAATAGCGGCCGTTAAAAGTAAGCAAGCCCTCGTTGTTACCAAAGTAGAGGATCCCGTTTTTATCCTGCTCCACATCCCAGTTCTGAATACCGCCATTATACTGTTCGTTATTGTAATTTACTACTTGCGGAATCCCCAGTAAGACCTGGGCATGGGCACAATAAGCAATCGGGAAGAATAATATGGCTAGTAGAAGTTTCTTCATATAAGATCGGGGAACGGTTAAAACGCAATCATAAATATATAATTTTAATTCCGGTTAGCCGCGCTTACCATTCGGTTTTAAACTTTTCACCATCTAAGACACTCAAGCGCATCCAGGCTTTTTCCTTTGGTCTTTAAGCTTCAGGCTTGCGCGCGTTTCTAACGCGTGCAGAAATAGCTTAACGATTGTATCGTTTAATGCGCTGCCTTTTTTACCACCTAAGACACCTAAGGGCATCTAAGCTTTGGTCTTTAAGCTTTGAGCTTTCTTCAAGCTTTAGCCTCTTTGCTCCCAATCTCCGGACCTCCGACTTTCCGACTCCGGACTCTTTTTACCACCTAAGACATTTAAGAACACCCAAGCTTTAGTCTTAATTTTAGTTGAAGCGCAATACCTGTAGTTAATGGGTAGGGTTCGGTCCCGCTTTCTCTGCAAGTCCTCTCCCGATGAAAAATCGGGATGCGGGCTTTCCGTTCTATCGGGGCTAATTAACTTCAGCACTGCAGGAAATTTTGTTGGCCGTGATTTTAAATCTAGCTTGCGCGCGTTTCTAACGCGTGCAGAAATAGCTTAACGATTGTATCGTTTAATGCGTACCAATATTTTTTCACCACCTTAGACACCTGAGCACACCCAAGCTTTAGTCTTTGGTCTTTAAGCTTTGAGCTTTCTTCAAGCTTTAGTCTCTTTGCTCCTAATCCCGGACCTCCGACTTTCGGACCCCAGACTCTTTTTACCACCTAAGACACCTAAGGGCATCTAAGCTTTCCGCTTTGGTCTTTTAGCTTTTAGCTTTCCTCAAGCTTTAGTCTTTGGTCTTTAAGCTTTGAGCTTTCTTCAACAAATGCGGTTCAACAGCTTTTCTCCAGATGGCATAACCTGCAGGATTCATGTGCAGCATATCGCCAACAAAAAGCTCGGGGCGCAGCTGGCCTTTTTTGGTGAGCATTAAAGGGTAAATGTTAACAAATTTAGTATTGGCTTCGCCTGCAAAGAACTTTTGTATTAAGGCATTAGAGGCTACAGCCTTTTCTTTAAACTTATCGCGACTTGGGCTCGGCTTAATTGAAATGTATACAATAGGTACCGTTGGCAGTTTCGCCCTGATGGCTTTGTACAGATTAATGGTACGGTTCAACACGGTATCTGGTGTTACAGTATCGTTGGGTAGGTCGTTTTCGCCTACATATAGTACAATTTGTTTTGGTTGATACGGAAAAACAACATCATTTAAATAATAGGTAATATCGTTAATCACGGCACCGCCAATCCCCCGGTTCAGGGCATTGTATTTGGCAAAGATCTGTGTACAATCATCCCATTTGCGGATAGAAGAACTGCCCACAAATAACACCGGATTAACAGGTGGTTTATACATTTGATCGTACTTTTTAATGACCTGTACATCATCCCAGAAATTGGGTTTATTTTGCGCAGTAGCTGTAAGGGTTAAAAAAGAGAGGCAAAGCAGAACGAAGGATAGTCTTTTCATATTATTTTGTATTAAACGGGCACAATATAGCATTATGCCGCTGGCTGTGGTTAAATCAAACAAATTTATTACGGCTGGCTTAGGTTGAGTTGCCACAGATGCGCAGATTAAACACGGAGGGATGATCTTATATTCTAGCTGAGAGATTCGTCATTGCGAGAAGGCTTTTTCAGCCGACGAAGCAATCTTTTAATAAGGAGTGCTAATATGAAAGATTGCTTCGTCGTTCCTCCTCGCAATGACGAATCCCAATAAAAGATGCCCTACACTGATCAATAACCTATTCAAAATCCTCTTCAAAGCTCCTTTCCACAGCCCCATTAAAACCAGCCGATAAAGCGGCAATATGCGCCAGTTTTTGCGGCGTAGAATGTTCGTTGTACAGTTCGGTTTCGGCCATGGGTAAAACTTTAATGGCATCCGCTTTACCGCTGTTTGCATCCTTTGTTAAATCGGCTACAATCTGCCCTACCAAAAGTGAATCAGCTTGCTCAGCCCTATGTTTAAGCGAAAGATATATGGAGGTAATAATGGCATTAATCTGGTAAATAATGGCCTGTACATCGTAAAGCCCTTTAAAATCAATCTGCTTCTGCATGGGCTCCTGACTTGCCGATTCAATGGCTTCGCTCAGGGCCGACAAACTTAAATTGGCATTTTTACGGGCCATGCGCGACTGATTCTCATCACGCTCTGCCCGGTTTTGAATAGCGACCTCCAGGTAATTCAGGCTGGCTTTTGCTGCGTTGGCAATTTTTACCTTCAGCTGCCGGCTATCCCATACCGGGAACAGGTAAGTGGCAAAAATAGCAATTACACAGCCCAGCAGGGTAAACATAATCCGATCGTGCACAATGTGATCGAAATGGCCCTGGTAACTGCCCAGTGTTAAAATTACCGCCGGGGTAATAAACAGCACACTAATGGTATAATTTAAGCGGTTAAAGGCATAAAAGCCCAGTAAGAAAACAACCGAAAAAGACAGCAGCACGGCAGGGCTTTTAATGAGGTAAACCAGTACCAAACCAATAACCACACCACCCATGCTGCCCTTCAATCGTTGCAAATTACGTTTCCAGGTGATTGAAAATTTGGGCCGCGCTACAATTACGAGGGTTAAAAAAAGCCAGTAGCTGTATTTACTCGGCTCGAGTTGCCAGATGAGTAAAAAACCAAAAAGGAAACAAATGGCCAGCCGCAGCGAAAACCTGAAAATGGGCGATTTTAAAGTAAGGTGTTCTTTAACCGAAAAGCGGTCGCCGGTAATAAACAAGGGGTAAGCGATACTGCCGCTCAACTCTTGCTGCTCCTTTTCGGGCACACGCTCATTGCCACGGATCATTTCGATAATGCGCACAATATCGTTCATATTGGCCATTACTTTAAGCACAATTAAACGCTGGGTTTCGTTTAAGCGCTCCAGCTCCTGCTGCAACAGTATGCGGTTTTGGTGATAGGCCATATTGGTAGCTACCTCGCCTTTATACGCTTTGGCCGAGCGTACATGCCGCCCCAATTGCTCCAGCTCCCTGGCTAAAATCTCAATCAATGTTGCAATCAGCTGCAGGCTTTTACCTCCATCAAGGGTTTTGCGCACCAGGCCATAATCGTAATGTACCGCATTTAACTGCTCATATAAATCAATCAGCAAGCGGGCGCGCTCCAACAGCAATTGTCCCTTAACATTATCGGGGTTCATGGCGTACTTATCGGTAAGCAGCAAATTGCGTATCAGCTCGTGTTTCTGGTTTACTTTAATGTGCAGCTTAATGGCAGCTTTCTGCTGCAAATCGAGCGGTACGGTTACATCGTAATTTTTGGCTTTAATGTGCAGAAACTCGGCGCTGCTCATTAAACATTCAAAAATGGCATGATGCAGCGAGCGGTAGGGCCTGATGAGGATCTGAATTAAGCTGATTACATAATACCACACGCCACCTATTAAGATGCAGGTACTGAAATACAGCGGCCTGGCCGGGTGCAAGCCCATTACAAAGGTGCACACAATTAAAGCCATGGTGCCAATTAAAGCCAGCTTTTGCCCATAAACGGCGAACATCGAAAAGCTAAAGGCAGCCAGCACCACCACGGCAGCACTGAGGTAAACCCGATCTAATACCGACGATACCACGAGCGTGGTTAAAAAGAAAACCGAAATACTCCATACCGCGGTTTTGAGTTTATTTAAGCGGTTATCGGGTAAATCGGTGAGGCTAATGAGTAAAGCCCCTACGCCTATCCCTTTTGCCGCATCGGGATTGCCCAGGTAAAAGAACAAAATAATGGGTAGCACAACCGTAATGGTGGTGCGCAATGCATCAGAAAAATATTCGCCCAAAAAGAAATAGGTAATGGTAGAGCCGATGCTGTTTTTGCCCATGTATTAATAATGCTGATAATTGATAAACGCTGCAAAGGTACAGATTTATAATGCATGCATATTAAATTGCGGTATAAAACCAGATACCGATTTGTTCTTTGGACTTTACAGATGTAATTGTCTGTTATATTACAGGGCTTAGCTACCTGGCACGCACCAAGGTTTCATTTAGCGCTTAATTATTGAGGTTGATGAATAAGCTTATACGCTACTCCGTAGTGACGCTGCGCTGAACACTACGGAGAGGTTGCTATGCTGAAACCAGACTTGATGAAGTTTCGCAAAGCAACCGGCAAAGAGTCGTATTTGAACTCTTTGCCGGTTAAAAGATGTTTAGTTTGGAAGAGCATAAAACGCAATTCCATGATTGCTCCAGCCGCTAAAGAGATTAGCGATATTCGGATTAGGTGTTAGGTAATGGTCTCCGCCCCCTGAATGATAGAATTCATAAATTGGTACAGACCCGGGAACCTGTTCACTATAAGCATAATATTTTATTCCGTAATTCGACCACCCGGGGAATCCAGCTACCGCTGTTCTGTTAATAGAGTTGTAGTGATCTCCAGGGTAATAAAATTCATATACAGGTACTGTTCCAGCAACTTGAGTGATATAGGCTTTGAATTCACTTCCCTGAGCAGCCCAACCTTGTAAACCGCCTACAGCATTGGGATCTGCTGTAGTAAAATGATCTGTTTGTGACGGACTATAAAATAGATATATTGGAACCGGAGAGGTGTCTACTTTCTTTTCAAGATATCCAACATTCCCTAACAATGTGTACGTTGATGGTAACCTTTCTGGCGGTGATGAATACACATGGCCAGTTGCTGAAGCATAATATTCATCTAAAGGTGTCGTTGCCTCTAAAGTTTGGACTGTTGAAATATATCCGATCGTTCCTTGAAGAACATACCCGGGCCAACCATCGGTAGTGGTTGTGTACCAATGATCATCCATTGAAAGATTGTAATATTCATACAGGGCTGTTCGGTTAGTTCCTGGTGAATCGTATAATAGTCCTTGAACCTGCTCGAGCTCATAATTATCTCCGTTACTGCCAAGCCCTGCCCAGTTTGTGGTATAATAATGACGGTTGGTGATGATATTGTAGTAGCGATATAAATTTAATTTCCCCGCCGGAGGAGCTGATGGTCTTGCTTTGACAGAAAATGGCCTACTTTCGCGAGAAATGCTACCATCAGACATACCGAATGTCCATCTACCAATCGGCAGAACAATATCGGTTTCGTATCCTGTGCCGACCTCCCCAAAGTTTATTACGCTAGATCCATTACCAGGATATTGAAGATAAAATTTAGCGCCAGGATAGTCAGTTCCTCCCTCAATTTGTAGCTTGACATGGGTTTTGCCTGTCAGCTCATTATAGTTGCTAAAAAAATACTCGACATAGGGATCCCTTGCAGGTGTACTACTTTCTCCTTCCATAAGTTGCTTGGAAAGTCTAGGATTCGTAGATTCTTTTATCAAGCCTTCATCTTTCTTACAAGAAGCAAAAAGACAAAGAATCATGAATAAAATTTGTAGTTGTTTTTTCATATTGAAAGTTTTTTTTTGCGAAAATAAGTACAAAGGGATAGAATTTGATAACCCCTAGTTTACAAAAACTAATGTATTTGATTAATTATAGAAAAAACGGCAATAAAAATATCATTTTTTGAATTGATTAAAATTCATGTTAACATTGGTTAAAATATGTGTTAAGGAAGATTAATAATTATCTTAAACTGTTTTAATCAAGTATTACTTCTACTAGCGCATGCATCCCGGATATGAAATCTGAATCGCTAAACACATGAACAAATTCAAACAACATTTCTAAGATCATAAGCAATCGGTAAAGAACCTGGGGGTTACTTTAAATACCCCTCCGCTAGCGCACGCGTACTGCGTGTGAAATCTGAGGCTTATCATAAATATAGAATTGTTATCCTTGAAGATTAGCTTTATTAAAAAGGAGTGCCAATTAACGGCTTCTACTGGTGGAATCGTCATTGCGAGAAGGCTTTTTCAGCCGACGAAGCAATCTTACAACGATCGCTACTTAGCAAACGCATTAAGATTGCTTCGTTCCTCGCAATGACGAGAATTTTATGAGTTTCTGTCTATGATAGCTTGTCGAAGAGCCTACTTTAATACCATGTGCGGTGTTTCGACTACTTGTCCCGATTTTCATCGGGAGCTCAACATGACAAACTTCCAGAGAAACTAACTTAAAAGATTGCTTCACTCCTGCGCTTCACCTACCCTTCAGTTCGCAATGACGATTATGGAGTGGGGCTGGCTCCCAGACTTCCGACCCCGGACTCCAGACCAAAGACTAAAGACCAAAGACTAAAGACTAAAGACTCCCGGCTAAAAAAGATTGCTTCACCCCTGCGCTTCCCCCTCCCTTCAGTTCGCAATGACGATTATGGAGTGGGCTGGCGCCCAGACTTCCGACCCCGGACTCCGGACTTCCGACTAAAAACTAAAGACTAAATACTTTCTCAAAAATTTCCTTGCTTGTAACTAACCTATTCGTTATCTTAGATATATCCCTTTTAACCGGGCGGCAGTTTCTTTCCAAACGGTTATAAAAAAAATCATCCCAACATTTTATTAACGGGTTTTATGCCCATAAAATTAACAGGTTATGAAAATAACAGGAATGATCAGGGAACCTCCGCGTTCGGCAATAGCTGTAAGCACAGCACAAAAGCATTTAAAAAAACATCTTTTTTGGCTAAAAAGGGCAAATTACTTTGAAACCTTGCTGCCATGGGTGGCATCAAATCAAAGTTACTTTGAAACCTTCCCACCATAGGTGGCGACAAATCAAAGTTACTTTGAAACCTTCCCACCATGGGTGGCAACAAATCAAAGTTACTTTGAAACCTTCCTACCATGGGTGGCAACAAATCAAAGTAAAAACAGAAAAATAACATCAACCATCAACTTAAAAACCTATGATTAACTCAATTGTATTACAACCACTGAGAAATGGTGAATATATCCAGTTCTTAACCGATACTTTAAACATTGTATCTAAAAGTAATCCGCAGGCGCTGAATGTAAGCGAACAGTATGAAGCTTTGCGTACGGCAACCGACAACGTTGAAAAGCTGTTTAAAATTAGTCAGGCCAGTTTGGTAACTGCAGAGATAGAGGCTTTAGATAAACGACGTGATGATGCCATAAACGGTATTAATTTACATGTTCAAAGTTTAACCTATAGTTCAGATCCGGAAATAAACCAGCATGCCAAAATCCTTTCGGCACATTTGGCGCTCTTTGGTCCACGTATCGCTATAGAGAACTACCAGAGCGAAACCACCATTCTGCGCAATATTGTTAACGATTGGAAAAACAAACCTGAGCTGCAGGCTGCGGTAACGGCTTTAAACCTGGTCAACTGGTTAACCGAGTTAGAAACGGCCAATAACGAATTTAACCAGGCTTACCTTAAACGCAACGAAGAACTTGCTGTGGCACCTACCGAAAAACTGCGCGAGTTACGCAACATTGCCAATAACCTGTATTATAAACTCCGCACGCGGATTAACTCTAACCTCGATATTAACGATGGTGCAGAGCCATGGGCCGGTACCGTAAACCTGCTTAACCAGCATATTAGTACTTATGCTTTATTGCAAACGCGCAGGGCAGCCGGAACGGGTGAAGAGCCGGTTGTGGGCTAAGTGTTTTTTAATTTTATTGCATACCTGTAATGGGAGATTGCCTATTCGGGTATGCATCTTTTAACTATAAAATATTAGATTAAGTTAATCAAAAAATTAGTATAATTGATTAATATGCTACGTTAGGGAAAACAAATTTCAGGATAAACCCTCATGAAAACATTCATTTATCTAATTGCTATATTCGTTTTGCTGAGCTGCTCCAACCGTAGAGCACCAGTTTATGAATGGCAACAAAAATACTTCGCCCAGGAAAAAAAACGCTTAGTAACCATAATTACAGGCTACGAATTTGAAAACGGAAAATATAAGTTGTCTTTTATCGATTCTACCTATGAAACGTTTAACAACAAAGGCCAAAAAATAAGTTCGAATGGTACTCAATTTTATAAATACAATGCACAAGGGAAAGTAATTGAAGAAGAATATTGCCCAAGAAGCTGTGAGATACCTGCTAAAATCAAGTACGTTTATGATGAGTATAACCGTTTATTAAAAGTAATAAATGTATCAAAACTGGATAGTTTAGAATACGTATCAGAAGTATATACCTATCAGAACAATCTGCTGGTTAAAAAAACAATTGGAGCTGATTCTTTGGCAACAACCGAAACTTATACTTACGACAATAGATCAAGATTAAGAACCAGGCTGACCACAGAATTCAATACCTTCAGTAATAAGTGGATCAAATATCAGGAGACCATGTTCTATAACAGCAACGACAGCTTAATTATGCGAAAAAAACAGCTTGTTGGTAGTCCTGAAATTATAATTTCGAAATATGTTTACGCAAACAACTTACTTTCAACACAAAGGGATACCACGCTCAATCCAACAAGTCTTTTAGGTAAGCAAACAGTTTATACCATAAATTTAAACCAAAAAAATTTCAAATATAATTCAAAAGGCAAATTGATTGAAAAGATCAGTTTGCAACCCGATTATAAAACCCCCTATCTGAAATGGACCTATGAATATAAGTAGCAGGGAAATTTAAACATATACGGGTAGAAATATGATTTTAAACATTCGTAAAACAATTGCACGTTAATCAGGATTGTATAAAGTACATCAATAACATATCATATGAAAACGAAAGCAATAATATTAGCCGCAGCCCTGGGTTTAGCATTATCGGCCTGCAGTGGCAACAAAGCCGATCAGCAAAATGCCGACAGCTTACATCAATATACCGATACCAATATAGTGGCCGATAGTATAGTGACGGATAGCACTGCCGATTCTACCACCAATGCACCGGCTGATGTGAAGCATTAGTTAGGCTATATCATCCCAACTCTAGCGCAAGTCTTAGCGTTTTAGCCTGTGCAATAGCCTGACTTGTGCTTTCATTAAAACCCATACTCAAAAACTAACCCAATGGACTGTATCATCAATATAGAATTGTCATCCTGAGCCTGTCGAAGGATCTGCTTGACGATATATGAGGTGTTTCGACAAGCTCAACATGACAAACTTCCAGAGAAACTAACTTAAAAGATTGCTTCACTCCTGCGCTTTCCCCAACGCTTCGGTTCGCAATGACGATTATGGAGTGAGGCTGGCTCCGAGACTTCCGACCTCCGACTCCGGACTAAAAACTAAAGACTAAAGACTCCGGACTAAAAAAGATTGCTTCACTCCTGCGCTTCCACCCTCCCTTCAGTTCGCAATGACGATTATGGAGTGGGTTGGCGCCCAGACTTCCGGCCCCGGACTAAAGACTCCCGACTTAAAAGATTGCTTCACTCCTGCGCTTTCCCCAACCCTTCAGTTCGCAATGACGATTATGGAGTGGCTTGGCTCCCAGACTTCCGTCCTCCGACTCCGGACTTACGACTATAGACTATAAACTATAAACCAAAAATATACCCATTAAATGGTATTGATGCTGAATACAGTGTTTGGGAAATTTGCTTGCATTAAACAAACAATTTAGGGCATGAAAATTAACAAACTCCTGCTAATGGCACCAGTGCTTGTGCTATTGGCAACAGCATCTGGTGTAATGGCGCAGGTAAAAAAATCGCCAGCCAAGGCGGCTCCTGTTAAAACTAAATACGGAGCTTTAGCAATAGACTGGTCGAATGGTTTTTATTATGGTTTCTCGTTCGATCAGCCGAGCCGGCCTGAAGCCGAGAAACGAGCAATAGATGAGTGTACCAAACGTGGTGGTTCCTGCAGCATTGTACTTACTTACTCGGGTACAGGTTGTGCAGCTTACCGCACCATTAATGGCAATGTAGGCACAGCATTTGGCTGGGGTATAGCTAAAACGAAAGAAGAGGCCGATGCGATAGCTACTAAAGAGTGTTTAAAAAGAAGCTTCGGCACCCAACCAACTAACTTTGTCTGGAGTTGTAATTCGGCACAAGCGGCTCAGTTAAATGAAATATATAATGCTTCGCCCGAAATTACTGGTCCGGTAAAAATTGGTAACCAGATCTGGACCAGCACCAATTTAAATGTGAGTACCTATAGAAACGGTGAGCAGATTTATTATGCTACCAACCAAAAGGAATGGGAAAAGGTGAGTAGGGAAAAAATTCCGGCATACTGCTACCTTAATTTCGATCCGGGTAACGAAAAGAAATATGGCAAGTTGTACAACTTTTATGCAGTTACCGACCGCCGTGGTTTAGCACCAGCAGGCTGGCATGTACCCAGCAGCAACGAATTTTTAACGCTAATTGCGGCTTTAGGAGGTGAAAAGGTAGCCGGTAAAAAAATGCGTGGTACCACCGGTTGGGACATTAAAGACTCATACAAATTTGCACACGGCAATGGCGATAATTCATCAGGACTTAATTTGCTGACCAACGGCAGTGCCAGTGGCGATGAATATGGTGGCGGTCAGTCTTTCAAGTATGGCATATGGTTAAGCTACTGGTGGTCGTCTACTACCAAATCAAGCGGCGACAGCTTTGCTTATTACCTTGATTTTAACAAATACAGCGAACCGCGTGTAACCGATTACAGTAAAACTACAGGTAGTGCGGTAAGGTTAGTGAAAGATTAAATACCCGTATCAACATAATGCTCAGATTTTGACGCGCTCAGCTCAGAAACGACTTAATCAACCGGAAATGATCAAAGATCTCCGGTTGATTTTGTTTTAGGGGGATCCGCTAATCATTTTACTGCATTTAGCTCTGCTTTCTCCGCATCATGCCTAAGCACCCAGACTTCTGACCTCCGACTTCGGACTAAAGACTCAGGACTAAAAAGATTGCTTCACTCCTGCGCTTCCCCCAACCCTTCAGTTCGCAATGACGATTACGCAGTGCTTTGGCTCCCAGACTTGCGTCCTCCGACTTCAGACTAAAGACCCCTCCATCGTCCTCGTTTGTAACGAGGATGGGTGAGCTTAACGATTTTATCGCTGCATAATACTTATTTGCTCTGCTTTCTCCGCATCATGCCTAAGCACCCAGACTTCTGACCTCCGACTTCGGACTAAAGACTCCGGACTAAAAAGATTGCTTCACGCCACCACTTCTTCCCAACGCTTCAGTTCGCAATGACGATTACGCAGTGCTTTGGCTCCCAGACTTCCGTCCTCCAACTCCGGACTTCGAACTAAAGACTTCCGACTGATTTATTCTGCGTAAATCACCTAAAATCTGCGGGAGAATTTACGGTGCAAATAATTAACTTTATGCGCCAACGCTCATTCATGACAGACGAACAAATAACAGCACGCATTGAACAGGAATTTAAAGAAAAAACATTCGGGCTTCAAATGGAATTAATTCAGCTTGCAATAAATGAAAAAGGCATGGCTACTTTATACGGCCACAACCATAGCATTTAATTATGCAACAAACTTTACCAGCTAAGCCATGATTGAAGCAACTAACGCTCCCGAAAAACCAATTACTTATCCCAAAGAAATACAATTTACTTCCAGCTGGCGAAAATACCAGCAACGCATACTCGATCATTTAGATGAGCACATGGCCAACGGGCATTTGCATATCATAGCGCCACCAGGATCCGGAAAAACAGTTCTGGGACTCGAAGTAGCCATCAGGCTGAATAAACCAACCTTAATTCTTGCCCCTACCATTGCCATCCGAAACCAATGGATACAGCGTTTCTGCGAACTTTTTCTCCGGGTAAATACTGTCCCCGAATGGATATCGAACGACATCAGGAAACCTGCATTTATGACGGTAGTAACCTACCAGGGATTGCATGCAGCCTGCAATAATTTACAGGAGTATGAAAGCGAAACCGATGAAGAGGAGCAGCATATTCTGCAGACTATAAAATCAGCTAATCCTAATCTGGATAATATTGTTAAGGGATTAAAATTACAGCGTATAAACACCATTGTGGTTGATGAAGCCCACCACTTAAAAAATGAATGGTGGCAAACCCTGACCCGTGTAAAAGAAAAACTAAACCCGGTTATTGTAGGCTTAACGGCCACCCCTCCGTATGATGTTAGCCCAAACGAGTGGCAACGGTATATCGAATTTAACGGATCGGTAGATGCTGAAATATCAGTGCCCGAACTTGTTATTGAAGGTGATTTATGCCCGCATCAGGATTACATACATTTCACCTTCCCAACTGCTGCCGAGAATGAAAAGATAAAAGCATTCAGAGCGCAGATTGAAGCGCTTTTTCTCGATCTTAAAACAGATGAGACACTGATCAATGCAATTGAAAATCACCCGGTATGGATAAACCCTGCTGAGCATTTGGAGTGGATTTACACTAATTTATCTTGTTATTCGGCCTGCTTAATTTTTCTTCACGCCAATAACAGGGAGATACACCAGTTGCACATTGAAGTAATCGGCGATCAAAAACTGAAAATACCAGAGTTGGATTATCATTGGATGGAAACCCTTCTTAATTTCTATCTGTATCAGGAAAAAGTACATTTCAAACTGTTTGAAGAACATGCTAAGCAGCTGGAAAATAAACTGAAACGTTGCGGGGCCATGGAAAAAAGGCAAATCAATTTCAGCAACAATAAGGTGGTAAGCCAGTCGCTTACTTCGAGCCTGAGCAAGTTAAATGGAATCAACACTATAGTTGATTTTGAATTTAAGCAACTGGGACATGGCTTAAGAATGGTTATCCTTTCTGATTATATCCGTAAAGAATTTTATTCAAATACCCCGGAAAATAAACTCGAACTGACCAAAATAGGCGTAATTCCGATTTTTGAACAATTGCGCCGCCAAAACACCATACACAAAAAAATTGGCGTGCTTACAGGTTCAATGGTTATTATCCCTGCTTCCGCCCGTCGTGCATTTGAAGATAAAGCCCGCGAGCGACGTATTGCACAAATTAGTTGTACACTTGTACCATTCGATACAGATTATCTCATCATTTACCAGAATGAACAAATCAAAAACGATCTGATTTATATCATAACCGAAATTTTTCAGCAAGGGGAAATTGAAATTTTAATCGGAACCAAATCCTTACTGGGCGAAGGATGGGATGCACCGGCTATCAATGCTTTAATCCTGGCCAGTTTCGTTGGCTCTTTCGTTTCTTCCAATCAAATGCGCGGCAGGGCTATCAGGACCCAACAAGGCAATACAGGTAAAACAGGTAATATCTGGCACCTGGCTACAATAGACGCAACATCTCCCACTGGTGGCGACGATTTTGGCCTCTTAAAAAGGCGCTTCAAAAGTTTCGTAGGCATCTCATTTAAAAGTGAACCTGGCATTGAAAATGGCATAAACCGCCTAAACCTACCCGAAGATATTATTCAGGAGACAGAAGCTTCGAAAAAGAACAGCGAAATGTTTGCTTTTGCAGCAGATCGCGAAAATCTGAAACAGCGTTGGCAAACCGCTCTGGAGGAAGGCATAAGTTTAGTTGAAGAAATTAAGATTCCTTTTCGGGAAGAAAGGCCATACCAGGAAGTTAAAGCCATGTATCTCAATAAAACAATTGCCCATCTTTTTGCAACCCTTGGTTCCGGGCTACTGGGCTTTGGTTTCGAAAGCCTCGAAATCCTCGCCCGAAGTAGCAGACATATCAAATCGCCAGATCAATTCTATTTCATTCTGGGGATTATCGGCACATTAGGCCTGCTCATCTTTGGCAGGCTAACCCTTAAAACCCTAAGACTTTATTTAAAATACCGGGATATTTCGAAAGATATCCAACACATTGGAGAAGCGTTGTTAGCAGGCCTGATAAAAACCGGAGTTATCCAAACCGATATTTCACAAGTATATGTTCAAAGTGCAGTAGATGAACATGGAGCAGTTTTTTGTCATTTGGAAGGTGCATCCACTTTTGAAAAATCAACCTTTATCAATGCCTTACAAGAAATAATTGCACCAATTGATAATCCACGTTATGTTATCATCAGAAAAAACAGGTTTATGCTTTTTACAAAACAAAAAGACTACCATGCGGTACCAGAACTTATTGCACGTAATAAAAACCTGGCCGAGTACTTTAAGCAACAATGGGAAAACTATGTAGGTTCTTGCGATCTGATATACACAAGAACACTGGAAGGCAGAAAATTACTCTTAAAATCGAGAATCAAATCTTTATCCGCACAGTTTCAAAACAAGGTCGAGCACGTAAATAAATGGAGGTAATGATTAAACAACTAATGAAATAATATTTATTTGCTTTGCTTTCTCCGCACCATGCTCAAGCACCCAGACTCCGGACTAAAAAGATTGCTTCACTCCTGCGCTTCCCCCCAACCCTTCAGTTCGCAATGACGATTATGGAGTGCTTTGGCTCCCAGACTTCCGTCCTCAGACTCCGGACTTCGGACTAAAGACTACCGACTGATTACTCCGTCAGCTTCTCCTTAATCCCCTCAGTTAATTTTTTCACTTTCATATAGCCTGCTAAAGAACTGTTTCTTTTATCGAAATCGATGGTCAACCAACCCTTTTGGGCTTTGAGGTTAAATTTATCGCTGCCATTCAGGTTCACAAATAAATCGATATGCTGATCCAGGGGAAGTTCATTATCCAACACACTATCCAGGTATTTCTCCAGTTTAGCCGTTTTACTTTCGGCATATTTTGCTTCAAACTTAAAGTTGGTATCGCTATCCGTAGTACTAAGTGATAAGCGACCACCGCTGTTACGACACCCGAAGGTTAAGGCGGTAAATAAGATTGCGGTTAGATATAGTTTATGTTTCATGGTTTATTATTATTGGTTAATCTGTTAATTGTTGAAATTGGTTAATTGTAAGATCTGCTTTGTCATCCCCTGCCCCCTTCAAAGGGGGACGAACCCCGCATAAGCGGAGTTCAGACTCCAAACTATCTACTCCCGACTCCAAACTGAAGACTCTGGACTCCAAACTAAAACCTAGCCTCCTGCCCGGCCTTTAATATCATCAGTTGCCGTGTTTCTCGACCGGGCCGATTTTACATTCTGGTTTCCGAAATTATAGCTGATGCTGAAATTTGCCCTCCGGCTGGTATATCGGTTCACTACTTTCATGTTAATGTTCTGGTAAACCAGTTTTCCTTCCCAATGGTTGGTAAGCAAAATATCATCCATGTTTAAACGCAATTTCAGCTTCTTATCCAGCAGTGTTTTCTGGATCCCGGCATTTAATGCCCCCTGGTAAATGGTGGTTTGCTCTACCCCGTTTACCCTTGGCGAGTTTAGCCAGGCACTAATTTCGATGCTAAAATTCTGCGGCAAGGTAAAAGCATTTGAAGTATATAAGTTTACCGAAGCTTTACCGGCACTATAGGCAGCACCTTCAATATTGCCGTCGTTAAATTTACCGTAGTAAACACTAACGTTGTTCTGGATATTCCACCATTTGGCTATACGGACAGGCACATACAAATCGGCCGAGTAGTTTTGCGAACGCCCCAGGTTTTGGCGAATTACGCTAATTACCCGGGTAGCATCGTCCTGCTGACTGATTTGCGTAATCATATCGCGGGTATCTGAATAGCTTAAAGAAAACGAGATTTCCTTGTAGTTATAACTAACCTGGTAGCTGTTGGTAAACTGGGGTTTAAGGTAAGGATTGCCCTGATCAACCGCCAGCGGGTCCATGTAAAAAACAAAAGGATTCAGCTGCTGGTAATTTGGACGATCTACCCTGCGCCCGTAAGAATACCTAATGTTGTGGTTTTCGCTAATTTTTTGGTTTACAAATACTGTTGGAAATAGCGAAAGGTAATTGCGTTCTACCGATTTATTATCGGTAACCGAGGTACCGTTTGAATGGGTATGCTCGGCACGCAAACCCAGCTGAACCTGCCATACTTTCCACTCTTTAGAGAAGCTGCCATAAACCGCATTGATGTTTTCCTTGTACACAAAGTTGTTCGATTTGCCGATGTCGTTCTGCCATACCCCGCCAATCAATTGCTCAGAAAGAAAATCGTTATTGGTAACCACATAACTGCTTTTTAAACCTGTTTCTATTTTCATCGTTTTAGAAACTGGTAAGGTAAAATCTGTTTTCGCGGCATACACCTTTATATCGGCATCGGTATTATTACGTAAGCTGGTTTGGTTGGTCGGGTTACCGCTGGCATTTAAATAATTAGCCAGAAAGTTTTCGTCCTTTTTATTGCTGAAACCCGAAAAATCGATATCGAAACTTAAGCTCTTACCCTTTTTATCAAAATCGTGCTTCAGGTTAAAGTTGGCTGTTAAATTGCCCACCGGCGAGCTAGAATTGGCATCCTGTAAAATGTAACTCTTGCTCGAAGCTCCGTTTTGCACGGCATTAATATCAGTATTGCTAAAATTAGTCAGCTTCGTATTTACCGTGTTCGCATCCAGCATTACACCAAATACCGTTTTCTCCGAAGCATAATAATCAGCACCTATTTTCCCCTGAAAACCAACACCATTATTTTTACGGTCGAAATTCTGTGTTAAGGCACTCGCCAGGCCGTTAGATGCAGTAGTTCTGGTTAAAAAAGTATTGTTAAACTGTGCTTTCCGCGCTACGGCCCCATTTCCAAAAATATTCCATTTGCCCTCCCTGTGGTTTAAGTTCAGGTTAACCCCGGCACGGAATAAATCGCTGGGCGAATCGGGCATAATGCCCTGACCGGTATTAAAAGAAACTGTCCCGTTGGTACCGTAAGCCTTATTTCTTTTAAGCTTAATGTTAATGATCCCTGCATTACCGGCAGCATCATATTTGGCCGAAGGATTGGTAATCAGTTCTATTGTACCAATCTGGTCGCTGCTCATGTTGCTCAGCAAAGTGGTAATATCTGCGCCCGAAAGGAAATTGGTTTTGCCATCAATCATCACCACTACACCACTTTTGTTATTCAGTTTAATCTGGTCACTATTGCGGTCTATCTGTACGCCGGGGGCTTTCTCTAAAACTTCCAGAGCTGTACTTCCCGTAGCGGTAAGACTGTTTTCTACATTTAAAACTGTTTTATCAATCTGGTGTTCAACAAAGGGTTTTCGCCCCTGTACGCTTACTTCTTTAAGTTGTTTGCTTACACTTTCCATCCCAATGGTGGGCAGTTGTAAATCATCTTTGAGCAGAAACTGTGCTGTTTTTTTGGTTTTAAAACCTACAATTGAAATTGACAGCTGGTATTCGCCGGCTTTTATCCCGGTAATTTTAAATTCGCCATCAATACTGGTTGATACACTTTTTATCAGGGCCGTATCCGGATATTGGAGCAAACGAACTACGGCAAAAGATACCGGAACGGTCTTTTCATCAACCACTTTTCCCGAAACTGTATTTAATTTTTGGGCAAAAGAAGCCCCACATGCCAGCAGGCATGCAATTAGCGTAAATAATGTTTTCATGGTTTCTTCTTTTTAGGTCGGTTCGTCATCCCGATCAGATCGGGATGACCAACGTTTTAAGTAACTGAATTATTCTTCAGGCTCTATACCCAATTCCTTTTTCACTTCGCCAATCCTGTTCAATACAGAGTCCTGATAAATGCTATCGGTAGTTTTATCTCTGAGCTGGAGTTTTAAATCATGTAGTTCTTCTTCCAGCTTCTGCTTTTTTATCGCTTCTTGTTTTAACTCTGCAACGCACTTCAAACCATCTTCCGTCATCACCCAAACGCTATTATCATTATGATCGTTTTCGGCATCGTTACAGCTCCAGGCCCAGTAATTGTTAATGTAGCGATACGAATCTTCTTTTAAAATCAGTCGGGTACCCACCGGTACTTCGAGGGTTAACCTCACCTCCTGATTACGCCAGGTAGTACCTTTATTTAAGCGGAAACGTGGGTTAAATACCATAGCCGAATCTTTTAAAGTATAGGTATAGCTTATGTTTTGCGCATTTTGCAAAGCATTTGAAAAAGTTTTACCCTGCGATTCGTATTTCTGTGTTAAGCGGGTAACATTGGTTTCACTCTTTTCAATATTAATGCGGATTTTATTCGGTGTAACAAAAGGACCATCTTCAAAATCATCAACCACAATCTGATTTTTTTGGTTCATGTCGATGTGGTAGGTAATGCTATCCTCTTTACTGAAATACTTGCTCTTATCGATATCAATTACATAAGTACCGTAACTTTTCAGGTCAACAGTTTGCGTTAATTCTGCATGTTGTTTAAACTCCGTCGATATTTTTGCGGCCTGATATCCGGTAATTGCTACCCCAACCAACCAGATAATCAACAGGGCAAAAGAAAGTGTTTTATTAATGGCTTGTTTGTTAAATGCTACCCTGATAGAAAAAAGTACCAAAGCCAAAACCGGGATAAACAATACCACAAACGCTCCAAACAAAATGGCGCTACGGTTGCCATCGTTTACAATCGAGAAGGGGAAATATTCATAAATGCTCGAATCCCAGAAACCCTGAAAAGCGGCGGTAGTAACAATTAGTGTTAACAGTAAAAAAGCACCAAAAACTACAATAAAGCCGGCAATAACTTTAAAAATCACTTTGCCGGTACCCGATATAAAACGGCCCAGCCACTCAAAAAACTCGCCTATAAAAATACCGAAACGTGTAAATATAGGCTGCGCATGTTTATTTACTTCACTTAAGCGCTCTTTAACAGCCTGCAACTCCTCGTCGAGGTTCTTTTGAAAACCTTGCAGGTTGGCAGGTTCACCTTTCATTTCCATTCTTTCAATGCGCGATTTCGCCTTCGGCATAATAATCCAAAGTAAGGCATACACCAACAATCCCGAGCCACCCACAAAAATGGTTAAAACAGCAGCCAGCCTGATCCATTTCGCGTCGGCATTAACGTAATGTGCAATACCTGCACACACCCCGGCAATAACCCGGTCGTCCATATCGCGGTATAATTTTTTCTCCGCGTACTGATACTGGTAGGCACTTTGCGCAACCGGTTCTTCTTCGCCTTCGGCCGTAGTATCAAAATCCTGTACCCTGCCCATTTGCGCAATAACCGAATTTACGTTGGCCGCATCAACAACCTGCTTTTTCTGCTCTTCCAGTTGCTCGGTCAGCAATTCGGCAATACGGTTTTCAATATCCGTTACAATTTCCAGATCGTCGGCATGATTGGCAAAATATCCTTTTACCTCGTTCAGGTACGCCTTTAAGAGTTCGTAGGCACTTTCTTCAATGTGAATAATCGTGTTCCCTATATTTATGATGATGGTCTTTTCCATTTCCTTGTTACTAATGATTATGAATTGGCTCCTTGTTGCGAAACCCCTACCGCGTAGGCCAGTTCCTGCCAGGTTTGATCTAATTGTGCTAAAATGCCTCTGCCAACTTCGGTTAAGGTGTAATATTTACGGGGCGGGCCTGAGGTAGATTCTACCCAGTTGTAGCTTAACAAACCATTGTTTTTAAGCCTGGTTAATAATGGATATAGTGTGCCCTCAACCACCAACAGTTTTGCCGACCTTAATTCAGCAATGATATCAGAGGCATAAATTTCGCCTCTCGAGATGATTGATAAAACACAGTATTCCAGAATTCCCTTCCGCATTTGTGTTTGCGTATTTTCTGCTATCATAATACAAAGATATATGTTTTATAAACTACCATGCAATACATAGTACTAAAATAATTCAAAATAAAATAACAAACAATTGATTGTCAGGTAATTAATTTTTAACAAAAATTTTGAGATGAGCAGAAAAATCTGTTAAAGTGAAAGATTTGCATTATTTTTAGTAAAGCAAATTGCTGTAATGCTTCGGTTGCAGCAGTCCCGCTATTGCCCATAGTCCCGTTTTTTTTTGAAGAAAAAAACCGGGAGCTATCTGGCGCTATCGGGTTTAATTTGCAGGGACAGTTGGGCTTAGGTTGCAGGTTTAAACAAAACTTTCTGAAATTTTCACCTCACTGACCTAAACTAACGTCAACAATTAACCCCCTGAGCGTAGTCGAAGGGTAAACAGTTCGAACAGTTAAACTATATAAATACGATAGAATTAATATATTTTAATATTTTTGCAACTGCTTAACTTATTTTCATGAAAAAGTCTATTGCCAGCATTGTTGCTGAAGCAAACCAAAGCGGCGAAGGCACGCTTAAAAGAACGCTGGGGCCAATTAACCTCATTTTAATTGGTGTGGGCCTAACGCTTGGCGCCGGTTTATTTTCCATTACCGGTTTGGCAGCAGCCAATCACTCGGGGCCAGCGGTTACCTTATCTTTTGTAATTGCCGCATTGGGCTGTGGTTTTGCAGCATTGTGCTATGCCGAGTTTGCCTCAATGATTCCGGTTGCAGGCAGTGCCTACACCTACTCTTATGCCACCATGGGCGAGCTTTTTGCCTGGATTATCGGTTGGGATCTGGTGCTCGAGTATTCAGTTGGTTGTGCCACCGTGGCCATTAGCTGGTCGCAGTATTTAACCAAATTCCTGGCCAGTTTACATATTTACCTCCCTGCACAACTTACCTTATCGCCATTCGAAACAGCAAAACTGGCCGATGGCTCTACCGTGCATGGTTTGATCAATATTCCTGCTGCGCTGGTAGTAGTCCTTATGACGGCCATTCTCATCCGCGGTACCAAAGGCTCGGCCATTGTAAATGGCATTATTGTATTTTTAAAAGTTGGTGTAGTACTGGTTTTCATTGCGCTGGGCTGGCAATATATCGATCCGGCCAATTATCATCCTTACATTCCTCAAAATACAGGCACTTTTGGCCAGTTTGGCTGGAGTGGTATTTTACGTGGTGCCGGACTGGTATTTTTCGTATTCATCGGTTTTGATGCGGTAGCGGCTTCGGCTCAGGAAACCAAAAACCCTACGCGAGATTTACCTATTGGCATTATTGGCTCTTTAGTGGTTTGTACAGTTTTATTTGGTTTGTTTGGTCACGTGATGACAGGTTTGGCCAACTATAAAGAGTTTGCCAACAGCGGCGCACCAGTGGCCATTGCTATAGAAAAAACACCATACGCATGGTTAAGTCAGGCCATTATTCTAGCCATTTTAATTGGTTATACCTCAGTAATCCTGATCGATTTAATGGCCCAGTCGCGCATGTTTTATTCTATCAGTAAAGATGGCTTACTTCCTAAAATGTTCTCTGATGTGCATCGCAAATTTAAAACGCCATATAAATCAAACCTGATTCTTTGTTTATTTATTGGCTTGTTTGCGGCATTTGTCCCCATGAATGTAGTTGGCGAAATGACCAGTATTGGTACCTTACTTGCCTTTTTAATGGTTTGTGTGGGCATATTGATTCTGAGAAAAACTGATCCTGAAGCTAAGCGTCCTTTCAAAGTACCTCTGGTACCTTTAATTCCAATTTTGGGTATATTAACCTGCATTGCCATGATGGTATTTTTACCCTGGGAAACCTGGTTAAGGCTTGCCGTTTGGCTAATTATTGGTTTGGCTATTTACTTTTGGTATGGTAAAAAACACAGTAAACTACATACTGCAAATGAGGAATCTTCATCAACATTATAGCCAAATACTGCGTTCCTAATAAATTCATTATCATATACATGGCACGATTAAGCTGTTCGGTTTTCAGTACAGCTTAATCGCAATATTTTAGTACCATTTCCGTCGCAACTATGCAAACTGTAAATCCCTGAACATAAACTGCATAAGTTATTCACAATTCCACATTTTTTACATTTTTTGGCTTGGGTTTTGCCTTATGTTTATTAACCTATAAAACTCAATCCCATGCTCATTAAATTACACACCCCTGTTTTCAGGTTCTTCAGGCCCAAAACTGAAACCATAAAAAAAACGCCTGTACAGCTTACCAGAGCACAATGGATAACTGCCGACAGAATTGTAATTGCAGTGATGTTTATTGCTACGATAATAGGCGCAATTTTATTCTAAATTTCAGATGGTCAATCAAAAATCTTCTGAAATCATTTCTTTATTCAACACCACAGCGGCCATAGTGCCTGCTGCCGTGATATACGATAACGACCTGAACATGGTTGCGCAATCGCCTGCCGCATAAACACCTTTTGCAGTAGTTTGCTGCTGCTCATTAACCTTTATTGTTTTCAAATCTGTTAATTCGAAATTGAGCTGCGCATCAAAATCGATATGCTGTTCTACATTTGGTCTGGCATACACCGCCTTTAAAGCCAGTTTTTCTCCTCCGGCAAAAACCACTTCACTAAGATTCCCGTTGGTATGTTCAAATTCAACAATTTCAGTTTCTACTATCAGGATTGATTTAGCTTTTAGCTTTTCAGTTTGTTCAGCTGTTAATTCCGATTTTCCATTGGTAAGCAAGGTTAAATCTTTATTCCACAAATAAAGGTTTTTAGCCATGTCAAAAGCCTGGTCGCCATTCATCATTAAGCCAATTGCCTCGCCCTTAACCTCGTAACCATGGCAATACGGGCAGTGAATTACCGATATGGCCCAGCATTCGGCCAGACCTTTAATTTCTGGCAATACATCTTTTAAACCGGTAGCAATCAGTAGTTTTCTGGCCGAAAAACTTTCGCCACTTTCAAGTCCAACAGTAAAGCCACCTGTTTTTTGACTAGCCTTAATGGCTTTGCCGGCTATCATTTTAGCGGTTGGATATTTTAAAACCTCAGCTTTAGCCTCTGCGGCAATTTCAGCGGGTGTATCGCCGTCATGCGTTAAAAAGTTATGCGAGTGCGGTGTTTGCCTGTTACAAGGTTTCCCGCTATCAATTACAAGTACTGAACGCGTAGCACGGGCCAAAGTAAGCGCAGCAGATAAACCCGAGTAACTGCCACCAATTATAATTACATCAAAATTCATATATCTTTCTTTTGGAACAAAAATGAGCAAAGACACCATTAAATGCAACAAAGATGCATTGTAAGAATGTCATTTTTTATAGATCGCACCTTTAATAAAGCCGCTATAATAAAAACGTTCTTCCACCACTTCGTAGTTTTTACCTAAAAAATAAGGATGCATATCAATCAGGTTACTGGCTTCTACAATGCCTAATAATTTAAAAAAACGGTACATCGATTTCAGCAGGAGCAATTTCCACCATTTTCCTTTGTTTGCATCGAGCGAGAAATCGACCAGAAACCACAATGCGCCAGGTTTTAAATAGCTATCTAATTGTTCAAATACCTCGCTGGCTCTTGTTTCTGAAAAATTATCGAACAGAAATGGCGTTAGCACTACATCAAATGCTGTTTCGGCGGTAAAGGCTTCAATGCCTTCGTTCACAAACACCACTTCGTTGCCTCCACAATTTCTCGCTTTCGAAAGCGCAATCATTTTAGCAGAAATTTCCACATAAACAATTTTTAGCCCGGCAGGATGCGCCTTAGCGAGTTCTTCTAAAATCCATCCCGTCCCCCCACCTACTATCAGCACTTCGCTATTTTTTTGGATATAACGCAGTTGATTAACCTGCGCATTTACCTGCGCTTTAAAAAACACCAAACGACTTAGCGTATCATAATGTCTGGCTATTTTATCGTAGTTGTTATCCATGTTGGTTAATTGTTTAAATTGTACAAATCGGTTAATTGTAATACCCAACAATTAACCAGTTAACCGATCCTAACAGTTAACCATCTACCCTACAAATTGCATTCCTACTATCCCGCAAATGGCTTTGAACAAAATCAGTCCGTCGATCACCATTAAATAGTAAAGAATATTTTTTCGCCGGTGCATGGAATAAGCCACATAAATGGTAAAGATAAAGGGTAACACATTGCAAAATACCAGGGGCCAGGCAAAACCTTTGTAACTGGCAAATATGCCTAGTGAAATTAAACCCACGACTAACAAGGGAATGAGGATATTAAAAATGGTTCTTCTCAGACCGTAACGTACCACAAAAGTTCTTAAATGCCGGTTTGCATCAGTAGGGTAATCCTTAATATCGAAAATGATGGCGTTTACGGTACAGAACATCCAGTTCTTGATAAATAACCAGGTCCACAATACCGAATCGTGATAACCTATACCGGTCTCGATTTTGAGCATAATGAGCGGCAATACATTGGCACAACAGGCCCATACAAAACCAATAACAAAGGCTTTTAGCCAGCCGGTATTGCGCAGGTTAAACTTTAAAAACGATCGGGGCAACAAACCATAATACAAACCACCGGCAGTCACAATAATCAGTATAGCTATCCAATAACTAAGTGGCAGGGCCAGAAAGTGATCAAAATTCTGGTAAAGCAGGTTTATTGTCAGCAACATACAACTGATAAAAAGCACTGCCTGACTGTAATTAATAAACTGCTTATGTTTAAAATACCACTGATTACGCGGATTGGTTGTAGATGGTTTTGTCGATACTTTGTTATAGGCGTAAGTGTAATAAATGGTTGGCGCCAGGAAAAGTAGCAGGTAATAATTTAGCGAATTAAAAGGTACCCTCAACTGCACGGTAGCTTCGATGGTTAAGGCAACAGCAAGTATCCCTACAAAGTAGTTTCCAAAAAAAATGAACCTGATAATTTTACCGAGCATTGCCTGTGTTTTCTGCAGCCAATTTATGTAAAACTTAACCATATAAGAAACATAAGGCCATCTAAGCTTAAATGACTTATATGGTAAAACAAATACCACAATTAAAACCGAAAATTTCAACCACAAAAAAAGCCTTCCAGTTTCCTGAAAGGCTTTGGTGGGAAATGATCCCGATGTTCAAATCGGGACGCCCCCCGCGGTGTAAACGGGATGCGCTGAACCAGCTGAACTGAATAATTTCTAGGTTATCTTAATATCTTTTGCCGAAGCAATTAATTTTTCAATCATTAATCTGCTCTTCCATCTCTTAATCTCTTTCTCCTTTAGAATTGCAAGTGTTCTTGTTTCAAAAATTTCACTCCAAACGATACGCCAATCCCCGGTATGACCGGTAAAACCTGAGTGATTTGTGTTATGCTTCTTTAACCTATCCTGCAGACTACTTGTCGATCCTACATAATATTTATTTCGAGTATCTGAATATAGAATGTAAGCATAAAACATATAATAAATATAAGGATTAGCTTAATAAAATCTGTGAACGTAATGAAAACTTTGGCTGGGCAATGATCCCGATGTTCTAATCGGGACGACCCCCTCGGTGTAAACGAGGTACTCTGAACCAGCTGAGCTAATTTCCCAAGTGAGCTTTGCAATTAAAACCGAAAATTTCAACCACAAAAAAAGCCTTCCAGTTTCCTGAAAGGCTTTGGTGGGAAATGATCCCGATGTTCAAATCGGGACGACCAGCCGTGTAAACGAAGTGCTCTGAATCAGCTGAGCTAGTTTCCCTCGTGGGCATTGCAATTAAAACCGAAAATTTCAACCACAAAAAAAGCCTTCCAGTTTCCTGAAAAGCTTTTGTGGAAAATGATCCCGATGTTCAAATCGGGACGCCCCCCGCGGTGTAAACGGGATGCGCTGAACCAGCTGAGCTAATTTCCCAAGTGAGCCTTGCAATTAAATCCAAAAATTTAGCCACAAAAAAAGCCTTCCAGTTTCCTGAAAGGCTTTAGTGGGAAATGAGGGGTTCGAACCCCCGACCCCCTCGGTGTAAACGAGGTGCTCTGAACCAGCTGAGCTAATTTCCCTGGTGAGTATTGCAATTAAAAAACTTTTCAACTCCTTGAAAAGCCTGGTGGGAAATGAGGGGTTCGAACCCCCGACCCCCTCGGTGTAAACGAGGTGCTCTGAACCAGCTGAGCTAATTTCCCTTTTGTTATTTTGTCAATTTAATGCCCAACTCTCCGTTTGGGAATGCAAATATAGCGCTATAAAACTGTTCTGCAAATCTTTTTTTCTTTTTTTTCAGCTCAGCAAAGTTTCGAGGATTTTATGCGACTGAACTGTACCAAACGAAGCTGTATGTAAGGTATAGAAAACCAATATCTTATCTAACAAAAACCTGCGCTGACTATTGGTTAATTTTATTTCAGAATTTTTTTCGAGTGGTGTATTAAAAAGTGAAGTAAACTGTAAAGCATCGTCTAATTGCAGGTAATTGGCATGAATAGGCACCCGCGAAAAGAACTCTCCCTCCTGCAAATCGAAATAAATCTGGTCGGTTCTTCTTTTTTCGTTTGGTGCAAAACCCAAAAAACGGGTCAGTTTTAGTAAAAAAGACAGGTGAAAATTCGGGCTGATTTCTTCCACTTCATCAAACCAGGCTACCGAATTGAAAATATAATCGAACAGGTCTTCATCAGCTGATTGTTGCCTGATACTTTTATACAATACCTCGTTAAGAAAAATAACGATACTGGTTTTTACCATATCGTAAGGAATGCTTTTAAACACTGGCGTTTGCCGCACTTCAGCTACTCGCTGAATGTTGGTATTGGCCTTATGGTACACCACCATATCTAACAAATGGAGCGATTGGAGCATGTTCATCTTAATCTTAGCTTTTGGCTTTTTAACCCCATTTATCAGGTAAGACTGCATGCCAAATTTATCGGTAAGTACCTGCACAATCACACTGCTTTCGCTGTAATTGGTGGTCTTTAAAACAATACCTCTAACTTTATGCAACATGCGTTTAAAACATTTTTTTCAAAAGTATGTTATTTGTGCAAATTTAATTGTGCAAAAAGTAATCACGTTTTACAAATAAGATTAGTTTTGCCGTTAATATTATCATTAAAAAAAGCTGCACATGTGGGTTAAGCTATCGAGATTTATTCTTCAGAACCGTATCGCAATCATTCTATTTTTCGTTCTCGGAACCATTTTTATGGCTTATCAGGCCAAAAACGTAAAACTCTCTTATACAGGAAGTAAAATTTTACCCGTAACCGACAGTGCATTTATTAAATACAATGCCTTCAAAAAAACCTTTGGAGAAGATGGCAGTGTGATGGTTGTGGGGATACAATCGCCAGATATTTTCAAGAAAGAAGTTTACAACCAGTGGGTAGAACTCTCTAACAGTATCCAGAAATTAAAAGGTATTAAGCAGGTATTATCATCAGGAAGGATTTTCCAACTGGAGAAGGATACCGTGAACCAAAAATTTGTTTTAAAACCAATACCAGGTGGCTTGGTTAAAACAGATACGGAGATGGACTCGATTAAAAACACCATTTATAACAATCCTTTTTTTGAGGGACTGGTGTACAACCGCCAGAATGCCACTTTAATGGCCATTACTTTCGATACTAAAATATTAAATACCGCTGCGCGCAATCCGATTTTAAAAGAAATTGAGGCCAAAGCCAAAGCTTTCCAGAGTAAGACTAAAATACAGGTGCATATTTCGGGCTTACCTTATATCCGTACTGCGGTGAGTAAATTGGTCAGCAACGAGTTTGTGTTGTTTTTAGGTTTATCGATTTTAGTTTCGGCATTAATTTTACTGTTTTTCTTTAAGAAATTCTACGCTGTTTTCTTCCCGATTTTGGTTGTAGTAATGGGTGTAATCTGGAGTATCGGCACACTGGTGTTGTTTGGTTTTGAACTGACCATTTTAACAGGACTTATTCCACCACTTATTGTAATTATTGGTATTCCAAACAGCATCTTATTGTTAAACAAATACCAGAACGAACTGAGAAAACATGGCGACAAACAACTGGCTTTAAGCGTAACTATTGAGCGGATTGCCATTACCACTTTAATCGCTAACATTACCGCAGCCATTGGTTTCGGCGTATTGTATTTTACCGGCAGCGAGCTATTGATGCAGTTTGGCAGTGTGGCATCCATCAACGTAATGGTAACCTGGTTAATGTGCCTGTGTTTAATTCCGATTATTTTCAGCTACCTGCCGGCACCTAAGCTGAAAGCACAAACCCATGTTGAAGAAGGCTTTCTACACAAATTACTGGTTAAAACCGATGCACTGGTACAGCAAAAAAGCAGTTTAATTTACATCGGAACGATTGTGATTTCGATCATCGCCTTCATAGGAGTAATGAAAATTAACGTTAATGGCTATGTGGTTGACGATTTACCCAAAAACTCGGAAATTTTAACCGATTTAAAATTCTTTGAGAAAAACTTCGAAGGGATTTTACCACTTGAGGTAAGCGTAGATACCAGGAAAAAGAATGGTGTTTTCAACCTAACCAACCTGAAAAGAATAGAAAAGCTGGAGAAAATGATTTCAGCCTATCCGGAATTTTCTCGTTCAATTTCGGTAAACATGGGCTTAAAATATGCTACACAGGCTTTTTACAATAACGATTCTACCTTTTTCCGTTTGCCTGACAATCTCGAGAAGAACTTTATTCTGGCCTATATTGCCAACGGAGGAAAAGGCAACGCAAGTTTATTAACCAATTTTATCAGCAAAGGCAACCAAAGCACCAGAATCAGTTTCCAGATGGCTGATGTGGGTTCGAAACGCCTTGATGCAATTATGGCCGAACTGAAGCCAAGGATTGACAGCATTTTGCCTCCGGCGAAATTTGAAGTAGAACTAACCGGTTCAAGTATCATTTTTTCTAAAGGTACCGATTACATGTTAGAGCATCTGGTAGAAAGTATTGCCCTTGCCATAGTGCTGATTTCGCTATTAAGGCTGGCTCAGTTTAAAAGTTTGGGCATTATGTTTATTTCGTTGTTGCCCAACATTGTGCCCTTGATTATTACCGCTGGTATTATGGGCTATTTTGGTATTTCATTAAAACCTTCAACCATTCTAATTTTTACGATTGCCTTTGGTCTGGCCTCCGATCAAACCATTTATTTCCTTACCCGGTACCAGCAAGAGCTTAACCTGACCAATTTCAGTGTGCCTAAAGTAATTACCGATACGATTACCGAAACCGGTGTAAGTATGACGCATATTGCCTTAATCTTATTCTTTGGCTTTGGTATCTTCACTGCTTCAACTTTCGGCGGAACAGTAGTATTGGGTCTACTCCTATCAATAACACTTTTAGTGGCGCTGATTTTTAACCTCACCTTATTACCTGCTTTAGTATTATGGTTAGATAAAAAGAAAGTAAGAAAAGTAATTTCTGATGAAGAAAGCGCAAAGAATGCGAGTGAATTTGATCATTAATTGATCTTAAATCCTATAAGGTTTTAAAAACCTTATAGGATTATTACATTTATATAAAAATTGCTATGAAATATTTTGACAAATTTCATCCCGACAATTTTTACCATATTTATAACCATGCTGTAGGAGACGAAAATTTATTTAGGATACATGATAATTTTATTTTTTTCCTAAACAGGTATAATAAATACATCTCTCCAATAGCTAAGACCTTTAGCTATTGTTTAATGCCTAATCATTTTCACTTCTTGATACAGGTGAAGAATGAGGAAGAAATTAGACGATTGGCCAGAAACAACGATGATGAGTTTTACTTCCATAAATTCATTATGCAACAACTCAGTAATTTCTTAAATAGTTACGCAAAAGCCTTTAACAAGCAGCATAATAGAAGAGGTGCTTTATTTTTGGATTTCACCCGGAGAAAAGCGATTAATGACGAATTTTATTTCTCCAGAATAATTAACTATATCCACCAGAACCCGGTTCATCACGGCTTCTGTAAGTCCGCAGCAGACTGGGAATACTCTTCTTATAATTCAATAATTTCTGTCAATAAAAACACAAAGCTTGAACGAAATGCTGTTTTTGACTGGTTTGGAGGCATAGAAGAGTTTATATTATTTCATCAAAAAGAAAAATTTGTAGATTTTGAAATCTGAATTTGAGACCTATAAGGTTTTAAAAACCTTATAGGTCTGTGAATTTACAAAATTACCAGCCCCACATTCCAGCCAATCCAGCCGGTAAGGCGCGGATTTTTAAAAGAAAAATCCTGATGTTTTTGCTGTAATAAACCAAAATTACTAATAGCCGTATTTTGTTTGGTGTAATACATATTTACCGAAGGACCACCTTGTATGGCCAGCCATTTATTTATACGGATATTTAATGGCAATTCGAATTTATTGAGCAGGTTAAGGTAATCCCAACTACCCTGATAAACATATTGGCTGCTGATTTCGGGGTTTAAGGAAAACTTACCGAAAAGACCAATTTCTTTTCCAAAGCCTAAACCTGCAGTATATACTTTCTCGCCTGCTTTACTATTCATTCCAAACATTAACATATTGTACAGGTTTTTGCTACCTCCTTTATAAGCCACATTGTAGGGCGTACTTTCGTTTGTACCCAGGCTCAATTTATGGTAGCCGTTTAGGGCAACATTAATTAAACCAATGGAGTAACCATCGTTCTGCCCCGAAATATTAATAATACCCAATTGGACTCCCTTAAGTTTCCCGGCATAATTAATTACTCCGGTTTGCAAGCCCCTGGCTGTACTTGCGGTGTAATTACCCAATACGGCAACACTCACCCCTTCTGATTGCTGATTTAAATTGGCAATACCCGCAATTTGCATCCCTCTGGATTTACCTCTAACCAGATTTGCTGCAACTCCAACCTGAAGTCCCTCTTGTTTTTCAGCAATGAGGTTAAATGCCCCAACCTGAAAACCATTCAGCCTTCTGCCAATAGTATTCAAGCCTAAAGAGACCTGCATACCATTAAAATCATTGCCAATGTGGTTGTAAATGCCACCAACCTGAAAGCCTTCAAAACTTTTACCTATATAATTATAACCAAGTGCAACCTGTGCAGCTTCTACTCCGCCAATTACCTGATTAAAAAAACCGGCTATTTGAGCGCCGTGAACATTACCACCAACCAGGTTAAAAGCACCGGCAAACTGAAAGTATCGTACATCGCTCTTATCAATATTGAAAATTAAACCAATTTCGCCACCATCAACACCAGCGCTATAGGCACCAATGGCATTGAAAGAAAATTTATTAACCACTTGCCCGCTTAAGGAGCCATGAGAGTTTAAGCCCGGAAGCAAGGCAAACTGAAAAGGTGCTTTAGCAATAAAGCCACCAATATTAATCGACTGGATTTTTTGCCCGGTAGTTACCAAGGCATTGCCTAACCAGGTTTTTTCGACTTCATCCAAATTACCGCTAATAAAACGCTCACTAACCTGGCCTTTGGTATGAACTACATTAACCTCTGCCAGAAAATGGGTAACGGTTGATTTATAATTCTCTTTACTAACCGTTAAAGAAATGGGCTGGCTAATATTTTTTAAACGCATGGAAAAATACCCGTTGCCATCCGAAATTTCGGAAACCAGCAGGTTCTTTTCGTAAATACTGGCATCGGCAATGGGCTTGTGCAATTGTTTATCAACAATTTGGCCGGTAATAGTATACAAATCTGTATTACCTACCGATTCGTTAACGAGCAACACCAGCTCCATGGGCGCGTACCTGATGATAATGAAATTGCCGGCCTGGCGGTATTCGAACCGGTGATTTAAGATTTTATCGAGCGCCTCAGCGATGTTTAAATTATTATCGTGAATGCTAACCAGACTATCGGTTGGCAATATATTGCTGTTGTAAGAGAAACGGAATGCCCCCTGCGTTTCAATCATGCTCAGTACCTTACCCAGTTGTTGCTTTTCGATATTAAGCGAAATATTCCTGGCTAAAAGCGACTGCGCCTGAGCAGAAAAACTAAACCACAACAACAAAAAACAAATCAGTCTGACTATTATGCGCATGGTTTATTTCAGTTTAATAATTCCCTGACCATATTCGACTTTAATTTTTAAGGTTTGAGCCACCACCTCTAAGATCTCGGTTAACTTTTCATTTTTAAAGGTGGTGCTAATCGGTAAAGTTTTGATTGCCGGATTCGTAATAACAATATTGGTTTTAAATTTTTCGTTAAGCACCGGAACCAGCTCGCTGAGTGGGGTTCCATCGCAAACCAGCTCGCCAGAGTAATAATAGTTATAAAGTTTACCCTGGTTTTCGCCTTTAAACAATTTGGTTTGATTTTGGGTAACGGCTACTTTCTCACCCGCAGTTAAGCGCACACTATCCTGTCGGTTATTCACTTTAACAATGCCGCTTTCTACAATCACCACCGTTTCGTTGTTATTGCTTTTTACATTAAATGCTGTGCCCACAACTGTTATCTGCACCTGATTAACATCAATAATAAAGGGTTTTGCTTTGTTGGCACTCACTTTAAAAAAAGCCTCACCCTTAAGTTTTACCTGCCGGGTTTTATTAAAAAAGCCGCCTACAAACGACACAGAGGATTGTTTATTCAGAATCACTGTAGAACCATCTGGCAGTTGCTGGGTTAGTGCCATTGCATTGCTGGTTACCGCTAATTTGTTAGCCACCAGATTTTGATAAGCAAACAAGCCGGCCGCAAAAACAATTGCGATAACTGCTACCCAACGCAGCACGTTTTTGTAAGCCCACATTTTGGCTTTAGTTTCTTTTTCCAAACGCAGGTTTAATCTGGCTAAAGCATCCTGCGCATCAATCCCTGAATCATGCTGCAGTTTGCTTTTTTCCAGTATGGTCCTGAAATCCGTTAATTGTTTAAGGTTTTCGGGAGAAGATTTTGCCCATAACTCTACCTGCTCACTTTCGGGCACAGTAGCCTCGCCAAGCAGGTATTTTGCAAGCAAATCTTCATTTATAGGTGTAAAATTTTTATCCATACGTTTATTTTAAAAGAATAAAAATGAGGATCAGAAAATCGATTACCCGGTGCCTTAAAATCTTTAGCGCTTTTCCCATCTGATTTTCGACCGTTTTAACCGAAATGTTAAGGGCAGCAGCAATTTCCTGATATTTCATTTGCTCGAACCTACTCAGCTGAAATACATGACGGCATTTCTCTGGCAGATCGTTAATTGCTGAATGGATATTTTTCTCCAGTTCAGTTACTGTAATTTCAGTATTTAAGTTTCCCATCTCGTTTTTTACAGCATCGGCATAATGTACATTGAAATTCGATCTTACTTTTTGATGTTTTAAATAATTTAAGCTTTCGTTGTGTACAGCCCGATAAAGGAACGATTTTAAAAAGCCATCTGTTTTAAGCTGTTCACGACGGGTCCAGATGCGCACAAACACATTTTGCACAATCTCTTCGGCATCATCGCGATCTTTAACCATGGTAAAAGCATAGGCGTGCAGGCTTTTAAAATGTATTAAAAATGCTTCGTCGAAAGCCTGCTTGTTGCCGCTTTTGATTAATCCAATAAGATGTGTATCGTTACTTTCCAAGCCTGTTATTAATGTTTTTCGTTTCTTTTACCACAGATAATAAGTCAGCATAAGTCAATCTTATGAAAACAAAAGATAGACCTTCATCTGTGTTCATCCTTTTTATCTGTGGTTAATATTTTACATCCTATGCTGTTAAAATCGTCCTCAATTTACGCCTTATTATAATTTCTTTTAAAAAGGTGGGGATTATTTTATCCAGCAGCACCAGAAAACGGTTGGCAAAACCAGGGATAATTTCCTTTTTACCTTTAAACATCCCATCAATTGCAGTTTTAGCTACATAATCGGCCTCCAAAATGGTGGCTTTGGCAAAACCTTTCAATGTATGGTTCATTACCAGCAGTTCGGGCTTGGTATTAATCCCTCCGGGACTAAGCAAACTGATGTGCACATTGGTACCACTGAGTTCGAGCTGCAGGCAGCGTGTAAAATAGCCGATAAACGACTTGGTTGCCCCATAAACCTGTTTTTTAGGCACAATAAAATGGCCGCCCAAACTCCCTACATTTAAAATATAGCTGGCTTTAGCCTTATCAATGTGGTTTAAAAACAAGCGGGTAAGCAAAACGGTATTGGTAATGTTCAGCTCAATTTGGGTGCGGTAAAAATCGGTGTTTTTATCTTCAAACCACGACCAGTTACCCAGCCCTGCATTGTTAATTAGCACATTAATTTCTATCTCCATCACCTTCAGTTGCTCAAATATTTGATTGGCTGAAGTACTTTCGGTCAGGTCTATTTCGATACAAAAAACCTTAGCGTTAAAATTAACCCTGAGGTAATTGGCCAGATAATCTAACCCACTGTTTGGCAAAGCAACCAGCACCAGGTTAAGTCCGCGTTGTGCCCACTCAATGGCAAAAGATTTTCCTAAACCTTCACTTGCACCTGTAATTAAAGCTGTTAGTTGTTTCATTTTATTTTCTTATTGTTTTCTTCTCACCCGTCCTCGTTTGTCACAAAGTGATTCCTTTAGAATAACGAGGATGACTGGGCATGTCGATTGTATCGACCACAAGCATTTTTTAGCCACAGATTGCACAGATAAACACGGATTTAAATTCCAAATTAGCTGCATGCATTCTTTTCATCTATCTTTAATTACGTTGAAAATGGTTCACTGTTTTGCCTAAACCAACCGCAAAAGGTGTAATACGATAGTTTAACTCGGCAATGGCCTTATTGCTGCAATATTGTTGATTACACTTTAAACGATCGGCAAATTCGGGGAGGAAAAATGGCGTTAGCTTAAACAACCTGTTTTTTAAAAACTCGAGCATGCTGTAAGCTTTAATGATACTTACCGGGATTTTATACAGACTGCGTTTTTTTCCGGTGATTTGCTTCAGCGTATTAAAAAAGCCATTAAAAGAAACATCTTCGCCTCCCAAAATATACCTTTCGCCATTTCGGCCATGTTGCATAGCCGCAATATGCCCTTCAACCACATCGTCTACAAAGGCATAATTGGCAATGGCTTTTCCATCGCCCGGAATAAAATGCCAGGTGCCGCCAATATACCCGGTAACCATTTTACTCACGGTATTGCTATCGGTTATTGGTCCATCGCCATATACCCGAGAAGGATTTACAATAACCACATCAAGCCCTTTCTGTACAAAGGCTTTTACTTCGAGCTCTGCCAGGTATTTGGTACGCTCGTAGCTAATGGGAAAACCTACCGCCCGCGGATCGTTTTCGGAAACCGGAAGGTTAAGCGTTGGACCCCAAACCCCACAAGTTGAGGTATGCACTACGCGGTCGACCCCCGATTTTAATGCACAACTTAAAACATTGGCGGTACCGGTTACATTTACATCGTAAAAATCGGTTTCGTTTTTACACCACATTTTGGCCATGGCCGCGGTATGATAAACCTGGGCGCAACCTTTCATCGCTTTTGCTAAACTTTTAACCTCTAAAATATCACCTTTTACAAAATGGATGTTGCGGTGCCTGATTAGGAAAGGATGTTCGGTATCGCGACAAAGTGCTACTACATCATGGCCCGTTTCGGCAAGGCTAAGGCAAAGTTTACGCCCGATAAAACCCGAAGCTCCGGTTACTAAAACCCTGAGATATTTATGATTAATGGCTTCCATATTAAACCAACTCCATTTTGATGGTGTACAATGAATGATTAACGACCACCAGCTTACAAATTCCATTTTCGAAATAATAATCGTTATAGTTACCATCGGGCAAATTAACCCGGTATTGATGTGCTGCCTGTTTTTTGATGTGCAAAAAACACTGAAAATTATCTGAATAGACCTGACTGATAGCAACAGGCTCGGTAGTATAAAGCAGCATCATGTTATAGGCAATAGCCTGATTAAAGCTGTTAAATTTATTGCCTGATTGTAACTGGTAGCCATTGTTTTGGAAAATGGTTTTCTTGCATTCTTTGGCTTTGCCATTAACCAGGCGGCTTACTTCTGAGGAGATTAATCGGCCGTTTTTAAAATGCGCCAGATCTTCGGTCTGCACATCGATTTTGAACACAAAACGGGTGCTTACCTGAGAAGTAATTTTGAGGTAAGTACTTTCGCCATCAGTATTTTGATTGAATGCAAGTTTACCTATTACCTCGCCATTTCGTTTGATGTTGTAAACCTGGGTAAGCTTGTGCGCAAATGCAGAAAAATTTAGGGCGAGCAACACTACCACCACAGTGGCAGATTTAGTTGACAGGGAGACACTGCTTAAACCACTTTTTTTGTTTAACCTTGGCAGGATGTATTTCTTACACAGCCAAATTACTAATGCTGGAATCATATTTTCTCTGTTTTTTAGAGCTAATACAACTCAAAAGGATTTTACCCCTACGTGGCTTTTAGTTTTTTTAAAAAAAATGATTTTTCTTTCATAATGGTGCAAATAATTTGATAAGGCCAGGTTAAAAGTTTGCAATTAGGCTATATTTTGACAATAACGCAGTGTATTGCCATCTGGATCGGTCACATAAAATTCTCTCCGGCCCCAGGTTTGATCTACTGGTCCCTGGTGCACAGGTGATCCGGTTTTAACTTTTAAACCGCGGCTCACAAATTTGGCAAATAAAACGTCTACGTCCTGAACATATACATAAACAACAGAACCAAACAGGCCGTCGCTTTCGTAAGTGGTAATTTGCAGTTCCATGTTTTCGTGACCGAGATCGACTACCGGCGAATCTGTCGTATCATCCGGCCAGGTCATGCGAAAATCCAGCACTTCTGTATAAAACTGAATCGCTGCACGCATATTACGCACTTTAAACAAGGGGATGAAACTGTTCATATTCAAAAATAAAAAATAGTTGACAGCTATCCATACGATATCCCTAAACGATGACACGACAGCGAATGAGTGCGCCACTAAAAGCGGGAATAATGAGCGGTTTTAAAAAATTTTGGCGGTTGAAAGGTACCGCATTAGGTTTACAGCACAGGCTAAAGTGAATTAAACCTGATGGCAGTGAAAAGCCCGCAGTGCAACGAGGACTTGTAACGAACAGCAGGGCTAACGTTAAAATGAAATGCAGGCTTTGCTTTTCTAAAGATGATAGTAAAATTGACAGGAAGTGTAAACAGCTTACTCTTTTATGGGCTTTTCCTCTTCCTCATCTACAGGCACTTCTACCGTTGGATCGGTAATAATTTCGGCATTGCCATCTTTGTCCTTTTTGGCAAAAAGAATGGGATATAATAACCACAAGGCTCCAACCATAACCAAAACCCCGGAGAGCATTTGCACATAGCGGCTACCACTTACATCATTACTTTCTAAAACCTTATAGGCAATATACGTAAGGATGCCCAAAACAAGCACCCAAGCTGCCTTTTGTAACTTTAAGAGCCTGATCATGAATTATCTTTTTTTAAGTTTTATGATATGTACTAAAACAAAGATTAACCCAATTAGTTCGAGCAGGCCGCAGAAATAAAAAGCATAAAGTACAAAATCGCGGTTTATGGGGTTTACTACCGCCACAATTGGCAAAGCAATTACGGCCACCACCATCATTGCAAGCCCGATATTAAATAATTTCACATTAAAAGTATTTACATCAAAACTACCAAAATCCGCTCAATTCTGTTAACTTTGCAACCTTTAATTTTTTGAGGTACTTGATTGATGTATAGCGAATTTAAACAACTGGAACTTGCCAAAATAGGGCAAGAAATACTGGATTTCTGGAAAAAGGAAAATATCTTTGAAAAAAGCATTTCATCCCGCCCGAAATCTAATCCGTTTACTTTTTACGAAGGTCCGCCTTCTGCCAATGGCATGCCGGGGATTCACCACGTAATGGCGCGAGCGATTAAGGATATTTTTTGCCGTTACAAAACGTTAAAAGGCTACCAGGTAAAACGCAAAGGTGGCTGGGATACGCATGGTTTGCCTATTGAGCTTGCTGTGGAGAAAAAACTGGGCATTACCAAAGAAGATATTGGTAAAAAAATCAGCGTAGACGAATACAACGAAGCCTGCCGTACCGAGGTGATGCGTTATACAGATGTTTGGAACGACCTGACCGAGAAAATGGGTTATTGGGTTGATCTTGAAAATCCGTATATCACCTACGAAAACGAATACATTGAAACCCTTTGGTGGATTTTAAAACAACTTTACAGCAAAGGATTTTTATATAAAGGTTATACTGTTCAACCCTACTCTCCAGCCGCGGGTACTGGCTTAAGCTCGCACGAGTTAAACCAACCGGGCACTTATAAAGATGTAAGCGACACCACAATTGTGGCACAGTTTAAAACCATCGAAGCCACTTTACCTGAAGCTTTAAAAGGTTTTGGAGTAGTTCACTTTTTAGCCTGGACTACTACGCCATGGACTTTACCAAGTAACACGGCATTAACGGTAGGCCCAAAAATTGACTATGTATTGGTTAAAACTTTTAACCAGTATACTTTCGAGCCGATTCAGGTAGTTTTGGCTAAAGCTTTGGTTGGCAAACAATTTGCCGGCAAATACTTTTTAGCCGAAAGCGACGAAGCTTTTGCGAGCTATAAAGCTGAAGATAAAAAAATCCCTTACAGCATACTGGCCGAATTTGTGGGTGCAGATTTAGTGGGCATTAAATACGAGCAATTATTGCCTTATGCGTTGCCTTACCAAAATCCGGAAAATGCTTTCAGGGTAATTTCGGGAGATTTTGTTACCACAGAAGATGGTACTGGTATTGTACACACGGCGCCTACTTTTGGTGCAGATGATGCGCGGGTAGCTAAACTTGCTACACCAGAAGTACCACCAATGTTGGTACTTGATGAAAAAGGCAACGCTGTGCCACTGGTAGATTTGCAAGGTAAATTTATTGCATCATTGGGCGGAAACTACGGTGGTAAATACGTTAAAAACGAATATTACAAAGATGGCGAAGCACCTGAAAAATCAGTAGACGTAGAAATCGCTATCCAGTTAAAAGAAGAAAATAAAGCCTTTAAGGTAGAAAAATACGTGCACACTTATCCGCACTGCTGGAGAACCGATAAACCTGTATTATATTATCCGCTGGATAGCTGGTTTATCAAAACTACTGCAGTTAAAGATAAAATGGTGCAATTGAACAAAGGTATCAACTGGAAACCAGAATCGACCGGAACAGGCCGTTTTGGCAACTGGTTAGAGAACCTGGTTGACTGGAACTTATCGCGCTCGCGCTATTGGGGAACACCACTACCGATCTGGCGTACTGCCGATGGATTGGAAGAGAAATGTATTGGCTCTATTGCTGAGCTGAATACAGAAATTGCCAAATCAATTGAAGCAGGTTTTATGCCGGCAGGTTTTGAACTGAAAGATATGCACCGCCCTTATGTGGATGATGTGATCTTAACTTCATCGAAAGGCGAAAAAATGACCCGCGAAACCGACCTTATTGATGTTTGGTTTGACAGTGGTGCCATGCCTTACGCACAATGGCACTTCCCGTTCGAAAACAAAGCAGAGTTTGAGAACGCCTATGCTGCAGATTTTATTGCAGAGGGTGTTGACCAAACCCGTGGCTGGTTCTTTACCTTACATGCCATTGCAGTAATGCTAAGCGAAGCCAGCGATGAGATTAAGGCGGTAAATGCTAAAGTTGGCAATCCGGGTGTGGCTTTCAAAAATGTAGTTTCGAACGGTTTGGTACTCGATAAAAACGGCAATAAAATGTCGAAACGTTTGGGTAATGCGGTTGATCCGTTCAGCACTATCGAAACTTACAGTGCCGATGCTACCCGCTGGTACATGATTAGCAATGCATCGCCATGGGATAACCTGAAATTCAGCCTGGAGGGATTGGATGAAGTGCGCCGTAAATTCTTCGGTACGCTTTACAATACCTATGCTTTCTTTGCACTTTATGCCAACATTGATAAATTCGAAATAGACAAAAACAACTTAAGCAAAGTTGAAGACCGTACGGAATTAGACCGTTGGATTTTATCGTTATTGCAGAACCTGATCAGCGAAGTTGATGAAAGTTACAATACTTACGAGCCAACCAAAGCTACCCGTGCTATCCAAACCTTTGTTGATGAGCATTTGAGTAACTGGTACATCAGGTTAAGCCGTCGCCGTTTCTGGAAAGGCGAAATGACCGAAGATAAACGCGCAGCTTACGAAACGCTTTATACCTGTTTAGAAACCCTGGCCCAGTTAATGAGCCCGGTGGCACCATTCTTTGCCGATTGGTTATACAGAAACCTGAGCGTTACCGATGCACAGGCAGCAGAATCGGTACACTTAACGTTATGGAAAGAAGCTGATCAAAGTCTGATCGATAATGCCCTAAACGAAAGAATGCTTTATGCACAGGATATTTCTTCGATGGTTTTATCGTTACGTAAAAAATCAGGAATTAATGTACGTCAGCCTTTAGAGAAAATCTTAATCCCATCGTTAAATGGCGATTTCGAACAAAAAATCTCAAAAGTTGCCGATTATATCCTTTCAGAAACCAATGTGAAGCACATCGAATTTATTACCGATACGCATGGCATTGTGAAGAAAAAGCTAAAACCAAACTTTAAATCGTTAGGTAAAAAAGTGGGTAAGGATATGAGCATCGTAAAAGAGGCTTTAGAAAACATGACCCAGGATGATATCCAGCGACTTGAAGTTGATGGTTACATTAATGTTTTTGGAAGTGACAATATTCAGCATGCCATTGATTTAAACGATGATGTGGAAATTTTTGCTGAAGATATTCCGGGATGGCAGGTAACCAACCTGGGCAGTTTAACAGTAGCCCTTGATGTAACCATTACGGAAGAGCTGAAACAGGAAGGTATTTCGCGCGAGCTGGTTAACCGTATCCAGAATTTACGTAAAGAACTGAACTTTGAGGTAACCGACAGGATTAAAGTTTCGCTACAAAATGATAACTTGGTGGCCAATGCTGTGGCCGGCAACAAGGCTTACATTTGCGATGAGATCTTAGCTGATACACTAGAATTAACAGATACTGTAAATAATGCAAACAAAATCGTGATTGATGATGTTGAGTTAAGCATTTCGGTAACTAAAATATAAATCCATATATTAGAAAACTAAATTACAAACATGGAAAACAGTAATAAAACGCGCTACTCAGACAGTGAACTTCAGGAATTTAAAGAATTAATTCAAGATAAATTGCGCATGGCTAAAGAGGAACTTAATGCATTAACTGCATCGTTAAGTAATCCGAATGCCAATGGAACAGAAGATACTTCAGGTGCTTACAAAACACTGGAAGACGGTTCGGCAACGATGGAGAAAGAGCAAATCAATCAATTGGCTGCCCGTCAGAAAAAGTTTATCGATAACCTGGAAAATGCCCTGGTACGTATTGAAAACAAAACCTATGGTATTTGCCGCGAAACCGGTAAGCTGATCCAGAAAGAACGTTTACGTGCTGTACCTCATGCTACTTTAAGTATGGAAGCTAAATTAAAGCAGGGTTAATGAAAGGCTATACCAAACCTTTAATACTTATCTTTTTGGTTTTATTGGCCGATCAGCTGATTAAAACCTGGGTAAAAACACACATGTACCTTGGGCAGGAGTTCCACATTATCGGAAAATGGTGTATCATCCATTTCACCGAAAATAACGGAATGGCCTTCGGAATGGAATTTGGCGGCGAGTTTGGTAAACTGGCTTTATCGCTTTTCCGCATTGCAGCGGTTGGTGGTATTGGCTATGGTTTACATTATTTAATTAAGCATAAATATCACCGCGGATTGATTTTAAATGTGGCCCTGATTTTTTCGGGTGCATTGGGTAACATCATCGATTCGGTTTTTTATGGCAAAATTTATGGCTACGAAAGCTGGTTTCATGGCCGTGTGGTAGATATGTTTTATTTTCCGATTGCGGAAGGACATTTCCCGAACTGGTTCCCGATCTGGGGTGGTGAAGAGTTTGTTTTCTTCAGACCTGTTTTTAACCTTGCTGACGCCGCTATTTCGGTTGGGGTAATATTGATCCTGATCTTCCAGAAAAACTACTTTAAAGAAGATGTAAAGGATGATGTGAGCATCAACAGCGAAATTGTAGAGGATTAATCAAATCAATTGTCATTCTGAGCTTGTCGAAGAATACTCAATACCCAATAAAAAACATTGCCCATTTCTTAACTGAGATGGGCTTTTTTATGAAAATATTCTCTCCTACCGGTTGGTGTCTCACCAACGGGCATTAACAATACGTTTATTAACTTTGGTAACAAATCCGGCTGCAATGATCAACTTTCTCCACATCTCCTATCTCCAATCGGGAAACGAGAAGCAACAGAAAGCTTACCAGGTTTTGACTGAACATCAGATCCTGGAAAAACTGGCGGCCTTCACTCCGGTTCTGGCGGGCACTATCCCGATTAACATCGACATTGAAAGCAGCGATCTGGATATCATCTGCTACGTGCAGGATAAAACAGTATTTGCAAAAACATTAACTAATCTTTTCCAAAACGAGAAAGGATTTAAAATTACAGAGAATCCAAGGTTTCAATCCGTCAAAACTAATTTCTTTATGGCTGGTTTTGAGTTCGAAATTTTCGGTCAGGCCATACCTGCAACACAACAAAATGCCTTCCGGCACATGCTTATAGAGCATCAAATTTTATTAGAAAAGGGTGAAGTTTTCAGGCAGGAAATCATCAGGTTGAAGAATAAGGGCATTAAAACCGAACCTGCTTTTGCACAACTGCTGGGCTTAAAAGGAGATCCTTATGAGGCACTTTTAAGACTCTAATAGTCCCTAATCTATCTGTAAAGTTCCGAAGGGCTCTACGGATTTCAGCATGGAAAAGAGTCTTCGACTCGTACGCATTTATTGAGTTTGAAAACTCAAATCCATTCCCCACCCGTAGATATGCTCCGCTTAACTCTACGGACAGGATATCGCTTTAAAATCTTATATTTGAAATAATCAAAACCAAATATACCTATGAAATTATACGCAGCATTAGTCCTGTTTATTGCATTTAGCACACCTGTACTCGCCCAAAAGAGCCTTTTTAACGGAAAAGATTTAAAAGGCTGGCATGTAGATGTACCGGCGATGGATAAAAAACCGGATACTATTAATCCATTTATTGTACGTAATGGCATGTTGGTAAGCTTAGGTACCCCAGGTGGACACTTAATAACGGATAAAACTTACAAAAACTACCAGTTAACCGTTCAATACCGTTTTGCAGGCAAACCCGGCAACTGTGGCGTTTTAGTACACGCCTCAACCCCAAGGGCTTTGTACGGCATGTTTCCAAAATCGTTAGAGGTGCAAATGCAACACAAAGATGCCGGCGATTTCTGGTGCATTGAAGAAGACATTACGGTTCCGGATATGGTTGCCAGACGTGGCCCGAAAGAGAACTGGGGCGTAAATGGCGATAAACTGCGTCGCATTAAAAACCTGACCGATGGCAGTGAAAAACCACTTGGCGAATGGAATACCATGATTATTCAATGTTTAAATAACGAAGTTAAAGTTGGGGTAAACGGTGCATTGGTAAATGATGGCACCAACTGTACGGCGAGTAGCGGACAGATTGCTTTACAGGCAGAAGGCAGCGAGGTAGAGTTTAAACAACTGGATATTAAACCAATTAAGGAATTATCGAAATAGGATTACATAGCGAAATCGTTAGTCGGGATTGAACTCAGGATTTTTAATCCTTAACTATAAACACTCAGGGTGGAACCAATCCTACTTGAATAAAGAGCTTAGAGAACTATCGAAAAGCTGCACTCAATGGTTAGCCAGCTCCTTCGACAAGCTCAGGATGACAGACTCATTTTAGAAAATTTAACGTTAATTCTATTTTTTGAAGCAAAAAAAGAAGTCAAGTTTTATAGCACAATGGCTATTAAAACTTGACTTCTTTTATTTAAGACAGCAATCTCCGTAAGAGATTAAACGCCTAATAACAATCTGGCCGGGTCTTCTAATAATTGTTTCACACGAACTAAGAAACCAACTGACTCACGTCCGTCGATAATTCTGTGATCGTAAGATAAAGCAACATACATCATCGGACGGATTACCACTTCACCTTTTTCGGCAACCGGACGCTCAACAATGTTGTGCATACCTAAAATAGCCGATTGTGGTGCGTTGATAATCGGAGTCGACATCATTGAACCAAATACGCCACCGTTGGTGATGGTAAATGTTCCGCCAGTCATTTCTTCGATAGTTAATTTGCTATCGCGTGCTTTTAAAGCCAGCTCTAATACCGATTTCTCAATCTGTGCCAAAGTCATGCTCTCTGCATTACGGATTACCGGAACAACCAAACCTTTTGGTGCAGATACTGCGATAGAAATATCAGCAAAATCATTGTAAACCAATTCTTCGCCTTCAATGCGACCATTTACAGCAGGGAAATCTTTTAAAGCTTCGGTAACGGCTTTAGTGAAAAAGCTCATAAAACCTAAACCAACACCAAATTTCTCTTTAAACTGGTCTTTATATTTTCCGCGTAAATCCATAATTGGTTTCATGTTAACCTCGTTAAAGGTGGTTAACATAGCGGTTTCATTTTTAACAGCAACCAAACGTTTTGCAACAGTTCTACGTAATGGCGACATTTTTTCGCGACGCTCGCCACGGCTACCAGCCGGAGCTGCAGCAGCAACAGGAGCAGTGGCTTTTGGTGCCTCAGCTTTTTTACCAGCTTCTGCTTTTACAGCATCATCTTTGGTAATACGGCCATCAACACCAGTACCTTTTACAGCAGATGCATCAATACCTTTTTCGGCAAGGATTTTACCTGCAGCAGGCGAAGGAGTACCTGTAGCATAGCTTTCGCCAGATTTTTCAGCAACCGGAGCTGCAGTTTTTTCTTCAGCAACAACTGCTTTTTCTTCAGTTTTTGGCGCATCAGCTTTAGCAGGAGCTGCACCACCGTCTTCAATTTTACAAACTACTGCACCAATGGCTAAAGTATCGCCTTCGGCTGCTATGGTTTTTAAAGTTCCAGCTTGTTCTGCAGTTAATTCGAATGTAGCTTTATCCGATTCTAATTCAGCAATCACTTCATCCATTTCAACAACATCTCCATCGTTTTTTATCCAACGCGATAAAACAACTTCTGTTATCGACTCACCTACAGGTGGAACTTTTATCTCTAAACTCATAATATAAAATATGTCTTTATTATCTTTCTAATGATCAACTTTCAATAATCAAACACTCAGCGCTTAACGCTAAGCACTTAGTCTATTTGAACTAATTTTTTTGTTGCTTTTTTAGCAATATCTTTCACATCTTCTGTTACCGGAATTTCGAAAGCTTTGGCTAAAATATAAGCTTGCTGGTTTGCATGTTGTTTTGCAAAACCTGTTGCAGTACTGCTGCTTTCTCTTCTCGAAATTACATCAATACCTTTCAATGCAGTTTTGTACAACTTGCGGAACAAGTATGGCCATGCACCCATATTTTCTGGCTCTTCCTGTACCCAGAAAATATCTTTAGCGTTTTTGTATTTTTTCTGGATGGCTTCCATCTGATCAACCGGCGTTGGATACAATTGCTCTACACGAACAAGTGCAACATGTTTCAATTTATCAGCTTGTTGTTTCTCCAGTAATTCGTAGTAAATTTTACCGCTACAGAATACCACGCGGCTAACATCGGCCACTTTAGCATTTGCATCATCAATTACCTCTTTAAAGCCACCTTCGGTAAATTCGTCTAATTTAGAAACGCAAGCCGGGTGACGCAGTAAGCTTTTTGGTGTAAATACAACCAAAGGTTTACGGAAATCGCGTTTAAACTGGCGACGTAAAACATGGAAGAAGTTAGCCGGAGTAGAACAGTTTACCACCTGCATGTTATAATCGGCACAAAGCTCCATAAAACGCTCAATACGTGCTGATGAGTGCTCTGGTCCCTGACCTTCGTAACCGTGAGGCAATAACATTACCAAACCGTTTTCGCGCTGCCATTTGGTTTCGGCACTTGCGATATACTGATCGACAACAATCTGTGCTCCGTTAAAGAAATCGCCAAATTGTGCTTCCCAGATGGTTAAAGCGTTAGGGTTTGCCATGGCATAACCATATTCGAAACCTAAAACACCATATTCTGATAAGTGCGAGTTGTAAATATCAAAAGCCGCCTGCTGATCTGAAATATTAGCCAATGGTACATATTCTTCCTCGCTGTCTTCTAAGGTTAAAACCGCATGACGGTGAGAGAAAGTACCACGCTCTACATCCTGGCCACTTAAACGAACACGTTTACCTTCTGATAACAAAGTACCATAAGCCAGTTGCTCGCCCATTGCCCAATCGAAAACATGCGTCTCGTTAACCATTTTGGTCCGCTCTGCAAATAGTTTTTCGATTTTTTTGAAGAACTTTTTATTTGATGGTAAAGTGGTAATGCGTTTACCAATTTCCAATAAAGTTGTTTTTTTAACTGCCGTAACCGGAGAAGCTTCAAAATCTTTAGGTGTAGCCATCCGCAGATCGGCCCATGCACCGCCAAATTTCACTTCGCTATTGCTGGCCACAAATTCTTTAGCCTCGTTTAAGCGCTCCTGCAAAATACCACGGAAATCTTTTTCCATTTCTTTTGCCAACCCTGCTTCAAGCTTACCTTCTTTGGTTAACTGCTCTACATAGATTTCTCTTGGGTTAGGGTGCTTTTCGATGGTTTTGTACAATAAAGGCTGCGTGAATTTAGGCTCATCAGACTCATTGTGACCAAAACGACGGTAGCAAAGGATATCGATGAAAACGTCGTTTTTATATTTCTGACGGTATTCCATCGCCAGGTTAATGGCATAAACCAAAGCCTCAGGATCATCGCCATTTACGTGGAAAACAGGCGATAAAGTTACTTTAGCAATATCCGTACAGTAAGTACTGGTACGTGCATCTTTATAGTTAGTGGTAAAACCAATCTGGTTATTAATTACCAGGTGAATGGTACCACCGGTTTTATAACCTTCCAAACCAGCCATCTGGATTACTTCGTAAACAATACCTTGTCCGGCAACCGAAGCATCACCATGGATCAAAATAGGTGCTAAACGACTGTTGTCGCCACCATATTTAAAGTCGATTTTAGAACGGCTCATGCCTTCTACCACGCCATCAACAGTTTCTAAGTGTGATGGATTTGGGCATAAACTTAAGTGAACGCTCTTACCTGCATTGGTAGTTACATCGGTAGAATAACCTAAATGGTATTTTACGTCGCCACCAAAAGGGGTATCAGGGTTGTAGCTTTTACCTTCAAATTCAGCAAAAATATCTTTATAGGTTTTTTGCATGATATTGGCCAGCACGTTTAAACGACCGCGGTGAGCCATACCAATTACAAACTCTTCAATACCCAGTTCTGCACCTTTTTCAATTACCGAATCCAATGCAGGGATTAAAGCTTCCGCTCCTTCTAATGAGAAACGTTTCTGACCTAAAAACTTGGTTCCAAGAAAATTTTCGAAACTTACTGCTTCGTTTAATTTTTGAAGGATACGTTTTTTCTCCTCGATAGAAAAATTAGGGGTATTGCGTACACTTTCCATTTTTTGCTGAATCCAGTTCAACACTTCAGGTGTACGTAAAAATTTAAATTCAGCTCCGATAGAGCCTACATAAGTTTGTTTTAAAACAGCAATAATATCTTTCAGCTTTGCTGCACCGATACCAATTTCTACACCAGAGTTAAAAACGGTTTCCAGATCGGCATCAGATAAACCGAAATTAGAAAGCTCTAAAGTTGGTAAATGTTTGCGTCTTTCGCGTACCGGGTTGGTATGCGTAAATAAGTGACCGCGGCTACGGTAGCCATCAATCAGGTTAAGCACATTAACCTCTTTTAAAAATTGTTCCGGAGTTTCTACGGTTACTGCAGTGGCTTCCGATCCTCTTCCAAAATCGAAACCTTCAAAAAACTTTTGCCAACCAAATTCAACTGATTCAGGATCCTGCTGATACGACTGATATAAAGCATCTATATATTCGGCATTTGCGCCGTTAAGATAAGATAAACTATCCATTATTAACTATTTACTATAAGCATTACAAAATTAGAATTTTACCTTACATTTTTGGCAAAAAACCACATTAAAAATAAGAATAACTGAATTTTTAATAATTGATTTATTGAAAGATATATCCTGAACCCTAATCATTGGTTAAAGAAATACACTAAGTCATTCAATCCACCAAAAAACCAATGCTCCTCTTCTCACAACTATGATGCCCAAGTGGTGGCATAATTACCTTTTGGATCGAGATTTTTAATGTTTTTATCCAAATCGAAAACACTTTTCGATTTCTGATCGTTACCTACGCCTGCAACATTGGCCCAATTCCCCCAGTTACTTGCCGGATTGTAATCGATCAGTTTTTCTTCAAAATAAGCGGCGCCTAAAACCCAGCTTACCTCCAAATTATTAATCAGATAAAGGGCTGCCGTTTGGCGGGCAATGTTCGAAATAAAACCGGTTTGGTTTAACTCCGTCATTACCGCATCAACTACCGCAAAACCAGTTTGCCCGTTACGCCATTTATTAAAGTTCTCCTGTTCGTTTGCCACATCAACCAAACCCTGACTTCCAAACCCATCCGGATGGAAAAAAGTATTGCCATATTTCTTAAACATGAAACGGAAATAATCTCTCCACAACAAGCCTAATAAAATATGGTTAAACATGGCCTTGGTATTGGGTACACCTTCCATTTTTTTAATTTCCCAGTATACTTTACGGGGCGATAAACTGCCCATAGCCAGCCATGCCGATAGTTTAGAGGCTAAAATTAAATTCTTGGTGGTAGCAGCCTGCTGCATGGCCACAATAACCTTTTGCAAATGCACCAAACCTTCGGTTTCACCACCGGTAAACTCAAAGTCAGCACGCTGGTCTTTTTCAGGCGCCGAAAGATTCAGCTCGGCCAGTGACGGCAGGGTACCCCAATCAATTACTTCGGCCACATTAATGCGATCGGGTGCGGCAAAGCAGGGTTTGATAATCGAATCGCGCTCAATTTTCTTTTTAAACTGGTTAAACGCGTCGGGGATATCTTTGATCGGAAAAGGTAAATCTTCTTTATTATATAAGGTATGGCCAATAAAATGCTTAAGATTGATGCGCAGCTTCCACAGGGCATTTTCGACCAATGTGGATACATGCGTTTCTTCGCGTGCTACCTCGCGGTGGTGGTACACTTCGGTAATTTCGTATTCCTGCACCAGTTGCGGAATAATATCTTCGGGGTTACCTGCAGCAATAAGCAAATTGCCGCCAATTTGTTTTAAGGAGTTGCGTAAGCCTAAAACGCTTTCTAAAATGAACTGCGCCCTAATGTTGCCGGTTTTCAGGGTACCGTATTTGGTTTCGCCAAACAAGCGGTGATCTAAAATATAAACGGGCAAAATCGAATCGGATTTAGCAATCGCTTCGACCAACATTTCATTATCATGTAAGCGAAGATCGTTTCTAAACCAGACTAAAATTTTTTTGGACATCTTTTATCGAAAAGGAGTATAAGAACGCGTTTACAAATTTATTTTATTTTTCCACTTCATCAAACCCTTAAACAATTCTTTACAAACAGGTAACAAAAGGATCATCAGCCTTTTAATCTCGTTTTAATCTCCATGCAAAAAACCCTTTTGTATCTTTGGTGTTTTAAAAACATGGCAAAGAAAATACTGATTACGGGCGCTACGGGACTTGTTGGCACAGCACTAAAAAAGCAGCTGTTAAGCAGGGGTTATGAGGTAAATACACTTTCGCGAAAAAGCAGCAAAGATGCCCATAATTTTACCTGGGATGTTTACGGGGGAACGATTGATGCCTCTTGTATAGCTGGTGTAGATGCGGTGGTGCATTTAGCCGGCGAGGCGGTGGCCGATAAAAAGTGGACTCCCGAACGCAAGAAACAGATTATCGATAGCCGGGTAAAATCGACCGAGCTCCTTTTTAACACCATAAAATCAGCAGCCAGCCACCAAATCAAATCTTTTATTTCCTCATCTGCCGTGGGCTATTACGGCGATTGCGGCGATGAAATTCTCACAGAAGAAAGTGCAAATGGCTATGGCTTTTTAGCCGAATGCTGTAAGCTTTGGGAAGATGCGGTAGATGAAGGCAAAAAACTAAGCCTGCGCATTGTTAAATTGCGCACGGGTATTGTGTTGAGCACTAAGGGTGGTGCATTGCCACAGCTCGCCCAACCCGTTAAGTTATTTGCCGGTGCTGCTTTGGATAGCGGAAAACAATGGACGCCATGGCTGCACATTGATGATATGGTTGAAATGTATATCGAAGCCATCGAAAACCCAAAAATGGAAGGGAACTACAATGCCTGTGCGCCTTTTCCGGTTACGAACAAAGCGCTTACCAAAGCCCTGGCCAAACAGCTGCATCGCCCCTTCTGGCCAATTCATGTGCCTAAAGCGGCTTTAAACCTCTTATTGGGCGAACGCACGGAGGCGGTTTTAATGAGTAGTAATACTTCTGCACAGAAAATTCTGGATGCAGGTTTTAAATTCAGGTTTACGCATCTGGATGAGGCACTGAAGGCACTTTACGGGCGTTAACCTGTTGATTTTAGCCACGGAGGCACTGAAAACACAGAATAATAATATCCGTTGCTGTCATGCTGAGTGCAACGAAGCATCTCTTAACTTTACCACCAATTTCAGCCACGGAAGCACCGATAACACGGAGTGATAACAACCATATGTCATCACTTACCGCTCCCCCTAATCTAACCACCAGCCACAAAATATACCAACCGGTTAAAAGCAAACATAAGCTACTGGCATCAAAACATACCACTTAACACCCTGACCAAACGTCAGTTGCCCCTAAACATATCGAGCTGGAGGCTGACCAAACGTCAGATGCAGGCAAACATACGAAGCTAACACACTAACAATTGCCACTGGCGACCAAACATACGATACTTGCAGTCAAACATAGCTTGCTGGCATACTAACAATTGATAGTGGTAAGAATACCTCCGATGCAAGCAGACAATCATATCACAGTGGAAGCTAAATTTAAGACAATACACTAAAAAAGAACTAGTTGAATAGTCCCTGCAATAGTTTGCAAATCATCTTCTTCTTTTTTGCCAACACCACTTGTACCGAATCTACAACGGTGTATATTTGCAACAGCAGCGGTGTCAAAAAATATCACCTCAAAGAAAACTGCAAAGGGCTGAGCACCTGCCAGCATAAAATTTTAAAAATAACATTGGAAAAGGCTAAAGCCGACGGAAAAACATTGTGTGGATGGGAAGATTAATTTTACTGGGTTTTATTTTATGTTTACATCCGGTTTTTGTCAGTCAGCAGGGCGTTTATGCAAAAGCACCTGATTTAAAGAAACGTATTTTTACAGCAAAGGTAATCCGGATTATGGATGGCGATACCATGGAAATCCTGTACCAGCAAACACCAACCAAGATACGTTTAGCGCATATAGATTGTCCGGAGAAGAGGGGCAGGCAACCCTTTGGCAACAACGCCAAAAAAGCTTTATCAGATTTATGTTTCGGGCAAAATGTAACGGTTTACGCCGAAAAGTACGACCGCTACCGCAGGTTAATTGCTGTGGTAGTCAATACTAAAAAACAGGTGGTAAACCAGGAAATGATTAAGCAGGGTATGGCCTGGCACTACAAAAAATATTCTACAGATCAATTGTATGCTCAACTGGAAATAACTGCCCGCAAAAATAAGGTAGGCTTATGGAGTGATGCTAGCCCCACACCGCCCTGGGAATGGCGGAAACCGAAGCACAATAGCCTGCCTGGAATAAGTATTTCGAAATAAAAGGCGTAAAAAATAAACCAGCATTGTAGTTTGCTGTTATTACCTTTGAGCATCATCCTTTTTATATGAAGAAAGCTATTTCCATCTTTTGGTTCCGCCGCGATTTACGTTTAACCGATAATGCCGGATTTTACCACGCGTTAAAAAGTGGTCACCCGGTTTTACCCCTCTTTATTTTCGATAAAAACATTCTCGACAAACTGCCTGAAGACGATGCCCGCGTAACCTTTATTTACCAAACGATAGCAGATTTAAAAAAGGAGCTGCAAAAACACGATTCAGACCTTTTGGTTAAATACGGTAAACCCGAAAAAATCTGGTCCGAAATTTTAGGTGATTATGAAGTAGCTGCTGTTTACACCAACCACGATTATGAGCCTTATGCCCGCGAACGCGACGATAACATGGCCGAATTTTTAACCAGCGAGAAAATTGCCTTTAAAACCTACAAAGACCAGGTTATTTTTGAAAAAGGTGAGATTTTAAAAGCAGATAAAACACCCTACACTGTTTTTACGCCCTTTTACAAACAATGGCATGCCAAATTAAACCCTTTTTATACCAAAGCCTACCCTACTCAAAAGTATTATAAAAATCTGTTGCCTTGTAAGGATCTGCCCTTGCCTTCGTTAAAGGAAATGGGCTTTGAAAAAAGTAAGCTTAGCTTTCCAAAGCTCAGCTACAAAAGTAAACTGGATAGTTATGCGAAAGAGCGCGACTTTCCTGCTTTGGATGGTACTACGCATATTGGTTTACATTTACGTTTTGGTACCTTAAGCATCCGTAAGGCGGTACGTGATGCCATTGAAGCAAAATCGAATATCTGGCTTTCTGAGCTGGCCTGGCGTGAGTTTTACATGAGTATACTCTGGCATTTCCCCTATTCGGCTGCCGATTCTTTTAAAAAACAATACGATAAGATTAAATGGCGCAATAACGAAAGCGAATTTAAGGCTTGGTGCGAAGGCAATACGGGCTACCCTATTGTTGATGCAGGCATGCGGCAATTGAACCAAACGGGCTGGATGCATAACCGCGTGCGGATGGTAGTGGCAAGCTTCTTAACCAAACACCTGCTCATCGACTGGCGCTGGGGCGAAACTTATTTTGCCGAAAAGCTTTTAGACTACGAAATGGCCAGTAATGTAGGTGGCTGGCAGTGGGCAGCTGGCTCAGGTAACGATGCGGCTCCGTATTTCAGGGTATTTAACCCTGAACTGCAAACCAAAAAATTCGATCCGAAGCTGGAATATATTAAAAAATGGGTACTAGAGTTTGGCACAAAAAAATATGCCCAACCAATAGTTGAGCATACTTTTGCAAGGGAAAGAGTTTTAAAAGTTTTTAAAGAAGCTTTGGCTAATTCGTAACGCTTACAATTTCGATATCGAAATCCAGAACGGCATTGCCTGGGATAGTACCATTTCCTAATTGCCCGTAACCTAAATCAGATGGAATAAATAACCTGATTTTTGTTCCCGCCTTGAAATTTGTTAAAATACCCCAGCCTTTTATCGCATTTGCTAATTCGATAGAAACAGCTGTGCCATTGGTTTGATCAAAAATAGTTCCGCTCAATAATCTACCTGTATAGTTAACCGACAGTGTACTTGATGCCAGTACCTGATCGCCAGTTCCCTGTTGCGTAATGATATAACGTATTCTTGAAGGATCTTTTATTGCGGTTAATGAATTAGCCGATAAGAAATTGTTAATCTCCAATTCGTCAATTTGATGAACTTTCGATTCTGTATATATTCCTAAATCAACGAGGATATTCTCATTAGATCCAATGTTCAAAAAACTTATTCCATTTTTACCAAAAGCCATACTAGAAGGCATAATTAACGTTGCTTTACCACCTCTTTTTAGCTTAGTCAGCACTTCTCTTATCGGTTTAAATACATAAGATACATTGTTAATTGTAAACCGATCTGTATAACCTAAAAAAGTACCAGGAATCATGACATTTGATGTTTGATTTAACAACTGTCCAGATAAAGTCTTAAAAGTGTAAGAATAATATACTGAATCAGAATTTTTAATTACATCTCCTGTTCCATCAGTAGTAACTTTATAATAGTAGCCGCTGGTGTCTTTCTCAAAGCTTAAATTATTCTTTTTCAGGTAAGCCTGAATAGCTGCATCATCTATACTTTGGATAGACTCATACTCTTTTTTACACGAGCTGAAAATCACTGTAGCCAGCAAAAGCGTAAATAGGCTAAGTTGAGTAAATTTGTTCATTTATTATTGTACGTCTGTAAGTGTTATTGTAAAATCGAGTACTGCATTTGCCGGAACGGAACTTGAAGGCGACTGCGTTCCATAAGCATAATAAGAAGGGATAATCAACCTGATTTTGCCTCCTTTTTGTATCCGCTGGATACCGATCTGCCAGCCAGCAATTACATTTCCGAGTAAAAACGAAGTAGGTGTCCCTTTGGTGCTATCGAAAATGGTTCCGTTTAAAAGACGCCCTTCGTAATCGGCAGTAATTTTGGTAGAAGCGGTATAGGTTATACTTCCCGAGCCTGGTTCAATAATCTGGTAAAAAATACCATAGCCATCTTTTACAGCTGGAATATTATTGGTTTTCACAAAAGCACTAATTGCTGTTGTATCAGACTTAAACTGCGGTAGCGGATCATAATCGTCTACCGGTGTGTTCTTTTTACAAGCTGCGAAGCATGCTGTAATACAAACTAATAGGATAATATATTTAAACTTAGCCATTCCGCAAAAATAAGCTTTTAATACGGATGCTACAATTTTTAACCAATTTTAACAAATAGCGCCCTGCCCTTACTGGGTGTCGGAAAGTTGAATGGTAAAATCGAGAACCGAATTACCCGGTATTGGCCCTACAGCGCTGCTTCCATAACCTAAACCCGGTGGCACAATTAACCTGATTTCGCCCCCTTTTTGAATTTTCGGAATCCCGATTTGCCAGCCTTGAATTAATTCGGCCAGATTAAAAGTTTGTGCTTTACCACCACCGTTATCGAAAACACTTCCGTCTAATAAGCGGCCTTCGTATTTAATGGTAATTTTGGTATTGGCCGGATAAGTAAAAGAACCTGTGCCTGGTTTAATGATCTGGTAATATAATCCTGACGCATCTTTGGTTGCATTGATATTGTTCTTCTGGATAAATTCGGCAATCTGCTTTTCGGGATCTTCGTCTTTTTTACAGGCTGAAATGGCTACTAGGCAGCAAAAGAGTACGGTAAGCAATCTAAGTTTAATCATGCAGCGAAAGTAAAACTTTAATGTGGATGCTGCAATTATTAACCAAAACATTGGAGTTATTACGGTCGTTTTTTGCTATTGAATTATATTGCCAAGTCAATTTCAATTGGTTGGAGCAATCCTAATGCGTTTGCCATAATCATTCTGTAAGATTGCTTCCCCGAAAGTCGGGGCAGGCTGTCGTTCCTCTTCGCAATGACGAGGTAACGAAATCGCCAAAATAAAAAAAGGTCAAGTGCTTAATACACCTAACCCTTAAACCCTCAACCTGCTAACCCTCTACCTTAAAAGATATACTTATTAGCTTCGATTAATTGTTGCGCTACCCTTTGACGGGCATCTTTAACATTAAACGGTTCCATTTTGGTAAAACGGCGTAAACCTACCTGCATCATACGCAACTCATCGCCTTCGGCAAAAGCCCATAAGGCTTCTTTTCCTGCTTTGGCAATACCATCAACCGCTTCAACCAGGTAAATGCGCAGTAAATCCAGCTGACCTGCAACTGCGGCTTCGCCACGCATGGCAACCAGTTTTTCGGTTCTCAGCAATGCTGATTCGGCTACATACACGTAACTGGCCATGTCCGCAATGTTCATTAAAATTTCCTGCTCCTTGCTTAAAGTCATCATGAGCTTTTGCACCGCGGCACCAGCCACCATTAAGGTTGCTTTTTTCAGATTAGCCAATACTTTTTTCTCTGCAGCGAACAATGTGGTATCTTCTTCACCAAAATCAGGGATACTCATCAACTCGGCGGCAACCGCAGTAGCCGGAGTCATCAGATCGAGCTCTCCTTTCATGGCACGTTTTAACATCATATCAACGGTAAGCAAACGGTTAATTTCGTTTGTACCTTCGAAAATGCGATTAATACGGGCATCGCGATAGGCCCTGTCCATTGGTGCATCGGCAGAGAAACCCATACCACCATAAATCTGCACGCCTTCATCTACGGCATAATCTAAAGCTTCAGATCCCCAAACCTTTAAAATGGCACACTCAACGGCAAACTGCTCAACCGATTTCAACCTGGCCTTACCCGATTCCATTCCACCGGCAACCAATTGATCGTAAGTATCGTCGATATTTTGTCCGGCACGGTAATTTGCCGAATCAACAGCATAGAGTTTAGATGCAGTTTCGGCAATTTTAAAACGAATGGCCCCATATTTCGAAATCGGGCGATCAAACTGAATCCTTTCGTTCGAGTAATTAATTGCAGTATTTAAGGTAGCTTTTGAAGCGCCTATTGCCGCAGCCGATAGCTTGATACGACCAATATTTAAAATATTTACAGCAATTTTAAATCCATTCTCCCGATCGCTGAGCATGTTCTCAACCGGTACCGGGCAATCGTTAAAAAACACCTGGCGGGTTGATGAACCTTTGATACCCATTTTATGTTCTTCAGGGTTCATGGTAATACCACCAAAATCCTTTTCAACTATAAATGCGGTCAGGTTTTTATCATCTTCTATTTTGGCAAAAACGATAAAAATATCGGCAAAACCACCATTGGTGATCCACATTTTTTGGCCATTGATGATGTAATGTTTGCCATCTTCGCTTAATTTAGCCTTGGTTTTACCCGAATTTGCATCAGATCCCGAATTGGGTTCTGTTAAACAATAGGCTGCTTTCCACTCGCCAGACCCCAGTTTAGGAATATATTTAGCTTTTTGTTCTGCATTACCATAGTAGAGAATAGGCAGAGTACCAATGCCGGTATGGGCAGAAAGTGCAACGGCAAAAGAATGACCGGCACCTACCACATCGGCAACCAACATGGAAGTATTAAAATTCTTACCAAAACCACCGTATTCTTCAGGCACTGAAACACCTAAAATACCCAGTTCGCCGGCCTTGGTCAGCAATGAAGGCATTAACTCCGGATCTTCCTGTTTATCAATTTTATCTAAGTTCGGATAAACTTCTGCTTCGAGAAAATCGCGGCAGGTTTGTGCAATCATCTGCTGCTCTTCATCAAATTCTTCAGGGATAAATACTTCCTGATAAGTGGTGTCTTTAATTAAGAATTCGCCACCTTTAATTGTCTTTTTTTCAGTTGTTTCCATTGTTATAGTATCTAGTAGCAAGATTTAAGTATCAAGACATTAGTAGCAGGTATCAAGACATCAGTATCAAGATAAGTTTATATCAAAAAAACCTATTATGCAATCCAATCTTGATACTTGATACTCACATCCTGACTCCTAATACCCACATCAAATTAATTTTCTTTCCAGGGCATAAATCATCTTTTGAACCTCAGTAGTTTTTTCAATCAGATCAATAGTAAGCGGATCATCCAATAATCCCAGTCTATTTGAAATAATCACCTGAGTTTCCAGTTCAAAAGCAGAACCCTGACTTATAGTTAAAAAATATTTAAACTGTGCACCGGTTCCTCTACCCGCTCCTTCAGCAATATTGGAGGATATTGAAACAGCGCATCTTTTCATTTGAGAAATCAAACCGTATCTCTCATCAACAGGCAAAAACGAACTAGCTTTGTAAACATCAACTGCTAAATCAATTGATTTTTGCCAAACTTTTAATTCTTTAAAATTGTGCATATATGATTAGTATTAGTGACTGAGTAATATGTCGGGATGATTTTATAAACTGGTTTATTCACCTATTATTAAATCTTGATACTACATACTCATATCTCGATACTAATTAAAGCAATTCAAATATCCCCGCAGCGCCTTGCCCGGTTCCTACGCACATGGTTACCATTCCGTATTTTTTGTTTTGTCTTTTAAGTTCGTTCATGATTTGCACGGTAAGTTTAGCGCCTGTACAGCCCAGTGGATGCCCCAGTGCAATTGCCCCACCATTTACGTTAATCACATCAGGGTTTAAATCCAGGGTTCTGATTACCGCTAACGATTGCGAAGCAAAGGCTTCATTCAATTCAATCAAATCGATATCTTCTTTTTTCAAACCTGCCTGTTTCAACGCTTTTGGAATGGCTTCAATCGGACCAATACCCATAATACGTGGCGGAACACCTGCTACCCCGTAACTTACCAGCCTGGCAATGGGTTCGGCGTTTAACTCTTTCATTTTCTTTTCAGAAACCACCAGAACAAAGGCTGCTCCATCTGATGTTTGAGAAGAATTACCTGCTGTTACGCTACCAACGGCATCAAAAACAGGCTTCAATTTGGCGAGTTTATCCAGCGTAGTATCTGCACGCGGCCCTTCATCTGTATCCACCACGTAAGAACGGGTTTTCTTTTTCAGGTTAGCATCCAGATAATTTTCATTTACGGTAATGGGCAATACTCCATCTTTTAAATGACCATTTTTAATCGCGTGAACCGCTTTTTCGTGTGATTTTAAAGAAAATGCATCCTGGTCCTCGCGACTTACCTTATATTCTTTGGCAACAGCTTCGGCAGTTAAGCCCATTCCCCAGTACCAATCAGGATTATTTTTAGCTACTTCTGCATTCGGCACCAGTTTCCAGCCGCCGAAAGGCATCCCGCTCATTACCTCTACACCACCTGCAATGATACAATCGGCCATTCCGGCTTTGATCTTAGCCACCGCAGTAGCAATGGTATCTAAACCCGATGCGCAATACCTGTTAACAGTAACACCCGGAACCTTATCGGTATCTAAGCCCATTAGCGAAATCATCCGGCCAATGTTTAAGCCCTGCTCTGCCTCTGGGGTTGCGTTACCTACTATTACATCATCAATTTGTTCGTTATCTAAATTCGGCACCGAGGCCACCAAAGCCCTGATTACTTCTGCAGCTAAATCGTCGGCCCTTGTGAAACGGAATACACCGCGGGGTGCTTTACCCACTGCTGTACGGTATCCTGCTATTATATATGCTTCCATTTTTTTAGTATTTCTTATGGCCAAAAGGCCAATATTATATTTTTATTTTTTCGCAGCGTCATGCTGAACTTGTTTCAGCACCTCTCAATAAAAAAACCTCATAAAAGATTGCTTCGTACCTCGCAATGACGATTACGCTAATTCCTTAACGGTTTCCCCTTCGTAATAATGCTCTGAATCCGCTCGAGTGATTTTCTTTCGCCAGCCAGTGATAAAAATGCTTCTCTTTCCAGATCGAGTAAATATTGCTCAGTTACTTCCGTAGGTGAAGATAAATCCCCTCCGCACATTACATAACCCAGTTTCTCAGAGATTTTCTTATCGTGTTCGGAAATATAATGACCAGCGTACATACTGTTCGCACCGGCATACACAATACCTAAACCTTGTTTACCTAAAACCTTGATATCATTACGTTGAACAGGCTTGGTATAACCAGCATCAGCTAGCTCAATTGCTTTTGCTTTTGCATCGGCCAGTAAACGGTTGCGGTTCATCGAGATTGAGAACTTATCTTTTTGCAGATAACCCAGCTCATAAGCTTCGTAGCCAGAAGTAGAAACTTTAGCCATACCAATGGTTAAGAAACGGTCTTTCAAGGCATTTTGCACAATCTGATCGTCTTTGTATTCATCGGAAGCACGCAAAGCAAACTCTTTGGTACCACCACCGCCAGGAATTACACCCACACCAAATTCAACCAGTCCCATGTAAGTTTCGGCAGAAAGCTGAACATGATCGGCATGTAAGCTAAACTCGCAACCACCACCCAATGTAAGGTTATGTGGCGCAACCACCACCGGAATTGAAGAATAACGGATGCGCATCGATGTATTCTGAAACATGCGGATGGCCATATTCAACTCATCCCATTCCTGCTCTACGGCCATCATAAAAATCATCCCAACGTTGGCACCAGCCGAGAAGTTAGCACCATCATTACCGATAACCAGGCCACGGTAATCTTTTTCGGCCATATCAATGGCTTTATTAATACCCGAAATTACATCGCCACCAATGGTATTCATTTTGGTGTGGAATTCTACATTCAAGATACCATCGCCCAAATCGATAATGGAAACACCAGAGTTTTTCCAAATGGTTTTATTTTCGCGAAGGTTGTCTAAAATGATAAATTCATTTGTGCCCGGTAAAGCTTTGTAGGTTTTAGAAGGGATATCATAATATTTTTTAACGCCATTTTCTACCTTATAGAAACTTGTATTTCCGGCAGCAAGCATTTCATGTACCCAGGCTGCAGCTTTATTTCCATATTGCTCCATGCCTTCAAGCCCTTCTTTAACACCTACGGCATCCCAAAGCTCAAATGGACCAAGCTCCCAGCCGAAACCTGCACGCATGGCATCATCAATACGATACAATTCGTCAGAAATTTCCGGAATCCGGTCAGAAACATATTCAAACAAACCAAAAGAAGAATGGCGGAACAATTCGCCGGCTTTATCTTTGCCTTTAGCAAAAATTTTCATGCGCTCGCGCAGGTTTTCAACCGGCTTGGTCATTTCTAAAGTGGCCGATTTTACTTTTTGCTGTGGTTTATATTCCAGCGTTTTTAAATCAAGCGCCAGAATTTCAGTTTTACCATCTGCCGTTTTTGTCTTTTTATAGAAACCCTGTTGTGTTTTATCGCCCAGCCATTTGTTTTCTTCCATTTTTTGCACATAAGCCGGAAGTTTAAACAAATCGTGTGCTTTATCGTCAGGGCAGTTATCGTAAAGGCCTTTGGCTACTTTAATCATGGTATCTAAACCTACCACATCCGAAGTACGGAAAGTAGCCGATTTTGGTCTGCCCAAAGCTGGTCCGGTGAATTTATCTACTTCTTCTACGGTTAAATCCAATTTTTCTACCAGGTGTAACAAGGCCATAATGGAATATACCCCCACCCTGTTAGCAATAAAAGCAGGGGTATCTTTACACAATACTGTGGTTTTGCCCAGAAACTTATCGCCATAATGCATTAAGAAATCAACGATTTCGGGTTTGGTATGTGATGTAGGGATAATTTCAAGCAATTTGAGGTAACGCGGCGGATTAAAAAAGTGTGTTCCGCAGAAATTGGCTTTAAAATCATCGCTCCTGCCTTCGGCCATTAAATGAATAGGAATACCCGAAGTGTTCGAAGTAATTAAAGTACCCGGTTTACGAAATTGCTCTACCTGTTCAAAGACTTTTTTCTTGATATCGAGATTTTCGACCACAACCTCAATTACCCAATCGTAACCGGCAATTTTCGACATATCATCGTCGAAATTTCCGGTTTTAATTTTGTTTAATGCTTTTTTGGTGTAAACCGGCGATGGATTTGTTTTAACGGCTGTTTGCAAAGCGGCATTTACAATCCGGTTTTTTACAGCTGGGTTATCCAGCGCTAATCCTTTTGCCTGTTCTTCGGCACTCAGTTCTTTAGGGGCAATATCTAACAGCAAAACCTCTACACCAATATTGGCGAAATGGCATGCAATACGCGATCCCATAATACCCGAACCTAAAACAGCAACTTTATTAATGCTTCGTTTCATTACTTTATATATTTTTCTTTAGGTCTGATTAAACCTGTACAAAGTGAATTTATTTTGCCTCAGATTATATGTGATTAATCAACAGCATAGGCTACTGTGATTTCATTTAGTTTGATCAACAGATTAATGAATGTTTCTTTCTCCTTTTTGGTAAAGTGCTCATCCAGATATTCGTTAAACTTACGCACAACACCTTTGGCCAGCTGCTTTTTTTCTTTACCAAAATCAGTCAGGAAAACTTTTACAGAACGTTTATCGCCAACAGATGTTTCGCGATAAATGAGATTAGCCTCTTCCATGTTGTTTAACATACGCGAGAGGCTGGTGGCTTTTACGCCAAGCAGGCCAGCCAGGTTAGAAACAGCAGTACCTTCTTCATCATTAATGTTAATTAACATATAACCAATAGCCTGGGTAATACCAAAACCTGATGCCATTTGATTATATTTATTAAACATGTTTTGCCAGGCAAACTTAACATGGTAGTCTATTGTTTGTTGTTGTTTCATTCCTTAATTTATTATGCTTGCATAACAAAGCTAACGAATGTATTTTGTTAATGCAATAGAAAAAAACAAAATAATTGTCAAAATTTTCTTATTATGGAAACACACAAATGAAAACGACTTAATATGCTAAAAGCAAAGCATCTCGCCCTATTCAGCTCATTTCTTTTATGGGCGCTGATTGGTAAAAGCCAGGTATCTTACTTTGGTAATTCGGCTGCCAACAGTCAGAAACTCGATATTTTTAAAAAGACAACCACCTTGTTTACCCTGCAATATGCAGATTATGCAGAACTGGAAAAATTTGACCAGGCGATTAAAAAAGTCTGGACGGTAACACCCTATAAAATCATTAAACCCGAAGAACTATCTCGCTACGATACGGTGGCCAATTATTCTTTTTTCTATTTTGACGGTTATGCTGAAAAAACAGATAGTACGAACATAGCCAACATTGTATATGTATTGAAACTGATTACACCAGGTAAAAAGCCAAGGGCAAAGGAAGAAAGTGTGTTGGCAACCATTACGCTTTTTGCCGACAGGTCTACCAACTTCCTGGTTGAAATACAAGATCAGCAGTATGGATCGAAAAAGAGCATTAAAAACTACCTCCTGTCTAATCTTTACAACAAATCGCATTTCAACAATTGGTCGCCAGGCTTTTTAAGCGGTTACCTGAAGCAAATTAATGGCGGATTAAGCGCTGCAGAAAACCGCGGAATGGATTATCAGTTTTACAATAAAATACGCTTGCCCGAACTGGCAAAAGAAACTTTATACATCCCTGAATATATTAAAACAGAATTTTCGTCGAAACTGGCACTGCTACCACAATCGGGCATTGTTGCAGCACCTTATAATTACAAACTAAAATTTGTGCCGAACAAACAGCTCGATAGCTTAATTTTAAATCAGGCTACACCTGTTAAATATGTAATCTATACACAGCGGTCTAACGATAAAATCATCAGCGTTTATGATAGTAAGGATAATCAGATTATTTACCAGCGCTTTTATCCCAATTTACCAAACTTTGAGATGAACGATTTAAGCGAGATTAAGAAAACGATCATATCGATTAAATAAAAGCTTTAAACCAAAAAAGTCCCGGCGCAAGCCGGGACTTTTCTTTTTTATTTTTTAAAACAGACTAGTAAAGGGTAAACTCTACACGGCGGTTTTGCTGACGGCCGGCTGCTGTTTTATTACTTGCAATTGGCTGACCCATGCCATAACCTGTAGCTTCGATACGTGATGCATTTGCACCTTGTGATACCAAATAAGCTTTAACAGATTCAGCTCTTTCTTTCGATAAACGTAAGTTCAATTCTTTTGAACCAGTGTTATCAGTGTGACCAGCTAATTTTAAGCTAAAGTTTTTCTGAATTAATAAAGCAGCTACTCTGTTTAATGATGCATAAGATTTAGAACGGATAGTAGCTTTACCTAAATCAAATTCAAGATTTTTAATCGCTTCGTTAACTACCTTGCGGTCTTCTTCAGTTACGATTACTTTTTCTACTACTTTTTCTGGAGTTTTTAACGGACAACCAGAACCATCTACTACAGTACCTGCAGGGGTATCCGGACATTTATCCAATTTATCGGCAACACCATCACCATCAGAATCTTTAAGCAAATCGGTCATTTCTGAACGTAATTTTGCATTTTCAGCTTTCTGGGCATCTAAATCGCTTCTCAAACCATCGGCAGTTTGTTTTGCTTTTACGGCTTCATCGTAAGTTAAAGCAACCGGATTGTGGAAAGCCAATTGTTTACCGCTACCTAAGGCAAACTCTAAACCCGCGTAAGCATAGTTGTATTTATCATTTGATCCTCTGTAATAGCCATCTAAATTATCACCATCAACAAAATTGATTGTCCAGCCTAAATCGAAGTTAACGGCATCAGAAAGTTTAAATTTGGCACCTAAACCAACCGGAATAATTAACTCCTGAATGTTTTTATCGCCAGCATACAAAGAAGTACCTGCTGCAGTGGTAATGGTAGGTTTATAACCCGCAATACCGGCACCAGCCGAAGCATAAAGTTGCAAAACATTCTCTTTTTTAAACATATCGATGTTAAACATGTTTACTACCGCATTTAAACTTCCTGAATAAGCCAGCTGGGTATCGAATGCTCTTACAGGCGAATTGTTTACCACACCACTTTCGTAAGGTTCGGTATTATCGCCTTTTAATTTACCGCGAACTCCATCTAAGCGAAGAGAGAAATAAGGGGTAAATTGTTTTTTAATGTACAAACCATAGCCGAAGCCAGATTTGTTGTTACTAAAGTCGTTTTTACCGCCCAGGGGAGAAAGCGGCGTTAATACACCAGCATTTACACCAACGGACCATGTTCTGAAAGTAGTTGAGCTTGCCGGCTTCTCCTGTGCAGAGGCTGCCGATCCGATAAGCAATCCAGCTAATGCAACCGGAAGCGTTTTGAATAGTTGTAATTTCATAGTTTTTCTATATAACGTTGAATAAGCGTTGCTTACCCTTTGCAATAGCCATACCAAAAACTACAGACGCGTAAAAATACTTATCAACTTTTCCACAACTTCAGGTTTAAATGGTATCCAATTACTGCTTCACCTTATCTATTTAATATTACCGGCAAATTTCCATCGCGTACTAAAATTTTCGGGTAATTGCTGGTTGGTTAACAGCGCTCTAACCATTTCAACCGGCATGTTATTTTCGCGCAATATGCGATCGTGAAACTGGATGTTGGTCATTTTACCACTTTGTACAAGCTCCTTATGCAAGGCCCTGAACTGCAGCCCGCCCAACATATAGCCAATTTGATAAAGCGGCCCGTAACCTCCGGTAAAAGAACGACGCACCTCTGCCTCTGCGTTGGCCCGTTCAAAACCTACACGATCTACCAGAAAATCGATACATTGCTTAGGTGTCCATTTTCCTAAATGATAATTCATTGAAAAAATAATGCGTGCACAACGGTGCATGCGCCAAAAAAGCATTCCGATTTTATCTTCAGGAGATTTAGGGAAATTCTGGTCCCAAAGCAGCATTTCCCAGTAAAGCGACCAGCCTTCAGTCCAGAAAGGTGTACTAAACACTTTTCGATAAGGCTTATAGCGACTTTGCATAAAATATTGCAGGTTATGTCCGGGAATAAGTTCATGAAAAACCACTGCCCTTGAAAAGTGTCTGTTATTACCGCGCAAGGTCATCATTTTGGCCTCTTCGCTCATATCTTCTGTTGGGTAAGCAATTAATACCGATTCGCCACCTAAGAAAAACGGAGCAAACAATTGTTCCTGCGGGCTTAACATGCGCATACGCCAGCCTTCTTTGGCCATTGCCGGAATAGCAATCAGCTTGTTTTTTTCTACAAAATTTATGGCTTCGTTAGCCAGTTCATAAACCAGTTCGGGCTGTTTACCCAATTCGGGATAATCGGTTTTTACCTTTTCGAGCGCTTTTTTCCAATCATTACCAAAACCCATTTGTTGCGAGGCTTTGAGCATTTCGGCATCGCACCAGGCAAACTCACGCATGGCAATGGCTTCGATCTGTTCGGGTGTATAGGCAATCATTTCATCCTTTAAATTGCTTAACAAGGCATTCCTGCCTATCGGATTACCAATAATACCACTTCCATCATCCTGAACGTTAGCGGGTTTGGCTATTTTACCCAATACCGCAGCATAATCTTTCAGCGCATCAACCACTTCCGGATAAACCGATTTGGTAGCTTTGGTGAATTGTGGATCGTAGCCATCGTAAAATTTATAGGCTTCGGTAAATACAGTAAGGTATTGATTGATGGTTTGCTGCGCCCAGAAAGCCTGTACAGGGTTAACAGCAAGTTCATTGTTTTCTACCGCCTTTGCGGTTTTGCGTATTGATGCCTGCAATTGTTCGAATTGCTGTTGGGCTGTTTTACCATCCTGCTGCTGACCAATCCTTCGCTTTGCTTCAAAATCGAGCAAGGTATTGGCAAAAGGCAAAGTAAAAATACTGGTTTTAAAATCTGCATAGTTTTGTTGTAAAACTGCAGCATCGGAAAGGATATCGCGCTTAAGTAAGAGGTAATCTACCCTTTCGTTTACAGTAAGTTTATTAAATGGCAGTGCCTTTAATTGTTTTTGCCACGTAGCATAAAAGCGTTCCATGCGCTTAAAGTATTCTTCCGACCGCTTGAGGCTGTATTTGCGATTAAGCATGGTCTCATCAGCCTGATATTGATTAATGAGTGGGCTTACAAGGCTGGCTTCGTTGTTTTGGGCCTGTACTTTTACCGTAAAAATTAAAAGTAAAAACAGCGGAAATAGTTTGCGCATAAATGGTTTGGGTTAGCTGACGCAATATAAATAAACAGAAAGAATTGGCCACAAAGAAGCAATGTAACTTCTTGAAGATGCACTGCTATCACCGTTACACGATGCTTAAACGGAGTGCTTTTAATCCGCTTAATCCCTGCAGATCTTCCAAATCAAGATCTTCGGTTTCTGCACCCAATACTCCGGTTTCCTGTAAGTATTTTACAAAGGGAAGGTAGTCGTCTATATCCCGCTTATTGAAATAAATCAGTGCCAGTTTATCAGGCTGGGTTAGCCGCTCCTCTGAATTACGGATGAGCACTTTATCGATCCGTTTTTTAATCATCTGGTACCTGATGTTGTAAGCTCCTTCAACATCAAACTTTCTTTCATCAATTCGGAAACTGATGTCGATTGGATGATTGTGAATAAAAATCAACTGAGTAGTGGCCAGTTTAACAGGCAGATCAGGCTGGCGCTGCCGCACCATTTTAGCAATTGCCGCCATTGATGAAAGTTGCCACAAACGCAGGTTTTTCAGATGAAAGTGATTAAAAATCCGGTCTGGAGCGATAGATTGCCCAATGTAGATGTCGTACTCCACCCCATCGGTTCTGAATTTTTCGAAATAACAGGGGAAAGATTCCTGCAATTTTTCGCGTTCAGCTTCGAAATAATTGTTAATATCGGTATTAATCAGTTGCATGGAGGTTTCTAAAGCCTGCCGGTTCTTGTACACCTCACCACCCTGAATTGAAATACTTTCGAGATACTGACCGATAATCTTTTGGGTATTGGGATGTGATTGCGAAATGAGTTTTAAATAATCGCTGGTTTCTTCATTGAGGAAAATATTGAGGCTGTTTTCTTCGGTGGTATTCAACTCGTTACCATGCAAAATGGTATTCCATTTATTGCAGTTAAAAATAATTTCAACCAGTAAGGCATCGGTATAAGTTTTACTGAGCTGTTCGAGTGTATCGCGAAGCAGGCTTAGATGTAGATTCAGATCAGCCTTACTCGCGGCATTTCTTTCGGTCGTAGAATTTCTGATATCTATTGCTCCATAAAATGGATAAACTGCTGTAAAGCTGATATCTTCGGTACGCAGAGGCAAATTCTTTTTCCTATCGTGCAGGTAATGCCAGGCTGCCTCATTAAATTTCCATTGTACAGCAGGTTGAATAGACGTATATTTTTCTTTAATGATGTTTTCGATCTCGAGATTAAATTCATCTATATACACCTGAAGTAACTGGGCAATGGGTGCCAATACCTGCTCCAATAAAGTGATTTTCTTTTCATCGAAAGTTTCGCCGACCCAGGTATGCATGCCCAATACCCCAACCAAAACCTGATTATGAAATACTGGCAAAAGCGCCATCGATTTCACATTAAGTTCTCTAAAGCGCTCTAACCAGGGAAACATTTCCCTGCTTTCGGCCCAGATATCGGGCGAATAAAAGGAATTAGGGTTTGCTGCGTAGCCTTCTGCAATTTGCTGAAAAGCTTCGGGGCTTAAGGTTTCTTCGCCCCAAACCGAGAAAAGCAATCCACTACCTCCTTTTACATAACCATAAACCATTTTATTGTTAACCCTTACAAAAGGGAAAAGATCGAACTGGATATTGGCATTTTGAACCAGGACTTTAAGCGATTGAATGACTTCTGCATAAGCCACCCCTTCATTACCTGGAGCCCGACTCAACCTTACGGCTTTAATATTTTCGACGGCCTGCCTTGCTGTAACATCGGTAATGGTGAGTACCGAAATCCCCCTGAGTTCGAAAAGCGACAAAGGCAATATCTGCTGCAGTTTTTCAAGTCCGGCTTCATCGCTTAAATATTGTTGCAGTTCGCGATAACTAAGCTCGGGCAAAGGTTGCTTAGCTTTTACCCCGATAAAATCTGTGTTTACGCCAATATGAAAATAACCTGGCAAAGCCGTATCTGAATTGATTCCGGCATGATATTTTTCCTTTAACGGAGCATGGAAAGCATACAGTTCATTCAGGATAAAAGAATAGATAAAATGCAGTCGATCCTGTTGCTGCTGTTCGGGGCTTCTCGATCCGGCAAAACTGTTGTTATCTTTTTCTTTCTGTTCGAGCAGCTCATACATCAGCCCGGTTCCGTAGAAAGTGATGGGCTGCATAGGTGCACAAAGGCCCCAAGCCTGATAATCTTCGGTTAAAAGTGTCGACGAAAGACAGGCGTACATGTGCTCCAACAGTAACTCGTGCTGGTAAATGTCTTCCAGGGGAATAACCTGATTATCGATTCCCTGCTTTTCAAATTCTTTTAAGGCATTGCGGTAAAGGGCAGATTTTACGGTTTGCTCTTCTTTAATTTTCCGGCGCAGGTATTGTATAAAGGGGCCAAAAGAGATGGCCGAATCTACACCGTGTACATCCGGAAAATTCAAAGCAATGTTAAATATGCGCTTTTTCATCTCTTTAAGTTTAAATCATACCAGCTGCAGCACGGTAAAAGCTTAAGAAAAACTTAATTTAAATACCCCTCTATTTGTTTATAAAGTTTTTCTTTATCGCTAGGCCTTAGTGCGTCGGCTACTGCGAGCTTGCCATTTTTCAAAATGAGGTACCTCGGTATACCATAACCTTTGCCTTCCCAAAGTTTATTAATCAAATCGGTTTGCAGCGCCATATTGGTTCGAATATGATTGCCGGATAGCTTGTAATATTTGATCATGTCTTTCCATTGCTGATCTGCACTTTCCTTATCCATAGAAATATAAAGCATTTCTACTCCTTTAGAGGTAAGAAACTTATCCAGATCTGCACCATGCGCAAATTCTGCTTTGCATGGACCACACCAGGTGGCCCAGATATCAACAAATACTGTTTTATCTTTAAATTGCCCCATCAGCTCATCCAAACTATTAACCTGATCGTAGTTAGCTACAAATTTCTGACTTGTAACAAAATCCTTTTGGGCATTTTTATGGAACACAAGCACTTCATTCGCTACTGGCTGCAGATAAGCCGTATAAGCACTTTTTGGATAGCTAGTTTTAAATTTATTAAAGAGTTCAACCAAAATAGGTTGATATTTTTGCTGCATCAATTCATCAGAGAGGAAACTGGCCAGCATATACTCCCTCACATTACCTGTTAAATTCTTTTCGAAACCAGCATAACGGCGTTCAAGATAGATCTCTTCTGAGGCAGGGGCTTCAATAACATTCCCGCCATTTTTCTCATGTAAGTATTTACCAGCGTAATAATCAGAATAATATCGAACATAATAATAAAAGTCAGGCGCATTAAGTCCCTGACTACCATTAACCGGATATTCTTTATAGATTTTTGCCCAAAGGTCTTTAAATTCTTGTTTAAATACAGCTTTACTTCCAGGCTTCAGCGTTGCAAAATAAAGCATCACAGGCACATGCGCTGCAATTGCTGCATAATCACTTGCTACCCTTTCCTTAAAAAACTGATAGAAGGTGTTGGTAATCTTATTTTCTTTTAACAGCTGCTCATACGGCATAAGCTCCTTTTTTTCATCAGCAGCCAAAAGTGCCATCATACCGCTAGCAGTACTATCGGTCTTATAATAATTATCTGCACGCGATTGGTAAAAGGCTGTGCTCCGCTGGTTGAGCAGCAATTGACCGTCCTTGTTGCTCCCCTGATATTGGATGGTTTGTACCCCGGTTTTATTGAAATCGAATACTATTGAGGTTTCGCCTGGCTCGATAAAAAAATTAAACCGCTTTTCGCTGTTGATTAAATAAACATTGGCAATCTTACTAATCTTGAAATTCAGGTTTAAGGTACTATCCTTATCAAACCACATTTCTTTTCTTGCAGGATAAAAAGTAGTATTATTAACCGGTAACTGAACAATAACCTTTTTCTCTTTTGCGGCTATAAACTTAATTTTCAGCGTGGCTTCCTGGGCAAACACCATTAAATTTATGCTCAGGAGCAATAAAGCAAGTACATATTTTTTCATAGGATTGATACTTCAGCGTTTTTGATTACTAAACCAAGTACTTTAAATTGCTAAATAGAACTAAAATAGCAAATTTAACCTATAAAACTATCCTTCACTGAAGTAAAAATATGATGCGTAGCTACCAGCCAATAGCCTTATCATCTCCACGTGGGTCTGCCCCGCCCTGGTAGTTGCCCCATTGAGTTCTTAATATGGCATCTACCCTTCCTATCGATCCCCTTTGTACAATATTATAGCCTTTAGCTTTTAATTTTTGTGTAGCCAGGCTATCAATTGCATCTTTTTCTACATATACCTCATCAGGCAACCATTGGTGGTGAAACTTTTTAGCAGCCACGGCTTTTTGCATTGACATATCGAAATCAATTACATTAATGATGGTCTGAAATACGGAGGTAATAATGGTTGAGCCACCAGGTGTACCTACCACCATAAACAGTTTCCCGTCTTTCTCCACAATTGTAGGCGTCATGGAGCTTAACATTCTTTTATTGGGCGCTATGGCATTGGCTTCGCCACCAACTAAACCATACATATTGGGGGCACCGGGTTTAACCGAAAAATCGTCCATTTCGTTATTCAAAAGAAAACCGGCTCCCTTTACTGCGACCAACGAGCCATAAGATCCATTTAGTGTAGTGGTAATAGAAACGGCATTCCCATCGCGGTCTACGATAGAAAAATGGGTGGTTTCTTCGTGCTCTATACCTTTAATTTCTCCGGCTATTATACTACTGCTGGGGGTTGCCGCAGCCCAGTTAAAGTTTGCCATTCGGTTTTTATTATAGGCAGCATTTAATAACTGTTGTTGCGGTACAGCATAAAAATCAGGATCGCCTAAATGTGTTGCGCGATCTGCATATACCCGCCGCTCAGCCTCTACAATTACCTGTACAGTAGAATCGGCATTGTGTCCCCATTTTTTTAAAGGATATGGCTCTACAGATTGGAGCAACTGAATTAAAGCAATACCGCCGCTACTGGTTGGCGGCATGGTAATAATCTTATAACCTTTATAATTACCGGTAATTGGTTTTCGCCAGGTAGCGTGGTAGTTTTTTAAATCCGCCAGGGTAATTAAGCCTTTGCCACGTTGCATTTCGGCCACAACCGAATCAGCTACGGCACCTTCGTAAAAACCTGCCCTGCCTTTCTCCTGAATCAGCTTTAAGGTATTGGCCAATTCCTGCTGTACCAATACATCATTTTCCTGCCATGGGTGTTCTAAATTTACAAGCGCTGTTCCGTTAGGATTAAAATCCATTAATTTTCTGTGCAAACTATTCAGCTCGCTGGCTTGCCGGCTCGTAATTTTAAAACCATTCTTGGCCAGATCTATTGCAGGCTGTATTACCTGTGCCCAGGTTAGTTTTCCATATTTTTTATGGGCTTCTACCATGCCATCAACCGATCCGGGTACTCCGGCAGCTAAATGCCCATACAAACTCTTATCTACTATCGGATTACCGGCGGCATCCAGGTACATATCCCTGCTTGCCGCAGCCGCCGCCTTCTCCCTAAAATCCAAAGCATTTATTTCGCCATTTGCACCGCGGTATACCATAAAACCACCGCCGCCAATGTTACCGGCGTTGGGGTAAACAACAGCAAGGGCAAACTGTACGGCTACAGCCGCATCAACAGCATTGCCGCCTTTTTTTAAAATATCAATCCCCACCTGCGAAGCTTCGGGATGGGCAGAAACCACCATGCCATTTTTATATTCTCCGCTATTGTTTTTACCTAATTGCCCGGTTACGCAACCTGCCAATAAAGCAACAAGGCTGAGGAAGCTTACCGATTTTTTAAAATTATTGAGGGGCTTTATAGTTCTCAGCATCTTTGTATATCTTTTCAATTACTTCGTTATTTTTCTCGGTAATTACTTTTCTTTTCAGGCTTAATTTTGGCGTAAGTTCACCACCATCAATGCTCCACTCTTTAGGTAATAGCGCAAATCTTTTTACCTGCTCCCACTTACCGAAATTTGCATTAGCCGCTTCAATCACTTCGTTGTATTTAGCTAATACCTGTTCGTTTTTAATCAACTCATCTATTGTTGTAAAATTAATACCTTTCCGTCCTGCCCAGGTTTTTAAAGTTTCGAAGTTAGGTACAATCAGTGCAGAAGGGAATTTCCTGTTTTCGCCCAAAACCAGAATCTGTTCGATAAAGATCGATTCCTTGTATTTATTTTCAAGTATCTGAGGGGCTACATATTTGCCACCTGCAGTTTTAAACATTTCTTTCTTGCGATCGGTGATCTTTAAAAAACGGCCATCTACCAATTCACCAATATCACCTGTATGGAACCAGCCATCCTGGTCTATCGCTTCACTGGTTAAATCAGGGCGGTTATAATAACCTTTCATTACCTGGTGTCCCCGGGTTAATACCTCGCCATCTTCGGCAATTTTAACTTCAACGCCTTTAATTACTTCGCCAACGGTGCCAAACATGGTGCCGCCAAAATGGTTTACGGTAATTACCGGTGATGTTTCGGTTAAACCGTAACCTTCAAAAACCGGCATACCAGCTGCCCAAAATATCCGCGCTAAACGTGGGTTCAGTGCCGCCCCTCCTGATACGATTACCACAATTTCTCCGCCTAAAGCTTCCTGCCATTTTTTAAACACAAGTTTGCGGGCAATGCCCAGCTGAAAGTTATACCAGGCACCTGCGTTAACCGAATATTTTTCGGCCAAAGCAACCGACCAGAAGAAAATGCCTCTTTTAATGCCAGTTAACGATTTCCCCTTCTCCATAATCTTATCGTACACTTTTTCGAGTAACCTCGGAACGGTAGAAAATGCATTGGGTTTCACCTGCTGAATATCGGCTACAATGGTTTCCATGCTCTCGGCATAGTACACTGCTGTAGAATTGAACAGGTACAGGTAAATAATCATCCGTTCGAAAATGTGCGATAAAGGCAAAAAGCTTAATGCTTTTTTCACCCCCTCGGGAATCACTACCGATGAATTAACAAAGTTAGCCACCAGGTTGTTGTGCGTAAGCATTACCCCTTTAGGTGTACCTGTTGTACCTGAAGTATAAATCAGCGTCAAAACGTCTTCGGGCTCTACTTTTGCCCGATAATCATCCAGATTGATCTCAGTAGCAGCTTTACCTTCGGTTATCAGCACATTCCAGTTTTCGGCTTCGGCAATTTCATTGAAACTGTAAATCTTAATGGCTGGGTTGATGGCATCGGCACAGGGCTTTATTTTTTTATACAATTCTTCGTCGGCTACAAAAACAATCGAGATCTCTGCATCTTTTAATATAAACTGGATGTCGTGTTCGGCCAGTGTAGGATACAGCGGAATCTGGTAAGCCCCAATTTGGTTGGCGGCAAAATCGGCAATGTTCCATTCGGGCCTGTTGTGCGACATTACAGCCACTCTTCCGCCCTTGGTAATGCCTTGTTTAATTAAACCGCGACTTAAATTATCTACTGCTTCACAAAAATCGGCTGTACTATAATTTATCCATTTGCCTTTAATTTTCCCACTGATGAATTCCTGCTTGGGATTTTCGAGGCTATACTTCAAAAGATCAAAAACCCGTTTAATTTCTGCCGCCATATTGAATTGTTATTATTTGGTTAAGTTAAAAAATCAATCATAAAGATTGACCATTATGCTCCTCTTTAATTAAAATAATACATCCAGCTTAGCCAAAAGCCGTATTTATTCTGATCAAAAATTTAAAACTAAACTTAGCAATTACAAAATTACTATGCAAGCATTGTTTTTTAATCGTTCATGATTTTGACCTTAAAAACAGAAACGGCATCAAAGTTGTTAGGCAGATAATTATTTTACAAAAACATATCAATTATGAAAAAGTTATTTACAATTTTAGGATGCATTGCATTATTTGCCCTGAGTACAACAAACGTTAAAGCTCAAAACTATAAAACCGGATTAGGTTTAGGTATTGATTTTGGCGATGGTGCAACATTGGTAGGTCCATCGATCAGACACCACTTCAGCTCAAAAGCTGCTATTCAAGGCGATGTGTTATTTGGTGGTAATTCTACCATCATCCAGGGATTTTTACAGTACAACTCTTCAATTCCAGGAGCAAAAGGTTTAGATTGGTATCTTGGTGGTGGTCCATCTATTCAATTGTATGATGGTGGTTCTAACTTCTATTTGGTACCAATGGTTGGTTTAGACTATAAATTTTCAGGAGCTCCTTTGGCACTTGCCTTAGACTGGAGACCAAGACTTTACATCGGATCTAACGACAGCGATTTTAATGCCGGCAGATTTGGTTTAGGTTTTAGATATACTTTCTAAGCTAAGCGCAGCGCACATGGCGCTATGCATAAAAAAATCCCGTAAGAAATTAATCTTACGGGATTTTTTTATGCACAACTGAGCACTGCCAACTGAAAACGGTTAACTATACTCCAGTCCATTTTTTCAATACTGCTTTTTGAGCTGCTGTTGCATTTTCGTTCACAGTTGCTTTTAAGCGAACATTCGGATTTTCTTTCAGGGTTAAAGAAATTTCTTTTTCCAGTCCATCACGTTTAACTTTAAGTTTAAGCACATCGCCAATGTTCTTTTTGGCAACCAACGGAATTGCATCTAAAGAAATCATAGGGCTTTTTAACCTCACGGTTGATAATGCATCGCTCAATGAGGTATCATCCAAGCTCAATACTATATCGTTCACATTTAATCCACTGGTCCAGGCTGCAGAATTTCTTACTGTAGCAGTAATTGCCAAACCATCGTTGGTTAACTGTCCGGAAGCACCGGTAACCGGTTTACCTGGGGTAGCATTTTCGGTCGAAACATCAACACCAGCATAACCGAAATATTTCACATATTCTACATCATCAACACCATTAACATATTTTGCCCAGAAATTGGTAAAGCTAATGCCCGATATTTTTTCGACCATAGCTTTAAATTCTGCATCGGTATAACCGCGTTTTAAAGTTTTGCATTGCAGGTACATCGCTTTCATCACATCATCTAAGCTTTTAGCACCTTTTGTGGCATTAATAATTTCCAGATCCATCAAAATACCGATCACCTCACCTTTATTGTAGTAAGAAATCGAATTGTTTTTTGAGTTTTCATTAGGTCGGTAGCCAATAATCCAGGCATCGTAACTGGAAGAAGCTGCCGACTGGTACTTAGCACCCGGTGTGTTTAGAACTGTACCTACACCACCTGCCAAATCTTTTAAAAATTCGTTTACATCGGTAAAACCTGCACGGTGCAAATATTTGTTTTCGTAATAAGAAGTAAAACCTTCAGCAACCCAAAGGTTGGTGGTGTAATTTTCGTTATCGTAATCGAATGGGCCTAAAGCAATCGGGCGCAAACGCTTCACATTCCAAAGGTGGTGATACTCATGCGCAACCAAACCTAAAAAGCCTTTGTAACCCTCAGCTGTGTTGTAAGCATTTCTGCTTGCACCTAAAGTGGTAGAGTTTAAATGCTCTAAACCACCGCCACCTTTTAAAAAGTTGTGAACAATAAACAAGTAGTATTTATTTGGATTTTCGCCATAAACTGCAGTTTCTTTCTCTACAATTTTAGCCATATCCACTTTCAGTTTTTCTTTGTCGTAGTTACCTCCGCCATACATGGCTACTTCATGTCGCACACCTGCAGCAGTAAACTCAAAGGTATCCTGGTTACCTACTTCAATCGGGCTATCGTACAAGATATCGAAATCGGTAGCTTTATAGGTAAACTGCTCGCCCGCAACCGGGGTTAAACCGGTAGAAACTTTAGACCAAGTATTAAATGGAATAATTTTAACTGTACTTGGCGATTTAATCATGCCATCCGGATGCATAAAAATTGCCGTAGGCGATAAAAATGCATGCGACTCATCGATAAATGCTGTACGAACAGAAATTTCAAATGCATAAACACGGTAGTTAACCTGAATATCTTTGGCTTTTGCCGAAAAGATCCGCCAGGTATTTTTTCTTACTTTTTCTACCTTAACGGCTTTGCCAGCTGCAGTAGCTTTAAATTCTTCAACGCTTTTTTCAAATTCGCGAACCAGGTAAGAACCAGGGGTCCAAACCGGCATTTTTACATCTACATAATCTTTTGCCAGGCCAGAAATATTCATCTGCACCTCAGCATAATGCGCTTGCGGCTCTTTAAAAGAAACCTCAAAGCCTATTTTTACCTGCGCCTTCGCTGCCATAATACACGTTAGTAGTAAAACTAAACTTAAAATTGATTTTTTATTAAACATATTCACTTGCTTTGCTGCAAATTTAGATTTATTGACGGGTTTTCGGTATGAAATAGCTAAATGTGATGTAAAATAGTTGTTTCTGTCCTATTGGGTCATGGTTGATGGCTAATGATCTTTTGGCCAGTTAAACTATAAAACTCAATCGCCATTCTTGCCTCAAACTGATTTGTAGCCTTAAAATATGCGTTACACCTTGTTCACGATTAGCTTAACTCTCAACTGAAAACTGCCAACGCTAAACTGTAGAGCTGTAACATCCTTAATACAACAAATTTAGGACTAAACTATTTGGATATTTTTGCGCTCTAATGTTGGAACATTAATGTTATTTTAATGTTTTGAACACGCACGACACAAATTTTAACATGAAGAAAAGGTATATATTTTATGCTGTTTTAGCACTGGGCCTGGCCTATCTGGTATATTACAGAATTAACGCAAACAAAAAACTAGAGGGAAAAGGTGGTGCATCTGCTGGTGCAGGGAAAGGTAAATCAGGTGGAAAAGATGGCAAACAGGCACCGCTTGTGGTTGATGGTATTGTGGTTAAACCAGTATCGTTTGATAATGATCTGGAAGTAACCGGTGCTATCGAAGCCAATGAATCGGTAGTGCTCAAAAGTGAAGTTTCGGGCCTGGTTACCGGCATTTATTTCCAGGAAGGCACCACAGTATCTAAAGGCAGTATATTGGTAAAAGTAAACGACAGAGATATACAGGCGCAATTGCAGGATGCACTAACCAAGCAAAAACTTTCTGCAACTAACGAAAACCGGGCAAAACAACTACTGGCTAAGGGAGCTATCAGTCAGGAAGAATACGATACTGCCCTTGCAGATTTAAAATCATTGCAGGCACAGGCACAACTAATCAGGGCACAGCTGGCCAAAACTACTATCCGGGCACCTTTTACAGGCCGTGTGGGTTTGCGTAGTATCTCTGCCGGCACCTATTTAACCCCTGCCACCGTAATTGCCAATCTGGTAAGCACCAATCCGGTTAAGATTACTTTTTCAGTTCCGGAGAAATATGCCGGTCAGGTTAAAATCAATTCTGAAATTATTTTTACGACTGATGGCTCTGCTAAACAAAACAAAGGAAAAGTGTATGCGATAGAACCCGGCATCAATGCCACTACACGTACTTTACAAATCAGGGCTTTAGCCCCCAATGCAGATAATGCGCTGTTACCAGGATCTTTTGCTAAAATTAAACTGGCATTAACTACGCTTCAAAATGCAATCCTGATCCCTAACGAAGCCGTTATTCCGGTTTTAAAGGGTAAGATTGTTTATATCCAAAAGGATGGTAAAGCACAGGAAGTTAAAGTAGAAGCTGGCACCCGTACCGATGAAAATATTGTGATTACCTCAGGACTTAAAGCAGGCGATACGGTTTTAACTACCGGATCGATGGCTTTAAAGAAAGATGCACCGGTTAAAGTTCATTTGGTTAAAGAATAATTATGAGTATCTCCACCACGAGTATAAAAAGGCCGGTTCTGGCCATTGTAATGAACTTGCTGATTGTTCTATTTGGGATAATTGGCTACACCTTTCTGGGTGTGCGCGAGTACCCTTCTATCGATCCGACGGTGGTTTCGGTAAGAACCTCTTATCCAGGGGCCAATTCGGATATTATTGAATCGCAGATTACCGAACCGCTTGAAAAATCGATCAATTCCATTGATGGGATCAGGAATATTTCTTCATCCAGTAACCAGGGCGCAAGTAACATCACCATTGAATTTAACCTCGATAAAAATATTGAAGAGGCAGCTAACGATGTCCGCGATAAAGTTTCGCAGGCAGCCAGAAACCTGCCTAAAGATATTGACGGATTACCGGTTGTAAGTAAGGCTGATGCCAACTCCGACCCGATTTTATCGATGACGATCCAGAGCGATAAACGCAACACGCTCGAATTAAGCGATTTTGCTGAAAACGTAATTGCCGATCGTATTCAAACCATTCCGGGGGTAAGTAGTGTTCAAATTCAGGGTCAGCGCAAATATGCCATGCGCATTTGGATGGATCCGAATAAACTGAGCGCTTATGGACTAACCTCGCAGGATATAGTTACCGCTTTAGATAACGAAAACGTAGAGCTGCCATCGGGTAAAATTACCGGCGCAACTACCGAACTTACGGTTAAAACCCTCGGTAAACTAACCAACGAAAGCCAGTTTAATAACCTGATCTTAAAATCAGACAGCAACCAGGTGATTAAATTAAAAGATGTAGGTTATGCCGTTTTGGGACCTGAAAATGAGGAAACCGTTTTACGCGAATCAGGCAGACCGATGGTTGCGGTTGCCATTATTCCACAACCGGGAGCGAACTACCTCGATATCAGTAAAGAGTTTTATAAACGTTTCGATAAATTGCAGGCCGATATTCCGCAGGATATCAAGTTAAAAGTAGCCTTAGATAATACGCTCTTTATTAAACGTTCTGTTACTGAAGTAGCTGAAACCATCGGCTTATCGCTGGTACTGGTAATTTTAATTATTTACCTGTTTTTTAGGGATTGGGCTATTGCTTTCAGGCCGTTGATCGATATTCCGGTATCGCTCATTTTCACTTTCTTTATCATGTATGCCTTTGGCTTCTCAATCAACGTGTTGAGTTTACTGGCTATTGTACTGGCAACTGGTTTGGTGGTGGATGATGGTATCGTAGTTACCGAAAATATATTTAAAAAGGTAGAAGAAGGCATGTCGCCATTTGAGGCCGCGATAAAAGGATCAAACGAAATCTTTTTTGCTGTAATTTCGATTTCGATCACCCTTGCCGCGGTGTTTTTACCCGTAATTTTCTTGCAGGGTTTTGTGGGCCGTTTATTCCGCGAATTTGGTGTGGTAATTGGTGCTGCCGTATTGGTATCGGCCTTTGTTTCGCTTACGCTAACCCCAATGCTGAATGCCTACCTGATGAAAAAAGGTGGACATAAACCATCACGTTTCTACAATTGGACCGAACCTTACTTCGTAAAATTAAACGATGCCTACGAAGCGAACCTGAATAAATTTTTAGATAGAAGATGGCTTTCGGTACCAATTATCCTGGTTTGTATAGGCCTTATTTTCCTTTTCTGGAAGATATTGCCAAAAGAAACTGCTCCTTATGATGACCGTAGTGCGATTAATATCAATGTATCTACACCAGAGGGTGCCTCATTTGCCTATACCGATAAGTTCATCATGAAACTGAACCAACTGGTAATTGATTCCGTTCCCGAAAAGAATGTGAACATTACCATCAGCTCGCCAAGTTTTGGTGGTTCGGGTGCGGTAAACTCTGGTTTTGTGAGGATGGGGTTAACCGATCCGGAGTCAAGGGAACGTTCGCAGAAGGACATTGCAGACATGCTTACGCGTGTAACTAAAAAATATACCGAAGGTAAAACCATTGTGAGCCAGCAACCTACCATTTCCGTTGGTCGCCGTGGTGGATTGCCCATCAGTTACATTATTCAGGCACAAAATTTTGAAAAGCTGCGCGAAAAAATTCCATTGTTTATGGATGCCGTAGCCAAAGACCCTACATTTACCGTTTCGGATGTGAATCTGAAATTTAACAAACCCGAAATTAACCTGACCATTGACCGGGATAAAGCCAAAAATTTAGGCGTTTCTATTTCAGCAATTGCGCAAACCCTTAATTTAGGATTAAGCGGACAAAGGTTCTCTTACTTTTTCATGAACGGGAAACAATATCAGGTAATTGGCCAGTTTGACCGTGGCGACAGGAAAGATCCGCTGGATTTAAGTTCGGTTTACGTACGTAACGATAAAGGCGAACTGGTTCAGCTCGATAACCTGGTAACTGCTAAAGAAGAAAGCAGTCCGCCGCAATTGTACCGCAACAACCGGTTTATTGCGGCTACCGTTTCTGCAGGTTTAGCTCCAGGCAAAAGTATTGGCGAAGGTATTGATGCCATGGATGCCATTTCGAAAAAAGTATTAGACGAGACTTTCTCTACTGATTTGAGTGGCGAATCGCGCGATTTTAAAGAAAGTTCATCTAATACCGTCTTCGCTTTTGGCCTGGCTCTTCTATTGGTTTATTTAATCCTTTCGGCACAGTTTGAGAGTTTTAAAGATCCGATTATTATCATTTTAACCGTACCTATGGCAGTTGCGGGCGCCTTTTTATCACTCTGGTTATGTGGTCAAAGCTGGAATATTTTTAGCCAGATTGGTACCATTATGCTTATTGGCTTGGTAACTAAAAACGGTATCTTAATTGTAGAATTTGCCAATCAGCTCAAAGAAAAAGGCATAGCTATTCCCGAGGCCATCAGAGAAGCTGCTGTTTCGCGTTTACGCCCCATTTTAATGACGAGCTTAGCCATCGCCATTGGTGCCTTACCTATTGCACTGGCATTGGGTGCTGCGGCAAAAAGCCGTATGAGTATGGGAACCGTAATTGTGGGTGGCACCACGTTCTCGTTGGTATTAACCCTGTTTGTAATCCCGGCCATTTACTCTTACTGGGCCAAACCTTACAAGCCGAATAAAGAATTAAAAGAAGCCCATCGTTTTGAACAGGAAGCTTTACATATAGAAGAATAAGATGAGCAAGAAATTAAGAATATTTATCCTGCTGATAAGCTTATCGCTTTCGGGTTTTGCGCAAGAAAAGCTTAGCCTGCAAGAAGCCATTACCATTGCTTTACAGAATAATTACGATATAAAAATCAGCAAAAACCAGGTTGATATTGCAAAAAACAATGCCAATATTGGTAATGCAGGTATGCTACCCAACCTAACCGGAAGTTATACCAACGGCGGAAGTATCCAGAATACCCGCCAAACACCTGCAACCGGACCAGACAGGGTAATTACCGGTGCTAAAAGTACCAATAGCAGCTATGGTGCCGATTTAAACTGGACCATTTTTGATGGTTTTACCATGTTTGCCAATTACGATCGACTGAAAGAATTGCAAAAACAAGGAGAGTTAAATGCCCGCTTAACCATTTTAACTACCGTTGCCGATGTAATTAATGCGTATTACGATATTGTAAGACAACAGCAGTTGGTTATTGCAGCCGATAGTGCTATGGATGTTTCCGTATTGCGCGCCAATATTGCCAAAACAAAACTACAGCTCGGCCGCGGTTCTAAACTGGATGTGTTAAGTGCACAGGTAGACTATAATACCGATACTTCCAGCTATTTGCAGGCAAAAAATACGCTACAGGTAGCCAAAGTGCGTTTAAACCAGCTAATGGTGAGGGATGCTGGTACTTCGTTTTCGGTGGATAATAAAATTGATGTAGATAAAGCCATTTCATTTAGTAAAATGGCCGAAATGGCCCAACAGCAAAATCCGAATGTGCAAAATGCGTTTATTAACCAGCGCATTGCCGCTTTAAACCTAAAATCAATCCGCGGAGCGCGCTATCCATCTGTAAGCTTAAATTCAGGCTACAGCAGGGCAAACAGTACCAGCCCAACGGGTTTTAACCAAAAGTTTGCGGCAAACGGGTTTACCTATGGTGTAACAGCCAGCATTAATCTGTTTAATGGCTTTTTACAACGCCAGCAGGAACGCAATGCCAAAATAGAGATCGATAATTCGGCCATTACCTTAAACAAAACCAAACTGGATGTAAATTCACAACTGCTTAGTGCATACGAAAATTACAGCACCTACCTGGATCTGATTAAGCTGGAACAGCGTAATGTAGATATTGCCAAAGAAAATCTGGATATTACCTTAGCCAAATACCGCTTAGGCAGCATTGCCCCATTAGAACTACGGGAAGCACAGCGTAATGCCATTGATGCTCAAAACCGTTTCATCGAGATGCAGTACCAGGCCAAAATAGCCGAAACCACTTTAAAAACAATTAGCGGAAGTATTGATTTGATTAATTAGCCCTTTAAGCTCGTATAAAGTAGTCTGAGCAGGTGGATGTTGAAACTTAAACTATCGGTTTGTTTCTACACGGGCTCTTTTTAAATTAAAAACGGCAATTATTTCTGATTAATGTTTAAAATACCTAAACAATTGATTAAAAACCTTTAACAAAATACGTCTCAGTTAAAATACTGCCAATAAGCGTTAAAATGAGGTAACGAAATTATTGCAAGTTTAAAATTCTGTAATTTATCTTTATATTTAATCCATGATACTTGTTGCAGATAGTGGCTCTTCAAAAACCGATTGGATGGGCTATCACAATGGCGAAACGCTTAAGTTTAGTACGCCGGGAATAAACCCTTATTTTTTAAATGAGCAGGAAATTTCCAAGTTAATTGCTAAAAATGAATCCCTAATCCAATATGCAGATGAGGTTAAAGAAATTTACTTTTTTGGCGCGGGTTGCTCTTCTCCTGATAAGCATGAAGTGGTTTCGAACGGGTTATCAACTGTTTTCACCAAAGCCTTTATTTCAGTAGATCACGATCTTTTAGGTTCGGTATACGCTACATGTGGAAATGCTGAAGGTTTAAACTGCATTTTAGGTACGGGTTCTAATATTTGTTATTTCGACGGGAAGAAAATACATGATGGTCACCATGGCCTGGGTTATGTTTTGGGCGATGAGGGTTCTGGTACTTTCTTCGGAAAAAAAGTACTGTTAAGCTACCTGTACAATAAAATGCCTTCAAACTTAGCTGCCGAATTTAAAAAAGCCTTTCCGGCAGAAAAAGAGCAGATCATTACCAATGTATACCAAAAACCATTTCCAAATATTTATTTGGCAGGTTTTAGCCGTTTTATGGCCAGCCATAAAGACCACCCTTTTATTCAGGAAATATTAAGAAAAGGATTTCAGGAATTTGTAGACACCAACGTTAAAGATTACCCGAAACATAAAAATGTGCCTTGTCATTTTGTAGGTTCTATTGCTTATTATTATCAGGATGCACTTATTTCGGTATTGCTTGAAAACGGCATCGAACCCGGCAAGATTCTGCAAAAACCTATAGATGAATTATTTAACTTCATCTTACATAAAGAAGGCATTGTACAACAGGCCAGCTAAATCTAAATCTACTTAATGCTATCATAAATTGTTAAAATATGTTTAAGATTGTAAACATAACGACACAAACTTTTGTTATACGTTTAAAAGCATATAATTGCTAACACATATGAAGAGAATACTGGTAGTAGATGATGATATTGAGGTTTTAGAAACCATACAATTGATACTGGAAATTGGCGGCTTTAAAGTTTCAGCACTAAACGATGGAGAAGAAATTTTTAACCGTATAGCACAATTTAACCCGGATTTAATTTTACTTGATATTTCGCTGGGCCACATCGATGGACGTATTTTGTGCGAACAGTTAAAATCTATAGAAAGCACTTCAAAAATTCCGATTTTACTGATTTCGGGCTTATATGATCCGAAAGATTTTACAACCCTGAACTATGGTCAGGATGATTTCTTATCCAAACCTTTTCAGATGGATGTACTCCTGAAGAAAATTTCAAAAATTCTTTCCCTGGAAGAAGACCAGCCAAGTTTTCTTTTAAATTAGAAACATCATACACGATTTTAAAGCCAAAAGACATACCGTTTTTTGGCTTTTCTCTTTTCGCCCCTTCCTTAACCAATCTGTCATTTTGGCAAACAAAACCCTTTGGAACAACCCTTGTTATGCAGGATATAGATTAAACAATTTACTTACATATGAGCATACAGGAAAAAGGAAATATCTCCATCCATACCGAGAATATTTTCCCTATAATTAAGAAGTTTTTATACTCTGATAACGAAATTTTTCTTCGTGAGTTAGTTTCTAACGCAGTAGATGCAGTTCAAAAGATTAAAAGACTAGGTTCACTGGGCCAGTTTAACGGCGAAGTTGGTGAGCCATTGGTACAGGTTGCAGTTGATAAAGCAGCAAAAACCATTACCATTAGCGATAATGGTTTAGGTATGACTGCCGAAGAAATTAAAAAATACATTAACCAGGTTGCATTTTCGGGGGCAAGTGAGTTTGTAGAGAAATTTAAAGATGCCAAAGATGCTAACGAAATCATTGGTAAATTCGGTTTAGGTTTCTATTCGGCCTTTATGGTAGCTGATTTGGTAGAAATACAGACCCTATCTTATCAGGATGGTGCAGAACCTGCTCGTTGGGTTTGCGATGGCAGTACCGAATTCGAGATCACCGAAGGCACCAAAACCACCCGTGGTACCGATATTATTCTTCACGTAAATAAAGATTCGGAAGAGTTTTTAGAAGAATCGAAACTTCAGGAAATCCTGGATAAATACGCTAAATTTTTACCTGTTCCAATTAAATTCGGCACCAAAACACAATCTGTTGGTGATGGTGTTGATGAAGAAGGTAAAGCAAAATACAACGACGTAACTGTTGATAACATCATCAACACCACGAACCCAATCTGGACAAAAGCTCCTGCAGATTTGTCAGACGAAGATTACCTGAGTTTTTACCGCGAATTGTATCCGTTTTCAGAGGAACCTTTGTTCTGGATCCACTTAAATGTTGATTATCCGTTTAACTTAACCGGCGTATTGTATTTCCCTAAGTTGAAAAACGACTTCGAAATGCAACGCAACAAAATCAAATTATACTCACGCCAGGTATTTATTACCGATGAGGTAAAAGATATTGTGCCTGAATTCCTGATGTTGTTGCACGGTGTAATCGATTCGCCTGATATTCCGTTAAACGTATCGCGTAGTTTCTTACAAGCTGATAGCAACGTTAAAAAGATTAACAACTACATTACCAAAAAGGTAGCTGATAAACTGGCCGAACTGTTTGCTAAAGACCGTAAAGCATACGAAGAAAAATGGAAAGACATTGGTCTTTTTGTTAAGTATGGTATGATTAGCGAAGAGAAATTTTACGACAAGGCTAAAGATTTCGCTTTGGTTGGCAACACCAAAAATGAACTTTATACTTTACCCGAATACAAGGAGAAGGTATCGCCTTTACAAACCGACAAAAATGGCAGCGTGGTTTATTTATACACCAACGATGCAGCTAAACAGGATGCCTTTATCCAATCGGCTAACAAAAAGGAATACGATGTTCTGGTACTCGATTCGCCGATCGACAACCATTTCATCAATCAATTAGAGCAAAAACTGGAAAAAACTTCGATTAAACGCGTTGATTCAAGTGTTGCTGATAAATTAATTGAGAAAGATGAGCAGAACGAACATGTTTTAACCGAAGATCAGGTTAAGGAAGTAACTGGCATTTTTGAAAAGGCCATTACCAAACCAGGCATGCACGTAGAAATTGTGGCTTTACATCCTGAAGAACTACCTGTTACCATTACCATGGATGAATTTATGCGCCGTATGAAAGATATGGCTGCCATGGGAGGCGGAATGGGCTTTTACGGCCAAATGCCTGACAACTACAAGGTAGCCATTAACGGTAACCACAAGCTGATTAGCAAAATCCTTAAATCGGATGAGGCAGAGCAAAGTACCTTAGCTAAACAAGCGGTAGATTTAGCGCTATTGGCACAAGGTATGTTAACAGGAGCAGAATTAACCGCTTTTGTGAGCAGAAGCGTAGCGTTAATTTAAGCAGCCTTAAAGCTGATTTATATAAAGGGGAGCACCAATTGGGTTGCTCCCCTTTTTTGTGGATTAATCAGCAAATCAGGGCAAAAAAAAATCCTGATTTACATCAGGACTTTAGGTAAGAATTTTCGGGAACTCTTAGATTAAAATTAATATTGTATTGGCTACTTTAAAGCGGCTTATTTCTGATTTACGTTAAAGTAATCTTTATGATCTTCGATCATTTTTGCAATGGTAGCAGCTTTTGTATCTGTAATTTTAAATTCAAAAGCAGGCTCCTGGTTTTTCTTAGATCTAACCATTTTCTCTGTATAAAAGCGGTATACTAAGCCGTTGGTTAATAAACCGTATTTAGCTTTAGTTTTACGGAAATATTTAGATAAGCGTGAATCGTGAATATCTAAATTATCGTTATGGTGTTTACACTCCACTAAAATAGTTGGTTCGCCATCTTTCATAATGGTATAATCAACCTTTTTGCTTTTCTTAACACCAAAATCTAAAACGGCTTCAGATTGAACCTCAGAAGGATCAAATCCTAAGATTTGAATAAAAGGCATTACTAAGGCATTCCGCGTTAAATCTTCAGATTGAACTTGTGGAAGCATTTTCTTAATTCTTACGGCAAATTGCCCGATTTCGTCTTTTAATTCCATGGTTATATCTTATTGGTAATTAATTTTTTAAATTATATTGACTGAATACCGAATTAGCAGTGATGATAATCTGATCTAAACTTTGTTTATCGAAAAAATTCCTGTTCAACATATCAACCATATAAGTAAGCTTAGTAATATCACCGGCACGCATGGTGAACTGAAAACTCTTCATTCCATCTTTGATGGCTTGTTGTACATAGTTACGCACAACCAGGAAAGATTTTCTGAAAGCATATTCGCTATCCAGCTTGCCCTCTACCATATTTTTCATATCAAGATTGCTGTATTCGTTCTGCATTCTCTGATAAATATCTGCGTTCATTCCTTGTTTTTTAAGGATGCCGTTGTAGTAGATTTTATTAAGTAAATACTCGTATTCGTTGTGTTTCATTTTGGAGGAAGATAGATGTAGGGGAATATTTTCTTGTTTCTCGGTATTATTTAAATCTTTTTATTGTTTTCAATTCTTTTAATTTCTAACCCAGCATTGTATGGCCTGTTTTTAATTAGCTTATCTACAGGCTACACAAGATTGGGTAGGCAGATGTTTTTCATCGGGAGCTTTTTAACACTTCCAATTATTTGTTTTTGGCAAACAGTTTAAAGATTAGAAAAAGAAGTTGGGCTGGTAAGTTTTTTACATGAACCCCTGAGAATTTTACACGAAACCCCCGGTTTTTTCTGATAAACCAGGGTAGAAGTTTTTTTAAGCGCAATTGCTAAATGAATGCATTTTTATTTAACTTGCAACAAATCATAAGAACAAACATATTTTAATAATCATGAATCTAAAATGCGTTGTTATTGACGACGAGCAGCATGCAATTGAGGTACTCACTGATCACATTGCCGAAATGCCTGGTTTAACTGTTTTTAAGACTTTTACCAGTCCGGTACAGGCACTCACTGAAATTAGTATTGACGATGAGATTGATTTATTGTTTATGGATATCGACATGCCAGGTATAAATGGCCTGGAGCTGGCTAAAAACATCAGAGAGAAAGCTAAATATCTGATATTTACCACCGCACATCCCGACTATGCCCTGCAAGCATTTGATGTACAATCAGATCAATACTTACTTAAACCTATTTCATTCGCAAAATTTGCACTAGGCATTGACCGGATTTTAAAGAAAGAGGCTAACGCTGCAAAAGCTACTCCCAGAGAAGCCGAGCAAGTTGCTGCCCTTTACATTAAAGGCGATCACAAGTATGCGTTTTCAAACATTGCGATCGATGAAATCCTTTATATCAAAGCTTTACAAAACTATATTCAGATTATTACCAAATCTGAAACCCATACTACATACCTTACTTTAAAGGAGATTGAAAAAGCGCTCGAAACTCACGCATTTATCAGGGTAAATAAATCAAATATTGTTGCCAAAAGCGCCATAAAAAAAGTAGATGGCAATATTATCCGTTTGGTAAACAATGAAATGATACAGATTGGTGAAGGTTATAAAGATGCTTTCTTTGCGTACGTTCAAAGCAGCTTATTAAAATCAAACCGAAATCAGTAATTAAAGGATTACGTCGATCCAGCTGGTCATTACTATTGTGTGACTTTGATCGCCGGTTGGAGTAGTCTGAAAATTACTTTGCGCTCTAACGTTTTTATAAACGAAAACAGTTTTTTTGGAAAGTTTAGCCGATGTATTTATTTGTTGAGCTTTCATGGTATGACACTAAAATATAGAAGATTATTTAAAAAATTAAATTGTTGATTAGATTATATCAATCCAGCTGGTCATTACAACAGTGTGACTTTGATCTCCGGTTGGCGTGGTTTCAAAAAGGCTGTTTTTAGTTTTGATGTTTTTATAAACAAAAACAGTTTTTTTAGCAAGTTTAGCTGATGTATTAGTATGTTGAGCTTTCATGATATTATTATTTGAAATAGATTATAGAAAAAATTAAATAGGTATTAGATTACATCAATCCAGCTGGTCATTACAACAGTGTGACTTTGATCTCCGGTTGGCGTGGTTTCAAAAAGGCTGTTTTTAGTTTTGATGTTTTTATAAACAAAAACAGTTTTTTTAGCAAGTTTAGCTGAGGTATTAGTATGTTGAGCTTTCATGATATTATTATTTGAAATAGATTATAGAAAAAATTAATTAGGTATTAGATTACATCGATCCAGCTGGTCATTACAACAGTGTGACTTTGATCTCCGGTTGGAGTGGTTTCAAAAAGACTGTTTTTAGCTTTGATATTTTTATAAACAAAAACAGTTTTTTTAGCAAGTTTAGCTGATGTGTTAGTGTGTTGAGCTTTCATGATATTATATATTTTAATTTTGTATTTATCGTTGTGATTAATTTTCTGTAAAGATGCGGCTGAAAACAAACTGCTGCCATTTTTTTACACAAAACCCTAATTTTAGTAGACAAAAACCCACATTTTAATAGATTTAAAGCGAAAAAATGACGTTATCAATCATCAAATCATTATATAAAAAGTATAAACTTCACCTGTTTATCTGGATTATTTACATCGTTTACGAGATAACTACTTTAGGTTTTACAGCTAAACAGTTTAGACCTGCCGGAACATACCTCCTCATATACACCACCAACATTACGGCGTTTTATACCCATGCATTTTTGTTAAAAAAAGTATTGAATAGCCAAAACCAATTGTTTAGGTTCTTTAAAATTTTATTACTTATTGTGGTGATGGGTGCAGCTTATATCGCATTAAGCTTTTTGCTGTTATTGGCATTTCAAAAGATCGGCATTGTAAAATTCGACATGTCAAATTTTGATAGCCGTAACTTTATCCTTTCCTGCTTATACCGTTCTATTTACTATATTGGTTTTGCCACAGGTTATGTTTACCTGGTTAAATCATTTCAGGATCAAAAGAAAGTAGAAGCCCTCGAAAGACAGAACCTGGTTACCCAAATTGAAAAACAGGCATTGGAAAACGACCTGATACAATCGCAGAACAATTACCTGCGGAGCCAGATTAATCCGCACTTTTTATTTAATACCCTAAATTTCATCTATAACGATGCCCGTAAAAAGGCCCCTATGGCAGCCGATGCCATTATGAACCTTGCCGAAATGATGCGCTACGCCCTTAAACGGCCTGAAGCATCGGAGGTAGTGCCTTTAAGTGAAGAGATTGAGCAGATTGAACACCTGATTAACCTGCATAAACTCCGTACAGCCAACAACATTAACCTCGAACTTGATGTAACCGGCGATTTATTTGGACTGAGATTTCCACCCCTTATTTTGTTAACTTTGGTAGAGAACATTTTTAAACATGGAAATGTTTCGCACTCTACCCAGCCTGCCCAGATTAAAATTGCTTACCAGAACAACAACCTGAATATCACCACCATTAACATGATTAATGATAATAAGGGCAAACAAACGGAAAGCCACCATGTGGGGATAGAGAATATTGCTAAACGCCTGAGCAATTTTTATGGCGAAGACTATGTATTCAGGTATTATCAGGATCCGTTAAACCGGTATATTACAGAAATTGATGTAAATATTGTTAATCCAATGGCCAGGTTAAACCGCTAGCGGGCCATTGCATTTTGACGCTGAATTTCTTTTAAAAGAAAATAATACATTACCATTTCATGTGTGCGCTGATCTTTATTAAACAGCCTGTTAACATGCATGTGCATTAAATCGCTAAACAGCTTTCCTTGCATTGGAGGATCGCACTGCTTCAGAATATGAATTAACGATGCCGATAATGCGTTGAATTTTTGTTGCTGATTTTCATTTAACCCACCAAACGGGGCTTTTTTGAATTCCTGATACTGGTTGTTCAGCTGTTTAAAGTCAGCAGCCTCTAAATGATGTTCGCGGTTAAATGCATCGGAAATTCCGCCAACCAATTTAAACAGACTTGTCCTGTCTATTATTTTTGAAGTTCCCAGAGTTGATACCAAAGCAGCACACAACTTATATTTATCGAAATGATCGGGTTGAGTTTCAAAAAGTGATAGCACAAAATCGCTATCCACTGCGAAATGCTTTTCTACATCCTCCATTTTATCACTTCCGTAACGTTCCAGTTCGCGTTTATAGGTTTTAATCTGCACATCAGATACCAGGCCACTGTTTAAAAGTCCGGCCAGATCTGTCATCAGGTCTGAAATGAGTTGCTGTGCTTTAAGTTCATCATTTAATTGCAACCTGAAACGGATGTGATTTCCATTTTCGTTATACCGGATAAAAAACCAGTTTTTGATATCAGCTTCATGCTTTTCCAGGTAAGGCGCAATAATTTCGGCCAAAACCTGATCTGACCGTTGCTGGTGTGTATAAATTTCGAAATACAACCATTCTTTACCCGGCGGGAAAAAACGGGTTACTGCTGCAGACTTGCTCCTGCTTGTAATTCCGGCATAGCGCTGCTGGTTATGTGTAAGACTTAAAATAAACTGGGCAATATAAGGTTGCGATTTTTCATCAACCACTGTACTTTGCTGAGGGAAAGTAATCTCTTCTACATAAATACTGCTTTGTTTTTGCATGTACTGCAAAAAAGCGGTTAAGTCTTCATCGCTATCGAGTTCGAAACATAATGTCTGATCGGAAACACCTGTCCTAAAGTAAGGGCTCACCCCAACTGTTTTAAGATATTCCCGGCAGTTGGTAACAGGCAAAAACTTTTTGTCAGGCCCCAACAGTTTTTCCTTTTGGATTTTCCACTTGTTGTTGCTTAAAACAATATTCTGGAATTGCAGGCGCGGATAGTAATCCAGATCAGGGAATATGCTATCGAGCGGTAGGGAAAGGTTGCTCTGTAAACCCTGATACTGCAGATCGCACAGCAACCTGAATACAGAAAGATCTGATCGGGAATAGTTATAAGCCGAGGCTAAGCGTGGCACCAGGCGCTTATTTAGCTGTTTAGAACGTAAAATTATTTCATTCCCCCGCACAGCAAGCTGAATATCGTTTAAGGTTAACGGAGCAACTGAGGTATCGAAATTCAGGATAGCTAACTGGTGATCATAAATCAGTTTCCGGCGGTTTACATTATCAACATTGGTTTCGACCATATAGGCCACATCAAAAAACAAAACATCGGGGTTAGCCTCCTGTTCTATTCGGGCAATGCTTCTGGTATAATCTTCAACAGCTGCGCTGGCCATGGTAAACCGTCCTGTTAGGGCATTCGAAGTTGCACCACCAATCTGTTCGGCAAAAATAAGATCGTCCTGAACAGACATAATCATACTTAGCGAATTGGGCAAAAGCAAAGGCTTTTCGTTAGGTGTAAATGAAAGTTTATTCAAAAAAACAGTTTTACCTTTTTCAAAGCCCTGCGGAGAGAGGTTTGTACCCAACAAGGTTTTAATCTGTTCGCCTTCGGTTGCTTTTTTTGAGGGTTTGTTATTTAGCCTGGCGATAAAATCGTCGTTTTGCCCCGCCTGTTCAAGCTCATCATAACCTACGCCCATTTCAGGATCTAAAGCTACCAATAGCGGAATTTCCTGATCTTCGAATTTCTTTTTAAAACGTGTGGTAAACTGCCCAAGGGCGCCTTGCTCTTTAGCAGGTAAAATATCCTGCATTAATCTGGCTAATGCCGGAATGGACTGAAGTAAACGTTCTTCCAGATTTCCAGACTGGACCTCGCGTTGTGCCAGAAGGTATTTTGGCAGATTTGCAGTATCAGTAAGGCCAATGCGCTCAAAATAATCGGCACCAATTATGTTCGGATCGTAATTGGTAAACAGGAGCTGCAGATCGTGCATATCCTGCAATAAACCAAATAGTCCATCAAGTTCTGTGTCTTTCAGTTCGAGGGTTTTAACCAGATCGTTAACGCGGATTGGGGCTAAACAAGCATCTAAAATCTGTTTTACAGTATTATCGTAGTCAAGTTCTGCCAGTTCGAACACTCCATCGGCACAAGCAATATATCGAATGCTATCTGGCGTTAAATAATAACTGCTATTGCTAAAAAGCATGCAGTTTTTTTTGAATAGTTCGGTAAGTTGAAACCGGATGTTATTTTTATGTGGCCAATCTACCAGCTTACGTAGCTGTAATGCTTCCTGAATAACTATAGCGCTACCCACTGGCTTAATGGCATTATTTAAGATGCTAAAACTGGCAAAGGTACCATAAGGGGTTGCCCGGAACTTAGATCTGTTAAAGTATTTCCAGATGGTGAACTGGATCTTCGGTGGAAGACCTGCCAATTCGTTTGCCTTTACCTCTTTTATGGTTTCGTAAAAGGCAGCAGAAGAAATGGAAATGGCTTCTTTTAATTCTTCCCAACAATCAGCAAGTTCTGCCTGATATGAAAATTTAGGTGTTCTAAAAATTACTGTTGGTTGGATTTGAAGTTTCATTGTTTTTAAATGGCAGGCGGAAAATTACAAAGATTAATTTAAAAGGGTGGCTATAAAAACAAAAAAGCCATCTCCTAAAAAGAAGATGGCTCACCGGGATGCTAATTTTATTATTTTTTGGTTACTTTAAATTCTGTTCTTCTGTTTTTCGCCCTGCCTTCGGGGTTATCTTTTTTCTTGCGTTTTACCACTATTTCGTTTGGAGCAATCGGCATCGATTCGCCATAACCTTTAGAAGTCATCCGTGATGCGGCAATACCTTTACTCTCCAGATAATCAACACATGACTTGGCCCTTCTGTTTGATAGATCGAGATTATACTCGTCGGTTCCGATATTATCGGTGTGCGAGCCCAATTCGATTTCCATTTCCGGATTGTCTTCCATAATCGGGATTAAGAAATCGAGTACTTTTTTAGAAGGCTCGGTAAGCTCTGCACTGTTAAACTCGTAATACACATTATCCAAAGCCATTGGTATACCCAGTTTGAAAGGGCTTAAGCAATAATCTTTATAAATTAAGGTATCGGCTTTAGCCAGTTCTTCGTAAGGGTAATTACGGGTAATGGCGAAGTAATTGTCTTTGGCAAAAAGTAATTTAATTGGTCTTTTCGAATCTACTTTAAACCTGTAAACCCCATCTGTACCTGTAGTATATTTTTGCGGGCCTTCTGCATTGGTTAAGGTTACTGCTGCATCTGCCAAAGGTGCTTTGGTTTTACAATCGGTTAAAATGCCCGAAATAGAAAGGTATTCTTTTTTAACCTCGAAAAGCTCTAAACAGCACGATGATTCGCGATCGGAGCTGATATAACCTCTCGTTCCACTGTCATCAATTGCAGTGAAATAAAGATCGTCTTTTGATGAGTTGAAAGGATAGCCTAAATTTTTTGGTGTTGACCAGGTAATCAAATCGCCTTCCGACTCGAAAAAGTCGAGGCCACCGAAACCAATTCTGCCATCGGTACTAAACAAAAGTTTTTTGGTTAAACTGTTGTAATAAGGCGCGCGCTCATCATCTGCGGTATTAATTGCCGGACCAAAGTTTACGGCCTGGCCTAAAGACCCATCTTCGCGGATGGCACAGTACCATAAATCGAATTTACCATAACCTCCACTCCTATCCGATGAGAATAGCAGGAACTTACCATCGCTGGTTACAAAAGGTTGAGCTGAATTAAAATCTTTACTGTTTACCTGCAAACCAACAGGTTGTGGATCTGACCACTTATCGCCTGTTTTTTTCGAACTGTAAATGCCATATTTTTCTTTGTCCTTCCAGGCAGTAAAATAAGCTACAGTTCCGTTAGGCGAAAAAGCCGGCGCAGCGATTTCTACATTTTTAGGGAAATTGATATCCACCATTTTAACGGCAATATCGCTACCGTTCAATTCTCCTTTAGCAGTATAAATGTTATTGATGAAAGGGTTACTTTTGGTCGAAACCTGAACATCACCTGCATCGGTTTTAACTAAATCGCGTTTACTAGCTACTGCAATAGGGCGCGAAGAAGTAAAATAAAACTCATTGTTCAGTTTAACAGGTGCATAGTTAGAACCCAAACCGTTTAAATTAGCGGGTAACTTTTTTACCTGTACCATACGGGGAAAACGCATTTCTTCAATGGCAAAATTGCATGATTCAATTTCTTTCTGTGCTTCTTTGGCCAGTGCATCGCCAGGATTTCTCTGAATATACTGTTGAAAGGCATCGATAGCGAGATTGAACTTTTTGTTAGCACGTAAACTTTCTGCGTAGTAAAAAAGGGCCTTCCTATATTTGGTATTGGAAAAAGTAATGGCTACGGCATAGTACTTTTCTGCCTCATTATATTCACGGTATAAACGGCTCGATTCGGCCAGGTTATAAACCGATCCTTCGTAGTCTTCTATCGCTCTATTATCGGAAGTAGAATTTCTTTCTTTACCATAGGGTAAAATTGCGTATGTAGTATCTCCCGTAATTTTTAAGGCTCTTTTATAAAATGTAGAGGCCGCATAGTAATCCTTATTTTCAAAATAGGTATCGGCAACTTTTTTATAATTTACCACAAACTGTGCGTTTGCATAACTGCCAAATGCCACTAGCAAAAAGAGTAATATTTTTTTCATCTTTCTAAATTTGGTTTCAACGGTGATGAAGCTATCATGGTTCGAAAACCATGATGATTTCATCAGAATAATTATAAGCGTGGACAAAAGAAGTTTGGACCGATGATTCCGTTGCGGCCGATTAGCGAAATGGATAATTCTAAACCGCCGTTGCTATTTGATGCACGGTTAAAAGTAGAGGTATTGACATCGTAACTCAAGCCAAAAACCATGTTTTTTAACTGTAAGCCAACAAAAGCAATTGCAGCATCTTTGGCGCGGTAGTTACCGCCAAACAAAACATTTGCCGATGGATTAACATTTAACTGTGCATAAGCACCTAACGAAACCTCATTTGTATTTCCCTGATACATTACCAAAGCATTTGGTACAATATCCAACAATTGCGAAGCACGGATTCTGGCACCACCATGTGCAATAACACGAACAGGGATTCTTGAATTACTACCCGAAAAGCGATCCATTGGGCGGGTTAAATGTGCAGCACTGGCGCCCAGGAAAACGTTTACACTTTTATTTGGATTACCATCAAAAAACATCACACCAGCATTAACATCAGGCACTAAAGAAGATTGTGACGATAATGTTTCGCCACTCATCATACCACCATCGTAGCCCGAAATTGGGTTAAACTGGTTACCAAACCTGGCTTGCGAGAAATCGAAACTGCGGTTAATGATTCCAGCCTGTAAGCCGAAACTGATCATCTGCAAACCTTCGGCACCAAAGCGTAAACGGTACGATCCGGAAACGAGCGCAGTGAGGTAGTTAAAATCGAGCTCCCCTGCCCTTTGGTTCATTACTGTTGCACCAAAAGCAAAGTTCTTTTTAGGCGCTATATCAAACGAGGCACCTCCGGTTAAGAAAGAACTGTTTAACGCACTCCACTGTTGCTTAAAATTTACCGAACCGCGGTAATCGCCATCAATTACCCCAGTTAAGGCTGGGTTCAGCCATAACGGGTAAGCATAATATTGTGAAAAATGCGGATCGGTTTGTGCAAAGGATTTTGCTGTACACAGCAGTAATCCGAACATTGCAACATATATTTTTAAAGCCGATAATATTTTCATGGTCTATGATTTTATCTGTTTATTATTAATCCTCTTCTTATCTAATCAGCGTTACTGTTCCTTTTTTCAGGGTGGTTGTTCCATCGTTAAAGGTTACCTCAACCATGTACACGTAAACTCCAATTGGCTGGTTAACTCCTTTAAAGGTTCCGTCCCATCCGTTTGCCACGTTATCTGACTGGAATATTAACTGTCCCCACTGGGTGTAAATGCTCATTTTAGCACTTGCAATGGTATTGCCATAGATTAGGAATACATCATTTTTACCATCGTTATTTGGCGTAAATGCATTTGGTATGTACACCTGGTTTCCAAGCGGATTAGCTGCTTTGCCGGTAACCGGAGTAGAGTTTGCACTGGTTTGGCAATCTAACTGACCTTTTGCTCTTACCACAATGGTAACACTTTGATCAGGTTTTAAGCCCAGGGCTGTATAGCTGGTTCCTGTTGATCCACTTGTTGGGCTAATCCATGTTAAGCCATTATCAAGCGAAACTTCGTAACCTGTTGCATTTGCAACCGCAGCCCAGCCAAATGTTACACTATTAGGTGTAGTGCTTTGTACTACCACCACTGGTTTATCGAGCACCGGAAGTACATTTACTGTAACCGCTGTCCGGCTAGGACTAGCACAGCCACCTACCGCAATACTTTCTACGTAGTAAATAGTTGTAGCGTTTAATGCAGGCGTGGTAAAAGTGATACCCTCGGCCAACACTGTACCACCAGAGCTTGCAGCGTACCATCTGTAAACTATTCCTGTTACCGGATTGTTCACCGTTAATATGGTTGAGCTACCTGCGCAAAGTGTTCCGTTTGCTGCTGTTACCGATGCAGGTGCAACTGGTACTTGCAAGGCGGTAACATTTACCGGCGTTCTTGATGCAGATGTACAGGTTCCGTTGGCACCTTCTACATAGTAAGTTGCGTTCGCATTCACGGCCGGAGTAGTAAAGTTAACTCCGGTTCCTACTGGCGATCCACCGGTTGAAGCCGTGTACCAATTGTAAGTAACTCCTGTTTGTGGGTTGCTAACCGTTAATACTGCCGGACTTCCGGTACAAACACTTACCGATGATGAAGCCACTGTAGGAACAGCTGGTTTTGCATTAACGGTAATCGTTACTTTAACCCTGCCACCATTGTTGGTACAGCCACCTGTTCCGGTTGCAATTACATAGAAATCGGTTGTGGCGGTAAGTGCCGTTGTGTTAAATGTGGTACCTGAGAATAACAGGTTGCCACCGGTTGCAGCATCATACCATTGGTAAGTTACCCCTGGCTGAATGTTAGTGATGGTTAAAGTTGCCGCATCGCCCGCGCAAATACCACCTGCAGGAGCTGATACTGTTGGCGTAGTTGGTGTGGCGTTCACTACAACATTCACTGATCTTGCCGTAGCAGCAGAGTTCTCACATTTGTTATCGCCTTTAACGGTTACATAATAAGTGGTATTGGTGCTTAATGCCGGCGATACAAATACCGGTCCGGTAAACACTACGGTAGTTAAGGCTGCATCACTGTACCAGGTAAATACCGGGTTAGTAACAGTGGTGCTGGTTGCGGCTAAAGTTGCTGCTGTATTGGCACAAACTGAGGTAGAACCATTTACGGTAATATCCGTTGCTACTGCAATTGGGTTAACCGTAACCGTTACGGCTTTGGCATTAGCCGCACTGTTTTCGCATTTATTGCTGCCTTTAACCGTTACATAATAAGTTGTAGTAGTGGTTAAGTTTGGCGTGGTAAATATCGGGCCTGTAAATGCTACACTGGTTAGTGAGGCATCGTTGTACCAGGTAAATACCGGACTGGTAACCGTGGTAGAACTGGCGTTGATTACTACCGAACCAGAACCACAGATTTTAGCCGGGGTTGATAAGGTAATATCGGCAGCAGTTGCAGCCGCATTTACATTTACGGTTACTACTTTCACTGTAATTTTTGAATTTTCACATTTGTTATCGCCCCTAACCGTAACGTAGTAAGTAGTGGTTGCAGTTAATGCTGGTGTAACAAACGATGTACCTACATAAGCTACCGATGTTAAATTGGCATCGTTATACCAGGTAAAGGTTGGATTGGTAACTGTAGTAGTACTGGCTACCAAGGTAGTATTAGAACCTGAACAGATAGTAGCATTGGCTGCCGTAATATCGGCTGCTGTAGCTACAGGATTTACTGTAATGGTAATCACCCTTGCTGTACCTGGTGCATTTTCGCATTTATTATCACCCTTAACCGTTACGTAATAAGTAGTCGTGCTGTTTAAGGCTGGAGTGGTATAATTTGCACCGATGAAACTTACATTGGTTAAAGCAGCATCGCTGTACCAGGTAAACACCGGATTGGTAACTGTTGGAGAGGTTGCACTCAACACAGCCGATGATCCGGCACAAGCCACAGTACTTCCATTAAGGATAATATCGGTTGAGGTTGCCAAAGGATTAACTGTAACCGTTACTACCTTTGCATCTGCTGCACCGTTTTCGCACTTATTGGCACCTTTAACGGTTACATAATAACTCGTAGTAGCCGTTAAGCCGTTTACCGTAAATGTTGGACCTGTAAACACTACACTTGTTAGTGAAGCATCGCTGTACCAGGTAAATACCGGTTGCGTTACTGTTGTGCTCGAAGCCATCAACATTACGGTAGTACCAGAACAGATACGGGCATTGCTCACTGCAATATCGGCAGCGGTAGCAAACTCTTTAACTGTTACCGTAACCACTTTAGCGTTAGCCGGTAAATTCTCACATTTATTATCGCCCCTTACAGTTACATAGTAAGTAGTAGTTGCGTTTAATGCCGGTGTAGTAAAGCTTGCACCTACATAAGCCACTGTTGTTAATGCTGCATCACTGTACCAGGTAAATACCGGGTTAATTACAGTTGTTGTCGAAGCAGACAGTGCTGCTGTAGATCCTTTACAGATTGAAGTTATACCGTTAATAGCAATATCCGAATCTGTAGCTTGTGGATTAACAGTAATTGTAATCGATTTTGCTGTAGCAGCTGTATTCTCGCACTTGTTATCGCCTTTTACAGTTACATAATAAGTGGTAGTTGCATTAAGTGCAGGCGTAATAAAGCTTGCACCTGTGTTTACAACCGTAGTTAATGCTGCATCGCTGTACCAGGTAAATATTGGGTTGGTAACCGTAGTGCTGCTAGCCGTTAAGGTTACTGTAGAACCACCGCAAATGGTGCTTGTTCCAGCTAAATTAATATCAGTCGGACCAGCAACCGGGTTAACGGTAACGGTAACCTCTTTTGCATTACCTGGGGCATTTGCACATTTATTTGTACCGCTAACGGTAACATAGTATTTAGTGGTAACCGTAATGGCTGGTGTGTTAAATACCGCGCCCACATTAACCACTTGTGTTAAGGCAGCATCGCTGTACCAGGTAAACACCGGACTGGTTACTGTTGTGCTGGCAGCAGTTAATACTGCCGTACCCGAAGCACACAATGATGTTGTTCCGGTTACAGTTAAATCGGCAGCAGTTGCTGAAGGATTAACCGTAATAGAAACTTTGGTACGGGTTGGGTTGGTACAACCCGCTCCGCTTACAGCTTCTACATAATAATCGTGCGGACCAACTGCAAGAGATGCAGGAGTAGTAAAGCTGCTGTTGTTTGTAACCAGCATGTTTCCAGCTACAGCGGCATCGTACCAATTATAGGTAATACCTGCAACAGCCTGAACACTTAAGGTTGCAGGTGTGCCGATACAAGTTGTAGCCGGGTTAGTAGTTGAAGCAATTGGAGGTGCTGCCGGAGGCAATATGGTTACAACCACTTTGGCGCCAACAGTTTCGCAACCATTAGCTGTTGCTGTTACCGAATAAGTATAAGTACCAGCAGTTAATGTCGGATCGGTGGTGAAAGTTGCACCATCTTTTCCGGCCTGGTAAGTTGAACCTAAGTACCATTTGTACACTACACCCGCCTGTGGATTCTGCACACCTAAGGTGGCCGATGAGCCCTGACACGCAGTTGCTGTAGCTGATGTTACTGTAGGTGTAGTAATTACACGTTGTGCATAATCTAAATTAACTGAAGTTAATGCACCCAATAAACCTGAGCTCAATCGCAGTTCTACACCGTCGAATTTACTGGTTGGAACAAAGCTTAATATAGCTGAAGTTCCACCTGCTAATAATTTTAAGCTGATTAAAGGATTAGATACCGAAACTGCATCGTTGTTGCTGGTGGTTCCCTGGAAAGTAGTTACCGTTAAGTTTGGCAATACTGCAACTGAAAGCAATGTGCCAGGGGTAGTAATTTTCACTCTTAAGGTATCGCCTACATTCGATAGTCCGGTAAAACCAACCTGATGATAAACAGACGCACCTAACAGACCTGCCGGGATAACCAGGCTCGATCCTGTATTCACATCATTATCAACCGCATAAGTTGGGTTGAAAACACCCGCTAAAACAGCCACACCTGTTACACCGCTGGCCACAGTTGTTGTTGCAGCACCGCAAGGGGTAGTAACTGGTGTACCGTTAGGAATAACCGTAACGGTAACAGTGGCTCTGCTGGTAGCTGTACAACCACCTGCAACAGTTGCCTCTACATAATAAGTTGTAGTAGCCGTTAATTGTGGCGTTACAAAAGTTTCGCCGGTAAATACAGGTACTACTCCATTTGCAGTTGTGTACCAGTTAATGGTTGCACCTGCTGTGCTCGAAGTTGCTTTTAATACAGCAACTGAGCCTTCGCTGATGGTGATCGATGGCGGCGTAATTACCGGAATATCTATCGTACCCAGTACAATCTTACCTTCAGTTCTGGTTGATGAAGTACCACAGCTATTTACCGCAGCAACAAAATAGCTGGTATTTGCAGTAATTAATGGCGTGGTAAAGTTATCGCCGGTAAATAATACCGTATTCGATGTTGCACTATCATACCAGTTATAAGTTGTACCTACAACCGGATTTTTAACCTGGAAGGTAACCGAGGTATTCGGACAGGTATTTACCAGCGTCGAAAGTAGATCAGGTGTTACCGGAGCTGGGTTAGTAGTGATATTAACCACTGTTTTGTAGCTCACACAACCCGTTGGAGAAACTGCGGCAACATAGAATTTAGTATCGCCTGTTAAAACCGGAGTGGTAAATATAATGCCATCTTTACCAGTCAAATAAGTACCGGTAGCATCGTACCATCTGTAGGTTAAGCCTGCCGATGGATTACTTACCTGCAATTGGGTTGTAGCGCCCACACAAGCTGTAACATTAGCCGCAGTTACTGTTGGTGCAACCAATATCCGTTGTGCATAATTTAAGTTTATTGAGGTTAAGGCACCCAATATTCCAGAGTTTAATCTAACTTCTACACCATCAAACACTGTTGTTGGCGCAAAAGTGACTAAAGCCTGTGTATTACCGCTTAACAATTGAATATTTAGTACGTTATCGTTCAACAATTTCGAATCGCCATTGCTGTTGCTGCCAACAAACGTAGTGATTGATGCATTGCCCAATAACGAAAGTGATAATAGTTTGCCTGGCGATGATACCAATACACGTACGGTATCGCCAACGCTGGATAATGAACCAAAACCAACTCTTTGGTAAACTGATGCGCCTAAAACACCTACCGGCATTACCAGTGATGAAGCAGTCTGCGTATCGTTATCGATAGCCAATGTAGGGTTAAACACACCTGATAATAAAGCTACACCAGTAACACCGTTAACCTGAGTGGTTGCAGCCTCGCATGGAACCGGATTTGGAGATCCGTTGCCATCAACCGTAATGGTAATCTGTACACGCGTAGCCGATGCACAACCATTGGTTGAAACCGATTCTACGTAGTAGGTTGTGGTTGCCATTAATGGCGGTGTTACATAAGTAGCACCTGTATATACCGGCGTAGTAGCTGCTGCTGAAGTATACCAGTTAAATGTATTGGTTGCATCAGCCGAAGTTGCGGTTAAAATAGCAGTCTGACCAGCACTTACTGTTGATGAGCTGGCAGTTACTACTGGTAATCCCGGACGAGGGTTTACCGATACCGCAGCCGCAGCACGTGCAGCACTGGTACAGTTACCCTGCGATGCTTCTACATAATAAGTAGTAGCGGTAGTTAAAGCTGGTGTTTGGAAAACTGCACCTGTAAATACCAGGTTACCCGCTACAGCCGCATCGTACCATTTGTAAGTTATTGCAGCATCTGGGTTAGCAACCGATAAAGTTGCCGAAGAACCTTCACAAACATTTACAATAGTAGCCAATACTGGTGTTGGAAGCGCTGGTGTTACCGTTACAGTTACCGGAACACGTGTTGGATTTGGACAAGTACCTTTGCTTACTTCAATGTAGTAAGTAGTAGTGGCTGTTAAGGCTGGTGTAGTAAAGGTTTCGCCATCACCTAGTTTAGTGCCGCCTGTTGGAGCATCGTACCAGGCCAGTGTAGTACCACCATTTGCAGTTGCTGCCAATGAAGCCGTACTACCCGCACAAATGGTTTGTGAGCCAGCGGTTATAGTTGGGTTAGGATATACAACTGTAGCGCCGTACACATCCAGGCTGGTTACAGCCGAAACCAATCCGCCGAAGCTAACCTGTACCCTATCGTAAACGCCACCCGCAGCTAAAGTTGCAGCGAAGCGATTACCCGAAAGTAATTGAAGATTTAATAATGATGAATTAAGCTGAACCGTTCTAACTACTGTAGTTCCGTTCATAATATTTACGGTAACATTACCTAAGGCCGTTAAATCTAGTAGGCCACCTGGCAAGGCTAAGTCTAAACGTACACTATCGGTAGCTACCCCGGCCGATGGGAATATTAATTGTTGGTAACCCGAAGCACCAACACCTACCGCAAGTGATATTCTGGTAAAGTTGCTCGCATCAGCATCGGTAGAGTTTCCTGCACCGGTAATTCCGCACAGTAAACAAATCCCGTTAATACCCGAGTTTTGTGCGTTTGCAGCATTACAAGCTGTTCCACCGCCACCATTTAAAACAGTAACGGTTACCGCTACGCGGCTTGCGCTCTTACAACCATTGCTGCTGGTTGTTTCTACGTAGTAAGTTGTATTGGTAGTTAAGGCCGGAGTAGTAAACGAAGTACCTGCACCTACCTGGTTTCCACCGGTAGCGGCATCGTACCATTGAATGGTGTTACCTGCATCGGCAGTAGCCAGTAAAGTAGTAGACTGACCGCTGTTAATTACCTGGCTGTTGGTAGTAACCGTTGCCAAAGTTGCAGCAGGGTTAACCGAAACATTTACTGCAGTTCTTGAACTTACTGCAGTTCCAGATACCGCTTCTACATAAAATACAGTTGCTGAAGTAATTGCCGGGGTTACAAAAGTACCATTGTTATTGGTTGCCAATGGCGTACTTCCGGTTGAAGCATACCAGTTATAGGTTACACCTGCCTGCAGATTGCTAACACTTAAGGTAGCCGGACTGCCGGCACAAACTGTTGCTGCTGCTACCACAGGTGCATTAACCGTAACGGTTAAGCTGTAAGCCGTTGTGGCTTTGTTTCCGTTTGCATCAGTAGCCGTTAATGAAATGGTATAGTTTCCACCTAATGTTGGTGTACCTGTAATTTCTCTTGTTGCAGTATTAAAGCTTAATCCCGGAGGAAGGCCTGTTGCTAAATACGTATATGGTGCAGTACCGCCTGTTACAGCTGGTAAAGTTTGCGTTGGATAGGCTGTACCTACCACACCGTTTGGCAAGGTTGCACCTGGTAATGATAATACACCAATTACTTTTAATGCATAGGTATTACTTGCAGTTCTGCCCTCGCTATCCGTAACGGTAACACCAACCGAATAATTTCCGGCTTGTGTAGGTGTACCAGAAATGGTTCTTGTAGCAGGATCAAAAGTTAAGCCGGCTGGTAAATTCGCACCTACGTAAGTATATGGACCAACGCCACCTGTTGCTGCTGGTAAAGTTTGAGTGGCATAAACTGTTCCCTCTGTTCCATCAGGCAGGGTTGCTGCTGGCAACAATAGCGGATTAACCACCGTAATGCTATAGTTGGTTGTTACTGTTTTTCCATCAGCATCGGTAACCGTTACCGGCACTGTGAAAGTTCCGGCGGTTGTTGGAGTACCGGTGATTTCTCTTGTTGCAGGGTTAAAGGTTAATCCGGCAGGAAGACCAGTAGCGGCATAAGTGTATGGCGATGAGCCGCCAGTTGCCGATGGAATAGTTTGTGTTGGATAAACCGTTCCGGTAGTTCCGTTAGCTAAAGTTGCTGCAGGTAATACCAGCGGATCGGTTACTTTTAAGGTATAACTTGAAGTAATGGTATTGCCATTGGCATCAGTTACAGTAACCGGTATAGTAAAGGTTCCAATTTGTGTTGGCGTACCTGTAATTTCTCTTGTGGCAGGGTTAAAGGTTAAACCCGGAGGCAAACCTGTGGCCGAATAATTATATGGACCCGTGCCACCTGTTGCAGCCGGAATTCCGTTTGTGGTATAGGCTGTACCTGTTACGCCATTAGGCAATGCTCCAGGAGCTAATGCCAGCGCAGGTGTTACTGTTAAGGCGAAAGTAGCTGTTGCCGTACAATTTTTGCTATCGGTAACCACCACATCAAAAGTTGGGTTGCCCGTAGCAGCTGGTGTTCCGCTTACTAAACCACCTGGCGATAAGGTTAAACCAGCTGGCAAAGTACTGCCTGCTGCCAATGCATAAGTATAACCTGGTGTACCACCTGTTGCAACCGGAAGCTGTTTGCTGTAAGCCGATGCAATTGTAGCATTGGTTAAAGTGGTGCCTGCAAATACAATTGCCGGGTTAACCGTTACGGTAACCGGTACTCTGGTTGTATTTGAGCAACTGCCTTTGCTTACCTGTACATAATAAGTAGTGGTAGTGGTTAAAGCCGGAGTAGTAAAATTTGCTCCGGTACCAACCTGTGTGCCACCTGTTGGTGCATCGAACCAGGCTAAAGTAGTACCACCGTTTGCTGTTGCACTTAATGCTGCAGTACCACCCGAGCAAATAGTTTGTGCCCCCGAAATAAAGGTCGGGTTCGGATAAACTACAGTCGCTCCATAAATATCTAAACTGCTTAATGCCGAAACTACGGCACCGAAGCTTACCTGTACCCTATCGTATACGCCACCCGCTGCAACAGTTGCCGCAAAACGGTTAGCCGATAAAAGCTGAAGGTTTAATAATGATGAACTGATTTGTGTAGTTTTTACTACTGTTGTACCGTTATACACCGTAACCGTAATATTGTTTAGCAAACCAACATCGGCAAGGCCGCTTGGTAAAGCCAAATCTAAACGGATGCTATCGGTAGCTACACCAGCCGCAGGGAAAATTAACTGTTGGTAACCTGTTGCACCTACACCTACTGCTAGATTGATTCTGGTAAAGTTAGTTGCATCGGCATCAGTAGAATTTCCGGCACCGGTAATTCCGCACAATAAACAAACGCCGTTTATACCCGAATTTTGTGAGTTTGCCGCGTTACATGCAGTTGCACCACCACCGTTAATTACGGTAACGGTTACTGCTACACGACTCGCGCTTTTACAACCGCTTGAACTGGTTGTTTCAATATAATAAGTTTTAGATGCTGTTAAAGCAGGCGTTGTGAACGAGTTTCCGGTTCCAACCTGTGTTCCGGCTGTTGGGGCATCAAACCAGGCAATGGTATTGCCGGCATCGGCTGTTGCAGTTAATGTTGTGCTTTGGCCCGAATTGATATTCTGATTATTGGTAGTTACTGTTGCCAGCGTAGCCGGTGGATTAACCGAAACCGAAACGGACGTTCTTGTACTTACTGCTGTTCCGGAAACGGCTTCAACGTAAAATACAGTTGCGGCATTTACTGCTGGTGTTACAAAAGTACCGTTATTATTGGTAGCTAGTGGTGTACTACCTGTTGAAGCGTACCAGTTATAGGTTACGCCCGGCTGTAAATTGCTTACCGTTAAAGTAGCAGTACTACCCGAACATACCGTAGCAGAAGCTACAACCGGTGCATTCACACCAACAGTTATGGCATAAGTTGTAGTGGCTTTGTTTCCGTTGGCATCTGTTGCCGTTAATGCTACGTTATAAGTACCGCCTTGTGTTGGTGTTCCACTAATTTCTCTCGTGGCTGGATTAAATGTTAATCCCGGAGGCAGATTGGTTGCCGCATAAGTATAAGGAGCAGTACCACCTGTTACAGCTGGTAAAGTTTGTGTCGGATAGGTTGTACCCACCACACCATTAGGTAAAGTTTTGGTTGGCAAGCTTAATGTTCCGTTTACTTTAATCGGATAGGTATTGCTTGCTGTTGTATTCTGGCTGTCGGTAACGGTAACACTAATGGCATAATTACCTGCCTGTGTTGGTGTACCGGTAAGCTCTCTTGTTGCCGGGTTGAATGTTAAGCCTGCCGGAAGATCGGTAGCTACATAAGCATACGGACCAACACCGCCTGTTGCTGCCGGCAAAGTTTGCGTAGCATAAACCGCTCCCTCCGTTCCATCAGGCAAAGTAGCTGCAGGTAACAATAAAGGATTGTTAACCGTAATACTGTAATTGGTGGTTACGGTTTTACCATCAGCATCAGTTACAGTAACAGGCACAGTATAAATACCGGCAGTTGTTGGCGTACCCGTAATGGCCCTGGTTGATGGATTAAAGGTTAAACCCGGAGGAAGTCCTGTTGCCGAATAAGTATAAGGCGTAGTACCTCCCGTTGCAGCAGGTATAACCTGCGTAGTATATGGTGTCCCGGTAGTTCCGTTAGCCAATGTTGCTGCCGGTAAAATTAACGGATCAGTAATTTTTAGGGTATAGTTTGAAGTAAGCGTATTGCCGTTGGCATCAACAACCGTAACCGGAATGGTATAAATTCCGGGTTGGGTTGGCGTTCCGCTGATTTCTCTTGTTGCCGGATTGAAAGTTAATCCCGGAGGAACACCCGTAGCCGAATAAGTATAAGGCCCTGTTCCGCCTGTTGCAGCAGGAATGGTTTGTGTGGTATATACTGTTCCGGTTACACCTTCTGGCAAAGCACCTGGTGTAAGGGCTAAAGTTGCAGTAACAGTTAAAGTATAAGTTGCAGTTGCGGTACAGTTTTTAGTATCTTTTGCTACAACAGAAAAAGTGTAGGTATTCGGCACACTTGGTGTTCCGGTTATTGCACCACTTGCCGATAAACTTAAACCAGCGGGCAAAGTACTGCCGGCTGCTAAGGCATAGGTATAACCTGGTGTACCACCTGTGGCCACATCCAGTTGTTTAGCATAGGCAAAGCCTGCAGTGGCATTGGTTAAGGTCGATCCGTTAAAAATAATCTGCGGGTTTACCGTAATTACAACTGGTACCCTAACCGACTCTGCAGTACAACCTACCCTGCGGGCCGAAACATAATAAGTTTTATTTGCAGTTAAGGCCGGTGTGGTAAAAGTACCGTTATATGCAACCGTTTGTAAGGCAGTTCCTCCTTCTATCGCATCGTACCAGATCAGTTCGTTTGCGCTTAGTGTAGTTGCCTGTAAAGCAACAGGTGTATTGTAACATGCAGCTATGGCATTACTTGCCGGAGCTGTAAAAGTAGGCCTGCCCGCCGAACGGGTTACCCCATAAACCTGAATGGTTTGTGTAAGGTTTAAGTTAACCAACGAACCAAGGGTAACTTTTACCCGGTCGAAAACAATATTTGAACCAGGCGTGAATGGAATGGATGCCGGCTGACCGCTGTTTAACAGTCCCAGTAAATCTAAGCTTAACAAAGCCGGATCAACCGTTGAAGTATAAACCTGCTGGTTGCCGTTATAGGCAGTAATTGAAATATTTTTTAAAACACCGGCATTCAATAAAGCTGGCGTAGAGCTCAGTCTAAGCGTAATATCATCGCCTACGTTTGAAGGGGTTGCAAAATAAAAATTTTGGCTAATGGATGATGCCACGCCAAGTATACCTAAACTAAGTTGAGAAAAATTATTCGGATCAGCATCAATGGCCCTTTCGCTGTTGGTAACACCTGAGCTACCCAACTGAAGCGCATCGAGCGTTATTCCTGTTCCCTCATATCCCGTGGCAAATGCCTGGGCGCAGGGATCGGTACCAGATGTATAAAATGCATAATATACCTTGGTATTGTTAGATACGCCGAGTAATACTGCATTGGTTACATCTTTTATATATACCCTATCATAAGCCTGTGTTGGCGTAATGGCTACATAAAAGAAACCATTGGCATCTTTAACCAATCGTAAATTTTCGGCAGAGAAGGCTGCAGTGCTGCTCCCGCTTAATACAGAAGTAGCACCATTTCTGGCGCCAACCTCGAAAGAGTGGTTACCCAGTACAACAGTTCCGCCTACATTGGCAAGCAAGCCACCCAGGCTCCCTCCCAGTAGCCTGTTTAATATATCTCCGTCAAAATCAAGCCTGATGTAAGAAGTAATACCTGCAGAAACTGCTGCCGGATATTTGAGTTCTAACTCACCGCTATAGCTACCTATACCAACAGCAACACCACCATAAGAATTTACGGTAGCAAAAGTGTTGTCGTTCAAAGTTGCATTTGTTGCATTATCCACACGGTTTTGTGCAGATACAGTATTTGCAAAAACTTTTGTTTGCGCATACGATTTTGAAGAGAAGAGCGTTAATAAAATGATGATTGCAACACATGTATTGCGGATTATCCCTATTCGGGACGAAAAAGTATGAGTTTTCATCATGTCAGGCGTTGTTTAGAAGACTTACTATGTTGTGGTAATGCTGCCGTTAGGTAAATGTTTTTATAGGTGCATTATATAATCATGACAAATCTAAATCTTGGACAGGTTGCTATTTCATCCATTGCTATTCATTTTCCGCAAACCCAATCCATTCATTTTATTCATAGCGAGCATTCTTCGTGAATAGATTTCCTCAATTGTGAAATTTTGATGACATTAGCGTTAGTCATCCCCATACGTTAATTCATGAATGCTAACGATCTCCTTATTGAACTTAGGAAGTTTGTCCTTATAAAATCAGGCTTGAGAAATATCGATCCTGCGCATTGTAAGATCATTTCTGAGTATGTATTTCAGGAAACCAAGAATTATGTAAGCGAAACTACCATAAAACGCTTCTTTGGCTTCGCCAATACGTTACATAAATTTTCGCTTTTTACTTTAAACAGCTTATCACAATATATCGGCTACAACGACTGGGATTCGTTTTGCAAAGACAAAGAAAATCAGACAACCTCTGTACAAAGCATCTGGCAGGATTTAAAATTAAAGACACACGCCATTACCGAAGTATCTTTAATTGCCAATAAAAATAACTCTGGCGTTCCCTTTAATGCAACCGCTAACCGCAGTTTCTTTTTTCCGGATTTCGATTATTTTTTAAAAAACAATTATCAGTTTACCACCATCAGTGCGCAGCCAGGGCAGGGCAAATCGATATTACTATCGCACATGATCGAGTATTTTTTCCTCTCAGAAAATGCTCTTTATAAAAATGATATCGTTTTAATGGTTAATTCGACCAGTATTAACACCATTATTCAAACGGGAAGCACTTTAAAAGAATGGTTTTTAAAAGAATTTAAATTTAACAGCCTTACCGAACTGATTGGCTTTTTTAAAAAGAACCCCGATAAACGCGAAGGGCGCTTTGTGATTATTGTGGATGGCATTGACGAACATTTAACCAAAAGCAATTATTTTAAAACGTTTATCGATTTTTTATATAGTATTGAAGAGAATAATTTTGTTAAACTCGTTTTCGCACTCCGAACGAATAGCTGGATTAATCTCCAGCCCGCCATTTACGGATCGGCATCGTTAACCAAATCGTGGTATACGGGTCTTTTTTACGATGACGACACCTTAAGCAACGTTCCATCTCTCAATACCGAAGAAGTACTCTATACCCTCAGCCATATCGAGAATAAAGTAATCAATAAAGCAGATGTTAGCCCTCCCCTCTTAACCCAGTTTAAAACCCCATTCTGGTTACAGATTTATTTTAAGCTTAAAGAAGAAAACCACCATCTCGAGCTCAATAATCCATTGCTTTGTTACGAACTGATTAATTATTTTCTGGAAAGACGTGTATTTCTGGCTAAGAAAAGTACCGAAAAAATATTCCTCCTTAAGAAAATAAGCGATTCTATCTCTGAAGGAAGCAAAAAACTAAGGGTATCGAAAGAAAAAATACTGAGTTATATTAACTGTTATCCCGATGCATATGAAGAACTTTTACATGCAGGTATTATTATAGAAGAAAAAAGATTAAGCACCGCCATTCCCACTGAAATTGTGCGGTTTTTGAACGATGATATTTACACCTATTTTCTGTTTATACAAATAACGGATAAGTTTGCATACAAACCCGATCAGTCATTTTTTGAATACATTTTAAACAATTTCACGGTTCAGAGCAGTCTCCGTTACCACATTTTAAACTGGTCAATCCGCTTTTGTATTAACCGCAACGAAATTGCAGCCCTCAAAAACATTTTCAGGCTGCCATTCAGCAACACCGAAAAAAACAATGCTTTTGATTTTATCTGCTACGTCTCTAAATTTGAGCTGGGCAAAACCAATTCTAACTTTAACAAGTTAAGTATTGGAATGGATTTTATCGATATTATGGCTACCGGACGGACAATGAGCCGGCTGTACAAAGAAACGGTAAAAACAATTTCTGAAAATGTACTCAATGAGGATATACAGATCATGCTGCATGTAATCGAATGCAATGTTAACCTGATCGATGTAGATAAAAATGCCCTGGCCAATACCATGCAGTCGCTTAAAAGAACTTATAAGCGGTTAAATGAGCTTTTCCCGATTAACCCCTACGATTTAATCCTTTATTTCTACAATAACCTGGCTAATAAGCCTGGCGACAGCAAAACCCTCGAAGAAAAAATTATCAGGCTTTGCCAGGATATAGATCGCAGTACACCGCGCAAAAATGAGGAAATGACTTCTGCTGAAGTTTTATCTTACCGAATGGTGTTGATTTTGCTGTTCTCTCAAAAGAGCTATGCTGAATGTCACCGTTTTATTATGGCCATATTAAGCAAGTATCCGAATCTTTTTTATTTACGCCACTCGGTATTTTCGCCTTTTCTGCTCATCCATCTGGGACAAACCTATATCAAACTCAATTATTTTAAAAAGGCACAGCGCATTATCCAGTTTGTAGATAAGATTATTACCAGCGATTATACCTATTACACGAGCTTTATACTGGCAAGCTTTAATGTTTTTAAAGCTAATTTTTACAGCGCCACACATAACTATGAGCAGGCGTTGATAGAAGCCAACATTGGACTTGAGTTAACCAGTAAAAATGATTTTAAAATGTTTGAGATTTCGCTCCTGCTCAACAAGATCGACACCTTGAAACACACTGAAGACGCCGAAGAAGTATCGAATGTAATTAAGGAACTGCTTAATTTTTTAACGGTACACAAACTTTCTATGCCTGATTATGCCAACCTGAGCGGCAGTGAATTTGAGCATACCTTTAAGATTTTAAAATCTTATCGCCGTCACCAAAACCTATAATTATTAATGGCTTAAGGTTAATTGTAAAATAAAAAATCGGTTAACTGTATGTTGCCAAATCAGTTAACCGACTCCGAAATTGAGGCTTTCGACTCAATATATTATTTAATCAGGTTGTAAAGTTCATCCAGTTTTGGCGAGAGTACAATTTCAATCCTTCTGTTTTTACTTCTTCCATCAGCATTTGCATTTGAACCCAATGGCTGGAATTCGCCTTTACCCGTAGCAGTCATCCTAACACTTTCTACCTTCTCGTTTTCAGTAAGGTAACGCACAACCGAAGTAGCCCTCAACACACTTAAATCCCAGTTATCCTTAATCTGGCCCAAGTTATTTATTTTCTGGTTATCGGTATGGCCTTCAACCGCAATATTAATTTCGGGCTGTTGTTTTAATACATTGGCCAGTTGGGTAAGGGCCTGTTTACCTTTTTCATCGATAATAATACTTCCTGACGGGAATAAGAGTTTATCGGTTAAGGACACATAAACCTTTCCGTTTTTAATTTCAACCGTTAAGCCGCTTTTGGTAAAGCCAAGTAAAGCCTGCTGTAATTTTTCTTTAAGCGCATTGGTTGCTTCATCGCGTTTACGCAGCACTTCTTCTACTTCTTTAAGGCGTTTTTCGCGGGCTGCCAGATCGCCAGATAGTTTGGTAATTTCTGATGATGAATTGCTTTTTAGTTTTTTATAATTCGCATCAACGGTGTTGTAACTGTTCTGCAAATCGCGAAGTTCTTCTGCCATCAAAGTGGTATCTTTCTTTAGCCTGTTTACTTCTTTTTCGAGGTTTTCAATTTTAATCAAACCCTCGTTAAAGGCAGTATACAGCGAATCTTTTGTACCAAGTAATGCTTTATACTTTTTAGGCGAGAGTACTACACAGGAAGTAAGCGAAGAAATAACGAGGAGAAAGGCAAAGGCAAGAAAGGTGTTTTTCATTTTTTTATTTTCAAGAGTAAGGTTATTGCGTATTGGGTATTATGTAGCAAGTATTATGTAGCAAGTATCAAGATTAAAGCTTCTAATTACTTTTTCATAATTGGTTATTGAGTATTGGTTATTAAAAACTGACAACTGCTAACTGTTTACTGCTAACTGTTAATTAACTACTGTTCAATAGCGTTTCGTAAAAATGCAACTAAAGGTTGTACGGTTTTAAAAGAACTTATCAACTTATTAACGAAATTCGGTTTAAAAAATTCTTCATCATCGATTTGCATCGTTGCTTCAAAGCTTTTTAATTTCAACAATTCAATATTCGGATCGGCCGGATCGTATCCTTTAGGGGCATTTTTAAGTGCATTATCAACTCCCAGTTTAAAGTTTTTCTTAAATTCCTTTTCGTTAATAATGGCCTTAAAGTCTTCGGCGTTATAATCGATTTCCTGTCTGATGAGTTTTAGGTGTGGCACATCCGGCATCCAGTAACCTCCGGCAACGAAGCTCTTTCCGGGTTGTATGTGCAGGTAATATCCAGGTTCGTTGCCTCCCTTTTTAGTAGAGAACCACATGCCATAGTTATTTTTATAAGGATCTTTGTTTTTACTGAAACGCACATCGCGGTAAATGCGCAAAAGCGTTTTTTTGGGGTCAGCCTCTGCCGAAAGGATTGGGTCTATTTTAGCTAGTTCGGGTATAATGGCTGCTGCCAGTGCTAAAGCATCTTCCTTTGCTGCTTCGTATACATCTTTGTTAGCTGCAAACCATTCGCGGTTATTGTTTTCAGCAACATCTTTTATAAAGTTTAAAGTTTCTTTTTTAAGCATATATCTTGAGGTTAACTGGTTAATTGTTTAATAGATAACCTAACGATTAACCGGTTTATACAATTGAAACAATTAACCATAATTACGATTAACCCATACTACTTATCGTAATACGGCTTATACTTAATATTTGGCGATAAAACGTGAAGTAATATGATCCTCGAATATCGGTAATTAAAGGGATACAGGATAAAACAGCCTGTAAAAATTACGATAAGGTAATGCCAGAAAGTATTGTCGGTAAGTGGTCCGAATATTAAATAGGTAATGAAACTGGCTATCAGCATTTCGATCACGTTCATGGCGTAACTTACGTACATGGCCGCGTAAAAATAGCCAGGCTCTATTTCAATCCGTTGTGCGCAGTGCCCGCAAATTTCTTTGGTATGCTGTATATTCCAGCCATACATGCTCCCGGTAAAAATATCTCCCCTACGGCAATGCGGACATTTACAATGCACAATGGCATAAAGTTTAGACGTAGTGCCAGACATGCTTTTAATTTAAATTAAAAGGTTCTCTTTTCATATTGAGGTGGATGTTTTTTTTACGGTATTTTTTATACCACACCACGCCCACAATCAGCGCCATTAAGTACGGAATAGATAAAAGATACAGCACCCCTGTATTTAAGCCTGCCGTTTGTGTATTACCGTTTTTAACACCTTGCTCAGCATTAATGGTACACATTGAACATTGTGCATGCACATTAGGGCTAACCGCAAACGTAAGTGCCAGTATTAACAGGATAAAAATTGCTTTCTTTTTCATGGATTACAAATATAAGCATAAACGCGTGGAGGGGTTTAAAAATTATGTCATAAAAAAGCCCCTTGCTTTTTAAGACAAGGGGCACGGGAGAGAAAGATTAAAATTTAGATTTTAACTATTTACAGTGTTCCATATATAAACGAGCTGGCATCGGCTGTTCGGTAAAGACCGCCAAGTAAACCTGCATTGGGGTTCGTGCTTGTTACCCAATCAATCCTGAAAGGGCCAGATAGCATGTAATTTGTAAGCGGCAATAACTGTGTAGCTCTTGTTACCCAGTTTGCACTATAAGCAGGTGAAGCGCCTAAAGTAATTACATCTCCAGACCTGGTATAGGTATAATCGGCAGTAGCTACAAAAGCACTTGTCCCAGAATTGTAAGAAACATATACCTGTAATGTAGAATTACCGGTTAAAGTAATAGTGGTATAATTCACTACCCTACTTGTAGAAACAAAATTACTTAGTACTGTGTTGTACACACTCGTAAAGCCAGAAGTAACCCCTGTTGGCAAGCTACCAGTAATCGAAATTTTTCTATAGGTAAAAGTAGTAGGAAAGCCAAATAACAGGGTAAGTGGTGTTAAAGGAGCGGCACTCGATTTAATAATATATTCTTTACCAGCTGAATCATAGAGTGCTAAAGTAGTGGCATCCTTCCAGGCCATCCTTGTAAAGGTGATGTTTTGATAAATCAGACCATCTCCCACAAAATCAGCACCATTTAAAGTAAATGCGAATTTACCTGTACCTGTTGCAGTTGATACCCCATCCTCCAAAATACCAGTTAAAGTAGCTCGTTTTCCTGAGGCTAGAGTGCTGCCTGTGCTTAAACTAAAAGCTACCTTTAAAAGTGTAGCACCTGATGCCACCTCAATATATGGGTATTTAACCGTTGCAAAAAAATCTTTCACTTTATTGATAGCTGTTTTATAACCACCATCAATATAAGTAGCCTTTTGTGCTGCAGAAGCTTTAACCATTTTTAAAAGCTGGCGATATTGCTTCCCGATAAAAATAATACTGTCAGCCGAAGAGCGTACATAGGTAAATTCTACATCGCTTTTAAAACCGGTTGGTTGTGTACCACCGAAAGCAGCCGGATTGGGATCGGCCAGCATTGCCAGATAATTGTAGGTATCGAAAATTAAATTGGCGCCTAAACCTGTTTTTACACGATAGGTCGAGGTTGCACTGGTAACAGCAGCATCGTCAGTTAAATCGGCATACATGCTTACATTATCTTTATCATCAAAGGTCATGTAAAAACCAAAACCCCCACCTGCAGAGGTAGATAAAGTGGCTACCCAACCGTTTGATGCAGCAGTAAGTGTATTTTTGACCTGCGCTACCGATGTTGCCATACGGTCTTCAGGCGTTTGATCGAAATCTGATACAAAAGATGATTTTTTACATCCAGAAATGATCAGTACGGTTATAAATAAATATAATATCTTTTTCATATTTTATAATGCTGTTTGACCTAATATTCCATAAAAATAATTGGTTGGGGTACCGCTTACATAGAAACCACCATAGCTGTTAAAGTTATCATTACCAATATTAGCTGGCATCCAATCGGCTATAAAATTGCTTGCTGTGAAGTAATTAATTAATGGCTGCGCACCCGCTTGAATTACGGCAGCATTTGTCCAAGGAGTTGTGGTATCTCTCGCTGTTCCGGCAGTAAACTTCGTTGCTCCGGTAGTTGCATTAAAGGTCATATTTAAGGCATACAATGCTTCTAAAGTACTTCCTGCTGAGTTGGTATAATTTAAATACAGATTAGCAGCAGTTGTAGATAAGAAATCCAAGCGAATATAATTCAGTTTCCTGTTGGCATTGCCCACGGCAGCAACTGCAGTAACAGATGCCTGGTAAGCAGTACTGAAATTAGAAGATATACCCGAAGAAGTATACACAGGATTGGATAAATCTATCGTAATATTCTTAAATAAACCTTGACCTATCCAATAAGGAAATGAAGCGGACTGATATTTATAAGTATTGCGAACAACATTTTGAACCTCTCTTTGCAATGCCCTAAAGTCGATTCCAAGGTTAATGGTAAAATACTGCACTACGCTAGCCTCTTTCGCTTTCAGCGCAATTTTACCTGCAGCCGTTGAGGCATTTGCACGGGCATCAAACCAGGCCTCGCCCAGTACCAGTAAGTGCGCGGTTGTTTCTGCAAAATCTTCTCCTGGCTGACTAGATGCATAAGGGCTAACATAACCGTTATCTCTTGCAGTTGCATCGGCCACGGTGGTCCAGGTTGCGTTATAAGTTGCCTTGGTTATAGTTTGAAAATCAGTTGGCATAGGCACAATCTGATTCAAAATGTGCGTAAACTCGTGGTGAATGGTTCGTAATTTACGTGTAACTAAATCAGCATTATTAATGTCGAAGTTGTTCAAATCGTAAATGGTTACCCTCCTGCCGGCAGAAGCTGTAGCCAGGATCATCGATCCATCACTTTGATAAGCTCCTGAGCCATACAGCACCCATTCTTTTGGCAATCTTTCTTTTACAAAGGTTTGCCCAGCCACTTTTTTATATGGAGAGATAAAGCCATCCAGCACGGTTTGCATCTGTGGCATCACTTTGTTTACATTAACAGGACTAACTACCTTATCGTAATCTTTGTAATAATCGCTGTAACGGTAAATTACATCGATATTATAGGTATCAAGAAAACTGGTTTTTAACCATTTATCCAGATCAGTCTGCGTAGAAGGGTTATCAATGTATTGCGTTAAATCAATGCTTACCGCATCTTCTTTTTTGCAAGACTGTACCGCAAGAACAAAAGTTAGTGCAGCAAATATTTTAAATATATTTTTTTTCATCGTATTTCTGATTAATTACCTTGGGTTTAATGGCACACCAGAAAGTCTGGCTTCTTCAGGTAGTTGAAACATCCTCCTGTTATCATCTGGTCCCAGTTCAATAAAGGTTTCATTACCCACTGCATCTAAAACATTGTGCTTAACGGTAAGGCGGTTACGTAAAATATCCATCCATCTGATGCCTTCTTGCAAAAAGATCGACTTTTTAGTCTCCAGGATAATTTTAATCACTGCCTCCTGAGAATCGGTAATGCTGTAAAAAGCCTTTATCTTATCTAATGTAGCAGCATCACTGGCGACATAACTTTTAACCGTTTGGCTTAACATGATATTGACATCTTTAATCGCATTATCGAACTGATTTAGGCGGGCGTATGCTTCAGCACGATTCATCAAAGCTTCATCAGTAGTTAATAATGGCGACATAATATAAGGCTGACCGGTATTTGCTATCTGATTGGTTACATAGAAAAATTCTGAGTATTTACCAGTAGTATAATTCGGCACTGTTGTATAGGCGATTTTAAAAGCATAAGCTTTACCGGTAATATTATAACCAGCCGAAAACATTTTAACCAGATTTGCACCGTATCCGTAACGGGGATAGGTACGCTGATAAGTTGAGTACTGGTTGGCCAGCAACAAATTATATTTTTGATCATCTTTGGTTAAGGCCACTTTATAATCTGCGTATGCCATTGCATTCAAAGTACTGTTAATCGGTCTGATGATGTTGGCGAAATTTTCGGTAGAGATAGCTGATGCATGATCGATTACTTTTTGCCATTCGCCTTTAAAAAGATAAAAACGTGAGGCAAAGGCATGTGCAGCTGCTGGGGTAAAATGAAATTTCGGAACACTATAAGCTGATGCTGATAATAAAGCTATCCCCTCTGTTAAATCTTTCTCGATTTTTTCGTAGGTAGACTTAACCGTTTCCCTGTCGTATTGTTTAATTACTTCAGTTTCGGGTACGGTAACATACGGAATGCCTGGTGCATCGTTGGCACCACCTATTACATATGCTTTTGCAAACAATGTAACCAGCATAAAATGAGCATATGCTCTTGCCACTAAAGCCTCACCTTTATAAGGTAATACTGCAGGGCCAAAGTTATTTTGATCTATAGCCTCCAAAGCCTGATTGGCAGCGGCAATGCCCCTATAGCAACCCGTCCAGTAATTGGTTGGTGTATTGGTGCTTGAGCCTGCTACATCCTGCCAGAAATAAGGGCGGCTGGTGATATCTGTAACAGTACCAATACCCGGTCCTTTATCTTCTGTGTTATCTGAGGCCGCCTCGGTAAAAGTTAAATAATCGTAAGCCGGATAAGCCGTGCCCACCAGCTGGGCCACTTTATCAACCGAGTTAATTTCCGTTCTGTTATCCGGATTGGTATCTAAATATTTATTACAAGATGGAGTTAACAATAAGATAGCCGATCCAAATACAAAATATTTTAGTTTATCTAATTTCATAATCTTTTATTTTTAAAATCCAACTTTTAGTGAGATCGTGTATTGTTTAGGAATAGGTAATGCAACACCACCATTGCCAAAAAATTCAGGGTCGGCACCATTTAATCTTTTATCAGAATAAAGTAAAGCGATATTATTTCCGATAAAGGAAACAGAAGCGTTTGACATGTTCAGTTTTGAAGTGAATTTTTTAGGCAGATCGTAAGTTACAGATACCTGCTTAAACCGGATAAAATCGCCTTTTGCAACCCGCTCACTCGAGAAGTTATATAAATTATACGGGTAAGCTGCCGAAATTACAGTACCTGATGTATTGGTAATAACCTTACTGGCGGTAACCGGATCCATAATTGATGGAACAGTAGTAAATGCCTCATCACCAGGTTGCATCCAGCGGTTCAACATAGATTTAGTCATAGAATAAATATCCGGGTAACCTGCAGAGAATTCCTGGGCTAACCGTACCACATTGCCAGCTGCAAAAGTAAACAATGCAGATACACTAAACTGTTTGTATCTGAACTGGTTGTAATAACCACCTGTAAAAGTTGGGTCTGTTGGCCCCTCATATTTCAGGTAACCTGTTTTAGTACTCTGTAAATTTACATAAGCACTTTTATTACCTGCATCATCAATAAAATATGGGTAACCATAATTGTGGTCTAAGCCAGCAAACTCAATAGAATATAAACCACCACGCGGATAACCTACTATTGAACCGCCAACATCACTTACCAGATCAAATATGCGTGGGGTATTTTGTAACTCGGTAATTTCATTTTTATTGAAGGCCATGTTAATCTGGGTTCTCCATTTAAAATCGCCGTTTTGAACTGGCGTACCGCCAAGAGTTAACTCCAGTCCTTTTGCTTTCATTTTACCATAATTGGCTGTTTTTGCGTATTGGCCTCCAATACCCGAAGTATTGATGGTACCAATCAGATCGTAAATATTTCGTGTATATAAATCAGCAGTAAATGATAAACGGTCTTTTAAAAAGGTTAAATCGAAACCCAGGTTAGCTTCTTTAAGTTTCTCCCAGGTTAACTCCGAATTGGCTAAGCTGGAAATATAGGTTAATGTTTCTTTCTCGGTATCGTAAGGTCTTCTGGCCAACTGGTTGTAGAATACAGCGGCTGAGTTTTTAGCATTACCAATGTTAGCCACTAAACCATAAGTTCCTCTTACCCTTGCTGATGACAATATATCATTTTTAGGCCAGAAATTTTCCTGATCTATATTCCAGGCACCAGATACGTTCCAGGTAGGCAACCATCGTGCAGTTCGGCTCTTACCCATTAAATTAGATCCATCATAACGGGTAGTAGCATTAAAGCTATATTTATCTTTATAAGAATAAGCTGCTCTTAAAGCAAATGCAGCAAAACGGTCAGCACCGGTAGACATACTGTAATATGGTGCTCCAGATTCCTGAGCTTTTTTGAAATACAGGAAATTCGCATTTACAATACCGCCGTTATCGTACTGGTAACCTACCCCATCAAAGCTGGCCGTTTGGCGGTCGGTATACCTTACCTCCATCGAACCAAACACATTCAGACGGTGATCTTTGTTAAAAGTTTTATCGAATTCCAGGTTTTGTCTGAAATAGTAATTCTTCAAATCATCAGACGTAGTATTATAAAAACCTCCTTCAGGTAATATTACGACTGGTAATTTGGTTAAATCATCAGGATTAGTATATAAGAATGGATTATCGCCAATGGTTGTAGCGTCGGTTGCTGCCCTGAACGCTAGCGCCATATTCGAATTTTCTAAAATATAGGTTTTACGTTCTGTTTTGGCAAAACGGTAAGCGCCATCAACCGAATAGGTTAAGGAAGGAATAATTTTATATTTCAAACCGCCCTGAACTTTAAAATCGATCTGACCTAATTTTAAGTAATTGTTATCCAATTCGCTTAAAATATTAAACGGTGCGTAGTTTCTGTTAAAATACTCCAGATTTCCATTTTCATCATAAGCTGTCATGGCCCTGCTGGTATTTAGTGCATACGAATAAGGGTTTATATCAAAACTTCTGGAAAATGTACCAAAAACCGGGTCAGATGTACGGTTTAAACTACCGGGAGCTTGCTGATCGCGCACTGATCCGGTAAGTAAAAACTCACCGCTTAACTTGCTGCTCATTTTAAAATTGGCCCTGAAATTACCAGTAAAACGGTCTACATTACTTCCAAGCGTCTGACCATTATCGTGCAGATAAGAAGTTGAAGCATAAGTTTGAAATTTTTCTGTACCCGACGACATACTAACTGAGTGCTCTTGCATCAGCGAGTTTTTGAATAAAATATCAAACCAATCGGTATTGGCATTGGCATATCTGTTCAGGAACTGCGCTCTGTCAGTTGCTGTATTTTTTAAGGCGTAAGTATCAGTAGCGGGATCATAATCGTATAAAGCATTATACATTTTATAAAACGGTCCACCATCCGAACCTCTAGATGCTGTGGTATGCTGAAAATATCCTTTAGTGTACATTTCCATCAACACCGACATCTGATCTGCAGAGTTCAAAATGTCAAAGTTATCGTAAGTCGGCTTTAAATAAGTGGTAAAATTGCCAGAATAACTGATTCTAGGTGTTCCTTCCGATTGCCTTCCCTTTTTGGTAGTTACTACAATTACACCATTCATAGCACGCGCGCCGTACATGGCTGTGGCAGCTGCATCTTTTAATATATTGAAACTTTCAATATCATCAGGGTTTAAACCAGCTACTGAAGACCCGATTAATGTATTGGCATCACCGGTAGAAAGTGACTCATTAGAAATATTCACTACATCTTCCAGAATGATTCCATCTACGACCCAAAGTGGTTTATTATCACCAGAAATAGATGTTGCCCCACGCACACGGATTTTTGGAGCGGCACCAAAAGTACCCGATACGTTCTGTACAGATACACCGGCAACCTGCCCTTCCAGCATACGACTGATGTCGGGCACACCGTTTCGTTGCGCATCTACTGCTTTTACCTGAGAAGAAGAACCGGTAAATAATTTTCTATCCAACTGTTGATAACCGGTAGAAACCACATTTACTTCGTTAAGCTGGGCGGCGTCTTCTTCTAAAGTAACATTGATAACGGTTTTAGCACCAATTGGAACTTCAAGTGTTTTGTAACCAATGTAACTGAAAGTTAAAACTGCACCTTCTTTAACAGAGATTGTATAATCACCAGAGCTATTAGTTGATACCGCATTGGCAGCACCTTTCTCTCTAACACTTACACCCGGAAGCGCTGCCCCGCTTTTATCCCTTACCTTACCGGTTACTTTTACTGCCACAAAATAACCAATCACTTTATCCAAAATTGTTTTTTCTTTTGGCTTAATGAGGATGGTTTTATCTTCTATAGTATAGGTTAAATCATTTCCGGCAATAATTTTAGCCATTACTTCTTCAATGGTTGAGTTGCTAAAATTTGCATTAAAAGTGGTGGTACTGCTGATTTTATTGGTAGAAAGCAGTACATCATAACCAGATTGCAATCTGATTTCGCGAAACATTTTCTCGAGCGTTACATTTTTCTCCTTTAATGTAACCAGCTGGCCAAATGAAGCTGCACTTACCTGCATTAGCGAGGCAAGCAGCACGACCGTAATTAACTTCATCATCAATAGCAATTTAGGGATGTAGCGGCGATGCGTACATAAAATTCTAATATAAATTTTGTACATTTAATAGTCTGTTTTTTGTGCGGAACGCAAGAAGTTTGGACGCTAAAATGCGTTTCGCGGTTATCCAAGAAAATAATTGATTTTTAATCGATTCCGGTTTACGGAATAGCTAAACAGATCATAAAAGGGGTGTTACGAGCACTCCTTTTTTATGCGTTTAACTGTCGGTTCGTCAGGAGTTTTGTCGAAGTGTATTCATAATTTGTTAAGTTAAGGTTGTTATTTAATTTATTTTTTAGAGATAAAGGTTAGTTACTCCTCCATCTTTTTTCTTTAAACCGTTATGATTACCTGATATGGACAATCATCTGTCTGGTTAAGTTGGTTAATCTTTTATTTTTTAAGAATAGTGGTTAGTTAGTCCTTATCCTTTATTGTTAATCTTTATACACAATTATTTTATTGCCTTTAATATCAAAACGCACTTCACCAGTCTGCTCTAACTTGTGTAGTACCTTCGATATTTTTTCGAAACGGCTTACTGTTCCATAGTACATTACCTCTTTTGCCTCAGGATCTGCATATTCTATCTCTACATTGTACCATCTGGCAATTTTTCGTAAAATGCTCTCCTGTTTTTCATTATTAAACATAAAGTAGCCCTGCTTCCAGGCCACAGCTTCATCTACATCTACGTTTTTAACCGCAATGCCCCTCGCGCTTACCAGCGACTGCTCACCGGGTTCGAGCACTTCACTTTCATTGGTATCATTATGCGAAACGCGTACACTTCCTTCCAGTAATGTGGTTTTGGTTACTTGCTCTTCCTCATAGCTGTTAATATTAAAGTGTGTACCCAACACCTCAACGGTTTGCTTTGCTGTTTCTACCACAAACGGATGTGCTTTGTTTTTTGAAACTTCGAAATAAGCTTCGCCATCCAGTTTTACCAAACGTTCTTTAGCCGTACCAATATTAAGCGAATACTGGATTGATGAGGCTGCATTAAGCCACACTCTTGTACCATCGGGTAAACGGATTTGCCACTCGCCGCCATTTGGTGTAGAAATGGTATTTAAGCGGGTATCGTTTGCATTTTCAGCTTCGGCAATGTTGTAAACCAATTCACCATTGGAAGTTTTAGTAATAGAAAAGCCTGCTTCTTTTGCTATATCACCTGTTAAAGCATCAGAAAGCGATATTTTCTTACCATTAGCCAAAGTTAAAATCGCTTTATTCTTCCCCGGTGCTACATCAGAAGCAAAAACATGCTCTTTCTTTTTATTTAGCGATAAATAAGCCGTGAACGAGAACACCACCAATACAGCCGCGGCTGCTGCCCATTTTAAAGGGCGTAGCAAAATGCTGCGCGGTGTTTTCTGCGGTTTATCCGTAGCCACGATGTTATTTAGAACAGACTCCCACTTTTCAGTTTCGGTTACTTCAGTAGCAGCTCCCTCTTCGGCCTCAATCAGCTTTGCGATTTCATCGCCAACAACAGATGCTGGATCAGTGGCCAATGCCAAAAGCTCCTGCTTTTCTGCCGGGCTTAATGCATCTGCCGTAAACTGTTTTAATAAGTAATTTATACGTTGTTCCATAATGGGGCTACAATACTAAGAAGCAGGAAATCGGATTTAGGACTATCCGGTTTTCAAAAAAATTTATTTTATTTTAAAAAAGAGGAATACAAACGGAAAAAGGAAAGCAATTCCATGTTGATCGAGGTGAATTCGAATAGATTTTAGAGCCGATACCAAAGCATTTTTAACCGTATTTGGCGATACATGCAATATTTCTGCAATTTCCGGGATGGTTTTACCATCACGGCGACTCAATTGGTATATTTTTCGACGCTGATCGGGCAGTTTGTCGATAGCAACGGCAATAATCCTGGTTACTTCGTTCAAATTAATGGTTTCGACAGTGTTGTTGTGGCTATCGGTTTGTTTAGCGGTAAAAGCATCAACCATTTTATCGGTTTTAAGTTTTTTACGCAGATAACTTAAACATTCGTTTGATACGTATTTGTACAAATAGGCTTTGATATTTTCAACTTCAGCCAGTTTATCCCGGTTCAGCCATACCCTTAAAAAGGCATCCTGGATTATTTCTTCAGCGGCATCATCAGATTTTGTAAATTTTGTGGCGAAAATCTGGAGTACAGGCAGGTATTTGAAGAACAACACAGAAAAAGCCTGCTCATCCCCCGTTACTATTTTTTCTACAAGCTTTAGATCATCTTCCTTATTTATCAGCGCCATACCTTAGTTTACCTACACTCACGCATATTGAATTAGAATTATATGAAATGATATACTCCACATAAAAGTGAAAAAAAAATTGAGTTAAAACAAATAACTATTGTAACCAAAGCAATGTTTAACTAAAAAAGCCTTACATTTTTGGTGTAAGGCTCTATCGATATTTTTTTCAGGTGCTATTAATACTGGTAATAAGGCGAGATCATCAGATATACCACTACACCGGTTATAGCCACGTAAAGCCACAAAGGAAAGGTAATTTTAGCAATCTTTCTGTGGCGGTCAAAACGCTCAGCCAAAGCCCTTACGTAGGTAACCAATACCAATGGGATAATGGCAATCGAAAGCAGGATGTGCGTTAAAAGGATAAAGAAATAAACATACCTGATTGTTCCATCGCCACCAAATTTAGTAGAAGGCGTAGTCATGTGGTAGGCTATATACATTACCAAAAACAGCAAGGAACAAGCTATTGCAGTTTTCATTAAATTTTGGTGAAGCGCAACTTTTCCATTTTTAATGGCCCAAACGGCAACAATTAAAAGGACGGCTGTTATACCATTAATCGTAGCATATATTGGTGGCAAAAAAGGAAGCGGTGGTGCATCTATTCCTAAATCTTTTAATTTAACAACAAATAAGACTGCTACAGCAACCGGAATTAAAATGGATAGGATAATGATCCATTTATTATATTTTTTCTCAATCGGGCTATTTTCCATGAGTTTTAAATCTCTTTATTTTTTATGAATAAGTTAATCGCCTCAGACTACCGACTAAAGACTAACTACCGTCCGTCTTTAACATTTCTCAGATACTCTGCAATCAGTACCTTGATTTCATCCTCCAGTCTGGCATTGGCCTCCTTGTTATCGGCTTCATAAATACCGCGAATTCGGTGCAGGTTATCGATGAGCAATATTTTATTACTGAAAATGAAGGTAGGCTTTGTGCGGGTGTCATCTTCAATTACATCAAGCAATAAACCATTTTTAATTAGCGGATAGGTTTGTATGGTATCGCCTGCTAAAAAATCCCATTTGCCTTCTATTGCTTTAAAGCTGGCTGCAAAATCTTTAATCTTACTTTGATCGGCCGGATCTACCGATAAGCTTAAAAATTTAACCAATGGTTTTTGTGCGTAACCATCTGATAGCTGTTTAATATACTGACTTGTTTGCTGGTTGCCGGCTCCGGTATGGAATAAGTTTAAGACTACAATCTTGTTCTCCAGCGATTTCCAGCTGATGGTATCGTTATGCTGGTTAACCAGTTTAAAATCCGGAATCTGATGATAGATGGTATCGGGTATTTTCTTCCCCTTTACACTGTGAAATGTAGTGGCCACAATCTTCTTGCCATAGATTGGTAAACTCTTATACCTGTTTTTGGCAAAGTGGGGCAATAAGTAAAAAAATAAAAATCCCGGTATAGCTAAAATGCTTACCAGGATTAATACCTTTTTTATAGGGCTTCTTTTCATTAATGGCTCATCATGTGCAGGTTTAAAAACCCACCTTCTATTAGCATTAAAACAATAAAGTAAATGATGAAAATGAATGAAACTGTTAATGCTAACTGCAAGCCCAGTTTTTCGAATTTTAAGTGCATAAAGTAAGCAACAATATAAAAAGCTTTTACAAGCGTTAAAGCAATGTAAACATAGTTACCAACGTGTTGCGACATATGACCACCTGGTATTGCCCAAAGTGCAATCATAAATTCGATAGCTGTAATTAGCGATAAAATACCTGCTACTTTCCAGATTTTTGCTTTATTCATGCCTGCATGTTCTCCATGCTCGTGGCCTTCTGTTGTATGTGCGTGTTCTGACATGTTAAATATTTTTTTTCGTTGAAATTAAACCAAATAGAAGAATGTAAATACAAATACCCACACTAAATCTACGAAGTGCCAGTATAAACCCACTTTCTCAACCATTAAATAATGACCTCTTCTCTCGAAAGTACCATTAATCGTCATGATTAAGATAATGATGTTAATTACCACACCACTAAATACGTGGAAACCGTGGAAACCAGTGATAGTGAAGAATAAATTCGCAAATTGTTGTGCAGCTACCAAAGAAACTGGCCCGTCAAATAAATGCTTTAATTCCTCAGCAGATGGGATATGTCCCCACCAAAAACCTTCGTGGTGTAAGTGTGTCCACTCTAAGGCCTGACAGCCTAAGAACATGAAACCTCCAACGATAGTAGCTACCATCCACCAGATTACTTCTTTCTTTGCGCGACGGTGGCCGGCTTCTACCGCCATAACCATCGTTACAGAACTTAAGATTAATATAAAAGTCATAAGGCCCACAAAAACCAATGGAGCACCATTATCTTTTATACCAGGTATAGATTGAAATACCAAATCAGGATCTGGCCATGTTAATTTAGAAAAACGCTGAGCGCCGTAGTAGATCAATAATGATGAAAATGTAAAAGCATCTGATAAAAGGAAAAACCACATCATGATTTTACCATATTCTACCGACCACGGAGAACGACCACCATTCCATGGCCCGGTTTTAACTTGATCTAATTGTGATACTGCATTCATTTGGAAATAGTATAATAGTTTGTTAACAAATTTAACGGTTCAAAAGTAAAAAAACATATAGATAAATCCATAGGATATCTATAAAATGCCAAAAAATAGAAGCGATTTCCATTCTGTACTGGCTCTTAGCAGCAGGAATATGCTTATAACTGCCTATTAATGCATTAATAATAAAGCCTACACCCGCAATAATGTGCAAAAGGTGCATACCCGATACGACGTAAATAAAAGAAATTGCGGCGTTGTTACCCACAAGGGTAGCGCCTGTTCTTACCATGCTACCCCATGCATTAAACTGCATCACACCAAAAGCTATGGCTAAGATTACAGTAACCCAAAGCAGGTTGCGTTGTAAGCTGAAATTAAGTTTTTTCAGGGCTCTTGCCGCTAAAAATAAAGTAACACTGCTGGCCAAAATCACCATGCTCGAGTAAATAAACGCATCGGGCAATATTAAACCATGCCCTTTACCTTTAGATGCGGCAAAAACCAGATAATAACTGGTAAAGCCCCCAAACATAATGGTAGATGATACTACGAATAACCAAACAATAAACTTTCTGGGTTTTGGATCAAATGTATCCTGGATTTTTTCCATTGTGATAACCATCAGTTATTTTGCTATAAAATTTAATAATAATCCGAGCTGTACAGCAGGGATGTAAAAAAACGAACAGAACATCACGCGCTTCGCATCAATCATTTCTCTGTTCATTAAAAGTTTAAATGCTAACCAGCTGAATATAAAACCAGCAATTAGCGATAAGCCAGCAATGTAATAACCGCCAAAGCCATAAAAGGTAGGCAATAAACTCACTGGTATTAAAATCAAAGTACTTAAAAACGTAAGTAAAGCTGTCGCTTTATCGCGTTTTTTGGTAGGCAATAACCTGAAACCGGCCTTTTTATAATCATCATCCAATACCCATGCAATGGCCCAGAAATGTGGGAACTGCCATACAAACTGGATGAGGAACAAAATACCGGCAATGTAATAATCGATTTCATGAAACAACTCGGCTTTTAAACTGCCAAATGCAGCCAGGTAACCAATAAGCGGAGGTAATGCTCCCGGAATAGCCCCAACAAAAACAGCTATTGGCGATTTCCTTTTTAAAGGTGTATAGGCAAAAGCATATAATAAAATGGAGAATACCGATAATAAACCCGTTTCTAAATTCAATTTACCCAGTAACCAGGTGCCCACAAACGACATAAACACACCTAATATCAAACCTTGTCCGGTAGTCATCCTACCTGCTGGCATTGGCCTGTCTTTGGTGCGCGACATCAGTTTATCCAGGTCCTTTTCTATAATCTCGTTAAAGGTATTCGCAGCTGCAGTAACCAAAAAGCCACCTGCAATTAATATCAGCCAGTTTCCCCAATCTATGCTGGGAATATGGCCCCTGCCTACCTGCATTTTCTGTCCGATCAGAAAAGAGATCGATGCAGAAAACACTACCGTAAACGATAGCCTGAATTTGATGAGTTTAGAAAAATCTGAAAAAAATTGTTTCAATTCCCTTAAATATTATTGTTTATATGTACTGGTACGATATACCAACAAGTACAGATAAAATTGTAAACTAAATAGTAACGTAGAGAACAAAATATGTAACGCCTGCGCCACTGGTGGAAAAGCAATGTATGCTAAAGCTAAACCACTTAACAACTGAACCAGGAGCGTAATTAGAATAAATCTGGCCGTTAACAATGGAGCTGCTTTGCCGCTAAAACGATCGGTAACCATTTTATAAACCACAGCATTGGTGATCACTACCAGTATAGCCAGATCGCGGTGATAAGAAAAGATGCTTCCAACTTTCGAAATCCAACTAGCCTTAGCTCCATATCCGAGCGATTTTGCGATTACATCTACAGCCTCTCTAACATCTGTACCAATAACTATTTGTATTAGGCTAATAATCAGCGTAAAGAACAAAAAGCCTTTTAGCCACAGTATGCGGTACATAATTACCGAAGGTGCCTTGTTTAGCTGTTTCGCATAATTATAGGTATAAATGGAAATAGCCAGAATTACCAATGCCAAAAGCATGTGTACCGTTACCACCCATTGCGCCAAATTGGTAGATACTACAATTGAGCCCAACCAACCCTGATAGCCTACCACAAAAATATTGAGTATGCTTAATACAATGATGCGTTTAGCGGTTTTCCTATACGTAAAAGAACAAATTGCCGTTAGCAGTAAAAATATTCCTGCAGCAACACCTGCCAAACGGTTCAGATATTCGGTCCAGGTTTTAGCTGGATTAAATTCTTCAGGGATGGTGATACTTTTATCGTGCCTAATACTATCTGCCAATGCTACTTTGCCCATACTTTCGAGGTATTTGGCAAATTTTTCGTTTTTCTTTAGCCTTCCCGCTACATACTTTTCTTTGTAGTTGGCCGGAAGCTGCGATACATCGGTAGGTGGAATATAACGGTCGAAACATTTTGGCCAATCCGGACAGCCCATGCCTGAACCTGTACTGCGCACAATACCGCCGGCAAGTATAACCAATAGTGTAACTACGATGGTTATCAGATTAATTTTAATGAAACGTTGTTCTGATCCGCTGACCATATATCTATTAAGATGAAAAGGGTATCCGGATAAGCAGAAACTTAATCAGATACCCCTTCTAAATTTTATTTAAAGCTTAAAACTAGCCTTTATTTTCTGCAACCGGATTGGCTAATTCCCATTCCTGTTGAATTTTCTCTGCTTCAGCATTTCCTTCAAAATCGTGAGGTAAGTTAGAGCTCATGGTTTGAGAGAAAGGAACAGTTTGTGGAATGAAATCTGCATCATGTCCTGGCTTGCTATAATCGTAAGGCCATCTGTAAACAGTTGGAATCTCACCTGGCCAGTTACCATGTAAGTGCTCTACTGGTGCAGTCCACTCTAATGTATTGGCTTCCCAAGGGTTTTGAGGAGAAACTTTACCTTTAAAGATCGAGTAGAAGAAGTTAAATAAGAACGCAACTTGTGCCAACGCAGCCATAATAGCAGCCCAGGTAACAAATACGTTTACAGTTAACCATTTTTTCATAAACTCGAACTCAGTAAATGCATAGTAACGACGTGGTACACCATCTAAACCTAAGAAGTGAAGTGGGAAGAATACCAGGTACGCAGCGATGAAAGTTAACCAGAAGTGTAAATATCCAAGTTTAGCGTTCATCATTTTACCGAACATTTTAGGAAACCAGTGATAAACACCTGCAAGCATACCAAAAATCGCTGCTGATCCCATTACCAGGTGGAAGTGGGCAACTACGAAATAAGTATCGTGTAAGTTAATATCTAAAGATGCGTTACCTAAGAAGATACCGGTTAAACCACCAGAGATAAAGAATGATACTAAACCGATAGCAAATAACATGGCCGGAGTAAAACGGATATTACCGCGCCATAATGTAGCCAGGTAGTTAAATGTTTTTACTGCCGATGGTACCGCAATAATTAAAGTAGTGATCATAAATACACCACCCAATAACGGGTTCATACCAGTAACAAACATGTGGTGACCCCATACGATGAATGATAATACCGTAATACCAATTAAAGAGTAAACCATCGCGTGGTAACCAAAGATTGGTTTACGTGAGTTTACCGAAATTACTTCAGATGAAATACCTAAAGCAGGCATAATTACGATGTATACCTCAGGGTGACCTAAGAACCAGAATAAGTGTTGCCATAAAATTGGAGAACCACCTTCGTTTGGTAAAATATCAGTACCCATTACGATATCTGATAAATAGAAACTAGTTCCGAAACTACGGTCAAAGATCATTAATACCACACCCGCAACTAATACAGGGAATGATAAAATACCCAAAATAGCGGTTAAGAAGAATGCCCAGATTGGTAAAGGCATTTTCCAAAGATCCATACCTTTAGTACGCATGTTTAAGATTGTACTTACGTAGTTGATACCCCCCATTAATGATGATGCTACGAAAAGTACCATACTAATTAACCACAAGGTCATACCCAAACCCGAACCTGGCATAGCCTTCGCTACTACAGATAATGGCGGATAAACTGTCCAACCACCAGATGCAGGACCTGTTTGAATAAAGAATGATGACATCATGATCACACAGGCCATAAAGAAGAACCAGTATGAAAGCATGTTTAAGAATGGCGAAGCCATATCCCGTGCACCAATCTGCAATGGAATTAATAAGTTACTAAATGTACCGCTCAATCCGGCTGTTAGTACAAAGAATACCATGATGGTACCGTGAATGGTTACCAATGCCAGATAAAAATCGGATTTAATACGACCGCCTTCAGCCCATTTACCTAAAAATGTTTCTAAGAAAGGGAAACTTTTATCTGGCCAGGCCAATTGGATACGGAATAAAATAGATAAGCCCATTGCTATTACCGCCATAATGATACCGGTAATTAAAAATTGCTTGGCAATCATTTTATGATCCATACTAAAGATGTACTTTGAAATCAAAGTCTCTTTATGATGTCCATGATCAGCGTGATCGTGATTGTGTTCGTCGTGTAATGCTATTGTTGACATAATTCGTTCGCTCCTGCTTAATATTATTTATTTAAAGCCATTTGGTTAGTTTTAACAGCTGCTGAATCTGTAGCTGCTGAATCTGCTTCTGCTTTTACAGGTGCAGGTGCCACTGGCAAATTAAATTGTTTTCTTAAATCATCGTTTAAGTATGTTTTCTGTTCAGCTATCCAGGCTTTGTAGTCAGCCTCAGAAACTACACGTACAACTTTTTGCATGTTGTAGTGACCAGAACCACAGATTTTGGCACAGAAGAAAAGGTACTTAAAGTTAGGATCGTTTGTTTCTTGCTGCATCTCTGCAGTTGTTTTTGTAGGCGTAAACTCAAAGTAAGTTCTCATACCCGGTACAGTGTTTAACTGAACCCTGAAATGAGGCATGTAAAAACTGTGAATTACATCTTTACTGGTTAAGATTAACTTAACTGGTTTTCCTACCGGAATAACCATTTCGTCAGCCATCTCATCATCGCGAGAGTTTAAATCTTTAAAATCGATACCCAGTGGATTAGCAGCTGTAGTTAATTTGTAGTTTTTAGTACCTACAACACCATCAGCACCAGGGTAACGGATAGACCATTTGAACTGCTCAGAAGTTACTTCAATCTGTAAAGGTTTGTTGTTTGGATCTTCAACCTTAAAGAAGATTGATCTCCAGGTTAAGAAACCCATTAATACCAATACCGTTAATACTAAAGCCGGAACAATAGTCCAGATTTTTTCGATGGTATTATTATGCGGATAGTAGTAAGCTTTTCTTTTTGCAGAATATTTGTAGATATAAGAAAATCCGAATAATAAGATGTGGGTTACCACAAACACAATTGTAGTGATGATCAATGTTAAATTGAACATCTCATCTATTTTCTTTCCATGTTCTGATGCTGCATCAGGAAGTAACATTGCACCGTGCACGGTATATTCCCAATATACACCATATAAACCCAACACCAAGAACAAGGCAAATAAACTTGCATGTACCCTGTTCCAGTTAATGCCAACAGGTTTACCTTGTGCTTCGCGGCTTAATTCATATACCCTTATCGATTTACCGATAATTGCGATGAATAAACATACGGCAAGGAAAATCAGAATATAAAATATTACCGATTTATAAACCTCGCCCATATCAACCTTCGGTGCCGCGGCAGCACCTGCTGCTGCATCTTGCGCAAATACGCTAGTGTTTGCAAAAACAGTAAGTAATACTGCTAAAGCTGCGGTCGTTTTATTCGTTATAAACTTTCTTAAACTCATTTTCTTAAAAGTAGTACGCTGTACTGCTAATTATAATAATAACTAAATATTTGCTCTATCTTATCATCATTACAGTTGATGATGCAAACTTTCTTGTAATAATGGGTGATTCTTTGCAATCAAAGGCTTTTTACTCAATGCCGATAAAACGGTAAAGGTAAACAATCCTACGAAACCTACTGCAGTTCCGATTTCAACAATTCCGAAACCATTGTGACCATCTTCTACTGCACCTGGCATAATCATTTGGTAGTAATCTACCCAGTGACCTAATAATACCACGATAGAAACGAATAATAATTTGGCATCGGTTCTTTTGTTATCTCTATCCATTAACAATAACACTGGCGCTAAGAAGTTCATCGCAAGGTTTAAGAAAAACCAGAACTTGTAATATTCAAAGCGTTTGAAGAAATATACAGTCTCCTCAGGCATGTTTGCATAGTAGATCAATAAGAACTGAGCAAACCATACATAAGTCCAGAAGATAGAGAAACCGAAAATAAACTGGCCTAAATTGTGTAAGTGACTGTTGTTAATCCACTGCATGTAGCCAGCTCTTCTTAACAAGATCAGGATAATAGCAATAGTTGCTAAACTGCTTACCCACATGGCGGCGAAGTTATACCAACCGAACATGGTTGAGAACCAGTGTGCCTCTAATGACATCACGGTATCGAAAGCAAAAACAGGAGTTGTAAATCCGTAGATAACTAAGAAGATACAAGCATTTTTGAAGCTTTTTCTGTAAGAGTTTAAACCACCAGCTAAATCTTCGTTATAAGAAAGTTTAACAAAAAGCATTGAAAAAATGCTGTAAACACCTAAGAAGATAACCTGACGACCTAAGAAGAAAGGTACGTTAAGGAATACCGATTTACCAGCAATGATTGAATCATAGTGCGGGCTGTTTGGATCAGTTAATCCTTCAGCATTCCAGTGGTGGTATAAGTTATGTGTAAATAAACCTGCTGAAATAACTACAACAAGTATTACAGCTGCTAAAGGCAAAGTTTTTGCCATAGCCTGTGGTACACGTAAAATAGATGCAGACCATCCTGCCTGCGCTACATATTGAACAGCAAGGAAAAATGTACCCGACATACAAACGCATGCAAAGTAATATGCCATAAGCAACAGGTTGGCAAAAGTACGCTCGTGCATTACTTTATCGCCGGCTAAGAAACCGAAAAGAACAGCTGCTGCACCGATAAGGATACCAACTATGCTTAAGGTTTTTACTTTTCCTGTAAACTCAAACTGTTCACTAAAATTAATATTGTGAGTTCCCATTTATATTCTGCTTTACTTATTGTTGTTTTTGTAATTCCTGAACATACATCACTACTTTCCAACGATCAGTTGGTGAAATTTGTGAAGCATGTGAGCCCATATTATTTACACCGTAGGTAATGGTGTGGTAGATTTTACCAGCTGTAAGTGCTTTCATCTCCCCACCTCTTGATGAACTTCCAGCGAAGTAAGAAGGTACACCATTAAATTTCTCAATTTTTACCAGGTGTCCTTGTCCGTCTCCTTTTGTTCCGTGGCATGGGCTACAGAAAACGTCGAACAAGTGTTTACCCTGAGCTAAATTTACAGTATCAACCGGTAAAGGGTTAACCATGCTCACACCCGCTGCCTGATATCCCTCAAGGGTATTAGGAAACTCATCATACTCGGTAAAACCTACCGGTTTAGTATGTGCTGGTGGCAATTGTGCCGTTTTACCATCTTTAAAATTCTTGTTTGGCTGATCCGGATTGTAAGCAATCGGATCATACATGTTTCTGGCATATTCTAAGCCAGTACTGCGTTTATCTCTACAAGCAGAAAAGGTAGCTGCAAAAGCGATAGCTAAAAACGCTGTGTAAACAAATTTATTCTTATTCATAGCTAATGTACTTCCTTTCATTATACTTTACTTCTAAAGCACCTGCATCTTTTAATAATCCATCAATTACCGTGTGTGCGGCGTTGTCTTTTGCATCAACTGCAATTACAAAGCGATCATCAGTAGCACGTAAATCCATCACTCTTGGTGCTCTTCCTGGAAATAAGTGTGTAGAAGCATAGTAAGTTAACACCATACCGAAAGCACAGAATAATACTGTAAGCTCGAACATTATCGGAATAAAATCCGGCAATGCAAATGATGGTTTACCACCTATGTTTACTCTCCAATCGATAACTGCGCAGAAATAAATCAAAGCGAATGCACAGCAAGTACCGGTAATACCAAAGCAAAATGCTGCGATATCGATTCTAGATCTTTTAATTCCTAATTTGGCTTCTATTCCGTGTATAGGCATTGGAGTATATACATCATAAATGCTGATGTTATTTTCCTGAAGTTTTTCGATGCCATGCATCATTTCATCAGGATCGCCAAAGCTGCCTAAAATATATTTGATATCACTCATTGTTATATTTTTGCGTAATCTTCTTGTTTAACACTATCAAATTTTTCTAAAGACTCTATGTACTCAGCTACATATTCTTTATTCTCGTGCCCTTCTTTAATCTGTTTCATTTTAGCTTGCTCACTTGCAGATTTTAATAATAATTTAACCTCTGCGATAGCGATTGATGGCAATACTCTTAAGAACAATAAGAATAAGGTAAAGAATAAACCAATCGAACCTACGAATACACTGATATCAACCCAGGTTGGATAGAACATCGCCCAGCTAGATGGAATATAATCGCGGTGTAATGAAGTAACGATAATTACGAAACGCTCGAACCACATACCTACGTTTACTACGATCGATAAAATCCAGGTAGCTTTGATGCTTAAACGGATCTTTTTGAACCATAATAACTGTGGAGAGATTACGTTACAAGTCATCATCATCCAGTAAGACCACCAGTAAGGACCAGTAGACCTGTTGATGAAAGCATATTGCTCGTACTCAGAGCCTGAATACCATGCAATGAAGAACTCAGTTAAATAAGCCACACCTACGATTGATCCGGTTAAGATGATGATTTTATTCATCGACTCAATGTGGAACATGGTGATGTAATTCTCTAAACCTAATACTTTACGTGCAACCAATAATAAGGTTAATACCATCGCGAAACCTGAGAAAATCGCACCGGCCACGAAATATGGAGGGAAGATGGTAGTGTGCCATCCCGGAATTACCGAAGTTGCAAAGTCCATAGATACAATGGTGTGTACCGAAAGTACAAGTGGTGTAGAAATACCCGCTAAGATTAACGACACCGCTTCGAAACGTTGCCATGTTTTAACGCTTCCACTCCACCCGAAAGAGAAGATAGAATAGATTTTTCTGCGTGTACCCACTGCACGGTCGCGGATAGTTGCAATATCTGGTAATAAACCTGTGTACCAGAATAATAATGATACAGAGAAATAAGTTGAGATCGCAAACATATCCCATACCAATGGTGAGTTAAAGTTTACCCAAAGTGAACCAAACTGGTTTGGTAAAGGTAAAACCCAATAAGCTAACCATGGACGGCCCATGTGTGATACTACATAAGTTGCGGCACAGATTACGGCGAAAATTGTCATCGCCTCTGCCGAACGGTTGATTGAGTTACGCCAGTTCTGACGGAAAAGTAATAGTACAGCCGAAATTAGCGTTCCGGCGTGACCGATACCTACCCACCATACGAAACCGGTGATATCCCATGCCCAACCTACTGTTTTATTTAAACCCCACGCTCCGATACCGTTCCAGAAGGTGTAACTTACAGCTACCACCCAAAGTAAGGCGCCTAATGCGGAAACGATGAAACCAATCCACCAAGCTTTGTTTGGCTTATTTTCTACTGGCATCAAAATATCATCCGTAATTTTTGCATACGTGATATTATCGCCGGTAATTAATGGTTCTCTAAGTATTGATTCGTTATGTCCTGACATAATTTGTATTTTCTTTATACTAAAGCTTACGCTTGTACTGTTGTATCTGTATTTCTAATTTTTGTCATGTAGCCGATACCTGGTTTCACATTGATTTCTTCTAATACGTAGTAGATACGCTCAGAACGCAATGCTTTTGAAACTTCTGAATTAGGATCGTTTGCATCACCAAATACAATTGCATTTGCTGAACAAGCTTCCTGACAAGCCATTTTAATATCGCCATCTTTTAATGGACGTTTTTCCAATTTAGCCTGTAATTTACCACCTTGGATACGTTGGATACACATAGAGCATTTCTCCATAACACCACGTGAACGTGTGGTTACATCAGGATTCAATACCAATTGGGTAAACTCGTTATTTAAATAGTTATCGAAACGAGAATCGTTCCAGTAGTTAAACCAGTTGAAACGACGTACTTTGTATGGACAGTTGTTTGCACAGTAACGTGTACCTACGCAACGGTTATAAGCCATGTGGTTTAAACCATCACTTGAGTGTACTGTTGCCAATACCGGACATACAGTTTCGCAAGGTGCGTGGTCACAGTGCTGGCACAACATCGGTTGGTGAACAACTGAAACGTGGTCTAAATCTTCTAGTTTTGCAATTTCTTTCTCTCTGGTTACATCGCCTTCTTTAGTTTCGTAGCTATAGTAACGGTCGATACGGATCCAGTGCATCTCACGACGACGACGAACCTCATCACGGCCTACAACCGGAATGTTGTTTTCTACGTTACAGGCAACAATACAAGAACCACAACCAGTACAAGCATTCAAATCGATTGCCATAACCCAGTTGTTACCTGGTTTTTCATATTGATCCCAAAGATCGTAGTTTTTGTGTTCGCCTTTTTCGTTACCGGCACCAGCATTTTTTAAGTACTCTTTAAAAGTAGCTTCTTTAATTACTGCACGGCCCTCGAAAGAGTGGTGAGTTTGTGTTTGAGCCAATTCGTAATAACCGCCTGTTGGAGTAATGGTTACCGAAGTAGCATATTGCATTGTTCCATTGATAAAAGAAACAAAAGGGAAAGCATTTTTACCTACACCGTTACCAGCTTTACCAGCTTTATCACGGCCATAACCTAATGCAATAGAAGCAGTTCCCTGTGCTTGTCCTGGCTGGATCAATACCGGAAGCTCTACTGAATATCCGTTGCTTCCTTTTACAGTTACAACATCAAATTCTTTAACTTTTAATTTTTCTGCAAATTTTGGCGCAATGGCAACAAAGTTATCCCAGGTTACTTTCGAAACCGGATCAGGTAACTCCTGTAAGAATGCATTGTTAGCATTTTTACCATCACGCATCGGGATGTTTTCGTAAACCTGTAACTGGATATCTTTATCTAAAGCTTTGCTGCTGTTGGTAATTGAAGTAGCTACTGCAGCTAACGATAAAGTGAAGCTGTAAGCACCAGCGGCTTTTGCCGTTGTAGTAACTACACCTTTTTCCAATACCTCTTCCCATTTCAAGCCTGCAGCTGGTAATACTTTAGCTTCCCAGTTGCTGCGTACAAACTGATAGTAGTCTTTAACAGGAGCATCAGCCCAGGTTAATAAACTTTCTTCTGCCTGACGGCTATTGAATACCGGGTTAATGGTTGGCTGAACGATAGAATAATATCCTTCGTAAGCGTTAGCATCACCCCAAGATTCTAAGTAGTTGTGGTTAATGGCAATTGCATCGCAAAGCGTAGCTGTTTCATCAGCACGGTCTGAGAATGAAATTTTTGCCGGAACTTTAGCTAAAGCATCAGTAAATGCTTTTGGATTTGCTGCGTCGTAAGCCGGATTGCTGTTTAAGAATAAAACTGCACCAACTTCGCCACGTCCCATTTCAGCAACTAAGCCATTAAATTCGGCATCGTTACCAGCATATAAGTAGCAAGGGTTATCTAAATCGATAGTAGTACCATAACTTCCGATAGCGGCGTTAATAGCATTTACCAGGATTTGAGTAGAAACGTCGTTCGAACCACAAACTACTAAACCTTTACCTTTATTTTGTAATAATTCTTTAGCAACTAATTTAATTACTTTATCAGCAGTTGCATTATTCGCTAATGAACCTCCAGGTAAAGCCTGACCAGTAATTGCATTGTATAAAGCGATTAATGCAGGACCTTCTTCCGATAATTTAACCGGAACACGGGTATCGGCATTGGTACCAGTTAAGCTCATACCACCTTCAAACTGAATGTGGCGGCTCATTTTTTTATTTTCTAACGATTTGTAGTTACGGTTGGCAGTGTATTGAGCAGTAAACTCTTCACCACTGATCCAGGTACCTAAGAAATCGGCACTGAAACTTACAATTAAATCGGCTTTATCGAAGTTGTACTTTGGTAAAACAGCTTTACCAAAACTGTTTTGGTTAGCCTGGATAATACCTGTATAAGAAACAGCATCATACTGAACCAATTTGGCAGCAGGATATTTAGCCACAAACTGAGCAATTACTGCGTTGGTTGACGGGCTGTTTACTGTTGATGCTACAATACGGATTTTTTTACCTGAAGCCTGTGCTTTTGCCAACTCGCCTTTTACAAAGCTGTCGATTTTTGCCCAGGTAGTTTCTTCAGTCTGACCGCCTTTTACTAAAGCTGGTGCTTTTAGTTTAGATACATCGTATAAATCTAATACTGAAGCTTGCGCTCTTGCATCGGTACCGCAATTGTATAAACCTGCATTTGGATTCGGTTCAATTTTAATTGGGCGACCTTCTCTTGTTTTAACCAAAATACTCTGGCCGTTGAAGCTTGAAGTATAAAAGTTAGGGATACCTGGAGTAACCTCTTCAGGTTTTACCAGATAAGGGATTGATTTTTTTAACGGTGTACTTTGGCAGGCTGCTAATGTAACCGCACCTAAACCAAAGCCTAACGCCTTTAAAAAGTCGCGGCGTGGGGTAACGGTACTTAACCCTGCTTCATTTAAAACATCTTCTATTGGAAGTGGCTCGGCGAATTCGTTTTTGTTATTTTTAACAAAATCCGGTGTATTGTTATACTCCTCTAAGCCTTTCCAGTATTTTTTATTGCTTTCCATTTAAGCTATATTACTGTGTATCGAACGTTCTTACTAAACTCTAATCTATTAATAGTGGCACTTACCACACTCTAAACCACCCAATAACGCTGGGGTAATTTTCTCGCCTTTTTTAATTTTTTCGTGCGCTTCGATAACCTTAGCGTAGAAAGCATTGTTTTTCTGACCAGAAATATCTGTTTCTTTATGGCAGTTAATACACCATTTCATGGTTAACGGAGAATATTGATAAATTTCTTCCATTGTATTAACCGGACCGTGACAAGCGAAACAAACAGGTTCAGTTGGTTGTAATCCTTTTGCTTTACGAATTGCATCTTCTGCAACTACCACGTGTTGAGAGTGGTTGAAGTAAGCAAAATCAGGTAGATTGTGTACACGTACCCACTCCATTGGTTTCGATTTACTCTCGTCGTATTTCTGTGTTTCAGGATCGTAACCTAAAGCACTGTAGATTTTTTTGATCTCAGGAGAAATCTCGCCGTCATATTTATCTCTTGCCTGTACCGCTTTGTGGCAGTTCATACAAACGTTTAATGATGGAATAGATGCATTTTTAGATTTAAATGCTCCAGAGTGACAATACTGACAATCGATCTGATTGATACCAGCGTGCAGCTCGTGAGAGAATTTAATTGGCTGAACTGGCTGATAACCTGTATGAACACCGGTATTCCACATACCCATCCAACCGAACGAACCTAAGCAGATAATTAGACACAAGATAAAGAACATTACAAATTTCTTGTTTTTGAACATCTTGCGCACACCTACTTTCAATGGCACATCTTCTTCAATTTCAATACCTTGTTTTTGTAAAATCAAACGCTCTAATAATTTAGATGCGCGACCTAAAATTACAAGGATAACAATAGCTACAATTACGATAGCTACGATACCTGCAATTGATAAACCTGAAGTAGATTCATCTTTAGCAACAGCACCACCATCGGTTTTAGCAGCTTTTGGTTCGCCTTCTTTAATGTAAGCTAAGATGTCTTTTACTTTTGCTTCATCTAACTCAGGGAAAGATGTCATCGCAACTTTTCCGTTTTCGTTAAAAAGTTTAACAGCCTCAGGGTTACCAGAAGCTACCAGACCTTGCGAATTTGGAATCCATTTTAAAAGGAACTCTTCAGAGTGACGATCCGATACTCCTGTTAAGGCCGGACCAACCATTTTCTGATCTAATGCGTGGCATGACGTACATTTTGCTTTGAAAAGCGTCCTTCCCTCTTTAGCATCTTGCGCATTTACGGTAGAAACCGCTATTACGGAAACTGCTGAAAATACGAATAACGACTTCCAAACATTCTTTAAAATCATCGAGATATCTCTCATAATGAACACTTTATACTTATTTAATTTACTTTTTGTTGTGAAATTGATGTTTGAACCCAGATAGCCCCATCAAAACTTGAACAAAAGTATAACTTATTAATAAATCCCATGACATAATAGTGACTGGAAATACAATTTATAATCATTCTAAACAAATGCTGATTTGAGCCACTGAGGCAATAAAAATGCCCATTTTTGATACCTAATCTCAAATGGGCATACCAAAAACCAATTTGGTTTATTTATTTCTTGCGATTATTGTTTTAATATCCACGCAAACATTAAGGGTGCTACGATTGTTGCATCACTTTCTACGATAAATTTAGGCGTATGGATATCCAGTTTACCCCAGGTAATCTTTTCGTTTGGCACAGCACCAGAATATGAGCCATAAGAAGTAGTCGAATCTGAAATCTGGCAGAAATAGCTCCAGAAAGGAATGTTTTCCATTTCCATATCCTGATATAACATTGGTACTACGCAAATCGGGAAATCGCCGGCAATACCACCGCCAATCTGGAAGAAACCAATTCCTTTACCTTCTGAGTTTTTAACATACCAATCGGCAAGCCAGCCCATATACTCAATACCGCTTTTCATCGTTGTTGCTTTGAATTCGTTTTTGATTACATAAGAAGCAAAGATGTTACCCATGGTCGAATCTTCCCATCCCGGTACCACAATTGGTAAATTCTTTTCAGCAGCAGCCAGCATCCATGAGTTTTTAGGATCAATTTCGTAGTATTGTTCTAAAACACCACTCAACAACATTTTGTACATAAACTCATGCGGGAAATATCTTTCGCCCGCATCATCTGCATCTTTCCAGATTTTGTGGATGTGTTTCTGTAAACGACGGAAAGCTTCTTCTTCCGGAATACAGGTATCGGTAACACGATTATAATGGTTCTCTAACAAATCCCACTCATCCTGCGGACTTAAGTCGCGATAGTTAGGCACACGTTTATAGTGAGAATGCGCAACCAGGTTCATAATATCCTCTTCTAAATTGGCACCTGTACAAGAAATAATCGCCACTTTATCCTGACGAATCATTTCAGCAAGTGAAATACCCAATTCTGCAGTACTCATTGCACCGGCAAGTGTAATCATCATTTTTCCACCTTCATCCAAATGCGTTTCGTATCCTTTAGCCGCATCCATCATTGCCGCAGCATTAAAATGGAGGTAATTACGCTCCATAAACTGAGATATTGGTCCTCTAGTATTGCTCATTTCGTTTTGTATTGTTTGCCGCAAAAATAGGTATTTAGGCCGAAAGGTTAAAACGTAAATGCGTTTAGCGTTTGGCGGGCTGTGTTTGGCCTTTGTGAGACAATATGAATTAGCGCGTCATACTCAACAATCGTCATCCTGAACTTGTTTCAGGATCTCTAGCTTAAATAAGTTAATACCTGTTTTTCAGAAAAGCAGTGACAGTAACTTTTATTAAAGGTAGCCCGGCTTTTTGGTACAAGTCCTCTCCCGATGAAAAATCGGGATGCGGGCTTTCCCCGTCAATCCGGTTTAGGTGGCAGCAGGTAAATGCACCTATCCCCTCGCGATCGTCACGATGCGCATGTCGTCCTCAGCTATGCGATCGGCATCCTGAGCGGAGTCGAAGGATCTTTTTGAGATAACATATATATAAGGTATACCTTATAATAACCAATTATCAAACAACAATGACCAATAACCAGGCACCAATGATCAAATACCCATTAACAATAACCAATGACCAGGCACCAATGAACAAACGACCAGTGAACGAATGAACCAACCAGTTTACAATTGGCAGTTTGCAGTACTAATGAACAAATGACCAATGAACCAATCAGTTTGGAGTTGAGCGTTTGGCATTTGGTGTCAGTTAACCAATTTAAACCGTTAACCGATTAACCACAATTCAGTTTACAGTTGGCAGTTTGCAGTACCAATGAACAAATGACCAATGAACGAATGAACCAATCAGTTTGGAGTTGAGCGTTCGGCGTTTGGTGTCAGTTAACCAATTTAATCAGTTAACCGATTAACCACAATTCAGTTTACAGTTGGCAGCACCAATGAACAAATGACCAATGAACGAATGAGCCAATTAGCTTGGAGTTGAGCGTTTGGCATTTGGTGTCAGTTAACCAATTTAAACCGTTAACCGATTAACCAACTTATAACTAAATTTCCTTTTCTTTGCATCAATGAAAAAATATTATCTAATTATTTTACTTGCACTTGTTTCAGGAAGCTCTTTTGCACAAATGAAACTGATCAGGAAAATGCTCTCGAACGAAAAAGATACTACACGTAAAGCCAGCTTTTTGCCTTTACCGGCTTTTGGCTATAGTCAGGAAACTGGATTTGAATTTGGTGTTGGCGCTATTTACTCCTTTTACATAGACCGCAAAGATACACTGAACCGCAGCTCCAATTTCGCACTGAATACCACCTACTCTACCAAAAAGACAGCTAATTTTATGCTGAAGGGCGACATGTGGACAAAAGGGAATAAATATCACTTTATTGGTGATATCCGTTTCAAAAACCAGCCCTTTAATTTTTATGGCATTGGCAATAACGCTACAAAGGCTGATGAAGATAAATTAGATCAAAGGGTTTTTAAAACACTTTTTGATGCAGAAATGAATACCCTACCCAAAGCCTACACAGGTGTTTCATTAGGTTTTGAAAATTATCATTTTATCGACAAGCAAGTTGGAGGCATTTATACCACTAACCCAGCTATTTTAGATAAAGATGGTGGCTCAGTGGCGTGGATCGGCGTATCGCAAAGTTATGATACCCGCAACAGCAACAATTACCCAACCAAAGGTTTCTTCGGAAGGGCAACCTATCAATACGCACCTGATTTTTTTGGTGGCGAAAGTTTTAATGGTTCGCAGATTAAGCTCGATCTGCGTGGTTTCTTTAGCTTAGCCCCAAAAGTGGTTGTAGGCGTACAGGGATTATATTACACTATACAAAGCAAAAGCACACCATTTTATTTATTGCAACAGTTAGGAAACGACCAAATGATGCGTGGCTATTACAGTGGCCGTTACCGCGACGAAAACTTAATGGCAGCACAAGCCGAAATACGCTACCGCTTTATGAACCGTTTCGGTATCGTAGCTTTTGCCGGCACAGGTAAGGTATTTAGCAATGGTCAGTTTAATGGCGATGGGCTAAAACCCAACTATGGGGTTGGTGGCCGCTACTTTTTTGATCCGGCAAAAGGACTTAGCGTTAGACTTGACTATGGTATAGGTGAAAAATTACCGAATGAAAAACGCCAAAGCGGCTTTTATATCAGTTTGGCTGAAGCGTTTTAAAAGATGGAAATAGGAATGGCGTAAGATAGATAATGGAAAAAATCGCAAAATGTCTTAGATGGTAAAAAACCATGCTACCCGTTCTGCGGTAATCAACGAAATCTGCGGGCCAATTTTAATAACCATTTAAGCTATTGAAGTTTTATATCAACCTAAACAAACCTTAAATGTGCTTACCTGTTGTCTTAGGTGGTAAAAGTTATGCTATGGATTTTACTAACCTAGTTATTTCTCTTCCGTTCCTCCTCGTTACCTTGTTTAATTTCTTGTCGCTTAATTTTTTCATTGCCAAAATTATAACTTACCGAAAACCTTAACTGCCGGCTATCGTAGTAATTGTGATATACCTGATTAATGCCGTTAATTAAACTGCTAAAACGATAGCGATCTGTTTTTAAAATATCGGTAGCTGCCAGGGCGATTTGCAATTTTTTATTGAGCCATAACGTTTTAAAGCCAATATCCAGATTATATTGGCTACTGCTTTTGTTTACTCCATCAACCGTAGGCCAGGCGTACCAGAAACTAATGTCGCCAAGCACAGTTTTCGACTGGTTAAAAACGAACTGATTTGTACTGGCAAAATAAGCACCTAAGCCTGTTAAACGCTTTAAAGTTTGCGGTAGTGCAGAGTTAGCTACATTGTAAAAAACATCAAGCTGACTAGTATTCTCCCAAATCTTTAACGGATTAAGCACAACTGAATTGCTTAGCTGATAATGATAGCCCGTAATAAAATTAACCGGTTTTGATGACTGGGTATTGGAAAGCGCCTCAACAAAATTTACATCGTTATAGCCATCGGTGGTTTTGCTAAACGAAAAAGTAGTGGTAAATAGCTGTTTGTAAATATGCATCAGGCTGATATTGTTATTGTATGATGGTTTTAAAAACGGATTGCCTTCTGTATAAACATATTGGTTGCTGTACCAACGGAACGGATTGAGTTTACGGTAAGCAGGACGGTTAATTCGCCGGCCATAATTTACCGACCAAACACTTTGCTCGCTTGCCCGGTAACTAATAAAAGCAGTGGGAAACATCTGGAAATACCGGATCTGATTGTGCTCATTTACCGAAACACCATCAAGCTGCGTATATTCCCCGCGTAAACCGAATTGAAAATCCCAGCGTTTAATATTTTTACTTGCATTAAGGTATAGCGCCTGCGTATTTTCCCGGTACCTGAACAAATTACTTTGTTTTTCATCCTGGATATAGGTTCCTGCATTGCGTTTAAAAAAGTTAACATCACTCTCATTTTGGATAAAACTGGTTTTTCCGCCAAGCGATATCTTCAAAAAAGGATAAGGCAAATCGAAATCGGCCTTTAATGTATATAGGGCTATCTGCTGCTTACTGGCCGATAAATACTCGGCAAAGGAGCCTGGAATAAGCTGTCCGTTTGAGGAATAACTGGTATTATCAAAGAACCGGTTTTTATCATCATTGTACCTAAACCAGTCGGCATTAAGTGTAAATGTTTTGCCCGCAGTATCCAGCAATTGTTGTAAATATATACTGGCCGAGTGGTAATGCGACCTGATTTTGGCATTGGCATTGGAGTTTAGTGCTGAATCAATAAGATGTGCTGCTCCAAAAACCGAAGTATTGATCTGCTCTTCTGAATGAAAATTGGTAAGGCCACCGGCATAGGAAGCGCCAACGGTACCACCTTTCGAAAACTGATAATCGAAACCTAACTGCCCGCTGGGTACTGTTCGAAAATTACGGTCTTTATTTACAACTTCCCACTGCTGCGCAGGATAGTAAATGTTACTTTGCTCTAAAGGTACCAGTGATCCTTTTCTGAAATTAAGATTGGTATATAGTGTGAGCTTATCTTTGCGGTAATTTAAATTACCTCCAATAACAGCCGCAGCATAGGTGGCCTGATTTAATCCAGCATTTACCGAGCCTTTAAAACCATTGCCCAGTGTTTTTTTGAGTACAATATTAATTAAGCCATTATTTCCCTGGGCATCGTACTTTGCCGGTGGATTGGTTATAATTTCGATTTTTGCAATGTTACCCGCCGAAATTGATTTGAGGTAATTCGACAAGTCATCGCCGGCTAGCTGCACCAGTTTATCGTCGATCATTACACTTACACTCCCCTTCCCTACCAGCGAAACTTTATCGTTTAAAACCCTTACTCCAGGTACTTTTGCCAGCAGTTCGAGCGCATCGGTACCGATAGCTGCCAAACTATTTTCAGCATTGAAAATAGTGCGGTCTATTTTATGGGTGATTAAGGGTTGTTTAGCCTTTATATCTACATCAGCTAACATTTGCTCATTTGCAAACAGCTGTATATTAATAATGGTATCAGATGTTAAATATAGGCTTCTGGTTGTGGTCTTAAAATTAAGTGCACTGTAAGTAATCAAATACTGACCACCTTTTAAACCTTTAAAATGGTAATTACCTAAGCTATCAGTCTGAGTATAATTTAACTGACTTCCAGAACCAGAAATTTTAATGGTAATAGCTGGTAAAGTATTAAAATTTTGATCTGTTAATTTACCAAAAATGCTGAACTGTGCCCATGAGTGCAAAGCAGAAAAACAGACAAACAAAAAGAAAGAAAACCGCAACATTTAATGGTTAAAACCAGTGCCATATAATCTGGCCTTTTCGGTATTTAAATTAAAGAACAAACTATCTGCTTTTATAACTTCATTGTTGCCAGTAGTCATGGTTGCTTTATTTACCATTACCGAATTTTTCTTCTTGTTGTAAACAATTTTAGCTCCAGATAAGACCACTTCATTATAAATTAATTTGGCATTTCCGAAGAGTGAGACAACAGCTTTATCTCTGCTCATTTTAGCCGTCCGTTTATTTAGCAGCCGCGTTGTGAAAATTCTACAAAACCATCCAGAATCAGGTTACTCATCCTGCGAATATTTTTTTCCTGACTGATATACTCCAGACTTTTTTCGTCGGCAATATTACCCATTTCAATTACCACGGCAGGCGCTTTCGATTCGCGTAACAAATACAGGTTAGCTTCCTTTAAGGCTCCCCTCACCGGCAGGCCTTCCAGTTTATTCAGTTTACTTAAAATGCCTGTACCAAATTCTTCCGCAACCTTAATGTTTTTGTTCAATTTAGAAACGTATACTTCTACACCATTAAAAGGAACCTGCTCACTGTTTTTTACACCAGCATTGTGATGGATAGAGATAAATGCAGTTACAGGTTGCTGAGGCAGGCGATCGCGAAGAGACAGATATTCATCCTTATCTCTGGTGAGCAATACTTTTATCCCTCTTTTTGCAGCTTCTTCCTTTAAAATTTTTACTGCTCGTAAGTTGAGGTCCTTTTCTCTTTGCCCATCTACAGCCGTTGCTGCAGCATCTTTACCACCATGGCCCGCATCAACAACCAATACCACTTCTACCGCTTTAATGGCTCCCCGTGTATTTCGCTTAATAATCAGGTTATCTTTAAGGTAATTCATGGCATAAACATTGGGTTTTCGCGGTGCATCTGACGGAATTTCGGCACCAGCCATTGTTTTTTCTACAATAATTTCTTTTCTGTTGATAAATGCCATGCAGCAGATCAACAATACGGGCACTACGGCTAAATAAGCCAGCCTTTTCAGTTTTGCATTGGGTTCTTTGTACAACATCATAATTCTATTTTTTAAGGGTAACTTACTGAAGCTATGGGTTGCAAGTTGTTTGGCTGGCATGGCCAGGTTAAGCAGCAACGATGCATAAACTTTTTTATCGGCTACGCGTGAGGTTTCCCGATCGGCCAAAAATTCGTGGTTATGATCGATGGCATTACGCCAGAAATAAATAACGGGGTTAAACCAAAGAACAGCGGTTACTACATTTGCCAGTAGTTTATCTGCTGCATGTAACTGTTTTACATGCACCAACTCGTGCCTGATGACCAGCTCGCGTTCGCTGGGCGGTAGAGAAATATCGACTACGATGCGGTTAAGGAAAGAACAGTTTTTAATGGCCGAGTTTTTACCCACCAGAATAACCGAATCTTCCTCCCCCAACTTGTTTTTACGCAACTGATGCTTAATCCGGATCATCATCAAAACCATTCTGAAAGATAAAAGAATCAAAATACTGAGGTATGCATAAACGAGAAGCAATTCCCAATTTAAGTTTTTAACCGGCTTTGCACCATTATCTATAAAATCCTGCTCTACAAAGCCATCATTTTTTGCATAAGTAACCTGATTTAATTTTTGATCGGCAGGCACAACTATTTCCTGTATATTTTCGATAGTTAAAGCAGGTATTATGAAACTGAATACCAGCATCAGTAGCAAGTAAACTCTGTTCAGGTTAAAAAACGTAAGCCTGGCCAGCAAGAAATGATAAACTGCAAAAAACAATGCTGTACACGCCGAAACTTTAAGGAGATAAATCAAAATCATGGCCTGCTGTTTTGGTTAATTAACTGCTTAATTTCTTCTATATCTTTTTCACTTAGCTTTTCCTCTTTTACCATAAAAGACAAAAGGCTGGCTGGCGAATTATCAAAATACCCCGAAAACAGCTTGGAAAATGTAGTTTTGGCATACTGATCTTTGCTAATTGCCGGAAAATATTCGTAAGTCTTACCGTAAGCTTTATAATTTACATAACCTTTCTTTTCGAGCAAACGCACGATAGACGAAATGGTATTGTATGGTGGTTTCGGTTCTTCATCCAGTTCATCAATAATATCTTTTACAAATGCTTTTTGCAGCTTCCATAAAACCTGCATAATGCGCTCTTCTGCTTTGGTTAATTCTTCCATAACCAAATATATAACTTATTTTTCAGTTTCACAACTGAAAAATAAGTTATTCGACTGAAAAATCAGTTAACAAAACATAAACAACTGATTTACAAATAAATAATTATTAATCCCATTAAAAGGGAATGGAACTTAATGCCAATTAAAGGCTGAACCGCAGTAATTAAACCTGATCCGATAGCTATCGGATGAAGTGAAAAGCCCGCAACCCGATTTTTCATCGGGAGAGGACTTGAAACGGAAAGCAGGACAGCAAGCCGCCAAAAGAACCTGACTGCTCATTTTCTAAAAAAGGTAGTGGATAGCATTTTACACTTGTTTGCACGCTGGCAGAGGCGAGGCCTGATTACTTGCTTAACCCCGCAACGGCATTGATGGTAAGTGCTACAATTACGGTATTGAAAATAAAGGCGATTAAACTGTGTAGCAGCGACAGTCTTCTAATGGTACGATCAGAAATTTCGACATCCGAAACCTGGAAGGTCATACCCAAAACAAAAGAGAAATAGGCAAAATCAATAAAATCAGGTTCATCATCGCCCGGAAACTCTAGTCCTGAACCTCCTTTTGCTGATTTTTCTTTACGCTTGTCGCCATAATACAAATGCGCGTAGCGCATAGTAAAGGTGGTATGCACCAAAAACCACGATAAAAACATGCCCAGGATAGCAATTACCAGATCGAGTGGTTCAATATCTTTGTTAATGAGCAGCAACACTACCGCAAGTAAGCCGGCAAAGGTAGAAACCACTACAATAGCAAAAATTTCGCCCCGCGTTTCATCCTGCATTTTGGCTTTTAAATGGGTTTCGGCTGCAGAGGTATGAAAAAACATATACCAATGGAGACTAATGAGTACCAGGCAAAATACATCCCACCCAAACATAATATGCGTGAGGGCATCCATTTTGCAAAGTAGCGAAAGCAGGTATGCTACAATTCCCGAAAAGAGGCTGAGCAGCAAAATAAAGAGTGCCGATCGTTTTAGAATACCTGCTAATTTCGGTTCCTGCATGGGTTTAAAACTTAAGTTTAAAATGTTCTTTAGCCTGCCCCTTTTTAAAATAAACCAATCCTATCCAAAACAAATCGATGGTTATGCTAACATCGGGATGGTTTTTAATTTCGGTCCAGGCTTCTTTCATGCCCTGGCTCCAGTAAATATCGTCAAAAATCAGCAGCGAATTTTCGTTAATTTTCGGCAAACACCATTTAAAATAATTCAGAGTGGCATCTTTCCTATGGTTTCCGTCTATGTAAACGAAATCCAGACTGGGTTGATGCGCGATAATATCGGGTAAAATTAAATCGAAATTGCCTACATGCAGCTCAATATTATTCAATCCCAGCGTTTCAAAATTCTTTTTGGCCACTGCCGCAGTTTGCGGGCAGCCCTCTATGGTAATGATTTCGGCATTGGCATCTGTTTTAGCCAAATAGGCGGTAGTAATACCCAGGCAGGTACCGAGCTCGATAGCACTTTTAGGAGCCGTATTTTTAGCCAGACGGTAAATGAGCTTGGCCAGTCGCGGACTTTTTAATGCGTTTTTAGCAATCTGGCTAACTTTCTTGGTGCGGTTTTTATTGAGGTGCGATCCTGCTCCAAGGTCAGTAACCGTGATTATGGAATCGTCATTAAAAAGTTTTTTTCGCTGTTCCTCTATGTTTTTGTATTCAGATTTGTCCTTAAAATCGTAAATTACCTCATCAGCGAGCTTGTACACAAATGGCGAATGCGTTCCATGCCTGCTTTTTGCTGTGAAACGGTGTTTAAGGTAATCTGTAATAAATTGAAATAGCATAATATTGCAAAAGTAATTAAACACCGCAAACGTATGTATGTTTTATGGAAAATATCGCAGAGATAAGTGCTTTAGTAAAATTGTTGGATGATCCGGATGAGGAAGTGTACCAGCATGTGGAGAAAAAACTGCTGGAATATGGTGGTGAGGTAATCCATTATTTAGAAAATGCATGGGAGCAGTCGTTCGACAGCCTGATGCAGGAACGCATTGAAAATATTGTTCACCAAATCCAGTTTAAAACCGTTAAGGAGGATTTAAACCTTTGGTATTTAAGTGGTGCTTTCGATTTATTGCAGGGTGCGCTGATTATAAACCGTTATCAATACCCTGATTTAGACGAACAAAAGGTAATTAATCAGATCGAAGATATTAAAAGGGATATCTGGCTGGGCCTTCAATACGAAATGAGTTCGGTTGAAAAAGTTAAACTGATTAACCACGTTTTATACCAGCAATATGGTTTTGGTGGAAATACCAAAAACCACCACGATCCGCAAAATTCTTATCTCAGTCAGGTTCTGGAAAGCAAAAAGGGAAACCAGATTTCTTTAGCTATTATTTATTCTACCCTGGCTCAAAAGTTGGATTTACCAGTATACGGCATTAATTTGCCGCAGCATTTTATTTTAGGGTATATAGATGATAGTAAACAGGAAGGCACCGAGTATGGTGTACTTTTTTACATTAACGCCTTTAACCGCGGTAATATTTTTGGCAAACACGATGTTGACCAGTTTTTACGCCAGCTTAACCTCGAAGCTTTGCCCGAATATTATAAACCCTGTAGCAATACCGATATTATTCGCCGCGTAATCAGAAACCTGATTTCGGCTTACGAAAACGCTGGTGCTACCGAAAAGGTAGCGGAGCTTAACGAATTACAACAAATTTTAACAGAAAATAACCCTTAAAACTTCAGCACGTGCATTCTAAAACCGGTAATTTCTTTAAAACTGGCCTTTTAATAGCATTCATATTCCTGACAGGCAGTTTGAAAGCACAAACACCGGCTAAACCCAATGTAATTGCATATTATACTGGTCACGGATCGGTTATTGACAGTTTTCCTGTTGAAAAAATAAGTCACCTGATTTATAGTTTCGGCCATTTGAAAGGCGATAGTTTAAACATCCGATCGGCCAAAGATTCGGCTTTAATTTCGAAAATGATCGAACTGAAAAAACGTAATCCCGATTTAAAGGTAATGATTGCACTGGGTGGCTGGGGTGGTTGTGCACCCTGTTCAGAAGTTTTTAGCCGGGCAAACGGTCGGAAAACCTTTGCCAAAACTACTAAAGAAATCCTCGATTTTTTTCATGCTGATGGCATCGACCTCGATTGGGAATATCCGGCAGTAATGGGCTATCCCGGTCACAGATATACGCCGGAAGACAAACATAATTTTACCTTATTGATTAAAGCATTGCGGAGTAAACTTGGCAAAAAAGCAGAGATTAGTTTCGCGGCAGGAGGTACACAAAACTGTATCGATTCGTGCTTTGAATGGGATAAAGTGATGCCATTAGTAAACCGGGTTAATGTAATGAGTTACGACCTGGTAAGCGGCTATGCAACAGTGAGCGGGCACCATACGCCTCTATATTCTACCGATAAGCAACAGTTATCTGGCCATTATGCCGTAAAATCGTTAACTGATTTGGGCGTACCTGCAAATAAAATAGCCCTCGGGGCTGCTTTTTATGCTCGAATTTTTGAGAATACAGTAGATGCCAACCAAGGACTGTATCAGCCTACCAAATTTATCCGTGGTGTTTCTTTTAAAAACTTTAAAACCACTTTTACCGAAGCTGAAGGCTATACCTATTACTGGGATGAGGTAGCCAAATCGCCTTATTACTACAATGCTAAAAACATGCAACTGGTTACTTTCGATGATCCTAAATCAATTGATTTAAAAACCAGGTACGTAATCGATAAAAAATTAAATGGCATTATGTTCTGGGAGCTTACCGACGATGCTTATACCAATGGCTTACTCGATGTTATCGATAAAACGATGAAAGGGATTTAAGCTTTAAATCAATTTTAAATAAAGGAATTTATACCAACTTAATTTCTTAATGATGTAAAGAAAAATTACATCAGCTTTAATTATTTAGCTTAGCACTAACGCGAAGCACCGAAGCTTACTGCCCAATAGTTTTCAGCCATCCCTACACCTGCTTCTATACTTTTGGCATCCATCATGGCCTTACAATGGCTTGTGCTGTTTTTCCATGCAGCTACTACCTCATCAGCCTTGCGATAACCTTTGGCTAAATTTTCGGCTATGAATTGGCCGGTATAGCTGGCATTAATTACCCGTTCTTCGGGTGTACCACCCTCTGGAGATAAATGGTCGAAATAGTCTTTTTGCGCCATGTCTTTTGCATGCGCTGTGGCCGCAGCCTGCAGGCTCATATTTACAGATAATGCCTGTACGGGCGGCATGTATATTGTACCACAGTTACATCCGCTCTGCCGCAACAGGTTAATTTTATCAACCAGCAATACAACCTCATTTTCGGGCTCAGTCAGCTCATCTTTTTTGCACTGTACCAATACGATACCCGACAGCAAAAACAAAAAAATTATCAGCCAGTTTTTCATTTCAATTACTTGGAAAAAAGGAGGAAACATGGTGTTTCCTCCCGCATGCACTAATGGTTATTTAAAAAGCCCGTTCTCTACCCAGGTAAATATTTCTTGCAGTATACAAGGTATTGCCACCCGGACCAGGAGATCCGCTATCGCCTTCCATTTGCATATTGATGATTAGCCACATGGGTTTATTTACCGAATTGCTCATGGTATGCTTGGCTACCCAAACATTGTCAATATAATAATGGCAATCTACATCGGTTGCACTCACTTTGTTGTACCAGCATTTGTAATTGTGATAGGAACCCGCATTAGAAACTGCAGTTAGCTTGTTTTCCCAGCCCCCATCGTAAGTATTTTGCCAGTTTGTACTGCTACCCTTAAACTCCATAATATCGCTTTCAGGCGGCCATGAATTAACGCCGGTAATCCAGAAAGCCGGCCAGGTACCTTTTACAGTTGGCACAGCAAAATCGCCTGATATGGTGTAACTCGGAAACTGATCGTTAATTACCACCTGCTGTTTGGCATGGCAAGCTCCAGAATTATACCAGATAGCTACATTGGTAAAACCATTGGCTGTACTGTTTCCGGGCGAGGTAGCCAAACGGGTTGCCTTAATGGTAAGTACACCACCGCTTAACGAGATTTGGTTATGGTTTGAAGCGCTACCTACCATGCGTGCCGAACCGTTATGATCGGTACCCCAGGGATAATTGTAATTCCATTGCGCCTCAAAATTAGCGTAGCTGGCAAAAGAATTGCCATCAATTAAGGTTTCCCAGGCTTTAACCTGGCCATGTTCTGGTTCAACCTGGGCTTTATCTTTTTTACAAGATAAAAGCGCCGTACAAATGCATACCAATAGCAAGCACCATTTCATTGTTTCTTTTCTCATCTTTTTTTGATTTAGGTAAATATTTGGTTAATTGTAAAGACTTCACTCATGATCTTAACCAGATAAAAACCTGAAAAACAACAAGATTCACAGTTAAACAACTATTAACCTGCTTGCATGCTAATTCAGTAAATTTGGTTAGATCATTTGCAACGAACGGGATAAATGCGGACGTGCTTGTAAGCAAAGCTATACAGACAAGCCATAAAAAATGAGGGCCTAAATCGTAAAAATAGAGTGGTAAAATGGGCGTTTTTAACCAATTTCTTAAATAAAACATGAAACCATCGCCAGCGATACGGGCTTGCATGCTTACCATAAACGCAAAAGCCCGATCACAAGCATTATGATCGGGCTTTGTATGAATGTATTAAAATCTATTTACAGTTGTAAGTTAAACTTAAAGTTGCTAAAGACTCGTCGGCTACACTTCCACCCATTTTAGTTTGATTTTTGATCACAATTGAAGTTGCATTACCCTTACCATCAAAAGCATAAGTATATTCCTCTGTATCAACACTCGCCATGTTACTGGAACTTGTAACTGATTTTTTAAGCACATTTTTAGATGCTTTACCGAAATAATTTCCCGGAATATAATCTACAAAAGCCGAAAGTGGGTCAACCAGCTCATAAGCGTTTACCGCAACTTCACCAGAATATTCATAAGTGGTTGTTTCAACACTTCCATCTGTGGTATAGGTTACTTTGGTTTGAGTTAAATTACCTCCGGTATAACTAAGTTCGGCAGTAGAATTAAGGTTATTCCCTATATAGCTTTTAATTACCGTTAAATAACCATCGGCATTATAGGTATAGGTTCTCGTAGCACTTACCCCAGGAAAGAAATCAGACATATAACCGGATACCGCTCTTCCGTTTGATAATGTAAGTTCGGTCTTTTCACCACTTTCAAGGGTTCCGGTAATTTTTGTAGCAGCATAGGTATAGACCATTGTTTCGCCATCACTGGTTGCGCTAACTAATTTACCGGAAGCATCATATTTATAACTAATTGAAAACTCGCCCAATGTACCAAGATCAGTTTTTAAACTGGCCAACTTACAGCCATTTCCGTTCGGATCGGGAAATGCATTCCAATTAATTTCTTTTTTACAACTTGCTATAGCGAGGATAGCAACAAGAGATACCATCAGGTATTTTACCGTTTTTTGCATGGTGTTTTAGATCAAGAGGTTAAAAATATCCGGCAAAGATATTAAAATTTCTCTTTCTTTATCCAGTTGCTCAATAAGTTAAACCAATCTACATCCGAAGTTTTATTAATGAGGCCAAATCCATGTCCGCCGTTTTCGTATAAATAAATATCAGTATCAACATGATTGGCCTTTAATGCTTCATTCATTAAAACACTATTGGCATAGGGTACGGTTTTATCATCTTTGGCATGCACAAAGAAAACAGGAGGTGTTTTCTTGTTCACATTTTTATTGGCCGAGAAATAATGTTTCAGATCATCAGCAGGGTTAGGTCCCAAAAGGTTTTTCATGGTACCGGTATGCACCGATTCTTCGAAGCTGATTACCGGGTAAATTAAAGCTGCGAAGCTGGGTTTCAGGTTTATTTTTTCGGGATTGGCTATTTTAAGATCGTTGTAATGTGCCACTAGCGTAGAGGCAAAGTGCCCTCCTGCCGAAAAGCCCATGATACCAACTTTGTTAGCTTTAATTCCGTATTTTTTTGCATTTTTCTTCACCAGGTAAATGGCCTGCTGTGCATCCTGTAAAGGGCCATAGGTTTTATCAACCATAATTTCGTCGCTCGGCAAACGGTATTTTAATACAAAAGCCGTAATACCAATTGCATTAAAACGTTTGGCAACATCGGTTCCTTCGTGGCTAAAAGCCAAAGCACCATAACCACCGCCAGGACAAATAATAACGGCTGCTCCTGTAGCAATTTCTTTTGGGGCAACAAAAACCGTCATAGTAGGCACCGATACTTTGGTAATACTCAGCGTACCGTTACTACGTACTTCTGTATGTTCGGTATAGGTTGTTGGTGTGGGTTTTGCACCCGGAATATCGCCCGCGTACAATGGAATTACCTCCTGTGCGCCTGAATAGTTTACAGCCATGAACAATGTGATGATTAAGGTGAAGATCTTTGTCATTTTCTCGAATTAAAATTCCATTAAATATGCTTTCAAAAAGTCGTTGATATCGCCATTTAAAACCGCATCAGGGTTAGAAGTCTGGTAGTTGGTACGGTGATCTTTCACACGTCTGTCGTCCAAAACATAACTTCTGATTTGCGAGCCCCACTCTATCTTTTTCTTCGATCCTTCTACCGCTGCTATGGCTTCGTTACGCTTACGTTCTTCTATTTCGAACAACTGCGATTTAAGTAAACGGATGGCATTTTCTTTATTCTGCAACTGCGAGCGCGATTCCTGGTTTTTAATAATAATGCCCGAGGGTTTGTGATACAAACGCACTGCGGTTTCAACCTTGTTTACGTTTTGTCCGCCGGCACCGCCAGCCCTGAAGGTTTCAAATTCAATATCGGCAGGGTTAATATCAATCTGAATTGTATCATCAACCAAAGGATAAACATATACCGAAGCAAAGGAAGTATGCCTGCGGGCATTCGAATCAAAAGGCGATATCCGCACCAGTCGGTGAACACCATTTTCTCCTTTGAGGTAGCCATAAGAAAAATCACCATCAAACTGAAGTGTTACCGATTTAATACCGGCAATCTCCCCTTCCTGACTATCCTGTTCGGTAATTTTATAGCCGTTTTTCTCGCCCCACATCAGGTACATCCGCATCAGCATGTAGGCCCAGTCGCAACTCTCGGTACCACCGGCACCCGCTGTAATTTGCATTACCGCCGAAAGCTGATCTTCTTTACTCCGCAGCATGTTTTTAAGCTCGAGATCTTCTACAGCCTGTTTGCTGATTTCGAACTGATCTTTCATCTCAGCTTCTGAAGCATCGCCTGATTGAAAAAAATCGAACATAACAGCAGCATCCTCAACCGCATTATGGGTTTGGTTAAAGCCATCTGTCCACTTTTTCTTTGCACTTATTTCAGCAAGAATTTTCTCTGCTTTTTTAGGATCGTCCCAGAAATCGGGCGCCATGGTTAATTTTTCTTCTTCGCGAATGGCGTAAAGTAGCTCTTCAACGTCAAAGATACCTCCTTAGAGACGTTACTCTGTCTCTTAAATCCTGAATCTGTTCTTTGGTCATGAAACAAATATAGCAACTTTTTGATCTCTCTTTGGCAGTACCTAAATATTACGTTCACTTTTGATGTGATTCTTCACTTTGTTTTGAATGACAAATTCCTAAAAAAAATCGTCATTCCCGCGCATGCGGGAATCTCAAAGCTTAAGCATTACGATTCCCAATCAAGTTGGGAATGACGATCCCGTTAAGTGTTTGACGCCTGGAACCAGTTAACCGATTTAAACAATTAACCGGTTAACCCATAAAACAGTTTGCAATAGGCAATTTGCAGTTACTAATGAACAATTGAACTAATGACGAATGAACCCCTTACTTCTTCATCCCCATATAATCAAGCGTTAGGTTGGCCAGCAACTTCACACCTAAAACAAAGCCACTTTCATCCAGGTAAAAATCGGGCGTGTGGTGCGACGGGGCTTTTAAAGGATCTTTCCCTTTTGGCATCCCACCTAAAAACACAAACAAACCAGGTACTTTTTCCTGAAAGAAAGAAAAATCTTCGGCACCAGTAACCGGTGGTTTTAACTTTACATGTTCTTTCCCTGCCGTTAACTGCATACTGGGCAACATTTTTTCAGTAAGTGCAATATTGTTGAAGGTAACCGGATAATGGTTACTGTATGGAATTTTTACTATGGCAGTTGCGCCACCCGCTTCGGCCGTTTTGGTTGCGATGGTTTTAATCCGCTCAATAAACATGGCCTCATCTTCTTTGCTAAAATTGCGAACGGTCCCCAGCATTTCAACTTTTTCAGGAATAATATTAGAGCGTACACCACCATTAATTGCGCCAATGGTAACCACACCAGGATTCTCGGTTACATTTAAATTGCGGCTAACAATGGTTTGCAGGTTATTGATAATCTGTGCCGATATAACCACCGGATCGATACTGCTCCATGGATAAGCACCATGGGCCTGCCTGCCGGTAACGGTAATCTTCATATCGTTTACAGCAGCCATGGTACCACCCGGGCGATAAGTTACATCACCAACCTCAGTTTGTGAATTGATGTGCAGACCAAAAATTACATCTACTTTTGGATTTTCTAAAACACCCTCTTTAATCATCAGCGCAGCTCCGCCTTCCTCTCCTTCCGGCACTCCTTCTTCTGCAGGTTGAAAAATGAATTTTACTGTGCCTTGAATATCTTTTTGCATACCGGCCAGCACCTCTGCAACGCCCATTAAAATAGCCATGTGACTATCGTGCCCGCAAGCATGCATTACGCCTACTTCCTGCCCGTTATACTGCGTTTTTACTTTTGATGCAAATGGAACATCAACCCGTTCGGTAACAGGTAAGCCATCCATATCGGCACGGAGTGCCACAACCGGCCCCGGCTTCCCTCCTTTCAAAATGCCTACTACTCCTGTTTTGGCTACTCCTGTGGTTACTTTAATGCCTAACGACTCCAGGTGTTTAGCAATTATACCTGCTGTTCGCACTTCAGTGTTACCCAATTCGGGGTGTTCATGAAAATCACGTCGCCAGTTAATTACTTTCTGCTCTAAGGCATCGGCTTTTTTAGCAACGGCAGGTCGTAATGCTGTAGTTTGGGCAGCTGCATTTAAGGTAAATAACGAAAGGCCAATCAGGTATAGTTTTTTCATGAAATCAAGAATTTAGGTTTAGCTGCTCTAAGCTAATCAATTTTAAGCAGAGCTGGAATGGAAACAAACACAAAAGCCATCCCTGAAGTGGAATGGCTTTAAAATATTAGTCGATAAGAAAATAATCTAATTAAACATAACAGTGATGTCAGCTGTTACCAGCTGACTTTGAGTAAAAAATCTAATTTGTTTAATTAAACATCCCTTTTAACTTATCCATAATCCCGCCCTCGCCGGCCTGACCACCTTCTTGCGATTGCCTGCCATTGAACATGCCAATCACATCACTCACATCAAATTTACCGTCATCGCCACCTAAACTACCTAAAACATCTTTCAGGTTAAAAGAACTATCATTCGGATCGTTGGTTTTTTGGGTAAACTTGGCAATCAGCCCCGGAATAATACTCGATGCCAGAGATTTCGCCGTATCCGCATTAATCCCCAAGCCACCTAACTTATCAATAAAACTACCGGAAGCTTGCTCGGCCACCTGGGTGCCTTCGGCTTTGTTGCCATTAAAAATATCGGTAAGCGCGCCAATATTACCTGATGATAAATGGTCTTTCAAAGAATCGAAAATGGAGCCGGAAGCAGCCTGAATAACCGCTTCATTTTTTTCATTCGGAATAGCGGCATTATTTACAACGCTTTCCTGTACGTTTTCACGTACCATTTCATTTAAATTTTCTAACATAATGATAGAATTAATGGTAAAACAATAGATGGTTAGTTAACAGGGACGTTGATATTAAAGTTACACGCTTTATTTGAGATTTAAAATTCTTAACGATTTTTGAACATTAAAAAGACCATTTTAAATTTTTGCTTTATTACTTTTACAAAAAACCCAAAATTATGTTACCTAAAGTAAATTTTACCGAAACTGAGGCTTACAAATACCTGGCCGATCATTTTATAGATATTAATCAGAAAAGCATTAAAAATCTTTTTGCTGAAGACGCAGATCGTTTCAACAAGTTTTCTGTTTTTTTTGAAGATATTTTACTCGATTACAGTAAAAACCGTATCAGCGACGAAACATTAGCACTGTTAATGCAACTGGCGCGCGAGTGTAAGCTGGATGAAGCCATTAAATCGATGTACAATGGCGATAAAATTAACGAAACGGAAGACCGTTCGGTACTCCACATTGCTTTACGTAACCTGAGTAACAGCCCAATTTTGGTTGATGGTAAAGATGTAATGCCCGATGTGAACGCGGTGCTGGCTAAAATGGAAAAATTTAGCAACAGCATTATCAGTGGCGACTGGAAAGGTTATACCGGAAAAGCCATTACTGATATCGTGAACATTGGTATTGGTGGTTCTGATTTAGGTCCGGTAATGGTTACCGAAGCCCTAAAACATTATAAAAATCACTTAAATATTCATTTCGTTTCGAATATTGATGGCACACACATTGCCGAAACCTTAGCCGGTTTAAATGCCGAAACCACTTTATTCCTGGTAGCCTCTAAAACATTTACTACACAAGAAACCATGACCAATGCGCATTCTGCACGTACCTGGTTTTTAGAAAAAGGTGGTAAAGAAGGCGATATTGCCAAACACTTTGCTGCATTATCTACCAACGCAAAAGATGTAGCTGCTTTTGGTATCGATACGGCAAATATGTTCGAATTTTGGGATTGGGTAGGTGGTCGTTACTCATTATGGAGCGCCATTGGTTTATCTATCTCACTGAGCATTGGTTTCGATAATTTTAAACAATTGCTTGCAGGAGCACACGCTACCGATAACCACTTTAAAACTGCCGAATTCGAAAGCAATTTGCCCGTTATATTAGGTTTACTGGGTGTTTGGTATATTAATTTCTACAATGCCGAAACACAGGTTATTTTACCTTACGATCAATACATGCACCGTTTTGCAGCCTATTTCCAACAAGGAGATATGGAAAGTAACGGTAAACATGTAGATAGAAACGGTAACGAAGTGGATTATGAAACCGGACCGATTATCTGGGGCGAGCCAGGCACAAACGGTCAGCATGCTTTTTACCAACTGATACACCAGGGTACACGCATTATTCCGGCAGATTTTATTGCACCGGCACAGAGTTTAAATCCACTTGGCGATCATCACCCGATCTTGCTATCTAACTTTTTTGCACAAACAGAAGCTTTAATGAACGGTAAAACCGAAGAAGAAGTTGTTGCCGAGCTTAAAAAAGAAGGCAAATCTGAAGAGGAGATCCAAAAAATTGCTCCTTTTAAAGTTTTCGAAGGTAACCGTCCAACCAATTCTATTTTATTGAAAAAAGTAACGCCTTATACTTTAGGTAGCCTGGTTGCCATTTACGAACATAAAATATTTGTACAGGGCATTATCTGGAACATATTCAGTTTCGATCAGTGGGGCGTTGAGCTGGGCAAACAACTAGCCAAGAAAATCCTTCCTGAGTTAAATGGAGATGAAAAAGTTTCGAGCCACGACAGTTCTACAAACGGATTGATTAACCAGTATAAAGCCTGGAGATAGGATAAACAAAAACTTTTTTGATTGAGTCCCCGACGTGTAAAACGATCGGGGACTTTTTTTTTTGCAAAAAAATATGGATTTAGGGCAACCTTTCTAAAAAGGTGGCCGTAATACAGCTAAGAAACTTAATTAACAAAACGTGCCACTAATCCTTTATCCGGTAATTAAAGCTTACGCTTATAGCAGCTTTAATCAATAACCCTTGATTAAGGTATGCCACAGAAAATAGATTGATTACTTGCTAAATCACCACTATGAGAAAAATAACCCTTTACTTATGCATTACTGCGTTCTATTTAATGCTTTTTGCATGCTCGAAGAAACAAGCCGATGAGCTTACTGAAGGTAATCCCACTGGAGTAACCACCGAAAATGTAAGCTATAACAATTATGTTGGAGCCCTTTTAACCACTAAATGCAATAGTTGCCATGGTCCTGGCGGTGCCGACCGCGGATTTTGGACCTTTAACGGAATTCAATCAGTTACAGCCGAGCCACGTGTAAAAACCAACACATTAGTAACTATGACCATGCCGGTTGGCGGGAGCTTAACAGCAAGAGAGAAACTATTATTAACTGCCTGGTACGATAGAGGGATGCCAGCAAACTAAACAGGAAAGCCATGAAAAAACTATTCATCACCCTTATGCTGGTTTCTGCTTTTGCAGCCGTACAAGCACAAATGCTCATCAGCAAAGATGTAACCATTTCATTCTTCTCTAAGGCGCCGATGGAAGATATCGATGCAACCAGCAAAACGGCCGCTTCCGGCATTAATGTTAAAACCGGTGAGGTAATCTTTAAAATTAATAACAACAGTTTTCAATTTAAAAAGAAACTGATGCAGGAGCATTTTAATGAGAATTACATGGAAAGCGATACCTACCCTGTTTCCGAGTTTAAAGGAAAAATAATTGACCCTGTTGATTTTTCGAAACCGGGAACATACAACGTAGCAGTAAAAGGCAATTTACAGATCCATGGCGTAACCAAAACCTACCAAACCCAGGCTAAAATTACAGTTACTGCCGACGCTGTTACTGCCAACACAACTTTCAGGGTTAAACTGGAAGATCATAAAATCAAAATACCAACCATCGTAATTGCGAAAATTGCCGAAGTAGTTGATGTTAAAATTAATGCAGTTTATCCCACAAAAAATTAAGTCATGATAAAAATTTACAGCACACTAATAATTATGGGCCTGGGCCTCTCATCAACTGTCTTTGCTCAAGACTCGCTGGAAAAAGCGCTGCAAATGCCGGCAACCAAAAGCCAGGTGAGCGCAACTTTTAAATCGCCGAAGTTGATTAATATCCAAACCAACGAAACCATTTTTAAAAATGAACTCGATTTTAGGGTAGACCACCGTTTTGGTGATATTGCGGGGCAAAGTGGCGGCATTAAAAATTTCTTTGGACTGGATCAATCTACCGATGTTCGTATCGGTTTCGAATATGGAATCAGCGATGATCTTTCGGTGGGCATCGCCAGGGCAAAAGGAGCCGGTCCGGCTACCCAGTTATACGAAGGCAATCTTAAATACCGACTGCTAAGGCAAACTGGCAATGAAAAAATGCCATTGAGCGTTACACTTTTCGGAAGCAGTACTATATCGGCTGTAAAAGCCAGTACCGATCCAACTTCGGCTATTGCATACCAGGATTTTCAAGACCGAATTGTATATGTGGTTCAGGCTGTAATTGCACGTAAATTCAGTCCTGATTTTTCGATGTTAATCATGCCATCTTATGTACACCGGAATTTTACTGTTTTTGGTGATCAGAATGATCTTTTTGCCCTATCGATAGGTGGTCGTATCAAAATCACCAAACGCATGGCATTTGTAGCCGATTACACCTTGCCGTTTAGGGACGACACCAAAAAGGCTTACCTCGAAAATCTTTGGGGCAATAAATATTACAATACCCTGGGTGCGGGTTTAGAATTCGAAACTGGCGGTCATATTTTTCATCTCAATTTTACCAATGCAACAGCGATACAAGAATCGCAGTTTATAACCGACACCAATACTTCATGGACCAAAGGCCAGTATCGCTGGGGTTTTAGTATTGCACGCAGATTCTCTTTCGATAAGAAAAAAGATAAAGCTCAATAATTTAAATACCACTGATAAACATTGTTAATCTAAAATAAACTAACTGAAAAAATTATGGAACGTAACGAATTTATCAAATCTTTAGGCCTGGGTGTTGCCGCGGTATGCACCGGAGCCTGTTTTTCGGCCTGTGGCAAAAAGAGCGATTCGCCCGAACCCAGCAAACCAAATGGTGGCGGAGTGCCTCCAGGTACAACAGCCAGTGTCGATCTCACCACGCAATTGCTTACTGTAGGCGCATCTGTTACCGTGGGTGGTATTCTGTTTATCAGAACAGCAACCGGAAATGCAAGCACCTCATTTGTGGCCACGCAGGCGGCCTGTCCGCATCAGGGTGGCACATTAAGCTTTATTCAGGCCAGCAATTATATACAATGTGGCTTACATAGTTCGAGATATACTACATCGGGAAGCATTTTAGCCCAACCTAACGATGGAGGAACTACCAGTGCATTAAAAATTTATACTGTAACGGTTTCGGGTAATACGCTGAGTGCAACCGCATAAAATTTTATTATTTTAAGGGTAAAGCAGTATCAAAAATGGTACTGCTTTTTTATGTTGTCACTTTAGCATTAAACGGTTACATTTTGTCCTTTAACATCAAAGGCATCACGCAGGCCTATTGCCAGCACATTAAAGGCATAAACGGTAAGCATAATGGCTAAACCAGGCAAAATGGCCAGGTAAGCGGCATCCATAATAATATAGCCATAATGTTCCTTAATCATACTGCCCCAGCTTGGCATGGGCGGCTGCGCGCCAAAGCCTAAAAAGCTTAGACCGGTTTCCAATAATATAGCTGAAGCGAAATTAGAAGAAGCTACGACCAAAATAGGCCCCGCTATATTGGGCAGGATGTGTTTGATAATTATTTTACTCGTACTAAAACCCAGCGCCCTTGCGGCTTCTACAAATTCGACTTCTTTTAGGGCTATAACCTGCCCGCGTACCAAGCGGGCAACATCTACCCAGGTAGATAAGCCTACCGCAATAAAGATTTGCCAGAAACCTTTTCCCAGTGCAAATGATATAGCTATAACCAGTAATAGTGAAGGTAAAGACCATACCACATTCATAAACCAGCTGATTGTCGCGTCAATCCGGCCACCAAAATAACCTGCTACAGCACCTAAACTCACGCCTATGAAAAGCGAAATAAGTACAGCCATTAAACCTACTGATAGGGAAACACGGATGCCCAAAATTACGCGACTTAATAAATCGCGGCCATAAATATCAGTTCCTAAAATATACGTCCGCTGGTAAATGTTATTTTTTTCAAATAAAGATTGAGGAGTAGCCATTTTAGCTGGCAACACGCAATCGGGGCATAAATCTTTTAAAGCATATTGGGTTGCTTTTGCTTTTTCATCATCGCCAATATATTCCTGAACCAAAACATTTTGCCCCACTATTTTATAGCCGGTAATTGGGATACTTTTAAAGGTTGGGGTTTGGCCGAACAGCATTTTTTCGAAAAAACCCACCTTTTCTACTTTTGGGTTGCTGCTCGTAATGAGAAAAGTAAAGGTACTGCCGGGTTTCTTTTTATTAAGCTGCAGTGTTTGCAGGTTCGCATCCGGAGAATCATCGGGCATAATGGCATAGCCTAAAATGCCCATCACCATCAATAGTAAGATAAAAACTAATCCGCCGAAGGCAAATTTATTTCGCTTAAATTTTAACCATACTTTTTTTGACGGGCTGTTATCCATTATCTAACCATTCTGCCTTTCCAATTGTATTTTCCGCTGTTGCCGGCAATGCCGATATACACCATGTATAAGATGTGCAATACATTTAACACCGGGATTAAAATGAGCAGGCTACGTCTTTTGGCAAAGCCTGTCACATCCCATAAAAATAAGCTTTCTAAAACCATTTTAACCAACAATTGATAAAATGTAATGGTTAAAAAACCTGGTACAAATAATCCGGTAATGAAATTAGATAATATGCTCAGGTTGAAAATCCAGATGAGTACCCCCAGCACAATAATTCCCTTGTTTTTATAACGGGTACTTTTAGAAGCCCAACGCCTGCGCTGCTGAATAAAAGCACTTAAATTTTCTTTGGCATGGGTATATACAATTGCTTCCCTGTTTTTAAGGAAGCCAATTTGGTCAGGATATTTGGCTGCAATTTTATGCAATAACAATTCATCATCTCCTGAAGCCAGATCATCAATCCCCTGAAAACCACCAACCTCGTAAAAAGTCGCTTTCTCATAAGCCAGGTTTGCGCCGTTACAGGTAGATGGCTGTTTATTGCCGATGGTAGATGCCCCCAGGCCAATCAGATATAAAAATTCAAGCGATTGCAGCCTTTCGAAGAAACTCTTTTCCTGAAAATAGGCTACCGGTGAAGAAATCATTTTATATTTTTTCTGTTCAAACAACTGCACAATAGTACTCAGCCAGTTTTCACCCATCCTACAATCGGCATCTGTGGTTACAATTAAATCGCCGGAGCAGGTACCTATTGCCGTTTGTATGGCCTTCTTTTTATATGAATTTAACGCACGATCCTCATTTAGTTTAATCAACCGTACATTTCGATCGGCATAACTCAATACAATTTCAGCTGTAGCATCAGTAGAGTGGTCGTCGATAATGATAATTTCGGTTAAAACCTTTGGATAGGTTTGTGCAATCAAATCATCAATTGTTTTGGCAATATTAGCCTCCTCATCTCGCGCAGCTACAATAATCGAAACTTTGGTTTGCGGATCGGAAATTTCGGGAATAAAATAAGTTAAATTATGCCATCCCCTGATAAAATTAAGCACCAGAAAAGCATAAATGAGGGTTAATGCAGCGGATAATAGACTAATTAGATTTAAGATTTCCAAAAAAGTTAAGTTTAAAAACGAAATAAGCGCCTAATATAGCAGGAATTATAATATTTATAAGCCAAATACTTGCAGTACATGCAATAACAGCTACATGCTGATCGGTTACATGCTTAAACAATTCTACAGCCGTAACACTTCTAATGCCTACATCAAACAAATCTAATGATGGCAAAGCCGATTGTACCAGAAACAATAAGCAGGTCATCATCACAATATCTGCATAATGCAAACCAGGTATTAGCCAAATAAACAGGATAAAGTATTGCGAGCTGAACACCAAATACCTGGCCAGGCAATAACCAATAATTCGGAGCAATTCTTTCCGGCGGTAACGGCCTAAAATACTGTAAAACTTTTTGTATTTGCGGGTAAATTTAAAGGATAGCAGCAAACCATTTAGCCATTTGATATTGAAATAAAAAACAATAAAAAACAGACAGAAAAATACGGCCAGAAAAACCACCGCAATAAACAATACCCGATCAATCGGGATAAAGCGGTAGACAAAAAAACAGGCTGCGATTGCGCCAAAAACATTGGTTAACACCAACTGGCCAATGCTGCCAACACTCATGGCAACAACGCCTACAATCCGCCTTCTGGGTGAAAGAAAAAATACCCTGCCCCCATATTCACCCAGGCGGTTTGGGGTAAAAATAGCCATTGTTAAACCACAAAAGACTGATTCAATAGCCCGGTAAAAGCTAATGGCTTCAATATGGCTCATTAAATATTTCCATTTTGCTGCCTCGAGTAACCAGTTTACAAACATCAGGAGTACCACCAACCCAATTACAGCCGTAATTTCGAGTTGATCGATATCTTTTAGCAACGTTCGGAAATCGCTCAGGTTTTTATTGGCGACAAGCTTGTGGTAAATAAACCAAAAGGCAAACAGCACAATAGCAGCTTTTATAAGCAGTGATAATATTTTTTTGTTCTTGCCTGTCAAACTTGTCTTTTTAGATTGCAAATATGCTTAATATTGCTGTAATGTTGAACGAAAAAAAGGAACGGGTTATTATGGGCATCGACCCGGGCACTGCGGTGATGGGTTACGGTGTGATTTTAGAAAAGGGGAATAAAACAGAACTGATCAGTATGGGAGTGGTAAAAATGACCCATCTCGATGATCCTTTTCTTAAGCTTCAGCGCATTTTCGAAAAAACTGTTGTTTTACTTGATCAGTATAAACCTGATGTATTGGCCATTGAAGCTCCTTTTTATGGCAAAAACATACAGGTACTTTTAAAATTAGGACGTGCGCAGGGAACCGCTATTGCCGCTGCCTTATCCAGAAATATTTCTGTAACGGAATATTCGCCCCGGAAGATCAAACAATCCATTACAGGCAGCGGAAATGCCACTAAAGAACAGGTTGCAGCGATGTTGCAAAGGTTATTAAATTTTAAAGAAACACCCGAATTTTTAGATGCCACTGATGGTTTAGCCGTTGCGGTCTGCCATTCGTTTCAAAAAATTACAACTGGCGGCAAGTCTAAAACTTACTCAGGCTGGGAATCTTTTGTGAGTGACAATAAAAGTAAGGTTACAGGGGTAAAAAAAGCTACAGGTAAGCTTAAAGGGTAAAGGGGGTAGTTTAAATGGTCTGTGTAGAAACAAACCATTAGGAAAAACAATCGTCACACCGATCCGATAGCTATCGGATTTCTGCCCGGCCAGTCAGACGGGTATTTCAGGGTCTACTTTTTTTAATACTTTTCAGGAAATAAAAAAATGGTTCGTGCGGACACGAACCATGGAGCGATTTATAAATATCATTTATTACCTGGCCTGATCAATCAAATTCTTAGTAGCCAAATCGGTTGCCAGTTTATTTCTTCTGATCAGGTACCTTGCTACAAAAAACACTACCACTCCAACCAGTATTAACATCCATAGGTTAGAAAGTGCAAGGATAATTTCTTTAAAAATGGTCCAGCCGTTTACAAGGCCTAGCCAAAAGCGATCGGCAAAGCCTGGTTTGTAATCGTACACATTATCATTGGCCACAATCATAGTTTTAACAGTATTATCCTGATAAAAATTTAGGGTAATGGTGCTATACTTTACGCGGTTATCAATCAGCAGGTTTTCAATTTTCCGGTCAACATAATCATCTTTGATCAAAAGCGAGGTTTCTACATTCGGACTTTTCTTTGTTGCCATTTTATTAATCCGCTCAACGGCTTCTACCCTATTGTTGGCTTTTAGTTTATTGGCCAGGTAAGCAATGCTCTGGTCGTCCATTTTCATCGACTGATTATCGACAAATACCGCCATTTTAGCAATGGCGTTGGTAAAATCATCGAGCTTTTCTGATGGCACTTTAGCCACGAGATAGCCTTCTGTACGGTAAGAGGTAATTTCTTTAAGCGAATCGATAGATTGTTTAACTTTCTGGCTTTCCTGAATTACACTTTGGATAGAAAACTCGGCCACCGCTCCACCCTGCGCTTTAATGGTCTGGCTTAATTTTTCTTTCGTACTTTGCACATCCTTAACGCGGAAGCGCATATCGGCAGTTTTAATAATTTTGGGGGCAACTGTACCAGTGGTACTATCAGTTGCACTGATTTCCTCGGTTGAGGCTACTGAGCCATATTTTTTTTCAGCGTTTTGGCAGCCGAACAAACATGCGGCTACGGCCATAGCAATAATAATCCTTTTCATGATTTAGTGGTTCTAAGGGGTTAATCATTTGTGTGATATTATCTTCGCTGGCCAGTGAAGTTGCGGTATCTTTTTCTTTTTTGTACCGCGTTTTCCCTTTATACTAAAATTGGTTTAAGGTAACCCAAGGTGGTTGGGAGTTGAGAGCTTGGAGTTAGGCGTTATAGCCATTAATTACGCTAATTGAGTGCTTTGAAGCATCAATTAGGCTAAAAAAATATTTTTTTTGAAAGGCACAAAAACAAAAAAAGCCTGTCATGCGTGAACAAGACAGGCTTTATTATAGAGAGAAAATATGTTATGCGTCTAAAATTTTGAATACACCTTTAATGGCGATAATTGCACCGATAAACAAAACAATCCACGATGCTAAAGATACTTGCCATGAATCGTAAGCGAAACGTGCGTAAGTACCCACAATGCATATCAGTACACCAAAAACCATCAATTTATAAATTCCTGGCTGGTTAGCCGTTTGCATACTTTCTGTATTGTGTTTTAATTTATTGTTCTCCATAATGTTTATTTTTATGTTGCAGCAAAAGTAATACTTATTGCTGAATAATTACAGAAACTTAGTAACTTTTTAATCGTTCTAAACGTTGCTTTGCCTTATCCTGATCGGACAGTTTTTCGCCCTGATACAAAGGCTTTTCCCAATCGCCATACATGGGGTTAGGCAATACAATAAATTTCACCCCGAAAAGTGCCTGATTTAAGTTTACCTGCTCGTTTGTATTTTTATTCTCACGATAAAAAATATTTGAAAAATCGCTCAGATTATCGCCACAAAGCATTAAAATGTTATGCGTTTCGGTTATTTTTTGCCTGCGGGGTTCTTTATTGGAAGTGCCTTTCGAAACCAGCAAGTGCGCATCATCCGCATAAGGGAACCCAAATTTTTGCAGGTTTTTTAAGGTTGCGTTATAATCCTTTTCATCGCGGTTGCTGAGGTAAAAGGTCTCAATGCTTTTGCTTGCTGCAAATTTCAAAAATCCAAGTGCCCCAGGAACGGTATCTGCCTGTGCTAAATTGGTCCAGGTGGTCCAGTCTGCAGGATTATAACTTAGTCCTTTCTTAATCTCATGACCCTGAAAAGCCGAGTTATCCAGCACAGTTTCATCAATATCAACAATTACACAATTGGGTTTTCTACTCGTATCGGCCCATACTGCCTCCTTTAACGATAAACGAGCAAAGTTATAAGCCTGAAAGCATAAAGCCCTGTATTCGCCCGATGTTTGCTGCCAAAGCACCGCATTGGTATAATCTCGTGCAGGATTTTGCGCCTGAGCAAAAAACGGTACAAGCGACAGCATAATGAGAATGTATTTTTTCATGATTACAAATAAAATGTAAAGATAAAGTTTAAGTATTCAAAAAGCTTCCCCTCTCGTTTTTTGACACCAATAATGCTTTTGCTTCTGGATAAGCCGCAGTAAATGTAACCGGAAGCTTATTCCTGCTTTTTTGAGTCCATTTAAATTCAACTGCCAGAAATTGGGCTTTCGTTTTTTCAATATAGTCTACTTCCTGTTGTTGAGTAGTACGCCAAAAAAAACAGCTGGCTTCTATTTGGTTCTGGTGTAAAAACTTCAATCGTTCTGCAATCATATAATTTTCGAACAAAGCCCCAACATCATTTCTATTGCTTAAACTATTAAAATTTCTGGTTATAGCATTTACAATACCTGTATCATAAAAGTAAATTTTCTTATTCTTTTTTATCTCGTTGCGTACATTTCCTGAAAAAGCTGGCAGCGTAAAAACGACAAAAGACTTTTCGAGTAAGCTAATATATTTATCTACAGTTTTCTGATCGGCTTTAACCAATTGTGCGAGCTCAGAAAAATTAACTTCACTACCAATCTGCAACGCCAATGCCTTTACAATTTTTTCGAACAACAGTGGTTTTTTCACCTCTTCCAATGCAAACAGGTCTTTATACAAATAACTATCCGCAAGCAATTTCAAATGCTCTTCAGCATTATGCGGATCGTTAATGATTTCAGGGTAAGAACCATAAATTAAACGTTGCTCCAATGATCTTTCTTCAGTAACAAAATCAGTATCATTTACGAGTTCGGCATAAGAAAAAGGCAAAAGCATCATCTCATATTTACGACCGGTTAAAGGTTCGTTAATTTTACCCGATAATTCAAAAGCAGAGGAACCTGTGGCAATTACCTGAACGTTCTTAAAGCGATCTACGATGATTTTGATCAATAAGCCCACATCATTTATACGTTGAGCCTCATCTATAAAAAGTACTTCATAATTACCCAGCATTTGGGTAATCTGTGCAGCATTGGGCCTGGCTAAAGATTCCCTCACATCTGCATCGTCACCATTAAGGTATAAAGTTTTCTTATTGACTTTAGCTAATAGTTGCTCTACAAATGTGGTTTTGCCCGTTTGCCTTGGCCCGAAAATGATAAATGCTTTCCCCTTAAAAAGTCTGGCTAAAGCATAATCCAGCTGCTTTCTGATTATCATAACAAATTATTACAATACAAAACTATAATAATTTTGGATTTAAATCCACAAAAAACATAATAATTCTGGATTTAAATCCACAAAAAACATAATAATTCTGGATTTAGAAAAATATCAGGAACAAAAAAACCCATTTCAACTAAGAAATGGGTTTTAATATATTTTGTTATTCAGACTCCAAACTTAAGACTCCGAGCTCCAAACTTAATGTTATCCTTCTAATGCTGCTGCACCACTTACAATCTCAGTCAACTCAGTTGTAATTGCTGCCTGACGCGCCTGGTTGTATGAAAGTTTTAATGCTTTCAATAACTCACCTGCATTCTCAGTAGCTTTATCCATCGATGTCATACGTGCACCGTGCTCAGAAGCATGCGAATCTAACACGGCTTTGTATAATTGGATTTTAATCGATTTAGGGATTAACTGCTCAACAATTTCTTCTTGCGAAGGCTCTAAGATATAATCAACGTTGGTTGTTTTCTTATCTGCTTTTGTTTCTGTTACAGGTTCAGTTTTAGGTAAAGGTAATAACTGTTCTGTAGTAATAAACTGTACAGCTGCATTTCTGAAACGGTTATACACCACCTCTACCTTATCAAACTCGCCTTTAACAAAGCCAGCCATAATTGCATCGGTAATTTTAGTTACATTTTCGAAAGTTAAGTCCGAAAATATTTCGTTATTGTTACCGATAACGTTGTATTTGCGTTTCTCGTAAAAATCCTGCGTTTTCTTACCGATAGAAATAATGCTTACATTACCGTTCTTCAACTGTTCGCTATACTTCTCAGCAATTAAATTATTGGCCGCTTTAATTACGTTCATGTTAAAAGCACCAGCCAAACCACGGTTTGATGATACAGTAACAATTAAAACCTTATTGGGCTCACGCTCCTGGATAAAAGGTGATGAAGAGCCTTCTAAACTGGCTGAAAGATTACCTAAAATCTCTTTAAGTTTAGTTGCATAAGGACGTAAAGCGATAATTGCGTTGGTAGCACGTTTCAACTTCGCCGCCGAAACCATTTTCATAGCTTTGGTGATTTGCTGTGTTGATTGTACCGATGCAATCCGGTTTCTTACTTCTTTTAAATTAGCCATATTTTAGTATCTAGTACTTATAGTATCGAGTATCCAGACTAAATCTCGTCTTGATACCTGATACTATAATACTTTTATCTAGTATTTACTTGAAATTTCTTTTGCTACTGTATCTAAAACACCAGTAATGCTGTCATCAAATTTACCAGCTTTTAAAGCCGCTAAAGTTTCAGGGTGACGCAATTCCAGCTGAGTTAAGAATTCAGTTTCAAATTCTTTTACTTTGTTAACCGGAACGCTACGCATTAAGTTTTTAGTACCAGCGTAAACAATTGCAACTTGTTTCTCAACAGTAAATGGAGAGAATTGTGCTTGTTTCAACATTTCTACGTTACGTGCACCTTTATCTAATACCGATTTAGTTGCAGCATCTAAGTCAGAACCGAATTTAGAGAAAGCCTCTAACTCACGGTATTGAGCCTGATCTAACTTTAAAGTACCTGCTACTTTTTTCATTGATTTGATTTGCGCGTTACCACCCACACGTGATACCGAGATACCTACGTTAATGGCCGGACGGATACCTGAGTTGAACAAGTTCGACTCTAAGAAGATCTGACCATCAGTAATCGAAATTACGTTAGTTGGGATATATGCAGAAACGTCACCTGCCTGAGTTTCGATAATTGGAAGTGCTGTTAATGAACCACCACCTTTAACGATGTGTTTAATCGACTCAGGTAAATCGTTCATGTTTTTAGCGATATCATCGTTAGCGTTGATTTTCGCAGCTCTTTCTAATAAACGACTGTGTAGGTAGAAAACGTCACCTGGATAAGCCTCACGGCCCGGTGGACGACGAAGTAATAAAGATACTTCACGGTAAGCCACAGCTTGTTTAGATAAATCATCATAAACAATTAAAGCTGGTCTACCAGTATCACGGAAAAACTCACCAATTGCAGCACCTGCAAACGGAGCATAGAACTGCATTGGAGCAGGATCTGCAGCCGAAGCAGCAACAACAACTGTATATGGTAAAGCACCGTTCTCTTCTAATGTACGTACAATGTTCGCTACAGTAGAGTTTTTCTGACCGATAGCTACATAGATACAGAACACAGGCTGACCTGCTTCATAAAATTCTTTTTGGTTGATAATGGTATCGATACAAACGGCAGTTTTACCAATCTGACGGTCACCAATAACCAACTCACGTTGACCACGACCGATTGGAATCATTGCATCGATTGCTTTAATACCAGTTTGTAAAGGCTCGTTTACCGGCTGACGGTAAATTACACCTGGTGCTTTACGCTCTAAAGGCATTTCGTAAGTTTCACCTAAAATCGGACCTTTACCATCTAAAGGTTCACCTAAAGTGTTAACTACACGGCCAAGCATACCTTCACCAACTTTAATAGAGGCAATTTTTTTGGTACGTTTAATGGTATCACCTTCTTTGATCTCGTCAGAAGCACCTAAAAGTACCACACCAACGTTATCTTCTTCCAGGTTTAATACGATACCCTGAAGTCCGTTTGCAAATTCAACCAACTCTCCTGATTGAACTTTAGTTAAACCGTAAACGCGGGCAATACCGTCGCCTACTTGCAACACGGTACCAACTTCTTCCAGTTCGGTTTCTGATTTGAAGCCCGCCAATTGCTGTCTGATAATTGCCGATACTTCGTCTGGTCTTACCTCTACCATAATTTTACTTTATATCTTTTTATAAATGTTTAGTGCTTAGCGCATGGCGCCTGGCATTTAATCGCCATCCGCTTATCGCAATGTTTTTTTGTTGGCGTTTGGTGTACGGCGTTTCCCGCTATACGCTTATTGCCATGCGCTATTGCGCAAATTCTTTTTTAAGTTTATTTAAACCGCTGGCAATACTTGCATCAAATTGCTTATCGCCAACTTTTAATATAAAACCACCAATTAGTTTCTGATCAACTTTTTCGTTTACAATAACTTCATTAGCGCCTAATTCCTTTTTCACAATGGCAACAACCTCTTCTTTAGCTGCAGCGCTTAAAGCGGTAGCAGAAGTAACATCAGCAGTAACGATACCTTTAATCTGATTGTATTGTTGCACAAACTGTTTTGCAGTAGCAAATAAAATAGCCGAACGACCTTTGTTAACCACTGTCTTGAAAAAAGTAGTTGTTAATTTACCTACCTTATCAGCAAAAATACCATTCAAAATACCGGTCTTTTTATCTAAAGGTACAATCGGGTTATTTAATATCGCTTCCAGCTCAGGGGTTTCATCAACCACTTTTTCAAATAAAACCATATCGTTATAGGCATCCTGCAGTGCATTGTTTTCAATGGCAAGGTCTATTAGTGATTTGGCGTATCTGCTTGCAACTTTAATTTCTGACATATCTTTTGGGTTGGCGTTTAGCGTTTGGCGTTTACTCCGCCTACTGCTTTACGCAATACTCTTAGTTTAATTCAACGTCTTTTAACAAGTTAGCAACTAATGCTTCCTGTTTGGTTTTATCATCTAATTGTGTGCGTAAAACGCGTTCAGCAATTTCTAATGATAAAGTAGAAACCTGATCTTTAACTTCTGCTAAAGCTGCTTTCTTTTGGTTTTCGATTTCGATTTTAGCTTTCTCGATCAATTTTGCACCTTCAACCTGAGCTTGTTTTTTAGCTTCGTTTAGGATACTATCTTTTAAGGTTTTAGCTTCCTTCAAAATTTCGTCGCGCTCAGCACGGGCCTGTTGCATTAAATCCTGGTTCTGGCTGGTTAAACGGGCCATTTCCTGTTTAGCCAATTCAGCTTTGTTTAAAGCCTCATCAATGCTTTGCTCACGTTCGTGGATAGCACCTAAAATAGGTTTCCATGCAAATTTTCTAAGTAATATCAATAAGCAGATGAATGCTAAAGCGGTCCAAAAAACCAATCCTATGCTTGGGGTTACTAATTCCATTTTTATCTAATTTTTAAAAACAATCTTTTTTAATAAGGCGGGGTAAATAACCAATCGTTAAATACCCTGCCTAAATTTTTCAGTTTGAATTATTGAGGGTTGTTACCTAATAATGCAACTACCACACCGAATAAAGCAGCACCCTCGATAAGGGCAGCAGCGATAATCATTGCAGTCTGAATTTTTGATGCAGCTTCTGGTTGACGAGCAATACCTTCCATTGCTTTACCACCTACTTGACCGATACCGATACCTGCACCGATTACTGCTAAACCGGCACCGATTGCCGCGATTGAACCTACCATAACTAATTTAATTTATATTAATTTGTAAAAAATAGTTTTCTATTAATGATGTTCTTCTACTGCCATACCAATAAACAAGGCAGTAAGTAATGTAAAAATAAAGGCCTGTAAAAATGCTACCAGCAATTCTAACACATCCATAAACAACACGAATGCAACTGAAACCGGAGCGATAGCCAGTGTTTCGAAAATAAAGATTAACGAGATTAAACTCAATACGATAATGTGACCAGCTGTAATGTTTGCAAACAAACGAATCATTAAAGCGAATGGTTTAGAAATGATACCGATCAACTCTACAGGAATCATAATCGGATACAACCACCAAGGTACATCTGGTCTGAAAATGTGTTTCCAGTAATATTTATTACCATTGATATTTACGATAATCATGGTACCAAAAGCCATTACGAAAGTTAATGCAATGTTACCGGTTACGTTGGCCCCTCCCGGGAAAATTGGAACTAAACCTAGTAAGTTGTTAAACCAGATAAAGAAAAACACGGTTAACAAATAAGGCATAAATTTAGCGTATTTATGACCGATGTTTGGTTTAGCAATATCATCTCTAACAAAAACAATAATTGGCTCGATTAAAGATTGCAAACCTTTAGGCGCTTTACCCACACGTTTTTTGTAAGCACCAGCCACCGAAATAAAAACGATTAATATTACCAGGATTGCTACAAACATAGCCGCAACGTTTTTAGTGATCGAAAAATCTAAAACGGAAACGGTTTCGTCAACCTGACCATTTGTACCAACCACTTTAACATGATCTTCTACCAAACGGTAAGTATTATAAGTTCCTTTATAATCTTCCTCACCATGATGAAAGTGAGCAGAAGAGAAAACTTCTAATCCAGCAGGTGTATATAAAATTACTGGAAGAGGTAGTGAAGTATGCCCCCAAAGGTGCCACATGTGCGAATCAGCAATGTGCTCCATAATTACTTTGGTAGGCTCGAATTTTTCTTTGCCATGTCCAGCTTCTGCTCCGTGCTCACCTGAAGCTGCATGAGCAGATTCGGCAACAGTACTATCAACAGGTACAACAGCGCTATCAACTTGAGCGAAAGTATCAATTTTGATAGATAAAAACGCGATTAAAAGCGTAAAAACAATAGTTAGCCTTTTAACTTTAGACACAAAAACTCGGTTACAATCCATTTATTGGCAGTTTTTTACTTTAAATTTTGGTGGCGCAAGTTACGTAACAAACAGTAAATTTCAAAGGCCGTAAACAATAAATATAAAGAAAAAAAATTAAGCAGAAATACTGACCCAATTCCCTTAGCTTTTATACTGTAAATCAAGACAAAAGCCATACAAAAAATCATCTTCACCGCTATCGATCCCATAATAGCCATAATACCTACCTCTGGGTCGCGTTTTATCCCGATATCAACCACCATATAGGCGATATAGGTAATGCCAGCCAAAAAGCCGAACATCACCCAAAAATTATTGATAAAAAGTTGGGTATTAGGAAACAGTAAGGGTAAAACGGCAACAACGCCTATTAATAAGCCTACGAAGATGAAATAGATACTTGTAAATTTGGCCAGAGTCAATGGAATAATTTCTTAGCAGATTAAAACTCCGGCAAAGATAAGGTTTTTAGTATCAAGTAAGTAGTGTGTAGGGGAATTATTGTTTAATTGGTTAACTGTTTGAATTGGTTAATCGGTTAATTGAAGTTTTACGCGATCATTGCTCGATTGTTAAATTGTTTCATTGTTAATTGCATATTGCCCAACAATCTAATAATAGAAACATTTAACAATATTCTATTTGGGTTAACTGTTTTAATCGGTTAATTGAAATTTTACGCGATCATTTCCGGATTGTTATTTGCGCATTGCCCAACAATATAACAATAGAACCATTTAACAATATTCTATTGGGGTTAATTGAAAACTGTCAACTGAAAACTGTAAAATGCAAACTGAAATCTAACCCCTGGTAACCTGCCTGATTGCTTGATAAAGCGCAATTCCCACCCCTGCCAATGCAAAAGCTGCAGTAATTAAATTGGTTTTGCTCTGCCGGTGTTCATCGATTTTGTAACCAATAAAAGTTAAAAGACCAATGGTAGCAATCATCTGGAAGCCGATGGCCGAATATTTTGCGGCTGCATTTACCTTTTTCTTTGTATCTTCCTCTTTCGGATTTTCCATTTTTTAATGCAAGAATTAAATTAACTTTGAATAATTAAAATTGACAGCCGATAATAATTTGGCTTACAATTTGTTTATATGTTGAACTAAAGATATCTACCATACTTGAAAAATTACGCTAGCAGAAACTTACATACTCTCCTCTTCATTTTCAGCCTCCTTTTTATATATGGCTGTGTGGCAAACAAGGATACAGCCGTTGACCGAAGATTTCAGAACCTGACGGCAAGATATAACTATATTTATAACTCAAATGTTTTATTAACCGAATATAACGAGAGTTTACTGCAAAGTTATACCGATAACTACGAAAAAATACTCCCGGTATACCTCGATCCAGAGCCTCAGGTAAATCTGGTACTTACACCTGGTGTGGCCAATAAACAATTGGATGAGGTGATTACCAAAAGCCAGACCATTATTAACGAAAAAAGTTTCAGCAATTATATCGATGATGCCTACATGCTCTTGGGCAAGGCCAATTATTTAAAAGGCAATTATTTTATCGCAGCAGAATATTTCGATTATACTGCAAAAACCTACAGCAGCGATTTAAAAACCTTTATCATGGCCATGAACTGGAAAGCCCGTAGCCAGATGCAGCTGAACAACATGGTATTGGCCGATAAAATAATTGATACGATGCTTCGTGCCTGCGACGAGCTGAAGAAAGATATTGCAGAGCCATTGGCCACTGCGGCACAGATGCGCATTTACCAAAAACGGAACAAAGAGGCTATCCTTTTTCTCGAATCGGCTATTGAACGTGCAGAAGAAAAACAACTACGCATCCGCTGGCAGTTTATCCTGGCCCAATTGCAGGAGAAAGAAAAAAACATTACCGATGCCTATGCCAACTTTACACGTGTAGAAAAAAGCAATGCCCCTTTTGAGATGTATTTTCATGCCAATTTAAACCGGATTAAATTAAAGGCATTATTAAGCGGCGAAAAATTAAACAAGGAGCAACAGCTTTTAGCTTTATTAAAAGATGATAAGAACACCGATTATACCGATCAGATTTATTATCAGGTAGGCGAGCTCCTGTCGGCAGAAGGAAACTTTGTAAAAGCTGCTGAATATTATAACAAATCGGTACAAACCAGTACCCGAAACCAAAATCAAAAGGCATTATCCTATTTAAGAATTGCTGATTTAAACTTTAAAGAATTTAACGATTATATTAAGGCAAAGCGTTATTACGATAGTACCGTAATGATTTTGCCTAAAAACTTCCCTGATTACGATGCGATTGTTAAAAAGGCAAATAACTTGCAATACTTAACAGATCGTTATACACTTATAGCCAAAGAAGATACTGCGCAAACCATAGCCAAGCTGCCTGCAGGCGAGCGCGAGGCGAAGGTTAAAGCTTATTTAACACCAAAGGTCGAAGTTGCCAATACCGGAGGTGTCATCAACAATCAGTTTTTAAATGATCCCGATTTTCCTAACCAATCTTTAAATACACCCAAAACTGCGGCCGGTAGCACTTTTTATTTCAGCAACAACGCCGCTATAAGTGCAGGTTTTGGCGATTTTAAAAAACGATGGGGCAACAGACAGCTGGAAGATAACTGGAGACAGAGCGTGCGTTCATCGGCACAGGAAACCAATTCGGTGCTGGCAGGCGGAAATGTAGCCACAGGTATAACACCCGCAAATGGGGGAAGCAATCTGGCAGCAGCAGACCAAACTTCTTTAGAGAAACAATTTCTGGATGGCCTACCAACCACTCCCGAGTTGCTGACGGCCTCTAATCAAAAAATTATTGATGCCTATTTTGAAATTGCCAGCTTTTACCAGCAGGAACTGGGCGACAAAGCAGAAGCCAATAAAATATACCTGGAATTGCTGAAAAGATATCCGGAAAATAATCACCTGGTTGCCATGTACTATAGTTTATACCTGAATTATAAAGGTGTTGACGAAGCAAAATCGGAAGAATACAAACAATTGGTACTGAAAAAATTCCCTGAATCTAATTTTGCGAAAACCATATTAGATCCCTCGTATTCTGCTAAACAAAGTCAGCTGGAAAACATAGCCATTAACAATTACAACGTGGCTTTTGATACCTATGCGAAGAAGGATTATCCAAATGTGGTAAAACAGGTAAACGATAACATCAGTGCATTTCCAGAAAATGATTTTGCACCTCAGTATGCTTATTTAAAAGCCATTGCTATTGGTCGTACTGCTAAAGTAGATTCCTTACTTACCCAATTTAACCTCATTACCACTCTTTACCCTAACGATAAAATTATTACGCCATTGGTGCGCGACCACCTGAAATACATTGAAGCCAATCTGGAAGAATTTAAGCAAAGACCTGTTGCGCTAATCGATTTCGATCCAAATGCACCACGCTTTGTAAGTCAGGCTAATCCAACACCTGTTGAAAATAAACCTTTGGTAACCGAAAACGCTACCGTAAAGACTGCTGAGCCCAAAATAGCCAAACCAGTTGAGGTTAAACCTGCTGATGTAAACAAACCTGCCAGCATTTTCAGTGCAGCAAAATCAGAAGAGTATTATTATGTAATTGATGTGGCCGATGCTACTTTAACCTTAAGTTCATCGCGATTTGGTTTAGGTCAGTTTAACCGGGGTAACTATCCTGACAATGATTTGGTACATAAATTGGTAGAGCTTGATAACGATCAGTTGATTTATGTAACCAGTTTTATCGATTTGGAAGATGCCAAACTTTACGAGTCGAGCATTGTTGGCCAGTTAAAAAATATTATGAAAGTACCAGCTAACCTGTATAAAGGCTTTATCATCAGTAAAGAAAATTTCGAAAAGCTAACTGACAGACAACGCATTAATGAATACCTGGAGTTTTTAAAAGACAATTATAAGTAAGCGAAAAGACTAAAGCTGAAAGACAAAAGACTAAAGCTTGGATGTTCTTAAATGTCTGAGGTGGTGAAAAAGACCGAAGTCCGAAAGTCGGAGGTCCGAGGATCAGGAGCCGAAAGACCAAAGCTTAAATGCCCTTAAATGTCTTAGGTGGTAAAAAAGCTGAAAGACTAAAGCAGAAAGACCAAAGCTTATATGCGCTTGAATGTCTTAGGTGGTGAAAAAGCTGAAAGACTAAAGCAGAAAGACCAAAGCTTATATGCGCTTAAATATCTTAGGTGGTAAAAAAGCTTAAATGCACTTAGTGTTAGGTCTTAGAATTGCCAAACTTTCATAGCTTAAATTTGGTTCTCTAAAAAATTAATAAATTTGCATCCAAACCTCCTTTTGTGATGGTTTTGGAAAATTATAGCACAAAATGAATAAATCCCTTTCTGCACAAGATACAAGAAGATATAGTTTAATGATCTGGAAATTATTGGTTGGTGGAATAGCCCTCTTTGCCATTTTCATCTCCATGATTGGTTTTGGCCTTTTTGGCGCACTACCTTCTTTCAGGGATATTGAACACCCGAAAAGCAACCAGGCATCAGAAATTATTGCCGAAGATGGTCGCCCGATTGGAACTTATTTTGTACAAAACAGATCAAACGTTACGTATAAAGACATTTCTGAAAACGTAATTAATGGCTTAATCGCAACTGAAGATACCCGTTTCAAAGATCACTCAGGTATCGATTTCAAGCGTACTTTTAGCATTATCGGCTATAATTTAATTGGTAAAAAACAAGGTGCCAGTACCATTACACAGCAATTGGCTAAAAACCTTTTCCCCCGCGAATCGAATTTAAATTTCTTCTCGCTGGTGCTAACCAAATTTAAAGAATGGATTGTTGCTGTTAAACTCGAGCGTAACTATACCAAAGAAGAAATTATTACCATGTATTTAAATACGGTCGATTTTGGTAACCAGGCTTATGGTATTAAATCGGCTGCAAGGGTTTATTTTAACACTACACCCGATAAATTAACCCTAACGCAGGCTGCTACCTTAGTGGGTATGCAAAAGGGGATTACCATGTACTCTCCTACCCGCCACCCTGAGCGTTCGCGCGATCGTAGAAATACGGTAATGGCCATGATGGTAAAATCTGACCTTTTAACCCAGCAGGAATTTGAAGAACAAAAAGATAAACCTCTAAACCTGCATTTCAACGCTGCTACTGTAAATGATGGTATTGCGCCTTATTTCCGTACGGTGCTTAAAAACGATATCAAAACTATCTTCCAGGAACAATCGATTACGAAGCCAGATGGTACGCCTTATGATTTAGACCGCGACGGACTTAAAATTTATACCACGTTGAATTACGATATGCAGGTATATGCAGAGGAGGCGCAAAAAGAATACATGAAGATTTTGCAGGCGCAGTTTATCGCCAGCTGGAAAGGTCGTAACCCTTTCAAAGATAAAGCTTTGCAGATTGAGCAGGGTATTAAAAGGTCAGACCGGTATAAATCTTTAAAGCTTGAAGGGAAATCGGATGAAGAGATTACGCAAGATTTCAACACCAAAACAGAAATGACCATTTTTACCTGGAAGGGTAATATCGATACGGTAATGAAGCCGATTGACTCGGTACGTTATTATAAAATGCTGTTGCGTAATGCCATGATGACCATGGACCCAACCAACGGCCACGTTAAAGCCTGGGTAGGTGGTATCAATTACGAGCATTTTAAATACGATCAGGTTAAAATGGGTACCCGTCAGGTGGGTTCAACCGCTAAACCTTTCACTTACGCGGTAGCCATTGAAAATGGTTATTCTCCTTGTTATACTGTACCTAACGTTCCGGTTACCATAGAAGGTTACGGCGATCCGTGGACACCAAGAAACTCAGGAAAACCTTTAGAAGGCAGCATTACCTTACAAAAGGCACTTGCTTATTCGCAAAACTATGTTACCGCCTATTTAATGAAACAGGTTGGTCCGGTTGCCGTATCAACGCTGGCTACTAAAATGGGTATCCCGAATGTTCCGGCATTTCCTTCAATTTGTTTGGGTACCTTCGATTCGTCTATTTACAACATGGTTGGTGCTTACGGCGCATTTGCCAATAAAGGCACTTATACCAAACCCATTTACCTGTTAAGAATAGAAGATAAAAATGGGGTGGTGTTATTTTCTCAGAAAGAAATACCAAAGCCAATTATGAGCGAAGAGGTTGCCTATGTGATGACCAGAATGCTTAAAGGCGTGGTTGCTAACGGAACAGGATCGCGATTAAGTTATAAATATGGTGTAAATGCACCAATTGGTGCAAAAACCGGTACCACACAAAATAACTCTGATGGTTGGTTTATGGCCATTACTCCACAACTGGTAACCGGTATATGGACTGGCTGCGAGGACCGTGCTTTCCATTTTATCAGTACTAATCAGGGTGAGGGTGCCAATACTGCCTTACCTATTTTTGCCGGCTTTATTAAACGGGTATATGCCAATCCGGCGTTGAAGATTGGCCGGGCAGATTTTGAAGCACCAAAAAGCGGCGTATCGATTACCTACGATTGTAACCAATACCAGCAGCAGGAAGAAGGCACAACAGAGCTAGATAAGAAGTTAGGGTTTTAATACACTTGCGATTGCGTGAAGGATAGCAGTGAAAATCCTTTTGTTGTGCCTGAAGCGAAGCGGAGGGTAACAAAAGATTGTAACGGATAGCCTGACCCTTTGCGCAGCTTAGGGGCACGCCCAAATTCTTTTAAACAACATTAAATCATTATCCGTTTAGATAAGGATTTCCCTTTTTGAATCTTATTTTTGTAATTAATGAGCAGTTTCGACCATAAAACAGCATTAACCGCTATACCGCATAAACCGGGTGTGTACCAATATTGGGATGCCGATGGCAAGTTAATGTACATTGGAAAGGCGAAAGACCTGCGCAATCGGGTGGGCTCTTATTTTAACAGCGATAAAAATCAGTTTAACGGCAAAACCCGGGTATTGGTTTCGAAGATCAGAAAAATTACCTTTACCATTGTTGATACCGAAATTGATGCCTGGCTGCTCGAAAACAGCTTAATTAAAAAGCACCAACCCAAATTCAACATTAATTTAAAGGATGATAAAACCTATCCGTGGATTATTGTTAAAAATGAGCACTACCCTCGCATTTACTGGACCAGAAAAGTAATTAAAGATGGTTCGACCTATTTTGGCCCCTACGGTTCAATAGGCATGATGCACACGATATTGGACCTGATTAAGGAAACCTATGCTTTACGCACCTGCAATCTGCCATTAAACGATAAAAATATTGCTGAAGGGAAATTTAAAGTTTGCCTTGAATATCAGATTGGCAACTGCAAAGGACCTTGCCAGGCATACCAGACTGAAAGCGATTACGATAAAAACATTGCAGAAATTAAGGAAATCCTCAATGGCAAGATCGGCAACGTAATCCGTGAGGTGAAATCGACGATAAAAACGGCAGCCGAAGACTTAAACTTTGAACTGGCGCATCAATATGCCCGCAGATTAGAGGTTTTAGAAAAATATCAAAGCAAATCGACCGTAGTAAACAGTGCCATCACCAATGTGGATGTGGTGAGCATCGCATCAGATGAGCGCTATGCTTTTGTGAACTACCTGAAGGTAATGAACGGTACCATTATCCAGACGCAAACCATTGAGGTTAAAAAGCAACTGGATGAAAGCGACGACGAAATCATGACCCTCGCCATGCTTGATTTCAGAAGCAAGTTTAACAGCACTTCGAAAGAAATTATTGTTCCATTCGAACCTTCGCTGGAAGATGAAAGCCTGCGTTTTACAGTACCGAAACTGGGAGAAAAGAAAAAGCTTCTAGAGCTTTCGCAAAAGAATGTGCTTTTCTTTAAAAAGGAAAAGTTAAACCAGTACGAAAAGCTAAACCCTGATTTACGTACCGACCGCATTTTAACCACCATGCAAAAGGACCTGCGCTTAACGCAGCTGCCCAAGCATATCGAATGTTTCGATAACTCCAATTTCCAGGGCAAATATCCGGTTTCGGCCATTGTGGTATTTAAGGATGCCAAACCATCGAAAAAAGATTACAGGCACTTTAACGTTAAAACGGTAGAAGGGCCCAACGATTTTGCCACCATGGAGGAAGCCGTTTTCCGTCGTTACAGGCGCATGCTGGATGAAAACCAGACTTTGCCCCAACTCATCATCATTGACGGCGGTAAGGGTCAGCTTTCATCGGCAATGAAGAGTTTAAAACAATTGGGGATAGAAAAACGGGTAACCGTTATCGGTATTGCCAAACGCCTGGAAGAATTATTCTATCCGGGCGATTCATTTCCACTCTACCTGGATAAAAAATCAGAAACCTTAAAAGTAATTCAGCAGCTGCGTGATGAAGCCCACAGATTTGGGATTACCTTCCACCGTAAAAAACGCGACCAGGGTACGCTCAAAACCGAGTTAGAGCAAATTGAAGGTATTGGTAAAACCACTGCCGATAAATTACTTACGCATTTTAAATCGGTGAAAAAGATTAAAGAAGCTACCGAGAAACAACTTGCAGAAGTACTAAACAAAAAGCAGGTGCAAACTTTGTTGAGCCACTTTAAAGAGGTCTAAATCCATAATGTAAACCACAACAGACATGATCGTAAAAAGATTAACACTAAATTAATCTGGATTGCGTAAAGCTTAACTATTTTCTCAATAATTTAGGGTTGTTAATACAAGTAAACATCCATCCCTATTTACATGAGTAACAACATCCTAACCACAATTACCAAACTTTTATTAGGCGTACTGTATTTTAGCGAATCGGAAAGTCCCTTTAAGGTGTCTGATTGGGGCAAAATTCCCTCGGCTGCATTACAGCAAGAAATAGCCTCCCGCTACCAATCTGCCTTATCCAATTTAAAACAAGTAGACCAATCAGCCTTTTTTAACCACATTACCTCCAAGGTAGATGCAGCTGATGCGCCAATGGTAGAAAATGCACGAAAAATAACGGAGTTACACAACTTCATCAGGCAAAATCTATCCGATATACAAGTTACACGTGTAGAAGGCAGTAGCAAGGTTCCAATAATTATTACGGGTTACCTGCCTGATGGTAGCTGTTTAGCGATCGAAACTTTTGCTGTAGAGACTTAAATTAATCCCATCCACTAAATAATCCCAAAATTACACATGAAAGCATTAAAAAAATTAAGCTTACTGGCAATGCTATGCCTGGGCCTGTCGGCCTGTAAAAAAGAAAATCAGCTGACACCCGAAAGCAGCACTTTTGAACAAAAAATAAACACTAAAGCGGCTACTGCAAGTGTACAGACTGTAACCGCAGGTTTTCCGGAAACTTTCGAATCGGGAAGCAAAGGAAGTTATGCCACTGCCTCGGTAACTTTAAGCAGCGGAAGCTGGAGCCTTAACGATGCCCTTATTGGAAACCTCGCCGCAGATGCCAAAAATGGTAGCCAATCGGTACGGATCCGCAACACAGGTATTGTAAGCATGAATTTTGATGTAAACGGAGCCGACGTAGTAACCATTGCTCACGCCAAATACGGTACCGATGCAAACAGTACCTGGCAACTCTGGTACTCTACCAATGGTGGTTCGAGCTGGCAACAATCGGGTAGCACCATTACCAGTAGTTCCACAAGCTTAACAACCGCTACCTTTAACACCGCCATTTCAGGAAATGTACGTTTCCAGATCCGCAAAATCAGTGGTGGCACCGCCCGTATTAACATCGATGATTTCAGTATTTCAACTGGCGACGGAACAACCACCCCGCCAACTACACCTGGTGATGATAGTCACCTTTTAATGGGCAATCCGAGTAATGCTGTTGCCAGTATTACTTATCCTGAAAATTACCTGATGGAGCGTACTTATTACAGCAGTTCTTACAGCAAAAGCAGAGGTACACCAAATTGGGTAAGCTGGCACATTGGTTCGGCCGATTTAGGTTCTACCCCACGCCAGGATGATTTCAGATCAGACAGTACATTACCTTCAGGCTGGTACCAGGTATCGAGCAGCAGCTACTCAGGCTCAGGTTTTGATCGTGGTCACAATTGCCCATCGGCTGATAGAACCGCTTCGGTTGCTGCAAATTCTTCTACCTTCTTAATGAGCAATATGATGCCACAAGCGCCCAATAATAACCAGGGACCATGGGCTGATCTTGAAAATTACACCCGCTCACTGGTAACTGCAGGTAATGAAGTTTATGTGATTTGTGGTTCTTATGGTTCGGGCGGTACCGGAAGTAACGGAGGCATTACCTATACCATTGATAATGGCCGTATAAATGTTCCTTCTAATACCTGGAAAGTAATTGTAGTATTGCCTAATGGAAATAACGATTTAAGCCGTGTAACTTCATCTACCAGAGTAATTACGGTAAACATGCCCAATACAAACGGTTTAAATACCAATTGGAAAACTTACCGCACCACAGTTAATGCAATAGAATCTGCAACAGGTTACGATCTTTTATCAAATGTACCGGTAGCAGTACAAAATGCAATTGAAGCCGTTACGGATAACCAGTAATAGGTTGAATTTAATAAGAAGAGCGGTAACCGGTGTAGGTTATCGCTCTTTTTGTTATGGGTAAGGTTCATTAATTATTATTGAGAGACCCTGAAATACCCGTCTGACCGGCCGGGCAGAAATCCGATAGCTATCGGATCAGGATGACGGTAACAAAAAACAAAAAGGCTCTGATTTTCATCAGAGCCTTTTGCATGCTTAGTATTCCCAAAGACCTTGTTCGTAATCAAGAACAGATTTTTTAATCCTTTCCGATTCGTAAAGTCTTTCTCTTGGATCAGTAATGATATCTCTGATTTTGTTATCACCAGGGTTTGATTCTTTAACAATATAGCTGCTAAATAAACGACGGATAAAGAAATCGTCGAAACTTAAGTTAGAAGCATCGTTATTGGTGTTAATTAAACGTTTTTTGGTTAACAGCTCTCTAGCTTCTGTGTAATAGACCCAGAATACAGGTTGCCATTGTTTAGAAACCTCGTTGAATTTTAAAGGTGCTATACCTACAATACGCGGTTCGAAAATAGAACGCTTGGTATCGAAAATCCAGTCTTCTTTGATTCTGAATTTTAAAAACAAATCAGGGTTAAAATCGTTCACCACAGTAGTAACGGTACCTGTTTTATTGTTCGAAACCTCAGCTGTTCCTAAAGCCGATTTTGCAGCTGAATCAGGAGTCATTGGGTTGTTAAATGCATCATCCTCATTCAAAGCACTATCAATTGGCGAATAAGCGGTTAATTCGCCGGTTTTAATGGCAGATACCAATACATCAATTAATCTTGATTTTGGCGATCTTAAAGGTGAGTTAACCGTATCACGCAAGTCGATTTCTCTCCAGATCCGTTTTGCGTAAAACACATCTTCCTCCCTCACATCGGCCAAAGGCACCATTTCGGTACTATCAATATCCTTACGGGCATAGAAACCATCTTTTGGTGGTACCTTAAGTTTTTTCTTCACTGTTTTAACCGGAGCTTTCACCGTATCTACTACAGGAGCAGCCGCAACAGGTGCAGGCTTTTTGGGTGCTAACTTAGTCGGCTTTTTCTGTGCAAAAGCAAACGCAGTTAACAACACTAAAACAGCAATACTTAAAATCCTTTTCATCTTCTTCTTATTTAACACTAAATGCTAATGAAGGTAAAATTTTCTGACGACCATCAGGGCCTATAGAAACAATATCTTCAAAAAATACTCTTGTACCAGGAGTAACCGAATTAATAGCACCTTTTACGGCACCAGCAAAACTGCCACCACTAGCGGCAATTGTAACCGCATCCGAACGTGGTTTAATAATGGTTACTTTATAACGCTGTATCTTAAACTTAACATCGAAAGGGAAATCATCCAAATCGGCTTCAATTTCGGTTTCGCTTTTTAACTGTACTGAGGCCACATCGCCACCTGCACGGCCACCAACTTTAGCAACAGGAGTTGGAATACCTTTAACCCTGAATTTTTGCGAGCCTAAACTCACTGTTTTGCCAGCGTTGTTAGCTGATACATTAACAGATACCTCTGAACCTACAAGGCTACCTGGTACGTTAACATTATAATTTCCGTTGCTACCCGACATTGATCCACCAGAAATAGAGGCTTTAATACTCTCTAATGGAAAACCTGCTGCCGAAACCGTAAATGGATTCGGGATACCTGCATAAATTACATTCAATTTGGTTGATGCAACCGATGCTGATGGTTTTGCCACCTGATAAGATTGTGGTTGTGTTTTGTATTCTTTTACAGTACCATCAGTTTGACGAACGCGAATAGTACCTACCCAGGTAAACTGACCAACACTACCTGTTCCGCCGGTATACGTTCCTTTACCATCTTTGATCGAAAGTTTATTTCCGTTTACCGTAATATCAGGAGTTGATCTCGAATCGCTTGCAGTTAAAAATACTTCGGCAGTATAAGGTTGACCTTGAATTACGTATGAAGTAGGTGCTACCGCAACTGCTGCAAACTGATCCAGGTTTACCTGTGCTTTATCCATGTTACCGAATAACTTTTTCACCACTTCTGCTTCAGCATTTTTGGTATCTGCCTGCAATTTGGTTAAAACCGTCATTGCCGCGGTTAAAGGCGTACCTTCACCAAAATAAGTTTCCTGCCAGTTTCCCTTTCTTTTTCTTTCAGGATCTTTAGCTTCCAAAGAAAATGAAACATTTGCTCTGTCTGCAGGATCTAATAAAGAGATTAATTTTTCGCGTGTAGCATTAATCTTGGCTTTTAATTTATCAGCCTCTTTTTTATTAATCATGATATTTTGCGCAATATCCTGATTTGATCTGTTTACCAGGTCGCCGGTTTCAGGATCAATTCCATCGCCTGCCTGTGTAAATTGTTTTTTAATACCATCAATGTAGTTATTCAACTCATCGGCAGCTGCCTTAGCTTGCTGAGCCTTTTCGTAAATAGGCTGTGCACGGGCCGGCTCCTCTTTCAGTTTCGAGTTTTCGAAAGCAGAAAATAACTGGTTGATGCTGGTATTTACGTTATTTTTAGAAGTATCCAAACTATCATTGATATTTTTGAATGCATCTAAAATGGTATCTGATACGTTTAAGGCAAGCATGGCCAACAATACCAAATACATGATATTGATCATCCGCTGCCTTGTTGTTTCTTTTCCGCCTGCCATGTTTGATGTAGCTTTTCTTTAAAAATTAAAAACTAAACAAATTATACACGTGGGCTGTTCATAGCCGATAACATATTGCCATAAATTGCATTAAGTGATGATAAGTTTTTAGCCAACTTGTTCACCTCTTCTTTAAACTGTTTCGAATCTTCCATCGATTCGTTAAAGTTCTGCATGGTTAATGATAAGTTTGAATAGAATTTATTCATCGATTTTAAATGCGCGCTCGAATCCTGTAATTCCAATTCGTAAACAGCATTTAATGCCGATAAGTTTTTAGCTAAGTTATTCACCTGATCGTGATAAGCCTGCGAATCTACATTGCTTTCGCCCATTGCTTTCAAATTCGCAGTAGCTTTTTCGAAAGAGGCACTTAAGCTATCAAATCCGGCTGATGCCGTTTTAACTTTACCTGTAAACTCATTAGTAGCAGTAGAAGCATCTGCAACATTTGAAATGGTTGCTACTTTATCACCAAACGTACGTAAACCTGTACCTAAGCTTTCAATCAATTCAGGACCAATTTTAGCGTCAGATAACATTTTATCTAAAGCAGCAGTGTTCGAAGATCCTACTGCGGCTACCGGTCTTGCAGAAGCTTTTGGTAATTCGCCATCAAAATCGGCTCTTAATTCCGGATAAACTCTTTCCCATGCTGGTTCTGGTTCTGGTGGGAAGAAACCGGTTAAAAAGAACAGAAATGCCTCAACGCCAAGACCAAGCCCAATCATGTAGTTACCTACAATTCCACCAATGTGTAGAATTTTAAATAACGCTCCAATAATTACAATACTTGCTCCCCATGAAATCGCTACGTGTAACCAGCCTGGTTGTTTTTTTGCTGCCATAAAATTTTGATGTTTTTCTTTAGTTTTTAGTTTGTTTGGTTTAACGTCTTAAATCGGTACCTGGATAAGATGAAACGCATCTGAAACCAATGTACGACCGTTGGGTATCCTGATATTCGTAAGTTGCTACAGCATTCTGTAAAAAGTAACCTGTATCTTTCCACGAACCGCCTTTTACTACTTTACGCTTTTTGTATTTGCTGTCTGCAGCACCTGCATCGTAAGTAAAATTAGGGTTCAAATCGTGCAATAACGGACTTGCGCCCTTGTTGTAAGCGGTTATGGTCCATTCCGATACGTTTCCGGCCATGTTGTATAAGCCATAATCGTTAGGAAAATAAGATTTCACGCCAACTGTATAAATACCACCATCGCTCGAGTAATCGCCGCGACCTGGTTTAAAGTTGGCTTGTAAACATCCTTTTGTATTTCTGATGTACGGACCGCCCCAAGGGTATTTGGTTTTGGTGTTACCGCCTCTTGCGGCATATTCGAACTCCGTTTCTGCTGGTAAACGGTAATCAGAACGCGATCCTACAGGCAATTTACGTGCTGTAGCTACGCCATCATACAATTTGGTTCTCCAGTGAGAGAAAGCCTTAGCCTGCTCCCAGCTTACGCCAACTACCGGATAATCATCATAAGAGGGGTGATTGTAATAACCGCGAACCATTGGATCGTTCTGAGAATAAGAATAGTCTGTTTTCCAAACCATGGTATCAGGATAAATGGCAACAGTATAACGGTCTATATAATCCTGACGTTTGCTGTTTGGATCTTTGTGACCTAGTGCCGCTTTCTCCATATTTAACTCAGCGTAGGTATACTCAAACTTACGCACATCAAATTCTTTCTTGCCTGGAAGGGCATCTAAGCCCGAATAATACATACCATCAAGCTGACTAGCTTGTGCACCTGCACCACCTCTGCCCTTGTTACGCCAGATATTTGCACCATTTGGACCAACCTTTTTCCAATCGATAAATTTATCGCCACCAACAGCCGCCGCTGCATTTCCTTTGGGTGTCATCATAAACTGTTGTGGGTTACCCATCATGGCAATGGCAATAGAATCGCGCACCCAGTTGGTAAACTGACGATATTCTGCATTTGAGATTTCGGTCTGATCCATGAAGAATGCACTAATGGTTACCATTCTGCTTGGCCCATTCTGAGAGAAAGTGATATCCTCGTCAGATCCTCCCAGTGGCGTATGCCCTGGTGGAATATATACCATTCCTAACGGGATCCTATCGTTTTTAAATTTCCGGTTATATGCACCAACCAGTTCGCCTTGGCCTCCATGGCCGCAACTTGCTAACATTAATGATATACCTACAATAGTTAGAAGGTAAATTTTCTTCATATTTTTTATAGTGTGCAAAGCACGATAAGGGAGCAATTTTATCAAAAATCACTGAAATTATCAACAAAAGCAAATATTTTACATTAAATCATTACGCGAAAGCAATTAAACTTAGATTAACTGCCTACTCCCCCCTAACACTTTGCCCACAGAAAATGCGTAACTCTCTTAATAACAGCAAAGTTACGCATTTATTGTGTTGACTTAAAATAAATTAACAAATGTATTATTTATTAGATATTTTGATATAGTTCTCTATGGCCATGGTCATAGATGGCACACCTGGAGTTGGTGCAGCAATATCTACAATAAGATCCATATCGGTACAAGCTTTACTGGTATTGGTACCGAAGGCTGCAATCCGCGTATTATTTTGTTTAAAATCGGGGAAATTTTTAAATAACGACTGAATACTTGATGGACTGAAAAAGGCAATCACATCATAAAACACCTCTGCAAGATCAGATAAATCACTCACTACAGTCCTGAATAAAACCGCAGGCGTAAAGTTATAGCCACTTTTTTCCAAAAACTTCATGGTATCTTCAGTGGCTACGTCAGAACAAGGGTATAAAAACTTCTCATTCGCATGCTTTTTAAGCACTTCAGCTAAATCAGCTGCAGTTTGTTTGCCAAAAAAGATTTTGCGTTTTCTGTACTGGATATATTTCTGAAGATATAGCGCAATGGTTTCAGACAGACAGAAATATTTTAGTTCTGCCGGCACTTCGTAACGCATTTCTTCACAGATCCTGAAAAAATGATCCGCTGCGTTACGGCTGGTAAAAATTACCGCAGTAAAATCGGCCAGGTTCACTTTATCCTTCCTAAAGTCGCGGGCAGGTACGCCTTCAACATGGATGAATGACCTAAAATCGACTTTTAGGTTGTGCTTTTTTGCCAAATCGTAATAAGGAGATTTTTCAGTTTCAGGTTTTGGTAAAGTAACCAAAATACTTTTTACTTTGCGGATTCTAGAGTCGTTCTTTTCTTGCATTTTCCTTTTTCCTGCTACAGTCCTATCGTTTTAATTAGTATTAGGATAGGACATATTTCGAGGGCGCAAAAGTACAAAATTAAATGCATTCTAGAAAACTTATTATTAGAAAGTATCGTTATACCCGCCCTTAATAACTGAAACGCAAAAATGATGCCTAACAGCAAGAATGCCAACCCAATATATACTTCGCCGTATTTAAGCGGGGTAAGTGCAAATGCAATAACAAGCGGGATAAAAAGCAGCGATGCGTTGAAATAACTGAGGTATAAAATAGAGATGTATTCGCCCACAGGTTTCTGTACATTAAACAGATAGCCCAGAAAACGCAGAATCACCAGTTTCAGTGCATAAAAAACAATAATGGTAATGGATATGCTAAAGAAAAATTTAAAACCATCTTTGGCCTGGTACATATCATTCCACTGGGCCACCAGAAAAAAGAACATCCCGAATACGAAGCCAAATTGCACAAAAAGCAGCAAAAATGGCCAGGAACTAAACAGGTTATCTTCTTTATTGATGTTATTTAAAATCCGATTGCTAAAAAACGATTGCACAATAGCCGACAGCTGCTTGGAAAATGCGTTTTTTAATACTGCAAAAATAATGAGCATGCCAAAAATAAAACCCAGCAAACCTACATTGCCCTTGGGTATTTTAGTGCCTAACTGATACGGATTTGCCTTTTTCTTAAACTGCTGATATTTTTTTTGCCAGGCCAGTAAATCCAGCTTTGGGAAAAGATATTCTTTTTCGATGGTATCGGTCAGGGCATTTTTATTGATCTGGCTATCAGCCAACACCCAGGTATGGCGCATAACAGAATCGGTTACAAAACGTTGTCTGGCCAATGTAGCCGAATCGGGCCGGTATCTCCTGTACTGAATCTGATTTACAACAGTGCTATCTGTTTGTACAGGAATTTGCTGCCCTGCTACAAAATTTGCAGAACATAAAAACGCAAACAAAATGAAAATAAATTTCGGCATGCTGTAAATCAAAACTTAAGGTTGCAAAAGTAATTGAATAATCATGGTTTACCTAAATAAAATAATTGGTTTAACGAATAAAAAGTATAAACCAAACAATGCTTATTTCATTTTGCAATGGATAGGCCATCCAAATATGACACTAAAGCAAAACTAACTTCATTATCTTTGCAGCAATGTCTGGTATCTATATCCATATTCCTTTCTGTAAAAAGGCCTGTCACTACTGCGATTTTCATTTCAGTACATCGCTAAAATATGCCGATGACATGGTTGAGGCTATTTGTAAGGAAATTAAGCTAAAGAAAAATCGCATCAGTGCTCAGGTAGGTAGCATATACCTGGGTGGAGGTACCCCTTCCATCCTACCGCAAGCAGCCCTCCAAAAGATTTTCGATACCATTAACCATACCTTTTCGGTCGATGCTGATGCAGAAATTACTATCGAAACCAATCCCGATGATTTAACCGCACAGAAGTTAAAAGAGCTGAAACAATTGCCGGTTAACCGCTTTAGTGTGGGCATACAGTCTTTTTTCGATGAAGACCTGATCTGGATGAACCGTGCACACAAAGCCATGGAAGCCGAAGATTGCATCAGGAGAAGTCAGGATGCAGGATTTGAAAACCTGACACTCGATTTGATTTACGGTTACCCCCTCTTAACCGATCAGAAGTGGATGAGCAACATCCAAAAAGCGATTACGCTGGAGGTTCCACATATTTCAGCCTACGCCTTAACTGTTGAACCCCGGACCGCCCTGGCGCACGCCATTAAAAACAAAAAACAGACTCCGGTAAGCGATAACCAAAGTGCTGCCCAATTTGTAATTTTGATGGATAAGCTGGTTAAAGCCGGATTCGAGCATTACGAAATTTCTAATTTTGCCAAACCCGGCCATTATGCGGTGCACAACACCAATTACTGGAGAGGTGTCGATTACATTGGCATTGGCCCATCGGCTCATGGTTTTGACGGACAGAACCGTTACATGAACCCGGCAAACAATGCCTTGTTTATAGAAACACTGGCAGCTAACAAACTGCCCGAAATTATAGAAGAACTTAGCCTGAACGATAGGTTTAACGAATATATGATGACCTCGTTACGAACAATGTGGGGAACAGATCTTGAAAAAATAAATGCTGATTTTGGAAAAGATTTTTTAGAAGAAACCCAATACAACCTTAAAAATTTCGAGGGTAAAGATTGGCTGGAACACGAAGGAACTAAAATCCGGTTAACTGAAACAGGAAAGCTCTTTGCCGATCACATTGCTTCGGAATTATTTATAGTAGAAAATTAAGTAAGCGTGGCCAGAAACCATTCTTTCAATCAATAATTTAAAAAAATGTCAAAAATTGTATGGATTACAGGCGCATCATCCGGTATTGGCGAAGCGCTGGTTTACGAATATTTTAAAGCGGGTAATAAACTGATTATTTCGGGAAGAAACCGTGATGAATTGTTCCGTGTAAAAGGAAACTGCCAAAATTCGTTTAATGTGCACGTGTTGCCTTTCGATTTAAGCGAAACCAAAACACTGGAAAGTAAAGCCACAGATGCCATCCGCATTTTCGGGAAAATTGACCTGCTCATCAACAGCGGAGGGGTAAGCCAACGCGGACTGGCACTGGAAACCACCTTACAAACCGAGCAGCAAATCATGAATACCAATTTTTGGGGTACAGTGCAGCTCAGCAAAGCCGTTTTACCTTCAATGATTGCCAATGGCGGTGGCCAAATTGTGGTGATTAGCAGTCTGGTAGGAAAATTTGGCACCAAACTGCGATCAGCCTATTCGGCTTCAAAACACGCTTTACATGGCTATTTCGATTCGCTCCGTTCGGAAGTGTACGAACAAAATATTGATATCTCCATTATTTGTCCGGGCTTTATCAAAACCAATGTAACCTACAATGCACTAACCGGCGATGGAAATACCCTGAATATTATGGGCGATGCACATGAAAAAGCCATGACGGCCGAAGCCTGCGCAAAACAAATTGTACAGGCAGTAAACAGTAAAAAAGAAGAAGCTTACATTGGCGGTAAAGAAACAAAAGCGATATGGTTAAAACGTTTCTTCCCCGGCGTTTTCGCTAAAAAAATAAAAACAGCAAAAGTGATTTAGCAAATCTTTAACCTATAATTAACTTTTAACTTTTTTTTAAAAACCACAACAGTTTCTTTATCGTATATACCGGCATTAACACGAAAGATATCCTTGTTAAAAAATTTACACTGTCCCGTGTGATTACTAAATTAACGTTCTTGCGTAATTGTAAGGGCGTTTTTTTATGTAAACACGCGTACTTTCTGACCTTTTTCGATTAATTGTCAGTTCTTTTTCATGTTTTGGGTTTTGTAATGCTTACTGTTTTTTAACTATTTAATTTTGCTTCATTAATCCTTATTTAACATGAAATTCAATTTATCTCCGATAGATGTAGTTGAAGACATTTCTAAATCAGATTTCGAGCAACATTACCTAAAGCCCAGAAAGCCATTGGTAATAAAAAATATGGCCCGGAAATGGCCAGCTTACGAGAAGTGGACAATGGATTATATGAAAGACGTTGTTGGCGATAAAACAGTTCCACTTTACGATAGTTCCAAAGCAGACCCATCGAAACCTATAAATGCCTCGGCGGCTGAAATGAAATTTGGCGATTACATAGACCTGATTAAGGAAACGCCTACCGATTTACGTATCTTTTTATTCGACCCGATTAAGTTTGCCCCTAAACTGCTCGAAGATTACATTGCCCCCAAAGATTTAATGGGTGGTTTTTTAGACAGCTACCCCAATATGTTTTTTGGCGGAAAGGGCTCGGTAACCTTTTTACATTACGACATCGATCTGGCACATATTTTTCATACGCATTTTAACGGTCGCAAACATGTTATCCTGTTCGATTACAAATGGAAAGAGCGCCTGTACCAGATTCCTTACGCCACTTACGCCCTGGAAGATTACGATGTAGAAAACCCTGATTTCGAAAAGTTTCCGGCTTTAAAAGGTGTGCAGGGGGTAGAAGCGTTTCTCGAACATGGCGATACCTTATTTATGCCAACCGGTTACTGGCACTGGATGAAATATCTGGATGGCTCTTTCTCCATTAGCCTCAGGGCCTGGGATAAAAGCTGGCTGGTAAAAGCGAAAAGTTTGTATAACTTAACCCTGCAACGTAAATTTGACGACTTTATGAAAGCCAACTACCGCGAAAAATATATGCGGTGGAAAGAAGAACTTGCCGTTAAAAAAGCCATTAAGGCCCTTGAAAAGAATTTACCCAAATAACTGAAGATAGAATTTTAAAGTTTTGAATGATTGACTACAGTTTTTAACCTTCCCTAATCCAATTATCCGATCTTAAATCATTTCAAACTCATTCATCCCACACCACCAATTATACATGCATCCGAACATTATTAAAATACAGGAAAAAATTGAGCCTTTAAGGCAGGAAATCATTAACCATCCGGTATACACTGCCATTAGCGAAATCAGCGACCTGCGCATTTTTATGGAGCACCATATTTTTGCCGTGTGGGATTTTATGTCGCTGCTTAAGGCTTTGCAAATTAACTTAACCTGCACCACCCTGCCCTGGTTTCCGGTAGGCGATCCGGTTACCCGGCAACTGATTAATGAAATCGTAGCCGGCGAAGAATCGGATGTAGATGCTAGGGGCAACATTAAAAGCCATTTCGAGCTTTATTTAGATGCCATGGAACAATGCGGTGCCAATACTACCCCGATAAACACATTTATAAACGCATTACAAAACGGCAAAAGTTTTGATGAAGCTTTCGAAATTGCTGAAGTACCAGCTGCAGCAAAAGATTTTGTAAACGCAACATTCGAAACCATTAACAGTGGCAAAACACATTTGCAGGCGGCAAGTTTTACCTTTGGCCGCGAAGACCTGATTCCGAACATGTTCTTTAGCATGGTTAACGATTTAAACAGTACTCAACCCGATCAGGTTTCTGTTTTTAAATACTATCTGGAGCGCCATATTGAGGTAGATGGCGATCACCACAGCCATTTGGCACTATCTATGACAGAGAAATTATGCCAGCAGGACGAAGCTTTTTGGGCTGCAGCCGAAGAAACTGCTAAACACGCCTTGCAGAAAAGAATAGACCTCTGGAATGCTGCCCATAGCGAAATCGTAAAACAAAGTATAGTTGTATAGTTATGAAATTGTTAACTATTTACTAATTTAGATTACGTGATTTTAGTCACATTTAATGGTGAACACCGATTTTATAAAATAAAATTTACACATTTGTTGTTCGGCACAAATAACCGATTTTAAGCGCATGAGTTTCATTTTAAAACCAGTTGATATCGTAGAGAGCATTACTCCCGAAGATTTTAAGAAAAATTATCTGAAAACTAAACGTCCGTTAGTAATCAGGGGCCTTACTAAAGACTGGCCTGCAAGAGAAAAATGGACTACTGAATATTTAAAAGAAATTGGCGGCGATCTGGAAGTTCCGCTTTACGATAATTCTAAAGCTGATCCATCGAAACCGATTAATGCCGCTACAGCACACATGAAATTTGGCGATTACCTTGATTTAATCAAACGAGAGCCAACAGAATTGAGGATATTCTTCTTCAATTTGTTTAAAAAAGTGCCTAGCTTAATTAACGATATTAAAATCCCGAAAGATTTAATGGGTGGCTTTATTGAAAGCATGCCTGCCATGTTTTTTGGTGGCTCGAACTCGGTAACTTTCCTGCATTACGATATCGATTTACCCCATATTTTCCACACTCATTTTGGTGGCAGAAAGCACATCATTTTATTCGATTATAAGTGGAAAGACAGGTTATATTGCTTGCCTAATGCAACTTACGCTTTAGAAGATTATGATGTAGCCAACCCTGATTTCAAAAAATTCCCTGCTTTAAATGGTGTTGAAGGATATGAAGTTTTCTTAGAGCATGGCGATACTTTATTTATGCCAACCGGTATGTGGCATTGGATGAAATACGTAGATGGTTCGTTCTCGTTAAGTTTAAGGGCCTGGGATCAATCGATTAGCCGCAAAGTAGCCAGTGTTTGGAGTTTATTTACACACGGTGCCATTGATAGCTTGATTAAAATGACTTTCAAAGAAAAGTATGCACATTGGAGAGAGAAAAAAGCAGTAAAAATTGCTGAAAGAGCGCTAGCCAAAGGCAGACCATAAAGTACTGAAAATTAAAATACAGCGGGGCATCCATTACGGTAGCCCCGTTTTTGTTATTATTGCGTTCAAAATTATCAATTTAAAATACCCGATGGAAAACAACATACTTACCGAAAAACAAAAAATGCTGGCTGGCAAAGCCTATCAGGCAGGCGATGCAGAATTAGCAAAAGAAAGATTAAAGGCCCGCGAAATTGTTTTCGAATTTAACAACCTTGCCCCAAAATTTATCAAACAACGCAAAGAACTGCTAAAAAGGTTATTTGGTAAAACAGAAAAGATGTTTTATGTAGAACCACCTTTCCGTTGCGATTACGGCTATAACATTGAAATTGGCGATAACTTTTACGCCAACTTTAACCTGGTTATTTTAGATTGTGCCAAGGTAAGTATCGGCAACAATGTGTTTATAGCGCCAAACGTAGCCATTTATACCGCAGGGCACCCCATACATGCGCATCTGCGCGATCAGGAGTACGAATGGGCACAAGAAATAACAATTGGCAACAGCGTTTGGATTGGTGGCAACGTGATAATTAACCCTGGCGTAAAAATTGGTTCGAATGTGGTAATTGGCTCGGGCAGCGTAGTAACCCGCGATATACCCGATAATGTTTTTGCCGCAGGCAATCCCTGCAGGGTAATCCGCCAGTTAACAGATGCGGATAAAGATTTTTATTACAAAGATTTTAAACTGGAAGAATAAATTTATACATCGTCCGCGTTTGCAACGCGGATTAACTAGAAAGGCGATTATATCGCCTTTTTTTATTTTCCAACTTTGCTTCAGCACTTAACTGCTATGATCAGCAACTACTTTCCACTCGCCTTTTATTTTTTTAATGAGTAAGGTAAAATAACCTTTCAGTTCATCCTTTTCGCGTTTTACATTCCAGCTACCTAAAACAAAAGCCAGGTTGGGGTTCAAAAAATCGACTTTTTTAATGCCGAACACCAGAAAACCCATGGCCGATTTATCGGGATAACCTTTTTTATAGTTATCGAGTGTTTTTTGCCAGCCGTAAGTTGGTCCACTTTTACCTACGAAAAGTAAGCTATCCGACTTTTCATAGCCTTCCATAAAAGCTTCTACATCGCCTTTGTTCCAATCGGTACGCTGTTTTTCTAATAAATCAAGTATGGCCTGTTTATCTTTTGCGTTTTGGGCAAAGCTTCCGGCAGAGATTAACAATAGTACGGCAAGCAGAATTCTTTTCATGGTTATGGTAATTGGGATTAAACTTAAAGGTAGCAAACAAATTATTTTGTTCCATCACTAAAAATTGTTTATTTACGCATTAATATCATCTATCATGCAAAATAAAGTAATTACAATTGGCGAAATACTCTGGGATGTTTTTCCGGAAGGGAAGAAAGCCGGCGGTTCGAGTATGAATGTTGCACTTAACCTGCACAAACAAAATATAACAAGCAGCTTTATTAGTGCGGTTGGCAACGACGGCAATGGTCAGGAATTACTGGATTTTTTAAGCAGCAACCATTTTACCACAGACCTGATTCAGGTACACACCGAATTACCAACCAGTACCGTGGTAGTACAGCTCGATGCCAACCACCAGGCCACTTACACCATTAAACAACCTGTTGCCTGGGATAATATTGAACTTACCAACCAGAATACCGAAGCGGTTAAACAGGCAGATGCATTGGTATACTGCAGCTTAACCTGCCGTGATGCGCGTTCAAAAAAAACCATTATCGGTTTACTTGAAAATGCTAAAACCAGGATTTTTGATATTAACCTGAGAAGTCCTTTTTATGAAAAAGACTTAATTGGCGATCTTTTGAACTATGCCGATATCTTAAAAATAAATGAAGACGAAATTATTTGGGTAAAAGATACTTTTGGCCTGACTGGTAATACCGACGAACAGCTGCTTAAACAATTGGCCAATCAGTTTAATATTGGCATTATCTGCTTAACGCTGGGCGATAAAGGTGCCTGCGTTTTAAAAGAAGGAAAATTGTTTAAACACTCCGGCTATAAGGTACAGGTTGCCGATACAGTTGGCGCAGGCGATGCTTTTCTGGCTACTTTTATTGCCTGTTACCTGCAAGGTTACCCCATGGAAACCACTTTAGATAATGCCTGTAAAGTTGGTGCCTTTGTGGCTTCGCAGGTTGGAGCTAATCCCGACTATAATAAAAAGATTTACCACATGGCGCTTTAGCCCCTACTCCAGACCTCGCAGGTTTTAAAAACCTGCGAGGTCTGTGCCGCTCAAATATGACACCCCGCTTAAATTAATGCAAATCGAAACTTTTATCTTCGATAATCCGTTTATAAAAGCACATGAGAGGTTTTCGTTTTTCTGATTACAAGCCGGGCGATACGCCCAAAGGTGGCTTTGATGAATTGCTAAAATTATTTAGCGAATTGCTCAACTATACCGCAGGTGATGCAGCCGAAGCCCTAAGCTGGCTAAATGAACTCGACAAACAATATAAGCTAACCAATAACGATTATGGAATTGGTAATTTTATAGATGATTTGAAAGATAAAGGTTACCTGACAGAAGATAACCAATCGGGAGAGTTTAAAATAACGGCCAAAACCGAGCAAACCATACGCAAATCGGCCCTGGATGAAATTTTTGGGAAGCTTAAAAAAAGTGGTCGCGGGAACCATAACAGTAACCAATCGGGTATTGGCGAAGAAAAAAATGCCGACAGACGCGAATATAATTTTGGCGATAGCTTAGACCAGATCGATATGACTGCTTCTATTCAGAACGCACAAATAAACCATGGCATTAATGACTTTACCCTCACTGACCGAGATCTGGAAGTAGAAGAAAAAGATTTTAAAACCCTTACTTCTACGGTACTGATGATCGATATTTCGCACTCTATGATTTTGTATGGCGAAGACAGGATTACCCCGGCAAAAAAAGTAGCCATGGCGCTTGCCGAACTGATTAAAACGAAATACCCGAAAGATACATTGGATATTGTGGTTTTTGGTAACGATGCCTGGCCCATTACCGTGAAAGATCTGCCTTATTTGCAGGTTGGTCCTTATCACACCAATACCTATGCTGGTTTAGAACTTGCAGCAGATTTACTGCGCAGAAGGAAGACACATAACAAACAGATTTTCATGATTACCGATGGTAAACCTACCTGTTTGAAAGAAAATGGCAAGTATTACAAAAACAGCATGGGGCTTGACCGGAAGGTAATTAACAAAACCCTGAATATGGCAGCACAATGCAAGCGCCTAAGAATCCCGATTACAACTTTTATGATTGCCAAAGATCCTTACCTGCAGCAGTTTGTACGTCAGTTTACCGAAATAAATGGTGGCAGGGCGTTTTACAGCTCGCTAAACGGGTTGGGCGAATACATTTTTGAAGATTACATTAAAAACAGAAGGAAAACAGTTAAATAAGGTGGAAGGTATAGGGCAAAGGGTTTACGGTAAAACCCATAGCCATTCTTACCAAAATCAACCCTAAAAACATTAATATGTGAACAGGTTTATGCATTTTGAGGACCTTACACCTTAAACCCCAGACCTTAAACCTTATATAAAGCAAGCGAAGATTGAGTGGTTACACCTAACCTTTCAACCGGATTAACTTTACAACATTTAAACCCAAAAATGCAAAATACTACATTAGGCCAGTTAAAGGCCACCAGCTATAAATCAAGAAGCGTTAAGGAAGAATTAAGGGAAAACCTGATTAAAGTATTACGCGATAAGAAAACAGAATTTGAAGGTATTATTGGTTATGATGAAACCGTAATTCCCGAATTACAAACGGCCATTCTATCGCGCCATAATATTCTGCTTTTAGGTTTACGCGGACAGGCCAAAACACGAATTGCCCGTTTAATGGTTAATTTACTGGATGAATACGTACCCTACGTAGCCGGAAGCGAAATCTTCGATGATCCGCTGAACCCGATTTCGTGGTATGCCAAAAATGAAATTGCCACCAAAGGCGATGCTACTGAAATTGCCTGGTTACACCGTAGCGAACGTTATACCGAAAAGCTGGCGACTCCTGATGTTACGGTTGCCGATTTGATCGGCGATATTGATCCCATTAAAGCCGCGACCTTAAAACTGACCTATAACGACGAAAGGGTAATCCACTTTGGTTTAATCCCGCGTGCACACCGCAGCATTTTTGTCATTAACGAATTACCCGATTTACAGGCACGTATTCAGGTGGCTTTATTTAATATGCTGCAGGAAAAAGATATCCAGATTCGTGGTTTTAAATTGCGTTTGCCTTTAGATATCCAGTTTGTATTTACGGCAAATCCTGAAGATTACACCAATCGCGGAAGCATTGTTACCCCGTTAAAAGACAGGATAGAAAGTCAGATTTTAACCCATTATCCGAAGAGCATCGAAATTTCGCGCAAAATTACTTTCCAGGAAGCCAAATTAACCGCCGAACAGAAAGCCAATATAGAGGCCGATGGCTTGCTTAAAGATTTGATCGAACAAATTGCTTTCGAGGCACGTAAAAGTGAGTACATCGATCAGAAATCGGGTGTATCGGCCAGATTAACCATTTCTGCTTACGAAAATTTAATCAGTACAGCTGAAAGAAGGATGCTGATATCAGGTGAGAAAAACACCTTTGTCCGTTTATCAGATTTAGCGGGCATCATTCCGGCCATAACCGGTAAAATAGAATTAGTTTACGAGGGTGAGCTGGAAGGTCCGGCGCACGTAGCCACCACCCTAATTGGCAAAGCAGTTAAAACTTTGTTTGCCCGTTATTTCCCTGATCCGGAAAAAGCGAAAAAAAGCAAAACAGCCAATCCTTACACCGAAATAACCGAATGGTTTACCGATGGGAATAATGTAGATGTAACCGATAACTTAACCAATACACAGTATAAAAAAGCACTGATGCTTGTACCTGGTTTATACGATACTGTTAAAAAATTCCACCCTAAATTAAGCGAAAATCAAACCTTATTGCTGATGGAGTTTGTACTGCATGGCCTGGCCGAATACTCTCAGCTGAGCAAAAATTACCTAACCGGCGGCTTTGGTTTTAGCGACATGTTTGGCAGTTTATTTAATGCCGAATTTGATGAGGAAGAGGATGAAGACGATTTCAGATAATAAACTATTATAATTTCTTTAATTTAGGCAGGCGAAATATCCTGCCTTATTTGTTTAAAAACTTACTACAAACCTACCAGAAATGGGAAGATTACCTTTTATCATTGCCGCCTGCATTTTTATTATCGCTTTTGATATTTATTGTTTTAAAGCCATTACCTCGGTTTTTAAAAAATGGAAACCCAATACCAAAAAAGTATTTGCCGTTGCCTATTGGGGTTACAGTGCCTTGCTTATTTTTGGCGTTTTCTGTGGCATTTACCTGAATTTGTTTCTTACGCTACGCGCTATCATTTTAGTTTCTTTCTTTTTAACTGTGGCCTGCAAAATGGCCATGCTTCCATTCCTGGTTCTGGATGATTTACGCCGGTTATGGATTAAACTCACCAGAAAGAAAACACATACAACTGCACCTGCTATAACTTCAACCAACCAGGAAGACGATAAAATTTCGCGTTCAGCGTTTTTGGTTAAAGCCGGACTGGTTACTGCCGCCGTTCCTTTAACTTCGTTAAGCTGGGGCATTATTTCAGGCGCCTACGATTACCAGGTACGAAGGGTAAATTTAATATTGCCAAACCTGCCCAAAGCGTTCGATGGCATAACCATGGGCCAGATTTCAGATATCCACTCGGGTAGTTTTTATAACAAAACCGCTGTAAAGGGTGGGGTTGAAATGCTTTTGGCCGAGAAACCCGATTTTGTATTTTTCACCGGCGATTTGGTAAACAACCTCACCAACGAAGTGCGCGATTACCAGGACATTTTCTCTAAAGTAAAAGCACCGCTAGGTGTATACTCATCGCTAGGCAACCACGATTATGGCGATTACTATTTCGGCAAGGAATCTTCGCCGGCTAAAGTAAAAAACCTGAAAGACATGGTTGATGTGCACAAGATTATGGGCTACGACCTGTTGATGAACGACAACCGCAGGCTAAAGGTAGATGGCGAAGAAATCGGAATTCTGGGTGTTGAAAACTGGGGTATGGGTCGTTTTCCGAAATATGGTAAAATGGAACTGGCGGTTAAAAACACGGATGATTTACCGGTAAAACTTTTACTAAGCCACGACCCATCGCACTGGCGTGGCGAAGTGTTGCAAAAATACCCGCAAATTGATGCCATGTTTAGCGGCCACACGCATGGTATGCAGTTTGGTCTAAGGTTTAAAGAAATTCAATGGAGCCCAATCCAATACATTTACAAAGAATGGGCAGGTTTATACCAGGAGCAACTCCAACAACTTTATGTTAATGTTGGCTATGGCTTTTTAGGTTACCCGGGCAGGGTTGGTATTTTACCTGAGATTACCATTTTTACTTTAAAAAGAGCGTAATAAAAGGCGTTGAGGTGATGTCAGATGTGACCATCTGGCATAAAGATATAACCGTCAGATGGCAACATCTGACGGCACATTAGATTTCTCTATCCCGCGTTAAACCTGTAGCCTACTCCCCTTACGGTTTGTAATAACTGCGGATTATCAGGGTTCAGTTCTATTTTCTTACGCAGACGCACAATGTGCATATCAAGCGTTCTGGTATTCACATCAGAGTTATAACCCCAAACTACCAGCATCAGCTCATCGCGGTTAATTACCTTACCCGGATTACGTAAGAAGTATAATAAAATACGGTTTTCTAATATGGTTAACTCAATTTTCTTACCATCCCTAAACAAGGTATGAATATTCGGGTGGTGCTCCATATTACCAAAACGGTGAATTTCGGCAGTATCTTTATTCACAATAAATTTCACCTTGCTATCCAGCATGGCTACCAAAACATCCATATTAAAGGGTTTGGTAATGTAATCAGATGCTCCAAAGTTGTAGGCATCGATCTTATCTACATCCTGCGCTTTGGCAGTCATCATAATGATCAGGTTTTCGAAACCTTGCTTACGCACATGCTCGCAAACCTCAGCGCCTTGCTTGCCGGGCATCATCCAGTCCAATAAAACAATATCAGGCTGATCAGCCAAAATCATCCTTTCACCTGCATCGCCATCATTTGCCTCGAGCACAGTATATCCCTCTGCCTTTAAGCGATGGGCCACAAGAAAGCGAAGATTTTCATCATCTTCTACGATTAATATTTTTACTTCTTTAGACATTTATATATTAATTTATATTGTAATGTTGAAAGGTTACAAGGTTGCATCCTTTCAACTTTTTTTTATTGTTTTAATGTTGAAACATTGTAATGTAAGAAGGTTAACACAACTTTCCAACCTTTCAACAGCCAACATTCCAACCTCTAGCTATTAAAAGGCAGCACAATTTTAAATTCTGTACCGCTGCCTACTTTACTTTTTACAGAAATCTCTCCCTCCATAAAGTTAACCAGTTCTTTGCAAAATGCCAAACCCAAGCCTACACTGCCCATTTGGTTATATTCGTTCTGAATCCGGAAAAATTTCTTAAAAATATTGTTCAATTCGGAAGCTGCAATACCGATCCCTTTATCGGTAAACCTGAAAACCAATACCCCTTTAATTAACTTGGCACTAATGTGCAATTTTTTCTGTTCAGGTTTAGAATACTTGTAAGCATTCTCGGCCAGGTTATCGAACAAACTCCCCAATAACACCGGATCGGTAATAAAGGTTTTAAAGCCCATTACTTCATAGGTGATTTTAAAATCGGGATGTTTAAGCGTATGCGATTCGATGGTACTTTCAATAAAATCGACAATATTAACTTCTTCCTGGTTTAATTTAATTGCTTTATTCTCAATCTGGGTAAAGGCCAGCAGTTTGTTCATTAAACCGTTAAGCTTATCGGCTTCTTCATCGAGTATTTTGCCATAAAGCTGCTGCTCCCGCTGACTCAGTGCCGGGGCGCTTTTAATGTTGTTACCTGCAATTTTGATTACACTTACCGGCGTTTTAAATTCGTGCGTCAGGTTATTCACGAAATCGTATTGCAGTTTAAACATCTTGCTGTTGATGTTCAGGTTGCGGTAAATTAAAAATGCAACCAGCAAGAGTACGCCATACACCAGTAAAAGCACGAGTGCTATTGGCATAAAGTAAATAAAAATCTCTTTTTTGATGTAGGATTTAGACGAAACGAAGTAGAGTTTAAAATCAGAAAAGGCTCCTGGCAGGGCAATCTCTGTGTTCATATTTTCATCAGAATTGTCAATCGGATCGTAAGTGAGCGGCTCAATACTTATGTGCTGATAAAGCAAGGGGCGTGTATTTACGATTTTGATGTGATGCGCATCGAGCTTAAAAACCAATACATCCTGCTGGTAAACCGGAGAGGGATTTAACTTCCGTTTCATCATCTCCTTATAAACTTTCAGGTCTTCGCGGCGCGGAATATTTAAATAGGTAATTTTATTCTCGCTTGAATTTACTACCGAAAAATTAGTAAAAAGTTCTTCCTGCGTAGGTACAGCAGCAGTATCCAACCGATCAACAAAAGTGGCCAACTTGTAAGCCATGGCATTAAAATCGTCGCCAACATTAAAAGAGGTGGGATCTTCTTCCGAATAAACTTTTATTGAATCGGGGCTGATGCCTTTTCCGAACTGATAAATTGATTTTGGTCCAATTCCCAGATAATTGGCATTAATACCATCTCGTACCGGTGCAACTTTTACCTCTGTATCGTAAAAAGTAACCCGCGAAATAAACGGGTACTTGAGCATTACCGTATCAACGAATTTCGAAGCAGTTGAAGAATCTAAATAGCCGCTATAGTAAGAAATTTCGGGCATTTTGTTCTGAAAGAAATCATTGTATGGCTTAATGCTCTGCTCCAGTACGTTTACTTTTTCAGAAACAAAATCATTTTCTATCGATTTCTTGCTGTAATTAAAGGCCAGAAACAGCGATAAGATAAAGAGGATTGATATGAGTACAATAAAGGTTACCCCTAGTGAAAAGTTTTTACGGTAACCGCTTTTTTTATCTAAGGCCATACCCTATTTCTTTCCCAGGTTTTCTTGTAAAAATTCTTCTAAAGCCTTGTACAAAGCAGTTCTTCCCTGCTGGCGTATTACCGGGTTGGGTCCTTCTTCTTTTTCGATATAAGTAACCTGAACATTGCGCTTTTTAAGTTCCTTAATAAACTGCACGCCTTCTGCTACGTTCACGCTCGGATCCTTCGGGTTTTGCGCAATAAAAATAGGCGATTTAAACCGGTCGGCATGAAACACAGGCGACGCGAAGCGCATGTAATCTGTTTCGGTTACAGGATTGCCTACAATTTCGTAATACATTTGCAATTTAGCTTTTAAAAACGGTGGGAAAGTTTTCAGGTAACTAAACAGGTTAATTACACCAGAATTAGATCCGCCGCATTTATAAAGATCGGGATTTTTATACAAACAATTTAAGGCAATATAGCCGCCGAAACCATTGCCATAAATAGCGATACGTTTCGGGTTAGCAATTTTTTGTGCAATGAGCCATCTGGCCCCATCGTTTACATCATTTTGTATTTTATCGCCCCATTCTTTAAAGCCTGCAGCATAAAATGATTTGCCATAACCTGTAGAACCACGGTAGTTTACCTGTAAAACGGCATAACCACAATTGGCCAAAAACTGCACTTCGGCATTGTAACCCCAGCTGTTTCTGGCTTTTGGCCCATTATGCGGGAAAACCACAACCGGCAAATTAACTGCTTTTTTATCTTTAGGCAGGGTTAAATAACCATTAATGGTTAAACCATCGCTGCTTTTAAAACTGATGGGCGTCATGGCGCTCATATCTTCAGGTTTAATAGCGGGACTCACATCCGTTAGTTTCTTCAGTTTATTATCTGCAGCGGAGTACAAATAATAAGAACCCGGATTTTTATCGGTAAAAGTGCGTATTACAAATACTTTATCGGTTCTATCCTTATCGGCAATAATCCACTCGGTACCCGGCAAAAGCTGATCTATTTTTGAATAAGCCAGTTTTGTGCTGTCGTCAAGGTAATATTTCTCTCTTTTCCAGGTTTCGTATGTTGCAAAAAGCATTTTTTTCCTGAAACGCGAGTAAGTGGCATCTACAACGTTTAATGTATCATTGGCAAAAAGCACCCGTTTTTCCTTTCCGGTAAGCAAATCGAGTTCTACCAGTGCATTTTTATCGCGGTTAACGCTGGAAATTGCATATAGTGTATGAGATTTAGCTTCTGAAAAGGCGATCGGCTGCAAAGTGGTTTCGAAGTTGTTGGATATTACGGGTTTGAAAGCCTTGCCCGGATTTTCGCGGTACATTAAAGTTTCATTCACGCCATCACTGGCAATGGCCAGCATTAACTCACCCCTGCAATCGGTCATCCAGCGACTAAAATTGCCTGGATTTTGAGCCAGAATATCCATTAGGCCATTACGCACATTTAGGCGGTAAACGTCAAAAAGGGTCGAATCGCGTTTATTGGATGAAACGATGATGTATTTATCATCAATCAGCTGGTCTTCAATTACTCTTAACCTGCTTTTTTCGTTACTGTATAATTGAACCTGTTTGCTGCCGTCTTTGTTGATCACAAATAAATCAGATCTGCGCTCTTTTGATTCATCTTCTGTATAATAAATCAATTCGTTATTGCTGGTCCAGAAATGAAAACTGATACTCTTATCATTCAGATGTGTAAGCTGCACACTTTTTCCACTGGCCAGATCTTCGGCAAACAGTTCGAGTTTCTTGTTCTGCAGCTTTAAATACGACAGGCTTTTCCCATCAGGCGATATGCGGTAATAGGCTTTATCCTGCGTTTTAAAAAAATCATCCACAGCTATTGTGCTGTCATTCTTCCCTTTACAGGCAAAAATAAACGCAACCATAAACAATAGCAAAATCCTTTTTAACATAAATAAATCCTCAACGGGATAACAAAAATAAGTATCACAACCACTTAACCACGATTTACACTAACAATGTTACCTGCGCCTGCAATAATAAGTCGTGGTTCAATTTAGTATTTATAACATATACACAAAATAAAATACAGGTAACATTTAAAATACGTTTTAGATAAGATAGTGGTTTAGCTAATCAGGTATTAAAATGTTACATTTAAAACTTATAATTTAGGGTTTATGAACCGTTTGCTTTTCATCATATTCTTATCGTTTACACTGGGGGCCAATGCTCAGATTTTCAGGCCCAGCCAGCCTATAGCACCCGATGAAAGTACTTTAGCCATACAATACTATCAGGATGGCGATTATGAAAAAGCATTGGTTTTGCTCGAAAAACTTTATGCCATCCCCAATAACGAAGCTTATTTCGATATTTATTTTAATACCCTGCTTAAGCTGAAACGTTACGATGTAGCCGAAAAAGTAGTTAAGCGGGAGATCAAAAAAAGCCCGCAAAGCGACATGTATCCCATTGCTTTGGGTAAACTTTATCAGGAAAAAGGAGATGTACAATCGGCCAATAAAATTTTTACTGATGTAATTGCTAAACTGCCAAAAGACGAATTTAAAATCAGGAATTTAGCCAATAATTTTTACCGTTTCGAAAACTACGATTTTGCCATACAAACCTTTAAGCAAGGCAGAAGAGTATTGGGGAATGAGCAGTTGTTTACCTTCGAATTGCTGAATATTTACAGGTTTAAAAAAGATAAGCCCATGCTGATGCAGGAATACCTGGATGCATTGGCTACCATGCCACAGCTTTTACCACAGGCGCAGGCGGTGCTTTCGTCGGTTTTTGAAGATAAAAACGATTATCAGCTTTTTCAGGGAGCTATTTTAAAAAAGATCCAAAAAGAGCCAGATACCGAAATTTACATACAGCTGCTTACCTGGAATTACATACAGCAACAGGAGTTTGATATGGCCTTACGTCAACTCATTGCTTTTGATAAACGGACCAAAGCAGATGGTGGAACCTTATTTAATGCCATATACACTTTTGTAGATAACGGTGCTTACGAAACGGCCATAAAAGCGTACGAATATCTTTTAACCAAAGGGAAAGACAACCAGTATTATCTGCCTTCGAAGATTGAAATGCTGAACACCCGCTATAACCTGCGTACCAGCGGGAAATATACCGTTGCCGAGCTCGATTTACTGGCTAAAGATTATGAGGCTTTACTGGCCGAAAATGGTAAAAACCGGAATACGCTGTTTGCCATTAAAAAACTGGCTAACCTGCAGGCTTATTATCTTAACCAGCCAGCATTGGCTGAAAAGGAGTTGGAAGAAGCCATCAAAATGCCAGGCGTAAACGATCAGGAAGTTGGTCAGCTGAAATTGGATTTAGGTGATATTTACATTTTAACCAACGAACCCTGGGAGGCATTTTTGGTTTATGAGCAGGTAAGCAAACAATTTGAAGGGCAGCCGATTGGAAATGAAGCCCGTTTCCGCAGCGCCAAACTTTCTTTCTACCAGGGCAATTTTGAGTACAGCAACGGTCAGTGCCTGGTTTTAAAAGCTGCAACTTCACAGTTAATTGCCAACGATGCTTTGAATTTAAGTTTACTGATTAACGATAACATTCAAACTCCTGCAGATAGCAACGCTTTAAAAATGTATGCCGATGCCGAGATGCTTTTATTTAGAAACCTACCTGAGCGTGCCATAAAAAAAATGGACAGCATTTCCATTGCTTACCCGCAAAACAGTCTTACCGATGCCATTATGATGAGTAAAGCCAGGATTTGGATTAAAGCAGGCGAATTTCAAAAGGCTGCTGATATCCTCAAAAAAGTAACCGATGATTTTAAAGACGGGATCTGGACGGATGATGCCTTGTTTACCCTCGGCGATTTGTACGAGAAAAAGCTGAACGACATTGCCCAGGCTAAAATTTATTTCCAGAAACTAATTACTGATTACCCCGGAAGCATGTTTAGCGCCGAAGCCAGGAAGAGGTTCAGGAATTTACGAGGAGATGGAGTTTAGATAATCTTCCAGTCAAGCTGGCAATGACAAATAGTGCATGGGGAATTGCAAACTGTACAATGATTAATTGTTAGAACCGGTTAACCGGTTAACTGAAGCCAAACGCCAAATTGCTCCCCCTCGTCATTTCGAGACGACTCAAAAATCATAATCTTTTAGGAAATTACTATCTTTGCCCCATGTTTTTATACAATGTTACGCTCATTTTAGAAGATTCTGCTGCCAAAGAATGGTTACAGTGGATGCAGGAAACACACATCCCACAGGTAATGGCAACCGGTATGTTTGTATCTAACCGCTTGTTAAAAGTAGTCGATTCTCCAAATGAAGGGGTAACGTACTGCGCGCAATACGTGGTAGATAGCTTAGAAAATTACAACCAGTACCAGGAAGTGTATGCCCCAGCTTTACAAGCTGAGCTAAACGAAAGATATAAAAACCGTTTCGTGGCTTACCGCAGTTTGATGGAGTTTGTACCTCCAACCGCCTAAAGAAAACTTAGGCAGGAAATACAAGTCCCCTGCGGGGGATTTAAGGTTTTAATTTCTCGTTATTCTTATGCCTGTCAGCATCTCGAATGCTTTTCTTTTCGAGGTTTTTCTCTAAAGCTTCGGTTAAGTTAATGCCGGTTTGGTTGGCCAGGCAAATCAAAACAAACATTACATCGGCCATTTCATCAGCCAGATTTACAGATTCGTCGCTTTTTTTAAACGATTGTTCACCGTACTTACGGGCCATAATGCGGGCTACTTCGCCCACCTCTTCCATTAAAATGGCGGTATTGGTTAACTCGTTAAAATACCTGATTCCAGTAGTTTTTATCCACTGATCTACGGTTTCCTGTGCTTCGTTAATGGTCATGTTTCTCTTCTTCTATTTCAGTTTGTATCCTGCTGTTAATATCAATGGTGGCATCCTCCAGTAAAAAAACCGCTGCACCTTTTTCTCTGGCATAAGGTACAGTCACCTCGCCTATTTTTGTTATTTTCTTAAAAAACGGCTGCTCTTTTTTACGTTGCGAATCTTCTTCGTTTGGTTCCCTGACCAAAATTACGTGTTTAATTGGTTTATCCATTTTAAACCAGTACAAGTAATCGGCATTGTAAGTAACCGCATTTATATTTTTAAATTTCGAATAGTAGTTTATCGCTCCCGCCTCTCCATAATTATCTGCACGCACCAGTAAAGCCGATTTATCTTTCACCTTTGCATAAGCAATATCTGTTAAAGCAGCCATTTCTTTCCATGCCAGCATATCGGCAAAATCCTGTGGTAAATCATGCTGCAATCCATCTTCCCAACGTAAAGCTCCCACGCGGGCGTACTTATCATGCAAACCAACAATCTGTTGTGGACTTAAAATGGGATAAGCATATTTTAAAGTAACACTAAACAGTGCCAGTGGTAAAATTACGATTAAAACCCTGAGGTATTTTCTTTTCCAACCCTGGTTAAATTGCAGGGCCAGATAACTACAACCTGCAGCAATAATAACCGGATACAAACCCGCTGCGTAATAAGCCTTGGCCCTGAACCAGGTAAACAAAGCGAGCGAGATCACAAAACCGATCACAATCCAACGGTAACTGCTAAAAGTTTTACTGAAGACCAAAGCCCACAAACCAGCCAATACTATAAAAATGATATTGAAATAGTACAACAACTGATCTTTTAAAAAATCGATCCTGTTTATTTTATCGAGTTGAGTCCGGGCCAGTTCTTTCATGTGACCTACAACTGGAAAATGATGGTAATATTGCCAAAGCAGATTCGGCAACATAATTAACAGCGCAACAAGACCTGCTCCATACAAATGCTTGCTGGCATAAATTTTCCTTTGGTTAGCAATAAACAATGCAGGAATAAGACCTGCTACTAAAAAACAAATGCTGTACTTATTTAAAAAACCGATTCCCAAGGCTACTCCTGTTAAATACAGGTATTTGTTTGCCCTGGTATTAAAATACCTGACAAGAAAAAAGTAAATGGCTGTCCAGCTTAAGATATCAAATGCATTGGGCTGAAAAAGTAAATCCAAACGCCCAACCGCGCAGCAAATTAAAGCAATAGCCGAAAGCGCTTTGGCATACAGGCCGCCTTTAAACTCAGCCACAATTTTCCAGGTAAAAATTAAGGTTAACGCACCAATACTTGCTGTAACCAATCTTACAGCTGTTTCGCTTCCACCTAAAAACTGAATTAAAACGGCAAAAATTGAAGTAAGTGGTGGTACCGACTGAAAACCCCAGGCCAGGTGATTGGCCTGATCGAGGTGTAAAAACTCATCGCGATGCAAGCTATAAGCCGTATTTACCAAAAAGAAAGGCAAAATGAGTTTCACCAGAACAAATCCCCCAAGCACAAATACATCCAATTGAGCGGATGTTGATTTTTTAAAGTTGATGTTATTTACCATGTGCCTTGGGTTTGGTTTATTCTTTATCCTTCGTATCCATTAATATGGTAACAGGGCCATCGTTAAGCAAAGCAATTTTCATATCTGCTCCAAAAATTCCGGTTTTTATTTCCTTACCCAGCAAAGCCGATAATTTTTTAATCATCTGCTCGTAAAGCGGCACTGCAATATCAGGCTTGGCGGCCCGTGTAAATCCCGGCCGGTTGCCTTTTTTAGTCGAGGCAAACAAGGTAAACTGACTAATTAAAAGAATATTTCCATCTACATCGGCAAGGGCCTTGTTCATCAGGTCATTTTCATCGCCAAACACCCGCATGCCTACAATTTTCTGCGCCAACCAATCTAAATCTGCTGCAGTATCGGCATCTTCAATACCCAGCAGCACCAAAAAACCTGTTTCAATCTGCCCCGTTATTTCGCCCTCAACAGTGCAACTTGCCTGTGTAACTCTTTGTAAAACTGCCCGCATTTTATATTACTTTTGATCGATAAAATTGATATGCGCAAGATAAGTATTTTAGTGATTTTTGCCTTTTTCTTATTGGGCTGTAAACAAAAACCGGTTATTCATCCTACCTTTTATTACTGGAAAACCGACTATCGCAATAAACCGGCAGAAACCGCTTACCTGAATCAGTTTAAATCAAAATCGCTTTATGTACGCATCATGGATGTCGATTTTAAACCCGATGTACAGCAAGCTGCGCCTGTTTCGCCCATTAAATTTTCCGATCCGGCACCTAGCGGAATAGCTATTATTCCGGTAGTATTCATTGTAAACAATGTATTTAACAAAATCGATTCACAGCAAACAGGCATTTTAGCCAGTCGCATAGCTAAATTTGTTGATGATAAGGTTAAACAAGCCGGGAAGCAAAATTATACCGAACTGCAAATCGATTGCGACTGGACTAAAACAACCCGTGCGTCTTATTTTAAATTTCTAAAAGAGTTAAAGGCCAACCCACTTTTAAAGCATAAAGCGGTATCGGTTACCTTGCGCCTTCACCAGGTAAAAAATGTCGTATCAAGCGGAATTCCTCCGGTGGAAAAAGCGATGCTGATGTGCTACAATATGGGTAATCTGCGTAAATATGGCGAACAGAACTCGATTTTAGATCAGCATGAAATGAATCTTTACCTGAAAGATTTCCTCGCGCAATATCCTCTTCAACTTGACGTAGCTTTACCCATTTTTGAGTGGGCTGTAGTGTTCAGAAATCAGGAATATGCAGGTATTTCCAAACACATCAGTAAAACAGTTTTACAAAACCCTAAACTTTTTAGGCAGCGCGGAAATACTATTTTATTCGACTTGTTGGTCGATTATCCCACAGCTGGCTTAAAAAAAGATGATGTAGTGCGCTGGGAGGAAATTTCGGCATCAAATTTATCCACTACTGCTAAATTTTTATCCCGATATTTAAAGCCTGAAGAACGAAACCTTGTTTTCTACCATTTAGACACCGACCTGTTAAAACATTTTACCCATGATGACTTTCAAAAAATTATCGCTTATCTCTAGTGTATTTCTCCTTACTTTTTTCGGCGAAATTGCCGTAAACATTGCCTGTGGGGGTGAAATTGACCCCTACGATTATTACATTTCCTATTTCCACAACAACATTGAGGGAGATGAGTATGCACCTTTTGCTTTCAATGAAATGGTTTATTTAAACAGTGAGGAGGATGTAGAAAGCGAGCCCGATATCAATAGCCGCGAATGGGCCAAATACCTCAACATTAAAAAAGAAGATGTACTGAAAGTAATGTACAAAGCCGACAGTGCAACCAGCGTCAAACTGGCTAATTTCGACGGAAACCTATCGCAATTGCCCGATAGTCTGCAACAAAATTCTTTTATCCAGGCCTTGAGCAAACGTAAAGCTCCACTAAAATATTATCTGTTTGCCAAAAGCTGCGAACCACTAGCCAACGTAGAGTTCAGTCTGTGGGATGCTGCGCCTCGTGATACCGCAGCCATGGCCGCAAAAGCAAATGAAGGCTTAAAACTGACCGCCGATGAAAAAGATGACTTCCTGAAATTGAGATATGCTTACCAATCGGCCCGGATGTTCCATTTTGGTGGCTACCATGCCGAGAGTAAATCAACCTACGAGAAATACATTAAACCAAGCAAGCTAAACAGCGCGGTTAAAGGCTGGGGGCTGGCATTATACGCTGGTTCTACAAGGCGCTTAGGTAATCCTGAAGAATCTGCGTTTTTATTCTCCAAAGTTTTCGCCAGCAACCCCGAGCGAAGAGTGCAAGCCTATAAAAACTATTATTACAACAGCACTCCTGTAAATGGCGCCTTAAAATATGCCAAAACTGACAATGAAAAAGCCAATATCTGGGCTATAAATGGCTTCGGCAATGCTGATTCAGGTATTGAAAGCATACAAAAAGTTTATCAGTACGAGCCTAAAAGCCAGTTGAACGGAACGTTACTGGTACGCGAGGTAAATAAACTGGAACAAGATCTGATTGAAGCTAATGATATCGCCAAAATAGCTTATAATTATTATTTCTCGGATAATGGTGGCTCTAAATATAAAGACAGTTTAAAAGCTGTAAACCTTAAACACCTGAACGAAATCAGAAATTTTGCGGTTAAATTGGCTACAGAAAAAAAATATCCACAACCCGAACTGGGCACTTTAACAGCAGCCTATTTATCGTGGATGGAAAACAAAGATTTTATGGCCGCCAATTACCTGGCCATTTTAAAGCCCGATAAATTACCAGAAAGGTTGCGCGATCAATACCGCATTACTGATCTTTTGATTAAGGCTAAAAATATCAAAAAAGGTAGTCCTTTTAACGAAAACGACTTATTGCCTAACTTGAAATGGCTGGATGAAAAACGTTTTGCAGAAAATAAAACCCAACCCAACGGACAATATTACGATTATGGGGGTGGAGCCGAAAAGCGCTTTAGCAGAACCACACGAAATTTTTACCAGCAAATACTGGCACCCGCTTATTTAAGTTTGGGCGATACCTCCAAAGCCGCTCTGGCAATGGTTAAAGGCGATATTGGATATAAAACATTAAAAGAAAATTCGCTGTTCCAAAACATGAGTTACCAGACGATTGCTTTCTGGCAAAAAAACCTGAGTCCGAAAAGTATGCAGGGTTTAGCCGTTTATAAAACCAAGGCAGCAGGCAATGATGTTACGGCTTTACTGGCCTCGGCGCTTAACCAGCTTAAAAATGACGATTTTTATGAGCTTTATGGCACCACTTATCTGCGTACCCATCAGTACGACAAAGCTGTTCAAATGTTTGCGAAGGTTTCGGCAGATTATAAATACTTTGCGCCCGAAAACTGGTATGGAGATGAATCGAATTCGAAACTTTATGCCAATCCATTTATCGAAACCATTAACGACTATCCTAAGCAATATGTAGCGGCTAAAACATCGGTTACCAAAAAGGCTTTTGCGGCAGAGATGCTCCGTTTACAGAAATTGCTGGTGAGCGATAAAAAAAATGCGGCAACTTATTATTATAAAATGGCCAATGCGGTTTACCAAACAGGCTATTATGGCAACAGCTGGTTTTTAATCAGCTACGATTGGTCTTCATATGATAATAGTGCACCAGCCAAATTTGTGTACGATGGTGATTACAAAAAGGCACAAACAGCCAAAGCCTGGTATTTAAAAGCAAGGTCGTTAAGTACCAACCCCGATTTTAAAGCGAAATGTACTTTCATGCTGGCCAAATGCCTGCAAAAACAAATTATTATGAATGCACATCCGCTATCTTTCTCGTACTATGATAAAACGGATGTAAAATGGAAGAATTTTATCAAAGCCAACTACAACAACCCTTATTTCATTGAGTTGAGATTGAATTACAACAAAACACCTTATTACCAGGTGGCTGCAGGCGATTGCAGTTATTTACGCGATTTTATTGCGGCTAAAAGCAGAAAATAATCAACAGCTTAAATGTCATCCTGAGCCTGTCGAAGGAATTTGGGGACAGATAATCGAAGGGACGTCATTGCGAAGAGGTACCACAGCCGGCCCCGACTCCTCGGGGAAGCAATCTTTCATGCCGGTAATTCTTGCTATAAAGATTGCTTCGTCGGCTGAAAAAGCCTTCTCGCAATGACGAATCTCTCAGATGGAAAAATCTGACCTCACCTATACCTTACCACCTGATTAAAGCACTGGCCCAGGTAAAACCTGATCCGAATGCAGCGAGGCAAACCAGATCGCCATCTTTAATTTTACCAGCTTCCCAGGCTTCGCATAGGGCAATGGGTACAGAAGCGGCTGTAGTATTTCCATATTTTTGAATGTTATTAAACACCTGATCGTCGTTTAAACCTAACAACTGCTGTACATACTGGCTGATACGCAAATTGGCCTGATGGGGCACTAACATATCGATATCTTTTTCAGTTAAATGATTGGCAGCTAAAGCTTCTTTTATCACTTCAGGGAACTTGACAACGGCCTTTTTAAAAACAGCAGGGCCATCCATATACGGTAAAGCGGCGCCACTTTCTAAAATTTCAGGAGTCATAAATAAACCACCCAGTTCTTGCTCCGGATAGGCTGGTTTATCTTTTAACCATTTGTTGGCATGAGACCCGGGATAATACATGGCCAGAATTTCGGCATCAGCACCATCGCTGTGTAAATGCGTACTTAAAATACCCTTTCCCGGTTCATCTGTTGGCTGTAAAACTACAGCACCTGCACCGTCGCCAAAAATTACGGAAACATTGCGGCTCCGGGTTTCGAAATCCATGGCAAAGGAATGTTTTTCACTTCCCACCACCAGCACGTTCTTATACATACCGGTTTTTACAAACTGATCGGCAACAGAAAGTGCATACACAAAACCCGAACATTGGTTGCGGATATCTAAGGCACCGATTTCGCCCATACCCATTTCTCGCTGCAGTAAAACTCCACAGCCGGGAAAATAATAATCGGGACTAAGCGTGGCAAAAACAATAAAATCGACATCTTTTGCCGTAATACCTGCGCGTTCGATGGCAATTTTAGCGGCTTCGATCCCCATTGTAGTAGTGGTTTCCTCGTTGCGATCTGCAAAACGGCGTTCTTTAATACCGGTACGTTCCTGAATCCATTCATCGCTGGTTTCCATAAAACGGCTTAGATCGGTGTTGGAATATATATTTTTCGGAACATAGTAGCCAATTCCGGCAATTTTAGATTGATGCATGCGCGTATGTATTATAATTTGGTTAAACAAAGTTAATCATTTATTGCCTAAGCTATTATTATTACCGAAGGAACAAAATCTTGCTACTATATACCAAAATACTTGATACTAATGTTTATTTTTGCGCCATGTCTACAGAAACCAAAGAAGAGACCTTTACACTCGAAGAAATTTTAACTTCCCTTAAAACTGTACATCGCCTTATTTTGTGGAATGACGATGTGAATACTTTCGATCATGTGATTTTCTGCATGATGAAATATTTAGACTACAGCGAATCTCAGGCCGAGAAAATTGCCTGGAAAGTGCATAACGAGGGTAAATGCCCCGTACTGGAAGGTTCTTTTACCGAAATGGAAGTTTACCGCAAAATCTTACAACAAGAAGGTTTAACGGTTTCGGTTGATTAGTTCCCAAGCTTGACTCCCGTTGTAATAAAGAGACCCTGAAACGAGTTCAGGGTGACGGGCTGGTTATTCCAACCCGGTCAATAATTCCGCTAATTCTCCTTGTGTAGTTTGCGTTTTATCTTTGGCGTACCAGCTGTGTAATTTTTCGGCAGTAGCCATCGGATCGGTATTTTCCTGTTTCCAGCCTTTTAATAAAGCTTGTAAAACCTGTGGTCGCGGAGCCCAGCTTTTTATTACTTTTCCCCCATTTTCATCCAACACCAATAAAACAGGTATCGCCCTACCACCATTGGTTAAGTGCGCATCGATTAGCGGTAAGTTTTTATCACGAAGTACAAACTTAAGTTCAAATTTATCGGGAGCAGCTTCGGCTATTTTGTTAAAAACCGGAATAATCTGTGCAGCATCGCCACACCAGCCTTCGCTAATTACCCATAATTTATAGCTTCCTTTTAAATTGGTAATAGCAGTTGTTAGCGCTTCATTTAAGCTAGCTGTTTTATCTACCCGGTTCATACGCTGCACATTCATTTTAGTGTAGTGTAGCATTGCTTCAGAATTATCCGGACCGGTAGTTTGTCCTTCAGCCAAAAGCTTGTCAACCAATTGACGGTAAGTGGTATAATCCATTCCCTGCTCGTCAAAAATTTCGCGATAATTAACCATGATGTTTATAATTATGAGGCAAAGGAAAGGAGAAATTAGTTGAGAATAATCATGATTTTGCAAGAAAGCGCAAGCGGGTGATTACACCGATTTTGGAATGACACATATTTTAGCTTTTCTCTCTCTCACTGTCATTCTGAACGCAGTGAAGAATCTCTTAATTGCGGAAAAAACAGAACGAGGAGAACATAACCTTAGTATATTGCAGTACCTGAAGTTAAATAAACCCGGTTGAAGTGTTAAGCCCGGAGCGCAGCGAGGACTTTAAACGAAAAACGGGGCTACCGGAACCGAAATGCACCAGAGCCTGCTTTTCAAAAAATAAGCTCAACAAAATTGTTGCCGATTAAACCGCCATCAATTGACTTACATGTTGCGTTAAAGCCACGAAATCGGCAACGGTTAACTGCTCGGCACGCTTTTCAAAATAAATATGGTCGTCCATTTTATCTTTAGGCATTACTGCAGAAACGGCATTGCGCAGCGTTTTACGACGCTGATTGAAGCCCGCTTTAACCACCCGCCAGAATAATTTCTCATCACAATCTAAAGTTTCGACCGCGTTGCGGGTTAAGCGGATTACTGCAGAGTGCACCTTTGGCGGTGGATTAAATGTACCCGGCTTAACGGTAAACAGGTATTCGATTTTATAATAAGCCTGCAGAAAAACGCTCAGAATACCGTACTCTTTGCTGCCCGCCGGAGCTGCACAGCGCTGTGCCACCTCTTTTTGGAACATGCCCACCATTTCGACAACTTTATGGCGGTTATCTAAAATTTTGAATAAAATCTGCGAAGAAATATTGTAGGGAAAGTTACCAATAATGGCAAACTGATTTGGAAAAATAGCATCAAAATCGAGTTTTAAAAAATCCCCATTAATTAAACGATCGCCCAATTGCGGGTACTTTTCATTCAGAAAGTGAAAGGATTCGGTATCGATATCGATCAGGTAAGTTTGTAAATCCTGGCGCTGCAACAAAAAATCAGACAGGATTCCCATCCCGGGGCCCACCTCTAAAACCTGGTTGTATTTATCGGTATTTACCAGGGCTTCTACAATGCGGTTGGCAATACCTTTATCGGTTAAAAAATGTTGACCTAAATGTTTTTTTGCTTTTACTAAACTCATCTTTGCGCTTTATTTTGCCATGGAGGCAGGAAACCCACAGAAACTTTGTAAAGAAAGGAAAAACCATAATCCCCTCTCCGTGCAAACCGTGTTTCAGTGGCTACTCTATTTTGTACAAAATAACTAATTTTTATCGGGTAAGCACCTCTTTAATCGAAAATCAGTAATTTGCGCTAAAATTTTCCAGTAATTATGAGCAATAAACTTAAAATTGGTATTAGTATAGGCGATGTAAACGGCATAGGTTTAGAGGTAATTATTAAAACATTATCCAATCCTGCAATTTTAAATTATTGTACTCCAATTGTTTACGGCCACACCAAGGTTTCGTCTTTTCACAGAAAGGCAAACAGCCTGGGCGATTTCAGCTTTAACGTGATTAACCATGCCAACCAGGCACAGGCAAAAAGGGCAAACATGATCAATTGCTGGGAAGAAGATGTAAAAATAGAACTGGGCCAGGTTACCGCCACAGGTGGTAAGTACGCACTTTTATCCTTAGAGCGTGCCACAGCCGATCTGGTAAACGGCGATATTGATGCCCTGGTTACTGCTCCGATTAATAAACACAATATCCAATCGGAAACTTTTGCCTTTCCGGGCCATACTGAATATCTGCAGGAAAAAAGCGGCAGTAAAGATGTACTGATGTTTTTGATTAGCGAAGGTTTGCGCGTAGGTGTAGTTACCGGTCACATTCCGGTAAAAGACGTGCCGGCGGCAATTACCAAAGAAAAAATTACCAGCAAATTAAAGCTGATTAATGATAGTTTAAAGAAAGATTTCTGGATCGAAAAACCTAAAATTGCTGTTTTGGGCCTTAACCCGCATGCCAGCGATAATGGCTTATTGGGCACAGAAGAAGCCGAAATTATAAGTCCAGCCATTCAGGAAGCCTACGATAAAGGCATGATGGTTTTCGGACCATACCCAGCCGATGGTTTCTTTGGCAATGGCAGTTACAAACAATTTGATGCTGTACTGGCCATGTACCACGACCAGGGATTGATTCCTTTTAAAACACTCGCTTTCCATAACGGCGTAAACTATACTGCCGGTTTAAACTTTGTGCGTACCTCTCCCGATCATGGAACAGGTTACGACATTGCAGGTAAGGACCTGGCCGATCCAACTTCGTTTACCGAAGCTTTGTTTTCAGCAATCCACATTGTAAAAAAACGTAGGGAGCAGGAAGAGATGCTGGGCAACCAGCTGCGTACGGGCGGTAAAGTTGTAGAAACACAGTTCGATATTAAGGATGATGCTTCTTAAGGGAAAGCTGAAAGACTAAAGCTGAAAGCTTAAAGACCAAAGCTTAGTTACACTTATGTATGTGGAGCGCTAAAACGAAAAAGTTTTATCAATGAAAGCCACTAAACCTACTGGCATACTGCCCATTATTGTGATTTCGCAATTCTTGTGCACTTCTTTGTGGTTTGCGGGCAATGCGGTATTGTCTGATATTGTTAAAAATTTCCCGTTAGCACAAAATCTACTGGCCAACTTAACCAGCATGGTGCAATTTGGTTTTATTACCGGGACACTGGTGTTTGCTTTCTTCGCCATTTCCGATATTTTCTCGCCATCGAAAGTTTTCTTTGTTTGTGGTATTGCTGCAGCACTATTTAACCTGGCTATTTGCCTGCAGCTAGCCGATGTAAGGTTATTGCTTTTATTCAGGTTCTTAACGGGTTTTATGCTGGCAGGCATTTACCCTGTCGGGATGAAAATAGCATCCGATTATTTTAAAGATGGTTTAGGCAAATCGCTGGGCTTTCTGGTAGGTGCTCTGGTATTAGGCACAGCCTTTCCGCACCTGTTAAAAACATTTACAGCCAGTTTCCCCTGGAAATATGTGATTTACGGCACCTCTGCATTATCGCTTACAGGTGCCTTCAGCATCTTATTGTTTGTACCTGATGGTCCGTTTAGGCAAGCCGGACAAAAATTCAATTTCCGTGCCTGCATGAGTGGGTTTAAAAATGCAGGTTTCCGATCGGCTGCTTTTGGTTACTTTGGCCACATGTGGGAGCTGTACACTTTTTGGGCATTTTTACCGGCCATGCTTTTACATTACAATAGCGTGCACCCTACTGCACAGTTAAATATTCCTTTGTTTTCGTTTTTGGTAATCGGGTCAGGTGGCTTATCCTGTATGCTAGGTGGGTTGTTATCTCAAAAATTCGGTGCTAAACGCATTGCGATGATCGCCCTGGCTACATCAGGCTTATGCTGTTTACTCTCCCCGCTTTTTCTTTTTGCTGATTCAGTATATGCCTTACTCATATTCTTGTTTATCTGGGGATTATCAGGCACAGCTGATTCACCGCTATTCTCTTCATTAGTGGCCAGAAATGCACCAGAAGCTTTAAGAGGAACTTCGCTTACCCTGGTAAATTGCATTGGCTTTGCAATAACTATTGTGAGTATACAGGTGATTAATATGTTATCAAAAGAGATGAATTCGCATTATCTTTATATGGTCTTGGCCATCGGCCCTGTTTTGGGACTTTGGGCACTGATAAGCAAAAAAACGCATTAGGCCTCATTTCCAAAATCTCTTATATTGCAAAAAAATAAACAATAAAATTACGCTATGGGGCTCGACATTCATCTAATCACAGATAATTCAGAAGAAATATCTCGCTTACAAAATGCAAATAATCATGTGGATTATTTCAATCAGCATAGCCTTAGCAGAACCTTCTGCAACCTGATATCGCGGAGAAACGTTATTGAAGAAGAACCCGAACTTGATCAGATAGGTAGGCTGACTGACACCAATATTTCAGTTTTATATGATATGGAGCAAATTTGGAGTGTGGAATATATAGATTACAGGCTATCCATTGCAGAAACCGAAAATGACAAACAAACCGTTTTTGAGCAGATTGCTGCGAGTAAAGAAAAACTTAACGGCAATATCAATCTTATACTTGAAACCTTAGAAGCGCTCATTAAAAAACTTTCACATTTTTCTAATTTGGCAGACAAGCTGGATAGCTATGGAGAAGATACTTTGGGTTACGATTACTATTTTACTGACTTTAATCTCGATAAAGGTGAAGGTTATATTGGCAATAATTTTGGCCAGGATCTTAGAAACTTCAGAAAATTTTTAGAATACGCAAAAACCAATGGTGCCCGTACTGTATGGTTTAATTATGGATAAACAAAATTAGAACATGAAAAACAATATATCGCCTATAATAAAACCCGAAGATTTAATTGCTTTAAATCAAACCAATGAAATCGTACTCATCGATGCCAGTGCGGGCTCAAAGGCTCGCTATGATGAACAACACCTTGCGGGTGCACTTTTTGCCGATGTAAACGCTGATTTGGCTTATATCGGCGATTTCGCTCAGGGTGGTCGTCATCCTTTACCAACCTTCGAACAATTTGGAGGTGTTCTGGCAAAATTAGGTATTGATCAGGATAGCCATGTGGTGGTTTACGACGATAAAAACGGTGGCAATGCTGCTGCAAGGCTCTGGTGGATGCTGAAATCTATTGGGCATGAAAAAGTACAGGTAATTGATGGTGGATTTCAGGCGGCTGTTACTGCGGGTTTCCCAACCAATAATACAGTTGAAACGCCTAAATCTGCTAAACCTTACACAATTGCTGAATGGAACCTGCCCCTCTCTGACATAAACGAGGTAGAACAGGTAGCACAAAACAACGATTATATGGTAATTGATGTGCGCGATGCCAACCGTTACGCAGGTTTAACCGAACCGATTGATTTAATTGCCGGCCACATCCCTGGTGCAACCAATATTCCCTTTACCGAAAATTTAGATGAAAAGGGCTTCTTTTTATCTCCAGAAGAGTTAAAAGACAAATACAGTAAAGCGCTGGCTGGCATTGAAACCGAACACACCATTGTACATTGCGGATCAGGAATTACTGCCTGCCATACGCTGCTAGCAATGGATTATGCTGGTTTACCAATCCCGAAGCTTTACGTGGGTTCATGGAGCGAATGGAGCAGAAACAATAAGGAAATGGTGCTGGCTGGCTAATCTTATACAGACCTTACAGGTTTTAAAAACCTGTAAGGTCTAAAAATCAAGAGTTAAGATCAACAATTTTCAAAAAACATTTTTAATCTAATTATTTTATCCCTACATTTGCAGGCTAAAATTTTACAGTACTTTGAAGCCACTAAAACAATTTTCATTACCGTTTACCGGGTTAAAATTGGGAACTCATCAATTTGATTATGAGCTTGGTGACAGCTTTTTTAACGCTTTTGAGTATTCGTTGATTAAAAGCGGAGATTTAAAGGTTGACTTGGAACTTGAGAAACAAGAGACCATGTTAATTCTGAAATTCAAAGTTATTGGTACAGTAAAATTAGATTGCGATAAATGTTTATCAGAATTTGCATATCCGGTAAACCTCTATGAAAGGCAGATTGTAAAATTTGCTGAGGATGAACTGGAGAGCGATGATGAAGAAATTATTACGCTAAGCCGTAAAGACTCTGAAGTTGATCTATCGGGGCCTTTGTACGAAATGATAAACGTAGCGGTACCTTATATCAAAAATTGCGGGCAGGCAAACCAGGATTGCGACCAGAATATGGTTGAGCGCCTGGAGCAACTATCGGTTGCGAAGCAAGCAGAAGAAAGTGAACAAACAAGCGACCCACGTTGGGAAGCCCTTAATAAGTTAAAAAAATAATTAGATTATACACCAATGGCACATCCAAAACGGAAAATCTCGAAACAGAGAAAAAATAAAAGAAGAACACACTATAAAGCTGTTGCGCCTTCTTTAGCAACTTGCTCGGCAACAGGTGCTATCCACGTACCTCACCGTGCTTACAACGTTGATGGTAACTTATACTACAACGGCAAACTGGTTATCGAAAATACTCAGATTGGGTAATTTTCTTAAAAAATTGTTTGTGTTTTCAGCGGCTTTAGTCATACCTTAGTCAACTGAAAAATTCAGGATTACACCTGACTTAACACAAACAGATTTTTTCTATGAAAATAGGCCTCGACATAATGGGCGGAGACTATGCTCCCAAAGCAATTGTTTTGGGAGCAATAGCTGCTCATCAATCGCTTAACGCCGGAGAGCACCTTGTTCTTATTGGCGATACCGAACAGATTAAACCCATTCTAGCAGAAGAAGGCTTTAATCCAGATCATTTTGAATACGTTCATACTGATGAAGTAATTGGTATGGGCGAACATCCTACCAAAGCAATTGTTCAGAAACCAAACTCGAGCATCGCAGTTGGTTTTAATCTTCTAAAAGAAGGTAAAATCGATTCGTTTGCCAGTGCAGGTAACTCTGGAGCAATGTTGGTTGGCGCTGTATTTAGCGTTAAAACCATTCCGGGCATTATTCGCCCTTGTTTATGTACAATCCTTCCTAAAATTAAAGGCGGCACTGGCTTGCTTTTAGATGTTGGCGCTAATGCCGACTGCAAACCCGATATTTTATTACAATTTGGCGTACTGGGCAGTTTATATGCAGAAAATCTTTTGCAGATAACCGATCCTAAGGTAGCGCTAATGAACATTGGTGAAGAAGACGAAAAAGGAAACATGCTAAGTATGGCTACTTTTCCGTTGATGAAAGATACCAACCTGTTTAACTTTGTAGGCAATGTTGAAGGCAGGGATTTATTTAATGACAAGGCTGATGTAATTGTTTGTGATGGATTTACCGGGAATGTAATGCTTAAACTGGCTGAATCATTTTACGTATTAACCATCAAGAAAGGATTAAAAGATGAGTTTTTTGATCGTTTTAATTATGAGCAATATGGTGGAAGCCCGGTATTAGGTGTTAACGCTCCCGTAGTTATCGGACATGGTATTTCCAGCCCGTTAGCCGTTAAAAATATGGTACTCCAATCCAGGGAAATGATTACTACCGGATTGGTAGAAAAAATTAGAATGGCATTTAAATAATTTATTAAAATTCTTAAAATGAGTAAAATTCACGCTGCTATTACAGCAGTAAATGGTTACGTTCCCGACTATGTGCTTACAAACGCAGAGTTAGAAACCATTGTTGACACTTCGGATGAATGGATTACCAGCAGAACGGGAATTAAAGAACGTAGAATTTTAAAAGGAGAAGGTTTAGGTACTTCAGATATGGCTGTTCATGCTGTAAATGGTTTACTTAAAAAGAGAGGAATTGATGCAAAGGAAATTGAACTGATTATCTTTTGCACCACTACTCCCGATTTTACTTTCCCTGCAACTGCAAACGTTTTAGCTGATAAAATTGGTGCAACCAATGCATGGGGTTACGATTTACAGGCCGCTTGTTCTGGCTTTATTTTCGGCCTTTCAACAGGTGCATCTTTTATCGAGTCGGGCAGACATAAAAAAGTATTGGTAGTTGGTGGCGATAAAATGTCGTCGATTATTAATTACGAAGACCGTACTACCTGCATTATTTTTGGCGATGGCTGCGGCTGTGCCTTATTAGAGCCTAATGAAGAAGGTTTAGGTATTCAGGATTCTATTTTAAGAACTGATGGTGCCGGAAGAGACTTCTTAGGCATGAAAGCTGGTGGTTCTGTTAAACCTGCTACCCACGAAACCATTGATGCCAGAGAACACTTTGCGCACCAGGAAGGCCCGACAGTATTTAAATTTGCCGTAACCAATATGGCTGATGTTGCAGCCGAAATTATGGAACGCAATAACTTAACTGCTGATGATGTAGCCTGGCTGGTACCTCACCAGGCCAACAAACGTATTATCGATGCAACTGCAAACCGCATGGGCGTTACTACCGATAAGGTAATGATTAACATTGAGCGTTACGGAAATACAACCAACGGTACCATTCCATTGTGTTTATGGGAATGGGAAAGCAAGCTTAAAAAAGGCGATAACATTGTGTTAGCAGCATTTGGTGGTGGCTTTACCTGGGGCTCTGTGTACCTGAAATGGGCATACGATACCGTATAGTTTAGAGTTGGCAGTTTGGAGTGAAATTGGCCATTAGCCAGCAACAAAAAGACTATCAACCACAATTAAAATTTAAAACAAAAAAAGTATAACTTAGTTAATTCATTTATACACTTTTTTTCACATAACAAGGATTAAAAAATGGATATCAAACAAATACAGGAACTGATTAAATTTGTTTCTCGTTCTGGAGTAAACGAAGTTGCTATTGAGCAAGAGGACTTCAAAATCACGATCAAAACAAACCAAGCACCTACAGTTGTGCATGCTACCATCCCGCAAGCTCCGCTTGTTCAGGCTGCTGCACCAGTTGCTACAGCTCCTACTGCTCCGGTTGCAGCAACTCCTGCTGTTCCTGCTGCAGAAGACACTTCGAAATACATCACCATTAAATCTCCAATGATTGGTACTTTCTACCGTTCAGCTAGTCCGGAAAAACCAATGTTTGTAAATGTTGGCGATGAAATCGGTGCAGGTAAAGTAGTTTGTATTATTGAGGCAATGAAACTTTTCAACGAGATTGAGAGCGAAGTTTCAGGCCGTATCGTTAAAATCCTGGTTGATAATGCATCACCTGTTGAGTACGACCAACCATTATTTTTGGTAGAACCTATTTAGTTATTGATTACACAGATTAATTAGTAATCAGAAAAGGTAAAATTATGTTTAAAAAAATACTTATTGCCAACAGGGGAGAAATCGCTTTGCGTATTATCCGTACCTGTAAGGAAATGGGCATCAAAACGGTTGCTGTTTATTCTACCGCCGATCGCGAAAGTTTACACGTACGTTTTGCTGATGAGGCCGTTTGTATTGGTCCCCCGCCTAGTAAAGATTCTTATTTAAATATCCCCAATATTATTTCGGCGGCAGAGTTAACCAATGCCGACGCCATTCACCCAGGTTATGGGTTCTTGTCAGAAAACGCTAAGTTTTCTAACATCTGCCGCGAGTATAACATCAAGTTTATTGGTGCTACGCCAGAGCAGATTAACGATATGGGCGATAAAGCTTCGGCAAAAGCAACCATGAAAAATGCCGGTGTTCCAACCATTCCAGGATCGGAAGGTTTACTTACCAGCGTGAAAGAAGGTATTACTATTGCCAACGAAATGGGCTATCCGGTTATCCTTAAAGCTACTGCCGGTGGCGGTGGCCGTGGTATGCGTGTAGTTTGGAAAGATGAAGATTTTGAAAATGCCTGGGATAGTGCACGTCAGGAATCTGGTGCAGCATTCGGTAATGATGGTTTATACCTGGAAAAATATATCGAAGATCCTCGTCACATTGAAATCCAGGTTATTGGCGATCAGTTTGGCAAAGCCTGTCACTTATCAGAGCGCGATTGCTCAATTCAACGCCGTCACCAAAAACTGGTAGAAGAATCACCTTCACCATTTATGACCGAAGAACTGCGTTTAAGAATGGGTGAAGCTGCGATTAAAGGCGCTATGGCTGTAAATTACGAAGGCGCAGGTACTATTGAGTTCCTGGTTGATAAACACCGTAATTTCTATTTCATGGAAATGAATACCCGTATCCAGGTAGAGCACCCGGTTACAGAAGAGGTAATCAACTTCGATTTAATTAAAGAACAGATTAAAGTTGCAGCCGGTATTCCGATTTCAGGTAAGAACTATACCCCTGAAATGCACGCTATCGAGTGCCGTATTAACGCCGAAGATCCAGCGAACAATTTCCGCCCGTCACCAGGAAAAATTACGAATTTCCATTCACCAGGTGGTCATGGTGTTCGTGTAGATACACACGTTTATGCTGGTTATTCAATTCCTGCCAACTACGATTCGATGATTGCAAAATTAATTTGCGTGGCCCAAACCCGCGAAGAAGCCATTTGTACCATGGAACGTGCTTTAAGTGAATTTGTAATTGAGGGTATTAAAACTACCATTCCTTTTCACTTACAATTGATGAAAGATCCTAACTTCAGAGCAGGTAATTTCACCACGAAATTCATGGAAACCTTTGAATTTTCAGAAGGATAAAAACGATTATAACGTTAAAATATATCAAGGCTGTTCAAAATATTTGAACAGCCTTTTTTATTGCCCTCAAATTTTTATTCAGCCTGGATAAATAGCTGATCATTAATATTTAACTTCAACTGTAGCATTTAGTTAGACCGTTACGTTTATATACAAAAACACTCCGGTAATGAAAAAAAATCTAATTAACGTCATTCTTTTCGTACTTGCTTTTGCAGTATTTACTTCCTGCAAAAAAGACGAGTATGAAACCATCCAAATTGTAAAAATGATTTCCGTTAAGGAAATGAGGGCCTTGCCTACGGGAATAACCAAAGCCACTCCCGCCAAAAGGACTGGCAAAATCTACATTTACAACGATTACCTTTTCATCAACGAACCTAATGAGGGTATTCACATCTACAACAATGCTAATCCGAGTGCGCCAGTAAATGTTGCTTTTCTGAAAATTCCGGGAAACGTAGATTTAGCGATCCACAACAATATCCTCTACGCCGATAATTTTATTGATTTACTTGCTTTTGATCTGTCGGACATGAGCAATATCAAACAGGTTAAAAGATTAACAGATGTTTTCAATCAACTGTATAATCCAGGTTCCGAAAAGTATCTTTACACTTATAAAGACACAGTAGTAAAAAAACGGACCAGTAAGGATAAAATATATTACGATGCTTACAGTAGTTCTTCATCGCAGGGTGGTTCGGGGCAAGGCGGCTCAATGGCCAGATTTACCTTAGTGAACGACTATTTGTACACAGTGGGATTAAATAACCTGAGTTTATTTGATGTTAAATCAGCGTCGAATCCAACCTTTTTAAAGGCTATTAATTTAGGTTGGGGTGTTGAAACTATCTTCCCGTACGAAAATAAATTATTTATCGGCACCAATAGAGGCATGCACATTTTTAGCGCCACCGATCCTGCCAATCCGGTTCAACTTTCTACTTACAGCCACATTTTTGCTTGTGACCCAGTTGTTGTGCAAGGAAAATACGCTTATGTTACCTTACGTACGGGCAACACTTGCAGGCAAGCGAGCAATCAATTGGAAGTTGTAGATATAGAAGATCCAGCCAAACCGAAACAGCTTGCAGTTTATCCGATGCAAAACCCGCATGGCTTAAGCACCAGTGGAGATAATTTGTTTTTATGCGAAGGCAACTTCGGAATAAAGAGTTTTAACATTGCCAATAAAACTAAAATAGGCGACAACCTGTTGCAGCATTTAAAGAATATCAAAAGTTTTGATGTTATCGCCGGACCTAAATCTTTGATCGTAACAGGTGAAGATGGAGTATATCAATTCAATTACACCAATGCATCCAATTTAAAGCAATTGAGCATAATTAAGGCGCAGCTTTAAATTATTGCAACGGCTGAGTTCGATTTTTTCCGTCATTTCTCAGAATAATATAAACTATTTCTATATTTAACACGTAAATACCATTCTATTCAAATAGAATGGTATTTTTGTTTTCAACATGAGCGACAATAAAAAAACAGCCCTTACAAAAGCAATCGGGCAAAAGAGTACAACCTTAGAGGCAGAAATGTCATTCTTCGACCATCTCGATGTACTCCGTAAACATTTAATCAGAGCAGTAATTGCAGTTGCCGTATTTACGGGTATCGCGTTTTATTTCAATGAAGAAATTTTAGATAAAATTATTTTTGGACCTAAAAAGCCCGATTTCTGGACCTACCGCATGATGTGCAAACTGGTAGAACACTTCCCTTCACTCGGCAAGGATATGTGTATCACCAAAATTAACGGCGAAATTATCAATACCGAAATGGCTGGTCAGTTTAACCTCCAGCTGAATGTTTGTGTAATGTGTGGTATCGTGGTTGGATTCCCTTATTTATTGTGGGAAATCTGGCGTTTCGTTAAACCTGCCCTGCACGAGAATGAGCGCAAATCTGCAAGCGGATTTGTATTCTTCGCATCTGTATTGTTTGTTATCGGTATCCTTTTCGGCTACTTCGTAGTTTGCCCGCTATCGGTTAACTTTTTAACGGGTTATACCGTTAGTTCAGAAATTAAAAATACTTTCACTGTTGATTCTTATCTGTCGTCTGTTGCAACCCTAACTTTAGGTACAGGGATTATTTTCGAGCTTCCGGTTATCATTTTCATTTTATCAAAGCTGGGGTTAATGACCCCGAAACTGATGCGGGCAAGCAGAAGGTACGCTGCTGTAATTATTTTAATTATCGCAGCTATTGTAACCCCTACTCCAGATATCATGACGATGCTGATTGTGGCTACTCCGCTATTCTTATTGTACGAGCTAAGTATTTTTGTTTCAGCTTACATTGAAAGAAAGAAGAAAAAGACAGAAGCGGCATTCTACGCTAACTAACAAAAACATCACGAACAGAATTCATAATTCTCTATACATTTGACAATGTCTGATACAAAAATTAAAATTGCTATTGGCGCGGATCATGCCGGATTCGAATACAAAGAAATATTAAAAGATTTTTTACAAGCCTACGAGGTAAAGGATTTTGGGCCTTACTCCGCAGATTCGGTTGATTACCCTGATTTTGCACACCCTGTTGCCAGTGCTGTAGAAAGTGGAGAATTTACTTATGGTATTCTGCTTTGCGGCTCGGCCAATGGTGTGGCCATAACGGCAAACAAACATCAGGGCATTAGAGCAGGCTTATGTTGGGAAAACGAAGTGGCTTCATTAGTGCGCCTGCACAATAACGCCAACGTGCTGTGTATCCCTGCCCGTTTTGTTTCCGTAGAGGAGGCAAAACAAATTACCGAAACCTTTTTAACCACAGCATTTGAGGGCGGTCGCCACCAAAACCGGGTCGAAAAAATTTCGTGCTAAACAGAAACTCAACTAACTATTATCATAATGAACAAAAAGTTTTTAACCCTTGGTTTGGCTACGCTTGTTACCGCAAGTTGTTTTGGCCAGATTAAACCACTGCCGGCCAATAAAGACGCTATCAAGTTTAGCAAGGCCATTAATCCTGATAATGCCTACAAGCACCTTTCTGTTTTGGCATCTGATGAATACGAAGGTCGTGAAACAGGAACCAAAGGTGCCTGGATGGCCGCCGATTATATTCGCGATTATTTTAAATCTATCGGCTTAAAAGGTCCGGTTGATGGTAGCTATTTCCAGAAAATTAACCTGGTAAATGTTACTTTAAAAGAAAGCCATGTAACCGTTAACGGTCAGCCGAAAGAATACCAGAAAGATTATATCGTGTCGCCAAGCTTAATCAGCGATAACGGTTTTACTTTTTCTACCGATCAGATTGTATTTGTTGGTTACGGCGTTAAAAAAGATAACTATAACGACTTTAACGGAACCGACATTAAAGGAAAAGTGGTAATGATGTTCAGTGCCGGTGATCCAACTATAAAGCCAGGCACTAGAATTGACAGGGCAGCTTACCGTGCCATGCTCGAAACACGTGCGAAATATTTTGCGGAGAACAACGTAAAGGCCATCATCCTGATTGATCCTATGGTAGACAGGATTACAGAGAATACCAAGCAGGCCCAAAACAAAGGCAGGGTAATGGTAAAAACCAATGCAGCGATCGAAGCACAAAAACAAAATGATATCCCGCGCATTTCGATTTCAACAGCAGTTGCAAACGATTTATTAAAAGGAGCAAATACAACTGCTGCTGATTTACAGAAAAAAATAGTAGAAAGCCAGGCACCTGCTTCACAGGTATTAAACGTTCCTTTTTCTGCCAGCGCAGCTAAAAACGAAGCATCGGTTAGGTGCGAAAACGTTTTGGGTTACCTGGAAGGTTCTGATCCAGTACTTAAGAAAGAAGTATTGATCTTAACCGGTCACTACGATCACATAGGTTTGGAAACTGATCCAAATGCGAAAGATAAAGTAAACAACGGTGCCGACGATGATGGATCGGGTACTACCGGTGTTTTATTGATGGCAAAAGCGTTTACCGATGCTAAAAAGGCAGGTAAAGGTCCTAAACGCAGTATTTTATTTATGACTGTTGTTGGTGAAGAAAAAGGTCTTTGGGGTTCTGAATGGTACTCTGAGCATCCTGTTTTCCCTGTTGCCAATACTATTGCCGATTTAAACACCGATATGATTGGCCGTACAGGCGAAGAGTATTTAGGCACACCAGATTCTGCCAACTACATTTACTCTGTAGGCTCGAGAATGTTAAGCAGCGACCTGGCCAATATTAGCGAGCAGGTAAATGCCACTTATACAAAAATGAAACTGGATTATAAATATGATGATCCAAAAGATCCTGAGCAGATTTACTACCGCTCAGACCACTACAACTTTGCTAAATTAGGTATTCCGATCATTTTCTATTACGATGGAATGTTACAACAGGATTACCACAAACCTGGCGATGAAGTAAGTAAAATCAACTTCCCGCTCCTGGCAAAAAGGGCAAAATTAACCTATTTCACTGCATGGGAGCTTGCCAACAGAGCTAAACGCCCGGTAGTAGACATGGATGGAAAAGGAAATCCGAAGAAATAATTATTCAAAATACTCAGCCTCAACGAAATGTTGGGGCTTTTTTGCTTTAAATGTGACAATACTAACTTTATATTTCAGCATATAAATGTTATTTTTTATAAAAGCGAGTTTATGGATCAATTACATATTTTAGAAAAAATTAAAATGATCCCTGTTGCCTACCATCAAGAGGTAGAGGACATTATTTCAGAAAAGAATACCTTTAAAAGCAATGAAGAAAAGGGTACCAGAAAACTTGGCTTACTAAAAGGAAAAATGAAAATGAGCGACGATTTTAATTCGCAATTAGACGATTTTAAAGATTATATGCAGTAAAAATAATTGCTTAATAGTCAAGTTTCAATTTTCTAAAAATAAACTCAACAGGGTTTCCTATCTTTGGTTTTTAACAGCGTAGCCTGAACTAAAAGCAGCTATTCTTCGTTACCCCTATAATAAAATTGCCATTAATGAAAACTGCCGAGGAATTTTTAGAGAAGTCTGATGAGAAAGCTTTCGATTTACCGCACCGTAAAACCATAAATTACAACATCGGTAAATACAATGCGGCAGTTGAACGCGGCTTATCGAAATTCGAAAATCTCGAAGCCTCTAAAAAAAAGGCGCATGTGATTAAATGGCGGGTAATGGAAAACCTCGACAAGTTCTTACCCGAATTCGAATCGAACTTTCAGCGCCGAGGTGGTAAAGTAATATGGGCCAACGATGCGGCAGAAGCTCAGCAGGAAATCCTCAATATCATTAAAAGAAACAATGGGAAAACGGTCATCAAATCTAAATCGATGACGACTGAAGAAATCCACCTGAACGATTTTTTGGAGCAGAACAATATCGAATCGCTTGAAAGTGATCTGGGCGAATACATCGTTCAGTTATTGGGTCAGGCACCATATCACATTGTTACCCCGGCCATGCACTTAAGTGCGACTGATATTGCGCAGTTATTTCACGATAAATTCGGAACCCCGCTTGATGCCACACCACCGCAGCTGGTGCAAAAAGCAAGGGAACTACTCAGAGATAAATATTTAAATGCCGATATCGGCATCAGTGGCGGCAACTTCCTGATTGCCGATACGGGAAGTATTGCTATCACCGAAAATGAAGGCAATGCCAGGTTAAGCACTACTTTCCCCAAAATACACATTGCCATTGTTGGTATCGAAAAGGTAATCCCTTCTATGGCAGACCTGGATTTGTTCTGGCCTTTACTGGCCTCGCATGGTACCGGACAAAACTTAACGGTTTACAACAGTATCCTGAGCGGCCCGCGTCAGCCAAATGAAACGGATGGCCCAGAAGAAATGTATGTTATCCTGCTGGATAATGGCCGTACCAATTTACTGGCACAAAAAGACCAGCGACAGGGCTTGTACTGCATTCGTTGTGGTGCTTGCCTAAATGCCTGCCCGGTATATAAAAATATTGGCGGGCACACCTATAACACTACATACAGTGGTCCGATTGGCTCTGTAATTACCCCGCATTTAAAAGGTATGGAAGAGTTTAAGCATTTAAGCTATGCTTCCAGTCTCTGTGGAAAATGCTCGGAGGTTTGTCCTGTAAAAATCGATATCCATAAAATGTTGTTGCTCAACCGTAGGGATGCTGCAGCAGGCCATGAAAATGGGAAAAAGGAAGAAATGGGCTGGAGCATGTTTAACAGGATGATGCAAAAACGCAAATGGATGGATTTCTTTGGTGGAAAATTTAAAAACTTTATGCTCAAAACCTTCTTCAAAAAGAGTTGGGGCAAATACCGCGAGATGCCAAAAGTTGCCGATAAATCTTTTGCAAAGCAGTTTGAGGAGATGAAAAAGAACCGGGAATCTTAATCAGAAACCATTAGCCAAACAACCAAATATGCATTTCAACCGAAGAGGTAAAGACGACGAATTCTTACTGAATTTATACAAAAAGCTGCTTTATCCCCGGATGGTGGAGGATAAAATGCTCATATTGTTACGCCAGGGGCGCATAGGCAAATGGTTTTCGGGTATTGGACAAGAAGCCATTGCTGTTGGCAGTACAATGGCCATGCAGCCTGAGGAATACATTTTACCCATGCACCGTAATTTAGGTGTTTTTACCTCACGTAATATTCCGCTAAAGAAATTAATGGCCCAATGGCAGGGCAAGTTAACCGGCTTTACCAAAGGCCGCGACCGCTCCTTTCATTTTGGCACACAAGATTATAAAATTGTGGGGATGATCTCCCATCTCGGTCCGCAAATGGCTCTTGCCGATGGCATTGCCTTAGCTGATTTACTTGCTAATAAACAACATGCTACCCTGGTTTATACCGGTGAAGGTGCAACCAGTGAAGGCGATTTTCACGAAGCGATAAATGTTGCAGCTGTTTGGGGGCTTCCAGTTATCTTTTTGATCGAAAATAATGGTTATGGGCTGTCAACCCCAAAATCAGAACAGTACAGATGCAAAAACCTGGTTGATAAAGCCATTGGTTATGGCATTGAAGGCTGGCAAATAGACGGCAATAATATTCTTGAAGTCTACGATACCATTAACCAGCTGGCCATGGAAATCAGAAAAGACCCAAGACCTGTTCTGGTTGAGTGCATGACTTTCAGGATGCGTGGCCATGAGGAAGCATCTGGCACCAAATATGTACCGCAAGAACTGTTCAATGAATGGGAAAAGAAAGATCCGTTAAACAGTTACGAAGCTTATTTAATTGAACAAGGCATTTTAACTACCGATACCATCACCGATATTAAAATCCAGTTTAAAAAAGATATTGAAATAGCTGTAGAAGAAGCTTTTGAAGAGCCAGAGCCTATTCCAAATACTGTTCAGGAAGAAACGGATATGTATTTTCCTTACGAATCCGAAATCATTCAACCGGGCGAGGCTACTACTGAAAAAAGATATTTAGATGCGATTAGCGATGCACTCGATCTCGCTATGGAAAAATATCCTAATCTGGTTTTAATGGGGCAGGATATTGCCGATTATGGTGGTGCCTTTAAAATTACGGATGGCTTTATGGCTAAATATGGCAAAGGCCGAGTGCGTAACACCCCTATTTGCGAATCGGCGATTGTAGGTGCGGGATTAGGGCTGTCTATAAATGGTTATAAAGCTGTAGTAGAAATGCAATTTGCCGATTTCGTAAGTGTTGGCTTTAACCAGATTGTAAACAATTTAGCCAAAACGCATTATCGCTGGGGTGAGAAAGCCGATGTTGTAGTACGCATGCCTACAGGCGCCGGAACGGGAGCCGGGCCTTTCCATTCGCAAAGCAATGAGGCCTGGTTTACCAAAACACCCGGCTTAAAAATTGTTTATCCTGCATTTCCCGATGATGCCAAGGGTTTGCTCCTGGCGGCCATTGCCGATCCTAATCCGGTAATCTATTTTGAACACAAATACTTGTACAGAAGTTTAACTGCGGCGGTACCTGATGGTTATTATACTACCGAAATAGGAAAAGCGGTTACCTTAAAAACAGGTAGCCAGTTTACGATTATTACGTATGGTTTAGGCGTACATTGGGCTTTGGAACATTTAAACAATCACTCTGAACAAGAAGTAACCCTGGTTGATCTGCGTACGCTGCAGCCCTGGGATCAGGAAACGGTAGAAGAAGCTGTAAAAGCTACCGGTCGGGTGCTGATTTTACACGAAGATACCCTGACCAATGGTTTCGGCGCTGAAATTTCGGCCTGGATTGGAGAGCATCTTTTCCATTACCTGGATGCACCTGTAATGCGTTGCGCCAGTTTAGATACCGCCATCCCGATGAGCAAGGTGCTCGAAGATGACTTTTTAGCTAAAGCCAGGCTGGCAGCAACAATTGATAAATTATTAAAATACTAAAAGAGGGTTAATCGTATAAACGGTTTAAATTGGTTAATTGTAAGTTGATCTAACAGTTAACCCATTGATACAATTAATTAGTTAAACATAAAGAAATGGGCACATTCAAAGTCGAAGGAAACATCGTCAATATTTTAAAACGAAATATTTTTTTCGGCGAAATAACGGTTGAAACCGGAAAAATAAAATCGATTACCAAAATTTCAGAAGAACGCCCAGGCAGCCCTTTCATTACTCCGGGTTTTATCGATAGTCATGTACACATCGAAAGCAGTATGCTAATTCCGAGCGAATTTGCCCGGCTGGCTGTAGTGCATGGTACGGTGGCCACCATCAGCGATCCGCACGAAATTGCCAATGTTTGTGGTATGGAAGGTGTTGAGTTTATGATCGAAAACGGGAATACTGTACCCTTTAAATTCAATTTCGGGGCACCAAGCTGCGTTCCGGCTACTGTTTTCGAAACCGCTGGTGCAGCCTTAAACCACGATGATGTTAAAGCTCTGTTAAAACGTCCTGAAATTAAATACCTCAGTGAAATGATGAACTTCCCAGGGGTGCTATACAAAGATGAAGAAGTTTTAAAAAAGATTGCAGCTGCCCACCAGCTCGGTAAACCTGTTGACGGGCACGCACCAGGCTTACGTGGCGATGCGGCTCAAAAATATATTGATGCGGGTATTTCTACTGACCACGAATGTTTTACTGCAGAAGAAGCGCTGGATAAACTACAACGTGGCATGAAAATATTGATCCGCGAAGGCAGTGCAGCCAAAAACTTCGAGGCTTTAATTCATTTACTTCACGACTGGCCCAAAATGATGATGTTTTGCAGTGATGATAAACACCCTGATAGTTTAGTAGAAAGCCACGTTAACGAAGTTTGCGCGAGGGCCGTAGCTAAGGGAATCGACGTTTTTAAAGTACTAAGAGCAGCATGCATTAATCCAATCTTACACTATAAACTGGAAGTTGGTGCTTTACAGGTAAACGATGATGCCGATTTTATTGTGTTGGAAGATCTTGTTAATTTTAAGGTAAAACAAACCTATATTAACGGCCTTTTACTGGCTGAAAACGGCAAAATGGCAGGAAATTGGATCAAACATGTGGCCAGTAAAGAATCGATTAACCATTTTGATTGCAGCCCCAAAAAAGAAGCAGATTTTATATTGGAATATACCAATCAGCAAGAAATCCCCGTTATTGAAGCCTTGGATGGTCAGCTCATCACCAATAAAATACAGGCAAAGCCCAAGATTGAAAATGGCAATATCATAAGCGATGTAGCGAACGACATACTCAAAATGGTGGTAGTTAACCGTTATCACGATGCCCCAATAGCGATTTCTTTTGTTAAGAACTTTGGCTTAAAACATGGTGCGATTGCATCAAGTGTTGCACATGATAGTCATAATATCATTGCAGTCGGTGTTGATGATAAAAGTATTTGCGAAGCGGTAAACCTGGTGATAAAGGAAACCGGTGGCGTGGTAGCTTTAGGAAATGGAAAAGAAGAAGTGCTGCCGCTGCCGGTGGCTGGCTTAATGAGTAATCACAATGGTTACGAGGTTGCTACATGTTATACTGCGATAGATCAGTTTGCAAAAGATTTGGGTTCAACCCTCCTCGCTCCTTTTATGACGCTTTCTTTTATGGCACTATTGGTTATTCCGCACCTGAAACTAAGCGACAAAGGTTTATTTGATGGTGATGAGTTTAGGTTGATTTAATATCATCAAATATGCTGATCTGTAGTGAAAAGTTAAATAAAAAACTTAAAGAGATGCTGAAACAAGTTCAGCATGACGCTAGTGATAAATTAGTCCAACAAAAACACTTCTGCCAGCGGATTAAACAGATAAACCCGTTTATCATCTAAACAAACGCAGCGGTAACGTTTTCTGATGCGTTCGCCTTTGGTAAAACGGCGGCCATCTTTGATTTTGAAGTTAGCATTTACAGGTAACTGCTCTACGTGTAAGGTATCGGTTGTATCGGCATCGTATTTTTTTAAAGCACGTGATAAATATAAATCAGAGCAACTCGAGGCTGCAGGGTTCGACATGTAGCTGTCTATCGCTTTATGAATATCATCGGGAAAGATATTCATCTCAAAAAAGGGTAGCATCATCCGTTGAAAGTTTTTTTTCCATTCGGTACCGTGCGGCTTTACCTTATTCTTAAAATCATTCCAGGTTAACAAATGAGCAAATTCGTGTACCGTGGTTACCAGAAAAGCGTAATGGTTGAGGTTAAAATTAACTGAAATGCGATGACCTTTATCCCGAAAAGGATGGCGGTAATCTCCAAGTTTAGTGGAACGGGTTTTAGCGATCTTAAATTCACATTGAAAATAATCTATCCACTTGGCAATTAGCGGGGCGGCCTCGGCAGGCATGTATTGCGCTAAAACTTTAACTTTCTCCATTTAACCGCAAAGTTCGCAAAGTTTTTCGCAAAGAAACAAAGAAAAATTATAGGCCATTTGCAATTCGTTTTAATCCATCCTTTAAGCGAGCTACGTTGAAATTAATTAATAAGCCTAACTTATAATTTCCTAGTTTCATATAAGTTAAAGTTTGTGCCAGATGAACATCATTCAGTGCCTCAATGCTTTTCAATTCCAATACTAATTTATTTTCTACCAGGATGTCTATTCTATAACCACAATCTAATCTTACATCCTCGAAAACCAAAGGCATAATCTTTTCCTTTTCAACAAACAATCCGACTTTAGCAATTTTATAATATAAACACTCTTTGTAAGCACTTTCCAATAATCCTGGCCCCAAAGCATTATGTACTTCTATTGCCAATCCAATTACTATTTTTGATAATTCATTTTCATCCATAAATTTCAAATTGACTTTGCGTACTTTGCGCCACTTTTCTTTGCGCCCCTTTGCGGTAAAAAACTACTCCTCACTAGGAAACAGCGATGCCAGCACCATTTTTATCTCGCCGAAAGAGTAATCCTTGCCCAGAAACTCCCTGATTGTAGCCATCGATTTGGTTTTCTGGCTTTCCACAGCATCAGTAATATTCCTGATTTTATTGGGTTTAACCAATTTGGTTACATCCAGTTGCTGCGTAGAAACATAGTAAGCCAAATGGCCTTCAATGGTACCCAACGATAAGCCCCGTTCCTTTGCAATTTCAGTTAATGTTTTGCCTTGTTCATACAGTTCAAAACTGATTAGTTTGGTATCAGGCTTTGGCTCTTTCTTTTGCTTCTCCGTGGCAGTTCTTACCTTAAGCGCCATTCCCTTAAGCGTAATTGCCTTTTTTAATTGCGCTTCCCTTTCCACTACATTTAAAAGCGCATCGGTATCAGCTTTGCTAAACTCTTTACCATCTATAATCGCTTCGAGCAATGCTTTGCTTTTGTGAATTTTCTTCAACTGTTCATAAATCACAATTTCCAGTTCGAGCAATTCGGTCAGGTAGGTTTTTACCTGCTTTTCTTCTTTTATGGCTTCAATCTGGGCTAAAAATTTATCGGATACCTCCTTAATTAACGGACTGAAATATTTTACCGCTGCCTGCACCCGCTTAGATACATTGAACAAAGTGTGTTCAGTTTGTTGGGCAAACAGGTTTTTAAGCTGGTTGATAAACGTATCGGCGGTAGCAGTAATCTTCTGGAAATCCTTATACAAATCCATCGTCCATTCATCGTAGCGCTGCTTGGTTGATTTAGCTTCGCTCTTATCAAAAGTTTGCATGTGCTCCTTAAAATAATAGCGCGCCATGTTCAGGTCGAAGGCAGATAGTAAATACGTCCTGATAAAATCATAACTCTCGGCACTGATCTGCTGATCGAGCACTTCGGCTGGTTGTTTCGTTTTAGAGAAATAATGGATATTTTGATCTTGTTGCAAACCACTTTCACGCAGATGTGAAGTTAATACCAGGCCTTTAAGTGAGCGTAGGCGCGAAAGCGCAACATAAGCCTGTCCCGGGGCAAAAGCGTCACCAATATCGATAATCGCTTTATCAAAAGTTAAACCCTGACTTTTATGCACCGTAATGGCCCAGGCCAGCTTAATCGGATATTGCACAAAAGAACCCGCCACATTTTCTTCAATTTCGTTAGTAGCCTCGTTGAGTTTATATTTTACATTCTCCCAGGTGTAAGGCGATATCTGGATCACCGTTCTATCTTCAGGTAATTCAATTTCTATCACCCCTTTTTCGATATGGTGCACCACCCCTATTTTACCATTGTAGTAGCGTTTTTCGGCAGTCATGTCGTTTTTAATAAACATAATTTGTGCACCAACCTTAAGTTCTAAACTTTTATCGTTGGGATAAGCATGTTCATTAAATTCGCCGGTAACCTTTGCCTCAAAAAAGTACGATTTGCTGGTTAGCTGCGTTAAGCGGTCGCGGTTTATCGCATCAGCCTTATTGTTGTGTGTGGTTAGGGTAATGTAATTCTGGTCTGCTGCAGGTTTAAAATCCTGAATAAAATGTTGTTGTAATAATGCAGTATCCTGTGCGGTGATCTGATTGTTCCGCAGGTTATTCAGCAAATCGATAAAAACCGAATCATCCTGCCGGTAAATTTTATCGAGTTCGATATATACCGGCGGATTATTTTGCAGCGCCAGGGCATCGAAGAAATAAATACTCTTGTAAAATCCGGCCATTACCCGCCATTCGTCATTTTTAACTACAGGTGGTAACTGATGTAAATCGCCGATAAATAAAAGCTGAACACCGCCAAAAGGCACATTTTTATTCCTCCTGATGTAGCGTAGGGCAAAATCAATCGCATCCAACATATCTGCCCGCAGCATACTCACCTCATCAATCACCAACAGCTCGAGCTCCTGAATCAGGCGTCTTTTATTGCCTTGCATATTTAAATGCTTAGCCAGTGTACGTGGCGTATTAAAGTTAAAGGTAATATGCTGATTAATGATGTTCCCCGCAGCATCTGGGAAAAAAGCACCAAATGGCAGCTGAAAAAGAGAATGAATAGTAACCCCTGCTGCATTAATAGCGGCTATACCCGTTGGGGCACAAATCATTGCCTTCTTATGTGTAAGCTGAATCAGTTTCCGCAAAAAAGTAGTTTTACCAGTCCCCGCTTTTCCTGTTAAGAAAACGTGTTTAGAGGTGTAATTCACAAATTTAGCCGCAATTTCTGCGGGCATAGAAGTTTCTTCTAATGTAGGCATCTGCAATAAAATTTTAGTTTGCTAAACAGGCGGGATAAATAAAGCTAAACATTTTAGCACAAAAATAGGGATGATTTATAAAAATTTTGGATTATTTCGTTTTTATCTTCGAACTATTGCCTTGGGTTTAAACCCAAGGCAATAGTTATTAAACAATTAGCCAGTTTTTCGTATCTTTGCAGCCTCATGGAGCAAAAATCTAAAATTCTTCTGTTATCAAGATTTCTTTAACGCTTCCACCTATCTTATAATTTCCTTTTTATTATGCTTAACCCTGAAATAGAAAAACGTAAAACCTTTGCCATTATAAGTCACCCCGATGCGGGTAAAACCACACTGACAGAAAAGTTTCTGCTGTTTGGTGGTGCCATCAACACGGCCGGTGCGGTAAAAAGAAATAAGGCAAACCAGAGTAATACCTCCGATTTTATGGAGATTGAGAAGCAGCGTGGTATCTCGGTTGCAACTTCGGTAATGGGTTTCGAATACAGCGGAAAACGCATCAATATTCTGGATACACCGGGTCACAAAGATTTCGCCGAAGATACTTACCGTACTTTATCGGCCGTGGATAGCGTAATTTTGGTGGTCGACTGCGTAAAAGGTGTAGAGGAACAGACCGAAAAACTCATGTCGGTTTGCCGCATGCGCAACACGCCTGTAATTATCTTCATCAACAAAATGGACCGCGAAGGTAAAGAAGCCTATGATTTACTGGATGAAATTGAAGAAAAGCTAAACATCAGTTTGTGCCCGCTTTCATGGCCAATTGGACAAGGGCATACCTTTAAAGGAGTTTACAGCATTTATAACAAGCATTTAAATTTATTCAACTCTGATAAAACCAAAGTAACCGATTCGGTAGTTGCTGCAAATGACCTTAACGATCCTTCACTTTTAGATTACCTTAAAGAAGCGGAAATTAAGACTTTAAATGACGATGTGGAGCTGGTTGACGGAATTTACGGCAAAGTAGATAAAGATCTGTATACCGAAGGCTTGCTGGCTCCTGTATTTTTTGGAAGTGCCATTAACAATTTCGGAATCAAGGAATTGCTGGATACCTTTATTGAAATTGCACCAAGCCCGAAACATCGCGAGGCTGAAGAACGCGATGTTTTGGTGGAAGAAAAAAACTTTAGCGGTTTTGTATTTAAAATTCACGCCAACTTAGATCCTAAACACCGCGACCGGATTGCCTTTTTGAGAATTTGCTCGGGTAAATTTGAACGCAATAAATTTTATTACCATACCCGTCAGGATAAGAAACTGAAATTCTCTAACCCGATGGATTTTATGGCCAACGAGAAAAGTATTGTTGAAGAAGCCTGGCCAGGTGATGTAGTTGGTTTGTACGATAGCGGTAACTTTAAAATCGGCGATACTTTAACCGAAGGTGAAAAACTGCAGTTTAAAGGTATCCCTAGTTTCTCTCCTTCTATTTTTAAAGAGGTAGAAAACATGGACCCTATGCGCACCAAACAGCTGGAAAAAGGAATTGAACAATTAACCGACGAAGGGGTGGCGCAATTATTTGTGATGCAGCCCGGAAACCGGAAAGTAATTGGAGCGGTAGGTGAACTTCAGTTCGAAGTAATTAATTTCCGTTTAGAACACGAGTATGGTGCAAAATGTCGTTTCCGTACGCTAAGTTATACCCGTTCAAGCTGGGTAACTTCAGAGGATAAAAAGAAACTGGATGAGTTTGTAAAACGCAAGCAACAGCACATTGGCTTTGATAAAGAGGCTAACCCGGTTTACCTGGCCGATAGTGAGTACATGATTAATTTAACCAAACAGGATTATCCTGATATCGATTTCCATAAAACAAGCGAGTTTAAAAGCTAGTTTTTAGGCTGGAGTATAGGTCCGGAACACATCATATTTATAATATATATAGAATTGTCACCCTGAGCCTGTCGAAGGGTCTACCATAAACCTGTGTGAGGCGTTTCGACAGGCTCAACGTGACAAACTATTATTGTTGTTATTTCTTACTCAAATCCCAAATCTTTAAACTGCTTAGCGTACTTTTACCATCTTTCGAGAACGCAGTAATCCCGGTTGCTTTTTCGTCCGGAAAAATCATGGTAGAAATCACCTTTTCACCACCATTGCCAAAAACTTCAAGCGATGATTTATCAATCAGGATCTGAAGTTTCACTTTACTACCAACAGGATTTATTTTAGCAGTTTGCACAATGTTCTTGTCGTTTTTAATGCCTTTTTCAGATCGCGAACAATCAACATAAAGCTCATTTTTACCAGGCTGGTAACCTATTTCAATTTCTTTAATCACTTTACCTTGTCCATCTTTTAATTGTGCCAGCTTAAAGCCTGCATTTTTAGCACCATTCAAATCAAATTCTGCTTCAATCCAGTTTGCATTGGTAATTTCATCCAGTTTCAATTCGCCATTAACAGCCAGGTTTTGTTTGGAAATTACCCGGTTTTGTGCCAGTTTTTTAAGATTACCAGCAACTACCGAACTAGGCTGCTGAAACAACCTCACGCCATCAGGAGTAGTTTTCAAAGCTAAATCCCTTGGGATAGACATCTGCCCTTTCCATGGAAAAGTTTCTTTACCTCCCGGCTGTAACCAACCTAAAAGGATGCGTTTATCATTTGGCGCACTGTTCCAGGGAATGGCCGCATAAAATGAGTCACCATCATCTACCAGCAAGGTTAATTGGCCATCGTTGTCATTTTTAAAAGTTTTGCCATCAAAATCGCCTACAAAATATTGCATGGTTGGCCCCTTTGGCCCAAACAGCGAAATCATGAGCACCCATTTGGTGTTATTCTTATTTCCATCAACTGCAAGTGGAATCATAAAAGGGCATTCCCAGCCACTGCCCTGGTTGCCTTGCTTACCAAAATCACTCAGCATGGTCCAGTCTTTAAGGTTTTTCGACCCGTAAAACCTTGCCTGATGCTCATCCACCATCGCAACGGTCATAATCCATTGTTTTGAAGCCTCATGCCACCACACATTCGGATCGCGGAAATCCTTTTTGTTTAAATCAATGATGGGGTTTTTCGCATAATTGGTAAAAGTTAAACCACCATCGTTGCTATAGGCCATATACTGCGATTCGTTATGCTGTTTAGGTAAATCGGCCGTGTAAAAAGCCAGAATTGGTGCTTTCCCCTTACCTAAACCACTTACATTTTGTTTATCTAAAACCGCCGAGCCAGAGAAAATCATGGTTGTGGTATCTTTGGTGATCTTCTCGGGGATAGCAACAGGCAGGTGTTCCCAATTTACCAGGTCTTTACTTTTTGCATGCCCCCAGCTCATGTGCCCCCATTTATTTTCGAAAGGGTTATACTGGTAATACAAATGGTATTCGCCATTCAGGTAAATTAATCCATTGGGATCGTTAAGCCAGTTAGCTGGCGCTGTAAAATGGTAACTGGGCCGCCATTGCGGGGTAGCTTGCTGCGCAAAAGTGCTTAACGAACAAGCAATAAGGATGGATAAGATATATTTGGTTCTGCTCATAATTGATTATTAATATTTTCAACAGTATCTTTTTCCTTTTTTGGGATGGTTTCATACTGCTCATAAGTTTGCTGCAAACGCTTTTTTATCTTCCAGATCAACAATTTTGGCGAACGCACCCTAACACACTCTCCAAAACCCAAAATCTCGCGTTCCAGCTCATAATTCAGTACAACATCTATTCTGAAAACGGTAGTTTTATCATTTTTGTTCAATATTACCTGCGAAGTATGCAAAGGTTTGGTAATTACATAAGGTGCATGATCGTTGGTAAACTCTAATATAACCTTTTGCGCCCTGTCTCTTTGGTTTTTGGTAACCCCAATCAAATCATCATAATAACGATCAAAATCGACCCCTTCATAAGCTAAAAATTCTTCATTGGGCAATTCCTGAAATTCAACAATACGATCTAAAGCAAGATTTAAAATCCCGGGACGTTTTTTAGCCTTACAGATCAAAAACCAGCGGTTACGGTACTCTTTTAGCAGATATGGGAAATAAATACCCTGCTGAGCCTGCTTTGCCTTGAAGGATTTATATTCAATCAACAAGGATCGTTTATTCAAAACCGCCTGGTAAAGTGGCGGAATACATTCGATCCCCTTCACCAGCTTATTGCTTTCTAACTGAATGTTATTGCCACTCTGTTTGGTCGATTTATAAAGATTGTTTTCTAAACGGGCAATCATATCGCTCATCTCGTCGAAATAATTGAAAGCATTAAACTGCTTTAGCACGCCCACAATTTCTTTCATTTTATCTACATCGGCATGATTAATCGGTGCTTTTGTAATACTAAAACCGGCATCCTCATAGGCATAAAACCGCTTGTCTTTTACTACAATGGGTGCATTGTAACCCAATTTATCGCTTCGCATCAACTGAATATCGGCCTGTATGGTACGCTTACTTACTCCACTGGTTATACCTTCCAGCTCGTAAAGGGTTTCGGCAACCTTTTCTATAATATCATCGAGCGTCCATTTACGGAAACGGTTTCTCAAACAATCGTCGATGGTTTTGTAGCGAATGAGGGCTAATTTATTGATGGCCATTTTGTGGGTTTTATGGTCGAAGTTAAAAATCTGGCATTTAAGTCTCTGTTAAAGATAACTAAGTTTCATACAACTACGCAATACAATTGCGCAATTGCGCACCAAAAACACAAATCCAATCAAAAATTAAATTTTATTAAACTAAAAATCAATCAGTTAAATAGAATTAATTTAAAAATTTTCAACTGCGCAATTCCTCCGCGTAGGGGTGGTGGCATCTTTGTAATGTCAGAACGGCAAAGAGATTTACGCTGACAAAAAAGATTTAAAAACTTAATTCAATTATTATGAAATTCAATTTTTTTAACAAAAACAGACAGCTAACAAAAAATCACGAAGGTGCAAAAGCATTCGTGATGAGTCCTGAAATGGAACTGTATACTGCAGTTGTTACTACAGGATTGAACGATTCGTTTTACGAAGCTGGAAATACCAGATTAGAAAGGATCAAAACTTTAATTGAAAAATGCAGCCCTGAATTTATTGCCAGGCTGGCTATTTACGCCAGAACGGAAATGAATTTAAGATCCATACCAATGGTTTTATCGGTAGAGCTGGCCAAAAAAACATCAGGTAACTCGCTTGTGAGTAGAACTGTTAACAGAGTTGTTTTACGTGCAGATGAGATCACTGAAATGTTGGCTTACTATCAAATTGCAAACGAGCGAACTGAAATCAAAAAGTTGAATAAGCTTTCAAAACAAATACAAAAAGGTTTGATAGGAGCTTTTAACAATTTTGATGAGTATCAATTTGCTAAATACAATAGAAATGCAGCGGTAAAACTAAAGGATGCTTTGTTTCTGGTACACCCTAAAGCTAAAAATGCTGCTCAGCAAGCTATTTTTAACAAGATAGCATCTGATAGCCTGGATACGCCATACACCTGGGAAACTGAACTCTCTGCTTTGGGTAAAAACAGATTTGCAAATGAAGCTGCCAGAGCATTAGCGGTAACCAGAAAATGGGAGGAGATGATCGAAAGCAAAAAGATCGGCTACATGGCTATGCTAAGAAACCTGCGTAATATTTTAGAGGCTAATGTTTCGGCTAAGCACATTGAGCTGGTTTGCGATTACCTGGCTAATGAAAAAGCGGTTTTAAATTCGAGACAACTTCCGTTCAGATTTTTGTCTGCCTACAGAGAGTTAAAATCCATTAAATCGAGCTTTACATCAGCAATGTTAGATGCCCTGGAAAATGCAGTAATGTGTAGCGCAAAGAACATAAAAGGCTTTGGATTTGATACCTCAATTGTAATTGCCTGCGATGTTTCGGGATCAATGCAAAAACCAGTTTCAGCAAGAAGTACTGTATTGTTGTACGATATAGGCCTAATGTTAGCCATGCTACTTCAATCGCAATGCAAAAATGTAACCACTGGTATGTTTGGCGATACTTATAAAGTAATCAATATGCCTAAACAAAATGTTTTAGCCAATGTGATGGAATATTACAGACGTGAAGGTGAAGTTGGCTACGCAACAAATGGATATCTGGTAATCGATGACTTAATAAGACAAAGAAAGGTTACTGATAAAGTAATGATATTTACCGATACGCAAATGTGGAATAACAATAACACCAACAGCACTTTTGCAAACTCGTGGTCTAGATACAAAGAAATCGCACCAGATGCCAAATTGTATTTGTTCGATTTAGCTGGCTACAGTACCCAACCGGTAGATGTTAGACAAAATGATGTGTATTTGTTGGCTGGTTGGTCTGATAAAATTTTTGATATCCTTTCAGGAATGGAAGATGCAGTTTCTGCGCTTGAGAAAATAAGTCGAATTGAAATATAAACCCATCCCACAGTAAAATGGCTGTGGGATATTAAAAAAAAATTATAGAAAAGCAAGTGTCGTTAAAAAGAGTTACTTCGCATTCAGGTTGCCCTGGTTGTAGGTTCGAATCCTACTTCTTTAAACAGAATAGCTCAATGGTAGAGCAGGAAAACAGTCTCTTTTGCCTTTAACCTTGCCTAATTATAGAAAAAAAATAAAAACAAGCAAGTGTCGTAGAGAAGGGTTGCTTCGCACGCAGGTTCGAGCCCTGCCCCATGTAAATGGGTAGCTCAGCTGGTAGAGCCGGAAAAATAGTCTCTTTTTGTCATTTACCTTGCTTTGATTAAAATACCAGATAAGTGCCGTAGATAAAAGTTACTTCGATTCAAGCCCAGGATGCTGGTTCAATTCCAGCTTCTGCCAACGCAGAATAGTTTAAGTTTTAGAACATGGGGAAATGTCTTTTATCACCTATTGCCTTATCTATAATAAAAACAGAATGCCGTAAATAAAAGTTACTTCGTCACAATTGAGGGGAGGAATAATGAAGTTGTAAAGCCAGCAAGATTATCCGGTTCGACTCCGGCAACGACATGCCCCGTAAACTTTTGTTTCTTTTTGCTTCTGTTCATTAAAAAATTAAGATGCCGTTGTCAAGTGTTACTTCGAGGGTTGAATATAGTGCAGGTTCGAATCCTGCTAGTAAATATACACTTGCCAGTATTGCTCTTAAATGATTACGCTCTCGCAAAAAAATGAGTGCCGTTGCTAAATGTTACTTCGTCCAAAAAGTTAGATACATTTTGTGCTTGTAGCCTCATTGATTAAAATGATTAAATTTAAAAACCCCTGGCATGGTGAATGTTACCTGCCGGGGATTAGCTAAAGAAAACAGTATCAGTCTGAAGTACCTGATACAAATAAATAGAATATGAATACAAATAAAATATGGTTTACATCTGATAACCATTTTGGACATAAGAATATTATCAAGTTTACAAACAGACCTTTTTTAGATGTGGAGGAAATGAATAAGGAAATGATAAACCGATGGAACGAAAAGATTGGCAAAGATGATATTGTTTACCACCTTGGAGATTTTGCCTTAGCTTCGCCTGGTAAAACCCGACAATTAAGAAAACAACTCAATGGAAAAATCCATTTGATAAAGGGAAATCACGAAAGTTCAGCGCTAGAATGTGCTGATTGTTTTGAGTGGATAAAAGATTATTACGAATTAAGAGTAAACGATCCTAAAGGTCCAAAATTTATCGTATTATTTCATTATGCAATGAAAGTTTGGAACGCAAGCCATCACGGAACCTGGCACCTTTACGGACATTCGCATGGAAGTTTGATTGATGATGAAACTTCACAATCGTTTGATGTTGGTGTAGATAACCACAATTTTTACCCGCTATCATACCACGATGTTAAAAGCATAATGAAGCGAAAGAAATGGACACCACCATTTGGTAACAGAGATTAAAAAAAACAAAAATGAAAAACAACATAACAGGAAATAACCTGCTTGAAACAGGTTATACCGAAGGAAAAATACTAGGCCTGGCTTTGGATATTTTGAAAGCAAACTTTGCAGATATCGAAGAAAAAGAATTGCTGGTCTTATTTAAAAAAGTAAAAGATTATCCCGAAAGTTTTTTGGATGATCCGGTTTTACATCCGCTGGCCACGGCCATGATTGAAGAAGCCAATGCTCCAAAAGATGAAACCATTGAACTGGTAAGCCATGCCAGACCCTACGCGGTATTTGGCCCTGATTATATTGAAGAAGGTGCCAGAAACCAAATGGATATTGCCATGAAACTGCCCGTATCGGTAGCAGGGGCTTTAATGCCCGATGCGCACCAAGGTTATGGCTTACCTATTGGCGGTGTACTGGCCACCAAAAATGCCATTATACCTTATGGTGTAGGTGTCGATATTGGTTGCCGAATGGCGTTGAGTATTTTCGACATTCCTGAAAAGCATTATTTCGGTAAAGATGCCATGTACAAACGCGAGTTGATTGCCTTTACCAAATTTGGAGCAGGCAGAGAGTTTAGGGGTTTGGAACGAGCCGAACACGAGGTTTTGGATAACGAAGATTTTAACTCAACTACTTTCCTTAAAAACTTACATGGGAAAGCCTGGGCTCAATTGGGTACATCAGGCGGTGGTAACCACTTTGTAGAGTGGGGAATTATTGATTTTGCCGAACGCGATGAAGTTCTAAATATCGACAAAGGTCGTTATGTAGCCTTGCTAACTCACTCAGGTTCGCGTGGTTTAGGTGCTACCATTGCCGGTCATTATACCAAACTGGCCAAAGAGATCTGTAAGTTGCCTAAAGAGGCCGCAAACCTGGCCTATTTAGACCTTAGTACGGCAGAAGGGCAAGAGTATTGGATTGCCATGAACTTAGCTGGCGATTATGCTTCGGCTTGTCATGAGGTAATTCATAAAAGGTTAACCAAAGCCATTGGTGCAAAAGTTTTAGCTAAGGTAGAAAATCACCATAATTTTGCCTGGAAAGAGCTTATTAACGGTGAGGAAGTGATTGTTCACCGTAAAGGTGCTACTCCGGCCGGTAAGGGCGTAATGGGAATTATTCCGGGAAGTATGACCGCTCCAGGATTTCTGGTTAGAGGGAAAGGTGAAACCAGCGCAATCAATTCGGCATCGCATGGCGCGGGTAGACAAATGAGCAGGACGAAAGCGATTCAATCGATCACCAAATCGGACATGAAAGCAATTTTGAAAGACCACAACGTGACCTTAATTGGTGCGGGTATAGACGAAGCGCCGATGGCTTATAAAGACATCCATAAAGTAATGGCTGCTCAAACCGAATTGGTTGATGTAGTTGCTAAATTCGAACCTAAAATGGTAAGAATGGCTGATGATGGAAGCAGGGAGGACTAGTTTGGAGCCTTGAGTCCAAAGTCCTAAGTCTGGAGCCTGGAATAGAAGACCTCGTGGGTTTTAAAAACCCACGAGGTCTTTCTCATTAATTTATTACGAGAAGAACATGGGTTCCTGTCTATTGTCCCAAAAGAACAGGACTTCTATCCGATCTGGTTTAATTTCATAAAATACAGAGGAGATCTTTTTAATTAATCCCTGACGTATATTAGGATCAAATTCAGTTTCTTTATAAATGAAAGGAGAATGCCTTATTAAGTCTAAGGTTTTAATCGTATTCTTTTTAAAATCTTTTAATGCTTTTGATCCTAGTCTTTCATGTATTTGAGCACAGATTGACTCGAAAGTTTTTAGTGCTGTTTCTGATATGACTACCGGCAATTCCATTACATCCCAGAAATTCTTTCTTTAAATTCTGCTAAAGAGATGCTTTTACCCTCCTTAATATCATCCTGCCCTTTTTTAATCCCTGATATGACGTGCTGAGGTAAGTCGTTGTTTTTTTTTATTTCGTAAGGAACTTCTAACGCTTCAAGAAATGCCTTTAGCGCTTTTTCTTGCACCTTATCGGGATGTACCAAGTAAGTTTCCATATCCAATGTGATTTTAAACTAATATACAAATTTACAGATTATTCAATACAGCGTATTGCTAAAAGAATTGCTTAATAAAAAAACAAACCCCTCTACAAAACAAATTGAAGAGGGGTTTACATGTTATGAATGAGGATCTATTTCAACTTACTTAAAGCTGTTTTAATTCTCGGTAACATGTCTTTAATATCCTGTAAAGTACAAGCACCTACCGAAGCCCTGAACCATGGCATGCTGTGTTCGTTTCCGAATGCAGAGAATGGCACCAAAGCAGCTCCCGCTTCTTTAATTAAATAGAAGTTAACATCGGCACTATCTTTTAAAAGCTGACCGTCTTCAGTTGTTTTTCCGATATAATCAATTTTAATAGTGAGGTAAATGGCCCCCATTGGCTCTACGGCATCAACATTAAAGCCTTCGGCTTTTAAAGCATTAAAGCCATTATAAAGCGCGTTTAAGCTATCTTGTATCTGAGCCTTAAAGCTGGTTAAGAATGCATTAACCTGCGGCTTGTCGTTAAAATAATTAGACATTGCAACCTGCTCTGCTTTTGGTGCCCAGGCACCCATGTGGCCAACAAGTGCTTTCATCCGGTTAATAATATCTTCCGGACCAAATCCCCAGCCTACACGTACACCAGTTGCAGCTAAACATTTAGAGCTACCATCTACAAAAATGGTAAACTCGCGCATAGCCGGACGTAAAGAAACCGGATTTACATGCGCTTTACCAAAAGTTAAAAGCGAATAAATCTGATCGTACATCAGGTAAAGTGGTTTTTCATCTGCTCCACGGCTAGCATTTTCTTCCAAAACAGCATCGCAAATCTCAGCCAAAGCATCGGCATCGAACATGGTACCGGTAGGATTTAGTGGCGAGCACAGTGCCAGTAAAGTTGCACCTTTTAAATGCGGTTTTAACTGTGCCGCAGTAGGCATAAAATTATGCGCTGCATCGGTTTCAACTGCAATGGCATTTGCTGATGTTAAATGGCAATAGTGGTTATTGTTCCATGATGGAGCGGGAAACACTACGGTATCGCCCGGATCAATTAGCGCCAGAAAGGTAGCATAAATTAACGGACGCGAACCTCCCGAAACCAAAATACTGTTGGTATTGTATTCCAGACCAAATCTGTCTTTTAATAATTCAGAAACCGTTTCGCGCAATGGCAAAACGCCATCAGCAGGCGGATAATTGGTTTGATTGGCATTGTATGCTTCCACAATTCCAGCTTTTAACTCAGCAGGAATTGGGTAAATATTCGAATCGAAATCGCCGATAGTAAGGTTAGCAATCGATGCGCCTTTGCGCTTCATTTCGTTAACTTCGTTACCAATTTTTATAATTTCTGAGCCAATTAATGAATTGGCTATTACTGAAACTTTCATATTATGCTATTAAATCTGCTATTGCTTTATTCACTTTTTCGAAACCAAACTGTGCCAATACAGCTTTCATTGATGCAGCAATCTGCTCGTTGCAAAGATTACCGATACTGCCTTCGTGGGTATGGTGTATCTGGTTCGATGGTGCAAAAGTACCACTTTCAATCTGCTCACCAACTATTTTGTAAGCTTCCCTAAACGGAACACCTTGTAGGGCAAGTTCATTAACCACCTCAACGCTAAACAGGTAATCGTATTTTTTATCCTTCAAAATATCATTCTTTATGGTAATGTTCTGGAACATAAAGGTGGCAATTTCAAGGCACTCATTAAGCGAGGTAATTGCCGGGAAAAGATTTTCCTTTAACAATTGTAAATCGCGGTGATAGCCTGAAGGTAAATTGGTAATCATCATAGCAATTTCATTTGGCAAAGCCTGAATTTTATTGCAACGCGAACGGATCAGCTCAAAAACATCGGGATTCTTTTTATGTGGCATAATGCTCGAACCTGTAGTCAGTTCGGGTGGAAAGCTAATAAAACCGAAATTCTGGTTAATGAAAAGGCAAACATCCATTGCCATTTTAGCTAGAGTAGCTGCAACAGCACTCATGGCCTGAGCCAGGATCCTCTCCGTTTTACCGCGTCCCATTTGCGCATAAACCACATTATAGTTTAAGCTTTCAAACCCCAATAGTTTAGTGGTTAAAGTTCTGTTCAAGGGGAATGATGAACCGTAACCTGCTGCCGACCCCAATGGGTTTTTATTGGTAATTTTCCAGGCAGCCAGCATCAGTTCCATATCATCGGCAAGGCTTTCTGCATAAGCACCAAACCACAAACCAAATGATGAAGGCATCGCAATTTGTAAGTGCGTATAACCCGGCAATAGTTTATCTTTATGGGTATTACTCAGCTCAATTAACTGGTTAAATAAAGTAGAAGTCTGGTTAACCATATCTTCAATGCAGGCACGGAAAAACAGTTTTAAATCAACCAAAACCTGATCGTTACGTGAACGGCCACTGTGGATTTTCTTACCTGCTTCGCCAATGCGCTGGGTTAGCAACCACTCTACCTGCGAGTGCACATCTTCAACCGTATCTTCGATGGTAAAATTACCAGCCTCAATTTCGGTGTAAATATTCTTAAGTTCCTGCTGAACGGTTTTTAACTCATCAGCAGTCAACAAATTAATGGTTTCCAACATTTCGGTGTGGGCCAGTGAGCCCAGCACATCAAATTTTGCCATTTGCAGATCGAGTTCACGGTCTTTACCTACAGTAAAATTTTCTACAAACTGATTTACATCAATATTTTTTTGCCAAATCTTCATTTTAATTTATTTAACCGCCAAGGGCACCAGGCTTTTCGCAAAGTACGCTAAGCTATTTCTCATGAAAGCTTAATTAAACATCCACCCTTCTGCCTTACAACCCTTTACTTTCAGCCCTGTACAACCGGCTTTAACATATTAACATATCCTGCTACCCCTTCAGCAACCTCACGTACGTATAAAAACTCATCGGCCATATGCGAACGGCCAGAAAAACCCGGACCAACTTTTACCGAAGGAATATCCAGCAAAGCCTGATCTGAAGTAGTTGGCGAGCCATAAGTTGTTCTGCCTAGTGCTACGCCTGCCTGCACAACCGGATGATTTTTATCAATAGAAGAAGGTTTTAAACGGATAGAGCGCGGCGTAACATCACAATCCACATTTGCACGGATAATTTCCAACACCTCTTCGTTGGTATAAGCATCTGTTACACGCACATCAACGGTAAAAGTACAATTGGCCGGCACTACATTATGCTGCGAACCTGCATTGATTATCGTTACCGTCATTTTCAAAGGACCAAAAACTTCCGAAACTTTAGGGAACTGGTAGTTTCTGAACCACTCTATATCTTTCAATGCTTTGTAAATGGCATTCTCACCTTCTTCGCGGGCAGCATGTCCGGCTTTACCATGCGATACACAATCTAACACCAACAAGCCACGCTCAGCAATGGCCAAGTTCATTTCTGTAGGTTCACCTACAATACCGAATTCGAGCTCACCTAAATCCGGTAATACCAATTCCAAACCGTTATTTCCAGAAATTTCCTCCTCGGCTGTGGCTGCCAAGCAGATGTTATATTTTAAATTTTCCTGCTCATAGTAGTACAAAAACGTTCCTATTAACGAAACCAGACAGCCACCTGCATCGTTACTACCCAAGCCAAATAACTTATCTCCTTCAATTGCCGCATCGTACGGATCGCGGGTATAACCTGAATTTGGTTTAACCGTATCGTGGTGGGAGTTTAGCAATAAAGTTGGCTTATTGGCATCAAAATACTTGTTATAAGCCCAAACATTGTTCATTTTACGCTGGGTCTTAATCCCTCTCTCTTCCAGAAACTGAGCAATTAAATTCGCGGTCCTGTCTTCTTCTTTACTAAAAGACTGGATGCGGATCAATTGCCTCAATAAGTCCAGGCTTTCTTTTTGTATATTTTCTAATGACATAGTATCAAGTACTCTTTATCTGGTATCAAGTATTAAGTATCGAGTATCGGTTAATCTTGATACTTAATTCCTGACACCCATTTTATTTTGTTGTAAAAGTATCAAGAAATTGCACCACTACTTTTAGCTTTGGTCTTTAAGCTTTTAACTCTCTTTAGTGTACAAATTCCCAGCTTTTAGGGCCGAAAGTTTAATACCTTTTATTAACGACGAGCTAAAACCATTGTGTTCCATTTCATTTAAACCGGCAATGGTGCAACCTTTCGGCGAAGTTACCTTATCTATTTCTGATTCCGGGTGTGTTCCGTGTAATAAAAGTAAATCGGCCGCACCTTTTGCAGTTTGTACAGCCATTTTCAGTGCTTCATCCGCGTGGAAACCAATTTCTACACCACCTTGCGATGCAGCTCTGATCCCCCTTAAAAAGAAAGCAATACCACAGGCGCAAAGCGCAGTAGCCGAGGTCATTAGATCTTCGTTGATTTTAACCACCGAACCTACAGTCTCGAACATGCGGGTAACATCCTCCATGTTTTGCGGCGAAGCATTGTCGCTCGCAATACAAGTCATCGATTGACCTATCGCAATGGCGGTATTGGGCATTGCCCTGATAATCTGAACATCGCTATCTAATTTTTCACGAACAGCGGCACAGCTTACGCCCGAGATTACTGAAATTACCAAATGTTTATCAGGGTTAATGGCTGGTTGGATTTCATCCAAAACCAAATTCAACTGCTGCGGTAATACCGCTAAAATAATTACATCGGCCTCTGCAGCCGCCTCAGCATTATTGGCTGTAACTTTGTAGCGCTCCTGCGCAAATTTATAGAGGTTGGCCGTGTTTCGCCGGGTTAAGGTGATGTTTTTAGTAGTGGTATAATTGGCTTTAACCAATCCTTTGGCTAAAGAAAGACCAATGTTTCCGCTACCGATAATGGCAATTTTTTTCATTTGTGGTTCGTTTATTATTTTCTTCGGATTCATTACACAGACAATGTGATTTCACCGATTCCTGTTTAGTTCTGAAAATCAGTTTCAGTAGTTCTATTCATATGCGGTCCTGCTATCCGCTTTATCCCGATGAATCGGGATGCCCGCTACTATCAGGTTTATTAGGCAAAAACAGTATCTTCGGCTCCTTTTTCCTTGCAATATCAAAACCTTTCGCCCTCTACCTTTTAACCTTCCGCCTTATTTCAGCATTTTGGTACCAAAATTACCGGTAGCCAACTCTGCAAGCTCATCAGCTTTACCAATATACACTGCCGAAACCCCTTTTTTAATGGCTTCGAAAGCGTTATGCAATTTCGGGATCATTCCACCTGCTACCGTTCCATCGGCTTTTAAACCATCAAATTCATCTGCTTTAATTTCTCTCACTACAGAGCCATCGTCATTTATATCTCTCAGCACACCCTTTTTCTCAAAGCAATATACCAAACGGGTTTCGTACAAACCTGCCATAGCCACCGCTACCGATGAGGCAATGGTATCGGCATTGGTATTTAGTAATTGTGTTTCACCATCGTGTGTAATGGCACATAAAACAGGTACCAGTCCAGCTTTCAATAAATTATCTAATGTAGTTGCTGAAACGGAGTTTTCATCCAGGTCGCCAACAAAACCATAATCAATTTCTTTAACCGGACGTTTTTTTGCCTGAATTATATTTCCGTCAGCACCAGTTAAGCCAATGGCGTTACTACCTTTAGCCTGCAACTGCGCAACGATATTTTTATTGATCAGACCAGCATAAACCATCGTTACAATCCTCAAAGTTTCAATGTCGGTAATCCGGCGGCCTTCAACCATTTTCGCTTCAATACCTAAGCTTTCGCCCAGTTCGGTTGCAATTTTACCACCGCCATGTACCAGAATTTTATCTCCTGGTAATGCCGTAAAATCCAATAAAAACCGGTGCAGGTTTTCAGAATTATCAATTACGTTACCGCCAATTTTTATGATAGTGAGTTGGTTCATTTCTACTTTATTAGTTATGCGCAGATGTGCATAGATAACCACAGATTTAAATTTATCTGTGGTTTTTTGGCAAAATTATTATTTCAATTCTTCCAGTACCGCCTTAATTACAGCTTGTGCGGCCCATAAACGGTTTCCTGCTTCGTGAATTACCAATGAATTTGGACCATCCAAAATCTCTGAAGATAATTCCAAATCGCGGCGAACCGGTAAGCAGTGCATAACCTTTGCGTTGTTGGTAATTTTTAACTTTTCGTTATTCATCATCCAGCCATCCGGGTAAGTTAGTACCTTACCATATTCTTTGTAACTGCTCCAGTTTTTCACATACACATAATCGGCACCAACCAGGGCTTCTTCCAAATTATATTCAATTTTCGCACCTGGTGTAAAATCTTCAGCCAGCTCATAACCTTCCGGCTGGGCAATCGTGAAATCGATCATCCCTTCTTCCTGTGCTTTGCACATCCACTCGGCAAAAGAATTTGGAACTGCCTGTGGTAAAGCTTTTACGTGCGGTGCCCAGGCCAAAACTACTTTAGGTTTTGTGCCATCAGGTTTCTTGGTCCAAGTTTCGTGAATGGTTATGATATCGGCAAAACTCTGTAAGGGATGGCGTGTTGCACTCTCCAAACTCACTACCGGCACTGCACAGTATTTTACAAACTTGTTAAAAAAATCTTCACTGTAATCTTCCTCACGGTTGTTTAGTTTTGGAAATGACCGCAAGCCCAAAATATCGCAATATTGTCCCATAACCGCGGCAGCTTCGCGAATGTGCTCAACAGTAGAACCATTCATCACTACACCATCCTGGGTTTCTAATGCCCAGCCTTCTTTATCCAGGTTCATCACCATTACATTCATACCTAAATTTAATGCGGCTTTTTGCGTGCTTAAACGGGTACGTAAGCTTGGGTTCATAAAAACCAAACCCAGAGTTTTGTTCTTACCTAAATCCTGATGTGCATAAGGGTTAGCCTTCAATGCCAATGCATCAGTTACAAATTGCTTGATGTTTGGAACATCGTGTACGGAAGTGAAAAGTTTCATTTTTTAATCTAAATTAATTTATCCCGATCCCTCACCCTGAACTTGTTTCAGGGCCTCCTAAACAAGAGGTGCTGAAATAAATCCGATAGTTATCGGATCAGCATGACGAACGGCCTGATAAACAATAGCTATTTTACTAATTTTTTAAACGCACTCAAAAACTCATCAGCGTGCGATTTAGTTAAATTTAATGCTGGCAATAAACGGATTACATTTGGTTTTGCCTCACCGGTGAAGATAAAATGTTTAAATAATAATTCTTTTTTAACATGCGCCAGCTCCTCAGGCAATTCAATACCAATCATTAGACCACGGCCACGAACTTCTTTTACCTGCTCAAATTTCTTTAATTCAGTAATTAAATAGTTTCCAACCTCTTCGGCATTTTTCATCAGATTATCCTGCTCAATAACTTCCAGTACGGCTAATGCTGCAGCGCAAGCCAGGTGGTTACCGCCAAAGGTTGTACCCAATTCGCCATGCCAAGGTTTAAATTTAGGAGCAATAGCAATTCCAGCTACTGGAAATCCGTTGCCCATGCCTTTTGCCATGGTGTAAACATCGGCTTCTACTCCGGCCCAGTCGTGCGAGTAAAACAAACCTGTACGGCCATAACCACATTGTACTGAATCGGCGATGTAAACGGCATTATACTCATCGCATAACGAACGGATTTTTTGAAGGAAACTTTTCGAAGCTTCTTTAATTCCACCAACGCCTTGTATGCCTTCAATAATTACCGCACAAATTTCGTTGCCCTGTGCTTTAAAAGTCTCTTCTAAAGCCACTTCGTTATTGTGTGGCAAAAAGATAACATTTTCAGTTTGGTTAACAGGTGCTACAATTTTGGGGTTATCGGTTACTGCAACTGCTAAAGAGGTACGTCCGTGAAAAGCACCGGTAAAAGCAATCACCTTTTTTCTCCCATTGTAAAACGAAGCCAGTTTAAGTGCATTTTCGTTTGCTTCGGCACCAGAATTACATAAAAATAACTGGAAATCTTTTTTGCCCGATACTTCGCCCAGCTTTTCAGCTAGTTGTACCTGCAGAGGAATTTTAACTGAATTTGAATAAAAACCAACCTTATTTAACTGATCGGTTAAACGGCTTAGGTAATGGGGATTGGTATGACCTATTGAAATTACGGCATGTCCGCCGTATAAATCTAAGTATTGTTGTCCGTTAGCATCCCAAACATTGCTGCCGGCTGCTTTAGTAATTTCTATATCGTTAAGTGGGTAAACGTCGAATAAGTTCATTTTTTAAGGTTTAAAGGTTGAGGGTTGGAAGGCAGAAGGTTTATACTGTCGAACCTTTGTTTCCGTTTCTCAAAAATTTAATAAATGCGATTAACATCGCTTTAATTTCATTAACACTTTTATTCACAACATCATAAACTTCTAAACTAATATAAGCCAAGTCGCGGATAAGAATAAAAGCATATTCTACTTCTTTTGTAGATCCAAGCGCGTTATCTAGGTAACTGGCAAAATCTTTATCTGTATTTTTGCCACTGCCTTCTACAATATTTAAAGGGATAGAATAGGTGGCCCGCCGAATCTGCTGAGTTAAGGCAAATCTTTCTTCAACGGGCATGATAGGGAGTATTTCCTTATATACTTGTAAAGTAAATAAGTGAGCCTTTTTCCAAACATCAAGTTTTTGATAATCTCTCATACTTTTCAAATTTCAGGTCTCAATCCAAACCTTTATACCTTCTACCTTCCAGCCATCTACCTAAAAGTTGGCGGCCTTCAACTTCAAGCCTGCAGTTTCCTCTAATCCAAACATTAAGTTCATGTTCTGAACAGCCTGACCGCTGGCGCCTTTTAACAGGTTATCGATAATACTGATAACAAACAGTTTGTTGCCATGTTTCTCGATGTGTACCAATGCTTTATTGGTATTTACCACCTGCTTTAAATCAATGTTTTTCCGGCTTACATGTGTAAAAGGATGTGCGCTGTAATAATCTTCGTAAATAGCTTGCGCCTCTTCCAAAGTAAGATCGCTCTCCATGTACATTGCCGCCAAAATACCACGGGTAAAAGCTCCACGTTGCGGGATGAAATTCAAGGTGTCAGTAAGCGAGGGTTGTAACTGCAGCAAGCTTTCACTGATCTCATTCAGGTGCTGGTGTTCAAAAGCCTTATAAATAGAAAGGTTGTTGTTTCTCCAGCTAAAATGTGAGGTTGTAGCTAAGCTCTGTCCTGCCCCTGTTGAACCAGTGGTAGCATTAATGTGCACCTCTTGCTTAATTAAACCTTTAGCAGCTAAAGGCAATAATCCCAGCTGAATACAAGTTGCAAAACAACCTGGATTAGCAATATTGCTTGCCGATTTAATTTTATCGCGGTTCAATTCCGGAAGTCCGTAAACGAAATTACGGTTTAAAAGCTGTGCATTTTGAGCCAGTCTGAAATCCTGCGATAAATCGATAATCCTGATGTTATCGTTAATGGAATTAGCAGCTAAAAACTTCTTCGCATCGCCGTGGCCAACACAAAGAAAAAGCACATCAATATCCTGAGGGATATCGTTTACAAAGCGTAAATCGGTATCGCCAATTAAATCGGTATGCACATCAGAAATAAGGTTTCCAGCATTACTGGTGCTGTTTACAAAAGCAATTTCAACATTTGGGTGGTTAACCAAAATGCGCAGCATTTCGCCGCCAGTATAACCTGCCCCACCAATTATCCCTGCTTTAATTTTATTCATCACTATGAGTTTAGTACTATTTTATAAAGAAAAAAATCTTCGTCGTTTGCCTGTTTCACAAAGCCTATACTTTCATACAAATGCTGTGCGGTGTAATTATCTACGGCTGTTTCCAGTTGTACAAATGTAGCTCCCGTAGTTTTGGCAAACTCCATGGCGGTTTTAATCAACTTTTCACCTATACCTTGTTTTCGGTAATCGGCATCAACATACAGATCGTTTAAGATCCAGTTTTTACTTAATCTTACCGATGAATATTTTGGATATAGCTGCGTAAAACCTATTGCTTTCTGATTGTCGGTATCAATGGCTACAAAAATGATCGATTCGTTTTGTTGCAAACGTTCATCAATAAAGGCTTTAGCCATCCCGATATCCGAAAACTGATTATAGAATATACGGTATTGGTTAAACAGACCAGCTACCAGATGGCCTTCTGTTAACCCTATTCGTTTGATTCCTATATTACTCACAATCAGTTCTGTCGTTTTGGGTTGATGGATAGGAAAAAAGTATAAATTCCAGGTCACCAGTCCCGTTGTTCATGATTTTATGTTTGTAGCCTGCTTTAATTTGCAAACCTTTGCCGACATCAACAATAAATGCTTCGCCTTCAATTAAAAATGTTGCCTTTCCTTTCAATATGAAGAAAAATTGCTTTGCATTGGTATGAAAATGCAACTTCTCTGCAGTGTTTGCTGGCATCAGCTCTTGCTTAACCGATGCCTCCGGGCTATTTACAAAATTCCATCCATCACAGTTGTTACCCCATTTATAGTGATTTAAGCAATGTTCTTTTGACAGGATTTCGTTCATTTTGAGTATCAAGTATTAAGTATCGGGTATCAAGACCTTAGACTTTTAGCCTTCAGCCTCACTATTTACTTTGTGCCAGATCATTACCTGGTTACCGAAGATTTTAGAGAAACCTTTTACATCTTCACCGCTCCAGGCGTTGTTCATCTCGCCATAGCTACCAAATTTATTACTCATTAAGTCGTGGTTAGATTCAATACCGATAATCTGGAAACGATATGGCAATAGCTCAACAAAAACTTTACCGCTCACAAATTTCTGCGTATCAGCTAAGAATGCTTCGATATTCCGCATAATCGGGTCGTGGAACTGACCTTCATGTAACCAGTTGCCATAGAAAGAAGATAATTGTTCTTTCCAGCTTAACTGCCATTTGGTTAAAGTATGTTTTTCTAAAGTATGGTGTGCTTTAATAATAATTACCGGGCCTGCAGCCTCGAAACCCACACGACCTTTAATACCGATAATGGTATCGCCCACATGGATATCGCGGCCAATACCGAAAGGTTGCGCAATAGCCTGTAATTTCTGGATTGCTTTTACTGGCTCCAATTTTTCGCCATCAAGCGCTACCAGCTCGCCCTTTTCGAAAGTCAGTTCAATTTTACGCGGTTCGGTTTCAGAAACCTGCGTTGGCCAGGCACTTTCCGGCAGGGTTTCGTGAGAGGTTAACGTTTCTTTACCACCTACTGAAGTACCCCATAAACCTTTATTAATTGAATATCTTGCTTTTTCGGCACTATATTCAACACCATGACCAGCTAAATATTCAATTTCTGCTTCGCGTGATAATTTTAAATCCCTGATTGGCGTAATGATTTCAACACCTGGAATCAGAATATTGAAAATCATATCGAAACGCACCTGATCATTACCCGCACCTGTACTTCCATGTGCTACATAATCAGCACCAATTTTCTTTACATAGTTGGCAATTGCAGTAGCCTGACTTACACGTTCTGCACTAACAGAAAGTGGGTAAGTTGCATTTTTCAATACGTTGCCGAAAATCAGGTATTTAATACAATCGTCATAGTAACCTTCTGTTTCATCTACCACAGCATGCGATTTTACCCCTAAAGCGTAAGCTCTTTTCTCAATTTCCTGTAATTCCTCATCTGAGAAACCACCAGTATTTACAATCACCGAGTGAACTTCTAATCCACGGTCTTTTGCCAGGTAAATACAGCAAAATGAGGTATCTAATCCTCCGCTAAATGCTAAAACAACTTTTTTCATGCTATTTAAATAAAAGGGTAAATAAAAATAAAAGGGCTTTTAAGCCGGTTTTCGGCTTTGGTTTAACAACCAAACGTTGTTTGATGCGCATAAAGCGCTCGTATAATTTGGGTTTCTTTTGCAGTTCTTCGGCAAATTGCTTGGCAACTTCGTGTTTTTTCTCAGCCGGATCGTAAAGCATAGCAGTGCACATGCAGTTTTTACGTTCCTTCATTTTTAAAATCTCGAAGTTTACGCAACTCTGGCAGCCTTTCCAAAACTCTTCATCCTGGGTAAGTTCGCTGTAGGTTACCGGTTCGTAGCCTAAATCTGAGTTTATTTTCATTACCGCCAAACCAGTTGTTAAACCAAAGATTTTTGCTTTGGGGTACAACCTTCTCGATAAGCCGAAAATTTCATTTTTAATGGCTTTGGCCAATCCGGCTTTACGGTATTTTGGACTTACTACCAAACCACTGTTGGCCACGAATTGTCCGTGACTCCAGGTTTCGATGTAGCAAAATCCTGCCCATGAACCATCTTTGTGGAAAGCAATAACCGATTTGCCCTCTTGCATCTTGTTAGAGATGTATTCTGGCGAACGCTTTGCGATACCTGTACCACGTGCTTTCGCAGATTCGGCCATCTCGGTTACAATTTCTTCTGCAAATACACGATGTTCAGGAAGTGCAACCTGCACTATAAATTCGTTAATATCCATTCGTTTTCTAACGAAAAATTATTAGTATTCTTGTTAATTGGGTTTTTAGAGAGGATCAATTCCTCGTTACGTTTAGTTGAGTACTAAATACGTGGAGTAAAATTTTGCCGGCTTGTGGGGTAATAAAATACGGGCTGAAAACGATTAATAAACAAACTCTCACCAGCAACCAAATGGGCTGTGAAAACAGAAAGTTTATGTAAAAATTGTTTAATCATTTCCTGCGTATTAAAACGGCTTTAACTCTATTGAGGTGCAAAGGTTTAAATAAAAATCGAGTTACACAATATTATCCTCATTTTTTTATGCCTGGAGTTTAATTTTTTAAACTAATCTGACTTAATTCTACTTCAAGGCACACATTCATTTAAAACTAAAAAGCAATTGTTAAACAGATCGGATTAAATCGGGCCTGCCAATATTAACATTGTTAAAAATATCGGGCAAACTTTAACATCTGCTTAACATCATTTAACATCCTCCAATAGGCTTTAAAAGCAATATTTGTAGGCCTGTAGCGAAAGCTTTTCGGTTAACGTTTTATGATTACCCTTTAATATTTAAATCCAATTTCAAAAAGATGAAGAATTTTACTCCATTTAATCTCAAGTTTTTCCCCTTGTTTATTTTCGCTGTGCTAACCGTGCTAACTTCCTGCAAAAAAGAGGAGACAGATACAACGATTTCTTACTTAAGGGTGGTAAATGCCTCGCCTTCTTTGGCTACCTATAATGCCTATTTTAATGGTACTATGGTTAATTCGGCAGCACTACCCTTTGGTGGTTCGGCTTCTTACAGCTCTTACACACCTGGATCTTATAGTTTAAAATTTACAACCGCCAGCAGTGTCGAAAGCCTGCTCACCAAAACTGTAACCCTGGGCGTAAACACCTATTATTCTACTTACCTGATTAATAAGCCTGCAGCACTAGATACTTACACCCTTTCTGATGATTTGAGCATCACCGCTACCGATAAGGCTTATGTACGTTTCATCAATCTATCGCCTGATGCACCCGCTTTAGATTTGGCAAAAACCAGTGCTACCACATCTCTGGCTACCAATAAGGCTTATAAAACGGCAAGTGGTTTTACCACTGTAGATGCAGGAACTTATACCCTTGATGCCAAAGAAACATCTACAGGTACTGTTAAGACTACCTCGGCCAGTACCACCTTTGTAGCGGGCTATCATTACGATGTTATTTGCGGTGGACTGGTAACACCGGCAAACGATACGGAAAGAACTTTAAGTTTACTGGTTATACTAATCAAGTAAGCTTAATTTCTCTGCTAATAATTAAACGTCTTGTGTTTTACACGAGGCGTTTTTTGTTTTTATGCTGTTTTGACACCTGGCTTTAAATCCCAATAGCACGATTTATGTTTATTCAGGCAATTAATTAATGCTAAAATTAAAAAAAAGCAGCTCCCACAAAATTTAACACTTTCTTATTTAGAATTGTTCAAAATAATTTGGATTATCCAATTTTCTACCGTTATTTTGCGTCTCTTTAGAATTAATCCAAATAAATTTTAAAAAAGACTAATACGCATGCTCTCCCTTAAAAATGCATTGCACATCATTCTTTAAAATAATAAAATGAATAAAACCAGACTACTCGTATTAACCGCAGTGATGCTCCTAATCAATACCATTACTTTTGCACAACAATTCGCAACCATAAAAGGTACCGTTTCCACAGCTGATGGGAAGCCCGCTGCTTACATTTCTGTAGGTCTAAAAGGTAAAGGACTGGGTAACGTAACCAACGATAAAGGTTTATATGAAATTGCCAGGGTTAAGCCAGGTATTTATAACATTAGGGTTTCGGCTGTGGGAATGCAAAATCTCGAAAAAACCATTACCGTAGCTGCCGGCGAAAGCAAAGTGGTTGACTTTGTAATTAGCCAGAACGCTAACCAGTTGAACGAAATCAATATTAACCATGGCCGCACCAACCGTTATGTTACTAAAAAAAGTGAGTATGTATCGAAAATGCCACTTAACAATTTAGAAAACCCACAGGTTTACAATACAGTAGATAAAGCCATATTAGCCGACCAAATGGTTTTCTCGGTTGATGATGCCACCAGAAATATCCCCGGATTACAAAAAATGTGGGAACCTACCGGTCGTGGTGGAGACGGAGGTAGCTATTACAGTGTACGTGGATTCACTGCCCAATCGGCTTTAAGAAATGGTGTTGCCGGTTTGGTTACAGGTGGTATTGATGCTGTCAACCTCGAAAAACTGGAAGTGTTAAAAGGCCCTTCAGGCACTTTATTTGGCAGCGCTTTAACATCTTATGGAGGCGCGATTAACCGCGTAACTAAAAAACCATTTTTTACCACTGCGGGCGAAGTAAGCGTGGGTATGGGTAGTTCGGATTTTAGCCGTGTAAGCGTCGACTTTAACAAACCACTTGATAGCAACATCGCATTCAGGATAAACGCTGCCTATAATTACATCAACGATTTTCAAGGTGCAGGCTACGATAAAAGCTTTGCGATAGCGCCAAGCTTGCTATTTAAAATCACCAAAAAGTTAACGCTATCATTAGATGCCGAAATCTTTAATACACAAGGTACCGGTAAACAGGCATTCTTCTTTTATTATCCTACTTCAGCTTTGGGTGCTACATCTCCTGCTGAAACCAAACTGGATTATAACCAACCTTACCGCGGCGATGGATTATTAAATACTTCGAGAAGTACTAACTTTTTTGCTCAGGTAGATTATAAATTTTCAGATCATTTTACCTCAAGTACGATTTTTACCAGTAGCCACAGTTTTTCTAACGGTTATGGACCGTATTTTTACCTGTTGCCAGATAATGTAGTTACCGGGAATGCAGCAGATGCAGGCAAAAGCAATTACCTGGTAAGGGCCGATCAGTCTACAGAGCGCTCAAAAAGCCAGTTATATGGCGTACAGCAAAACTTCAATGCAGATTTTAACATCGGCAGCCTGCGCAACAGAACAGTTGTTGGATTCGATTTCTTCAGAAAAAGCCCAACTATCAATTTCAATGGCATTAACCAGTTTGATATCGTACCGCTTAACGTTGCCGGATTCGATTACAGCCAGTTTAATGGCAGTACGGTAGCACAACGCTATATTCAGCAAAATATGGCACCTCCATATATCGTAAATGTTAAAACCAATATTTATGGCGCCTACATTTCGGATGTATTGAATATTACCGATAAATTAATGGCATTGGCGGCGTTACGTTACGATTATTTCGACAATAAAGGCGGCCTTGAATACAGCCCTGTTGAGCCTTATGCACAGAAAGGATTTTCTCCAAAATTCGGTTTGGTTTATCAACCCATCAAAGATCAGGTTTCAATTTTTGCCAATTACCAAAACAGCTTTACCAATAAAGGCGCTTACCGTGCATTGGTTAATGGCTCACTTACCACAGCTATTGCCAAACTGGAACGTGCCAACCAAATTGAAGGTGGTGTTAAGTTAGATGCTTTTAATGGCAAATTGTCTTCTACCATCAGTTACTACAACATTAAAGTAGAAAATGTGTTGAGGGCCGATCCTAACGATCCGGCAAACGCACAAATACAAGACGGAACTCAGCTTAGCAAAGGTATTGAAGTCGACCTTATGGCCAACCCGGTTAATGGCTTAAATATTAACGCAGGTTTCGCTTATAACGATTCGAAATATACTGAAGCTGATGCAGATGTAATTAACAGAAGACCAGCTACTGCCATGTCGCCTTACCTGGCTAATTTCTTTATCAGCTATTGTTTTAGCGGAAACGCTTTAAATGGCCTTGGGTTCGGATTTGGCGGTAATTACGCCAGTGCTAACAAAATTGTAAACAGTGTAAGCATGGGTGTTTACACCTTGCCGTCGTATACTGTTTTAAATGCCTCAGCATTCTATGACCTTAAAAGAATCAGATTTTCTGCAAAGGTTGACAACCTAACTGATGAAAAGTACTGGATTGGCTACACCACTCAAAATCCTCAACGCTTAAGAACTTACGCCGGCAGTATTACTTATAAATTTTAATCCTCATCAGGAGAAATTGGATCAGATCAGTTTCTCTTGATTTAAAAACCGAAAACATGAAAACTAAAATTGCATTATTATTTTTCTTTATGGCCTTTAGCATCTCGGGGGCTTTTGCACATGCATTATGGATAGAAACCGCTGCCACTGGCAAAAAAGGCCAGGCCCAGGAAGTTAAAGTTTTCTTTGGCGAATATGAAAGCGGTGAGCCCGATTCGGCGGCCAAATGGTTCAGCAACCTTAAAGATTTTAAACTCGTTTTAACGGCGCCAAATGGCAAAACGCAGGTTTTAACTGCGTCGCCTGATGTACTTTTTTACAAAACCAGCTTTACGCCCGATCAGGATGGCACCTACAAACTTTCTGTGGTACACGAGGTAGCAACTGTTTACGAAAAAGCAAAAATCGAATATTATGCTTTTGCTGATGTAGCCGTAAGTACCCTGAAAATAAACACCAGCTTCCCTGCAGAAGCGGCTTTAACCATCAGACCAGATAAGCACGCTTTAAAGGCTGGAGAAAAAGCAATACACCAGTTAATTTACAAGAAAGCTCCCTTTGCAAACCAAAAATTAACGGTTGTTGGTCCGGATAAAAAAGGACAGCAAACAGAGACAGATGCTGCAGGTAAATTCACTTTCAACCCTACCACTAAAGGAAACTATTTTCTGGAGGCTTTTACAGAAGACAAAACCCCTGGAAAATTAAACGGAAAAGATTACGATAAAATCTGGCACCTGGTTACCTATACTACCCAGGCCAACTAAGGTATTTTATCAAAAAACTACTAACCAATTGACATTAAAACCGTCAATTGGTTCTTTATTAAATAAAGCTTAATGGCGCTAACAAAACCGGTACAGAAAAAAACAAATAAATCGCGACTCAGACGAATTAGTGATTGGCTGCACTTATGGTTGGGGATTGCCTCTGGCCTGGTAGTTTTTCACCTGGGTATTACCGGTTGTATTTTCGCCTTTCAAAAAGAAATCACCGAATTCATTCACAGGAAAGAGGTTTTTGTTGAAGTACCGGCCAACCGAAAAACGATTGCTTTAAGTACTTTAACAGCAACGGCTGAAAAAGCCCTGGGTGGCAAGAAAAAAATCACTTTCCTATCCAGCTACACCGAACCAGACAGGGCCTGGGAATTTGGCACCTACAAAGCCGGGAATCCAGATGCTTTTTGGTATTTCGATTCGATAGATTATTACGATCTGGTACTCATTAACCCGTATACGGGTAAGGTTACTTTGGTTGCCGATCACAAATACGAGTTCTTTGGCATCATTAAAATGCTACACTGGAGCTTTCTCATTAACCATCCCATCGGGCAGCAGATTGTAGGTTGGTCTACCATCATTTTTGTCTTTCTCTTAATCTCAGGAATGATTATGTGGTGGCCCAAAAATCTTAAAAAATCAAATTTCGACAAGAGCTTTAAGATCAAGTGGAAGGCTAAATTTAAACGTGTTAATTACGATATGCACAATGTACTGGGCTTTTATGTAATGATTATTTGCCTCATGCTGGCCTTAACCGGTTTGGTTTGGGCTTTCCAATGGTTCCAATCTACCGTTTATATAGTCGCCGCTAGAAGTACTACCCCGCCAAAACAACCCGAAGCAAAATCAGACTCTACCAAAACCATTACAGCTATCCCTTTCGACATAGCTTTCGAAACTGCTAAAAAAACTTTCAAAGATGCCGATCGCATTGGCATGTCACCTGCCGAAGGTGGAACAACGCCCATATATGCTACTGGATACAGGGGATCGGAAACTTACTGGAATTTTGATCTACTGCTGTTTGATCAGTACACTGGTAAATTGCTTGCCCGTAAAAACCAATCCGAAAAAAATGCCGGCGAAGCACTAATTGGCATGAATTACGACATCCACGTGGGCGCTATTTTAGGCCTCCCTGGAAAAATCATGGCCTTTTTTGCCAGTCTTATTGCAGCCAGCCTGCCTATAACCGGATTTATTATCTGGTGGGGCAAAAAGAAAAAGAAGAAAAATCCCGCAGTTGCGGAAAAACAAGCACACCTCTAATTTATTATAACATGAAATTTTTAAACCTGATTTTGGTGCTTAGCGGTATGATTACGCTTAACGCCAATGCACAAACAAAAGTTGATGCTCCGGAAGATAAACTGGAAAAAGATAGAAAAGCAATCAAATCACTGGCTGGCTTTTACAAAGTGAATTTCAATTATGGAGAAGTAACAGCACCTGATCCTAACTACCAGTTCAGCAAGCCTTACCGCAGCCACGCAAAAGAGTGGGCAGAAATTATTGTTGATGAGCCTAAAAGAATCGTTATTCAGCACATGCTGGCCATTGATGATACTACAGTGATTAAACACTGGCGCCAGGACTGGACTTACGAAGATCCGAACATTATGCTTTATACACAAGATAATGCCTGGAAAAAAGGCAGTTTCACGGCAGCCGATGTAAAAGGTAAATGGACACAAAAAGTTTATCAGGTAGATGATAGCCCACGTTACCAGGGTTTTGGAACCTGGAGTCACGTTGGTGGTCATGATGCCTGGTCGAGCGAAACCGATTCACCGCTGCCAAGAAGAGAATCTACTGTACGTAAAGATTATAATGTACTAACACGTGGCAGCCGGATTACCATTACCAAAGAAGGCTGGATGTTTGAGCAAGACAATAAAAAAGTAGTGCGTACGCCACAGGGCGATAAGTTATTGGCGGTTGAAAAAGGTTATGAAGAGTTTACCAAAATAGATCCTAAAACTTTTGCCTATGCACAAAAATGGTGGACAAGCCAGCAAAATTACTGGGCCGATGTACGTAACGTTTGGGCTGATGTTATCGGATCTGGCGATACCCTGAAAGTAAAAACCATGGCCAACGGCAAATTATTGTACGAAACACTTTTCAGTTTGGGAGATCAATCGGTTAAAGAAAAGTGGACCGCAGCTCAAAATAAAGAAAAGGTAAAAACAGCTTTGCAACCTTACTTAAGCAAGTAGAACAGATTGTTTATAGTATAATGGTTGATGGTTAATAGCAAGGGTCTGTTAACCATCAGCCATTTTTTGTTTAATGTTGGTCTGGATTTGTAATCCATATGAAGTGAAACGTGGATTTTTAATCCACCTGATGAATTATTTTATTTTGCTAAATTCAGACATGAAAAAACTCTGCTTTCTCCTCTTTTTATGCTTTGCTTTTAAAGGTTTCGCTCAAGATTCTACTTATACCCGGAACGTAATTAATACGCTTACCTCGAAGCAATTTTGGGGCAGAGGTTATACTAAAGACGGGATGAAAAAAGCTGCCAGTTACCTCGCAGACGCTTACAAAAAAATTGGTCTGTTACCCATGGGTTCTGGTTTTCAACAAGATTTTAATTTCCCCGTAAATACATTTCCTGGTAAGATGTTGGTTGAAATTAATGGAAAAAAACTGATTCCAGGTAAAGATTTTATCATCAACAACGAAAGCAAAGGGCTTAAAGAACGAGCTGTATTGCAAAAAATAGATAGCACAAAATATCAGGCCGGTCAGGGACTTCAACTGTTATTGAAGGATAAGCTAACCTGGTCTGTTGCAACAGAAGTAGCCACTACCACGACCATTCAGCTTAACAAAAAAAGCATAGGCAACACCCCCAAAGAAATTAATGTTGATATTGAAAACCAGTTAATCGAACGTTTTACCGCAGCCAATGTTTGCGGACTTGTAAAAGGAACGCAATATCCCGATTCAATTTTAATGATAACGGCACATTACGATCATTTGGGAGGCATGGGGGCAGATACCTATTTCCCAGGCGCAAACGACAATGCAGCTGGTGTGGCCACCCTGTTAAGTCTGGCTAAATATTACGCTGCAAACCCGCAGCCTTACAGCATTGGCTTTATTTGCTTCGCTGCCGAAGAAGCCGGATTACTGGGCTCGCGCTATTTTGTAGAAAATCCACTGGTGCCTTTAGCTAAAATCAAATTCCTGATTAATTTAGACCTGGTAGGTACGGGGGAAAAGGGAATGACGGTGGTAAATGCCAGCGTTTATCCCAAGGCTTTCACCAATCTGAATCAAATCAATGATGAACATCACTACATCAGTAAAATTAATCCTCGCGGAAAGGCTGCTAACAGCGATCACTATTTTTTTACTGAAAGTGGTGTACCTGCATTTTTTATCTACACCCAGGGAGGACCGGCAGCCTATCACGATGTGTTTGATGTAGCCGAAAATCTACCGCTTACCGAATACAACGATTTGTTTAAACTCATTGTAGGTTTTAATCAAAAACTAATGGAAACTAAATAAGTTAAGATTGCCATCCGATAGCTATCGGATCAAGCTGGCAATGACGATTACGGCTACATGGACTGCAAATTGTGCTCACACGACAAATTCTTATGTTGGGATAATATTATGAGCCTTTGGGATAATTAAATAGCACAGCTAACGCACACTAAGCATCTTTGAACCAACAAAAAACAACCCCGGTTCAAGATGAAAACTATAACAAAATTAAGCCTGGCATTATTGCTTTTAATTGGAATTTCAGTTAAATCAAATGCCCAAAATCAGATCGAAATTGTAATTGTAGGTTCGGCCCACGATAATTCTAAATCAACCCAAAATTTTCAGCTCATTGTTGATAAACTGAAGAACTTTAAACCAGACATGGTTTTTGGCGAATATTTGCCCCAAAGCGATTTTGCGAAGCTTGAAGCCGATAACTGGGCAAGAAAAGTGTTCGATAAAGGGCATAATTATATCGAGAAACGCAATCCGGAAAACGTTAAAAATTTATCGGCACAGATTAAAAAAGATAAAAAAGCCCTGGCATCATTTCCCTATTACCACCAAACACGCATGAACCTGGCCGTTAACTACGCCAAAAACTGGGATCGTGGAAATGCAGATTACCAGATTTTTGTACTCGAAAACTACATGAAAAACAGTTTTGGCGAAGAGGAACAGGCCGCCTACAATAAAATATTTGGAGGTACCGACTCGCTGAAAAAGTTTGGCTTTTACCGTGCTGGCAGCGAATATGTTAAAATCTATTTCCCGCTGATTTATCAGTTAAAACAAGAACAGATTTACAATATGGACTGCCAAACCTATGATAAACCCTGGAGCATCGCCTGGGCACAAACAGATTCCTTATCTCAAATATTGATCAAAAAGGCCAAAGCTGATAGTAGTTCAGCTGAAGCGGCAACCCTGAAAGCAATAGAAGCTTATTCGAGCTATACGCCTGAAGAAGAAAAGGCTTTTAACGCAGATGCCTATGCCGGAATGAATACGGTAAAATATGGCGTACTGGACGAAGCCTGGAATTTTTATGGTGGTCCACATTTTTATGGATACGCAGGTTTCCCAACAGAAAGCGTTAAAGCAATGATTGCCCAATGGACCTTAAGAAACAAAGGCATGTGTAAAAACATTATCGAACAGGCCAGGGCAAAAAAAGCCAAACGTGTTGTAGTTGGGGTTGGTGCTTCGCACCGCAAGTGGATGGAAGAGATTTTAGCTAAAAACCCAGACGTAAAAATCGTTAACTATAACGACCTGTAGTAGATTATTCAACAAGCTATAGGAGTGTCAGATAGCAATATCTGACACCACCTTAAATTTTACTGCAAAAACATTTCTGCCAGTAACTGATATGATTTGATCCGGTCTTCGAAATGTTCGGTAATGGTAACCGCCATTAATTCATCTACATCATAATCGGCGGCCAACTTACTCAGCCTTGCCTTAATCACCTCAGGCGTACCATAAATCATGCGGGGTTTATTCACGTTTATCCGTTCCTGCTCTGCAGGCGTATAGGTTAGGTGTTTAATATCTTCCCAGCCTGTTGAAGTTAAGCCCCCTCCTTTTTCCAGTTGTAGAAAGCGATAACTCATCAAAGCTTCCTGCTGTCTCACTTTTTCTTCATCTTCTGAGCAGAAAACAAAAAATGCCACATTATCAACCGGCTTCGCCAAATCAACCGATGGTTTAAAATGATCGCGGTAATATTGAACTGCCTGAGGTCCACCATGCGGATTAATGAAATGGGCAAAGGAAAAACCCAGACCAAAATGTGCGGCAAATACAGCGCTTTGTCCGCTGCTGCTCAATAGCCACTGTGTGGGTACGGTTTCCGAAATGGGAATTGCTTTTATCTTCGCCTGGATGCCCCCATCAGAAGTATCGTGCAGGTAATGTTGCAAATCACGTAATTGCTCCATAAAATCCTGCTCGCTCCAGTTATTAGATGGGTTTAACATCGAAGCGGTAATGCGATCGGTGCCTGGAGCTCTGCCCATGCCCAGATCGATCCGGTTTGGATGCATTACCTCCAGTAAACGGAAACTTTCTGCAACTTTTAATGCACTGTGATTAGGAAGCATAATACCTCCCGAACCGATACGCAAGGTTTTGGTATGGTTTGCCAGATGGGCAATTAATATCTCGGGTGTAGATCCTGCTAAACTGGTGGTATTGTGGTGCTCAGAAACCCAGAAACGATGGTAGCCTAACCGTTCGGTTTCTTGTGCCAGCAAGGTAGTTTCTTCAATTGCCCCGCGCGCGGTAACACCTTTGCGCACCGGCGACTGATCTAAAACGCTTAATTTAATTTTAGTACTGCTCATTTCAACAAATGTAACAGACGGCTATTTCAATTAATCAATGCGAAAGGCTTTATGACTTTAAAATTATTGCCCCAGTGTCAATTTTACCAAATACTGATCTTCGCCATCATCAAAAATAATTTCGCAATCCCAACCGGTTTCTGAGGCTATCGATTTAATGGTTTCTTCATCTATATAAATCCAGTTAAACCAGTTTCCTTTTTCTCCCTTATACTCATACTGGTAAGAAACCTCACCATAGTATTGGTTTTGAGGCTTTGGCATGCCTTCATACAGATAAGCAATATCCGATGAATCGAAAATTACCTGTCCGCCTGGATTAAGCAAGTTTTTTATCTTACTCAGAAAATCTTTAAAACCGGGCAAAGTACCCGTAAGGCCAATACCGTTCATCAACATTAAAATGGTATCGAATTTTTCCTGGTAAGTAAAAATATCCTGTACCAATGCTTTTTTTACGCCACGGTCTTTCATGATATTTACCGCAGCTTCCGAAATGTCAATAGCAGTAACATCGATATTGAAGGCCTGCAACAACAGGGCATGGCTCCCCACTCCTGCTCCAATATCCAAAACCTTTCCTGTACACATGTGCAGAGCCTGCAGTTCTAAAACCGGCATGTCTTCATCATCGCGAAAGAAAAATTCTAAAGGCATTTCCTCTGCTTCGCCATAAGAGTTATGCAACCATAAGGTATCGGCTTCGCCGGTTCTGTAAATATCAGTAAGCGCTTTACCAAAAACATCCATGGGGCAAAGATAGGTAGGAAAGCTGAAAGACTAAATAAAAGTTAGTCGAAAGGTTAGTCGGGATTTGTAATCCCGACTTATGAACCCAGGATTTTAAATCCTGATATAAATTTAACTAAGGTCTGGATTTTAAATCCAGACCAACAGGAGGCTGATCTAGACCAGCCAAGATTAATTAATATCAAATACCTGATGATATTCTGGTATAGCTACATGTTTAAAGCCGTGCTCTTTTAACCGGGTGGCAAAATGTTGTTGCACCTCATATTCTCCATGTACCAAAAACAATTGCTTCACTTTTGCAGGATCCTGGGCAGATAAGAAACGTAACAAATCTTCATAATCGCCATGGGCGCTCATCGATTTTATGGCACGTACTTCGGCTTTAACTTCGTATTTATCTCTAAAAATATCTACTACTTTTTGTCCAGCAATTAATTTTCCGCCCAAAGAATTTGGCTCGCAATAGCCCACCATTAAAATGGTATTTTTAGCATTGCCAATATTATTGCGGATATGGTGCTTTACCCGACCGGCCTCAGCCATACCAGAGGCAGAAATAATTACACATGGCCTTGGATCTTCGTTCAAAGCCTTCGATTCCTCTACGCTTTCGATAAAACGCAAACCTTTAAATGCAAAAACATCGTGATCAATCTTTAGCGTTTCTTTAACCCCGTTATTATATACTTCGGGATGGTTTTTCAGAATTTCAGTTGCTTTTGACGATAGCGGACTATCCACGTAATAAGGCACTTGAGGTAGTTTCCCTTTTAGTTCCAATCCGTTTAAAGCATAAAGCAACTCTTGCGTACGCCCAACAGCAAATGCAGGAATAATTACCTTACCTTTTTTAATGTTGCAGGTATTGTTAATGATTTCCAGCAGCATATTTTCGATTGGATCGAGATCTTGGTGCAGCGAATCGCCATAGGTAGATTCCATTAAAATGTAATCAGCCTGATCAAATTGTTGCGGGCTTTTTAAAAGCAAATCGCCATAGCGGCCTACATCTCCTGAAAAGGTAATCCGCGTTGGCTTTCCATCTTCGGTAATGGTTAAGTGCACTGCTGCACTTCCTAAAATATGGCCTGCATCTGTAAACTTTAAGCGGATACCAGGCACAATTTCGAAATCTTCTTCGTACTCCACAATTTTCATCTGGCTTACTGCTTGCACAACATCATCTTCAGTATAAAGGGCCTCTTCCATTTCTTCACCATGGCGCAGGTGGCGGTTGGCAAATTCAGCATCCTGCTCCTGTATTTTGGCCGAATCCATCATTAAAATACGGGCAAGATCCATCGTGGCTGAAGTACAAAAAATATTTCCGCTAAAACCTTCAGCAACCAGTTTGGGTAATAAACCGCAATGATCAATGTGTGCATGCGACAAGATCATGTAAGTAACCTTTTTAGCATCGAAGCCAAAATAGTCGTTCAGTTTATCGGTAACGTGCCCCATTCCCTGGAAAAGGCCACAATCTAATAGTATTTGGGTATCGTTTTTTAGGGTAATAAGGTGCTTACTCCCCGTAACAGTACGGGCAGCACCATGAAAAGCAATTTTCATTTAGGTGGTGGTTAATATTATACAAGAATAAAAATGCCGGATATTTCCGGCACTTCCAATTCTTTAAGCATTTATTTCTGCTATTTTATCTTTAACCTTATCGGCAGCATCTGTAGCTTTACCAGCCAGGCCTGCGAGTTTATCTTTTGAGGCATCTAAAAGATCGGCGAAAAAGTCTGATACTTTGCCCTTAAGATCGCTGGTCGAATCTGATGATAATGCCAATGCGATGGTTGCTCCTAATGCTGCTCCGGCTAAAACGCCTACTATAATTTTTGTCTCTTTTTTCATGATATTAGTGATTTACTTATTAAACATATTTAGCGAAAAGGTGTTTTAATTTTTTTAATCTACAGAGTTTCAAACAAAAACCAATCCACAATGAAAAGCATATTCTTTATAGATTTAGACAATACCATTTACTTTACCAAACCAAACGAAGAACAGCTAATGGGCGAACTGTATCGTTTTTTAGAAAAACAAAATCTTGGAATCAGTAATGAAGCTTTCGCACTTGCCAAACAGGAAATGCTGCGTACTCCTTTTCAAAAAGTAGCTAAAAAATATGGTTTCAGGGAAGAAGCGATGCCTGCCGTACTGACTTATTTGCAGAACAGGGAAGTAACGCAACCCTTAAAACCCAGCGATGATTATCCCTTTATCAAGAATTTAAAGGGCCAGAAATTTATTGTAACCGCAGGCTTTACCAAACAGCAAAATTCAAAAGTAAAAATGCTGGGTATTGCTGCCGATTTCGATTCTGTTTATGTGGTTGATGTATCGGTAAGCAATAAAAAGGAGGCCTTTCAGCAACTCATTGATAAACATAAGTTAAACAAAGCCGATATTTTAATTATAGGAGATGATGCCGAATCGGAAATCAGGTTTGGCCTGGAGCTCGGTATCGATACTTTTCTGCTCGATCCCGAAAACATGCATCCTGATGCGCCAAGTACCTTTCGGGGAATTAATTTGAGTAGTTTGCCAGCTGCTGCGGGGCAATGATTCAGCGCTAATTTTTAGTACCACGAAAGGTGAACTAATATTTTACGGTAGATTATTACCATATTAGTCTAAATTTATTTTTTGCACTTAATTAAAAATACTTAGTTTTATCTTACAGTGAAACTAAAAAATGGCGATTAAACCTCTTCCAAATGAAAAAGAATTGCTTCTTGAAATAGCAAGGGGTGATGGGATTGCCTTTGCCGAAATGTTTCGTGCTTACCATGGTCCTTTAGTCAAATATATTTATACTTTGCTTGAATCGGTAGAGATCTGTGAGGAGATTGTACAGGATGTATTTTTGAAAGTATGGGAAAACAGAGCAACATTACCTAAACTGGACAAGTTTACTGCTTATCTTTTTATTGTAACGCGTAATTATACCATCAGTGCTATTCGCCAAATGGCGAAGCACAAAAAACATAGCCAACTATATGCAGAAGAAGTATTAAACCTTAATGATGGTGAAGAAGTTTTTAATGTAGATCAGGAATATCAGCATATCCTTAACAAAGCTATTGCAGAACTACCTCCTTCTCAGCAAAGGGTATTGCAACTGCGCCAGCAGGGGCTTAAAAGCCGAGAAATTGCCGGAGAAATGGGAATATCTATTGAATCTGTAAAAAAATATCAGCAATGGGCTACCAAATCAGTATCTAAATTTCTAAAACTGCATGCCGCGGTAACCATTTCTATTATTCTGAGCATAAATTGAGGCTTTTCCGCCCGGCTTTATTTTTTTTTATTTTTTTATATCCCGTTTTCTGTTTCTCTGCGTCTTTAGTTAAGATTCGCCAGAAATCTTAACCAAATATGACTGAAAACCAGAGATTGAATTTTTTATTCAATCGGCAATTGCAGCACCTAAATTCTACTGAAGAAAAGGAAGAATTTTTACTGCTAATGGCCGATCCCATAAATGAAGAGCAGGTTAAACAATTGCTTAACAGCTACTGGGAAGAGTTTGATGAAAATGAATTTAGTCCGGCTGTTTTCCTGTTTGGTGATGGGGAAGAAATTCTCTCAAAAATACAAAGTAAAAATATTTATTCTTTACCAAAAGCTCAGCGAAAGCCTAAACTCTGGATAGGAATTGCTGCTACATTGGCGATCATTATATTCGGTGCCAGCCTGTTCTATTTAAAGCAAAATGCTGGTTTGGCCGATACAAAGGCATACATTAAACCGGGTTCAACAGGCGCAACGCTTAAACTGGCAAACGGCAAAACAATTAAATTATCTGCAGCAGTAAATGGTGAACTTGCAAATGAAGCTGGTGTAACCATTACCAAAACTACAAACGGCCAATTGGTTTATGAAATAAAAGGAACAACAAGTTCTGATCAAATTAATACGCTCTCTACCAGCAATGGGGAAACCTATCAGGTTCGTTTGCCTGATGGGTCCCTGGTTTGGTTAAACTCTGCATCCAGTCTTTCTTACAGCACGGCTTTGGTTCACTCCGGAAAACGCTCAGTTAACCTGGTTGGAGAAGCGTATTTTGAAATCGCAAAAGACAAAAAACATCCCTTTATTGTTAAAACCGGTAACCAAGAAGTGGAAGTATTGGGTACGCATTTTAATGTAAATGCCTACGAAAATGAATCAAAAGCAAAAACGACATTGCTGGAGGGAAGTGTTAAAGTTAAAAATAAAGCGAATCAAAAAACTATTATCCCCGGAGAGCAGGCAATAGTGAATGGAGAAGATATTTCGGTGGAAAAAGTAAACACAGGATATGCAGTAGACTGGAAAAACGGAGTTTTCCGGTTTACCAATAAAACACTCGAGGCAGGTATGCTTGAAGTTGCCAGATGGTATAACGTGCAAGTAATTTATAAGCGACCGGAACTGAAAAATGAGATACTGGGGGGCAGGATTTCCAAATACACAAGTATTACACAGGTATTGAAAAAAATGGCAATAACCGGGGCATTCAGCTTTACGGTAAAAGGCAGGGAAATCATTGTAGAATAATAAGAACCAATTAATTATTATATCAATTAAAAACCAAACATGAAGAAATCAGATTACCATTAACAGAAAAACCCTTTCAGGTAAGGTTAAAATAAAAACTGGAAGTGCGACCAACACTTCCAGCAAACGACTTGCCTGAGTAAAACTAGCTTGCGAACTATTTTTTTGACCTAAAACAAGACAAACCAAATGTATAAATTTTACCTAAGAATATTAGGCGTCTATTCCTGTATACCTAAAATCCTGCGAATTATGAAATTAACGACGTTATTACTCACTGTAACGATCATGCAGGTCAGTGCTGTCAGCTACGCACAAAGACTAACATTTAAACAACGAAACGTGAGTATCGCCCGGATATTTGAAGAGATTGAAAAGCAAACGGGTTACGATGTTTTCTATCTTCCAAAAGTATTAAAAACAAGCCGCACCATCGATGCTGATTTTAATAATACCTCATTAGATCAGGTAATGAAAACCTGCCTGATGAACCAGCAGCTGGCATTTACGATTGATGAGCGAACAATCGTAATCACAAAAAAAGAACAGCCAGTGCCCGATCAAAGGCCCACAATTCCCAAGCCCGTTCTTGAACAGGCGAAGTATAAAGTTAACGGAACAGTTAAGGATGAATTAGGTGCGCCCCTCCCAAATGTTACGGTACGTGTAATGCATACCAAAAATGGCATACAAACAAATTTAAATGGTAAATATGCTATTGATGTAGAAGCGACTGACACACTTGAATTTTTATACGTTGGGTATAAACGGGCAGAAGTAGCAGTACGAAACAGAGTGGATATTGACATTACACTGGAGCCTGAATCAGGAAGTTTGAACGAAATCGCCGTTATTGGTTTCGGACGACAGAAAAAGGTGAGTGTGGTAGGGGCCCAGGCCACTATTAAACCCGAAGAGCTAAAAGTCCCTGTAAGGGATTTAACAAGCGCACTGGCCGGACGTCTTGCAGGGGTAGTATCCACACAACGCGGTGGGGCACCGGGCGCAGATGGAGCCAATATTTTTATCCGTGGTATTGCAACTTTTGCCAGTAGCCCCCAATCGCCCTTACTCGTTGTAGATGGTGTTCCGGACAGGCCAATCAATAATATTGATCCTGAGGATGTAGAAAGTTTCACCATTTTAAAAGATGCAACAGCTACCGCCGTATACGGTACCAGAGGTGCTAATGGCGTAATCCTCATTAATACCAAAAAAGGTAAAATCGGAAAACCCAATATCAATGTGGAGTTAAACAGTTCGCGCTCAAAATTTACGGAGCTTCCGGATTTTATAGATGCGCCTACTTTTATGAATTTGTATAATGAGAGTTTATCAACCAGGGGAAGAACACCACAATATGATCCCGCTGTTATCGCGAAGCACGCCAGCGGGGAAGATCCTGATTTATACCCTAATGTAAACTGGTACGATTATTTGTTTAACGATTTTTCGAGTGCCAGCAGAGCAAACCTGAATGTAAGCGGTGGCGTAGATGCAGCAAAATATTATGTATCGGCTGGTTATTATACAGAGAAAGGCATGTTTAAACAGGCTGAAGCACAATCATTCAATTCGACCCTAAAGCTAGACCGTTTTAATTTTAACAGTAATGTAAGTGTTAAGGTAACCAAAAGCACCAACCTTGAACTCGGAATTAACGGATTTATTACCAATTATAATACACCTTCAGCTGGTGTAAATGCAATTTTCGATTATGCTACACAACAGGCACCGCATGTGGTACCTCCAATATATTCAAATGGCCAGTGGCCTAAATACCCAGGTGTTCCGTTCAATCCCTACTACTACCTAGTTGCCAATGGCTATTCAAACACTTATTCAAATACTGTTAGAAGTAACATCAAAGTAATCCAGGAACTGGATTTCTTAACCAAAGGCTTATCTTTTTCAACCATGTTTGCTTTTGACGCTGTTAACGGAAGCAGTTTAACCCGGTCAAGAACCTTGCAATCTTATCTGGCCACAGGCCGCGATGCAAATGGCAAATTGATTACCAGAATTGCTGAAACAGGTTCAGATGTACTGGGTTTTTCGGCTGACAGGAATAGCAACAGAAGATTTTATACCGAAACCTCTCTCAATTATTCTAGAAAATTTGGCAGTCATGATGTTTCAGGTCTATTGCTTTTCAATCAATCCGATTACGTAAATGGAAATGCAACCGATTTGATTAGCTCTATACCTTTCAGGCAGCGTAGTCTGGTAGGAAGGGTTAATTACGGTTATAAAGACAAGTATTTTATTGAGACTAACTTTGGTTATTCAGGATCGGAAAACTTTGTTCCCAGCAAACGTTTTGGATTCTTCCCTTCAGTGGGTGCAGGCTGGGTAGCTTCAAATGAAAAGCTTTTTGAGCCGGTTAAAGACGTCGTATCCTATCTGAAAGTCCGTTATACCTATGGTCTTACAGGTAATAGTAATACCGGTTCACGCTTTTTATTCTTATCTACCTTAGGCGATGCATTTTCGTACACTTTTGGTATTCCGGGAGCTGACAGGGCTTATACAGGTTACCAGGAAAGCCGCATTGGCAGTGAAGTACAATGGGAAACCGGTTTCAGGCACAACCTCGGTGTTGAGATTAATTTCTTAAAGGATGATCTTCAATTGATTGTTGAGTTGTTCAAAGAGAAAAGAAACGACATCTTACTTCAAAACTATACCATTCCTTACATTTCGGGTTTTACAAATGCTAATATTCCTTACGTAAATGTGGGTAAAACAGCAAACCGAGGTATCGATGTGACTTTAAGTTACAATAAAAGCTTCAGAGATGGATTTGTAACCTTCAGGGGAACCTTCAATATGAATGAAAACAAGAACATTTTTGATGGTTTACCACCATGGCAATACTCGTGGCTTAACCGTACCGGTCATGCTATCGGGCAGCGTTTTGGTTACGTAGCCATGGGATTATTTAAAGACCAGAATGAAATCGATAATGCGCCTACACAGGCAGGCGATGTACGTCCTGGCGATATCCGCTATAAAGATTTGAACGGAGATGGGATTATTTCTTCATTTGACCAGCAAGCTATTGGTTACGGCAGTACCCCAAGAATTTTATATGGTTTAAACGTTGGCGCAGGCTACAAAGGATTTGATTTTGTACTTTTTTTCCAGGGAGCAGGCCAGGTTGATTTCAGTTACAATGGTGGTACTGGCACAACGCCTTTCTCTCAGGGGGCTACTTTCGGTAACATGTACTCTAAAGTTACTGATCGCTGGACAGTAGATAACCCTAATCCAAATGCGTTTTATCCACGTCTATCTACCAATCAGGATGTTACCACAAACTATTACTCAAGTACCTGGTGGGTTAAGCGTGCAGATTACATCCGCTTGAAAAGTGCCGAAGTGGGTTATACTTTTGGTATAAAAGCATTGAGTAAAGTTGCTATTAAAAAACTGAGGATTTATGCCAATGGCACCAATCTGTTAACCTTTTCAAAATGGAAATTTTGGGACCCGGAACTGGGCGATGGCCGAGGGGCATCTTATCCAAACATTTCAACTTTCAACTTAGGTTTACGTGCTAATTTTAACTAATTATGAAAAACACATTCGCAAAAAAAATAATTCTGGCGCTATTCATACCATTCCTTTTTATACCTATAAGCTGTAAAAAGGGATATTTTGATACTGTACCAGATAATATCAATACTATAGATAAAGTATTTTCGAACAGGGCCAATACCGAACGCTGGTTCTTTGGCCTGTATGCTGGTATACAGGATATATGGGACCAGCCTTATGGTTATCAGTATGCCGGCATCAGCGATGAGCTGGAGTATGCCAACTGGGGCACCGGTAATGCCTTAACCATCAATTCGGGGGCGGTTACCAGCGACAACTCACCAACCCGTTTCGAAACCTACTATCAATTGATCCGGAACATTAATATTTTTCTGGAAAGGGTTGATGAGTGTAAAGAGCTTTTGGAACAACAGAATGGCGAATCTATTGTGAAAGAATATAAAGGAGAAGCACGTTTTTTAAGGGCCTATTACCACTGGTTACTCATGAAAGAAGTAGGACCCGCGGCCATAGCTCCCTTAGTTTCAGGTTTACCCAATGATAACTTTCAAATTCCAAGAAGTTCCTGGGATGAATGCATAAAGTTTGTGATGAATGAAATGCGTGCATCAGAAGCCAGCCTGACAAGCTTACACCTTACAGGCTCCAACACCGTTGATGATTATCAGGTAGGCCGGATTACAATACCCATAGCCGCAGCAATCGAAGCGCAGGTTTTACTGGCACATGCCAGCCCATTGTTTAACGGAAATGCAGAATTTGCCGACTGGAAGAACTTTGACGGGAAACAATTATTTAACCAGACTTATGATCCTGCACGCTGGCAGGCTGCAGCTGAGGCCATGAAAAGAGCCATTGATTTGAATGTAGCCCAGGGCCGTAAACTATTCATTAAACCCAATGCCAATTTATTTCTTCAAGGGTTTAATTCGACCAGGGATATGTTTTGGGATGGCTGGAAAGAAGAAGGTATTTGGTTAAGAAGAGCGAATAACGTATACTCCTGGGCTCAGCATAGTGCGCCGAAAAACTCCCTTTCAGGTAATGGCTGGAACGGTATTGGTGTACTGCAGGAACTTGTTGATGATTTCAGAATGGCAGATGGCCGTGGCATAAAAGAAACGCCTTCCTATAGCGAAACAACTTTTACCAATACGGCAACCCCTTATTATTCTAGCGGCACAAATAACATGTATGTTGGAAGAGAACCGCGTTTTTATGTAGACGTAACCTTTAGTGGTGCTACAATACCAGTTGTACCTGCTGCTGGGCAAACCTATGTTACTTATTTTTCTACCTCACCATCGGGCAAAAAAGCAAATGCCAGAGATTATCCAAAAACAGGATATACTGCCAGAAAAAATATCCATCCAAATACTAATTTAAGTACCGGAAGTAACCCTGCCCGTCCGGCTATGTTAATCAGAATGGCCGAATTGTATTTAAGTTATGCCGAGGCATTAAATGAATCGCAGCCTGGCCATGCCGATGTACTAAAATACCTGAATGATGTGCGCACACGTGCAGGCATCCCCGAAATTCCGGCCGATCTTGGCCAGATAGAAATGCGTAAGCAAATCCGTCTGGAAAGGCGAATTGAACTCTGTTATGAGTCAGGCCTCAGGTTTTGGGACGTACGCCGTTGGAAAATCCCTAACGAAGCAGGGTCTAAGCAAGGTGGCGATTTTTATGGTATGAACATGGATGCAGGTACATCTTTGTCTGACCCAACCTTTTATAAACGGGTTGTTGCAACCACCAGGGTGCAATGGCAACGTAAATTTTATTTCCTTCCTTACCGTCAAAATGAAATGGACAGAAACAAACAAATTGTTCAGCTTCCGGGCTACTAACCTAAAACGATGTTATCATGAAATTATATAAAATATTATCCTGTATCATAGCTGTGCTTACAGTTATGGGTGCTTGTAAGAAAGAAGAGGGGTATCTTGAAAAATCAGATACAAAAGAAAATGCATTGGTTTATGTTTCCAGACAAGCCAATGCACAAAAAATAACCGTTTATCCGGCAAAGGATACAGTTATATCCTACGATTTTGGTGCATCTTTCGCAGCTGTAGGTTTGCCGTTAAACAATATTGGAGTAAAATTTAAGGTTGATGATAAGGCCTTTGATAGTGTAAATGTTGTGCGTACCAGTCAAAACCTTAGCCCATATATAAAACTCCCCGAAAGTGCTTACACGATCAGCGGACTGGACGTAACCATAGCAGGCGGAGCAATAACTTCCAACCTGGTTTCCTTAAAATATAATGCTAAGAACCTGGATCCCAACAAAGCATATATGTTGCCGATTAGTATTATTGATGCTTCCGGATACAAGATCAATCCTTTGTTAAAAACAATGTTTATTACCACAGTGAAGTACAAGGCACCTGAGATTATTGCAGACAGAACAGGCTGGGCTATTACTGCCTCAACCACCCAGGCTGGTGATGGATCACTTGCCAGTGTACTTGATGGCGATCTGGCAACTTTCTGGCATTCGCAATATTCACCTGTAGCCTCATCATACCCGCATTGGATACAGGTAGATATGCTTGCGTTAACCAATGTTACCAGCATCTCTATGGCTCCCCGCAACAATAACAATACAGGATTTACCAAATTTAACCTGAAAGGAAGTGTTGATGGAACTGTTTGGACTGATCTTTTAACAGCAAAAACCATGGATCCGAATTTAAAAGCTTTACAGAACTATGAGCTCGATGCCCCTACCAAAGTAAGGTTCCTGAAGCTGGAAATGACCGAAGGGCCTCAGTCTTATACGCACCTGGCAGAATTTCAGGTTTTTAAAGTAAAATAAATATGGGTTGATGATAGAGCTATCTTCTTAAATCCATTTGAATAAGCATCAGCCCTAAATAATAAAAAAGTCCCGGTTTGCACCGGGACTTTTTCTATTTATCCTCTGCCACCTCTTGATGGTCTTCCGCCTTCAGAACCGCTTCTTTCTCCGCCACCACCACGTTGTTGTGGAGCTTCCATTCTTCTTTGTTCCTGACGTTGTTGCATTTGCTGTTGTTGCTGTGCCCTTTGTTGTTGTACCTGAGCATCACGCTGTGCACGTTCCTGCTGTTGCTGCTGTGCACGTTGTTGCTGCATTTGCTCATTGCGTTGCTGTTGCATCTGTGCATCACGTTGAGCCCTTTCTTGTTGTTGTTGGGCACGTTGTTGTTGCATTTGCTCATTACGCTGCTGCTGCATCTGTGCATCACGTTGTGTCCTTTCCTGTTGCTGTTGTGCACGTTGTTGCTGCATTTGCTCATTACGTTGTTGTTGCATCTGCGCATCGCGTTGCACCCTTTCCTGTTGTTGTTGGGCACGTTGCTGTTGCAATTGGCCATCGCGCTGAGCACGCTCTTGCTGCTGTTGTTGCACACGTTGCTGATCGGCCTGTCCGCGTTGCTGCATTTGTATATCACGTTGGGCACGTTGCTGGTCCTGACTCATACGGTCCTGATTACGCTGTTGACGCATCTGCTCAAAACGTTGTTGCTGCTCCTGACTTCTGTCTGGGTTAGACTGGCCATTTCTGCCATCTATGCCATTTGCACCATTTCTGCTTATCCTTCCGTTCCCATCTCTGTTGTAAGCTTCACCTCTGTTATTATTAGGCTGGTTATCCCTGCCAACATTGTTATCGTTGCGTCTATCAGGTTGTCCTATACGATTGTTATCATTTCTTGATCCAAAACGGTTGTCGTTATTGTTGCCATTGCGTTGCTCACGCGTAGCATAACCTTCATTTCTGCCGTTTCTGCTGATACCTGCATTGCCTTGTTCAAATCTTCTTGGTGCTGCATTACGGTTATCAACCTGGTTACGTTCTGGTCTTGGTCTGTAAATAGATACTTCTCTGCCTCCTACCCGGCTTGCACCTGGTCTGTTGCTTTGCGCATACCTGTAAACAGTTACATCGCGATTAGTTGCCCTTCTGATATCTTCAATCCTTGGTCCACCATAGTAACTTCTTCTGTTGTACACATAAGTGTTGTTAATGATTGTGGTGTTACGGATGTACACATTGTTACGACCATAATCATAACGCGGGAAACTACTGATATAAATATTACGTTGTGGAATAAAGTTCCAGCAGAACTCTGGCACTACATAACGGCGGCCGAAGCTTAAATTGATACTGATAGTTGGTGCCATAGGTGCCCAGCCGTAATAACCATCACCACTTCTCCAGTCAACCCATGCTGGTCCCCAGGTTGTATCCGGTAACCAGATCCATTGTCTGTAACTGTTAATTACCCAGCGGCCATAGTGAAAAGGTGCCCAGCCCCAATCGTAATTAGAAACCCAGGTATTTCCATACTCAGTCATAGCCCAGCGGCCATTGCTATAGTAAGGACGGAATTCGCTCTGGTCTACATCCGGACGCCAAACATAACCATATTGCGGGTCTTGTATCCAGGTACCATAGGGCGAAAGCTCATCGTAGAAAGTTTGTAAAGAAATATTGCCAGTGCTATAGCCATCGTCCTGGTAATCGTTCTGGTAGTCTTGTGCCCTGACAAGGGTAGTGGTTCCGGCAAGGAGCCCAAAAAGCCCCAGCACAAGTGCCGTAAATTTCAGTGTTTTCATTTGTGTGTTTTATTTTAATAACCTAATGTGTGTGTATCAATTAGAGCACCAAAAATTTAGAAAGTTTAATATGCATGCATAGTTTCCGTATTTTCCTGCAAATATTGCCCTGCAGCGCATATTTAACTATTATTTAACGTTTTAAGCAAAGTTTAATTGTGCAGAAAATAAGTCAGTTAGAAATAAAATTTGCTACACCTGTGCTTACAAAAGAGATTATATTGCAATGGACTTAAACTTTAAAACTTAAATCCTATTTATTGTAAGTATTTTTGCAACATGCAAAACGGCACTTTATACCTGATTCCGGTACCGCTGGCTGAAGAGGCAGCACATAAAACTTTCACCCCTTATCTGGTTGATACGATTAACCAGATCGACACTTATATTGTAGAAAACAGCAAAACAGCCCGCCGCTTTTTAAAGGAAGCCGGATTGAAAACCCCGCAAAAGGACTTAATTGTTCACGACTATGGAAAACATAACCGCAACGATTTAGGTCAGTTTTTTACTGAGCTTACTGCAGGTAAAGATGTTGGTTTAATGAGCGAAGCCGGTTGCCCGGGCATTGCCGATCCCGGAGCGGATATTGTTGCAGAAGCACACAAGCGCGGTATAAAAGTAGTACCATTGGTAGGCCCAAGTTCTATCTTGCTGGCATTAATGGCATCAGGCTTTAACGGCCAAAGCTTTGCTTTTTGGGGTTATTTGCCAATTGATAAGGAACAACGTACCAAAAGAATTAAAGATTTAGATTTATCGGCCAGCCGTTATAAACAAACCCAGATTTTTATCGAAACACCTTTCCGCAATAACCAGTTGTTTGAAGAGGTTTTAAAAAGCTGCAAACCCAATACCCAGGTTTGTGTAGCCTGCAACCTGACTGGCGAAGATGAATTTATTAAAACCCAAAGCGTTTATAACTGGCGCAAAGAGGAAATTGATTTGCATAAAAAACCAACTATATTTTTGTTGTATTAATTGGGTTAATCGTTCATTAGTCATTGGTTTATTGGTATTGCAAACTGCCTTTGTAAACTGGTTAACCGGTTAATTGTTTAATCGGTTAATTGGAGCCAAACTTGGTTATTGTTAACTGAAAACTGTATACTGACTGAAAGCTTTTCTCTAAAAAAACAAAACATATTGCAAAACGAGCGGTTATTATAATAACGCTCAGCAATATGGTTACACTAAATTTAAGCGTTATGAAAAACACGGGCACACCAAAAAATAACCCAACCGTACAGGGAAGTTCAATTGCCGACAGGGCTAATCACGATGTTAAAACCGATAAAAAAATACAGGGAATAACCAATGGCGGTGGCCAAAGGTCCGACCAGACTTCCAATAAAGACAATCAGCGGAAGTACGACAACAAGAAATAAAAAAATGCGGATGATCTTCAAATCATCCGCATTTTTTATCACTAATCTATTTTTCTGACAGAACAAAAATTCCTTATTTGGCCATCACATTATAAAAATTATAATCCGTCATAGGTGCACCGGTAATGCCTAAATTGTGACATATGGTTATAATCTGTCCACGGTGGTAAGTACTGTGGTTAAACACATGCATTACATATTCAAAGTTCTGAAAATCGCTGGTAAACCAGGGGCTCTGAATTGGTGTATTTTCCTCAAGCCTGCTTTCGCTTAATGCGGTAACGTACACCGCAAGATTTTCCGACTGTTTTAGCAAATCATCAAAGACATTATTCAGACTTCCATACTCGCGAAATTCAAATTCGGTTTTACTTAAAATTGAATACCAATACTCCTGCGTTTGTAAGATATGGGCTAAGGTTAATTTTACACTTTTAAAGCTCGATAAAACTTCTTGTTCCAGTAAATGTTCCGGATGGTTTTTTAACCAGTTTACCAAGGCTAAATTGGCCCAGAAATTATAGTTAGCATAATTTTTCATTAAATAAACAAGAGAAGTTTCTTCTTTTGTTTCAGCGAATAATGGTTCTTGTATCATATCTTTTTGCTTTAGTTACACAAAGAAACTACACCCCACTGACAACCCTATGGCAGTGTAGTTTTTACACAAAAAATATTTTTGAAAATTATTTACCAGCCTGTAAAAATCTTTTAAAGAAGTCTTCAAAAACAATATAAACATACAAAATATAATAAACTAAAAATATACTTGTGTAAATTTTAAAATACAATAACGATTTTAACCTAGCTACAGCACTGCAAGATTCAGTTTTCGTGTAAAATTCTGCCACAGTCAAATTCCAATGTAACAAGTTGTGTTACATTTGTTTTGTTACCGAAACAACTAACTTATTATTTATGAAAAAATTAATTCAAACTATCGCTGTGGCAGCGATGATGACCCTTGTAATCGTATCGTGTAAGAAAAACCAGGAAACGATAACCGACGAACCACAGGCAACCGTAAAAAATGCAGACAAAGTTTTGCAATACATTAAAGATCTGGGCTTCCCGGCCGAAAGTATTGTAGATAACGGAAGCGAATTTGTGGTGGAAGAAGACATCCTGTTTCCGAAAGACATGGTAGTCCCTTTTGTTACTGAAGGGCTAAAAACGGAGCAATATTACACAGGGAGCATTGTTAACAGCACCAAAAAGCTAAACATCAGGGTTTTTATAGATCCTTCTATGACCTCAATGACCAGCGAAATTAACAGTGGTATTGCCCAATGGAATGCAGTACCGAACTCTACACTCCGCTTTAATGTGGTAACCGCAGCTCCTTACGATATCCTGATTAAAGATGAAAATTTAGGATCGGGCACCTGTGGCCAGGGTCAATTTCCATCAGGTGGAAGCGCTGGTGCTTTAATTAAAATTAACAAAAGTTACATTGCCGGCAATTCATTTGCACAACGTGCCAGAACGATTTGTCATGAATTTGGCCATTGCATCTCATTCAGGCACACCAACTGGGCTGCACGTGGCGAATCGACTGCTACAAATGTACCCGGAGTTACCGGAACCGATGCTTTATCGCTCATGAACGGTGGCCAGTGTAATTCTGGTGCAACGGTATTATCACAAAAAGATAAAGATGCTACGGCAGCTTTATATTAAAATATTTTTCAGATCAATTATTAACCTAATTCTGTTTGGGTAACAAGATAAGCTCAGGTAGCCAGCAGGCGCCCGGGCTTATTCTTTAGCCAAAGCAATAATATCTTTCCCTTCCAAAACCCTCCTTTGGTTATGCTGCTTAAGGGTATGAATCATAGCATCGCTTAATTCGGCCATGGTACAGAAACCATTTGGATAAATCGCCCTTCCAATGGGATATAACCAATTAATGTATTTGTAAAATTTATGCGCATATTTTTGACCAGACAAAGGTTTAATAAAACCGGGGCGAAAATTAAAAACCTGTTGAAAAGGTAATTTCTTTAAATCGTTTTCAGTTTTACCCTTTACCTGTGCCCATTTTAAGCGGCTGTTTTCATCAGTACCGCCCCCAGATACATAGCAAAAAGTCATGCCGCTATTCAACCTGCTCAATGTTTCGGCCACATGCATGGTTAAAGTATAGGTCATTTTATAATATACCTCGCTATCAACCCCCACCGAACTTATACCCAGACAAAAGAAACAGGCATGATAACCCGATAGCTGGCTTTCGATGGCTGAAAAGTCAAAAAAGTCGGTATGGATAATTTCTTTAAGCTTAGGGTGCGTATAACCACAGGGTTTTCGGTTAATTACCAAAACGGTATCAATCTGATCACTTTCCAGGCATCGCATTAAAACCCCTTCTCCTACCATACCTGTAGCGCCGGTAATAATTACATTGTGTTGCACACTCGTTTTCTCCATGGTTAAACCTTTTTGTTTATAATCTAAAGTACAGGTTTATTTAAACAAAAAGAGCAGCTAATTGCTGCTCTTTAAAATTATCTGTTTCCTGAACCTTGCATCTGGTAATCCTTCGGCGTTTCCGCACCTAAAAGATTTTGTACAAAGTAATCCCAGCGGCGGCGCATCATGTAAGGCGAATAAGCCCCATAACCGTGTGCACTATTTGGAAAAATAACCAGATCGAAAGATTTGTTGGCTTTTTCTAAAGCTTCTACAACCAACAGCGTATTGTAAGGTGGAACGTTATCGTCCATCATGCCATGTACCAGCATTAATTTTCCTTTTAAGTTTTTAGCATAATTCTGATTGGCCTGAGCTTCGTAGTCAGAATTTTCTACCAAACCGTTGTAACGTTCGCCCCAATCATCCTCATAGTTTCTGTTATCATGGTTACCTGATTCGGCAATGCCCACTTTAAAGAAATCGGGGTAACGGAACATGGCTGCAGCAGTGGCAAAACCACCACCTGAATGGCCCCAAATACCTACCTTAGTAGTATCCATAGGATATTTGGCAGAAAGCTGACGAATAGCTGCAATCTGATCTGGCAAAGTATTTTCGGCCATGTTACCATAGCTCATATCGTGAAAGCTTTTAGAACGATCTGGATTACTGGTTCCTTCCATTACCACTACAATAAATCCCAGTTCGGCTAATGCCTGGTTATCGCCACGTGAAGCTGAAAATGCCCAACTGCCCACACTTCCGCCCTGCGGACCTGGATAAATATAATCGATAACCGGGTATTTTTTAGTTGCATCCATTTGTGTTGGCGTAAATACCAAACCATAAATATCAGTTTTGCCGTCTTTAGCCTTAACCGAAACCGCTGCAGGTGCCTTCCATCCGGTAGCCGATAAACGCGAAACGTCTGTCTTCTCCAATGTCTGAATCAGATTGCCTTTAATACCCCTCAATACGGTAACTGGTGGAACATCAGGCTGCGAATAGCTATCAATAAAATACTCAAATGAGGGTGAAAAGTTAACCTGGTGGTTACCGGCCTCTGGTGTTAATGATACCAGATTTTTCCCGTCAAAACCAATTTTGTATAAATGGCTGAAGTAAGGATTACCAGCTTCGCGACCATTAGCGAAGAAATAGAGTGTACGGGTTTTCTCATCCACTTTAACCAGGCGGCTAACCACCCAATTGCCTTTGGTAATCTGGTTTTTCACTTTTCCGGTGGTTGCATCGTATAAATACAGATGTCCCCAGTTATCGCGCTCAGAATACCAAATAATTTCTTTAGAGGCAGGTAGATAACGCCAGTTAATGGCACCCTGACCTGATTCGTACTGTGTTTTTACCGTTTCTTCGAAAACTTCACGAACAGCTCCCGTTGTTGCATTGGCAATACGGAATTTTTCCTGTTTATGATCGCGCGAAGTAGATACAAAAGCTACTTCCGAACCATCGGCCTTCCAGTCGATGTCATCAAAAGTGCCACTGCTGGAAATGTCATCGCTTAAGGTTGCACGGTGCGGATCGGCAGGGATAGCTAAAGACACTACTTTAGGATTTTCTACATCAATCACCACACGTCTGATAGTGGCAATTTGTTTATCACCAGGTAAAGGATATTTCCAGGCTTTTAAAACAGGCGCTCCTACGTTAGTGGTTACCAGGTACATATCTTTAGAATTTCTCTGATCCTGTTGAAAGGTGGCTATTTTTTTAGAATCCGGAGACCAGCGCAAAATCGGTGCATCGCTGTGTTTCCAGCCTGCATTATCAGTAGCATATCCATAATCTTTAACACCATCGGTAGTTAACTGGGTAAGCTTGCCTGAGGCCACATCCTTTACAAAAAGGTTGTAATCTTTAATCAGAATGGCCTTTTTGCCATCTGGCGATACCTCTTCGTTTCGGCCTCTATACATTCGTGCCGGCGTGGCTGAAGGATTTTTATACTCAGTGGTTAAGGTTTTGGTTTTCTTTACCGGATCGATCAGAAAAGTTTGCTCAGCACCCTGGCTCTTGGTGGTGTACCAGAATTTATCACCTTCAAGCCAATTAGGTTGTACACTGGCATGATCGATGTACTTTGCGGTGTTATAGCCCATAAAACTTTCCGCCCTTTGGTAATCTGTAACGGTTAAAGCTTTCTGCTGAGCATTTGCCGCAAAAGCTAAAGTACAAGCCGTTACGGTAAGCCATTTTTTATTCATAATATGTTGTTGGTTAATCTCGGCGATAAAAATAAGACTGTTTTGGCATATAAATGGTATTAAAGCTGATACAAATTTTGATCAGATGAGTATCTTAATGAATCAGCGTGATTATTATCTAAGTTTAAGATTTTGCCTTTAGGTGTTGCTATGCGCACAATGTAAATTGTTAAAACAGCATTATTTTTCTAATTTTATTTTCGCTTATTCAAAATAACAGCCCCATGTCAGCTAAAGAAATTCTTCAAAATTATGTTGCCAAAACTATTTCTTTGACGGATGAGCAGTTCGATTATTTTTTTTCTCATTTTAAGGCCCAGTCTTTCAAAAAAGGCCAGGCGATTATTACCGCTGGCGACCGGGTAAACTGCGAGTACTTTGTCACTTCTGGCTGCTTAAAGGCTTTTTACATTAACGACGATCTGAAGATGTTTATCCTTCAGTTTGCTATGCCTACCTGGTGGGCTTCAGATTTCGATGCGCTGTATAGTGGAAATGTAGCTACGATTGGCCTGGATTGCATCACCGATACTGAAGTATTGTGTTTAAGCAGTGTCGACCGCGAAAAACTCTGCAAAGAAATACATGCCATTGAACATTTTTTCAGGTGGCGTACCAATAAGGGGTATGTGGCTTCACAAAAAAGGCTGCTTTCTTTCATGAACAACGATACCAAACACCGGTACGAAGAATTATTGGCGCAGTATCCCGAATTGTACAACCTGGTACCCAAACAATTAATTGCAGCTTATTTAGGTGTATCGCGCGAAACCTTAAGCCGCCTCTATAATTCATAAAGTGACCTACATCACATAAAACCAGTGCTTAGGCTAATGTGACTTACATCACGGAGCCAGCCCGCATATCCTCTCCATATTTGTGGTGTTAATTTAAAACAACAGAAAATGGAAACAACAAATTTTAACGTTAATGGCGCTCAGAGCGAAATTAACTGGATAGGCCGCAAAGTAACCGGTGCACACAATGGCACCATTGCAATCAAATCGGGCGAACTTGTATTGAGCAACAATAAGCTAACCGGCGGTAAATTTACGATCGATACTACTTCAATTATTATTCTGGATGTAACTGACGAAGGAACCAACGCACAGTTTGCCGGACATCTGGCATCAGACGATTTCTTCTCGTCAGAAAAACACCCGGAAGCATTTTTTACTATTACTGCAGTAGAAGCCATAGATAACAGCAACTACAACATTACCGGCGATTTAACTATTAAAGACATCACTAACGAAGTAAGCTTTCTCGCAAAAGTCGATTTAAACAACGATAAACTAATCGCCAGTGGCAAAATTGTTATCGACAGAACCAAATACAACATGAAGTTCCGCTCGGGTAATTTCTTTCAGAATTTGGGGGATACTTTGATCTACAACGATTTTGATTTGGATATTGACATCGCTGCCGAGCTTGCAGCTTAAGGATTGTTAAACTTAAAAAAACAAAGTCATGCCATACGTAAAAATAGAAGTAACACGCGAAGGTGTTACCCGCGAACAAAAGCAAACTTTAATTCAAGGAATTACTGATTTGATTAGTGATACCCTGAATAAAGATCCGCACCTAACCCATATTGTAATCCAGGAAATAGAACTGGACGATTGGGGTTATGCCGGAGAGCAAGTATCAGTTTTAAGGGAAAAAGGCATTACAGCCAATAAAAAATAAAGCCATGAAAAAGCAAACCATCATCGTTACCGGTGCCTCATCAGGAATTGGTAAAGCAGTAGCTCGTTTATTTGCCGAGAAAGGAGACAATGTAATCCTAAATTCGACAACTGCTGAAAAATTAGAACAAGTCTATCAGGAACTTGGCGCCGGCGAAAATATAGCCATGGTAGCCGGAAATGTAAGCGATAAAAGCACAGGAGCGCGTTTACTGGAAGTAGCCTTAGCCAGGTTTGGCTCGGTAGATGTGCTGGTTAATAATGCCGGAATATATGAAACAAAACCGTTTTTAGAAGTAGACGAAGCTTACCTCGACCGGTTCTTAAACACCAATTTTAAAGGCACTTATTTTACCGCACAAAGCATTATCCCACAAATGTTAAAGCAAAACAGTGGCGTGGTAATTAACATTGGTACGCCATTGGTATATCATGCTTTAGGCGGCGCACCAAGTACAGCGCCCATATCCAGCAAAGGGGCCATCCACGCATTAACGCTGCAACTCGCCGCTGAATTTGGTACGCGTAATATCCGGGTAAACACCATTGCACCAGGAGTAATCCGCACGCCTATGCATGCAGGAGAAGATGATAAAAGTGCTGGCCTTCATTTGCTCAATCGTGTAGGCGAAGTAGCAGACGTGGCAGAAATGGTGTACACGGTGGCCAAAAGTAATTTCATTAGCGGCGCTATTATCAACGTAGATGGCGGAATGGGTGCCGGCCACAATTTGAATTAAATTGAAAGGTTTTATTTTAATGGCTTTCTTGTTTTGCATATCGTTAAGCTTGAAAGCACAACAGACAGAAAAAATGGAAAATAACCAGCAAAGCAAGATGGCCATTACACAGGCACTTGAAGATTATTATTTTAAAGGCATTTATGAAGGTGATATTAGCCGGCTTAAACAAATTTTTCACCCGGATACGTATCTTTATGGAGATATAAAAGGGCAACCCTATGCCAAAACTCTGGCAGTGTATCTGGATGGCGTTGCTAAGCGGCAAAACCCGAAAGATAGCGGTAAACCTTTTAAGGGAAGCATTATTTCGATAGATGTGATTAATTCTATTGCTATAGCCAAAGCGCAGGTGCAGATGTACGAATTTATTTATGTCGATTTATTATCATTTCACCAGATAAACGGCAAATGGTTTATTGTTAACAAAATGCTCAGCGATATAGCTGAATAAAAGTAAAATACGATGTGGTACGAGAACAAAGTTAGCCAGTTGTTGGGTATTCAATACCCGATATTGCAGGGACCTTTTGGAGGCAATCTCTCATCAGTTGAACTGGTGGCAGCCGTATCAAATGCAGGCGGCTTGGGCGGATATGGGGCCTACACATTAAATCCCGATGAAATAGCCGCGGTACACCAGCAAATATCGACAGCTACCAGCAAATCCTACAACCTCAACCTCTGGGTATCTGATAATGATCTCGCAGGAACTGATACAGACCAGCAATTTGAAAAAACGAGTGCGCTGTTTAAGCCTTATTTTGATGAGCTCAGTATTCCGTTGCCACCAAAACCAGCTCCCTTTAGCTCTCGTTTCGAAAACCAGCTTCAGGTTGTGCTCGATCTCAGCCCCAAAGTATTCAGTTTTATGTTTGGTGCGCTACCGGCAGATGTACTCGAACAATGCAAAAAACGGGGTATAATTACTGTTGGAGCAGCAACTACTTTAGATGAAGCGATATTTTTAGCCGAGACAGGTGTAGATATGATTATTGCTTCGGGTTTCGAAGCTGGTGGTCACCGGCCTTCTTTTTTAGACAGGTCAGAAAATTCGATTACCGGAACCTTTGTACTTTTACAGCTCATTAAAGAAAAAGTAAAAATACCCGTGATCGCTGCCGGCGGCATAGCCACTGGTAAAGGAATTGCTGCTGCACTTACTCTTGGTGCCGATGCAGCACAGATTGGCACAGCTTTCCTGGCCTGTAACGAATCGAATGCGCTACCCATCCATAAAGAAATGCTTTTCTCGGATGCGGCAAGATATACCAAATTATCGCGCGCATTTACAGGGCGTTTGGGTCGGGGTATTACCACGCGCATAGCCAGCGAACAAACCGGCAACGAGGCTGGCTTTTTACCCTTTCCTTTACAAACAACTTTTATTTCGCCTTTGCGAAAAGCAGCTATAGAACAGCAAAAATGGGATATGGTAATGTTCTGGAGCGGACAAATAGCGCCAATTTTAAAATACAGAGAAGCTAAAGTACTGATGGAAGCATTGGTAACAGAAACCACTGCTTATTTCGAAAACCTTAAAACGGGATAATAACATTAGCACCAAACATATAAAGGCTATACAAGGCGCTGAAGAAAGTCTTAAAATCTGCACTTTGTATAACCTGTTTTTTTAATGGCCAACGATGGTTTAGCGACAGTAAATTTGGTATTATGATTCACTTTATTAACTTTGAATTACAAAGCACTTTTAAACACACCAAATCATGAAGCTACTCGTCCAACTTCAGCAATTTCAGGAAGAAGCCCGTTACAATATCTGGTTTCGCATTTTTACTGTTTTTTGCCGTGTAGCGCTCGCGGCTAGTTTTATTCCGTCAGGCATCGTGAAGATTATGGGTGAAAGATTTACCGCACTGCCCCCAAATAACCCACTGGGCCATTATTTTGATGCGCTTCATCTTACAGGCTATTATTATACCTTTATCGGCATTGCGCAGCTCTGTATAGCTTTGCTCCTGCTCATTCCACGAACGGCTTTTGTTGGTGCTTTGGCCTACTTCCCGGTAATTATTAATATTTGTGTTTTAACCTACGCCACCCGGTTTGAAGGTACACGGATTGTTACTCTGATGGTACTGGCTGATCTTTATTTGTTGTTTTGGGATTATAAGCGTTTAAAAGCTATTGTATGGTCGGCGGGTTTACCTAAAGCTCCTTTGAGTAAAAAGTTTCCCTTCGCCTTTGCAGGATTCGTGATTGCTGCCATTGCCACTGTGGTACTCAGCAATCAATTTCTGTATGAAATAAGGCCAGGCAATTCTATGGCCGAATGTAAAAATCAAAGTGCCGGAGGTAAAAACCCTAAAGGTTGCGCTATTTTTTGCGATTGTATTTACCAAAAGGGTTTACCACTTGATAGCTGCCTGAAGGAATACTCAAAAACGAAGGCTTCGGGTAAAGCCGGTAAATCGCATTAAAATTGATGATTAGCTTAAGTAACGGTTTGGGATATTCTTTGGCTCGTAACTAATCCCGTACCGGGCCTGAAATAAGAGCGAAATAATTTTATAGGTATCCTGCTCGGTTCTTTGAAACTGAGGCAGCAATCCCATCATGGCATAACTTAAGGGATTTACCTCCGGAATAAAAGTTTCCCATTCGTAACCTTTGCCCCAAATTAATCCCTTAATTGTTAATGAGAGGTTACATGATTGCTCCAGTAGCAAATGTGCTACCTCCAAGCCATAAGCCCGGTGCTGATTTACCGCATGAAATATTGGCGTTTGACCTCCAAAACCAAATTCATCTACACCAGCTACAGCGTTGATATCGGCTCCACTTTCAATTAAAAGTTTTGCGCAGGCAACCTGATTAAATTCAGCACATATATGCAGTAAAGTTACCTCGAATAATGGCGTAAAAGCGCAACGTAAGGTATATTTCCGATTAATAACTGCCGGATTATCCGTCAAGCAAACTGCCAGCTGGGCCGAATCATCAAGCAAAACGGCCAGCAAGGCTTCATCATCGAAATTTAGGCCATAATCTACAAATGCTTTTACACAATCTTTAAATCTGGAAGTTCTGCCGTATTCGCTCGTCAACTCATAAATAAGCGGAATGTTATTGTACAAATCATTCGGGTTAACTCCGTTATTAAAGCATTCGACAATACCTTCAACGTCGTGCGCTTCAATTTCACCAATAATTCTTTTCAAATAATCCACCGGTTCGATATTATGTTGTGATCAAATCTATTCACAATTGCATTAACCTAATATAAGAAATATGAAAAGCATTTTTGTTTTATGTACAGGAAATTTGATACCGCTAGCATTGTTTTTTCCAGTACAAAACCTGCGATGCGCATAAAATTATTTGTCGGAATCCGCCCCTAAATTGTCCTTTTTGCACCACCTATAATCATCAAATGTTGCTGAACTTTATATTATCGTTAACAATCAAACTAAACCTGCAACTTTATGAAAAATAAACTAAAACCAGGAAATCTTATTAAACTATTCCTCCTAATTGCAATTATTATCGCTGCAGCTAAATCCAAGGCGCAACAAATTAAACCCATCAGTAGCGGCTATGCACCTGCTAATGGTACCAAAGTTTATTACGAAGTATACGGCGAGGGTAAACCAATTGTTTTACTCCATGGTGCTTATTATACCATCGAAATGAATTGGGCACAATTGATACCTGAACTGGCAAAAACAAGAAAGGTAATTGCCTTAGAATTGCAAGGACATGGGCACACGCCCTATTCAGACCGGAAATTATCACGGGCAACTTTAGCCAGCGACGTGGAGCAAGTGATGAATTACCTAAAAATTGACAGTGCTGATGTAGCCGGATACAGTTTTGGTGGCCAGATTGCCTATCAGTTTGCAATACAAAGTCCTAAACGGTTGAGAAAATTAGTTATCATTTCTGCTGCTTACAAAACTGAAGGCTGGGTGCCTGAAGTAAGCAATGTATTTAAAATAATGAAACCGGAATTTTTAGCAAATTCGCCTATGCAAGCGGCCTACAATGCTGTAGCACCAGATAAAACAAAGTGGACAAAGTTTGTGGAGCAAATGATTACCTCAGCTGGCGAGCCATTTAATTTGGGCGATGAAAATATTGCGAAAATCACAGCACCGGTATTAATCATATCGGGCGACAATGATGGCATGGATAAAATTGAACTGGCAAAAACATATAAATTGTTGGGAGGTGGTGTTGCAGCAGATATGCAACCTATGCCCAAATCGCACCTGGCCATTGTTCCCAATCAAACACATGTGAGCCTGATGAAACAGACCAAAATAATATTTGATTATTTAGATGCCTTTTTACAATAATCGGGCAAGAGAATAATGTTAGATTCCGCTTGACAATCACAATAAAAAAAGCGCTGAAATCAGCGCTTTTAATATTCCGCGGAGAGAGAGGGATTCGAACCCTCGATACCGTTGCCAGTATACAAACTTTCCAGGCTTGCTCTTTCGACCACTCAGACACCTCTCCGGTAAGGCTGCAAAAATATATTTTTTATTGGTAAAAAAAATGCTCCCGAGATAAATCGGGAGCATTTCTAAATAGATTAATCGCTATTAGTCTATAACAGTGATTTTTAACATATTGGTTTTACCTTTAGCTTCGATTGGAATAGCTGCGGTATTGATAATAATATCACCTTGTTTAACCAGTTTTTTGCTTTTTAAGAATTCGTTCACCTCAATGATGGTGTTATCGGTACTTTCCCACTTATCGTAGTAGAAACCTCTTACCCCCCAAAGCAAGCTTACTGCATTTAATAAAGCGCGGTTGCTGGTAAAAATAAAGGTTAATGCTTCAGGGCGGTGGCTCGAAATTTCGAAAGCAGTATAACCGCTTAAAGTCATCGAAACAATACCTACTGCATTGGTTTGTTTAGCTAAGAAACAAGCCGAATCGCAAATTGCATCACTTAAGAAAGACTCTGATTTTGGTTTTAAAAATTTATCAGGATTGAATGGATAGTTGTTCTCTTCAATGTTCTGGATAATTTTTTGCATCGTTTCAATAACGATCAAAGGAAACTCACCTACTGATGTTTCACCACTTAACATTACCGCATCAGCACCATCTAACACAGAGTTTGCTACGTCGTTCACCTCAGCACGTGTTGGGCGAGGCGTAGTAATCATACTCTCTAACATCTGTGTAGCAACAATTACAGGCTTAGAAGCGGCTCTACATTTGGCAACAATCATTTTCTGTAACAATGGCACTTCTTCCATCGGACATTCAACACCCAAATCACCACGGGCAACCATAATACCATCAGTTGCAGCAATAATCTCATCAATATTTGCAATAGCCTCCGGTTTTTCAATTTTGGCAATTACACGGGCAGATTTACCACGCTCAGCTATTATTTTTTTCAGTTCGATAATATCTTCTGCTTTACGCACAAAAGATAAACCAACCCACTCTACATCATTTTCCAATACAAAATCAAGGTTCTCGCGGTCTTCTGGTGTTAAAGAAGGAATAGAAACTTTAGTATTTGGCAGGTTTACTCCTTTTCTTGAAGTTAAAATACCACCGTGAACAATCTCGCATACAACTTCATCTTTCAGGTTGGTAGATAAAACTTTCATTTGAAGCTTTCCATCATCCAAAAGGATAATTTCACCAGCCTGTACATCCTGAGGGAAGTTTTGGTAAGTGATGTAAATCCGTTCTTCATTACCAATACACTCGTTAGTGGTAATTACGGTTGTTTTACCGTTAATGAGGTTAATACCACCTTCTTTTACCAAGCCGATACGGATTTTAGGTCCTTGTAAATCGGCAAGGATACCTACATTATAATCGTATTTTTTGTTTAAATCGCGGATAGTATCCAAAACCGCCTGGTGATCGGCCTGCGATCCGTGCGAAAAGTTTAGACGGCAAACATCTAAACCTGCGTTAAACATACTATATAATACATCTGGTTTTGCCGATGCAGGCCCTAGTGTGGCTACAATTTTGGTTCTCGAATGAAAAGGTTTCATTTAATTAATTGATTTTAGGATGCGGTTTTAGAAAACGCAATTGTTTATCTAAAATAGACAAACCGCATTAAATTTTATATATTTTGTTTCTTTGTTCTTTGTTTGTAACCGTCAAATATAGTGTATTTTATACACCAAGTATATAATTTTTATATTACCAAATTCTCCTTACTCTTTAACTTAGTCGGATCTATCTTTGCAGCCACCTGTATATCAGGTAGTTTATTTAATCCATTTAACAGATAATCCAAATCTTCCTTATCTATAAATTCTTTAATAATGATAAAGAAATCTACCTTGTTCATCTCCGGAATTAAAAAACCATCGCTACTTCTGTTGCTAATCAGGTAATATTCTACCTCGCCTTGCTCTACAAAAAAGTAATATTTAGAGAAACACCAGGCCGGTTCGTCAATATTAAAAAAAATTTCGTGGTCCTCTATCTTTTCAAATTGTGTGTTTAAGCGGGTATTAATTTTGTGGCAAAGCACATAGTCTTTTAGGGGTGCCGTAATCGCAATTAGTATAAAATCAAGGTCTAAGGTAAGTTTTAGGTAAGTTCTATTCAAAGCGAAATAATTAATTTACAGAACGAAATTAAAAAACTAATTCTATATTCGCTGTGTTATTGAGGTACCAAAATTACGTATCGAAATAAAAACATTTGAAAATTGTAAGAATTTATTTTTCTTTGCACAGAATTATTTAACCATTAAATTATAAAATTATGTCTGATATTGCTTCAAGAGTTAAGGCTATTATCGTAGAAAAACTAGGTGTTGACGAAAGCGAAGTTACGCCAGAGGCTTCATTCACCAACGATTTAGGTGCAGATTCTTTAGATACCGTAGAGTTGATTATGGAATTTGAAAAAGAATTCAATGTAGCTATTCCTGATGATCAGGCTGAAACCATCGGTACTGTTGGTCAAGCAATTGCTTATTTGGAAAAAAACGTTAAATAGAATTACGCTTTTTCAGTATAAATGGAATTAAAAAGAGTAGTAGTAACAGGGTTGGGTGCGCTCACTCCTATAGGCAATAATGTTCCTGATTTTTGGGAAGGATTGACTAACGGGGTGAGTGGCGCTGCTCCTATTAAGGGTTTTGACACTGAAAAGTTCAAGACTAAATTCGCATGTGAGGTTAAAAATTTCAATCCAGAAGACTTTTTGGAGAAAAAAGAGGCCCGCAAGCTAGATCCGTTTGTACAATATGCCCTTGTGGCTACAGATGAGGCTGTGAAGGATGGAGGTTTCGATTTCGAAAAATTAGATACCACCCGAATCGGCGTTATCTGGGGTGCGGGCATAGGTGGATTGAAAACATTTTTGGATGAAATTTCAAATTTTGCCAAAGGTGATGGTACGCCTAGATACAATCCATTTTTTATTCCTAAAATGATTATTGATATTGCTCCAGGGCATATCTCTATCAAATACGGTTTACGTGGACCGAATTTTGCAACTGTTTCGGCATGTGCTTCTTCTACCAACGCCATGATTGATGCATTTAACTATATCCGCCTGGGTATGGCCGATGTAATTATCAGTGGAGGTTCTGAAGCAATCATTAACGAAGCAGGTATGGGTGGTTTTAACGCCATGCATGCATTATCAACCCGTAACGAAGATCCGGCAACCGCATCACGTCCTTTTGATAAAGACCGCGATGGCTTCGTAGCTGGTGAAGGTGCAGGAACCATTATTTTAGAAGAACTTGAACACGCTAAAGCAAGGGGTGCAAAAATTTATGCAGAACTTGTAGGCGGTGGAATGAGTGCTGATGCTAATCACATCACTGCACCACATCCTGAAGGTTTAGGTGCCAGAATGGTAATGACAAATGCACTAAAAGATGCGGGCTTAACACCTGCCGATATAGACTATATCAATGTTCATGGTACTTCTACACCACTTGGTGATATTAGCGAAACCAAAGCCATTGGTACATTATTTGGCGAAGATGCTTACCGTTTAAACATCAGCTCGACCAAATCAATGACTGGCCACCTTTTAGGAGCTGCCGGAGCTGTTGAAGCAATTGCCGCAATTCTTGCTGTTAAAAATGATATTGTTCCTCCAACAATTAATCACTTTACAGATGATCCTGCATTTGACCCTAAATTGAACTTTACTTTTAACAAAGCGCAAAAACGTACTGTTAGAGCTGCTTTAAGTAATACATTCGGCTTTGGTGGTCATAACGCTTCTGTGATTTTCAAGAAATACGAAGATTAATTTAGCGCAGCTGCCATATAATTTTGTATGCTAATTAAAAATAGATAACTTAGTTAAATATGCTGATTAGCCGTTAATTGTGTTATTTATTTAATGCCGATATTAAAATTATATAAACTTTATCTTTCTCCCGAAAAGGAGTTTGTTAAAAAGCTGAGAAATATTTTAGGCTTTATTCCAGGGAATGTTACGCTATATAAAATGGCGTTCAGGCACCGCTCTGTGGCTAAGGTTTTAAAAAATGGCAGCAGAAGCAGCAATGAACGTCTGGAGTTTTTAGGCGATGCTGTTTTAGGATCGGTAATAGCAGAATTACTTTTTAAACATTATCCGTACAAAGAAGAAGGTTTCTTAACCGAAATGCGTTCTAAAATTGTAAACCGGGCTAACCTGAACCAATTGGCCAAAAAAATTGGTTTTGATAAGCTTATTCAATTCGATCAGCGCTCGGTAAGCATTCAAACCAAGCACAATTCGATGCTCGGCGATGCTTTTGAAGCCATTGTTGGGGCCATTTACATGGATAAAGGCTATAACTTTACCAAAGAGTTTTTGCTTCGCCGCATTGTAAAGCCCCACATCGATATCCATACCCTCGAGCAAACAGAAACCAATTTTAAAAGCAAGCTGATTGAATGGTGCCAGCGCCACGGCAAAGACGTGATGTTTGAACTGGTACAGAACGGTGAAGGCGAAAGTGCCAAATTGTTTACCATCAGCGCCATTGTTGAAGGCGAAAAATATGGTACTGGAAGAGACTATAACAAGAAAAACGCCGAAAAACTAGCCGCCGAAAAGGCCTGCGAAGCACTTAGTATTTAGAAATTCATCAGTTCACTGGTCATTAGTCCATTGATAACTGCTTACTGCAAACTGTATTAGGGTTAACTGGCGCCAAACGAATATCGTCATTGCGAAGCCAGACTGTGCGAGCTGAAGCAATCTTTTGGATTGTATTAACCGACTCCAAACACTCAACTCCAAAATTATTCATCTGGCCCCATTAGTAACTGTACAATGGTTAATCGGTTAAATGTTTAAATTGGTTAACTGATTATGAGTAACTGCAAACCGCCAATTGTAAACTGTACAATGGTTAACAGATCATTTGCTCCATGCTCACAATCGACTCCCGACTTAAGACTCTGGACTAAGGACTCCTCTACTACTACTTCCCTTTCCCCAGTGTATCAGTAAATTTCTTTGAAGATTCTTTAATATATTTAATGTAATCGTAGCTATTCCAGTATTGGGCTTTATCAAATTCAGGGCGGCAGTTGAGCATGTATTTCTCTAAGGTATCGCCTCTTAATTCTGTATTGTTTTTAATGATACTCTGGTTAAAATATACATCAATCTGCGATTGTTTAATCTCGTTATTGGCATAACGGCCAAATCTGCGCGCATTTTTAGGATCGCTACCAAATAAATTGTACAGGGCATTTAGCGGACTGAATATAGCAGACAAAAGGGCGGTTTTACCACCATTGTATACCCCTTTGTTCCGGTATTCCCTTTTGATTTCGGCCAAATCTTGCTGTTTGGTATTACCATAAACGGTTACGTCATCAAGTGTGGTGCTTGCGCGTACCAAATAAACAATAATGTCTTCCTGGCTTTTTACCACCACCCTTTGGTCGATCAAATTCCGTTTTATTACCAAAAGGGTATCGCCAACTTTAGCTTTAAGCTGAAACATCCCGATATCATTACTCCCTACACCAATACCGGTACGCAAATTGGTAATTTCTGATAGCGCAATCCGGATATTGGAACCTTTTTCAATAACTACACCTTTTAAAATAAAATCCTGGGCCCTTGCCCATAAACCTACGGTAGTTAAAAAGGTTAATATGATGATAAATTTAAAATTCTTCATGTTGTATTTAATTGGTACGTTTCAAAGTATCGGTATATTGTTTAGCCGATTCTTTGATGTATTTAACCGCATCGTAATTATTCCAGTTGCTGGCCATACTGCTACTGGGATAATAATCAAGCAAAAACTTATCCAGTTCCTTTCCCCTCAAGGCAGTATAACTGGTTACCAGGCTTTTATTAAAAAATTTATCTATCTCAATTAAGCTCAGCTCTTTTTTATAATAACGGTTAAAATTACGTGCTCTTGCCGGTGTTTTCCCAAATAACTCATAAAAAAAAGTTAAAGGGCTGCCACCAAAGGGGTTTAATAAAATTAATGGTGGTTTACCCGCGTAAAAAGACCCATTGTTCTTCAAATCTCGCTTAATACCTTCCATCTCCTGCTTTTTGGTCTGTCCTTTAACCGTTACTTCCTCCAGCATAGTACTGCCTCTTACCAGATAAATTACCAGATCATCTTCCGTTTTAACCACGAGTTTTTGATCGGTTAAATTCCTTTTTTTAACCAATAAAGTATCTCCTACCCTGGCATTGAGCTGAAACAGGCCAATCTCGTTGCTGGTTGCCCCCATCTTATTGTTAAGGTTGGTAATCTCGGCCAACGCAACCCGCACATTCGAACCTTTTTCAATCACCACACCCTTAAGCATAAAGTTTTGTGCCATACCATTAAAACCTGGTATTAAGCCAATCAGTAAGAGAATAAATTTTAAAGACTTCATGGCGTTAAATGGGCTAATTGATTAGACTTTACCGGTAATGCACTAATTTAACAGCAGATTGGTTTTGTTGTTTGTTTCCTGCTTTAATTCTTACATCCCAAAGCAAATAAAAATGCTTTCATATCTCTAAGATATTTTTCGTAAAATTAACATTTGTTACACGTTCAAACTGTTAACAAAACGTTAATAAACATGAGAAAGCTACTGGGCGGATTTTATTTATTGTACGCAGCAATTGTATTTTTTATACTCATGGTTATGGTGTGCCCCTTCATTATCCTCAGCATGGGCATTTTTAACGAGAAAACCGGCCGCAAGATTTCGTTCTGGTTTTTGAAATTCTGGGCCTGGGGCTTTAGTTTATTAACCTGCCTGTGGTTTACCACCCGGGGTACTCCAATTGCCACCGAAAGGGCTTATATTTATGTTGGCAACCACAGTTCGTTTTTAGATGCCGTTGCCATTGTACTGGGCATTCCGCAGGCCTTTAGTCCGCTGGGAAAAATAGAAATGCTTAAAATACCCGTATTTGGCTGGATTTATAAACGTTTGGTGGTGATGATTGACCGCAGCAGCCGCGAAAGCCGCGACCATTCGGTAGCTGAATTACGGAAAGACCTGGCGGAGGGACAATCGATTTTAATTTTCCCTGAAGGAACAATGAATAAAACAGACCAGCCATTGGCGCCTTTTTACGATGGTGCTTTCCGCCTGGCGATAGAAACCCAAACGCCCATTTTACCTTTTGCTATACTCAACAGCAGGGCGCATTTACCACGCACCGATCCACTTTTGTTAAATCCGGGCATTATTAAAACGGTATTTGGTGAAGCCATCGAAGTAAAGGGTTTGGCAGCAGAAGATTTAGAAAAGCTGAAGCAAAAAACATTTGAAGCGATTTTAAAACTATTGGAAAAATAGGCTCATTTTATTAGAAAATGAACACTTCGGTACTTTTGGCCAAAGCAGTCCTGCCGTCCGTTTTATCCCGAATATCCCGATAGCTATCGGGACGGGGATGTCACTCCCATCAGGTTTAAGAGCCAACGTTCTGCACTTTGTAGGAAACAGGTTTGGCCAAAGGCTAAGGCCTTGAAAATTAAACCCGATTGCAGCGGGCACGGAGTGTAACGAAGTAAAGCGTAAAGCGGGACTGCTTAAGCGATGAAAAACTGAACGTTGGTTTTCAAAATATCAGCAATGTCATATTTTATTTGCAACTATCCACAATTCTGAGGCCCCGGCCATTATTATTTCTGCTTTCAGCTTAAAACCCTATCTTTGCGCATGATAAAATCCATGACAGGATACGGCTTAGCAACAGCCGATTATGCAAATGCAAAGTATAGTGTCGAAATCAAATCGCTCAACAGCAAATTCCTGGAGCTCAATTTAAAATATCCTAAATCTTTCTCCGATAAAGAATTGATCTTGCGCAATGTATGCAGCAAAGATATTGAAAGAGGAAAAGTAAGTTTAAGCATCAATGTAGAACGCAGCAATGGCGAAGTTACAGGAGCTACCATTAATACTGCTTTATTGAGCCACTATTACCAGCAACTGGTTGCCGTTAACAACGAGTTAGGTGCCGATAGCAGCAATTTGCTGCAAACAGCCTTAACTTTCCCTGATGTAATTAGCTATAAGGAAGAAAGTGTTAGCGAAGACGAGTGGAACCACCTTTACAAGATTTTTACTGAGGCCCTGGCCAATTTTAATCAGTTCAGGGAAGATGAAGGTGCCGTTTTAAAGGCCGATTTAGAATTGCGCATTAAAAATATCCTGTCGTACTTTAAATCTGTTGAAGAACTGGAGCCCAAAAGAATTACCGCTATCCGCGATAAATTTAACCAGTTTTTAGAGGATGCGGTGGGTAAGGTTAACATCGACCAGAACCGTTTTGAACAAGAGTTGATCTACTACATTGATAAGATTGACATCACGGAAGAAAAAACACGTTTAAAAAGTCATTGCGACTACTTTTTACAAACGTTAACCAGCAAGGAAGCAAACGGTAAAAAAATGGGCTTTATCTCGCAGGAAATAGGAAGAGAGATTAACACCATGGGTGCTAAGGCTAACGATGCCCAAATGCAACAGTTTGTGGTGGGAATGAAAGAAGAATTAGAAAAGATAAAAGAACAATTACTGAATGTGTTGTAACGTTGGGCGGAAAGCGATAAGCGCTTAACGCCAGACGCCAATCGCAAAACTATTAAAAATGCAAGGCAAATTAATTATATTTTCGGCACCATCAGGAGCAGGTAAAACAACAATCGTACATCATTTATTAAAGAAATTTCCTGAGCTGAGCTTTTCTATTTCTGCAACCACGCGCGAGTTAAGGGGAACTGAAAAACACGAGAACGATTATTATTTTATCAGTAAGGAAGAGTTTTTACATAAAGTAGCCCACCAGGAATTTGTAGAGTTTGAAGAAGTTTACAACGGTACTTTTTATGGCACTTTACGCTCAGAGATCGAACGGATCTGGAACGAAGGTAAACATGTTATTTTCGACATTGATGTTGAAGGAGGTATCCGTTTAAAAAGAAAATACGAAGAAGATGCACTGGCCATTTTTGTTCAGCCACCATCATTAGAGGTATTAAAAGAGCGTTTAAGCGGCCGCGGAACGGATAGCCCTGAAAAATTACAGGAGCGCTTTGTAAAAGCCGAAAAAGAATTGCTGTATGCCAATAAGTTTGATGTGATTTTAAAGAATTATGATCTGGCAACCGCTTGTGCAGAAGCAGAGCAATTGGTGGGTGATTTCTTGAAGAAATAGTTCCCTTGAAAAAATAATTTTTTTTATATTTGAGTAATGACTGATATTCAATTATATAGCCAAATATCTTCATTGCCTTCAGACCTGAAGAAGCAAGTGTCTGACTTTGTTGCGTCCCTGAAAAAAAAATCGAAAACAGATAAAAAGCTTAAAGAGAGAGAATTTGGCTACGCTAAAGATTTCTTTAAAATGTCTGCAGATTTTGATGAACCATTAGAGGACTTTAAAGACTATATGTAATGCAGTTTCTGTTGGATACGCATACATTTATCTGGTTTATAAATGGAGATGCGTCATTACCAAAAAATATAATTGATGAAATTAAAAATCTAAATAACCAATGCTATATCAGTATTGCCAGTATTTGGGAGATTGCAATAAAAACGAAATTAAATAAACTTTCTTTAAGTGCTGATTTCGATAAAATTTTAGATTTTTTAGATCACAATCAAATTGAAATATTGCCAATTTCTTTTAATCATATTATTAAACTGAACGAATTAGATTTTCATCATCGTGATCCATTTGATAGAATTTTAATTGCCCAAGGCATTTCTGAAAAATTAACAATTTTAACTAAAGATCAAAATTTCAGCTTTTATAAGGCTAAACTTCTTTGGTAAACTGAAAACTGAAACATGTCAACAGAAAACCGCCAACTGAAAACTGGCCTCTTCTTCGGTTCTTACAACCCAATCCATACCGGTCATTTAATTATTGCCAATTACATGGCCAACCATACCGAATTGGATGAGGTTTGGCTGGTAGTTTCGCCGCATAACCCACTAAAAGATAAAAACGGTTTAACCAATATGTACGACCGTTTGGAGATGGCTAAACTGGCAACCGAAAATGCCGAACACATCCGCGTTAGCGATATTGAATTTGCCCTGCCACAGCCCTCATACACCATTGATACACTAGCCTACCTGCACGAAAAATATCCGGAAAAGGAATTTGTATTGATTATGGGAGCTGATAACCTCGTTTCTTTTAAAAAGTGGAAAAACTATGAGGTACTGTTAAAAAATTATCAGATTTATGTGTACCCAAGGCCTGGAGCAAATGTTACCGAATGGGAAAACCATCCGGCAATCACCTTTACCCAAACACCTTTAATGGAAATTTCGTCAACCTTTATCCGCAAGGCAATTAAAGCACGAAAGAATGTTCAGTTCTTTCTACCCGATAAAGTAATCGATTTTATTGAAGGTAAAGGGATGTATAAATCTTAAGCACCCAATGCCTTTTTTAAAACCTACTGTATTAAATCGATTACTTGGATTAGTTTTTGTTTAATACGGCTTTGGTTTATTAATTTAGCTGACCTGATACAACAAAACAAGTGAAAAAAAATATTTTTATACTCATTGCCCTCTGTGGCGCTGCGTTTTCTGGCAGTGCACAACAAAAAACCTATTTAGAAATGTTAGCCAATCAGCCTAAATGGGTCGATTCGGTTTTCAATAAACTAAACCGCCGGGAGCGCATTGCACAGATGTTCTTTGTACGCGCGCACACTAACCTCGGGCAAAAATATACCGATTCGGTTGGCCAGGTGATTAAACGCGAACAGTTGGGCGGGGTAATCTTTTTTCAGGGCGGTCCGGGCCGGCAGGCCATTGCCACCAATGCCTATCAGAAATTAAGCCATGTGCCCTTAATTGTAGCTAATGATGGCGAATGGGGTTTAGGTATGCGCTTAGACAGTACTATTTCTTATCCTTACCAGATGACTCTTGGCGCTATCCAAAACAAGGATCTTTTGTATAAAATGGGCTTAGAGGTGGCCAAAGATTACAAACGCATGGGCATGCAGATGAATTTAGCCCCAGATGCCGACATCAACAACAATCCCAAAAATCCGGTAATTAACTACCGTTCTTTTGGCGAAAATAAATACAATGTAGCAACCAAAGTTGCCGCCTATATGAAAGGCATGCAAGATGGCGGTTTACTAACCACTTTAAAGCACTTTCCGGGCCATGGCGATACCGATGTAGATTCGCACTACGATTTGCCACAACTAACCTTTTCGGCTACCCGGTTAGATACTTTAGAAATGTACCCTTTTAAAGAACTGATTAAACAGGGCGCGTCGGGTGTGATGATTGCCCACATGAATATTCCATCACTTGATAACACACCGAACTTACCTTCTACCCTTTCTAAACCTATTGTTACCGGCATTTTAAAGCAAAAACTTGGATTTAAAGGTCTGATCATTTCTGATGCAATGGACATGAAAGGTGTGGTTAAATATTTTAAAAACGGCGAAGCCGATTTAATGGGAATTATTGCGGGGAACGATATCCTCGAGCTTTCTGAAAATAGCGATAGGGCCATTAAACTGGTACGTAAAGCGGTTAGACAAGACCGTATAAGCATGAAAGATATCGATGCCAGCGTACGCAAGATATTAACCGCAAAATACTGGGCAGGTTTAGCCAAAAAGGATACCGTGGTAACACAAGGGATAGTTACTGCCGTTAACCGGAATGCCAGCAATGCATTGGTACAAGAACTTGCCAATGCTTCGGTCACGCTATTAAAAGGTAAAGATTACATCAAACGGTTAATACCCATTAGAAGAACTGCTATTATCAGTATTGGTGTACCTTCGGTTACCACTTTCCAGAAAGAAATTGCTAAAGGCTATTATAATTCGGTTTATTACGTTCTGGATAAAGATGCCAATCCAACTCAAATCTCGAACATTGCCCGCGAAATCGGTGCGTTTGATCAGGTTATTGTTGGTATTCATGATAGCCGCTCGCGTCCGGCCAATAACATGCCGCTAAATGCAGGAGTAAAGAATTTCATTAAAGAATTATCTGGAAAAAATGCTGTTTTTGCCTTATTTGCCAATCCATACAACCTGGCAGGTTTACCAGGACTGGAAAATAGCAAAGGACTTGTTGTAGCTTATCAAAAAGAAGATTACATGCAGGTTTCGGCCGCAGCCGTAATTAATAACAGATTGGTGCCAACGGGAAAACTGCCGGTAAGTGTAGCGCCGAATTATAAATTTGGAGAAGGTCTTTAAATAAATTAGTATTAACCACAAAGGCACGAATAATCGTTCCGTCATTCTGGCGCAGGCCAGAATCTCTCTCTTTTAACGATAAAAGCATTACAGTTAAAATCTCGGATGATGAATCATTCGAGATTTTTCATATAGCCACAGGTTGCATTTGAACTTTAATCTTTGGCCTTTCTGCTTTGGTCTTTAGTCTTTCTGCTTTTTCCAAAACAATTTCCGGCTTAAAGCGATTATCTATTTATAAATCTTAAGTTATGATAGATCCGGAAAACGACAACTATTCCAGCGATCCTAACGATGCACTGCGCCGGGAGGATGAGGTAGAAAATATCAACGAAATTAGCGGCGATGATACCAGCATCGAACACGATAGAGATATGCTGGAGCAAGCCGATGACGCTTCAAGACCATCATATGAACTCGATCTCGATGATTTTGAAGATAACGACGATGATTTAGATGATTAAAAAAAACGGCAGATCAAATTGTTAAATCTGATCTGCCGTTTTTTATGCTAAAGCTTTGTAAAACTACTTTGCTTTTGGTTTATATGTTTCAGGATTAACTGCTGTAGTCGTCCATCCTTTTAAAAAAGCGGTTATCTTTTTTACATCGTGACCAACTTTCTTTTTGCCATTCGCGCCTACTTCTTCTGTCTCCAGGTACGAAGAGTTTTCAATGTGCAATACCTTTCCTTTTCCATCCAAAACTAAAAATACCGGAAAACCGAAACGTTGCGGGTAGCCTAAACTGGCTAAAACACTTTCGTTTTTATTTTCGGGGCTGTAATTAACCAGTACGGTTTCGAAGTTATCGTTGATGTATTTTTTCAATGTAGCAGTACTATCAACCAAATTGTGAAAAGCAATGCACCAGGTGCACCAGTTACCACCAACCTGTAATAAAACATGCTTATTTTCTTTCGCTGCCTTTGCAACTGCTGCTGCAATATCTGCTTTAGCATCGGCCTGAGGATTATAAATATGAACCCCTTCTTTTTTCGCCTGACTAAAAGCCGATGTTGACACAAACACAGCCACCAGTAGAATGATTATCTTTTTCATAATTTTTTAGAATAATAAAGTAAAAATAAGAAAGCCTACTAATGTAATAGATTATTCGCAAATTCTTTACAGAACGGAAACATTAGATAGTCCATAGTGCATAGTCCATAGTCCATAGTCCATAGTCCATAGTCCATAGTCCATAGTCCATAGTGCATAGTCCATAGTCCATAGTCCATAGTCCATAGTCCATAGTCCATAGTCCATAAGATGGAACGGTTGCCAGAAAAATAGTTTAATCTCTCGAGCAGTTTTTCCATCTTAACACTTCCATACCAACATTTTCCCTATTTCTTTATCTTTGTCCTTCGATGGATTTTTTAGATCTACATACCCACAAAACAGCAGAGCAGCAGGGTGCCATTAGCATCCAAAGCTTATCGTTAACCAGCGATATCTTTCTGGCTATGCCTAAAAAAAAGCCAATTTCTGTGGGTCTGCATCCCTGGTTTGCCAAACTCGAAGCGCTCGAACTGCAAATGCGTTACCTGGAAGTAGTAGGCAAACAAGCTACCGTTAAATTGATTGGTGAGTGTGGTCTGGATAAACTCAGAGGAGAAGATGTAAATAACCAGCTGCTTATTTTAACTGAGCAAATTAAACTTGCCGAACGATTGAAAAAGCCATTGATATTGCACTGCGTAAAATGCTTTTCCGAGCTCATTGCCCTAAAAGATCAGCTTCAGGTGAAAGTTCCGATGATTATCCATGGTTTTAACAAAAATGAAGCCTTAGGTAAACAGTTGCTGAGTAAAGGTTTTCTGCTTTCCTTTGGCACGGCCATATTAAAAAAAGATTCAGGTGCAGCCAAGCTAATCCAGGAAATCGACAACTTCTTTCTCGAAACCGATGATTCAGCTACTTCTATACAAGAAGTTTATGAGACCGCAGCCAATTTAAAAAAATGTACTGTTGATGAACTTAAAGCTTGTATTTTTGCCAACTGGAAAAAATTGAATTTATTGTAAAATAGCCACGGAGACACTGAAACCACGGAAAAATATCAATTCCATATAAATCGGTTTCTCTTTGGTAAAATGGAAAAGTTATAATGTCTGATGTAACCTGGCTTTCGCGTTCTGCCCTTCTTGTAGGTAATGATGGAATAGAAAAACTACAAGCTAAACATGTTTTGGTAATCGGTTTAGGAGGTGTTGGCTCCTTTGCTGCAGAATTTATCTGCCGTTCGGGAGTTGGCGAAATGACCATTGTTGATGGTGATGTGGTAGATCCCACCAACAGGAACAGACAATTGCCGGCTTTGGCTACCAATCACGGGGTGGGCAAGGCAGAAATTATGCGCGAGCGCTTACAGGCGATCAATCCCGAGCTCAAGCTTCATGTAGTCGATACCTTTCTTACCCCCGAAAAATGCAGGGAGATTTTAGAAGGCAAATTCGATTACATTATGGATTGCATTGACAGTGTAATGCCTAAAATTACCTTGCTATCTACAGCCCTGCAGAAAAATATTCCGATTGTGAGTTCAATGGGTGCTGGTGGTAAATTAGATCCGACTAAACTTAGAGTTACTTTACTTCCAGAAACCTACCAATGCGTTTTTGCCAGTTATGTGCGCAAACGACTGAACAAACTTGAAAATGCGGCAAAAATCAAAGCTGTTTTCTCAACAGAGGAAGTGGATAAAAACTCCATGATTATGACCGATGGCAGCAACTTTAAGCGTTCGGCCTATGGCACCATTTCTTACCTTCCTGCAGCATTTGGGGGCGCCTGCGCATCAGTAGTAATCCGCGATTTACTGGACTTAAAAATTGAAATGTCAGAAAGGCCCGAAAGGATCAGGCGTAAGCCACTGAAGAAAAAGAAAAAAGCTTAAGAGAATAGCATTGTTGAAATCATGATTTCGGGAAGATTTTAAATTGTTGTAAGTTAGGGTATAATAAATATGCTTTTGTATTTAAGCCCGTTATGCAACAAAAAACTAACACACCTGTCGGTTCTGGCGTTCTAAATTCCCCTCTTTCAGAGGGGTGTCCGCAGGACGGGGTGTCTGGTATTGTAACTGGAAAATTAATCATTAACGGCATAAGTTTAGCAACAAACCCAACTAAAGCGCTACCGTATGAATCCCGGTTAAAAGACAGAGCAAAAGCATTAAGACAAGCCCGAAACTTACCGGAGGTACTCTTCTGGATGCAGGTAACAAAAAAACGTTTTCATAAGATAGATTTCGACCGGCAACGTGTAATAGGCCCTTACATTGTTGATTTTTACATCAAACAACTTAGCTTAATCATTGAAATTGATGGTTCAAGCCACGACAATAAACAGGTTTATGATAAACGCCGTGAAGATTATTTAATATCGCTGGGATTAAAAGTATATCGGATATCCGTTAGTGATATAATGAAAAAAATGGAGTTTGTAATTATGGGGCTGGAAGAATATCTCATTAAAGAATATGGAATATCACCTTAATTATCAGCAAAAAAAAAATTAAACACAATTAATTATAGCACTAAACCACCCCGCCCTGCGGGCACCCCTCCACCGGAGGGGAATTGATAAAAGTTATGCCCAAACCACTCAAAATTCTTCAAGCTTCTGCCGGTTCTGGTAAAACATTCAGTTTAACAGCGCATTACCTTACGCTCCTATTTTCAGGAGAAAATAAATACCGGGAAATTTTAGCAGTTACCTTTACCAACAAGGCTACCGAGGAAATGAAAACCCGGATCCTGGAAGTATTGTTAGGCCTGGCAAAGGGCAATCCGGCAAAAAAAATAGACGATTACCGGCAACTCATATTGCAGGCCTATCCGCAAATCAGCGGCCAGGAACTTCAATTCAAAGCAGATAAAATTTACCGTAAAATCCTGCACGATTACAGCCGTTTCTCTGTCAGTACCATTGATGGTTTTGTGCAAAAAGTAATCCGTGGGTTTGCTTTCGAGCTGGGCCTCAACGCCGATTATAATTTAGAAATGAATTATGATAAAGTAAAAGATGATCTGGTAGCTAAACTGGATGAGGCTTTAGATCATAACAAACAACTCCTACAATGGATTATCGATCTGGCCATCGAACGCATCAGTGATAATAAAAGCTGGAATTATAAATTCGAGCTTTACAACCTGATTGGTGAGATATTTTCTGAACGTTTCCAGATTTTTGAAGATGCAGTAACTGCGCTGGGTTTAGAAAATCTAGACGAACTTTTCAAAAGGTACATCAGCATTACAAAAACCGAAATCAAAAATTTTGAGGAAGAAATTATCCGCATTGCTACCGATGCACATGATGCACTGGGTGTAACGGGTGTAGAAAACGAACACCTTAAAGGGAAATCGCGCAACGCACTCGCTAAAGTCATACTAATTGCACGCGGCGATTTTTCTAAAATTGAGCCGCTCTTTAACCTCATTGATGAACCAGAGGAGTGGTTTCAGAAAAACACCAGTTTCCCTGATGCCTATGAAATTGTAAATCCACTGCTTAAAAAGCTTAAAGAGCATTATCTGCAACATTTACCCAACTATAGCCTCGCCATTGCATTTAATAAAAACCTATATTACCTAAGGTTAATGCAAGAAATTGCTGTGCTTTTAAAAGAATACCGTGCGGAGAATGATAACCTGCTCATTAGCGATGCACAGAAATTAATTTCAGGAATTACCGAAGATGCGGGCGATAATCCTTCGTTTATCTGGGAGAAGGTAGGCAACCGGTACCGCAACTTCCTTTTCGATGAATTTCAGGATACTTCAACCAGTCAGTGGGGAAGTTTTAAATCACTGCTCACCAATGCCATGGCCACGCCAAGCGAAACACTGATTGATCATTTAATTGTAGGCGACACCAAACAATCGATCTACCGCTGGCGTAATGGCGATTGGAATATCCTGCACCAACACGCCAGGCGCGATGTAGGCATCGAAAATGTAATGGAAGATAGTTTAGCAGAAAATTACCGGAGTACGGAGAACATCATCACTTTTAATAATTTTCTTTACCGGTCTATTCCGCTTGCGTTGCAAAATGAATTAAACCAAAACCTGCTCACTAAACCCGATAGTATCTCTTCGTGGTGGGAAGCCGAACACTATAGCCAGATTATTACTGACATTTACGGTACTTCGACACAGAATTTCGCGCCCAATACGCCTAAAGGAGGCACCATAAAGATTAAAAAATTTGGTAAAGAGCATGCCCCCAACGAGGCCCGTTTTACCGAAACTACTTTCAGGGATATTGTCCTAGATGATATCATTAATGAGATTAAAATACTTCGTGAGCATAACTATGCACTAAAAGACATCGCTATTTTGGTTCGTTCAAACAGTGAAGCCATGCTCACGGTTAGAAAACTAATGGAGCATAAATTGCCTGTTTTATCTGGCGATGCTTTATTGATTTCGAATAACACAGCCATACAGCTCATTATCAACACCCTTAAAGTACTCATTGGCTTAGAATCGCAAACAGCTTTATACAAAGCCAACTGCATTGCACTTTATCATGCTATACAAGAAAAAGAGGTAAATGCTAATCATTACCTTAACCTCAGTAACCGACCATTAAACAGCCTTGCTGAAGTTTTACCACCTGCCCTTTGCGAAAACTGGCAGAGTTGGTTACAATTGCCACTACCAGAACTGGTAGAAATCTTAATTGAAAGTTACGGTTTAAAAAACCTGGCGGCTAACCTTCCGTATCTACTCGCTTTTAGGGATTTAACCGCGTCTGCCGGTAAACTTGGTGAAAAGGGAATTATTGCCTTTTTAACCTGGTGGGAAGAAGATGGCGTTAAAAAGTCTTTACCCTCGCCAGAAGGGGCTGATGCGATCCAGATTATTACCATTCATAAATCAAAAGGTTTGGCTTTCAGGGCGGTTTTTGTTCCCTTCTGCAATTGGGAAATCAAAGGTAAGGCAAACGGAACTTTTTGGGTTTCTTCTGATGAAACCGTTTACAAAGAACTGCGCGGTATTCCGCTAAAATACAACGAAGCGCTCGCCGATTCGGCCATTGCCAAAGCCTATTACGAGGAATTGCTTTACAACAACATGGATGCGCTAAATATGCTCTATGTGGCTACTACGCGTTCAAAAGATTACCTCTATATCGCTACCATGGCTAAGAAGGAATTTAAGCTATCCAATATGGGTGATGTGATCAATCTCACTTTCGAAAATGAGTTTGATGAAAATGGGGTATATGAAATTGTAGATTTTGTTTCAGCTGAAAGCAAAAAGGATGAAGCAAATTTTATTGATCTGCAAAGTTATCCTACCACTACACGCTTATCAGAATTATATATTCCATCAGAAGATAAACACTTACGGCATCTGGTTAATATCGAAAAATCGGGAAGAAAAGGTTCACTGCTTCACGATATATTAGCCAATGCCAGTACCCAAAAAGAAGTTGAAGATTATATTACCAGTTTGATTTTAGACGGGATTATACAGGAGGATGAAAAACCAAACCTGCTATCTAAGGCTTTGGAGGTGCTCGAAAATGCCGATCTAAAGGCGGTTTTAAGCAAAGCCACTGGCAGTATCACCGAAAAAAACATTATCGATGCAAAGGGTAAACTTCACCGTCCCGATCGCATTTTGTTCAATAAAGACGAAGTAATTATTCTTGATTATAAGTTTACACTTAGCGAAAGCGATAAACACCTGGAGCAGGTAGAAAATTATAAAAAACTGCTCTTGGATATGGGGCACAGTCAGGTTTCGGCCTATTTGTTTTACGCCGTTACCGGCAAATTAAAGTTAGTTTAAATGATTAAGCCATTTTTACAAGAAGTTGCCGAAGATTTAATTGAGCGGTTTGGTACTAACCTCCAGCATTGCGCTATCGTTTTTAACAATAAGCGCCCTGCTGCCTATATGCAGAAATACCTGGCCGATATTATTCAAAAACCCTTTTTTAGTCCTTCATTTTATACCATACAAGAGTTTTTTGCTGCTGCTACCAACTATAAAATTGCTGATTTTTACCTGCAGTTTTTTACCCTGCATAAAATTTACAATCAACTTTTAGCTGAAGAAAAACTGGAGCCTATATCAAGTCATAAATTTTTCCCGCTGGCCAAAATTATTTTAAGCGATTTTACCCAGATAGATAACGACTTAGTTGATGCAGAAAAACTGTACCGCGACCTTGAAGATATTTCAGTAATTAATAAAGATTTCGATTATTTAAGTCCCGAACAATATGAATTTCTAGCCCAATTCTGGACTTCCTACTCAGAAGGGAAACATAAAAAACAGCAGGAGCTTTTTATTAAAATGTGGCGCAGAATGCCCAAACTTTACCATAAGTTTCACGCCACCCTTAAAACTCAGGATTATTTAACCAATGGTTATGTATACCGGCACTTGGCTGAAGAAATTGGACAACAAGAAAATTTACCTGTAGATTTTGAAAAAGGGAAGATTATTCTGGTAGGCTTTAACGCACTAACCAGGGCCGAAGCCAAAATATTCACTCAATTACAGGAAGCAGGCAAAGCGCTTTTCTATTTTGACGCAGACGAATATTATTTAAACGATCCTTTACAGGAAGCGGGGTTGTTTTTACGCAAAAACCTCAATTTATTGGGTTTAAAGAATGAGTTTGAACACAACACCAGCCTGATGAAAACAGAATCACATCAGGTTAATGTTTTTAAAGTTCAGGGACAATCCGCACAGGCCAAAATTTTAAACAATATCCTGGCCGATGATTATTCAGATCAAAAAGAAATTGGCTCTACCGTTGTGGTTCTGGCCGACGAAAGCCTGCTACTACCTGCCCTGCAAACCATCCCTACCAGTTACAACCAAAAAACAATCGACTTAAACGTAACCATGGGTTTTGCTCTGGCTACCTCCAGTATTTTCGGTTTGGCAGATTTGTGGTTTGCCAGTCAGCTGGAAATTATACACAACGGCAAAGTAAGCTACAAAAGTGTAGAGGCATTTTTAACCCACCCGCTAACCGGCCTAAGCCAAAAAATGCGCGATAAAATCCTCACGGCACTGTTGACAGAGAATGAAGTCGAAATTCAGCACGAACGTTTACTGAGGCAAAGTGGCTTGTTTGAAGTTTTTTATAAAAAAATCGATAGCCCGAAAAGTGTAGTGCCTTATCTGCTATCGGTGCTCGATTTTATTTTAACCCGCCTCTCAAATGCCAAAACGCTTAAAAAAATCGACGCAGAATTGTTTGTTAAAACTATTCAGGAACTTAACCGACTGCACGATACCTTTGGCAAACATATTGGCGAAGAAGATATAACCTTTGTCATTTATCTGGTGCAAAAATCGCTGCAAACCATAGCAGTTCCACTTTCAGGCAATCCTTTGAACGGCATACAACTAATGGGTTTGCTGGAAACGCGGAACCTGAATTTTGATAAAGTGGTGATTTTAGGCTTTAACGAAGGGATTATCCCCAAATCTTCCATCGGTAACAGTTTTATTCCCGATAGCATCCGCAGGGTGTATGGCCTTCCGGTACTCGAAAACCTCGATGCCATTTCATCCTACATGGTTTACCGCTTAATGCAACGTGCAAAGCAAATCAATTTTGTTTATAATAGTCTTACCGACGAATCTACATCGGGTGAAGTTAGCCGGATTTTAAAACAGCTGGAGTACGAAAGCAGTTTCAGTTTTGCCTACCATGAACTTAATTTAGAAGTAAAAACAGAAGCTTTTAGGGAAGTAAAAATCGAAAAAACCAATAATGTCTTTATCCAGCAAACGCTGCAAAAATACCTCGACAAGAAAAAGGTACTTTCGCCATCTGCACTAACACAATATATTTCCAATCCGATCGATTTCTTTTTCAACTACATTGCGGGCATTAAAGAACCCAAAGAAGTTAGTGCAGTGGTTGAAGCCAACGAAATTGGCTCTATTTTGCACAAGGTGATGGAATATTTCTACGAAGATTTAAGGAAAGCAGAAATAACTATCGACAAGATTAAGGAAAAAAGAAAGCAAATTCCGGCTTTAACCCAAAAAGCCTTTAATGCGGTTATGTTTAACCATCCGGATAAGGCTATGGAGTATAAAGGTATGCAGAAGGTAATTCTATCTATAGTTGAGGCCTATGTAAACATCATTTTAAATCAGGACGAAAACCAGGCGCCCTTTAACATCATCAGCTTGGAACAAAAGGTCGAGGCTGAAATCAATTTTCCTTTAAACAACAGAGAAGCCAGTGTTAAAATTTTCGGTTTTATAGACCGCGTGGATGTAAAAGATGGTGTAACCAGAATTGTTGACTACAAAACCGGAAGTGACAAACTCACTTTTAAAGATGTTCCCGAACTTTTCAACTCAGATGGTAAAAACATCAATAAAGCGCTGGTGCAAACCCTGCTTTACACATACGCATATGAGCAATTTTCGGGCAAAACCAAGGTAGAGCCGAATCTTTATGTAGTTAAAACCATGGCTGTAGATGGCGTTTGGTTTAAATCGGGCAGGCAAACCCTTTCTGGCGAATACCTGGAAGAAATTAAACCAGAATTCTTAGAAGAACTCAGAAAAAAACTGACTGAACTTTTTGAAGCACCTTATTTTGTGGCCAGCACGGTGGAGGATAATTACAAATACTCTATTTACAAAACGTTGTTTGGAAAATAATTCGGCTAAAGCAAATAGTGCTTTTTTATTGGCTGTTGGCTGAAGCCAACAGCGATGAACTAGATATGCTAAAAAGTGGATAATTCTTGACTAGTAATTCTTCTTTTCTTTCCATCAGCTAAAGCTGATGGAAAACAATAAAGATAAAATTCGGCTCCATTATCAGCCATTTAGCTTATCTAAAATTCATCGCAGTCAGCTGAAGCTGACTGAAACATAATAATATTTCGTTATGGCTTTAGCCAAAAAATAAATAAAAATCTTATATTGGTTTAGTATAGTCTAAAATTTTAAATTATGTCGTACGTAAGAATTGGGGTACACCTGGTGTTCTCAACTAAAAACCGACATCCCTATTTAACTAAGAATATCCGCTACATAGTCCATAAGCATATTATGGATAACTGTAAAAACAAATCCATTTTTCTTCAATCGATAAATGGATTTACCGATCATTTACACTGCTTAATTTCATTAGGAAAGGATCAGTCTATTTCAAACGTTGCTCAGTTAATTAAAGGAGAATCGTCCTTTTGGATTAACCAAAATAAATTAACCGAAATTCCATTTATGTGGCAAGGCGAATACTATGCTATTTCGGTAAGCGATTCACAATTAAACTCGGTTATCAATTATATCAAAAACCAGGAAGCCCATCATTCAAAAAAATCATTTGCCGATGAGGTAAAAGAATTTGAGGATAAATATAAATTTGTATTACAAAAAGATACCTGATGCTAACCTTAAACTTCACTAAATTCCCCGTATTGGAAACCGAAAGGTTAATCCTCCGCGAGCATCAGCTATCAGATGCCGACAATTTATTTGCCATGCGTACCAATGAAACGGTGATGAGGTATATTGATAGGGAAAGACCAAAAGACCTGCTAGAAATCAAAACATTCATTACAACCTTTAACGAAGGTTTCGAAAATGGCGATAATTTAGCCTGGGTAATTGCCAGAAAAGAAGATCCCGCGAATATGATCGGCTCTATTGGCTATTGGCGTACTGATTTTGCCAACCACAGGGCTGAAATCGGTTACATGCTTCACCCCGACTACTGGCGTCAGGGTATCATTTCTGAAGCATTGAGAAGAACAATCGATTTTGGTTTTCAGGACATGAATCTGCATAGCATAAAAGCCAACATCAATGTTGGAAACAATGCTTCTAGGGAAATATTGCTCAAACACGGTTTCGTAAAAGAGGCGCTTTTCAGGCAGGATTATTATTTCAGAGGCCAGTTTTTAGACAGCGAAATTTATGGTTTATTAAATCCAAACCACTAAAAATCTTTATATTTGAATATGTACCGTTTAGATAGGACAGCATTTAGTGCACAAACAGCAACAGACGCCAGTAAGATGGATCGGATTTATTATAAAAATCTTTCATGGCAAGAGCGTTTAAAAATTGCAAACTACTTAAACAGCGTAGCCTTCAATTATCCTGAAAATAATCCGCCAAAAATGGATAAATCTATATTTTCAGTTCGAAGTAGAAAATAATGGGGAATATCTTCAATGATGATTTTCGTGAGTTTATTCAAGCCTTAAACAATCATGATGTTAAATATATCCTCGTGGGTGGGTATTCTGTCATCCTTCATGGATACTCCAGAACAACTGGTGATATGGATATCTGGGTGGAAAGATCACAAGAGAATTATAGAAAAATATTTAATGCGTTTTTCCAGTTTGGGATGCCTGTATTTGATATGACTAAAGAAAACTTTCTCAATCACCCAGATTGGGAGGTTTTTAGTTTTGGAAGACCACCTGTTTCAATTGATTTAATGATTATTGTAAAAGGATTGAATTTTGAAGAATGCTACGCAAATTCGGTTTTTTTTGAAGAAGATGGTTTAAAAATAAGAACCATTAACTATAGCGACCTAATGGTTGCAAAAAAAGCAGCAGCACGAGCGAAGGATATTAATGATTTAGAAAACCTTTAAAACTGTTTCATAAAAGAGGCGCTTTTCACGCAGAATTACTATTTCAGGGGCCAGTTTTTAGACAGTGAAATTTATGGTTTATTAAATCCAAACCACTAAAAACCAGCTTTTCTCATTTCGGGATACATTTTTTCAAAAAAAATATTTCGGAAAACAAGCAAACCAGCAAGCAATCGATTCTTTTATTGGTTCAAAAGCACAATAATATTTCCCTTATCTGCAATTAGCAAAAATCGCATGTAAAAAACCTCGTAATCAAGTACAATTATTACAAAACACACAGATTATTGCCTTTGGTTTCAAAGCGATTAATAATTATATTTGCCACCGTTATTAAAATTTACAATGAGAGAAATCCAATTTAGAGAAGCACTTCGCGAAGCCATGAGCGAAGAAATGCGTAAAGATGACCGCGTTTTTTTATTAGGTGAAGAAGTAGCAGAATATAACGGTGCATACAAAGTAAGTCAAGGTATGCTTGATGAGTTTGGTGCTAAACGTATTATCGATACACCGATTGCCGAATTAGGTTTCGCTGGTATTGCAACTGGTGCAGCTACTGCTGGCCTTATTCCAATTGTAGAGTTCATGACATTTAACTTCTCTTTAGTTGCAATCGATCAGATTATCAACGGAGCAGCTAAAATCTTATCAATGAGCGGTGGTCAGTTTTCATGCCCTATGGTTTTCCGTGGCCCAACAGGTAACGCAGGCCAGTTAGGTGCACAACACTCTCAAAACTTCGAGAACTGGTATGCTAACACACCAGGTTTAAAAGTGGTAGTTCCGGCTACACCTTACGATGCAAAAGGTTTATTAAAACAGTCTATCATTGATCCGGATCCGGTTATTTTCATGGAATCGGAAGTAATGTACGGCGATAAAGGCGATGTTCCTGCTGAAGAATACTATATCGAAATAGGAAAAGCCAACGTAACCAAACAAGGTACCGATGTAACAATCGTAACTTTTGGTAAAATGTTAACACGCGTGGTAAATCCTGCTGTTGAAGAATTAACCAAAGAAGGAATTAATGTAGAAGTAATCGATTTACGTACTGTTCGTCCTATCGATTATGCAACCATTATCGAGTCAGTTAAGAAAACAAATCGTTTAGTTGTAGTTGAAGAAGCATGGCCATTGGCTTCAATTTCTTCAGAAATTGCTTTCAATGTACAAAGAAACGCATTCGATTATTTAGATGCACCAGTTTTACGTATCACTTGTGCCGATGTTCCGCTTCCATACTCTCCAACTTTAATTGCAGCAAGCTTACCAAATGCAGAGCGTGTAATTAAAGCGGTAAAAGAAGTAATGTACGCAACAAAATAAATTGTCATTCTGCATATAGCGAAGAATTTCATTAAATATAGAATCCTCCAATTAACTTGGGGGATTTTTTTTGCGCTTAAACCTCGCAGGTTTTCTAAACCTGCGAGGTTTTATCTATAAAATTTCAATTACAGCAGTTAGTCCAAACCTTAATTTTTTATCTTCGCTGATAAGAAAAATATCCTCCATGTCTGAATACACAGCCGACCAAACCTTCGAAAAAGCCGATTTTACCTTACGTGCCTTACCAAAAGCAGAATATGAAAACTGTAAATTTATCAATTGCGATTTTTCCGGTTCAGATTTAAGCGGTGTTAAATTTCTCGATTGTCAGTTTACCCATTGCAACCTGAGTCTGGCTAACATTACCAAAACAACATTTAACGAGGTAAACTTTAGCGATTGCAAAATGCTGGGGCTAAGGTTCGAAAATTGTAATGATTTTGGTTTAGCATTCAACTTTAGCAATTCAAAACTGGATCATTGTTCTTTCTACAAACTCAAATTAAAAAAGACAACCTTTAAAAATTCGCAACTACACGAAGTTGACTTTTCAGAAACAGACCTGTCTGGTTCAACTTTCGACAACTGCGATTTACTCCATGCTACTTTCGACAGAACGATGTTAGAAAAAGCTGATTTCAGGACAGCTTATAATTTTTCAATCGATCCCGATAACAACCGGATTAAAAAAGCTAAATTCTCGCAATCGGGTCTGGCAGGTCTGCTGCAAAAGTATGATATCTTAATCAGCTGATCATTTATCGGAGATTCTTTGTAATTTCATAGTAAGATAAAGTTATGGAACAGCCAAAACCGGAAAACATCGACCAATACATCGCCAATTTCCCTGCAGCAACCCAGAAGCTGCTACAGCAAGTGCGTGAAACAATTCATCTTGCCGTGCCTGATGCTAAAGAAGTAATCAGTTATGGCATGCCAGCGTTTAAGCAAAAGGGAGTTTTAGTTTACTTTGCAGGTTACGCCAAACATATTGGTTTTTACCCAACAGGTTCGGGCATCGAAGCCTTTAAAGATGAATTTGGGGATTATAAATGGAGCAAGGGTGCGGTTCAGTTTCCAATAGATCAACCCATGCCTTTGGATCTGATTACGCGTATAACCAAATTTAAAGCGGAACGTGATTTAGAGAAAACGCAAAAAAAGAAGTAAAATACCTTACAAGATACCCTTACATCAGTTTTCTGGAGAATTTACTCACACATTTCGGTGGAAAACTTGATTTTAAAAAGCCTTGATTTCTAAAAATCATAACTAGCTTTGATCTTTTAATTTTAGATATGTTAACCCACCATAAAATAATTGCAGCTGAGTTAAACGTTGCAGAAAAGCAGGTAACTGCTACTATAAACTTGTTAGATGAAGGCGCAACCGTACCTTTCATTTCCCGTTACCGTAAAGAATTAACCGGCAGTTTAGATGAGGTTGAAGTAGCTGCAATTCGCGACCGAGTTTTACAACTACGTGATCTGGATAAACGCCGCGAAGCCATCTTAAAATCGATGACCGATTTAGGAAAATTAACCCCCGAATTGGAGAAACAGATTAATGAGGCCGAAACCATTTCGCTTTTAGAAGACATTTACCTACCCTACAAGCCTAAGCGTAAAACGCGTGCATCAGTTGCTAAAGAAAAAGGACTGGAGCCACTTGCCTTACAGATTTTTGATCAGGGTAGTTTCGATCTGGATACTGAAGCTGATAAATTTATTGATACCGAAAAAGGTGTAAATAGTTTAGAAGAGGCTTTAGCAGGAGCAAGGGATATTATTGCAGAAATGATTTCGGAAAATGCAGAAGCACGTACCAAAATGCGTACTTACTTCCAGGAAAAAGCAGAATTTAAATCCGAAGTAATTAAAGGAAAAGAAGAAGAAGGCATTAAGTATAAAGATTACTTTGAGTGGAATGAGCCCGTTAAAACTGCAGCTTCGCACCGTGTGCTGGCTATGCGCCGCGGCGAAAAAGAATTGATTTTACGCTTAGATGCGCTTCCGCCTGCAGAGAATGCTATTGCTTTACTGGAAAATCAGTTTGTCACCGGAAATAACGCCGCTTCCAAACAAGTACAGCAGGCTTTGGAAGATGGCTACAAACGTTTACTGGAGCCAGCCATGGAAACCGAATTACGTGTTTTCACCAAACAAAAAGCTGATGAAGAAGCTATACGTGTTTTTGCCGAAAATGCACGTCAGCTGTTATTGGCAGCACCAATGGGACAAAAAAATGTATTGGCCATTGATCCGGGTTTCCGTACGGGTTGTAAAGTGGTTTGTTTAGATAAGCAAGGGCAATTATTAGAAAATACTGCCATTTATCCGCATACCGGACAAGGAAATGTTAAAAATGCCGAATTCACCATTCAGCAACTTTGCGAAAAATATGATATCGAAGCCATTGCTATCGGTAACGGAACAGCAGGAAGAGAAACGGAAGCTTTTGTTCGGGGTTTAAATCTACCTCACATCACCATTGTAATGGTAAACGAAAGTGGTGCATCGATTTATTCGGCCTCTGAAGTGGCACGAGAAGAATTCCCAACTCAGGATATTACTGTTCGTGGAGCGGTATCTATTGGCCGCCGTTTAATGGACCCATTGGCAGAACTGGTAAAAATAGACCCGAAATCTATCGGCGTTGGTCAGTATCAACACGATGTTGATCAAAATAAACTGCAGGCCAGCTTAGATGATACTGTAATCAGTGCTGTAAATGCGGTTGGGGTTGAGTTAAACACGGCTTCTAAACAAATTTTAGCCTACGTTTCGGGCTTAGGACCAGCCTTAGCACAAAATATTGTAGATTACAGAAATACCCATGGTGCTTTTAAAAACCGCGAAAGTCTTAAGAAAGTTCCGCGTTTGGGTGATAAAGCTTACGAGCAGGCAGCAGGTTTCCTTCGCATCCGCAATGCTGAAAATGTTTTGGATACTAGCGGGGTACACCCGGAGCGTTATGCAGTAGTAGATAAAATGGCTAAAGACCTGGGTACAACGGTTTCGGCCTTAATGAAAGACACCCAGTTGCAAAAACAGATTAAGCCGCAACAGTATGTTACTGATGAAATTGGTTTACCTACCCTTAACGACATCTTAAAAGAGCTTGCCAAACCGGGCCGCGATCCACGCGAGCAATTTGAAGCATTTAGCTTCACCGATGGCGTTAACGAAATTGCAGATTTAAGAACAGGTATGAAATTGCCGGGTATTGTTACCAACATTACCAATTTTGGTGCCTTTGTTGATATCGGCGTTCACCAGGATGGATTGGTGCATACCAGTCAGCTGGCAAACCGTTTTGTGGCAAACCCTAATGATGTGGTAAAAGTGCATCAAAAGGTAGAGGTTACAGTAATGGAAGTTGATGTCGCCCGCAAAAGGATTTCGTTATCGATGAAAACTGAAGCTAGTCCGAAGTCGGAAGTCCGCAGTCGGGAGTCCAGAGAGCAAAAATCTAAACAAGACTTTAAAAATAACAATAAGCAAAACTTTAAGCCCCGTAATGAGCCGAAAGACGCCGATGGCGATTTACAGGAAAAATTAGCCAAGCTTAAAGGTATGTTTAAATAGTTTAAACTGTCATACTGAGCCTGTCGAAGTATTTTTGTAGTCTTCGACAGGCTCATTTTTCTACATCTGTTCTAACTTATCGTTAATCTCTAACCGCTTTCTCGGTAAACTTTCCGGATAACTGGTCTGGATAAAGGCAATCATTTTTTCTCTTACATAGCAGCGCAAATCGAAAGCTTTGGAAGAACTCGCGGCACTCATTAAAAAACGCACTTCGATAGTACCGTCTTTTGTACTATCTGTTACCTGTACCACATTCACCCGTTTATCCCAAAAGGGGTTCGAATTTAATAAACGGGTCAGCTCTTCCCGCATGGGCTCAACCGGAATTGTGTAATCCAGGTAAAGAAAAACAGTACCCAGTAAATCTGCCGAAACCCGGGTCCAGTTTTGAAAAGGTTTTTCAACGAAATAGGTAATGGGTAAAATCAACCGGCGCTGATCCCAGATATTAACCACTACATATGTTAAGGTAATTTCCTCTACCTTTCCCCATTCACCTTCTACAATCAAAACATCATCAATACGGATAGGCTGCGTAAAAGCAATCTGAAAGCCAGCCAATAAGTTTCCCAGCGATTTTTGTGCTGCAAAACCGATAATGATCCCGCCAATACCAACGCCGGTAAGCAAGCCCGCTCCTATTTTACGCATGCTTTCAAAACTCAGCAGAATAATGGCAGCCGTAATCAGAATAATTAAAGAAACTATAAACTTCCGTACAAATTGCAGCTGCGTCCTGATTTTGCGCTCTTTCAGGTTATTTTCTTTATTCAGATCATATTTAAAATAAAAATAATCTTCCAGCACGTTGATCGTCCGAACCAGAATCAAAGCAAAGGTGATGGTCAATGCAATTTCTAAAACCTTTTCTAATGGGATGCGATAAACCAATGGCATTTCCATTAACGATAAAGAAAAATTCAACAGCAATAACGGAATAAACACGCCAACCGGGTAGCGTAAATGTTTGATAATGGATTTGATGAAGATAAAATCCCACCAGCGCGATAACAGGATAAAGACTTTATGAATTACAAACTTGATGAAGATTCCTAGCAAAACAGCAAGCAAGCCAATAATGATATTCTTTAGAAACAAGGGGATCGGCGAACCGAATAAATGATCAAGGTACTGCATAAAAAATGGATTGATGAACTTATAAACCGAGCCGCATCAGCACATAAATTAACAGCTGTGCTTTACTTTTTGTTTATGCCCGGGTGAGTACGGCAAATCAATAAATTGTATATTTTAGGGATTAATATTTCTAAAAAGAATCAGCAGATGGATTTTTTCAATGCGCAAAGCATATTTTTTACAGTCCTGGAATACAAAATGAGCTATTTAGAGTTCTTTGCGGTAATAACAGGAATTATCTCGGTGATTCTTTCAGCAAAAGCAAGTATCTGGAGCTGGCCTGCCGGAATCGTTAATGTGTTTCTCTCGGCATTTTTATATTATCAAACCCAGCTCTACCCCGATATGTTCCTGATGGTTTTCTTTTTTATTACCAATATTATGGGTTGGTGGCGTTGGGCTAACCCTAAACCAGAAGAAGAGGATAAAAACAAAGAGCTCAAAATTAGTTTTATGCCATTAAAGCAGTTTTTACTTTTACTAATTGTTGGTATTGCCGGCACGTTGCTTATGGGTACTTTGGCCAGTCAGCTGCATAACTGGTTACCATTATTGTTTAATTTACCAAGTGCTTACCCTTTTGTCGATTCGTTTATTTTTGTGATGAGTGTAATCACTACCTTTTTAATGATCCAGAAAAGGGTAGAATGCTGGATTATCTGGCTTTTGATCGATATTGTAGCTACGTATCTCTATTTTCTGAAAGGAATTAAATTTATGGGTATCGAATATTTCATTTTTACCATTATTGCCGGCTTTGCATTGTGGAATTGGATTAAGGAATACAGGAGTTACAGCAAAATCACATGAAAAGAGGTTTAGTAATCGGCAAATTTATGCCCATCCACAATGGGCATATTGCCTTAATCAATTTCGCTGCAGCACAATGTGATGAACTGATTGTATCAATGAGTTTTACCCCTCACGATCCTATTCCTGCTGAGCTTCGTTTTGGCTGGATTATGGAAATTTTTAAAAATCAACCGCATATTAAACCCGCCATTATTGCCGATGATTTTGACAATGAAGCACTTCCTCTGATCGAAAGAACAAAGCTCTGGTCAATAAGAATGGGCGAAGTTTATCCGAAAATCGATATCCTTTTCAGTTCAGAAGATTATGGGGCACCTTTTGCCATGAATATGGCCGCCGAACATATTTTGTTTGATCAGCAGCGAAGTGCAATCCCCGTTTCGGCCACACTCATCAGAAATGCCCCTTTTAAACATTGGGCATATATTCCTGATGTAGTTAAACCTTATTTTGTGAAAAAAGTGTGCCTCTACGGACCTGAAAGTACGGGCAAATCAACTTTGGCCGAAAAAATGGCGAAGCATTACCGCACTGTGTTTGTTCCTGAAGTGGCACGGGAACTCATTACTTCGAACGACATTACTATTGATGATATTATTAAAATTGGCCAGGCACAAACCAACCGGGTGAAGGAAATGACCAATATTGCCAATAAAATCGTTTTTTGTGATACGGACCTGATCACCACAAAAATTTATGCACAGTATTACTTAAACCACGTTCCGGATATACTGAATAAACTTGAGAACGAAATCAGTTACGATTTATATTTCCTGCTGGATATTGATGTAGCGTGGGTGGCCGATCATCTTCGCGATTTTGGAGACCGGCGACTGGAAATGTTCAACTTATTTAAATCAGAACTCGATAAACGTAAGATTAGCTATATCCTGATCAGTGGAAATTATGAAGATCGCGAAGAAAAGATCATAAAAATTATAGACAATATGTTGATATAAATCAATCTGTTTTTTGTATCTTCAATTAAATCCAAAATGATATGACAGCTAAACAAATGCTTCCTATCATCCCTGACAATATTCTGGTTAACAAAATTTACGAACTGAGAGGCCTCAAAGTGATGCTGGACAGTGATCTGGCAGAGCTGTATGGCGTAGAGACTAAGCGACTCAATGAGCAAGTGGCTAGAAACCCGGATCGATTTCCAGAAGACTTCATGTTTCAGCTAACTGACGACGAATGGCTAAACTTGAAGTCGCAATTTGCGACTTCAAGTTGGGGTGGCAGAAGAAAACTTCCTTATGTTTTTACCGAACATGGGATCCTGATGCTTTCGAGTGTATTGAGTAGCAAACAAGCTATACAGGTAAACATTCAAATTGTAAGAATTTTTACCCGTATACGCCAGTTGTTTTCTGAAAATACTGAGCTTAAACTGGAAATAGAAGAAATAAAAAAGAAACTAAGCAGTCACGATAAAAATATCGAATTGGTTTTCGGCTACTTAGATAAACTGATCGATCAGAAAAGCAAGCCCAGGAAAAGAATTGGTTTTATGCCCGACGAACTATAATTTGATGCAAAAGAAACCCTAAAATTCACTCCTACTGTGCGGATGCTGAAATAAATCCGATAGCTATCGGATCAGCATGACGGATAATAGGTCATTATTGCAATAAAAATTTTTCTTTTCAACTATTTGATAATAAAAGTATTCTATCTATCTTTGCAGTCCCAATTTTAATGGGAATAATAAATTGTTTAATAAATTAAATACAAGCAAGTGAATACGTTAAGTTACAAAACTGTCTCGGCCAATGCTAAAACTGTAAACAAACAGTGGATTGTTGTTGATGCGGAAGGCGAGATTTTGGGGCGCTTGTCATCGAAGATCGCTATGATCATCCGTGGTAAAAACAAGCCTGAGTACACCCCACACGTAGATTGCGGAGATAACGTAATTGTTATCAATGCAGACAAGGTTAAATTGACAGGAAACAAATTCAGCGAAAAGCAATATGTTTCTTACACTGGTTATCCAGGTGGTCAACGTTTTATCTCTCCAAAAGAGTTAATGGCGAAACACCCTCAACGTGTAATCGAGAAAGCGGTACGTGGTATGTTACCGAAAACTAAATTGGGTAAAAAATTATACACCAATCTTTTTGTGTATGCTGGTGCGAACCACCCTCATGCAGCTCAATCTCCAAAAACCATTAAACTTTAAGAAATGTCAGTTACTAACACTTCAGGAAGAAGAAAAACAGCTGTTGCACGTATCTACTTAAAAGATGGTGCCGGAGCAATTACCGTTAACGGTAAAGATCACAAAGAATATTTCCCTACTTTACCTTTACAATATATCGTAAACCAAAGTTTAGAAGTTGCTGAACTTACTGGTCGTTATGATATCACTGTAAACGTACAAGGTGGTGGAGTAAAAGGACAAGCAGAAGCTGTTCGTTTAGCTATTGCTAAAGCGATTGTTGAACTAGATGCGGAGAAAAAACCTGCATTACGTGCTAAAGGCCTAATGACGCGTGATATGCGTATGGTTGAGCGTAAGAAACCAGGACGTGCTAAAGCTCGTAAGAAATTCCAATTCAGTAAACGTTAATCACAGGAGGCAAAGACAATGGCAAGAACAACTTATCAAGACTTATTGGATGCAGGTGTACACTTTGGTCACCTTACCCGTAAATGGAATCCAAAAATGGCTCCTTACATTTTCATGGAGCGTAATGGAATTCACATTATAGATTTAAATAAAACTTTAACCAAAACTGAAGAAGCTGCGGCTGCGATTAAACAAATCGTAAAATCAGGACGTAAAGTTTTATTTGTATCAACAAAAAAACAAGCTAAAGGAATCGTAGCTGAGCAAGCTAAAAAAGTAAACATGCCTTTCGTAACCGAGCGTTGGTTAGGTGGTATGTTAACTAACTTTGCTACTGTTCGTAAGTCAATCAAAAAGATGTCTAACATCGATAAAATGACTAAAGACGGTACTTATGCTATCCTTTCTAAAAAAGAGCGTTTAATGATCCAACGTGAGCGTATTAAATTAGAATCACTTTTAGGTGGTATTGCTGATTTAAACCGTTTACCTGCAGCTTTATTCTTAATTGATGTTAAGAAAGAGCACATCGCGGTAACTGAAGCGTTAAAATTAAACATCCCTACTTTTGCGATGGTTGATACTAACTCTGATCCTTCTAACATCGATTTCCCAATCCCTGCGAATGATGATGCTACAAAATCTATCTCTTTAATTACTGATGTAATTATCAAAGCGATTGAAGAAGGTTTAGAAGAGCGTAAACGCGAAAAAGATGATGAAGCAGAAAAAGAAGCAGTAGCTGCTAAAGCTGCAGCTGATGCGCCTGAAGCTAAAGAGCCAAGACGTAAAAAAGCTGCTGAAGCTGAGGTTGAAGCCTCTTCATCAGAAGAAACTAAAACAGAAGAATAGTAATATTTTTTAATTGCAGGTTACTGGTTTCAGGTTTTAAGTTGGCTTAACATGAGTTTAACTTAGCGCTTGTAACTTGTAACCTGTAGTTGTTATAACAAGATTGTAAATTTTAAAAAAGGAAATAAAATGTCTACAGTACAAATTTCTGCAGCAGATGTAAACAAATTGCGTCAACAAACTGGCGCTGGTATGATGGATTGCAAAAAAGCTTTAGTTGAAGCTAATGGTGATTTCGAAGCAGCTGTTGATTTATTGCGCAAAAAAGGTCAAAAAGTATCTGCCGCTCGTTCTGGTAATGCTACTTCTGAAGGTTTAGTATCAATCGCTGTTTCAGCAGACGGTACAAATGGTAAATTAGTTGCTTTAGCTTGCGAAACTGAGCCAGTTTCTAAAGTTGAAGATTTCCGTAACTTAGCTCAGGCTGTTTTAGCTGCTGCGGTTGCCAACAATCCAGCTAATGCTGAAGAATTATCAGCAATTACTTTAGAAGACGGACGTACAGTTGCCGAAACTATCACTGAATTAACCGGTAAAATCGGCGAGAAAATCGTTATCCAGGAGTATGCAAATATCTCTGGCGAAAAAATCGTTTCTTATATCCACTCTAACGGTAAAATGGGCGTTTTAGTAGTATTCGAAGGTGCTAACGGCGTAGATATTACTGAAGCTGGTAAAGATGTTGCGATGCAAATTGCTGCAATGAACCCGGTTGCTGTTGATAAAGAAGGTGTTGATCCTGCTACTATCGAGCGTGAAATCGAGATTGCTAAAGATGTTATCCGTCAGGAAGGTAAACCAGAAGAAATGGTTGAAAAAATCGCTGCCGGTAAATTAAACAAATTCTACAAAGACAGCACTTTATTAAACCAGGAGTTTGTTAAAGATAGCTCTGTAGATGTTCGTAAATTCTTAGACAACACTGTTAAAGGATTAACTGTATCTGCTTTCAAACGCGTACAATTAGGTGCGTAAGCACTAAAAAACATATTAATAAGAGCTCCAAGAAATTGGGGCTTTTTTTTGATATAAGATTTTTAGAGTTGTCAACTTTAATGGCCAGTTTGCTAAAAAGTTGACAACTCTTATTCATCTCCTATTTCCTCAAAGCAGTATAAGTGCCTACTTCTTTGCCCGAATCATCAAGCATGCTTGCCACCAGCTTATTTTTATCTGCTTTGATTTTAGTAATGGTCCTTGTTCCTTTTTGAGGGCCACCACCTATAATTAACGGATAGTGATTTAAGTTTTTATCAGGCTGATGCACCATGTATTTATGGGTATGTCCGCTTAGTACCAAATCTACCTTTCCCTGGTTTAATAAAGGTTCAAACAGTTCAGTACAATGTTTTGGCCCGTGGGCATCGCCCGAATAACGTGGCGGAATATGCATCAACACAACACGGAAAGGTGCTTTTTTAAATTCCTTCGAATTGATTTCCGTTTTAAGCCACTCTGCCTGTTGAATGCGGTAATCGTCGAAATTAACAATGCCTGCATAAACCGGATGCGCATCTTCCTTATCTTCTCCGGTATCAATAATCACAAAACGGACAGGCCCCAGGGTAAAAGCCGTATGACCAACGTGCATGTAATATTGCGCAAACTCACGCGCAAATTTACCACGTGTTTCGTGGTTGCCCCTAACGTAGATAAAAGGTGTATTTTTAGCAAAATTATCTACACAGGGTTGCAACATGTGGTCGATAATCTGTTTTTCATCCGTTTGGTAATCAAAAATATCACCATTAAAGAAAACAAAATCCTGTTGGGCGGCCGGCACAAGTCCTAACAAATGTGGAATAGACTCAGGTCGATCGTGGATATCGTTCATCATCACAAACGATACCTCTTCTTTAGCCTGATTGGCATTTAAAAACGATTCAACATTGCTGCTTACCGTTTCGCCGTAAGTTAATTTGTAAGGCTGAAAATCTTTAATTTCTTTAGAAACGATTTTATAATAATACTTTGTTCCGGGTTTTAAATGATTAAGCGTTACTGCATTTAACTTGCTATTGGCCTGCATTAAGCCCAATTCGGCTTTGCCATAAGCTTTCTGATTTAACTGATCGGCCTGCTCACCAAACTCAACCCAGCCTGCCGCATTTTTGTTGGTTAACCACAAAATCGTCATCGAGTTATTAAAATTGGTTTGCAGGTAAGGCCCAACTGCAATTTTAAATGCATCTTCCCTTTCAGTAACATTTGCAATAGCTGCACCAGGAGCAACCAGCGTTGCAGCACTCAAAGTAAGTCCGGCCTTTAGAAAGTTCCTTCTATTAGACTGATTTTCATTCATTTGATTAGTTTATCTTATTAACCAAATATATCGTTACAATATTTAACTTTGATTGTGTAAGCTTAAATTTACTCAAACGTTTGTTATGTCTAAGATCATCCCCAATACTTCCTATTATAATAACGATACACAAATAACCGGTCAGGAAATTGAAATCAGCAACGCTGAAATCGTTGCAATCAGACCGGCAAATACAAAGGGCGATGGCCAGTCGATTACGGTACCTGGCTTTATAGATTTACAGATTTATGGTTCAGGTGGCCGCCTGTTCTCAGCCGATCCAACAATCGAATCGTTAACCCTTATGGAAGATGATTTACTCAAAAAAGGAACTACCGGTTTTCTGGCCTGCCTGGCTACCAATACTCCTGAAATTTTTAATGCCTGTATCGAAACTGTTAAAGCGCATCGGGCCTCAGCAAAAAACTGTCTGGGCTTGCATTTAGAAGGCCCGTTTTTAAATCCAAAGCGTTTAGGGGCACATGTTCCCGCATTTGTTCGCAAGGCCTCTTTAGATGAAATCAAACAATTGCTCGATTTTGGTGATGGCATAATTAAGATGATGACCATTGCACCCGAACTTCAGGATGATGAGGTTATACAATACCTGCTTGATAATGGCGTGGTAGTTTCTTTGGGCCATAGTAACGCTACTTTTGATGAAGCCACAGCTGCCTACAATAAAGGTATACAAACCACCACACATCTTTTTAATGCCATGAGCCCGATTCATCACCGTGAGCCTGGTATACCCACTGCGGTTTTTAATCACCATAAAGCCATGGCTAGTATCATTGCCGACGGACAGCATGTAGATTTTGAAGTGGTAAAGTTTGCGCAAAAATTATTAAAAGACCGCTTGTTTCTTATTACAGATGCAGTTACAGCATGCGCAACGGGCCCCTACCAACATATACAAAAAGGAAATAAATATGTAATGCCTGATGGTACGCTTTCCGGTTCCTCCTTAACAATGCTCGAAGCCGTTATAAATTGCGTAACTCAATGCGGCATCGATTTAAATGATGCACTGAAAATGGCCACACTTTACCCTGCCAAATTAATCGGTATAGAGCACTTAACAGCTAGAATAGAAGTGGGTGAAGCTGCTAATTTACTCGTACTTAATGATGCGCTCGAACTAAAAGAAGTGATATTTAAAGGAGAAAAAATTTCTATTTAAATATTTACATCAATTGTTGAAAAGCATAGCGAGGTATTAAAAAATTGTTAATATTTTTGAGGTCATGAAATACAAACGCATCCTACTAAAGCTTAGCGGAGAATCGCTAATGGGCGACAAACAATACGGCATTGATAATGAGCGCGTTAAACAATACGCAGAAGATATTAAAGCTGTACACGATAAAGGTTTAGAAATCGCAATCGTAATTGGTGGAGGAAACATTTTTAGAGGTTTAAGTGCCGAAAAAAGCGGGATGGACAGAGCACAGGCCGATTATATGGGTATGTTAGCTACTGTAATCAACTCAATGGCCTTACAAGATGCCTTAGAAAAAGTGGGCATTAAAACACGCTTACTTACCGCGATTAAAATGGAACAAATTTGTGAGCCGTTTATCCGCAGAAGAGCTGTTCGCCACCTTGAAAAAGGACGTGTAGTTATTTTTGGTGCCGGTACAGGTAACCCTTACTTTACCACCGATTCTGCTGCTGCATTACGCGCAATAGAAATTAAAGCCGATGTGGTATTAAAAGGAACCCGAGTAGATGGCATTTATACTGCCGATCCGGAGAAAGATCCCGCAGCAACAAAATTTGAAGAAATTTCTTTCAGAGAAGTGTATGATAAGGGGCTTAATGTTATGGACATGACCGCTTTTACGCTTTGTGAAGAAAACCAGTTGCCAATTATTGTGTTTGATATGAATAAACATGGTAACTTCATGAAAATTGCCAGCGGCGAACCAATTGGTACTCTGGTTAAATAAGCATTTTAGAAAAAACAAATTGTAGAAATACACACAATTATGAACGAACTCATACAATTACAATTAATGGATGCCCAGTCTTCAATGGATAAAGCCATTGATCATTGCGAAGCTGAATTAACTAAAATTAGAGCTGGTAAGGCATCAGCAGGAATGCTCGATGGCATTTTCGTTGATTATTATGGCGCTTCAACTGCTTTAGCACAGGTGGCCAGCATCAATACGCCTGATGCCAGAACAATTGTGATCCAGCCATGGGAAAAATCGCTTTTAACGGTAATCGAAAAAGCGATACAGGTAGCCAACATTGGTATTAACCCACAAAATGATGGTATTGTAATCCGTCTGGTTGTTCCACCGCTTACAGAAGAGCGCAGAAAAGAACTGGTTAAAAAAGTAAAAGAGGAAGCTGAAAGAGGTCGTATCACCGTTCGTAACATCCGTAAAGATGCCAATACCAAAATTCAAAAATTAAAAGGAGAAGGCGTATCTGACGACGAAATCAAAACCGGTGAAGGCGAAGTTCAGAAATTAACTGATGCGTATATCATTAAAGTAGATAAACACGCCGAGGCTAAAGAAAAAGACGTAATGACAGTTTAACCTGTTTAAACAACAATAAAAAAGGGAACGGACTAAAAATCGGTTCCCTTTTTTGTTGAAATTACTTCTTTGCGCTCGACGGCCTTACATTTAACGTGGTAGGAAGCGAAATTTGCGTATTTCCGGCATTTTGCCCTGCTTTTTTAAGTTTGTTAAGCAAAACCTTCATAATGTTCTCTGCAATAGCTTCAAGAGGCTGTGCGATCGCCGTAACAGGTGGCTCGCAGAATTCCAGAATCTCAAAATCATCAAACGATACCACGGCCAGGTCTTTATGAATCCTGATTCCCGATTTTCTAAAGGTCCTTAAACCATCTAAACAGATATAGTTGGCTGCAAAAATTACTGCATCGAGCTGCTTTTCTGTTTTAAAAAAGCTAATCATCTCCTGAATCGAATCTTCAGATCCTGTATATTTGATTTTCTTTACCACAGCAGGCAGCTTATGTTTTTCAACTGCTGTTTCGTAGCCCGCCAAGCGGTCAACCATTTGCAACTGTTGCGTATCAATAGTAACGAAAGCTATATTTTTGTAGCCGTTGTTAATCAGATGCTCCGTAGCCTGAAAGGTACTTTTCTTATTGTCAATAATTACATAATCAGTTTTTACCTCCTGTACATAGCGGTCAAATAAAACCACCGGCGCATCGGTTTGGATTAGTTTTTTCACTTCATCTTCCAAACCTTCTGGCAAGGCCATAATGTAACCATCAACATGGCGGTCTTCAAAAATCTGAAGCAACTCTATGGCTTTTTCCGTATCGTTACGCGTACTGCTAAAAAGAATTTTATAACCCAGATTCGATGCAATTTCATCGATATGGCGGGCTATCCCCGAAAAAAACGGCTCAGAAATATCATCAACCAAAAAGCCAATAATTTTTGTTTTACCCGTTCGTAAACTTGTGGCAAGTGCATTTGGCTGATAGTTTAGCTCCGCAACCAGATCAAGAACTTTCTTGGTAAGGGCCTCACTAATATTTTTTTCACGCGCTTTTCCATTAATTACAAATGATACCGTGGTAATGGAAATATTTAATTGTTTGGCTATATCTTTTATTGAAACGCGTTTCTTCATCACAGGGTTTAGTCGTTTTGAATAATTTAAGCTGGTAATATAACAATAATCTGTAAAGTTTGTCAGCTAAACCAGCCGCACTAAACAAAAAAAAGAGCAACCTATCCAGGATTGCTCGATTAACTAACTTATTATTCATAAAAAATGCTGTTGGGGAAGGAGTCGAACCTTCAAGGGGTAGTTAGCTACAGTTCAAAAAATTAATTTGTGGTCAACCCAATAAACTGCGTTTGTCCCATTATTCCCCACCACCGAGACAAGGAGGCGTGTCTGCCAATTTCACCACCCAACATTTCAAAAGTTAACAGTTTTCAATTTGTAGTTTCGAATTTTAAACTCTTAACCGTAAATTGTCAACTGAACTGGCTGTAGGGGAAGGAATCGAACCTTCAAGGAGTGGTTAGTACCGAAACCGGTATATTCCCATTATTCTCCGCCACCGAGACAAGGAGGTGTGTCTGCCTGTTTCACCACCCTACAGTATGTTCAGCAATTTTGAAAGAACGTTTCCTTTTTGTTAATTGCTTGATACAAATGTAAAGGAACAACCAATACCTTGCAAATATTTTAAACATTTAATTTTATTTTTATAATATTGATAAATATTCGTAAATTCGCTTATCATAATTCAAAAATATGCTTAAAAAAGACAATTCCAATTTAGAAATTGACAACCTCGATATCGATATATTGAAACAATTGATGCAGGATGCCACTAAACCCTATACAGAAATAGCTAAAGATTTGATCGTTTCGGGCGGTACCATACACGTGCGGATGAAGAAGTTACAGGAAATGGGCATTATTAAAGGCTCTCATTTAATCATCGATCCGCAAAAAGCCGGATACGATATTTGTGCCTTTTTGGGTATTTATCTCGAAAAAGGAATTCAGTATAAAGATGCGGTTGCGCAGCTCAGCAAAATTAAGGAGGTGGTAGAATTGCACTATACTACAGGTGCCTACAGTATGTTCGCTAAAATTATCTGCAGAGATACCAATCACCTGCGTCATGTTTTAAATGAAGAAATACAGGCAGTGAACGGCATTCAGCGTACAGAGACTTTAATCTCGTTAGAAGAGAGTATTAAAAGACAAATTGAGTTAGGATAAGAGCAAAGCAAAAGCAAAAAAAATTCATTAAGGTAAAATGATATTATATGCCTTCTATAATAAAATGCTTTTAGTTATGCTCAACTATGATCAGGAAATGAACGTTCAGCGGGATTTCGGAAACAGTAGTCCCGTTATTCGCTATAGCCCCGAATTGCAATCGGGGGCTGCCGCTACTACCGGGTTTAGCAACAAAAATCTGTGCAATAAAGGGCCAATTATCTATTCCCCCTCGACTATGCCTTGGGAGACAAAAAAGAAAAGATAACATTATTTTAGCAGCTGGTAAGCAACCAGCGCAGCAACATAAGCCATAGCAGTCATATAAACTAACTGAATAACCGGCCATTTCCAGCCTTTGGTTTCGCGGTAAACAATGGCCACGGTACTCATGCATTGCATGGCAAAAGCGTAAAACAGCATTAACGAAATACCGGTTGCAAAAGAGTAAACCGGCAACCCCGTACGGCTGTTAACCGAAGCGGCCATGCGCGCTCTTATGGTCGTGGTGTCCTCATCGCCCCCATCAACACTGTAAATGGTTGCCATAGTACCTACAAAGGCTTCACGGGCGGCAAAAGAGGTAATTAAGCCTATACCAATCTTCCAATCGTAACCCAGTGGACGAATTACAGGCTCAATCCAGTGACCGAGCACACCCACATAAGAATTTTCGAGCTTTTCGGTAGCTTCTAAAACCTTAATGTGATCGGTATTTTTTGTGGTATCGGCCAGCGCCGCAGCATATTTCTTTTCTATATTTTCGAAACGGTCGCCTGGACCATAAGCTGCCATTACCCAAAGAATAACCGAAATGGCAATAATTACTTTACCCGCTTCAAAAACAAAGGTTTTCGATTTCTCATACATGGTAAAAAGTACGTTCTTCCACCTTGGCATGCGGTAAACGGGCAGCTCCATAATAAAGTACGACCTTTCTTTGGTTTTGATGATGAATTTCATCACCCAGGCCACCAGTACCGCAGCCAGAATACCAACCAGATACATGACCATTAACGCTAAACCTTGCAGGTTAAAAATACCCAATACGTGCTTTTGCGGAATAATCAAAGATATAATCAGGATATATACCGGTAACCGGGCCGAACAGCTAACCAAAGGGGTTACCATAATGGTTATCATCCGGTCTTTCCAGTTTTCGATATTCCGGGCAGCCATAATTGATGGTACAGCGCAAGCTAGGCCCCCAATCATAGGCACTACCGATTTTCCGTTAAGGCCTACCTTACTCATGATTTTATCCATCATAAAGGTAACCCGGGCCATGTAACCCGTATCTTCTAAAATGGATATAAAGGCAAAAAGAATGGCAATTTGCGGGATAAAAACAAAAATACCCCCTAAACCTGCAATAACGCCATCCAATAATAAGTCGGTAAGCATACCTGCAGGCAAATATTCGTGACCGAGCTCAGTAATAAAACCAAAGCCGCTTTCAATCCAATCCATCGGGTAGGATGACCAGGCAAATATGGCATTGAAAATAACAAACAGAATGAATAAGAATATAGCAAAGCCCCAAACCTTATGGGTAAGTACAGCATCGAGCTTATCGCTGAACGAAAATTTCTTCTCTGTTCCTTTATCCACCACCACATCAGCAAGGATTGTACTTAAATGCTTATAACGTGCAATGGTTTCAGCAGCCTGTATTTTGGCTGATTCGAAATGATTCGACTGCTCTATTTCCTCAATTTCTTCCTGCTCTTTTTCGGTAAAGAAAGTTAAATGCTCGTGCTGATGTAAAACCTGCAGGGCATAATAATCGTTATCAGAATTTAGCTTGGTTTTAATGGCTCCGATTGCTTCAGGTGCCAGGAAATTTAAGTCAACTTCCTGAAGCTGGGTAGCTATTTTAGTGGTATTGGCAATTGCATTTTTAAGATTATCAATCCCTATGTTGTTTCTCGCTGAAATAGAAACCACCTGAACACCTAATTTTTCGGCCAGTTTATCGAGATTAATCTCAATGCCTTGTTTGGCAGAAAGATCGATCATGTTTAAAGCCAGAATCATCGGGATTCCCAAATCAGCCACCTGCGAATACAAAAGCATGTTACGCTTAAGATTAGATGCATCGGTAACCAATACGATTACATCGGGATGGCTGTTGTTTTTTTGATCGGCCAGTACCTGAAAAACAATGCTTTCGTCGGCACTTTTGGGGTAAAGACTATAAGTTCCTGGTAAATCGATAATTTCGGCATCTTTACCGCCTGAAAGTTTGGTAAAACCTGTTTTTTTATCGACTGTAATGCCTGGAAAATTACCTATTTTCTGATTTAAACCCGTTAAACGGTTAAATAACGTAGACTTACCTGTATTGGGATTACCAACTAATGCAACTTTAATATCCAAACCCAACTTATTTATTGAATGATAACCACATCAGCTTCGCTTTTACGTAAACAAAGCTGATAACCCGCAACACGAATGGCCATTGGATCGCCAAGAGGGGCAAAACGCTCAACCTCTACAACTTCGCCCGGCAAGCAGCCCATCTCCATCAGCTTTACAGACATATCTAAATCCGTAAAAGCTACAATTGTTCCTTTTTCTCCAACTTTTAAGTGCGAAAGTTTCATCTGCGTTTATTTTATTTCATTAGCCAGATGAGGCCTAACGGGTTCATGTGCTAAATTGGGCGCAAGTTAACCTTTCTTTAGATTTATTCCAAATAACAACGCTTTTACATTCAGGAAATAATTGATGGTTTTACGGTATCATGATTAATTTCTTTGACGGCCTCCACCAAAGCCACCACCGCCACCACGGTTTCTACCGCCACCGCCTTCTTCGTTACCACGTATCCGGTTTCTGCCACCCATCCGGTTAAGCGAATAGGTAAACGAAAACATGAAATAACGTTGCAAAACATTGTAGCTTTCATCGCGAATGGTATTGTTGTTAGCCGTCCGGCTTACCCCCTGGTTTTCGTTCAGCAAATCGTTTACCGAAGCTTTGAAAGTACCACGGTTTTTGAAAAACTGCTTGCTTAAATACGAGTTTACGAGTGTAAAATGCGTATCGAATCCCTCGCCTCTGCCCGTATTCTGGTTGTAATCAGCATCAACAGACCAGCGGATATCGCCCGGAAACATATAACTTACACTGATATTTGGGCTGAAGGTATAATAGCGGGTATTGGAATTGGGCTGAACCGAATAGGTAGCCCGGTTAACAGAACCATTAACCCCGGCGGTTAAATCGAGTTTATCCAGGTTAGAAACCAACCTGTAGCCATTGCTGATTGACCAGCTGTTGGTTATATTTTTTAAGCTGTTGGTAAAGTTTACGTCACGGTTATAACTTCCACCAACATTGATGTGGAAATTAAGCTTATTATCGGCCATAAGCGGTAAACTTAACGATGAAGACAGTGAACCTGAATAAACACCATTCACGTTTACCGGTGTTACCGCCAGTTTACCCTGATCTTTTCCACTTTGAATTAGGCTGGTACTGTTTGCAATCTGGTTAGCGGTTTGCGCAAGATTCAGGTTAACAAACAGCGACCTGTTTTTACCTACGGTAAAGGTATTATAGGCAATACGTAAGGTGTTGTTAAATTCAGGCTTTAAATCGGGGTTACCCACCGGAATACTTTGTGTATTGGTATTGTTCTGGATGGGTTGCAACTGTTGTATAGTAGGCTGGGTGGTACTACCACGGTAATTGAGCACCAAACGTTTGCTATTGCTAAAATTATACCTGAACATGGCAGAAGGCGTATAGTTGAAAACGTTTTGTTTTAGAATATAACCTTGAGTGATGTTATTGTTCTTCCGATCAGTATTTTGAACGGCCATCCCAACATTCCAGTTATATTTTTTAGCCATCTTGTTAAAGCTAAAACCAGCCGCATTGGTTAAAATGGTATTTTCATACGAATTACTAAAGGTTTGATCCAATAAATCGTACTGAAGCGTAGCGGGATTAAAATTATAGGTAAAACGGTCGGAAGTATTGTGATTATACCCATTCTGATAGTGAAACTCTAAACTAAGCGTCTTATCTAAGGGCTCGGTATATACCAACCGGGTGTTCTGATTAAGCGATTCGCTTTCCTGATCATTGAACTGATTAATTACTTTTTGTGTGATTACCCCGCCTTCGTCTCTTGATTCAGGATTGTTGTTGTAATTATCAGCATCGTTATTGTTAATGCTGGTATTGAAATTTAGTGATAAAGTTCGCCCCCTGCGCATAAACTTCTTACGTAGTAAAATATTATTGCTGATAGACGGCGCAGTATTGTGGTTGCTTAATGTCTGCGATCCATTTGTTTTGTAAGTATTGTAATCGCGATTGTAAAAACTGCTGTTTAAGCTCTCATTATCGGTATAGCTTAAATTGGGCTCTATCTTAAGTGAGGTTAATGAATCGAGCTTGGTATCGACCATAAAATTTAAACGGTGGTTTAAACGATCGGAAGTATTGGTTTGGTTATTATTGAAAACCGTTGTTACATTACCTAAAAGATTTTGAGTAACGCTGTTCCTTAAAATCAGATTATCAGATTTATTGACAAAATAACTCATGCTGATTTCGGTTTGATCAGCATATTCATCAGAAAAGTTAAATCCGCCGGCCTTGGTATCAGTAATTCCACTGCGCCCACCATTTCCTCCGCTATTGCCACCACCTAAACCGCCGCCAAAGTTTTGCTTATTTACGTTATTAAACTGGGCAATCACACTTAATCTTTTATCCTGCTTAAAATGGTTGATATTGGTATTTACATCGTAACGGTCGTTAGAGCCGTACCCAGCAGAAGTGTTGCCAAAATAGCCGTTCTTCCGGTCTTTTTTGGTGGTGATGTTGATGATTTTGGTCCTCGATCCGTCATCAATTCCCGTAAACTGCGCCTGATCTGAAAGCTCGTCGATAATCTGGATTTTATCAACCATATCTGCCGGCAGGTTTTTGGTTGCCAGTAAGGGATCGTTTCCAAAAAACAGCTTTCCATCTACTTTAACTTTGGTAATGGTTTCGCCCTGGGCCTTTACGGTGCCCGATTTATCGACCTCTACCCCAGGTAATTTTTTTAATAAATCTTCTACTACAGCATTTTCCACCACTTTAAACGAGCCTGCGTTAAACTCAAGCGTATCTTTTTTCACCACAATTGGAGGAACTTCAGCTTTGATATCAACAGTTTGAAGTTCTATTGCACCACCTTCTAAAACAATATCCCCCAGGTTTACATCTGGCTTATCAGCTGTAATGGTAAAATCTCTGGTGGTATTTTTTAAACCTAAAAATGCGGCGTATACCCTGTAATGACCGGGTTTCAGTTCTTTAAAAAGAAACTTTCCATCTTCGGTGGTACTCATAGCACCAACCATACTCGAATCGCTTAAATTCTTTACCGCCAATGAGGCATAATCAATTGGTTTTTTATCTTTTGACTGGAGTACCCTGCCGCTCACCGAGCCGGTTTTCTGTGCGTAAATAAAGGAAGAACATAGTAAAAGAAGTAGCGTAAAGATTGATCTCATTCGGTTAGTTTGGTTTTTATAACATAGAGACTGACAGTGGGTTTAAAGGTTTATTTTAGTTTAAGTAACAAATGGAATACACATTAAAGTGCGCTAATAATTATATAAGCGTTACCTGAGTCAGATCAGCACCCAGCCCCTTCAAAGAAGCATAGGTAAGCTTATCCATCGATGCACCGCCAAAGTGAATGGTTTTAATGGCACGATAATATTTATTGGTCAGTGCGAAGGTTGACCGGAAAGAACAATTAATTAATGTTGCTCCTTTGAAACTGGTTTCATTAAGCGCAGCATTGTGGAACATCACATTTGCGAAAGTCTGATCATCGAGACAGAGCCCACGCAGATCAGAATAATCAAAATCTACTCCCTCAAAGCCGCAGTTCTGAAATATTGTTTCGCGAAGGTCGGTTTTGCTGAATTTTACATTTGAGAGTTTAGTGTTACTGAATTTTGCCTTAGCCAGGTCTAATGCATAAAACCTGGTATTGATTAAAATTGTGCTGCTGAATTCTGCGTTCTGTAGATTTGTTGCAGATAGATTGCAATCAGTTAGGTTTGCTCTCAGAAATACAGCCTCGTGTGCATTGCTACCCTTAAATGTACTGCCCGTAATGTCGGCATCAGTAAAATCTGATCCTGCCAGATTACTTCCATTAAAGATTAGCCCATGAGCATTAATACCTGAAAAGTCGGTTTTGGCAAGTTCTGTTCCACTAAAATTGGTTAAAAGCTGGGCTTGCCGGGCTCCAGGAATGTTTTCTTCCAAAGCTACCTTTTCCTCAATTGGCGTACTGCTTTCAGTAAAGGAAAAGTTTTCTGAAAAATAGTTGAGGTCTACCTCCAAAATCTTGGCAAGCTGATTTAAAGTTATAACATCTGGAAGAGATTCACCACGCTCCCATTTTCCAACTGCCTGAGGGCTTACAAACACCTGCGCTGCAAGTCCGGCTTGCGAGATATTAACTTTCTTTCTTGCTGAGGCAATTTTACTGCCAATCATTTTTGTATCCATAGTATTGTCTTTTATCTTTTTCGATATGACAAAGTTAGCCGGACTAACATCAATACTCCTAATATCGAACCCCTACCAATCGTTGTAATTTAGCTACTTTTAGTTGCTATTTGACAATCGAAGGTTGTATTGAGTTTAACGGCGGCCAAACCGACAGATCTTCCCGGCACAAAAAAGGCCCAGAAAAACCAGGCCTTTAAATTATGATTTGAAATGCTCTACATTCTCATGCGTCGGCCTTCGCCACCCTGACCAGGCATTTGCATATCGCCACTAATGGTACGACCGCCAATACGGGTTAACGAATAAGTAAACGAGAACATGTAGTAACGTTTTAAAACATTATAATTTAAATCGGTAATTGAAGTGCCCGAAGTAGTTCTGGAAATACCTGTATTTTGATTCAATGCATCATTTACAGAGAATTTAAAAGTCGCCCTGTTTTTAAAGAACTGACGGCTGATGTAAGGGTTAAGAATGGTGTATTCCTGGTTATATAAATCGCCGCCACCAAAATTCCTGAAATAATCAATATCCATAGCCAGCCTGATATTTGCCGGCAACACATAACTTACATTAAAGCTTGGGTTAATGGTATAATATTGGGTATTTGCCGATTGCTGTGCCGAAAAGGTTGAGTTGGTATAGCTACCGGTTATACCACCGGTTAAATCAAACTTATCTACATTGGTAACCAGTTTATAGCCATTAGATATGGTATAGCTATTGGTAACGTTTTTAACCAGTTGGGTACTTGCATTAGGCGCAATAAAGTTTACATTTCTACTATACGAACCATTACCCGAAATATTTAAGGTAAGCTTACGCTCAGGCATTAAAGGTAAAGACCAGGTAGCATTGGCATTACCGGAATAAACACCATTAACGTTAATATAACTCACCTGCTGAAGACCGCCAGCTATTGGAACAACTGTATTACCAATACTGTTAAAAGTTTGCGTAAGGTTTAAACCTGCAAAGAAGAAACGGCCACTTTCGATATTGAAATTATTGAAGTTAATTCTTAACTGGTTATTAAAAGATGGCTTCAATTCCGGATTACCTACATAACGGGTTTGCGAATTGGTATTATCTGGTATGGGCTGAATCTGATCGATACTTGGCTGAGTAGTAGAACCACGATAATTGATAAATAATCGTTTACGGTTACTGAAATTATACCTGAACTGTGCCGAAGGTGTAATGTTAATGAAATTCTGTGTACGTTTTAAACCTGTTGTTAAATTGGTATTTATCCTGTTGGTTTGCTGTGCTGCTACACCGATATTCCAATTGTATTTTTTCTCTGTTGTAGTAAAGCTAAAACCAGCTGCATTGGTTAAAGTACGGTTGTTATAAATATTCGAAAATGTATTATCTACCAAATCGAACTGCTGAGTAAGAGGATTAAAGTTATATACGTCACGCTGCGAATCGCTGTTCGAATAACCGTTCTGATAATTAAACTCTACGCTTAAGGTTTTGTTTAAAGGCTCGGTATATACCAACCTCGTGGTATTATTTATAGCATGGCTATTGGTATTGTTTAACTGGTTGGTTAACGAATCTCGCTTTACACCGTTTTCAGTAATATGGTCTAATCTATAGTTTTGGTTGGTACCATCATTATCATTAATACTGGTATTTACATTAAGCGATAAGGTACGGCCCCTACGTTTAAAACTTTTACGGATTAACAAATTGTTGGTAACGGCAGGAGTAGCAGCAGTAGTTGTATTTTCCTGACTACCGTCTGTTATACTCGTTACATAATTTCTGTAATACTTGGTTATACTGTTGCCATCAGTTTCAGTATAGGTTACGTTTGGTTGAATTTTAATAGATAATGAAGGATCTATCTTCGTATCCACCATAAAATTAAACCGGTGATTGGTACGATCCGTTGTATTATTTAAATTCTGTGTAACGTCAGTCGTAACCCCTCCAAAAAGATTTTGAATGTGCGAATCCTGGATGATATCTGCAGTCGATTTATTGAAGAAATAACTGGCCTGGAATTGTGTTCCATCTTTGTAAGTATCGGCAAAGTTTAAACCTGCAGCATTGGTTGTGGTAATACCACCGCCGCCACCGCCAGGGTTACCTCCTCCTCCACCGCCACCAAAACCGCCACGGCCGCCACCTCCACCAAATCCATTTCCCAAACCACCGCCCTGGCCAAAGTTCTGTTTATTTACGTTGTTAAACTGACCAATAAAACTAATCTGACGGTCATCATCAAACTTGTTTACATTTAAACTGGCATCATAACGGTCGTTAGAACCGTAACCTACTGTACTGTTACCAAAATAGCCATGTTTCATGCCGTTTTTAGTGGTAATGTTCAGAATCTTATTTCGGGTTCCATCGTCAATACCGGTAAACTGTGCCTGCTCTGAAAGCTCGTCAATTACCTGGATTTTATCAACCATATCTGCTGGTAAATTTTTGGTAGCCAATAAGGGATCGTTACCAAAAAACTCTTTTCCATCAACCTTTACTTTGGTAACGGTTTCACCTTGTGCCTTGATGCTTCCGTCTTTTGCAACCTCAACACCCGGTACTTTTTGCAATAAATCTTCAACTACCGCATTTTCACGTACTTTGATTGATTTGGCATCAAATTCTAAAGTATCCTTTTTTACGACAATCGGAATGGTAGCGGTAACATTAACGTCTTTTAAATCAACGCCATCATCACTCATGGCAATTTCGCCGGCGTTTACTGCCGCTTTAGCCACTTCTACGTCTTTGGTTGCCGTTTTTAAACCTAAAAAGGCTGCATAAATCCGGTATTTTCCCGGAGCAATGGCTTTGAAGCTAAATGATCCATCGGGATTGGTTTGGCCAGAGGCTACCACACTCGAATCTTTTAAACTCTTAATTGCTATGGTAGCAAAGTCGACAGGCTTTTTATCTTTTGCGTTAACTACTTTACCACTTATGGCACCGGTATTTTGGGCCTGAGCAAGATATCCACAAAATAGGAGAACAATAAAAATTGCCCTCTGAACGTTCTTTTTCATCAAAAAAATTTAGGTCTTAAATACAAAACTAAGCTATCAGACTAGGTAAAAGCTTAAAGGTTTGTTAAGGAGTGTTAAAAGCTTGGTAACATTTTAAATACAGCCGAGCGACTGTACATCAAATCTAAAAAAGGAGTATCGATTTGACAGGTTACTTTTGAGGGGAAGGATAACTTCTATAGTATACTTTAGGGCAGTTACAATTCTTTTTAAAAATGCCACAGCCGCTTAAACCGATGGTTAAAATAATGCAGATAATACTAACTTTCGTGTTTTTCATTGAAATTTAATTTATGGAGTAGTACATAACTGAAAACGGCCATCAATGCGCCTAACATATCGCAGGCAAAATCCCACCATTCGGCCGAACGGTAGGTAAAAACTTTCCACTGCAACATTTCTATTGCGCCGCCAATAATGGCATTAATCAGGAGTATTTTAAAAATTGTTAATGTTCTGAAAGCGAAAGTATGCTGATATCTTATTTTCCCATAAAAGAGCAGCACCGATAAAACAAAGAAAAAACCCAGGTGGGTCATTTTATCAAAGCCTTCAAAGAAAAATCCCGAACCTGAGGAGTCGGGCATCCTGATATTACAAAGCACTAAAATAACAACGGTCCAGATAATGGCCCATATTTGTCTTTTTAGTGCTTTGTACAAAATATGACGAATTAAGCGCCTACTAATTCCTGGTAAGCAGCAGCAGTAAGCAAGCCTTCTACTTCTGAAGCATCTGCTAAAGATACTTTTACCATCCAGCCATCACCATAAGGATCAGAGTTAACCAGCTCCGGATTATCATTTAATTCGGCATTAACTTCCAATACTGTTCCGGTAACCGGCATATATAAATCAGATACAGTTTTAACGGCCTCAACAGTACCGAAAACTTCTTCTTTAGCTACTTCACTACCTACAGTGTTGATATCAACATAAACGATATCGCCCAATTCGCGTTGTGCAAAATCAGTTACGCCAATATAAGCTTCGTTACCTTCAACTCTAACCCACTCGTGGTCTTTAGTGTACTTTAATTCTGATGGAAAATTCATTATTCTATATGTTTTGAAAATAAGTTATTTATTTTTTAATCTCCGTAAGCCAACATACCAAAGCAAATATTTAAATATTTGGTACTGTTTGCGCTTCAAAAATACAATTTAGTTTATCCATTCGCAATGGCTGAAAAATTAACTTATCAGAAAAGTTGAATGTTGCCGTTAGTGCAGCCGATTAATATTAAACTCAGAAATAATACGTATATTGAAATGTAAATTAACCCTCAATATGAAACCTTCCATTATTTATACCCTAAAAGTATGCCTCGGCACCTTGCTCGTTGCTGTTCCGCTTACTATGGCTATCGGATTTACCTATATCGGCTTGATCATGCTGATCAAACCAGCAAATTACAATTTCACGTTTAACATTCCTTTTAATCATGTATTTATCTTTGTGGGGATTATTGCGATATTTATTACACTTAGTAGCTACCTGACAGAAAAATTGGGTTATAAAAGATTTATTAACGACAGGCCTATAGCGCATTCTATTGTGATCTTTCTATTTTATCTGGTTGCAAGCAAAAGTATCTTCTTCATGGATTTCGACCATATTTTATTCAGTTACACTCCAATGTTCATCACTGCCTATGTGTTTCGCAAAATATCATCTGTACCAGTTAAGCATTATTTTTGGAACCTGTCAAATGAAAAGCACGATAATCACTTAAAGCCTTCAAGTGATCAATAGCATTTCGCCATCTGCAGCTAATCTAACTAGCAAAAAAGCCTCAGTTATCAAAAAGTAACTGAGGCTTTTTGATGTAATGGAAATAGATTAATTCAATGTAAACCTTAAACTAAAACCAAAATTACTGAACGAAGTATTAAAGGTTTGCGAGGTATAAGGTTTGGTAATGTTCGAATCGTAAAACAACTTAATATTAAACTTCTGGTTTAACACATAATCTACACTTGGCCTAAGCGTAATATTTTTTGCACCTGATGAAACTTCAGCTTCGGTAATATCGGCGCGGTAAATAACCGTTTTATTATCGCGAATGGATACATCGAGTTTAAAATCCATGTTGTTATCCATTTTTAAACTCTTAAACCAGCCAAACGGGAAACGGAATTTATTGGTCCGGTAACCCAGGCCTAACACCATATTGTTTTCTGATAGCTGGGCCAACTGGCTATTTGATAAGCTTAAGCCTAACAAACGTGAGCGGTTTAATTCAAAAGAAGCTGTCAGGTTATTTTTAAACCTGGTATCAACCCCAACCAGTGGTGCAAAATATTCGGAGATGGTTACCTGTGCAAACTGATATTGTGGCAAAAAGTTATTGTTTACATCCCTGCTGCTCACGGCACCATTGGTTTCCTGATAACGCAATAATGAGTTATAGCCATTAATGTTGTAAGCAGAGCGGTATCCATGTCTGATATCAACCGACGAAAATTTATCGGCAATAAAAGGAATGCGCGTTAAACCGCTGTAGGTTAAGTTCCAGTTTGGAAGCGGAATTTTAGGGAAAGAATTCATTTTAACCTTATCGGCATCTTTACCCGCGTAAGCGGCCATAAAAGCCGAGATAATTACATCCTGACTCTCTTTGCTATAGCCATCGGCAAAGCCTCCGCTGTTTCCTGAAGAATTTGGATTTTGTGCTCCCAGTCTTCTCGAAATCACACTGCGGTTATTCATAAACTGCTGGAACAGGCCAGAAACCCTGGTGGCATTATTTTCTTTAAATGCAGTACCCAAAGCAATGTAAGAAATGCTGTAATCGCCGGTAGTAATGGCACTCAGATTTTCGAACGATGATACGCTGGCAACATACCTGAAATTGGTCGAGAAATTGCGGGTTTGTGCCTTGTTTGCTTTCAAGGTAATCCGTAAATCTTTAAATGGTTCTACCTGACCGGTTAACTGTAAATCTTCGCGAAGCGTATTTACATATAACTGGGTTTGCAAAGTATCGGTAGTTAACCAACCATTGTTTAAAGCCATTTCGCGTATATCGCGCTGACTACCAAAAGCAAAGCCTAAACCAGGTGCTCCTGTGGCATTATCGATACCAAAATATCTGGTGGTTGGCAAATAACCAGGCAAGAAAATACCCTTGGTTTGCACAAAGCTGGCATTAACATTTTTTACACTGGTTAAAAGGTTGATGAAAAAATTCTTCGCCTTATTTCCGTTATCATCGTTACCGGCATTACGGATAAAGCCAAATTTATTGTACAGCGTAGTTAAGTTTAATGTTGGGTTAACCTGTACGGTACGGCTGTTTTGTACGGTATTACCTAAATTGATATTTGGATCGCGCAGGGTTGCCAAAGGCTCGGTTTGCCAGTTAAAGTTGGTTCCGTAACGGGTTTTAACGGTAATCCAGTTTAAGCCCGGAATCTTGTCAATCGGCAAGTTATAGGTAACGTTTAAATTGTGGTTATAATCGGTTGTACGGCCTAAACGTTTTAAGTTTTCCCAAACGGTATCGCGTTTTAAACCTTCAATTCTACCGTCCGGTTCATCAATAATTGAGTAGTTGGTGGCATTAAAATCTAACTGTAATGAACGGGTAAGGTTCCAGGCAATACCATAAACCCTGCTCATGGTAAAGTTTTTATTAAAAGTGGTTCCGTAGCCGGTTTGGTAAACACCCAAAGTATTGTTCGGGTCGTTATTTCTTAATGTATTTTCAGCATATAAACGGTCTACGTCAATCCTGAAGTTAATGGCACTTGGGAAAATACTGAAATTAAAATCTTTCAATAATGCCAGCATATTCGATTTTATAATCTTTTCGAATGGCGCTATGGTTTTGGCCTCTCTCGAATAACTGTATTGCAATGATGCCCTGTAAGTATTCTGAATACTGCTCTGATTAATAAAATCGCGGTGATTATATTGGGTATAAGCATAACTTGCAGAGAAGTTTTCGATATCCCATAACCTTACAGGCTTGCTGTTATTGGTACGCTCTTTTCGAACATTGGTAAAGTTAATCCCCCTTCTGATGGTATAATCCTGGGCGAAATTTAAAATCGAATCTTTTTGCTCTTTAGTCGACCGGTCTAAAGCATTTTTAAGTTCAATATCCGGCGTTCTTGGGTTATACTGCGGTGTTGATACCTGCTTAGAATAACTTACAAACATGGGGATTTTAACACCCGATTTTTGTGGCAGGAATTTTCCGAGTTCCATCGCCGACGATACATCAAGCAATACATTATCGGCACGGTTACGCTCGCTTACTTTCGAATCAATTGAACCGAAACCAATAGTAGATTTGCTACCTGAAATATTTACGTCAGCAAAATCGGCCAGTTTCAGGTTTAACCTTCCGGTAGCTGCCCACCCACCTTTTTCATCAAATTCGGTTAACCGTAGCTCATTAAACCAAACCAGGGCATTTTTATCCTGCCCGTCGTCATTACCTACATCGTTAGCCAAACGCAAAGGATTTTTAATACCCACCATGTAAACGCGAACTTTACTCATATCGGGCTGTCCTTTAACCACAATGGTTCTGGCACCATCAGTATAAGTAAATGGTACGTTTATTGGCCAAGGCTGTCCGTTAGCTTGTTTAGCTACATTACGGGCAAGTTTAGCATTTTGGAAAAGTGTTAAATCAATATCCATCCTATTGGCTTCAGGCCAGATGGCATCCGGATCGCTGGTGCCTGGTGTGGTTACCTTTAATGGCATAACATATTCGTAATAGTTATCCTGATTATCAGTTCCGATCCTCAAAAAGGCAGCCACATCACCATCATTTAACAACTGATTGTTAACAGCCTCAGCATGTACAAACATTTCAAGGTGTTTATAAGACCTGAAATCGCTATAAGCAGTTTTAAATGCTGCACGGCCATAACCATCTCTTAACGATTTTACGGTTACCGACAATGATTGTTCATTTAGCCGGGTATCTCCGCGGTAGTTGCTGTAATCGCGCTCGCGCAGAATGCCCGGAGGGGTAACATAAGGAATGGGTGAACGTTTACCGTTTTCTTCTATGTTTACAGTTGATACCTCAATTGTCGAATTATCAGGGGTTAAAGCTGGCAATGCCGGATCGACAATTACCTGAGCGGCCTGGTTGGATGCGTTGTATTCGCGCCATTCGCCACGGATTAACTGCAATTTTGCAAAACGCATTACCGCTGTATCGGCGAAGTTAGTCATAAACATCCTGAAGAAACGGATGGATTTAAAATCCTGAATACCGCCAACTTTTTGCTGGTACTGCCCAATTGGAATCCGGAACTGGTACCAGGTTACTGCCTGGGTATTACCATTCGCCAATCTAACCTGCGAGGTTACTTTATCGGTAATAAAATTCTGGCCTACATTTAAATCGCCCGGACGTATAGAAACTTTGTACTGGAAATACTCATCACTTTGCGTCATGTTATTATCGCGGTTGATATCCTCACCATCAGGCAAAGAGGTCGAAGCCGAATTTTCCAATCCAAGTTCGGCCTGCGATTGCTGCGAAGTTTTAGAGTTGCCTTCAGTACCGTTATATCTTTCGTAGCGCTTTAAAATTCCGGCATTAATCTGATCTAAAGCCGGACCTCTGAAATAAGCATAGTTATCTGAAGCCGGGTCAGCATCTAATGTGGCCGCTGCGTTGGCATTTAACTGCGATTTAATCTGATTGATTTCGGCAGCGAATTTTGTTTTCTCATCTGCATCTGATAAACCATCCAAACCAACATCCTGTGCTTTACGCGAATCGGGATTGTTATCAAAAGCCTGCACCACGGGTTGTAGTTTGGGTACACGGCCCCAAACGGTTTCATCATATTTAGTCGGATCGTTCGTAGCAGGCAAACCGTTCTCTAACGATTTTCTGCCATCTTTCAGAATATCTTCCGAAATGTTTCCAAGGTTGAAATAGATATCACCACCGCTTGAATTTGGTTTGTAGATAAAAGGATCCATCATCCAAAGCTCAATAAAGCCCACGTTTAAGGCTTCGAAATCGTTGGTTTCGATCTTCCGCTGAAAACCTGCCCAATTATTTTGTGGTTGCAGTAATGATCCGTCAGGTTTAAAGCCAGTAGTACGGAAATTGTACGGCCCCCTAACGGTTGGATAGTAAGCCACATCGAAGGTGGTAATATTCAATGCCTGTCCGGTTGCCGTTTCTTTGAATGGAAAAACCTCCTGCTCGATTACTTCCCTAACGTAGTGGTTAGAAAGTTCGGCCCGGTTATTTCTGATATTAGCAGGCGTTGTTGAAGCAGCAGAATTGTAAAAAGTCGGGTCGATATTATAAAAGGCTACCCTTGCCCGGTTGTAACCATACGAAAGATCGTTAGACCGGTCGTACTCCTGGAATAACTGCGGCGTACCGGATAATTGCCACGCAATGGCGCTTTTTAAATCGATAACCGAACGCGATGCTTCAAAATCATCCAGATAACTCACTCCGTTTTTACTGCCGGCAAAGTTCAGCGCCCTCGGGTGACCCGGAATTAGTTGCGCGAACTCGCCATAAAAAGTAACACTTGATGGTGCTTTGGTAGAGATAAGCGGAATTTTATCAACCAGTTTGGTTAAAAACCGTGACGGTGAACTATAGTTGATATCGGCCCCCCAAATGGTATTCGAAATGGGTTCTTCGCCTATATTTACCTTTTGCGTAAGCGGCTTTTCGGTCAGGTTCATAATGGTACCGCCCAAATTCAGCTTGTTGTTTACGCGGTAATCTAAACGTGTACCAAAAAGCGATCGTTGCTGCAAGCCAAAGAGCTCATTATTCTCAGTTGTAATGCGAATAGGTTGTCCGGAAATTAAAAGTGCCTGGTTAATTACGCTCACTCGGCCACCCTGATAATCTACAGTAAAATCTACCCCTTCGGTTAAAGGCATGGTACCGGCAAAAACTTTTACCGATCCTTCTGGAACATTGATGGCATTTAAACTAAATTCAGAAGAAATATCAGACTGGTAATTAACTTTAATGACGTAACGGTTCTGGTTTTGGAACAATTGTTTGGCAATGGTTTGTGTCGAATCGTAAAGCGCCGTAAAAGTATATTTATCAATCAAAGCCTGCTCGCTTGGCAAAAATCTTGCGGCTAAATCCTTTCCAAAAGGTTCAATTACCGGGAATATAATTCTTCCGTTTGCCGGGTCTATGGTAATATAGCCGGTGTTGGTATTGGTTACCAGTGAGGTTTGACCGTTACTGCCAGTTCCGAATAAGCTAGGCGTATTGGCATTGCTGGCAGTAGAATAAGCACCAAAAGCGTTATTAGCCGCCACAAAATCGAAAACTCCATCGGGTTTACGTTCATTTTGCTGGTTTAAACGATCAAATTCAGTTAAGGCAATCCACTGTTTATTGGCTGTATTCTGGCCCTCAGTCATTACCGGATTATCAACACCGGTTTGGTTGTCGATACGGTAAATATCCAGTTTAAAATTCTGACTGCTAATCTGATATCCACCTATTGAATAGATGTTTTTCATCATCAAATCCCAGGTTGGCAGCGAAATTTTGTTGGTTTCGTTCTTTAATAATTTGGTATAAAGTACTTTTGGGTTTGCAGCATCGAAAGGCACATCGGTAGAAAACTCACCCACCTGATACTCTACTCCATTATAAGTATAACGGTAGGCAACTGTTAAAACTTCATCAGCATTGAGCGGATTATTTAGCGATAAATAACCCAATTGCGGCTGAAAGGTAAATTCTCTTTCGGTTAATCTCCTTGCATAGGTTAATTTGGCAAAGTTATCGGTACCGGCCATGTAGGGTGGGCTTGACTGGAAGAAAGAAATAACCGCGTTAGAATTGGTTTGCCTGATGGCGCCACCCTGATAAGCATTTATTTGCGCCAGCAAGTTGTTCGATTGCTGTGCAAAACCTGTAGCCGTAGTTCCTGCAGGTAAACCAGAGGTACCTCCGGTAATTAGGTTGTTGTATGGTGTATTTTCACCCAAATCCAGTAAACCCAAAACATCTCGCGAATCGGCAGTATTACCGGCCTTATTGGTAATCCATACCTCAATTTTAGTAATCTGGATCGGTGATGTAATAATTGGGGCGTTGGCCAGGTTTTTATTGTAATTATTTCTGAAATACTGCGAAAGGAAATAGTGCTTATTGGCCTCGTAGCTATCGATATTTACTGTTGTGGTATTTTGCTGAGCCCCATTGGTAATTTTAATTTCGCGCGATTCGGATTTTTGTTGCGTGTAAACACTTGTTACATTTAAACGCCCGAATTTTAACTGGGTTTTAATACCAAAAAGGGCCTGTGTACCCGTAATTAAAGAAGTATTTAAAGGCAAACTTACGTTACCGGCTTCAATTTTCTGGATAATGTCATCCTTGCCACCGGTATAATCGAGTTTAATCTGGTTTTCGAAATCGAACTGGGCTTCGGTATTGTAATTACTCTTGATTTTCAGTTTTGTTCCGATATTTCCAACCAGATCCATCTGAATCCTCTGGTTAAAATCAAAATTGGTTTGTACCCTTTGTCTTTCGTTAAAAAGCGGGTTTTCATTTTTATTTACGCGACCCAAAAAAGTAAGCTCGGCTTCGCCACGTGGCTGAATATCAATGGTAGTACCGCCAAATAATTTTTCGAAGGCTTTGCTGTTTACCTGTATCTGCGGAATAATCCCGGTGCTCCGGTAATCGCTCACCTCGGCATTGGAAATACTGCGCCAGTTACCGCGTTTAATTTCGCTGTCTACGAGACGCTGATACTCATCGATAGTTAAATATTGGGTATTGAGTACAAATTGCTCGCCAATCAGCTCTTTTACGATATAGCGTTTGTTTTTAGCATCGTATTCTACCACACGCCTTAAATTACTAGGCGCAGGATAAAACGGATTAACAGATGGCCCAAGGCCTAATCGTTCCTTTTCGCGTAAACTGAAGTTATTTTTTTTAACAACAGTATCCGTTTTGCTTGGAACAACTTGAGAGAAGGCGTTTTGAGTAGCAATTAATAAAAGTGGGATGAGAAACAGAAAGGTAGATATTCTCTTCAAAGGCGTTAGATCTTATAAGGTTTTCAAGGCATATTTAATTAGTTGTTCAACCGAAAGTGTTCCCTCACTCACTTTTAATATCTGATCTATAGTTTTTTCGGCGGTTTGTTTGGCAAATCCGAGCATTACCAATGCTGATAACGCTTCATCTTTAACAGTATTGTGTAAAGGCATAGAAATTAATGAATCTGCGCCTTCTTTTTTTAATTTATCCTGTAATTCTAATACCAGACGCTGTGCTGTTTTCGCGCCCAGTCCCTTAATGCGTTGAATTAGTGGCAAATCGGCCTTTATAATGGCCGTTTGAATTTCAACAGGTGTGATGGACGATAAAATCATCCTTCCGGTATTTGGTCCGATCCCTGATACCGAAATCAGGTGTAAAAATAAACGGCGTTCGCCTTCGTCGGCGAAGCCGTATAATGTGTGTGCATCTTCTTTTACATGCAGCCAGGTATAAATTTTACACCTTTCTGCATCGCCCAAAGCGCTGTAAGTATTTAATGAAATATTGATATGATAGCCTATACCTCCGGCCTCTACCACAACATAAGCCGGGTTTTTAAATGTCAATTTACCGTCGATATAGGCGTACATGTAATGCTACTTCTTGTTTGTTTTTGTAAATATACCTTTTCGTTTCGAAGTTCCTGCAATTTCTTCTTTAGCCTGAACATCTACTACTGCAATAGTAACCATATTTACGATCTCCCGCACCGAACTTCCTAACTGAACAATATGAACAGGTTTGTTTAAACCTAATAAAATAGGTCCAACCGCCTCTGCCCCACCCAGCTCTTGTAACAATTTGTATGCAATGTTACCCGACTCTAAATTCGGGAACACCAAAGTGTTTGCAGGTGCATCAGCCAGGGTGCTGAAAGGGAAATTATCTTTCAATAATTCGTTGTTAATGGCAAAGTTTCCCTGCATCTCGCCATCAACCACTACATCAGGGTGATTTTTGTGCAAAAGATTTACCGTTTCTCTTACTTTATTTGGTGTTACCCCATCATTTGAACCAAAGTTCGAATAAGATAATAAAGCAATGCGTGGTTTGATGTTAAACTGTTTAACCGATTTATCCAGTAATAAGGTAATATCTACCAGTTCTTCGGCCGTTGGATCAACATTTACAGTGGTATCGCCAAAGAAAACCGGACCTTTTTTGGTCATCATCATGTACATACCAGCTACACGTTTTACGCTTGGATCAACGCCAATTACGTGTAATGCAGGCTTAATGGTCGATCCGTAATTTTTGGTTAAACCAGAAATCATGGCATCAGCTTCTCCAAATTCCACCATCGATGCACCATAATAGTTACGGTCTCTCAACAATTTAGTGGCATCGGTTAAAGAAACACCTTTACGCTGACGTTTTTTGTAAAGTGCCTCGGCATATTGTTTGGTCTTATCAGGATTCTGCATCTGATCAATGATCTCTACGCCCTCAAGTTCCAGACCATGCTCATCAATAATGGCTTGTATTTTATCTTTATTTCCTAAAAGGATTGGAATAGCGATATTTTCGTCGTTAACGATTTGTGCTGCCTTTAAGATTTTATAGTTATCTGCTTCGGCAAAAACCACACGTTTCGGATCGGTTTTGGCTTTGGTGGTAATGGCGCGCATAATGGCATCATCCAAGCCTAAACGTTTTCTCAGTTCTTCGGCATAGGCATCCCAATCGGTAATGATTTTACGGGCAACACCACTTTCGATAGCTGCTTTGGCTACTGCGGTAGAAACCTCGGTAATTAACCTGAAATCAACCGGTTTTGGAATGATATAATCTTTACCAAATTTAAGGTTACGGGCATTGTAGGCCAGGTTTACCGATTCTGGAACCGATTTTTTAGCCAGCTCGGCAATTGCTTTAACCGCAGCAATTTTCATGGGCTCGTTAATGCTGGTTGCACGTACGTCAAGCGCTCCACGGAAAATATAAGGGAAACCTAAAACGTTGTTTACCTGGTTCGGATAATCAGAACGGCCGGTAGCCATAATGATATCTTTACGGGTTTTAATAGCCAGATCGTAAGCAATTTCCGGATTTGGGTTCGACATGGCAAAAACAATCGGGTTTTTGGCCATCGAGTTCAGCATCTCTACGCTCACACAATCGGCAGAAGAAAGACCAATGAAAACATCCGAATCTTTCATGGCTTCTTCTAAAGTGTTGATTTTTCTGTCGGTAGCAAATTCTGCTTTAATCGCATCAAGCGATTCGCGGTCTTTGCGGATTACGCCCGAACGGTCGCACATTACGATGTTCTCTTTTTTAGCACCTAAAGAAACGTATAATTTGGTACAAGAAATTGCAGCGGCACCAGCACCATTAACTACAATTTTAATCTTATCCATTTTTTTCTTGATGATTTCGCAGGCATTTAATAAAGCTGCTGCCGAAATAATAGCTGTACCGTGCTGGTCGTCGTGCATTACCGGAATGTTCATCTCTTCCTTTAAACGGCGTTCGATTTCGAAACATTCTGGTGCTTTAATATCTTCGAGGTTTACGCCTCCAAAGGTTGGCTCTAAAGCTTTAACGATTTTTACAAAATCATCTACATTTTTGGTATCCAGCTCCAAATCGAATACATCGATATCGGCAAAGATTTTGAAAAGTAAACCTTTACCTTCCATTACCGGTTTTCCGGCTTCAGGACCAATATCGCCCAAGCCTAAAACGGCTGTACCATTACTGATTACCGCAACAAGGTTTCCCTTTGCGGTATACTTATAAACATCTTCTATATTTTCTGCTATTTGCAAGCAAGGTTCGGCTACTCCCGGTGAATACGCAAGGGTTAAATCTCTTTGCGAATTTGTAGGTTTTGTTGGAATTACCTGTATTTTTCCCGGACGGCCTTGTGCGTGATAATCAAGCGCATCTTGCTTTCTAGTGGTTTTACTCATTACGTAACTTATTAGTGACGGCGCAAAGGTACAATTCTTTTTATGAGGCATAAAATAAAAAAGCCTCCCAAAAAAAGTTAATGCACACTAATTCAACCGTTCTTTGATAATTTGAATTACGCTGGGTAAAATAATACTAGCCTTTGCTAATTTTTAAGATCATGCCTGCCTGCAAGCCGGCTTTGCTCAGCTTATTGTCGCGTCTGATGCTCTGAACAGTTGCCCCCTCGAATTTCTCGGCAATTTCTGATAGGGTATCGCCTGTTTTTACTTTATAGCTTAAAAACGACGCCGGAGCTTTTAATGCTACGCGGTTTTTGGCGTAAATTTTAAGCTTTTGTCCAGGTACTATATTCTTACTTTTCAAACCGTTCCAAACCCTTAAATCCTGCACTTCAACTCCATATTTATTGGCAACGGTGGTTAAATTCTGTCCGCTGGTAACTTTATGGTAAACCACTGCTGATGCCGCACTTTTCGCTTTTTTCTTTCTTAAGTCGCGAACGTCGTCGGTGCTGGCTTCAATTACGCGCATGTTTACATCAACATCTACATTATTAAGCACTTCGTAAACACCGGCAAAATCGATATCCTTTAACTTCGGCATTACAATGCGCTTGGGCTCATCGTCGGTGCCGTTAACAATTTTCTTCTTGTATGAGGGATTTAAGGCAAACATAGCCGCTTCTTCTACATTCAATGCCTTGGCCAGCGTAGCAAGCGATACAAACCTGGTGGTTTGAACGGTATCGGTTTTTAAAAACAGGTTACAGGCCTGACTGGTAATCTGGTGCTTGTTCGAATAATTCATTACGTACACCGCAGCAATAAATGCAGGTACGTAGTTCCGGGTTTCTTTAGGTAAAAATTGTCTGATTTCCCAAAAATCACGCGATCCGGCTTTATCAATGGCACGGGTTACATTTCCTTTGCCGCAATTATAGGCTGCAATGGCCAAAAGCCAGTCGCCCAGTTCTTCAAAAGCATCTCTAAAATAAGCAGCAGCTGCATAACTGGCCTGAATCGGATCTTTGCGTTCATCAACAAAGTTATCCATCTTTAAGCCATAAGCTTTTCCGGTACCAAACATGAATTGCCAGATACCAGTTGCGCCTACTCGAGAAATGGCATGCGGATTCATCTGCGATTCTACAATAGTAAGGTATTTTATCTCTTGCGGGATGTTGTAGTCTTTCAGTGCTTTATCAAAAATTGGGAAATAATAGCTTGATAAGCCGATCATTTTACCGAACATGTCTTTACGCTTGGCATAAATATCGATGTATTGCTGTACGTACTCGTTGTAAGGAAGCGGAACGGTTTTGGTAATGGAATCGAGCCGGAGTTTATAGATAAAGTTCTGGCTCATCATTAACGGATTCTCAGTAACCAAAGGAACGGCTACGGTATCGGTATTAATGAAAATGTTGTTTTGAGCTTTACGAAGACTATCTAACTGGAGGATTTGCTGTGCCGAAACGGAAGAAATCAATCCGAAGCAAACACAAACTGAAGCAAGAAGTAATTTTTTAATCATGGGCTATTGGTTTTAACTTCCATTGGCCGTGGTTCGTGTCGCCACAAACCTTATACAAATCCCTTCTCTTTTTCCGCTAAACGAACCCAGAACAGCAATTTGATAATTTCTAAACGATGTTTAGAAAACAACTCATGAAATGCCATTGCCATACTTAACGATAATGCTTTTGCATTAAGATTGCTTCGTACCTCGCAATGACGATAATACTATGATAAAAATGCCTGAGAAAAAGCCAGAAGCTTATCTTCCTCAAAATGTTTGGCTGTAAATTGTATACTTAACGGTAAATCTGCTTCGTTATTGCCTAAAGGCAGTGCAATAGCCGGATTACCACTTAAAGATGGCAACACAGTAAAAATATCAGCCATATACATTACCAGCGCATCCTGCACGTTATCGCCGATTTTGAAAGCTGCTGTAGGTGCTACAGGCGATAAAACAAAATCATATTCTTCGAAAAGCTGATCCATTTTTTCGCGGATTAAGCGGCGAACCTGTTGAGCTTTCTGGTAATAAGCATCGTAATATCCGGCACTTAAAACAAACGTTCCTAAAAGGATACGGCGTTTAACCTCTTCACCAAAACCTTCTGCACGCGATAATTTGTAGAGTTCGTTTAACGATTTTGCTTCCGTATTACGGTGCCCGTAATGCACACCATCGTAACGCGAAAGGTTAGATGAAGCCTCAGCTGTAGTTAAAATATAGTATGCCGGAACGAGATAGTCTAACAGATCAAAAGAAACATACTCAATGGTATGCCCCTGCGCTTCTAACTCAGCAATTGATTTTAAAATGGCCGATTTGATTTCAGGATCAAGCGCCTCGCTTTCTATCGTTTCTCTTAATACAGCTATTTTTTGTTTTTTAGCCTGGTTTAAATGTGCCGGATAATCCGGAACAGCTAAAGCCGAAGCAGTAGAATCATGATCATCGCTACCAGCCAATACCTGAAGCAAGATAGCAGCATCTTCTACCGATGAAGTAATGGGGCCTACCTGATCAAAAGAAGAGGCATAGGCAATTACCCCATAACGGGAAATACGTCCGTAAGTTGGCTTAAGACCAATCTGACCACAAAAAGCAGCCGGTTGCCTTACCGAACCACCGGTATCGGTACCTAAAGCAGATAAACACATATCAGCCTGAACTGCAACCGCCGAACCACCAGAAGAACCACCCGGAACAAGCTCATGATTGGCTGCATTTCTTACCGCACCATAGAAAGAAGTTTCGTTTGAACCGCCCATGGCAAACTCATCGCAGTTTAAGCGGCCAATAATAACGGCATCTTCCTGCAATAAACGCTCAACAACGGTAGCCGAATAGGGAGAGATAAAACCTTCGAGCATTTTTGACGATGCCGTTACCTCATGGTCTTTATAGCAGATATTATCTTTAATACCGATAACCATTCCCGCAAGCTTACCTGCAGTACCAGCTTCTATTTTCTGTTGTACCGCTTTGGCTTGAACTTCGGCCGTATAAAAAAACACCTCATTAAATGCATTGAGGTGTTCATTATCTTTAATCTGCTTAAAATAATAAGCTAATAAATCGGGTAAAGTTAACTGCTTTTGCGAAATGAGCGATTGAATCTCTTTAAGAGAACTGTATTTCTTCAAAACAAAAAATTATTGCAATTAAACAGTCTTATCGCGGTTAGATGGATCTACCTGATCGCCATCAACGCCATCTTTACCATCTTTAAATTCCTTAACACCTTTACCTAAACCTCTCATTAGTTCAGGAATTTTTTTACCACCAAATAATAACAATACCACTACCGCAATAATGATAATTTCTGGTGTTCCAAGCATTGCTGCTATTGTTGTATTTAACATAATATTTTTTGATTAAACTTTTTGATTGTCGCTAACATTTTTTTCGTCAACAGGAGTACTTTCAGGTGTGTGCGCTGTTTGTGCTTCTACCTTTTCATCTACCGGTGCTTCTTCTGTTGGGTGATGACGTTGACTGTGGTTTACTGCTGTTTCTTCCGCTTCTTCTTTATCCAGATCCATGGCGTTAATATTTCTGTGGATTTCGCGCTTCACACCATCCGAGGCATCTTTAAATTCTCTGATCCCTTTCCCTAATCCTCTTGCCAGCTCAGGTAATTTTTTACCTCCAAATAACAAAAGAACTACCACTAAAATGAGTACGATCTCCGATCCACCCATGTTTAAAAACTCTAATAACGTGCCTTGATACATCACTAATATAATTTATACAAATATAGACATTTTAACTTGTCTTCAGTTTATTTACTAATCCAGGCCTCGGGGTTTAGTTTTGTCTGGCCTCTCATAATTTCAAAATGCAGTTCTGCAATATCTCCTGTATTGGCCAACACCCCAATGGTTTGGCGGGTACTTACTTTATCGCCTTTGCTTACGCTCGCCGACCTCAGGTTCTGGTAAATGGTAAAATAATTACCATGCATTAATATCACCACATATTTACCATAAATAAGGCTTACACCTAAAACTTCGCCATCAAATACAGCTCTTACAGCAGCACCTTCTGAAGCGGTTATATTTACCCCTTCATTATTCATGCTGGCCTGATCTACCTTGTGTACACCAAAATGTTCGGTAATGGTGCCCGCAACCGGGTAAGGTAAACGCCCTCTGTTATTTTCAAATCCTGCAGCCAGTTTTGCCGATCCGGCATCGTTGGTAAGCAGTTCGTTAGCATTCTTTTCTTTTGCTGCTGCTGGTGCTGCCGGAACAGGTTTGTTTTCTGCTCTTGCTTTTGCTGCAGCTGCCTTAGCCTCTGCCGCGGCCTTCGCTGCCGCTATACGTGCTTCTTCGGCTGCTTTTCTTCTTGCTTCTTCAATTGCACGCTGAATAGCTAAACGAATGGCTTTATCAATCTGCGCCTGCTGTTTTATACGGGTATTAATATCTTGTTTAAACTGCTTTTCCTGTTTGCTTAGTTTATTAAGCACCACAGATTGCTCGCTTTTATCTTTCCCCAAACGCTCACGTTCTTTTTCCTGTTCTTTTAACAGCTCACTTTTTTCCCTGAGCGTTTTATCGAGTACTTTAATCTTGCCGTTCAGGTCTTGCTGTGTATTTTCAATGTAGCCGGCCTGCTTTTTACGGTACTGACTAAACTGCTGCAAATATTTTATCCGCTTATAAGCCTGGTTAAAGTCTTTAGCGGCAAAAATAAACATCATTTTGTCGTAAGCATTTCTGTTACGTTGCGCAAAACGAATCATACCTGCATATTCCTTTTTAAGATCGCCTAACTGACCTTGTAAAGTATGTACGGTATTGGTGTTCTGAGAGATTTGGTTATCCAGATTTTTTATTTCAGAATTGATCGTGCCAATCTTATCCTGGCGCAACCGAATCTGGGCATTGATAGTGTTAATCTGCTGTATGGTAAGCTTTTTACCACTGGCAGCTTTGTTCAAATTTTTCTGAAGTTGTTCAATTTCGCGCTGTATGGCTTCTTTTTTCCTTCTAAGTTGGCTTTCAGTTTGTGCTACCGCCGAAAGGGTAAGCACGCTTAAAAAAAGGATAAATAGATATTTGTGTAGCTTCATTAAGCCAAAAGTATAAAAATTTTGGAGTAAAAAATATTAAAATTGAGATACTCAGCTCATAATTACTTATAACAGAACTGTCTTCACTTAATCTTCATGCTCCAGGCGGGCCTGAAGCCAAAATGGATTAATTTGTTTGGTAATTACTTTACTACAGTAAATCTCTTTGGTACACTAAACGGAAAATCGACCGGAACATTGCCATCAATTTTCACAAACTGCATGTCGATATTGATTCGCTTTGCTTTTGATAAGGTTTTGATTTGCAAAGCACTTGGAAATAAATATTCGTTTAATTTCTGATAATCGGTATAGGTTACTTTTAAGGCCTGCCCATTTTGCGAATCATTTAAATTGGTTTCTGATACTTTAAAAAGGGTATTGAAAAACAATTTATAATCGAGCGATTGTTTGCTGCCAGAAACTACCCAGGCGCCATTTTCATTTTTAACATCTGATTGATCTGTTAAAAATTCGCCCATGGCATTGCCGGTTAAAATAGATTGTAAAGTGTTAAAATTAACCTGTTTATTGGTAAAATTATAAATGTAGCTGAAAGGCTTTTTCAGGTATTCGCTTTTCATGCGGTTCATGATTTTAATACTATCTGGCGTAATTAAAGCCCTGGCTACTTCGGCCATTCCGCCTAGTGCCGTAATGCTTACCCAAATGGTCTCCTTGTCTTTCATTTTGAAATTCATAGTAACATCATTGGCATCGCCTGCAATATCGAGCGTAGCTTTGGCTTTAAGCGAAAGGGTATTAAATTTAAGTTGTTTGCTGTTTAATAAAGTTAAGGCCTCGGCTTTAGAATTATCGGTTTTGGTTTCTGTTTTGGTTGGCGGAGCCACTACAATTTCCTTTTTAGGCTTACATGCCGAAACAAAAACCAGAGTGCCTAATACGAACAGGCTATTTAAAATATTTCTTCTCATTTATTTTTTTATTTAATACTTCCGAGCTGTTTCCAGCTTCTTTTGCTTTTTGCCATTGAATTAATGCAGCATCTTTCTCACCCTTCATATACAGGATATCGCCATAGCGCTCCAGATAAACACCGTTCTTGCTGCTATTGTTTTGTAATGCCTTTTCAATCCAGGTTTTGGCCAGATCGTATTTTTGTTGTTTAAACAGGATAAAGGCAAAAGTATCGGTAATCGACGGGTTATTGGGCATGGCATTGGCCGCAGTTTCTGCATATTTAGCCGCTTTATTTAAATCATCATTCCTTAAAGCCAGATAGTAGGCATAATTGTTCATGATGAGGTAATTGTCGGGCTCAACTGCAATAGCTTTTTCAAAAGCCGTTTTGGCCAATGCAAAATTATTCTGATTGATATAGATATCGCCTTGCAGGGCATAAACCTGTGCCTGCAAACTTTTATTCTCCACATCTAATTGAAGCGCAGTTTTGAGGTTGCTTAGCGCCGTATCGAATTTACCGGTTTTAAACAGGGCATATGCCACATAGTAGTATAAACTAGCCTGGTTAGGATAAATGCTTAAAGCCTCATCACCCACTTTTACAGCTTCATCGTAATGCCCCAGTAAAGTGTGGATATTAATGATCTGCTCCCAAACTACATAAACCTGCTCGTTAAGTTTTAAGGCTGCCTGATATTGTGTTAAGGCTTCTTTTAAATTGTTTTGCTGATAAAGCACATCACCGTAAAGTGCTAAAGCTTTAGCATCCGAAGGGTTTTTCTCGGCAACCAGCTTACTGAGTTCGGTTACATGTTTAGCCACAACAGGCTGGCTGAGTTTTGGGAAAAGGGCTGCAATGATTTTTATTTTCTCATTTATTGGCATTTCGGTACTCTCGAAAGCCATTTTTAAAGACGCAAAGGCTGCTTCGTCATTTTTCTGTTTGCGGTAAATATCGGCCAGCCCTAAATTCACTTCAAAATTTTGAGGTTCCAGCTGCTGCGCTTTTACCAGAACCTTTAATGCTTCAGGATCATTGCCTTTTTGCAAGAGCAAACCTGCGGCATACAGATAGTTTTTTACATCGGCCTGGTTACCTTCCAGCAACTTAACAATATCGCTTTCTTTGGTGCTCCCGTTTTGGTCCATCCTTCTTTTAGCTACCAGTAACTCTTTTGATTCGCCAAATTTCGCTTCAATTTCGTTATAGGTTTTCTTAGCCGCATCGAGCTGGTTGGCTAAAAACTGGGCATTGGCTTTATCAAAATAGTAGGCATCGTTTTGCGGATCGAGGCGAATGAGTTGATTAAACACCTCAACGAGTTCGGGCATTTTATTGTTGCGTTTGTACACCTCGCCTAATAAACGCCAGTACCAGAGGTTATCCTGATTTATTTTTAGTGCCTGCTTGATATTTTGCTCTGCTTCAGCAAGCTTATCTAAACGTAAATTGGCGTTGGCCAACTCGAAATAAGCTGCATGATTATTGGGATCTAAACTTACAATCTTGTTAAAATTGGTTGTGGCAACGGTATAATTTTCAGACATTTTTTCGCGCAGACCGGCAAAGAACAACTGTTTTACCATATTGCTATCGCGGTTCGTAGCTGGCATAACCGTCTCCTGTCCAAAAGCCTGGAAACCAACTACTGTAAGCCCGATAAGAAAATGCATTTTGTACTTCATATCATCCAAAAATTAACGCCAAACTTAAAACTGCGATCTACAAAGTTACTTTCCGGTATGCCCGTAACCACCTTCTCCCCTATCCGTTTCGCCAAGTACATCAACCGGCTGCCAGGTCACCGTTTCGTGTTTTGCAACTACCATTTGCGCAATCCTGTCGCCGTTAACAATTTTAAAATCTGTATCGGATAAATTTACCAATAAAACTTTGATCTCGCCACGGTAATCGGCATCAATTGTACCGGGAGCATTCACAATACTAATGCCATGTTTATAAGCCAGTCCGCTCCTTGGTCTGATCTGTGCCTCGTAACCAACTGGCAATTCAATAAACAAACCTGTTGGCGCCAATAAGCGCTGCAAAGGTTTAAGGGTAATTTCTTCGGTGATTGCAGCCCGCAAATCCATACCTGCTGCATGTACAGTTTCGTATTGCGGCAGCGGATGCCCTGATTTATTGATGATTTTGATTTCCATTTTGACAGATGTAAGATTTTAGACAATTACCAGAGAGACCTGATTACTTCTTTAAGAGCTTTAACAAATTATTTTTTTCGAAATAAAACATGCCGAGTAAAAAGATAATCAACAATCCGTTACCGAAGTAAATATTTTGTTTAAATACCCAAAAGGAAAGGTAAACTAAAAATATAGAAACCACAAGGTAGGCAACCATTCGCTTTAAATTATAAGGAATAGGATAGTGCTTTTGTCCCAATACATAAGAAATAACCATAATAATGAGGTAAGCAAACATCGATACCCAGGCCGAGCCCATGTAACTGTACTTCGGAATCAAAATGATATTCATTATAATGGTAAATACCGCACCTACCAGCGAAATATATAAACCGAAACGTGTCTGATCCGACAAACGGTACCAAACAGATAAATTCATATAAATCCCCAGGCAAACGTATCCAAATAACAGGTACGGAACAGCGGTAAGACCGACCCAATATTTATCTGAAATAAAATGTTTAATAATTTCGATGTTTGCGGTTAAGCCAACAAACAGGATAGATAAGGCCAGCACAAAATAGTACAGGATGGTTGCATAAGTTTGTTTTGCATTGGCATTTTTAGCATGACTAAAAAAGAAAGGTTCAGCCCCAAGTCTGAATGCGGTATTGAAAATACTGATGAAAATAGCCAGTTTACATACTGCCCCATAAATACCAATGTCATGATCGGCTATATTGGTTGGCAGGTATTTACTCAATAAAATTTTATCCAGGTTTTCGTTAATGATAAATGACAGGTTGGCAACCAGCACTGGCCAGCTGTAACCAAACATATTACCGAATAAGGCTTTGTTAAATTTAAATTCGATTTCCAAAAACTGGGGCAAAAGCATAACGAACGTGACAATACTCGCAATTAAATTGGAAATAAATACGTAGCCAACCCAACGCCCTTTATACCATGAAGCCAACCAGCCACTTCCAATATCATTTTTAATTAACCAGGGGATAACAAAAATGAAAATCAGGTTGAAGCCTACAAATACGCCAATATTTAAGAATTTAATCAGACTATATCGAAAAGGTTTTCCATCAGCCCTGAGTTTGGCAAACGGAATTACACTAATGGCATCTACGAATAAAATCCATATAAAGTACTGTACATATAATTTTTGATTAGCAAGTTCGGAAATGCTTCCATTTAAGGTAAAACGGGCAAAATAATCAGAAAAAACTAATCCGGTTATTAAGAAAAGGGTAGAAATAAAGGCAATAACCAGAAAGCTATTGTTATATACTTCCTGTTTTTTATCCTCATGTTTATTCAGATACCGGAAGTAGGTAGTTTCCATCCCAAATGCCAAAATTGGATTGATAATGGAAACGTAACTGAACATTTTGGTAAATATTCCGTACACACTTGTTGGGTAAACCCTGGTGTAAATGGGAGTCAGAATAAAATTGAATAAACGCGAAAAGATGGTACTTAAACCGTAAATCAGCGTTTGTCCGGCGAACTTTTTATATACAGACATTAATATCGGGATTTGAGCATTGCGTATTGAGACAAGTTCCTTACCGGAACAATATAACAATTCGGCAATTTACTTCCTTAAAACTTCAAAATTACGATAGTTTTTCACTTCGGCTTCGCTTACCGCAACATTTTCTACGCGTGAACGATCAGGCCCTTCGTGGCACCAGTTTACAAATTCTTCGAGAAAAATGGCTTCTCCTTCTGCCTCGATATATACTGAGCCATCTTTTTCATTGCGCACAAAGCCATTTACCATCATCTGGTTGGCGATAATTTTGGTGGTTTCCCTAAAACCAACGCCCTGCACTTTACCTGTTACTATTATATTGAGGTGTTTCATTTATTGTTGTAAAGTTGAAATGTTTTAAAGCTGCAAAGTTAGTAAACCAATTTAGGTTCAGGCGTTCTAAAGTTGAAATGTTGTAAGGTTGAAACCGTCGTGTGCCATTAAGTTTATAAATCTAATTCACCTTGTAAACGGTCATTTTTTTGTACTGCTGACTTAAAATCCGACCAGATTTCTTCTAAAATGACTTTAGCTGGTCTAATTTCTTTGAGCATTGCAGAAACCTGGCCTATTTCCAATTCGCCATTTTCCATATCGCCTTCAAACATACCCAGTTTCGCTCTTGCTCTTCCCAAGAGCTCAGCCAGTTCAGTACGACTGGCCCCTTCGGCTTCTGCATTGGCAATAGCATCGGCAAATTCATTTTTCAATAACCTTACCGGAACCAGTTTTTTCATCGCCAATTTGGTATCACCTTCCACCGACGCTATAATTTTATGTTTAAATGCGGGGTGTGCCGAGGATTCTTCGGCCACCGCGAAAGCAGAACCCACCTGAACAGCATCAGCACCTAAAGCAAAAGTAGCCAGCATGGCTTTTCCACTAGCAATGCCCCCAGCTGCAATTACCGGAATCTTCACCGCTGCTTTAATCATTGGAATTAAACATAAAGTAGTGGTTTCCTCACGTCCATTATGCCCGCCAGCTTCAAAGCCTTCGGCTACAATAGCATCTACTCCGGCTTCTTCTGCCTTTAAAGCGAATTTGGTATTGGCAATAACATGCACTACAATAATGCCCCTTTCCTTTAAAGTTTTAGTCCAGGTAGCCGGATTACCAGCCGAAGAAAAAACAATTTTTACTTCTTCTTCAATTACGATATCAATAATTTCCTGAATATTGGGATAAAGCAGCGGAATGTTAACCCCAAAAGGTTTATCGGTAGCATTTTTGCATTTTTGAATATGCGTCCTCAACACTTCCGGATACATGGACCCTGCACCAATAATGCCCAAACCACCTGCGTTCGAAACTGCCGAAGCTAATTTCCAGCCGCTACACCAAATCATACCCGCCTGAATAATGGGGTATTTAATGTTAAAAAGTTTACAGATTGGATTCATCCTTTAGATTATTTTTGTTATCCGGTCACTTTCAATCACAAAATCTTCTCCCAACTGAATAAGATTTAAGCCCGGTGCTTTACCAATTGCTATTGAACCCAACTGTTTATCCAATCCGAGAAACTCGGCTCCGTTAATGGTTGCCCATTGTAAAAGCTGTTCAAAGCTTACCTTTTTGTGCTGCTGAAGGGTAATCATTTCAGCCAAAATACTTAACTGATGATTGCTGGCCAAACTATCGGTTCCCAAAGTAATTTTTACCTGCTCTTCCATAAGCAAATCAACGTCGGGCAATGTATTCTCTATATATAAATTGGCCTGTGGACATAGGCACCAATATAAATTTGGATTGCTTTGTTTAGCAAATTCAATATCTGCCCGGCTCGAAACCGTATTGTGTACCAATAGCGTTTTTTGTTCCTTAACATAAGGTAGCCAGGTTTTTAACGAAGTTTTGTGTGTAGGCTCAAAAAAAGAGATATCCATCCCTAAAAACTCATAAAGCTTCAGAAATCCACCAGTTTTGCTTTCGAAAAAAGCATTTTCGTCGACAGTTTCCTGATTGTGTACACTGATAAAAGCATTTGCTTTTTCGGCTTCCTGCTTAATTAATTCGAATAGTTGAGGCGAAACTGTGTAAGGCGCGTGCGGAACGATAGATGCCGGCAGGGGTTCAAAATCCTGTTTAATCTCCTTCAGATAATCCATTATGGCAGCTGCACGTTCCGGGTTAAAGCCCAAAGCCTCTATAAAGGTGTGATAATGGATCTTACTTTTTTCTTTTATTTTTTTAGAAGCAATCTGGTTAGCAATATCACCAACAGCCACAATCCCGTTATCGAACATTTGCTGATCGGCTTTTTGCATGGCTAAATCAATCTGACTGGTTTCGCTCTGCCTGTTCTTAATAATATGCTGCACAAATTCTACCAGGCCAGTCTTTTCAGGAATTTGCCCCAACATGTGCGAAAGCTCCAAATGACAATGCGTATTAATAAAACCGGGAACAATTGCACCTTTATAATGCGTAACATCAAAGTTTTTGGCTTCACCGGCAGTTAATATCTGTTGTATTTCACCAGAGTCATTTACTGCAACCACGCCATTTTTAACCGGCGAACTACTTACGGGAAAAATCCAATCGGCAGAAAAGTATTTAAGCATACCCGCAAATTAAGGTGATTAAAGCAAGGCATCAAAATATTTTGTGGAAAATAGAATGGTAAGGGAAAAGAAAAAGAGCCTCCTATCGGAATCGAACCAATGACCTACTGATTACAAGTCAGTTGCTCTACCAGCTGAGCTAAGGAGGCTTTTAATCGGGCTGCAATGATAGAAAAAAATTTTCTTTTTAAAAAAATAAATAAAAAATACCTGAAAGCTGGTCTGCATACCACACACATTTTTTGTTTAACTGCAAAAGTTGACTTTTTGTGTAGTTATTCTCCCCAATGTGTGGAGTAACTCCCCAATCTGTAATATCACATAAAAACATAAAGTACTCAAAATCAGTGCTTTTATTAATCATGCCAGTTTTGGCACCATTATGAAACCTTAGCAAGTATTGTTACACAAATTAAAATTTAAAAAATCATACTATGAAAAAGTTCGTATTAGCAGCAACAGTATTAGCATTAGCAGGATTCTCAACCGTAAAAGCAAGTGAAGTTAAAGATTTAAAACCCACTGCAATTGTAGCAGTTCAAGATAGCGCAGTAAAAACTCCGGTTAAATTAGAAGAATTACCTGAGCCAGTTACAACAGCATTGAAATCTGATGCTTACAAAGGATGGACTGCTACCGAAGCTTGGTCAGTAAAAGAAGGTACCAAAGAGTATTACCTAATCAATGTTAAAAAAGAAGCAGAAACTGGTTCTGTGAAAATTGACAAAGACGGTAAACCAGTTCAATAATTAAAATTTGTATAAACGCCGTTCAGGCATAATTAACATAAGCGTAGCCTCAGCGCTACGCATCACCTTAAAATAAAAAAAGATGAAAAAATTAATTTTATCAGCTGCGTTCTTAGCTTTTGCAGGATTCTCAGCAGTACAGGCAAGTGAAGTAAATACAATGAAAAATACTGCAATTGTTGCAGTTCAAGATAGCGCAGTAAAAACTCCTGTTAAATTAGAAGAGTTACCTGAGCCAGTTAAAACAGCATTAAAATCTGATGCTTACAAGGGCTGGACTGCTACCGAAGCTTGGTCAGTAAAAGAAGGAACCAAGGAGTATTACCTGATCAATGTTAAAAAAGAAGCAGAAACTGGTTCTGTGAAAATTGATAAAGACGGTAAACCCGTACAATAAAAACCCAAATATTACATCTACCTAGTATAAGAAAGCCGGATTATGTCCGGCTTTTCTTATTTTTGTTACATGGCGAGAATCCTGATTTTAGAAGACGATACTACTTTTGCTCAATTACTTGAAGGTTTTTTAACAAAAAACGGTCATGCAGTTACACTCGTAACCCATGTAAAACAATCTTTTAAACAACTCGAAAACAGCGAATTTGACCTGCTCTTAATCGATTACCGCCTTCCTGACGGAACAGGTTTCGAAGTATTAGAGCACCTACGCGACCGGGGACTTTCTATTCCGGTAATTGTTATGACCAGCTTTAACGATGTGCGCACCGCCGTAAAATCGATTCAGTTAGGTGCTTTTGATTACATTACGAAACCGGTTAATCCTGATGAGCTTTTAATGGTGATTAAAAATTCTTTAGCCAAAAAGGATTTAAAAAGCACAGAGCCAAATGAGGTAAATAGCGATTTTATTAAAGGCAAAAGCGCCATTGCCGATAAATTATACGGGCATATTAACCTGGTAGCCCCTACAGATATGTCGGTAATTATACAAGGTGAAAGTGGGACGGGGAAAGAATTTGCCGCCCGGACTTTGCATCAGCAGAGCAAACGCGCCGATAAACCTTTTGTGGCCATAGATTGTGGTGCGCTATCAAAAGATTTAGCCGCCAGCGAATTATTTGGTCATGTTAAGGGTGCTTTTACTGGTGCCTTAAACGATAAAAAAGGACAATTTGAAGCTGCAAATGGCGGAACCTTATTTTTAGACGAAGTGGGTAACCTGAGCTACGAAGTACAGATTAAACTACTCAGGGCTTTGCAGGAAAGGGTAATCCAGCCGCTGGGCAGTACCAAACAGATTCCGGTTAATGTGCGCATTGTTACTGCAACAAATGACGACCTGGCCAACAGCATACAGCAAGGCGAGTTCCGGGAAGATTTATACCACCGTTTAAACGAATTTAAAATCCAGCTTCCACCATTGCGCGAGCGCGGGGGAGATTTAGAGTTATTCATCAATCATTTCATACAACTAGCTAACCGCGACCTGGAGCGCAATGTGAAGAGCGTTTCGGCTGAGGCTAAATCACTTTTACTACAATATGATTGGCCTGGTAACCTGCGCGAGTTAAGTAATGTAATTAAGCGTATGGTTTTGTTGAGCCCGGGCGATGTGGCACAGCTAGAGGCATTGCCCGATGAAATGATGATTGCTGTTCATCAGCAAACACAGCCCGGAAATTCTTCTGATTTAAAAGCTGTAAATGAGCAGAATGAGAAAACACTCATTACTGAAACCTTAATTAAGGTAAAACACAACAAATCAAAGGCAGCAAAAATGTTAAACATTGATCGCAAAACATTGTATGCCAAGATGGAGCGATACGGCATTGAGTAATCTTCATTTCAAATGAGTTATACTGCGCGCCGTTCTGGTCTTACACTCAAACAAGAAAAAGTCGGTGAGTATAAAAAATATACTCATCCTTCCGCTGTATAGGTAGCATCTTATAGTCTAAAAATGTTCACCATTCTATTTACGTTTTTGCTTTTTACATGCTTACATGAAGTCCGCCATTGCATTGCTTAATTTTTCAGCTCGATGAGGATAAATACCTCACCCTACGGTTCTGCAAAAAACCTCTTTTTTCTTATTCAACAATCACTTGTATACCTGCTTTAGCTGCCTTATAGCTAATCTTTGTCTTTAAACTGTAATAGCTCCAGTTCTGCAACAGATAATGATCCTCCCTGGCTATTTCCTCTTTTTCCTGCTGGTTGACCAAAAGGAGGGTTGCGGCCTGGTTTTTAAGACAAAAATCGATTAGCATCTTGCTGTAAACATGCAGTTTTTGTTCCACATACCGCCTTTCCATATGCCGATAATCCTCTACACTTTTCATTTTCTTCTTTCTTCCATGGCCACCGCTGTTAAAATGAACTGCTTTTTTGACCCTATTTACTGCCGCCTGTATGGCAAGCCTTCGGTGGAGAAATTCCTCCTTATTTCCTATAGCATATTCCTGGCTACCGACCTTAACAGTTACCGGATGTTCTATCGATAGGGAGGCTTCGGCTATTATAGTCGGGTCGAGTGCATGGTGCTCCTTCTCAATCCGTATTGCAGCCAATAGAAATATTTTTCCTCTGTCCAATTGGATGTGGCTGGCACAAAGCTTCAATGCACCACTTATAACCTTATCAAACATGGCCTTCTTATCCGACCTGTCCTTTCCAAGGTAAGTTCTAAAAGGAATCTGAAAAAGCCTGAAAGTGAAATTTTTATTATCAACTGCCCGGGTTAGTTTGGAGATTACCTCTGCACCAAAGGGTAAGGGGATATTACGTTTATAGTTCCTAAGTGATTTTTCGCCTTTCCAATAGGCATCCTTTTCCTTATTGAAATTGGATATTAGCGTATTGTTGAGGTTGCTCAAAATATTTGCAGGAATCTGCCCTTTGAAATGATTGGAGAGCAAACGGTAGGTAGTATTCTGACGTGAGGATTTCAAAATACCGTTTTCCTCTTTCTTCTCATCAGCTATCTTTAACTTGATATCCTCGGTCAAATAAAAGAAATCCTTCACCCGTTCCTGCACGAAATGATGGCTCATGATCATATTCGCCGCCCGGAAACAGATCCATTGCCAGTTATACAACTGATCAATCGCATTTTTGACCACCTCCCGATCTTCGGAATCGATCATTAACTGTATTTTGCGCGTAACGACCATAGTACTATTTTCCATATCACCTGATTTTTATTTTCCTTATTTTCAATGAAGCAGCAGCGAAAGCCTGCTGAATGTATCCCTGATTGAGGTTTAAGGCCTCCGCAATCTCTGTAAAACTATACTGAAGCTCATAACGCATTTGAAGGATCTTAGACTGCTCTTCGCTCACATCTCCTTCAAACCTGAATCTGCTTGTTTTTTCAATTTGATCAAGTTTTTGCGAATCGGTGATTACTGCCTTTAAGCACTCGAGCGTCCGTTCCACTTTTCGCGCAACCTGATAATCAGAAATTCCTCCAATATGCCAGGCCATCTGGCCGTAATCAAACGAATACTTGATGCAGAGCCTGATAAAAAGCTGCTGGTCCTGGCTCAGGTTAGGAATTACCGCTTTTACCTGCTCCCATTGTTTTATTTCCTCTTCTCCAGGTGCTTGATGATAAACAAACTCACCTTCATCCTCCTGGAAAGGATCATGACCTGCAATAAATTCCTGGTAGTTTTCAATTTCGTCTAGTCGAAGCATATTGCGGTGGAATTTGTTGCAAGATGTTTTAAAGTACGCCCTGCAGCCCTCAGAAGTCAATTTTCTGACAAAAGTTTCAATATGTTCTGGAGAGGTTATATTTTTTCTGCATAACCAAAGCCTTAGGAAAGCTTCATTTACAATACAATCCGCATTAACATCATCCTTTATATATTTAAAACCATAGTAGTATATAGGGCGATATAAAAGTTTGTAGAAAAATTCAAGCCCTTTCTCATTCCCTTGCTTAAACCTGGTGAAATTTATGTTACGATTTGAGTTTGATTGCGTGTATTCCATGATGAATATATTTAATTTAGATATGATGTGTTTTCCGTCGTGGCAGATTATAAGGTTTGATCGTGTACATTTTTGAGCCTTTCTCCACATATGAACGTATCCAATATTTAGTGGGTGCTCAAGATCTAGCCTTTTAAACCAGCCTACCTATCCTTGCAAAAAAGGCATAACAATACCATTACGATGGTTTTTATCGTTTTTCAATTGACTAATCGACTCAATATCGAAAAGTAAAGAAATTAATGCGGGAGGGCTATTAAACAACTTGCCTAAAATCGTCCAATAGAAATTACCTCCTCAAATTAAAACTATTCAGGCGCACAGATTACCACCGAAATGAGGCAATTGAAAAGATGGTTTGATTTTAAAATCATACTCGTATGGGTTATACGAGTCCTGCATAAATGGATGCAATACATGTGAGGCTGCAAACCACGGCTGCCATAAAAGTTCTGCCCCCTTAAGCTAACATGGATTTACAGCAGCCTCACATCTATTCGGACGTGCTAATATAGCACATCTTTAAATAGACGTGAGTATTAATCTGCTGTCTTGCACTAGCGGGGTCAGAAAAAGCAGCTACAAGACTCTTATTAATACACAATTATATAATCAAATATAAAAAAAATACCCAAAAAGTCAACATAAATATTGACTTATTATTTTTTTTATATTAACAGTTTGCCAAATGGAAAATTTGGACGTTAAAGATTTTAAAGTTTCTTTGGCAAAGCGTATAAAACAAAGAAGAGTGGAATTAGGTTTAACCCAAGCCTCCTTAGCTTTAAGGATAGGTTTTAAGGACAAACAAATTGTTAATAATTATGAAATACAGGGAGCGAACCCTACAGCTTACAACCTTGTACTGATTGCAAAGGCACTAGATATAACGGTGAACGATCTACTTGATTTTAGCCAACTTGAAAATTTCAAGTAAGTTCTAAAATATTTCGCCATAAAGTTTTATTGAAAGTTATTCCGTTTTAATTTTCCAATTCAACCCTATTTTAGCATCTTACATCGACCCCGAATAATTCATTTCTTCCATCACCGCAATTAAGCCTTCCAGCTTTTTAATTTGCAGGGAAACATCAGACTTAACAACATCCGTTAACCCGTTTTTGGAAATATCAATTTCCAGGAGTCTGAGTGCATTAGCCAGGGTTTTAGCACCCAATTGTCCGGTTCGGCCTGCAAGGCGATGCACAATCAGTCTGCTGTTATCCTGATCATTTTTTTGCAGGTGAAGCTTTAACTCGGCTGCATCATCAATAGAATCTTGCTTAAACCGGTTCAATATTTTCTCCAGCATCTGCTGATCGCCAAAAGTCATTTTTTCTATTGAGGAGAAATCAAACTCTGGTTGCTCGGCTAAAATCGCTGTTTTCTCAAAAATGGATAAAATATCTGCTGCTCTGAAAGGTTTCATAATCAATCCGTCAAAACCCTCGCTTAAAACCATTTCACGTTCTTCGGGTAAAACCTGCGCGGTTATGGCGTAAAATTTAACTGATTCGGGTAGTTTTTTCTTCAGCAAATGGCAAAGCTCAAAACCCGTCATTTCAGGCATGCGCATATCCATTAATACATATTTTAAATCATTTTCGGGTGTGGCCTGTAAAATATCTGCTATCTGGCTAAAACTCCTGAAAGCAATATTGTTCTTTTCGAAAATTATTCCGCAAAGGTCCAAAATCAATTTATCATCATCAATTACCCATACTGTTCCGGGATTTACTATCGCGTAATGTTCCAAATCGAGCTCATTTTGCACCCGCTCTTCTGTATATTCGTACTTAAGGTAAATGTTAAACGTAGTACCTGCACCCGGTTTGCTCTTTACATAAATCCGTCCGCCCTGGGTTTCAATTAACGATTTAACAATAGGTAAGCCCAAACCTGTACCTGCCTGGTTGATGATGTATTTTTCTGGCGATTCAATCTGCTCAAACTCATTAAAAATTTTAGCCTGGTCTTTTTCTTCAAAACCAATACCTGTATCCTTTATGATAAAATGGAAATGCAGATCGTTGCCTTGTTTTTTATAAGAAACCGCTAATTTAATTTCGCCTTTAAGCGTAAATTTTACCGCATTACCCAATAGGTTAAATAAAATCTGTTTCAACCTGAAAGCATCGCCCTTAACCGATTCGAGATGATCGAGACCTAAATCGACATTTAATTGCAAGGATTTCTGCTCGGCCAACGGGCGCATAACTGAAACCACTTCGTCTAAAACTTTTTTAATATCGAACACCTGATGATTGAAACGGAATTCGCCTGAAATGATGCGGTTATAGTCCAATACTTCGTTAACGATCTGCAGCAAATGGATGGATGATTGATAAATCGCATCGATATCCTTTTTCTTCGGAACATCCTGCTGGGTAATGAGTTCGGCATAACCCAGTATAGATTGGAGGGGCGTTCTGATCTCATGGCTCATATTCGAAAGGAAGCGTTGCTTCGCTTTTCCGTGGTATTCGGCCTCATCTTTGGCCTGCTCCAATGCTCTACGGTATTTATTGCTCCGGGTAATATCGGCCAGAATTAAATAGAGCAAAATAACAGTAAGCAGAAAAAATGCAAGGATAATGATGGTAATTTGCGTAATCCCATCGTTCACCACTTCTTTTGCCTGTATACCATTTAAATCAACCTGCGCTACCGCTTCGCCTTCTACTTCGCGTAAAATCTGTAGCATTTGTGCGGTTAATGCGTTACTGGCATTGGACAAGTCAGCCTCTCGTTTTAAAAACTTCTGGCTTTTCTGTCGCTGTTCCTGTTCGATATTTTTTAACGAACCGGTCATGCTTTTCATAATGCTATCCTCAGCCTTAGCATTTAAAGTATCACGTTTAACTTTAAATTCTTCGTTAATAATCTTATAGGCTTCTGATTTTTTCTTCCCGAAAAGTTTGGCAAAAAAATTACGTGATTTCTTATCTTCTTCGGGAGCAACGGTAGTGGTAGAAGTGGTGGTTTCGGTTGTCAGTATTGCACTATCCGTTTGCCTGGTACGCGTAGCAACCAACTCGTTTAGCTTCTTCACTTCTTCCGAAAACGACTTGGTATTTACCAGCGTTTCGCGCACTTTCAGGTAATTTATAAATTGCTTATCGCGATCAGAGAGCAGGTTTTTAATCGATTTTATTCTCACCAGCTGGGCCGAATCGCCACGGTATAATTTCCGAAGGGTATCCAGGCTTGATCTTAATTTACGCGATTCTTTTAAAAAACTATAATTGCCTTGCTTATTAAATGCCTCATCGCGCTGCAGCTGATCGAGCCTTGCAATTTTATGCGAAAGATCATTCACAATCCGCAGGCGGTCGTTGGGTGCCGAAATTTCTTCTACCGTATCCAACATACGGGTAAAGGCAAATTTACTAATGCCCCATGCCATCAACAAGGCAAAACAGGCCAATAAGAAACCTATAATTACTTTACTTTTTACTGCCCGGAAAAAACGTTTTTGAATAACGGCCGCCATCTAATTCAGATTATATCCCCAACACCTATATAACGGTTTAAGAGGTAAATTGATATCTTTTTATTGTTTACAAATAACGTACCACAAGAAAATCTGCTCAAAAAACTTTAATTTTATAGATCGCCTAATCAAACAAAAACATGAACCGTATCGATCGCCTTTTCGGCATATTAACCCTTCTTCAATCTAAAAAATACATTACTGCCGAAAAAATTGCAGAACGTTTTGATATGAGTATCCGCACGGTTTACCGCGATATTAAAGCCCTGGGCGAGCAGGGTATTCCGGTAAGTTTCGAGCAGCACAAAGGCTATTATTTGGTACAGGGCTATTTTCTACCTCCTGTTTCTTTTAATATGGAAGAAGCCAATGCATTGCTTTTGGTAGAGAGTCTGGTAAACGGCTTTGCCGATCATTCCATCCGAGCGCATTATTCTACTGCACTTACCAAAGTTAAATCGGTGCTCAAAAGCAATCAGAAAGAAAAGCTCGAAACCATGAACCAGCACATTAAGCTGCAGATCCCCGAAAGACTTAACTTTAATTTCGAGTACTTATCGCTCATTCAACAAGCCATTGCTGAGAAACACATTATTGCCCTCGATTACAAGAATAACAAGGAGGAAGTAAGTAAGCGGGAGGTAGAACCAATTGGCTTAATTTTTTATGCTTTCAGCTGGCATTTAATTGCCTGGTGTCATTACCGGAACGAATATCGCGACTTTAACCTCACCCGGATTATCTGCATCAAAAACCTAGGCATTTCATTCAGAAAAACCACACACATGCCTTTAAACGACTATATGCACCTCCTACCGGTAAATTATTAAAATATTTTTTTTACACTGCCATAGGGTTGTCAGTCGCCACTGTTTTCTTTGCTTAAACAAACATCAAAATCATGAGCATCGCCGATTTATTACTGATGGATTTACACACAGCAGAAAAAACAAAACAAAAAAATATGGATATTATTAAAGCATTATTGAAAGAGTTAGCGGCTGAATTTAACACCACTAAAAAATTTCTGGCCCTGGTACCAGTTGATAAATTTGATTGGGCTCCGCACGAAAAAAGCATGAAAATGAAATCGTTGGCCAGCCATATTGCCGAACTACCAAGTTGGGTTTCACTCGCCCTTACTACCGATGGGCTTGATTTTGCAGCTGCACCATACGAGGAAAAGCACATCGAAACTACCGATGATTTATTGAAACTACTGGAAGAAAGCTATGCTGGTGGAAAAGCAGAACTGGAGGAAGCAAATGAAGAATTGTTAAGCGAAAAATGGATACTGAGAAACGGTGATCAGATTCTGGCAGATTACACCAAATACGAAACCATTCGCCATTCGTTTAGTCAAACTGCACACCACCGTGCTCAATTGGGCGTTTATTTCAGGTTATTAAACATCCCAGTACCTGGCAGCTATGGCCCGAGTGCCGATGATCAGAACTTTTAAGTAACTCTCTCGTATAACCGTCATTTCAATAGCAACAGATTTGGTGCATTTCTCTGTTCTTTTGAAATGACGGTTGTATTACCTGTCCATATTTGTATTACATTTCTGCTTTGCTAATTTTAGCCATGAAGAAAATTTTTGCCATTTGCGGTAGTACAAAAGCATCATCTGCCAACCTGCTTTATATTGCAGCCATTACTAAACTTCTCGGAACAGAATACGAAGTAGTTACACTCAGTTCCATAGCAGATCTTCCGCATTTTAACCCTGATTTGGATACTGATGATGCACCTCAATCTGTTTTGCTGCTCCGGAAAAATATCAGCTTAGCTGATGGGATCTTAATCTGTACACCAGAGTACGCAATGGGGCTGCCAGGCAGTTTAAAAAATGTATTAGACTGGACAGTAAGTTCGGCTTCATTTTCTAAAAAACCCGTTTTAGCTTTGGTCGCTTCCTTGCAGGGCGAAAAAGCTTATCAATCTTTGATTGATGTTTTAACTGTAATTGAAGCCAGGGTTCATGCACAACTAATTCCCTTTGCCAAGACAAAAATAAACTTCGAAGCCACAATTACCGATTCCGAAACTTTATCAGAACTTAAAACAACCCTCGGCCAATTTGTTGCTAGCCTATCCAATGAATAACACAATTTATTTGCGTAAAATTGCAGCATGAACAATAACTCTGCCACCCGTTTAAATAAGTTTATCAGCGAAAGCGGATTATGCTCGCGCCGCGAAGCAGACCGTTACATTGAAAAAGGAACGGTTTTTATTAACGGAAAGAGGGCTAAAGTTGGCGATCAGGTTTTTGCCGGCGATAAAGTGATGGTTAATGGGCACAATATCGAACCCAAAGAAGAAAGTAGTTTTGTGCTTTTGGCTTTTAACAAACCCGTAGGCATTACCAGCACAACCGAAAGTGGTGTACGCGATAATATTGTTGATTATGTAAACTATAGCGAAAGGATTTTCCCGATTGGCCGCCTCGATAAAGATTCGTCGGGTTTAATCTTTCTGACCAATAACGGTGATATCGTGAATAAGATTTTGCGAGCCGGAAATAAGCACGAGAAAGAATATATCGTTACGGTTAATAAACCCATTACCGACGATTTTATTTTCGAGATGAGTAATGGTGTGCCCATTTTAGGTGTAAATACCCGCAAATGCAAGGTAAGGCAAATCAGTACCTTTGTATTCAATATTATTCTTATTCAGGGATTAAACCGACAAATCCGCCGAATGTGCGAGCATTTTGGTTATGAAGTTACCAAATTAGAACGTACGCGGATCATGAATATTAACCTGAAGGGGATCCCAACGGGCGAATTCAGGGAGCTTACCGAAGAGGAAATGAAAAGCATTACCAAAAGTATTGAAAATTCATCTTCGGAGGCCAAACCAAAAGCTAAAAGCACCCCAAAGAAAAAACCAAATGCCTGGGAGGAAATTCCAGAACTTCGCGAAGAACAACCTAAAAAGCAGTTTAAACCGAAACCGGCCGGTAAAAAATACGCTTCACAAAGTGGGCCAAAAAATACTGCTAAAAGTAACTCAGGTAACAGAAATACCCGGTCTTCAAAACCGAAATCAACTGATAAATCACATTCACGCAAACGCGGACGCTAATGAATAGCATCATTTACCTCAATACCACTATCTTTCTCTTTCTGGCAGGTGTTCACTTTTACTGGATGGCAGGAGGTAAATGGGGCATCGATGCCGCTTTACCAACTACAGCAGAGCATCAGCTTGTTTTTAATCCCGGCAAAGCCGGAACATTCCTCGTAGCCCTGGGTTTGCTTGCTTTTGCTGCCATTACTTTTGCACATAACTTTCATTTCGAAATTGACGTTCCTCATTATCTACGCTACGGCATCGCAGTTATTTTTCTGATCAGAACAATAGGCGATTTTCGGTATGTGGGTATTTTCAGGAAAATAAACCACACAGTATTTGCCAGATACGATCAAAAGTATTATGTTCCCTTATGTGCTTATCTTGCCTTATCAGAATTATTTCTTGCTGCGTATTAATGTAAAATTTGTTCATTTATAAGCCGTTGCAGATACAACACTTCTAGCTTCCAGCTTTTTTAAGTACCTTTGCAGCAAATGGTAACAGCAAAAAAAACCGATATCCGTGCGTTAGATCTGCCACAATTGCAACAACATCTTACTGCAATGAAACAGCCTGCATTCAGGGCTAAACAAATTTACCAATGGCTATGGGAAAAATCGGTAACGAGTTTCGAGCAAATGAGCAATCTTTCTAAAGACTTAAGAAAAGCTTTAGACGATACTTTTACCATTAATGCTGTTCACGTTAACAACTCTCAGTTTAGCAACGATCAAACCATTAAAAATACCTTTAAGCTTGCAGATGGTAACATTGTAGAAGGTGTTTTAATCCCTTTAGAAGACCGGATGACAGCCTGCGTTAGTTCACAAGTAGGCTGCAGTTTAACCTGTAAATTTTGTGCAACCGGCTATATGGACCGTAAGCGCAACTTAAACGCAGACGAAATTTACGATCAGGTGGTATTGATTGATAAGCAGGCTAAGGACAACTATAACCATCCCCTTACCAATATCGTATATATGGGTATGGGCGAGCCCCTTTTAAACTATGCCAACGTATTAAAATCCATTGAGCGCATAACTGCACCAGATGGCTTAAATATGAGCTATAAGCGCATTACCGTTTCTACGGCAGGCATTGCTAAAATGATTAAGAAACTGGGGGATGATGGCGCTAAATTTAACCTGGCACTATCATTACACGCTGCTAATGATGAGAAGCGTAACGAAATTATGCCAATCAATGAGGCTAACTCATTAAAATCTCTGGCAGAAGCTTTAAAATACTATTTTGCCAAAACCAAAAACCCGGTTACTTACGAGTATATTGTTTTTAATCATTTTAACGACGAAATTGCTGATGCCATGGACTTGGCTAAGTTCTGTAAACACATCCCTTGTAAAGTTAACCTGATTGAGTATAACCCGATTTCTTTTGCCGCATTTACCAATGCCGAAGGCGATAAGATCGATGCCTTTTCAAACTACTTAAAAAGCCAGGGAATCAATACCAACATCCGCCGGAGCAGAGGCAAAGATATCGATGCAGCATGTGGCCAATTGGCCGTTAAAGAGGAAGCGAAAGCTTAATTCATCGTTATTTCTACTCCAGTAGCGCAAAGCCAAGGCCAGCATTCATGCTCTTTCCTTTTATCATTAAGGGATTAAGGGCGTTAAGAAAAAACATATTGGTTTAGTGCAAAGTAACCTTAATTCCTTAATGGTTTTAAAGCTTAAAGGTGAAAGACTAATGCAGTTATTTTTTGAAGCGCAAAGCCAGTGCAGGGAATCAGGGTTCCGTCCTGCTGTCCGTTACAATCCTTTTGGAGGGCTTATGCAAGCTTTGTGGTGTCTGTTCCAGCCAAAAGGGATTTCCACTGCCATCAGGGCTATTAGCGTAAAGCCTGTGGATAAAGCCCACCGTTTCATTTTATCATTAAGAGATTAAGGCCATTAAGAAAAGACCTTTATGCTTTTGTCCAAGCAAACCTTAATTACCTTAACTCCTTAATGGTTAAAAAAAGCTTAAAAGATAAAAGACTAAAGCTTTGTATCCCGCTTTCTGCTTTGGTCTTTCAGCTTTGGCCTCCAGAATGGCCGTAAACAAGAAAACCCCTCAGCTTTTGCTGAAGGGTTTCTTTAAGATTTGGCACCGACCTACTCTCCCACGTGTTACCGCAGTACCATTGGCTCTGGTGGGCTTAACTTCTCTGTTCGGAATGGGAAGAGGTGGACACCACCGATATAGGCACCTAAATATTTTT